>Ga0233431_1000006_pt1 | contig 812309 bp, 794 predicted proteins | sample SI_118_April2016_FD_179867 | JGI IMG/M metagenome (GOLD analysis project Ga0233431, IMG submission 179867) | Seawater microbial communities from Saanich Inlet, British Columbia, Canada - SI_118_April2016_200_MG | ecosystem: Environmental > Aquatic > Marine > Inlet | place: Canada: British... | reverse complement strand
AGCCGAGGCAGGGCAAATCCAAAACCCCAGAAAAATAGTTTGCCCTGCCTCGTCCGCATTGTTTCCGTTTTATTCATTGGGATTCTCCGCAAAATGGGTTCTGACTTTTTCAAACAAACACCACCATTCCGAATTTGTTAAAGAAGTTGCCTCGGGGCTTCGCCCCTCGGCATTGGTTTCCGCCAAGAAATTCCAGGGGGTTTTGAATTCCGCCGAAAGAATTCCCGCCGAAAGTCGGCGGTTCCCAAACAAAGTTTGGATTGTGCCAAAGGCACAAGAGCCGATGAATAGAGATTTTAAAATTGTCGGTGTAATGCAAAACCTTTTATCAATTTAATTCCCGAAGCTATGATCAAATATTTTATATATTGTCGCAAATCAAGTGAAGATGAAGAACGCCAAGTTTTGTCTATTGAGGCACAATTGACGGAGCTTCGGGAATACGCCAAGCAACAGGGTTTATTTGTTGTTCGTGAGTATTACGAGAGCAAGACGGCAAAAGAGCCTGGTCGTGAAATATTTAACAATATGCTTGGCGAAATTGAAAAAGGTGTTGCCTCGGGCATTTTAGCGTGGAATCCAGACCGTTTAGCGAGAAATAGCATTGACGGTGGCAAGATTATTTATTTTGTGGACACATTAAAAATTGTTGCGCTAAAATTCCCGACATTTTGGTTCGAAGCGACACCTCAAGGAAAATTTATGTTGAGTGTCGCTTTCGGACAAGCAAAATATTACACCGACAATTTAAGAGAAAACATTTTGCGTGGTATTCGGCAAAAAATTCGCCGTGGTGAATTATCGGCAAAAGCTCCAATCGGTTATTTTAACGAACCTCGTTTGCGAACGATTGAACCTGACAAAAAAACTTTTAGTAAAGTAAAAGAAGTATTGGAGCTTTTTGCTACTGGCGAATATACGCTCACGGCAATTCAACGCAAAATGTTTTCTCTCGGCTTGGTTGGCGCACGAAGTGGTAAACCTCTCGCACTCGCCTCGGTGGAACATATTTTGAAAAATCCTTTTTACTATGGATATTTTTCCTACCGTGGCGAAGTGCATCAAGGTTCGCATAAGCCAATGATTTCAAAGAAACTTTTTGACAAGATACAGATTGCACTTGTTCAAAATGGAAAACCCCGCAAAAAGCGAGGACCGAAGAATTTTCAGTTTTTAGGTTTTGCTACTTGTGGGGTTTGTGGCTACGCCATAACCGCTGAAAGACATATCAAAAAAAGTGGTTTGAAGTTTGTTTATTATCGTTGCACCCACAAGAGCAAAACTATTCAATGCACTGAAAATCGCTTTTTGCGGGAGGAAGTTTTAATAGAACAAGTGAAAAATCTTTGTCAAAAAGTTTCTTTGCCCGATGAGTGGCGAGAAAAGTTTTTAACAAAACTTGAAAATGAAAGTATGGAATCCCGCCACTCATCAGACCTTTTCGTTCAAAATCTCCGCGATAATATTTCCGCCATTAAAGAAAAGTTGGAACGACTAACAGACGCATATTTAGCCGAGGCATTGGAGCTTGCGGAATATCAAGAGCGAAAAAATATTTTAATGGCGGAAAAGAAAACAATTGAGGAGAGATTATCGGATTTTGAACGGAAAGGTAATCATTGGCTCGAACTCATGCGAAACTGGATTATTGAAGCCAACCAAGCCGAAAATCTCTCTAAACAAGAAAATCCCTCACGGATGAGAGATTTTCTTGTTTCCATCGGCTCGAACCGCCGACTTTCGGCGGGAATTCTTTCGGCGGAATTCAAAACCCCCTGGAATTTCTTGGCGGAAACCAATGCCGAGGGGCGAAGCCCCGAGGCAACTTCTTTAACAAATTCGGAATGGTGACCCCTAGGGGAATCGAACCCCTATTACCAGGTTGAGAACCTGGCGTCCTAACCGTTAGACGAAGGGGCCTTATTTTTCTACTGGTCCAACTAATAAATCATTGGCATCCCAAGGACGGGCCATAACTTCATAAACCACTTGTTCCATTTTTGAACCACGAGACCCTTTGATCAAAATAATATCATTTTCTTTCATACGCTCTTGTAAAAATACTCCAGCTTCCATAGTAAAAGGAAAATGAAAAATATGATCTTCTGACATTCCAGCTTCTTTGGCACCACGAGCAATGTCACGAGACTTTTCTCCTATTACAAATAAATAATCTATTTTGAGCTCAGCCAGCTTTTTACCTACCTGATTGTGACCAGCTTCTGTATGACTACCCAACTCCAGCATATCTCCAAAAACAGCAATTTTGCGTCCCTGAACAGGCATCTGAGCCAATATCTCCAAAGCTGCAGCTGAAGACTCAGGAGAAGCGTTGTAAGTGTCATCTATAAGCCAAGACTTTTTGACACCAGGCAAAACTCTCATACGGCCGCGGGCCGGATGATAAGATACCAAAGCTTTACCAATTTCAACCAAATTCATATCTAGAGTCAAGCCAACAGCTGCAGCCGCGGCCGCAGCTACTGCATGTTGCCAACCCAAAACATTTGGCAACCATATAGGTGTTTCTGAGCCCTGGTGACTTAATTTAAAAACAATTCCATAAGTATCGTTTCTTTTTACTATTTGAATATTATATATATAAACATCAGCGTCTTTATTTTGTCCAAAAGTTTTGATTTTGCCATCATAATTTTTTATCCCATTGGATAAATTAGCATCATCAAAATTTAAAACAGCCCAGTCGTTTTTATCTAGTTTATCTAAAATCTTTGATTTTTCATTTAAAATATTTTTGATACTACCAAAAGCTTCTATATGACTATGGCCAATTGCTGTAATCATGGCAATATTTGGTTTGGCAATATTTGTCAAATAACTAATATCCCCTGGTTTGTCAGCACCCATTTCTAAAATCAAAATTTCAGGATATTTTTTATTTTTAATAATCAAATTTTTAGTAGCTATTAAAAAATACCAAAACCATTTTAAAATATTTTTACCTGGTGAATCAGTAAATCCTAAAACAGTCAAAGGCACACCAATTTCATTGTTATAATTTTTGACATTACGACGTACTCTAAAATGATTGGCTAAAACTGAATAAATAGCTTCTTTGGCTGAAGTTTTGCCCACAGATCCAGTAATACCAATAATCCGCGGTTGATATTTTCTGACCGTTAATTTGGCTAAAATCTTTAATTTTATCATCAATATTTTAAGCATACTATCTATTAGGTGGAATCTGATAATATTCTAGCAGAAAACTAGCTATTTCACCAAATAATGGTGCTGCTGTATCTGCAGAAAAATTAGCAGCAGTAGGATAATCTAGTTTGGTAATCATAGTAAATTTTGGATCATCATGCGGTGCAAAACCAACAAAATTATGAATAGTCTTGTCAGCATCATATTTACCAGTATTTTGATTGGCAACTTGAGCTGTCCCTGTCTTGCCAGCTACATAATATCCCTCAACTCCAGCTTTATCGGCATGACCACTATCTACTACATGGACCATCATAGCTGAAATTTGAGCCACTGTACTGTCAGTTATTACTTTACGTAAAGTAGTGGGCTCAAAACTGGTTATTTGACCATCTTCGTGTCTAATCTCTCTGACAATATAGGGCTGCATAAGATTACCACGGTTGGCAATAGCATTTATAGAATTGACCATTTGTAATGGTGTGACTGTAATACCCTGACCATAAGAAGCTGTGGCCTTGTAAATATAACTACCACTTTCCAAAGATTTTATATTTCCAGCAGAATCTTGACTAAGTGCTATACCACTTTGTTTACCAAAACCAAATTTTTTTATATAATCTTCAAAAATCTTGCCATTTACATCAGAGGTAGCAAAAATAATTCCTGTATTTAGAGAAGAAGCCAAAATTTCTTTCATATCAACAACTCCATGAGCCTTAAGATCAGAATTACGAATCACTTCACCACCAGCAAATTTTATCTTGCCTTCATCATTGTAGGTTGTATCTGGTGTGACTTTGCCTTGATCAATAGCTATAGCCATAGATATTGCCTTCATAACTGAACCAGGCTCATAACTCCAATAAGTATTATTATTATAATAAACATCACCACTTTCCACTAAATTATATTCATTGGGATCAAAGCTAGGATAATTACACATAGCTTTGATAGCACCAGTTTTGGTTTCCATTATAATAACACTACCACTAGCTGCGTCATATTGAGCTACTGCTTTTTCTAGAGATTTGCAGGCTGTATATTGAACATTACGATCAATTGTCAAAATAATATCATCGCCGTTTTGTACAGAGGATCCATTGTCATCTGACAATAAACGACCAGCTACATCAGTTTCTCCACTCAATTGTCCGCCAATACCAGCTAGTTCTTCTTGCCAATATCCTTCCAAACCATATTTTCCAACCCGAGAATGACCATCATTACTATAACCCAAAAATCCAATAATATGCGAACCAATTTCTTTGTCAGGATAATAACGCAAGACATTTTTTACAAAATTTATACCTATCTGAGAAAGATTAATCTTTTGATCATCTTCTGATAAATCTTTATTTATATTAAAACGCAGAGCTTCAAAGTGTTCTTGTAATTCTTCGTATTTTTCTTGTGAAACTTCTTTGACAATCAATTCATACACTACATTATCTTGTTTTACTTTTGGTAAAACATAATCTTCCTCCATCTCCAAAACATCAACAAAAATACTTATAAAACTGTGCTGATGAGTAATAATACTAGGATTTATACTAACTTCATAATAAACCTGATTGATAGCCAAAGGATAAAGCTCATCACTAGTTTCTTCACTGGCTAGAGCATAAATCCTACCCCGTTCAGGCAATATTTCTTGACTAACAGATCTTTGTCTAAGACCAGCTTGCAAATAATAATCGTGCTGTAAAATTTGTAAATAAAAAAGCCGACCAATAATACCTAGGACTAGCAAAAAAATAACGCCCAAAAGGGCATTAATTCTAAAATTTGAAATAACCAAACTGGTATTACCGAAATAGTTCATAGATTGTACAAATTTATTTTTATCTCAGAGCGACTTTATCATTTCCAACGTGTAGATAGATAATATCATCTGTTGGAATTTTTACTAGATCTAATCTTTGACTTTCTTTTTCTACTCTTTCTGTGGTTTGTAATTCACTAACTGTAGCATTCAATAAGCGTAAATCATCCTCAAACACTCGGATATCTTTATTGAGTTGATTACGACTTAGATTTTGATGGTTAGAATAATTATTTGATACCAAGACACCCATCCAAATAGCAACAAACATGACAATCATAAAAATATTATATTTTTTGATTGTTTGTAAAATGTTGTCTAACTTTTTCATATTTTTATTTTTATTTTAAATTTTTTGAATAACTCGTAAAATAGCACTACGACTACGTGGATTATTGGTCAGTTCAATCTCACTTGCTTTGATTATTTTTTTATTGATTATTTTGGCTAATGGCCCATCACACTGACAAGTAGGACTTTCTGGTGGGCAATGACAAGTTTTTGCCAATCCTTTAAAATATTGTTTGACAGTTCTGTCTTCTAATGAATGAAAACTGATAATAGCTAGATATCCACCTGACATCAAAATATCAAAGGCTTGCGGTAACATAATCTGTATTTTGTCTATTTCTTGATTGGTGGCTATACGTAGAGCTTGCCAGACTCTGGTAGCCGGATGAATTTTAAAACTTTTTAATTTACTATCTGATATATTAAATATCCGGAGTATGACGTCGACAAGCATGGAAGTTTTTATGGGTTTTTGTTTTTGTTTTATCTGTGTTTTTCTCCAGGCAATCAAGCCTGTAGCCAATTTCTTGGCTTGTTTGATGTCGCCATACTCGCGGAATATTTTTTCTAATTTATCTTGTGGCCAGGTCATGACAATTTCAGAGGCAGTCAAAGACTGCGTATCGGGGTCAAATCTCATGTCCAGTGGTCCATGATCTTTAAAAGAAAACCCCCGATTCGCTTGGTCAAAATGCCAAGAAGAAACACCTAGATCAGCAACAATACCTGCAATAATCGGTAATTTGTCTTTGTGCTTCTTATATATTGTCTGCAAATCAGAAAAATCGGCCTGCTCCACAATCAATCTATCTTTATATTGTTTTAAACGTTCAGTAGTAGCAGATACAGCGTCTTGATCTAGATCTAAAGCCAAAACTCTGCCATCTGGGGTATTTTTCTTTAAAATTGCTTCTGTGTGTCCTCCACCTCCAAGAGTACAATCAATAAAATGTTGACCAGCTTGAGGCTTAAGGTGTTCTATCAGCTGAAGATTTAAAACACTAGTATGCTGATATTTTTTTGTCATAAAACTAAATTCCTAAATCAACTAAACCTTCTGAAATTTCAGTACTGTCTTTTTCAGAAACACGTTGGTATTTGGTCCATAATTTTTCATCCCAAACTTCCAAACGATTGTACAAACCAGCAATAACGACTTTTTTGGTCAAACTAGCAAAACCCTTGAGATAATCAGGTAATACTACTCTACCCTGACGATCTAAACCAACATCCATGGCTCCAGCTAACATCATTCTAGAAAAAGCTCGAGATTTGGCTTGGCTAATCGGTAATTTGACCAATTTTTCAACTAATTTATCCCATTCTTTTTTTGTATAGATAAATAAACAATTATCTAGGCCTTTTGTGATAACTGCACCACCATTAAAAAGCTTACGAAACTTGCTGGGTAACGCCAAACGGTTTTTTTCATCTAGATTGTACTTGTACTCGCCTATAAACATGGACTTTATCCACAGCTTTATTTATTATTTCCCCACTTTTCTCCACTTATATACATTATACTCCATCAACAGGTACAATGTCAACAAAAAAACCCACTTGTTTATCCACATGCTATAACAAAAAACAAGCTATTTTGTAAATAGCCTGTTTTTTAGAAAATATTATGAATTATTTACTAATTATAAAATCATATTTCTTTTTACTAGCTGTAATGTTTGGTTTGTGCTTATACTCTACTTGTAAAGGCACAAAACATTTTATTTTTTCCAACATTTTGCTATTTTTGTGCCAAGCAGTTTCAAAATCCCCCTGATAATTGAAATTGGCACTAACTGGTATATCAAGTTGCCAGCCCAAAGTATTGATCATGGCTGTTACTACTTTGATTTGGGTCATGCTAATATCTCCAGCAAGCAAAATAATATTCTTAATATTTTTTAAATCAAAATTATTTTGTTTCAAAAAACTATCTAGTTCTGACAAGATTTTTTCTTCACCTCTAAGCAAAACAAAATTATGATTGTGTTTTATGACACTACCATCAGCTAAAAACCAATAAGCTTTGTGCTTATCTAAAATATTTAGAATTAAAGTCATTTTTTATACACTATCATCTATATCCATTGTAGACGTACCAGATTCCATTTCTTTGGCAACCAATCTTTTGGCTTTTTCTACTTCAGGACTAGCTGGTCCAATAGGAGTTACTGGAGCTTCGTCTTTAGTTTCTCCTTCATCTTCAGGAATATCAGCCATAGTTTCTGCTATGACTGCCTTACGGGCTTTTTCTATGTCACTCTCTAATTCATCTGTATCGCCAGCTGCTTCTGGCATTTTTTCTGGATTCATATGTTTTTATATTAATTATTTACTAAAACCTCTTAAATTAAGATCTAATTGCTTTTTTTCTTTAATTTTTTCACTTATTTTATCCACAACTACAATATGCTCTTGTGCCCAGATGTCATAGATAAATTTATCAGTAACTTCTAGACGATAAAGATAATCGTTGAGTGGCAAAAAAGTATAACGTAAATCATCTGGTAAGCCTTCAGCTATTTTCTTAAGATGTTTTTCAAAATCTTTTTTATTGACTTTACCAACTATCAAGACATCAGTCTTGGCAGAAGAATCAGTAATTACTCCAGTAAAGATCAATAGCTTTAATCCAGTAATATTGGACATCTTATCAGCAATATTCATCTCTTCTAGAGTCAAGGCTTTAAAAACCAAATTTTTGATCTCTGGCATCAGAGAAAATTCACTATTGGCACTATAATATTTTTTACCTTGATGCTCTTCAGAATTCAAAAAACCAAACTTCTCAAGATTATCAAGCTCTCTTCTTATAGAATTGAGTTGTAAACCAAGACGTCTGGTTAATTCACGGATAAAAAACTTATCGTGCGGATGGACACAAAAAAACTTTAAAATTTTGGTACGAGCTATTGAACTAAATATTTGTTCAAGCATAAAAAAATCCATTTACTTTGGAGCTTAAATATAGTATAATATTATTTGAAGCAAAAGTAAAATGGCAGAACTAAAATATCACAAATTATTTATTCATGATCATATCAATGCTCGTGAACTATCTGAGACATATATTAGTGATTCTCCTGATCATGGTCGCCTATTTTTATTGATAGAACTCCCAAAAATCAAACTTGATCAACAACCCTTTATTGATGAAATTGTCAATCAAATAGGGACTTTTTTTGATACTAGCAATCAATTAGATCCTGAAATTTTGCTAGAGGAAATCCTCCAAGAACTAAACAAATTATTACCAGAACTCAGTACAACCACAAAGATACAAAATTGGATATCAACCCTTGATTTGGTAGTTGGTATTTTTCATAAAAACAATATATATTTAGCGGGTATAGGCAATATGAATGCAATCTTGATGCATGGTAATAAATGTACGCCCATTTTAGAAAAAGACATAAAAATCAACCCTGCCAAAGTTTTTTCCAATATTATTAGTGGAGAGTTAGATGCTGGGGATGTTCTAGTGGTTTCTACTGATTCTTTGTTTGATTATATTTCTGAAGAAAAGATAAAACAACTAGTCACACATTTTACTCCTTCTGGCGCTATTATCAAAACACGAGAATTATTAGAAAGTGTTCCTGACTTTGTATCTTTTAATTCTTTGTTTATCAAAAAAATTACAGCTCGTGATGTAGAAATTACACCAGCAGAAATTCATGATCAACAACAACTAGATATAGACACTAAAGAATCAGATGAAGAAATAATTGTTGAAGATAGACGTGTACCAGCCAAAACCAAAAAAACAAAATCCACACGTACCAAATATGAAGTAGATATGACTGTTGTCAAAAAACTTGGTCTTATCAAAAAGATTTTATATCTTTTAGGATTAGTTGCTTTATTTTTCAAATTATTATCTAATTTTTTCAAATATATATTTACCAAGATTAAAAATGCCTTTTTGTTTTCTACTTCAAAACAATATCGTGATACTAGAGAAACTGATACTTTAGAAAAACTAAAAAACAATGTTGATGGGCGTTATTCTTGGTGGCAAGGATTAAAAATTGCTCAAAAAATCGCCATAATTACTTTTTCTGTAATTATTTTGGTTTTTCTTCAAAGTCTAGTTTTTACAACTCAAGACAAAGCTGATAAAAACAAAAATACTACTTATAACGAAACTATACAACTTATTAACAATAAATTTAATGAAGCTGAGGCTAGCTTGATTTATAATGATGAGCAGGGTTCAGAAAAAATATTATTAGAAATAAAAGATTTAATAGACAATCTAAAAGCCAATTCACCAGAACAGCTTGATAATATAGCCCAACTCAAAAGCCAAGTATTTTATGACCTTAACAAGGTTCGTCATATTCATGTAGTAGACAATCCTCTAGAAAAATCTAACCTAAGTACTCTGGTCACCAATGCTCAAGATATTGTCCAAAAAGACGGAGATTTTTATATTTTGGGAGATAATAAATTATTCAAATCATCAGAAGAAGCTCTAGAAGAAATATTCAATTTTGCTGAAGGTCAGGTGGCTCAAAGCATGACCGATTGGCCTGATGAAAATAAAGTTGTTTTGAGTATAACTAATGCTAATGACGAAAATATTTATACTATTTTTGACTTTGATGAAAATCAAACAGCTGGTTCTCTTGAACAAACAGCTGCCAATACCGCAGTTCAAGATTTGGCTATTTATAGCAACAATCTCTATGTTTTGGACAATGATAGTAATCAAATATTTAAATATCCTGAATACGGTAATTCTTTTAGTAATGGACAAATCTGGATTACTGAAGATGTCCAAATTACTGGTATGACTAGTTTTACTATTGATGGTGAAGTCTATATTATCAACGATCAAGGTCAGATTTATAAATTTTCTAGAGGTGAACAAGATACCTTTGGTTATCATCAACCTCATCCAGTGATTGGTCCTAACTCTGTAATCAAGACTTTCCCTGATTCTGATTATCTGTATATTATCGATCCAAATAATCAAAGAGTAATTATCTTGGATAAAGAAGGTAATATCAAAGATCAGTATGCTTCTCAAAAATTTGATAACTTACTAGATCTAGCCATAGATCCAGAAGAAAAAGCTATTTACCTTCTCAATGGCAATCATTTATATTTACTAGCTATTAATGAATAAAAAAGTCCCGACCTCAAAGAGATCGGGATAGGTTCGGAAGCACGTGGGCTCCGTAACTCCTAACATTCTTGCGTCAGGCGTTGCGAACCTCGCTGTTGCGTGTAAACACACTCATAATTGTACCCTCCCAAGGCTCCCAGGAGCCTAAGTAGGCCGGTTGATTTTGTGGCTTTTCCCAATGAGTTTGGAAAATAACCTTTTAAAATATATCATATTATAAATTATCGAGCAAATAAAAAACCCTGCCTCACGGCAGAATTTTTAATATTTTTTAAACTACACCGGCTGGATATAAAAACACCTCCGCTATGCGGAGGTGTTTTAAAATAAAAATTTATTTTAGTTCAACTGAGCCACCGGCTTCAGTTACTTTTTTCTTGATGTCTTCAGCATCTTCTTTATTGACACCTTCTTTGATAATAGTTGGAGCACTATCAGTCATATCTTTAGCTTCTTTAAGACCAAGTTGAGTGATCTCACGAATAGCTTTGATAACACCGATCTTGTTGTCACCAATACCAGTCAATTCAACATTGAAAGATGTTTTTTCTTCAGCAGCGGCTTCACCAGCAGCTGGAGCAGCAGCAGCCATTGGAGCAGCAGCTGTAACACCAAATTTGTCTTCTAGGATACCTACTAGTTCAGACAAATCAAGTACTGACATTTTTTCAATTTCTTCAACAATACTTTTGAATTTTGCCGGTACTGTTACTTCTTTCTTTTCTTCAGTCTTTTTTTCTTCTGACATAATATTTTTTTTATAATTAATTATATATTTAATTCGTCTCATGTTTTTCCCGCGGCGCGGGAAAAATCAAGGACATATTTATTCTTTAGATTCTTTGACAGCGTTTAAAACACCAACCAAATTTCGTAGGTTGCTGCTCAAGACACCAACTATACCACTAATAGGTGAATTCAAACTACCAACTAGTTTTGCCAATAATTGTTCACGACTTGGGATAGAAGCTAGTTGTTTGACCATGTCAGGTAAAATAAATTTACCTTCTAAGATACCACCGCCAAAATTGAGAGTTTCATTGTCTTTGGCAAATTTGTTGACAATCTTGGCACCAGATACTTCATCTTCATAAGAAAAAGTAACACCTACAGTACCAGTCAAATCTTCTAGACCACTGTCTTCACCAACATCTTTGACTGCTTTTTTGATCAAAGTCTTTTTGGCAATCATATACTCTGCCTTATTAGCTTTGAGTTCTTTACGTAAAGCTTCGACAGTTTTGACATCCAGACCTTGGTCAGTAGAAAAAACTACAGACTTTGAGTCTTTGATCTTGTCTTGCAATTGTTTTAAAATTTCTTTTTTTTGTTCTTTAGTTTTAGGCATAATTTTATATTTAAAAAATCTGCGAAATTCCGCAGACATATCAAGCTATACTTGATTTTGTGCCTCGGTAGGATTTATTTTTAGCTAATATTAGCCAAAAACCTACTGTCTACGGATAAATTTATTTAGTTACTAAAATAGTATATACAAAATATACAAAATTGTCAATATTAATCCAAAGAGTGTAACTCAAACGTTGACATCATATTTTCAATTAATTCTTTATTTATAGAATAACCTGGTTCAAAAACTAATATTCTATAATAGGTAGTATTTTCTTCATCTATAGCTATATACATCATAAAAGGCCCACCTGGTCCAGCTTTTGTATACTGAGATAATACTATGTGTTCACCTAATTTTACATCTTTTGCCATTTCCCATTCACCTTCAAAATCAAGACTATCTTCACTCTTATAAAATTTTATAACATCTTCTGCAGTTTCAAAATTTATAAAAGGTTCTTTTTGAATTTGAATGCCGGTAGCATCGTCTGGCATATATGCTCCCCAATCTAAAACTCTAGTTCCTGATTCATAATTAGAAATATTTACCAGATCTTTACTTGCTGATTTTACCCAAAAATTTCTTGGATGTTTAATATAATATCCAGAGCCATCAATTATAGAACTAAATTCTATCCAATCTTCCTGATTATTATAATCTTCATCATCTATTTCACCTTCATCGTCTTGCCTAACTTCCTTATCAATTTCTTGATCTTGTTGAATAACAAAAATATTTTGTTTACTTACTTCAATTTCTTTCCAGACAAAAATACCTGTAATAAACAAAGCTCCCAATATACTCGCTATAATAGTCATGGTAACCAAATCATTGAAGCCTTTTTGATTTTTTAAAAATTTCATAGTTTTATTTTTATTTTAAATAAATAGCTTTATTATCTAAATGCTCGTCATAAGTCTTGCTATAGATCACTTCACCTTCATGGCTAGTCAAGAAAAAATAATAAGGATTGGAAGTAGGGTACAAGACAGCCTCTATACTGTCCTCTCCTGGACTAGCAATCGGTCCTGGTGGCAAACCAGCATATTTATAAGTATTATACGGAGAATCAATCTCTAGGTCCGCATAAGTAGGCTGAGTCATGCCTTTGCCAGTAAAAAAGTTGATAGTAGCATCAGATTGCAGAGCCATACCGATTTCTAAACGTTTTATAAAAATATCAGCAATCATTTTTTTGTCGACTGCATTTGGTACTTCTCTTTCAATAATAGAAGCTAAAGTCACTACATCAAAAAAAGTTGTATCTTGCTTGATTATCTCTTCTCTAAATCTGAGTACTTTTTGATTAAAATTATTTAAAGTTTTTATAACTAAATCTTCTGCTGAAGTCTTACTATTTATAAAATAAGTATCAGGAAAAATAAACCCCTCTAAAGTGCCTGTCGGTGGTACATCAGACAAAAAATCATAAATAGATTCCCAGGCATCAGGTGAAGCTGTTAAACGCAAAAATTCATCGGCTGATATACCTTGTTTATCCAAATATTGAGACATCATATTACGATCCCAACCCTCTACTAAAGTGACTGAACCATCATTGACATCTGGTCCATTGAGAATAGTATTTATCAAACGACTAATAGAAATATCACCAGGAAAAACATAATTACCAGCCAAAACATTGCTTTGAACTTTTTTGGCCAAAATCCAAGTCTCAAAAACAAATTTATTCTTAATCAAATCAGTCTCATAAAGATTCTGACTAATAGCATTGACACCCTGACCAGATTCAATAGTAAATTGACGACCACCATCAACATCATTACCAGTATTTAAAACCCACCAAAACCAGGCTAATACAACAATAGATATAAATATCAAAAATTTTATTAATCTTTTTATCATAAATATTTGGCTAAATCTTGATTTTTTATTTCTTCTAATAATTTTTTGACATCTTGAGCCCTATCAGCTGGACATAGCAAAATAGCTTCATTAGTTTCTACCAAAACCATATCCTCTACTCCTATAGTAGTTATCAACTTATCACTAAAACTATACAACAAATTATTCTTACTTTCAAGAGTGATTGTTTTTGTATTAGTAGCATTGTCTGATTGTTTATCTAATAACAAAACATCCCTCAAACTACGCCAATGACCAATATCAGCCCAGAAAAAATCTGCTTGAATGGCTAACATATCTGACAATTTTTCTAATAAGCCATAATCTATAGAAATATTCTGAATATTATTATATTCTGAATCTATAATTTCTGCAGTAAAATTAGATTTTTGAATATTTAATAAAGCTTGATAAATATCTGGCAAAAATTCTTTGTACCATTCTAATAATTGTTTAGCTGGGAAAACTAATAGTGTAGGATTCCATAAAAATTTGCCAGCAGCTATATAATCTTTAGCTGTCTGTATGTCTGGTTTTTCTCTAAAAGATGATACTTGATAAACTTTTTCAGAATGTTGATCGCCTAATTCAATATAACCATAAGCAGTTTCTGGATAACGCGGCTTAATGCCTATTAATATCATTTTATTTTCTTTGAGCGCTATCTGTCCAGCTTGCTTGATAATATTTATATAATCCTCTACTTCTTTGACATAAGCATCACTGTTTATATTTACTAAGACTGCTTCTTTGTCTTGAGAATATAATTTTGCAGCTGCCAACCCCAGAGCTATAGCTGTGCCTTTACCAGATGGCTCTACTAAAAAATTATTATTATTTATATCAACTTGCTTTTTGATAACTGGCAATAAATCTTTGGAAGTCACTACATAAATATTTTCTTTATCAAAACCAGTCAACAAACGCTGATAAGTGGTCTGCAACAAAGTCTTATCTCCAATCAAAGATTTGGTTTGCTTTGGATTATTTTTTGTAGATACTGGCCACAGCCTAGTACCAGTCCCCCCTGCTAAAATTACAGGATACAGCATTAGATCAATTTAATTAATAAGCTTAATATCAAAGTATAAATAAAAAATAAATAAAAATAATTTTTCTTTAAAATTAATTTTAATAAGACTAACGAATAATATCCAACTAAAACAGTAATTGCAAATCCCAATAAATACCACCAATCAAAAACAAAATCTTTGAAAGTCAAGATAAACGAAGCCAAGATAGCTGGAATAGCCAAAATAAAAGCATAATCAAAAGCATCTTTTTTCTTTATTTTCATAGCCAAAGCAATAGCAATCACAGCCCCAGAACGTGATAGACCTGGTAAGACTGCAAAACCTTGAGCCATACCCAAAGCAATAGCATGTGGCCATCTGATAGACTTATGACCTTTTGTAAATTTTGTTGCCAGCAATAAAATAGAAGTAACCATTAGCCAGCCAGACACTGCATCTATAGTCCGAAAAAATTCAATACTTTGATAAAAAATCAAGCCAAAAACAGCTGTAACTATAGAGCTCAAGACCATCAACCAAAACCAATCATGACGAGGATCTTTAGATTTTTTCTTAAAACCTAAAACTAAAATTTCTTTTATCTCTGCTTTGAAAAACAAAACAATCACTACTAGACTAGCCAAATGCAAAAAAACATCAAAAGATAGTGAACTTTCGGAAAATTTGAGTAAATGCTCAAATAAAACTAAATGCCCAGAGCTAGAAATTGGTAGCCATTCAGTAATACCTTGAACAATACTCAAAAATATAATTATAATAATATTCATCCCGTTGTATTTTATCTAGTTTTTGTTATAATATCTAAGTAATCATTAAATGATATTCTCATGGAATATAGACTTTTTGCTATCCCTATAATAATACTACTAATCAATCAGATTATAAAATCTATTATTTCGGTCAAAAAGAGTGGTGTCAGATGGACTGCAATTTTTAGCTATGGTGGTATGCCTTCTACTCATTCAGCAGTTGTGACTTCTTTGTCTTATGTAACTGGTTATTATAATGGAATATCTAGTCCTGAATTTGCTGTGGCTCTGATTTTGTCATTGATTGTGATCCGTGATGCTTCTGGTATCAGATTTCAACTTGGCAAACATGGTCAAGCTATAAATCAACTTATCAAAGAATTACCTGATGAAAAAGAATACAAATATCCAGTCATGAAAGAAATCTTTGGACATAGCCATCTAGAAGTAACTGTTGGTATTGTCTTGAGTCTAATCTTTACAAATTTATTGATTTGGATTTGGTAATATTATATCAAAGAACTACCGGTCATGGCCGGTGGTTTTTTTAATCCCATTATTTTTAAAATAGTTGTTGTAACATCAGCTAACACTCCTACTGGGGTAACATGACTAAGGTCACTACCTACTACACCAGCCAAAGCACTCTTACCAGCATAGGCTTGGCCTATAATAAATAAAGGTACAGAATTATTGGTATGTTCTTTTCCCATTTCACCAGTCTGTAAATTATACATATGTTCAGCGTTACCATGGTCAGCTGTGATAAGCACCACTCCATCATATGATAAAACAGTATCTACAACTTCACCTATCAATTGATCCAAAATTTCTATAGCCTGAACTGTAGCCTCCATATTACCAGTATGACCTACCATGTCTGGATTTGCATAATTTACAACAATAAAATCATACAAACTTTCTTTGACAGCTTGGATAATTTTGCTACTGATCTCTCGAGCTGACATGGCTGGTTTTTGGTCATAAGAATTTACTTGTGGTGATGGCACTAGTATACGATCTTCACCTTCATAAATAGTTTCTTTGCCGCCATTAAAAAAATAAGTAATGTGGGCATATTTTTCAGTTTCAGCAATATGAAGTTGTTTCAAACCAGCTTCAGAAATAACTTTAGCCATAGGTTCTTCAATAACCAATGGCGGAAAAGCTACACTAACTGGTAAATCTTTTTCATATTGTGTCATAGTTACCATCATCAAATCACGAAAATACTGACGTTCAAATTTTGAAAAACCAGGCAATACCAAAGCTTCTGTCAATTGACGAGCTCGGTCTGTCCTAAAATTGAAAAAAATCACTGCATCATTATCTTGAATACTACCAATAGCTTGATCAGTCTCATCAGTGATAACTACTGGCTTAAATTCTTCGTCATATATCTTTTTATCATAAGAAGCCTGAATAGCTTGTAAAGGGTCAGAAAATTTTTCTGCTGCCTGTCCATTGACCATTGCTCTAAAAGCCAATTCTACTCTATCCCAACGATTATCACGATCCATAGCATAAAAACGACCAGACAAAGTGGCTATCTGTCCCACACCAGCTTCGTCTATTTTATTTTGTAGTTTGGTAATAAAATTTAGACCACTATTGTATAGTACATCACGACCATCCAAAAAAGCATGAACATAAACTTTTTCCAAACCGTTTTGTTGAGCCAAATCTAACAAAGCATACAAATGCTCATTATAACTATGAACACCACCAGAACTAACCAGACCAATCAAATGTAAAGCACTCTTTTGTTTTTTGGCGTGTTTGATAGCTTTCAAAAACGATTCATTTTTGAAAAAATCCCCATCAGTAATAGATTTTGTAATACGAGGTAAATACTGATAAGGTATCAAACCAGACCCTAAAGATAAATGACCAACTTGTGAATTGCCCATTTCACCCCAAGACAAACCAACCGCTTCGCCTGAGGCTGCCAATGGCATGATCGGATAATGATTTGCATATTTATCTAAATTTGGTGTTTTGGCAAGAGATATAGCATTGGCGCGACTAGCTGGCGCGATACCAAAACCATCCAAAACCATCAACACTACTGGACGAGGTCTATTCATTTATTTTTTTATTAAAGATTTAGCTACCATTAATTGAGGTTTTTCTACATCCAAAATATCAAGTAGGGTCGGCGCTACATTACTCAAGCTGCCGGTTTTTTGTAATTTGTATTTTTGCTGATCATCAATAATAATAAAAGGCACCAGATTGATAGAATGTTGTGTATCCATTTCACCAGTTTTCAAATTTATCATTTCTTCAACATTACCATGATCAGCTGTTATTACTACCACACCTTCTTTGGCTTTGGTAGCTTCTATAATATTACCAACCGAATCATCAACATACTCTATAGCTTGGATAGCTGCTTTGAGATCACCGGTGTGCCCGACCATATCAGGGGCAGCAAAATTGATCAAAATAAAATCAAATTCTTGTTTTTTGACAGCCTGAATAACTCGATCAGCCGATTCCAAAGTAGTCATTTCTGGAGCTTCAGCATAAGAAATTACATCTTTGGATGGCATATTTATCCTTACTTCACCAGCAATTGGATGATCATAACCACCATTAAAAAAATAAGTAATATGAGCATATTTTTCAGTTTCAGCTACATAAAGCTGGCGATAAGCTTTGAGAGCATAGGGCAAGCTCTCAGCCACATCAATACCAGGATAGGCAGTAAAAATATTTTCCAAGTCTGGACCAAAATCAGTCAAAGCTACAAAAATAGTGTTCTCAGGAAAATCTTTTCTCTCAAAAGCATCAGGATTTTTTTCCTCAAAATCTTCTTGACCAAAGACTTTTGTCAATTGACGGGCTCGATCAGATCGCAAATTAAAAAATACAATAGCATCATCTTTTTTGATAGATCCTACTGGCTTGCCATCTTTTTTTATGACAGTTGGTTTGATATATTCATCACTTTCCCCTCTATTATAAGCTGAGCTAACCGCAGACAAAGCATCTTCAGCTTCAAATTCTGATTTACCCAAAACCAAAGCTTCATAAGATATTTTTGTACGATCCCAGGCTTTTTTACGATCCATAGCATAAAAACGACCCATGATAGTTGCTATCTTTACTTGTTGACTATTAAAAACATTTTTATAATTTCCCAAATTTTTCAAGGCTGAATACGGCGGACTGTCGCGACCATCAGTAAAAAGATGTAAATAAATTTTATTTTTTGTCTTTGAAATATACATGCTTATCAAAGACAAAAGATGATCATCATCCGAATGAGGACTAGAACCATCAGATAAAAGACCCATCATATGAATATCAGAATCATGTTTGTTGGCATGCTTGGCTGCTTGTAATAAGGCTGGATTACGAAAAAATGTACCAGTATTGATACTTTTTGAAATAACTACATTATCCTGTTCGACTATACGACCTGCACCGATATTCATATGACCAGCTTCTGAGTTGCCGGGTTGACCATCAGGCACACCGACATATTTACCAGAAGCATTGAGCAAAGTCATGGGATATTTTTTGGAAACACGATCTATATTTGGAGTTTTTGCCAAAGCTATGGCATTACCCTTTTTTTCTTCCCATATCCCCCAACCATCCAAAATAATACAGACAAGAGGTGTTCTTTTTTCTGACATATATTTTATTTCTCTATTTTATTAGCAATATTTAACAAACGATTGTATTTGGCGGTACGCTCACCACGAGCTACTGAACCAGTTTTTATAAAATCAGCATTTACTGCTACAGCCAGATCAGCAATAGTAGTGTCTGATGTCTCGCCACTACGATGTGAAACCATTACTTGATAATCATGTTCTTGGGCCAATCTAACAGTAGCCAAAGTTTCAGTTAGTGTCCCAATCTGATTTGGTTTTATCAAAATAGTATTGGCTACATGTTTTTCTATACCTTTTTTAAGACGCAAAACATTGGTCACAAACAAATCATCACCAATTATTTTTGTATTATTTTCTTTTATAAAATGTTCAGCTGTAAATTGCTGCCAAGCAGTCCAATCATTTTCCGCAAAAGGATCTTCTAGAAAATGCAGTGGATACATATCCATCAAATCCAAATAATAATCTATTAGTTCTTCAGCTGTAAATTTTTGCTTTTCTAACTCTAGATTATATTTTTGTTCATATTCATCATAAAAAACTGAGGCACCAGCATCAATTCCAAATACTATACTTGATTTGTAACCAGATTGTTCGATAGCATGGCTTATCAAATCAAAAACCTGCTTATGAGATTTGACATAAGGTGAATAGCCACCTTCATTTCCCAAATCAGTATCCAGACCAGTAGCTTGCAGTAGATCACCTAATTTGTGAAAAACTTCACTAGCTTGTCTTATTTTATCTTCAAATTTCTTGGCTTTGTGGGGTACTATCCAAAATTCTTGAATATTTATGTTTGTACCACCGTGTTTACCGCCATTTATCACATTGACTACTGGAGTTGGGATTTTGTATTTTTTTAGTTTGGGTTTATATAGACCTCTTAAATATTCGTATAATTGCAAATTATCTGCTTTAGCGGCAGCGCTAGATACGGCCAGTGAGACACCCAAGATTGCATTGGCCCCAAGACGACTTTTATTTTTGGTGCCGTCAAGTTTGATCATCAATTCATCTATTTTACTTTGCTCATGAACAGCCAAGCCGTTTAGTTCTTTATCCAAAATAGTATTGACATTGTTGACTGCTTTCAAAACTCCCTTACCATTGTATCGCAAAGGATCTTTGTCTCTGAGCTCAAAAGCTTCAAATTTGCCAGTCGAAGCTCCTGAAGGCACACAGGCCTTGGCAGAGACTCCATTGGCCAAATCAACAATCACTTGCACAGTCGGATTACCGCGTGAATCCAATATTTCCAAAGCTTTGATTTTTTTTATTTTATGTGGCATATTATTCTGTTTTTAATTTTTCCAAAGCTACCAACTTGTCTCCTTGCAAATAAGTCAACATAGCTCCACCACCAGTAGACATAAAATCTATGTCTTCCTGCATATTAAATTTTTGCACCAATTCAACTGTCTCACCACCACCAATGATAATTTTGGCAGTCGATGCAATTATGGCTTGCAATAACTTCTTAGAGCCATCTTCAAATAAATCATTTTCAGTATAGCCAAGCGGTCCATTCCAAATTATTAATTTGGCATTTTTTATATTTTCAGCAAAATCTTTGATGGTTTTTTTACCAATATCCAAAACCATATCATTAGCTCTGAGCTGATCTATATCTACCAGATAGCTGGTCCTAGCATTGAGACTAGAAGCTACAATAGCATCTTGCGGTAAAATAATTTTTTTATTTAATAATTTTTTTGCTAATACTAGCTCTTTTTTGTCTACAACTGATTTGCCAAGCTTTAATCCTTTGGCAGCCAACATTGTATTGGCCAAGGCTCCGCCAAGCAATACACTGTCTGCTTTTTGTACAAATATTTTGATCAGTTTGATCTTGGTGGCTATCTTTGCTCCACCCAAGATAGCTACAAGGCCTTTTTTGGTGTTCAAAACTTGAGATAGCTCTTCTATCTCTTGAGCTACCAATAAACCAGTATAAGCTGGTAAATGCTCACAAATTGCGACCATAGAAGCATGAGTCCTGTGCATATTTGCAAAAGCATCATTGACATAAATATCAGCCAATTTACTTAAGCAAAAAGCCAAATCTTTGTCATTGTTTGTTTCGCCTGCTTCAAAACGAATATTTTCCAACATGACCACCTGACCATCTTTGATATGCATACTATCATCTTCATAAGTCCGCAAATCTTTGTCCCAAAAATCTATAGATTGTCCAAGCATTTTACCCAAATCTTCTGCTACTGGCTTGAGAGATAGTTCCTCTACTCGCTTGCCATCTGGTCTACCAAGATGAGTTACAATAATAATTTTTGATTTTGACTCAATCAAATATTGTAAAGTTGCTAAGACTCTTTCCAGACGCCAAGTTCCATGTTTGGCTACTTGACCACCTTCTAGAGGAACATTGAGATCCAATCTGAGCAAGACTCGTTTACGCTCCAAAGTCCTAATTTGTTTAACGCTTTTATATTCCATTGTCTTCTTGTATAAAAATTGCCACTACATTGTCATCCATAGCAAGCTCACACAAACTATTGGTAGGAATTTCTGCCAAAATATAAGGAGATATTTCAAATAATTGACTACGATCATCCAACAAAATATTGAGCTCATCCATCTTTTTCATAGAATCAACGTTTAGAGGTAAGGTTTTGAAATTGATATAAGCCCCAATCAAAGTAGTATCCCCGTCCAAATCCATGATCGAATCAGTAATAGTCAGATGATGACAATCTAAAGTCTGACGTAGAGTCGTCGGGCCCTTGGCTTGAAATTTATTTATAAAGAAAAAAATACCGGCAATAACAACTACCAATAACACAAAAAACACAAATGAATATTTTGCTTTCATATCTAATAAATCTTACTAATATGTAAGTGTATTATAACATTTTTAAGAAAAAATAAAAAGGTGATACTATAACTATAATATTGACAAAACAGAACTTTTGTGATATATTTGCTCATTACTAGTTCTTCAAAACTCAATAACTCAAGGAGAAGTCATGATGACCAAAATTTTATTTTGGTTCCAAGTCATCATGGCTTGGATCTACATAATCCCTCAAGTGATTCACCTGATCAACGGAAAAACCGCTGGTCTCAATCTAGCAATCTGGTCGCTCTTTATAGGCTACCTACTGGTCGGTCTATCACTCTCAATCCTGTCTTACCGAGAAAAACCAGAACCAATTCGCCGTTATACGGTGATTATCTTTGCTCAGTGGGCCGTCTTTCTTCCTGTCTTACTTATCATAGGATTTCAGCACATCCACTGGACAGTTGGAGATACAATAGTCAGTAGTTCTGCTCTAGTGCTCTACGGCATTGTATTACTACGCTATCGTAGTTTCAAAGATGAAATGAGTCGCGGCTGGCTAGCCGTACTTTGTAAAGGTATACCACAACTGTGGGTTGCTTGGACTATGATCCAAGCCAATAGTTCTGAATGGCTACCGCCACTTTCATTGCTAGCTACCAACATGACCATGTTGCCTAGATTTTTCCAAGTCTATTGGCAAGGGCAACAAGGCGGCTGGGATAGAGCTACCAAGGGACTAATGCTAGGTGAAACTGCTAACGTAGTCACCTGGCTGGTAGTGACAGCAGTCTGGTTTTTCTTGAGATAACAAAGAGCTAGTGAATTTCATTAGCTCTTTTTTTGTTTATCAAAAAACCCCTTAGATAAGAGGTTTGAAAGATTTAATTTGTTTTTCCTTCTCTGTCCAAAACCATTCTAATATCAGTCAAAGCTACTACTTTATGGTAAATATTTGGTTCTATATCAATCCCTATTGGTGCTTTGAGTATTTTGACTTCATCACCAACAGTCATTTCGATTTCCCCTTCTACTAGATACAGAGTTTCAGGATCAGCGTGAGTATGATTGGCACTTATAGTATCTTTTTTTCTAAAGATGAATCTAGCTTCACCACATTGATAAAGCACTCCTCTTTCATCATCTTTCATTACTTCTATTGATAGTAAATCCATACCGTTTGAAATTAACTATTTACTTTTTTATCTTAGCGAAGATTAGTGAATTTGGCAAATAAAAAGCCCCGTTGCATTTTTGCTACGGGGCTTTGGTATAGTTTTGGTAATTTCCATAACTACTTGACCAAGGTCATTTTACGAGTCCAGACGCCAGCTGGAGTTTCCAGCTTGTAAAAATATACGCCTGAAGAAAGACCAGAACCATTGAAAACTACCTGACTGATACCAGGTTGTACTACCTGATCAACTAAAGTAACGATCAATTTACCAGTTAAGTCATAAACACCTAACTTAACATGGCAAATATCACCAACTCCATATGTGATCAAAGTAGTTGGATTGAAAGGATTAGGGTGGTTGTTGTGAAGAGCAAAAACAGCTGGACCATCTTCTGGTACTGCAACTGGATTCTCCACAGTGATATAGTCTGTTTTGACTTCCGTGTCACTTCCCGCACCATTTGACACTGTCAGTGTAATAGTGTAGACACCAGCTTCAGTGTAAGTATGCTCAGGATTTTGCTCAGTTGAAGTGTTATCATCACCAAAATCCCATTCCCAAGATGTTGGATCGCCAGTTGATTGATCAGTTAACTGAACGGTTAGGGGTGAATCTCCAGAGGTGACATCCGAAACGAAATCTGCTGTCAATGCAATTCCGCAGTCCTGTTGAATGGACAAAAATCCAGTGCTAGTAACAGCATAAACGTAGTCCTCTGCCACAAAAACATCCTGAATGTAGCCGGTCTCTATGGATCCAACAACTATGGGATCTGAATGGCTAGAGACATTGAGCAGATGAATGCCATACTCTCTATCTGTGAGATAGACGATATCTCCCAAAATATCGAGCGTATATGCATGAGTTAAGTCATTTAGTGATCCGACAATGCTAGCAATAGACGGATCAGAAATGTCTACAATCTGCAGTCCCTGAGAAACATCTGCCACATAGGCGTAGTTCTCACTAAAGACTACATCATGTGCACTGCCTGGAGTATTCACTCTACGCAAAAGTGTAGGATCTAAAGGGTTAGAGGCGTCAATGATGTGTAAACCTGCCGACTGAGACAGAACATACACAAGACCATTGCAAACCTTGGCATTGTGAGCATAACCCAACAGATCTAGAGATCCAACAATGTAAGGCACTGTTGGACTAGAAACATCAATTACCTGCAATCCAAGACTCCCATCTGCCACGTAGGCGTAGTTTCCAGATACAGCTACACCACGACACTCGCCAGGAGTATCTGTCGTTGACACAAGTATTGGATTAACTGGGTCAGAAATGTTGATGATTCGCAGTCCCCTAGAATAATCAGCTACATAGGCATAATTGCCCTGCACATCTACAACATATGAAATGTACAATGAGCTGATACCTCCCACCAACGACATAGCATTAGGGTCAGAAACGTCTACAATCTGCAATCCACTAATAGTGGAAGCAATGTATGCATAGTTTCCTACTACTTTGACATTGTTTGGCCATTGTGGAGTGACTACGTAATCTTCAATGCAAGGATTATCAGGATTGACTGTGATGTAATCCAAGACAAAACCTTCATGGAAAATTTCTCCATTGCCAACTGTCAAGTACACATCATAAACTCCTGGCGTGTCATAAACATGGATAGGATTCTGCTCAGTAGACGTGCTACCGTCACCGAAAACCCAATACCATGAAATAGGATTACCAGTCGAATGGTCAGTAAGTTGAACAGCCAGCGGAGCTATCCCAGAGGTAGGTGATGCTAAGAAAATAGCTTCTAGTGGCTCAGAATCTTCTACTGTGATGTAATCCTCACGAATGAGGGTATCATCACCATGCTGATTAACCACATAAAGTTCCACAGTGTAAACACCGGGTTCCATATAAGTGTGGCTAAAAGTCTCTAGATCTGTTACCTCAGTACCATCTCCAAGATTCCAGTACCGAGAGTATGGATCACAACTTGACAAGCACGTTAATTGCACAGTCAATGGAAAATTCCCAGAAGTAACGTCAGCTACAAAATCAGCAACTGGCAAACAGACATCCATAACTACAATGTAGTCTGTTTTGATTTCTGTGTCACTTCCCGCACCATTTGACACTGTTACTGAAACTGTATAAGTACCAGCTTCAGTGTAAGTGTAACTAGGATTTTCCAATGTTGAAGTGTTGCCATTACCAAATTGCCAATCCCAATCTTCGGGAAAATTTGCTGACTGGTCACGAAAATGCACTGTAAAGGGAGCGTAACCCAAAGTAGAACCAGTGGTAGTAAAATCAGCAATTGGCGGAATGCCCTGCACATAGACAGTCTGAATGGCATAAGTCTGCCATTGACCATCAATCAAACCACGAAAACGAGCAGTATGATTACCTGGCATGTATGGATAGCAATATATCCACTGCATCCATCCCCAACCAGGATCCAAAACCACATTGTATGAGGAATACCCATAAACCTCTTGACCATTTGGATCAAGAAAGTCTAAACGCAGTTCTGAAATAGTAACCGGAGAACCACCTGCATTCCAAATCTCACCTTCTACATGAATCTGTTCACCCACTGTGCCAGGATTAGGATAGATAGTCCAATGACTAAACTGGATATCTGCTCCTGGTGGTGGATCATCCACATAGATGACCATGTCCCCATCCATAGTAAAATCATCGATGGGAATAACTGCTTCATTGATGACGGCATAGAAATCCTGATAGCTGTCTCCATCTATCAGATTAAAAGGCTCACCAAAACTAGCTACCTCTATACCCGAATGATAGACACCATTAGGTTCAGAAGTTCTATTAATGATCAAAGGTTCAGAACTTTGAACAAGATCCTTAACAAAAGATGAACCTCCACCACCTGTTTCAGCATCAGTAAAAACTGTCTGTCTACTGTGTTCTGAATCAGATGAACTTCTGGGTACAGTACCAGCATCAACTATCAATGTTGCAAGGTCTGCTGGATCGCCGTTGGCATCAAGGATGGTGATGATCTCAGTGTTGGGATCATACTCCAAAAAGAATCTCTGCCAATCACTAGGATCATTGGCATGGTTAGAACCAAATTTCCTAAACCTCTGTCGTGTTTTACTACCTTCAAGATACTCGTCCGTGATTGGAACTCCAAGAACTTCCCAGCCAGGAACACGAATGTCTTCAACTTGATTCATCCAAAAACCCCAAAAACCCTGTTTAAGAAGCTTGGCTTCTCTATTTACCCAAGGGTCTTCGTAGTAAATGAGTGCAGTGTAAGGCAAATCCCAGCCGTTGTCTGGACCATTGAAATCCTGGATCCACATGTCGTTGAGGTCATGGACAAAAACACTTCCACCATTATCCCAAGGATCGCCTAATGGATGCCCGGCAGTAGCCATGTCGTTGTACTTATCCAGAAATTTTGGAGAGATGTCGGGATTCCAACCGTCAATGAAGTAGCCAACAAGAGATCCTGGTACTGAACCAGCAGGAATTTGATTTTCAATCCAATTTATTGGATCAACGAAACCATTTGTGTCAGGCCAACTATCACATGGCATTCTGCCCCAATTGGTCAGAGGAATCTCTGTTCCTGGTCGTACTCCAAAATGGAGATGAATACCATAGTCCCAGTCACCTACAACACCCAATGTATTCCCAGCATACACAGACACACCAACATCTTCATCTGTAAAAGAAGATTGGATATGTCCATATAAAGCAAGGAAAAATGTGCCATCAGACAATTCATGTCTCACAAAAATAGCAACATTTGTTTGTCCGTCAGTTTCTCCCCAACCACCATAACTTACATCTGCGATAATTCCATCAGATATAAGGTACACCGGTGCACCAAGATCAGTCTGATAATCATGGCCGATGTGGTAAAGACCCGGAAAGTATGGATCGCCTGGATTACAACCACTTGATAACCATCCTGCAAAAGGACCCGGATCACTGGTACCGGTTGGGTAATAGAAACCAGTTGGTGTGGTTTCAATTGCGACAGCATTGACACTAAATAGCATCAACACGACTAAAAGACTAAAAAACTGTTTCACAACTATTTCCTTTCTTTTGTAAAGAACGTATTCTGATTACGATTTGTAACCAGAGAATATAATTCTAAATATAAAATTACATTCTCTAGTTATAAAAAGACTAACCTATATTTAGTTCTCAAAATCGCTTTTTTGATTTTATTACACTGTTTATTCTATAAATTTCCAAGAGTTTAAAATTTCTTCGTATACTTCACTTATATTTTTATTAATATCTTCAGAACCTAAATTAACTTGACTTATAGAATATACATTACTATTAGAATAAATCGCTGTATAAATTCCTAAATAATCGAAAGCCCGTAATCCATTAACATAATCATTAATCTTTATATTCTCTACAGAACTACCATATTGTTCCTTAGAAATAGTCCATTTTTCAATCCAAGCATCTACAGAATCATAATCTGACAAATTAGAAGTAGAAATAACAATCAAATCAGTAATAGACCCCTCAAGATAATAATCTTTATTACTATCTTTTAAGTAAATAAAACCGTCATTATTAATTCTATACTCCCAATTACTCGGATACTTAAACTCAAAACCTAACTCTTCATTTCTGTAAGCCTGCCAATCACTAACGTCAATTTGATCTTTATTAGTGTTCGTATTATCTACAATTTCTGGTTCAGTACTCTGATTATTAAAATACCAATATCCTCCTAAAATGATTAGGATAATTATTATTAAAATTATTAAATTTTTTTTCATTGTCTTAAAATTACTTAATTAATACTTAGCTCCTAAAATCGTTCTTCTTTACCTTTTTCACCCCCTCTCTTTCTCCCCCTTGGTAAGGTGGAGATTAAAGGTGTTATAAAAATACTCTATGATAAATTTGATTTTTTATTAAAATATTTGAACCATATTCTATAAGTTTAGCAAAATCTTTATTACTTTGCCAAAATTTTGCTAATTTCTCCCGTAATTTACGATGTTTAGCATAACCCATATCTGGATTGTTTAAATATTGATTAAACTCATAATTCAAAATAATAGTCAAAGATTCTTTAAGGTCTTCAAATTTTGCTAAAGACATTCTCTGAACTTGTGGATTATCTTTGTAATAATGCATAACTTGAAAATGCAATAATTCATGAATAAAAGTATCCAAAACATCTTCAACTGACCATAAAGTACAAAGCCAAATAGACCCACTAGCATAATCATAAGGACAGCGAGGAAAAGTTGTCAAATAAAAGGTAAAATCTTGGCGATACAATGGTTGTTGTGTAACTTTTTCCATAATCTGACAGACATCGTCAAGCTTATCCTTAAAAATCTGTTTAGCTTGTTTGATAATAAAATCAAAATGCTGCTGTTTTTTTATGTAATAATTCTTTAAATAAGGAACTAAAAACTCAAAAGCTTGCTCTTGAGTTTTACCGTGTATATTTTCCCAGATACTTTCGTCAATGCGATTTTTCCAATCAACGCCGTGAGATACTTTATTACAAGAATACCACCAATTCCAGGCGTCTTTTTGAATATCTACTTGTATCTTTATTTTTGGCATAATTTTATTTTAATTCTTCCCAATCTATATATTCACATTCTTTTATATGATAATCACTTATTTTAAATTCTGGTTTGGTAATATCGAATGCTAAAAATTTATCTTGGTTTAAAAAATAAATTTCATTCCAGGCATGTTTCATATTTAAATTTTCTTTGATATATTTACCATTTATAAGCTTTACTGGAATACCCAATGTCCTAAATATAGAAGCAACTACTGTAGCTAATGATCCACAAGAATATTGCCTTTGTTCTAGCACATCTCTAGCTGAAATAAAACGAGATTTTTTAAAATCATTTACTATATTTACTTTATGTAATTTTGGATCAAACTCCTGTCTTATAATTTTAAATATTTCAAAAACTAATTCTTTATCTATATTTAATAAATCCTCTTTTTGAATTTTGTCCAAAAGATGTTTAGGACAATCAACAGTATATTTGCCAAATTCTAAATATTTTTTAATTTCTTGATTCATATATAAATTATATTGGATAAAATCGACTTCTCTTAATATTTATTAAGATCCTAAATCTGATTTTTCTTTCATTCTTTTACTATATTTATCTAAAGTTTTATCTAATACTTCTTCCATGTCTATGTCAAAAGAATTGGCCAAGACTATCAAGGAGTAAAAAACATCACCCAACTCATTCTTTAAATTGTCTGTTGATTTAAACTCAGATTTTCCATAAGAAGTAGATAATAATATTTCTTTTGACAATTCACCTACCTCAGACATTAGGTCTACGACTCTATGTTCAACTGATAATTCTAGGTTATTGTCTTGAAAAAAATCTTGAACTTTTTTTTGTAATTTTTGCATAGAAAATTTTAATTAGTTTTTCTCAACTTCTTGCATTATACACCAAAACATTAATTATGTGTTTTTTGCACAATCAAACTACTAGTAAAAAATTTACGGGTTTTACCATCCATATCTAAACTAACATGGCTATATTCTTTGGAATATATTTCCTTCCACGTCATAAAATATGAATTCAATTCTTTTAAAGAATAAAGTGATTGCATAAGATTAATAAATAGGGGTTCAGGGTCTTTATAAAATGTTTCAATAGCAACAATACCATTATTAGTAATATGTTCAGATATCCAAGGGAAAAAAATTTCAAGCACCCAATTTTTATCAAGAAACTGAATAATATTTCTTATAAATATCAAATTATATTGTGTATTTACTTCAGTAGCACAAAAATCCTCGATCTTCATCTCCTTTATAGTAAGCCTAGTATTATCCTGTAGTGATGATGATTTTGTATCAACTGTTGTGACAATCGCACCACGTTCAAGAAACATCTGTGTAAAATTACCCTCTCCAGATCCAATATCAAGAATCTTATTGTCTGGCTTAACATATTTTAAAAATGTATTGTTAAAATTTTGATCCATATTTTGTAACTTTTACATAAAAAAATTAGTTAAATCTTTAATTTTATATTGAATTTTTTTACATCATTCTCAGTAATATCTCCAATAAAAGTCAAGGTTAAATTTTCTTTATTTAAATACTTATTAACTACCTGTTTTATGCTACTTGCAGTAATCTTTTCTATCTGCTTTACATAATCTTGAGGGGTAACAATTTCTTTTTCTAACAAAGCTGGATAACCATACCATAACAACAATTCATAAGGATCTATTAATTTTCTTAACAAATAAGCTTTAAATGATTCTTTATGGTTAACTAAAGAATCATTATTGATTTCTTTATTTTTTATATAATTAATTTCTTGTTCAATTAAATCTAAGCTTTTATTTAACTTATCTTTAGCAACTGAAAAAACAAAACTGAGATAACCACTATCTCCAAAATACCCTTTAACCCCATCAACCCAATAAGTCAAATTATTATTAATCCTCAAAACTTCAGTCAGCCTAGAAATCCAGCTATTTGATAAATAATGAGTAACAAAATTTAAAATAATTTCTTCCTGCAAATCAAGAGATGGCAATCTATAATTAATACCAAGAAAAATATTTTTATTATCTCTTTTATCAATATTAACGTGCTCTAATTTTTTGAAATCTTCTACCAAAATTTCTTTTTTGTGACCTGTATTAGTGCCTGAACTATTAAAATTATTATTAATAAAAAAATTTATTTTATCAGTTTGTTCATTACTAATAACCACAAAAAGTAAATTGTTATTTTTATAATATTTATCTTTAAAATTCATAATATCTGACAAAGTAGTGGATTGAATTGAATCCTTTGTACCAAAAAAATCCCTACCTAAACTAGAAAGTTTAAATAAGGATTGAGTATTAAGGTGCCAAATAAACTCATTGTTATTATTATAGACTCGTGATTTCTCATCTAAAATAATTTTCTTTTCATGATCAATATCTTCTTGAGATATAACAGAATTGTTTAAACTATCAATCAAAAAAGACAGGGAGTCATAAATTTTATTATAAGGCTGCACTTGATAATAATAAGCCGCTTCCCTATCAGTAAAAGCATTAAAAAATATACCTTTTGATTCTAAAACTTGTAATCTATCATGACTATTAGGATATTTTTTAGTTTTAGTCATTAATAAATGTTCAAAAAAATGTGCCAAGCCTTCTTTATCTTGTGGATCAAATCTAGAACCAGCTCTATACCAAGCAGAAACAATAGATAATGGCAAATCTGGCACAATAATATTTAATAATTTTGCGCCTGATGACAAATCTACTAATTCAATTTTGTGTTTTTTAAAACTCTGCATTGTCTTGTTTTATGTATATATAATAAATAAATATAAAAATTTTGAATGTGCCTAGAGATTATTGATGATAATCTCTAGGCACAAAATTTTAGCTACTTACCACGATTACCGGTACCGCCGCCGGAGCTACCGCTACCGCCGCCACGTTGACCGCCAGAACCAGAGTTACCGCTACCATGGCCGCCGGAGCTACCACCATGGCCGCCGGAGCTACCGCTACCGCCGCCACTACGATTTCTGAAAAACATCATGATAAATTCCTCTATTCTGAAAAGAACCACCAGATCTCTTCTGGTAAGAGTCAACCTTTTAAATAAGATCAACTTTTTAAAAATTAAAAATTAATTATTAAAAAGCTAACCTTATAATTAAAATATGAAAAGGGAGAAGAACTAAATCTCCCTTTTCATTGTAAATGGACAATTCAGCGTTGAAATACCTACAGGGCATTGTGTTGAATCAATACACAAAACATTACTATCTGCACAATGTCCTCCAAAATAATACTCTGGACAAAATACCCTCATCGTCCCTTGAATATCGTGTTCGAAAACACCTTGTAGATAGTTAATCCTTGCCTGACTGATTGTCATTCTTTTCACCTCCTAAGTATTGTATCTTGTTTTAAAGGACTCTTTCCATAAGCCGTCGCTATATATATAGCCGTCTTATTTATTACTTTAAATATAACGTATAAAAAAATACTTGTCAACATTCTGACAAGTACCTCTTCCTGTGAATAAATATTAATAACTTATTTCTTCTCCTCTACTCCATCTATGACCTCATCATACAAAGGCAATGTAAATTTAAAAATGCTACCTTTACCTTTTCCTTTACTTTCAGCCCAAATCTTACCACCGTGTTCTTTAATAATCTTTTGTGCAATAAAAAGTCCCAAACCAGAGCCACCAGTGTGTATCTGAGCCACACCACTACCTCGGACAAATTTTCTAAATAAACCTTTTACTTCTCTAGGATCAATTCCAATACCAGTATCTTTAACCAAGAAAACTAGTTCTTTATCATCAAACTCTACACTAGCTGTGACCTTGCCCTTCAAAGTATATTTGATAGAATTATCAATCAAATTCAGAACTACTTCACGAAGCTTATCACTATCTGCAAAAATCATAGGAACCTTTTTGCGTGACTTTTTATAAGATAATTTTAATTTTTTCTGGCTAGCTTGAGCAGATAATTCTTGGATAACACTATTAATCATGTCACTAATTTGAATAGGATGTTTTTCTAGCTTTAGACGACCTGATTCTATCCTAGACACATTTAATAAAATATTAATCAAACGAGCCAAACGAGCTGAACTTTCAAACAAATCTTTTATAATCTTTCTAAAATTGTGTGGCAAAACACCAAAATCACCTTCCAACATCATAGATAAATAACCTTTGATCGCAGAAATAGGTGTACGTAATTGATGAGAGGCAATAGACAAAAATTCACTCTTACTTTGATCAAGTTCACGTAAACGCAGATTAGCTTCTTGTAATTCTAGATTGATGCCTTGCAAATTTTCATAAAGTTTCAAATTTCTAGAAACTATACCTACTTGATTAGTCAAAGCATTCATCATCTCAATGTCCATTGATGTAATTTTGTCTCTAGAAACAGGTAAGAAAAACTGAATTACACCAATAATCTTAGCTTCAGAAAAAACTGGTACACCAACAGCTGTTTTTACCTTCAAAAGTTTTTGAATTTTATCAATAATATCTTTGTCTATTGATGGAGTCAAAAAATCTGACATTTTATCTGAAAAAATAATTTTGCCAGTCAAAGCAGTTTTTGTACTAAAATTAAAATCTTCTTCCAGTTTTGACTCATACTTATTAGGTTCTTTGTCTAATAATTTAAAAGCTTGTTGTGTTAATTTATTATTAGTAATAGCACCAACTTGTAAAACTTTTTTTTCTTCGTCAATAAAACTCAAAATACCACCAACATAACCAAGTTCAGAAGAAACACTATCAGCAATCATTTGGTATATTTTTTTGAGATCCAAAGTTCGACTAACCATATTGGTCACTACCTGCATGGTTGTCAAAAATTTATTACGATCTTCTAAAGCTACATTAGCTTCCTGCAAGCTTTGAGTTCGCTCCTCTACTTGTGCTTTTAGGCTTATATTTAACTCTTGTACTTCTTCATAAAGCTTGGCTTTTTCAATAGCAGTAGCAATTTGCGGCGTCAAGACTTTGAAAAAATTGATATCATCTTGACCATAGAGATCACCTGATTGTTTGGCACTAAATAAGAAAATAGCTGTAAGTTTATTTTTTTCAATTACTGGAATAACCATTTCTATCCCTAGACTTTCAGCTTCTTTAATAAATTTATCTAAAACTTTGTATTCTAAGCTATCTGATTTAAAATTATCTAAATTACGCATCAATTCTTCTACAATCACAAAATCATGATGATCAGTAAGATAATCTGTAAAATGTTCAGATATTTTTAAGTTTTTTGAATTATTTTCAGAATTAGCTATTAATTTAAAATGTTTGTTAGTTGGTGTAAAAACAGATATTTTATGTATTTTCAGTTTATCTGCCAATAACTCAACAGCTTTTTTTAACAATTTATCAAGATCAATTTCACGAGCTACAATATTACCAGCTTCTTGCAAGAGAACTTGATAATCTATTTTGCCTTTATAAAATACTTTGTCTGTAAGTTTAGCTAATATTCTTTTTAAGGGATCTAAAAATATAACAACTAAAAATGCATCAACAATATAGATTATCATTTTACTGGCCTGAGTATTACCACCAATCAAATTACCAGTCCAAACAATAGAAAGAGCAAAAAAAGCAGCTACCGAAGCGACTAAAAGGCCATAAAGAATACTACGAGTAATGACTAAACGAATGTTCATTAGGCGGTATCTCATTATGGCATAAGCCATAGTTATAAAATAGAATGGTGTTAAAATAATTGTAACTGGATACATATTAATACCATAAATAAGTGGTATTAAAGATCCACCTCCCAAAAATCCTAAAAGTGATGAGAATAATAAATATTTTAATTGGCTTTTTTTTATTCCATAAGTATTTTTAAGGGCTATAATCATTTCAATAAAAACATATTGAGGAATAAATAAGTAATTAACTAGGTGTAAATAATAAAAAGTATTAGGTGTTTCAAAAAAAGTAAAAATTAACTTATGGGTAATATCCTTTATTAAAAAATTAGTACCAAAAAATAAATCTATCAAATTTAATATTAGAACTAATAGAGAATTTAAAGAAAATATAATTAAAATTATTTTTCTCTTCTTAACGAGGTCTAAAAATATTAAAATTACATAAAGTAAAAAAAGATAAACTAATATTGAGCCAATATACAAAATTTTAACCCAAATAAAAGCTAAATTAATATCCTGAACAACAAGTAAAGCATATCTACCTACAGCCCAAATAACAGCACTTAAATTAATTAAAACAAAAAATAAATTTAGTCTAGTCTTAATATTTTTAAATGACACAACTAATGCAATAATCAAACTGCCAAGTGCAGATGATAAAAAAATAATTTTATATAACAATAAAGAATCCATATTTTAAAAAAATAATTTAAATAATTCAAATATAGAAAAAAGTTTTACATTATTCCTTCGTAACTGTTGTGTATGACATCTCTTTGGATAAGAATAATATCTTCCACCCTCTTGTTTAAGGGTACATAAATTTTTAATACCTATAGAGGCTATTACATTAGTCATAATATCTATACCTAATTTCATCAATTGTACATCATGATATAAAATGCTTTTATTTTTTTTAAAGGGTATACTCCGTCTATCAATAATATTACCAGTATCTAAAGTTCTATCAACATAATGAACAGTGACACCAAGATTATTTTCATTATTAATTGCTGCGAAAATAGAAGGAAATGGCCCCCTATAATCTGGTAGTAATCCAGGGTGTATATTCATAGTGCCATATTTAGGAATAGAGAAAACTTCTTCACTAATAATCTGATCAAAAATGCAAGACAGGATTAAATCTGGTTTCTTTTCATATATATCATCTATTACATTTTTGGCATTAATATCATCAACTTTAATAATTGGTATTCCATACAATTTGGCAATTTTATTTATTGATATATAACGCTTCTTGTTAAAGAAAATAATATTAATTATATTAGATAAAAACATTATAATTTTATAAAAAACCATATAAGTACTTAAATACAACAAAAAATGATACCCAGATCGTTTAAATATTTTCTTTAATTGATAAAAAAAGGTACCATGCTTATCATTATATACATTAGATGTAAATATTACTACATCTTTATCTTTTATAACCTTAATAAGATTATTCAATGCTATGGTAGAATATAAACTATCTAAAGTAAAAATAATTATTTTATTTACCTTACTTTTGTCCATTTTATTATAAATTTTTAAAAAATATATTTTAAACGATATTAAGTTTTGTACTTATACTCTTACAAATATTTAACAAATAATCCATTTGAGTCTTTGTATGATTAGACATGACTGTAAATCTTATTCGTGCTTTACCTTTTTCAACAGCTGGCCATCGAACACATGGACCATATACTCCCCCTTTAAATAACCTACGAGAAAACTCTATAGCTTTAGTATCAGAACCAATTAAAATAGGAATTATTTGTGTTTCACTAGATAATATGTCGAATCCTATATCATTAAATCCTTTTCTAAGATATTCCGCATTCTCCCACATCTTTTCTCTAATCTCTGGTTCAGTTTCAATAACTTTTAGAGAAGCGATTAATGAAGCTGAAGCAGCAGGGGTCATAGCAGTCGAAAAAATATATGAACGACTTGCAATCCGAAGGTATTTAATCAAATCCTTACTACCAACAACAAACCCACCAGTAGCAGCAAGAGCTTTACTACATGTACCAAGAACAATATCAATATCTTTTATGGGTCTTAGTCCAAATTTTTCCGCTGTACCATGTCCATTTTTGCCCTGTATACCAGTAGCGTGAGCTTCATCGATCATTAACATTGAGTTATGTTGTTTACATAAAGGAACTATTTTATCAAGTGGAGCAATATCACCATCCATACTAAACACACCATCGGTAACAACCATTTTTTTTCTTTTACTATATTTTTTTAACTTCTTCTCTAAATCCTTAATATCGCAATGTTTATACACTATAATTTTTTGACGACTCATTCTACAAGCATCAACTATACTAGCATGATTTAATTCATCACTTAAAATAATACCTTTACTTTTTAAAAAATCTGAAGGTCCAATTTTTGGAGGATTCATTATCGCAGTAATAACACCTAAGTTAGCTGAATAACCAGTAGGCCAAACAATGGCGTCTTCACCACCTTTAAATTTTGCTATTGCAATTTCAAAATCTCTATGAATCTGTAAATTACCTGACAACAACCTTGAACCATCTGCGCCCACACCATATTTTTTAGTTGCCTCTACAGCTGCTTTAATTACTTTTGGATGGTTGGCTAATCCTAAATAATTATTAGATGCAAACATTAAAACCTTCTTACCATCTATCATTACTTCAGGTTCTGCTCCTCCCTGAATAATACGCATATCGGGATAAAGATTATGTTTATCTAAATAATCAAGTATTACACTAATTTCTCTCATATAATTATACCTTAGTAACCATTCTTGGTTTTATAAATATTAAATAACCAGCTACTAAAAAATTAATAGATAAAAATATTGGCCCAAGCCAATCATAATCAAAAATATTGAATAAAACTAGAATTATACTAACTGTACCTACGGTAATAAAATTACCCATTGTTGCTAAAAGTAAATATTTAATTTGTATCTTATTAGTTGTGTCTACTAAAAAATATTTTTTTAATAAAATTAAAAAACCAGCAAACACATAGATAAAAAAATACACAGCAAAAATTAAAAAATCAAAAAATATAACTTCTCGATATAAAAGACCTTCTATAATAAAACTATCTTGCATTTTCAAGACTCCAGAAACTATCAAGGATATTAAAACTATTGGAATAATATAGATTGAAATAAATATTTTTTTTGAATACTTTTTATTTTTATAAGGAAAAAAATAAGATAAAATTAAATAAGATAAAGCAGCTAAGATACCAAAAACATAGGCTAATTTATTAATAAAGAAATTATGATAATACTCGTTTATAACACTGAATTGAAAAAACTTCGTCACCCCCCAAACACCACCAGATAAACACATTAAAAAATACCAAATATTACTAGGATTCTTATGATTCTTTATTAAAACTAAAATACCTAAAAAAATAGTGAGTAAACTAATAGAAAAAATAATTATATTCTGTAAATCCATATATTTATCACAAATACTTACTCAACACTTTTTCTCTTTTCAACTTCAAAGTAGGAGTCAAAAGACCATTTTCTTGACTAAATTCCTCACTTATCAATTTAAAACTATTTATTTGTTCAATTTTGGCAAAATTCTTTAGCTTATGATCTACTTTTAGTTTATAAAAATCAACAATCCTTTCATCAGTCAAATTTAGCTTAATACTATACTTTTCACACCAAAGTTTAAGCTGTTCAAAATTTGGTACTATAATTGCGGAAATATGTTTGCTTTTATCACCATAAATCATACTTTGACTAATATAACGACTTTCATTCAAAACATTTTCAATTCCTTCTGGGAAAATATTTTTACCAGTAGATAAGACAATCATGTCTTTGGCACGACCAATAATAGTCAAAAAACCATCTTTGTCTATAAAACCCAAATCTCCACTAGAGAGCCAACCATCTTTGTCTATAGTTTCTTTGGTTAGGACATCATTATTATAATAACCTAACATGACATTGTCGCCTTTGATCAATATTTCTTTATTATCCAAAATTTTTATCTGGTTACAATCTAGAGCCTGACCAACAGTGCCGGCTCGACAATCACTAATAGGATTGACAGAAATAATTGGCGAAGTTTCTGTCATGCCATAACCCTCTATAATCTGCACCCCCAAATTTTCAAAAAACTTTATGACTTTTAGATCCAAAGATGCACCACCAGATACAGCCAATCGCAAATGCCCTCCTAAAATGCTTCTTAATTTTCTAAAAACCAAAATATTTAGTAAAAACCACAAAAATGTCTGTGTAAAAGTCAACTCATCTTTTCTTCTTAAAACAGACAACTGTAATCCCTTAAAGAAGATTTTTTTCTTTCTGGGATTGCTACTATCTATTTTATCAAAGATTTTTCCATAAATCTTTTCAAAGATGCGTGGTACACTGTTGATAATCGTTGGCTTGGCTTTTTTTATATCTTCTATTAATGTTTCTTTACTCTGAGAAAAATAGATACTAGAGCCACTCAACATAGCTACATAATATCCAGCTATTCTTTCAAAAGCATGTGACAAAGGCAAAAAGGAAAAGAATCTATCTTCTGGATTGATAATTACTGTACGCTTGGCTGATTGAGCATTAATTATTAGATTACGATGAGATAACATAACTCCTTTTGGGTCACCAGTCGTACCAGAAGTATAGATAATAGTGTGTAAATCATTAGCATGAATATCTGCCCTAACTTTACTTACTTGCGTTTCTTTGTAGGACAATGGCCAAGCTTCTATCTTGGCTTTATTATTTTGCTCTTCAATAAAACCAACGATAATTATTTTTTTTAATGGCAACTTATGAATAGTATCTTTGTGCTTGTCATAAAACTTTTTATGAATCACCAGATAATCTGTTTCAGAATGCAAAATTACATTTTTGAGAAAAATATGATTGTAAGTAGTATGAATAGGTACAGTCACTATACCCAAAGTAGCAGCCGCCAAATCTGAAATAGCCCACTCCGGAGAATTTTCTAGCATAATAGCTACTTTTTGGCCTTTTTTCCAAGCATTTTTTTGCCAATAATAAGCCAACTGCAAACGGTAATTATCCAGCTGTTTGTAAGTAATTTTTTTGTAATGATCTTGTATCAAAAAAGCTAGAGCTGTATTGTTGGGATATTGCTCTACAACCTCCTGAAATGCTGCAATAATGGTTTTCATCCCGTTTAAAATTTAACTAATAAATCATTATATAATTAAAGTAAAAATTAATTTATAAAATTATACTCTTGTACTCCCGTAGTAAATAGTGAATTTTTTACGGGATTCATACTATACAATATTACCATAAACAAACCAAAAACACCATATTTTAGGTAAATATAGTGTTTATCTCAATATATTATTATTTTGTATATTTATGTATAAAGTTAGTTACTCTAGAAAAAACAAAATCTTTGCGAGTACTATGCAATAAATTATGATTATGTTTGTCAAGAATATAAAGTAATTTATCTTTACTCTTTACTTGGCGCCATAAAATCTCAGAACTACGAGGATTTGATACCAAATCATCTCGAGAATGCATTATCAAAATCGGTTGTTCTATTTGGTCAATTTCTTTTTTGGTAATATGATCAACAAAATCAAAAAAATGAACAATATTTGGAATAGGAATATAAATATGATGTCCTTGTTCTTCTATATTGTGCGTATCTTCTTTATCCAACCAGCCTTTGCGATAACGACGGCAAAAAGTACGGGCAAAAGGCAAACAAAAACGCACTTCTTTTTCGTGGTGTATCAAAATAGGAATACCCAATGAAATAATACCTTTTATATTTTTATGTTGTCTGGCTAAATGAATATTCAAATTATTACCAAAAGAATAACCAATTACAAAAATATTTTTGTAATTATCTTTATTTTTTAGATAAACATCTTCAACTGATTGATACCATTGATAATGATTACTTTGTTTCAAGGATTCAAAACTAGACCCATGTCCAGCTAATAGTACTGCCTCAATATCAAAACCTTGAGCAGATAGATATTCTGACAAATAATGCATATCATAAGGTGAACTAGTAAAACCATGTACTACAATTACCAAAGTATCATTATTTGGTTGACTAATAATCCGAAAAGGCCTAGCTTTGCTAGCTACTCCAGGTATATCTTGATATTCTTTTTCCCATTCTTTGGTGACCATAATTCTACTTGTCTATAGAAAACTTTTTTTCTGAAAATTCTTGATATTTTTTATCTTGCTCTATCATGTTTTTGATTTGTTGACGTAACCAATCTGCTTTACGCATTTTTAGTTGCTTGGACTTCCAGTTTAGATAGTCAGAAATTTTACTAGACACTCTGAGGGTATATTTGATATTAACCAAATCACGAACACTATCTTTATCCAAAATTTGCATCCAATCAATAACATCTTTGGCTAAACTTTCAGGAGTATAAAAAATTACTTTTAATTTTTTGATAAAATTTTTGTCCTGTTGCAAATCATGCAAAGTATTATCTGCTTTACTACCTTTTGGTAACAATACCAATACTTCTTTGTTTTGTGACAATGATAAAGCAATAAGATAACCACTTTTGCTATCCAATTTTTTACCTTGCACTACCAAAGCATCGATTTTGTCTAATGATTGATCTTGAGTACTGCCTTCAGTAATATTAGTCGATAAATCAAAATCAATTCTTTTGATATATTTTATAATATCTTTAGATTGATCATCATTATTACTAGTATAAAAATAGATTTTCATAAAATTAGTTGTTAATAAATTCACCAATTATATTTTGCTTCATAATTTTATTAAACCCTGTAAGATTTTCTTGCTTGGCTACTGCCCACATAGTTTTTATAATAGCAGTTGACCAAGTACAGCCAGTCAATGAAACAGCACTTTCTGTTGGAACATTATTTTCATAATTATAAATAACAACTGGCATCTTCCATTTATTTATTTGTTGTTGTTTATCTGTTTCCAAATTATTTTTGTTACTTAATTTTATTAAAACTGCTTGGTAATTTTTTAGATAATCTTTTGTCATCATCCAAGGAACACCTGAGATATCTTCAATTACCAAAATATTAGAAGATATTTTATTATAAAAATTAGGTTTTTGTGATGAGTATGACAAACCAGATTTGATACTGACTCCAAAATCTACTTTCCCCCAATAGCTATTGTTAATACTAGCAAATAAATTGATATCATTATCATAGTCATTAATTGCCTGACAAGCTGGTACTAAACGAGTACCAAACATAATAGCTGGACCAGGCAAAGGCTGATCAGCAATTTGCAAAGCATTTATCAAGTTAGAACGCAAACCCAAACCACCGTGTTTTTTCTTTAATTGTTTTATAATGTCTTTTTTGGCTATAAAATCTGTACCACTTATTTGTGAAGCAGTGCTAATAATAGTTTTTTTAAAATTTTGTAATAAAAAACTAAGAGCTAAAGTAGTGTTTATTAAATTTTCAACTTTACTGACTACTACAAAGCCATCAGCTTGATCCTGTTGTTTGACAATCACTTCAGCCATCTTTTCCCAAATCTGAGGCGTAATTACTTCATCTTCTCCACAAATAAAAATAGGCTCAATATCTACCAAAATACTCAATTCAGGCATTTGTTGTAGCCAATTATCAATATCTTTTTGACCATTTACAAAAACCACTCTATCATGTTTGTCCAACAATAAAGTCCCACCTGCTAATAATAATACAATTTTTTTCTTATTCTTTGACATTAATTTTATCTCTAGCTGAAAATATTAAATAAAATACTACAGCATTTATTAATAAACTAAAAGGAGGACCCGCCCATGCATATCTGAAATCACCAAAATAACAAATTATCAAATCAAAATAAATAGCAAAAATCAAACCAATAATAATAGTAATTAATAAAAATATAATTTGCTTCTTAAAAATAAGCTCTACTAATTTATATTTTATATATAAATTATAAACTACAGATATCATTAAAATTAAAAAATAAACAGCAAAAACCCAATACATTGGTTTAAAATAATACAAAGTATATTCAGTAATTTCTGGATTATGCGTTGAACTCACAATAAATAAATCAGGGATAAAAAATATAATAGACAAAATTATACCAGGTATTAATATCAAAAAATGCACGTATTTTTTAAGGGATTGTCTTGAAAATGGAAAATAAACAGAAAAATAAAATAGTGACACTGCTATACCTAAAGATATTGGATAAGCTAACATGGCCCAAAAAAAGTAAAAATCAGATTCTAAGATTCTAGCTAACAAAATGCTTAAGGCCCATAAAAAATTAAAAAATGTAAACAAACTAAAATACAAATTAACCTTATTTTTCCAGCCGCGGGAAATAATAAATAAACTCATGGCTAGATTTAAAATCCCAGCTGTTAATAAAATTGAATTTTTGATAATTAATTCAGTCATAAATTTTAATTTATACTTATTTTTTTATTATGTAAAAATATTAAATAAAATACTACAAAATTCATTAACAAAGTAAATAATGGCCCTAGATGATCATAATTATAATTATGAAAATACATTAAAAATAAATTAAAATAACCACCAGCTAGAACTCCCATGATTATAGCAAGCAAAACTAACAATAACTGTGGTCTAAAGACACCCTCAGCTTTTTTATATTTATAAAATAAAATACCAATACTAGATAACATTAAAATACTTAATACTACTGAATATAATGTATAACTCCAAAATTCATAATATACTATAATTTCAGGAATCAAAACAACTTTATAAACAAATATTTTATAAAAACCTATACAAAAAATTGTAAAAACAACAATAAAAAATCGTATCAGTCGTTTATAAAACTTTTGTATATCAAATATTTTATATGGAAAATAAATAGTAAAATAAAATACATTAACTATTATCAATAAAGCTACTGGATAAACAAAACTAGCAAAAAATCTACTAACCTCTTCTGAAATACCAGCATTAACAAATATCAATCCCAGAGCCCACAAAAAAGTAAAAAATGTAAATAAACTAAAATACAAATTAACCTTATTTTTCCAGCCGCGGGAAATAATAAATAAACTCATGGCTAGATTTAATATACCAGCTGTTAATAAAATTGAATTTTTGATAATTAATTCAGTCATATTTTTAAGCTAAATGATTATACGCCGTCTAAAATTATACGCCGTCTTTAAATTAAACATACTAATTTAGCAGTAATTTGTCAATGTTGTCAAATGGTTCTCCTTCTTTGTAAGGGAAAGTTAGCGGGGCTAAAAACAAAAAATCCCCCTAATTTAGGGGGATATATAACTACAATTACAATAATTACAGCTTAATCTGGTGCATAATCACTCCAGCAGCTACAGCTGCATTGAGCGATTCTGCCTTACCTGGTTTTAGTATTTTATAATGTTTATCAGCCAAATCTTTGATTTTGGCACTCACTCCTCTAGCCTCATTACCTATCACCAAAGCAATCTTATCTTTGGCTTTGAGACTGACTTTTTCACCAGCTAGATCAGTCACAGCTACTATATATTTTTGGGTTTTTAATTCATCTATCAATTCTACCAAATCTTGATCTTGGTGAATTTGAATATTAAACAAAGAGCCCATAGTAGCGGCCACTACTTTGGAATTGTGTGCATCCACACAATTTTTACTCAAAAATACATGATTAAAACCAAACCAGTCAGCGGTACGAATAATAGTCCCCAAATTGCCAGGATCTTGGATATTATCCAACAACAAAATATGTGGTGGACGAAAAGTAAAATTCCTAGTCTTTGGCATGTCATACAAAGCTAGCATGCCGACTGGACTGACCTGTTGTGAAATTTTTTTCAAATCTTTATTCGATATGATATAAATATTATCAAAAACCATGCGGTCTTCATTTTCCTTAAAAAAAACCTCAGTTACATAAACAGATTTTAGTAATTTACTACTATATTCTTCCCAAACTACTTTGGGATTTTCTACCAAAAACTGATGATACTGATCACGATGTTTTTTCTTTTGTAATTTTGTCAAAAACTCTACTTGAGCTTTTGTTGTCATTTTTGTATTCATATAATTTGATTATAGCATAATTAATTGAAAAACGCCCCACAAAACATGAGGCGTCAACCCTACTCAAGCAAAGTATGGTTTTGAACCAGAAGTTTTTTTTACCAAGTGAACAACTGCATTGTTGGGTGGCAAAGCCTGTCCCGGCACTACGATCTTGACCGCACACTCCACTCCAGCACCTGCTGAAGCCAGATCCCTACCATCAATCTGGATTGATTGTATCGGGTGGCAACTTTTGTGCCAATTTGGCCGATGCTCATGAGCATCAGGCGAGCAGTCAAAAAAATCTTTGTCATTCCGATCCTCAGGCGGATCACCTTTTACAAAAAGAAGTGTATCACCAACACTGATTGAGCCACTCCGTAGCCTTATAGCTACACAGCCAATTGATGCGAAACAATGGGTAATCTTACCCACAAACTCCCCTTCTGACATATACTTCCTCCTTGTTGGGGTCCAAATAAAGAACTAAACACACGAAATTTAGATTAGCTAATATCCAAGAATATGTCAATATTCTACAATAAAAAAGACCCGTATATGCTACACAGGTCTAAAATCAACTAATCCAAAGCGTTGGACATCATTTTTCGTCTAGTGGGATCAACAAAGATGATCAAAGCATAGATCAATCCCATCACAAACAAAGACCAACCATTGTCTTCTGCAAAGGTGAACATGCCGTCCGAAATAAATTGAGCAAATTTGAGACAAAGATACCCTACACCAGCCAAGACAAGTCCGCCACCGAAAAAAAATAAAAGTCCCGTGGCAAGCAATACTACTACCCACACAACCAGGCATGAGATATAAATCATGAGCCAAATCAAGAAGCCCATGATAATCGGCACCAGAATGTGGGCAAAGGCAAAATCAGCTCCGATTTCGATCCATCCCATAGCAGCAAAAGCCATGCTAAAGATGGCAGTAACTAGCCAACCTTTCAGGAAACCTACTACTTTTTGCATTTTCCGACCCCTCTCTAGAGATTTAATTTATGAAAAGATCTTTACATCTGCGTAATATAGGCTATATTATAAATATTGTCAATAAAAAAGACTCAAGTTTATAAACTTGAGTCTAAGGTCGGCCCGGAAGGATTTGAACCCCCGACCTCTTGCTCGGACATCTTGCGACTTGCAAGCGCTCTCTACCTACCGGTAAGCAGGTAACCAACTGAGCTACGGGCCGAATGAAACGGAACTGGATCCCAGATTTGAACTGGGGACCCCTTGCTCACCAAGCAAGTGCTCTACCAACTGAGCTAATCCAGCAATTTAAAGAACTATAACATAATAACATAAATAAAAAACCCGTCAAGATTAATATGACAGGTTATTATATATTAAAATTTTATTGAGTTTTGGTTTTTAGATATTCCTCCAAATCTTCATCAAATTTATCCATACTTGTTTCTATCAAGTCATCAAAATCAGGTGCAACATTTGTATGTTCATCTCCAAAAATTTCTGCCAACTCTCTACGTTGTGCTTCGTTACCCAAAAGAATAGCAGAATACATGTGTTCTCCAAAGCCACGTTCTGCTTCATTTATCTGCAAAAACCTTGTTATATTTGTAGCATTGCCGCAAGTATCTCCGCCATCACCAACAAAATAAAAAGCAGATGCATAATCAGGATACTCCTCTACCTGTTCATTTAATGCTTCAGCAGCTTTTTTGATACCATCAAGCATATTGGTACCTCCTTGAGTAGCTAGCTTTTGCATTAGTCGAACCTTTACAGTTGATTGTGTACCATCTTCAAAATCATAGCGTTGAGGAGAATCATAATCTTGCTCAAATCCTTTTATTTCAGTCACAGAATCAGAAAAAGTATCTATAGAAAAACGTATATAGCCAAAGGCTTGAGAAATTCGACTAAACAATTCAGAATAAAAAATCAAAAGTTTTTGTGCACTTTGTAGTTTTGGTCCTGACATAGATCCAGATACATCCACCAAAATAGAAGCCATAAATCTAGGTTCAATGGATGGCCGAATTTCCCGAGGATTTTTTACTGTTCCAAAAATCAGATTTCTAGTTTTCATCACAGCTCGGCGATCAAATGCACCCTGCCGAGTCAATGAATCTTCATCAAAACCAACATCTTCTTGTCTTGGTAATCGTTCAGCAAAATATTGAAACCATTTATCGACTAGTGGCATGATTTCTTCACGGATATCCTCATATTCGTTATAAAGTCTATTGTCCTGTTCAACTTCTCTCTGTACTCGATCCATCTCCTCAAGCTTATCTTTCTCTAGTTCTTGTATGATTTCATCTCGTTTATTTTCATCCAAAAAACCATCCTCAACCATTTTATCGAGTTCATCTTTTATCTTGTCTTTCATCTGATCTCCCTTTGCTTCTAACTTATCTTCAAGCTCTTTTTTCAAATCATCAAAGAGCTCGCTTTGTTCAACTTCTTTTTGTAAATCAGCTAGATCTTGAAACTTTTCGGCATCTTGGACTTTATCATCCAGTTGTTGTTTTTGTTCGGTCATCTTTTCCATCTGTTCTTGTGCTTGCTGCAACTGAGATTCTGAGTTTTGTATATCTCCATCAGAAGCATCAGACATTTGATCCAATGGATTTCCTGATTCTGATGACTGTCCTTCTGCGTCGTCTGATGATTGTCCCTCTTCATCTCCTTTTTCTTGAGGTTTATCAACACCACCGTCATCTGCTTCGGCTGTGGGTTCTTTTTTAGAATCTTTTTGATCATCATCAGACTCCTGTTTATCTTCTGGTTTTGGATTTGGAGTAGCGTCAAATCGTCGCCAAGTTGTCCCGTCCCAAATTTCTGCCCAGGCATGACCAGTACTTTGAGTAATTGACGATTTTCCTTTTTTAGCACCTTCAACTTTATGCCCAACAACCAAACGTGCCGGAATACCTGCTTTACGCATCAAAGCAATAAATTTGGTATTAGCAGAATAGCATTCTAGATATTCTGACTGATCAATATTTTGAAGATAATCATCTCCAGTAGATTCAGATCGTAATTTATGCTGCAAAGCTTGAGCTTTTTCTAAATCTCCACCCCCAGGATAAAAATGGTTAGCTAAAATGTGTTGTCTTGCTTGTTCAGCTTTTTGTAAAGGTGATCCTATAAATTTTGAAATAGTTGTTTCTGTTTTTTGCGAAAGATCTCCTTGATAAAGGGATTCAGTATCCTCAGGAATTACCTTTCCTGCAAATGGATTTTGTTCTTGCAAAAAATCTACCGAAAACGAACCATTTCCACTGGACTCAATATAAAAACATCCATTTTGATCACGTTTGATTTCTATATTAGCTCCTTTAACTTTTAGGGAATCAACATCCAATTCATAACCAGTAGGAAGAGGTAATGATTTAAGTCCCTTATCTAAAGTTCCAGAAATAGTACGTCGATCTTTGCCTTCGATAGAAGTAGTATATGAAGAAAGCTGTTTCTTCTTGCTCCATGTTTTGGTGGCTATATCAAAATAACTTTTTCTACCACTAGCATAATATCCACCAAGTGCCGGATTGATTTCAAAAATTGCCCTTTCCTGCATTTTTTCCTTTGATTCACCAGGAGAAGGCGGTGGTGTATGATACTCGTCGTCATCTTCAGGTGGGATAGCTGGGTCTTCAGGAGAACCAGGAGGGACAGCCTGCTCTGCAAATTCTTCCAATTCTTTTTCAAGCTCCTGCATACTCTCACTTGACTCTCCACTGGTACTTGGCTTTTGAATCTTAGGAAAATCTTCTTGTATTGCTTCGGTTAATTCTTGATAAGAATTTTCATCTCCGTTTTGTATATATTCCTTATAAGAATCCTGTAAAGTTTCAAAAATCTTTCGTTCGTCTCCAGATAGTTCAGAAACAACTCGATCACGCTCTTCAGTAGCCACAAGTCCCAACTCCTCACTAAGCCAATTTATTTTAAGAGCTTTAAGAACTTTTTGTGATCTTGGTAAATTTTCAATTCCTTGGATAACAGCTTCCGCTTCATTACGTAAGGCACCTTCTATCTGTTTTCTACCAGTATGACCATATGCATCCATAACTTTTTTTTGAACTCGAGATTGAGTGACTTCAGTATACAGACTTTCAAGTTCTGATACTGGGATATCTCGACCTTGCATACTAGCTACAAATTCTGCAAAGCGAGAATAATCATAATGAGCGATAAATGCTGATAGGTCTCTAACTCTAGCACTTACACTTTCTAAACCATCTTTTTGAATATCTTGAGCATCATAAAGTAGCGCATCTGGTTTGATGTCATGTTCTACTTCTTGGGCGGTATATTTACCATCCAAAAGTCCTTGTAATTTTTCAGCTCGTATTTCCGGCTCTACAGGATAATGTAAAGACCATTCTTTTCCGGGCAAAACTTTTAATCCGCCTTCAGCGGATTGCTCAGCCAAAAACAACATCTCTCTGGTCAATTTTTCCGGTCGAGATTTTTCTTGAGCTTGAGGCTCATTAAATTCATGAGGAGGACGTTCCATAGTTTTATGCTCTTACGCGCTTTTTAGAAGTCCAAGTATTCATAGCTGTTCGAATCTTGTTTTGTTCTTCTTTTTTATCAATATGAGTCAAGAAAAATTGATCAAGGAGCTCTCTAGCAACAGCTTCTGGATCTGCAGTTGCTTTTTCCTCTGGAGTCATCTTACTCAATTTATAAGCACAACGACGTAACTCACGACCAGTAATTGGTTGAGATACTGGCAGTGCCTTACGAGCCTCTCGACTCTTCTCAAATATTTTGATAAAACTTTCTCGAAGCTTATTAGCAAATTGTACAAGTGCAAGAGAAGTATCAATATCAAATTTCTGAGCACCAATCGGATCTTGTGCGCCATTGTCAATGCCATTTATATACTTGTCCCACATCTGCACAAATTCATTGCGTTCAATACTTGCTTCATAAGTAAGATCAGCTAGTGAATCAACACCACGAGCAATACGAAGAGCCTCTGAAGAATCATAAGGCGGATTGGGATTTGTATCTCCATCTTCTGCTTTGCGTGTCATCGGTGGATATCCAATATCAATCGAAACCATACGACTTCTTGTAGCAAATTGTGGATCAAATGTTCCAGGATAACCTGGATTCATAGAGCCTACTAGCAATACACTTGGTAGTGCCTTGATAGTTTTACCAGAACTTGTTTTGAGTGTTAAGGATCGCTTCTCATCCATAAGTGCATGAAGGAAAATCTGTGCTTGTTCAGGCATTGCATTAAATTCATTGAAATAAACAATTGCTCCAGGAGTAGTAATACCATTTAGTACGGCTGAAGGTATTTTTATTGTCTGAGAAGCTCCGTCTTTTGATTCCAACATGACATCTTCTGACAACTCAAATTCAGTGGTCCATTTTGTTCCATCGATTCCAAAATAAGGACGATTAGTGAGAGCAGAAAACATTTTTATACGCACGTCTTTACCAGTACCAGCATGTCCTTTTAAGTTTACTAGACCTTCCTGCAAGTCTAATTGCATCTTCAATGCTTCTGCCATGTCTGACAAATCATCTTCTGTTTGAGGATCCATAACCCAATGACTTTGCCACTCAGGAACAAAACCCTTACCATTTGTATATTCCAAATCTGGTTCATCTTTTATATTATCAATCCGTCGCAATAGAGAAATATTGTGTTCAGCAACAAAGCTACCATATTCTTTCAATTTTCGTTTATAATCTGCTTGCCATGGTTCATCTACCTCATCAGTCCTGGCACCAATTTTTTGTCGACGTGAATAAATTTCTTTAAGCTCATCTCTTTTTTCCTGTAATTCTTCTCTAAGCTTAGATTTTTCTCCCTGTGACCAGTCTCCATAGTCTTTTTTGATACCACTAAATTCTTTGGCACTTACATATGAGGGAGGTATAGCTTCTCCTTTATAATTCAAAAGGCCAAGACGCCATTCATTTTCATCTTCCCAACCTTCATACAGTCTGACTTTGTCTACTTTTCCCGTAGAGCTCTGAATAGAAATAGAAACATCTCCAAGAATATCCCCAGCTTTTACGCCTGGTCCATGAGTTTTTGAATCTTCTGCAAATGTCACATCGACTTTGCGTTCTACTCTTTCCTTTACTTTTTCTTCCCACTTAGGAAAAGCTACATCGCCAAACATAACAACTTGCTGACCAGTCTCGGCAACTTGAGTGAGCGCTCCACGCTCTATTTCTGTCAACATGTTAGAGATTCTTACTTTCAAACCTCTCTCCAATTCTTTTGCTAAATCAGGATTATCACCAGATAGTCCATCGATTTCAACTTCTAGTGTTTTACGAGCTTCACTTGAATGTAAATATTGTTCTGCTGTACTTCGATCAGTAAAACCTTTGGTACGTAAACGATCAATCAACCCATCAACATCTTGTGCCAAAATATCTACTGTTGCTCCTATACGTTCTGAGGCTTTTTCACGGACTTTGGCATACTCTTGTTTGAACTTATCCTCAAATCTAGAAGCAATATTCTGTAATTCTGCACGTGCCTTAACAATCGCTTTATAAGCCTCATCTGCTTCTAGAGGGACATCTTTGGCCAAAGAACCCAGTCTAAATTTGAGTTGCGGATAACGAAACTCAAGCCAATCATCCATCTGTGACTTACTAGTAAATCCTTCGAGATCTGTTTTGGTTCTCTCAATCAAACCATCAATATCCTTGATAATTTCTCCACCACGTTGTCGAAAAAGTTCTAAAGATCTTTTTTCTAACTCCAAGCCAAGCTTAGTTATTTCTTGACGCAATTCTCCTTCCAATAATGCTTCTATACCTTTGATTTTTTCCATTTCAGCACGTGCTTCTGATACAGAAGAGATAGAAAGGCCGCTATCAAGTGTTGACTGTATATAAGCGAGAGCTTCTTGAGTAGTTTTGGCAGCAAATTCTTTTTCTTTGACAATTATTGGTTCTTCTAGACCTTTGATAATAAAAGCAACTTCATTTGCTTTGAGCCCTTGTTGTTTCAATGTATTCTCTAATTTAATAAAGCCTTCTCTGAGTTGATGGACTCCTTCTGGAGTGGTTATTTTTGCCAACACTTCAATAAATTGCTCTTCATATTGGACTCGAAGAGGCTCCAAATAATCAAAGCCTTCTTCACCTTTTTTAGCAGCTGCTTCTTTGGAAGCTTTTAAATCAAAAATATCTTGAATCTGAACTCCTTGGGCTAGTCTAGCTACTCTCTGTCTATCTATCTCTTGAGATAATTCATCAAAATTGGGTTCATAAATAACCAGGTGTCCGTCCTTATCTACTGCTCGTATTTTTCCACTTGCATCAAAATTTACTTGAGTTAGATTGGGTATTCTTTTTACTTCTTCTAGACCATCTTTGGTAATCATTACCAAATCCTCGTCAGAATAAAATAAGAAAAAATTACCAGAAGGGTCAAGTTGCAGATTACTAATACTATCATATCTTTGTGAAATTTCAGCCGAGATCACTCCCCAAGTACTCGGACTGTCGCTAAGATCAATTCGTTTGATGTCCTGAGGATTACTACTCCGACAATAATAAATAATATTAGGATTTGTTGGATCAACAACAATATTTTTTTCTACAGATGGGGTGTTATCTGAAAACAATGGTTCACCTTTATCTCCCTCAGCATTTATAATATTTATGCCAACATCTGTAATAATTGCAGAATATTTTTCATTGAGTTGTTTATAGCCTTCATGCTTTTCCAAAAATTTTTCAGCATACTCAGTAAGTTCTGCTGGATAGGGTTGGGATGGGTCAATCCTTTGCCAATCATGAGGGGCAAGTGTAATGCCATTTTCATCTTCAGTTTTAAAGGCAAAATAAGTATCCTTTCCGGAAACTAATACAATATATTTTTCCAGAACAATCATATCACTAGGAAGGAATTTTGATATTCCCATATCATACATTTTTTTACGCCATTTTTCATTTACTATATCTTTGGCTGGTTTTCTTAGTTCCAGAGGTAGTTCATGAATCCTATCTTTATAGACACAAGCAGTATCCCCTTGTCTTATTTTATGTGCATCTCTAATTTTGTCTATTATTGCACCATTAGCCCAATTAATATCAAACTTTTTACTACTATGCGGTCCGTCAAAATCTTCTATTTGATGAGCATCTTCATCAAAAATCAAAATATCATCTGAACCCTCAAGCATAACGATTGTATAGTTGTTCCAAGGAAGAATAGTTTCTATTTTCAACTTTTCACTTCCTATTTCATTGATAGGCTTTTCTGATCTGAGTAATTCGGTCAATTCCAATTCAGCCAAAGGCTCTTTGTGTGGACTCTCACTCTCTGGGTGTGTTTCTTCTTTATTTCTTTCTGGTGAAAACATTTTCATAGTATTAATTTTAATATATATTAAAATTTTATATTTATAGCTTGTTGACCTTGATCAGTATCTTTGACTTCTACTCCCATATCTTGCAATTTATCTCTCAATTCATCAGATAATTTATAATCTTTGTTATCGCGAGACATTTGTCTTTGTTTGAGTAATTTTTTAGCTTCAGTTGATATTTTAAGGGCTTGTTTTCTCAGGCTTTCCAAATTTAAACCTAGTACTTTGTCTATTTTCAAAATTGTCTGTAATTTAGCGGCACTAGGATAATCAGAATCTAATACTGCCTGTAACACTGCCAAAGCTTTGGCAGTGTTGAGATCATCAGCCATAGCGGTATCAAACTCTCTTTCAAATTCTGCACAACCAACTTTTGGTTTTTCATAAGTAGAAATTTCTTTGATAATATTAACCAAACCATTCTGAGCAGCTGCCAAAGATGTCCAAGTAAAATTAAGTGGCTTGCGATAATGATTTTGTAGTACTAAAAATCTAAAAGCAAGTGGATTGATATTTTTTTCTTTGATTGTATCTAAAGTAATAAAACCGCCAGCTGATTTTGACATCTTGCCACCATCTTCTTTCAAAAAAGCATTATGCAACCAAATGTTGGCTTGCAATTTGCCAGTCACAGCTTCTGACTGCGCCATTTCATTGGGATGATGGATTGGTAGATGATCTTCTCCACCAGTATGAATATCAAAAGTATCGCCTAACTCCATACGACTCATGACAGAACATTCTAGGTGCCAACCAGGAAATCCTTTACCCCAAGGACTATCCCATTCCATATCACGCTGCTGATCTTTTGGAGAAAATTTCCAGACTGCAAAGTCTGTTTTATTTTTTTTCTCTGGATTTTTTTCTATACGAGCACCTTCTTGCAAGTCTATATTTTTTATATTGCCAAGCTGGCCATAATCTTTTGATTTACTAGTATCAAAATAAAGGCCATCACTAGTTTTATACAAAAAGCCTTTGTCTTCCAAAATTTTGACAAAATCTATTTGTTCTTGGATTGTTTCAGTAGCACGCAAATATTTGCTTGGTGACAAAATATTTAGTTCTGCAATATTATCTTTGAAAGCTTGAATATATTTGTCTGCAATAGCCCAAGCAGTTTGTTGCTCGCGTTGTTTGGCTTTTTCCATCTTATCTTCACCCTCATCACTATCAGATACTAGATGACCAACATCAGTCAGATTCATAACATGTTTGACTTTGAATCCTTGAGAAGTCAAAAAACGCTTCAAAATATCCCAAATAATATAAGAAAGTAAATTGCCAATATGAGGATTGTCATAAACTGTAGGCCCACAAGTATACAAGCCAACTTGTTTGTTTTTGATAGGTACAAAATCCTCTTTTTTGCGAGTTAAACTGTTGTAAAATTGAATATTCATGCCTTTATTTTATCATAAAAAGTAATAAAAACAAACCCATAAATGAGGCTGTTTTTATAATTTATATTAATCAGATTGATCAGATAGGGCCCTCAGAGATAAGACATGAATCAGATCTACCTGGACTATTCTGGTCTGTCTATTGGCTACACCTCTGACTCGTATGACATCATCAACATTAATATCAGCAAATTCTATTTTTTCACTACCCTTGGTAAATTTAGTATCATCATCAGTCTGGATTGTCCAATTTTTGTTGGTCAATTGAGTACGCCGCAATGAAACTTCCAAACTTTGCTGATCAGCATCAATAGATACTACTTTAGCTACATGACGAGCTACTCCCAGAGCTTGGATAGAATTATTTTTTATAAATTTAGCAACCAGATGACCGGTATCTTCAGCTCGACGACCAATAATCCTGACTTGATCACCTTCTGAAAATTCTTTTAAGAATGCTTTACCCATATAGCGTCTCCTAAGATTGGTATCTTCATAAATATCTACCATCAATTTTTCTCCTGGAGCACCGACTAGGTTATTGACATCACCCTCTTCAAAAAATTTGGAAGGATTGATTTCTACTTCAATAGTAGCTGGCAAAGAAACGTCTTCAGGAATCATAGTAACTGTAGCTGATACTACCCAACGAGTAACTCTCATAAATAATTGATCACCTCGTCTTAAGACTACTATAATCTTGGCATCCCAAGTACTACTATTACCATCACCATCTTCGACTACTCTAGCTCGAATACGATCACCAACTTCAAAATTATCCAAAGTAGCTGGATTGTACTCACCGGCTACCATTTTAGCTTCACTAGTGTCTAAAGTAAAAACTTGATTATTCCAAGTAACATCCATTTCATCAGATTCTGGCCGAATAGCCTCTATCCAACCATTTTTACCACGGTGATTCCACTTGAAAGATCTGTTTTTCAATGTCTTGGCTACTTTGGCTCCACTATTTGTATAATGATCAACAGTATAAGTAACCTGATCACCGGCTATCCAATCACTCAAACTGGCACTACCAGAGCTATCAGTCAAAACCGAAGTAGAATTTTCAATCTCAACAGTTTGGTCTTGGCTATCATCATCAGCATCATTGGGACGAATAATAATAGTTGTATTTTCAGCAGTGGTATTACCAATTTCAATCAACATACCAGTATTGGTTTCTTGCTCTGTTGCTTCTAAACTAGCATTATTTATCTCTTCTGCGCTAAGACCAAGATCTGAAGCTGTTACTTCAACACTAATATCATCAACAACACTAATATCTTCGGTTGCTAAACTAGTCATTGGTAAAATCAAAGCAAATGCTAAAAATGAAAATATAATTTTTTTATACATACATTTTGCTTTTTAAGTTAATTAATTTTTATATATATTATTTAATTTGATCAATCATTTCTACCAATCTGACAGAATATCCCCATTCGTTGTCATACCAAGCTATAATTTTGACCATATTACCGCCAACTACTTTGGTCATAGATAGATCAACTATTGAAGATCTTGGATCGCCAATAAAGTCAGAAGATACTACAGGCTCGTCAGTTACACCCAAAATGCCTTTGTAACGTAGCTGTTTTGAGGCCGCAGTCAAGGCATTGTTGATTTGTTTGACTGTGACATCTTTTTTGAGCAAAAAAGTAAAATCAGACAGAGAACAAACAACAGTTGGTACTCTGATAGCCATACCATCAAATAATCCTTTGAGCTCAGGAATGACTGCAGCAGTAGCTACTGCTGCTCCGGTAGTTGTCGGCACTAGATTCATAGCTGCTGCTCGGCCACGACGTGGATCACGATGCGGAGCATCTACCAATCCTTGATCACCAGTATAAGAATGAATAGTAGTCATCATGGCTTTGGCTACACCAAATTTGCTTACCAATATTTGTGCCACTGGTGCAATACAATTAGTAGTACAAGAAGCATTGGATATCACTCTTTGATTTTTATATTCTTTGTTGTTGACTCCCAAGAGAAAAGTATCTACATTTCCACCGCCTTTGGCAGGTGCAGAGATGATTACTCGCTTGGCACCAGCTTTGAGATGAGCAGCTGCTTTGCCGTCTTTGACATAATGACCAGTACACTCAAGCACTACATCTACTTTTAGTTTTTTCCAAGGTAATTTTCTGGCATCAGCTTGAGCTGTAACATGAAACTTTTTGTTATTAACAATAATATTATTACCTGAATCAGATATTTTTTTGGGATAAATACCATAGACAGTATCGTATTTGAGTAGATAAGCCAAAGATTCGACTGGAGCTAAATCGTTGATCGCTACAACTTCATATTTCTTTTTGTCGAGTAATATTTTGAAAGCAGCACGACCAATCCGACCAAAGCCATTGATAGCCACGCGTGTTTTTGTATTTGCCATAATTTTTGTTTTAATTACCAATCAATTATAACAAAAAACCCGAGTTTTATAAAGTCTCGGGCTTATTTTTATTATTACATTCTTTTTCACATTTACTGCCTTCAAAGTATGGATACTCTACTCTATTACCATCTATCTCCAGATCAACTGTATGTTTGAGGGCGTGGACTGCTTTGACCTTGCCATCGCCAGCTTTGGTTTTGATAATATCCCCTACTTTGGGTAAATGTTCTAAATGATATTTGTAGACTTCTTCTTCGTATCGTAGGCAACACTTCAGGCGTCCACAGACGCCTGTAAGCCTATCAGCACCGCGGTGCATCAATTCTTGGTCTTTGATATAATCTGGTGAAACATTACCAATCACTCGCAACCAAGCACGACAACACAGCGGCAAGCCACAAGGTCCAAGATCACCAGTGATCTTGGCGGCATCTCTGACACCTATTTGTTGCAATCTTATTTTTTTGTGAAACTTTTTGACCAAGTCTTTGACTAGCTCTCGAAAATCAACTCTAGCATCGGCTATAAAATAAAAAGTCAATCTTGCTCCATCAAAAGATTCCATAACATCAATCAAACGCATTTCATTTAAATTGTGCTTGTTGAGTAATTCGTGAAAATTTTTGAAATAAACTGGATAACGTTTTATTTGTCGCTTGATTTGATCAAAATCATCTTCACTGGCTGGTCTGAGCATGGCTTTGATATCTTCTTCTTTGTTTTGTTGCAAAGAATTATTATCTCCGTTAGTTTTATCATTTTTATCCTCACTAGGCTGCCAATCTACCCAATCTGTGATAGTACCCATATCTTTGCCTAAAGTTGTTTGGACTATGACTTGTTGACCAATATAAAAATTTTCTTGCTCGGTTTCTGTAAATTGAGGCAAGAAAAAATATTCTTTATCTATCTGATGAAATTTGATTTTAACAACTTTCATAGGTCTATTATTACACAAAAAAGCCGCCCTGTTAAGAGCGGCCTTTTATTTATATTTTATAGAGAAAAATAGGCAAAACTGACTACTTCAGCTCCAGTACTCTTGGCTAGATCTTCAATAGACTGTTTATCATCTTTGACATAAGCTTGCTTTAACAAACAAACTTCTGTATAAAATTTCTGAATCTTACCAGTCATAATTTTATCAATCATCTCTTCAGGTTTGCCTTCTTTCTTCAACTGTTCTGTATAGATTTCTTTTTCTTTGGCAATCACATCTTCAGGAACGTCGGCTGGCTTGAGATATCCAGGAGCCATAGCTGTAGCATGCATAGCAATATTTTTGGCCAATTCTTCATCACCACCAGATAAGACAACTACAGAAGCAACTTTTTTATTTGAATGCAAATAAAATCCAACTACATCACCGGTGATAATATCAAATTTGCCCAATTGCAAATTTTCGCCAATCTTGACAATCAAATTATTCTTAATTTCGTCTTCAGCCCAAGATTCAAATTTACCTTTGTCTAATTCAAGCAATTTGTCAGCCATAGATTGGACAGCAGCTACAAAATCTTCATTGCGAGCTACAAAATCCGTTTCACAATATATTTCAACAACAGCCAATTTTTTGTCTTGGCGAGCTATAGCTATTACACCTTCTTTGGTTTGACGAGCAGATTTTTTGTCCGCCATTTGTTGACCTTGCTTACGCAAAATTTCAATGGCCTTGTCTTTGTAACCATCAGCTTCTCGCAAAGCTTTGTTGACATCAGATATACCAGCCCCAGTAATTTGACGAACTTCTTTGACTAATTCAAATGACATTTTTGTTTTATATTAATTATTTAGAAGTTTGAACAACTTGAGACTTGGCTTGATTGATAGCCTCAGCCATTATATTAGAAATCATAGTAATAGATTTGATAGCATCATCATTGGCAGGAATAGGATAAGTAGTTTTTTCTGGATTGACATTGGTGTCAGTCATAGCAATCACTGAAATACCCATCTTGATAGCTTCAGATACAGCTGTACTTTCTTTTTTGATATCAACCACAAATACAGCTTGTGGTAATTTTTTCATACTTTTGATACCACCGACATTTTCTTGTAGTTTGTTTAATTCTTTTTTGAAAGTAACTTGTTCTTTTTTTGTATAAACTTCCCAAGAACCATCTTCTTCTTCTTTTTCCATCTTATCCAATTTGCGTGTCAATTTGACGATATTAGCAAAATTGGTAAAAGTCCCACCTAGCCAGCGACCAATAATGTATGGCATACCACAATTATCAGCTGCTTCTTTGACAATTGGCTTGGCTTGTTTTTTGGAACCAATAAATAAAATAACGCCCCCGGCTTTTACCACTTGTTCTACATAAGCCAAAGCTTTTTCCAAACCTTCGACAGTTTTTTGTAGATCAATAATGTGAACGCCGTTGCGTTGTGTGTGAATGTAAGAAGCTGCTTTTGGATAACGTTTTGAAGTCGAATGACCAAAATGTACACCATTTTTCAGCAACTCCTCAAGAGTTGGTAAATTTTTCATAATTTCCTTTCTTTTAAAACCCATATTTTTCAATTTAGCCACTCCGCCATCTAGCGAAGAAAGAAGACTAAATCTTTAGAAAAATACTTGTCTTTGACCCCACGTTATTGGGGTGATTAATTAAAGTAGCCATACTTTAACATAATACCTGCAAAATTGCAAGACTTTAGTCGAAGCTATTGACTCACCTACAGCTTTATGCTATTCTGGGCTAGTAAATTTAAACAATCTTATGAAAAAAGACATACATCCAACTTATTTTACTGATGCCAAAATCATCTGTGCCTGTGGCAATAAGATGACAGTTGGCTCTACAATCAAAGAAGTGCAAGTAGAAATCTGTTCTGCCTGTCACCCTTTTTATACTGGCAAAGAAAAACTAGTTGATACTGCTGGTCGTGTTGATAGATTCAAAAAAATCAAAGAACTACAGAAAACAACTAGCCAAACTCGTAAAGGAAAAGCAGCTAAAAAAGAAAGAGCTGCTGTCCGTAAAGTTGAAAGAGAAAAAGAAAAAATCAAAGCTGAATTATCTGAAAGCGCTAAACCAACTGTTAAGAAAAAACCAGCTAAAAAAACTACAAAAAAAGCAGCTACTAAAAAATAACTTTGTAAAATACAAAAACTCTTGTTTGTATCAAAATAGGAGTTTTTTTGTTATAATAAAAATACATGTCGTCCCGCACTTGATGCGGGAACCAGAAAGCTTAATTAAATTAATAAGCTAGACCCCGCATCAAGTGCGGGGTGACCAGGAAAAATATGGAAATAGACATTAAAAAATTAAAACAACAAGTAGAAGAACTAGAGACAAAAATGCAAGATAAGCAAGTAGTCTCTGATTCCAAACAAATGTCCAAGCTTGGTAAAGAATATAACAATCTCAAGCAAGCTTTGGAATTGGCAGAAAACCTAGCTACCAATAAACATACTGTAGACAATCTACAAGAAACTATCAAAACAGAAACAGATGAAGAAATGATTTTATTGACTGAAGAAGAAATACTAGTTTTGAAGCAGAAAATATCTGAAGATGAAGAAAAATTGGAAGAAATCATCCACCCTCAAGATCCAAATGATTCTAGAGATATTATTTTGGAAATCCGAGCTGGCACTGGTGGAGAAGAATCAGCTCTTTTTGCCTCTGAACTATTTCGTATGTATTCACGTTTTGCTGAAAGTAAAAATTGGAAAATAAATATTTTGTCAGCCAACAAAACAGAAATCGGTGGTTTTAAAGAAATTATTGCTGAAGTAACTGGCGAAAATGTTTATAAATTTTTCAAATTTGAAAGTGGTGTCCATCGCGTCCAACGTGTACCAGAAACTGAAAAATCAGGTAGAGTCCACACTAGTGCAGCGTCCGTAGCTGTCATGCCTGAAGCTGAAGAAATCGATCTAAAAATAGAAGACAAGGACCTACGAATCGATACTTTTTGTGCTTCTGGAAACGGCGGCCAATCAGTCAATACTACTTATTCAGCTGTCCGAATCACTCATCTACCAACCAATACTGTGGTTTCCTGCCAAGATGAAAAATCTCAAACTCAAAATAGATTAAAAGGTATGCAAATTTTACGTTCTCGTATCTTGGACAAACTAGAACAAGAAAAACAAGATAAAGAATCAGCCCAGCGCAAAAGCCAAATCGGCACTGGTGATCGCTCTGAAAAAATCAGGACTTACAACTTTCCTCAAGACAGATTGACAGATCATCGTATCAAATTATCTTTACACAATCTACCAGATATTATGAGTGGTGATTTGATGCCTTTGATTGAAAAATTACAACAAGCCGCTAAACAGCAGCATGCAAATTAAAGAATTACTCTTAAAAAATAAAGACAAACTAGATAATAGCGAATTAGATAATTTGCTAGCTTTGGCTTTGCACAAATCCAAAAACTATATTTATAAACATCCAGATAAAAAATTATCTCGCTCTAGTGTTCAGGCTTTTGATAAATTAGTAAATAAAAGACTAAACAATCAGCCAATGGCTTATTTGGCTGGATCAAAAGAATTTTTTGGCCTAAAATTTTTGGTAAATAAAAATGTCCTAGTCCCCCGCCCTGATAGTGAAGTGCTAGTAGAACAAGCTCTAAAGTATCTAAAAAAACTCGGCATAAACCAGGCAAGTATTATAGACATTGGCACTGGTTCTGGTTGCTTAATAACTTCTGTAGCCAAAAATGCTAGTAAACATAATTTTTATGCTTCAGATATTTCTAGTCCAGCTCTAAAAATAGCTAAGACTAATGCTCGTAAAAATAAAGTTAAAATTAATTTTATAAAATCTAATTTATTAAAAAATATTAATAATATAAAATTTGATGTAATAATTGCAAATCTGCCTTATCTAACTCCAGAGCAAATGAAAGAACCAAGCATAAAACAAGAACCAAAGCTAGCTTTGTTGGCCGGCAAAGATGGCTTGGATTATTATCAAAAATTATTAAAGCAATTACCAGAGTATTTAGCTAAAAAATATTTAATTTTATTAGAAATAGACCCTGATCAAAAAACTAATCTAGAAAAATTAATAAAAAAACACTTGCCAGACGGCAAGCTTGAATTTGTAAAAGATTTAAGCAATAATATTCGCGTCGCAAAAATTACTTTATAGCATTATAAGCCATAATATACATAGCTGCGTTCCATGATTGATGATCAACCCCCATTGCTTTATTATTTTTAGCATGAAACCATTCGTTGAACTGCCAATGGTTTTTTTGATTCAATTCTGCTAATTTTTCTAATTCTTTTCGAGCCAGTGGCTTATCAATATTTGATAATAAAACAACCCACCATCCACCAATAAAAGGCCAAATACCGCCGTTATGATATTGATATGGTTTATTTAGATTATAATGTTTCATGTATTTTCTCCACAGAATATCTTTCTTTTTAATTGGTTTTAATACACTCTTGATTGGATATGATTTATTGGCTTTTTGTTTAACAAAATAATTTGTTATTTCTTTGGATGTTTTATTATCAGCCAGGCCACTCAAGCAAGCTAAAATATTTCCAAAAACATCCACCTCTTGACCACTGAAAGAATAATTTACAAAACTAGGGTAAAATTTGTTTTTATTATTTTTATATTCCAAAAATTTAGTTAATCTTGGATTTTGTTTAGTTATTTTTTGAGGTATTTTTTTATTAGCAAAAATATAATTAAAATAATCTTTAGTATTTTGAGTATTAGATAAATTATAAAGTTTTTTTGTCCAATACCACAAAGCGTTACTATACAAAACAAAACCACTACGCGGCATCAAATCAGCCCAATCACTAGCTTCATTTTGTTGCAATAAATAAAAATTGGGATGCTCTTGGCATTTCAACCAATTTATAGCTTTGTTAATATTTATTTTTAATTTTTTTTCTAAATTATAAGAAGTATTTTTATCAAATAATTTTATAGCTATCAACCACCACAAAGTAGCGTCAATACAACCAAGATAATAAAAATCAACCTCTTTTTCTTCTGGTTTTACATAAAAAGGAATCTGTCCATTATCAGCTTGATACTTAGCCAAAGTCTCCAAACTACGGCGAGCAGATGATATAAGATCTCTTTTTTTACTAATACTCACACCTATAGCAGACATAGAAGCATCACGACCAAAAATACTCAAATAACTACGTCGTTTAGCTTTGGTTGATTGACCACTAGCCAAAAGACCAAATTTTGTAGAATTTTTTTTGAGTAGCTTTATTGATTCTTGATAACAAGTATCTGTAATATTTTTCATAAAAATAAAATCATATTTATTATAACAAAAAATCACTTTAAAATAAACTTAAAGTGACTATAAAAAAATATTTTATAAATTTTGATTACTCAATAATATCCAATCTCTCTTCTGTATTTATCACTTCAATCCAGGTTTGACCTGGATTTAATTTTAATGCATTACCGTCTTTGTCAAAAAACAAAGTACGACCGTTTTCAACTAGCCAGACACCATCTTGGTGTCCATATTTGTTAAAAACAAAAGCTAGACCACCATCGGCAGTATTTATATTACGACGTTCTGCATCTATAAGCCAATCATCAGCCACTAAAACTACTACATTGCTAGCTATAATTTGCTCACCAGTAGCATAACTATGTTTGACATCACCTTGCCAGCGTTGGTATTGCTCTTTGAGAGTATTGTATTTCCAGTCTACTTGAAAAGAATTACTTGAAAAATCAAGAGAAACATTTTTTATATCATCTGACGCATCTTCTTCAACAAAATTCCAAGCAACAAACTGATCTCTATCCAAAATAGGGACTTCTTTGATTTCCCCTACTCTGAGCCAATTTGTATTGGAAGTAAAAACATTGGCAGGCATTGACATATCATTGTCTCGCCAAAAATATATTTCACCGGCTCCAATTTGATCAATATTTACAAAATCATAGTCATCTATAGAATTTAGAGCTTGGGGACTACCACCTACATGCATATACACTCCATTATACTCCTCTACCCAATCAAGAAAATAAGGACGAGCAGATCTGACTGGACCAATTTTATCCAGACATTGATTGCTATCAAAAATAGCCAATAATCTAGTAATCGGGCCTTCTACTAGAGCTTCATAAACTATATCAGCTCGTTCCAAGCCAGGCTGTTCGTTAATATTATAGGCATTGTCTAGCATAACACCAATGGCAAAAAACTCACGATAACTATCAGTCCAAGCCTGACCATTGAGTGGATGACGAATTATTGTTACATCTTCGATAACAATATCTTCTTCTGGATTTTGCTGAATACTTGGCTTGGGTAAATTTGCTAGTCCCACAAATACCAAAATAACTGCCACGATAATGACAGTTACAGCTGTATATATTTTTGCTTTATGCTTTAGCATTATTATTTTTTCTCGCCTTCTTTTTTGTTTTCGTCTGGTTTAGCCTCGCCTTCTTGAGCTGGTTTATCACCTTCAGCTGGAGTAGCACCTTCGGCAGGAGTAGCACCTTCGGCACCTTCTTCGCCCTCTGGAGTTTCGCCTTCAGCTGGAGTTTCTTCAATAAGAGTCATTTTCTTTGGAACAGCTACAGATACTACTGGATCATTGGGATCATTTGAAATAGTAACTTTATCACTAACAGCCAAATCTTTAATAGATAAAATCTGACCCATTTCTTTTAACAAAGAAACATCAACTTTAATCACAGCTGGCAAATCAGCTGGCAGGCATTGCACATTGACTTGTTTATTTTTTATTTCTAGCTTACCACCTTGTTCACGAACAACTTTGGAAGTACCAACAAACTCAAGTGGTACTATGGTAGTAACAGTACGTTTGTCATCAATAGCCATAAAATCAATATGAGTCAATTTGTCTGTAACTGGATCTTGTTGATATTCACGAACAATAGCTGGTACAGATTTTCCATCTACTTGGATATCAATAATATTACTTTTACCAGCTTCTTTCAAAACTTTTAGTAAAGTATTGTAATCCATATCTATATTGACTGGATCTTTTTTAAAACCATAAACCACACCAGGAACACGAGATGATGTTCTGATTTTGGTCAACATACTTTGTTTACCAGTTTTTCTAATCTTTGTTTCTAGCTTAAAATTCATATAATTTTTACTTAGATAAAATTAAGATACAGTGCATATTTAATCACAATCTCATATAAAAGTCAAGGATATATCTATCTATTCCTCATATATACACTCTGAGCAATACCAATAGCTATCATAGTAGCCCACATTGAGCTACCACCAGCCGATACCAAAGGCAACGGAATACCAGTTACTGGCGAAATACCCATATTCATACCAATGTTTATAAAAGTCTGGACCAATAACATCGAAGCTATACCTAACACCAGATAAGCTCCAAAATCATCTTTGCTACGCCGCGTAATAATAAATAATCTATAAAAAATATAAGCAAATACAAATATCAGAACAGTCACTCCCACTAATCCCAAATCCTCGGCAATCACAGCAAAGATAAAATCAGTACCTGGCTCTGGTAAAAAATGCAAAGCACTCTGTGAACCAAGTGACAATCCTCTACCAAACCATTGTCCAGATCCTACTGATACTATAGATTGGATAACATTATAGCCTTGGCCTTGTGGATCAGAACTTGGATTGATAAAAGTCGTAATCCTAGCTTTTTGATAATCTTGCAAGACAAAAAACCAACTAGCCACAACTACTAATAAAAATGTAACTGCCAGCCACAACAAATGTTTTTTACGTACACCAGTAAATAACAAAATCACTACCCAAGTACCAAAAAGCACCATAGCTGACCCCAAATCAGGTTGCATGGCTACTAGGGCTACAAAAATAAGAGTCCCCAAGCCTGATAATAAAATATGACGAAAAAATTTGAAATCATGCGCATGATCAGAAAAATACCTTGCCAACCAGACAATCAAAGCTACTTTAGCAAATTCAACTGGCTGTATTGATGCTGGACCAATTTTTATCCAACCAGTCGTACCTTTTACTTGAGTACCAAACAATAATACAATCAACAAAACAATAATAAACAAAGCATAACCAAGTTTACTATAAGTAGACCAAGCCGTATAATTGATATTAGCAATCATAAACATCAATATAATACCAGATAGAGCAAAAAATATTTGTTTTTTGAAAATTAAAAAATCAGAACCTTCAATATTGAGGTTCAGACTATACAATATGCTAGCGCTAAAGACAAATAATATTAGAATGGCTAAAAATAACAACCAGTCTATCCTGCGCCATCTAGCTAAAAATTCTCTCATAAATCTGTTCTATTTCCACCCTCCTTATCTGCTATTATCTCTTTAAAACTATCTAAATCTGCCCAATTTAGCAAGGGCCAGACTTCAGTCTTGGTTATTCGCGGTAAATCATTGAGCCAAATAGCTTCTAGCTGTCTACTTTCCAAAGAATCAAAATCTTTAGCTTTAACTTCAGATACTGCTGCTACTCTATCTCCATTATACAAAACTACCTGCCAATCAACTTCCCAAAAAGCAAATAATGATGTATTTATTGCTTCCCAAGTAGCTCGTGGCTGTACAGTTATAGTATCATTACCAACAACTTCACGAGATAATGGTTTAAAATTAATGTCTTTGATTTGCCATCGTATGACTGGTGTGTCATTTTCCCAACGGCGCCATTTTATATTATCCAAGACAACTTTGAGGCTAGAAATTGCTTTGGTAGATTCATAACCAATTTCTAATAAGAAATATTCTTCTGTTGGATTCAAAAATAAAGTATTTGTTTCTAAAGCTTCACCATTTACTATAAAAGTATATTCAAATTCTGATACTGCCCAATCATCGTTTGGATTGGAAACTCTGGCTAATAAATTGTAACGACCACTACCAATAGCTAAAAATTGTGTAGCTGATACACTTATATCTCGTGGCATACGATTTTGATGATAAGTAGCCCAGTCAGTACTGTTGGCCATCTGCAAAGCAGTAGTATCAAAACTAGTACCTGTTACATACTTTATGATATTGCCAATAATAAATAAATAAGACAAAGCTAAAATAGCTATAGCCACACCATACAAAGTTTTTTTGATCATTGGACGGTGTGTCAAAAAATAATAGCCTCGATCTAGTTCTTTTTGTTTCAATGGTTGGTAATCATTCATGTTTTATACTTTATATAAATAATTATACAATAATTTGAGATGATTGGCTACTTATGTTATAATTATGGCAGTTTAGAGATAAGTAAATAAACAAAAATAAAATGCTTGACACTTCAAAAGACATCCTAAATTTGATAATTGCTTTTTCAGTCTTTTGGTTAGCAATTTGGCTTTCTTGGATTTTTTACCAAATAGGTAAGGGTTTAAAAAACATGAACAAGACCCTAGATAGTGCCCGAAAAGTCTTGGAAGGTATTGGTAAGGGCGTTGATCAGTTTAGAAATAGAGCTGGCACTACAATGGCTAGTTTGGCAGTTTTGCTCAAAGGTGGCAAAGAAATCTATGATAAAGTCCAATCCAAAAAAACTACCAAAAAAGCTCGCAAAAAAACTCGCAAAAAAACCAGCAAATAACTTGCCTGCCGATAGGCATGGAAACAAAAATAAAAATATCCCGATACATCTAAATATCTGTTAATTTGATTATCGGGTTTTATTATCCAAAAAAATAATGTTTGTCCATCTTCATAATCATTCTCATTTTAGTCTATTGGATGGCTTGGGTACTATCGATGATTTGATTACCAAAGCCAAACAAGACGGAGCTACTGCTCTAGCCCTAACCGATCATGGTGTCATGTACGGTGTTATTGAATTTTATCAAAAATGCAAAGCCGCTGGCATAAAACCAATCATTGGGGTCGAAGCTTATGTGACAACTGGATCTCTTCATGATAAAACTGCCAGAATAAAACCATATCATCTTATATTATTGGCCAAAAATAATACTGGTTACAAAAACCTTCTTAAATTAGTTAGTATTGCTCATTTAGAAGGTTTTTATTATAAACCTCGACTTGATTGGGATACTATAAAAAAATATAGTGAAGGATTGATTGCTACAACTGCCTGTCTCAATGGTCCCCTAGCCCGACACCTCAAGGCCGGACAAGAAAAAACTGCAATCAAAAATCTCAAAAAATTGATAAGTATTTTTGGTCAAGATAATATTTATCTAGAACTCCAGCATCAAAATATGGCCGAACAAACAATAGTCAATAAAGGCCTAAAAAAAATGGCCAAAGATTTTGATTTACCATTGATTGCTACCAATGACGTCCATTATATAAATACCAAAGATGATCAAGCTCATGATGTCTTGCTCTGCATCCAAACCAAACACAAACAATCTGACAAAGACCGTATGACTTATTTGGGTGAAAACTATTCTATGTATTCACCTCAAAAAATGCAAGAATTATTTGCTGATACTCCTGAAGCTATAACTAATACCCAAAAACTAGCTGACCGTTGTGATGTTGAGATTGAGCTCGGTAAAATCCAATTACCTGATTATGATCTACCACAAGGTATCACAGCTGACAACGAATTACGCCGCTTGTCTATCGAAGGTGTTGAAAAACGTTTTGATTTTAAAGAAAACGCTATTCCAAATCATATCAAAGAACGAGTCGAATACGAGCTAGATATTATCGAAAAAACTGGTTTTGCTGCTTATTTTTTGATTGTGCAAGATTTTGTCAATTGGGCCAAAGAACAACAAATCGTAGTTGGACCGGGTCGTGGATCTGCAGCTGGTAGTCTGGTATCTTATCTGATTGGTATTACCAATATAGATCCTCTAAAATACGAATTATTATTTGAAAGATTTTTGAATCCCGAACGTGTTTCTATGCCTGATATTGACCTAGATTTTGCTGATGTTAGGCGTGATGAAGTTATTCGTTATGTAGAAAACAAATACGGCAAAGATCGTGTAGCCCAAATCATCACTTTTGGAACTATGGCTGCCAGAGCTGCTGTCAGAGATGTTGGTCGAGCTATGGGCTTTAGCTATTCTTACTGTGATCAAATTGCAAAATTGATTCCAATGTTTACTTCACTTGATGATGCTCTCCAAAATGTCGACGAACTCAAAAAAATCTATGAAGAAGATGTAGAAGCAGAAAATTTACTAAACATGGCAAAAAAGGTAGAAGGTCTAGCGCGTCACAGCTCAACCCATGCTTGTGGTGTGCTGATTACCAAAGATCCTCTAGTAAACTGTGTGCCTCTGCAATATGCTAGTTCTGATGACCAAACTATTGTTTCTCAATACTCACTTTATCCTATTGAAGACTTAGGTTTATTAAAAATGGATTTCTTAGGATTAAAAAACCTGACCATTTTAGAACAAGCTATAAAAATCATCGAGGCCACCAAAGGTATCCAAATAGATTTGAACAATATACCGCTTGATGACAAAAAAACTTTTCAAACTTTTCAGAAAGGTTATACTACTGGAGTATTTCAATTTGAATCTGGTGGTATGAAACGCTATCTTAAACAACTCAAATCAACTGAACTAGAAGATATTATTGCTATGGTCTCACTCTATCGCCCTGGTCCGATAGAGTTTATTCCTGATTTTATTGCTGGTAAACACGGACATAAAAAAGTAAATTATCTCCACCCAAAACTAGAACCAATCTTGAAAAATACTTATGGTATTGCTATTTATCAAGAACAAATCATGCGTATTGCTCGAGACCTAGCTGGTTTTACTTATGGACAAGCTGATGTGCTACGTAAAGCAATGGGTAAAAAAATTGCAAAACTACTAGCTCAGCAAGAATCAGCTTTGATGGACGGCATGATCAATAACGGTATAGACAAAAAAACTGCTAGCAAAATTTGGGAATTTATTGTACCTTTTGCTAAATATGGTTTCAACCGCTCTCATGCTGCTTGCTATGCTATGATTGCCTATCAAACTGCCTACCTCAAGAGCAATTATCCTGAAGCCTTTATGGCAGCCTTACTTACTTCTGATCAAGGTAATATTGATCGAGTGACTATTGATATAAATGAATGCCGCCAAATGGGTATTGAAGTCTTGCAACCAGATATAAATGAAAGCTTTACTACTTTTACAGTTGTAGAATCTGATACTGAAGATACTAAAATTCGCTTTGGACTCAATGCTATCAAAAATGTTGGTCATCATATTGCTGAAGTTATTATCAAAGAAAGAAAAAAAGACGGTCCATACAAAAGTATGGAAGATTTATTAAATAGAATTAAAGATAAAGACCTAAATAAAAAATCTTTAGATAGTCTGATAAAAGGCGGGGCTTTTGATTCTCTTATTACTCGCGGTAAATCTTTGGGAAATTTTGATGCCATCATGGATTTTCACAAAAAAATACAAAGTGAACACAAAAGTGGCCAAAATAACCTTTTTGCTGATTTACCATTAGCTGCCTCTACTCTATCCCTTAGATTGGATGATTTTCCAGATATTTCTGATGACAAAAAATTGTCCTGGGAAAAAGAATTACTCGGGCTTTATTTGAGTAATCACCCTTTTAAGGAATATATCAAACAAATTGGTAAACATGTTACTACTTTAGATCAACTCAAAGACAAAGAAAATCAAACTGTCCGCGTGGCTGGTGTTGTTTCCAATGTCCATAAAATCATTACCCACAAGGGCAAGGCTATGTTATTTGTCACTATTGAAGATTCACTCAGTAGTGTTGAGCTACTAATATTTCCAAAATTATTAGAAACTACCTATGGTCTTTGGCATGATGAACAAAAAATACTAGCTACTGGCAAAGTATCTGACAAAGATGGTCATCCAAAAATACTAGTCGAAAAAGCTGAGATAATCAAAGAAGAATGGCTCAACAAAATCAATGCTCGCAAAATGTCCCAAAAAAGACTCTGGATCAAAATCCCAAGCGATTTTACCAAAGAAAAAATGATGAAACTAAAAAATATTTTAGAAAAAAACCAAGGTACAACACCTGTTTATTTAGAGATAAACAATGGCAAAATGCGCAAAGTCAAAACTAATATCAAAATATTACTCAATGATGGTTTAAAAACTACTATCGACGAATTTTTAGGAGAACAATCCTGGCTATTAGAAGACAATTAAATTTTCTGCTATAATAAAAATATTAAATAAGATAAATATATGACAAGAAAAAAACCTAAACAAAACAGAGTATATATCAAAATTGTTAGTATTTTTTTGGTGCTGACTATACTGGCTATTTTTATTGTTATTCATTTTGCAGTTTCCAAAGTAACTATCAAAATATATGCAAACCTAGCCAATAAGACTGATTCAGTATTAGTAGAAATGCTACCTGAAACAAGTCCAGATATCACAGCTCAGTCATTTTTAGGAAAAATAATGACTGTAGAATTTGAAACTGAAATATCTTCCCCTAGTACTATAAAAAATGTTACCAGTGACAGAGCCGGCGGTTATGTGACTATTTATAATAATTATTCAAAAAGCCAAGCTCTAGTAGCAACAACTAGACTCCAAACTCCAGACAATAAACTTTATCGTATCCAAGAAAATGTGACTGTACCAGCTGGTAGTAATGTCGAGGTTTGGGCTGAAGCTGATGAAACTGGCGATGAATTTGTGGTTGACATTACAAGTTTTATTATTCCTGGACTATGGTCTGGCTTACATGAACTGATCTATGCTGAAGCCAAAGAAGGTATGTCATTAACTAGTATTCCAAAACATGTAGTTACTCAAGAAGACATAGATGCAACGAAACAAAAATTGACCCTTCAAGCTGAAACTGAAGCACTAAATCTAATCAATGCTTCTTTATCTGAAAAATTAGCTATCGATAAATCAAGGCTATTTTTAAAATTTACTAATCTAGATAGTACTGCTTTAGATAGTATTAGTGAAGAAACCTATTTAAAACAAGCTGTAACTGCCTATGGCTTAATTTTTTCTGAAGAAGATCTCAGTAGTCGTGCTCAAGAAAAATTTATCAATGAAATGACTAGTCAAGAAAAAATTGTAAAGTTTTTGCCTAGTGATTTTTCTTATAATATTTTAGAAATCAATACTCAAACAAATAAGGCTGTTTTAGATGTAAGCTTGACTGCCGTCATCAGTACCAATGAAAAAATGGATCAAGTAGACAAAGATCAGCTTGTTGGTAAAAAACAAGCTGATGTTGAGGCTTACCTACAAACTATCGGCGTTGGACAAAGTGAAATAAAATTTTTCCCTGTTTGGCTCCGCCAAGTCCCAAAAACCAAAGATCATATTATCATTGAATAATTTTGACATTTTATAAAAATCAGTTATAATTATATATGCTTTAAATGATTGGAATAACTACCAATTATTCTCCTACTATAAATGGGACCCCGCCGTTGGCGGGACTAAATTTAAAGTCAATCAAATAAATGAAGTAGATAAATTTTTGTAGTATTTATCAACTTGGGTGGAACCGTCCAGGTGTCCTGGGCCCCAAGACTTATATTTTTAGTCTTGGTTTTTTTATTAATAATTATTTAAAAATATGACAGAAGACAAAATGCACAATATCAGACACTCACTAGCTCATATTATGGCTATGGCTGTCCTAAAAAAATTCCCAGATGCCAAATTAGGTATTGGCCCTGTAATAGACAATGGTTTTTATTATGACTTTTTGTTGCCAGAAAAATTATCTGACGCTGATATACCAAAAATACAAAAAGAAATGAAAAAAATTATTCAACAAAAGATCGAATTCACCAAAGAAATTTCTTCTCGTTCTGATGCTTTGAAGAAAGTAAAAGATAATAAATATAAAAAAGAACTAGTTGACGAACTACCAGACAATGAAGAAATTAGTTTTTATGCTTGTGGCGATTTTGAAGATCTCTGTGCTGGACCGCATGTCAAAGACAGTTCTGAAATAAAAGCTAACGCTTTTGCTCTGACTAGTATTGCTGGAGCCTATTGGCGTGGTGATGAAAAAAACGACATGCTGACTCGCATCTATGGAGTTGCTTTTGCTAATAAAGAAGAACTAGATGAATATTTACTAATGCTAGAGGAAGCAAAAAAACGAGATCATCGCAAACTAGGTAAAGAACTTGATTTATTTACTTTTTCAGAACTAGTTGGTGCTGGCTTAGCTCTCTGGACCCCTAAAGGTACTGTTTTACGTAATGAATTGGATAATTATGTCTGGGAACTACGTAGGCGATATGACTATCAAGCAGTTACTATTCCTCATATCACCAAAAAGGATCTTTATGAAACTAGCGGACATTGGGACAAATTTTCTGATGAATTATTCAAAATAACTACTCGTGAAGGTCATGAATTTGCTATGAAACCAATGAATTGCCCTCATCATACTCAAATCTATGCTCATCTACCGCGTAGTTATCGCGATTTACCTCAACGTTATGCTGAAACCACCATGGTTTATAGAGATGAACAAAGTGGTGAACTAGTTGGCTTATCTCGTGTACGTTGTATTAGCCAAGATGATGCTCATGTCTTTTGTCGTGACAATCAAGTAAAAGAAGAAATTCTAAAAATTGTTGATATTGTTGAAAATTTTTATAAACCATTTGGTTTTGATCTAAAAATCAGATTATCTCTGCATGATCCAGACAAATTTGACAATTATATTGGCAGTAAAGACAATTGGGCAAAAATGGAAAAACAATTACGTGGATTACTTAAAGAACAAAAAATCGAACACTACGAAGCTATTGGCGAAGCAGCTATGTATGGACCAAAAATAGATTTTATAACTCATGATTCACTCAAACGTGAATGGCAGGTTGCTACTATTCAACTAGATCGCAATATGCCTGAACGTTTTAAACTCACTTGCACCAACGAAGATAATAAAGAAGAATCAGTCGTTATGCTACACGCCGCTATTACTGGTTCTATTGAAAGATTTATTGCTATCTTGATAGAGCATCTAGGAGGCAACTTCCCGCTATGGTGCAGTCCAGTGCAAATAAAAATTATGAGTGTTGGAGCTAGTCATATCGAATTCTGCAAAAATCTCAAAAAAGAATTTATCGAACAAAATCTACGAATAGAGTTAGATGACGGTTCTGAAACTATTGGTAATAAAATCAGAAAAAATGCCACCCAGCGTATCCCCTACACCCTAGTAATTGGTGACAAAGAAATGAATTCAAAAAAATTGTCTGTCAGAGTCCGCGGTCAAAAAGATTTATTGGAGATAGACAAATCTGAGTTTGTTGCTAAAATAAAAGAAGATATCAAAAATCGCACATTAGAGCTTTTATAATTATAATAAAACAAGCATGACTATAAAAACCGCCTTAGCATATGACGATGTTTTGTTGGTGCCACAAAAATCTAGTATAAAATCTAGACAAGATGTAGACACTAGTGCAAAACTATCAAAAAATATCACCCTAAAAATCCCTATAGTTAGTTCAAATATGGATACAGTTACCGAAAGCCGCATGGCTATTGCCATGGCCTTGGCTGGCGGTATTGGTTTTATCCATCGTTTTTGTGATATTGATAAACAAGTCAAAGAAGTCACCAAAGTAAAACGTAAACAAAATATTATTATAGAAAAACCCTTTACTATCAGGCCTGATGACAATTTGGCTAAACTCAAAAAAAAGGTACAAGAACACAATTGTCATAGTTTTTTGGTTTCAGAAGGTGGTCACAAGCTCCAAGGTATTATCACTAGCCGTGATATTGTATTGATCAAAGATGACACAAAATTAGTCTCTGATGTGATGACACCAAGAAATAATTTGATTACTGCAGACAAAAATATTTCTATAGCCAAAGCCAGAGAATTACTCAATAATAATAAAATTGAAAAATTGCCCTTAGTTGACAAAAATTTTAATATCCAAGGATTGATTACATCAACTGATATTATAAAAAATTATGATAACGAACAAGCTGCCAAAGATAATAAAGGCCGCTTACTTGTCGGGGCAGCAGTTGGAGTTAGGGGTGATTTTATGGAACGAGTCGATGCTCTAGTAAAAGCAGAGACTGATTTGATTATTTTGGATATTGCTCATGGACATTCTGACAATGAACTACAAGCTATAGCTAAAATAAAATCTAAATACCCAAATATAGAACTAATGGGTGGTAATATAGCTACAGCCAAAGCAGCCCTAGATTTGATCAAAGCTGGTATTGATAGTATCAAGGTTGGTGTTGGTCCCGGATCAACTTGTACCACTAGGACAACTACTGGTTTTGGTGTACCACAACTGACTGCCATCATGAATATTGCATCTGTTTGTCGCAAGTATGACATACCTTTTAATGCAGATGGTGGAATCCGTAAGCCAGCTGACTTTGTCAAAGCAATAGCGGCTGGTGCCAATACAATTATGATTGGAGGACAATTTTCTGGTACCGAAGAAACTCCTGGTCCATTAATAACTTATCAAGGACGTCAATACAAAATCTCTCGCGGCATGGCTTCATTGACCGCAGCTTTATCTCGACCTGATGCCAAAGAAAATTTCAATCAAATAACTCCAGAAGGAGTAGAAGCTCGTGTACCTTATCGCGGCCCTGTCCAAAATATTATAAACCAATTTATGGGGGGCTTGAGATCTGGCATGAGCTATGGCAATGCTCGCAATCTTGATGAATTAATAAAAAACACTGAATTTATCCGTATTACCAATGCTGGTTTTAGAGAATCAGACTCACATGATAACGAAGTCTTATAAAAGGCCTCAAAAAATGCTATAATCTATATAGCTACATATTACTAGTTAAATATTAACTAAAAACATATGAAAACTCTAAAATTATTTAATTTTATTGCTTTTCTTGGACTTTTTGGCTGGTTGTTTACAGCCAATGTTATAGCTCAAGAAACTAGTCTAACAGCTGAATTTGCAACAGATGACATCACAGCCCAATCTTTAGGTATAGACGAACCAACAGTTTTACCAGGAGATACTGGCTATTGGTGGCAAAACTTCAAAGAACAAACCGGACTTTTCTTTACTTTTGATAAAGCTAAGAAAGCAGACAAAGAATTGAATTATGCTAATACAAAATTATTGGAAGCCAAAAAATTGGTAGCCGATGGTAATACTGATAAATTAGAACAAACTTTGGAACGTTATAAAAAATACTTTAACAAAGCTTCAGAACGAATAAAAAATAATCCTGGAAATGACAAAGAAATATTTTCTCTAGACGAACTAATAAAAGATTTTGACATAAAACAAATAAATAAAGCCGGCGCAGTCTTTGATACTCAAAAACTAAATTGGTTTAATTCTCAATATATTAAAAATAACTATGAAAATATTGTAGATACTGCTCAGACATTTTTACCTGGTCATGAAGCTCAAACTCTAAAAGTACTTAAACTTTTTGGTAGTCGACAAACTGTCTATACTTTATCTGAATTGCCAGAGTTGACTACTTTTTTATGGGAATTACCCAGCTATCCGGCTGATATACTGGTCTTCAAAAAAAGTGATAAAGCCAAAACTACTCAAGGCCTAAAATTGGCTTTGGCAGTATTACAAGATGCAGATGACTGGAAACTAGAAACACTTGATACAATCTTGAAACAAATTGTCAATGAAAATAAATTATCTCCTGGTGATGTTTTCTGGCCAATCAGAGTAGCGCTTTCTGGCCTAGAACAAAGTCCATCTCCTGCAGAAATATTAGAATTTTTGGGCAAAGAAGAAAGTCTGTCTAGAATAAAACAAGCTATAGATAAATTATAAAATAAAACTATGAAAAAACTATTTTTACTTCTTTTATTACCCATACTGATCTCCGGTTGTCGTATAGGTCCACTAGTCATTGAAACAAATGATTATGAAAATAATTATTTGATAAAAGAAATCAAACAAGTGATTTATTATAGAGATGGTGGCACTATAGGTGTTTGGGCTATTAAAAAAGATGACGTAGAATTAAAGTTTTGCCTAAGTGGACGCGCATCTTCAGATTCGATTGGCCATTTTTTTATGAATGCTCTTCATCCAGATTTAGATTCAGCAAAAAAAATGGATATAGATAGTACTCCAGAAAAAGAACTAGCAGAGGCCTTACAACTTTGGCTAGAAGATAACTATTCTCAAAATGATATAAATAATTTGAAAGAAAAAGAGGGCGCTGATTTATCAGAGGAGGAAACTAAGGCTCGTGCTGTTTTATCAATCTTAGAAACTATAGAAAATAGAAATAAAGTATCGTGCAAAGTAGAATCTGGTGTAGACCCTTGCGAGCAAGGCTATACATGCTATGATTCTGTGCTTTGGCCAAAAGGCGGGGAGCAGGGTCCACAAGAGGGTGATCTTCTATGTCACAAAGATTGTGAAACAAATGTAGATTGTCCATCAAGTGCACCAAATTGTGAAGAAACAGAAATTTCTAGAGGTGACTTATTTTTTACAAAAAAAATCTGTAAATAAACTCTATATAAAATTAATTTAAATAAAATCATGAAAAATTTAAAAATACTCTCAGTCGTCTAGATAGGGATCAACTACAACACCAACAATTGTTACGTAATATCCAAGACAAACTACCTGAAAATAAAGCTGAAATTATAGATAAAATAAAACAGTCCTCTGCTAGTGCTTGGTATAATGCTAATAAAGAAAAAATTTCAGAACGAATAAAAAATGCCGTCGATCAAAATAATTCTGGTAGCCAATTTAAACAAATTCGCAACATAGCTACTATAGATGAATTAGGTGACCTTTTACCAAAAGAAATAATGCCTTCTCTAGAAGCTGGAATAAACAGAGCTAGTATAAAATTAGAAGAAAAAATTGCTACTCTAGAAGCTACCGATGTTCCAAAATTAGAAAAATATTTAGATAATATTAAAATTCACGAAATTAATAAACAAAAATTAATAAATCATTTAGAAGATTCCAATATACCTGACAATGTCAAAGATCGTGTCATTGAAATCAAAGATAAAAATTTAGAAAGACTAAAGGATCATTGGCAAACTCTAAACGATAAGAAAAAAGAAACTTGGTTAGAAAATCTTGGCGATGGAATCGATGTTTCCAAAATAGAAATATTGGAAAAAATAAAATCTGTCACTCCAGCACAATTCCGCGACCGTATCCAAGCTATCACTGAAGATCAAACAACTCAAATAAAAATGCAAATTCAAAACATTGATAATGAAGAAAAACTAGAAAAACTAGAAAAACGCCTCCGTAATCAACCAAGTCTACGTAGTCAGATCAGAGACCGTAAATCTTATCTACAAATTCGACCAGACAATCGCCCTCAACCAACTTTGACAGCACCTGGAAATAATACCACAACAAATAATTAAATTCATTCTTACCCCCTCTTTTTCTCCCCCTAGTCTAGGGGGAGATGCCGGGCCCAATGAGGCAGAGGGGGTATTATAATTACCTTGATTTTTAAAGCCAAAAGCTATATAATGTCTTTTATGACAAATAAGAAATTTCATCTTATTATATTTGGCTGTCAGATGAATTATTCTGATGCAGAAAGACTATCCTCTGTTTTGCAAGATCTTGGCTACCAAGAAACAAAATCAGAAGACGAAGCTGATCTGATTTGTATTTTGGCTTGCTCTGTCAGACAAGCAGCTGTGGATCGTATCCACGGCAAAATACACAATTGGCAACTGACCAAAACAAAACGACCTTTGATTACTATTTTGGCTGGTTGTGTCTTACCAGAAGATCAAAAAAAAATAGAACACAAGTTTGATATATTTATAGACATCAAAAATCTAGACAATTTAGCTAAAGCTATCCAAAAAATTGCTCCAAAAGAGAAACTAGCCTTGCCAGAATTTTTTGATATTGCACCTAGTTATTATTCAAAATATCGAGCTCATGTACCGATCATGACTGGCTGTAATAAATTTTGTACTTATTGTGCTGTACCACATACTCGCGGTCCAGAAGTTTCTAGATCTTCAGAAGATATAATCAGAGAAGTAAAAAAATTATTAAAACAAAATTATAAAGAAATAGTTTTACTTGGCCAAAACGTAAATAGTTATGGTTTGGATAGAAAATCAGAAATAAAATTCCCTGAATTATTAAATAAAATTGCTAAGTTGAATAATAATTTTTGGCTAAAGTTTTTGACCTCTCATCCCTATGACATGTCAGATGATTTGATCAAAGTCATGGCTGATAATGGCAATATAAATAATTATTTACACTTACCTGTACAATCTGGTTCTGATAGCATGCTCAAAAAGATGAATAGGCATTATAAAATTGCAGACTATAAAAAATTAATCAAAAAAATAAAAAATAAAATTCCTGATATAGCTATTTCTACTGATTTAATTGTAGGATTTTCTGGAGAAACAGATCAAGAATTTGAAGACACAATCAAATTATTTGATGAACTCAAATATAATATGGCTTATATATCTCAATACTCAGAACGCTCTGGTACCACAGCTGCCAAATTATATGCAGACGATATAGACAAAAAAACAAAAAAACAACGTTGGCAAATTATAAATAAATTACTTATAAAATATTCTCTGGAATTTAATAAAAAATTGATTAACACTAAACAAGAAATATTAATAGACGTTGTAAAGCCAGATAAAGCAATCGGCAAATTGTCCAATTATATAACTACTCATATTACTGGCGATCAAACACTAGAAGTAGGAAAATTTTATAAAATAAAAATAACAAAAACTCTAGATTGGGGCTTGGAAGGAGAATTGATAAATGATTAAACAAGCCATGCCTGGCGCATGTCAGGGAAAAATAGTAGTAATATTGGGACCAACTGCTTCTGGTAAATCAAATCTAGCAGTCCAAATCGCCAAACAAGTAAATGGCGAGATAATCTCAGCTGACTCTAGACAAATCTATAAACATTTAGATATTGGCTCTGGAAAAATTACCAAGCAAGAAATGGAGAATATCCTACACCACATGCTAGATATAGTAAAACCAGATCAACATTATTCTTTGCATGACTGGCAGCAAGATTCTTTTAAAACTATAAATAAAATTATCAAAAATAATAAAGTACCTATTATAGCCGGCGGTACTGGACTTTATATTTCTTCTATTTTACAAAATTATAGAATACCAGCTACAGACAAAAATATCAGAACCAAACTCAAAGACTGTAGCTTACCAGAATTGGTCAAACAACTAAAGGCCAATGACCCAGAATCAGCTACCAAGATTGATCTAAAAAATAAAATCCATGTAACTAGAGCTTTGGAATATACTCTAGCTTTTCGGCAAAGTCTATCTACTAGCCAAGAAACTAGTGAATGCCCTTATGATTTTTTGGTCTTTGGTATTGATCCTGGTAGAGAAGAATTATATACAAGAATTGATCAGCGAGTTTTGAATATGGTAGAAGCCGGTCTAATAGATGAAGTCAAAAATATTTATTGTCATTTTCCTGAAAAATCTCTAGTAGCTCTGAGTGGTATTGGTTATAAAGAAATTGTTGAATATCTAGATGACAAAATTTCCAAACAAGCTGCTATAGCTCAAATCCAGCAAAATACCCGTCGTTATGCCAAACGACAAATGACTTGGTGGCGTCGCATGGAAAAACAAGGAATAAAAATACACTGGAACGAACCTATATCCAGTGCAGTTGAAAAAATCAAAGATTTCTTAAACAAATAAAAAAGAGCACCTCCTCATCGGGGGTGCTCATATTGTGAGGATTTATGCAGCTGTAGCTGCTGTCACCTCCTCGTCGGGGGTGTCCTCAAAGTTGTAATAGAACATGCCAGTAGCAGCCCTCTTCATGGTCGAAACACGCCAAGTGATCAACTCGAAGTCGAACTTGGCGGTCTTGATCCAGGGCAAAACCACCGGAATGGCCGCAACCACTTCTTCGACGCCGTGCTGATACAGAGCCTGAGCAGCGATTCGAAGGGTCGTACCAGTCACCAGACCATCATCCACTAGGATGATTTTTGATCCGGGCCGGAAAGGACCATTGTTGTAGCGCTGGCTACGCTCCTGGAACTCAGTCCAGAACTCTTCCAGACCTTCCAGCTCCAGCTGGCTGACATCCTCGACCCAAGTGGGTTTCAGGTCAACCTGCTTGCTTCCAACTTCCTCGGCCGGAACCTTGAAAGTATACAGCAAGCCGTTGCCAAGCGAAGTAGCGGTCAGCTTGGTATTCTGAAGAGCGACATCATCTACGAGCATGGACTGCAGAGGCAAGCCAAGAGCAGTGGCAATGGGCTGAGCAACAATCACTCCACCACGCGCAATTCCTACTACCTCAAATCCAGCAAAATCTTTTTCGGACTTGACCATGACTTCTGCCAGCTTTTGGCCAGCGTCAGTCCTGTTTTCGAAAAACAATTCTCGACCTCCCAAGTCAAAAGAAAACGGGGGCGGTGATAAGATCACCACCCCCGAAGATTCAGTTAGCAGAACGAAATGTGTTCCGATTCCGCCTGCTACTTGAGTCGATCGACATCCACGTCCAGATCCTGGGCAACCTGCCGAGCGCCATCTTCGATGACGTGCAGGGCCACGGACTTGGCGACGAGTTCCACACCGGGGAACTTGTGGGGCTTGACCGACTTGCCGGCGAGGGTTCCCTCGACGATCTTGCCGACCTGCTCCATCACAGCCTCGGTGAAATCCGCGCTGTCCATACCGCTATCCAGAACCTGCTGATAGAAACCGCAGTGATTGATGACATAGTCCGCGTTGCTCATAACTTCCTCCTTGTTTAAGAACACCAACTTTTATCACCTGCCCTCTATAATACAGGTAGGGTCAAAAGTCGATAAAGTAGTATAGCACACATGTTTAAATTTGTCAAGACTTAAAAACCCCCTATATTTAGGGGGTTAAACTAATATTAGCCATTTTTTACCTATAATTTATTCTTCAAAATGACCTCTATTTTCTGAGGATTGGCTTTGCCTTTGCTGGCAGCCATGACTTTACCCACAAAAAATTTGAGTAAAACTGTCTTACCTGCTTTATAATCCTCTACTTGTTGAGGATTGTTTTTTATTACTTCATCAACAAATCCTGTAATCACACTATCATCATCCACCTGAGCTAGATCAAGGTCATCCATAATATGAGACGGATCATCGCCAGTATCAAACATAGCCTTCAAGACTGTCTGTGCAGCAGAACTGTTGAGCTTGTTTCTATAAATAAGCTTGAGTAATTCGGCAAAATTTTCTGCAGTTATTTTTAAATTTTTAATATCAAAACTAGTATCTATCAAACCGAAAAGTTCAGAACTCAACCAATTGTAAGCTAATTTTGATAAAGCCTGTTTATTATCCTGCCATAAAACATCAGCTTCATGACTATCAGAGGCAATGTTTTCATCTTTGAATAGCCAAGCTCGCAAATCAGACATGATTTCTTCAAAATAATCAGCCCAGTGTTTGAGGCTAATCAAAACTCTAGCATCAGCTGATTTCAAGTCATATTCTTCTACAAAACGATCTTCTCTATTATTAGGCAACTCTGGCATCAAAGATTTGATCTCTTGCAAGAGATTTGCTTCGATTATCAAAGGTGGCAAATCTGGTTCAGGAAAATAACGATAATCAGCTGAACCTTCTTTAGTCCTCTGCTCTACTGTAATTTGTTTGGCTTCGTCCCAACCACGTGTAGCAGTAATCTTTGGTGGCTTATTATCATCCCATAAGATTGTTTGTCGTTCTTTTTCATATTGTAAAGCTTTGACTACAGCTTTAAATGAATTGAGATTTTTGACTTCTGTTTTATGATAAAGTTCTTTGTCACCCATCGGTCTGAGAGAAATATTGGCATCACAACGCATTTGACCTTTTTCCATATCAGCATCACTTACACCTAAATAACGAGCTATCAAACGCACATCCTGCAAAAATATTTTGGTCTGATCCGGTGTCCGAAAATCTGGCCTGGTGACAATCTCCGCTAGTGGTGTACCACCACGGTTAAAATCTACCAAAGTCTTGCCATTTTTGTGAATATTTTTGGCAGCATCTTCTTCCATATGTAAACGCTCAATGCCAATCTTGTAATGTTGATTATTAAGATCAATTATTAAATGCCCATCTTCAGCGAGCGGCTCATCAAATTGAGAAATCTGATAACCTTTTGGTAAATCAGGATAAAAATAATTTTTACGATCAAATTTGGAATGATTTTTTATATCACAATTCAAAGCCAAAGCCATCATAATACCTTGCTTGATAGCTTCTTTGTTGACAGTTGGTAAAGTACCAGGGTGTCCTAGACATACTGGACACACTACTGTATTAACCGGTTGATTGGCTCCGTCATTTGAGCAACCACAAAACATCTTGCTCTTTGTCTTGAGCTGTAGATGAATTTCTAAACCAATTATAGTTTCATACTTACTCATACATTAACTATATATATTTTTCTACTTTTTTACAAACCTCTTGATGAATATCTTCAATGCTACGCAATTGATTATTTTCGTCTATACATTCTATTGTTTCCCAATTATATTTTTTGGATACATAGATACCTGCATTTTCAGCATCTTTGAGATGCTCTAAATCATTTTCATGTATGTCATTTTTGGACTTGAGATTACTGTGGCGCTGTTCTTTGTCTAAAGAAAGTTTTTGAGAAATCTCAGCTGGGACATGTAAGAAAAAAACAACATCTGGTCTTGGAATAGCAAAAATATTATATTCCAAATCTTCTAGCCATTCCAAAAATTTGTCTCGCTCTGCTTCATCTTGAATTTTACCAGCTTGATGTAGCATATTGGAAGTAGTATAACGATTGGCTAAAATAGTTTTATCTTCGGCTAGCCATTTTTTCATCTCAAAAGAAGCATCATAACGATCAGCAGCATAAAAAATAGAAGCTCTATAAGGTCCCACCTCTTTGGCAGTGCCATATGTACCATTTAGATATTCTTCAACCAAGCCAGCAGATTTTTTGCCATACTGCGGAAAATCAGCCAATTCAAGCTTATAACCATCTTTACTTAGTTTTTCTTTGAGTAAATTAAATTGAGTGGTTTTTCCAGAACCATCTCCACCTTCTATTACAATAAATTTGCCTTTGGGCATATTTTTATTTTAATTTAATAACCAGAAGAAGCTAGTCTTCCTTCTCCTCTGTTTGTTTGATCAAGCTCATCTACTTCATCTAGTTCTACGGTTTCGTGTTTGGCAATAATCATCTGAGCTATACGATCGCCTTTTTTGATCTTATAAGCTTCTTGACTCAAGTTCATTATAACTACTTGGACTTCGCCTCGATAGTTTGAATCCATCACGCCAGCCAAAGTATGCAAACCATGTTTGCCAGCCAAACCACCTCTATCTCTGATATTCCCCCAATAACCATCTGGAACAACCGCAATCACACCAGTTTCAACTATTACTCTCTGACCTGGTTTGAGCTCATAATCTTTATAAGAATAAAAGTCTATACCAGCATCTCCTGACCGCATAGTCTGTGGCAACTGGGCATCAGGATAAAGTTTTTTAATCTTGATTTTCATCAGGTTTTACTAATTCTATATATTTAAATTTAAGATTTTGATACTCTTGTTCTTCTTCAGAAATAATTTTAGAAAATTCAATATACTCAGGAAAAAAAGTATCAGCTGGCCAAGTTTTGTCTATCAAAGTCAAATAAAGTTTGTCAGCGTGTTTTATACTCTGAGCATAAATAGATGCTCCGCCGATAAAAAATATTTCATCGTCATCAGAAGCTTTGGCATATTCTAAGGCTTCTTCTATAGAATTTTTAATAATGCAACCCACGGCTGTAAAATTTTTGTCTTTAGTAAGCACTACATTTATTCTATTAGGAAGCGGTCTACCAATAGACTCAAAAGTAGTCTGACCCATGATTACCATGTGACCAGAGGTTATATTTTTGAAGTGCTGTAAATCAGGTGGCAAATGAACTAACAATTTATTTTTGTATCCAATACCACGATCTTTGGCTATAGCACAAATAATACTAATTTTTGTTTCTTTCATAACTATACAGCTACTGGAGCTTTGATGCCTGGATAAGGATCATAAGCCTCTAATATAAAGTCTTCGTATTTAAAGTCATTGATTTCTTTGATATCAGTATTGAGCTTCATAGTAGGCAAAGCGCGTGGAGTCCTAGATAATTGCTTGTCCACTTGTTCAAGATGGTTTTGGTAAATATGTACATCCCCAAAACTATGGACAAAGTCACCAGGTTTGAGTCCTGTAATCTGAGCCATCATCATAGTCAATAAAGAATAAGAAGCCATATCAAATGGCACTCCCAAAAATACATCAGCACTCCGCTCATAAAGATGGCAAGATAATTTGCCGTCATGGACATAAAACTGGAAAAAACATGGACACGGCGGTGGTGCGGATCGCTTTCCCATGATCAAAGTCTGGAGTTCACCAGTATTCCAAGCAGAAACTATGATACGACGAGAGCCAGGATTGTTTTTGATCTGATCAATAGCAATAGCCAATTGGTCAATCTCTTTGCCACCAGGCCCAAGCCAGCGACGCCATTGTTTGCCATAGACTGGACCAAGTTCTCCCCATTTCATAGCAAATTCTGTGTCTTCTTTGATTTTATCTACAAACTCTTCTTGTGACAAAAACTTGGTTTCTCCTCTGGCTTCCATAACTTCTGTATAAACAGCATAAGGCCAAGCATCCCAAATATGAATATTGTTTTGTGCTAAATATCTAATATTTGTAGATCCTTTGATCATCCAAAGAAGTTCATAAATCACACCCTTGAGATAAACTTTTTTGGTAGTCACAAGTGGAAATTTTTCAGATAAATCAAATCTTAGTTGAGCACCAAAAATACTGCGAGTACCTACTCCAGTACGATCGCCTCTATTATTTCCTTCGTCTCTAATTTTTTTTAGTAAATCAAGATATTGTTTCATCTTATTTTACTAGTTTATCTAATTGTTTATATAAATCTTCTAAGTTGCCATTGTTATCTATAGTCACATCAGCTTGTTTTAAAAGTTCTGGAATATAGACCTCAGTTTCTAATTTGTGATCAGCTTGAAACTGCTCCCATGTCTTACTAGTATCATCAGCGTTTTCTCCGCGTTTCTGTAAACGTTCAAAACGTATTTTACTATCCACCTCAACACCAATTAGCTGAAAACCTTCAATCTGTTTCAAAGCTTCCAAATCATAACTTCTTCTAACACCGTCAATAACTACCAATTCACTTTTAGATTTAGCTGCATCATTGGCAATTACTTTGGAAAAAAGATTTTGTCCAAAAGCTTCTCGTAAAACTAAAGATATCTCTGCCATATTTTTCCGAGATTGTTCCAAATATAATCTATCTAAAACATCTCTCATAGAAGTGGAAAAACGAAAAGATACGGCTTTATGCTTTTTTATAAAATATTTAGCAGCTGTACCCTTACCGCTAGCAATCAAACCAGTAAAAGCTAAAATCTTTTTATTTGGCATCGTTGTCTGTAATCACAAATTTTTTGGTAGGAATATATTTTTTGTATTTGACTTGAGCCAAATCAAAAAGCTTTTTGGCAGCCACAGAATATTCTTCATTGATATACTTGTCATCAAAATAATAAACTTCTTTGATGCCAGCTTGGATAATAGTTTTGGCACATTCGTTGCAAGGAAATAAAGTACAGTATACTTTACCGCCTTTGACTGATTTGTTGGAATTGTAGATAGCATTACGCTCTGCGTGGACAGTATAAGGATATTTGGTATAAGTCCAATCATCAGTTTCTTTACCCCAAGGTAAATCATCGGTTTCTATACCACGTGGAAAACCATTGTAACCCAAGCCCAAAATAACGTTGTTTTCGTCAACAACAACTGCTCCAGTACGGGTAGAAGGCTCTTTTGATCTTTCGGATATCAAAAAGGCCATCAACATAAAGGTATCATTCCATGATAAAAAATCTTTTCTTGGTCCTGACATATTTTTATAGGTTAAAAGTATGTATATTTTATCATAAGCCCATCCCAAAAGCAAACTAAAAAAATCGACCCTCAGAGTCAATTTTTATGCTAAGATTAGCTAAATTTTCTTGAGTTCTGCTTCTATGTTTTTGTAATTTGGCATGGCCTTGGATACCAGTTGCCAAAAGGCTCTAGAATGATTGAGTTCAGCCAAATGACACATCTCATGCACAATAATATAATCAGCTATAAAAGGCGGCAATAAGCATAATCGATAGTTAAAATTGAGATTTTTGTCTGAAGAACAAGATCCCCAACGGGTTTTTTGATTACGAATTGCTATTCTATTGTACTCAAAATTATATATTTGATTAAAAAATTCTAATCTAGTATTTATTAGATTTCTAGTAATTTTTTTATATTTTTTTATTAATTGCTCGGGATGCTGCTGATGCAACAAACTAGGTGTAGATTTTTGTTTATCTACATTTTGTAGCACCCAAGACCAGCGCTTGACCATAAATTTTTGAATCAAATAAATCGGATAGGTCTTGGCAGCTGTTACTACTACTGTGCCATCGTAATCTATCGACAAACGCAAATACTTCGCGCGTGCTCGCCGGCGCAATTTATAATCATATTGTTGTCCATCTACTTTTAAAATTCTATTTTCCATGCTCTACTAAATTATCCTCCAAGACAGCTTGGCCAGCTTTGGTATATGCTCGCACCAGACCTCCTACTCCCAGCTTGATACCACCAAAGTATCTTATTACTACTAACATACAATTTATTACTTCTTTTTTTTGTAATAAATACAATAATGGCTTTCCAGCAGAATTAACCGGTTCTTTATTGTTATCAAATTTTTCTTTTAAAACTCCTTTATCCAAAAAACGATAAGCATACACAACATGTTTTGCGCTTTTATACTCTTTGTTTATATCTAACAATATTTTCTTAATGTCAGTTTCCTGCTTTATTAAAAAAGCAAAGCCCAGAAATCTGGACTTTTTTGCTTTTATTTCTGATTCAAGATTTTGCTTAATTATCAGCATTATTTCTTTTTGCCTTTGTCTAGCTTAAAACTACAACACTTATTACTTTTCTTATCTATCATACTAAGACCAATTAAGATAATAATCACTGGCCAGACAAAACCCCAAAAGTCACCAACAATAAAACCCATAGTCTCCAATAGCCATAAAACGCCAACTACTACAAAAATAATTCCAATCATAATAACTTGCCTCCTAAAATAATTAATTTTTAATATATTAATTATACACTATTTTATATAAAAATAAAAACCCCGCCAAATCATTTTGACGAGGTTGTAAGGTCTTAAGTCAGGAGCTAACTAACCATGTAGCATGGCGTCCAGGTAGAGATTGAAAGTACTACCTTTTTTCTTAGGACGGAAAATACGGGTGGTGCCCATGTCAGCGCAGTGCACGATGTAGATTACTTCACTAAATTTACTTTGTGTGGCCTGATGGTAGATACTAAAAGCCACATTCACTGTATCGACACCCCTAACCCCAGCCCATGATTTAATTACTGGTTCAATCTTGTAGAAAGCATCACCAGAGCCAGGCATCTTACTGATAACCCACACAAAACAGTCCTCAGGCACTCCTCTCAAGAGCGTATCAAGTGAAATACCACCAACTTCATTGGTACCAACAAAAACATCTTCGCGAGCCATATCCCAAGCGTTCTTGATTGCCCACAGCCAAGGAAATTCCTTGAACAAACGCTTGTTCTGAGTCAGACGACGACGCCCTTGATTTTTACGAGTATGATCAGTTTCAGCATTACAACGCATGATTTACCTCCTGGGCATCCGCCCTTTGACCCATCCGGGTACTGGTGGTATACGCTCCCTGACTTTCAAAGAACGATTTTGTAATATAGTATAAAATATAAAAAAAGTCAAAAATAAAAACCCTATTCCAAATAGAACAGGGTTATTGAAGCTCGATATCAATGAAGTGTTGGTCATAGAGCCATTCTTCACCAAAATGCTCGTCTAACCACTCACGCCAGTTACCAGGTAGATAGGAAATGGCCCATTCGATCACTCCCGCAAACTGAGAGTTGTAGACCATGACTTCACCCCAAATGCGCATACCATGCTGCAAGTGAAAACTGTTGTCAGAGCTGACATCACCAGATGAAATCCAGTAATCTTTGAAGAGCACCACTTCTTCGTGACTATAATCCTCCAAGCGGATACCTATAGTCAAGTCGTTGTAGTTGGCAACTGTAATGATCTTACCAGAATCTTCAGTTAGATCAAAAGTGAGTTGTACTTGAGCATCTTCTAGATAGATACCATAGACATCAGTCTCAGATTCGATGGTGACTGGATCCGAACAACTGGCAATAAAAAACAGCAACACTGCTGCTATTAGCCAAGTCAATGCTTTTTTCATGACTCACCTCCTCTTATGAAAGAACGTTGTAAAATTGATGACTTCTAAGCTACCTGTCAGCATAAAGGTTGCGGCAAGGAGGGATGCTACAAACCAAGAACTGACAAATAGCTTATAAACCACCAATCTTGGCAAAATATCGGTTTATTGCTATACTCTGTGGACAATAGGTTCTGGATATTGTTTTTTATCAAAAATATTCAAATTTGTCAAGTTATGCAGCAGACGAAAATTGCTTGCACTGACAAAGCTGCAGTGCAGACTATCAGTATATTTCAGACCCCCCTATCAAAAGAATCTGGGGCGGTTTTGTGGTGTCTAGAAAATAATCAGCAAATCAAAATTTATTCTGACTTATTGAATACTTGGCAAAAATATTTTTCTAAAAATAAAAAACAAATATTTACTTGGCCAGACAACGAAGAAATTAGTTTAGAATTATTAATCAAACTACAAAATAATAAAAATATTATTATTTTGACTAGTTTTAATAATCTAGAACAAAACATTCCAGCTTGGGAATATCTAAATAAAAATAAAATTACTCTAAAAATTAATCAAGATTATTCTCTGATTCAGTTAGCTAAAGATCTAGTAGCTCTTGGTTTTGAACAAGAACCAGCCATTTATCAAAACAATCAATTTAATATTCATGGTAATGTCATAGATATTTATCAGCAAGATAAAATATATAGAATAAATTTTGAGCTTAATAATATAGAATATATTTCTCAAGACAATAAAGAAATACCTGAAATAAACATTTATTCTAACAAAAATATTCATAAACAATCTTTTATAAATTCTTTACCTATTAATTGCTTATTAATTTATGAAAATCATCAGGCAGAATATTTTGCTGATTTAAAAAGTAATAGTTTAATATTTGATAGTCTATCTAAATCTGATTTTGAATTTGTTAGTGAGAGTATTTCGCCTTTACAGAAAAATAAAAAAAATATTTTTGAAAACAAACAAGATTATAATATTTTTTGGTTTAGTAAAAATAAAACTCTAGCTAATAAAATCTTAAAAAAATATAAACTAAAAGCCAATATTATAGATTATTCACAATCTCTCAAATGGCCGGATATGTTTGTATCAGATCAAGACAAAATACTAGTTATCAATGACACTTTATTTTTCCTAGAAGAAAAGCTAGCCAAACAAAGTAAACAGCAACGTGAATTTTTGCCAGATTTCAAAGTTGGTGACGTTGTCGTTCACCGTGATCACGGCATAGCTCATCTAGACAAAATCACTACCATGACAGTTGATGATATCAAGCGAGAATATATGGTCCTAGCTTATGCTGATAATGACACTCTATTTGTACCGCTAGAGCTAGCTGATAAAATCGAAAAATATGTTGGTCCGCAAAATCCAAAAATACAGCGATTGTCTATAGGAAATACTTGGCCGCAGACTCTCAAAAAAATAAAAGACCATACTTTGCAACTTGCCAATGAATTGTTGCATATTGAAGCTACTCGCAAATTACATCAGACTCCAGTTCTAAAAAAGCAAGATTTAAATAAGCAAGTAGCTGGCGATTTTCCTTATCAAGTCACACCTTCTCAAGAAGCTGCTATCCAGGATGTAATGACTGACTTACAATCAGATAGTCCAGCTGATCGTCTGATCTGCGGTGATGTTGGTTTTGGTAAAACTGAAGTAGCTCTCAGGGCTGCTGCACATGCAGTAGCCAATGGTTATCAAGTAGCTATCCTCTGCCCCACTACAATCCTGGCTCAACAGCATTATGACAATTTTATAAACAGATTAGAAAAATACGGAGTAAATATTGCTTTACTTACTCGCTGGCAAGATAAATCAAAAATCACTCAAAATATAGCCAAAATCAAAAATAACCAAATAGACATTATTATAGGCACGCATAGATTATTGTCTCGTGATATTATTATTCCTAAATTGCAGTTATTAATAATAGACGAAGAACAAAATTTTGGAGTAGAAGCCAAAGAAAAACTCAAAAAACATAAGGCTAATATTAATCTACTTACTTTAACTGCTACGCCAATACCGCGTACTCTAAATTTAGCTTTGTCGGCTATCAAAGATATCTCACTGATTACTCATCCTATTAGTGACCGCAAGAGCATCAAAACAGAAGTACACAAAACTAGTGATGAAATAATCTCACATGCTATCCAACAAGAACTAGACCGCCAAGGCCAAGTATATTTTTTGCATAATAGAGTTGAGACTATAAGCTTGGCTCACAAAAAAATAAAAAAACTTTTCCCCAAAGCCAGGATAGCTATTGCTCATGGTCAACTAGAAGATAAAGAACTAGCTGCAGTTATGCATGATTTTGATAATAACAAAATAGATATTTTGATTTGTTCTACTATTATAGCCAATGGTCTAGATATCCCTAATGCCAATACTTTGATAATTACAGAAGCTGACCGTTTTGGTCTAGCTCAATTACATCAACTCCGTGGTCGTATTGGCCGGGCCGATAAACAAGCTTATGCTTATTTTCTTTATAGTGTTTCCAAACTCAAAAAAAATGCTAGTTTGAGATTGTCTCATCTAAAATTGGCCAGTGATTTAGGAGCTGGTTTCAAAATTGCTCATCGTGATCTAGAACTGCGTGGTGTAGGAAATATCCTAGGCAAAGCTCAATCTGGTAAAGTCAAAAGTATCGGCTTGGGATTTTATCAACAACTAATAGCTGAAACTATTGCAGATTTAAAAGGTCAGGTTTATCAAACTTGGCGAGATATTGAGATCAAACTCAAACTAGATACCACAGTGCCTAACAAGATGTTTAATAATATTGCAGAAAAACTTAGCTGGTATCAAAAAATTAGCAGAATTCGAAATATAGAAGATATTAAAAAATTATACAAAAAACATAAAGATCCAAATATTCATAATATTTTGTGGCTGCAAGAAATCAGAATCCTATCTCAAGCCACTGATATTTATAATATCAGTACTTACAAAACCAAAGACAAAGAATTTGTTGCTTTTGACTTGATTCAAGATCTAGATAATAATAAATTATTAAATATTCTAAAAATAAATAATAACTATAATTATAATAATAATAGATTAAAAATAAATACTAATTTTCTAAAAGATATAAAAGAAATAAAAAAAGCGGTCATATCCATTTGACCGCTCTTTGTGTCTCATACCTTGATCGCTTGGTGAAGCTCTTTGAGCTCACCACGATAAAGACCATCGTTAGACGCAATCTCAAGAGCTGAGCGCACCAGAGCTTCATTGCTCTGAAAAAGAGCTTCCAACTTAGCTTGGTCAATAGGAAAGTTCTTACGAGCAAAAAACTCCAGCAAAGTACCAACAACTGTTTTACTGTCTGTTCCAGACATAATTTACCTCGCTTTTCTTTAAAAGGTACGGATTTTATGATATAGTCAAACCAGATGACTACTCACAGTCATCGTCTTAATATCATATTTTGTACAAAATGTCAACTCTTTACCGCAATAAAACAGCTACCTATAACTTCAAAATTGAACAAGAATTTGAAGCTGGTTTGGTATTGACTGGCCAAGAAGTCAAATCTGTCAAAGCCAAACATCTATCCCTCAAGGGTGCTTTTGTATCTATAAAAGACGGACAAGCTTGGCTAAAAAAAATGCATATCACCCCATACAGCAAGGCCAGTGTGGGCTTGAAAAACTACAATCCAGATCAAGATCGTATATTATTACTCAAAAAGAAAGAAATCATATATTTATCCAGTAAAACCAATGAAAATGGCTTGACAATTGTCCCTATTTCAGTGTATACTAGTCGAAGATTAATTAAGGTAAAGATTGCTTTAGTTAAAGGAAAAAAGAAATTTGACAAGCGAGAAACCATAAAAAAACGGGAAGTAGGTCGTACTATTGCCCGTAAATTGAAAAGTTTCCGCAGATAATGCGGGGATGTTTACTATTCGATGACAAATCGAATAATATATGGCAAGCAGAGTTGATCTCTTAAAGATCATAAATAAGTGCAGAAAACACTTTAGCCAAAGTTAAAGGGCTCTTCCGAGTACCTCAACTGGCACCAGTTTTAGCATAAATATGCTACGACCGTTCCTAGTTTAGTGAGCCTGAAGCTAGTTAGGGACGCCATTTTATCAGGCTAGAAATATGTAGTGTTGGTATGCATATTTCAAAACTTTATCAAATCGGTTATTAGTTTTTTGTCAATTTTTAAGCTAATAACTTAAACACAAAACTGACTAAGCTTGTAGGCATATATTAAGACATTTGCCAGACAGGGGTGTGATACCCCTCATCTCCACCAATTAAATAATTAAAATAAATATATCAGAGGTAGAAGACGTTATAAACCAAAAGACACTACAAAAAAATTCCGTTTCAACGATCATATTCGTGTACCTGAAGTAATGGTTATTGATGATCAAGGAGCTAGCTTGGGTGTCTTAGCTACAGATAAAGCTTTGGCTTTAGCTCAAGAAAAAGGTATGGATCTCATAGAGGTCTCTCCCCTAGCCAAACCACCTGTCTGTAAAATTTTGGACTACGGTAAATTTCAATATCAACAAGGTCGTAGCCAACAAAAAACCAAAAAAACCGAAACTAAAGGTGTCCGTCTATCTTTCAAGATTGGCGAACATGATATGGAAGTCAAAGAAAAACAAGTACATAAGTTTTTAGAGCAAGGCCACAAAGTCAAAGTTGAATTACGCTTGCGTGGTCGAGAAAGAGCTTTTCGTAATAAAGCCAAAGAAGTTATCCAGACATTTTTGGATAAATTGACTGTCGAATATAAACAAGAAAAGCCAATTGAAATACAAGGTCCAACCTTATCAGTTATTATTAGCAAACGATAAAAAAACTGTTATGAAAATGAAAACCAAGAAATTGCTGCAAAAGAGAGTAAAAATCACTGGTGGCAAAAAGAAAAAAATTATAATTCGGGCCGGTGGTCAGGATCATTTTAATAGTAGAGAATCTGGCAAAGTGATGCGCAACAAAAGACGTGATAAGTCTATATCAAAGGCCAATGTTAAAAATGTTAAAAAACTATTACCTTATTTATAAAAAATTATGCCTAGAGTAAAACGTGGCGTTACACATGTAAAAAGACGCAAAAATATCCTCAAAAAAACCAAAGGTTATAAATGGGGACGAAAAAAGAAAACTAAACAAGCTCAAGAAGCTATTCTTCATGCTGGTACTCATGCTTTGCGTGATCGCAAAAAGAAAAAAAGAGTGAATCGCCGTTTGTGGCAAACCAAGTTAAATGCAGCTTTACGAACTTTAGATACCAAATATTCAGTATTTATTGACGTGTTGAAAAAAAATAAATGCGAACTTGATCGCAAAGTTTTGTCACAACTAGCCGAAGAAAATCCCAAAGCCTTTGCTAAGTTAGTCAAAAGCTTTAAATAAATATTATCTACAAAAAAATCTTGATGAATATCAAGATTTTTTTATTTTCTTCAAAATTTTGTGAGGTGGCCAACTGCTATACAAAGCCGTACCAAATAATACTCCTATTGAATCTATAAGTATATCTTTAGCTGAGCCATATCTAAAAGGCACAAAAACTTGATGATACTCGTCTATAAAAGCATAGGCAATCACGGCAACTATTACAAAATAAATATAAGCACGCTTATATCTGGTAAAACTACTAATCAAGAAATAACTTAGTATAAAAAAGACAAAAATATGAGCTAATTTCCGCAAAATAAAGTCTTGCCAACTAGGCAAGGCGCTTTGTAAATTGGGGATAGATGATAAATAAAAAATAAGCAGACCCCAGACAGCAGCAGCTATAAAAAATAAAATTTGTGTTTTTTCTTGTTTTGTCATGGTAAATACATTATAACAAAAAATCCTACCTAACGGTAGGCAGGCGCCAAAATGACGATAAATTGATGGCGGTACCTTTTGGTTGAAATTCTAACTTTTTTTGACGAAAATCCGGACTGCAATTTTTAATTGCCGCCACGTTTCCGCTCGGCTAAACGCCGGGACAAATCAGAAAAATTTTCTTTATTCATTTTATTTTATTTGCCCGCCCATTTTTTAATAAATAAAGGAAAAGAAAATTTTTCTGATTTGCTATCCCGCTTGGGTGGGATGCGGAAACATATATTGTAATTATAATTAATTTCCAGTTACTTTACAAACTACGCCAAATATATCAGCCCACCAAGTACCAACAGAATCTGCCAATATACAAGGATCTGCAATAATAACGATAAATACCACAATAATCATAATGACAAAAAATGCCATGATATTAGCAAAAAGCAAAACTAACTTCTGCCATAAAAACATTTCACCAAATATCTTTGAACCAAATTTTGACATAATGTAATGGAAATTTAGATATAAAAGTGCGGGGATTGACCCCACAAGAGTAAATAACGCCCCAAACGCGATATATAACAAATACCAACTTAACGCGCCTTTGGCAATGCCACCAACACCTTCTCCCTGCAAGGCACTTGAAAGTGCACCGCCTAATGCGGCGGATTTACCTCCGCTTAATCCTCTTTTTTGAGCAATTTTTCCAGCCTTGCTACCAGCCAAATTTGACCCAACCCTTCTTACAGCGTCCGGACCCGCATCAGCACCGCCTTCGCCAGCTCCTGCGATATCACCAATATCACCAAAAGCATCTGCTAAATTTCCTTGCCCATAAAGTCGAGAGCCTAATTCAGCGACTCTGGCCGCATGCCTTGCCATATTCATTCTTCGCGTCCATTCCTGCTCTTTTTCATTTTGGTCATCTTCTTCTTGTTTTCCAATCTCATCTAATTTAGAATCATCAGAGGCTAAATTTTGCCCCACATTATCGTCCGTTTGAGGAACTTTTGACGTTTGCCTTGCTCTACGCAATCGCGCCGCCGCTTCCCTTTCTTTTTCTGGTGTATCAATTTTGCTATTTTGCTGTATGGGGGGGTAAAATCAAAATCAGGTGCATACATTTGTTGCACCCTATCTCTTAATTGCTCTTGTCTCAGTAAATTCGCATATTCTCTTTCCTTTTCTCCTGTTGTATCGTTTTGATCTCGAACCATATAATTTATTTTATAGCAGTAGCTCTTTTCACAACATCTTGCAACCAAAATTTTAATCCTTCATTCTTTTCTAAAAAATTATTCACCCCGCCAATTATTTTTTTAAGCCTGTTATTTTCCTGATCTTTTGGAATAATATCTGTTTCCACTGAATAAGAATGCACACCTCCAGCAAAATTCAAAACCTCAATTAAATTTCTTTTAACTGGATTTTGTTCTAAATCATTTTCAAGATCCAAGTGAGCAATTAACTGTTGGATATCAGGAACAGTTTCAAACCCGGCCCTGGCTCCCTCGCAAATTCGTTTCATGCTTTTTGAAAAGAAATTTTTTAGTTTGTCTCTTGTGTTTTGACGGATAGTTTCTAATTCTTCGCCATATTGTTCCGCGAATTCATTATAACTTTCTTCGTTCCTTAAATTTTTTTCCTGATCTTTTTGGGAGTTTTCATTAGAGATATTGCGAAAAAATTGACTTTCTTTTTCCATAGAATATTTTTAATTTATAGATTGGCTATTTTTAAAATTCGAATATTTATTAGATCCTTCTAGGAGTATTTTATAAAATTCTTCTTGCTCTATTTCATTTAAATTTGGTATAATTTCTAACCAAAAACTTTTTTCCTCATCTGAAAAAATTTTGTTATTTTTGATTAGTTCAATTACGGTTTCTATTTTAGGCATAGTAATAATTTAATGAATAATTATTTTATTAATTCATCTATTGAAATATCAAAAGCCTTTGCGATTTTTTGCAATGTTTCTAATTTTGGATTTTTATTTTCACCAGCTTCAATCTTAATAATCGTATTATTGGCTACATCCGAGAGTCTGGCCAATTTTTCTTGAGATAAGTTATGCTGTTTTCTTAATTTTTTGATATTGCTTTGTAAATTTGATTTATTTGACATACTTATAGCGTAGTAGTAATATTGTAGTAGAGATAGCCAACCCTCATCTCTACTATCTTAATTTTACACCTATAGTTTATTATGGTCAATGTCGCCAGCGTTTCCGCATCCCACCCAAGCGGGATAGCAAATCAGAAAAATTTTCTTTTCCTTTATTTATTAAAAAATGGGCGGGCAAATAAAATAAAATGAATAAAGAAAATTTTTCTGATTTGTCCCGGCGTTTAGCCGAGCGGAAACGTGGCGGCAATTAAAAATTGCAGTCCGGATTTTCGTCAAAAAAAGTTAGAATTTCAACCAAAAGGTACCGCCAATTTACAATTTCAGAATTTTCGGAAGTTTTACGCACCTGCGGTGCGGTCGCCTCGCCTGCGGGCGAGGCTGAAAGGGCTGAATTTGCAACGATTTGCCACGCTTCGCGTGGGGAAAAAGAAATGTTTTGGTTTTGGATTTGGAAGTTCGTTTTGGCGAAGCCAAAGCAAAACAAAGTTTTGCAACCAATCTTTTTTTGTTTCGCCTTTGGCGAAACTTGGAAGCGATAATTTTTAATAATATTTTGACTTATGACAAACTCAAATAATACAAAAAATCAAACCAGAAAGTTTTTCATCTACGCCCGCAAATCTACTGATTCAGAAGATCGGCAAGTGCGGAGTATTGGCGACCAGATTTCTGAATTACAAGAATTAGCGAGAAAAGAAAATTTGGAAATAGTTGATACTATCGTGGAAAAACAGACCGCTAAGAAACCTGGTCGCCCCCTCTTTGCCGAAATGTTGAAAAAACTTGAAGCGGGCGAAGCTGTGGGAATTTTAGCTTGGCACCCTGATAGATTGGCAAGAAATAGTGTTGACGGTGGGCAAATTATTTATCTTGTTGATACTGGCGTAATTCAAGAGCTAAAATTCCCGACTTTCTGGTTTGATCCCACTCCGCAAGGTAAATTTATGCTTTCAATCGCTTTCGGACAGTCAAAATATTATGTTGATAATCTTTCGGAGAATATCAAGCGAGGTCATCGGCAAAAATTGAAAAATGGCTTATGGCCTCAAATGGCTCCTTTGGGATATTTGAATAATAAAGAAACAAAAATGATTTATGTTGATAAAGAAAAATCGCCATTTATCAAAAAGGCATTTGAGGCATACGCCACTGGAAACTATGCTTTGAAAAATCTCCGAAAGATTATCAACGGCTTGGGGCTTGTCGGCAAGAAAGGCAAAATGCTTTCCGTTTCAAATTATCAATATCTTTTGCAAAATCCATTTTACTACGGACTGATTCGCTATGGTGGGGAATTTTACGAAGGAAAGCATAAACCGATTATTTCAAAGAAACTTTTTGATGAAGTGCAGGAAGTGATGAAAAGAAAATCTAAACCGCAAAAGGTTGAAAAGATGAAATTTTTTCTTTATCGTGGATTTTTCAAATGTGGTGAGTGCGGATTTACTATAACAGCAGATAAGAAAATAAAGAAAAGCAGGAAAGAATATATTTACTACTATTGCACCAAGAAAAATCCACATCGCAAATGCTCGCAAAATGTATTTACCAGAGAAGAAAAAATTTCATCTCAAATTGTTGAGGAAATTCAAAAAGTTTCTTTGCCTGATGATTGCGCTGATTGGATGATCAAAGAAATTCAAAAAGAAAAAATGGAGTCAGCACAATCATCAGATTTTTTTGTGCAAAAGACGAAAAAGGAACTTTCAAAACTTGATGAGAAGTTGGAAAAACTAATGAATGCTTATTTGGAAAGTGTGTTAAATATCAAAGAATACCAAAAAGCGAAAAATGTTCTCATCAATCAAAAACAAGTTTTGAAAGACAAATTGAAGTCTTTTGAACAAAAAAGCAATAATCGGTTCGAACTCGCCGACAAATTCATAAAAGACAGCAAACAAGCTAAAATTATCGCTTCCAAAGAAAATCCCGAAGGGATTCGGGATTTTCTAAAAAAAATTGGTTCGAACTTCCAAATTCAAAACCAAAACATTTCTTTTTCCCCACGCGAAGCGTGGCAAATCGTTGCAAATTCAGCCCTTTCAGCCTCGCCCGCAGGCGAGGCGACCGCACCGCAGGTGCGTAAAACTTCCGAAAATTCTGAAATTGTAAATTGGCGGGATGGAAGGGACTCGAACCCTCGACCTCCTGCGTGACAGGCATAGAAAGGGTTAATAAACTAGACAAGTCTAAAATAGTACAAAATAATCCATGTAATAATTGCGACAATGATTGTAGTGATAAATATTTTTTTATGCCTTTTGTCAACAATTTTTTTATTATTTTTCCATGAAACATAAATAAACCAGACTATTGTGAAAATAAAATACAAAGTTGTAGCCAGATATTCAAATATAAGCTCTACAGTGACTGAATCTGTAAAAAAATCTCCCACCACTACACTTTTAATAAAATGAATTACAACTGCGGCTAAAGGGGGAATTAATATAGTAAGAATAAAAGTCTTTATGCTTAAAGCTTTTATACTTTCTCCTTGTTTATGTTTTAACAAAAAATCTGCAACTGTATAAATAATTGCTACTAAAAAAATGACACTTAAAACAAAAAGCACCTCGTGCAAAATAAATTTAATAATATAATATTCTGAAAATATAGAATTAAGAAAATATAATACTGCTAAAAGAACAACAAAAATAATTGTATTTTTTAAACGAAGTTTAAGATATGTCCCTACATTTATCATATCCCTATTATAACAAAAAATCCTACCTAACGGTAGGCAGGCGCCAAAATGACGATTTTTATATTTCTATTATAGTAGACTAATTAAAATTCTGCATTAGGAAAATAAAACCACATAACTGCTAATGATAAAACAACAAAAATAGATGATATTAATAAATCTCTCTTATTAATTTTCTTATTTTTAGTCCATCTAAATAAATTATAAAAACCAATAAAAGCATTACTAGACAATGCTACATACAATAAAAAAGGTCCAAAAGATTGATCTTTAAAAAATGGACTACCAAAAATTATAAAAATTGAAATAATAAATATTTTATTAGGGTTTTTTACTTTTTCCTCCAACCTTTCATATCCTTTGTCAGGTGTACTTTGTTTTTCTTTAGAAATTTTTTGTACATCTCTCAATTTCTGTCTTTTGTTAATTTGTTTTTTTTCCTGAAAAAAAGTAATAATCAACAAAATAACCCCAACAAACATTAAAGCCCCTATAACAGGCATTATTTCAGAATCTTCATTTATTGCTGTAGTTATCATCATTAAAACCCACAAAACTCCCAAAAAGATAGCTACATTTTTCATTGTTAATTTCATAAATTAATTGTACCAAAAAATCGCCTAATAGGCGATAATTTATTTGTTTTAAGTGGCGGGATGGAAGGGACTCGAACCCTCGACCTCCTGCGTGACAGGCAGGCGTTCTAACCAACTGAACTACCACCCCGTGGTACATCCTCCAAAGCTTTAGCATAGGAGGGTGGATAAAACATGAATATAATACACTATTTTTTAGACTTTGGCAAGGGCTTAAAGACCATCATAAAAATCAAGGCAATAGCTACTATTATAACAACCAAACTAATTAACTGCGGCAGCCTGAAACCCCAAAGTATAAAAGTCTCATCTATACGTATAAATTCCATGAAAAAACGAATAATAGAATAGCCAATAAAATAACTCAGAGTAATAATACCAGCTTTGAGTTTGGAAATTTTGAAAGCAAAGTGCAAAATAATAAATAAGACCAGATTCAATATAGATTCAAAGAAAAAAGCTGGCTGAAAATGAGTAAAATATTGATAAGCCTCTACTCTATTGATGGCTGCAATAGGGATGCCCCACCAGCTATCAGTGGGCTTACCAAACAACTCTTGATTGAAATAATTTCCCCAACGACCAATAAATTGCCCCAAAGCAACAGCTGGCACCATGACATCTACTAATTTCCAAAAATTTATTTTATTGTGCCTGGCCCAGAGAATAATAGTCACTATTCCTCCCAATAAAGCTCCTTGAATAGAAATACCTCCATGCCATATTTTAAAAATATCTATGGGATACTGCAAATAATATCCTAGTTCAAAAAAGACAACATGTCCAAATCTAGCTCCTAATAAACCAAAAATAATTACATAAAAAAATAAATCATCAACTTGTCGGGATGACAAAACTTTTTTCTTTATCAAAAAATGACCAGCATACAAACTAGCCAACACAATAGCTATTACCAAAATTAGCCCATACCATCTGATCGATAGTGAAGCAAAGTTAAACAAAATTGGATTTGGTATCCAAACTTGCCACCACATCTAATAATTTTCTTTAAGGATAAAACCAATTATTCCTTCCCACATATCATAAGATATAGCACCCGGTATCAAATTCCCATTTACTAAATAACTAGGTGTACCTACTACACCAGCTTGGACACCATCAGCATAATCTTGCCTGATTTCTTGAGAAAACTTTTCGCTATCAAAACAACTATCAAATTGTTGTTCATTGAGTCCAAATTGATTGGCTAATTTTTTGATATTGGATTTACCAAAATTACCCTGATTGTCAAATAAAATATCACGAAATTCCCAATAGCGACCTTGTTCATTGGCACAATCTGCAGCTAAGTGAGCATTGAAAACATCAGGATGCAAACCCTCAGTAGGAAAATCTTTGGCAATAAAGCGAACAATTGAACTAAACTTTGTCATTAGTTTTCTAATATCATCCTGATCTTCCTTGCAAAATGGACAGCCAAAAGATTCAAAACCAACTACATAAATTAAAGGTTCTTCTGCTCCCAACCAAGGATCATCACTAGTAAATAAATCAACTAGGGTTGCCTGCTTTTCCTGAAATTGTTCAGCTGTAATCCAAATATTGTTTTCTGATATATAAACATCGCCATTATTGACATGTCTGATATTATTTATAGTCAAAAAAACAAAATACAATAAATATAAGATAAAAAATATAGCAATCAAAATCAATAATATACCCCACCAACGTTTTGACCATTTTTTGTAATAGCTACCAGCTACTGCATCAGCTAATCGCTCTTTTATTTTACTTTGAACTCCCATATGTTTATTTTAAATTTTCAATATAATTTCCTAAAGAAAATAATTTTGATTCTTGATAACTATCTGCTAATAATTGCATACCAATTGGTAGATTATCTTTGTCTTTACCCGCTGGCAATACCAAGCCACAAATACCAGCTACATTGGCAGAAACTGTAAAAACATCAGACAAGTACATCTGAACTGGATCATTAATTTTGTCTCCCAATTTAAAAGCAGTTGTTGGAGTGGCTGGTGTCAATAAAACATCAACCTCTCTAAAAACTTTAGCAAAATCTGCTTTGATCAAAGTCCGCACTTTTTGAGCTTGTTTGTAATAAGCATCATAATATCCAGCTGACAAAATATAAGTACCCAGCATAATACGACGTTTGCTTTCTGCACCAAAACCAGTTGACCGGACTGTTTTGTACCACTCATCTAAAGTCAGATTTTTATTGGCTTCTAATCCATAAAGTAAACCATCATAACGAGCCAAGTTTGAACTAACCTCAGCTGGCATTAATAAATAATAAGCAGCCAAAGCATAATCTGTATAAGGCAAACTAACTTCTTTGATTTGAAATCCATGTTGTTTTAATTGTTCTATTTTATTTTCCAGAGTTGATTTTATTTCATCTTGAATATCATCGCTAAAATATTCTTTGGGAATGCCTATTATTAATTTCTTAGAATCTTGATTCATAGCTTCTAAATAATCATCTGGCTTGATTTTATGACTAGTTGCATCTTTGGCGTCAAAACCAGCCATGGTCTGTAAAATATAAGCTGTGTCTTTGACACTGTTGGTTATTGGTCCTATCTGGTCCAATGAAGAAGTCATGGCCATAGAACCATAACGAGATACTCGTCCATAACTTGGCTTTATACCAGTAACTCCGCAAAAACTAGCAGGCTGACGAATAGAGCCTCCAGTATCAGTTCCTAGTGCTATTGGCGCCAAATTAGCGGCTATAGCAGCTGCTGAGCCTCCAGATGAGCCCCCAGGTACTCGTGACATATCATGAGGATTCAAAACCGGACCAAAATGAGAATTTTCATTGGAAGATCCCATAGCAAATTCATCACAATTTGTTTTACCTAATATCACCATGCCAGCGTCTTTTAATCTCTGTACTGCAGTAGCTGTATAGCTAGCTATATAATTTGATAATATTTTTGAAGCACCGGTACTTTTCAAGTCTTTTACCAAAATAATATCTTTAACAGCCAAAGGTATACCAGTCAAAGATGTAGCTTTGTCTGTACCCAATATTTTATCGGCTTGTTTAGCTTCATCCAAAACATGATCATTTATGCTAATAAAAGAATTTGTCTCATCAGCATGAATAGCTTTGAGATATTCTTTGGTTAATTCCAGACAAGTATAATCACCAGCTTTATAAGCTTCTTGAATTTTACTAATTGTAAGATTTTTAATATCCATATTATTTATCAAAAACATTAGGAGCTACCAAATAATTTTCTCTTAACTCAGAAGCTTGTTTGATAACCTCTGGATCAGACTCCTCTACTTGATCAGGACGTGGTGGCACAATATCTGATTCATCTACCCCAGTCAGACTTTCTTTAATCTTCTTAAGGTCAAGCTTGTTTATTTTATCTACAAAATCAAGCACATCAGTTAACTGGTCTGCATAAGTAGCTATTTCTTCTGATGTTAACTGCAATTTGGCTAGGTCTGCCAAATGCTTAATTTCTTTTTTATCTAATTTCATAATTATTTTGCTATTTTCAAAAACTCTAGCTCATTAATAATCTTAATCTTACCCAAAAACTTAGCTTTTTGCAATTTTGATCCAGGTTTATCCCCAACCACCAAATAATCCAATTTATTACTAACAGTTGAAACTATTTTAGCACCCAAATCCCGTGCCTTACGTTTTGCTTCATCACGCGAAATATCCATACTACCAGTAAACAAAAATGTCTGGCCAGCTAATTTTTGACCTGTTTGAACTGGATTAACTAGCTTGATTCCCAAAGAAAATAAATCGTGCAATACTTTTTGATTATGTTCGTCGCCAAGCCAGCCAGTCAAAGATTTGGCTACTTCTGGACCAATGTCTAACAAATTTTCCAAATCTTCTTGTTTGACTTTTTTTAAGTTATCAAAATTTTTATAATAATTGGCCAACATGATAGAAGTCTCTTCTCCTACATGCCGGATACCTAAAGCATAAATAAAATTACTTAGATTGATTTTTTTGGAATTAGTTATAGAATCTAATAATTTTTTGGTTTTTTTGTCAGCAAAACCCTCTAATACATCCAAATCACCTGTAGTAAGACGAAAAATATCAGCTGACGTCACTACAATACCACTTACTACAAATTGTTCTACGATTTTATTGCCTAAACCATCAATATTAAAACCTTTTTTTGAAACAAAATGAATCAAGTTTTCTATATTTTGGGCAAAACATTTTTTGTTGCTACAATAATAAGCAACTTCTCCACTCTTTTTGGTAACTGGACTATCACAAGCTGGACATTTTTTTGGAAAAACAAATTTCTTAGAAGATCTTTCACGTAATTTTGTCAGTACTTCCACAATATCAGGAATAATATCACCGGCTTTTTGGATAATAACTGTATCACCTATTCTGACACCTAGTCGCTCTATTTCATCTTGATTGTGCAAAGTAGCTCGAGATACTATACTGCCAGCTACTCTGACAGGCTCAAGGACAGCTACAGGAGTCAAGGCCCCAGTACGACCAACCTGTACTTCTATATCCAATATCTTGGTGGTTACTTGCTCGGCTGGAAACTTGTAAGCCAGCATCCAACGCTCAGATTTGCCAATATGACCGAGACGTTTTTCTTGCACAATATCATTGACAACAATCACTGCTCCATCTGTCTCATAAGCCAATTTTTTACGTTTGTTTGTCCATTTTTGTAAATATTTATCTACTTGTATTAGATTTTTACAAACTTCGTTGTATGGACTAGTTTTAAAGCCTAATTTACTCAATATTTCATGAACCTCTTCATGAGTCTTCTGGTCCAAATCAGTAATCAATTCAAAAGCATAAAAATCAAGTTGACGACTAGCTGTTATTTTTGGATCAAGTTGACGAATAGAACCAGCCGCTACATTGCGTGGATTGGCAAAAAGTGGCAAATTTTTCTTGACTTGCTGTTTATTTATTTTGGCAAAAATATTTTTATTCATCACGACTTCGCCGCGGACTTCTATAATATCTGGAATTTTTTTGAATTTCCCCAATTGTAAAGATAAAGGCACACTATAAATAGTTTTGATATTATTGGTCACATCTTCACCTGTCTGGCCATCACCTCGAGTCGCTGCTCGCCATAATATACCTTTTTTATAAGTTAAAACAATAGTCAGACCATCAAGCTTTAATTCTGTATAATAATTTTTAATATCTTGTTTAAGAATTTTACTATTGCGTTCCTCCCAATCTTTAATAGCCTCTATATCAAAAGCATCCATCAAAGATAAAATCTTGCTAGAATGTTTGACTTTGACAAATTTGTCTAGAGCCTTACCACTAACTCTATTGAGTGGCGAATCAGGACGTCTTAGATCAGAAAAATCTTTTTCTAAATCATCTAATTCATTCTTTAAAGAATCAAAAGCTGCATCTGAAATATCTTGTTTGTCCAAAACATGATATAAGTGACTATGATGATTAACTTCTTTGATCAGCTTGGCAATTCTTTTTTTTGCTTCCAGCTTGGTCATACTTACAAATCTTTTATCAATTCTTCTTCAGAGAAAATTACATAATCAAATACATTTGACACTGGATTCAAAGAAGGTAAACGAACTTTGATATAATATTGAGAGTTCTTATAATTGCCATAAACCTCTATATCAGCCTCAGACAAAATACCGATATTACCAGCGTCTAAGTCAAAAGATAGTTGTCTGATTGTACTATCTAAAGGCCTAAAACTAAAACGATGAAATTTATTAGTAAGAGCATTAAGTGCGGTCAGATCATCATTGCATTGATTACTGTCATAAGCGCAATCACAAATTCTTACATATGTTTTTACATATGGCTCAGTAAAATTATCCGAAAATGAAACATCTGTAATTTCTATACGATGATTAACTTTACTTGGAAAGCAGTCCTCTAACTCCCAATATACTCTATATTGATACTCAATTTGACCGGCACCCCAATCAATATTACTAATATCACCAGCTGGATCAATAATATTGACATGGGCTGGAGATGAAGTAGTGACATTGTACTGATAAAAATCAGCAGCTGTAGTAGTAGACATTGCTATAGTCACACTTTGTCCATCCTCCACCTCTCCTAGAGTATAAATATTACTACCTATAGTATCTAAGCTATCAAAACTAGCAAAATCATTTTGCTGACGAGAGTATTTTATATAATACAAACTTTTTTCTATACCACTTTCTGCTGAATAAAAAGACACCATAGAATTGTTGAGATTTATAGACATCTTGACTTCATTTAGCAAAATCCGACTCAAAGCCAAAACACTAACCAAAACCACAGTCAAAATCATCAAAGCCATAACCAATACTATGCCCTCTTGATTATTTCTGTATTGTTTTGCTTGTTTTAACATATTATCTTTTATAAATACGAGAAGCTATAGTAGTTTGCAACAAATGAGAAATTTGTTCATTTGATCTAGTAGAATCATAAGCAGTCTGCATACGAATAGTTACTACTGGATGTTTATTTTCAGTGATACTAGGAAATGGGTTTTCATCTGGTTTGATATAAAAATACAAATCTTCTACTTTTATATTATTTACTCCTAATGATAATAATTCTGTATATGATTCATAATCATCTAAAGCCCAATCACAATCACTATAATCACTATTGCAAGTTGGTGTAATATAAATCAATGATTCATCAGTTGTTGTAGTAAAAACTATCAATTGACCATCTTCTCTTAACAAAAGTAAACAATTAACATAATTAACGTCATCTAAAATACTCCCGCAAATACCGCTATCGTAAGGATCATAATCAAATATTTCATTATTTCTAACCTCACGAGTAATAGTTTCTAACACAAATTGACTATCATTTAATACTTGCTGAGAAATTTTGGTACGAGTCTGCATTTTGGTAAAAGCTACATAAATTACAGACAATAAAATAGCCAGTATAGCAAAAATAGACACTGCTACAAGCACCTCTACTAAAGTAAAACCTGTTTTATTATTTTTTATTTTCTTTATACTCATCCCGTTAGAAATTATAGGGCAATTACTTATTAATATTTTTACTTTTTACTCCCGAAAAAATGTGTAAATTTCTTACAGGACTCATCTTCGCCAATTATATAAATATTCTATAGCGCTAACATTGTATTCTTCGCCAAAAGAATACCAACCAACCACAGAGGTCATTTTCAGGCCAATTTTTTCATCTGCCACATCAATACAATCTATTTTTTCTGTCTCTATATACTCACCTGTACCACCATTATTGTCATAACATATAGCTTCTAAATCAATAACTCTTTTAAAATTAGTTAAATAGTCACTATTTACTAAATCATGATAAAAAAATCTAGATTCAAAACCAGCAGTATGATCATATTGTAAAACACACCAGCTATCACTATCATCACAATGATCAATACAATCTTCAATAGTACCACCACAACCACTAGATACAAATTTAAATGGAGCTAATGAAGAAAATGATTCATAATCTACCAAAAGCCTTCTATCATCTGGCTCTGTGTCCATATAAGAATCCCAATGACAAACAACGCCTTCACACTCTTCATTGTTGTCCATCTTAAGCCAATTGCTATCGCGTACATATCTGACCAATTCTATACCTTCACGAGCAAGATTACCAGCCATAACTCTATCATAATTTTGTTTGTCTACTCGCCAATTTCCCAAAGCCAAAGTAAAAGCAGCCATAATACCAATACTAAAAACAGCAATAGCTATAAGTAACTCTATTAAAGTAAAACCTGATTGATTTTTTTTGTGTGATCTATGATTCATCAAAAAATAAATTATTACCTACCCATACCTCCTACAGGAGGAACCATCTCAACAGGACGATATTTGGGCCATTTTATACTACCAGGAGTCGGTAGTCCAATATTTAATGTTATTGTGCCATCATTTGAGTCTTCAGCCATCTTAATAACTTGTTTATAACCTCTCAGAAGATGACTCTGACCCTTTGGATTTGTAATTTGGATTCCATAACCAAAATCACTATTAGTACTACTAGCTGACAAAGAGGTAGTTATTTTATTTTCAGGAAAAAAAGTAACACGAATAAAATCAGGCTCATGAGGATCATCATTATTAGCATCATTGAACCACCAATCACTATCTGGTAAATAAACTTTTTTAATTTTTTTATCTATACCAACATGATAACCGGGACCTGTACCCTTTTCAGCATAGATAAAATAAAAATAGTCACTTGGCCAAAATTCCATTACATAACCACCAGGTGGATAAACAGGGTCATTACCATCTTCAAAATCAACAACTGTTCTAGATACAGCCAAATTTCTAGCATGACGAATATCGGCTACTAATTGGTCAGCTGCTAAATCAAGTTTCTGATCATCATCTATCCTAATACCATAAACAAAAACAGTAGTAATAACACCAACAATAAAAATTACAACTATTATTTCTATTAAAGTTAAACCGCTTTTGTTTTTTATAAATTTTTTTATCATCCCGTTTGAAATTTACTTGACAAGCTCTTTTATAATTAAAGTAAAATTATTCATAAAATTTCACTCTTGTACTCCCGTAATAAATAATGAATTTCTTACGGGAATCATAAAAATATTTTAAATTAGTTTTCAGGTGGTGTTGGTATTCTTCTTCCACCTCCACCTTCTTCAGGAATTGGGTCTTCCTCACCTGGTTTTTCTGACTCCCATTCTATTTCAACATAAACAGGATTACCAATATTGGCTTTTATAGTGCCATCACTCATAGCTTCAGCTATTTTGATTACACCTGCATAACCATCATTTGGAAAACCACCTTTTGGATTTGCAATCTGTATAATATATTCTTGATTATTATTTGGAATCAAAGATGTGGTTATCTCATCTTCAATAACAAAATTAAAATAAAACACACCAAAATTCAAATATGGTTCATTGTTGGCATCATCAAGTTGCCAATCTTTTTCTTCTAAATAAACTTGATCGATAATCTGATCACCCTCGCCATCTTGATAACCAAAACTTGGACCCTTATCTGCATAAATTGTATAATAACTAGCTGTAGGTGATGTCATATCTTTAAAATCAACTCCATAACCATTGGTTGGATAAACAGAACCATTACCATCATTGAAATCATGAGTTTTTCTAGATAAAGCTAAATTTCTAGTATAGCGAATATCAGAAACCAATCTATCAGCTGCTAAAGCTACTTTTTTGTCATCGTCATTACGAATATTTACAAAGAAAACCGTAGTAATAACACCAACAATAGCAACAACAAGCATTAATTCTATTAATGTAAAACCTTGTTTGTTTTGTTTAATGTTTTTTATCATATATTTTTTTTAAAAACTCAAAATAGACCAATACCAAGCTACCAACCAATCACCATACAACATGGTAATAATAGTAGCCAAAGTCAAAAAAGTACCAAAAGGAACTTTGTCAGTCAAATGTTTTTTATTAGTAGTCAATAAAATAATACTAATCACACTACCCAATATATAAGCCAAAAACAAAGCAGTCAAAATATGTGGCCAGCCAAGTAAAACTCCCATAAATACTCCCAGACGGATATCACCACCACCTATCCATTTACCTTTGGAAATCAAAAATTGAAACAAGAAAAATCCCCCGCCTACCAAACCAGCTAATAATAAATGTAAAATATTGAAACCTAAAACAAAATTAAAAATCAAAGCCAAAACAATAGCCGGAATAACTACAATATCTAAAATCAAATAATGACGTAAATCATAAACAAAAATAATAATTAACCAAGATACCATTGTAAACCAAACAAACAATTGCCAAATATCCAGCCAGCTACCTGACAAAATATCCAGATTTGGAAATATATTGATATATATTAGTACAAAGCTAAGAGCTGTAGCTATCTCTACCAAAAAATACTGAGCAGAAAATTTGTGTTTACAATGGCGACAGCGTCCCTTGAGAAATAAATAACTAAACAAAGGTACCAAATCACGAGCTTTTAGTTTGTGACTGCAAAACAAACATTTAGAATTACCACTAATAAAAGACTCCCCTCGATGTAAGCGAAAAATCACTACATTGAGAAAACTACCAACTAAAAGCCCTAAAATAAAGACAAAAGCTACTAACATAGTAGCTTTATTATAACATAATTATAGTATAAACAAAATAAGCTTTATAAATTTTGTACACAACTAATATTCATATTAGTAGCAATTGTACAAATACCACCTTTTTGGGTATTTATACCCCACATAGTCCATTTATTGTTTATCAAAAAACGAATAGTATAGCTATCCCCATCACTAATATAGCTAGCTTCCCGAGCCCAATCACTATTTCTCTGCCAATAGATAATGTCACCACTTTGATTAAATCCATTGTCTGTCAATTTAAGCAAAACATCAGCTTTAATTTTTTCAGTCTCAGGATAAGCATTAAATTTGTCATAGTATTTTTCCAAACTCAAAGCTAGTTCTTTTGCTTGAGTAAAGGCTACAATGTCATTGGCTCGACTATTGTTGAAATAAATCATAAAGCCAATCAAAACAACTAGAATAGCTAAAATTATAATACTAATAACTTTTATTTTTTTACTATAATTAAACATATTTATATTATAGCATATTTATTATAAAAATTTAACAAATAAAAAATACCCCCTCTTAGTCTCCCCCTAGGCTAGGGGGAGATGTCTTGAAAAGACAGTGGGGGTATTTTAATTATAATTTGTAATTATTCACAATCAGTATCTCCAGTACCACACTCACAATCACTAACGTCTGTAATACCACTTTCATTTGTAGTGGTAGCGTTTCCAAGAGAGTCAACGCAGAAAAAAGTACCAGCTTCAAGCTCCACTTCAGCAGCCCAATTACCAGCACTATCAAAACAGTCAAAATCACCGCCACCACTTACAATAGCAGCTTCTACAGCATCAATACTATCATCAGTACAAAAATCTACATAAGTACCATTTTCATCATCGTAAAAAATTTCAGCGGCAGCTGGTAAAGCTGACATATTTGCTTTTCTAGATGCATCTATACCTTTATCACGAGCAGTATTTAGATTGACTACTGCTACTGCTGATAAAACAGCAATAATAGCAATAACTACTAATAGCTCGACTAATGTAAAACCTTTTTGATTTTTCATTTTCTTCACCTCCATTCGAACAAGCATATTAGTGTTAAAACTTGAGATCCCCAAAGCTCTAACTAAAATAATACTTGAAGAATTTAAAAATTAATTAACAAATGTATTATAGCATTTTTGCAAAAAACTGACAATGCTTTTATCCCATAGTCTGTGCCAATTGAAAAATCGGCAACATGATAGCCGCTACCATTACACCAACTCCGACACCCATAATCACCAATATCAAAGGCTCTATCAGACTAGTCAAAGCATTGACTAGATTGTCTATTTCGCGAGTATAAAAACCACTTAATTTTTCTAATACTATATCAAGCTTACCAGTCCTTTCACCAATAATCATCATCTGCGGTAACATAGTAGGCATCAAATCTGATTTTACAAAAACTGTAGCTAAAGAATTACCACCCTCTACTTCCAAAACTGTCTGCATAATTAATTCTTCATAAGCTTCATTATCTACAACTTCAGCAGTAATACGTAAGGCAGTAGCAATCGGTACTCCACCTTTGATCAAAGTAGATAAACTACGAGTAAATCTAACTATGTATATTTTTTTGAATAAAGGACCAAAAATCGGAAATTTAACTTTCATAGTATCCCAAGTAATCTTACCTGCCTTGGATCTAGTCCAAATACGTAAAAAAACAATAGCTACAACAACAGCTACAATAATCAAAATAAAATTATTGGCAATAAAATTTGAAACTGCTATCAAAACCTTGGTCAAAAATGGTAACTCTGCTCCAGCTTCTGTCAATAATTTTGTCATTTTTGGAATAACAAAAGCCATCATAATAAAACCAACTACTATCATACCACTGATAACAAAAATCGGATAAATCATGGCTCCTTTGATACGAGATACTAGATCATAATCTTTTTCCATTTGATCAGCTAGATATTCTAATACTTCGTCTAGGCGACCAGAGGTCTCACCAGATTTGACCATGGAAATATAAAAATTACTAAAAGTCTTTTTGGCTCTAGCCATAGAAGCAGATAGCTTCATACCACCTTCAACATCATTGGCTATATCAATTATTTTTTCTATAAAAAGCGGATTGGATGTTTGCTTGGCTAAAATACGCAAAGACTGCACAATCGGTACAGTAGCTGAAATCATGACAGCCAATTGTCGAGAAAAAACTACTACGTCTTTGTGTTTTATTTTACCAAGATTAATATTCCACGATTTTTGACCGCCTTCTCTGGTCTGATTCAAAGACAGGACATACATGCCCTTTTCTCTCAACAATTCAGCAGCTTCTGACTCAGTAATAGCCTCAACTGCTCCGTTGATTATTTTACCATCTCTATTTCTAGCTCTATATTTATAAACTGACATATTTTATCTAAAATTTAACCTAAATGTTTGAGGGTCATTGGCTTGAGATATAGCATCTTTGACGTCTACTTCGCCAATTTTAACTAATTCAAACAAAGCCCTATCCATACTAGTCATACCTTCTTGTTTGGAACTTTGCATAATATTGGTCAATTGTTGAAATTTTTCATCTTTGATACTACTCCTAACAGCTGGAATACTAGTCAAAACCTCACAAACTAGGCTCAATCCTCCACCAACTCGTGGTACCAAACGTTGGGCAACCGCCCCAAGCAAACTATCAGCCAACAAATCTTTGGCCCATTTTCTTTTATCACTTGAAAATTTAATAATAAATCGTTCCAAGGCTGATTCAACAGAATCGGCATCCATAATAATAATAACTAATTTTCCACTTTCAGACAATTCTAAAATTAATTCTTCCATACCCTTTTCATGAACATTAGAAATCATAGCTACGTCTACATCCTCATCCATCATATCCTGAAGACCTTTGATAAAACTAGGCGTATCACGACCAACCTGTCTTTGTTCTATAATAGATTGATTATTAATAAACAAATATTCAATCGGGTCTTCCAAGGTTTGGATGTGGACACCTTTGTTTTGATTTATGGTTTCCAATAAAGAAGCAGCTGTAGTAGTCCTACCACTAGAAAAGGGTCCAGTAATAATCAACAAACCACGATCTTTATTTAACAACTGAGTAATAGCTACTGGAATATTGAGTTCTTTTGGTGAATGAATTACAGCTGGTATCATACGTAAAGAAATAGCCAAAAAACCCTTTTGATAAAAAAGTTTGGCTTTGAATCTAGCTTTATCTGCCCAGGTATAAACGCTTACTACTTCTCTTTCTTTGTTTAGTTGTTCCAATTCTTCACTACTCAAAAAAATCTCAGATATACTATTGATATTGTCTGGAGTCAAGACTGGCTGCTCGGTCATAGTCATCAAACGACCCCCTACTCTGATAACTGGATTACTACCAGCTACCATATGAATATCAGTAGCTTTACGCTCTGAAGTAGCATTGAGAATATTATTTATTAATAAAGTGTCTGGCATTTTATTTGTTTTCTTGTAAAATATTTTTTATTTTGGAGATTACTTCTGAAGGAACAAAATGAGCTTTAATCAAATAATCACTAGCTCCCAAATTGAGACATCTTTCAATATCTTCTTTTTGAGAAAAATTGGTCAAGATCAAAACAGGAATTTGTTTGATTTCATCGTCTTGTTTTAAATTTTCCAAAACTTCAAAACCACTCATAGATGGCAATTGCAAATCAAGCAAGACCAAATCTGGTTTATCTTTTTTGGCTAATTTTAGCCCTTTTATGCCGTCAATTGCAGAAATAACTTGAAACCCTTCAAGCTCTAGCTTGGTGACATACATTTGCAGAAGAAAATCATCATCTTCTACAATAAGGATTTTTTTATTTTCCATATTATTTTATTATTTAATCTAATTCACTAACACGCAAAACTTCTTCTATGGTTGTCATACCCAGTAGGGATTTGATAATACCATCTTGCTCCATGCTCATAAAATTTTGTTTGACCAATTCAACATCAACATCATCATGATGAAATCCTTTGGCAATAACATTTTGCAAACCCTTAGTAACGCTAATTGCTTCTACAATAGATATACGTCCTTTATAACCAGATTTACCACAATGGGAACAACCCTTGCCTTTGAAAAATTTGAGATTATTCATATCAACTTTAGTGTATAAAGCTTTTTTAGGAATTTTCTCCAAATTTTCTTTTACTTTTAACAAAATCTCAGGTGATACTTTTTCTTCAATCTTACACTTACTACAAACTTTTCTTACCAAACGCTGTGCTACAACAGCATTGAGAGTTGAAGCCAACAAAAATGGCTCAATGTGCATATCAAACAAACGCGGAATAGCACCAATCGAATCATTGGTATGTAAAGTAGTCAATACTGAGTGACCAGTCAGTCCAGCATGAATAGCTAGCTCTGCTGTTTCGTTGTCACGAACCTCACCTACCATGATAATATCAGGATCTTGACGAAGCAAAGCTCTAAGACCAGAAGCAAAAGTAAAATTTACCTCTGTCCTAATCTGAGATTGATTAACACCTGGAATATAATACTCTACTGGATCTTCTAAAGTAGCAATATTAATGTCTTCTTTATTTAAATAACTCAAGGCAGCAAATAAAGTTGTAGATTTACCAGATCCAGTCGGACCAGTCAATAAAAATAAACCATTTGGTCTGATAATATTATCTTCAATTATTTTTAATTGGTTTCCCATAAAACCAAGGTCACTAAAAGTTGGAGCTTTATCTGGGGTTTCCAAAATACGCATTACAACTTTTTCTTGCCCCATCAAAGGAATAGTAGAAACACGAAAATCAATATCTTTGTTATGAACTTGAAGACGAATACGACCATCTTGTGGGATACGAGTTTCATCAATTTTGAGATTGGCCATTACTTTTACACGAGATACCAAAGCTGAATGAACATAAAGCGGTAAAACAATCGTAGTATGCAATACACCGTCTATCCTATAACGTACTTTGGACTGATTGCTAACTGGCTCAATATGAATATCAGATGCTCTACCCTCGATAGCATGACGCAGTACAACTGAAATAATCTTGGAAACTGGAGCAGATTTGACTAAATCCTCTGGTGATTCATCACCAGAAGCACCAATCATCAAGTCATCAGGAGCAAATATAGCTTCGGCTGTATCCAGAGCCTCACCCACCTCTTCTCCTAAAGACTCATACTGCTTAATAGCGGCCCGATAACTATCTTCTGAAATGATATAGTATTTAACCTTAAATTTACGCTTACGGGCCAAAAAATTAAGGGCTTCAATAGCTTTGAAATTGGTAGGATCAACAAAACCAGCTTCTATTTTACTACCTTCTTTATTGAAAACTACCATCTTGTAATTTTCTGATAAATCTTGTGGCAAAATATTGAGAGTATCAGTACCAAGTTTTTGACCAATCAAACTCTTGTATTCTAAATCATAAAAAACACCTTTGGCCTGAACCCACTCTTCATCACTAACTAAAACAACACGACGAATGTGTTTTTCAGCTTCGGCAAAATTTGTAAATTGCTGTTCTACTAAGCTTTTATACTGTTCGTCGTTTAATAAATTATGATCTTTTAGAAAATCTAAAACTTTTTTTAACTCCTGTAATGTCATAATTATGAGCTACTGTAATAAAATAAATTAATGTGAAAAAGGTTTTGGATTCCCAATATTGTCTTGACTGATACTAACAGGTGTTTCTTCTAAATTATTAAATTGTTCGTTGTCTACTAAATCATCAAAAATTGATCCCGATATATCACCAAATTCATCAAAGGTATCCATAAAATCATTGATATTATTAATAGCCATATTCCTAATTTTAGAAAATTTCTGCCTTTGGGTGTCTTGTTTAAGATCTATTATTTGTGAATCTTTATTAAAGATATTAAAAGTCCACCAAGCGCCTATTACCAAAATAAGAGCTAGAATTATCAATAAAACTACTAAATTTTTCTTGCTATCTTTCATGAATGTTATTTATAATAAGTAATCAAAGAAAAATCGAATGTGATTGGTGTTATATTTACTTCCCCCTCTTCTGGTCCAAGTGGTTCTGGTTTTTCGTCTAAAAGTTCTCCAAAAATTATTGTTTGAATATCCATCAAACGCAAATTATTTTCCAATTTATCTAAATAAATTTTAAATGATTCATATGGTTCAAGCATTTCATAAAAACCCTCTTCATTGATTGTTGGTAATTTAACGACTTGCATATTTATAATCATCGATCTTAAACCTACCAAACCTTCAACAACTACGTCAGTATTTTGATTTTTCTCAGCTACTGTCAGTGGATCTTCACTAACCTCAACACTAACTAGCAAAAAACCATTATCAGCAGCCAAATCATCAGCAACAGAAAAAAATTCAGCAATCTGTGGACTATCAGGAATCATGGCTTGTAATCGCCTCAAATCTCGTTGGCGATTATTTTCAATATCACTATATTCTTCTTTTAGGTTATTTATCATGCCTAATAATTTTTGATTTTCCTCTTCCTTGTTTTGAGACTTTCCGGTTTCATCTTTGATTGTTTGAATATCTGCTATTTTGGGTTGTAAAATAAAGAAGTAACCAAATACAAACACAATAACAATAATTAAAGTAAAAATAACAACAGAAAAACGATTTATCAAAATCAATATATCAGACGGTTGTTCAAATTCAATTTTTTCCTTTTTTTGTGCCATATAATTAATTATTTTCGTAATAGAATAATCTAGGGTTTAAGACAAGGCCAATGTCAAAAACAACACCTCCGGCCTCAGTATCAGATGACAATGTAGCTGAAGTCACACTAACATCTGTGACAAATTCAGTGGCTTCTGTACTTTGCAAAGCTTTGAGCTGTCTGGCTACTGCGTCAAAATTTGGACCATAAGCATGTAAAATCAAAGCACCATTATTGCCGGCTGTTAAACCATCATAATAAACCTCTTGGGCTGTATATTTTTCTAATAATTCAAAGAAATTTGACCAATAAATATGTTGATTCAAAATTGTATGAATAGTTTTTATATCGTCTGCCAAATCTTTTATCTCTTGATTTTTACTTTGAAAACCTAAAATCTCTTCTTCTAATTTAGAAATACTTTGGATAGCTATTTGTTTTTTATTTACAGTCTTTCTTTCTTCTACCATCAAACCAACATAGAAAAAAATCACAATAATAACAGATAAAGTAAAAGCAATAATCAACAAATTTCTGATTTGTGGCCAACTCTTGATCTTGACGGCAGTTGGAATCAAATCTACTCCACCATCTTCTACAAATTTAGCCCTAATGGTAGAAGATTTAACTGGTTGGTGCCAATCTGCCAAACTAGGATCCTCACTACCTTTGTCAGGACTAGTTGCTAGTGGTGTAACTGGTTTTTGTTTTTTCTTCTTTTTATGTTTTTTCTTCTTTTCTTTGACTTGATTATGAGTTTCAAATTTATGATCTTTTATTTTTGGCAAATCAAATTTTAGCTCTTCTTCTTTTGGTTTTACTGAAAAACTTGATTCAACTTTATCTTTAGGAACAAGTGACGATATATTGGTCTCAACTTTATCAAGTTTTGCATCTTTATGTTTTTTGTGTTTATTTTTTTTATGTTTTTGTTTTTTTGGCTTGTCAGGATGACTATTATGCTTTGAAAAAATTGACTCCACTTCATCAACTGGCGTCAAAGTTTTGACTGCTTCAACTGATTTTTTTTCTTGAGTAATTTTTGATTTGTCTTTAGCTGGTTTAGAAGATTTTTTGGATTTAAATAATTTTGTCCAAATAGAAACCTTGGAGCCAGATTTTTTGCTCTTTTTTATTTTATCTACCTGACCAGGAATGACCAATTCGTGTTCCCAATTTTTCTTTTGTTTGGCAACTATTTCTTTTTCTTTGGACCTTTTTCCTTCAGGCATTAAATTGATATTGTCTTCTCCCATTTTAAATATCTCTAGAAGCTAAACCAATACTAACTGCCATGCGAGGACCGATTTCTTGTAAGACTGGTTTTAAGTCCAAAGGATAAATTATCCTATCCCAAGGATCACCGATCACCACAGGTAATTTTAATAATTCTGATAAATAACTGGTCAAACTAGGCAAAAAAGCACTACCGCCAGTTATAATTATTTTATCTATTTGGGCATTACCTTGTCTGCGATAGAGCTCAAATACATATTTTATTTCATTTATGATAGAATTCAGCGAACGTTGAATAACATCTGGTACGTTTTTGTTGCTAATACTAGATAGACCAAAATCTCTCTTGAATTGTTCTGCTCTATCTTTGTTGACATTCATACTATTCATAATAGTCTTGGTAATATGATTACCACCAGTATCAATACCACGATTGAGAATAGGTACAGAGTCTTCAATTACACAAATATCAGCTGTGGTAGCTCCTATATCTACAATCATAACAGTCGAAGTATCATTACCCATCAAGGCTCTAGCCAAAGCAAAAGCCTCTGTTTCTAGACTCAATAAATTGAGCTTGGCTCGTTTGAAAATATCTATATACCTAGCTACCAGATTTTTAGGGGCAGCTGTCAATAAAATTCGATAATTTTTGCCATCATCTTTGTTTTGTCCCAAAACCTTAGATGGATCTTTTACTCCTGAAGTTTTGGCTTGTTTATCATCAAATTTGTTTTCTTCGTTGCTTGGTCTGTCTTCTAAGTTTTGAATCAAGTCCTGATTTTTATCAGTAGGATTATCACTCTTTATTTCATCTTTATTGTTTTTTGATTCTTCGGCTGTTGCTTCTTTTATAATATTTTGAGTTTCTGCACTTTTATTTTTTGGAATTTTTATTTTCTTTTTGTTCAAAATTTTCCAATCCAAAATCATTTCATCAATTGGTACAGGGATAAACTTTTTGGCTTCCCATTTGATAGCTGCATCCAAATCTTTTTTGGGCATGGGTGGTAGGTTTATAATAAAATTGAAAACAGAAAAAGTGGGTAAAGCAGCAATAACTTGTTTGGTCTGAACATTAGCCTTATTCATTATAAAATTAATGTATTTGGCTACCTGATCATTATTTTTTTCAATGTTAGTACTCAAAACATTAGTTTTGACATCAGCATAACCATAGGTTTTGAGACGAGCTTGATTTTTGAAATTTTCGAGCTCAACTAACTTAATACTAGAAGTACCAATATCCACTCCTATATAACTACTAACACTAGAAAATAATCCCATATTTTATAATAATTTTATCTTTTTTGTTTTTAATAATACTTGACGTTATTATAGCATATTTTGCCAATCTGAGCCAAACAATTTTATAAACTAATACGGACTATCTGTAAACCTAGGTACAACCTTTGAAAAATCTACCAAACCAGCTGGTGGATTAGCTTGCAAGCGTCCATCATTTTGAAAAATCTCACTAGCATCCCTAAGTGAGGTATTCGACCAAGTCCTACCCATATCAAACTGTTTAGCTAATACATTACCATATACAATCAATTTATTATTACAATCAAGATCATCTGTGCAAGTATCAATTCTACCACAACTATTACTTGGAGGAAGTGGAACATCAGGATAGTCAACTGGATAAGGAGGACAATCAGCAGCAGCGGGATCTCCCAAAGCTATAAAAGTCCCGGCTAAACTATCAACATCACCATCTATGATGATATCACCTTTTACTATCCAAACTATAGACGGAATTTCTACTAAGAAATCTACAATATCACCATCATAACTAATATTATTATTGAGTATTAAATCGCCTTCAACAACTACAATACCAGAACCATTTGTTCCAGCATTACCACTATTGATAGTCGAAACTGTTGGTGTAAAATCTCCACTAATATGCAATACTTTACCGAGTAAAGGACTAGCGTTAAAAAAATTACCTTCAACTGTTTCTATCTTAGAATTATATTTATTATAGTCATCTATACCTCCTTCAGTCCTATAAATATCTGTTAAGCCTTTAAGATCAATATTACCCAAAGCATTATCATATTTTTCATTAGTACCAACATTTAAAGTCAAAAAATCAATACCTGGACGAAAATCAAGTTCACCCTGATAATTGCCAGCCAAAGTACTGGAACTAACAAAATTGGTAATAGCTCCACCAGATTCAATCAAATAAGAAGCATTGGCCCGACCATAAGGGGGTGCATAACGGCTAAAAATATTGCCAAGTGAATAAATACTACCTCTTTCTACAGAAAAATATGGTTTGCTAGTAGTGGTAATACGAGGTGAAAATTGAAACCAGCCTAGGCCAGGATTAACTGGCTCGCCATTGTCCCAAGCATTCCAAGCCCAACCACCTAATTGAGCTCTATGACAAAAATTTGGATCAGTAGTAGTTGGTACAGATAAATCACAATTAGGTGTTATACCTCCACAAATAGGTATTTGATCACCTAATTGTTCACAACTACCAATATAACCATTTTGGTTATCAAACATTACTCCCGGAGTACTAAAAGCTGCATTACATAAATTACAATTGTTTGGATTAAAATCATAAGAACTCATAGCTATTCTATTATCAAAATCCGCAATATCACAATCACTACAAGCATAACCACCCTTTACATTTTTAAGCTCACCTATAGCATGTTCTACACAATCTACTGGATCATCACAAGCAGAATCATCTTCTGTACAATCTATTATAGTACCTATAGCATTTGGACACCAAAAAGCTGGTTCACAAGTTTCTGCAGTGCAGTCATCATCGTTTTGACAAGAATCATGACTACCACCACCTCCACCATCTTCACAGCGACCATCATAATAATCATAATCAAGGCAATTATCACATTTATCTTCTCTAATTTTAACTACACAAAGATCATCAGCCAATGGATCACCCTGCTGTGGACAATCTGTATAACAAGAGTCTTCACCACCAGGACAGGCTGTACAAGATCCATTACCAATTTCACAAAGATATGTTTTTTCAGTAAAACAATTAAAACAACCGTTGATAGGATTATTTTCATCAATAGTGCCTGCCACATCTCCAGATATAGGAAAGCCAATCTTATAAGAGTCTTCCGCAACACCCTGAAAAGCTATAATAGCAGCATAACTATTGTCTATATTATTATCTAAAGCATTGATATACGAACTAGATGTTGGCACGCCATCAGGCAAAGCATCTGTGCCGGCTGCAGGAGGATCAGAAAAACATATCCAACCCAGTGGTGTACCACCACCAGGTCCAGTATTACCCGACCAAGCACAACCAGTAATATGAGGGTTGTCTGGATTTGTATCTTCAATTGCTAGATTATAAGGAACATCATCCCCAGGTCCAGAATTGACACAAGCATTTTCCAAAACTTTGTCACCATCCCAATCTGCCATACAATTTAAGCTAACCCAACCAGTCACCTGTGACCAAGCCCAACCACCAATCTCAGTCGGCCCGATGGGTGTATCTTCAGCAACTGTATTTACAGAACGTTGCATAGCAAAAATAACCAAAACCAAAATAGCCAAAACTACAACCCGACTAATAATTTTAAAATGAAAATCAGTTTTCATGAATAATTTTTTATTTTTATAAACTTAAAGCAGTATAACGCCAATTTATACCCCCTAAAAGATTCCCAGAACAAATATAAAGGCGGTTGGTGCCTGTATGGACAATCATACGACCAAGAGTGTCCTCCGTACAATCACCAGCTGGAGGTACTGCCATAGTAGTATCAATCTGCAGATAACCATTGTTGATTTCAACATTACCGCTATTGTCTAGAACCAAAGCATTGGAGTCACCTGCAACATTATCATTCCAAAATCTCAACTCATTATCAGTTCCATCAGCAGAATCAACATCATAAATACCCCAATAATCGTTAAGGCCACTCTGAATATTTATTTCTGCATTGTCTCCTCCGTCTCTAGAAACAATATCCAATAAATGCGTAGGGTTAGAGGCTTGACCTATACCAACTTTACCATCAAAATAAGCAGCTGCTCCACCTTGGGTATGTACACCCTTAAACGCATAACCAGAACTATTATATGTCTCTGCATAAATAACAGCAGCTCCATTGACACAAAGGCTAGGGCAACCTGCTGCACTGATTACACCTTTTTTGGGGTTTCCAGGCTCACCTAAAGTAGAGTCTGTTATGTAGCTTCCCTGCAAATCAATATCTTCAGTCACTGGATTTAAGACAAAACCTGTCGCCGCACTACCACTCCCTGGTTGTTCAATAGGATCTTGCCAGGATGCTATAGCAGCTTGTTGAATAATCAACAAAGAAAGAAAAGAAACAATAGCTATTATAACAAACGATTGCCAATTTTTTAGATTTTTAAACATAAGCTTATTAAATTATTATTTATTAATTAAATTATATTATAAAGCATTTTCAACTAAATAATTTTTTACATACAAATTTCCCCAAGAATCCAAAATGGCCAATAAAACACCATCGTCTTGCCAAATCATCTCTCTATTACCTACACTATTTAAATCTGCTGACTCAACAATTCCACTACCTTCAAGTAAATGCATATTTCCGAGATTATCAATATACATAATAACGTCTCCATTATCTTTTTTTACTACATATTTTTCTGTATTTACATCTATATCATCCAAAATAGATCCAAGTAAAATATCATCATCAACTATTCCTCTTAATAAAAATATACCTGCATCATCCATTTTTAATAAAATATTATTATCATCAGTCACATCACCATTGGTAATAATAAATAAATCTCCATCTTCGTTGAATACTGTACCACCGCTACAAGTACATTCATTGGCATCACCGGGTGGTAAACAATAATTGTCTTCACCGACACAACCGTCGCCTAAATATAGATGATTTGAATAAATATGATACTCACCAGTATCCAAATTAAGAGTTTCATAATCATCATAATAAGCATCACATTCTTCAGTGCCTTCTTTGATAAAATTACCGCATTCATTGTACTGGATACAATAATCTCCATCAGTCTGTACATAGTCATCAGCTACTGGATCTGCCAAAGGTACTATTAAATCACTAGGATCATCACAACAATAAGCCCCTAGATTTATTTCATCTTGATCATCACCACAGGCATCTTCTCTCCAACTATCCCTATTAGAAGAGACATTATAAGTATCAACGCCTTGAGTAATAATATAACCTCTTAAATTGTTACTATATTCACCATAAGCACCAAAACTAGCTCCTGATTTCCATTGTACATCACCAGTCCATCCACCTGGTGGTGGATTGGCTACACAATAAGCGTTATAGTCATCTACACCAGATTGATCAGAATCATCTAGATTTTCACCATGAGAACTAGGTGCAAAACAATCAGCATCAGAGCCATCGCCAAGACATCGACCGTCATATTTACCACCATCTATACAAGTATCATTACTACCATTACCTGCTGTTCCGCAAACATTGTCACAAATTGGCGCTATAGTAGGAACATAACAATCATTTGTATTTGTTATATGATTATAAGTCCCACAAGAATATTCGTATAAAGTGTCACCAACACCATCTCCACTCTGATCAACACCACCACAGTGATTTGTATATGTATCATTAGGACAAAGATCTGCATCCCAACCAGGTACTGTTTCTTCATTTACAGTACATTTGCCATAATCAATAACGTATCCATTTTGTGATGAACACCAATCACGACAATAACCACCTTCATTATAACTACCATTATTTCCCGGCATCTGCCAACTCCAAGTAGCGCTTCCTACAGGCCAATTTACTAATTGCTTAAAGTCAAATAAATTTTGATCATCATTTACACATTGTTGTTGCGGATGAGAATTTAATAATGGTTTTATTTCAGCTCCAGGATAATAATTACAAAAAGCACGTTTGACCATATAACTACCAGCTGCCCATTCACAAGAATCGTGAACACTCCAAGGATTATAACAAACAGACTCATGCCAGGTATAAGAAGAAGTAAAGTTTTCGTTACCACCATTGTAAGTTACGTATTTATCACCAGCAGAAAATATATTCTTACAATCACCATTGTCCCATTCACACCAATGCAAATCGTCGCCAATATCGTCTGGCGGACCATTTTGACTAGCACTATCATTACCAGCACACTCTATTGGTTCCGATGAACACATTGTCTGATTGCCGTCATAATTATCACAATTATAACCACAATTGACGCCAGTAGCTGGTGCACCATCTATCCATTCTCCATCGCAAGTATCAGCTCTGACTTCTACTTGTTGCCAGAAAATACCAACACCAGCCAGTATAATAATAGCTGGCAAAATAAATTTATAATATTGTCTAATAAATAAACGCATTTATATTTAATTTGTGTTTATATCTATAACTAAAGCATCGCCATAACGATAAATCTGTGGTCCTTCCTCAATAATTATGCCATTATCAGTAAATTCAACCACATTAGAATAACCATCACTATCATCATGCCAAAATCTTAGACCATCGCTCTCACTAGCATGATAAATACCCCAATGATTCAAACCTGCGGTTTGAATATCTATTTCAGCATTGTTAGTATCGTCATATACGTGAAATTTTTTATTAGGACTATCAGTACCAATACCAACATTACCATCTGTTTTTAGATATAATTGGTTATCACTAGCTGCAGCATCAAAATCTGCACGCAGCTCTAAATCTTCATTAAAAGAACTGATTTTACCACCATCTACTACAACAGCATCTGCAAAATAAAATCCTCCAGTAGCGGTTGTGTCAAACCAAGACCAGGTTGAATTATTTGGACCAATATCAGTATATTTACCCCCAAAACTCAGACGAAGTGGTTGTGCTTCACCTGATACTTCAAGTTTTTTAGCTGGATCAGTAGTACCAATACCAACTTTATACTCTTCTGTTTCTGAATGTCTATAAATATCTAATCCATTACCATGTAAGGTCCATAAACCACCACCACTTTCATCAGCACAACGCCAATCATCATCACCAAATCTTTTTAAAATTTGGCCAACTTCACAATCTTCACTATCAGCTGGAATTATCTCATCAGTAAAATATAAACTACCACCAGCTATAACATCATCTTCAGCATCAATATCAGTACCAGCTGAAATATAGGACTCAGATCTAATATAATCTGAGGTATGTAAATCACCATCAATATCTAATTTATAATTATTGTTAGAAGTAGTACCAATGCCTACATTTCCATCAGTATAAAAAATACCATAAGAATTAGTGCTCCATAAACCATCATCATTGTCAGTACCACAAACTAAATCTCCATTAAGATTAAATTTTAACACCTCATCGTTAACACAAGTATCACCGCCAAGAACATCACCAGAAGGGTTAAGTTTTTCTACTATTAAAATATTAGCATCCATATTAAGTTGCCCACCAGCTGTATGTTCTTGATTTTGACCAATATAACCATCAGCTACATCACTACCTGGCCAAACATTACGACAATCTTCATCAATACATAACCAGTCAGCATTAGCAAAACCAACTACATCTAATGCATAACCCGGATCAATAGTACGAATACCAACCCTACCATCACTGTCATCAGTCAGAGTTAATAAATTACCTGCATTTGTGTGCCAAAAACGTAAATCCCCGGCCTCTTGATTTCCTTCATTATATGTCTGTTGATAAATACCCCAGTGACTATTATTATCAGATTCAATATCTATTTCAGCATTGTAAGTATCATCATATACATGTAATCGTTTATTTGGATTAGCTGTACCAATGCCTACATTGTCATCATTATAATAAATTTCATTATTTTCGGTTCCAGCTTGCCAAAAACCAGTACCACCAGAATCATCAGTTTCACAATCTACTGTACCATCAACATATATTTTTTTGATAGAACTTTCTCCTGTACATTCATAAATACTTACTCCTAAAGGACTGCTAGCTGTACCATCACCAGATAAAGAATCTTCTGACACAACTACATCATCACCCCAATCATCGCCTATTCCTTCACCGCCTTCATCGTTGGCACAACGCCAAGTACCCGCACCGGGTGCACCACCATCTCTCTTGAGAATTTGGTCTTCTGTACAATATAATCCATCAGGTTTGATCTCATCATGAAATGTTAAATCATCTTCAGCTATTATACTACCACTTACATGTAGCTCTGCTATTGGAGTAGTAATACCAATACCAACATTTCCACCAGAATAATTAATACCACCAGTAGCTACTTCCCAAAATCCAGTGCCGCCCTCATCATTACCACAGACTAAATCTCCATTAAGATTAAATTTTAATACTTGTCCGTCAGTACAGGTATATCCTGAAGGGCTAAGTTTTTCAACTGTCAAAGTATAGCCAAGCATATTAAGATCATTGCCAGCATTATGAACACCTACATCATTTTGACCAATATAACCATCACCACCGGTAGTACCTATATCCTCAGCACACTGCCAATCATCAGCACCAAATCTTTTTAAAATTTGACCAACTCCACAAGTTACACCATCGGGCATAATTTCATCATGAAAAATAAAATTGTCTCTGGCTGATATAGTACCGTTGACATCCAATTCATAATCTGGGTCAGTATCACTGATACCAACATTACCATTATCACTTAAAGTCAATAAATTATCTGAATTAAAATTCCAAAAATTTAAATCTGAATCACCATCCTGATAAATACCCCAATGGTTCAGACCTCCGGTCTGAATATCTATTTCAGCATTTTGAGTATTATCATATACATGCAATTTACTATTAGGATCTTCTAAACCAATTCCAACGTTGCCTGCATTAGTACTATGAATAGAACTATCAGTACCTGCTTGCCAAAATACACTACTCTCAAAATAATCTGTTTCACAAACAAATGTTCCATCTGGATTGATAGTAGTAATATACTCATCTGGATTAGCACAATCCCAACCCACGACACCTAATTCATCACCCAAAATACCAGTACCTGTCAAAGAGCCCAAGCTTTCTACAACTTGCAGGCCCCAATCATCACCTGTACCACTACCGCCATCGTCTGTTTCACAAACCACTGTACCGTCAGTGTTTATTTTTTTGATAGAGCTTTCACCAGTACATTCGTCTATATCAACAGCCAAAGGACTAAGTGTAGTACCATCACCAGCCAAAGAATTTTCAGAAACAACTGCCTGATCTCCCCAGTCATCGCCTACTCCTGAGCCACCTTCATCGTCAGCACAACGCCAAGTAGCATCAGAATTTCTCTTGATGATTTGATTTTCACTACAAACAATACCCATTGGTCTAATATCTCCAAGCAACATAGAATTACCAACTACTACCAAATCTTGATTGGCAATCAAAACATCTTCAGCAAAGACAGTACCAGCTACCTCTAATTTATAACTTGGAGCATCTGTACCAATACCAACATTACCAGCATTATTTATAAAAGAATTTCCATTACCGTGTAGACGGATTGTGTCGTTGAAATCAGCATCCATAACTTCAATAAAGCCGTGTCCTCCACTAGTTTCAGCTATATCAATAATACTATCTCCATCACTACCCAAAACTCTAATTATATTTGTATTAGGAGCATCTGATTTTATAACTAATTTATTGTCAGGATTATCTACTCCAATACCCAAATTACCTTCTTTTGCAAAAGTAAATAAATCATCAGCTCTCCAAAACGTAAGATTATCATTACTGCGATCATGATAAATACCCCAATGATTATTGTCCCCAACTACACTTTGTAATTTTATTTCTGCATTGTCTACTCCAGTACCATCATCTTTGTAAATATGCAAAATACTAGTTGGATCAGTAGTACCAATACCAACATAGCCAGAATTATTATTGAAAATATCATTACCATTGGCATGCAAAGTCCAATTGCCCGGTGGGCTGCTGCTACCATCCCAATCAGAAGCACAATTACCTTCTGTACCAAGACATAGTTCTTTGATATATACTTTACCTGTCGGGCCATTAAAATATCCTGCCCAAGAACCAGTACCTTCATCTTTACCAACTATACCTTTACTATTTTCACCAACAGCCTTACCCAAAACAGCTGTACCATTATTGCCAGCAGCATAACCCTCTACTCCGATTGCTTGATCATAAGATAAACCTTTGATAGCTGTTGCTTCGCCTAAAGCCTCAGAAAAAATACCATAACAATTATTGTGTTCATAACAGCTTGATTGAGCCCAAATACCTGTATCTCCTTGAGAAATTATACTAGTACCTTCATCAGTTTCAATGTATATACCAGTATTTTGAGCTCTAATAATCATACCGGTTGGCCCACCTGGATCAAGAACAAAATCATTTACTCCATCCTCTTCAAAAGAAGTATTATCACCAATTTTAAAATCAGCCAAATACAAGTGTCCTGTCAAAGGATTGGTGACAATTATGGCATTACCTTCAGGAGGTCCCTCGACTGGTGGTTCCCAAGCTGCCATGACTTGTTGTTGAATCAACAAAATACCCAAAACAGAAGCAATAACTGCTAAAAATGTCAATTTAAAATTGTTTTGATTAAACATATTATTATATTAAATTATATTAAAATGAATGATTGGCTACTATACAATCTCTAATATAGAGATTACCAAGAGCATCTACTATTGCTAATACTGTACTACCTGATTGTATAATCAATTTTTGGTTGGCTATGACTGAAAAATCAGACGTCCCTTCATGCAAAGTCTCCTGGCTGTCCAGTAGGACTCTGCCAAGCAGCTACGACAACTTGTTGAATAATCAGTAAGCTCAAAAATGAGATTACGGCTATCATAATAGACAATTGCCAATTTTTTACTTTTTTGAACATAGTTTTATTAAATTATTGTTTATTAATTATAATTATATTAAAAAGCATTTTCTATTAGGCAAGATTTGATATGAAAATTACCATTTCTTTTCAAAACACCCAAAACAGTACCATCTGCCTGGAAAGTAATCATTCTATCATCCATGGGTATAGTGTCTAAAGCTGGGTCATCTACTACTGAAGCAGAAAATGGAATACTCAAGTCACCAGCAGCATTGATAAACATAATTGGTAATCCAGAAGAATTGTTGACTAAATAATGTGGTTGAGTAATATCAACATTTTCTGTAACAGGATTATGCTGCACTATGTTGCCTTTGAGTAAAAACATCCCATTACTATCCATTTTTAATAGTTCTACTCCACTACTTTGGATAATCATTTCTTTATTAACATCATCATAGTTGTTGATTGAACAACCACTACAAGTACAATCTGGCAAACAATAATCACCACCAACACAAAAACCCGGATCACCTATATAAAGATGATGCTCTTCCCAATCACTTTGATCCCAGAGAGGAAAATCTTCCAAAGGACCATAAGCTGCATCACAATCTTCTCCTGCATCAAGAACAAAATTACCGCAATCATTGGAATTGACACAGTAGTCACCAGACATATCAATATTGTAGGTGTCACCATAATGATCACGATAAGTATCACCAGCTATATTATCAGGTGCATAAGCAATATAATCATCCGAATCATCACAACAATAACCATCAATAGTAAACTCATTTTGATCATCACCACAAGATTCTATATCAAAATTTTCTCTTGTTTTGGCTTCTACAACAGTACCCCAGACATCCCATTCAATAGATGGCTGATTTTGGTATTCACCATGATTGATAGGAGCAGCACCTTCTTTCCATTGGACATTGCTAGTCATATCAGCACCCAAATAAGTCAGACAATCGCTATGAAAACTATTTAATATATCTTCGCTAATATCCAAATATCGAGTAGTATTCAAACATTCTCCATAACCATATTCTTCTGTACATAAATTGCTCAAACTACCCAAACATATGTTGTTGCCACCAGTCGTGGCAGAACCACAAATAGGATTACAAACTGGATCTTCGACATGTCCTCCGCAAGTAGCTGGTACTTGCACTGGATCAACATTTAGACCGTCGTAACCATTTTGACCTAAATAATCAAAAGGTTCTGTAGGTTGACCATCGCATTGATATTGCATAACAGTCAAACTACCTTCACCGCCCAAACAATAATCATAATGACTCTGATAAGGACAAAGCGAATTATTCCAGATTCCTGGAGGTCCTTGACCTTCGCCACCATCATTACAATTTCCATAATCTGATACTCTCCCCATACCATCATCACAATAGTCCAAACAAAAACCACCCTTGGTTTGAGTAGGGCTTTTACCTGGCAGTTCATTACTACTCCAAATAATCATTGATTGATTAGGGTCGTTTAGACAATTATCACCTGGAACATCTTGAATAATAAAAGGAAAAGCAGACATAGTACAATAACCATGTTTTTTTGTATAACTACCCTCTACCCAAGGACAACCTCCCCAACCAGAGCCTGCACAATAAGCACCAGATGGATTCCCCCTAATAACAACATTTTCACAATCACCAGGAATACTACCCAAATTACCACAATGATGCGACGTATCTCCAATACCATCAGGACCCTGACCACTAGCTCCCCATCCATCACCACCAGTACATTCTTTGGGGTTGTCTGATTGACTATAAGGATTCCAACCGCCATGATTGCCACAACTTGGTGGGTCCAGGGTTTCACAATCGAAAGTACAATCAATAGTAACACCAGTCCAAATACCGTTTCTATTTTCATAACCCCAACAAGTGGCTGCCCTGGTTTCTACTTGTTGCAAAAAAATACCAGCTGCAGCAATCATAACAACTGCTAGACCAATCAATTTATAATATTTTCTGACAAATAATGACATCAAAATATTTTATTTAACTACCAATATCTATTATTAAACTATTTTCATCACTATATATTTTTGGATCATCTACTCCTCCACCACCACCAGAACCAAATATAACTGGGTCTGCAAAATAGTTTCCTTGACCACCATAACCATAACTAAAAATATTGGTGTCTGTACTATACCATAATGCTTCTTGACCAGTTACTCGTAAAGCTACATCTCCTCCGGTTTCACCTTTATTTAAATTTAATACTCCAGTTATGTCTAATAAATAATCTGGATCTTCAGTACCAATACCCACATTACCACTAGATTTTATAGTTAGTCTTGGTACCTCAACATAACCAGAGGCTAAAGCAGAAAATTGAGCAATCACAGGAGCTGCTTGATTGTACCAACCAGATTGGACTAATAGTCCGCTACCTGTACCAGCGCCAGCATAACTACCAATATAAGCAAGATAGTCTGTATTTGGAGTAAAATTACCAGCTTCTCTAACATCAAGTTTGGTTGCTGGAACACTTATTCCAATACCAACGTTACCATTTGATTCATTATAAAAAATGTTATTACCACTACCAGCTGACCAAAGACCACTACCACCAGACATATCTGCACAACGCCAATCATTGGCTCCAAACTTTTGTAAAATCTGATCATTGGTACAAGTAGCGCCACCTGGGAATATCTCACCGTCAAAATCTATATCATCACCGACATATAGATCTCCCACAGCTCTAAGATCGCTTGAGGCTCTTATTACGCCTGAAACATCCAGATCATAACTTGGAGTACTATCACCAACACCGACATTACCACTAGTAGCTACAAAAACACCCTCATCAGTACCATCGCCTGAAAGCCATTCACCTTGTAAATTGATATTTGAACTTCCCATATTGAGCTGACCTCCAGCATTGTGAGGACCAGCCAAACCAATGTAGCCATCACTACCACTACCTGAAGCTTGCCAACCACCGCGACCACTACCATCTGAAGTCCAGACATAGTTATTTGTACCATCTGAATCAATAAAATAATTACTATAATCTGAGAGATCTACACCATCAACTGTCTGATTATTTCCCAAAGTAATATTATTAGCTAACATATTGAGTTGTCCACCAGAATTATGAGTGCCAACATCACCAATATAGCCGTCACTACCGCCAGGATTATAATTTACACAATCCCAATTGTTACTACCAGTTTTTTGTAAAATTTGAGTATTACCACAAATATCACCATCTGGTGATATTTCACCATAAAAATCAAAATCATCATCTACAGTCAAATCATTATCAATATGCAAACCACCTGTACCAGCCACAGTCACACCACTTGTCCAATCACTATGAGAATTGATATAAAGTTCATTATTATCCCAACCAGGATAACGTCCCATTGTTCTGCGACCATCAACTCGATAAGATACATCGCCTGATGTTCCTTCAACATTAATATTATTTCCAGCTACATCCAAAGGATAATCTGGAGTTGTATCACCAATACCAACATTACCATCATCCCGGAAAGTAACTAATATATCACCATCATCTTGAGCAATATGCCCTTTCCAACCACTGCCATCACCAACTGCCAATTTCCATCTATCAGGTGTACCCATAGCAGTATTTACTATAAATCTATTACTAACATCTAGAGTACCTAGTGGATTACTAGAACCAATACCAACCTGTCCACTAGTATTTACATAAAGACCTTCATTATCACCATCACCTGCAATCCAATGACCATTAAGATTAATATCTGCACCAACTACATGAGGATCAGGTGTATTACCACCAATATAACCATCAGCTCCACTACCAGCTGGTTGCCAATCACCACGACCACTACCATCTGAAGTCCAGACATAGTTATTTGTACCGGCAGAATTTACCCAAAATGAGCTATAGTCTGAAATATCTACGCCATCAACTGTTTGATTATTTCCTAAAGTAATATTATTAGCTAGCATATTGAGCTGTCCACCAGCATCATGAGGTCCAACATTACCAATATATTCATCAGGACCAGAACCTGACCAAGTGTCAGAACAATCACTATTATCAGAACCAAAACAAATCTCACCTTGAACTTGAATATCATCATCGGCATCACCAAGCCAGATATCTTCAGCTCCGCCTAAACGACCATAAAGAGCATTAGCAAAAAGATCACCACCAGAAGCACGTATATCACCAAGTACATCCAATTTTGCAGCCGGATTAGTGACATCAATACCAACATCACCACCAGCTGCAACAAGAACTAAATCAAGAGGTGAGGAAAGTCCATAATCATATGAATCTATACGTGAATAACTCGGGTGTGTAGTACCTGGACTCTCAAACAAAAGACCTTTTCTATCTGCGCCAGAAATATTACTAAAAAGTACGCGAGCACCAGAAGAATTAATTACTTGAAGTGATTCACTTGGAGCATTTGTGTTGATACCTACTCGACCAGAACTAGTTATAAAAATACCTTCATCATTACCATCACCTGATAGCCATTCACCATCTAAATTTAAATTAAAATTACCCATCTTAAGCTGACCACCAGCTGTATGAGTCCCTGCATTACCAATATAATTGTCAGGACCAGAACCTGACCAAGTGTCAGAACAATCACTATCATCTGCACCAAAACAAATTTCGCCTTGGACTTGAATATCATCATCAGTATCACCAAGCCAGATATCTTGAGCTACTCCTCCATTACCCGTAGTACCATACAAAGCATCAGATAAAAGATGGGCATCGGTAAATATTTCACCATTAAAATAAGAACGAGTATCACCAATTATTGCTTTTATGTTTCCATCTGTCTGAAATTCATGTTCATTATTGGTAGAATAGATAGCATTAGAAGCTCCTATACTCAAATGCAAATGACGATCTGTACCACCTGTCAGACCAAAAGAAGCTGTATCAGCACCACGATCAACCTGTAAATCGTAACTTGGGTTTGCTATACCAATACCAACATCACCATTATTGGCAATGGTCATTTTTTCAGATACTGAGACTGCATCACCCGCATTACCATAAGTACCCGTATAAAATTGAATATCTCCAGCAGCAGGATTCATTGATATCACACCAGTATAACCATCTCCCATAGCAAAATTTCCAGCGTTATAGTATCTATTGAATCCTATAGCTGGCCAATTACCAGTAAAATCAAGACCTACTCCAGAAGTAGAATCATGCAAACGTAATATTGAATTGTTATTATTTGTTATATCTACACCATCTGTACCAACAATAAATTTATCACTACCAACATTGAGTAAAGCCATATCAGCCGTAGCTACGACTGTGCCGTTACCAGCTGGTAAAACTCCACTATAGAGCTGACCTCTTGCATAACCACCTTCATATTGCAAAGTAATTCGTAGGTTGCCATCATCAGGACCACTACCCATTGCATTTAAGAAATATATTTCTAAATAAGAATTTTCACCAACTCTAGTTATCCGAGCCTGTGTCCAATTTGTATTACCATATTCAGACAAAATAGTAATACCACCATTATCATCCCAACTCTTGAACCATCTAATTTTGGAACTGTATGCAGCATAAGTTCCACCACGATTATATATAGTAACTGTATTTTGACCGCGCCCAACACTACCATCAATATGAGCTACTCGCTTCCAGCCAGCACTACTTACTTCGATAATTTCTTCTTGATAAGTATCAGAAATACCACCTGTAGGCCAAGTATTAGCACAATCAGTATCATCTGCTCCAAAACAAATCTCGCCCTGGACTTGAATATCATCATTAGCATTACCTAACCAAATATCTTGTCCACCACCAAATTCTCCGGTTGTACCATACAAAGCATTACTCAATAATTGAGTATTGGTATATATTGCACCATTTACATCAAGTGGATAAAAACCCGGTTCTCTATTTATACCAACAAAACCTGTAAAAGCTCCGTCTGTAGAAGTAGACAAATGCATTACAGACCCTTCCACAGATGTCCAAAATCTAAGAGGTTTATCATTAAAACGTAAAGTATGATTAGATGTAGTACCCTCTCCTCTTAAGACAATGGCATCACCATTACCAGGAAGATTGAATTCTAAACCACCACCTGACCGCAGACCATCCTCAGCTCTTATCAGTCCATTGACATGTAGTAAATAATTGGGATTATTTGTACCAATACCTACATTACCACCAGCTTGATCATAATAAATCTCAGTACCAGCACCAGCTTGCCAAAATGTACTACCACCAGGATAAGAACCATCAACTGTCAGATCCCCTGTAATATGAACATTTCCACCAAAATAACCAGCCCAAGTACTACCACTAATATTCAAAGCAGTTGATCCACCTGGATTGAGTACAAAACTAGCCTGACTTGTGTCAATAATAGTATTGCTGTTGAGATCTAAATCCTCTATCATGGGATTTACAAAAAGATGGGTTTCACCAGTAGGAGGTGCTCCTTCAGGTGCTTCCCATCCTGCAAAAACTTGTTGTTGTACCAATGCCAAACTTAGTACAGATACAATAATAACTAAAATTGACAAAGGCAATTTTTTGAGTTTGTTTATCATATGTTTTTTTTATTTTTATAGCTTTATTATAACATAATTTACTCAAAATAAAAAACAGCCCTGTATAAGACTGTTTAAAAATTATTCTACTAAAAATTTACCCAAAATATCTACCATACTTACTGCCCCAAAAACTCGGGAATCATTAGAAGAGCCAATATTATCACCGAATATTAAATAAGAATCAACCGGTAATTTATTATTTTCTATATATAGATTTAATACTTCTATTTCTTGATTATCAAAAATATATTCCTGATTTGCAGAATTTTTTAATATTTTATTATTTATAAATAATTTATTATTTTTTATTTCTAAAAAATCTTGATTACTAGCTTTGATCATCTTGATAATTGGATTGTCATTGCCTGCATAATTATAAGCAACTATATCCCCTACTTGTGGATCAAAACAATCATAATAATGTTTTACTAATACTATATCTTGTTGATCTTGCAATAATGGCTGCATTGAATCGCCGTTGACTATATTATTTTCTTTATATGTTTTGCTAATCAAACAATCAGGCATGGGCGTCAATTGACTTTGCTGCCAGATATAATTCCTACCAAAAGCTAAAAACAAAACCAAAACAACTACCACCAAGATAGTTGTTTTTATAAATATTTTTGAGAAATTTATTTTCATCTTAATTTAGTCACTACAGCAAAGTACTGTTCTAGATACATTACATAAATTAGTACTTACAGTTTGCCAACCAGTAGTACCAGAATTACTTGTATCTGGAAAAGCAGTAAGACCATATCTGTTTGCTGCATTTGATGTCCAATGTTCACATGAATCAAGATTTAAAGTTGAATTATACCAACTGCGACCCCATTCCCAAGTATTACCATTGACAAAGTCATAAGTCTTACCAAACCATTCTGCTGGCATACACATATGATAGCCAGCCGCACAAGCTGTATCAGCATCAGAGCCATCAACATAAGCATTGGTCACATAAAATTTTGGTGTATTACCACCTGCCTGAGCATCAACATAGTTTTTGGTAGCCAAATGAGCCCCTATTATTGGGTCATTAGCCATAATATTACCATCTACTTCTAGTTTTGCGCCTGGATTTGCTATAGCTCCAATAGCTACGTTGCCAGTGTTGGAAATGGTCATAAAATTTTCTGCAGCATTATTTCTAAAAAATAAATGATCAGAAACACTATCCATACCAACAAACCATTTTTCAGTATTATCTCTTTCTAATCTCAAACCAGTCCACACAGAAACAGGGTCAATATCATCATTGATATTTATAATAGCTGAATTGTTGCCACTATCAACATCCAAGGAATAATTAGGATTATCTTGAGAATTTATAGCTAACTCACTATTTATATTTGAGTCAAATGAACTAAGATTGAATACAGTAGTACCATCTTGAACAAATTTATAAAATGCATCAGAATAAAATGTAGTCTGTAGAGCAGCACTAAGAGAAACACCAAATCTTTTGCTACTACCACGCATTTCAAAATTAACTGGATCAGTACCCTTATCAATAGATAAAGTGGCAAAAGGTGTATCATGATCTGCAATAATCAATTCTCCGTCATCAGTAAAAGTTATTTTATTATCACCTTGCCAAAAACGTAGATTATTATCTGGATCATTGACATAAATACCCCAATGATTATCAACCCCAGGCACACTCTGGATATCTATTTCTGCATTAGTGACTGTGTATTATAAACATGTAATAGATTGTTTGGTGTGTTGGTACCAATACCAACATTACCATCTTCGTCTATTCTAATTCTTTCAGTACTATTGGTTCTGAAAGCAACTTCACTAGAATTAATTGGTTCATACATTCCAGAATCACCAGTACCAAATAAATAACCATGATTGGTACTAACATAAATATCATTAGATCCCATAATAAGATCTCCACCAGCTGTATGATCTTGTACATCACCAATATAACCATCAGATCCTCCTCCACCGCTAACATCAGACCATTCATCAATACAATCTCCTATGCCATCAAAACACAAATTGCCAGTCACAAGTTTTTACCAATGGCTTCAATAGAAGTAGTACCTCTTAGCTTCAAGCCTATTTCAGCATTGGGATCCAATCTAAAATCTATACCATTTTCTTCTATACGAAAACCTCCCAAATCCAAATCATCTTGCAAAGGATTTGTTAAAAAATCTATAGACGATGCACCACCTGGTTGAGTTGGTGGATCTTGCCATTGAGCAATAGCTTGGCCTTGTATCAAAGCTAAACCTAAAACTGATACAATAATTACTAAAATCGACAAATGCCAATTTTTAAGTTTTTGTAACATATATTTGTGTTATTTATTATATATTTTATTATACCATAAAATATACCAAATAAATAATCAAAATATTGCTAAAAACACAGCTATTTAGTACAATGACATTGAAGTACATGATTAATTAAATAAACAATCAATATGAACACAGCAATGTATGTCATTTTAGGCATAGTAGTTGTCATTATACTATGGCTAATAGGAGTTTATAATGGTCTGATCCGCCTAAAAAACAGAGTCAAAGAAGCTTGGGCAGATATCGACGTCCAACTCAAACGACGCTATGACTTGATCCCTAATCTTATGGAAACAGTCAAAGGCTATATGAAACACGAAGAAGGTGTATTGACCAAAGTCACAGAAGCTCGTGCAGCTGCTATGGGTGCCAAAGGTCTAGGAGATAAGGCCAAAGCTGAGAATATGCTATCAGAAACTCTAAAAAGCCTGTTTGCGGTCTCAGAAAGCTATCCAGACCTCAAAGCTAGTCAAAACTTTTTGCAATTGCAAGATGAGATTTCTGACACTGAAAACAAAATCCAAGCATCTCGCAGATTTTATAACACTCAAGTCCGAGACTTTAATACCAAGATAGAAGTATTTCCGACCAATATGATTGCTGGAATGCTAAAATTCAAGTCTAAAGACTTTTTTGAAATCGAAGATCAAAAAGAAAAAGAAGTTCCTAAGGTAAAATTCTAAAATACCCCCTCTCTATCTCCCCCTAGTCTAGGGGGAGATGTCCGCAAGGACAGAGGGGGTATTTTTTTTGTTTTATTTTATAAAAATTTAGTCACTACAACAAGCTACTCTAAACCCAATGGAACAACCTGAACTTACTGAAAAAATCCATCCATTATCTTCCAATGACATATTCATAATTGAGCCACTATCAGCTCCACCAGAAGATGTCCATCCATCACAACTATAAGCAGGACTATCTACCCATGCAACAAAGCTCTGTCGTGGAATAGTATACCCACTATCCCAGGAACTACCATACATTTCTGTTCCAAAACACATGTGAAAACCAAGATCACAAGCTGTATCAGCATTAGCACAATTAATATTATTATTCCATGTTAAATACCAAGTAGGCCTAGAGGTGCCACCAACTTGAGCATCTACATACTCTTTGGTGGCTACATGATCATTTTGTGTTGGTAAAACTGTAGTGATATTGTCTGCTACAGCCAATCCTCCTTGAATTTGGACAGTATCATTACCATCGCCAATCCATAAATTTTGATCACTACCAACACTAAAATCATCATTACCTGTTGTACCATACCAAGCATCAGCCAAAAGATGAGTAGTTGTAAATATTTCTCCAACTACATCCAAACTATAATCTGGATTTACGCCAATGCCAATTTGACCTGTATTTAGAGTAATATCATGATCACCCATAGCAAGAGCTGCACCTGCTATATGCGCAGGACCTGATTTACCAATATATTGATTAGTATCAGTACCCCAGTATGTTTCACTATTAGTAGCACTCCATTTCAAAACTTGCTCATTAGTAGTACCACCAGTGTCTATCCAATAAGGTCCATAAGTATCCAAATCATAGCCGTCTATAGTACCATCCAGAGTAATATTACCACTAGTATCTATAAGAACTTTATTATTAAAAGTAAATTTTCCATTATTATCCTGCCCAAAGTACCAATCCCTGTTACCTGTATTATCATAAAGTGATATATAATTTGAGTTATTTACATCATTTTGACGAAGCTCCAGTATACCATCTTGTGTAGATGAAACTTTAATTGAACCATTATCACGAATGCTAATACCTTTATTAGCTGCTCCATCATTTGAAAGTAATTTATTATTCAAGGCAATATTAGCACCAACTGTATGCCAGGCATTGTTGCTAGGATTCAGAGGGTTACCAATATAACCATCACTACCAGCTCCGGCATTATCATCACCCCATTCTACACCACTATTATCAGCTTTCCATTTTATAACCTGTCCAGGTGTACCATCATAATCTACCCAATAATGACCATAATTAGATAAATCATAACCATCGACAGAACCAGTCAAAGCAATATTTCCTACTACTTCTAATTTCTCTGTTGGAGCAACTATACCTATACCTAAACTACCACCTTTAAAATATGAACTACCTGATGTATTTAATCTAACTTGTAAAGTTCCAGTTGTATCCATCATATCCATAAATCCACCGCCTACATTTCCTTCACTCATTTCAATAATACTTTGATTATCGCTTGCTAAAATTCTAAAAATATCTGTATTATTTGATAATGATTTTATATCAAGTCTTGAACCTGGTATATTTGTACCAATACCTACATTACCCAAATCATTAATAGTCATTCTAAGTGCAGGACCATCAGATGCTCCTCTAGTATAAAAATCTAACGCTCCTTTATGTACATCATTATTATTACCAAAATATCTAGCCTTAATTACACCTAAAGTATTTGCTCCTAGCCCTAAAGAGGCTTCATCCCAACCACCAGGACCTTTAAGATTTAAAGTTTGTGTATAAGGGCTATCATTAGTTTCTATATCAGCTTGTATAATAACTGCTTTACCGCCAGAATACACTGTACTAGTAGCTACATGTAAAGTTGCTAGTGGACCTGTTGTACCAATACCTACATTACCACTATCTTTGATATATAAACTAGTTGGTGCACCATGTTCAATCTGAAAAGGAAAGGTATAATTTGCACCATCAAAACCTTGAACAATAAAATTACTATTATTTCTATTTAGAAGATTCCATTCTGTATTATCTGTAGTATTAGCTAATTGTAATACAGCACTATCTACACCATATTCAGCAGATTCTATCCTGACAGCACCATTTTTTACTGTTAATCTTTTGGATGGATCGTCTGTACCAATACCTACATAAGCAGCTCTATCTGTAGTAGAAGCATTTATATAAAGACCAATAGTATCTCCAGCATTAGTAAAAGCCAAATTACTATAACCATCAATTGGCCTAAACCTAAACATGTTTGTCAAATTACTATCCACACCAGCAAAAAATCCTTTGTTGGCATATTGAGAACTCTGTACTCTAAACAAATTATCATTTCCACCATAGACATAGAGCTTAGCGCCATTGGAAGTTGTACCAATACTAACATTACCACTATTTTTAATAGACAAAGCAGTGGCTGTACTACTAGCTACTCTAAATAAACCTTCTTGACCTGCTTGTTTTATAACATCAAGCATATAACCAGGACTACCAGTACCAATACCTATATTGTCAGTATTATTATAAACAACACCAGAGCCTTCTACCCAATCAGTATCACCACCAGCACCAGTATCATCGTCTACACAAGTGACTGTACCGTCAGAAGCAATAGCTTGAACATATTTACCCACTGTACAGTCAATCGGGGCTAAAGCTAATTCATCTCCAACTCCATCTCCACCATTGCCAGTCAAAGAACCTAGTGTTTGGACTACTTGTGAACCCCAATTATCACCACTAGCAGCAGGCCAAGCATTTCTACAATCAGCCTCAGCATTGCTATCTAGGCAAAGTCGGCCTTCAACTACTACATCTTCTACAGCACTACCTATATACAAATCATTACCTGGATCAGTAGCATCTTGAATTCTATTTACATATAAGATATTACCAGTAGTCACTTCTACATTACCATTAAAAGATGAGTTACCCAATATACCAAGACCATTCAGGAAATTACCGGAACCAGTTGCAATCAAATTACCATTATCTGTAAAAATAAATTGATCATCATTATCAATGATACCATCATTATTATCTTTCCAAAATCTCAAAGTTTGATCATCATCTTCATGATAAATACCCCAATGACTACCATCTACTCCACCAGTTTGGATGTCTATTTCAGCATTTATAGTAGAACCATCTACTGGATAATAAACATGTAACATACTATTGGGATCAGCTGTACCTATACCCACATTACCAGCCTGGGCAATAGTCATCCTTTCATAAACTGAGACTTCATCACCTGCATTACCAAAAGTACCAGTATAAAACTGGAGATTTCCAGCAGTATCACCACCACTATTATCCATTGATATCACACCAGTATAACCATCTCCCATAGCAAAATTTCCAGCGTTATAGTATCTATTGAATCCTATAGCTGGCCAATTACCAGTAAAATCAAGACCTACTCCAGAAGTAGCATCATGCAAACGTAATATTGAATTAGTATCTTTTGTAATATCCAAACTACCATTGATATTTACATCACCATCAAAATATCCAGCAAAAGCACCTACTTCACCTGTATTATCTATACCATGAATACCATAACAAGTTGGCCCATCTGTACATTCTATGTTGGCTTGTCCACGAATACCAGTTGGTCCTTGACCAAATACACCAGCTACACCACCACTAATCTGCAAACCAAATGTCTCACTATTAGGTGACAACGAAAAATTAGTCCTCAAATTATGATCAGATTTAATATCAAAACTATCAATATCCAAATCAATGGTCAAAGGTGAGGATAAAAAAGAACCAGAACTTCCTATTGGTGGACCTTCAATTGGTGGTTCCCAAACAGCCAAAACACTGTTTTGAATTAATAACAAACTTAAAATAGATACTATAGTGATTAAAATAGATAACCGCCCGCCTAAACGCGAGGCTGGCCAACTTTTTATTTTATGAAGCATAAATATTAATAGGTCTTAATTTCTAAGAATTAAAATATTTATAATTTATTATACTATATTAGTACAACATAAAATAAACAAAAATTAAAATATTTTTATTATTGACATCAAGCCCCAAATATTGTTATATTAAGCGGGTATTAATACCCTTAAAACTATGTATCAACAAATTGATTCCAACAAACGCAAGAGCATTTTATTGATGTTACTTTTTATTATTATAATTTCTGGACTAGTCTATGCTTGGAGTTTATATTATGGTACTGGTAGCTATATTGTTGTTCTAGCTTTTATTATAGCTTCAGTAATGAGTTTAATCAGTTTTTATGCTGGCGACAAAGTAGCCCTAGCTCAAGCAGGTGCCCGACAAATCAAGAGGGAAGACAATAAATATGTTTGGCGTATGGTAGAAAACTTGAGCATCACAGCTGGAGTACCAATGCCCAAAGTCTATATTATCAATGACCCAAGCATGAACGCTTTTGCTACTGGTCGTGATCCAAATCACTCCTCTATTGCTCTGACTACTGGCTTGATAGAAAATCTAAAAAACGAAGAACTAGAAGGTGTAATTGCTCATGAATTATCTCATGTCAAAAATTATGACATCAGACTCATGATGATCGTGATTATCTGTGTAGGTATTATCACCCTGTTGGCTGATTGGATGATCCGTAGCGCTATCTGGGGTGGACGAGGTCGTAGTAGCAAAAACAATGGCAATGTTTTGATAATCATTGGCTTGGTACTAGCTGTACTCTCCCCTCTGTTTGCAAAACTAATCCAACTAGCTGTATCTCGCAAAAGAGAATTTTTGGCTGATGCATCAGGAGCTATGTTGACTCGCTATCCAGAAGGCCTAGCTCGAGCTCTAGAAAAAATATCTGCTCAAAATCAACCTCTAAGGCGAGCTAATAAAGCTACAGCTCATCTATATATTTCCAATCCTCTCAAAAAAACCAGCAAATTCTTTTCAACTCATCCGCCAGTTGATCAAAGAATAAAATATTTAAGAAGCGGATTTTCCCCTAATGATCATGAACAACATGCCAAATAATAAACCACAAAATATACTAGATAAGTTTACTTATCATTTTAAAAAAGTATTGATCAATGCTCAAAACTTGGCTTTTGCCAAAAAACGTAAATTTATTGAGCCAGCCGATCTACTTGCTTCCCTAGTAAATATCAAAGGATCTTTAGGGTCTGATATTTTGATCAAACAAAAGATTGATCCTAGCTTTGTTTTTAAAACAAAACTAACTAATAATTATCAAACTCTAGCTATAGATCCAGCTAGTTTACCTCAGCCATCTGAATCTTCTCAACAATTGATAGAAAAAGCAGTAGTCACTGCCTATAAATATCAACACAAATATATCGGTACTGAACATTTGCTCTGGAGCATGACCAATAGTGATAATAGAGAAATATTAGACATCCTAAAAAATGCAAAAATAAATATAAATAATCTCAAACAGCATCTTGGTATGATTTTGAAAAGTACTTCAAAATTTAGTGATTTGTCTGTAGAAGAAGATATCAAAGAATTGGACAATCTACTTGATGATGGTATCGGTGAATCTACTACTAGTGTTTTGGAAAACTTTACCATCGATTTGACCAATCAGGATATCCAAGAAGATATTGATCCTGTGATTGGTCGTGAGGCAGAAATAGATCGTTTGATAGAAATATTATCTCGTCGTACCAAAAACAATCCAGTCCTCCTCGGCGACGCTGGAGTAGGTAAAACTGCTATTGTAGAAGGCTTGGCCAAGCGTATCACAGAAAATAAAGTACCTGATGTTTTGCTTAATAAAACTATTTTAAATCTAGACATCTCAAGTCTAATAGCTGGGACTATGTACAGGGGTGAGTTTGAAAACCGTCTTAAGCAAGTCATAAATGAAATTAAAAATAATACTAATATTATTTTGTTTATAGATGAACTACATACTATCATGGGTGCTGGAGCTACTGCCGGCTCACTAGATGCTGCCAATATCTTGAAACCAGCTCTAGCCAGAGGCTATCTGCGCTGTATTGGTGCAACTACTTTTGAAGAATTTAAAAAACATATTGAAAGTGATAAAGCTCTAGAGCGTCGCTTCCAGCCTATTACTATCAATGAATCAAGTGAATCAGAAACTCTAGAAATTTTACAAGGCCTGCGTTCAAATTATGAAAAATTTCATAATGTAGACATTACAGACGATGCTTTACAAGCAGCTGTAGCTCTTAGCAATAGATTTTTGCTAGACAAAAAACAACCAGACAAAGCTATCGACCTTATTGATGAAGCTTCAGCTCGTTTTCGTGTCAAACACACCAAAAAAAGCATGGCCAAAAAAATAAAAAAACTACGAGATAAAATCGATAATTGTCTAGTAAATAAACGTAGTGCTATTTTGGAAGAAAATTTTGCAGATGCTCTAAAATATAAAGAAGAAGAAAGTAAATACTTGACAGAACTAGATAAAATAGAAGCTAAAGTAAATAAACAACAACAAACAAATCTAGGTAAAATAAACCAAGAACATATCCAAGAAATCGTCGCTAATATGACTGGCATTCCTATTACCTCTATTACTGCTAGTGAAGGCAAGCGATTAGCTCAACTTGAGAAAAAAATTGCCCAAAATATCTATGGTCAAGACAAAGCCTTACTTACTATCACCAATACTATCCGCAAAGCCAAGACTGGCTTGCAAGATCACAATCGTCCTCTAGCTTCATTTATGTTTTTGGGGCCAAGTGGTGTAGGTAAAACCGCCACAGCCAAAGAAATAGCTAATCATGTCTTTGGTGGTAGTCACAATATGCTACGCATCGATATGTCAGAATTTGCTGAAAGCTTTAATACATCCAAGCTAATTGGCGCTCCAGCTGGCTATATCGGCTACAAAGAAGGTAATAAATTGACTGATTATATAAAGAACAAACCTCATAGCTTGATATTGTTTGATGAAATAGAAAAAGCTCATCGTGATGTTTATAATCTGCTCTTGCCTATCCTAGAAGAAGGAGAATTGACTGACGCTACTGGTCGTACAGTAGATTTTCGCAATTGTATCATTGCTATGACTTCCAATGTTGGTTTGCCTGAATTTAATCAACAGGCTACTATGGGCTTTGAAGTGCTAGAAAATAAAAATAGTTTTGACGCTTTGAGTCAAAAAATAACTGAATCTCTGCCAAATCATTTTCCACCAGAGTTTATAAATAGACTAGACAATACCGTAGTATTTGAGCCAATCAGTCAATCAGCAGCTCGTCAAATTATCAAAAAAGAAATATATCAATTATTAGAAAAATTACACAAACAAGAAGTCCAGGTTAACCTAGAAGCAAATATTATAAATAATTTATTGAAAAACAACACAGCTCTAAAACAAGGTGCTCGTAGTTTGAAAAAACTTGTTGATGAACAAGTAGCCAATCCTCTGGCTAATCATCTATTAAATGAACAAACTAAGGAAATAAATTTAGCTTGGTCTAAAAATAAAGTTATTATTAAATAATTTACCCCCACTGTCCTAACGCCTGCCTGCCGGCAGGCAGGGACATCTCCCCCTAGACTAGGGGGAGACCGAGAGGGGGTAAAAAAATATATGAAGAAAAGCGATTTACTCAAAAAAATTCTCCCCCTGACAAGGGGGAGCCGGAGGGGGTTTAATTGGTTACTAGATTTTATCTGGCCGCAATTTTGTCTAGGCTGCAAGCGTGAAGGCAATCTTTGTTGTGGTTATTGTCTAAATAATATATTACTAAAGCAACCAGAAAAAATAACTTGGTCAGATAAACCACAAACTTCTTTTGAAGCTTGTTATATTTGTTGTGATTATCATGACGAATTATTACAAAAATTAATCAAAAGCTACAAATATAATTATCTGCAAAATATGGCCGATGTCCTAGTGACTATTTTGGAAAAACAAGCTCGCAGACTTGCTTTGCCACGCAATACTATTATTACCAATGTGCCATTACATAAACGCAAACTAAAGCAACGTGGTTTTGATCAAACAGATATTTTGGCCAAAAAGTTAGCCAAAAAACTTGATCTTACTTATACTCCTCTACTCAAGCGAATAAAACATACCAAAGCACAAGCGCAACTAGACAAACAAGCTAGATCAAAAAATCTAGATAATGCGTTTGTAGCCATAAAGCAAAATCAAAAAAACACCGTCTTACTCATAGACGATGTCACAACTACTGGTGCTACTCTAGATGCAGCGGCTCAAGCTCTAAAAACAGCTGGAATAGCTAGAGTTATTTGTTTAACGATTGCGAAAAACTAAAATATTATCCCAATATCTCTTTTAGTCTATCTATAATAATTTTTTTAAAACGTTTTTTTATAACCCCTCTTACAACAAGACCAGGAATTATAAATAAATCGCAAACACGAAAAAGTAATGAATAAAATATATTATCAAAATCAAAACTACCTATCATTTTTATTTTAGTGCCTTTAGAATTTTCTGTCATAGAAAAATCTGTAAAGCTATGTGAGTTTTTGGTTGTATCATATGACTTATAACCTACTGGTGGATTTAATTCTATACTTCTTCTTACTTGCATAACACCATCAGGATATGGACTCTCTAAAGCAAGTATAACATTATTACCTTGCTCATCTAAAATACGCACTGATTTTGCCACATCAGGAAAATACTTTGGTATATTTTCAAAGTCAGTCATTATATTATAAATTTTCTCACGTGATGCCTTAATGAACCACGATCCCTTTATTTGCATTTTTAATCATTTTAAAACAATTACATTATATAAAATAAACATAAATCAAGCAAATAATAACTAAGATAGCCAAAATTATATGTTTAACTATTGCAAAGAACTAGACTTGCCAAAATTAAAGAAATATAGTACTATATAGCTGTTCTGGACCATTTTTATTACTTGGAGAGTTGGCAGAGTGGTCGAATGCGGCGGTCTTGAAAACCGTTGAGCCGAAAGGTTCCAGGGGTTCGAATCCCTTACTCTCCGCCATTTAATTTAAAAATCAAAGACCAATTTTGGAGAGGTGGCTGAGTGGTTGAAAGCGGCACCCTGCTAAGGTGTTACTCTGTTTATACGGGGTCGAGGGTTCGAATCCCTCCCTCTCCGCCACATCGAGCTAGCACGAGGATCTAGAGACACTCGAGCGCTCGAGGACGTTAAAAAACAACTTCCTAATGAAGCTGTTTTTTGTTATAGTTTATTTATGGCTATGAAAACTTACAAAATTGAACATAAGATTTTAACACTTATACACTGTGCTGTGATGAACAAAGAAGAAGATCCAGCCTCTTTTATTATTGAAGATATTAAGTTTTCACATTGGAATTTTAATTACAGAGATGGTTGGCAAACAAACGCTTGGATTGCAACAGGTGAAATAAAACATGAAAACTTTATCGAGGCAATCAACATATTTAGAAAAAAGTTATCAAAAATTATACCTAGGATTTCTCTTATCAGTCAGTCTTATATAGAGTTTACAAGAGAACCATTTATTATTCACGAAATAACAAAGGGAGTGGCTGTTTTTGAATATAACGAAGATGTAAAATCAGGTGGACTGATGTTCATGGAAAAGGAACAAAAAGCGCTTCAGAAACTATTGGACAACAAAGAGATTTCTGAAGAATTTTACTACTATTGGAACGATACGGTTAACACATCTGGATATTCTGGTAAGTTGCTTTTGATGTTTTCGGCGATTGAAGCGCTTTCAAAAGAAACAGGAATTAACATGAGAGAAAAAATATTTGGGAAGGAGTTGGCAAAGGAATTGTACGAACAAAATATTGGGCTAAGACACCGCTTAGTTCATGGAGAATACTTCTCAAAAAAAGAAGACAGAGAATCAAATTATCTTGAGTCAATCCATAAGAAGATAATGGCTTACTTCAATAAGAAAATTTTCTCCGAAGAATTGCTAAATGAAAACGTTGTTGCCCCTCAAAGACATCCCTTCGGTAACAAGAGAGGTGGGCGATACATTATTAAGCGAAAGGATGGAAATAATACATTTGACTTAAGGGATTTATTGAATGATTTTAATAACAATGGATTTAGAACACCCGAAAAGTATGAACATGTTTTTGATGATTTAATAATTAAGAATTATTAGTTGTCTGCACGAGGATATTAAAAAACAACTTTTTTATGAAGCTGTTTTTTTATTAAATTTAATTTATTAATTATTGATGTTGTTGCGGCCCTACAATACCATCTTCTTCCAACATATCTAATAATTTAAAAGCTTCATAGTATTGTATATCCATGGCTCTTTTTAATTCTTCAGCTGAAATTGTATCACTGCTCATCGCTATCTTTTTTGCTTTGGGATAAAGTTTTTTTAATTTTACATCTATATTTTCTAAGTCTTCTAATTGTTTTTTTATGTCTTCATCAATATGATCTGATCCACTTTTTTTAATCTGTCCTCCAAATACCATTGTTTGTCCTTGTCTTTCTTCAGTTAAATCGACTATTTCGGTGTCTTTATTATCTTCCTCAACTTCTACCTTAAATCCCATTATCTCAATATTCTCTTCAATTTTTTTAGTAACAACATTTGAATCACCACCCCGTGAAGTATTAGCTATAAAACTAATTCCCACACTCTTTCCTTCTTTAGCTATTCTTAAAAATGTATCTTCAACTAATTTTTTATTAGCCATTATTGCGCCGCTATATTCATCAACAAGTAGTAAAATAGACGGGGAAAATTTATCATTTTTATTTCTTTTATCTATTTCCTTATTTATCCATTTTAATGCTTTATAAAATTCATCGTCTTTCTCTATAACTGGCCTTAATAAAAATGATTCATCCCTATATTCATCGAACTCAACTCTTTTCCTATCAACTAAAATAAATTTATAATCTGATTTATAACCATAATCTTTAATTATATTATGAAGATATTGAGATTTGCCGCTACCTGTATATCCTACTAAAATTAAACTGTTATGACTTTGATCTTGTGTCTCTTCCGATGTAATACGTATTTTTTGCAGTTCTTTAATATCACTTTCTAATTCTTCAATTTTATCATTCTTATTATCAAATTCTTTTTTAATTAATGAAATAACAAATGCTATCATGGCATATATTACCGCTATTTTTGCATCAATGAATAATAGAAAGAAGAAAATAATAACCCATATTGCAGATTTTATATATTCTAATGTTATAATAATTTTTTTATTCATAATCCTAAATTACCAATCAATGTCCTAATAGCTGTCCAATCATGTGGCATATCTATAAGTACTAATTTATCTTCCGCATTATTTTCTTTCAAAACTCTTTCCTCTTCAGGAAATATCATATCATCAATCCATCTAAAGTCTTTAGAAAAATCTATTGCTTCTGTTTTCCAGGTTCTCCAAGTAGTTGGTTTTATTTGTGTTAGATGTTTCATTGTTTCTTTTGGAAAATGTTTCTTTAAAATTCCCAAGGCTCTATCTGATTTACCATCTTTACACCAAGTAGTGAGCCAATATACATCATGTTTATCTATGATGTTTTTAATAAAATCTGGAGCACCTGGTACCAGGGTACCATATTTGGTCAGTAATACTCCATCTATGTCTAAATATATATTCATATATTACACATTAATAGTTTTTATAGTATATCATTAGGAAAAATACTTGCCAAATTGCACATTTCTTATTATTAAGCTGTTTTTCTTGTTTGTGATTTACAAAATCATTCAACTTTGATAAAGTTGTAGATGTAAAGTTTTATATATGAATAATAAAATACAAAAATCTAAAATTGGTGAAAACATCAAGATATTACGACTTAAGGTTGGTATATCTCAAGATGCTTTATCTAAAAAGGCTGATTTAGCTTTTCATACAATTTCAAAGATTGAGTCTGGATCAACTCCAGACCCAAGAGTTGATACAGTTAAAAAAATAGCAGACGCTCTAGGAGTTTCGCTTGATACGCTTTTGAAATAATTATATGGATAAAAAATTATTATCAGAACAAGACATTTGTTCAAAATACATATTACCAGCTATTACAAAATCTGGTTGGGATTTGAAATATCAAATTAGAGAACAGGTTTCTTTTACAGCGGGGAAAATTATAGTTCGTGGAGAAACAATTTCTAGAGGTGAGCAAAAAAGAGCTGATTTTATTTTATATTATAAAAATGAATTACCAATAGCAATTATTGAGGCTAAGAATAATAAACATTCAGTTGGTTCTGGTATGGAGCAGGGATTAAGCTATGCAGAGGCACTTGATATTCCATTTGTATTTAGCTCAAACGGCGATGCTTTCATTGAGCATGATAGGCTTGTTGCGGAAGGTGTTAAAGAAAAAGAAATTAAATTAGAAGAGTTTCCAACTCCTGAAGAATTATATGAGAGATATAAAGTTGCTAAAGGTATTACAGAAGAAATAGAAACTGTTATTTCCCAAGATTATTATCAAGATATAGGTGGTAAATCACCTCGTTATTTTCAAACTGTTGCTATTAATAGAACTATAGAAGCTGTCGCAAAAGGACAAAAAAGAATTCTTCTTGTAATGGCAACTGGCACAGGAAAGACTTATACAGCTTTTCAAACTATTTGGCGCCTTTGGAAATCAAAAACTAAAAAACGTATCCTTTTTTTAGTAGATAGAAATATTCTTGCTGATCAAACGATGACGAATGACTTCAAGCATTTTGGGGACAAGATGACAAAAATAGAAAAGAGAAATATAGATAAAGCGTATGAGGTTTATTTAGCACTTTATCAAGGTATTACTGGTTCAGAGGAGGAAAAGAATATTTTTAAACAGTTTTCTCCAGACTTTTTTGATTTGATTGTTGTGGACGAGTGTCATCGTGGTAGTGCAAAAGATAATTCTGCATGGAGAGAAGTTTTAGATTACTATTCAAACGCTACGCAAATTGGTCTTACAGCTACACCAAAAGAAACAAAAGATATATCTACTCAATCATATTTTGGAGAATCTATTTATACATATTCTTTACGACAGGGTATCGATGATGGTTTTCTTGCGCCATATAAGGTGGTGCGTCTCGTTTTAGATCGCGATGTAGAGGGTTATAGGCCTGAGATTGGTAAAATAGATAAATATGGTAATGAAGTACCAGATCGTGTTTATAATACGAAAGATTTTGATCGTGACTTGGTTATTGATGAACGTACAGAATTAGTTGCAAAAAAAGTCACCGAATATATGAAAGAAACAGATCGTATGCAAAAAACTATAATTTTTTGTGTTGATATAGATCATGCTGAGCGTATGAGAAGAGCTCTTGTAAATGAAAATGCTGATTTAGTTTCTCAAAACAGGAAATATATTGTCAGAATTACTGGTGATAATGAAGAAGGTAAACGAGAGCTTGATAATTTTATTGATCCAGAAAATCCATATCCAGTCATTGCTGTAACATCAAAATTAATGACAACGGGAGTAGATGCTCAAACGTGTAAATTGATTGTTCTTGATCAAAATATTGGGTCTATGACGGAATTTAAACAGATCATTGGAAGAGGTACGCGTGTACGAGAAGATTATAATAAAATGTATTTTACGATTATGGATTTTCGTAATGCTACAGAATTATTTGCAGATCCAGATTTTGATGGTCCAGCAATAGTTGTGTATGAGCCCAAGGGGGATGATAAAATTAATCCCCCAGATGATGTGGAATTTGTTGCAGATGGTGAAGAAACGTTAATAGTAGATCATTCGTCTACAGATATAAACATTGACGATGGACCTAATGTGCCAAAAAAATTATATATTAATGGCGTGGATGTAAAAGTTATTAATGAAAGGATTCAGTATATAGGAGAAGATGGAAAACTTATTACCGAATCCCTTAAAGATTATTCTAAGAAAAATATTCTTGATGAGTATAGATCACTAAGCGATTTTTTAACAGCATGGTCAAATACTGAAAAAAAGGAAATAATTATTAACGAATTAAAATCACGTGGTGTATTTTTTGAAGAATTGGAAAAAGAATCAGGTAAAGATTTAGACCCTTTTGATTTAATTTGTCATATTGCATATGGAAAGAAGCCTTTAACTCGTAAAGAGAGGGTCGAGAACGTTAAAAGAGATGATTATTTTGCAAAATATGAAGGCAGGGCTCGAGAAGTTATTGATGCTCTTCTTGAAAAATATGCTGATATTGGTATAACGGCGATAGATGACATAGGAGACCTTCAGGTTTCTCCCTTTGTTCAATTTGGAACTCCCGTACAAATCGTTAATGAAATTTTTGGTGGTAGAGAACCATATTTAAAATTAATTAAGAAGATAGAAGCTTCTATCTATGCATAATATATGGCAATACAAAATATAATTAAAAGTGTTCAAAACATAATGCGTAAAGACGCTGGAGTTGATGGTGATGCTCAACGTCTTTCTCAATTGGTGTGGATGTTATTTTTAAAGATTTTTGATGACAGAGAAACCCAATATGAGTTAGTAGATCCAAAATATAAATCTCCAATTCCAGAAGAACTTCGTTGGCGTAATTGGGCAAGCGATTCGGAGGGAATTACTGGAGATGAGTTACTTGATTTTGTAAATAATAATTTATTTAAAAAACTTAAAGAACTACGCCTTAATCAAAATGATGATCCTAGGGGATTCATTGTTAAAGAAGTTTTTGAGGATGCTTTTAATTATATGAAGTCGGGTACCCTTATTCGCCAAGTTATAAATAAAATAAATGAAATAAATTTTAATCATCAAGATGATCTTCATCATTTTAATGAAATATATGAGCACCTTCTTAGAAATTTACAGAGTGCTGGAAATGCCGGTGAATATTATACACCGAGGGCTATAACAACATTTATTGTTGATATGCTAAACCCTAGATTGGGAGAAATTATTTTAGATCCTTCATGTGGTACGGGAGGATTTCTAATTAATGCAATTGAGCATATACGCAAAAGTGGGGAAATAAAAACTAAAAAAGATGAATTACTTCTTCAATCTAAAATTCGTGGAATTGAATTAAAACCACTTCCTCATTTACTTGCAATTACAAACCTTATACTTCATGGTATTGAAATACCTCAACAAATTAGACGTGGGGATATGCTTTCGTCTCCTTTAAGGGATTATGGGCCGAAAGATTTTGTAGATATTATTGCTACAAATCCACCATTCGGAGGTACGGTAAAAGATGGTACAGAGGCTAATTTTCCTACAGAGCTTCGTACAAAAGAGACAGCTGATTTGTTTTTAGTTTTGTTTTTAAAATTACTTAAAAATGGTGGGCGCGCAGGCATTGTATTACCAGATGGATCTCTCGCAGGCGGTGGTGTAAAAATGAGGATTAGAGAAAAGTTTTTAAAGGAATGTAATTTGCATACGATTATTCGTTTACCCAATTCCGTATTTGCTCCCTATGCAACAGTTGCGACTAATCTATTATTTTTTACTAAGGGTGAACCAACAAAAGATGTCTGGTATTACGAGCATAAGCTGCCTGAGAAACAAAAATCTTATTCAAAGACAAAACCAATTGATATTAAAGAATTTGATTCAATAAAAAAATGGTGGAATGACAGAAAAGAAAATAAAGTAGCTTGGAAGGTTTCTATTAAATATTTGGAAAAACAAGACTGGGACTTAGATATTAAAAATCCTAATAAAAAAGAAGAAGAAAACTATAAATCTCCTCAGGAACTTCTAGATAAGATAAAAGAGTCCTTAAAGGAAAGCCAGGATATTGTAGGTTCTATAAATGATTTATTATGAGTAATTTTGAAAAAATTAAAGATTTATTTTGTTTTGAAAAAGGTAGTCTTCAAAGTTCAAAAAATATAGACGGTAAATATAATTTTATTACTGCTAGCTCGGAATGGAAAACGCATAACGAATATTTATATGATACAGAAGCTATTATCGTAGCGGTAGCCGCATCTGGGTCTCTTGGGCGTGCTCATTATGTAAATGGAAAATTTATAGCTAGTGATTTATGTTTTATTTTAACACTTAAAGATCAGGATAAACACCCACTTGATTTGTATTTTTATTTTCATATTTTTAATATTATAAGAGACGATCTAGTAAAAGAGACTGCAACAGGGACTTCAAAACTTGCCATTAATAGGACAAATTTTGGAAATTATCAAATTCCATATTTTAATATTAGTGAACAAATAAAGTATAAAAATAAATTTCTAGCAATTGATGAAAATAGAAAAAAATTAATTAACAATATCACAGAAGAGAAGGAAACAATTATAAACCTCAGAAAATCTATCTTAAAAGACCTTGTAGAAAATACGTCTGACACAATGCTTCTCGAAGAGTTATGTAATTTTACTAAAGGATCTTCAGCAATTCAAAAAACGAAAGAAGGTAATTATCCATTAGTAACAACAGGTAATGGTAAGAAAACTTCGAAATCTTTTCAATTCGATGAACAGGCTGTGTGTGTGCCATTAGTTTCGTCAACTGGGCATGGAAGTAAAAGTTTGAATTATATTCATTATAAAGATGGTAAATTTGCTCTTGGTTCTATTTTGGTCGCTTTGACAGCTAAAGATAGTAAAATTATAAATATGCATTTTCTCCATCAATTTTTATTTTTAAATAAAGATGAGTTAATTGTTTCTCTTATGAAAGGTATGGCTAATGTTACTTTGCCTATTCGTGAACTTAAAAAAATAAAGATACCATTACCAGATATTAAACAACAAAATCATTTTGAAGATATAATGAAAAAACTTGATAAACTTCAAAATAAAATTAATGATAATGAGGAAAAAGCTAATTTATTAATGTATGGTGCTCTACAAGATCTTTTAAAAAAATAATTTATTTAATACTAACTATTTTATTTTTTAATACTATTTTACTTTTTAAACAGCTCAGTAACTCTCGTTTTTCACTGATTACACCTTCTCTCAGTAAAAATTTTACGTATTTTTTAACATCAATATCCGAAACAACTATATCTGTGCTTTTGCCCAATAAAGAAGCACTAAATTTTTTATACCTAACAACCTCAGCGTTTAGTTGTTTTTTTATACCTAATTCATTTAAATTAACTGAATCAACTAATTTAGCAAGTTGTTTAATTAAATCTACCTCATTTATATACCCACATTTACAATGCTTGTCTTTTGCTTTGGTACATCCATAGTATACGTGTCTATTATGTTCACCACTCTTTAATTTCTTGAACTTCTCAGTTGCTGATATTCCAGAACCACATAATCCGCACATCATTATTTTGGTAAAAGCAAACTCAATGTTTTCTTTTCTAGTAAGTTTAGAATTTTTCATCTGCTCTTGCACCATATCAAATAGTTCTTTGGTAATTATGGCCTCATGTTTACCTTGATACCAATTACCGCTTCCTCTGGGATATTCAAATGGTCCATAATAGAAAGTGTTATCTAATAAACGATGAATATTACCAAGACTTAAATGTTTTTTACCTAAGGCTGTCCTAAAATTTAAATCGAACTTAAGCCAGTGATAAACTTTTCTTCCTGACCATTTTTCATAGGCAACTTTTTCAAACATTCGTTTAATTATTGGAGCTCTATCAGGGTCTGTTACGCACTCTCCTTTATGGTCTATTCGTTTTTCTTTAAAGTACCCTGTTGGTGGACACGTAGGCCACAAGCCCATTTCACATCTAGTACGTAAACCACGTTTTACATTAATACCCCTATTATCATTCTCGAGCTTGGCTTGAGAACAAAGTATCATAAGAAGAAATTTCTCATTTGGTGAATTACTAAAAGTTTGTCCGTATGTACGAATACCAAGAAGTTTTTTTGCATCCATTAGATCAACAAGGGACCCCAAATCTCCTGCATTTCTACTTAGTCGATCAGGGGCCCATGTGAGAATAGCATTAAATCTTTCTTCTGATATATCATGTATAAGATCTCTAAATACTGGACGTTTATCAGAGTCTTTGGCTGATTTTGATTCTCTTCTAATATCTACTATATCTAAACTCTCACGCTCTGCAATTTGAAGCATTTCTTTAACTTGTGATTCAATAGATAAGGCTTGCCTTTCATCAGATTCGGTACTTTTTCTAGCGTATAAACAGTACTTCATTTTAATGTCTGGAATCGTTGCAAACTTAGTTTGTTGTGATATATCCATACATTAATTGATGACACACTTTATAGTTTTTGCTAAGCTATACGATGTCGACAACTTGTCGATAACTTCCCTTAGCAAAATAGCAAATAAGCGTTATAATGTAGACGTATACATATTAATTATGTATAATTTAGTTAACAATTTATTGGTGACCTAACCCTTGATTTATCGAGATATGGTTACAAATCCTATCCTACATATAGATGGTCTTCCGACCAGTACTTGTAGGATAGGTCTATACTCGAAAGGGTGTAGTGGCGCCTCCGTAAGGGTTCGTCAGCTGGTTCGGGGGGCCTTTTATGTTCTTCTAGCCAGTTTATTTAATTAAAACCTATCCTACAAAACTATGAGTGAAATTAAAAAGTGTCCAAAATGCCAAGAAGACATAAAGTCTGAGGCTAAAAAATGTAAACATTGTGGAGCAGACTTAAGAAATTGGTTTGTTCGACATAAAGTTCTAAGTGCTATTTTCGGGTTTATTTTACTATCAATTATTATTAGTGCATCAAGTGATAGCGGTGTAGATAATAGTACATCTGAAAATTATTTTCCCAATGAACCCTATAAAGATTCTAATGTCATCAAACAATCCGAGAATCAATTAGAATTGCTAAGTTATAACTGTTATACACAGCGTAATTATTTTTATATTGAAGGGCAAGTTAAAAATATAAGCGATAAGTCATTGGAAAGCGTGCTAGCAGTTGGTACCGCTTATACAGAAGATGATGCTTTTGTAACATCTGAGGATGCTTTAATTGATTATAATCCAATCTTAGCTGGTCAAACATCTGCCTTCAAAGTAATGATTACTCATAATCCAGCCATTACTAAATGTAAAATTGATTTTAAGGAATTCTTTGGTGGCACAATCCCAACCAAAAGAAATGATGCAAAATAAAGTAAGCTATTTTATATAAACCATACTTCTGGCATTGGCTGATTTAGGTCTTTGGTAATTTCATTAATTAATAGAGAAAAAGCGTCAGATAAATCATCATGCTTTTCACTACCAAAACCTAATAGTTGATGTCTTAGAATATCTATACCGTGTTTGGGGAATAATACATTGCCCACTTGTATTTGATGAGTGGTTGCAGATAAACGTGATCGTTTGTCTGCTCCAGCCACCGGAACACCCACTACATTAATATAGCTATATTCTGACTGTAAGTTCTGTACTAAGTATTCTTGAGCCGCTACACTTTCAACATAGAACATAGCGCCAGATCCAAAGGTATTATGAAGTAATAAGGTTTCTTGTATAATGTCTGGAAAGGCTATCCTCTTATTTACAGGGTTAGGTAAAATGTATATTTTTGCATCTTTTCCTTCACCATAAACTTTAGCACAAACCATCGCTGTATAATCAGCGGTGGTTTTTTGAGATATAGCTAAATCAATTCCTATAGCTACACTTCTCAAATTTCTTTCATCTGGCAACTCATCATAATAATGTAACCAATTTTCTTGAATCAATTGACCTTCATCAGATATTATCCTTAGCATGTATTCTCTTTGCCAGGCAACCTCATCTCCGATCTTTCTACATTCCTTTTTAACATCCTCGTCAGTAGGATATTTACCAGGCCAAAGACAATTGTCTTTTTCATCGACTAATGGAAAATAAAGAAATCTTCCATCAGTGCGGTCATTTTCAATATCACCCTTAAGCCTCATAAGAAGTGAGTCTTCGTGCAGTAAATTTCCAACCACAACTAAACGTGCGTCTTTATCTCCAGCAGGCACAACCTCTCCCTTTAACCATTGATAGGTTTTATTTCTGCCCTCCAATGTTTTTGTAGAGCTAATATTCTCTACGTCGTCACAAATGATTAAATCTGGCCTATACTCATGATGTCTAATGCCACGAATGCTTTGTTCTGCAGAAGCAACGGTAATACGAGCACCAGTATTGGAGAATACTATAGAATGTGAACCCCACTCATCACTACTTTCACTAAAGGGGCCCAAGTCTTTTTTCAGTAAATCGTTATCTTCTAACTCATTGCGCAAATTCATCATATGTTGCTTTGCCTGAGCTTGAGTTTGGCAAAATATTGTGACGAATTTTTTTTGCTGATTTCCTAAAATAGCCCATATCGGATAGGCAGTAGTAACCATTGTCGATTTACCTGATCCTCTGAAGGCCACAATAAATAAATCTTCATTATCACTTTTTTCAAGTAGGTGAATAATCTCCTTTTGAAAATCCGCCGTGGCGTATTTAATGTAATGTGCGAAATAGAAGTGAAAGAAAAATGAAAAACTTTCTCTAGTCACTGCTGTCCTTACTTTCCTGTCCTTTGTCATTTGATTTACTAACTCCTGGGGTATTATTTTTTTCTCTGACATGATTATTTTTATTAGTTGTTAAAATATCCGCCAATTGCAGAGCCCTGCGAACTACCGCAGTCTGCGACGGAGTAAGCTCTCCTGAGTCGTCTAACTTAGAAGTAACTTCTACTTTATCTCTAAAGCGTGGACTTCTATGATTGAGCCAAAATCTTATGGCCGAAAAGTTTTTTTCTTTTATAAGAGTAAGTAGTTGGCTTTCACTCATGTCATTAACCAAGGCTTCGCCTTCGGCCAATGCTTTATCCATGGCTTTAGAGAAATTTTTATCTTCCCGTTTCCAACGGTAGATACTATTTCTTGATATACCTGTTTTCTCACAGGCTACCTGAACTATAGGAACTTTTTTAAGTTCTGTTAGAAATATATTTCTAACCTTCTTTTTCTTAGACATGTTCCACCCTTGCCTTTCTGCCAGTTAATTTCTCGTATCTTCTGATTGTTAGGTCACAAAAGATAGGCTCTAGCTCAATTGCATAAACTTTACGTTTTAATTGCTCACCAGCAATAATAGTGCTACCTGAGCCAGAGAAAGAGTCTAAAATGATGTCACCAGGCTTAGTACAACGCCTAATAGCCTTCTCGTGAAGCTTCGGTGGCTTACTAGTCGCATGTTCATATTTCTTACCAGACAAACGCTTTACAAACCATATGTCTAATTCATCAGAAGCCTCTGCAAATAGATTATTGCCTGTCGTCATGTCTTTATTCAATACTTCGTTTAGATTTTGTATTGAGGGTGCAATATATGGTTTGCCTAATGTTCCATATACTGTTGGCTCATAGCATTTGTTAAAAGCGACTTTAGGTGTCGGGTTCTGTGAATTTTTCAACCACAAACAAACTCGTCTATTTGTAATACCGAGTTCCCGATACAATTCTTGAATTAATCCTATGTAGCTTTGATCACACCAGTAAAAGATGTGGCTATTTGGATCAGTAGCTGACAGAGCAGTTACTAAGGTTTCTTTTATGAAGTTTTTATACTCTTCATAGGTACGGCTATCATTTACATTGCCACCGTAGTCATTTTTACCTCCAATGCCCTTGGAATAATCAAGATTTATATTGTAGGGAGGATCACTATAAATCATTGAAGCTTTTTCATCTCCAAATAACCTTTGTAGATTTTTTGGATCAGCAGAGCTACCACATAATAATTTATGTGGTCCCAAATGGATTAAATCACCTAGTTTTGTTTTGGGTTCTTTAATCTTTTTGATTTCTTCTTCAACATCAAAATCCTCATCTTTAACTTCTAGCTCTTCATCCCATAAATGAGCTAGGTCAATTTGATCAAAACCTATATCGACTAGTAGATCTAAATCAAAAGATTTTAGTTTTTCAAAATCCCAAGAACCCCCTAAAGCGTTGCTGGCTATAAGGTAGCGTTCAGATTCTTCTTTATTCAATTGTCTGTTAGGAATGCGGACATCAATTATCTCTTCACCTCGACCTAATAGCTGTAGAGCTTTTATTCTCTGATGACCAGCTAGTATCTTGCCATTTAAATCAATAGCTGGTATTTCCACTAAATTGAACTTTTTCAAGTTCTTTTTTAAATCTGACATCTGCTTGTCAGAAATAGTACGAGGATTAACGTCTTGTGGAATAAGATCGTTGACTCGTTTTGGCACTGTGTGCCATTTTAGTCTTTCCATACTTTTTATGGTTAGTTGATAAAAAATGTATGGAAATTTAAAAAACCTATTCCACACACGAAATAGATGAAGTCTAAAACCTCAAAACTACTTCTTGCGCGGAACAGGCACGGCCTTATAGGCGATACACTATTCTACTTTTTACTACGCGTTAACTTGTACTTATACAATACTCTTATTTATTATTTTTTGCAAATCCACGAATAATCCTTTTACCTTTTTTGCTATTTATGAACTCATTGGTATCTTTACCTACTAATATTGGTACTTCTTTAGGTACTTCTACAAAAACACGTCTTCCTTGCTCATTATATTTTCTGATTGTATCTATAAAGTCCTGATCTTCCAACAACATCTCTAGTATGGGCTTATTTCCTTGATTTTGCTCTATGGCACTATAAACCCTGCCCGGACTATCGGTTTCTACAGATTTTTCAACGGTTTTACCAATAGAGCCCTGCCTTTTCTTGGTTGTATGAAACTGAATATCTGTAACTGATATAACTATAGCATCACTATCGGGGTCTGATTTTGGCTTATTTACTACTAATTTATATTTCATGCCTTTATTATGCTCCTTTTCCTATACTTGTCAAAAACTTGAACTTTACTAGCTTGATTTTGATAAACTTTCAGGCTAAAGTACGTATATGGGACTATCAGATAAGTCAATTAAAGAATTTCAAAGAATATTTAAAGAAAACTATAATCACCCTGTTTCTTATGAAGAAGCTGAGGAATATGGGTCTAGATTAGTTGGTTTTTTTCAATTATTACACGAAATGCACATATCTGATGAAAAGAAGAAAAACCGCCTAAAAGAAAGTCCTAAAGGGTTTCCTTTGAAAGAAGAATCTACTTATAACTGTTGTATATGTTATAGATCTGTGACTGGTGAAGAAGGTTGGTATGATAAATATGGCAATAAGTGCTTAGATTGCCAAAGAGCTTTGGACAAGAAAGTTATACCAGGGTATATTTGTAAAGATAGAGATAGTTTTTACCTAACATGGGAGCTGAAAGATAAATTTGGCATCCATCCAGCTACTGCCAAAAAGATGGTTAGAGAGGGCAAGTTAAAAGCTAGGGTCATAAAAAATAAGCATGACAAAGTGCATGAATATATATTTATAAGGAAAGAGAATATAAAATTATGATTAAATCTTGGTTTAAAAAGTTATCGTTAATAAACGAGAAAATTAAAAGTTTAACTCCCAATAAGAAACTCTTTATAAAAGGTTTTATTATCGGATTTTTTTCTGGCGGGTTATTTATAATTATATTTTGTGCCGTTGCCTATTTCTGGAAAGAAATAAATGAATACTTGTTGGTAATAACTAACAATAATGGTGGCCAACTATTCACAACTATTGCGGCTGCTATAGTTGGAGTTCTGGCCTTAACTTTTTCTTTAGCAGTTTTTAGTATTCAGCATGCATCAGACAAAGGGACTACTAGAGTTTTGTCTGATTACAAAGAAGATAAGGTCTATAACACAACTTTTGTTTTAATGGCTATCCTTTCTGTTATATTATTTATTTTTTCTGTGTTGCCATTTCATTTATCTTGGATTTTCTATGAGTATTGTTTCGCGTTTTTATCTTTGATAATTACTTTTATTTTATTAAAGATAGTTTATAATCATACAATAGATTTAGTAAACCCTATAACAAGAGTTGGATTTTTGTATCAAAAAATAACCGCACATTTTTTAAAAATTTCTAAAGCTATTAAAGAATTAATCAAACAACAATCTGCTTCTAGCGATGGTGATTTAGATAGCCAAGAAAAAAAAGATATTTTTACTACAGGAGTTTTTCAAAATATGCCAGACATATTAAATCCAATTAGAGTATATATGAATGATATTTTTGATATTGTTCGAGAATATATTCCCAGAAAAAAATATGATATTACAGCTCAAGGCTATAGAGCTATAATAGCTAGTGTTATTACGTATTTTAAAACTAGGAAAAGATCAACTGAATTTAGTCATTTGTTTACTTCAAGTAATGATCCTTTTATGACTGATATATACGAAAAGCTAACCGCTTTAAATAAAATATCATTACAGACTAAAGATTTACAAGGAGCTAAACAAAACTTAGATACTTTTAAATTGATAGCTATAAATGCTGCAGATTTTAAGCCTCTAAAGGATAGTAATTTTACCTGTAGCATGGCTATGGGGTATATGAAAGGAAATATTATAGAAGGTATGATGTTTGGTTTAGATGATATAGCCTTGGATGGTTCACGACATATTGGAGATATAGGCTTAAAAATACCCAAAGAGCATCACCTTACCATAACTACTGCGATTGGCTACTTAAAAGAGATTGCCTTTAATGGAATACTTGTGAGAAAAAACTATATAGTGGAAACATCAATACAGTCACTTATGGCTATATATAATAATAAGATGGATTTATCTCATTATAAACATGATCAACTAGCTATCGGATCCAACGTACTAAGCGCCATTAAGTATTTATCAATTAATTATATCAAAGCGGATCTAGATGTTTCTTTTAATTGTTATGGACTTGGTCCTGCATTTAGCACAATCAATGAGAAATCTTTTCCATATTTTATATCTAAATATATAGATGAAGTTGATGTAGATAAATTTGATGATGATTTAGTAAAAGATTTTTTTCATATATATATGGATATTGGCGAAGAAGCTGGTGAGAAAGAGTCTTTCTTAGTGCATTTTTTAGTGCAAGGTATAAATATTGTATTAGAAAATGCTTTACATACATATTCTAATAAAAATAAAGATGATAAGGAAAAGTTTGTTAAAATTTTAGATGAGTTAACTTGGCTTGTATCTGTCTATTGGAGAATTTATAATAAACAACCAAAAAATTATAAAACAAATTATATTGAATTTCATGCAATAGAAAATCTAACTGCTTTATCTTTACGAAGTATAGAATTAGGCTTGGAAGATTTTGCAAAAAAACTATGTGAGCAAATATTTTCAATAGCTTCTATGTCTATAGAAAAGAAGAGCAATGAATTTACAGCCCCAAGAATAATAACTTCAGCATTGAAAGTTGGTGTTTTAGCAAGGTCTAAAAAATGTGATTCTTTGGCTGATTTTGTTGTTACTGAAACAGAAAATTTTTATAAAAAATTCATAAATTATCATAAAACCTCTAATAGTATACCTGCCGATTACTTTGATAGATATAAAGAAAGTTTAAGCAAGGAAATGTGGAGTCTATACAGAAACTATCATAATTATCGTACAGGCTTTTTGGATAGCTCAATGTTTTATAACCTAGTAAGTCAAGAGGAAATAAAGCAATATCTAAATGAAGTTGAATTAAAAATATATAAAAGAGAAGTAAAAAACATTAAAACTGATTCCGTGTTGTTATAGTTACATATCAATGTAACTATATAAGTGGTTATTGTGTCACTTTTGTCACTTTTTAATAAAAAACAAGGCGCTCGAGGATCTATTGATTTATAAATAAAAATAGTGTAGAATCTCCTTACCGGGCTTAACGGTTGGCGGTTCCAGCCCGATGTAGCCCGCCACATGTCCTCGTAGCTCAGTGGATAGAGCGTTTGGTTGCGGTCCAAAAGGTCGCAGGTTCGACTCCTGCCGGGGACACCATAGAATAACTACTTATTTGGTAGTTTTTTTATTTATTTGAATATGCTATAATAAAATCACATATTTAATATAATAATATGGCAGAAAAAAAGGAAAAATTAGAAACTATCCCTCAAGATATAGCCACCGGAGATTATGGCGATATTTTGGCTACTTGGGAATTTCCAGAATTTGAAAAACCAGAACGCCAAAAACAATGGTATATTTGGGCAGTTATCATTGGTGTGTTACTCTTGGTTTATTCCTATTTTTCTCAAAACCCACTTTTTGCAATTATAGTTGTTTTGTTTGCTATTATTTATTTTGTAAATGAACGTCGTCACCCTGTCACAATCCAAATAGCCTTGACTGAAGACGGTATTATTATCAATGAAAAATTTATTGAATATAAAGACTTTAGAAGTTTTTGGATCATATATTATCCACCACATACCAAAAATCTCTATTTTCAACCAAAAAGTAATATAAAACAAAGAATTATTATTCCTCTACAGGATCAAAATCCAGTTGATATCAGAAGTATCTTACTAGAATTTTTGGAAGAAGATCTAGAAAAAGAAGAAATACCAGCTAGTGAAGGAATTTCACGCATCTTAAAGTTATAAACTTTACATAAATCAAAATTTTTTATAAGCTGGAATAGTTAATTCCAGCTTTTAAAAACTATGCCAAAATCAAATCTCAACACTAAATCCCCTATTTCAAGCTTGCATTCTATTGCAGCCAAACTTGAGTGTGATTTTGCTAAACTCGATATTTATACTATCGGGGATTTGTTGTGGTATTTTCCTTGGCGTTATGATGATCTTAGCGAAATCAAATCTATCCAAGATCTAGGTGAAGATGAAGTAGCTACTGTCAAAGTAATTATAAACAACGTCAAAGCTTATCGCTCACCACGCCGCAAAATAATAGTCACTCAAATCAATACTAGTGACGAAACTGGCAAACTGGAGGCAGTCTGGTTTGGTCAAAAATTTATTAGCCAAGTATTGAAAGAAGGTGACGAAATATACTTGAGTGGCAAAGCTCAAATAAAAACTAGCAAAACCAAAACTATGGCTAGTCCTGATTATGAAAAAGTAAAAGATGACCTAAACAAACAAATCCATAGTGCCCGTCTAGTACCTATCTACCACCTAAGTGGTAAAATCACCCAAAAACAGCTAAGATTTTTGATGTCTAGAGCTCTAAAAATAGCAGATTATCATGATGATCCTCTACCGGTTGAAATATTAAATAAAGAAAAATTTATTTGGCTACATGAAGCCTTGCAAGAGATTCATTTTCCTACTGAAGAAAAAAAATTGAAAAAAGCTACACAGAGATTAAAATTCCAAGAATTATTTTATCTACAAGCTAAATATCAATTAGCTGCTAAAGATTATAAACAACAATCTAGCTTTGCTGTTGATATAAATAATAAATTATTAGAGCAAAATATAAAATCTTTGCCATTTGAATTGACTAATGATCAAAGACAATCTTTAGGCGAAATATTAGCTGATATGACTAGTCCTCATCCTATGAATCGTCTAGTCGAAGGTGACGTAGGCTCTGGCAAAACTATCATAGCCTTATTAGCTGGTATCAATGCTATGTCTGGTGACTTACAAACAGCTATGATGGCACCAACCGAAATACTAGCTCAACAACATTTTGCCAATACACAAAAAATATTTCCAAAAAATCAACTAGAACAATTGGCTTTATTTACCAAAGATTTACAAATTTTGGGTAATAATAAAATATTGACTAAAAAAAATATTGTAGAAGCTATCAAAAATAACAAAATTAAATTTATAATAGGAACACATAGTTTGATCCAAGATAAAATAGACTTCAAAAAACTAGGACTAGTCATTATAGACGAACAACATCGTTTTGGTGTCAAACAACGACAAGCTATCAAAGACAAAAGCCAAGACAAAGAAGTACCACATCTACTATCTATGACCGCCACACCTATTCCTAGGACTCTAAGTCTGACTTTGTATGGTGATCTGGATATTTCTTTGCTCAAACAAAAACCAGCCGGTAGACAGCCTATCAAAACTCATCTTATCCCAGATAGTAAACGCCAAGATGGATATAAATTTATACTAGACAAAATAAAACAAAAACAACAAGTTTTTGTAGTCTGCCCTCTAATAGACAAAAGCGACAAACTTGGCGTCAAATCTGTAACACAAGAATATAATAAACTAAACAAAGAAATTTTTCCTGACTTAGATATTCGCATGTTACACGGCAAATTGAAAGTGGATGAAAAAAAGAAAATTATGGACGATTTTCAAAATAATAAATTTCCTATTTTGGTATCCACTTCTGTCATAGAAGTAGGTGTAGATATTCCCAATGCTACTGTGATGTGGATAGAAAGTGCTGAAAGATTTGGTTTGTCACAACTTCATCAATTTCGTGGTCGAATTGGTCGCAATGAACTGGAGAGTTTTTGTTTGTTGTTTACAACTGATCAAAGCAAACTAAATACTACTAGACTCAAAGCTTTGACTGAAACCAACGATGGCTTCAAACTTTCAGAACTTGACCTAAAACTACGTGGTGCTGGTGAGATATTTGGTACTCAACAAACTGGCTTGATGCGTCTCAAAATAGCTAAACTGTCAGATACAGCTTTAATCAAAAAGGCCCAAAAATGGGCCAAAGAGGTTATTAACAATAAAAAATATTTATCACAACAACAGTTGCAAAAATTACTCAAAAGTTTAGCTACTAAAATGCATTTAGAATAAAGAACAATTTATTAATTATCTACAACACTTATATGATTGACCACCCATTAATGTTTTACATTCTCTAGTATCTGGACAATCATCATCACTAATACAAGATTCTAAATCAGGTTCACATTCTGCTACAGCTATATCACATCTTTTTCTACCAGAACCCCACCGTATCCAATTATGTCCTGGTGGCTCTGGTTCACCTAAAACACTATTACAAGTTTCTGATGCTGAACGGCTTATATTAGCATAAACCAATCGTAATCCACGACCATTTTCATCTTTCAAAAGGCAACAATCATCACCTTCGTGTGTGTTTAAACCCTCAACAGGTATATAATCTAACCCTATATCTTTGAAATTAACAGAATTTTCACTAATCTGAGACATCAATAAATATCCACCAAACAATAAAGCTAAACCTACAAAAACACTAACTATAGTATCTTTGGCTTTAGATATTTGATCAGCTCGTCCAGCAGCCATTAGCCATTGCCAGCCAGCAAAAACCAACATAAACATAGCTACAATACCGGCAAAACCAGCTCCATATTTGTATAAAGCTACTATATAATAACCAATAGAATCAGAATTAATACATACTCCTTTTTCAGCTTTAAGAAAATCACTACCCGGTATAGAAATATTTGGAATAAATTCTATATCACACTTATTAGGGCTACTAGTCGTAGGAACAACACCTACCTCTTGAGCTATAACAATATTGGGAACTAAAAAACTAAATACAAATATTAAAGAAAAAAATGTTAAAAATAGTTTTTTCATATTTTTATTTATTAAATCTCATATAATTTTAGTCATCACTTACAGCCTCGGTATTTACCTCCTCCTCCAAGCTCATCATTACCATCAGGTCCAGCATCAGCATCATCTATATGATAACACTCATCATACCCATTATTTATATCCACACAACAATATTCTGAATTTCCATCCCCGTCAAGATCAATATTACAGTGTTCGTTCTTTGAACAAGATGTTCCCTCATAATCTATGCACTTATTGCTTGGAAGACCACCAACGGCTCTACAAGCTTTTGGTAATTTTGTCTCATCATAACAACGTTGTCCATTACACATAGCAGAATTACCTCCATAGGCAGCACAATCATTACCCTCTGCCCAAACTAATTCACAATCAAAAGTTGAACAAAAACATTCTGGTTCTTCGTCAAAATGTGAGATAACAGTTGGACAATTCATATAAGTATTTTTGTTTACACATACATCATCTCCACTACAAGATTGACTAATACACTTGACTCTATCTCCCAACATTATTAATAAATTGCTAAGCTCACTATCATCATTAGCAGGACTCATATTAATAGGACTACCACATTGATTGGTTATTCCTTCATATAATATATTATTGATTTTTTTACATATAACTCGATCACTAAATATTGGTTCAATACGAGCCAACCCTATATCTTTGAAATTAACAGAATTTTCACTAATCTGAGACATCAATAAATATCCACCAAACAATAAAGCTAAACCTACAAAAACACTAACTATAGTATCTTTGGCTTTAGATATTTGATCAGCTCGTCCAGCAGCCATTAGCCATTGCCAGCCAGCAAAAACCAACATAAACATAGCTACAATACCGGCAAAACCAGCTCCATATTTGTATAAAGCTACTATATAATAACCAATAGAATCAGAATTAATACATACTCCTTTTTCAGCTTTAAGAAAATCACTACCCGGTATAGAAATATTTGGAATAAATTCTATATCACACTTATTAGGGCTACCAGTCGTAGGAACAACACCTACCTCTTGAGCTATAACAATATTGGGAACTAAAAAACTAAACACAAATATTAAAGAAAAAAATGTTAAAAATAGTTTTTTCATATTTTTATTTATTCTAAACGAATGCTTTGTAATTCACCAGTAATCTTGTCTGCAAAATACAAAATACTACCATCAGCCGACAAAAACAAATTGTGAGCAGTATAACTACCATTTGGACCAACTGGACTAGCTATCAAAGTCTTAATACCAGTATTAAGATCGATTTGATAAAAATTATCATTGAATTCATCAGCTATCTCTGGATAAAAACCAGCTCCCCTAGGTAAACCCTGTGGCACAGCACAATACATATTACTTTCTCCAGCAAAAGTGCATTTATCTGGCCAAGTAGCTACATTTAAAGATACTTTTAGATCACCAAGCTCACTAGTATCGCCTTTGGTCACCCATAGATTTGGTGCATAATTAGTTGATTCACTATATATACTATACAATAGACTATTACCACTCGGTGACCACTCAGAAGTAAAACCAGCTCCATTTACTATAAAAGATTTAAAATTTTCTCCATGTAGTCCAATTGGATATACTTCTTGACGCTGAGCATCAACATATTTAGTATGTAAAGCTGCTACTTGATTATCAGGAGAAAAACCCATATTTGTAGTATGAGACTGATCTCCTAGTGGCTCTATCAAAAATAAACCAGAGCCATCATCGTTGGCACCAACCAACCAATTATCGTCTTCATGTTGGCCAATAAATTTTGCTACAATCTGATTTGAAGCACTATTAAAAGAAAAATCTTCTAACTCGTGAGGTAAAGTCACCTGTTTGCCAGTACCAAAATTATAAAGAACATTTGAACCATCTGGATATTCTAAAATGGCTTTGTTGCCATTACCAGCCCAAGTAACATCATCTACTCCATAAAATTTTTCATTTGATAATAGTTGTATATCTCCGTTGGCATCTATATAGAAAAATTGTTGTTGCTCTTCATCATAAAATTGTAAACCAACCTGCCCAGCAAAAATTCCATTGACCCTACTGTCAGTCAAATTTGTCACAGCAGTCAGTCCACCATTGGCTACTTGCGAAACCTGGTCCTGAATATATTGTTGCCAAGGTAATGGTTCAGAATCATTTGTATTATCAACAACAGTAATATTACCTGGACCAATACCAGGGATATCACCACCAACAAAATTGGTATTTGTATCATCAGCTGGCTCTGATCTAAAAAAGACCCAATATAAAGCAAAGGCCATCAGACCAACAAAAACTGCAAAACCAATCACTTGTAATATTTTTTTTATATTCATCCTGTTTGAAATTTACTTAATGACATATTATTTAATAGAAGTGAAAATACTTGTAAATTTTTACTCTTGTGCTCCCGTAATAAACAGTGAATTTCTAACGGGATTCATAATTTTTTAAAATATACTTTTGAACCAATCTAATATTTCAGTTCCTAAAAATTGAATGGCCACAACAATACCTGATGTAGCGATTATAGCAGCAAATAACAAAACAAAAGATACTACTACTATTATAAACACAACAAACATCAATATACCAAAGTGGACTTGCTCCCCCATATCTAGCTTAGGTAAATCTTTATTACCCAATAAATTGACTCTAACACCTCGAATAAATAAAACTATAAAAGATGCTACTACACCCACACCCGTAGCAGAAGCTACTTTAGGAAAAACTTTAGCTATAATTTTTATTACCTTTTTTTCTACCTTTTTTTCTAAAGCCTTACCTTTTTTTTGCCCAGTAGCTACTTGCCTAGCTCTATTATGTTGTCTCCCCCATGCCTGTTGCTCTTGTTCTAAATAGGCATCAGTAGTATAATCAACAGCCATATTTTATTGCCAATAGGCACTATTAACTAACCAGGTATCATCTGATTTTGTCAAAAATATCTCTATATCTTGATAATAAATATTTTCATTTAGATTGGCATCAGTATCTACACGTTGAGTATTGACCATTACAGTAGCCTCATCATCTGTCAAAGATGATATTTCAGCTGAAATACTCTTGGTGGTAATACCATTAAAATCATTACTATAATCTGCTTCTAAGCTAGATAAATAATTTTGCATACTTTGCGTACTAAGTGGTGTTAATTCTATTAGGTTGTGCCCTGGATTGTCGGTAGACCAACTACCAAAACGTTCAGCAAAGCTTTTGGCTAAATTTTCAACAGAAAATTCTGTAGTAGTTTGAGATGGTGGAGTTTGAGGATCATATTCTAAATCAACACTTGGTTGTGTAAAAACTGGCTGATCATCAATCCCTGGATCAGAATCTGGCTTACGATTTGATAGACGTAAAATAATAAGTAAAATACCAATAATAACTAAAATAATAATAGCTAAACGAATTATTTTTTTTCTTTTTTCTTTGTCCATAGTATTTAAGATAATTTATTTATTATGTAGATGTTCCCTCTAAATCAATATCCTGAGCTGGGACACCACCCTCAGCTTCTGCTAATAAAGTCTCATCAAATTCTTTTTTGGCTTCTTCTATTTCTAATAACTGACGAGGATCTGAAGTAATAATCTGATGTTCAGCATAAGAAGCTTGAATCTTGATGGCAGCATGTTTTGCTCCAGCAAAGAAAATACCTTCGCCAAGACCTGATTCTAGCAATAGATATTTTTCACCTTCAGTAAGCATAAATGTTTCTTGAATCAATTTGACAGCAGAAGGTGATTGTTTTAATAATAATTGCATAGATGAATTAGTAACAATTGCCTTACCAAATTGTGAAGTCAAAAAGTCATTTACATCTTGGGTAATAGTTGTCACACCAAGATAATATTTACGACAACGTTTGACTAGAGCAAACATAAACTTTGCACTATCTTCATGACGCATCATTATCCAGGCTTCATCAACTACCAATATTCTCTTTTTTAATTCACTCCTGATAATATTCCATATATAATTCATAATAGTATACATAGCAATCGGTCGTAGCTCATCTTCTAAATCACGAATACAGAAAATAATAAGCTGATTATTGACTTGGATATTAGTTGGGTTGTTAAATAAGCCTGAAAAAGTACCTTCAGTATATTTTTTGATACGTAAAGCCATATCTTCTCCACCATCCATACTCAACAAAATATCTTCAAGATCAGACATCAATGGTGGCTCAATATTTGATAAATCCGATGCAGCTGTAATATCTTTTTTGGCATAAGTCTCTATCAGAGCTCTATCAAGAACAGAATCCTCAACATTGGTAATCTCACCAATCATCAAACGGATCAGCCCTTTCAAAGTAATAACCGCACTACGCAAGATATCCTCTGCTTTGGAGTCACCGCCTATGCCTCGTGGCAGATCAAATGGATTAAGTTTAGATTCAGAATTAAGTGAAATATTTATATAAGAACCACTAACAGCTTCTGATAGATGTTGATATTCATTTTCTGGATCAATAATAATAACATCAGTACCCAGCATCAGTGAACGCAACACTTCTAGCTTGATAGCATAACTCTTACCAGCTCCAGAAGTAGCAAAAACTACAGCATTGGCATTTTGTAGACTAAATCTATCAAATAATACTAGACTATTGTTATGACGATTTATACCATATAAAATACCATCATCTGAAGTAAGCTCTGAAGAGACAAAAGGAAAAGAAGAGGCAATCGGTGAGCTATTCATATTTGTAGCAATAAACAGCTCGTCATTACCTAGGGGCAAAGTAGAATTAAAACCTTGTTCAGTCTGAAAAAGAGCCCGACGTGAATAAATAAGTTGCATACCCAAAAGATTTTCTACTCTATCACTAGCCAAGTCAAGTTCTTTTATATCTTTGGCGTAAATTGTAATATATAAAGCAAATTGAAAAAATCTTTCTGTCCCCTGACTCAAAGAATCACGTAAAGACTCAATATCTCGTAAAGCAGTCTCAGCAATCGGATCACGTGGTGCACCTTTTTCATTGTTGGCGATAATTTCAGCTTCCATTGTACCAACTTTGTTGCGCAATTGTTTGAGAACCAACTGAATATTTAAAGGATAGAAAAACATAGAAATATCAAGAGTCAAGCTTTCATTGATAATAGGAGCAAACCAACCAATAGTCACATATCTCGGATAAGTCATTACAAACAAAGATCTGACATATAGATTATTGAGTTGCAAATATTTACTATCTATCTTAAAAGCGGCTGGAGCAATCACATCACGGACAGATACTATACCTTCTTGAAAAACTTTTTCTGCTTCTATTAATTTCTTCTCTTTTCTGACTTGCTGTCTTTGTTGATCTTTGGTAGCTGCAGCTACTGCTTTGGCTTCGGCCACTTTAGCTTGTGTTTGTGGAGAAACCTCTGCTTCTTTTATTTTTTTAAATCCAAACATTAGCTTTCAACTCTTAATTTATTCATTGGTTCCAAAGGTTCTCTTTGAAATAAATCAGGATTATAACTATTATAATATAATTCTATCAATGCTTGTGTATTGAGTCGTTGAGATCTCAAACCTAGACTAGATAAGCCACTAGATACAAAATCACAACGCTTGATTAATTGTTCAGAAAAATCATCAAAACGCTTACGACTAAGTTTGACTATTTTGGCAGTTGAAAATACAGCTGAAAATCTAGTAGAAAAATTTCTTTTTTTATCACTAATCGGTGTATATGGAACTACAATATAAAAACGTTTACTCATGATACGTTCTAGGGTCAATAATTCAGCTACAAATTGACGATAATCAGCAGTTTGCATTCGTAATAATTCATTGGTTTGTTCTTTTTCAACTTTTTTTAGACGAGTAAAATACTCATCAATATTGAGTGGCCGAGATTGAATAACTATTTGTAATGGGTAATCTAGAGTATTTAAAAAACTAACATAACCAGAAATAATGGCTTTTTGTTCATCCTCTGATTTGAGATCAAAATTAATAGAAGAGACTAACAAAACACCCCTAACTGTACCATCATTAAGCACGACTAAATCATCTCTAATCTCTGCAATATCTAAATATTTTTGAGTAGAGGTTCGTGGTCTACTGCCAGCTAGTTTTTTATTTTTCATACTGTTTGATATTATAAACTGAATTATTTTGCTGATTGGCAGTCATCTGCCCCTTATAAGCACCACCAGTATCGATAACCAAAGATAATTCTGACAATTTTTTATTTGGAAGAAAACCTTTCTTAGCTACATATTCTTGTTTTTTTATATCCTCTTTTTTGTCTTTAAATTCTGCTGTTGGCATATATTCCTTGTGCCATACTCTAATTTTAGCTTTTTTAAATGTCTCAATAAAATTCAGAGCAAAAACATGAAAAGGAGCACCATTTATCTTTACAAAAGCTATTACTATCACAAAGACAATAATAAAAACTGATTCTAGTATAAACAAACTCATGTCTGCCATTTTATAAGCTACAAATTCAAATAAAGCACCAACCAAAATAGTGACAAACTGACGGACAGTAATAGGTCCCCAAATCTTATCTTCTGAATCAATAAATTGTGGTACTATAAATTTATCTTGCATTTTTTAAAATCTTAGCTGTTTATTTAAATCAGAAACAGCAGAAAATTCAGCAATACTTAAAGTTTCTTTATCTTGTTTTTCGTATTCAGAAATCAAATTAGCAACTTCTTTGTTTTGGACCATACTTTCATCTCCTAAATCTAGATACATATGATAGACTTTACTTTTACGCCAAGCTTCGATACCACGGGCTTTTTTGGTATAGCCGTCTTTTTCTAAAAATTGTATTTTCTCTAATATTTTTTCTATCCTCTCTTGAGCTGAATCACCCAAATAACGAAAATTATTCAACGTCATAGATTGTAATTCTTCGATTGGTCCACTCAAAGTTTTTTCTGCTGTAATAATTTTTTTGGAAGCAATATTTTTATCAGGTTGTTTTTTGACTACATCAGTTACCTGTTGTTTTTTGACTTGAGCACCTGGCCTCATGACTTTTGGTAAAGTAGTAAAGTCTTTTTTGGCAACTTTGACTTCTATTGCTTTGATTTCATCATCTAGCTTCGGCTTCTCCTGACTCTGCATTTTGTCCTCGAGATCTGCGACTGGTTTTGGTTTTATTACAAATTCTGATGGTAAATCAAATTTTGGTTTAACAACTGGTTTTGAAATTTTTGCTTGAACAATGGGTTGTTTTACGGGTGCTTTTTGACTAAGAGACTCGACTGGTTTTTTAATTGGTTTTTCTTCCCCTCGACTTTGCGACTCGGCTGAGCTCGCCGAAGTCTCGGGACCCATGGCAGGTAATTTAAATTCTGGCTTTGTTTTGACCGGGCTTGCTTGTGGTGGCATATCTGACATTCTAACTACCAAACCACCTACAGTACTAATTTTATTTTTAATCCCTTTGACAACAGACAAAATACTATCTATCACATCTTCAGATAATTTGTCTTTACCAGCAAATACTTGATTTGATAATAAATCACGCACCGCAATTATTTTTTTACGATTACGAAAAAAATCAAAAATTACATTGCTAAAAAAATCTTTATTTGCTTTATCAAAATTTAAACCTTGTTTGGCTATCAAACGGTCTATAATTTTTTCTATGCTGTATTTGTGGCTAGTATCTGTAGTCATAGTTTTAGCAACCTCATCCAATTGTTTTTTATCATCTGGATGAAAAGAAAAATCAGCTTTGTTATCTGATTTACCAGTCAAAGTAGTCGGAGCAACAAAATTGTCATCAGCTGGAGATGTATTTATATTAGCTTCCATTTGTTGAACAATTGGTTCGATTGGTTTTAGTGAAGACAATAAACCAGATTTTTTGCTGGTGTCCTTGTTTTTAAAAGGATGAATACGTCCTGATGTATCTTTAATCAATAAATCATCAACCCATTTATCCTGATTTTTTTGCTTACTTAAATTTGCCATTTTGTTTCTATATTATAACATATTTTACTCCAACTCGCCAATAAAAATACCCCCTCTTTTTCTCCCCCTAGTTTAGGGGGAGATGCCCAAAGGGCAGAGGGGGTATTTAAAAAAAATATTAAAATATTTAAGAAACTCTTTCTACGTATTCACCTGATTCTATATTGATGACTACTTTATCACCTGTTTTTATAAATAATGGTGTCCGAACTTCTATACCTGTTTCCAATGTCACTGATTTGGTGACTGCTCCTGCACTATTTCCTTTAATACCCTCTGGAGCAGCAGTGACTTCTAGGCTTATCTTTGTAGGTAAAGCAAGCGCTACTGGTTTGTCATTGTAAATCATAACATCAAGGGTTTGTCCTTCTTTGAGATATTTTGTCATATCACCAACAGTACCTTTATCAAACTCAAATTGTTCAAAACTTTCGTTGTCCATAAAAACAAACATATCGTCTTGTTGGTACAAAAAATTTGCTTTCCGGTGAGACAAATCTGCTGCTTCAATATTGTCGGCTCCTGAAAATGTTTTTTCTAAAGTCGAGCCAGAAACCAAATTTTTGAGTTTTGTTTTGACTACTGCTCCACCACGAGCTACTTTGATATGTTGAGCCAAAACTACTTGATAAGGTTCGTTATTAATAGAAATAATACGACCTATTTTTAGATCACTGAGTGACAACATGTTTATTTAGAAACAAATGGCAATAGAGCCATAAAACGAGCTCGTTTGATAGCTTGAGATATTTTGCGTTGATGTTTAGAACAAACACCACTTCTACGTTTTGGTACTATTTTGCCATAAGAAGAAGTAAATCGTTTGAGTGATTGCCAATCTTTATAGTCTAAATAGTCAACACTATTGACGCAAAAATAACAATATTTATCTTTTAATTTTTTATGCATATTTTTAAAATTTTATTATAAATTAGAAAGGAATGTCTTCGATGCTGATTTCTTCTTCACCACCTGATGCAGGTTTTGGGCTATCAGCTGGAGCTGATGGCTCTGGCTGAGAATAATCGCTAGCTGGAGATGGTTGAGATCCTTCACCACCACCTGTAGGAGCACCTGCTCTATCTAGCATGATCATATTATCAGCAATGATTTCGGTCTTATAACGTTTGATACCATTTGGATCATCCCAAGTACGAGTTTCCAAACGTCCTTCTAAATAAGTTTTGGCTCCTTTTTTGAGGTATTGACTAGTGATTTCAGCCAAACGCCCCCAAGCTACTATATTGTGAAATTCTGCTTTAGTTTGTTTTTGATCGTTAGCATCTTTCCAAACTCTATTGGTAGCAATTGAAAAAGAAGTTACATTACGACCATTTGGAGTAGTCCGCATTTCTGGATCACGAACAATATTTCCAATGACCATTACTTTGTTTAAATCCATATAATTATTTTAATATATTAATCAATTTCTGGTCCTTTTTCCAAAAGCTCATCAAGCTTTTTGTCAATATCATCTAAATTGACCTTGGCATCTTTTGGTTCTTGTGTTGGTTCTGCCTTTGGCATTGGGACTGGTTTGATAGGCCGCGGCTGTGGTTTGATAGCTTTGCCTGGTTTCTTAGATGCTGGTTTTTCCTCAAGTGAGCTGATTGGCTTGGTTTTGATATTGGCGTCTTTTTTGATAATCAAATGACGCAACAAAGCATTATTGTGTTTTAATTTTGTATCAAGCTCACGCAAGGCTTCTGGATTTTCAGTACCAAATTCTAAAAAAACATAAAAACCATGCTTTTGCTTTTTGATAGGATAAGCTAGCTTTTTACGGCCAAGCAAATAAGGCTGCTTGGTAACTGTAGCCTTTGCATGTTTGATATAGTCCAAAATCTCCTCTTGAACTTTTGAGTGTTCAGTTTCGGGCAGATTTGAACTAATAATAAACGATAGTTCGTAGTTCATACTTTTTTTGTTAATTACCTTATCTTCTTAAAATCAAGACAAGGGTTTACCCTTTATTTTGGGTAACGTGGTTAATTAATCAAAATACGCTTTTACTTGCAATACTCTAACATAAAATATATTTTAAGTCAAGGTCAATATTTAACTTGTTTTTGGCTGGTTTTAGCCAAAAAATAGACAGTATTATATTGTTTTTATTTCGAATTAATAGTATGATAAATCTATGAAATATATTTTTATACTGGGTCAATCTACTGACCTAGCCAAACAAGAACTTATAAATATCTTGAATAAGCCAAACGATAAGATAGAATTAATAGGCCAGAATTTTATATTGGCAGAAACAGAACAAGAAGCCAAAAAACTAATGTCTATATTGGGTGGTACTATCAAGATTGCCAAATATTTGGATACTATAGATAATTTAGATCAACTTGATACTAAACAATGGCAAAGTTGCTTAAATTTAGATAAAGCCAAAAAAAATAACTATGGCTTTAGTTTATATAATGATTCCAAAAAAACTTGGCATTATTTATATAAATTATCTTTGCAACTAAAAAAAGAACTAAAATCTCAAGAATACAAAGCTCGTCTAGTAACTGGAAAACAAGATGCTTTGTCATCTGTAATTATTGAAAAAAATAATTTATTAAATAATGAATTATTAATTATTAAAAATAATAATGATTATTTGTTGGCTATTACTGAAGCTATCCAAGATTTTGCCAAATATGGTCATCGTGATATGAATCGTCCTCAACGAGATGACCGCTCTGGTATGACACCACCAAAAGTCGCACAGATGATGATCAATCTAGCTGGACCAGATAGACAAAAAAATATCTTAGATCCATTTTGTGGATCGGGTACTATCCTCCAAGAAGCTGCTTTACAAAATTTTTCTCAAATATTTGGTACAGATAATAATAAAAAAACTATCAGTGACGCTAAAGCAAATCTTGACTGGCTAAAAACTGAATATAATTTTGAATCCAATATAAACATTCAGTTAGCTGATGTAAAAAATTTAAGTAAAAAATTTGATGCTAATTCTATAGATTTGATAGTCACTGAACCCTTTATGGGTGATGCTCGCCTCTTGCATAACACCAATGACACAAAAACTATCCAAAAAATTAATCACGAACTACAAGAATTATATTTATCTGCTTTTCAAGAATTCAAAAAAATATTAAAAACTAATTCTAAAATAGTTTTTATTTTTCCAATCCTTAATATTAATAATCAAAAAAACTACACCATTGATGTAGATAATATCTCTAAGCTTGGTTTTGAATTGCAGCCACCTAGTATAAAATCCTCTCAGCTCTCACCAGCTGGAAACATAATCTATAGTAGAGACGGTCAAAAAGTCCTACGAGAAATTACTATCTGGACAAGCAAAAACTAGACTGGATGAAGCCAGACTAGCTGATTATTAGTTAATTCTAAATCACGCCATTTGAGGCGTCCATCTACAGAATCTAAAAACACTATTTGCCCAGAACCTGGAACCAAACTAGTCAAATACAAGGCGCGCAAAGTCGCGTCTGTTTCATTTAGTTTTAATTTATCCACCAAAATCATCTCTAAAAAAAGACGTCTAGTCAATAATTTATCTTGATTGTTATCTAACCAATTTTCAGTAGCTCGATTATAACGAATACCTACAAAACGCTTGAGAATATTATGAAAACGATTATCTTCCTTGATCATTATGTCAAAAGATTTCTTTTCCAATAAGACTTTGATACAAGTCAAAACTTTGGGTTTGTCCTGAAGACCAAGTGCCTTCCATAAAATATTTCTAATTTTGTATATTTCATTATCTGCTTCAGATAATATAAAATCATTTGGCAATAATTCTTTGGAAATATTAACAATATCTTGTTTAAATCTATTTACAATATTATCTATATTAACTGGTTTACTTTCAGATTGTTTGGCACTTGCCTTATATTCAGTAGCTTCTAGAATACCAGCTGATTTGTAAAAATCTATTTCAATATTATCATCATAAGATGTCAATACAAAACGCAAAGATTCTCTTTCTGTTTCAGTCAAAATTTTGACATTTTTGGCTTTGGCTAAATACTTTGATCTCTGCAAAGAATTGTGATATCCAGCTCCCAAAAAATGTATATAATCTTTGATCCAATTATTTACAGTCGGGCCTACTCGTCGGCCACTTTTGTTTATGATTTTTTTGGCTGACAAACGTAAATCACCAAAATCATCATAAACAGACAAAGCTCGTTTGACTGTAGAGACTTCATGATCTGGAAATAGCTTTTTTTGTACTATGGATTTACGAAAATGCTTGGGACGAGGTACCTTGCCACCCAAACGCAAAATAAGCCTATCAACAGTCTTTAGATAGTCCTGTAAGGGCCATAAAACATTATAAGCAATCTCTAGAGAAATAGCTCGTAAATCATAATATTTAGCTCTTTCCATTTCTTGAAGTTTGGTAGGAAGATCTAAAGGATCTATTCTCTGCAAAAATAAATCACCCTGTAAATCTATAATAAAATCAAGCTGATCTCTATTTAAATTAAAAGTATCAGCCAACAAAGTATTGAAGTCACTAATGTCTTCAGTTAAAATGACTTCCCGAACTTCTTCAGGAATGTTTTTCCAATCTGTTATTTCCATTTAAAATATTATCCAATCCCCTCTTTACTTAAGGCAGCTTTCATTTCTGGAGTCAAACCACCAGCTGCTGATGAGTGTACAATTCTCTCCAGACTACCTTTATCAAGTTTTAATAATTGTTCTTTTTTAAGACCAGCTGCAAATTTACGCAAAGCATCTTCAGTTTTGTGTACCAAATGAGCGTGTTCTAAATTAGCTTTGGCTAGATCGTCTGGACTAACACCCTCAGCTAATGCTTTTGTTATATAGGTACTAATATCACCATCATCTACAGATTTACTAGTAACTGGATCATTGAGCATAGCTTGGATATTACCTTGCTTAACTTGATTCTGAACAACCAATTTAACTTGAGCGGCTGTACCTTCAGATTTCATTTCAGTCACTTGTGTTCCTTTAGCTTTACCTGATACTGCATCAAACAAATTACCTTCCAATTTAAGCATTTCTTTACCAGTCATTGCTTTAACTAATGCATCTGCAAATCCTTTTTGATCTGCCGTCATTACATTTGGGTTATTAGAGTCACCCAAATCTTTATAACGATCTTGCAAACCAGAATCTTTTCCATCAAATTTTGCTTGTAAAACACTAGCTTTAAACAAAGATGACTCTGTATCGCCCATATTAGATGCGCCATTATTAATAGAACCATTACTATTATTAGCAGCAATAGAGGCACCGATAGCATCCATCATAGCTTTTTGATCTTTTGTTTCCATGTTATCCATGACTCTAGACAAAGCTTTGCCATCTTGTTGAACCACAACATCCATAACATCATCACTAGCACCTTCCATATTCATCCTAGCCAAAGCACTCGGACCATGTTCATCTAATTGAGATTGCATAGATTCTCTTGTATGAAGTCCACCAAATCTAGATTTTAGTCTATCTCCTTGTTCTGGATCACCACCTGTTTCCAAAATTCTAAGTCCTTCTCTAGCTTCTACTATATCTTTATATTTACCATGTTTTGCTTTATCACGAGCCAAAGAAAGATCAGCTGAGGTAGTCATACTTTTTGGTTTGTACCAAGCATCAACTCTTGATTGTTTAAAGGCTGTGCCATATTTACTAGCTACACCTTCTTCTTTTTTGACTATAGAAGCATCACGTCTAGCAATCCGACGACTGTCAGCTCGTATGCCAGCCCTCTGTAAAGCGCCCCCTGACAAAGCATTGGCCCAACCCATACCTTTTCTAGCTTGACCATCTTTTATCAAGCCAGAAGCAGTAAAATCATGTCCTCTAGCTACTCCCTTTTTGGCTAAACCACCAGCTCGACGACCAATCCGACCAGGTGCAGCACCAATACCAGAAGCAGCTTTACCAGCTAAACTAGCTCCAACACCACCAGATTTGGCTGACATTTGTAAACCAGCCATCAACATTGCAATACCAATTACAAAATTTATCAAATTTGCAGGTGAAGCAGCTTTACTAACATCCGCTCCAATATCAGCACCTCTTATAGCATTATTAGGTTCTTTTTCTATTATTTTCTTACCAATTTCTGCACTACCTGTAATAGTAAAAGATAGCCACAAGAAAAACACCAACGAGGGCCCGACAACTATATCTTTGATAAGTTCTTGAACCCATTCATTGTAAAATCTTTGTGTATCTGGAAATGTATAAGCCAAAAAAGCTATCGGTGCTAGTACTATCTCAATCCATAATTTTACTATCCTCATAGCCAACATCATCATATAAACACCTACAATAACTACAGTTATTATCAACATGATAGCTCCCAAAAACATAGCTGCTACAACGTTTATAGTTCCTGCTCCATTTTCTGCGGCCTTCATAACATTATCAAGACCCAAAGCTACCATTATATTACCAGCTGCCACATCTTTTATAGCACTAACAAAAGTCAACATTATAATTTGCGATAAATCAATCACCAATCCTACAATAGTCATAGAAAAATTGATCAAAATAGCCATGATCAAAAAACGAGATAATAATTGTCGATAACCATATTTTTGAATACGCAAAATTGTAGAAAAAGCAATCACCAACAAAACCAAGATAAAAAACATATTTGCCAAATCACGCAAAGCCCGCCAACCTGCACCCACACCACTTTGTCCAGTAAAATTATTGTATTGGGCAATCATTGGTAATATCCAAAGTTCAAGTTCCAAAAGTTTGGAAAATGGTTTGATTACAATCCAATAAATAATATCTCCTAAAAATTCAGATAAATCAAAAGCAAAAGCAAATTGTGGAATCAATAAACCAACTGCTAAAATAGTAACCAACAACCATACTTTGTTTGAGGATAATTTTTTCAGTGCTAATGTCATAAATATACTATTTTTAAAAATTTATTATTCATTACGTATTATAATCCAACCATCAAATTCTTCAGTACGGGTTTGGCCCCATCTGTCTGTCACTGTGACTGATGGTTTATAGCATGCAGCATTAGGATAACCCAGAACACCCCGAGTAGCACAATCAAAAATAGCATCATAAACATAATCATTGTAAAAGACCTTATAACCTTCACGACAAGCTCGAGTTTCACCACCAAAACCTTGTAAAGAGCCATCAGCTGGTCCATTGGCTGGAGAATACTCTGTTTGAGTATATTCTTGAGTTGGTTTACAACTTTCCATACTATTTTTATAACGACCTGGATATGATGAAACAGCGTTGCTATCATTCCAATCAATATCAATATTAGTGATAGGCATATGATCAGGATGAGCATGATAAAAGAATTTTAGGGCTACAAACAGAGAACCACGCCCTATAACCTCATCTCCTACATCATTTAAATTGTTGATAGTAATACCATTATTTGCAATGATAGGGTCAACTAGACTTGTACAAAGCTCATTGCCATCACAAACTTGGAGAATCTGTGGATCATAATCTTCTCCAGTAAAAGGATTGTCTACCCAACCAACATCTGGAGATTCAAAAAGATTATCTACAAAAACATACTCATATGTGTCATCAACTTGATCTGTAGGTGCATCTGTGTCAGTCCAAATAAAATTATAAGTGTTAGCAAATAAATAAAGTAATTTGTTTGCAGCACTTATCCAATCAGGATCATCTTCAGTACTAGGAGGAGTACTTGGGTCAGTATCATGTTCAAAAAAAGTTGCAACTGATAAATCAGAATAATGACTACCTGAAATAGGTACTCTAGTAACAACTACTTCAGTATCGGGACTACCCCAAGCAGAACCAAAAGGACTATATGGATCAAAATTTATTTGCCCATCAATAGTCACTAATCCTCTCATAAAAATCTCAGGACCTTCTTTGTACTCAATAGATGGTAAAGAATTATAATAATATGAATCCCAATTAAATATCTTGTTTTCAGGATATAAATCATAACTACGATGCCAAATATCTGTTCTAACCCAAGAATTGTTACCAAGAGAATCTAATTGAGTAACTAGACTACATTGTTGATAACAACCATCTTCATCCAAACTACCAAGATTACAAGGTGTGCCAGAAGATGAAGCAATATATGTTTCCGGACAAACAACTTCAACCCACCACCCATTCCAATTAAACACACCACCTGGCCAATGCCAAATATAATAACAACTATCAAAATCAATCATGCCAGATTGAGAAAGTACACAGACATCACCCGCACCACAATCTCCATCTACTTCACATTGTGTATCTGGATTACCTTCACAATGACCAATATTATAAGGATTAATACAAGCTGTTTCATTCTCTGATTGTAAACACTCTTCTACTCCATTAGGACCATTAACTAATGACACTCTCACTTCTAAAGTATCCAGAGGTAATGTCTCATCTATTGGTATATCTTCATCTATTGGTGTGGCTATTGTTGTATAATCTTCACCACCTCCCAATACAAAAATCCTATCCCAACAACCCTGTATTCCAATTGGATCAAGGGTATCATCACTTGGATCATCAGGAGTACCTCCATCATTTACAGAATATTCAATACCACCAAATTCATCACAAAAATCAATATTAGTTACCGCACCGCCTAATTCATCATAAACATCATGACCAGGTAAAGAAAGTGACTCTACACAATGAACAAATTTACAATTTGGATTATCATAACATAAACTATCATCAGCACCAGCACCAAGCATTACTGCTACAGTAGAAGTCGCTCTTTCTACACAATTATTAACTTCAGATAAACAATCTTCCAGTGGCCAAGTAGGATTATCTATTTGACATTGAGCACAAGCAGCATCACATTCTAATTCAGTCAGACATTCTGGAAAAGGATGAGCTGGATGGTCTATGTCATATTTTGGTTCTATCCAAGACCATGGTTTGATACCATCAGTAGTATTATTTCTAATTTCTTCATAAAGAGTATCTGGACCAGTAGTAGGCTTTAGACAAGTTCTACCTAAATTTGTTGGAGGTGCTTCACTACAATCAGTTTGAGTACAGAGCCATTCTGTTTGTTCTATACTAGCATTGACATAAATATTGTAACTAAGTGGATTACAATATCTCCATTTATAATGACGGCGAGGTCCTCCCCAACCACAATGTTTACCTTGATATCTCTGTCGAAATTTAGCTTCGTGCCAACCAACTCCACAACTAGTTTGTGAACCATTACCATGATCATTACTACAAGTATAAGTTTTTACTACTTTACGATCTTGCAAAGGAATACCAACACTCCACTTTTCATTACCATTATATTTTATTTGTTCATCATAATAAAAATATTCTATAGATGGCCCCAAAGCAGGATTAACATAAAATATTTCATCTAGTTGTGTAAATGGTAAAATAGGTATTGGTGAAGCCAAATTACAATCACTATCACCGTCACGACAAAAATCTCCTCCATTAAACAATGAATCATATTTAGAAGAAAGAGGAAAATTCTGATAAGAGGTGGAATCATGATTTTCTGCGGTAGCTGTATTTTTTTCAATAAAATCAACTCCTAAACCAGTATCTAAAATATTAATTAAACTTGAATCTTCACCAGTATAATCACCTGTTTGATCCATCAAAGGACTAGGAAGAGCCCCTGGACCATCATCTTCATCTATAACTCCATCATCAGCAGGTGATTGTAAATATTTTGTCCTTTTACTAGTGTCAAGATAACCATTAACAATAACATCACCATAATCTTCTGCTATATCAAGATGAACTCTAGTGCCGGCTGGTACTTCAACTAAAACAGTACAATAATCCATGGTTTCACCAATAGTAAATTTATTGAGACAATAAGTCCTTTTTTCTTCCAAAGTATATGGCTCAGCTACTGCACAAAACAAAGCATCTTGACCAGAAGGATTATAATATCCAGCCTCTACATAATTATCAAATAAAGAGTTGGTACCTTCTATTTTTTGAACTGGATACCATTGATTACAGTTATAAGTACCTCCTTTATCGTCAATAAGACTAGATGATTTATCATGTTCTATACAAACACCTGACCAATTATAAACTAATTCTATTTTTTTGGCTGGTTCACAACGACCATCAAAACGACCAGATACAGTATCACAAGCAATATTGTCATCACAACTTGGCAAATCAATCTCACCAGAAGTACAAATACCTTTAGGTTTGTCTGCGTCTTTTGAATAATATCTGATATGTCCACTATTACCAAAAGTAATCTTGGTATATGTTTCTTCACAACCGTTTGGTATATATTCATCTTCTCCATCTTCACTAGGGATACCTGTATCACAAATATTAGCATTAATATAAGATTGCAATCTGTCCTTACCGTCTTCACCTCTAGATATATCTTTAGGAAAAGGTGCATCTGAAGTAGCATAACCACGTGACTCTATACCAAATCTATCAACAACATCATCCTCAAGACGTGGATTGAGCCAACAGGTCTCATCCCAACAAGTACCATAAAAATATCCAAATTCAGACACACTACAAGGTTGACCATCATAAAGTCCAGGCTCATGATCTATGTCATCATAACAATCGTAAAATACAGTACGACTAAGATCATCATTAAAATAACAATCAGGATAATCCTCATCAATACTAAGCCAATTACAAGCATCAAATACTAAACGTGGATTATCCAGTTCTTCGTCAGTAGTAGTATTAAAATTATAAGATATCAAACTATCAATTGGTAACATATTTAGCATAGACATACCAGTATATTCTAAATCTGACCAATCAAGATGATCATTTGTTCCACTTGTTCTACTCTGATATACCTCAGTTTCTAGAGCAAATAAATCATCACCAGCTTTCCAGCGTTTACATTTTGTAATATTATTTTCACTATCATACTCTTCGCAAATATCAAGTTTGTCACAAATAATCTCATACTCATTGGTAAGATCATTAAAAGCAGCAGAGGCTGATTTACAAGACATCCATTCAGCACATTGTCTATCTTTATCTACTTTGACCAATACATTAGCCGTATTTTCACAACTATCATCAACATCAGGACAAACAAAAGGGCTGACCGGTCTATTTTCTTCAGTATTTTGATCATAAGTAGTTATAGTATCGTAAAGAGTAACAATCTCCCTGTGATCAGCGTCCCAATTGTTGGTTTCATAAAGCAAGATACAACCATTATTTCTATCAACTACTCCACTACAGCTACTTTCGTCTATTTTTTCATTGTTATAATAATAATAAGTTTGACAAGCTGGGGTCCATATTTCATCAATAGCTTCACAATCAAATTTATTGAATTCATTTTCATCACTACACTCTCCGGTCGCACCATCAATAGTAGGATCACAACCAACTGGATCAGCTGAGTCTTTAAAGCCAGTACAAAGATTTTTACTTTGTGGACAAGTCGCCGCAATAGTAGAACTATATTCTAAATCAATATAACGATCCAAGACACCTGGTTCATCCTCATTTTGACCATCGCTACAACCTAAGGGATTGTCACTACCTAGAGTGCTTGATAGCCACCAACCATCAAACATTTGTTCATTACCTTCAAATTCATCAAAAGGATCAGTGTCAAAAATAGCCAAAACATTTTTTTGATAAGTACAAGTATTGTTGATTGGATCTTTGAAATAATATGTACCTTTATCTGATTGGAATTCTTCACACATCAAAGCATCTCCAATACACATAATAAACCCATACTGATCAGGGTCATTGATCTTATAAACTGTATTAAATTCATCATCTTCACCACCTCTGACTGGTAATCCTAGCATCTGACAACCCTTGTATTTAACATTACAATATTTACCAGAGTCTGGTACTAGATAATCTACATTATCAGCTAATACAGTAATTTCAGAATATTCATTTGTCCATATTTCTGGTAATACACAATCAGCTTCTGTAATAAAAGCAGGATCACTACAAGATGATGGATTAAAAGTTTGTTCAAAAGGATTGGTAGAATTGTGAGTATCAATCACAGGGGCACAACCAATAGCATCTTCACGACAAAGATGAGTAAATGATTTGAGATTATATCTATTGTTGTTGGTATCTACATACGCTTGACAACCTAAATGATAACCTTCATAGTGTAGATTACAAGACAATGGAGTATTCCAAGAATCTTTGATCACTGAAACACTGTCAGAAATTTCTTTGAGTATGACATTGTCTATAAATACATCGCTATCACTGACAATATTAAATGTCAAATCTACAGAATGATGAAAATCAGCTATGTCTATATAATGTGAAACGGAATAATAATGCCAATTACCAGCTTCTATATCAGTCAAAATATCATCTGAAGTAAAAGGATCCGGAAGACCTACTCCATCTATATCTTCATGGTTGAAAAATAAATCTACAGAATCTATAAAATCATCACCTTTCATCCACCAAGATAATTTATATAATTTTTTATTTTGCAACTCTACGTCATTTAAATCACGATTAAAAGCAGCAGGATCATTAATTTTCATAGAATGACCATTGTTGGCTAGGGATTCATTGGAAATATCCAAGTCACCATCCCATGGTTCATAACTACCACTTTCAAAATTATCACTAAAGATATTGCGGATATTATTGGCAGTATTGCCATAATATTCACGACAACCTAGCTCAGCTGCAGAACAAGCTCTACTCAAAGATGGAATAGCTCGAAACTCTGTAGCAGTCAAAGTACGGCGATAATCATGACAGTCATTGCTAGCAAAGATAACCCTATCTTGCAAACGGAAATGACTATCATTGTCTTCATCAAAAAACTCACGACAATTTGGATTGATTTCTGGGTCATCACAAATAGCTATAGTGTCTGCTGTATCATTGCAATCATCTGGAAAATTAATATCTATATTAGTACAAGGCGCATCACTCAAATTACTTTCTAGAGCAAACCAAGTCTTTAGCTGATAACCAGCCACATCATTACCTTCCCAAGTAAAATAACTCTTGGCATTTGAATTGTTTTGTAAAACACATTGACGTAAATAAGTATAATATTCACGACCTTCACCACCTTGAGCTACTTCATCTAGATTTGTAAATTCTTCACAACCAACTGCCAATAATGAGCATTGAGTAGCTGTATCAGCAATAAAATTGTAATATTCTACATCCAAATCCTCTTCAATAATATCAAAACGATCTGGCTGTTGGGCAAAAGTGGCATAATCAACGCACTCAAGAGGACAAAGATCATCCTGGGATATTACAGCCGGTATCATTGGATCACCATTTATCGGAGTATAACCCTGACAACCAACTTCATCAACTGTACACATCAATCTGTCACCATTGATGACTATACGTCCACCATCACCATAAGGTGAATAAGTAGTACCATTAGAGTCTACACTACTTACCATTTCTAATTTAACATCATCAAACCATAACAAGCCAGTGCCAGCACTGGTACTAACATCAAGTAATCCAGAATAAGTATATCTATTGGTAGTAAAAGTACAAGAAGCTCTTTGCATGTCTTCATCATCTGGTGTAAATTGCAAATCAATAGCTTGACTATGATTACCTACAGCTAGAGCACAAGTACCACCATTTTCTAGACCAGCTGCTTGACTAGTATCATCACAATCTCCACTAATATCACAGGCTTTTACCACTAAACGAGCTTCTATACCACCATAAATCTCGTGTTGAGCAGATTTAGCTGAAAAAACATAAGTAGTATTTGGTAATAAAATAATTTGTTGTCTTATAGCCTCAGTATCAGGATGACGGGGTGTATCAAAAATATAACCATTAGCTATCCTATCACCATCATAATCTGCACCGTCTGATGACCAACCATCAGGAATACCATCAGGATTGGCAAGATTTTCTCCATCCAAAAAGTCTTGGTTAAAGTCACCATTTGGTATAGAATTTATACCTCTATCAGCTGACAAAACAATATATTCAGAACAACCAGCTTCATCACTAGAACATTCTGATGCTCGTCTATTTAAAAATAAATCATCATCATCAATCTCAATGTCAGTCAAAATCCATTGACCATCAAAACTAAGATCTTGAGAATAACGTTTGCAACCAGCTTCATCACTAGTACAATAATCCAAACTACCTTCTATATATGAATTTGAACCAATGTCTTCGTTGTCAAAAGTCAGACAACCAGCATAAATATCGCCATCCTGACAAATATCAGCACCAAAACGCCAAATATTTTCTGTCTTAGTACAATAGCCAAATTGATTGTCTAGACAATTTCCAGCATCATCTTCACGCAAACAAACTTTAGCATCCACACAATTCTGTTGACGATTATTACTTTCATATGATTCCAAAGTTGAACTATAGACAAAAGCTTCACATAATACTGGCGGTGCCTTGAGTACCCAATCTCCATCTATTAAATGATAAAAAGGATTATGATCATTATAATCATCATCTGCATCATAAATACAATTTGATTCTGGTTTATCTTCAAAACAATCAATAGCTTCTTGTATGGTAACTGGATCTGTTACTGAACTACGAGAAGCTGCTATCTCCCAACCAATTGGAATAATATTGGCTTTTCTTAATTTGATTAGATTATGATAACAAAAAGCATCACGATAACATTCATCAGAATTATTTCTTTCAATATCATCTACCCCTATCAAAGCAGCGTTACCATTGATAATACCTTCATCAATAGCTTCTTGAATAGTCTTTTTGGCAGTAACGGCCTGTAAAAAAGTAGCCTTTATTACACAATTATCTGGTTGACGAAAATCTATTTGAGCTGGACAAATGACAAAATTTTCCAAAAGACTAAAGTCTGAAACTGGCTCTATAGTAACTTTTTTAAATTCTTGAAAAATATCCTGACCACGAGGATGTAAAATATCAGCACCACCTCTCAATTTATTTAAAATACTATCTCTATAGCCATCATATATACCATCATCAGAACCAAACAAAGAGTGCATACCTCTTTGTACATAATGCTTCAATAATTTTGAAGTAAATGTGTTCATAAACATACTAGCCGATTGTTTGATGATATCAGAAAGACTTGTAGCTTCACCTCGTTGAGCTATTTTCAATTCTTCTTGAGTAGATAAATTTGAGGCTTCAAACTGAGATTCAAATAAATTGGATTGAGCTGAACAATGAGTTTTGACCTGCTCGGTAATCACTTTTTTATCATCTATATAACCCTGACATTCCTCTGCTGATAATTCTGAAACTCTTATAGCTTCTTCCTCAAGCTGTTTACCCTTTTCCATAATTTTTGAATAAACACCAAAATCACTTTGTTCTAAACTAAAACTCTTCCAAAAAGTATTCCAGCTTTCACCGCCAGCTTTAGGATTTAATTGTATTTTTGTCAAACCACCAAAAGGATCACCTTCAATATCAGTGAAATCAGTAGCAAAATCTTCCCATTTACGTTGTACATCTCGCCAATCACATTTTGGTTTGGGAGGATCTTTAGAATCAACCAAAGCTAAGGTAGCTGTCAATTTTACATCAAGAGAAGGATCACAAAGATTAATACCTAATTCATCAAAACCGGCGCTAGTCAATTCACCCATAAAATCTCCTACTGCTGCATCTTGCGCTTTTTGTAAAGAATCTTTAATACTCAGCGTCCGAAACTGTGGTTTGCCACCTGGACCACCAGTTGCTAGTTGGGTAGCAATGTCATGAGAAAAAGTATTCATATACATTGACAAAGTTTGAGTAGCTAACTGAGTACCAACTCTACCTTTAACCTGACTATAAACCCACTTAACCGTTGTCCAAACTCTACTAGCAACTCTTTGCACAACAGCGGCTGGATCTGTAAACTGAGCTTGAGCTGGCTGAGGAGTAAAAATAACTGGCAACAGTATAATAATTGCCAACAAAACACCTAATAAAGTTTTTTTGATATTCATAATATCTATTTAATATTTATTTTATTCTCCTAATGAAAACTGATCACGAATTTGTAATAATTCATCATCAGTCAAATTATTTATTTCTGTTTCATCAGATCCTGGCTGAGATAATAAAAATGTTCTAATCTCTTCTGGCGTACTATCTAAAAACGAATCATCAGTAAGGATAATACCACTTTCATAGACTGTTTGAAAAAGAACCATTAAATCTTCGTCTGTTAGTTCATCGACTTCTTCTTGAGTCATGCCATTTTCTAACAAAAATTGTCTAAATTCATTAGCTGCAGCTTGTTGGACAGTCAAATCAGGATCTACTACTACATCTTGAATAATATCACTAATTTTGGTAGTTGGAGTGATAAAACGTAATAAACTACAATTTTGACCAACCGGACAAAGTGGATCATTACCACTGGTTACTTCTTCATAATCATTAAAACCATCACTATCAGTATCAGGTAAAAACATACTAGTATGGTATTGATAAATCTCTTGATAATTATTAAGACCATCTTGATCAGTATCTTTATTTTTGAGATCTTCTATAGAATCCTCACTAGTATCATCTATTTGTTCCAAAATCCAATCCGGTACATTATTGGCAAGTGGATCTGTAATATTGGAATATAAAAATCTAACTCCTAGCCAGATAATAATAATACTTAATATCAAAAAAGGCCAAAAAACACGGTGTTGTTTTTGATTAATAGTGATTCCTTGAGAATAATTGGCTTCTACATTATTCCTAGGTCTTGCCTCTAAAAATTCGTCTTTATCAGTTTTGACTTTATATAATTTTTTTGCCATTTATAGTTTTTAGATTAACTTAATTATAACATAAAATAAGTAATTTTCCAAAACAAAAATACCCCCTCTGTCCTCTGGACATCTCCCCCTAGACTAGGGGGAGAAAAAGAGGGGGTATTTTATAAACTTTTAGTTAAATCTATCCAGTTTTCTATAGACAATTTTTCAGCTCGAATATTCTTGTCTAGTCCTAATTCTTCAAAAACTTTATTTATTTTTACTTTATCAATCTCTTGATCTGTCAATAAATTATTCAATAATTTTTTACGTTTATGACTCATACCCCTCTTAATAAGTTGCCAGACCTTTTTTTCTTCTACTTTATATTGCCAAGTATGAATATTATCTATCTTAATAACAGCTGAGTCAACTTTTGGTACTGGATAAAAATCATTTTTATCAACTTTTTTTACAATTTCAGCCCTAGCATAAAAAGCTACTGACAAAGACAACAAACTTTGTTTGCCATCTTTTACCAAAATTCTATTGGCTACTTCTTGCTGAACCATCAAAATCATAGCTTGAGGCAAATTTTTAACAGTCAAAAATTTTTGCATAAATTTGCCAGTCAAATAATATGGAATATTAGCAACTATCTTATAGTCTTGCGTTGGTAATTGCTGATCAGTGACAGACAAAATATCTTGCCAAATAATTTCTAGATTTTTATTTACTTTTTTTAATCTATTCAAAATAATTTCAAAATTTTTGTCTATTTCAAAAGCAGTTACTTGCTCAGCCTGAGCTACCAATCTTTGTGTCAAAGCTCCTAGGCCAGGCCCAACTTCAACAATAATATCATCTAATTTGATATCAGCCGCTATCATAATATCGTCCAAAACCTGATCAGATACCAAAAAATTTTGACCCCTAACTTTGTTGGGGGTCAACCCATATTGTTTAAGCAAAAATTGTAATTCTTCTAAATTCATTGATTTTTATAATAATAAGTATAACAAAGACATACCACCAGCTAACACAAAAGTCAATTGAAAAGCAGTCATTTCGTCAGCTACAAATGCTGTCAACACAAAGATCAACACTAGAGCAGTGATTTTACCAACTACCAAACTCATTTCAAAAAATAAAATCACATCCATAACGCTATGTCTCTCCTCTTTTTGAAGGCTTTTGGCATTTTCATAAGTAATAGCCATCAATGGCACACCAATAGTATTTTTACCCAAGCGTGACATAGTATCTACAAAAAATATTCCAATCTTGGTGAAGATAAAAATTCTCACAAACCAAGCAATGGCATAAAAAGCACTACCCAAACGTAATATCTTTCGTTTGTTGCGTTTGTCAGACAATTTACCTATATACAAAGTAAGTAAAGTTGTAATCAAGGTAGCCACTGTCACTACTAGACCAATATCCAAAATATCACTGATCACCAAAGATATAAAAACCGGCCAGACTACCAAGACAATCAACTCTTCACCAAAACCTAAGTAAGCCAAAAATGATTTTCGATTTTTCTTGGCAAATAAATTTGTATAAGCTTTTTTATAATCTGTGTGTCGTGGTTTCCATTTTTCTTTGGTAATCAAAGTAGGGATATTGGAAGCCAAAAATATAACAGATGAAACCATAAACAAAGCTCCAAAGCCCCATTGACTAATAATAAAACCAGCCAAAACAGGCCCAATAATATAAACCAAAGAAGTCACTACTGTGATAGCACCTATTTCACGACCTTCTTCTTCATCATCAGAATAGCGAGCAAAATTGGCATGATAAGCTGTCCAATAAAAAGTTTTTTGGACTGCCAGCAAAGCTGGAGCTAAATAAAACAACCATGGAACATAAGCTATAAAAAATAAACTAACATAAAAACCAATATACAAAAAAGTACCAATCAACATACCAATTTCATAACCATAACGTCTTGCAAATTTACCACCCAAAGGCATCAGTACAAAATAAAGAGCATAAGTAATCAGATAAAAAAGCATAATATTTTGCAAAGAATAACCTATCTTATACAAATAAATTGGCTCAAAGATCATGACCATTGCCAAAGCAAGACTAACTATCAGAGAAGACATAAATAATTCACGTACTTGACGCTTCATGCGATGAGGTAAAACACTTTTTATAGAATGCAACATATATTATTTTAAATATTAATTTTTAAATTGCCCTGTCGTAAAATTTCAGCTTGTTGATCTGTAAATTTTACTATAGTACTAGGCTTATTTTTTGCTAAGTAACCAGCATTGATAAATAAATCTAGTTGTTGTTGATTTTTGAATTGTTCTCTGACTTGCTCAGGGCCATAACAATCATCTTGACCAGATATATTGGCTGAAGTAGCAATAATTGGTCCACCAAAAGATTTTACTAATTCATTGGCAAAAGTATGATCAGAAACTCGCAAGGCTAAATAATCGCTGCAATGATCAGGCCAATTGCAATTGCGAAATGGTAATATTAAGGTCAAAGCACCAGGCCAATGTATTTCTGCCAAACGCCTAGCTTCATCAGGAAAATTGACTATAGTCCTGGCAGTATCTAAATCAGGCACCAAAACTGAAAGTTTATGTTCTTTGTCTCTATTTTTTATATTATAAACTTTGTCTATTGCTGACTTATTATAAAAATCTGCACCCAAGCCATAGGAAGTCTCAGTTGGATAAACAATCACTCCTCCACTATTTATAATATCCAGAGCTTGTTGCAAAACTTGCAAACGATTATTATTATTTAAAACAACTTCTTTCATTCTTATTTGAGCCAACTAATAAAGAAAACAACAGTAGCAGCTAATATAAAACTAATTTGCATTGGTAAATAAAATAATAATCCAGCAACTATCAACAAACTAATCACTCTACCAATATTGATAGACATTTCTTTGATGACTGTATACTCATCTACATAATGTCCTTTGTCAGCGGCTTTTTCGTAAACCAAAGTATCCAGGGAAGTCCGTAATACTATCAAGGCTAAAATATGATAAGTTGAAGCCAAGAAAACATGAAAAGCTGAAACCACAGCTGCCTTCAAAATCCAAGCTGTAGAATTAAGAGCAATACCTATTTTGACCATTTTGGTTTTGTGAAATTTATCCAATAATTGCCCTATAAATAAGCGTAAAATAACTCCAACCAACAACACAGCTCCAGTAATCAAGCCAACAGCACTGTATTTTTCATCCAGAATCGTAAAAATAAATAAAGGCCAAAATAAACCTTGGATCACACCAATCGCTCCATCAGACATATAAGCTATAACCATACGTCTATTGAAAGAGTGGAAAAAATATTTAAAAGTTTCAATATAACTCCAACTATACTCTTCTTTGACTGGTGGCAATTTGGAAAATGGTATTATAGATAATAAACTAAAAGCAAAACCAATAACAGCTAAAACAGCAAAACTTGATTTTTCCAAAATAAAACCACCAATAACTGGAGCAATAACTCCCAAAAAAGAAGCTATTGAAAAAATCAAACTCAATTGTTTACCTCTAGTTTTTTTGTCAGACAGCTTGGCTGATTCGGTATGAAAAGGTAGCCAGAAAAAACTACGTACCAGTATCATAGCTGCTGCTGATAATATAAAATAAAAAAATGGGTCTTCAGTAAATTTATAAAAAGAATAAAAGAAAACCGCTCGAATAACAATAGAAAATAATAAACTAGATTTGATACCAATATTACCTATTATTTTGGCAGTAATAGGCAATAATAAAAAATATCCTAAAGAACCAATAATATAGTATAAAATTACATAATTTATATTATGTAATTGTTGATATAAAAAAATTGGCAAAAATAATGCAAAAATATTGATACCAAATTCCAAAACTAATTTTCCAGAATATAAAGAAATCAGGCCTTTAGAAAAACCAATTTTTTTATAATCTTTGATTAAACTCATTTATTTTTGTTTTTAAACAACTATAGAAATAATTCTATTCTTGATATGAATAAACTTTTTGACTGGTTTATTGTCTATAGCTTTTTTTATTTTATCTAGTTCTAAAATTTGTTTCTCAAGCTTTTTGCTTGGTGCAGTATCTAAAGGCAACTCTATTTCGTCTCTGACTTTACCATTGACCTGAATACCAAGAGTAATGTTTTGCTCTAACGCTAACTTGGCATCAGCTACTGGCCACTTGGCAGTATCTAGACTAGTTTTATTGCCTAAAATATTCCATAATTCTTCAGAAATATGTGGTGCAAACGGAGCTAATATTAATACAAAATCACTAAATAATTTTTTATTTATTTTATCTTGCTTATCTAAATAATTTGCTAAAATCATCATCTGAGAAATAGCAGTATTAAAGCTCATATTTGCAATATCATCACCAACTTTTTTGATAGTCTGATGCAAAATTTTGTCAGCTTCTTTGTCTACAAATTTATTATCTAGTTTGTCCTGTAGATTCCAGACTTTGTGTAAAAATCTAGATAAACCAATCAAACCTTTGTCATCCCAAGCTACATCTTGATCAAAAGGCCCCATAAACATTATATAAAGTCGGGTTGTATCAGCTCCGTATTTGTCTATATAAATATCAGGATTAACTACATTACCTTTGGACTTGGACATTTTGACACCGCCTTTACCCAAAATCATACCTTGAGCAGTACGTTTTTTGTAGGGCTCATCACCAATTGATTTTGGCACTACGCCAATATCATATAAAAATTTAAACACAAATCTTGAGTACAATAAATGCAGTGTAGTGTGCTCCATACCACCATTGTACCAATCTACTGGTAGCCAATGGGAAGCTTTTTTTGGATCTACTAATTGTTTGTCATTATCAGCATCACAATATCTGACAAAATACCAATTTGAGCCTGCCCAATTTGGCATGACATCTGTCTCACGACTCGCCACTCCTCCACACTTTGAACAAGTAGTATTGACCCATTTATCAACTTTGGCTAAAGGCGACTCACCGTCATCAGTTGGCATAAAATCTTTGATCTTTGGTAACTCGATTGGCAAATCTTTATCATCAACTGGCTGCCAATCACATTTTTCACAAAAAACCATTGGAATTGGCTCACCCCAATATCGTTGGCGAGAAAAAATCCAGTCTCGTAATCTATAATTAGTTGCAGCTTTGCCAAGTTTATTTTTTTCTAAATATTTTATTATTTTTTTCTGAAATTCTTCTGTTTTCAAACCATTAAATTCTCCAGAATTTATTATTTGATCTTTATCGTCTATTACTTTGATAATATCTAGTTTGTATTTTGTAGCAAATTCAAAATCTCTATCATCATGAGCCGGTACAGCCATGATGGCTCCTGTGCCATAATTCATCATTATATAATCAGCTACATAGACAGGAATAGATTTGTTGTTAACTGGATTGACAGCTTCTATCCCTTCTAGTTTTACACCTGTCTTATCTTTGTTGAGATCTGTACGCTCTAGATCAGATTTTTTCTGGGCTTGTTTTATATATTTCTGGACTTCTGCAAAATTAGAAATATTATCTTTGAATTTCTGAATAATTTCTTGCTCTGGAGCTACCACCATAAAAGTCGCACCAAATAAAGTATCTGGTCTAGTAGTAAATATTTTTAAATTTTCTGACTTGTCACTAGACTTGATTTTAAAATCAACTTCAGCACCTTGACTTTTGCCAATCCAATTAGTTTGTTGGGTCTTGATCTTGTCCAAGAAATCTACTTTGTCTAAACCGTCTAATAATCTATCAGCATAATCAGTAATCTTGAGCATCCATTGTTCTTTACTTTTTTTGACAACCTTGCCACCACAGCGTTCACAAACTCCTCCCACTACTTCTTCGTTGGCCAAACCGATTTTACAATCAGTACACCAATTGATAGTTTCGGTGGCTTTATAAGCTAGGCCTTTTTTGAACATCTGGATAAAAATCCACTGAGTCCATTTGTAATATTTGGGGTCTATGGTCTCTACATAACGAGACCAATCAAAAGAATATCCAGTAGATTTCAGTTGTCTGTTAAAATTGCTAATATTTTTGGTACTAGCTTGTTGCGGAGCAATTTTGTGTTTGATTGCAAAATTTTCAGTCGGCAAACCAAAAGCATCCATACCCATAGGATAAAGAACTTCTTTGCCAAGCATACGTTGTTGTCTACAAACAATGTCTAGTGCAGTATAAGAACGAAGATGTCCGGTGTGCAAACCATCGCCAGAAGGATAAGGAAATTCTACCAAGCCATAAAATTTAGCTTTCTTAGATTTTTCAATCGCTGAAAAAGTCTGGTTTTTCTCCCAAAACTTTTGCCATTTTTGTTCTATTTTATTGGGTTTATATTCCATAATTTTTTACAATTATAAACATATTTTACCAAATATAAGCCCAAAAATCAAACACAAACAAAAGCATTGACTATCGCTTTCGATTCTGTTATGGTATTATTTATATTACGCTATTATTTATTATTAATATAAATTTATTAGCCTGTTTTTCAAGAAAATTTTAAATAAGATTGCCCTAAAATCTACTGATGGATTATTATGGTTTGGTCGTTCTTTGGGCAGATTTTTTCGCACAGCTGGCATGGGTATATTGGTGATAGGCAAATTTACTGTTTTGCCTATTATTTTATTTATATACAAAATTACTCTACGCCTTAAAATAAAAACCAAAAAAATAAATATTTTGCATCTTAATTATGTAATATTTATAAAAAAATATTTACCAGCTCTAGTGATTATTATTATAATAATTTCTGTTAGTACCAATAATATCTTTGCTCAAAACTATAGCACAGAAGAATATGCCAATCGTACTCTACTTTCTTCTTTGATTACTTCTGATGAAGAAAGTTGGAGTGAACTAATCGAAGAATCTGGACCAGCTATAAATCAACCACAAGTATCCAATTATCTGGAAGATCAAGGTAATCTACAAGAAATTGTTATCAATACTCCTTTTGCAGACACAGAAGATAGTACAACCGAAGTTTCACCTGACTCTGCTACTTTGGTTTTGGTAAATCCGGAAGACACTGACATTTTAGAAAAATCAGGTGAAGGCAACAGAGCTGACGCTATTGAATATATTGTCCAGTCTGGAGATGTCCTAGGACATATTGCTGAAAAATTTAATGTAACAGTCAATACTCTTCTTTGGGAAAATGACTTGAGCTGGAATAGTACTATCCGCCCTGGTCAAAAGTTGACTATCCTACCAAACTCTGGTGTCAACCATGAAATAAAATCTGGCGATACTGTTTTGGCTATTGCTAAAAAATATCAAACAGAAGCAAGTGAAATTGTAGCCGCTAATAAATTGGCTGACTCTGGTGATATCCAGATTGGTGATTTACTCTTTATTCCTGGTGGAGTCAGACCAACAAAAGTTGTCTCTTCTTATAGACCACCCGCTCCAGTCTATAGCAATGAAAAATATGAAGACGCTCCAGTAGATACTGGTAGCAAACTCCTTTGGCCAAGCAATAGCCATACCATTACCCAATATTATCACTGGCGACATCATGGTGTAGATATTGCTGATAAGACTGGTACTCCTATCTACGCTTCTGAAGCTGGTAAAATAGAAAGATCTGGTTGGTCATCTGGCTATGGTTATAATGTAGTCGTCAATCATGGTAATGGTATAAAAACACTTTATGGTCATGCTTCTAAACTATTGGTCAGTAAAGGAGATTCTGTATCTCGTGGTGAGACTATTGCTTTGGTAGGATCAACTGGTTGGTCCACTGGTCCTCATATTCACTTTGAAGTTCGAGTCAATGATGTCCGTAAAAATCCACTAAATTATATTAAATAAAAAACAGCCTTGAGTATATTCGAAAGGCTGTTTTTTTATTAAAATCCTTATTCTAACATTCCTTCTCCGTTGGGATTATAACCGTTGGCTACTTCTTCTTGATCTGTATAGCCATCTCCATCTGTGTCTGGATTGTTTGGATCAGTATTCCAATAACTTTCTTCATGATCAGTCAAGCCATCACCATCACTATCAGGCAAAAAATCGGTATTTCCTCTAGTATTTGGATTATCAAAATTGACATTATTAGAAAACATATTCATTATAAACTCAGAAAAATATATTTCCCAAGTCAATACATTTTTTGGAACTATAATCTCTTTAGATTCTACAGCAGTTAGTAAATAATTAAACTCAAAATCATATTTAGCAGAAAATTCTTCTGAAATATAATTATAATTATCAACCATCATATCTACTCCTTGAATATTTTTGGTATCAGTATTTATCCATAAATAAAACTCAATTTTTTCAAAAAGACCCTGCATAGCTTGCCACATTTCTGGTTTGGTATTTTTGTATTCTTCAAATTTTTCTATCTCCATCCCTGGATACAATTCAATAAAAATATTTACAAGCTCTTCACTAACACCAGGCTTGGCTGAAAATTTTATTTGTTTAAATTTAGTATCAGCAACATTTTTACTTTGATGAGGGTCACTAATCTTAAAAAGATTTTTGTCTTTGGCTTTGATAATAAATTGACTCAATTTTTCATTTACCAATTCTATAAAATCTTGATCAGATGTTTTGTTCCAATCTTTAGTTGACCAAGAAATCCAACTATCACTTATATCAATATCATTGTCTGTAAAATCTGGCTGGTCATTATCATTTGCCGGCTGATCCATATAAGGCCACTTACTAGTATCTGTAAATAAAGCCAACCAAGTGCCTCCAGTTATAGGATAACTACCAAATTCTAAAGCTAGCATAGCATCAGGTCCTGCTTCATAGGCCAACTCTACAGCTGTGGTCCAATCAGCTTCACCATTATATGGTGGATCCAATACCCAATCTCCATAATCACCATTCATGCCCCCGACATCACCTGACACGCTATACATCAATAATAAATCTTTGGGAAACCAAGCTCGATAATATTTATAATCTTCGTCACTAAAGTCAAGCAACATCTCTGGAAAATTTACATAATGATCTATGTCCATAGTTGGTCCCTCAAAAGCTCGACGACTAATTTTGTTTGGTGTGTAGTCAGGGTTGCCATAAAAAAATGGCTCTTTTTGACCGTTTGGTAAATCACGAAAACGACGAGACGAACCATTGGTAATAATATCGCTATAACCATAATATTTTACAAAAATATTATGTAAATCTTCTTCAAACTTTAACATACGAGGATATTGTTCATTGATCCACCATTCATCTTGTTCTGTACGAGTATGTCCTCTACCTGGCCAAGCCTTATCCATATTGGCTTCTGTCATATCATCATCCCACCACAAAGCAGAGTGTCCCCAATCATCCAAAAATATTCCAGCAATACTGATATCTTGATCTTGTAATTCACCAATCCAGATATCAATACTATTAGTTAAATCTTCAAAATATTCATCAGATTGTACATAAGCATAAGGGCTGCCGTTTTGTTTTACATCAGAAGGAATACTACCATGACCTTGAGGATAGTTGTCAGTAATATAATACGGAGGTGCAGGGATAATATGTTTTTCACTAAAGACATTGGTATCTTTACCCCAAATATCCAAGTACATAAAAATCTTAGATTTGTTATGATCATTTACTATAGCATCCCAAGTATAATCTCCCATTATTAGATAATCATACATGTCAAAAATTGCATCTTCTGACATGCCATTGTTGTGATCTGGATCATGAATAGCATCGCTATATGAAAAACTCACTGTAGTATAAGGTCTGTCTTCTCTAATACCCAAGACCCCTATCTGCGGCAAAAGATTTTCTAAACTATCCATATCTGGCTTTAGATAAAACATATCATCAATTTTTTTGTAGTCTACTATAGTACTAAAGTTAGTGCCGGGTATGTCAATACTAAGATCAGCCTGACCAGCTAAATCATTATTGCTAGCATAATGACTAGTATCAAAATCTATAGATAAATTATCAAAAGTAAAAAAGCTACTAAAAGAATTATCTGGTAACTGCATGTCAGATACTTTAATAGAAAAAGTTGTATCTGCAGTATAATGAGTAAAATCTTCTCCCCATTGCCAAGTAGCTTGCTTGGCCAATAACATAGCTGCACCTTGTGCATAATACCACCAGCCAGCCAAACCAATAATTACTAAAAATAATACAACTAAAATAATACTTATTTTGGCTTTGAAGACAGATTTTTTTGAACTTGGAAGTGGATTGTTGTTTATCAAATCATCTTGAACAACATCCGTCTCATCCAAAATTTCGTCTTTATCATAAACGATTTTTGGTTTTTGAAATTCCATAAAATCAAATTAATATTTATATTTTAAGACAATTACCCTGTACCCAAGGGATTGTAACCATTAGTTACTTCTATACCATCCAAAAAACCATCTCCATCTGTATCTGGATTATTTGGATCTGTACCATAATACCTCTCTAAAGCATCAGATAGACCATCTTGATCAATATCATTGTCGGGTTGTATTTTACTACTATAAATATCAAATAATTTGCTTTGCCAATCTGTAATCTTATTTGGTTTTATAATTGTTTTAACTGTTGTTTGATTTATATAAAAACTTAAATTAATATCAAAAATAAAACTATAATCTTTGTTGGCTATGACAAAATCTTCAACAATAACTTCTAATCCATGCACCTCTTTGGTCTGACGATGAATCCAAATATAAAATTTTGTACGCTCTAAATCATGCTCCATTTGTTGCCATTGAACTGTATTGATCCTATGCCACGACTGAAATGATTGTTCTAAATCTGCATCCTCTCCCAAAATAGCCAATATAAATTCTTCTGCTTTATTATCTTTGATAGTTAGCTGAACTCTAGATAATTCACCACCAGGTACAGACATACGTTGGCGAGTATCTTTGATCTTAAAAAGATTGGTATTTTGTAGGTTGGCCATGATGTTGCCAATTTTATCACTAAAGTCTATAACAATATCTTGTGAAACCAATTCATCTTCTGATTCTGATTGAGTTAATTTCTCTTGAGGTAGTTCGATATGTATCCATTCATTTTTAGGAACATCATAAGAAGAATTAAGTTCTGATTCTGGTTCAGGGAAATATTCTTCGATATTTATATTTTGTATATCAAAAAATACTTCAGCTGGATTACCAACTGGGTCTATAATAAAATCATCATCAACTAAGGGGGTGTCTATAATAATTGGATCTACTTCAATCTTACAAATAAATGAACAACCGTCTCCATCTTGTCCATTGCCGTCATCACATTCTTCGGTTGGTCGATTGATCTCACCATCACCACAATATGGATCTATTTCGCAAATAGCAGAACAACCATCAAGATCTAAATTATTATTATCGTCACATTCTTCATTATCTTGGTTGATCTCACCATCACCACAGTATGGATCTGGATCCTCTATTTCAATCAAACAATCAGCAGAGCAACCATCACTATTATCTGTATTACCATCATCACACTCTTCACTGTCTTGGTTGACTATTCCATCGCCGCAAGTCACACCAGGGTCAATTTCTTCAATCAAACAAATACTAGAACAGCCATCACCATTTTGGGTATTACCATCATCACATTCTTCGCCTTCATCTTGATGACCATCACCACAGTATGGATCTGGATCTTCTATTTCAATAAGGCAAGCAGCTGAACAGCCATCACCATTTTGGGTATTTCCATCATCACACTCTTCACCTTCATCTTGATGACCATCACCACAGTATGGATCTGGATCTTCTATTTCAATCAAACAAATACTAGAACAGCCATCACCATTTTGGGTATTACCATCATCACATTCTTCGCCTTCATCTTGATGACCATCACCACAGTATGGATCCTCTGGTGGATCTTCCTCAACCAAACAATCAGCTGAACAGCCGTCACCATTTTCATTATTTCCATCATCACACTCTTCACCTTCATCTTGATGACCATCACCACAGTATGGATCCTCTGGTGGATCTTCCTCAACCAAACAATCAGCAGAACAGCCGTCACCGTCTTCGTTGTTACCATCATCACACTCTTCAAAGCCATCATTATCTGGCCCACCAATACCTTCACTATTAGGCTGTTGAACTTCTCCATCTCCACAATAAGTATGTGTAAATAAGCGACAGATTATACAAATTTGATGTTCACCAACTCCATCCTCTCCATCGCATTCTTCACCTTCTTCCATTATTCCATTACCACAAATAGGCACGGGTTCTCCGTCAAGATATGGCCATAAAGCAGGATCAGTAAATAAAGCTAAGATAGTCCCACCAGTCTCTGGATAATCTCCATATTCCAAAGCAATCATAGCTTCATTACCGGCTTCATAAACTGCGTTGGTGCCAGCTGTCCAATCAGCTAAACCATTAAGATATCCATTATAACCTCCATCTACCCATTCACCATAACGGCCATTACGACCATCAACTTCTCCTTCAATACTATACATCAACAATAAATCTTTGGGGAAAAATGCTCGCCCGTGCCAATAATTTGGATGATCTGGATCACGAAGTAATTCTGTAAAATTTACATAAGATGACATACTAACGGCTGCTCCTTCAAAAAAACGATGACTAGTTTTACCAGGAGTATAAGCAGGATTATTATAATAAAAAGGTTCTTTATAACCATCAGGCAAAGTCCTAAATTTACGAGCTGAACCATTGAGTACATGTTCACTACGACCCCAATACTGCATAGTCAAAGTATGGATAGAATCTTCAAAATTTTGCACTCTAGCATATTGTTCACCAACCCACCAAGACCAACCATGATCCCAAGCATAACCTTCAAAATCATCGTGTTCTGGATCATGAATTGGCGGAATCGGATAGTCAGACCTACCATCCCAAGCTATATCTTGATGCTCCAGATCCATGTTCTCATCCCAATAACCAGGTGCATTCATAAAGTCATCCAAGAAAAAACCAAGAAAATTTATACCTTGAGATTGTAAATCAATATAGAATTCTTCTATTTTACCTAATAAATCTTCTAGATACTCATCTGTCATTTGATAGGCATAAGGCGAACCACTTGTTTTAACATAAGTTGGTAAATCACCATGGCCATCAGGATAATGAGGAGATTCCCAATAAAGTGGCGATGGAAAAATATAATCAGGATTATTACTATTGTGATCTTTGCCATATATATCAAGATACAAAAATATTTTTTCTTTGTTAACTGGATTTTGTATATTTGACCAGGTATAGTCACCAGCAATAATATAATCATACATGGCAAAAATCTCATCTTCAGTCATTTCATTACGATGATCGTCGTCGTGCAAAGCATCACTATATGAAAAACTCACTGTAGTATATGGATCACCAATTGCTGCCAATTTAACACCCAAAATATTACCATCACTTAAAAAAGTACTTAGAGTACTAGAAGATAAAAAATCTATATCACCTAACATTTCTGGCCTGACATACAAATCATTATCTATTTTTTTTATAATGAACTACTGCTTCAAAAGATCCTTGATTATCTGAATTTACATCAAAATCACCTCGAGCTGTAAAATTATTATCTATATTATAATATTGATTACTACCATCTATAGAAAAATCTTGCCAAGACAATAAATCATTATATTGCTCGTTTTTAATATCAAGTTCGCTAATATTAAAAGAAAAATCAGAATCAATCTGAAAATTTGTTTCAGACTCTACCCAAGACCATTTAGCTTGACTCAGTAGTATCATTGCTTCACCTTGAATATAATACCACCAAGCAGCGGCAATCAAAAAAACAAAAAACAACATCCACAAAATAAGTCTAGCTCTTGTAATACTTTTGAAAATTATTTTATCACCCAACATCTTAGCCACGCATAATCAAATAAATAATATAAGAAATATAAATAAGAACTAAAATAACACCTTGCGAACGCTGTAATACATTTTTGCGACCCACAAACATAAACATAAACAAAATAATGGTAATCACAGCCATAATATAAATATCTATATTAAGAGTCGCCGAAAAATATAAGGGTTTTATCATGGCACTCAAGCCCAAGATCCAAAAAATATTAAAAATATTTGAGCCAATAATATTACCAATAGCAATATCAGCATTATGCTTATAAGCAGCCACTGCTGAAGTTGCCAATTCTGGTAAAGAAGTACCAATAGCTACCACAGTCAAACCAATCAAAGATTCTGACATACCAAGTTTACCAGCAATTACAATTGCTCCTTCAACAATCCAATAACCACCCAAAGCTAGACCAGCTGCACCAGCAATTATCATACCAATTGCAGTCCAATTATTATATTTCTTAACACTTTCACCTTCACCCTCAACTTTGGCAATACCAAAAGTATAATACAGAAATATTATGAAAAATAATAATAAAACACCACCATCAATACGAGTCAATGCACTCATGCCAGCCTTATCTATCAAAACATCATTGACTAACAACCACAAAACAATAACTGCCAACATATTGAGAGGAATTTCTTTTAAGACAGTACCGCGTTTGACAGCGAGCGGAAAAATAATAGCTGATATACCAAGTATCAATAATACATTTGAGATATTGGAACCAACAATATTACCAATTGCAAGATCACTACTTCCTTGAAAAGAAGCAAATAAATTGACTATAAGCTCTGGAGCAGAAGTACCAAAAGCCACAATAGTCAAACCAATTACTAAATTGGAAACATGAAATTTTTTGGCAATAGAAGAGGCACCACCAACTAACCAATCAGCGCCTTTTATCAAAAAATAAAATCCAACAATAAAAAGTATATAAGTTGTCATAAGCTTTATTATTTATGGCTTTATTATACCAGAAATTGCAGTAAATAAAAAACCCCCCGGCGAATGCCAGGGAGTTTAAATATAAATAAATTTAAGCTAATGCTTTTTCTTCTTTTGTTTGCTTTATAATTTCTTTTTCAAATAATATAGCACCCAAGATAGTTACCAGAATAACGCCCAATAAAGCAGCGGCAGCCATAGTCTGATCAAGAGCATGATTTGCCAAAGCAACTGCTACAAAAACAAGACCAACTTCACCGCGTATAGACATAGCTAGACCAACAAGTTTGCCATCTTTTTTATTTTTAAATAAATATTTTACTAGATATTTACCAGCAAAACCCAAAATAGTAAATACAATGGCCCACATCCAAACTTTGAAATCTACCAAAGCAGCTCGTGGCAACATAGTACCAATCGAGACCAAAAAGCCACCTACGAAAATATGCATATAGCCCTCTATCTTTTCCCAAGCACTGTGCTTGATTTCATTGTCTACTTTGGATAATACTACACCGATACCAAAAGCACCCAAAACAGGCTCCAGTCCTAGTACTGCAGCTAGAGAAGCACCAAGCATCAACATTCCAAAAAAGAAACGAGTAAAAATACCAGTACTATTATTTTGATAATTTTTGTTCAAATATTTTACAATCTTGTCAGCAATACCCATATTCCATAAAGCATAAGTAGCTACCAAAAATACTACTACACCAATAGCTAAAGCTACAAAAGGATTCATACCTACTTGTTCTACACCGTGTTCAGCTCCAGCGGTAGTAGATATTTTGGCTAAAATAGTCAAAATTATTACACCTAAAATATCATCAATTACGGCTGCACCAACTATTTTGTTACCAAGAGAAGTTTCTAGCTTACCAGCTCGCTTGAGAGCTTCGACTGATAAACCAACTGAAGTAGCAGTAAAAATACCACCCAAGAATATAGCTGCTACCAGATTCATATCAAGCACATAATATCCTAATGCAGTAAAAGAAAGTAAAGGCACTAATACTCCCCCAAATGCTACAGCGGTAGCAATGCCGATATTTTTTTTGAGTAGCTGCATATCAAAATGCAGACCAGCTTCAAACAAAATAAATAACACACCAGCTAATCTAGCTAACTCCACACCCTCAGCATAAGGATCCAAAACGCCAAGTAAAGCCGGACCAGCAATAATACCCATGATAATCTTGCCAGCCATTGGAGCAATCTTGATTGCTTTGGCTAGACGACCGCCAAAAGATGCAAATAAAGCCAAAAAAGCAATGTCAATCAACATTGGCAGATAATGACTGACCTCATGATTGTGACTAAGTACCAATTTACCACGTACAAAATACAAAATCACCGCTATCACGGCGATCTCTAGAATAAAGAAAATCAATCCTTTAAATTTCTTGTTCATAAGTTTTGTTGTAAAAATTTAATTATTAAGAGCTAACAGTATACATTAATTTTAAAAATATTTCAAGGGTTTTTTGAAAAAAAGAAAAACCCCATCTTATAGACGGGGTTGTTGGTTCACTAGTGCTTGTTCATCCTGATTTGTTTGAAAAATAAATTTAGGCTAACTAGCCTGAGCTAGTTGTATCGCAAATTGATTGGCAATCTTGTTGATGACTTTCTCATCAGCGTCATACAAAAAAGTCGAAATGATACGAAAATAGCTTCGCATCGACATTTTCTTATGACGTTTGCCCTCAGCCTTAGCAATAATATCTTCGAGTTCTCGATGACAATCCCAGCACAACTTGATACCTGGACCTTGACCATGCCAATGCCGCTTGGGCAGAATATGATGGTGAGTCAAATCACCATATGTATCACATTTTGGACAAACCCCCCTCTTTCGAGAATGGGATCTACCTGATTTACCGTTACTACTCTTTCGTTTGGACATAAGTCCTCCTTTATACGTTGAAGAACAAGCTTTTTTGTAAATGAACCAACCTATTTTTACTATAACAAACTTTGCTAATATTGGCAAAAAATCTGTGGATAAAAAAACAACCCTTATACTATAAAGGTTGTTTTATTTTTTTAATCTAAAAACAAATCATCTGGTAGTGTCCACTGAGCAACTGGATTGGCATTGCAAGCCATGGTCTCGTACTGGACATTTTCTCCCGTGATAGGATTGCCACCATAATCATAAGACCAAACTATAGTCTCTACCATTGTACCGCCTCCAGCTCGACAACCACCATTGGTACTATAAGGACAGGTTGTTTTTTTGAAAGTACCAGCTCCCTGACAGTTAAGGGTCATTTGCTCTTCTGTCCAAAAACTACCAACATAATCCAGACAATGACTAGAACTACCTATAGTATCACAACTGCCACGGACTTTATATTCTTCATTGACTTCTTCTAATAAATCTTCAACCGCATCAATATTGTCTCCTATCTCTTCTTGGGTAGGTGGGATTCCACCTCTACCACAAGCAGTCAAAGTTAACGGTAAGACTAAAACAAATATTAAAATAAAAAAATTTCTAAACATACTATTTTTTCTTTAATTCTTTTATACTTCTTTTGAGGCTATTGATTTCTTTCAAGATTTCTTCAGCAAGATCTGCTGAACGAAGATCAGCTTGTAGATCAGCTTCGTCTCGGATATCATCACGCATGTTTTGTTTATTTTGAGCCATCAATAATATTATCATCAAAATAATAGCCTCTAGTGAGACTATCATTGTCAACATATTGATATCTATATCAAAAGCCAACCAAATCCAAAACCAAATAGCATGAACTACTAAAAACAACCAAGAACCTACTAGATTATTCATAGAATCAATAAATACAAATTTTTTTATTTTTCTTCTAGGCATATATTTTATAAATTTAACTGCCAAATTGAATAATTCAAAATACTAGCAAAACTAACCCACAATAAATAAGGTACTAACAACCAGGCAGCCCTCTTGTCTATCTTTGCAAACTTTTCTACCAACAAAATAATCATGGCCAGCAAGATAATAATTTCTAAAAAAGCTAAACCTGGATTTTGTAAGCCAAAAAACAAGATAGACCACAGGGTATTGAAAACTAGATGTACTATAAAAAATATCATAGCAAATCTAACTAACTTATTTTTATTTGCTTTTTGCCAGATAAAATAAAAGGCAATACCCATCAATAAAAATAAAGTTGTCCAAACTGGACCAAAAATCCAACTAGGTGGATTAAAGGCTGGTTTCACTAAACCAGCATACCAACCACTAATATTGGGGCTAGTAAAAAAGGCTCCAATCACACCAGCCAATTGACAGATGACGATGGAGATGATTAATTTTATAGCTTTTGACATATATTTATATTACACTATTTTAAAATAAAAATAAACAACGATTGACAGCCCATAATCAATATACTATACTCATATGATTAATTAGTACCTTCAAATCAAACAAAAAGGAGCCGGCTATGCACAAACCCTTACTCGCAGGAGCTTTGATTGCTATACTAGCCTTGAACATCTTTTTTCTAACACCGCTTGGCAAAAACATAATGGGCGATGCCTTGCAATATGACCATTGTCCTAATTGCAGTCATAGCTTATGGAGATCACACAAACAAGGTGGCCTGCCTTATGGGGTATCTACCTATCTTGATGATCAGGATATCACTGATGGACATAAATTCAATGGCACAGCATCTTTTGTCATGATCTGTGATGAATGTCTAGCTGATATAGTTAACTTGGATGCCAAGTTAATCAAAACCAACTTAATTACAGACTGTGACTGGACCGAAGAAGAAGCTCAACTGGTTTATAAAACCATCATAATCAACCAAAACCTACCGCAACTCAAGGCAGTTGATCAAACTCCATCCCCTTTAAAGTAAGTCTTAGAGGGGATTTTTTTAATTAAAAAATAACCCCTATTTACAGAGATTATTTTTATTGTTTTAAGTATTATTTCTGATAATTATACAAAAACAAAAGCCCGTCCCCCGCGAAGCGGGGGACGGGCTTAAATAATATAATTTTATTTTCTGGCTAGTTTGTTCAAGATAAAAATAGCATAAACACCAGCCAAACCAATCAAAGCATAAAGCACTCTAGTGAAAGCCATATTTTCTCCGAATAAAATAGCTAATAAATCAAAATCAAACAAGCCAACTAAACCCCAATTGAGACCGCCAATAATCAACAAAATAATAGCTATCCAATTTAAACCGCTTAGTTTATGCATAGACTATTTATTCTTAAATCTGTTGCGACGTTTTAGCTTTTTACGGCGACGTCTTTTTACAGATAATCTTTTACTTTTTAACTTTGTTCCCATTTATATATTATTTTTACCGTAGAAATGTATCAACAATCCACGATTTTGTCAATGATGAAGGTGGTCGTCCTACCGGGACTTGAACCCGGGACCCCCACTTTATAAGAGTGGTGCTCTAACCAACTGAGCTATAGGACGATGGCGAAACATAGATATTATAGAGCAAGTTGCCTGTTTTGTGAAGCAACTAAGCGCTATTTATTATATTTAGCTTGTCCTGTATTTTACGAATAATAAGCTCACGGGCTCTTTCTATATCCTTATCAACTACTAATTTACAAAATTGACGATCGCCTTTAGCTCCTAATTCGTTGGTTAATTCCAAACAATTAATATTATTAATACTATAAAACCAGATTTCAGTTTGATTGAGTTCCAATTGATATAAGATCACAGCTACCTGCCCTCCAGGTGTTGCCAAAATAAGATCTTTTACCATTTCTTGAAGGTCTTGAGGCAAATTGTCTGTCTCATCATGCTTGAGATGAGAAATTAATAAATTACCTGATTTTTGCAAACGAGACAAAACCTTACCCCAATTCTTGAGTGTATCAATATCTTTGGTGCGATAAAGTGTTTCAATAATCTTGGCTCTGTCTGCGCCCTTGATAATAAGTTGACTAGCTAGGCTCAAGGCATCAGGAGTGACTTGTGGCGATTGAAAACTATTGGTAGCTGAAATCATACCAGCCAATAAACAAGTAGCCATTTCTTTGTCTAGATACTTATGCAAAACATGATAAGAAATTTCAGCCAAAGAAGTAGCTGATGTTTCAATAATATTAATTTCACCAAAATTTTCATTGACCACTGAACGATCGACATTGATAATCGGAACTTTATGAAAAAAATGACGGTGTTCTGAAAACACTCGTCCCAATGATTCTAAACTAGGTGATCCCAAACTAATAACCAAATCATATTTGTACTCTCCCCTATCTGTTTTGACATCTTTGTCTTCAAAAATACCATCCTCTGGAATAATATTGATTTCTAGTTTATCATCTTTGACATCATAGCTAAGTTGCTTGACGCTAGTCTTGGAAGTATCAAGAACAATTTTAAACTTATTGAGATTGTTCAAATCATTTTTAAAGTCAATCTTGCTTGGCAAAAATTTGAGCTTATTGATCTGACCGTCAAAGATCACATCAACTTGTTTTGATTGCATTTCTAAAAAAACCCACCAGGCAGCTGTACTACTGAGGACGTCAACATTAGGATTTTGGGTTCCAGTTAATAAAATCCTATTACTAGAGTCCAAAATCTTACTCAATTGTTTGTTTGGTAGTTCCATAAATACAATCAGATAACTGTATAATCTATAATATTAAGGCTTCTGTGTCAAGTGTAATATTGTTTATTCTTTAATAAATAATAAGTTAACTAAATACTATCTTTTCACCAAAAATTCAATTTCCAAAGATAACTTATGACCCTGGCAATGTTTCAATATCCCATAGTACGATTGCAATGTTTGATTAAACGAATATTCTGTTATTAACTCTTGGTCTAATTTTTCTTTAGCAAGCCTTATATTCACAAATATCCTCCTTTTACTGACGCTCCTCAAAACTCTATGATCTACAAAATGTACCCAACCTAAAAAATCTACCCCCGATGCCAAGGTACTAATAGATACTTTGTTGGGATGTAAATTAAGCTTAAATTTTTCTCTAAGAAATAAATCAATTTTGGCTAACATCTTTTCAAGATAGTGTTTGTCATCGGAAAAAATAGCAAAATCATCAGCGTAGCGAATATAATATCGGACTTTTAGTTTATGTTTCATATATTGGTCAAATACGTTCATATAAACATTGACTAAAAGTTGTGAGGTCAAATTGCCCAAAGGCAATCCTTTATCGGGACTGGTTTCAAAACTATCAATAACTTGCCAAAGTAGCCACTTAATATCTTGATCAGGTATATAATTACTGATTATATTTTTAAAAACACTATGGTCAATCGAAGCAAAAAACTTCTTTATATCACACTTTAATATCCAAACTGTTTTAGTGTGGTTTTGCGATACTTTATAAGCAAAATTTCTAAACTGATTTATTGCCTTATGCGTGCCTTTGTCTATGCGACAAGAATAGGAGTCGTAGATAAATATCCTATCAAAAAATGGATATAATTGTCTATATAAAGCACGATGAAGTAATCTATCTCTGACACTGGCCTTATGTATATTTCTGGATTTTGGGTCAGATATATTAAAAGCGTGATAGTCTGAATGTCGATAAGTTTTATCTCTAAGCTCCTTATGTAAATCCAATATATTAGCCATCAGATTAAGCTCAAATTCCTGCACATCTTTGCGGCTTCTCTTGCCTTTTAGAAACTCTTGCCACGCCTCCAGCAAATTGTCCAAAGAAATGATATAATGATAGCTATGGATAAACTTAATTTTACTCATACCCATAATTCTACCCCCCCCCTGAGAATTTTACCAGTTTTACAAAAGTTGAAGGGGGCATATTTATTGTGGTGTGATTATCACTCAAAATTACCAAAAGATAAACGCTATTCTTTGGGTCAAAGAATTGATTGGCTGTTCATTGAAGCAATAGAAGCTATTGCTACAGCCAGTTTTTTAATTAGAGAAGAAAAACTACCCTTTATCAGACGGGCTATCCAAAAAATGGACACCCTCAAAATACTACTGATGGTTCTATGGGAAAGCAAATCTCTGGAGAACAAGAGGTATGTTGCCTTGTCTGCCAAACTAGACGAAATAGGTAGAATGCTGGGTGGTTGGAATGGACAGCTAACAAAAAACTCCTCTAGAAGATAAGAGGAGAAATGAGGACAGTTGCAGGAGAGAACAGCAGGGTTGTTGTCGTTGAAGTTGTTGTCGAGCCAGTTGTTGTTCCAGTTCCACCTGTCGCCGTTCCAACAAAGGTAACGGACATACAGGAGGCCGTGCAAGCTGCGGTTTTGTATAGCTTGCTATCTATACCACCACCCTTGGAATACTCCGAAAGGTTGTATCGTATTTGGTATCTATAATACCCTAGCAAACTATACCAAGTATCTTCATTTTTTAGCACCATACCCTACGCTATTTCAAACCTTGGTCGAAAATACTCTGAGAAATATGGATACTGACTTCGGTAGTCAGCAATCGTAATCGCTGGCGTATTCACCTATCGCCATTTTTATTATACTAAAAGAAAACGACCTACACCAGTGTGGATAACCGATGTAGGTCGCTGTTTTCAAGTCCAAAGGACTAAGGTCAAAGGCCAAAGAAGGCCAAAGTGCTTAAGTCCTAAGGACTAGCTACTTGCAGGAGAGAACAGCAGGGTCGTTGTCGTCGAAGTCGTTGCCGAGCCAGTCGAAGTCCCAGTACCACCTGTCGCCGCTCCAAAAGAGGTAGCGGACAAACACGAGGCCGTGCAAGCCGCGGTAGATGGTGCCCCAGAAGAACACTGCCTTGTCCTTCCACTCCTCGGGGATGAGCTGGGGATTGGCCAGCAGGTAGTCGAGGACATTGGCGTTGAGCACAGGCTTGCCCTTGAGCAGCTTACGAAGCTCGTTGCCCTCGATGGTGCCACCCTTCTGCTTGTCACAGAGGTAGAGCTCGACCTCATCGGGGTTCCAACGGAGTTCACCACCCTTGATGTGCTCCTCGACCTTCCAGTTGTTGGGCACGTAGGGGTTGGCATCGCAGTCGATGACGTGGGTCTTGATGACGACTTCAGCGTCGCCACGCAGGAAGCGTTGAGCTCCTTCCAGACCGCCGAGCTTGTTGACGATGGCTTCAACAGTTCCGAGTTCCAGAGAAGCATACTTCATTGTGGTAGTCATCTTGTAACCAACCTTTCTCCGACTATTAGTCGGGGTTTTTCTTGCCTAGTAGGCAAAATATCGCACTATGCGACGAAAACTGCCAGCGGACTACCTTTTTGTAGCCATAGCCAGAAAACACCTATAATTAAGTATCTTTTGGCTGTGGCTACTGTTTGCAAGTAGTATTTGATTATAATGAACGAATATAGAATTATAGCATATATTTTGTATTATGTCAAGGTTTTATAGAACCCCTCCCAGCCTCCCCTTGACAGGGGAGGAGGTTACTTTTACCCCTATAAATACATGTCCCGTAAGACCCCGAAGGGGTTTGTACGGGATTGACTTTTTCTATAAAATTTAGTAAAGTTAGGGCAAATTTACAGATAAAATTATGAATGTTACAGCTTTAGCCAGACAATTAAAAGTTACCACAGCCGAGTTATTGGAACAATTGCCAGGGCTTGGTTTTGATATTGGTGCTAGAGCGATCAAAGTAGATGACAAGCTAGTACCAAAAATAGTAAGTGCTTGGAAAAAATCACAAAAAAAAGCTGCTTTCAAAAAAGACTTGGAATCAATTACTGAGGTCCGTGACGATCAGCCAGAAGCCAAAGAACTAGACAAAGAAATCGCCATCACAGAAACTATTATTGTCAAAGACATGGCTGAAATGATGAATCTACCTGTTGCCAAACTGATGGGTGAATTGATGAAAAATGGCATCATGGTTTCTTTGAATGAAAAAATAGACTTTGATACTGCTACTATTATTGGTGAAGACCTAGGCTTTAAAGTCAACAAATCAGACACAGAAGCAGCTGAAGAAATGAGTAAACGTGAACGTCTAGAAGGCTTGCTCAAAAAAAGACCCGGCAAAGACATCAAGCCTCCAGTGGTAGTAGTCATGGGGCATGTTGATCATGGTAAGACAAAATTGCTAGACGCTATCCGAACTACCAATGTAGTAGACCAAGAAGCTGGTGGTATTACTCAACACATCGGTGCATACCAAGTCCAAGCTCACGATAGATTGATTACTTTTTTGGATACTCCTGGTCATGAAGCTTTCAAAGCTATGCGCTCTCGTGGCGGCCAAATTGCTGATGTAGCTATCTTAGTAGTCGCAGCAGACGATGGACTCCAACCACAGACTCTAGAAAGTATTGCAGTCATCCAAAAAGAAAAACTACCTTTTGTCGTGGCTATCAATAAAATAGATAAAGATAATGCTGATGTTGAAAAAGTTAAAAAAGATTTATCTGAAATCAATCTACTTCCTGAAGATTGGGGTGGCAAAACTATTTGTCAAGAAATATCTGCCAAATTCAATAAAAATATCAAAGAACTATTAGATACTATTTTATTAGTCGCTGATATGGAAACCCTCAAATCAGACAGTGATGGTCCAGCTATTGGTACTATTATTGAGTCTCATGTAAACAAAAGTGAAGGTCCAGTAGCAACTGTCCTGATACAAGCCGGTACTTTAAATATTGGTGATATGTTTGTAGTCGGTGATGTCCCTGGCAAGATCAAAATCTTGCGAGATTGGAAAGGTAATGATATCAAAGCTGCTACTCCAGCTACTCCCGTCAAGATATTGGGTCTGAAACAATTGCCTGAAATAGGTGCTATTTTAGAAGAAATTTCTGACAAAAAAGAATTTAAAGCTAAACTCAAATCAATGGGCCCCAAAGTGACTAGCAGCAGGGCAGCTCGCACCCAATCAAATGGCAATGGTGATGGTGATGATGAAAATGAGATAAAATCTCTTAATTTAATCATCAAATCAGATGTAATGGGCTCTGCTGAAGCTATTGAAGAATCCTTACTCCAACTAGAAACCGAAGATATTAAAATAAAAATAACCAAAAAAGGCCTAGGTCAAATTACTGAAGCTGATATTTTGAATGCCGAGGCTACTGGAGCAATTGTAATTGGTTTTCATATTAAAGAAAATAAAAATATGAAATTATTGGCTTCTGACAAAGAAGTGACCCTCTTATACTTTGATATTATTTATAAATTATTAGAAGATATAGAAGAACGCCTCAAAGTCGCTAAAGGCAAAAAAACTATCCACACCTTGATTGGTAAGCTCAAAGTTTTGGCGATTTTCAAAACTACCAAAAATGGAATGATATTTGGTGGTAAGGTTATCGAGGGCAAGGTCACTAAAAAATCAAAAATCAAAGTCTTAAAAAACGGTGAAGTAGAATCTATTGGTGAAATAATCAATCTGCAAGCAGCCAAAGAAGATGTAGCTGAAGTAGTCGAAGGCCAAGAAGCTGGCATAGATTACAAGGGCGAGCCTATTATTGAAGCTGATGATATTCTAGAATTTTTTGAAGAATCTTATGAGTAAGAGAACTGAACAAGTTGCTGAACTATTACGTATAGAGGTTAATAATATTTTGATCCGAGACTTTGAGCCTCCTATGGGCTCACTCGTCAGTGTATCTCGCATTACTATCTCCCCTGATCTCAAGAATGCTACAGCTTATCTTAGTGTCATTCCTGATAACAAGCTCGGTTCTGCTTTGTCAGCAGTCAAAAAATTTAATCATCATATTCATAAAGAACTCAATAAAAAGATCGTCACCAAAATAGTCCCTAAACTACATTGGCAGATAGACGATACTGATCTCAAATACAAAGCTATAGATGAAGCTTTAAATAATTAAAAAGTCACTTAATAGCTAAGTGATTTTTTATAATAAATTAATTTAAATTAAAAATATACAAAAAATAATACTAGCCTCCAGCTCACCTCGTCGCAAAGAATTACTAAAACAAATTATTGGCGATAATTTTGAAATCCAAACCAGCTCTTATGAAGAAGATAATAGTCTGGCAATGGCTCCCAAAGATTTAGTGATGAAACATGCTTTAGCTAAAGGCAAAGATGTAGCCAAAAACTTAAAAGAAGGCATTATCATATCAGCTGATACTTTGATTGTTCATGACAATACTGTTTTGGGAAAATCTGGCAATGCTCAAGAAGCTAAAAAAGCTCTGCAAAAAATAAACGGCCAAAATATTAACTGTATCACTGGTCTAGCTGTCATTGATATCAAAAACAACCAAGAAATAGTAGATTTTGAATCTACAGATTTAAAAATGAAAAATATAAGCGAAGCAGAAATTGATAAATATATTGAAACTGAAAAACCATTTGATCTAGCCGGCTCTTTTGCTATACAAAAAAAAGGAGCTATCTTTGTAGAAAAAATAAACGGCTGTTATTTTAATGTAATAGGCCTACCTTTACATAAACTCAATAATATCTTCCAACAACTTGGCATCTCAATTTATGAAAATAAATAAAAACCCCACTTGTTTTTACAAATGGGGTGTAGGGAAATCTAGGACCTCACCACTTCACGAACACGCGCACTATCACAGGAGTCATCAAGGTCATAACTATCTACGTCTAACCAGTCTTTGGCGAGACACCAGCCAACATTCGGTACGAAACCATCGAGACTTGAACCAGCACAAATAGTCAAGGTATGAAGATCCAAATGCTGGCCTGTTTCATCCCAATACTTGAGTTCATAAATCAAGCGTTCTAGCAGGGTGATACAATTGACACCTCGCTCTTTAAGCTGATTAGCTGAAATGTCCTTGAATTTCTCATCAGCTTCTACTAACCCACGTATATAGATATCGTAGTTCAGTTTAGTACTACGGATATTGCAAACAGCACTTTCATTTATCCCGTGATTACCGATTTTATTTATATCATAACCACCGAACGATATATTAAAATGCTTGTGTATAGCTTTAATAACCTGATTCAAGGTCAAGCCCTTAGGGATCAAGATACGGCGAACAAAATCAGCATAATCTTCATGAATCTGAATGTCGGAAAAATCCACGTCCATACGGAAATATTTACGGTAGAACTCCTGCCATTCCTGACGGATGTCAGTGATAGCAAAGGGATTCTTGTGTTGAAGAAAATCAACAAACATCTGCTTGGTAATAGATCCATCACCAACTTGACGCCAGAAATCCTTCATCATGCCAGCACAAGCCGACATGTTACCGATCATTTGTTGTTTATTCATGACCAGTTTCCTTTCATTTTAAGAGAACATATCATTCCAGACCTTCTGGAAAGATATATAATCATAGCATATTTTTTATATTTTGTCAAGAAAAATCGACCCGATGGGTCGTTTTGTTTAGCTAATATTAGCAAAAAAATAACTTCATAACTAATAAAATATATCTAATAAACCAATAATTATCTTTGTTATTGACTGGACATAATAAATCATCTATAATAGTTAATTAAATTTATTATGCAAAATCATAAAACTGCCAGTCATGATGTACAAGCAGCTATCAAAGTTGCTGACAAGATTCTCTTGATAGCCCATCAAAATCCAGATGGAGATTGTTTGGGTTCAGTACTGGCTATGTATCGTTATATAGCTAGTCTAGACAAAGATGTGACTGTTTTTTGTAATCATCTATTACCAAGCAATTTTAGCTTTTTGCCTAATACAGACAAGCTAACCAACGATCATACTGTTTTTACTCAAAAATATGATCTAGTCATCACAGTAGACACAGCTGTTCTGCATCTGACTGGCATTGAAGAATTACTCAAAATTATCCCTAGTAAATACAAATTTATCAATATAGACCATCATGTGTCTAATGCAAAATACGGTGATATTAATTTAATTATTTCTAGTGCTTCTTCAACAGCTGAAATAATTTATAGGCTCTTGCAAGATTGGCAAGTAGTTATAGACGAACAAACAGCCACAGCTTTAGCTTGTGGCCTGATAACTGACACTGGTGGTTTTAAAAATCCAGCCACTACTTATACTTGTCTAGAAATTGCCTCTGATTTGATAAATCAAGGTGCTAATATTCCCAAGATTATAAAAAATACAGTCAACGATACAAATATCACTCGCCTCCAGCTCTGGGGTCGAGCTCTAGAACGATTGACCAAAGTAGATAAAAATAATCTAGTCTATACTTGGCTAACTCTCAAAGATCTAGAAGAATGCCAAGCTGATGGCAATGCTAGTGAGGGTATATCCAATTTCTTGCATATCTTGAATGAAGGTAAAATTATAATGGTCCTCCAAGAAACAGATAATAATATTATCAAAGGATCTCTAAGAACTACCAGTAATATAGATTTATCAAAACTGGCAGCTATGATGGGTGGCGGTGGTCACCAAAAAGCAGCTGGTTTTTCCTTGCCAGGTCGTCTTGAGTATGTTAATAATAAGTTGAAAATCGTGTAACGGTTTTCATCCCGCACCTGTTGCGGGATCCAAGTAAATATAATAAACTAAATACTAGATACCGCATCAAGTGCGGTATGACGAGGAAATATATGCTAATACCTACTGTAATAGAAAAAACTCAAGCTGGAGAAAGAGCTTATGATATCTACTCTCGCCTCTTGAAAGATAGAATTATCTTTTTGGGAGATACTATAGATGATCATGTAGCCAATCTTATTATTGCGCAATTATTATTTCTTGATGCCCAAGACAATACTAAACCAATCAAGATGTATATCAACTGTCCAGGTGGCTCTGTGACCGATGGCCTAGCCATCTATGACACTATGCAACATGTCACTAGTCCAGTGACCACTATATGTGTAGGCTTGGCAGCCTCTATGGCAGCTACTCTGCTAGCTGGTGGTGCTGAGGGACAAAGATTTGCTTTACCAAATTCTGAAATCTTGATCCATCAGATCATGGGTGGTGCTACTGGCCAAGCTAGTGATATCAAAATCAAAGCAGAACAAATCTTAAAACTCAAAGAACGCTTAAACAAAATTTTGCAAAAACATACAGGTCAATCACTCAATAAAATATCAAGAGATGCTGATCGTGATTATTATATGACTGCCCAAGAAGCACTTGATTACAAACTTATAGACAAAATTATAAAATAACTTTTCAATTTTTTTAAAATGTGCTAATATATTTTCGAGACAGGTGGAGAGGGGTTCTTTAATCCCGTTTGATAAAGCTTGTCAGGGGACCATCAGTGTCCAGCGCCATATATGGTTGAAAGACTTTAGATGGTGTTGTACAACATACTGATGGTCTTTTTGTATGGGGCTTGTCCCGCCGCAGGGCGGGGTTGATTTTTTACATCATTTATGTTAGAATCTATTTTGAGGTACAAAAAACCTCAATTAAAATGTTTAAAAGTTAATTTACTGTTTTAGTTTTTTCCCCTGTTTTTACAGAAAAATGTAGAAAAAATGCCCTATTTATTCAATTTTTTGAAACTATAAATGTATTTTTTGATAGTAAAACTAATAAATTCTTCAAGACTTATTATCAAAACCTAAAGATATTTGGGTCATTTTTACATTCTCAAACTATTAAAACGGTAAACAGAAAGTTTATCAAATATGAATTTTATCGGAATAATCGCCGCACTAATTGTTGGTATTTTTTTGGGTATTTTGATCAAAAAAACTTTGACCAGCAAAAATATTCGTCAAGCGGAACAAAAGGCTGAAGATCTTTTGGACGAAGCCAAACAAAAGTATAAAGATGCTTTGATATTGGCCAAAGACAAAGCAATAGCTCTAATTGAAGAAGCTAAAGCTGAAGAAAAAGAACGTCGTCAACGTTTACAAGAAACAGAAAACAGACTCACCAAACGCGAGGGTCTTTTTGACAAAAAAATTATTGAGATTGAAGACAGTAAAAATAAATTGGAAAATACTCGCAAACAACTTGAGTCCAATAAAGCTGAGATTAAAAAAATCAAAGACAGTCAATTACAAAAATTAGAAAAAATTGCTGCTTTGACTCAAGACGAAGCCAAAGAAGTCTTGCTCAACAATATGGAAAATCGCATGAAAGATGAGTTATTGCATCGCACGCGTAAATTGGAAAACCAAGCCACTGATGAGCTAGAAGCTAAAGCTAAAAAAATCTTGACTACTGTCATAGAGCGTTGTGCTGCTCCTCATACTGTAGAAACAACTACCACAGCTGTCAGTCTACCAAACGAAGAAATGAAAGGTAGAATTATTGGTCGTGAAGGTCGTAATATCAAAACCATAGAACAACTAACTGGTGTTGAAATTATTATAGATGATACACCAGAATCTATTTTGATCTCTGCTTTCAATCCTATTCGTCGTCAATTAGCCAAACGAGCCCTAGAAAAACTCATGGTAGATGGTCGTATCCATCCTGGACGTATTGAGGAAACAATCCAACAATCCAAAAAAGAATTGGCTATAGATATCAAAAAAGCTGGTGAAGAGGCAGCTTATCAAGCTGGTATTGTCGGTTTGGACACCAAGCTAGTTCAGATCTTGGGTCGTTTGAAATATCGTACTTCTTATGGACAAAATCAGCTTCAACATGCTCTAGAAGTATCACACCTGTCAGGTGTACTGGCTGCTGAGCTAGGTGCTGATGTAAATGTCTGTAAAAAGGGTGGTTTACTTCATGATGTTGGAAAAGCTTTGGACCACGAAATACAAGGTTCTCATCCTGAAATTGGTTATGACCTTTTGAAAAAATTTGGTCTACCAGAAGAAGTGGCTTACATGTCTACAGCTCACCATGAAGATCAGCCAAAAACTATTGAAGGTGTAATTGTCAAAATCGCTGATGCTATTTCTGGGTCTCGCCCTGGCGCTCGTCGTGATTCTCTAGAAGAATACATCCAACGTTTAACTGAATTAGAAGACACAGCAAAATCTTTTGCTGGTGTCGAAAAAGTCTACGCTATCCAAGCTGGTCGTGAAATCAGAGTATTTATCTCTCCAGAAGAACTTGATGATTTTGCTGCTAATAAACTAGCTAGAGATATTGCCAATAAGATTGAATCTGAGTTAAAATATCCAGGTGAGATAAGAGTAACAGTAATAAGAGAAAAAAGAATTACAGAATATGCCAGATAAAACTAAAATATTATTTTTTGGTGATGTAGTGGGTGCTTTAGGTCGTAAGGCTGTCAAAGAAATAATTCCTCAGTGGCAACAAAAATATAAACCAGATCTGATAGTTGCCAATGTAGAAAACCTAGCTCATGGCAAAGGCCTAACCACCAAAACTCTCAATGAACTAAAAGATGCTGGAGTTCATGTCTTTACTGGTGGTAACCATCTGTGGGCAAAATATGATCCTCAAGATATAGTAAAAGAAGGAGACTTTAGTATTGCTGCTCCAGCCAATGACTCTCGTACACCAGAGAATATGCGTTATCAGACCATTGAAATAAATAATCAAAAAATTGTAATCATAAATTTAACCGGCCGTACTTTTATAGAAGATGACAATCTTAGTAATCCTTTTCACCAGATAGACAGACTACTCGATGAAATGTCTCCTGATACTATCAGGATACTTGATATGCATGCTGAAGCCACTAGCGAAAAAAAGGCTATGGGATATTATCTAGATGGTCGTATCACTGCTATGGTCGGTACTCATACTCATGTCCCGACTGCAGACGCAGAAATTTTACCAGCCGGTACTGGCTATATTACTGATATTGGTATGGTTGGACCTTATCCATCTGTCTTGGGCATCAAGAGTGAAATTATTATTGATAAATTCTTGAAAGAAGAACATATCAAACATGAATTACCAGACTCTGGTCAAATCGAAGTAAATGCAGTATTATTAGAAATAGATAATACTAGTCATAAAACAACCAAAATAAACCTACTAAGAGAAATTTTATGAATAAAGCCCAACTAATTGAGGCTATCGCTATCAAAGCTGGCGTCAGCAAAAAAGAAGCTGAAGACATCATGCAAGCTTTTGTTGATTTTACAATAGAAACTTTGCAAGGTGGTGGTGAAGTTACTTTGACTGGCTTTGGTACTTTCTCAGCTCGGACTCGCAACGCTCGCATGGGTGTCAATCCACAAAAGCCAAGCGAAAAAATCCAAATCCCGACTGTGATTGTGCCAAAATTTAAAGCTGGCAAGACCCTCAAAGATGCTCTCAAGAAAAAAACAAACTAAATAAAAATACTAAAATTCAAAAATAGAATTTCAGTATTTTGTTGTCTAAAAAATTATTTTATTTTTTTAATAATACCAGACCTTGTTTGGGGCCAGTTGCACTGGCCTTTTTTGTATCCCAATCCATGATTGAAGCCATCATATTTTCATAAGAATATATAAAATCAGCTCCCCGCCAAGTACCTGGGTCATTAGTGATAAAATTACCATCTATATATCCTTTGATAACTAACATGTGATAATCTGGACCATCGTTTGTAAAATATGGCTGTTCCAAAATATGACCATCAGCCGGAATAACAATTGGCAATCCTCTATCCAAATAATCCTCTATCTTGTCAGTAGTCAAATCTTTGACGACTTCTATATCATAGTCATAATATATACCAGCAAACTCTACTACTTTATCTACTGATAAATTAAAATGTCCATCCCAATTGTCTTGTTGCCAGCCAATCATGTCTAGTAAAATATCCTCTATCTGTAATGGTGGTGGTAATTCTTTATCTTGATAATAATAATCAATCATTATCAAACTAGCTTCTTCACAAGCATCTTGAAAAGGTTGATCCCAGTTGTATGATGGAGCTTGGGAAGTAAAGGGAACAGCTAGATTGACACTAGCTAGCTCAGGCTCGGGTTCAATTATTTCTTCTTCTATAACAATTTCTTCTATTTCTTCTTCTATAACATCAATATTTTCATCTTCTACTACAAACTCTTCAAATGCTTGGGGCGGTGGTAAATCCACTTTTATAATTTGTGGTTGATTACGCAAATAGGCTACTGCAAAAAATGCTACCACTATGACAAATAATAAAATTAATTTTTTCATAAATTATTCGTTATAATTAATATAATAAATCTTGAAAACTACATCATCTTTGTAATCTCTAATTTCTTTAATTGCTTTAATATTGTTTTCTTCTAAATTATTTTTGAAAATATCTACCTGGATATTATATTCTTCACTCTGTTCTGATCTATTACCAGCCTCTGTGGTATATACAAAATATATGTCTTTATTAGATATATCAATTTGCTCAATATTTTTGATAGATATAATCGGTAAATTATAATAAATCATATATTTATCAATATACCATTTTTGAGAAAACCAATCAGCTCGCTCATCAAATAACAATACCCAATCAACTTCAGATTTGATCGTTTTTATATCATCATAATATTTGGTTCTGATCCTATCTGGCATAGCATCTTTTATTATTTCAGTTTGGATATAATTGTCTAATTCTGCAAAACCTCTATCATAAAAACGATAACCAGAATATGTTACAAAATTTATTCCTTTGGGATTTTTAAAAACATTTGTATTAATAGCATAGAATATTTCAAATATAAAAACTAAAATCAATAATAATATAAATATTTTTTTGTAATGTTTTCTGCTATCTAGCCATTTCCAAATTACAAAAATAAATAAAGAAGACAAAATACTAATAAAAGGTAGAATGATAGATAAAAATCTAGTCGGAGCTCCAGAAAAAGCAAACATTAATACAATTGCTAAAATATTTATAAGCAAAAAATTTATCACAAAACCAGCTTTTCGCTTTATAACTTCGCCCAAAAAATATATCAACGACAAAATATATAAAATAAATAAAAATATAGATGTTGATCTATAAAGTACTACAAAAATTGTCCCAATATTTCTTAAAAAATTTGTATTGGTACCACGACTAGCAATAACAGAATAATCTTGGGGATGCATACCTAGCATTGATGATAAAGCAGCATCAAAATGTCCCCTGGTTTTGAAAACCATAATATTGTAAATAATAACTGGAGATAAAACCAGCAGCATTATAATAATAGATGACCAAAAATGTTTGTTTCTAAAAATATCACGTCGCCAAATCAATATATATATAAATACAGCCAATAATAAAAACAAAGTTATATATTTTGATAATAAAGCCAAAGCAATCGCAATCGCCCAATAGTATAAATATTTATTTTTATTTGATTTTAAGAAAAATAGCCAAGCAATAACACTCAAAACAATAAAAACAACTGCCACGCCCTCCAGATAACCTGTCCGACTGGCCCAAACAGCATAAGAGGTCAAAGAAAATAGACCAGCAGTCAACAAAGCTTTAGGTCGATTGGCTATTTTGTTCATCAAATAATACAATAAATAAGTAGTCAGTAAACCTGATAAGATAAAAGGTAATAAAGCTGACAAACTACCCTGGCCAAACAAATTCAAAAAAACAAATTGAATACCCTGTACCAAAGGCGGCATATCATGAAAAGATAAATATCCCCACCATGGAATTTGTCCAAACCAAATAATCGGAGATGTCTGGTTGTCACCACCCAAAAAATCAAACCAACCAAAAGCTCGTAAAGTATTCAAAGCAGTATCATTTTGAATATCAGATCCCGGTATATTCCACCAACGCAAAATAATTGCTATTACAAAAATAGCAACTAAAATCAAATTATATTTATTTTGCCACCATTTCATAAATTATTCGTTAAAGTAAAAATGATAAATCTTGAAAACTACATCACCTTTGTAATCTTTTATTTCTTTGGTCGGTGTTATGGCAGAGGCATCCAAATATTCTCTCAAATTTTCCATTTGATCAATATATCTTTGGCTCTGGCCAGATCTATCACCGGCTGGCGTTGTATAAATAAAATAAACTTCTTTGGTGCCAATATTTCTAAAATATTCCAAAATACTTTGTCCTTGCATATCAACTTGATTGACATACTTGATAGGGAAAATAGGCAAACGATAATAAATTAAATATTTATTGATGTACCAGGCCTGAGAAAACCAATCAGCTCGCTCATCAAACAATACTACCCAATCTACCGTGGCTTTTATTTCAGCCATATCGTTATATTTTTCTGTTCTGATCCTAGTGGGTAAATCGTCTTTGATTATTTCATCTTGCAAATAATTATCCAACTCTTCAAATCCTCTATCATAAAAACGATAGCCAGAATAGGTCACAAATTCTGGACCTTTCGGGTTTTTTATTATGTTTGTATTGATAGAATAAAATATTTCAAAAACAAAAACTAAGATCAATAATATTATAAAGCTTTTCTTCCAAATTTTTTTATTATTTAGCCATTGCCATATTTGAAAAATAAATAAGACAGTAATAATACTAAAAAAAGGTACAATAATAGATAAAAATCTAGGTGGTGCCCCAGAAAAAGTAAATAATAAGAAAATAGCTAAAATATTTATAAACAAAAAATTGATCACAAAACCGGCCTGACGCTTGATAACTTTTATTAAGACAAAAAATAAGGACAGTATATATAAAATAAATAAAGCCAAAGAACTAGACTTATAAAGCACTATAATAATTGTGCCAATGTTTTGTAAAAAATTTGTATTGGCGCCTCGACTCGCAATAGCAGCAAAATCCTCTGGATGCATACCAAGCATAGATGACAAAGCAGCATCAAAATGACCTCTAGTCTTGAAAACCATGATGTTATATATAATAACTGGTGTCAACACTAACAACATCACTATTATAGACAACCAAAAATGTTTATTTTTCAAAACATCGCGCCGCCAAATTATTATATATAAACCAACAGCTAACAACAAAAACAAAGCTGTATATTTTGATAACAAAGCCAGACCAGTAACTAATGCCCAATAATACAAATATTTATTTTTACTTGATTTTAAGAAAAACAACCAAGCAATAACACTCAAAACAATAAAAACAACTGCCACGCCTTCCAGATAACCTGTCCGACTAGCCCAGACAGCATAAGAGGTGATACTAAATAAACCAGCTGTCAATAAAGCTTTTTGACGATTGGCTACTTTGCTCATCAAATAATATAAAAGATAAGTAACTACAAGACCTGATAAAATAAAAGGTAATAAAACCGACAGGCTACCGCTACCAAACAAATTCAAAAATACAAACTGGATACTCTGTACCAAAGGCGGCATATCATGAAAAGACAAATGTCCCCACCAAGGTATAGAACCAAACCAAACAATCGGAGAAGTCTGATCTTCGCCAGTCAAAAAATCAAACCAACCAAAAGATCTCAAGGTATTCAAAGCAGCATCATTTTGAATATCACTACCTGGTATGTTCCACCAGCGTAATAAAAATGCTATTACTAGAATAGCGATCAGGGTTATATTATACTTGTTTTGCCACCATTTCATAAGATAAGTTTACCTCAAAAATCTATTAAACTCAAACAAAAAAAGACCAACCGAAGTTGGTCTTTGTGTCCTCTACGACCTAAAAGGTCGCGATCTGACTGCTGTCAAATGAGCTAACCAATTCGTTGAGAATGGTCAACAGATTGGTTAACAACTCAGTAGACAGTTGAAAAACACCAGGAGCAAACATTTTGAATAGAATTAGAAGAAAAATCATATTGAAAAATCCAACTAGAGCTCTAAACATATAGTTATTGCTTAGCTTCAAGGCCTGAGGGAAATAATTGGATATCGACTATTTATCCTCAGACACATGAAGTGTCCCAATATTCCCTGCAGGCAGCTGAGCTCAAAAAGCCTTTAAAACCAACTAACTGCAGAGAATATGCTCCTTTTGTAAAGAACTGTCCTATATATAATAAGACGTATGACAAGGCATTTTATTACACTTAGATTTCACCAAAAATTTTGCTACGATATTGTAGGGCTTCCAAAATATGCTCTTCTTTGATATCTTGACTATCTTCTAGATCAGCAATAGTCCTAGCTACTTTGAGCATTTTGAAATAACCGCGCGCTGAAAGCTGCATTTTGTCTGTGGCGGTCAATAATATTTGTTGAATATTGTCTGTGATTTGACAATATTTTTTTATATCTTGAAGATTAAGATCAGTATTAAGTCTTTTTCTAATAACTTGCTGTTGACGAGCTTTGATAACTTTATTTTGCATGGTAGTGGATATTTTAGTAGCCTGACTTTGGTCAGACAAATATTTACTTTTGACTTTTTGGACTGACAGATGCAAATCTATTCTATCAAGTAGTGGCCCTGACAATCTTTTTTGATAGCGCTTTATATCCATCGGAGTACAAACACAATCTCTATCCTCATCAGTCAAATATCCGCAAGGACAAGGATTGGCAGTAGCCAACAATATAAAATTGGCTGGAAATTCTAGACTACCTCGCACTCGCGATACAGTAATAACCTTGTCTTCGAGTGGCTGCCGCAAAGCTTCTAGAACCGGTCGTTGGAATTCTAAGATTTCATCCAAAAATAAAACATTGTGATGAGCTAAACTAATCTCACCTGGCTTGGGCCATGATCCTCCACCGACAATAGCTGACACAGAAGCAGAATGATGTGGACTACGTAGCATACGTTGGTCTACTAGCCAATTTTCATCAGACAAAAATCCAGCCAAGCTATAAATCTTGCTGACTTCTAGAGCTTCGTCTAGATTGAGTGGTGGTAAGATAGATAAAAAGGCCTTAGCAAGCATTGTCTTACCTGACCCGGGTGGTCCGACCATCAAAATGTTGTGTCCACCGGTAGCAGCGATCTCTAAGACTCGCTTGGCCTGATCTTGACCTTTGATATCTGCCATGTCTATAGCAGATTTTGCTGGACGAGCTACAAATTCTGTATTTTTGACTGGCTCTATTTTTTCTAAGTTATTAAAATGACTTATTAATTGTTCTAGATTTTTGACTGGAAAAATTTTTATATCTTGGACAATACTAGCTTCCTTGATATTGGCCTGTGGCACAAAGACTTGTTTGAAACCAAGTTCTTTAAGACTGGCAACCATCACCAATACTCCAGGTACGGCTTTAAGTTCTCCAGTCAAAGACAATTCTCCCACAAAAGCCATCTGATGACTACTTTCAATTTCTAAAAAACCAGCTGTCGATAAAATACTGATAGCAATGGGCAGGTCATAGCTACCACCTTCTTTACGAATCTGAGCTGGAGCTAGATTGACTACTACTTTTTTCCGAGGAAACTGAATATTGCTATTTTCTATAGCTGCCCAGACTCTTTCTCGGGATTCTTGTACTGCTGTGTCTGGCAAACCAACAATAATTATCTTTGGCAAATGCCGAGATAAATTGGTCTCTACCTCTACCAAGACTCCTTTGAGCCCCAATGGGGCAATTGTATAAATTTTGTTCATAAAAAATCACTTTCCTACCAAGAAAAGCGATCTGAATAAAAATATTAGTCTTTATTTGACCTTTACCCGCCAAGACAAAGGTATCAAAAAACTAACCATGCCTCTCACTCCTACAATGTAGGAGAACAAATCGCTTTTCTTGTTATTTGCATCTTAGATCAAGTCTATATTTTTGTCAAATTGACAAAATATTAGATATAAACTAATCTATTAAAAGTTATGTACCTTAATCAAGGAGAATGGCTAATGGCTATACAAAAACATTGGGTTTGCCCTAGTTGTGGCACACATAATATCGCCCAAGGATACTGTGGCGGTCACAAGTGCAACATGGATATACATACTGTAGAACAAATCATGTTACGCGATTTCGAACGCGAGCAGGCCGAAGCTGACAAGGCTAACCAAAAAGAGAAGTCCTAGACTTCTCTTTTTTATTTTATCTAATTGCTCCACTATAAGCTATAGCTCTGACTATATCCCAGTCCTCTGCGCTAGTCGGATCATAACCATAAATTGCTTTGAAAATATTTATACCATTTCTTTCACTGCTCATATTCCTATCTACTGGTCTGAGACCATAAGTCATAATAGTCACAGCAGCATTGTCATTGGGATTTTCCATGTCAGCTGATCTTAGATAGACTCTTTGAAATTTAGTACTTTCTGCTTCGGCTTCTTTGTCTGTATTACTCTCATATGGCCAGCGACCATTGGCTATCTTGATGACATCTTGCCAATCAGCCGCGACCTTGGGCAATCTACCAAAGACAGATCGATAAGAATTAACCACTCCAGCTCTTTCACCGGCTCCCAGTCTATAAGTTGTCTGAGTACCATCATGAATAAACATAGCAATACTATATTTTTCATCACCAGACAACTCACTTGTCTGACGAGCTACTAGATTACTATATAAAGACACTTCTATATCATCTAGATTTACAAATTGATTATAATTATAGATAATATTAGCTTCAGTAGCACTGACTCTTTCTAGTGTTTCCCAATCAACGCCAGTAAGATGGTCCAAATCTTCATCATCTACTGGAAGATCATTATCTGGTGGATTATCAGGAGGAGTATCATCATCGCCGCCTCCAGGAGGAGTATCATCATCGCCGCCTCCAGGAGGAGTATCATCATCGCCGCCGCCTGGTGGTGGGTCATCATCTGGTGGGTCGTTACCATTTGAAGCACTGACAATAGCTTCACCTAATTGAAATTTCATATCATACCAATCTTCAGCACTATGACTCCAATCACCTAAACAGTCTTCGCAAGTAGCATCACTCAAAGCATTATCTAAAACCTGATTAATAATTTGATCTGGGTTGCCACCAGAATCATTTAATAACCATGCATATTCATAATCTTGCATGCCACGACGCAATCCTTTAAGACGAATAGAAGGTACTGGACCATCTATATCAGCTAAACCAACTTGGTCAAGTCTATGTCCAGGATAATAAAGCACACCATTGCCCCAACGGGTATTATAATAATCATTAGCTTGCCCATTGTATAGCTGGCTAATATATTGCCAATGTGTTGCAGACCATTCAGCATACAAAACATCAATATTATATTTCCAAGCAATGATTGGCTTGGTACGCATAGATAGTCCATAAGTATTGATAGTATGATGTCCTACATAAGGCTCACTCCAATGATAGAAACCAACCTTATCACCAGCTTCTTGACGATCTTGAAAAAAATCAATGTCATATCCATTTGCTCTAGTCATCCATAAATCCACGTAGCCAAGCAAGCGCAAATTATCTGGGTCAGCTGGTGTAGCTGATCTGGTGCGCATATACAAAACCCGCTCCTCATCAATAATATTATTTGCAATCAAATTGGCATTGGCTTGATCTATCAGCTCTGCCCACCAAATATGCAAATCAGCAGAACCGACCTCATCACTACCATAAACAAATAGGGGCATATTCCAATTATTATCTACAAAATGACTTACATACTCTTCAATATAAGTACGAATCTGATTCTCATAGACTGAATTACCAATATCATCTTCATTAATATAAAAAATATCTGGTGAACCTGCCGGATAACTTCCCCCTATCGGCCAATTTATCCTAACTAATTCAAAAGTATTATTACTCATAGGAGTATCAGAAAATAATGTACCATTAAGCACCTGACCCTTATAAAAATCAAACTCAGTCCAGTTCATAGAAGTAAGTACGCCACTACTATTGAATGTAGGTACTGGCCAATAAGTATCATCCCAAGATAAACGATGTTTTCTACCATCAATGAGATAATTTTTTAGAGTAGACCAACTACTTGGATAATTCCTTAAAGATACATCCTCACCATCACCCCAACGACTAGTAATCAAACCATAATGATCAAGATGATTTTCTTTTGGTAGGGCAAAATCCCATACGTTAAGCTTCAAAGTCAGTGTACCAACCAAATCTTCTCCGGCATACACAGAAATAGGTGAAACATATTCACCAGGTTGAGTCTGTTCAGGTACATAAATATCAACCCAAACGATTTCAGTAGTATTAGCACTTAGATCAAAAGGTGCTGCTAGATCTCCTTGATTACTCTCATATGGATCACTAAAAGGTAATAATGCATCTGGCCATTCTTGCATAAAACCAAAATCCCCAGGATAATTATTGCTAGCAATATCTACTAAGTTAAAATGTTCTAGATAAAGATCTATATTGTCTGCTGATATAGTACCTGTACCATTTAAATCACCAACCACAACATTGATATTATCAATGTCTAATGTATTACGTAGCGCTAGCTGGAAAGCTACAACCTCATTTTTGGCTGAATACAATGTAGCCTCGTTAGAATCTCCGTCCCAAAAATAATTATCCGCCTGATAAACAGAATCTTGAAATATTTTTTCAGAATCTCCTGTAATCCATATATTATCTAAATTATCTTCAGGATTATCATCATCTGTATCTAGTGTGATAGTATCTGAATAGGGTGTTGTATTCCAATTACCAACATCATCTCTAAATTTTACATAAACTACTTTTAAGCCATTGCCCTCAGATAATACCCAATTTTTGGTAGTATCATAATTTTCCGCATTAGACCAAATACTATTATCATTGGAAAATTGCATTTGTGATACTCCAGATTGATCACTAGCCAACAAGTCCAAAACAACATTAACAGAATTAGTATTAGTATCTCCACTATTAATATTTATTGAGCCAGTAGGCGGAGTATTATCTGGTGGATCGTCATCTGGTGGATCGTCATCTGGTATACTATCACCTTGTAATACATCAAAATCACCGCCAGCAGTTGCTACAAATTCCACTATACCTTCAGAACCTGAACTCACGCTAGTAATCAATTGATTGTTGCGATAAATACTATAATCAAAATTTTGTTGCATATCAAATATCAAGTGTTGTTGTTCACCTGTCATCTCAACTGTATATGAAGCCTGACTACGTACACTTTCTTGATCAGAAAACATCAAAACCCAACCATCAAAGCTAGTACCTTCGTGTAGAGCAGAAGAAATACCAGTCACTGTCGGAGCATCTGTGCCTGACCAATCAGGATGTAAGACATTCAAAAATAAATCATTAGTTTGATCTACCGGTGGCATAATTTCCATACGCCACACACCAGCCTCTTCTAAATGGTTATGAAAATCATCTGGATTACTAGCAAAAGGAAAATAATTCTGACCGTTAACCCAATATTCATAATTATAACCACCCACTTTGCGTACTTCAGCGTTGGCTGGCAATACAATATTACCGTGCAAAACAGCTCCATCGTATTCCATAGAAAAAGTATTGGCCTGATGAGTTTCAATATGATTAACTACCTCTGTGTTGATAATACTACCATCCAAAATTGGTTCACCAATAGTGTGTAATAAATTCTTTTTTTGAAAACTAGCATTTGTACTATCAACTCGATCAAAAGTAACAATGTACTCTTGGTCATTACCAGTTCGTGGCCGCAAATATATCCATTGACGAGTAACATTATCAACCTTTGGTCTATAGTTAACCTGGTTCAAACGACTAGATGAATAATCTTCCTCCCAACGTGTATTAGCATAAGCATTGGTGATATCAGCATAAGCATAAGTATAACGATCATTATTAGTTTTTCTCAAAACATCTGCTTGATCATGAAGATATCCAACACTAGAGTATGGTACACTAGTGTCTTTTTCTTCTCCGTCTAAAATAGCACTTGATAATGTTTCCCTATACGGTACATTTTGTCCACCACTATTCCATTCTGGATAAGCAATAGTCCAATCAAAGTGGTTCCAAGCCTGATTTTGCTCTGGATCCTTGATCAAGAGAGTGTTGTGAGCAATTGATTGATGATGATAAGCTTTGGTCGGTGCTCCTCCTCCACCTTCATATGTTCCACCATCTACCAATAAAGGTGCACCATGAGAATATAGATCAAAATCACCTTGATCCCAGTGAGTTTGAGAAAACCAAGTCCAGTTACCAGCTCGGAAAGTAGCATAAGTCATTGGCTCTTGACCATAGGCTGGCCAATCACTACGTGCTACCCAAGACCCATTGCCTTCAGAAAAATAAGCTAAGGGTTCACTAGAAAAATTTTGCTCTGCTTGATCATAATTTGTAAAAATTACTCCTTCTGGACCTCTATATCTATAGTCATTAGCTGCTGATTGAGCCTCTTCGGTATTATTGAGCCACCATTGAGCCCATTTAGCTTCAGTGGTATCACTATAATTATCAATCAAAGTACGCAAAGCCATAATAGCAGTCGGATGATACCCTTCTTCTTTGTGTGCATTATGACCATGCTCAGGTCGACGAATAAAATCTTCGGTATAATAATATGATTTTGCAAACCATTCCAAATATTCTTTAAGAGCTGGCGCTTCATCAAAAAAATTAACATTAGTTGCGGTTTTGGTAGCATCTAAATAAGTCATGATCTGCGAATAATACCCAGAGCCATAATCCATACCCTTGGGTTGATCACCATCACGATTCACAGCATGATTGATTTCACTAAAACCTAAAGCATTACGTATATAAACCCAACGATTTTGATAACCATTATCAATATAAATATCGGCATTTGGATTGTCTCCATAAGTTGCTAACCCCCAAACTGGTGGTCCATATAAAGGCTTGGCAGCACCATTCATATATACCGTGTCTGGATACCAATTCCATTTACCACTACCTTCCATAGGCACAGCATTTACATAATCTATCATCTGTTGTTTGAGTTCAGCGGTAAATCCAGGATAATTATAGAGCCAATCAAATACACAGGCCATATTAAAAAATTTACCACCCACACTATTAAAACCAACTGTCATTGGATCCTGCATTTCTTCTTCTAAAAGAGCAATAGCACTATCAGCATAAGAAGTATCACCAGTAATAGCATAAACAAAAGCTTGAGCTCGAGCTGCATCCATATCACTACGACTTGCCCCTCTGAGAAGCTGTTGCCATTCATAACTATCAGCTGAGTAGTGCTGAGTTTGAATACGAGTGATCCTTTCAGGGGTTAATAAAATACGAGGATGAACATTATAGTCTGCTCGAACAGTAGAACTAATAGTCAAACAATACAGACTAACAACTGTCACTAAGCTTAACAATATCCATTTTGAATAAGATTTCTTTTTCATATAATTATATATAATTTACTTAAAAATATTTTAATTTTTTTGTTTTCTATTAATAAATAACTCAAAAATTAATATCCAAGCCACACCCAATGAAATATAGACGTCAGCTACATTAAAAACTGTAAACCATTCTATATTTATAAAATCTATTACGCCTTGATATGATATTCTGTCTAATAAATTACTAACAGCTCCTATTATAATCAAACCCCAAGGCCAGATCAGGCTACTTTTTTGTCGTAAAGCTATCAACCATAGCCAGATTATTATAAATAAAATAATTATAACAGCCGGATATATAATCCAAATAGGCAAGGGCCAAGAAAATGCAATATTTTGATTTAGGTGAAGCTGAAAAAATCCGTCAGAAGACGGATTTTTTAGTTGATAGATCTTGGCAGATCTATCTATAACAAATAAGATGATTAGACTAATAAAATATTTAGTCATGATAGATTTATAATACTTTTTTCTTGCAAGCCATACAAGAAGTAGCAGAAGGAAAAGCTTTTAGTCGTTCAGGTGCAATAGGACCTTCACATTTTTCACAAAGACCATAGCTTCCCTCTTTGATTTTCTTCAAAGCTTTATTAACATTAAACAAAGAAACCTCAAGAGTCTTTTCCAAAGACAAATTCTTTTCAAAATTGGCTACCTCAGCTGCATTTTCATCGTCCTTATCACCATAGTCAACAAACTTGGCATCATAGTCATTTTCAGATACTTGGATTGCGTCAGCTTTGAGCTCTTTTAATATCTCATCACGACGTTTTGATAAATCTTGCTTACGTTCAGCAATAAAATCTTTGTCTAACTTCATATATTTGACCTTAATTCTTAAAAATATAACATATACATAATAGCAAATCAGGCTTTAAAAATCAACTTTCCTACCGGCAGGCAGGGATTATTAAAACAATAAGAAAAGGCGCACTCCGGTGCCCAAAATCATTGTTTTATGGCTGGTTGTGCGCCTTTGGCGCTTTGACAGGATGACTCGCATCAACTTTTTGTAAGTTAAATTGGCGGGTATATAACCTGTTAAGGCATCATTTGCTCCGATCTGACTCGAGGAGCGCCACTTTACCATTTTTTGGTATCGATTTCATCCCTGATGGGACAGAATGATCCTTTTTAGTATTTTTGTTTTTGTTTTTTTGATGGAAAACAGTCAGGGTGTTTTCCTAATATTGAAAAACAGTAAAATGGAAGGAGTTATACACTAACTGATGTTAATATACAATTCCCTCAAATGTTTTAATGAACTCTTTATCTACATTCATTATATCATATAATAAGGCTTTGGTCAACGCTGATTATTAGCTAATATTAGATAAAATTTAAAATAATTAAAATATAATTTGACAAGATTGGCAAAAATAATTCAAAAACATCAACAAGTTATCCACACCGTACCTATCACTTCGTTCTGGTACGGTGCACAGCAACACTTTTTAAAAACAAAACTGCAAAGCATTTATATTATCATTACTATAAGACACAAATTTTATATTATCTATATCTTGTGATTCTAAATATTCTTTGATAGGACTATTTTTTAATTTATTGGTCTGCCAAATTACAAAATCATTTATCTGACTATTACTATCAAGACAATCTGACCAAATACTACTAATCATATAATCACTACTCAAAATATCTTCTATCAAATATTGCTTATTGCTAAGATAGTAAATATTTTCACGCTCAACACCATAGAGTCCATCTATCTGCCAATAATTTTGTTCATAATATGCGTGCTGGATAATCTCCGGGGAACTACTAGCTACAAATTCTACATAAGCTGTGCCATCTGACAGGACTTTAGTGATTTTTTGTAAATCAAAACTACTTACCAAATCAAAATTAAGTTTTTGCCAGTCTTGATCACTAGCCATTAACCAATTTTTTTCATATTGCCAAATAATTGTGTCATTTTTAGTAAAATTATAATGCGGCAAACTACTAAATTGATTTTCTAAAATATTTGTCTCTACAAAATCACCCAAAGTCAATATAGAATCAGCTGAAAAACCTATCACGTTATCAAAATTATATAATCTTCTAGTATTAACAAAAAAATTAGATGAAATTTCAGCTAAACTATTATTTTCTACTTGCCAGATATTAATTTTGTTCAAATCACTGGCTGTATTTTGAAAATTTACAAAAATTTCAGATTCTGTAAACATAGGTTCTAACCAAGTAGATAATTTTTGCAAAAATTCTGGTGAATTATCTAAGTCCCAATATATACTAACTCCAGTATTTATATTATTGACTGTAAATTTACTAGTTAGTAGCTTGGGAAGCTGTTCAGGTAGTTCCTGAGAGCTTGTAATCAACAAAATCTTTTTGTGAGGACGATAAAAAACTAATTCAGAGTACTGTTCTTTGAGTTGATCGATATAGCTCTGCGAAATGGAAGATAATCTCAAGAGATAGTGGTCTTGATCAGAGTCTGTTTTGAACCAAACTAACTCTTCTAGTCTGCTTTGACTATCTACTAGTATAGCCAACACTTCATTTATCTTTGTATCAGCTATACTATCGTCAAAAAGCTCAAAATCATACCAAGGATTGGATTCGACAGCCTTGTTATTGCTCCATTGATAATAAAAAGTAGTATTATCTGGCAAAAAACCCTTGGCATAAACATCTGGCTTATCTGACCAAAACATCGTTACCAATAAAACAATAACTAAAACAGCCAAAACCAACAAAATCTTGACATTGGGAATAGCTATGTGTTTTTTAAAAGTTTTTAGCAAGTCCACTATTATTTTTTATTGAAAAATTTCTTTTGTGGCTTAGCAGGATCAGATGGTCTCTGAGGTCTTTCGTTTGACTTGGCTGCAAAGTCTGGTTTTGGTAATAGCTCTTTGATAGACAGACTAACACGTCCTTTTTCCTTATCAACTTCCATTACTTTTACCTTTACTTTATCACCAACTTTCAAAATATCTGAAACTTTGGCAATTCTTTCATGAGATACTTGAGAGATATGAATCATACCGTCTTTGCCTGGTAACACTTCGGCAATAGCACCAATTTCGCTACCGTTGTTTCTATCAGTAATAATCTTGACAATAGTACCATCATAAATTTCGCCAATGGCTAATTCTTTGACTATATTTTCAATCCACTCGCGTGATTTTTTGGCACCATCTGCATCAGTAGAGGTAATCATCACTAGACCATCTTGTTCGATATCAATAGCAACGTCACATTTCTCAATAATTTCATTGATAACTTTACCGCCAGAACCAATAACGTCTCTGATTTTGTCTGGATCAATACGCATAGTATCGATACGTGGTGCATGTTGTGATAATTCTGGTCTTGGATCAGAAATAGTTTTTTGCATAACATCCAAAATCTTGGTCCGAGCTACTTTGGCACCTTCTAAAGTCTCTTTGACAATATCATAGCCAATGCCACCAAGCTTGATGTCTAATTGAATAGCAGTAATCCCCTCGCGAGTACCAGCTACTTTGAAATCCATATGTCCAGCATGATCTTCGATGCCTTGAATGTCTGTCAAAATCTGATAATTTTTCTTGTCATTGTCATCTAGGACTAGACCCATAGCAATACCAGCTACAGGAGCTGTGATAGGCACACCAGCATCCATAAGTGATAAAGTAGATCCACAAATAGAAGCTTGAGAAGATGAACCATTTGATTCTAATACTTCAGATACTACTCTAATAGTGTAAGGAAAAACTTCACTGTCTGGTAATACAGGGATCAAAGCTTTTTCAGCTAAAGCTCCGTGACCAATATCACGACGACTAGGACCACGCAATGGTTTTACTTCACCAACTGAATAACCAGGAAAATTGTAATGATGCATATATTTTTTGGTGCCAGATTCTTCCATGGTATCTAGAGTTTGTTCATCACCAGGAGAACCAAGAGTGACAATAGACAAAACTTGAGTTTCACCTCTAGAAAATAAGCCACTACCATGAGTCCGTGGTAAGATAGCTACCTCAGATGATAGATTCCTGATCTCATCAAATTTTCTATTGTCAGGTCTTTGCTTTTTTTCCAAAATTAAAGTCTTGAATACTTTTTCTAACTGCTCATCAATCATAGATATGCCCATAGACCGCATATCTTTGTTTACTTCGTTGTCCTCTTTGAGGGCTTCATTGACTTCTACCTTGATATTGTCGACAGCTTCTCGCATCTTTGACTTATCAGGACAAAAACACTTTGATAAATCATGTTTATCCAAAACTTGATTCACCTTGGCACTAACTTGTGTTCGCAAAGCTTCTTTGACTTCATCAAGCTCTGGAGTTTTTTTATCTACACCGACTTGTTTGATAATATCTTCAATAAAAGGCATTATCTTAGCAATATGTTTACCAGCAAAAGCAATTGCTTCATACATATCTGCTTCTTTGATCTCTTTGGCACCAGCTTCGATCATAATTACTTCATCTTTTGATCCTGCTACAAACAATTCAAAATCAGAGTTTTGTTTTTCTTCTACTGTTGGGTTGAGTACTAGCTCACCTTCGACTTTAGCAACTGCTACAGCAGCCAAAGGACCAGCCCAAGGAATAGATGAAGTACCCAAAGCTACACTCGTTGCAATGGTAGCTGCAAAGGTTGGATCATTTATACCATCATACGATAAAACAGTGATAACTACTTGAACATCATTACGGTCAGTTTCATTAAATAAGGGTCTAATTGAGCGATCAATAAGACGAGCTGTCAACATAGCTTCGTCAGTAGCCCGACCTTCACGCTTGATAAAGCGAGAACACTTGATCTTGCCAGCTGCATAGAGCCGTTCTTCATAATCCACCATCAAAGGAAAATATTCTATACCTTCGCGGGGAGTCCTAGACGTCACGGCTGTAGCCAAAACTACTGTTTCACCATAAGTGACAGTACAAGAGCCATGAGCTTGCTTGGCAAGTTTACCAGTTTCAACAACTAGCTCTTTACCAGCAATACTTGTGTTAAATTTTTTGATTGACATAAGTCAACTCCTTTCCAATAATCCGGGAGTTGATATAGCAAGCACTAAATTATTAAAAATTAATAACCCAATGTCTGCTTACCAACATGATAACCGGATAACTTATTTTATTAAAAATTATTAAATAACATTAAGGCCCAAACCGAGGCTTGGGCCTTAAAATTTATTTTTTACTATCTTTTTCGTTATTTTCTTTATTTTCTCTCTCTTCTTCTTTAGCCTTAATTTTTATCCCTATTGAATCTTCAAGGGGTTCTTTTTTAATCATCTTAAGACCAAGAGCTTTGACTATTTTTTTGAATCTTTTTTCATCTTCTCTTTCTAAATAACGCAATAGTCTGTGGCGTAGAGAAACTTTTGCCAATAAACCGCGACGAGATGAAAAGTCTTTTTTATTTTCACGCAAATGATTGGTGAGATCTTTGACCTCTGCAGTCAAAATAGCGATCTGCACTTCAGAAGAACCAGTATCATTTTTGTGAGTCTTGTATTGATCAATCAGCTTTTGCTTCTTTTTCTTGTCTAACATAATCTTTCTTTCTAAAGCCATAATCCGAGCCTGATCTCAAGTTAGACTTGGTCAGATCATACCCAGAATTAGGCTACTACTTAATTAAAATCTTCTTTACCCTAACATTTTTATAGTAAAAAGTCAATACTTATGATAAACTATAAATATGCAATATAAAACGACACTAACAGCTTATAAAAAATACTTGAAAAGCCTTGATATAAAATCCTCCACTCTGCAAAACTATATCTGGCACACTGAGCAGTTTTTAGCTTGGCTAGATGAAAAAACTATGACCCAGGCTAATCTAAAAACTTATTATAATTTTTTATTAAAAAAATATCCAAAAATAGCTACCATTAATTTGCACTTAGTGGTTGTAAACAAATTTTTAAAATTTCATAACAAAAGATTTCGTTTTGACCTACTAACACCTAAGGCAGAACCACTAGCAATACTCACTCCAAGTCAATTACAAAAATTCTTGGAGCAACCAAGCAAAAATTCTAGCTTAGTAGCTATTAGAGACAAAGCTTTGTTAGAACTTCTCTACTCTACTGGATTGAAAATCGGCCAACTAGTCAAATTAGAAAAAAAGTTTATAGATAATATCAAGCAAGAACTAATTTTTAATAATAGTCAGATTAGTATTCCGCCTTTGGCTTGGGTTGCTTTAGAAAAATATCTAAAACACAGACAAGATGATAATCCTTGGCTATTTACCAATCTAGATAGAGCTGGCAAAAATACAGACAACCATATATCTATCAGATCTGTAGAAAGGATTATTGCCAAATATGCTAGCAAGCTAAAACCAGTCCTAAAAATCAATCCTCAGGTCTTGAGAAACACTCTAGCCCACAATCTAAAGCAAGAAGGAGCTCAAATTCAAGGCCTAAAAAGTGCCCTACATTTTAAGACTAAGGTTGGCGCCAAAAATTATTGGCATAAGATATAGGTTGACATTTCATCAAAATAGGTATTTAATAAAATATAATCATAGTTTGTTCATCTTCAATCAAATACCTCTTGAAAGGAGGTGAAATCATGAATATGCTCTTTTATACCTTAGGAGACGATGATCAGGGCAAGATCATGGTACATTGTACCAAAGCTGGCAAGGCTGATCAGGCTGTCACTGAGATAGCCAATGGCAGCGGTGCTATCAAAGTCCTAGACTTTGTCGAGCTCAATGGTATGGCCAAATCCCTAAGAACTGGCTCAGCTATAGTAATCTTGCGAAAACTACTTGGGATTCGCAACGAGTCTGACGATGGTTCTTTTATTAGCGCTATAGAGCACTTGCTCGCTAAGGCTGCCGACTCAGGGAGGAAGATTGCCAATGGAAAATCAAGACCCCACTAGTTCCTGGCTTAAGCATCTTTGCTCCGCACCTGAGGAACCATAAAACCCCCAACTCATGTTGTATATTAGTGGGGGTTTTTATTTTCTAAAAATAAATTATTAAAATAATATCCAAGCTATAATAGTATGTAGAATAACTGATACAAAAAATATCCACCAAAAATAACAGTGTTTTCTATTAAATGCTTGATACCATGGATATTGCCATAATTTTTTGGTAATTTTGGGACCAGCTAAACAACGACAAGAGAAAAAAATTAATAGTACAGAAATTATGTTTATATAACCAAGTATAAAAATTGCTTTTCCTAAAAAATCATACATATTATTTAACTATTAATTGACCCGTCATTTCTCTATGTCCTTGCCCACACATGACATTGCAAAAGAAAGTAAATGTGCCAACTTTGTCAGCTACAAACTCAACGTCAGTAACCTTTCCAGCCTCTAATTTTTCATCAACCCCAAAAGTTGCCAAACCAATACCATGATCAACATCAATACTATTAATATGTAGATTGACTGTGTCACCTTTATTGACAGTAATGACATCTGGTTCAAAAACCCATTGTTTGGCAATCATATTTATTTCTACAATATCATTTGCACTACTGTCATCTACATCAATCACATGATTTTCATCACTGATATCAATAACACCCGGTTGTTGGACTTGATTGTTGTTTTGATCACTTGTCTTGTGATTACAACCAGCCAATACCAATAAAAACATTGGTAATATAATAAAATATTTCATAATTTTATTAATTAATGATTAATCATTAATAATTATACACGAACTTGCTATAATATCAAAACTTGCTATAATAAAAATACCTAAGAATTAAGCGATAAATATATGAAAGATGCATGTCCAGTTTGCGGGAATGAACCATGCACCTGCAACGAATAAGTAGCCATTTGGCTACTTATTTTTTTATATAATTGACAGAATCTATACTATATGATGAACTAGAAAAGCAGTACTTTCACAGGAGGTCATGATATGCCTCGCAAGCCTCGTACCAAGTATAGGATATATTATCCTACTACTGAAGATGGTAAAAGAGTCAAAAAGCTGATTGGCTATATCTGGGCCTATAGCAAAGCCCAGGCCGTTAGTGGCTTTCTTAAGGGTTATGGACAAGCTGCCATTCCTGAAGCCCGCCAATTGGCTATGCTGGCTGACCATCTGCAAGCCGAAGTGGCATCTTAAGCACTTCGGTTTTTTATTTGCTTATTAATACAGCTTTGTTATAATATTAATAATCTAATTAATTATTAAATTAAAAATATGAAAAAAATACTATTTTCTTTCCTAATATTAGCCATGGCTGTACCAATGCTAGTAGCTGATACAGCTAGAGGTGAGGGCAGCTGTGCTGAGGGTCGTATCGAACCAGTCATTAGTGGTGAAGTAGTCGATGGTGGTGTGACACTATCATGGGATGCTATAGAGCACGATGGCCTCAAATGGTTCAAAGTAATTATCTCCAAATACAATACCCATCCTCGCTATGGTGATGATGGTTATTTGATGTATATTATCGATGAAGAAGCTACTTCTTATATGATAAATAATTTGACACCATATAGAAATGGAGACTTTGGTGAATTTTTGACTACTGGTGATGAATATCATTTTGCTGTCACTGCAGTCTATGAATGTTCTGATGGTGGTACCAAAAAAGAAACCAGTAGCCCAGTCACTTTGACATTTCCAGGTGGTGTAGATAATCCTGTTAGTGATTATGCTGAACCAAATGTCAGTGTCACTAGTGATGAAGATGGTGTTCGCGTATCTTGGGATGCTATCAATGATGATAGACTACAAGCTTTCAAAATCGTAGCTTCAAATAACAATCAAAATCCAATCTATGGTCAAGATGGATACTTGATGTATATTATTGATGAAGATTCAACATCACATCTAATCAACAATGCTCATTTTTATAAAAATGGAGACATTGGTGGCAAATTCAAACCAGGCGAAGATTATTATTTTACAGTTACTGCTATATATACTTATAAAAAACTAACTGGCAATGCTGAAAGTACTGTCTACAATGGACCAGCTCAACCAACTGCATCTTTGGAGCCAGAATTGATTGAGATAGACAATAAAGCTACTCTACTCAAAAATGATAAAATGGGTGAAATCTTTCAAGAGCTTAATCAATTGCGCAATACTGTCAAAGAACAAGCCAATCAAATCAAATATCTTGGCTCTCTGGTATCTGACTTGAGTGGTTTGTTAGAAGAGGCCAAACAAGCCCTGAATGACTTTATTACTTATGGTGTAGATGAAAATACTCAACAACTTGGTGAGGGTGAAAGAGCTGCTGTCATCCACTCATACAAAAGCGCTTTCAATAAACTACCTGAAACTGAAAGCGAACTATCTGATGCTATTCGTATTGCCAATGGCCGTTGGCCAAGCATGACTAGCCAGAGTGCTGAAAACAAAGGCAAACAAAGCTTTAAAACTATCTATAAAAGAGATGCTGATATGGACCATCCAAACGACAATGCTGCCGTGACAGTTATGTCTTATGGTCTACGTCAAAAAGCTACCAACAGAAATTTGGATAGTGAAAGAACTGGTATCCAAATATTCAAAGATATCTATGGACACACTCCAAGTAATACTGATGAATGGAATATTATGCAAGCAATTACTTATTCTGGAGCAACTCGATAAATTTTTATTAAAAAACCCCCGGCGTATGCCGGGGGTTTTTATTTTTATTATTTTTTCTTTAAACCTACTTCGCGAGCTACTTGATCAAAGTCAATAAATTCAGCATTTACACAAACTATCTTTGAACCTGGTAATTTTTTACACAAATCAGAACTCTTAAAATATGCTTTATGATAATCGTTGACATCCATATAATTTTGTACTCGTTCTTTTTCAAAAGCTCTACCTCGTTTGGCTAGTCTGGTTTTTATAATATCATCGCGAGCATACATAAATATAATAGTGTCCGGCAATGGCCAAATATCTATACAATCCTGGACCAAATCTTCAATCAGACCCTGTTCATCTTTATCATTTAATATACTATCGACTACATAAAATAAATTTGACAACCAAAAAGTATCCAAAACAATGTTATGGCCTTTTTTCCTAGTTTGTAAAGCTTGTTTGTATAAACCAATAGTCAAATTATGAAAATATAAAACAGTCTGCAGTCTATTTTTATTATCTTTGATATTATCTTTGACAAAATTAGGAAAATCATTAGCTTCACCCTCACTAAAAACTTTTACTTTATAATTTTTAGCCAAATAACGAGCAAAGGTGCTCTTACCAGAAGCGGGAGCGCCAACGATGGCTACAATCTTACCTGATTTTCCAATCATGATTTTTTTTGTTTAGTAATAATTGAAGCTGGAGTATATTGACGCTTAGCTAGCTCTTTATCTATCATAAAAAGTCCTGGAGCTGCTTTACCAGCTATCTTAATTTTTTCTAAAATAACTAAAACTGATTGTTCTTCTTCTGCTTGTTCATCAATATACCATTTGAGCCAAGCCACCAAATCATAATCTTTTTCTTGATTGGCTAGTTCATAAAGTTTGTTGATCTTGATGGTGATTTCTTTCTCATGTTCTAGAGCGTCAGTAAACATACCCAAGTGTCCATCAAAATCTGCAGGCGGTTTGGGAATAGCTTGTAATTCTATGATGCCATCGTGCGCAAGTAAAAAATTAAAAAAACCTTTGGCATGATCCATTTCTTCTTTGGCTTGAATATCAAACCAATTGGCTATACCAAATAATTGATTTTCTTCTGCAAAGGCAGACATAGATAAATATAAATAAGCAGAATAAATCTCTTCTTTTATTTGGTCATTTATAGCTATCTCTATAGTTTTATTCATAATTATATCTTAATACAGTGATAATAATAGGTCAAATCAAGGAATGAGCTCTGCCCAAAAACAATTACTAATATCATTGTCGCAACTATAGCGTACTTTACGAGTTGCCCTAGAAGAAGTAGCTGTCGATTGTAGATTAGTATCACATTCTAAACCCTCACCACAGCTAGCTACTTCATCTATAAACTGAGTAGACACTGTTGTAGTGTTTATTATAATGTCTGGAAAAGAAAAATTATTTGGTTCTTTTCGTAGCCGCATCAAAGCCTCTGTTACACCCGCTTCAGCTGAATAAAAATCTGTCAAAGAATGATCATATGAATTTAAAACATGACGATTTTGTAAAGATATCAACATTACTGAACTAGATATTGACAAAACAGCCACAGCTATAATAATAGTGGCTACTAGGGCTACAGCTCCAGTCTGATTTTTAAAAAATATCTTCATAAAAATTATCGAATGCTAATAAAAGTCTGGAAATCTTTTTCTATATAACCATAATGATCACTAGGATTACCTCTAATCAAAGTAAATTTGATAATAGCTCCCTGATTGGTATTACCATAGCCATCATCTAAAGCATCTAATGTAAAGGAAGCTACAGTAATATCACTACTATTGAGTACCAGAGGTGCAGCAGTGTCTTGATCAGGAAAACCACTCCCCTCATCATGAGTTTCTTGGAAAATTAGATTATTGTTATCAATAATCAAACTAAATCTAGTGTCTGGTAGTTGATAAAAATATAGTTGAGATGGATCTGGAGTCACATCATCAATCCTATCAACATTATGAATTTGATTGGTTAAGAAATTCACCATAAAACGAGCATTTTGAAAAACAGAGTTTGAAGATTCAATATAACGACGAGTAAAGATAACTGTCATTACAAGACCAGAAATAGTAATCATTAAAACAGCTGTAATAAAAATATAAATGATTACTTCTATTAGATTAAAACCTTTTTGATTTGGTAATTTATATCTCATAATTAATAAGCTGTATAACTAATAATAACTTCTTCTAAAATAGGCACTTCTAATTCACTATCTGAAGTCAAAAATAATTTATAACGCATATAACGATTATTATTATGTTCCATAATGTTTATCAACTCACCTGTACCGTCATTATAATATGTAGAATTAGTACCATCTGGCCCTAAAAAGCTCCAAGGTCCATTGATATCGTCACTAGAAGCTACCTGGAATTTGATATCAGTATCAAGCGGTTCGTCACCAGTCCAAGCTATCCAGTTATAATAGATGTCTATATTATCACCAGTATCAAAGGTAGAAGATTCAAGCTCTCCTGATGGAGCATAACCACAATCTACAATTTCTGTAGAAATAATAAAAAACTCACCTCTATTACTAGAAGTAGCCGCGTAGATTACCGAACAATTAGCCGACATACCCAAGATATGTCCATCTAAATCAAAAGTAGATATTTCTGCCATACTACCGGGTGTACCAATATCCAAAACCAATAATTCATCATCCAAAAAATTTGTTCCCAATAATGCATAGTTACCCACAATACCAAAAGAAAAAATTGACTCACCAACATTATACGAACCAAGAAAATTTGGTGCTGATGGAGTAGTAATATCAAAAGCAAAAAATTCATCACCCGAACCATTGTTTTGAGTAGAGATATAAGCATAATTTCCTTGAACAAAAACATCCGTACCTTTCAAAGAACCAGGTAAATCATATTGCCCTATGACATTGATATTAACTGGGCTAGTAATATCAACTATTTGTAACTCTTTGTCACTATCTTCAGTAGCTATATATAAATTTTCACCTGATACAAAAATTTCAGTAGCCTGATCATCAATATCTTCTTCATCTAATATCTCAGGATTCAAAGGATCAACAATACTAAAAGAAAATAATTCATCACCTTGAACTATATAGGCCTCGGTAGCATTGATATCAATATCCATAGCATTGTTATTACTATCTAAATTATAACTAGCTGCTACGAAAGGAGTATAAGGATCATTAATATCAATAACTTGTAATTCGGCTGCGTTATCATCAGTAGCTAAATAAGCATAATCTCCTTGAACAACCACAGCATTTATACTTGAACCAATATTTAAAGATGACATTTGAAATGGGGCATCAATATCTGCTACATCTAAAATATAAAATTCTGAGCCAGAAGGATTATTTTCTGTTACCAAATAAGCCACATCGTCAACTTCATAAACATCATTATCATCAAAATTGCCTGGTGTATCAAAAATAGCTGTAGTAGTAGCCTGACCCCAATCAATATAACCAGACGATAAACTAACAATACCCGCAATACTATGATCTATACCTCCACTAGCACTAGCAAACATAGTTTCATCAGACCAATTGACTTGACCAGCTCCCCCTGCCCAATCTGTTTGACGCCAACGAGTAGCTTCCCAAAGATGTATATAAGTTTCAATCATTTCTTGCTTAGCAATGCCAGTGTCACTCTGCCAATCAATAGTAATAATTATCCGTTTAGTATCAGGATCAACGTGGCCACCACTAGCAACAATATCACCGTAGACATTAGCATTTTCAGAATTAGCTCGACGTATACTTTCAGCTGTAATGGTTCTATAATATTTGTCTTCCAAAACAGAATTTTCTAAAATTTCTATACTATAAAATAAAGAAGGTACATTAGGAACAATTTCTGACCAATGCAATAATTTGATAGCTTCTAAACCCTCCATAGCAAAAAACATAGCCTTAGTACGCTCTTCATTGAGTCTATATAGTTTTTGATTATAAGATATAAAATTGATAGCCAACAAAATAATAACACTAATAAAAGCAATTGCTATTAGCAATTCTATCAAAGAAAAACCATTTTGTTTTTTGTAATAAAACATAATTAATCAATCACTCCTAATGACTCTATATTTATAGAAGTAAAAATACTTGGCTGGTTAGGAACAATAATAGAAATAGTCCCAGTATTGACTGTCTGGCCTGTAAATTTTATAAAAATTAAATCTGAAGTATAGCCACCCGCTCCGTCGCTCAAGCTAGTATCTGGATTGAGAATAGTATTACCTTGCAAAAATCTAACTATATTATTAGAATCAGCCGGATTATAAATACTGCCCTGAAAAAGAGTATAGCTATCTATTTCTAGATGTAAACCCCAGTCAGTGCTACTAGCTGCGGCTGAAGCTAATTGCTGAGCTCGTAATAAATAACTCCTCATTTCTTCTTTGTTATTTTTTAGCAAGACATCTTGTCGCCAATCATTATAAGTCATAGAAGTCAAACTAAAAACAATACCTAGCAATAATATAATTAAAATATACTCCAAAATACTAAATCCTTTTTTATTTAATATTTTCATAAAATTTACTCAGCAAAACTTAAAGTTAATTCATACATTGGAGAAATAACAGATACTGCCAAAAATCCAACTGCTACAGCTACAATAATTAATAAAAACGGTTCAATAATAGCTGACATATTTGTCAAAACATTATTTACCCTTTCTTCATAGTATTCAGATATTTTTTGCAAAATACTTTCTAGCTCACCTGTAGTTTCACCAACTTTTGCTAATTGAATAGTAAAGGTTGGGAAAAGATTTGGACGTTTTTCCATAGCTTGACCAAGTGAGATACCTTTTTCTAGTTCTCCAGCCATAGCTATAATCTCTTTACGATATCGAGTATTTTTAATTGTCTTGTCTGTGATTTGCATTGATTTTACAATAGGCAAACCAGCTGACAACAAAGCATATAGATTACCAGCAAAACGAGTCAAGGTCAGCTCTACTACAAATTTACCAAAAATAGGAATTTTAAGCATTATCGTATGCAAAAATAATTTTGGTTTTGGTAATTTGAAAACATACCTAAACAAAATTATTAGACCAATAAATCCACCAATAATATACCAAGTATAAGTACGCAAAACATAATTTATAGCATCAACTGCTCGCAAGACAAAAGGTAATTGGACATTTGCCTCAGTAAACATGACCACTAGATTTGGAAAAACAAACAACGACAACATAATACTAACTCCTATCAAAGCCATCAAAACAATAATAGGATAAATCATAGCTCCAATCACTTTACTGCGTAATCTTTTTTGTGCTTTAAGAATATCAGCCAAACGTCCCAAAGAATCTGATAGCATACCAGTATTCTCACCAACCTCTACAGTAGCAATAATAATCTCTGAAAAAACTTTTGGATATTTAGCCATACCTTTTGACAGAGTTTCACCATTTTCTACTCTTTCATACAAATAATCCAAAACTCCATGAAGATATTTATTTTTTATTTCACTTTTGAGGGTTCTTAGAGCTGGGGCCAATGATAGACCAGCCCTGAGCATAGTAGATAGGTTATCCATGAACAAAATTTTGGCAGTCAAAGAAACAGAACCAAGATTGATATTGAACTTAGGTTTTTTATGAAGCTTTTTTGATTGCTTAACTTTTTGTTCTTTGATCAAAGACTCAACTGGTTTAGCTAATCCAGTTGTTTTTATTTTAGTCTTTTCAGTATCATCAATAACCTCATGATGTTTATCTAAATATTTCATACTTATTCTCGTTTTATACGTAAAACTTCTTCGATGGTAGTAATACCCAACAAAGCCTTTTGCATACCATCTTCAAAAATAGTAATCATGCCGTTTTCTTTAGCTACTTTTTCGATATCACCAGAAGAAGCATTACGAATAATAGCTTGTTGAATGGCATCAGTATTTTCCAAAACTTCTAAAACACTAATCCGTTTGTCATAACCAGAATCATGACAAATTTCACAACCCTTACCTTTATAAAAAGTCAATTCCTTAAAAGATTTATATTTATCTTCTATTAATTTTAAATCTTTAAAACGCTGTAGCATTTTTTCCAAATTAAACTCTTTACTCAAACCCTTAAGTTTATCATCAGATAGATTGTAGCTTTCAATACAATTCAGACAAATCCTACGCACCAAGCGCTGAGCAATGACTACATTGAGTGTTGAAGCCAATAAAAAAGGTTCGACGTTCATGTCTAATAAACGAGGTGGTGCACCTGAAGCATTGTTGGTATGTAAAGTAGAAAGGACCAAATGACCAGTCAAACCAGCTCGGACAGAAATCTGAGCAGTTTCTTTGTCACGAATTTCACCAATCATAATAATATCAGGATCTTGCCGAAGCAGAGCTCGCAAACCAGAAGCAAAAGTATAACCAGCTTTAGGATTGATCTGGGTTTGATTTATTCTATTGATACCATATTCAATTGGATCTTCAATCGTACAAATGTTGACATCTTCTGTATTTAAAATATTGAGTACAGTATAAAGCGTAGTAGTTTTACCAGAACCAGTCGGACCAACAACTAAAATAACACCAAAAGGCCGTTTGACTTGAGCGTTCATTACTTTCATATGGGCTTCAGAAAATCCCAAATCTTCTAAAGTCAAATTTTGTGCTTGACCAGTCATCAAACGCATAACTACTTTTTCACCATAAAAAGCTGGTATAACAGAAACACGAACTGACTCTTCTTCGTCTTCTATTTTGAAAGAAAAACGTCCATCCTGTGGTACTCTATGCTCATCTATGCGAAGGTTAGCCAAAATTTTGATACGAGCTATTACTGCATCATGGACAGCAGATGGCAATTCTACTTTGTCATGCAATTCACCATCTATTCTAAAACGGACAACAACTGCATCTGGTAAAGCTTCAATATGAATATCTGAAGCTTGTTCAAAAATAGCATATTCTAACACGGCATCAATAATTTTTATAATAGAAACTTCTACCTTTTTTGGTTTACCTTTGTCTTTTAGTATTTTGGTATCAAGAATTTTTGCTAATTCTTCTTTGATGTTTTTTTCATAAAGTCGAGCTGCAAAACGGAAGTTTTTTTCATTGGTCATAAAAATTTCCACATCGCGATCAGTGGCTTTTTTGACCATATCAATACCTTTTTGATAGCGTGGCCGTACAAAAGCCACCTTAAGGGTATTACCCTCCAATACAAAGGGAACTGCCTTAGCTTTATAAACTATATCATGTGGCAATTCGTTTAATACCTCATCATCCAAACGTCGCTTACGTAAATTTACATAAGAAATTTTGATATGATCCCCTATCAATTCATACAAATATTGTAAATTAAAAAAACCACGTTCAACCAAAATTTCAGACACATTTCGTCTGCGCCGTTTAGCATTACGAGCTGCTGCTACCCAATCCTCTTCTTTAATAACTTTTGCTTTGAGTAAAAGCTCTTTTAATTCATCTTGTGAAACTGGAATTGATGCCATAGTAAAAAATTATAACTTAATTATACCATTTTTTGCGCCAAAATAAAAACTGTTAAAATTTAAAAAAAATATAACAAATTTTACTAAAAAATCAAAAATGCTATAATATATATATGAACCCCGTTAGAAATTCAAACAATTTTTTACTAGCGGGGAAAGCGAAAATTTATTATTAATTTCTAATGGGGTGAACCTACCAAATCAACTTACAATCTTGAGAATTATTTTGGCTTTAGTTTGTATTTATCTAATTTTGTTAAATACTCTAAATAGTTTGATAGCTGCTTTGATAATCTTTGGAATAGCAGCACTAACAGATTATTTTGATGGTCAGATTGCTCGTCGTCACAATCTAATCACCAATTTAGGTAAATTACTTGACCCTATTGCTGACAAAATTTTGATCATTGGTGTTTTTCTAGCTTTTTTAGAATTAGATTTGATAAATTTCTGGATAGTCATGATTATTATTTTGAGAGAATTTGTTATCACTGGCCTACGACTGATTGCTCTCAAACAAAATAAAGTCTTGGCAGCTGAAGCTTATGGCAAACACAAAATGATTTCTCAAATTGTAGCTATAATAGTTATTTTAATTATTGCTATTTTATTTAAATTTTTTAGTCACCATATTATTGTCAATTGGCTATATAATGATGTTATAGATTTATTTATGTGGTATGTTTTATTAATTACAATTTTTTCAGGAGGATATTATCTATGGAAAAACAAACAGGTCATCAAAAACTTATAAAAATAATCTCTACTGGCCTAGGTATTGGCTATATACCGTTTATGCCAGGTACTCTGACTAGTCTAGCTGTTATAATAGTCTATTGGTTTTGGAATCCTCAAGGCAATGCTTGGGTAATTTTTACTCTAATAATCATAATAGTTGCTATGATGGTCGCTCACTCTGCCGAAAAATACTTTAATAAAAAAGATGACCAAAAAATAACCATAGACGAAATTGCTGGCATGTCAATTGCTCTATCTCTTGTACCTCATAATATATTATTGATTTTGTTAGCTTTTATTTTATTTAGAATCTTTGATATATCAAAAATCTTATTTATCAGAAAGATAGAAAAACAACCAGGCGCTTGGGGGCTAGTTGGAGATGATATCCTAGCTGGTATTTATACGCATATTATTATGTATTTTATTATAAATTTTTTATAAAAATACCCCCTCTTTTTCTCCCCCTAATTTAGGGGGAGATGTCCCTGCCTGCCGGCAGGCAGGCGTGAGGACAGAGGGGGTATTTTAATTTTATTTAATTTCCCAGACTACACCGTCTTCTTGATGATGGATAGCCCAAGAAAACCACATTTCATAATACCCAGTTATAGGCTCACCACCATTTCTGATTATAATCTCACCACCATCACGACTAGCAGTTAATTTTATACCGTCTATATCAAGAAAAGCACTCTGACCATCCTGAAGATTGTCTTTGGGAAAAGTAATTGACTTGTCTTTATAAGGCACAACATACATTACTTCTTTTGATTTGAATCTCTGATCAGAAATAGAAACCGGGAAAAGCATGTCTTCATTATCATCATAACTACCATAAGGATAAAAACTATAATCTCGTTTATAACCAGTATCATCACTCAAAACTCTGGCTTGAGGATATTTTTCTTTTAATTCTTCAAACCTCATCAATTGCATATAAACTAAATCAAGCCCTGTGCCTGCATACTCACCTACGATTGATTCTGCTCTGGCTTGTGACCAAAAAGATTCAGTTTGTTTATCATACATGACCATATTTGACTCAAACAACCAGCCACTAACACCAAATTCTAAAATATCTCCATCTACTTTTCTATCAAAAACAATAGCTGAGCCACAAAGTGGACAAAAAGTCACTGCTACATCACGATCATTAATTGAGTCATTGACTATCTCGTGCCAAACAAGAATATTATAGGGATAAAATCTAGTATCATCATCTACAGATACTACTACTCCTAATATTTCATCATCTAAATTAGCTTGAGTTTGACTAATAAATTTTGGATTGACCAAAGCAGGGATACCATCTTTGCCTGGACCACCAGATAGTATCTGATCAAGATCAACAATAGATTTATCAAAATCCGTTTTTCTAAAACTCTCAAAACCAGCTGGCGTATGTTCATTATAATTCATTTCTTTATTTTCTAAATTCTGTAAAGCATTTTGAACTACTTTATTTTCTTCAAAATTTTGTAAAAATTCATTCCAAGCTTGAGGGGTATTATCCAAAATAAAAGCTTGGACTTTACGGTCATAACCAACAGCTATAGCTACACCAGCCAAAATAATAATCACACCAAATATTCTGTGAATAGTTTCTAAATGTTTATACAGTCCTTTTATTTTTTCCAATAATTTGCGACTACCCAATATAATCAAAAGCATAATCAAACCAGTACCCAAAGCATAAGAAATAACTATCATAAATGAAGCCAAACCTGCTTCAGTAGAAGCTGCCAAAGTAATCACAGCGGCCAAAATAGGTCCAGCACAAGGTGTCCAAATAAGTCCTAAAGTAGCTCCAGTAAACAAACCACCTACAAACCCCTGACGTTGCTGGCCACTTCCACCTGGTAATTTTACTTTGGAATTAATCCATTGTTGAATCTTGGGAAATAAAAGCATTAGACCCAGTAAGATCAAAATAAACACTGCTACATAACGCAGTGTGTCTATATCTATACCCAATGACTTGACTATAGCTGTAATAAAAACCGTAAAAATAGCAAAGCTCAAAACAAAACCTAGTAAGATACCATAAGGTCTACTTCGTCCTCCAACTGCTCCAGAGAGCATAATAGGTAAAATTGGTAAGATACAAGGAGACAAAACAGTAGCCACACCTGCCAAAAAACCAATTATTAATAAAATAAACATATTTTTATTTTAACCTTTGTAAAATTGAATTTAGATCATTACCACCAGTCCATTTTGTAATTTGCTTACCGCTACTATCTACTTGGACTAGGGTATGTTGGTAAGCAATATCATATTTTTCTTTAAGCTCATCTTCTTTATCATAATTTACTTGAAGAACTGTTAAATCAGCCGGGATTTTTTCATAATCTTTGATAAGATTATTATCTAAGAGTCGACAAGTTGGACACCAAGCAGCATGAAAAAACAAAACTACATCACCAGTATCAGCTTGAGTCAATAATTCTGACTTATAGTCTAGATAAGATCCACCACCAGTAACATCACTATCACCTTCTTCGTTGGTGATTGTATTGTTTGTAAGGTTTGTATTGTCTTCTACTATTTGTCGGCCATTATAAAACCAAATAGCCCCTATAATGATTATCACTACGATAATCCATGATATATTTTTCATATATTTTTTATATTAATAATTAATTACATTTTTGGCAGAGAAAAAACTTTTTCAACTGCTAAGCCAAAAAACTCAGCAATTTTTAGAGCATGACAAATAGACGGATCACAACCCTCTTGCTCAATGGTTATGATAGCTTGTCTAGATAAATCCAAGGCTTGTGCTAATTCTTCTTGGGTTATGCCTTTTTCTAATCTAAGCTCTCGAACTATATTATTGGCTTTATTATTCATAAATTTATGATATATTAAATAAAAAACTATGTCAAGTATACTTGACATATCTTTGCCTTTTACTCTAGAAAATAGTAAAATATAAACAACTATTAAAATTAAACTATGAAAAAAGAAATAAAAACACCTTTACTCAATATTTATGTAGAAACTCCTTATGCCAAGAGTCTACCACCTATCAATGGACCTTATACTAGAATATATTTGATACGACATTGTCATCCTGATTATCGTACTAGAGAAATTGTTGGTGACCATGATATGCCTTTATCAGATTTAGGACGTAAACAACGTAAATTTTTAAACAAAAAACTAGAACAAATTCAATTAGAAAAACTATACTCTAGTGAACTAAAAAGAGCCCACGAGACTGCTGAACACTTTGCCAAAAAAAATAAGAAAAAAATCTTTGTAGATAAACGGCTCAATGAAATTGATTGGGTTGATTGGTACAAAATCAAATATTTCAACATGTCTGAAAGAACTCGCGTCAAACGAATCCAAAAATACAAAGAAATGGATAAACGACTCCACAAAATACATGGTACCGCTCGACGAGTTATCTCTGATATTTATAAAAAAAATAAAGGCAAACGAGTTGGTGTCTTTTGTCATGGCAATATGATCCGCTCTATGATTACTGGAATACTCAACACTGATGTAATCGGATTTTTGTCTATGGAGATCTATCAATCGTCAATCACCAAGTTAGTAATAGATCGTGACGGATATATCAAAATAAATTATATCAATAATATCAGTCATCTACCTCACAAACCAAAAGAAGATATATTTTTGGCTGCTATCAATCAATAATATTTTTACAAATAAAAAATTCCCTCAAGTATACGCTTTGGGGGAATTTTTATTTTTCAAGTGGAGGTATTTAGAATCTGTGTTTAAAATTTTTGTGTCTACCACGTTCTGGTAAACCTAGTTCTTCTGCAATAGCTCTAGCTTCTTCAAATTGGTCATTGTTCATCAAATTGTGCATAGCTACAAATTGATCAAAATTGTCAACATTGACATATTCTGTGATATTTTTGTCACCAGCTAGCCCTAACCAAGCATCATAGTCATTGTTGGCAATAGCTGCCTGCATAGCTTCATGCTGAACAGGATCCATTTTGAATCCTCGCTTTTGCATACCAGGTAAACCTAGTTCTTCTCTTAATGCTTTAGCTTCTTCAAAATTGCCAGCTTGCATCAAGTCATGCATAGTGACCAACTGAGAAAAATTTTCTGAAGATATAGCTTCTCCCATTTTTCTGTCACCCATCAAATCAGTCCAAGCATCAAAATCATTGTTTTCGATAGCTTGTTCGACAGCTTGATGCTGTTCGGAGTCAAATCGCATGCCAAAATGTTTTCCAGAACCATCACTAGCCGAAACTAGAGAAGAAACTGTCAAAGTAGTGATTAAGAGACCAAATAACCCTGTTAATAGATAAAACTTGTTTTTACTCATATTTTGTCTTTGTTAATTAATTAGATAAGTCGCCGACTTCTAATAATTAATACGCAGGCTGATAATTTTTTCTTTCAAAATGACCTGATCTAAACCAAGGAATAAATTCATCAGCTTCAAAATGCTCCTCATCTAATAATTCACCCATTATTCTCAAACGCATACCAGTAGCTACATCAAAAGAAATATCTGATGGCAATACAACAGTCCATACTTTTTTGTCAAAACACTGGATATGTATAATATCATCTTTGATAGATATAATATGGCCCGCGATCATGCCATCTTCAGGATTGATAAACATTTTACCTCTCTGGTCTGTTATCTGGCGATAACCTGGTACTTTGTGATAAAAAGAGTTTTCTATTTTTTCTGCACCACGAGTCATATAAATACCAATACCTGCAATCAAGCTCAATAAAATACTAATAAGAATTATCAAATAAGAATTATAACGATAGCCATGCTTAGTATGTTTGGCGTTATAAAAAGATACTAGTAAAAACATCAACAAAATAATTATCCAAAAATATGGAATCTTTAACATCAAGTCTTTGAGGGGGTGGATAGCCAGGGCTGTAGATGATGGATCATGACGAAGTAAAAAAATAATCACAGAACTAGCCAAGCTACCGACAAATATAGATAGACCAAATAAAATCCAAACAGCTGAATCTTTAATTAAAAATTCCCAATGCGATTTTGGTTTGATATGTTTATCTTTAATTGTATCTAGGACTTTTTGGCCCAAATCTTTGTCTACCATATACTTATAATTTATCTCTAAATTGTTTTTTGGCTCTATTGACCAGAGTAGCTACCGTACCCATGGGTTTTTTCAAAATATCTGAAATCTCTTTGTAACTTTTTTCTTCCAAAAATTTTAAAATTAATACTTCTTGATATTTTGTGTCTAGTTTTCCCAAAACCTGTTTGATATTTTTTTGTAAATATTGCTGATCGACTTCTTGATCTAGATCAAAATCATCCGAAATATTATTCAAAATCTGATCACTAATGTCCCAAGTGATATTTTGAGGCCTAACCTTGGCTTTGCGCCATTGAGAAATGACCTCATTATGAGTAATACGATAAACCCAAGAAGAAAATTTCAATTTTTTGTCAAAACCATTTATATTTTGATATATTTTAATAAACGCCTCTTGCAAAATATCTTCTGATTCTTCATGACTAAAATTAGACAAACGTTTAATATATCTCAAGAGTTTGGCTTCATAACGTTGCATCAAATACAAAAAATTGTCCTGACTCTTTATAGTCAGGTCAACCAATTGTTGGTCTGTTAATTTTTCAGGTTGGCTATGCGACATAATCTACCTATCTATACTTAATACGTATAATATAACACTTTTCTTTCATTGTCACGTCAAATAAAAAACTCCGTTTTGTCTACAGAGTTTTTTATTTACTAAATTTTAGCTCTCTTTATTCTCAGACTATTGGTCACTACCGAAACACTACTCAAACTCATAGCCGCAGCTGCTATCATAGGATTGAGAAAACCTAAAGCTGCCAACGGGATAGCAATAATATTGTAGATAAAAGCAAAAAATAAATTTTGTTTGATAGTGCTAAATGTCTTTTTTGATAGATTAATAGCACTAATGACTTTTGTTGGGTCACTATTCATCAAAACTATATTTCCACTTTCCATAGCTATATCTGTACCACCTCCGACGGCAATACCAATATCTGCTTTGGTCAAAGCTGGAGCATCATTGATACCATCTCCTACAAAAGCTACAATCTTGCCTTGCTTTTGTAGCTCTGTGATCTTGGTTACTTTTTGATCAGGCAAAACTTCAGCTATGATATTTTTGATACCCAGGTCTTTGGCAATAGCTTGAGCTGTCAGCTTGTGATCACCAGTCAGCATATAAACTTCAATATCTTGTTGCAAATCAGCTACTGCTTGCTTAGATTGCTCTCTGATAACATCAGCTACAGCAACCACTCCCATGACTTGCTGGTCTTTGACAAAATAAATAGGGGTCTTACCTTGACTAGCATAATCTTCAAAAGCTACTTTGTAGACTGCATTGGCCTCTACTTGCAAATTTTTCAACAATTCTGTATTGCCTAGATAAATTTCTTGTTTATCTACCAAGCCTTTGATGCCCTTGCCTTTGATAGCTTCTATTCTACTAGTAGCTTTGAGTTGTAATTTATTGTCTCTGGCATATTTTACAAAAGCATTAGCCAAAGAATGTTCACTGCTAGCTTCTAGAGAACAAGCCAGCCCCATCAACTGACTAGTTGTCAGATCGTGACTAGCAGTATTGATATCTGTGACAGCTGGCTGACCTTTGGTCAGAGTACCAGTCTTATCAAAGACAACAGCATTGATCTTGTGGGCGATCTCTAAACTCTGTGAGTCTTTGATCAAAATGCCGTTGGCTGCTCCTTTGCCAGAGCCGACCATAATAGCTGTCGGTGTAGCCAATCCCAAAGCACAGGGACAAGCAATCACTATCACAGCTACAGCATTGATCAAACTAATCTCAAAACTAGACCCAATCAACCAAAACCAAACTACAAAAGTGAGAATAGCAACAGTGATAACTACTGGTACAAAAATTCCCGACACTTTGTCAGCCAACTTTTGAATAGGCGCTTTAGAGGCTTGAGCATCTTCAACTAATTTTATAATCTGTGCCAAGACAGTATCTTGACCAATTTTTGTAACTTTGACTTTTATAGCACCCTGATTATTAATAGTCGCTCCATAAACAAGACTACCTGTCTTTTTGTCGACTGGAATACTTTCACCAGTTAGCATTGATTCATCAATAGAAGTTTCGCCCTCGATGATCTCGCCATCTAGAGGAATCTTTTCACCTGGTTTTACTAAAACTACATCGTTGATTTTGATATTTTTGATATCTTTTTTTTGTTCCTGATTATCTACCAAAATTGTAGCTTGTTTTACTCCTAATGAAAGTAATTTCTTGATAGCAGTCGAAGCACGTCCTTTACTTTTGGCTTCAAAATATTTGCCTAACAAAATCAAAGTAATAATTGTCGCCGCTGTTTCAAAATAGACGTGCTGATCTGAAAACATAGCGTACAAACTATAAAAGAAAGCTGACAAAGTACCTATTGAAATCAAAGTATCCATGTTTGATCTAAATTGCTTGAGCTGAGACAACATGCCTTTGTGAAATTGCCAACCAATAATAAAGACTACTACAAAAGCCAGTAAACTCATCAACCATTTGACTAAACCAACACCCAAAATATTTATATTAAACTCAGGCATATAAAACATAGTCGCAAACAATGGCACGGTAAAAACAATAGACCAAATAAAACGACGATAAGCCTGACTAGTCATATTGATCTCTGTATAATCGTCACTTTCATCTATGACTTTGTAATCCCCTGCCTTGGCTATCACCTCAGAAATATTATCTTGGCTAATCTCTTGAGTATCAAATTCTACTCTGGCTTGATTGTTAGCATAATTGACACTAACATTTTTGACGCCTGGTTGCTTTTTGATTGACTTTTCAATATTCAAAGCACAAGAAGCGCAATGCATGCCTGTTATTTTCAAATTTACATTTTCCATAGTGTTTTGATTAGTTATTCTACAATAAATTTACCACGTACCATACCCATCCAGCAACTAAAACTAATAGTGCCTGGCTCTTGTGGAGTAAATTCAATTATGTTTTTGCCAGGATAAAGATCTTGGCGAATATTGAGATCCGGGACAATGATTTCGTTGGTACAACCAGAAACTTGTTGACCATCTATAACCCATTTGACTGGCACACCTTGCTTGAGTTTGAAAACGCTAGGACTATAACCACTATAAGTGACAGCCATATTTATTTCCTGGGCATTAGCAGTATTGACTACACTACCCACTTCTTTGCTAGACCAAAAATTGAGATTTATACCTTGAACAGCTAGACCAGAAGATAAAGTAAAAAAAGCAAAAACCAAAACAATAAGACCAATAGCTTTTTGCAAGACAATAGTCTTCATATTTTTGAAACGAGTCGTGGCTACGCCCACACCAAATAAAACTGGCATAGTACCTAGAGCAAAAAGTAGCAAAGTCATAGCACCGGTCAGCCAATTACCTGAGGCCATAGCAAAAAGTTGCATGCTTTGTGTAAAACCACAGGGCAAAAAGAAAGTAAAACCACCCAAAACAATCGGAGCTAGGGCATGTTCTGACTTTTGTAATCTTTTCCAAGCTCCCATACTTTTTTTGGGCATCCTAATACCCAGAGTACTGAGTGATGGTACAAATCCCAAAATGTTGAGAGCTAACCACAATAATATTATAGCAATAAAAACTGTAAACACACTCATAAATACTTCCGAGATACTAAACCATGAACCAATCATGCCCAAAACTCCACCAAGTATAAAAAATACAGCCAAGCGTCCAGTATGAAATAATAAATGTGGTTTTAAATTTCTATTATAAAAATTTCCTTTAGCTTGGTACTTTGTAGCAAAAGACATGACTACTGCTCCGACAACCACCAGACAACTAGACAATGAAGCAACGATGCCAATGATAAAGGCAGCTCCATAATTGATGTCACTAGTGTCTGCTTGGATCCAATCTAACAAACCAATCCATTGTAAATATCTATATACTAGATAGAGACCTATGACTGTCAAAATAGCATAAAGCCATTGTTCAGCTGAAGCTTTTGATTTTGGCTTGATGATAGGCTTTAGAGAAGCTTCATAACCAAGCTCCTCTATCTTGGCCAAAATATCTGACATGGGTAATTGTTCTCCACCATGATCTATTTTGGCCACGCCTTCTCGATGGCTTATTTTGATATGTTTGACACTGTCAATTTCTTGCAAAGAATCTGAAATCAATATTTCACAAGATGTGCAAGTCATGCCAGCAATATAAATATTCTTACTTTGTTTATTTTTCATATTCAAAAAATAAAATTAATTAAGCAAACCATCTAACATCTGCTGAATTTGTGCAAATGGTTGAGCTCCTTGAATAGGAACAGTTTGTCCATCTACTACAATAATACTATGAGGTGTACCACGTCCACCAGCAGCTTGAGCTTGGTTGATATGATCTTTGACTTTAGCAGTATGTCTGCCAGAATCTAGACATTCTTGGAAATCGTCTTGATTGATACCAATACTACTAGCGCTTGTAGCCAAATCAGCAACTGGGGTAGATTCAGCAAATAATTTGTCTAAATATTGCCAAAATTTATCATTACCACCTAGCTCACCAACACATTCAGTGGCCTCAGATTTTTTGCTAGCATTTGGATGTAAACTAGCCAAAGGAAAATGTCTATAAACCCAATTGACTTGTCCATCATATTCATCAACAACCTGTTGCATTGTTTCATGAAATCTTTGACAAAAAGGACAATCAATATCTGAAAATTCTATAATACTTATTGGAGCATTTTTATCTCCTTTGATCCAGTCATCATCACTGACTGGTTGAATAGCAATACCACTATCACCTTGGATAGCTGCTTGCTCTGTATTTTTGGCTACTGCATTATTTTTGATACCACCAGTTATTGAATTATTATCTTTTTTGATAAACATACCTAGTAAGACAAAAAAGCCGATTATAAATACTACTACTAAACTAGACAACATGCCTAATCGAAAAGCGGATTTTGGTTTGAGGCCTGAGACAAGGCCTTTATTATTTTGATGTTCCATATATTTTAAATTAAATTTTTTAGATAACAAAAAACTTTACTTTATATAGTAATAAAAAAAGTAAAGTTATATTATAAAAACTTAGTAAATTTTGGGATGCAAAATACCTCGAGAAAACAAAGAAACAAAATTATCAAACAGCCTAAAGCCGCCATATCTATCTCTTATTACTAAATAATATTTTTTAAAACTAAAGTTATTGGATTTTTTATTTTGAATAGCAAAAATAAATAATACAGCAAAAATAATAAACTGTAATAAATTATTACTAGACAATATAAATGGTAAGTTATGATTACTATGCTCTGAGTTTTTCAAAGTCTGCATATTGCAACACTCAGCAGACATCATGTCACCAGCCATAGCACTTTGTGCGGCCCATAAACAACCAAACATAAAACTCAATAAAAAACCACAAAATAATATAGTTATAAATATTCTATTTTTAAATATTTTTTGCATTAGATATATTATAAACAAAAATGATAAAAAAGTAAAATAATCATTGACACTCCGGCTGTTTAATGATAAAAATTATACAACCAGTAAAGTTCGTTTCACTACAAGGAGGGGTCATGTCTCAACAGCTGCCGGATGGATGTACTATACTTTACAACGAGAGTGAAGTTAGTGAAAGAATCGAAACCATTGGTAAACAACTAGCCGAAGAATTTATCGACAATAACCCTGTCGTTTTAGTCACTCTCAAAGGTGGTTTTGTTTTTGCGGCCCACCTCATCCAACACATGGATATCGAACTAGAGACAGCTTTTGTTCAGCCCTCTAGTTATAAAGGAGGAGATAGGTCTAGTGGTAAAGTAGATATCCTCATGGATATTCACGATGATTTGGCAAATCGTCATGTCATCATTATCGAAGATGTCATCGATAGTGGTACTACCACCACCAAACTACTTGAGCTAGTCCAAGCCAAAGATCCAGCTTCAATCACTATGGTGACTATGATCGACAAACCACACACGCATCCGCCCATGCAGATCGATTATTGCTGCTTTGTCTATGAAGGGGATGATTTTTTGATAGGTTGGGGTCTAGATTTTGACCAAACCTATCGCAACCTACCTTATATCGTAGCCATGCCTAGGCCAACGACATAAAACAAAAACCCCTGTCCTCAAGGACAGGGGTTTTAAAATATTTTATTGAAAAAATTCTGACATACTATCTACCAAAAATTGAGACATTATTGGACCAAGTTCTTGATTGGCTGATTGACTCAAAAAAGCATTGGGCCAAGTATGAGCACTACGATAATCATATTTAAGATAGTTTTCATCATCTGCAGTATAAGATCTAAAATCAAAAACTTTTATATTACTATGTGTCTCTCCATCTTCCTGCAACCATTCATCGGTCAACCAAGTACTAAAATCCGCTGCTCTAGAAGCATTAGATAGTCTAGTACCACTGCTTGGTTGATAAAGAGGATGTCGTGGTGGTAAGGTCCAAACTACAAACATAGTTTCTGAATTTTGATCCATTGATGTTTTTAATTCGTTATATACTGCCTTATAATTATCAACTGTTTTCCTTGTTGATCCAGCTACACCAGCACCTAGTTCAGTCAAAACATCAGAAGCATTATAAGAGTGAGTGAAAAATACTACATCATGATTATCAGCTAGACTATTCAAACACTCTACATTTTCATCTGTATTATCACAAACAGAATCAAACCATAGTGCCCAATAATTATAAGGATTATTGTCAGTCACATATGGCAAATCTGGATAACTTCGCCTGACAATACTATATTCTGCACTATTTGTAGTGTTATAATCATCAAACCATTCAGCTACTTCACCTTGATTATAGAGATATTCTCCGGTATCTCGAGTCAAAAATATAATATCTTGATCTCTAATGATAGTCGGTTCTTCGACTGGCTCATCATCCGGAAAAACAATCTCTATAAATACATCATAAGTAGCAATAGCTTCTTCTTCATCTAAAATATCAAGACCATTAGGAAAATCGTCCGGATTATCTATATCCAAAACAAAATCATAATTAAAATTATTTTTTTCAAAGGTACTAGTATCAATAAATTTCCTCTTATTACCATTATCAATATAATAATAAGAATTGCCCTGACCAATCAAAGTACCGGTTGGCAAAGTATTTGATAAATCTTGTCCTTTTATATAAGTAGAAGAAAAATAACCAGGAATAACATCCTGAACCATACTAGTCCAAGACTCTCCATATAAATTAGCAGCTGTTTCACCTGAAGAAATCCAACGTAAAACACCACCTGGTTCTACAGCATAAATCTTGGCTGTATTAGTATGAGTGACTAGTCTGGTACCGGCCCTATAGGGCATAGCTCCTCCATCAGGATAAAGATCTAGTTCCGCAATATCTACTTTGTTGACATCTGCAAAATCTTGATACCAAGTAAAGTATGTTTTATCATCAGGAAATACATATTTCTGACCATCATTGGCCACATAATAAACTGCTGCTCCTTCGACTCCTTCCAAAGCCATCAAATCACCAGCCATAAAACTAGCCTCTTGTGCTTGAGAAGAAATCGGTAAAATAGATAAGCAAAAAATTACCAGAAATAAAAAATAATTTTTTTTCATATAATTATATTAATTTTTATACAACAAAAACAATAAATACCACCAAAATAATAATCAATAACAACCAAAGAAAGGTATAACCCAAAATACGTAAAGCTTGTTTGACTTTTTTATTTATGATTAAATAAATCGGAAAACCAAACAATAAGATACCAACCAAGGCTACAGAAAAAACTAACAAAGACAACATCATGACTGCTGTCAAAAAATCATTTTGTCCAAAACTAGCTCGACTCATATAATTCATAAAAGAAGATACTAGGGTCACATAAAGAGTGACTGCCAAAGCTTGGACCAAGCCAACATAACTTGATGATAATTTTTTTAATTTAAACTTCATATATTTATCTAAATAATTTTATTTTCCTTTTTATAGATTTATTATACCACAAAAATAGATAATTAATGAGAGTGTGGCAAAAACTGACCAGCTAGATAAACTAATAGCACACCAATTAACAACCAAACAGTATGATAAAAAATCTTCTTTGGTTGATTTTCGTGATGAAGCTCTGGAATAAGGTCAGCTGTGGCTAGATAGATAAAATTACCGGCTGCAAAAGCAATAATCAATGGAATAGCATTTTCAAATTTACTACCATAAAAATAGAATACTACCGCACCAATTACAGATATTAAAGCAGTCAATAGATTATACAAAATAGCTTTGGTCCTATTTAGTCCAGCATATAATAAAACTCCAAAATCTGAAATCTCTTGTGGTATTTCATGTAAAATGACCGCTATAGTGACCAAAACACCGACATTGAAATCAACTAAAAAAGCAGAAGCAATCAAAGCACCGTCCACAAAGTTGTGAATAGCATCACCAGTCAAATTGATAGCTACCAAACTTTTTTTGTCATCAGCACAAGGCTTGCCATGATCGTCACAACGACAATGATGCCAATGAAAAATCCTCTCCAATAAAAAGAAGACAATAATACTAATCAACACAGTAGCAGTAATAGTGTGTGGATCATGAATATTAGCATGAATAGCTTCTGGTAAAAGATCCAACAAAGCTACACTAAGCAAAGCTCCAGCTGCCAGGGAAATTATGGCTTTCAAAAAGCTTTGTTTGTTTTCTTTTTTGAAAATTACCAAAATACCAATCAAAGAAACTAAACTGACAATAATAGTGGCTAAAATAATGTTTAATAACATAATATTAAATAATAAATTAATTTATTTTCTCATAGTACCTTCCAAGATGTGGGCGGCTGGAGCTGGGTCACCATCATCTGGCTCAATAGTCAAGACATAGAGATCATGATCTGTTAAATCTTGATCTGCTTCAAATACATTTTCATCAAGACTAGCTACACCAGTACTGATAAAATTAAATGGTTCAGCTCTGACTACCCAGCCTTCATAAAAAAATCCAGGCTCAGGCTCAGGCAATTCATTGAAATCAGCTACCAGATAATATGTCTGGCCATCAAAATAAGCTTTAGCTGTACCACTAGCTTGTCCTCCTGAGACATCTATCAGTTCACCCACATAATCAAACAATGTTTCTACAATTTTGTTTTTATTAATACTGACTTCATATTGTCTATCTTGGCCGTCAGTCAAAGTAACATGCCAACAACCAGGACATCTAGCTGGCATTACCTCTACAACTGTCAATCCATAAATATCTCCATCAGCTGTCAGATACTCTACAGCTAGCTTAGCAGCTTGTTTTTTTTCTTCATTCAAATCAGGCTTGATACAAGCCCCTACTAGTTCATCATAGCTGTAGCCAGACGATGACAAACAACCATAATCATTTTGCTGTTCGCCAATAGGTTGTTCTTGATCTGCGTTTGTATCTGTATTATTTATTGGTTGCGGTTTGATCATGTTGCAACCCGCCCCCATCAATAGAGGTAGTAGTATAACTAAAAATAATTTTTTCATAATTTTTTTCTTAATAATTTTTCTATAATTTTTAAAATAATAAATACACTAGCTATTATATAAAATCTCATTAATTCATCTTGGGCTAAGCTGGCATGATAAAAAGCTGCCAAGAATATTAAATAAGCCAAATAATGCAATCGTTTCCAATTTTTTTTGAGTAATCTAACAGAAATATTATTGGCTGTGAGTGATAATATCAATATACCAATACCAGCTGATAAACCCCAAAAAAGAGAATTATTAATATTTGTAAAATAAGACCACTGCAAATTGCGAGAAATAATCATACCAAGACCATGAAAGATAAAAAACCACCAAATAGCAATACCCAATTCTCGTCGATAACTAATAATCTTCCAAAGCCAGCCAGCTTTAAATATTACCGCTAATGGTTTGATTATTAAAATAAAAAATAATAAATAAAGAGCCGTTATACCTAATATATTAAAGCTGACAATATCCTGCCAGACCAAAATAGCTAATGCTAATGGCAAAATATAATAAATAATAACTTGTGAAAATTTCCTAAATGTCATTTATTAAATTTGTAAAACAAAATCAAATAAAATTCCAGCGATCAGAGCAATACCTGACAAAATAAAGATTACATAATAATTCCACTTGGCCTTGGACGAAACTGTAGTCTTCAGAATATAAGCCAAAGCCTGATGATCATCTTCAGTAAGACTATCAGGGTTGTCTAATTTTTCCAATAGCTTGTGCTCAACTACCAAACCAGAACGTCTTTTGGCTATATCGAATCTATGAATAAAATAGATAATAAAGCCTATAGTGCCTATATACCAAGATATTTTGACCCAAGTAGTGCTATAAAAATTCAAAACAATAATAACACGATAGGCAAAAGTGGCAACCACTCCAGCCCAAAAATAAAATAGGCGCAATGGCTTGGGACTAGTTTTTATTTCCATATATAATTAAGTTAGAATAGTTTTATTAATCTTTAATTTAAATTCATAACCAAGATAATCAGCTGCTTTTTGACAATAATTCATCCGACCAATAAAAATAGAAAAATAATCCATCATATCTGTAAATTTAGTATCTAAAGTCAAGCTCAACATAATAATTTTACTTTTTTTATTTACACTAAGTTGGTTGCCAGTCACAGCATAATTTACCCGATCATGAATATCTTCTTTGATAGATTTGATAGATTTTTTGAGAACCCGTGATCTATGTACGTCTGATTTATCAGCGATTATCACACAAGCAGTCATTTTATCAACTATTTTTAATTCATCTTTATCATGAGAAGCTATGGCTTTGATAATTTTGGTCACTGATTCATAGTCATCAGTCTGATTTATATAACATTGAGAAAAAAGCATAGCACCCCAATAATGGTGTTGACTACGTCCCATAAAATTACCCATATCATGACACCAGGCAGAAATAGCAGCTAGCTCTTGATCTTTTTTATTGAGACCAATGATTTTGGCAACCTGACGAGCCCGATCACTGACAATCTTGAGATGCCGATGAGCATGATCATTGTATCCCAAAGCTTTGAGATAAGTATCTGTATGCTCTATAAAGGTATTGATACGTTGATCTTTTTTTATTTGTTTGAGTGTTAGTTCCATATATATTTTATTTAACTATATTGACACTAGCTGGAAGATTTTGTTTTATAATATCAAGATCAAATTGTGAAACTTGATTGCCAGTTAAATTAAGGGTTTTTAGGTTTTGTAAATTACCTAATTCATGGGGTAAACCTGTTAATTGATTATTTGATAAATCAAGAATTTCCAGTTTATTCAATTGGCCAACTTCAGCTGGCACACCAGTCATCTGATTATTAGAAGCATCAAGAATAATTAAATTCTGTAAATGACGAATCTCAGCTGGCAGAGCACCCGTCAATTTATTACCTGAAAGATCTAATTCTTGCAAATTAGTTTGAGAAAAAACACTTTGTGAAACTTTTATTAAACCCTGATTACTTAAATCAAGTTTATTATTTGATTGATTAGATTCTATATTTGGAGAATCATTATCTCCATTATCATCAATCATTTTTGTTTGGGTACAAGCGACCCCTAATAATAGGGGTAGTACCAGTATGATCAATATCTTTTTCATAGTTTTTGTTTCTAATATTTATGTTTTTATTATAACACAAAAACACTTCTTTTTATAAAGAAGTGTTTTTGGCTTGTCAGGGTTTTTTATTCTAGAGTTCTAGCATCAAAAGTAGCTTGATCATCATCTTCGTTGTCTTCCAATTCTGGAGTGATGTCATAAGCTTCAACTGGGTCTTCAGCTTCAATATCTGGTTTGATATCTTGAGGTATGGTTTCCAAATCTTGCTTGACTTGTTTGATCAAATTATCAAGCTGAGCTACAGCTTCAGTATTATCTTGAGCTTCTAGTTCATTACGAACTTCAGCAATATAATCCAAAGCTTTGGTAGTAGATTCTTTTAGTTTACCATCAGCAGTCAAACTTGGACGTGGACTAGTTGGTAAATTATCATAATCTTGATCTTGAGGTAAGACTTTGAAATCAATTACTCTTTTGACAGCTTCTATAGAAACATGAAGACGATTAGCAATCATTTTAACAACTTCTTCTTGATTAACTGAATTTAGACTAAAGCCAAAGTGTTTACCGTTGGCTATAGTTATATCAACTAGAGAATAGTTTGAATAAATAGTTACTTTAATTTCTTTAAATTTAGAAATAGATGCTTCTTCTTCAGCAACTAATGATCTAACTTCACTAGCTCTTTCTTCAGCAAATTGAATTTTGAGATCAGTTTTGTTGGCAGGACGAGTAAAAGCAAGTCTGACATTTTCTACTGCTCTATCCACTGGATACAGTGTATCGCCAGGACGAGCTTGATCAGCCGCTTGGACAGTCCAAATACCACCGCCGAAAACTACACCCAAAATTACTAAGACACTTAAAATAGGTTTTAACATAGGTTTGTTGATTAATAAAGAGTTAAACGAACTCGTGTCTTGGTCAGGCAGATTCAAGCTAATTTTTTGCCAAGATTCAGATTTTTCTGAGCCTGACAAACTTTTAGTTTTAATATTATTAAATTTATTCATAATCTTTCATTATATTATTTAGTTGCTTGAGTGCACGATGGTGCTGGACTTTGACTGTAGATTCTTTGAGATCTAGAGCTTTGGCAATTTGCGCAAAGCTAAAATCTGACCAATATCGCAGTTCTAAGACTTGACGATATTTTGTCTTGATACGTGGTAAGACTTTTGTGATAAGCCAATCATCTTGATGATTTATCTCAAAATTTTCTTTTATATATTCTTCGTTGAATTCTACGATTTTAGGATTGGACTTGTAATACTTGGCCAACTTGCGCCTAGCAATCCTATAAACAAATCCATAGAATTCTTGATCAGAAGAATATTTGAATCTAGACATAGCTTTCCACAAATCAATAAAGATATCTTGCAGCAAATCCAGGGCATCCTGCCTGCTTTGACAACGAGCCAAAATAAAGCGAAACAATTGATCAGACAAATGCTCATATAGTTGGTGAAAAGCGCTATTATCACCCTTGGCACTAGACAAAATTAGGCCTTTTAAATTGTCTATTTTGTGTGTGTTCACTTGTTTTTTTGCTTTACATATATAATATGGCAGATTATCACAAAAAGGTTACAAAAACAACTATATTGTTAACAGACCAAAAAACCTAATAAGCAGTCATATAACTACATTTACAACCGCATCTTTTACCAATACATTCAATTTCTGGCCTACCACCAGGACCAGAACAATTTTTGTATGAGCAATCTATATCTTTGATATAACAACCAAAACTACTACTACAATCTAGACTATCAGGAAAAAGATCAATAAGAAGATCGTAAGAACTAATAGCATAATTATTATTTTCATCTTTAACTATATTTCCTCTTATTGCTATTTTACTATCGTTAACTAATGTATCAAAAGTGGTATTTTTAACATAATCAGAGTGGGTCATTTTCAAACTACTTAATGATTTATCTCCCCAAGATACATTGGTTAATCTTAAATTTTCTTTATCAAAAATACCAACGACTTTGGTTTGTTGATTTAAACAATCAGCCAAATCATCAGCAAAGCAATCTTTATTATTTACTACATACTTAATTTTTGCTTCTTCATCTTTTCTTATTGTTGGTATTTTATTATCTTTTTCTATTACTTTATTTTCTGTAAAATTGGAGCAAGCAACCCCCATTAATAAAGGAACTACTAAAATTAATAAAAATTTCTTCATAATTTTATTTATTATTGTTTAACTTTCAAAAAATAACTAGCTAAATAATTAGCAATTGGAATAGCTAATACAATACCAATACTACCTATCAAAGTTCTAACGATTTCTGTAGCGATTATTTCATTGCTGATTGCCTGAGAAAAATTGAGCCCTATAGCATCACTTTGTGTAAACAAAATTAGCAAAGGCAAAGAAGCACCAGCATAAGCAAAAAATAAAGTATTTATCATAGAAGTAATATGATCAATGCCGACTTTTAGACTGCGTAAATATATCTGTCTATTGCTAAGGTCTGGATTGGCTTTTTTGAGCTGCTCTACAGTAGAAACCTGACTAACTATTACATCATCAAGTACACCCAAAGTACCAATCAAAATACCTGCCAAAAGTAAACCCTGCAAATTTAGACTACCATTACTCATATCCAATAAATACAAAGTCTCTTCTCCTGAATAACCTGTCAGTTGAGCTGCTTTTGTAAACCACAATGATAAAAAAGCTGTCAGAAATAAAGATATAATTAACGAAATATTAGCCAGATGAGCTTTTTTGTTTATACCTTGAGTAAGATAAATAGCAAAAACCAAAATTATTATTCCCCCTATCACACTAATCACTACTGGGTTGGCCCCATTCATTATTTGGGGCACTATAAATTTTAATATAACAACAAAACTAAGCACCAAGGCTATCAGTGAACGTAATCCTTTCCATCTACCTACTGCCAAAACACTTAAAACAAAAATAATACTCAACCACAAAATAGGACTATTTCTGTCATAGTCCAAAACAAAAAACACATCATTACCTTCGATGTCCTGGCTATAACTAACTATAACCTTATCATTAGTTTTATAAATTTGATTAGAAACAATCTGGAAATTTCCAATACCTTCAAAAACAATTTCCTGATCTTTAAAATTCCCTTCTAGTCCTTTGAGTTTTAAATTTTGTTGAGTATCTTGCTCTTGAATTATTTCAATAACTCGAGCCTTAAACATTTCTTCTTGATCTTGAGCCAAAGAAGATAGGGGCACTATAAAGAAAAGCAATATTAATATAAAAAATATTTTTTTCATCTTTTTATTAAGCTAAGATAGTCTTATTTATTTTTAATTTGAATTCATAACCAATATAACTAGCTGCTTTTTGACAATAATTCATACGTTCAATAAAAATAGAAAAATAATCCATCATGTCAGTAAACTTGGTGTCTAATAGTAAAGACAAAATAATAGTTTTATTTTTTTTGTTTATTTCTAGTTTGTTAGAAGTAACTGCATAATTTACTCTATCATGAATATCTTTTTTGATAGCTGGCAAACTTTTTTTCAATACCCGAGAACGATGAACATCTGATTTATCAGCGATAATCAGACAAGCTGTTATCTTGTCTACTAACTTGAGTTCATCTTTATCATGTGAAGTTATGGCCTTAATTATTTTTGTCAAAGCATCATGATCATCAATGTCATTGATATAGCATTGAGAAAAAAGCATGGCTCCCCAATAATGATGTTGGGTACGTCCCATAAAATTTCCCATATCATGACACCAGCCAGATATAGCAGCTAGCTCCTGGTCTTTTTTGTTTAGACCAATATCTGCAGCTATTTGACGAGCTCGATCACTGACAATCTTGAGATGCCTGCGACCATGATCTGTATAGCTCAGAGCTTTTAGATAATGATCTGTGTGATCTATAAAAGTATTAATGCGCTGATCTGCTTGGATTTTTTTTAGTGTAATATTCATATTTTTATTAAAAAAATTATTTATTATCTTTTTTTGATTTTATAGATAATATTTTCCTCTTCTTTATGACTACCCATACAGCCGCTATAACCACAAATGGTATTGCACTTAGAAGAGCATTTTTTATATCCCCAGAAAACAAACTTTTTATACCCCATTTGTTGGATCCAACTGACTGTAATATTTTATCTATTACAGATATGTCATACATTTTTTCTGATACTTGACCAATTGAAACATATTCTACAGCAGAACGACCATAAACATCCGGCTGATACATTAAAGTTGCAAAAGCCGGTGGAGCAATAAAATCTCCTTCACTTATTACTCTAGCTCTATAAGTAAATTTATTATTGTTATTCCAATAAGAACTTGAAATAATAATGCCATCTTGGGTTATTTCGCGACCATAATTATTATAATAATATCCATAATAATTTCTCTTAGAATACGAATCTTTGAAGCTCTCATTTATAGCTATCATGCCAGCAGGTAGATAATCTTGTACAACAACATATCTATCTTCTGGTCTTAATCCTTCTAATTCTATATGGACATCGACTATATCGCCAACTCCTAAAGAATAATTTATTCCCTTGGTATTAACATACTTTCTTTTTATAGAAATACCATTGTCTTTGGCCTCAGCATTTTTATCACTATCAAAACCTTTGATAATTATAGTGTGAAAAATAGAATTATTATCCTCTTGTTGAACCTTTATTAATGAACCTTCTTCTTTTATTTTATCAACCGGGATATCAATTTGTTCACTTTTATTATCATTGGAGATAGCGCCTCTATAAAACTCTTCTCCATCTATTGTCACTACATATCTATTAATACTGTTATTGCGATCTAATATTTTTTCCTCATATTCTATCAAAGCCTCTGTTATAACGGCTGTAGCATAAGTGTTGGACCAATAATGTTTGTTTCTATTTCGTGAAAAATACAAGATTATTTGATCCGCTATATCCATTGGACCATCTGCTTCCAAAATTGCTCGAAAAGCCAAAGCTGTCGTAGCATCATTTGAACTCCTATAAGAACCCGTTAATGAATCCCAATGAACATCTCCCCTATCCTCAATTTTATTATCTAATAACTTGTTTAGGCCGTTGGTGTTTGCATTCGTATATCCATTCCTAACATTTGCCATTACTGCCATTGATAAGATACTAGCATCATATGATAAATGCTCAATATTGATCAAATCTAATTTTGGACCATCATACTGGTCATCAAGTGTCAGGGCATAATTTTTAAATACTTGATTGCTTATATGTGAGTTATCTAAATTTATAAAATATTGTCTAGCTGAATTAAGTAAACTGTCATTTACATCAAAGCCAGTTTTTTCTAATCTAATAAGATGCTCAAAAATATAAACTGAAATACCTGGCTCTGCACTGTTTCCATGCCACCAACTCCAACCTCCGTTAATTTTTTGATGTGCTTGAATTCTCTTGAGACCTTCTTTGATCATATCTTCAGTATCTATATTTTCAGTATATTTATAAAATAAACCTGGATTTTCTCTATTGATTATCAAAGGAATCAAACGACTGACCGTCTGCTCCATACAACCATAAGGATAACTAAGTAAATATTTAAAATTATCTGGCACTGTATTAACCAAATTCAAAGATGTACTTAATTCAATACTAACACTGTCTTTTTTGGTGGTATCAGGAATCTTGGCAAAATATTCTATATTACCAATACCGGCAAAAGATTCTGTTTCCCAAAAACCAAACTCTCTTACTGGAATACTCTTTTCTAAAACATCACCAATCTCATCTTGATCTTTGGAAACAGCACTGATTTCAAACTTGGCTTCTTCGTTGGCTTGATTTGGTAAAACTCCCCAAAAAATCTGAGCTGATTCTTTGGATTTGATATTGACTTCTTGTATAGGATTGGATACGTCTCCAGCATCAAACAACAACTCTACATCAAAAGTTCTGTCTTGATCAGTAAAATTTTGTACCAAGCCACTCACTACCATTCTGTCATCTACTCTCAATATATATGGTAAAATTGGCTGCACAATTACATCTTTGGTCGTAATAATTTCTGCTAAACTTTGACCAACCTCTGTTTTGTTTGTTGCCGCTACACCTGCCAAAACCCAAGTAGTCAAATTATCCGGCAGTTTGAAACTAACATTAGCATTACCATCTAAATCGGTTTGAACACTAGGGTTCCAATAAGCAGCATCTTTCAAGTCACTACGAACACCACCTTTTTGATTGTGTACCCAGACACCGTTGGCAAAAAATGTATGTTGGTCTTCAATGGTCAAATTATATACTGTAAATTTACCTTGCTGCCATTCAATAGAATTAACTGTTATTTTTTGATCGTCTTCACCAATAACATAGTCACCCTTTTGAATATCACCAGCTTCTTGCCATTTACCATTGACCAATAATTTATGATTTGGTGTAATTCTTAAATGTCTGTTTATAATAAGATAACCAGTTACCTCATGTTCATGGACATCTGTCACTTTGGCTTCTACCAAATCATCATTTTTTATATCTTGCCTAGTCAAAATTGTGTCACCGATTTCTATATCTTCAATATTTTTTAATTTTTTGTGTTCTGTCAAAATCTCAGTACCAGCAGCAAAACAACCACCCTTACCACCATCATTAGTCATGATACCCTTCAAGGAATGGGTAAAGGCTGTACTGCTATATCTTTTATTCCAAAAAGTATTAAATATATTTTTAAGAGTAGAATTTCTTAATTCAAACAAAGCCTTGTCAACTGCCCAGACAGACACCTCAGCAGAAATTGGATTTTCATCTTTGTCCAAAGTCTTGATTTGTAAATTTACAAAATCACCAGGACCATATTTTTCTTTATCAGGAATAACACTAACGTCTATTCTTTTGCTCTCGGCTGAAACTTGAATAAACTTATAATTTGTATCTATACCATCATCCGAAAAACTAGATACTGAAAAAGTGACACTTGGCATATCAGTATCTTCCAAAAGAAAACTTATTTTTTCATAGTTACCATCCATGTGAACAACTTGATATCTACGTGAATGAGCTCTATCAACTGATAAAAAGACATCTCTGTCGGGAATTTTTGATGAGATAGTCAAATCAATATATTCACCTGGTTCATATTCATCACGTTCAGATGAAATATTTATTTCTTTGTCATCTGAACGATAACTATAATAACTACTCTCGTCTTTTTCTCTGGCCCAAGCATAAAAACCATTACTTAAAACATTGCCCCGACTATCTTGACCACTTACCTTTATAGAATATGACCCTCTCTGAGATGGTACAAAACTTAGATTAGCCATCCCCTCACTATTTGTTGTTATTTCAAACTCTTCCAAATCTTCTTCTTCCATACGACTACCATAGTGGTAGTAATAATTACCATTTTTGTCTTGACGTTCTTGTTTTTCTCCTCTTACCCAAGTCTTTCTATGAATGTTTACTTTGAGGGGCACATTGGCTACATTGTAATCTCCATTTGGACCCAATATAATGTTTATATGTTTGGTTTCACCTACTATAGAGCTGCCACCCCATTTTTCTCTATATATGCCATATTCACCAGCATGTACTAATACGTTTTTTCTAGCTATAGCGGGACGGCCAGTTTCATCCGTAAAATTAGCCTCTATTATATAAACTTTACTCTCTCCATTTGTAGAAGTAGATGCTTGAAATTCAACTTGAGCTAGCCCATCATTGATATTAGCTACTCCATGAGCAACTTGATCTTTACCCCAAAAATTATATCTGGAAGACAAACGATCAACGCTTCTCTGATAATAAGCATATATATCACTTGAATAATATCTACCTGTCTTGATATTATATTTTAATTCTTGTCCATTGATAGGATGACCGGAAAAATAATTTGCCTTGATATCAAAAAACATATTATCCTGAGCCAAATATTCAACTCCATCTGATTCAATTTCCAAACTATACTCTGGCTTTTGATAATATTCAACATTAAAGGAAGCTACACTAGCAGAATTGCCCCAATATCTACCATAAGCATTAGTTGGTGTGTTCTCCAACTCAACGCTCATCTTATAATAGCCTGTTTTTATATCTTCAGGCAAAACAAAATTACCATCAATCGAGCCATTACCAGAAACATAATATTTTTTTTCAAAAACTACATTACGACTATTTCCATAACCTGAATATACCTCTATATTTACCTGCCCGCTTGGTACGGAATAAACCGCATCATGATCTTGACGCAAAATTGATTTGAAATTTACAGTATCACCGGGCTTATACAATGGTCGATCAGTAAACAAAAAATATTTGACATTCAAAGTTGATTCACTAAACCTTTCATAACGATAATTTGAATTCAAATATGATAAATTTAAAAATACAATTCCTTCTTGACCCTCTATATTAAATACACCTACATCCGCTTCACTTACTTTATCTGCCCGACTAATACCTTCATCATCAAAAGTCAAAGATTGTAACTCAACAATACTATCACGAAGATTATAAATTTTTAAATCCCCTGAAGAAACACTTTTTTTGGTATCAAAATTTTGTCCCCAAAAGATATTATCATCATCTCCTTCTTTGACTAATACTCCATAGCCCGAGCGGACCACAAAAGCACCTTCAGATAATTCACCGCTACGTACATTGACATACCAAATCCCATAACCATCAATAGGTAACAAAACTCTAGTTTCAACGCTACGATCTTGATCAAAAGAAGCAACAAATTCAAGAGCATCAACATCTACTTCTTTATTTAATTGATTGTTCTTTTCATCATGAACCAAAAATTCCAAAACATTATCTATTGAAGCTCTATAAACATTGATATGCAAATCATCATTTGTATTATCAGCACTCACATTTATAGAAGGCTCACTAGCTGTACTCATAGGAATGACCGCTCCTTGACCATAACGGTTATTAATAGATCTAATTTTTATCCTTGGACTACTGCCCGCTTGAGTAGTATTATTAAAATTAAAAAAACCGGAGTCAAAAAAATAAACCCCAGCTAAAATAACCACAAACACAGGTAATAACCAAAACCCTAATTGTTTAAATTTCATAATTATAAATTAATTTTTACAAATTTATTATACCAAAAAACATAAAATAAAAATAGCTATTATTCCCTACCATTAACTCTTCGACTTTACTCAAGGTCTGTACCCACCCCTGGTGGGCTTGACAAAAGTAATTTTATAGTGTATAATCCTTAATTATTAAGCTCTGACTCTAAAAGAGCAGGACTCGGAACCTCTCGTTTTATATACTATACGACCAGATGGAATATCGGGTCGTAATTTTTATATATGACAAAAACAACAGACAAAAACTTGAGTTTTACCGGACTTGGTATTTCTCCTAGTTTATTGAATCAATTGAAAAAATTGAATTTCAATATTCCTACCCCAATTCAACATCAAGCAATCCCAATCGCTATCTCAGGTCAAGATCTGATGGGCATTGCCCAGACAGGTACTGGCAAAACGCTGGCTTTTGGTATTCCTATGATTCAAAATCTACAGGCTAACAAAGGCACTGGATTAGTCGTCTTACCTACTCGTGAACTAGCTGCTCAAGTAGATCAATCTTTAAAGATTCTTGGCCGAGCTATCAATTTGCGAACTGCTATTTTGATTGGTGGTACACCGATTGGTCCTCAGACTAGAGATCTCAATAGACAACCACATATTATCATTGCTACTCCTGGTAGGCTAATAGATCATATTGATCGTAGAAGGTCTATTCTTAATAATGTAAAGATCCTGGTTTTAGACGAAGCTGATCGTATGCTTGATATGGGATTTGAACCAGATATCAAAAAGATTTTGTCAGCTATCCCAGCAGGCAAGCGTCAGACTATGCTTTTTTCTGCAACCATGCCTGAAAAAATTACCCGCATAGCCAAAAATTATATGCGCTCTCCACTGCGAGTAGAAGTAGCTCCTGCAGGAACCACAGCTGCCAATATAGAGCAAGAAATGTTTGTTGTACCAAAACCACAAAAACTTTCTTTACTCAATGAATTACTCAATGAATATAAAGAACGTATTCTTATCTTTAGTCGAACCAAGCACGGTGCCAAAAAAATCACTCGGGCTGTCCGAGCTATGGGCCATACTGCTGATGAAATACATTCCAATAGATCATTGACTCAACGAACTAGAGCTCTCAAAGATTTCAAATCTGGGGCTGTCAGAGTCTTGGTCGCCACTGACATAGCATCACGTGGTATTGATGTCCAAGACATTGAGGTTGTTATCAATTTTGATCTACCAGATCAAATAGAAGATTATGTTCATAGAATTGGTCGGACTGCTCGAGCTGGTAAGCGTGGTAAAGCTATATCCTTTGCTGCACCAGAACAAAAAAGAGATGTCTTTGCTATTGAAAAACTAGTTCGGACAAAACTGCCCATCAAACCTTTACCTCATATGAAGGAACATATTACTGCACCCAAACCACCACGTCGTCAAAAATCTGGTAATCGACCAAATCCATCAAATAGACCACGTCGTCGTAAACCAAATAGATCCAAACGTAGAGGCAGATGAGAGTCCCGATAAGAAAAGGCGGGGAATTTACCCATGATAAACTTGATCCATACATAACTCAAGACAAGTTTGATAAACTCCAAAAAAATTTAGACACATTAAAGACATCCGTCCAGCCCAGACTTGCCAAAGAAGTAAAAAGGCTGGCCTTGATGGGTGACTTTTCTGAAAACGCAGCTTACCAACTAGCAAAAGGTAGCTTGCGTGGTATAAATCAAAAGATATTGCAAATTGAAAAACAAATAGCTAGCGCCCAAATCATAAAAATCAAAAAGAATAGCTCGACTATTCAAATCGGCAACCTAGTAACTATTGAATCAAATAAGCAAACTCTTCAATATCGTATTTTGGGCTCGTTGGAAACCAACCCCACCAACGGCACTATTTCTTATCAATCCCCACTAGGGTCACAACTACTCAATAAAAAAGTAGGTGACACTGTAGAAATCAAATTGGATGAAAGAATAGTAAAATACAAAATCATAAAAATAGAATAAATAAAAAACTGCTCATATAGAGCAGTTTTTTATTATAATTTATTTATTTTTTAATACCAACTAATAATATAAAACAACGCCAAAATTGCTGCTATATAGAATACGGGAAAGACAAAAAATGATGTTTTATATTTATTTAATTTATGAAAAACTAACAAAGGTAAAATACTAATAGCAACTATAATGGGGAAAAATAATATTGGCACAATCTCATAGCCAGGGCTAGTTGGTGCATTAAAATTAGTTGCTAAAACCATCAATATATAACTAACAATATTGACTGCCAAATAACCAATAAATAATCGCCAATAATATTTCTTTAAATTTATCTGAGGCACTATATTTTCTTGCTTGTCAGTCTCTACTTTGTGTTTATTTTTATTTAACAACCAATAGATAGCTATTATCAATAATATAATTGGATAACCTAAAACAAATACAAGGCCCAGTGATTCTGTATCTGGGTCATTAAAGAATTTCATTCGCATTATAAATTGTAGAAGGGGCCAGTAAATAACCACTGCTACCCAAAAAAGTACTTTTCGCATAAATTATAAATTAATAACCTAATTTTATTATAACAAAAAATCGCTTATTAGGCGATTTTTTGATTATTATATTATTGGTTCAAAGCACCTCGATTACCTTGGCCTTGCATTTGACTACTACGGTTACCGTTGGTACCTTTGTAACCAGCTCCCATTTTTTCGCCATTGCTAGTTCTGAGACCTAACTCTGTTCTGATCGCATCAGCACCAGCAGTATCGCCTGCTTTGCCTAGACGATGAGCTTCGGCAAATTGAGCAAAATTATCTTGGTTGATAACCTGACTAACTCTACCTTGTCCAGTCATTTGTTCTTGCCAAGCATCATAGTCATTGTTGTCAAAAGCAGTCTCCATAATTTCATGCTTTTCTGACGTATAGTTTGGACCTTTTTGACTATAGTCACCTTGATAAGCTAAGGCTGAACCAGCTCCAGCTGTTATGATTAAAGTGAGTACAGCTAAACTCACAAACTTATTTTTATTTTTCATAATTATTTTTCCTTTCTATTTGATTAATTAATTGAAGAGCGTCCTCTCACTGAGTAATACGTGCTAATCAAAAAATTTATTTCAATTTAAATATATTTTTAAAATAGGGTAAATGCCATGACAAATGAAATATAGTAATTAAAAACATAACTATGCCTATTTCTACATGCCAAAAAAGCATATTAAATGGCAATGTCATAGCTAAACCAAAATTAATCTTAATTATTAACAAAATTCCTAATAATCCAGAAATAATAAAACTAATAAGCAATAATAAATTCCAAATTTTTCTATGATTTACTATACTAATAACTTTTTTCTTAGATAAAATATGAGAAATAATATACAAAACAAATAACAATGCTGAGATTGGTATAAGATGATAAATACCATCTATTTTTTTCTCTTTTTCTTCGCCTGGTTCTACTTCTGTATTAGAAACTTGCTTAACTTCATCTCTATCTTCAGGAGCTGGTTGTGAATGATCACAAATACCATCATCATCTGTATCAATATAACGAGCACAGTCTCCTGGATAAGGATCATTTACTTTGCCATAAACACAATCATCCCAAGCCAAAACAGTGCTAGGCAAGATCATAAATAAAAATAATACAAAAATTGTTTTTTTCATAAAATATAATTAATTTCTCTATATAATAGTACGCAAATAATTTATTTTTATTTCAAAATGATAATCTCATTATAACAAAAAACCGCTTGATAAGCGATTTTTTAAATATTATTTTTTACCTCTTTTTTTGGCTTTTTCCTCCAGCATAACTCTCTTAGCTTCAAGTCTTTTTTTGGTCTTTTTGGAGCGTGATTTCTGGATTCTGCCAACAGCGTGTTCTCTTTTTGCCATATAAATATTGTTTAATTTAATTACAAGTCATTCTAGCCGATTTTTAGAATAAAATCAAGCCAAACAAAAAACCGCCAATTTGTATTGACGGTTTAAAAAATCATTACTCATGACCATGGCTACAGCCATGAAGCTGCTTGGTCTGAAAGATGCTTAAGCCAAGAGACATCACAACATGCCCATCGTCGCTTTTTTGATCTGCAGAAAAACGATAGCCTCCCCTGAAGACAAGATCGATATCAGTCGAAGCTTCATCGTCAATCTCTAGAACATAAACAACAGGCGGTTGTTCGACAAAGTCACCAGTGGTGTACTTTTTTTCAAACTGCAGCTTACCGTCTTCCATTTTGCCAGAGATTGTGGCCAAACCCGTATTATCCAAAAGCTGACCAGTTAATTCGCCTTCTTCTGAAATCTCAAGCATGCCCCCAAAAGGAAAACCAATCCTAACTGCGTTTACTTCGATGAGTGGAAGTATCATACAACCCGGGACAATGTTTGTGTACCAGCCGGATACAGAAAAATCACCTTTCAAAATCTACCTCCTTGTTGAAGAACAAAAGACAAAAACTAATATATCAAAAAACCACCTTGATGTAAAGTGGTTTTTTAATTTGTATAAATTATTGAAGTATAGTGTCTAACAAGCTTTTGACTGATTCATATGGCTGCGCTCCTTGGATAGGAGTAATAGTATCACCAGATATAATAATACTATGTGGTGTACCTCTACCACCAGCAGCTTGTGCTTGGCTTACATGTCCTTGGACTTTGCTGGTATATCTACCAGAATCTAAACAAGTCTGAAAATCATCAGCATCTATATCAATACCACTAGCAATGTCTGATAGATCAGCTACTTTTTCAGTAGTGTTTTCATATAATAAATCTAAGAATTCCCAAAATTTATTATTATCCCCCAATTCACCAACACACTCAGCAGCTTCTGCTTTTTTGATAGCTTCAGGATGCAAAGATGTCAGTGGGAAATGACGATAAACCCAATTAACTTGACCATCATAATTTTCCATAACCTGATTCATGGTAGTATGAAAACGACTACAAAAAGGACAATCAATATCAGAAAATTCTACAATAGTAACAGACGCATTTTTATCTCCTCTAAACCAATCATCTCCATTCATCGGGCTGATTGTAATATCACCATCGACAATATCCTCGCCTTCAACAATATCTTCAGCATATTCATCACCCTTGATAAAAGAATTTTCTCCTTTATCAAAACCACTTATTGATCTAAAATTTTGAAATTCTAGTGTAGAATCAGTAGCAGACATTCTGAAATCTGCTTTTAACTGATATGATTGACCATCATCACTGACCATATAATCACAATCTGTATTTTTTATAATATTTTCACAAACATAACCATTGACCCAAGAAGAATTATAATAATATCTAGACGATGATTCTTCTCCTAAGTCTTCTAAGTTATTAGGATACATTTTTTGAGCAGTAAAAAATTTATCCAAGGCATCTTGAGTTGATTTTATAATTACAGACTGATGATAAGCCAACCTGACATCTTGATCAACATACTGAGCATCATCAACTACATGTGTGGTTGATTTTTTATAACCGTCTGCTATAGGTGAAAAACGATCAGCTGTATTGGCACCCTCATGCCATCTATACTGCCAAGTAAAAACATTATCTAAGCCTAAACTTATCTCACCCCTACCATAACCAAGATACGCATTACCAAACGGATCATCGTTTTCTTCTTTTTCTTTTGGTCCAGTATTCATAACATAGACCAATTTATAATTGTTGTCTGAAACAGAATATTCATAATCCTCACCTGTATTTCTATCTACTCCCAATCTAGTAATTTCTGATAAATCTTCTGGAAAACTCTTGTGCTCTCTATAATATTTAGCTAATTTTTCTCTGATACTTATTACTCTTTGAGTTTGTTTATAATCATTATAATCTTCCTCATTGAAACCAAGCTCCTCTCTCTCTATATCTTCTTGATCAACAAAATTTTCAGGAGCTTCAACTCTAGATGGACCATTGTGATTCCATAATTCTAAAGTCAGAGTAGAATTAAATTGTTGATCTGCAAATTTTTCAGATTCAGCAGGTGGTATCATACGAGCCGCAACTTTTAGATACATCAAATCACCACTAGATCTATTAAGACCTGCTTCGATTTTTATATTACCCAAAGCTTTGTTAATCTTGACTACCATTTCTTCTTTCTCTTCATCACTAAGTGGTTCTTCATATGATTTGAAAAAAGGTAGTTCATTTTCACCACTTGACTCTAGGGCTATCTGGCGAGCTGCTTCTATCCAAGTAGGTATATTAGCTGCGTTTATATTTACATCAAAAATAATAACTTTTTTATTATCTACTTCTACCTTTCTAGATGTTGGGATAAACTCTAATACTTCATGCTCTTGTGTTTGAGTAATAAATTTCCTAAAATTATCTACTATTTCTTTTTGTTTATCATCATACTCTGGTACAATTTCAGCTATATAACCAGACTCTGGGGAAGTTTTTATCCATTCATCAAGATGCCCTTTGGTAATATCCATCATAGGAAATTCTGATACTTTATAATAAAAAGCATCACCTACTGCCCTACCCTCCATGTCAACAGACATAGTCATAGAACCAAATTTACCATTACCAGTTAGACCCAAAGCAACATCTGGTAAAGCTGTTTTACCTTCTTCTCTTTGAGACAAAGAAAAACCACTCCCACTAAAAGTAATCTCCGCTCTAAAGTCCTTTGGTATCATTTCTTCAAATGGCCCCCACATATCATCAAAAGATATGCCTCCTAATAAACTATCTGTTGGAAGATCTACTATTTCTTCATCTTTTTCTTCGTCTTTTTCAGATGGCTTCGGTGCATCAGCGTCTCTATCACCAATATTTACATTATAATTTATAGAAAAATCTACACCATCAAGCTCTGATAAATTTTGATACATCAAGGCTACTAGTTCTGACTTATCTGGCCCAAAAAACGGTAGCTTATAGCGAAGGTCTGTAAAAAAAGCAGCCGCACCGCCAGCTAATAATAAAACTACTACTACAATAGGAATAATTAATTTTAAATTTGGTTTCTTGCTACCCAGTGTTTCTGGTATAGACTCATGATGTGTATTTTGTGGCATGGTATCAATGTTTGGAACCTGCCCTTGATTTTGTTCTTCCATAATTATAATTTAATTTTTATATCTTTCTTTATTATACCAAAAAACCGCCTATTAAGCGATTTTTAAAAAGCATACTTATTTATACTTTAACTTGACTTTGGTCTCTGGCCTAAATTTTTTTATACGTTGCTTAGTTATCTCTAGATATTTTTCTGGGCTAGATTTATTCTCATTTTTCATCTTAATAAAACGATGATAAGCCCAAATCACACCACCCAAGCCCCAAGTATACTGATGATACTCCATTTTAAATTTTAATATATTTTTACTCTCACCAGTGGCCTGACAATATAATTTTACTAAAGCTGGTTTGACCTGTTCATAAGCAAAAACATCTCCCAAAACATAACCCAAATCATTATAATAACTCAAGCGGCCATGCTCCCAATCTATAAACCAAAAATCGTTACGATCCTTTAAAATATTTGAATGCAAATCACCGTGAATCAAACATACTTTATCCAATGGGTATTGATTTACAAATTCTTGAGCTTTTGGTAATCTTTTGGCAATCCAATCAACTATCTGTTCGTCATTTGAATGTTGTTTAATATATTTAAAACGAGTTAACTCAAATCTCTCAAAATCCTGTTGTGGGGTTTGAGGAGGACTAAAATCAAAATCCCTACTCTGACAAAAGTCTTTATATTGATCCATTGTAAAAGAGTTTATCTTGACTAGTTCACTAGCAACTTTAGATAAATCTTTGATAGATAATTTTTCATAATTTATTTTTTCACCTGGCACAAAAGTAATTATCAATATATTTTTTTGCTTATCAAAAAAAACAGGCTTAGGAACCCAAGGATATTTATATTTATCTAAAAAACTATAAATCACATATTCATTATACAAACGACTGTCTTGTTCTGGGACATCAGATCGCTGAATACGCAACACAAATTTATTATTACCAGATTCTAATAAATAATTATCATTAACATAACCCTTGCCCAAATATGATATTTTATCTAAATCTAATATATCATTCTTGGCAATAAATTGTTCTATTTGTTGTTTATTCATAGCTCAAGTATAGCAAAAAACCCCGCCTAATAACAGACGGGGAATTTTGTTGAGAGTCCTGATTTTAAATTAATTATTTTATATATTTATTTATAACTTCTTTAGCTTTGTCACGCCCACCAAGTCCAAAAGCCAAACCAAAGGCCAACATTGCTCCTGCTAGAATAATGAATAGATTGTTGGTAATAAAACTAATATCTAGTCCTAGTTGTTCTATAGCAGCTATAAAAGCGATGATTAAAATAAACCAACGAACTAGTTGTTTGTAAGTATCACCACCTTTAAAATTTTTGACAAAATTACTCAAAGTATTAGCAGCTATAATACCCAAAAGAATAATAATCAATCCGGCAAATATAGCTGGAATATATGATATAACCATTGCTATAAAATTTGTAATACTAGGCACAGCTAATACATCAGCTGCTGCACTAATAAAGGCTAAAAATACTAACCAATAAATTAGCCAAATAGCAATATCGCTAATGGTCAAAGATACTCCTTGAGATTTTATCATATCAGTAACCTTGAGCTTGACCATAAAATCTTCGAATTTGATAGCCTTTAAAACCTTTTTTATAAGGTGCTTAACTCCTTTAGCTAGATAATGTCCAATAATCAAAATAATAAGAACCCCAATAATTCGAGGTATCCAATCAATTATTGTATAAACAACTCCTAATAAAGAGCTGGTGATTTCTTGGCCAATATTGATAGTTTCTTGGCCAAAATTGTTTGGTATTGCCATAATTTTGTTTATTAAATTATTATAATACAATTATACCAAAAAAAAGAGCCTATTTCAACAAGGCCTTAAACTGCATACCCACGGTATGTAAACTGGCAGGCAGGGAACTAAATTGTTTTACATTTAATTTAATTTCCGTTAAACTTCTAAAGACTTTTATAATTAATACTTTATATATGAAATTTTTAAATATAATTTTTGCAATCATTATTGGTATATTACTAATAATTATAACTACTCTAACATTATCAAAACAAGACACTAGCAACTCTCAAAAATCAGATAAAAGCACAATTCATTCTCAATATGCTGGACAAGAAACAAGGGGAATAAAAGCATTGTCCCAAGATGATATTGATGGACTACTTAGTGGAGCTGGAACTCCTTTTGGTGGTATGGCAAAACCAGCTGAGCTGAACGGTTATCCAGGCCCACGCCACGTCTTAGATGCAATAGAGACTAGCGAACTTGAAGTAAGTGATGAACAAAAAAATAAAATTTCAAACTTATATGAAGAAATGAAGCAAGAAGCTATTGATTTGGGAAAATTAATTATAGATATTGAAAATGAAATTGATAAAGCATTTGTCAATAAAACAATCACAGAAGAATTTCTAGAAAGAGGTGTTGCTGAAAGTGCTGATGCATATAGTAAACTGCGAGTGGTACATTTGAAATATCATTTATATATGGTAGATATTCTAACTCCAGAACAAGTTACACAATACAATGACTTAAGGGGTTATACATCGGAAAACCCCTGCAAAAATACACCCGAGGGACACGATCCAGCTATGTGGAAATTACATAATAATTGTGAATAATAATATATCAAAAAAACATTCCTAATGGAATGATTTTTTGACCAGCCTCAACTAGACGTCGATCCTAGGCAGAGAGCTTTTTGTTATAATCCAAATAATGATAATATCGTAATAAAACCTACAATTAAATAAATAAAAGCAGATACTACAATTATAGCAGCCACCAAAATGATAAAATCTTTAACACTTATCCTTTTCATAATCATAATTTCATTCTTACTAATCTTCTTTATAATGAAATAAATAATACTATAAAATAATGTATAAGAAAATAAAGCAATAGCTGAATACATAACTATTAAGGGTGTTGGTAGGTCATGACATCCTCCACCTTGCGAAGATACATAATTTCTACCATCTGGACAATCTATAAAACCTTCAGATAAATAATCATCCAAATTCATACCACAAACTTCCATAAGTTTAGTTTCATCTACTACTAGATGACTACTAACACAATAAAAATTCTTGCTAGTTAAAGTAAAAACAGACAAAATAAAAACTACTGCCAATATTATAAAATAAATTTTATTAAAAAATTTCATAAACTTAAATTAAATTTTAATTATTTTTACCAACCAAGAATAGTATATTTATTTTTTTCTTCTGTTCCATTAATTATACACCCAGGCACTTCTTGATGTTTTCCATTCTTGTCATAAATCTTACAATAAGATGGTTTATATTCATGACTGCGCCAAAATATCGCTCCTTCAATCTTATTACATTCTAACTCGTTTATTTCTGAATGTAAATTATATCTTTTGCCCAAATTCCACTCACCTCCTTTTTCTTCACAAAAAGATATTATATTGACGCAACCAATATTTTTAGCAAAACCATTTTGCTCATCATCGCAATTACAAGCATGAGGTGCAAAAGAATATTTATTATACTTACTAGATTCTCTAGTCATCCATTTACCATATGTTTTTTTACATAAGGCCTTATCGGGCTTGATACTATTTAACAATTTTTTAGAAACACTCCCACAACCGTGAAATTTTTCATCTGATGTACAATTGCCATCATTACAACTACTTGGACCATAACGACCTTGACAACCATAGGTATTATAACAATCCTCCTCTGATAAAATTTTACATCTATCAAACTTCCAATAAATTATCCCTACTAATATAACAACTAAAATAATACTTAATAATATAATTAATTTTCTCTTTTTCATAATATTAAATTAAATTTTAATTGTTTTAAGTATACCAAAAAATCACCCCCGGGACGAGTCCGGGGCATACTTTAGGGTGATAAAACAAAAACACCTCTTCCGAGGAAAAAATGTCCTTGTGGGGTCCCCTTAGCATAGATCCCGAGAGTATCCGAGGGATGGGGTAGTTTTACCTGCCTGCATACCTACGGCATGTAAACCGGAAGGCAGAGAACTTTTTTTATGGAAACCCCTAGTTTTAAATTTAAATATACTTATTAATCTATTCTAGGATTTTTAACTTCCTCCTCTTCATCTTTTGGTTGTTTGCTCTTTTTCTTTTTAAAGTATACATAGCCTATAGACGCTAGCACTACTGCTATTACACCAAGTACCGCAGTCGGCGAATTACCGCCGCTTCCTTTTGCAATCTTCACATTCTCAAAATTACCATCTTCTAGCTCCTCCCAGACTTTTTTTTCTTTTTCTATATCAAATGTTTCTTTTTTCTGTAACCCCTCTGATGTGGCTGTTATAGATTCACCTGTGCCTATCATTTCACTTTTCCCCGTTGAATTGCTCGTAAACTCTACAAGTCCTTCTATTACTTTTAAAGTTGACCCCGTTCCTGTTTCTTCCACAATAAAGATTGTTCCTTTAATCCCAGCTACAGCCTGACTCATTTCCACTGTCATTGTCCCGTCTTCTATCAATTCCTCCACATTCGCTTTAATCTTTCCAGTAACTAATTTGATAAGATCTCTTTTACCTGAAGAGTAATCAATAAAAACTTTTGATTCAGGTCCCATATGAAAATTTCCATAATTAGGTATTGCGATGTCTGCAAAACTATCTTCATGTGTGATAATGGTATCACTTCTATGCAACACCATATCTATTTCAGCTATCTTTTCATCTTCGTCATCGTCACACGGATAGACAGAAACATAGCCATTATAATCATTGAATCTCTTCCCGCTGTCAGTTGTTGAATCACTTGGATCTTTACACTCAGAATTCTCTCCTATGAGCTCCATCCATTTTACAAAACCATCTCCCTCAATAACTGGTGTTGCTTTGTACTCATATACTAAATGCTCATTAACATTAAAACTCTCTAATTTTATATGATCACCCGCGACAACGCGTCCCACCAAGTACGTTTTCATATTTTTCTCATTCAAGGTAAATGCCCCGTATGGTCCTCCACTAAAATTCAAATCAAATTCTAAAGTGTCAATATTAGGAGTACTAACCTCTACCTTTTTTTCCATTTGAAAGCCACCAAAACTTTCCCCTTCGGGAACCATTTTGTAAGCTTGGCCTGTTACATATTCAATGGTTAACTTTGCCTTTTCGTAGCTAGATTTAAAAATAAAACCCTTTTCTCCACCCATTGCCCCGACATTCCAAAATTCCATTCGATAATTAATACCTTCAATTGGCACTTTTACCCTAGAATCTATCCCTGCTGGTGGTGGTTCTGTTGGTAAGTCAGGATTTGACCCATCAGGACTATGAGCTCCTTCCGGATACACCTTTCCGTTTATTACAATAGAGCTACTACCACTTGTTGGCATGGTTATGTCAGCAATAACTTTGGTTTTTACTACCTCAAAAGGAACCTCTGCGGCAATTGCCACGGGCACCTGAGTTACAAGAAAGGTAATAGCAACAAAGAATGAAAGTAATTTACTTAAAAATGTTTTTTTAATCATATAATTTATAAGTTTAATAACATTTTAAGTATACCACCATTTTAGACAAAACAAAAAACGAGCTAACATTAGCTCACTTTTTGATGGGGTCGTAATAGTAATATTATTAAAATACTTAGTGGTGAAGAATTTGGGAATACTTGGTTAAAATATGAAACAATTAATAAAATCTTAGCTCTATAATTAATTTTCACTGGAAAAATAATCATCAAATTCAGCAGTTGAAACTACTTTTACATTATTAAACATTGCCTGCTCAATTTTTCCAATTTTTTTTAAAGTTTGAAGGTGTTTTAAAATACGCTGTGCTTTTTGTAACATACCTTCCCTAGCAATAACAAATCCATATAAACCTAAAGTGCTCGCATTTGTAATGTCACCAAGTATATGTTTACTTGATCCACTGAAAACAATTTCAATCGCTACAGCATATCTGGGATTGGGATTCATCTTTAGTTCTGAAATAGCATCAAAAAAGCTTTGTGTCTCCCTGCTTTTAAACCTATATAAATCAGCTTTAATCTCCTGATTACTCTTCCATTGATTATCAATTTTTAGATTATAGGGGCCGATTACTAAATCTAACCTTGGCGCATAACGTAATGTATCTCTTTGCAATATATCCTGCGCTCCTTTTACTACAGATCTCTCATTATCAACTTCATTAAAATATCTTTTTAATTTAATCTCCAGTTCTTTTTGATATATACTTGCATTGGGCATATAAATATTTATTTTTTACTATGATAAATTTTATGATCTCCCTCCTCTTGATATATTATATCTTTATCATCTTCATACATTTTCTTAGTAAGTTTTTTATTACCTTTCTTAGCATCTTTTTCATAGGGCACCATATAGGATATTTCTTGTGCATCTTCAAGATTAGAAAAACGTTCATGAAGATTATATAAATCCTCATTAATAATTTTAATGCTTCTTCTATTTTTTTCTAAATAAACTATAATTATAATGCCTAATAAAATTATAAGATAATAATTCATAAATAAAATTAAGTAATATATTTATCTAAATCCTCCCAATCCTTATAATTTGGATCCCACTCGTATTTTTTATTAGTATTTATTTTCCAAATACCAGAAACTTGCACAGTTATACCAACAATAAAATTATTATTCAATAATGACCACTTTTGTAATGCTTCTGATTTATTTTTTGTTTCTAAATCTTTTGCTGTTTGACCACCTTTAGTATCTAATATGAGGATTTTTTTATTATTTAATCTTACAACCCAATCTGGATAAAATAATGCCGCTTTTTGTTCTTGATCGTTAAAATATTTTACTGCAAAGTTTTCTGTGCCAGAATCTCCTTGTTTATGCCACCAACTAACAGATTTCTTGCTTTCTAAATATTCAATAAATAAAACCTCATTCTTTTTACCAATGTAGGATGATTTTATATAAAAAGGTTCCATGGCACATTTCGAAACTTCATTACTATCTGGATTATTTAAATTATCTCCCTCTATCTTTAAAATTTCATAATCCTCCGTATAAAAACTGCTTTCTCGCGGTATTTCTAAATTTATAATTTTCTCATTTTTAACAGCACGTTCTTCCATCTCTGCATCTCTAATTGGTTTATGAACCGCTAATGATTTCGATATTATTTTTTGTAAGACACTGTCCTGCCTTAATAAATCATGAACTATTATTTTATAATATTCCTCACGATCTACATTTAACCTTTTGTTAAACCAAACATTTAATGCTGTTTTTAATCTACCCCAAGATCTTTCAGGTGCAAATTTTTTATCATCTTCTTCTTGTTTAGCTATTATATTAAAACATAATAAATTATACATTCTCTCTAAATCGTTTATGGAAATTTCTCTATTTAAATCACCTCCTTTTTCCTTAACTTCTTTTATAAAATTATCATAATTTTCTATTTCTGCATCAACTATTAATTTATCAACAATTTTAACATTCTTAATTTTTATGCCTCCTTTTTCTATTTCTTTAACTTTGTCAGCTTTATTGCTATTTTTTATTTTAAAATATACATCAGCTACTTTTTCGAAAGTAAACTGAAATTTCCATCCTAAATCATTATAACTAATTCTACTTAAATATATTGAATCAACTTTTATTGGTTTGATGTCCACTTTTTTATTACTAACATAAATAAATGGTTTATTTTCACCCTGTTTATTATCAGGCATATCTATTTGATTTCTTGAATAATTTGTATATAGATAACCTAAATTTAACTCCGGCACTTTATAATGCTCTGCCTCTGGCATTCTTAATATCCTTCCTATGGTTTGTGTATGAAAAGTTGGGTTTCTTATTTCTCTAAACATAACTAATATATGAGCTCGTGGACAATCCCAACCAGTTGCTGCTGCTTGCTTAAATATTAAAAATGAAACATTTGAATCGTTCTTCTCTATTTCTTCTAAATTTTCTTTTTCTTCAGATAACCACACGGCCATTTCTTGATCTTTTATCCCCTTATCTCTTAAATAATCTTCTACTATCTCTTTCTTGGATTTATCTAATGTCTCTTTCCTCGCAACATCATCATTTGGCAGCTGTATTAATACTAAGGGATTAATATAATCAATCTTCAGCTCTTTAAAATACCTTTTTATTTCTAATCTTTTATTAAAAGCTAATTCTAATAATGCCAAATCTTGATCTAACTCTTTTTTAGCAATAGCTTGTAGATCTTCTTTTGTTTGAGTAATAACCTTCTCTTTAATTAACCCCGCTTCAATTACATCCTCTCTCTTTACCCTAATAAAACCAGCTTTCTTATCTTGAACATCTTCTAAGTCGGGGGTGTATCTTGGTGTAGCTGTTATATGTAGTATTATTCTAGGATCTAATAAATTTATAATTTCCTCTGCTAGCTCTGTCCCTGTTTGAATGTGCGCTTCATCTATAATTAATATAATTTCCCTACCATCCTCTTTTGTTTTTAATATAAAATCATCAAACAAACCATTGTCATATGATGTTTTTTCTGTTTCTTTTCTAAGTTTTCTGCCTTCTTTAGTAGAAGATTTGATCTTTTGCCAGTTTATAAAAAAAATGTTATTTTTCTCTAACTTTTTCCTACTTAAATCATTTAAATCTAGCAAATCTATTTCCCCGGCACCATCATAATAATTATTTAATTTCTGCTTACTTTGCTCATAAGAATCTTCACTAAACGTAAGCCAGACAAAAGCTTTGTCTTCATCAAATCGGGGGTCTCCTGTGAGTTCCTTCAAAAATTCTGCCATCATTATAGTTTTCCCAGATCCTGTCGGTGATTTAAAAATGAGATCTGCTCTTCTATTATTAGCTTTCCAAAGATCTAAAAAAACCTTCCTCAGCTCAATGATTGCATCCTCTTGAAACTTTTTTAAAACTAACTTCATTTTCTTAATTTATTTATCTCTTTATAAACTTCGATTATTGGTTGGGGAATATCTTTTATAAAAATATTAGGGTGCCCATAATCGCTTCCATTAAAACTATTTTTACCCCAACTAAAAATATAAAGAATACCTGCTTCGCCATTGAATTTCTTAAATATTTTTTCTAAATCTGATTGATCTTCAGAAAAATATATACCCACAATATTATCTGCACCTTTAAATATTTGCCAATTATTATTTTTCTCTAATTCATAGTAAGCCCCTTCTTTTAACGCAATCAATTCACCAGCTTGATATGTTAGGTCAATTTTCCTTTTATCTGAAATACTACCAACATTATCTACATTAATAAAATCTGTTTTATAATATTTAAGATGTCCACCTAAACCCTTCTTTTTACCATTATGCTTTTTTATACCAATAATGAATATAGTATTGTCCTTTAATTTTGTTTCTATTTTATCATATAATTTTACTTTACTCTCGGTAACTTTCGCCATTTCATCAATAATATCACTAAATCTATTTAACTTAGAAACTGTTAGTTTATTTTTATAAATAGTAACCTTTTCTTCACCTTTAAAATTATATCCATTAATAACATTTTTTATTCTTGGTAAAGTTACTTCTGTGCAAATATCATTTTCATTATTTGTGCAGATTATAAAGCTTCTGTTCTTGCCATCTAATTTATTCAACTCTAACACTGCTTGCCCTGTAGTTCCGGACCCAGCAAAAAAATCTAATACTATCGCATTATCATTTTGCGTCATTATTTTAATACACTCCATTACAGCATGAATAGATTTTGGATATTCAAACTTTTCTCTCTCTCCGAGTATATCTCTTAAAACTTTTGTACCATGTTCACTAGCAGAAAATTTCGGATCATACCACATGCTCTTAGGTGGTTCCCCATCTATACCCCCTCGAAACTTAAAATAAATTTGTAATCCATTCTTTTTTGTGTCTTTCCCCCATATCTCTCCTTCTTCATACATCTTGTCAACATCTTCCTTTGATCTTCTCCATATCCTTTTCTCACCGTTTGGATCTATTGGTAAAACTTTTACTTTTAATTTCTTCTTAGTACTTACTTTTCCTGAAACAGGATCATAATATATTGGGAAATATCTATCTTTTAATGTCCCATCTTTTTTATCTGCATTACTATCAATCCCTTGCTTTCTTAAATTTGTAGGAGAGTGCCAACTTCCATCTTTATCCTTAACATAACTATGTGTTTTTTTATCAATATCAACTTCTAAGTTTTTAATTGAAGCTTTCTGTGTCCTGCCAAAAAATAATGCATACTCATGTATTTGGGCCAATTTTCTTTTTGTTTTTCTTCCACTCGGATAATTTCTTATAGTAACCGTACCTAAATGATTGAAATCATCAAAGATCTCTTCTAATAAAATCCATAATCTAGGCATCTCATAGTCATCTATGGTCACGCAAATTATTCCATCGGGTTTTAAGAGTGTTCTAGCTAACCGCAATCTTTTTGCCATCATAGCTAACCACTTTGAATGCCTATAAGGATCTTCAGCATCAACAAAATGATTATTATATTTCCAATCTTTCGCACCTGTATTATAGGGCGGGTCAATATATATACAATCTATTTTTCCTTTATGGGTGTAATTTAAAATTGATAAAGAATGATAATTATCCCCTTCCATTAATATATTAATTGGTTTCTCGCTTCCATCTTTAATGCCAAAATTATCAACAGTCATGGGTATAGCTATGTTTTTTTCTGGATCATTTTCAAAAATCTCTGTGGTTTTATCTTCATCCCAAACTAAACCATATTTTTTGGTTTCTTTTAAATCTTTTATTATACTCAGAAGGTCACTTTTGCCCAATTTTGAATACTTTTTATCAAGTTTCATTAAATTTGAAATATTAATTTTTTTCTGGTAAATTTATGATACCGCTTTATTAATTATTTATCAATGACATGAAAAAATCTAGTTTTAAAAAAGATGGCAAAAAAAGAATAAAATGCCCTAGTTGTAACCGATACCTTCTAACAACTCACTTGGGTGAAAAAAATGAAAGAATAGTTAAATGTGCTAATTGTAAAATGTTTTTAAAGTGGTCCCCACCACGTAAATTTAAAGGTATAGTAGACAACAAAGAGGGTAAATGGATAGCATTTGGTCCAAATGAAGGCATGTTTACAGCAGATTTGACCGACGACGAGTACGATGATACAATATTAGAGTAATAGTCCATTAGAATTGAATCTAGGTTATAGAGAGGCGTTTTGCGCTTAAGAGAACCTAATTTGGAATTCAAGTTTTTGAATTTCGGATTAGGTTTTTTTGTTTATAAAAATATGAAGAAAAAAGAAATAAATAGTAAAGAAGGTCAAAAATTATTTGCTAAATTAATAGCTGATGTCTTTTTAAAACAATTAATTGCTAATCAAAACATAAATATAGCTAAGGGAAAATTATTTAAAAAATAGAGCAGTAATGAGCAAAATATTAATTAAAAATATTAGCTAATATTAGTCAATGTATAAAAAAATGGTAACGTATGGCGTAAAAATTAGGGGTTTAAAAATAATGTCAAAAAGTAACTTTTAGTAGGAAATGGCAGGAAATATGAGAGATATACGTTTACATTAATAAAATATACAATTACGATTAAACTATGCAAAAAGGAGTAATCTATTCTAGAGTATCGACAAAAGATCAGGCGCAAGATGATCGGTTTTCTTTAGCTGCCCAAAAAAGATTATGCAAAGAATACGCACAAAATAATAATATTAAAATTGTAAAAATATTTGAAGATGCGGGAAAATCAGCTACAAATATGCAAAGATTCTCTCTTCAGAATATGTTAGATTTTGCTATTGAAGATTCAATAGATATTATATTAGTACAAGACACAGATAGAATAGCTAGAAACACCATTGATCATCTAACAATGCGAGCTCTTCTCGAAAAAAATAATATTAAATTAGTATCAATTTCTCAACCATTTCTTGATGATACAGTTGAGGGAAAAATGATGGATACTATCATGGCAAGCGTTAATGCTTATCAATCTGGAATAACTGGTCGTAAAACTAAAAAAGGCATGGAAGAGAAAGCTCTTGGGGGTTGGTATCCTGGTCCAGCTCCGCATGGATATAAGAATAGTATTAACGCTTCTAAAGAAAAGATAATAATACCTAATGGAGTATCCCCTTACATAAAAATGGCATATAAAATGTTTGCTACTGGAAAGTATTCTGTGCAAGAGTTAATAGAAGTGCTTCATAAAAAAGGATTTAGATCAAAAACTGGGAAAAAAATATGTTCGAGTAAGATGTTTTATATTCTTAAAAATGATTTTTATATAGGTGAAATGAAATGGGGAGATATACAAATCAAAGGAAAACATGCTCCTATAATAGAACGATCTCTTTATAATCAGGTGCAAAGAGTTTTTGCTGATCATAATCATCATGCTTGCAGGAAAAGAAAGTACACTTTCTTACTAAGAGGTTATCTTTTCTGTAAATGTGGATCTAGATTAACTGCTGGAAAGTTTAAAAATAAAACAAAAGATTACTATTATTGTGTTAATAGAAAGAAATGTAGCGAAAGTTATATTCCTGCAATTAAACTAGAAAAACAAGTTGAAAGAATTATCAAAAAAATTAGATTTTCTGAAGAATTTACAAATACTATTATTAATGAAATTAAAAACGGATATAAAGAAATACAAAAATTTAATAAAAATCGCAGAAGAGAATTAATAAATAATAAAACTTGTATAGAACAAAAACAGGAAACCGCTACTAGCAAATTACTCAGTGGAACCTTGGATGATAAAGATTTTTCCAATATAAAGAATAAACTACGAATTGAATTAGAGAATATAGATAAAGAGTTATCTAAAATAAAATATGATAGAAACCTTAATGTAGATCAGGTTCAAGAAATGATGAATTTTGTTAACAATATATACTCAGTGTATATATTATCTTCTGACGCTGTTAAAAAACAGTACCTGGGGTTATTCTTTGATAAGCTAACGGTAAGTAATAAAAAAATAACAAAACCTATCTTAAATCCCCTGTTCAATTCCTTGGTAAAAGCTGAAAAAGCTTACTATAAAACACAAAAACCCTCTCAAAAAGAAAAGGTTTGTATGACCTCATCCGTGCCCTATTCTAACCCTAAGGATAAAATAAGAACCGAATGGGGTGATAGATGGGATTTGAACCCACGACCGCCGGAACCACAATCCGATGCTCTACCAACTGAGCTACTACCACCGCGTAAATAAATTTTCTGGTACTCCCAGCAGGAATCGAACCTACATCTACGGCTTAGAAGGCCGCTGTTCTATCCGTTGAACTATGGGAGCTCTATACATAAAACACAGCCAACTATAGCAACAAATAAGCTTTTAGTCAATATCTGACGAAGATTGCTGTCGCCACAAAGCTGCATAAAGACCACCCTGCTCAACCAAAGCTTGGTGTTTACCTGTTTCTATGATCTTACCTTTTTCCAATACATATATATCATCGGCATGTAAAATAGTAGACAAACGATGAGCTACCAAGACAGTCATTATATTTGGTCGCTGTTTTTCGATAGCTTGGATAGTTTTTGTAATTTCAGCTTCAGTCAAAGAATCCAAACTAGAGGTAGCTTCATCAAATATCAAAATATCTGGATCCCGCAACAAAGCTCTGGCAATAGCCAAGCGTTGACGTTCACCGCCAGACAATTTCATACCACCCTCACCTATCTTGGTGTCTAATTTTTTATCACCTCTCTCTACTATAGTCATGACAGAAGCAGCTCGCAAAACTTCTAGACATTCCTTATCACTAGCTTCTGGATTTACAAACAATAAATTGTCTCTGATAGTTCCAGAAAAAAGCTGAGTCTCTTGAGCCACTAGACCTACTCTCTTTCTAAAATCACGTTGGCTAATATCTGTAATATTTATTTTATTATTGATCAAAATCTTACCAATTTTAGGATCATAAAGTCTGACCAATAATTTTATCAAAGTGGTCTTACCAGAACCAGACGGACCAACAAAAGCTATAGTTTGACCAGCTTTGATTGTCAGATTTATATTTTGTAAAGTTGTTTTTTGCTTATCAGCATAATCAAAACCAATATTATCAAAAGTCAAAGAATGAATAGTGTCTACTTTGACTGGATTAGTTGGAGATTGTTCTGGTTCCATAGCCAAAATATCTTGTAAAGCTTCATTACTAGCTTTGGACTGCTGATATTGCTCAGCGATATTACTCAGCTCTGCCAAAGGATTAAATAAAAAGAAAGAATAAAACAATAAAGTAAAAAATTCACCTAAAGTCAATTTTTGTTCAAAAACTAACCACAGCATCATAGCCATAATCAAAGCTCTAAGACCATTTAGTAAAGTACCCTGAATAAAACTAAGAGTACGCACTAGTTTGACTCGTTGTAGTTCTAATTCTAAAATATGATCATTAACCTTATTGAGTCTATTTATTTCTTGTTTCTCAAGACCTAGACTTTTGACTAATTCGACATTGCGTAAAGTTTCAGTTGTATAACCAGCCAATGAAGCTTGCTCAGCTACTACTTTTTTTTGAACAACTCTAATTTTACGACTAATCAAAAATATAGTAAAACCAAGAGATGGTACAATCAAAAAGATAGTCACACCTACTAACCAATGTACCCAAAAAGCATACAATAAAACAAAAGTAATGCCCAAAACATAGACAAATAAAACATTGATTAGAGAAGTTATCAGTCGCTGAATATCATCGCGAGCTTTTTGCATCTTACGCAAAATCTCACCAGAACTTTGATCAGCAAAAACGCTATAAGGCAAAGACAAAGAATGATCAACACTCTTGGCATACAGACGAGTACCTAGACGATGGGTAATAACATTGACATAATAATCTTGAAAATTTTTGGCAATCCTAGAAATCAAAGCTACAGTCACAAAACCTACCAAAAGCAAACCAACCCCTCGAAAAAATACGCTCCGCTCCATTTCCAAAGCTTTATTGGCATAATTGTCTATCAAAAGCCTAAAAATCTGTGGATCAAGCAAAGAAAAAATCTGATTGATAGCTGCTAATACCAGAACTCCAATCAAAATCTTTTTATAATCTTTGAGATATATAAATATAAACTTCATAAATTTATTGATTAAAACTAAGTCTAACACATTTCTATATACTAACAAAATATGCTAAAATAAAGCTATGAAAAAAACAAAATCAGAATTATTTACTTGGCGATTGCTTGTCAACTTCTGGGGAATCATTACTGCTATATTTTTTTTGATACACTTCTTTGGTTTGGTAGACCTGACTGAAGCTATCAAAAATTTAGCAATTATTTATATCTCCATATTGACAATATTTACTACTGTCAAAGAATTTGATCGTTGGAAATCAAGAAAATTCTTATCCAATCATAACGGCGAAATATTTATTATTATCTGGACAGTTTTGATAGTAATTTTTATTGCTGCATCAGCTTATGATTCTACAAAATTTAATTTTACTGGAGAATTTACAGCTACCTATCTATCTATCTTGGGCATCTTTGCTATTAGCCGTAAATCTCGTAGCTTAAAAAGAAGATAACAATAATAATATAATTATATGAAAATTTATATCGGAGCCGACCATAATGGTTTTAAACTCAAAGAAAAATTGAAAAAAACTTTGACCAAAGACGGTTATAAAATCAAAGACTTGGGTAATACCAAATATCAACCTACAGATGATTATCCTGACTATGCCCGCAAAGTTTCTAAATGGGTAGCTGAAGACAAACAAGGAATGGGTATTGTAATCTGTGGTAGTGGCCAAGGTATGTGTATGGTAGCCAACAAATACAAAGGTATTCGAGCAGCTCTAGGCTGGTCCTTATCAGTAGCCAAAAAATCTCGTCAGGATGACGATAGCAATATCATCTGCTTGCCAGCTTGGTATATTTCTCAAGCTCAAGCTATAAAAATAGTCCATACTTGGTTAAACACTCCTTTTTCCAAATTAGCTCGTCACAAAAGACGTGTCAAAAAAATATAATGCCAAAAACTACAAAAATCATCCCTGCTATACTGGCTAGCAATAAAATACAATTTACTAAACAATGGCATCAGGTAGCTAGATATTTTTCTTATGTCCAGATAGATATCATGGATGGTATTTTTGTAAAAACCAAAAATGATATTATCCCACAGAGTATCAAAGCTCTAAGCAGACAACATAAATTGGAAATTCATCTCATGACCAAGGATGTGCCTAAATATATAAACAAATGGCTTGAGCTAAAAAATATAAAAAAAATTATTTGGCACTACGAAGCAGATAAAAATATAAAAAATATTTTAGATTTAAATAAATATTTAAAATCTCAAAAAATCCAAACTGGTTTAGCTATCAATCCTAATACTAGTCTTGCTAAAATCAAAAACATAATTCCAGATTTTCATACCATTCAGATCATGGGCGTCACACCAGGTAAACAAGGTCAAAGATTCCAAAGCAAAGTATTAACCAAGATAAAAGCCTTACATAAAAAATATTCTAAAACAAATATTGCCATAGACGGTGGCGTGACTGATCGTAATATTAAACAAATCAAAAAAGCTGGTGCTAATCTCATAGCTGTCGGCTCTTATCTACAAAAATCGAGTAATATCAAGCAAAGTATTCAAAAATTAAAATAATCCCGCATGATGCGGGATTATTTTTTTCAGTTCTTGGGATATAGCATCCCTCCAAAATATAATTTATTTTTTATTATTATTTTTATAAATAGGCACAGTAAAATAAAATTGTGTACCTACATCTTTGATACTATCTAGATAAATTTCACCGCCCATCAACTCAACTAGCTGTTTGGTAATCCATAGGCCAAGACCAGTACCGACGATACCACGAGTATCGTCGCTTTGTATTCTATAAAATTTACTAAATAGATTTTCTCTTTCTTTGGCTGACATACCAAGACCAGTGTCTTTTATCATAATAGTCACAAACTTGTCATCAATCTTGGTCAATAATTCTATCTCGCCTTTCTTGGTATATTTGACAGCATTGCCAATCAAATTTATCAAAACCTGTCTTAACTTATCTTCATCTGCCAAAATTGCTGGCAATTTTTTGGAAATCTTGGTTTTAAAAGCCAAACCTTTTTCTTTGACACGTAACTCAAACTCATCAACAACACTTTGCAAAATTTCTGACAAAATAATTTTTTCTTGTTTTACTTGCAATCGTTTTTGTTCGATTCTAGAGACATTAAGTAAATCCCCAACTAGAACGCCTAGACGATTTACTGACGCTTCCATTATTTTGAGACCCTTTCTACCTTGAGGATTGAGTTGACCATAATCACCCTCAAGAATCATAGACAAAAATCCTTTGATAGTAGTAATCGGTGTCCGTAACTCATGTGAAGCAATAGAAATAAACTCGTCTTTCATCTTATCAACTTCTTTGAGCTTTCTAAACAAGATTGCATATTCAAATAATCTAGTATTCAAAGCTAAAAGTAAAATAACAATCAAAACAGTAATAGTCAAAATAATATAAGAATTGGTCAAAGTACTTTTTATCAAGCCATCAACTGTTTGCAAAGACATACGCAGACTCAACATTGCTTTTTTCTGTCCTTCAGTATCATGTAAAGGCATGACCACTTCCCAAAAACGTTCTGTCTCTTCACTGGCCAACATAGCTACAGCTTCATTTTGATGCCAAGCAATCGTATGATTGATATTTCCAGATATTTTACCTAGTTTAACTACATCTAGACTAGCTGTGGTTGTAAAATCATCACCAGCTGGCAATAATACATCCAAATTTTTTAGCTCTGGGTTGGATTGACCAATAGCTATGACTTTATCCTGCAATTGACCATAATCATCTACATCTTGAAAAACAGCAGTTTCAAAAAAACTACCAATAGACAAAGCTTGACGCTGTAGATTGATGTCTATATTTGTTTGAAAAGATCGAATAGATAAAATAGTATTAAAAATAATAGCTACCGGAATCAACAAAATCAAAACAACAGCATAAATAATTTGGTATTTTTGCTGAAGAAAAAAACTTTTTTTTGTTTGAGACATATTATACTTCTAAATTACCTGATTTGCGACGATGCAACAAAACAATAGCTCCTAAACCAAGCAAGACTAGTAGTCCAGCAGCTACAATATAATAAAGGATCATATTACTAGTTGTATCAGTAGCCGTTGCTGTATCAAAATAATCGTCAGCAGTAACCGCTCTGGCACTCTTTACCAAAAATGAAGTTGGTGCAGATTGTTTGACCACTTTACCAGTCATACTATTGACTGTTACATAGACTCGATGATGATCGTCTTGGAGAGATTTTTGAATAGTATATGACCAATTACCATTGGCGTCTGTTTTGGTAGTCATGACCAGCGGTAAATCACTATAAAGATAAATATTTATCCAAGTATCAGGATCAGCTTGTCCATTTAACTTAATATTATCATCTACATTAACAATATCATCAACCACCAGACCATTATCTACATTGATTGGGCTTAGTTTTGGCTGTTTGAGTGATGTGTTTGATAAAATAATTTCATCAAAAACTGTTCGCTCTACTTCCAACTGACCATCACCAGCAGGATTATAATTATTTTTTATTTCTGTACCATCATCATAGCCATCACCATCTGTGTCAGGGTTATTTATATCTGTACCATAATAGTCCTCTAGATCATCAGGCAAACCATCACCATCTGTATCAACTATCAAAACCGCACCATTTAGTACTGTCAATATATCTTGATTTTCCAAAACAATTTCTTCTTGAGAGTTGGTCAATAAAACTTGAATATCATCTGTAGTGTCTAGTGGTAAAATATCTTCTACTCCCTCATTGTCCAATTGACTGTCCAAGTCTTGTATATTTACATGTTGACCAAGTAATGGCTCAAGGACGCCAGCAACAATTTGCTGTTGGTTGATTTCTACTACCAAACGATTGAGATATTCATCTCGCAAAATACTACTACATAAACTTTGATCATCCAATCGACAATCAACACGGCTAACATATTTTTCTAACAAATAATCTTTGCATTGTTCTCTATCTATGATGTCTGCTTCCTGACACTCTGGATCAACATAAATAATATTTAGATAATCTTCACAAGCTGCTGCATCATAAATAGATTGCTCCAAACAAATTGGATCAATAGAATCATTTAACAAACTCAAAAAGTGGGCACAAGTAGCTTCATCCAAAATACCAGCCTCCAAACAACTTGTATCTAAATCATAGATTACAACACCATCATCGCCTGGTTGATTATTATCGTTAGTATTATTATTTTCATTTTGATTTGTATTTTCATTACCATCATTGCCCTCGTCACCTGGATCATCTATTTCCAATACACAAATCTCAGAACAACCATCGCCATCTTCATTGTTGCCATCATCACATTCTTCATTTTCATCAATATTGCCATCACCACAATATGGCTCTTCTGTTTCTACTGTACAAATCTCAGAACAACCATCGCCATCTTCGTTGTTGCCGTCATCGCATTCTTCATTTTCACCATTTATCTCCCCGTCACCACAATATTCTCCATCTCCTTCTGGAGTATTATAAATAGTTACCAAAATACTATCACTGTTGATTTCTATTTCTTCAAAAACAGTACTAACTAGTAAATAATAATTATTATTATCTAATAAGATGGTATCAAGATTGGCTATATAAATATCTTCATAAAATGTAGCTGGTAAACGCATGATTTCTTCTTGATCAGTACTATTGGAAATTACAAAATCAAGTTCCAAATTATTATAATTAGCTTCTGCCTGTAGTGTTACAGTATCTGATAAATTGGAACCAGGATTGTGTAATTCCAAAATAATATCTTCTGGCACTTCAGGCGGCGGATCATCATCTTCTCTATCCAAAGGCAAATAAGAAAATGCAGTAGCCATACTGCCATTAGGCAAATCTTCACTTAAGGCTCCAGTCAACAAAGAATAAGTGCCATCAATAAATGTACCATTTAAATTAATAGTTGTAGACCAACTATAGCCATCAGTCCTATCAATAGATAACAATCCAGTAGTAATAGAAGCATCATTCATGTTCAAAAACTCAACAGTAAAATCATCAGCATAAAAATTGGTGGAAAATTCTGCTTGAAAAGAATCAGAACTAATAGTAGTACCAGCATCAGGCTGGATCATAGTAATTGCTGGTTCAGATGGATCGTCTTCTACCAAATCAACAGTCAAATGAAATTCTGCCGGCAAATCACTAGGGATTTCACCGCCGCTAGCCATAGCTGACAAAGTATAACCACCATCAATAAATACTTCTGTTAAATTGACAGTACTAGACCAATGTTGACCGTCAGTAGTATTGATAGTGGTCTGACCAGTACTAATAGACGGATCAGCAGTATTGAATAATTCAAAAGAAAAAACACTGGCCAAAAAATTGGTCTCAAATTCTACTTGAAAATTAGACTCAGTAACTACACTATTATTAGCTGGTGTCATCAAGCTGATTACTGGATTAATTATATTATCAACTACTACTTCTTTGCTGACTATATCTTCATTATCTAGAAAAATAACTATATTATAAACATCATTATTTAATAAGGTAGTATCCCAATAAGCTGTTGCACGCTCTTCCATGGCCATCATAGGTAAAATAGTCGCTACATCGCCTCCTCTCATAATATAAGCTTCAGGGAGTTGTTGACTATTCAATGGTTCACTAAACTCTACAATAATATCAACCATACCACTAACTTGCTCAGTAGTCGGTGAAATAATAGTACCTTCCAGAGGATCATCTAGTGGCACACCTCTTTCTATGACAATAGGTACCTCATCAATTATCAAATTATTATCCGGATAGCTTGGTTCAAGATCAGCTGTCACAATATAATTACCATTATCCAGATCATCAATAACAAAAGAACCTTGCCAGTTATAAACACTACCTGGTACCAAAGTTCCTGATTCACGCTTAATACTAGTACCGTTTCCATCCAATAAAACAAAATCCATTGCTGGCATAACTATATTAATATCGGCTAACATATCAATAGAGTCACCAGTAACAATCTCATTATCAACTGGACTACTGATATTAATAATAATTTCTTGCATTGGATCATCTTCAGCAGCCATCTCAGTACCACCAGCAATATCTAGTGATTGAGGCTCAGACTGCCAACTATCTATCAAAATATCGTTGACATAAACATGAGCTATAGCTGATAGATTATATACTCCTCCCGGCAACTGACTAGTATCTACATAATTTATACTTTGCCAAAAACTATTGTCTGCCAAAAATGTTTCATAATTCAAATCAATATCCTGTGCAGGATTGGATAGGTTGAAATAAACTACAGAAAAATCACTATCAGTGTCAGCTGACAACATGGCCTGAATATCAAATTGAGTATCAGGTGGTACTACTTCACCAATAGTTGGCTGGACAAAATGAGCTTGCAACAAATATTCTGGTTCTTCAGATGCTCGGGTAGCCACCCAAACCAAAGACTGAACTGACAGTAAGCCAATCATAAATACCAAAGCTAGATAATGTTGTATTTTTTTAATCATCATATATAAAAATTATTGACAAGGACAAAGACCAAGATAAAGGGCTTGACTATCTTCACAAGATATAGCACTTGTTTGATAAAAACAAACATCGGTTGTCCCATGATTACCTGGAGGTACATCCGCGCCCGGTGGCATATTACAACCACTATCACAACCATTACTAAATTCTTGATTTAATTCACAATTTGTATCAGATCCATAGTCTACATTATCAACACAAGTCATGCCATTGTTACTACAAAATGTATCACAACTTTCAATAGTATTATCAGTTATATACCAACAATAACCAGCTGCATAACCATTACAACTAACCTTAATCGGTGGTGAATAAGTAATAGTCGAAGAACCATAAGTGTCACAAGATCCAACTATCAAAAGATCAGTAGTACTACTTTTTTGTAGATAATATCCAGTATCAGCCTGAGTAGTTTTATCAGGATCTATTGGTAATTCCAATAAATATTTAGTAGTAAAATTAGTATCACTATCAATAATCAGGCAACCATCTGTATCACTGCCACAAGTCAAAGAAGTATTGGTAGAACAAAGAACCTTTTTGGTAGTAGTACCTACACCACCCAGTAAAGGTAAAGCTCCTTTATTGTCTTTCATATAATCAGTCAAAGCACTGGCTATACCTAAAACATCATTACGTCTTTTTGTATTTTTAGCAGCACCGATACGAGCTACTGGATCAATCCAAACATAAACAGACGCCGCTAATATCACAAGAATTGTGACTGATATCACTAAAGATACTAGGGTAAAACCATGATTGTTTTTTTGATTCATATTAAGCAAAAGCTTTCATCAAATTATTTATGTCTCGAACTTTGACTGGACGTTTGACCAAAGCTTGACCTTTGAGCTGAGGTAAGTTGGCACCATAGACATCTCGTTTACCCTGATAAAAAATACCATAAGGGATTTTGTTGCCCCAAATTTGACTTTGTTTTAAGGCTGCTTGCAAATCTGTATTCTTATAATCTTTTTTCTTATCTAGATTATAAAGCCGATCATAATAAAATTTAAAAGTATTAACTTTATTGAAAGTTACACAAGGCTGAAAAGCATCGATAAAAGCAAAGCCTTTATGTTGAATGGCTTTCATAATTAATTCTTTCATATGACTAGCATCACCAGCAAAACCACGAGCCACAAAAGTACAACCATTGGCCAGAGCTAGAGCAATAGGATTTACTGATTTTTCAATAATGCCTTCAGGGGTTGATTTGGCTTTATAGCCTTTATTGGCCGTCGGAGCTGCTTGACCAGTAGTCAAACCATATACTTTATTGTCATGAACTATATAAGTAATGTCAGCATTACCACGGATAGCATGTATCAAATGACCAAGACCTTCACCATAAGCATCTCCATCACCTGACGAAGCCAAGACTGTCAAATCTTGATTGGCAAGCTTTGCTCCCACTGCACTAGGAACTGGTCGTCCATGTAGTGAATGCCAGACATAAGTCTTATTAAAATTGGAACCATTACTAGAACAACCAATACCATAATTTATCAAAACATTATCTGGTTTGAGATTTAGCTCAGCCAAGGCTTGGCGCATAGCTAGATCAATAGAATGATTACCACAACCTGGACACCAAGTAGATTTACAAGTTGTTTTAAAGTCTGTGTGTTTCATATTAAAATTGTTTTAGTTTTTGTATTATTTCTTCACGATAAAACGGGCGTCCATCGTATTTTAAAAATTTATTTTTAATCAAAATACCAGTTTCTTGAGCAATCAAATTGCCAAGCTGAGCATTACTGTTATTTTCGATTAGTAAAATATCTTTGGATTTGGTCAAGACATCAGTCACAAATTTGGTTGGAAAAGGCCAGATATATTGCAGCTGCATAATCTTGATTTTCTGCTGATATTTTCTTTCAAGTCTATTATAAGCATCTAATAACACACCTTTGTTTGATCCCCAAAATACGACTGTCTTTTTTGCTTTGGGATTGCCATATATTTTTGGTTGAGGCATTTTTTTGGCAAAATTGTCTAACTTAGCCTGACGCTTATGGACTTGATCAATACGGTTCTTTGATTCTTCACAAGAAAAACCATAATCATCATGCTCGTCACTATTGGCAATATAGAGTCCACCTTTCATTCCAGGAATTGTCCGAGGTGAAATGCCATCAGCTGATAATTTGTAACGACGATAATTTTTTATCTTAGATAATTGAGCTTGATTTAATAATTTACCTCTATTAATTTTGATATTTTTGGTAGAAAATTTTGACACTGTAGTATTACCCTCTGCAATCAGCTTGTCAGAAATAATAATAACTGGAGTCTGATAAATCTCAGCTATATTCATGGCTTCGGCCCCTATCTCAAAAGCTTCTTGAGTATCGCCAGGGGCAATAATAATCCGAGGAAAGTCTGCTGGAGCAGCATGAATCATAAACTGTAAATCAGCCTGCTCTGTCCAGGTTGGCATACCAGTAGCTGGTCCAACTCGTTGAACATTTACCATTACAATAGCTGTTTCAGTCAAAGCAGCTAAACCCAAAGACTCAGTCATCAAGGCAATACCACCACCAGATGTAGCTACCATAGTCCGAGCACCAGCATTGGCTGCTCCTAGAGCCATATTGATCACACCAATCTCATCTTCAGCATGTTTGACTACTGTGCCAGTCTTGACTGCTGTAGAAGCCAAAAAATGTAAAATAGAAGAAGAAGGAGTCATAGGATAAGCTACATAAAAATTCAAGCCAGCAGCTAGTGATCCTAGAGCCAAAGATTCGTTGGCCGAAATCAAAATATTATCATTGGCTTTGAGATTTTTTAGACAACAAATAAAATCCTGTTTATAATTTTGTTTTGTATAATCAAAACCGAGTTTCAAAGCTTTGATATTTTGATCAACTATTTTTTGGCCTTTAGATTTAAAATTATTTTTTACTACGCGATTGGCAATAGTCAAATTTTGATCGACTAATGCTAGAGTAGCCCCAATAGCTACGACATTACGCATTAATTGATTGCCAGCTTGCTTGGCTAGTTCTCCCAAAGGTAAGCCCAAAGCATTTATTTTTTTGGTTTTTGCTTTGGCTGGAGATAATTTGACTTTGGCACTGTCATAAATAACCACTCCATTGACCGATACTTCATCGAGACTTTCGGTGATAGTTTGTTGATTCAACGCTATCAAAATATCAACATGATAAGTGACGCTCTTGGCTGATTCAACATCAACCATCAACTGAAAAGTGTTGTAGCCACCGCGAATCAACGAAGGATACTCTGTATAGTCAAAAATTTCATAACCAGCTTTCATAAAAATCTTGCCAAACATCATGCCAGCTGATTTGATTCCAAAACCGGCTTCGCCACCGATCTTCCAACTTAAATTGTTTCGTGTTTTCATCTTTTTATTTTCGTAAAATAATGATAAAATGCTGCAAATATAAAAATTATTTGTAAAATTATAAATATTAAATCCTTAATATAAATACTATAAAGCAATAAGAACAATCCGCCGAAAATATAAAACAAATCTTCACTTTTTTTGCGTTGTGTAAAAACACCAAAGGCAATCAATAACAAACCTAAAATACCTAAGAGTTTATAAATAGAAATATCTAAAATCATTGTTATTATTATACCAGAAAATGTAATATTTTTCTAATAAAAAAGTCTTTCAAAAAATTGAAAGACTTAAAAACTTTTACAGGCCGAGTTTAACCTCGATGTTACCCTCTTTGACCTCAACAGACTTGAGTAAGATTTTGGCCAGATTCTGTTTGACGTCAGACTGTTTGAGAGTATAGACCGGCCAACGATCAAGACTGAAATAAAGCAGTTTGGTAGTGGCTTTGGTAATTAAGGCTGCCTTAGCAGCGCTAACGCCATCTATATCAAATTGCTCAATCTCAGCATCAACCAGATAAAAACTGCCTTTGTCAGAATCATAAGCTAGATTGGCTGACATCAAGATATTGCCAGAGTAATGCGCTTGTTTGGGTTTGACGACCTCAATATCAATTGTCAAACCAAAGTTGATTCGCTCTGAACCGTTTTGCAGCTGAACCAATGGTTCTTTAACATTTACCCTGGTAAACCTGCCAGTATTTTTCATAGGAAAATGCTGGTTCAAAGTTTGCTCAATATCAGTCTGAGTAATGACAATCGTCTTTTCCCAGCCACCAAACACAGCTATTAAAATTCCTACTATCAATAACACTGGAATCAAAAACCACAGAGCTTTTTTCATTAGCTACCTGCCTTGTTGGGTTGAAAGTACATGACGACTAAATAAATTATCATGATATTTATAATTAGTCAACAAATAAAAACCTCCGCCAGAGGCGGAGGTTTTTATCATGGTGAAGCTTTATTTTGAGGTTCATCTTCACTTTGTATATTTTGATTTAATTGCTCATCTTGTTTTTCTTTGACCACCATCAAGTCGTCAGGTGGTGCTTTTATTATATCTGTCTCACCTGGCTGATGAGTAGATTTCTTTTTTGATAATCCCAATAGTTTGTCAAAAAATGACATATTTTTATTTTTATTTTAATGATCTTTTTTCTTCGCCATAGATCTGCGAAGTATTGTTAGGCATAAAGAGTGTAAGGTGCCCAACTAAAGAGTAAGAGGATGAAGATAGCTTTTTGCATATTTTTATTTTTATTTTTGTTTTCCTGTCTGCTGTAGGCAGGTATTTTTAAATAATTAAACAATATAAATTAATGAAATAAGGAACAGTGCTAAAATGGCCCAGTTTTCATGGCTCTCGACTTGCGCATTGCAACGAGATTTGCATTTTTTAAAACTTTTGACACATTTGCATTTATTTTTTTTACATTTACACTTCATATTTTAAATTAATAATTAAATGGACTGTCCTACGACATAAAAGAGTACTAAAGCTCCAAAAGCACATAGGATAAAAATAGCCCAGTAGTCACTAGATCGTAGGCGTTCACTACCTGGTCCTACGATCAGTTTGAATGTTTTTGCATCATTTTTGATCATAATAATTAATAATTACTTGTTTTTTACTTTTTTCTTTATTCAATTGTCTCCTAATACATGGAAGTTTGACTTGTAAGTATTGCTTGGGGCATTACTTTTGGGGCTTTTTGGCAAAAAATACAGAAATTTGCTAAAAATAAAAAATTGGCTTCCCTGCAAATGGGCAGGAATAGGCCAATTTCAACTTACATATACATATTAGCACAAAAAAACGCTTTTGTCAACAGGTATTCGCCTGTTTCACTCAATTTGATTGACTGAAACGCTATATTTGATACAATATATACATAATTATTAAATATATCAGTATGAAGATAGAAGTAGATAGAGAAGCTTGTATTAGTGTAGCTACCTGCGTCCAGGTTGCTCCTAATACTTTTGAATTAGACGATGAAGGCATTGCTATTATCAAAGGCATGGACAAAGATAGTATAGAAACTGTTGTTCAAGCCGCCAAAAGCTGCCCTGTCAATGCTATTATTGTCCATGATGATGATGGCAAACAGCTTTATCCTGAGACATAAAATATCATGCCAAAAAATATATACTTGGACTACGCCGCCACTACTCCGGTAGATGAGCGTGTGGTTATGGCTATGGAGCCATATTGGACCCAAGAATTTGGAAACCCATCTAGTCTTTACAAATCAGGTCAGCGTGCCAAACATGCTATTGATAATTCTCGCCAGACTGTGGCTAATTTTTTGAATTGCCAAGCTGAAGAAATTATATTTACTGGCAGTGGCACTGCTAGTATAAACTTAGCTCTCAAAGGCTTAATTGGATCGTATAAAAAACCAGTTCATATCATAACAACAGCTATAGAACATCATGCAGTTTTACATACAGCCGAAAGTCTCAAAAAACTTGATCACGAAGTATCTATATTACCAGTCGATCAAGATGGCTTGGTAAATATCAAAGATCTAGAAGATGCCATTCAAGACAATACTGTCCTAGTCAGCGTCATGATGGCCAATAATGAGATTGGCGTTATCCAAGATATTCAAAAACTTGGTGCTTTGATAGAAAAAATAAATAAATCTAGAAAAAATAAAATATATTTTCATACTGACGCTTGTCAGGCAGCTGGAGCTCTGGATCTAAATGTAAATAAACTACACGTAGACTTACTAACTATCAATGGCAGCAAGATATATGGTCCTAAAGGTGTTGGTGTGCTGTATATCAAACGCAGTACTTCTCTTACTCCTCTATTGGATGGAGGCGGTCAAGAAAAAAATCTTTATTCTGGTACAGAAAATGTTCCTGCTATTGTCGGACTAGCTACAGCTTTGAAATTAGCTGAAAAAAACAAAGAAAAAAATAATAAGCAATTAATTAAGCTACGCGACTGGCTTATTTCAGAAATATTAACAAAGATTCCTAAGACTAGACTCAATGGTCATGCTATAAAACGGCTACCTAACAATGTAAATATTTCTATATTAGATATAGAGGGCGAAGCCATGTTGCTATACTTAGATGAAGTTGGTATTCAAGCTTCGACTGGTTCAGCTTGTACTTCTACAACTTTGGACCCTTCTCATGTAATCAGAGCATTGGGTTGTCCTTATGAAGCTGCTCATGGATCTATGCGATTTTCTCTAGGCAAAGACACAACTTTAGCAGACCTAAAATATTTGATGAAAAAATTACCCATAATAGTAGATAAACTCAGAAAAACTTCTCCTGTAAATATAGACATGGCTGATATTGATAAATCTATTAAATTAGCCCCTCGGGAGATTACCACGTTATAAATAAACACACTGTCATTGAGAGGAACATAGTGACGAAGCAATCTAGAGGTAGATTGCCGCGCTCCGCTCGCAATGACGTGAACTAAAAATTAATATTTATATATATGTCTAAACAAAATATAGCGGCTGATGTCGACATCGTGCCCAAAGGTGGTGATGGAGATTGGGCTTATACCGATGAAGTAAAAAAACACTTTTTTCAACCACAAAATATAGTACTTGATATCAAAGATGTCAAAGATTATGACGGTCTTGGTATGGTCGGCTCTCCGGCTTGTGGTGATATGATGAAGGTCTGGATCAAAGTAGATAAAAAAGCAGACAAAATATTAGATATGAAATGGCAAACCTTTGGTTGTGGCTCAGCAATCGCTGCTACCTCTATGCTCTCTGTCATGGTGTCTGAAAATAATGGCATGTCTATAGATAAAGCTCTCAAAATAAAAGCTCAAGATATTACAGAACGCTTGCATGGCTTGCCTATCAGGAAAATTCATTGTTCTGTCCTGGGTGACAAAGCTTTGCGAAGTGCTATTAATAGTTATTTTGTAAAAACTAAACAAACTAACAGAGTTATCAAAGAGCATGCTCGTATAATAGATAAAATAGCCAAGGTGACTGATCATGATATCGAAGAAGCAGTCCTGGAAGGGGCTCATACCCTAGAAGCAGTGCAGAAAAAAACCAAAGTTGGTGTCGGTAACCCAGAAGTAATCCCAGAAGTCGAACAACTTATAAGATTTTATCAAGAAAAATATTTTGGATAACACTCTGTCATACCGGGCTTGACCCGGTATCTAGACAGCTTAACAAACTTAATATACTAGACCCCGCATCAAGTGCGGGGTGACGACAACTAACAATTAACAAAAATTATATGAATAAATTTACAACTCCAGATCTACCATATGCTTATGATGCTCTGGAACCATATATGGACAAAGCAACTATGGAAATCCACCATGACAAACATCATGCTGGTTATACAACTAAGTTAAATAATGCTCTAGAGAATAATACAGAGTATTTTGACAAAACTCCAGAAGAAATTTTGCAAAATATTGATCAGGTACCTGAAGATATCCGGACTGCTGTCAAAAATAATGCTGGTGGTCATGTCCATCATGACATCTGGTGGCAAACTATGCGTGCTGGTCAAGAAAATAATAAACCAACTAGCGAAATATTAAGTGAAATAGAAAAAACTTGGCAATCTTGGGACAAATTTAAAGAAGAATTTGACTCTGCTGCCATGACTGTCTTTGGGGCTGGCTGGGCTTGGCTAGTGCTAGATAATGGTAAACTGATTATTACTAAAACCAGTAACCAAGATAGCCCATTTTCACTTGGACAATTTCCTTTGTTTGGAATAGATGTCTGGGAGCATGCTTATTATCTCAAATATCAAAATCGCCGCAACGAATTTGTCCAAAACTTTTGGAATGTGATAAACTGGGAAGCGGTTAACAAACGTTATCTAGATAACAAATAATTTATAATAAAAAATGTCCCGAGATGTTATATTGATTATAGAGGGAGGTACTATCCAAGGAGTATTTTCTGCTGGAGCTTTGAGCGTTTTTGAAAAAAACAATCTTTATCCTCGTATTGACTCTGTCTATGCTGTATCAGCTGGAGCACACAACGCTGCTTATTTTTTGTCACACAAAACCAAAGAGATGAAAGAAATTTATAATGACTATTTGGGTCGCAAACATAAATTTATGCGTCAGTTATCTCCCAAAATTGTATTGGGTAAAATCATGCGCCTAATGATATGGAACGAAACTTTTGATGTCATGGATCTGGAATATATAGAAAACATTGAACGAGAAGTCTTGAAAATTGATGAAGAACATATCAAAAAATCCCCTATCAAATTTTTTGTCAAAGTGTTTGATCGTGAAACTTATAAAATAAAATACCTAGATGCCAAGAAAAACACTGTACAACGTCTGATGGAATCAGCCAATTTACCACCTTATGTAAATACTCGCCTCAAAGACTATCGTTATCTAGATGGTGGCATTATGCCAAATCGTAGTTTTATCAAAGAAGTTATCAAAAAAAATCCAGACAAAAAAATTGTCTACATGTTCAATAACAAAAAAACTATCAAACGAGTTCTACGACATCTTTATATAGATATTGGTGATGCTTTACTAAAAACCAGACACTTTGGTTTCAAGTATGGCAGAAAACATTTTAGGAATATATTGAATCATCCCTATATCTGGACTGTTAATCGCTACAAAAATGTCTATGTGATTTATGATAGTACTGGCAATTCTAAACGTAAAATAAATAAAGATAAAATTAGTGCTGCCTTTCAGGATGGCGTTCGTAAAGGCAAATTAATTTTACATGAACTTAATCATCCAATTAAAAAATAATCAATTAAATAAAAAAAATATGCAAGAACAAAATCAATGTTGTGGCGGTGAATGTGACTGTCTATGCTGTTGCGATAACTGCACACCAGTTATTGGTAAAGCTGCACCTCAATTTGAGGCTGATGCTTATCATGAAAACCAAGAAAAGAAAATAAAACTAAGTGACTACAAAGGCAAGTGGGTAATTTTATTTTTCTACCCAGCAGACTTTACTTTTGTTTGTCCAACTGAGCTTGAAGATCTAACCACTCATTATGAAGAAATAAAAAAATTAAACACGGAAATTTTGTCAGTATCTACAGACACTGTCTTTTCACACAAAGCTTGGCACAATGAAAGTGATACTATCAAAAAAATCAAATTTCCTATGGTAGCTGATCCAACCCATTTTATTAGTAGCGACTATGGCGTACTTATTGAAGAAGAAGGCCTAGCTCTACGTGGGACATTCATAATAGACCCCGAAGGAAACTTAAAAACTATTGAAGTCCATGACAATGGCATTGGACGTAGTGGTAAAGAGCTCTTACGAAAACTCCAAGCTGCTCAATTTGTTGCAGAACACGGAGATCAGGTTTGTCCCGCCAATTGGGAACCTGGCGCAGATACTTTGAAACCAGGACTAGACTTGGTAGGTAAATTATAAAAATATTTTATTAAAACATCCCTGCTACGCGGGGATGTTTTTTTATGTTATAATCACTATATAAACAAAAATAAAATGGCAATAAAACTCACATCTTATGGTGCAGCCCAAGAAGTAACTGGCTCCTGTCACCTCCTCAATATAAATGGCTTTCGCATTGTAGTAGACTGTGGTCTATGGCAAGGAGGTGAAGAAAATTATCTCAAAAATTGGGATGAACTTGGCTTTGATGCAAAAGACATCGATGCTGTAATTTTGACTCACGCTCATCTGGATCATTGTGGTCGCTTACCAAGATTATTTGCCAATAAATATAAAGGTAAAATTTATCTCACTCCTCCCACTGCCAAACTAGCTCGGATTATTCTAGATGACAATCTAAAAATTACTCTACAAAAATCTAGTCAGATGAAACTACCTGTTTTGTACTCTCCAGATGATCTGGCCAAGACTTACTCTGCTTTTGAAATAGTAGATTATTATCAAACTACCAAATTATCAGGAGATATAAATTTTACTTTTCATAATGCTGGTCATATTTTGGGTTCAGCTTTTGTAGAAATCAAAGCCAATGACCCGCGCAATAGCGGGGCAAGCAAAACTATAATATTTTCTGGAGATATAGGTGGTGAAGATATGCCACTAGTCAAAGATATAGATTATTTGGACAAAGCTGACTGGGTTGTCTGCGAAAGTACTTATGGTGATCGCCTTCATGAAAATTTGAACACTCGTGATCAAAAACTCATCCAGGCTGTACAACGAGTCACAAGTAATAATTCAACATTGATGATAGCTGTCTTTGCTATTGAACGCACTCAAGATATTTTGGAAGTCTTGAACAATTATTATGAAAATCATTTAGACTTCAAAGTACCTATATTTTTGGATAGTCCGATGGCTGCTCGAGCTACTGAAGTCTACAAACAATATACTAGATATTTCAAAGATGAAGCTCAAGATATTTTGAAAACAGATAGAGATCTTTTTGATTTTCCTCATCTCAAAGTAACCAATCAAACTCGTGATTCCAAAAAAATAAATTCTCTGCCTCCTCCCAAGATTGTTTTGGCGGGCTCTGGTATGCTAGAAGGTGGTCGTATGATGCATCATCTAGCTCACTATATGAATGTCGCTAAAAATCATTTGTTACTGACTGGTTTTCAGGTACCTGGTACTGTAGGACACAAAGTACTCAACGGCGCTACTCATTTTAAATATTATGATCACTCTATCCAGATCAAAGCTATGGTAGATCAAATAGATGGCTTTTCTGCTCATGGTGATCAAGCAGCTATGCTCAAATGGTTAAAAGCTTTTGGGAAAAATACTAAGAAAGTATTTCTCACTCATGGCCATGGTCAGGCTTTTGATGTCTTTGCAGACAAAATAAAAAATCAGCTAGGTATTTCAGCTGAAATTGTTGAATTCAATAAAACTAATATATTAGATTAAAAAAATACTATCTCTTATTTAGAGGATTTTCAACTTCCTCTTCTATTTTCTTGTCTTTGGAGTTTTCCAAAGGCAAAGAAGGGTATTGATCTGGTTCCAAACCGCCAATATACAAAACAGGATCAACTAATTCACCAGGACTGGTGTGACGTTTAAATGGACGCCGTTTTTTTTGATCTTTATGCCTAGATTTATTACCTCTTTTGAATATTTTTCCCATCAAAACTATCATAGCAGAAAGAATAATCCCTGACAACAGGTCAAAATTGGACTTTTTATTCTAAACAAATTATAATGAATACACTCAAAAACAAAGACAAAAACAAAATATTTGCGAACCCTACATCTTGTATGCTATAATACTTTCAAACACTAGATGTAGTGTTTCTCCATAAACAATTAGCTTGAATACACAAAAAATTTTAAGCTTTTTATTTTTTTGTAAATAGAAAAACTAAAACATAAGCCATGCAAGTCAAAAAAAGAAATGAAAAACTCGAAGCATTCGACCAAAATAAAATTGCCTCCTCTATCCAACAAACCATGTTGTCTGCTGGCGTCAATGACGACCTTATAACCAATCTAATTATAGAACAAAGCAATCAATATATTGATAGGCACTACTCTAGCAAAGATCAGATCACCACAGATGACATCCGTAGCGCTATCAATATTATTTTTTTGGATAATAATCAAACAGAGGCTGCCAAAATATACTCAAAAACTCGCGGACAAAAAATAGACAAGCAACAAAAGATATTTCCTGGTTTGAAAAAGATAAAAAAACGTGATGGTTCTATTGCTGACTTTGATGCTCACAAAATTTTTAATGTTGTTTATAAAGCAGGCCAATCAACTGGTGAATACAATGAAACTGAAGCTCGCAAACTAGCTGATATCATCACTTCTATCCTAGAACACAAATTTGATAGTCAAGAAGTCCCAAGTGTCGAACAAATCCAAGATATAGTAGAGATTATTTTGATCCAAGCCAATTGGGCTCGCACTGCCAAACACTTTATCCTCTATCGTGAAGAGCGTAAAAAACTCCGCCTGCAAAAAGACAAAGAAATTACTTCACAAGAAGTCAAACAATTAGAAGAAAAGGGCGTCAAACTTTCTCCTCAAGCTAAACATATTATAAATAATTCTACTCAATTTGATGAATTGGGCAGGATTATTTTTTTGGATAGATATTCTATCAAAGAAAAAAGAGAAACCATTACTGAAGGCGATCTAGTCATCGTCATCTCCAAAGAAGATCGCAAATATCCAAAAAAAGATCTAGGAGTTGTCAAAAAAATACTAGAAGCCGACAGAGTAACTCTACATATGATCACTGGCATCTATGCTGATGAAACCAATAATTTTGAATACAAACAAGATCTCTATAAATGCGATAAACCACGTGAATCTATCAAAGATTCTCATCGTCGTATTGCCAAAGCTGTAGCTTCTATAGAAAAAGACGATAAAGACAAAAATAAATTCTTTGAACTATTTTTTGAGCAATTACAAAAAAAACATATCCAACCTGGTGGTCGGATCATGACTGGAGCCAATGTAGATCCTCATGGCAATTATACTTCCAATCTGACTTTATTCAATTGTTATGTTATTCCTTCTCCTCGTGACTCTCGCCGTGAAATCATCAAAGATACTCTCTATCAAATGGTAGAAATAATGTCACGTGGTGGTGGTGTCGGACTATCTTTGAGTGCTCTACGACCTCGCTATGCTTATATCAAAGGCGTTCACGGCAAATCATCTGGCTCAGTGTCTTGGGGCGGTCTATTTTCTTATGTGACTGGCCTGATAGAGCAAGGTGGCTCACGCCGTGGTGCTCTGATGCTCATGCAATGGGATTGGCATCCAGATATTTTGGAATTTATTACTTCCAAAACCAATTCTGGTCAAATAGAAAACGCCAATATCTCATTGATGATCTCAGATTCTTTTATGGATGCAGTCAAAAAAAATGACAATTGGAATCTAGAATTTCCTGACTATGAAAATCCAGCTTATTCAGATATTTATGATAATTCTTGGGATGGTGATCTACAAGCTTGGAAAGCAGCTGGCTATCCTACAAAAATTTATAAAACTATCAAGGCTCGTGAGCTTTGGGACAAGCTTGTCCAATGTGCTCATACTAGTGCTGAACCAGGCATAGTCTTTATGGAGCGTTATAATAAGATGAGTAACTCTTATTATTTCAATAAAATAATATCTACCAACCCTTGCGGTGAACAAGGTCTACCTGGTTGGGGTGTTTGTAATCTTGGCCACCTTTATCTAGCTTCTTTTGCAAAACAAGTTGATAAAGATGATATTGGAGCTTTGTATGAAATGGATTGGGAAGAATTAAAAAATTCTGCCAGACTGCTGACTCGCTTCTTGGATAATATTATTGACCTGACTCCTTATCATTTTGATGAAAATGAAAAAAATCAAAAAGCTGAACGTCGCATCGGCGGTGGTACACTAGGTCTTGGTGAATTGTTGATCAAATTGCGGATGCGCTATGGTTCTGATGAAGCTTTAGATTTTATTGATAAAATTTATAAAATCATTACTACTGAGATGTATAAAGAGTCTAGTAGTCTAGCTACTGAAAAAGGTCCTTTCCCTAAATTTGAATTAGATAAATTCCTTGAATCTGGCTTTATCAAACAAATGCCAGATGATGTAGTGGATATGATCAAAGCCAATGGCATGCGTAATGTCACTCTAACTACTCAAGCACCGACTGGTACAGTTGGCTCTATGCTTGGTACTTCTACTGGTATTGAGCCATACTATGCATTCAAATTTTATCGTCAATCACGACTTGGTTTTCATGAAGTCTTTATTCCACTAGCTGATGAATACAAACACAATGGTGATTTGCCTGAATTTTTTACTTCAGCCATGGAGCTTACTCCACTTGAGCATATCAAAGTCCAAGCTGCTGTCCAAAAATGGACTGACTCTTCTATATCCAAGACTGCCAATGCTCCAGCTGACTTTACAGTTGAACAAACTGATCAGCTTTATATCCAAGCTTATGAAATGGGTTGTAAGGGTGTGACTATTTATCGTGATTCTAGTCGTGATGAGCAAGTCTTGTCTATAAACAAAGACACGGAAAATAAAAACCTTGAATATAATCATAATGGCAACGGTAATGGTAAACCTTCGACTAAAGCTCAGGCTGATACTAATAAAGAATCTGAAGTAGAAGATAAAGCAGATATAATAGAAGTAAAAGAAGAGATTGAAGCAAAAGTAGAGATTCCAGAAATGCAAAATCCCCTTAAACATCAGGATGTTGAGGAAAAACTTGATTCAAATAAATATGGTGCTGATGCTGGTATGATTTGTCCGCAATGTAAAGAGGGTGTGATGATCAAACTCGGCGGTTGCACCGAATGTAGTAAACAATGTGGCTTCAAAGGTGCTTGTGATATGAAATAAAGTTTATTTAAAAAACCCCGCCAATGGCGGGGTTTTTAATTGCCTAGTAAAGAGATCTATTTAGTATCTCCATAACCAGGTTTTGGAACGCGCTCTACTTGATGAGTATCTTCATAGACACGAGCTCTCTTAACAGTTGTAAACCGACCAGTTCTTGAGCTTCTTCCACGTAAACTGGTTTTTGATCTAGAATTCGCCATTTCATTATTGGCTAATTATAAACAGTTTACCAAAAACTGAAAATATGATATTCTATTTAATGTGTTCAGTAATAAATAGAAATTTATATTTTCAAGCAGGGTCGACTAGGTCCTGTTTTATTTTTGGCACTTTAATCTTTATTAAATCAACAAAAAAGCTTACTGTCAAACTTTTTGACAGCAATACTTGACAAATTCTTTTACAATGTTATAATTGTAGCATAGATAGCAAGTGGGCAGGGGGTGAAAATTATGAATAAAACTATGTTAAAAAATTTATCTCAAAAAATCAAGAATTTTCGTGTTGAAAATAAATTATCGCAAGATGAAATAGCTAAAAAACTAAAAATGTCCCGACCTACTTATATCCAAGTTGAAAAAGGTAATCGTGAGCTAACTATCTCAGAAGCTCAAAAATTAGCACAATTTTTTGGAGTATCCTTAGAAGATTTTTTGGCTGATAAAAAAAGCTCCTCTATTAAAATAAAACTTGAAAAAAGTACTAAACAATTAAAGAAAAAAAGGGGGGCTGAAATACGTATTTCTGTTCCAGAAGAAAAAGTTAAAAAATTTAAAGAAGTACTTTTATACATCTTAGAGCGTATTGGCGCACGTCCAAATATTGGCGAAGCTGTTGTCTGTAAATTAATGTATTTTATTGATTTTGACTTTTATGAAAAATTTGAAGAGCAACTAATAGGTGCGAAGTATATAAAAAATCACTTTGGACCAACTCCAATTGCATTTGTAAAAATTGTAAAAGAAATGGAGAAAGATGGGGATTTAGCTCCTGTTATAAAAAAATATTTTCAACATGAGCAAAAAAAATATCTCCCACTTAGAAAATCCAATTTATCTAATTTTTCAGCTCGTGAAAAAGAACTTATCGATTGGGAGATTGAACGATTTAAAGATTTTAATGCAACTAAAATAAAAGAATACTCTCATAAAGATGTCCCCTGGATTGGCGCTAATGATTTGGAGATGATTGATTATGAAGCTGTTTTTTCTAGGACAGATGAGTTTTCAGTAAGACAATACTCTGATGAATTATGAAGAAACAGAAGAATTTACTCATGACTTTAAAAAACTGCTAAAAAAATTTCCAACATTAGCTGAAGATTTAGAAATAAATAAAAAATATAGGATAGAGCTTTTTCATTGTAAGGGGATTGATAGTAGAAGTATTTTTGAGATCCAAAGTGCTGGAAACACCTCTCAATTGCAATTTTTTAAAATCAAAAAATTCCAATGTAAAAGCTTAAAAGGTCGTGGAGCACAAAGTGGAATTCGCATTACTTATGCCTATTTTCCATCTGAACAAAAAATTATATTTTTAGAAATATATTTTAAAGCAAAACAAGAAAACGAAAAAAAAGAAAGATTAGTATCTTTTATAAAAACGAATCAAGAGTAAATAACCTCGCATCATAAATAATATTATAATTTAGCCCCCGTGTTGCGGGGGCTTTTTTATTATTTAAAAAATATTCCCCCTCACATTTAGCCCTCCTCTCTGCCCTTCGACTTCGCAGCTCGGCGACTCGACTGAGCTCGCCGAAGTCTCAGGACTGTAAACAAGGCTATTTTATTTGTATCAAATCCCTCCTACCCTCCCTTTGTCAAGGGAGGAACTATTTTAAAAACCCCCTTGATAAAGGGGGTAAACCCAGTGAATACTGGGTTGGGGGATTTGTAAAATAAAAAACCCCAGACTCAAATGCAAGTCAAAGGGGTAATCAAGGAAAGCTGTAGGAAAAAATTATCAATAACATAAACAATACTACAGCCAAGATATAATTAAAGAGCAATAAAACACGAGCAATGGTTGGATCTTGAGACGCTACGCTGACTTTTTGCAAAAACCAAAAATTGACTAGCCAGATTATGATCATGGCCATGAAAGTGTCTATAAACCCAGCCATCATAGCTGCCACTACTAATATAACCATAACGACAACCGTCGCGCATACTTCTCTGTATTTCCACCACATCTGGAACAAATACTCTGGAGTTTTATACGGATCTCTCAGGCTCATATCTTCCTCCTTTCTATTGTCTAAAGTGTAAAGAGCAGATAGCTCAGATTATCTTATAATATGATTTATGTCAATAATTTGTATTTTATATATAAATATACTAATATATTTATATAACCAAATTATCCAAAATTTATGAAAACAGTATTGACTAAAATCATATTATTATCTGCCATAATCCTGACAACAGGAGGATGTGCATTTACTTTTTCACCAAAAAAAACACCACCAGAAGAAACAATAAATACAAATACTAATACTTCTGAAGAAGCAATAAGTCCAGAGGAAGAAGAATTTAATAACAGTGGTCAAGCCAAAGCTGTAGAAGACGAAACAGACCTCTGGCCATTTTATAATAATGATGAACTTGGAATTTCATTTAACTACCCACCAGAAATTATACTTCTAGAAAACGATACTATGATGAATGATACTAAACAAAGCTATCTAGAAGTAAACATTAAAGATATTGGTGAACAAATAAACCCTTGGGATCCAAACAAAGAAGAAGCCATGAATAACATAGAGGCTTTGTCTGCTGGAGAGTTTGGCATAGCCAGTGGTTTTGCATTTGAAGAATCACAACAAGTAAAATCTGTAGGATTTCTTTTTGCTCAAGACTACGTGATACTAGCTCGTTTTGAGGTATGCAGCATATCTCTAGAAAGAAAACTACGTTTTTATTTCAACAACAAAGAAATCACTTTGACTCTCTTTGGTCCGATTAATACTCTCATGAAAAGCATGCCTGAATACTTTAAGTTAGACGCTGACAACTGTGGCAGTACAATAATGTGGGATTTTGACAAGCAAAGTGAATTTTACCAAAAACTAAATACTGGCCAAGCTGCACCTAAGATCCAAAATTGGTATGACAATTTTGATAAAATATCAGAAGAAATAATATTTGCTCATCGATAAAATTAAACAACAAACATATGATCTACAACAAATTGGTCAGAGACAATATCCCTGACATTATCAAAAAACATGGTGACTCATGTCTGACTCATATTGCTGATGATCAAGAATACGAAGAATCCCTCAAAGCCAAACTCCAAGAAGAAGTCAAAGAATTCCTCGAAGACCTAAGCCAAGAAGAAATGGCTGATATCTTGGAAGTTCTTTATGCTATAGCTAGCCTCAAAAAATTTGATAAAAAAGCCGTAGAAAAACTACGGCAAGACAAAGCTAGCAAGCGCGGAGCTTTCAAAAAAAGAATTATTCTAGAAGAGACAAATTAAAAAACCCTATCTATACAGATAGGGTCATGAAAATCAGGTCTGCGCAGCGGCTCCCTGTAGGGTCTCGCGAAACTCTTCAGCATTCATATCATCGCCAACCAGACCAGGTGCCCACTTGAACGGGCTCTTTTCACCAGCTTCAGCTACCAGCCTGTCAAAAGTTGCTTCAGTCAAAACAGGCATGGCTTCACGATCTAGATTGGTTGTACCAGCGTCATTGAGACTAAAACCAATCCCCTGTTCCACATGAACGATCATATAAACGTCGCTCTTAACATACTGACGCGGGGTGAGATGCTCGGCCATCCTAGCCAATAATTTTTCATCCATACACAGGACTACACCACCTGTGCTGGCCACCTTAGCCGGGAAAAATCCCATCAGACCATGCTTGAGCTGCAAAAAATAAACTTTGGCTAACTGCCAACCAGCCAGATCCTGCAAAAAAGCATCACCGAGAGTTTTCGGCATTTTCTTCATTGATCATCCTCCTTTGTTACGGTAAAAAGTACGTTTTAAAACTAATCATACCTTAAAATAATTATAGTTTATTGTCAATCCTGCGACAAGCTCAGGACATATAAAAAACCCGCTAATATTATCTAGCTACTAGCGGGTGGTGGTAAAATAGTAAAGATAAGGATGATAAAGACAATCATCCAAAACCAAAGGCTGGCCAAAACTTCTCTAAGTATCCGTTTCATGGGGAATACCTCCAGATCAAAGAACTGTTTTTAGCATATCATAATTTACATAAATAAAAAACCCACTCAAATATTACACATTCAAGTGAGTCTAGAAAAACCAAATACTAAATTGGGTTAAAGCAACAACCACCAAAACCAGAAACCTTTAAAGATTGCCACTAGCATCAATTTCATTTTCATAAAGATGCCCCCTTATTAAAAGAACCATTTTAAGAATATAAGAAAAAGCTCCCTTTTGTCAAAGAGAGCTTTAGAAGATGTCGAGCATGATGATGTCTCCTCACTAGCCCAAGCCAAGGGCTCCAGCTAGATTGAACCAGAAATTGTCGATAGCCGTAGCTACCTTTATGAAAATCGGCGGATGTAGAGCCAATAAGCCAATCAGCAAATAGCCGATTCCCAGTCCCCAGCAAACCAACTGGTTGGTCCCAAATTCTTTGGGTTTACTGTCAGTCATGATCAACCTCCTTGTTTTGAAAGATCATAGTAATATAGCATAAATACTATATTTTGTCAATAATAAAACCCGCTTTGTAAAACAAAACGGGTAAAACATCAGCAACCACCGACTGCTACAAGAATAGCTAGCAGACCAAACACGATTAGAGCAGAGATCCATATAGTACGGCCTGAACCACGCTTGGGTTTGATCTCTGGTTCCTGATTATTATGGGCTACAGGGTCCATTTGAATTTCCTCCTTATCAAGTGTACAATGAAGACAAATACATCTTATAGATTATAATAAACTATGTCAAATAAAGGAAAAATTCATATCTACACAGGCGATGGCAAAGGCAAAACTACGGCTAGTTTAGGCTTGGCTATCAGAGCCCTAGGCAATGGTCTCAAGGTAGGCATTATCTTTTTTGATAAAGGTGGAGATTATTATAGTGAGCGCAAAATTCTAGACAAACTAAAATCTAATAACCTAGATTTTAAATATTTTGGTGAACAACGTATGCGAGAAGGTAAAGGCTTTCGCTTTCAGAACACTCCGGAAGATATTCAACAAGCGCAATTAGCTCTAGATCAGGCTACAGCCTGGATGAATCAAGATTTTGATATGTTAATTTTGGATGAGATTAATAATACTATTAAAACAAACCTATTAAAACTAGAAGATTTAATATATTTAATAAAAAATAAACCAGCCAATTTGGAACTTGTCATGACTGGACGCTATTGTCCTCAAGAGATTGTAGACATGGCTGATTTGGTAACAGAAATGAAACTAATCAAGCATTATATCAGTACTGGACAGGCTGCTCGTCCTGGTATAGAATATTAATACTAAAAATAAACCTATGAAAAAAGCAATTACTTACATTATTTTTCTAATACTTATCCTAACTGTAGCATATTTGTGGCAATCCAACAGAGATAATACTATTGATAATAGTACTGAGGAAGTTGAAAGATCTAATAGCGGTATTTATGAAGGACCACATTTGATTATCAATTTTGAATTTGCTAGTGATGATATCAGAGAAATACCATATCAATATCCTGAATCACAAAATCTCTTTGTTATTACTCAAAATACAGTCGAAGCTCATCAATGGGGCTTTGCTTGGGAAGATTATGGAGAAATGGGTATCTTGATCAAACAAATCGGAGATAATACAAACGGTCAAGACAATAAATATTGGCAATACGAAGTAAATGGCGAATCGCCTATGCTATCGGTCAATAATTTTGTCCCCCAAGCCGGTGATCAAATACTTTGGACATTTCAAGAATCTGAATTTTAAAAAATATGAAAAAAAATACTTTATTACTTATCCTATTTTTGAGTGTAGTAGTACTAGCAGCTCGCTTGATACCACATGCACCCAATTTTTCGCCATTGGCTAGTGTAATTTTGTTTGGCTCTGTATATATTAAAAACAAAAAATATCTAGTATTGCCTTTTGTTGCTTTGTTTATCTCAGATATATTTTTGGGATTCTATGGCTGGCAGATTATGCTATCTGTTTATGGTTCTCTGGCTTTGATTATGCTAATTGGACAAGTTGTTGCCAAACATAAAAATGTTATGAATATTATTTCTTCTTCTTTATTAGCTGGTATTATCTTTTTTGTAATCACAAATTTTTCTGTTTGGTATTTTGGTAACTGGTATACAGCTGATTTATCTGGCTTGATAACTAGTTATACTGTGGCTATCCCATTTTTTAGGAACACTATAATGAGCAATCTTGTTTACTCAGGAATATTATTTGGTGTTTATGAAACTGTACAGTATTTAGTCAAACACAAAACATTGGCTTACAAAAAATAATTTTTAACTCTGCGTCTCGCTTTTAGCGAGGCGTTTTTTATTATGATTAAATATGTTATAATAAAAGCAAGGTGAATGGCGAAGCCAGACAAGGTGAATCGCAAAGCGAGAGAGGGTCCCCTGGGGGAAAGGATGGCCTGGGCCATATACAAAAATTAAAATAAAAAAAATGAATATTAACGACTTATTTAAATTAGCTACAGAGAATAAAGCTTCCGACTTGCACATTATTGTAGGCAAGCCGCCTATTTTGCGTATTGACGGAGAATTAAAAGTCATGGACAAGTTAGAAATCATTAATCGTGATATTGCAGAAAAACTGGTATTCAATATTTTGACTGAACGACAAAAAAACAAATTTATTGAAGGACGTGAACTAGATATTTCTTATGAAATACCAAATTATTCTCGTTATCGTGTCAACCTGCATTGGGAAAAAGACAATGTCGGTTTAGTAGCTCGAGTTATCTCCAATGAAGTACCATCTATCGAAGAATTAGGTCTACCTGAAGTTGCTCATCAAATGATAGCCCGTACTGCTGGTCTAGTTTTGGTAACTGGTCCAACTGGTTGTGGTAAATCTACAACTTTAGCCGCTATGGTTGAAAAAATAAATACTATGCGCTTTGCTAATATTATTACTTTGGAAGATCCAATTGAATTTATTCATCAACCAAAAAAAAGTATTATCAAACAACGCCAATTAGGTACTGACATGTTAACTTTTCAAGATTCTTTACGTCATATCCTAAGACAAGACCCAAATGTCATCATGGTCGGTGAGGTCAGAGATCTTGAGACTATGGCAGCGACCATTACACTAGCTGAAACCGGCCATTTGGTCCTAGCCACTTTACATACTCATAATGCTGCTCAAACTGTTGATCGTATTATCGATGTCTTTCCTCCTCATCAACAAGCTCAGGTCAGGCTGCAATTATCTATTTCTTTATCTGGTATTATTTCCCAACAACTCCTACCTCAAGTTGGTGGTGGTAGAGTAGCAGCTCGAGAAATCTTGATCAATACTCCAGCAGTTGCCAATATTATTCGTGAAAATAAAGTTCCACAGATCAAAAGTGTTATTCAAACTAGCGCTGATGTCGGTATGTTTACCATGGAACAAAATGTCAAAGAATTACTTGAATCAAATAAAATAGAAGAAGCCACTGCTATGGCTTATCTAGCTAATACACGTTAAGATGGCTAAAGTTAATCTAGCTACCATACCTTTCTTTGCTGACCTAACAAAAAAAGAGTTAAATTTTGTTAGTACTTTTTTGATTACAAAAAAATATAATCAAAATGAAAAAATATTTAAAAAAGGTACTACTCGCGACAAAATTATTATTATTACTTCAGGACTAGCTGCTCTACAAGTAGACATAAAAGAAGAAGATATTATTGCTATTTTCAAACCATACAATACTCTAGGTGAGATGGCTCTAATCCAAAAAGCAAGTAAACATCAATATGATTTGATAGTCAACAGCGCTCAACTAGAGGTACTGGAACTATCTGTTTACAATTGGCACACTGTTATAAAAAAACATCCAGATCTAGCTAATAAAATTTATAAAAATATTAGTACTATTATGCATGATAGACTTACTCATGCCAACAACAAACTAGCTACACTATTTGCTACTGGAAAAATTGTCGGAGAATACAAAAGTATTGATAATGTAGCTGAACATATTCTTGATGTAATCCTCAAAATAATTCCTTCCAACAAAGCAATGTTTATGAGTTATTATCAAGATACCAATAAAATTCATGTTCGTTATAGTCAAGGATACAAAAAAATTCATAACAATATTTATTTTAATGCCAAGCAAGATGTTCTTCTCAATAAAATTATAGACACACCACGGACTATTATTTTAAATAAAAATGAATGGCCTCAAGAATACAAAAGATTAGCTTATAGTTGTCAGACTATGATTGTTTCTCCAATTCGTGTTCAAGACAAAGTCTTGGGTTTTATAGTTTTGGGTGATAAAACAAATAAAAATAATTTTAGTCACAATAATCTTATCTTACTAGAAGCTATTACTAGTCAGATTGTCCCAGCTATCCAACATATCAACCTAGAAGCACTAGAATCAGCTGAAGCTGAATTAAAAGAGGTCTATATTGACTATTGATTTTTTCAAAGTATTATGTTATATTGTGATGTGTTTGTAGCTTAAAAGCTATTTTTTTATACATTCTCACGCACCCGTAGCTCAATGGATAGAGCACTTGGCTTCGGACCAAGGGGTTGTAGGTTCGACTCCTGCCGGGTGCACCAAGCCCTTATAGCTCAGTTGGTAGAGCGGTTGCCTCTTAAGCAAATGGTCCTAGGTTCAAGTCCTAGTGAGGGCACCATTTAATATTTACAAATGTCTAAAGATATACAAGCCAATCCAGAAAAAAAATTAGAAATAGAATTTGATAATTCTCGTTGGCTTCGGCTACCTATCAGAACTCATGTCATATCTTCCGATGATGATATTCTAGCTGTAGTAAAAAAATATGTAACCCAAGACCTAAAAGCAGATGACCTGCTTTTTATTAGTGAACGAATTGTAGCTATCAGCCAAGGCAGAGCTTGGCACATCGATGATATCAAGCCTTCTAAACTGGCAAAATTTTTGGTAAAGTTTGTTACCAAATCACCATATGGCATTGGACTCAAAAGTCCTTGGACTATGGAGCTAGCTGTCAAAGAAGCAGGCGTATCTAGAATTATTTTTGCCGGAATATTATCTGCTATTACCAAACCATTTGGCATCAGAGGAGTTTTTTATAAAGCTGTAGGCAAAAATATAAACGCTATAGACGGACCTTGTGATTATACTATCCCTCCATATAATAAATATGCCAAACTAGGTCCACTCAAACCAAACAAAGTCGCCAAACAAATCAAAGAACTCATAAAAATACCCATTGTCATCATAGATGCTAATGATCTGGGTGTAGCTATCTTAGGAAAATCTGATTCAAATATTACTGATGAATTTTGTAAATCAGCTTTTGCTGATAACCCCCTAGGCCAATCAGATCAACAAACGCCGATGGCCATTGTCCGACCTATAAAATAAATATATGGAATTTGAATATAAACTAGAAACTAAAGAAAGGTTGGACAAATGGCTAGCCATCCAACTCCCTGATATGACCCGTAGTCATATCAAAAAAATAATCTTGGCAGGACTTGTCAAAGTCAATGATCAAGATACTACTGTACATCACTGGCTAAAAAATGGTGATAAAGTTTTTTATAATTCTGATAAAACTATCAAAAAATCAGAAGGAGATACAATAGAACCATTGATCATAGATCAAACAGAAGAATATCTGATATTAGAAAAACCTCATGGCTTGTTGATCCATCCTACAGATCAGGGAGAGACCAACACTCTAGCTGATTGGGTAGTATCAAAATTTCCAAAACTCAGCAAAATTGGTGATGATCCAGCTAGACCTGGTATTGTCCATCGTCTAGACAAAGAAGTATCTGGCTTGGTAGTCGTAGCTATGACTCAAGATAGTTTTGATAATCTCAAAAAACAATTTCAAGATCGAACTATCAAAAAAGAATATATTGCACTAGTACATGGCAAGCTTATAAATGACAAAGGTGAAATCAATACACCAATAGAGCGCGACAAAAAAACTGGCTTGATGAAAGTCCAGACTGCAAAAACCGGTGGCAAGATTGCTTTGACACTCTATGAAGTAATGAAAAAATTTATAAACTATACACTTGTCAAAGTAGTTATCAAAACAGGTCGCATGCATCAGATCAGAGCGCATTTTTATAGTATTGGGCACTCTATTATTGGTGATAAACTTTATAAAACAAAAGATATTCGCAAAAAGAAAAAAGTTTTGACTACCCGTATCTTTTTACATGCCGATTATCTCAAATTCAAAAACTTGGCTGGTGAATTTAGAGAGTATCGCTCTGCTCTACCGCAAGAATTAGAAAAAATATTAGATAATATAAAATAATGGAACGCGAAAAAATTATAGCTATTATTACTGGGCCATCAGCAGTCGGCAAAACCACTATTGCTAAAGCTTTATTAAAAAATATCAAAAATTTTAAACCAGCAGTCACTTATACTACTCGCCAAAAAAGAGATTGGCAAACCGAAGATAAAATAATGAACTACACTGACGTCAAAAGTTTCCGTCAGATGATAGACAATGACGAGTTTGTAGAATGGGCTCAAGTCTATGACAACTTTTATGGTACTCACAAACCATCTATAGACAAAATTTTGGAAAAGCACAATGTCCTACTCAATATAGATGTCCAGGGCACCAAGATTATCAAAAAGAAAATACCAAAATGTATTACTATTTTTATCCTGCCAGAAGACATAGAAGATATTAGACAACGCTTAGCAGAACGTCCTATGCCAGAAGATACCAAGAAAAAACGACTTGTCACTGCTGAAGAAGAAATTGCTCAAAGCAAAGATTTTGACTACCAAATAGTCAATTATAACGGCAAAGTCGAGGAAACTATCGAAAAAATAGCCAATATACTCAAACATTATTAGTACCTGCCCTGAGCGAAACATAAGCCGAATGGGTTGACAAAATAGCGATTTTCGACTACACTAGACTAGTCATTATTTGATTAATGGCTATTTTTATAAGATAAAATGCTAAATATGGCTGAAACTAAAACTACAATCAAACCTGGCATGACTGTCAAAATTCATGAAAAAATCATTGAAAAAAATGCCAAAGGTGAAGCTAAAGAAAGAATTCAAATTTTTGAAGGTATTGTTTTAGCGCACAAACACGGTCAAGAAGCCGGTAGTACTATTACTGTTCGTAAAATCTCTGGCGGAATTGGTGTTGAAAAAATCTTTCCTCTTAACTCACCAATTATCACAAAAATAGAACCTATCAAACAAGCCAAAGTAAAACGAGCCAAACTTGGTTTTTTACGTGATAGTAAAAAGAAATTAAAAGAAAACAAATTATAAGCGGGTGTGGTGGAATTGGTAGACACGCAGGCTTGAGGGGCCTGTCCTGATTTTCAGGGTGGAGGTTCAAGTCCTCTCGCCCGCACCACGACTTTTGGGCCCATAGCTCAGTTGGCTAGAGCGCCTCGCTTGCACCGAGGAGGTCGTCCCGCCGATGGCGGGATTGGGTCTTCAATACAAATTTAACAAGGGCTGTTAGCTCAGTTGGCTAGAGCGCCTCGCTTGCACCGAGGAGGTCGCAGGTTCGACTCCTGTACAGTCCACCACAAACCATTCACTTCGTTCAGGTTTGTGGCGCAGCCATTTAGTAATGAACTAAAAGGGCTACGCCCTGAACTCGAACGCAGTAAGTAGTTCAGGGCGCTTAGCTCAGTTGGCTAGAGCATCTCGTTTACACCGAGAGGGTCAGGGGTTCGAGTCCCTTAGCGCCCACCATCAAATTTAATGTAACTAAAAAATAGTTTTTTACAAACTATTTTTTTATTTTTATAAAACTTGTGCATAACTATACACTTTTTTTACAAAACATGGTATAATTTATTAGTTAAAATTTAAAAAAGCAATATGTCAGTTGGAAAATTTATTTTAGGGATAATTATTGCTGCTGTTGGTTTTTTATTAGTTTGGAAAAGCGAATGGCTTATAAATAATTTTGGTAGAATTAATTTTGCTGAGCAACATTTAGGTTCAATGGGTGGTAGTCGTTTGATGTACAAACTTCTTGGAAGTATTATCATCTTTATTGGTTTGATGATTGCTTTTGATCTATCAGATAATGTCCTAGCCTGGTTTGCTGGGTTATTTGGGGGCAATAAAAAATAGCTAATATTAGCCAAAAAACAACAAGAAAACAAAAACAAATAAAACTAAATTGAAAGGGGGTGAAAACAAAGTGCCAAAGAAAAAAAGAAAGGTAGCAAAAAAAAGAGTAGTTAAAAGAAAGGCAGCTCCAAAGAAAAGAAAAGTTGCTAAGAAAAAAACTACTAAAAGAAAAACTACCAAAAAAAGAGTAGCTAAGAAAAAACCTGCTAAGAAAAAAACTACTAAACGGAAACCTGCTAAAAAAAGAAAGCCGGCTAAGAAAAAAGTAGCTAAAAAGAAAAAAGCAGCTCCAAAGAAAAAAAGAAAAGTAGCTAAGAAAAAAACTACTAAACGGAAACCTGCTAAAAAGAAAAAAGCAGCTCCAAAAAAACGGAAAACTACTCGTCGCAAAAAAAGATAATTTTGCGGCTTCAAACATAAAAGCCCATCTACATCCAGTGGAGTAAGTGGGTTTTTATGTTAAAACAATTTAGTTTGTTTATTATTTTTAGCAGCCGCTTGTTCTGACTCAGAATATACCAATACTTTTCCATATTGACCGTCAAAGCCCGGCTCAATATGTATGTCATTGTTACGCATTTTGATAATGCCTTGAGATAAATCTTCAGGCATTATTTTATTTAGTTCTTCTTCAGACAAATCTAATAGAATTTTGAATTCATTACCGGCTTTATTTATAATATCTAGATACAAACTCTGTACTCGCTTGCTAGTCCTACCCATACCAAAATAATTAGCAATAATATTTGGTAATGGGACGATGCTTTTGTATGGCACATGTTGAGATTTATTTATTTTATCTTCTTTGATGTCAGATAGCTTATTTACCTGACTCATGACCCCAATAGTCAGGGGTTTTTTGCACTCAGGGCAAAGTCCTTGATGTTGATTTTTAGTATCATCTGGATGACAGCTAAATTTGCAATCTCGATGTCCATCCCAATGATACATACCCTCTTCTGGATAAAACTCTATAGTATACAAAAACTTAGTTTTGTTTTTAGTTTTAATAATATTATATATTTCGCTATAAGTTTCTTCTCCTAAATCCATGACATTAGCTTCACGACCAATATGTGGACCAGAATGAGCATCAGAATTGGAAACTATAGTCAGATTATCAAGCTCAGATAGACGCCAGTTCATCAGTGGATCAGAAGACAGTCCAGTTTCTATAGCATATATATGTGGAGTTAATTCTTCAAAGCATTCTTCTAGACTATCAAAACCAGACTTGGAACCAAAAACTGCAAACCATGGAGTCCAGACATGAGCTGGAATCATCATGGCTTTTTTGTCAGCTTCTAACATAAATTTTAAAACCTGTTTGGCACTCATACCCAAAATAGGTCTGCCGTCACTAGCTAATTTTGCACCTGCATTTTTTAAGAGTTTATTAAACTTGCCAGCTGATTCTAGACTTGGCATTAATATACACAAATGCACTCGCCTAGTTTTGTCGTTTTGACGATAAATACAAGAAACTTCTGTAGATATTAAAAATTTTATTTGAGATTTATTATTTTTTATTTTATAAAGCCCAGAGTTATTTATTTCTTCTAAATTTTTTTCTAAAATCTCAAACCAAGCTGGATGAGTAAAATCAGCAACTGATATAATATCCACGCCTTTGATAGCTGACCACTTGGCCATTTCTTCTAGATCAAAAGCTTTAGATGTAGCTCTAGAATATTTACTATGTATATGAAAATCTATTATCTTACGCATAAAATTATCTTAACAAAATAACAATTTTTAAGCAAAATAAAAAAGGGCATGATTCTCGCGACGACCTACTCTGACAAGCCTAGGTGGCTTACTACCATCGGCGCTAAACTGCTTAACTGCTGAGTTCGGAATGGGATCAGGTGGAACCAGTCCGCTAGCATCACGAGAATCATACCCTCTTTGGGTGTGATTTTAGACTATTTTATCTATAGGGGTCAAAAATATGACTAGACCTAAAAATAAAATTAGTCCTAGGAAAACCAAAATGACTTTGGTTGTTCCGTTATTGTTTTTAATGTTCATGAGCATCTTATTTTAGACACCTACCCAAACTAAAAAATATAAAAAATTTATAAAATTCTTAGTGGTTGCTTTGATCTATTAGTACTCCTCTGCTAAAGACATTACTGTCATTACACATAGAGCCTATTAACCTGGTAGTCTCCCAGGGATCTATAACGAATTCTAATCTTATGGACGGCTTCGCGCTTATATGCTTTCAGCGCTTATCCGCACCGAACGTAGCTACCCAGCAATGCCTTTGGTAAGACAACTGGTACACTAGAGGTTCGTTCCTTTCGGTCCTCTCGTACTAGAAAGAAATCCATTCAAAATTCAACGCCCATAGCGGATAGGAGACCGAACTGTCTCGCGACGTTCTGAACCCAGCTCGCGTACCGCTTTAATAGGCGAACAGCCTAACCCTTGGGAGCTTCTCCACCCCCAGGATGCGATGAGCCGACATCGAGGTGCCAAACCAGATCGTCGATGTGGACTCTTGGATCTGATCAGCCTGTTATCCCCGGAGTAACTTTTATCCGTTGAGCTTCCGCCGTCCTATTTCGTACGGTCGGATCACTAACTTCTGCTTTCGCAACTGCTCGAGTTGTAACTCTTGCAGTAAAGCTGGCTTATGCGTTTGCACGACAACTCCTATTTCCATCAGGAGCTAGCCAACCTTTGTAAACGCCTCCGTTACATTTTGGGAGGCGACCGCCCCAGTCAAACTACCCATCAGATACTGTCCTCACACCGGATAACGGTGCAGAGTTAGATTTAAAAATACACAAAGGTGGTATCTCACAGGCGACTCCACACCAACTAACGTTGGTGCTTCAAAGTCTCCCACCTATTCTGAATAAATGTATCCCTAAATCAATACCAAATTGTAGTAAAGCTTCACGGGGTCTTTTCGTCCAGCTACGGGTAACGAGCATCTTTACTCGTCTTGCAATTTCACTGAGTCCTTCCTTGAGACAGTCTCCAAGTCGTTATGCCATTCGTGCAGGACGGAACTTACCCGTCAAGGAATTTCGCTACCTTAGGACCGTTATAGTTACGGCCGGCGTTCATCCGCGCTTCAGTTCACCCCGTGAAGGGCTCCCCTTAACGTTCGGACACTGGCCAGGCATCAGCCCCTATACATCAGCTTGCGCTTTAGCAGGGACCTGTGTTTTTGATAAACAGTCGCTCGGAGTCTTTCGCTGCGGCCCTCAAAAGAGGGCAGACCTTATCCCGAAGTTACGGTCGCTGTTTTGCCGAGTTCCTAAAGGAAGGTTCTCTCATACACCTGAGGATACTCTCCTCACCCACCTGTGTCGGTTTGCGGTACAGATACTATTAGCTTAGCTCTAGAGGTTTTTCTAGGTGATCCTTCAATTTTCGTTGACTTTGGCCGAGGCCTCAGTCTTCCAGCACTATCGTCCTTGATGTCTCCCGGATTTACCAAAGAGACAGGATTTTAGCGCCGACGCACATAACCAAATTACGCGAAAACATCCAAACCACGTCGCCCCATCGAAAACTAATAGCAGGGCAGGAATATTAACCTGCTCATCCATCGACTACGCCTTTCGGCCTCGCCTTAGGACTGCCTAACCCTGGGTTGATTCACATTGCCCAGGAAACCTTGGGTTTGCGGTGTCAGGGATTCTCACCCTGATTTTTGCTACTCATGCCAACATTCTCACTTCTATACACTCCACGACTCCTTCCGGTATCGCTTCAGCGCGGTATAGAACGCTCCTCTACCGCGTGTAGATAAATCTACACACTCCAATCTTCGGTACTATGTTTAGCCCCGATAAATTTTCGGCGCAAAATAACTTGACTAGTGAGCTGTTACGCTATCTTTAAAGGATGGCTGCTTCTAAGCCAACCTCCTAGTTGTATAAGTTATAATACCACCTTTCACACTTAACATAGATTTTGGGACCTTAGATATGGATCTGGGCTGTTTCCCTTTTGACCAATGAAGCTTAGCCCTCATGGTCTGACTCCCGAGATATACATAATGGCATTCGGAGTTTGATTGGAATGGGTATGGACGCAATGCCACCCCACCCCATCCAGTGCTCTACCACCAAAATTTAAATCTCGAGGCTAGTCCTAAAACTATTTCGAGGAGAACCAGCTATTGCCAGGTTCGATTAGCATTTCACCTCTTACCACAGCTCATCCCCTAGTATTGCACGGCTAGTGGGTTCGGACCTCCACGACTTGTTACGGTCGCTTCATCCTGGCCATGGCAAGCTCACCTGGTTTCGGGTCTAGTTCATGTAACCTATAAGATTTTATACTCTGCTCACAGAGTGAACAAAGTATAAAACTTATTACGGACTATTAATCCTTGCTTTCACTGTATCTTCCTCCCGAAGGAGTTAAATAGCTACATAAAGCTAACTCGTTGGCTCATTCTTCAATAGGCACGCCGTCACCCGTTCATACGCAAGCGCATGCATAGGGCTTCGACTCCTTGTAAGTATATGGTTTCAGATACTATTTCATCCCCCTCTCGGGGTGCTTTTCACCTTTCCCTCACGGTACTAGTTCACTATCGATCATCAAAAGTATTTAGCCTTAGCGCATAGTGACGCTGACTTCCCACAGAGTTTCACCGGCTCCGTGGTACTCAAGAAAGTTATCACACATGATTGAATCTTTTCGCATACAGGGCTTTCACCTTCTATGGCCAGACTTTCCAGTCTGCTCTGCTAAAAAACAATCGATATGTATCAGATCCGTAAACTCTGAAATGATATCCTCTTATAACCCTCTATACAGTGTTAGGCTTACGGCCATTGCACTATCTATCACTTACCCGAAAGTAAGATCAAAATAGTTTCTCTTATATAAAGTTTAGGCTCTTCCCGTTTCGCTCGCCACTACTCAGGGAATCGAGATACTTATAAAAATTATAGGTAAAGATTTACCAATAATTTTTATAAGTACATTAATTCTTTCTATTCCTCCGGTTACTAAGATGTTTCAATTCACCGGGTTGTCTCTAACTAGCCTATAAATTCAGCTAGCAGTTTCCGCGCTTCACACGGAAGGGTTTCCCCATTCGGAAATCTCCGGGTCATAGGTTGCTTATCACCTAACCGAAGCTTATCGCAGATTGCTACGTCCTTCATCGTCTTTTGATGTCAAGGCATCCACCATATACCCTTATTAGCAACCACCAAAAATTTTATAAACTTTTGGCAATTCTATTATTTGAGTATTAAAAATTTTTCTAGATTCTAATTTGAAATTGTTTGATGTTAAAATAAGATGCTCATAAACATTATTTGATTGTCAAAGTTCTTGTTGCTTTAGTATAACCAGCAACAAGTAGCCTCTTTTATAGATCGCTCCAAGCCTATCTACAAAAGAAACTACTTACTACTGACTATGTTTTGAGGTACTTATTTTTGGTGCTAAAAAATCCGCATTAAGCGGACTTTAAGTAAACTTAAAATTTAACTTAAAATCCTATCTCGATATTCTGTTTAAGTTAACTTTCATATGGCTTTTATACTTTTTAATATCAGCAATATTATATATCAAAAATAAATTTATGTCAAATGTATTAGAGTATTGCATAATTATTATAAAACCTCTATTTTTAGGGCTTTTAACCCAAAATCTACAGCATCTACATAATGCTCCATCCAAATATCCACATGATAGTGATATTTAGAATTCATACGATCTTCTACAATGAAGATTTTATTACCATATAACTCAGGAATACGTACTAAAGTACCAAAAGGTAAAAAATTGGCAGCTACAATACCATCACGAGTATGGGTATTTGAGGCAGTAATAAAGGGGGTATCGTCAGTTTGTTCTGGTAAACTATTATAAGCTGTTACACTAAGAATCATAGTCATTCTAGTACCTCTCTGTGGTACTTCAGGTAAGGTTGGCCCATCATAATAAGCTGAAATAGCCTCTTTTGGTATTGGTCCAACTTGCTCAATAGACTCTAAATCCTTGAAAAGGGCAGAGTTTGGAAATACTAAAAATAACAAAATAACTAATAAAAACGAAGGTTTTATGTATTTTCCTGTAATTTTTAAAATTTTTGGCAATAAATTAATCATATATATTAAACATTCTTCAAATTAAAAAATCCCTATATCTTGGGATCAATACCCTCATAATAGCATACTTTTTGTATTTTGTCAATATGTACTAGTCACTACGCTCCAGTACATGTTAAAAACCTCCAAAAAATTATTTGTCTAATTTTTTTATAATTGCTATAATACTAATCACTTTGTTCTAATAATTAAGCTTTAAAAAAATATATGGAACATCAAAAAAACGCAGTAAACAATATGAAGCCAAAATCAGCTTTCAAGGCTGGTCTATTGTCTGGCTTAGGAATTATGTTTGTGATTGGTTTCTTTATTTTATTGGGCATCCTCCTAAATGACAAAATGGATGATGGTGATAAAGATACAAACAAGAACACCAATAACAATGTAGTAAACACAAACACCAATCCTGGTGCTGATACTGGTACAAAAATTGCAGTAGAAGGCCTATCTGATGGTGATTGGTTTAGAGGAGATAAAAACGCTCCTATTACTATCGTAGAATTTTCTGACATTGATTGTCCTTATTGTAGTCGTTTTCATAGCACAATGGTGCAAATTGCAGATGACTACGATGGTGCAGTCAATTGGGTTTATCGTCACTTCCCTCTCCCATCTTTACATCCAGAAGCTACCAAAAAAGCAGAAGCTACTGAATGTGTTGGTGAACTAGGTGGTAATGACAAGTTCTGGGAATTCTTAGACTTATTATTTGAAAACACTACTGAAAAATTAGCTGATCTATCAGGGATTGCTAGTGGCATTGGAATAAATGCTGACGATTTTCAAAGTTGTCTAGATTCTGGTAGGCATGCTAGTAAAGTACAAGGACATTCTGGTCAAGCACAAGCTGCCGGTGGACGTGGTACACCACACAGTATCATTATAGTTGGTGACACTACTATTCCTATTCAAGGTGCTCAGCCATATGAATCTATAGCTGCTCAACTAGATAGTATTTTACAATAAATTATAATACGAAAACATCCTAGATTTATTTTGGGATGTTTTTGTTTAGATAAAAAATAATGTATAATGTAAGCATATGTTTTGGCGAAGAAAAAAAAGAAATCATTGGAGTTTTTGGCTAGCAGTCATTATTGTTTTGGGTTTACTCACTTGGCTAATTATTCAACTAGCTACTCCACCCGTTGAGAACGATAATTATAATACAGATATATTGACTATCCAAAACAATGACTGGATCAAGGGTAACCCTGAAGCCAAAGTGGTCCTGATGGAATATAGTGATTTTCAATGTCCTTATTGCCAAATCTATGGCAAACTGACCAGTCAATTAGCTGAAGAATTTTCTGAAGATATCGCTGTAGTGTTTAGACATTTTCCTCTCAAGACTATTCATCCCAATGCAGAAATAGCTTCTCAGGCTGCTGAAGCTGCCGGTCTACAAAATAAATTTTGGGAAATGGGTGATTTAATTTTTAACAACCAAAACCTTTGGATTAATCATCAAATTCCAGAAGAAATTTTTACTAATTTTGCTGGATTATTAGAGCTAGACGTTGAGCGGTTTAAAACAGATATAAATAGTAGCCCCGTCAAAGATAAAATTAACGAACAAATCAAACGAAGCACTGCATTAGACATTCAAGGAACACCGACTATTTTTATCAACGGACAAAAAATTAATAACCCAAGTAGTTATGATGAATTTAGAAATATTATCCAAACCTTCATCCAAGACAATCAATAAATTGATATATAGTTTTATTGGCGTTGGTTTAATAGGTTTTATTGATGCTGTTTTTTTGACAGTCAAACACTACCAGGGTACTATTGGCTGTTCAGTCATTTCTGGTTGTCAGTCTGTCTTAGATAGCTCTTATTCTACTGTCTTTGGAGTTCCGGTGGCTTTGATGGGTGTAGCTTATTATTTGTCTATTATTATAATAGCGTTACTTTATATAGACATAGACAAAAAAATTATCTTAAAAATATTAAGCTACTTTCCTATCACTGGTTTTGTATTTAGCATCTGGCTAGTTTATTTACAATTTTTTGTTATCAATGCTATTTGCCAATACTGTATGCTCTCTGCTCTGACTTCGATTACGATATTTATACTAGCTATGGTCTTACTTAAGAAAAATAAATAATTATTAAAACAAATATATGAAAAAAACAATTTTATTAAGCCTACTAATTTTTGGAATATCTATGTTTCAAGGATTTACTACTAGCGCTGCTGGTAGCTATGAAGCTGGTTCTCTCCTAGCTTTAGAAGGTGTTCAAGATGCCGCTGTCTATTATATTGGCTCTGATGGTATGAAATATGTTTTCCCAGATAGCAAAACATACTATACCTGGTATGAAAATTTTAATGCTGTCGTCAAAGTTGATGTAGCTGAACTAGATATGTATGAAGATGGTGGAGCTATGCCTTATCGGGCTGGTACTAAGCTAATCACTCATATGAATACAGCCAAAATTTATGCTGTAGACGCAAGTGGTAATCGACGCTGGATCCCTAGCTCTGAAGTAGCTGTCAGTCTATATGGAGACAGTTGGACTAGCTTAGTTCAAGACGTCATCCCTGGTTATTTTTCTTCAACTTATACTGCTGGAGATGATTTATCTGACACTCATCCAGATGGTACAGTCTTGAGCAACGAACAAACTTTGTACTATGTAGAAGATAGTAGGGTCAGACCATTTTCTGATGTAGCTTCCTTGACTGCTAACAACCTTAATCAATCTTATGCCATTGAAGTTGCTGATATTTCAAACTACACAATTGGTGATCCAATCACTAGCCAAGAAACACCCATATCAAGCTATGCTCCTTATTGGGTTTGTTGCACAAATAATGTAGCCACTCCTTATGTTTATATTTATTTAGTTGATGTTCCTGATGGTGAATTTGACCCAAATAATATTGATCAGTTTTTTATGGAAATCGCTAGAGAAGTAAATCTAGATAGTGATACTACTGAAGATAAAATCCAATCTGCTTTGCAAGAATTATTTTCTATAAACGAATACACAGATACGGTATCTGGATATAATAGTCTTTTATACCCATCTGACTTAGAAATAAATGCTGAAAACAATAACGATCAAATAACTATTAACCTAAGTGGTAGTTTATCAGGTGTCGGTGCACTAGCTGATATGTTTATAAAACCACAAATTACTAAAACTATTGAATACTATACAGATAATTATATTATCAAACTCAATGGAACAGAAGCTGAATGGGAATGTGCTCTAGATACGATTGGTGATTGTAATTAATAATCCCATAACAAATAAAAAAGCGTCAGGTGAAAGCCTGGCGCTTTATTTTTTTCATGACAGGGGCTGGTACAAAAACAGGATAGAGACGTGAAAAGCTACTCCGAGTATCAGGAGAAATACTGCTCCAGCTTTTTTGGTCCAGACGTCATCAGAAGATACGTCTTTGTGCGAATGCCAGATTCTACCGGCAAAAAACATCAAGGTTACTCCCAGTAAATACAGCACTGGGATGTAAAACGGCAAAGTAATCAGCGCTTTCCAGGTCATGATTTCCTCCTCTTGAGAACGAACTTTCTAGCAATACAGCAGATTAACATAAGATGTATTATCTGTCAATTTATGGTAAAATAAAGCTATGCAGAAATATTCTACAGAACAATTAAAAGCAATCTCTAATACTATAAGACAGGATATTATAAAAATGCTACATCAAGCTGGCTCTGGACATCCTGGTGGTGCTTTGGGCATGGCTGACATTTTTACTGCTTTGTATTTCTCTGTACTTAATCATGTACCAGCTAAACCAAAACTATTTAATAGAGATAGATTAATTTTATCTAACGGCCATATTTGTCCTGTCTTATATGCTAGTCTAGCTCGTGCTGGATATTTTCCTTTAGTAAAGCTCAGATCACTCCGAAAAATAAATAGTGCTTTACAGGGACATCCTCATGCTCATAGCTTGCCTGGTATTGAAACTAGTAGTGGTCCACTGGGTCAAGGATTGTCTCAAGCAATTGGTATGGCACTCGCTGCTAAACTAGACAACTTGAATAATAATATCTTTTGTATTACTTCAGACGGTGAACACAACGAAGGACAGACTTGGGAAGCTATTATGTCTGCCAAAAAATTCAAACTAGATAATCTCGTCAATATTATAGACCGTAACAATATCCAGATAGATGGCTACACCAAAGACATTATGCCTCTCAAACCACTCAAACAAAAATACGAAGCTTTTGGTTGGCAAGTCATGACTATGAATGGTCATAGTATTAATCAAATAATAAATACTCTGACTAAAGCAAAAAAATCTCGCAGACCTACTACTGTTATTGCCTATACTACTCTTGGTAAGGGTATTAGCTTTATGGAAAACCAACCAAAGTGGCACGGTATAGTACCCAACGATACAGAAAAATCCAAAGCCTTAGAAGAACTACAAAACAATAATTAATATGTTAATTAAAAACTTTGACAAATTAGATAAACTTACACAAGAATCAACTCGTAATGCCTGGGGTGAGACTTTATTGGCTTTGGCCAAAAAAAATAAAGACATTGTAGTAGTGTCTGCTGACTTAGCAGAATCTACCCGAGTAGAAAATTTTGGAAAAAAATATCCTGAACGATTCTTTGAAGTCGGTGTAGCAGAACAAAACATGACTGGTATTGCGGCTGGTTTAGCTTTATCTGACAAGATACCTTGTATGACTAGCTTTGGAGTTTTTAGTCCTGGACGCAACTGGGATCAAATCAGAGTTAGTATTTGTTATGGCAAAGCCAATGTCAAAATTGTCTCTACTCATTGTGGTTTGTCTGTTGGTCAAGATGGGGCTAGTCATCAAGCTCTAGAAGATATAGCTATTACTCGTTGTTTACCAAATATGACTGTCATAGCGCCATCAGATGCTCGTCAAACTAAAAAAGCTGTCGAGGCTATAATTAATCATAAAGGCCCTGTTTATTTAAGATTAACCAGACCAAATACTCCAGTCTTTACAAGCACTAAAACCAATTTTAAAATTGGCAGAGCCAATGTCTTACTCAAAGGTAGCGCTCTGACTATCGTAGCCTGCGGGCCGATAATACATCAAGCTTTATTAGTTGCCAAAAAACTAAATGCCGAAGTAATAGACTGTCATACTATCAAGCCACTCGACAAAACTACTATTTTGAGATCGGTAAAAAAGACTGGTAGACTTATTACTCTAGAAGATCATCAAATAATGGGAGGTTTAGGGTCTGCAATTACAGAAATGCTAGCTCAAAATTATCCAGTACCAACCACAATGCTTGGTGTCCAAGATAGTTTTGGTGAATCAGGTGCTCCTGACAAGCTCTATGACAAATATGGTCTATCCACTAGACATATTGTGGCTGCTGCCAAAAATTTATTAAAAAAATAACTCTATGACAAGATTTGAAGGACAAGAGCTTGATTTACAGGGACTAACATCTGAGGATGACCGTGCATTACAAATGGCCGAACTATATCGTCAATTTCCAGAAATCGCAGATGCTACAAAAAAATTTCAAGAAGTTTTACAATCAAAAGATCGTAATCCTGAATTTTCAGAAGAAATGGAAAGTGCTTTAGTAGGATTACGCGCTGCAATTGAAATATTAGAAATCTCATTAGAAAATCAAGAAAAATATGGTCTAGTTGATAAACGTTGGATGCGTGATACAAAAACCATGAGGAATGCCTTGGAAAGAGGTAGACTAGCTATGGAGCTCGATGTCCGTACTGATAAAGATAATGAATTTTGGGTTTCACATGCACTTGGTGCTCGAGCTACAAGTTTTCCGCCATTTGTACGTAACATGACAACACAACAAATGCATGATGAAAGTAGTCGTTATCATCTTGGTGAAGGACTCGATGAATTTGCTACTTATAATAATCAAGGTCAAGGCCATCGTCTAATTTTAGAATTAAAAACACTAGGTGATGATCCTACTAAATTTCCTGAAGTACTCCAAAAACTAGAAGCAATGATTAGAGAAAAAGGCATAGAAGAATCAGTAGCTGTTGCTTCTTTATCTCCTGGCATTCTTATGGCTACTCATGAAGTCATGCCAAGGATGCCTTTGATTTTAAATGGTGGTATTGTAGCAGGTATTAGTTATAACGAAAAAGGTGAAAAATTAGTTGATAATATGGTGCCAACTGACAAAAAATGGCGCGCATTTGGTGTAAAACCCTTTGGTGAAGTAGTTGTGTCAGCGGGTGACACCACACCAAGACGAGTAGATGGACAAGAATTGCATACGGGATATGCCTTAACTAGATTACCAAATGACCTTGTGCAAGTTTTACGAAAACAAACAGAAGAAGGACAAAAGCATGGTGGTCTTGTTTCTCTATCTGCAGTAACAATTATGTCTAGCGTTCTTGAATCTCTTGGAGCCAAAAAAAAGGCAGTAGCAATGAGAAAATATTATGCCGACATTGTAAATGAATTGGGTCTTGGTAAAATGGCTACAACCTGGGGCCAATCTTTAAGTAAGATTCCCGGTTTACAACAACTGTCCCCTGAAGCACAATTAGAAATCTTCAAAAGAGAACTCGGTTCAGATACTGTTGTTTATACTAAATCCCCCGAAGATTGGGCACATAATTTACCACCAGAAATAAATGATTTATTAAAAAAATAATTATATGTTACAAGCTATCAAAGATTTTCCCAAACAATTCAAATTTCAACCTATTATCAAAAACAGAAAAAATTATAAACGAGCCAAAAAGTTTATTGTTCTTGGTATGGGTGGCTCTCATCTAGCGGCCGATATTATCAAAGCTACTTATCCTGGTCTACAAATTATTATCCGTAGCAACTATGGCTTGCCAAATATTTCAGATAGAGAGCTCAAAGAATATTTGATAATTGCTAGCTCATATTCTGGCAACACAGAAGAGGTAGTTGATGGTATGAAAAAAGCTTATAATAAAAAACTAAATATTATTTGTCTGGCAGTGGGTGGGAAGATAATTCGCTTTGCCAAAAAAAATGAAGTCCCCTATATACAAATTCCAGATACAGATATCCAACCACGCTCTGCTCTAGGCCTTAGCTTGCGAGCCATGCTAAAGGCTATGGGTCTCAACAAAACTCTAGCTAGTACTGACATAGTAGCTACAAAACTTAGAAGTGGTGTTTATGAAAAACGTGGCAAAAAAATTGCTAGATTATTAAAAAATAAAGTCCCAATTGTTTATACTTCAGAAGCAAATTTTGATCTAGCTTATAATTGGAAAATAAAGCTCAACGAAACAGGAAAAATCCCTGCTTTTTATAATATCCTGCCCGAACTCAATCACAATGAAATGAATGGTTTTGATGTAGTAACAAAAACCAGACCACTTACCAAAAACTTTTGTTTTATATTTTTGCATGATTCCAGCGATCATCCCAAAGTAATCAAACGCATGAAAGTCCTAGCTAGATTATATAAAAAAAGAAAGCTAAAAATCATTTCTTTGAAAATAGACAATCCAAACAAATGGCTAAAAATATTCAATAATCTAAGCTTGGCTGATTGGGTATCATACTATACAGCCATAAATTATGGCCGTGATCCTGAACAAGTGCCCTTGGTAGAAGAATTCAAAAATTTGATAAAATAAATTAATCCCAGTCTAGGCTGGGATTTTTGATTGACAAAAACTAGCTACTTGCTAAAATAATTTTGTTCAAACAAGTTCTTTACCATAGGAAAATAAGGAGGCTTTCCGATGTGTTCTATTGCTGGAGTAATTGCACTCAAACGCCAAGATCCAGAAACAATCTTGGACTACGCGCAACTACTTGGTTTGTTTTTGCAGCATCGTGGTCATGAATGGGTCGGTGTGGCTCACTCTAGTGGAGACTTTCTGGAAGTTGAAAAACTACCAGGATTGGTATCTTCTCTGTTTGGCAATGCCAGACTAGTTGGCAAGATGCTAAAAACCGAACCACAGATGATGCTGATGCAAACTCGTTTCTCAACTCAAGGTGATAGCACCAAACGCAACGCTCAACCTCATTACTCTAGACCACCAACTGGTATTGTAGCTCTAGGTAGCAATGGCGACATCTTTGATTACCCTGGTGCTAGACAAGGTATGCAAGATATTGGCTGTCAGATGATTAGCCAAAATGATTCTGAAGTATTACTTCATCACATCTTGCATCACTCACAGAGAAACCCTGAGACTTATAGCCAGGGCATTCGTCATTTGATGGCAAATCTACCAGCTAGTTTTTCTAGCTGGCTGGCTACTGACGATCAAGTCTGGCTTTTTCGTGATCCTCATGGCAATCGTCCTTTTTATTGGATGATTGTTGGTGACTGTTTTATCTTTGCTTCTGAGGACTGTGCTCTACACGGTATCCTCAACAGTCGTGCTAGCCAAGGTCATCGCGATGGTTTGGTAGATATCAATCAGGTCTTGCCTGGTCAGATCATCAACATCAAGTTGCATAGCTCTATCACTTATCCGACTGGCATGCCAGCCAAAGATAAGTTGGCTCACTGCACTTTTTGTGACGTTTATTTTGCCAGACCGGATAGCTATGTTTTTGGCACACCCGGCGAAGCCAACAACGAGCAACTTTGTTATCAGGTCTTGATGGAATGGAATGGTGATCAACCAATCTTGACCATACCTGATAATCTCAGTAGCGTAGTTAGCTTTCGTTATCGCTTGGGCAAACAACTAGCTGTCGAAGCTCCTGCCGAAGGCGCTGATTGCGCTATTTCTGTACCTTCATCTGGTGATCCAGCTGCCCAGGGTTTTGCTCATGGTAGCAATCTACCTTTTGAAGTTGGTTTGATACGTAGTCAATACGTAGCTCGGACCTTTATCTCACCAGGTAGAGGTAATCGTGAAGGTCTGGCTACAATCAAATATCAACCAGTGCGTGATCTTTTCCGTAAAGTAAAATCAATCGTTTTGGTTGATGACTCTATCGTCTTTGGAACTACTTCTAGACGACTAGTCAAAACTTTGCGAGCAGCTGGTGCCAGAGAGATCCACCTGCGTATCTCTTGCCCACCAATTGTAGCGGCTTGCCGTTATGGTGTGGACATGGAGAGCAAAGGTGAATTGATCGCTGCCAATCGTTCAGTAGGAGAGATCGCCGAGCATCTTGGTGTCAATTCTCTGGACTATCTATCTCTCGAAGGATTGCAAAAGGTTGTCGGCCCTCAAGTCGACAATTTCTGCTTGGCCTGCTGGAACAAGGATTTTCCTATCAAATAAGCACAGCCCCAACTCTTGTTGGGGCTTTATTATTGACAAAAATATCATATTATGATATAAATAAGTGTCCCACGTTAGGAGAAGTTGTGATGGACAAGAAGCAAATTGGTGTAGCGACCAATGGTCGCTCTTTTCAAGCAGCAGCCTCAGAAATTGAGGCTAAAATCAGGTCAGTGATTCAACAAGCTAGTATCAAAGAAGATGATAGACGTGGTCGGATAGCTATGAAACTAATGCGAGCTCTTCGAGTTCAAGTTAAAGGCTTTCCGATTATTGAAGCTTTACCTAATCCTGATAATTTGGACGATATCATTTTCCAAATTGTCATTTGTGGAAAAACTGACGTAATCAATCTGGACACAGCTCGTATCATTGAGATCGCGCTAACTCCAGCAAACTAAACAACCCTGTACCATTCGGTACAGGGCTTTTTTTATTTCAAATTAATTTCCAGTTAGTTCATCTATAATATTTTGAATAGGTAGATTACTAAATCTTGCTTTAAATTGTTCTTGCCAATGAGGCGGTAAACCATGATATTCATGATCAGGTTGTTCAAATATAGTTTGAATTTGTTTTTGAATCTCTTGCAAAATGCCAACTACTCGCCGAATATGTTCTCTCTGACCACCACGCAAAACTTCTGACACTGGCGAGATACCATCATTAGGGTGTTTTTCAGCATAAGCTAAAGGAGATATACCTTCTTCACGAGCTTTAGCAACTCTAGATAATAAAAGTTTTTGCCACAAACTATCTTTGTTTTCATCATTATAAATATCTGATTCTTCACGAAGCATTGTCTTAAAAATGATACCTTTGTCCAATCCTTCTGGACTTAATAAAAATCTATTTCGTAATCCTTTGTCTCGAAAAGTTCTTTGCACACCGATATATATTTTTTTACCTTCTTCTTCACCTTCGGTTTCATAGGCCTTGGGATCGATCACAATATATTCATCGACTTCGTCTTTGATATCATCACGTGGCAAAGCTAACTCAGCATCCAAACCATCAATACCCAGGTCTTTAAACATTTTTACAAAAAATTGACCATCTTCGTTTGTAGTCCTTTCTGAACCTTCATTCCCAAGTTTAGTTCTGCTGGTTCTATTGCCTTGTTGAGAACGAGCAGCATCATACCCCCTTCCTAATCTCTTGGTGTCTTCAGTTCTTTTTTCAATAATCTCTTGATGTAATTGTTTTATCAAATCATTGGGATCAGCTCCATCGTTTTTTGGATCTTTAGCAACTTTATAATAGTGACCATATTTGATACCAAGCATAAACAAATAATCTTCAAAAGACATCTCCTCAATATACCCATCCAAGCCTATCTTTAGGTTTGGATTATTTTCAGCATTTACAATGCCGCCAGATCCAACTTGTAAACCGTCTATAATCACTGGGTGTTCAGCTTGATGAACACCACCATAGACGTCACGAAAAACTACAAACTCTTGATGATAGAGCTCAGCCTGTTCACGATCAAGATTGATCACTTCTACTGGTGCTTCTTCTAAACTTCTCATTTTAATCTAAAAGTAAAATATTTATTAATAAAAAAATTCCAAAATGTCACTACAGCTGTTGCTATAATCTTGCCATAAATATACCACAAACCAAATGTATCAACACTTACAAATAAAATAAGATTATTCAATAAAAGAGCAGTACCACCTGTCAATAAAAAAGCCGGAAGTTGTTTTTTTTGACTACCATTAGTTTTGAAAGTCCAATTACGATTAAGAGTATAATTGTACATAGCAGCTACCAAAAAAGCCAAGGTAGCAGATAATAAATAATGCCAATGAGCAAATTCAGTTAAAGAATATAAAATACAAAAATCAATAACAAAAGAAGATCCACCAACAGCCAAAAACTTCAATATTTGAATACGATGCCTCCAGGGATAAGTAATAATACGTTTCATTTATTATGGATTTTAATTTTTATTTTCCTGCCTGCATACCTACGGCATGTAAACCGGCAGGCAGGTATTTTTAAAATTATAATCTAGAACTAAGAATTTCTAATTGTTGAAATTGTTCTTTAGTTTTTTTGGTAATATATTCCCAGCCTTTATCAAAATCTACACCCTGAGTAGTCTGATCATCTTCTAGCCAAGCTAATTGCTGTTGAGTCAATTCACCTACTATCTGTAAATTATGAGCTCGCTTAAAAATTAATCTATAAAAAGGCTTGAGAAATTTACGTCGAATACTATCTGTATTATCTACTTTTCCTTCAAATAAACTTACTAAAAAAGCTCGTTTAGTTTTGAGGGAAAATAAGGCAGCAGCTATAGCACCATAGCTAGCCATAATACCCCAAGCTGCTTGATAGTCTTGGGATTTGTGTAATTTTTTGGCTTTATGAGCTGCTAAGATTGGTAATAGATATTTATCCCACTTATTTCCTACCCCTAAACGATAGACAGTTACCTTACCTATTTTTTCTTTACGTTTGAGACCTGGTTTCATCTTGGCTACAAACAAATCTACTTCATAAGCCAATAATCTATCAGTGATTTCTTTGACGGCCAATTCAGCTGGGCCTTCGACTGGATAATAACTTGGCGCAAAAACAGCTATTCTAGTTTTATTATTAAGACGACCTTGAAAATCTACCAAAGTCCTTTTGAGGCCTTCAGCAAAACTAACTTTTGGTTCCCAATCTAATAATTTGCGAGCTCGACTAATATCAGGACAACGTTGTTGAGGGTCTCCCCAACGTTCTGGTACTTGATCAAAATCTAAATAAGTAATCTCGCTAGAACTATCTGAAACATCTCTAATATTTTCAGCCAAATTTTTGATACTGCGTTCATCTGGGTTACCAAGATTTACTGGTTTCATACCTACATCTTCAAAATCTAGAGACATTAATTTGTCTAAGGCTAGCAGTAGATCGTTTATATACATAAAGCTACGAGATTGTTCACCATTGCCATGGACTGTAAGATCTTCACCAAGACTAGCTTGCAAAGCAAAGTTAGAAATTACTCTACCGTCGTTAAACATCATGCGTGGCCCATAGATATTAAATAATCTTACTATTCTAATATCTACTCCATACTGCTCATGATAATCTTTACACAAAGATTCGGCAGCTCGCTTGCCTTCGTCATAGCAAGAGCGTTTACCTAGTTGATCAACATTTCCAAAATAAGATTCTTTTTGGGGATGTTCAAGCGGATCTCCATATACTTCGGAAGTAGAAGTATAAAGAATTTTGGCATTGTACTTGCGAGCCATGTCTAACATATTGCGAGTACCATCCACAGAAGTACGTAAAGTCAAAATAGGATCAAATTGATACTGCATTGGACTAGCTGGACAAGCTAAATGATAAATTTCGTCTATTTTATCAAATCTTTCCAAAACCGGCTCAATAACATTATGCTTTATAAGTGTAAAATTTTTGTTATCTAGTAAATGTTGAATATTTTGTTTTTTACCAGAAAAAAATGAATCAACACAAATCACCTGATGACCTTGGTCAACAAAATAATCACATAAATGTGATCCAATAAATCCTGCTCCACCTGTAATTAGTATTGTTTTCACCCCGTATAGAAATTAATAGTTAATTTACACTGCCCCATAACGAATTAATTAAGTGAATTTCTTACGGGGCAAGTTATTTTCAAAAAATTATATCTATATTGTGCCAAAAAATAGGCCAAAAGTCAATCGTAAATAAATAAAAAACTCTATTGATTTGTATAAAAAAATTTACCAAATAAAAGAGAGGAACCCAGGGGGTTCCTCTTAAATCTAATCACCGTCGCCATCGGTGAGCTGGACCATGAGGCCTTTGTGACCACCGAATGTTGAGATGAGTTCTTCCTGTCGCTCAAAGGGGCGCTCGATACCGCGGATGCTATAGCTGTCCTCCTGAGAGTCACCGCTGACAAATGTCACCAGTGTCAGGTTTAGACTACCGACATCATTGGCTCGATCCCAAGTACCTTGATCGACGGACATTTTGGTAATCCGATCAAACTGCAGCACTTCTGTGCTACGAGACCTGGGAAAACCAAAGCTCTTTTTTTCGATACTCCAGCCGTCATCCGAATCGTCACGCAGAACGTGAACAGTACGATGTGAATAGAACAGATCTTCAAGCAAGGAGAAAATGAGGCAAATAGTGATAATCGAGAAGATCCAGACAAGAGCCATTCCGATCCAGGCCCAAGCTGTGTCTCCACCGCTGATTCCATACATGTTGTTGAGATCTCCGAAAGAGTCTACGCGGTCGTACTTGTCATAGACACTCAGGACCTTGACTCGAAGAAGGATAGCGGCGATAGGCAAGATCACTGCCCAGATGATTCCGTTGATGTAAGAACCGATCAGGCCACGCTGGGTGGTTTTGAGAGTAATCGAGTCCATGTTTGACTCCTCCTGTTACAGGGTTTTTAGACTATTGGTCTGTAATTCAGTAAATCTAGGTTGAAAAAGGGCAAATGAAGATGTATTAATATAGCATATATTAGCTAATTTGTCAATATTAATAAAAACAAAAGAAAAACCCCGTCGATTTATGTCTCGACGGGGAAGAGGAGGCTGGTTTTGTTGGGTCCCTTTCGGGTGTGGCGTATGGGTATTCGTATGATTACAGTAGCCCCTTCTATTGTATCCGTCAAAGGCTATAACCAGCATGGCTTCATTGTCCTGATATCTCCTCGATTTCAGGAGGGCGCCGCAGACGCCAAGTGAAAAAAGCCTTGATCAGACACAGAGAATACTTACTGCTAACTAGTACGTGCCACGATTAATATATTAATTTATATATAATATTTTGTCAAATAATAATATATGCTATTATATAATCATATAATAATATAAATACTTATATATGGCTGAATTAAAAGACTTACCAGGTGGCAAAAAATTTACTGCCTTTGGTTTGAAGAAAAAACTTAAAGCTAGTACTCGTAGAGGTGAATTACAAAATCTTAGTGACAATCAAGCAGCTATAAATGCTTTTGCCAAAAAAAGACAAAAAGTTGTTCGTTCTGGTCAATATGATAGTTTTAGAAAAAGAGCTGACTATCAAGAAATACTCAGAGATAATCCAAATCTGACCAAGCAAGACAAAAAAGATATCAAAGAATTGTTTGAACATTGGAGCAGAACATCAGAAGGAGTAAAAAAAGAAGCAGTTGTAGAAAAAGAACTAACTACAAAAAAAGGAGAGACCAAAAAACCAAAACCTTTACAAAAACACATTAATGAACTGCTACCAAGGCATCAAAGGAAAGGTAGTTACTCTACTATCCAAAAAATGGAACAACGGCGAACAGAAAGACCAACTACTCGTATCTATCGCGAAAGAAACCAGGGTAATGCATCTGTCCAGGGATCATCTACAAATACAGAATCTAGTCCAAAACCTAGTACACTACCACCAAAGTTGGTAAGATAATTTTTAAAAAAATAAAACCCCGCTTAATAGCGGGGTTTAAAAATTATTCAACATATTTTCTATTATTTTTATAATCAGGGTTATTTTTTATTTCTTTAACATAATCACCTTTATCAGGAATAATATTTCTCACTCCTCCGCGCGGATTTGGTACATCATCTTTATAACGAGGAATCAGATGAACATGTAAATGATCAATGCTACGGCCAGCAGCCTGACCTTCATTGATACCAATATTATAACCATCTGGATGATACTTATCATCAACAATTTTTTTAACTTGTTTGATAGCCTCAAAAAAGGATGATAACTCTTCAGAACTTAAATCAAAAAATGAATCGTGATGTTTTTTTATAAAAATCTCACAATGTCCTTTACTAACAGGAAACTCACTAAAGCGAGCAGCAAAAACATTATTATCTAATATTTTTAAATCATCTCCTTTTCTGTTCTGCACATCGCAGAAAAAACAAACTTTTGGCATAATTATAAATTAATTTTCTAATTTTTAATATTAATCCTCTTACTAAGAGTATTATCAAATTCGTTATAATCCTGTAACAATTCTTCTCCTCTTTTTATATCACACATTGCTATTAATTGATAATTTTTAGTTTTTAGATTTCTTCTTGATATATTATTATTTTGAATAGAGTGATTGCAAAAACGAATGTCGTCATGATTCAAGTGCCACAGATTATCTGCATCAGAAAAAGACCCATAATGTTCTATATATCTTTTTGTATAACTATCCAACTTTACAAATTCATTTTTTGTCCATGTTGATACAAATTGTTTTATAGATTCAAAAACAACCTTATCCTTTTTAATATTTTCGTCAGCAAACAAACCTATCTCATGTATTTTACTTGGTTTTAATTTGTATTTTATTATAATCATATAATTAAGTATACAAAAAAACGCCATTATTGGCGAATTTTTGAAGAATTTACTTTAGCTTTTTTTTATTAATATATTTATTAGGAGCCTTATACGCAAACCAATCTTCTTTGGTAATATCATAAAAATAATCCGCTTCATCGATTAGCGTTTTTGCAGCGGTTTTTTTAACAGCTGCTATTTCTACTCTAACTCCTTCTCCCTTCAGATGTGCTACCAAATCTACATAATCAGAATCTCCAGACATTATTATAATAGTATCAACCTTTGAGGAAAGTTGAGTGGCTTTGATAGTCAAGGGTATGTCAGCTGATTTATGACATGGTATTACTGATCCGTAATAATTTTCATGTAATCTTTCCGCAAATTTGGATGAGATAGATTTTCCTTCACGAAAATATAACAATCTATTCAGACCCCTACCATTCAATAGTTTGGGAATAACTTTATCAAAATCAATCATTGTATTTTTGTTTTTAGAAACATCGTGTATGCTCATCTCAATATTGTTTCCATCACAAAGTATGGCTACCGACTGATTTATATTACTTCTTATTTCCATAATATTTTTATTAATAATCTTAATATAAGTATAGCAAGAAAACATCCCAATAATAAAGGTTAATTTCTTGAGACTATTTACACATTACCAAGTACTCATGCCACTTTTTTCTTGAAAACGATAAATCCAATACTTAAACTTTGAATCATCTCTGTATTTTTTATAATCTACCGTATATATTCTATCATTTTTATTTTCCCAAGCAGTAGTAAACATTTCATTGGCTTTAATTAGCTCTTTAGAATCAGCTGGTGTCTTAAGTAAAATATTTGTCTCAAGATTGTAGTCCGCCAAATTCCTCTTTGTGTAGTTTGCGGACCCAAGCATTAATATGTTTGGTTTCTTTGTTTTATTTATCAAGAGAAGTTTAGTATGAAATTGTTCACCATGTGTATCATACCACCTAATTTGAATATTATCTTCGCCTTTTTTTAAAAGTTCATAAGCTACCTGCCTATTTGGAATACCATTTTTTTCGATACCAAATGCATCTTTATTTGGATCAAGTATCATTTTTATAGACACATCACGTTTCGCGGCGGAGATAAGTGCTTTTACAACATCTCTGTCAGACATATAAAACATTGCTAAATTAATTTGGTCACCCTCAACTGTTTCATCGAGTGATTTCAATATAGCACTCTTTATCTTACCTTCGGTAAGTATTTGAAGAGAATATTCTGTGGGTTCAATTTTATTTTCTGTAAAAAAATCGCTATCAATCTCTACAAAATTATTGGTGGATAAATTTGCTATAGATTTTTCACTTAGATAAATATCCTTCCAATTATCTGTTTCAAAATATAAGGCAACATTTGAATGTGCAGAACTGGCATCATGAGGATTAGCTGAAGTAACAAGGGTTGCTACTTTGTCTCCACTGTCTGTAATAACAACTTTCCTATGGTTTGCCTTAAAATTTAATAATTTAAGAACATTTCTAATACCTATTTTCTTTGGATGATTACTAAGTGGATTTGATATCCAGCCACTGTCTGGCACTCCAAACCATTGAAGTGACACTCTCCAAATTGCAGAATATACAGGATTGCTATCGCGTAATTTTCCATAATCTGTCACTACGAAATTTATATTTGCATCAATAAGTTCTTTGAAAAGTGGTTCTACTTCAGGAGAGGCAAACATAGTGTTGTATGGATCTGTAATAAGATTGATATCTATCTCAGGATTTTCTTTCTTTTTTTCTATCAAGCTATCTACCAACTCTCTGGCAATACCCCTATACCCCTTTTCATCACTTCGAATAAGAAACATATCCACCAGTATATAATGATCCGCATTCTCTATCATTTCAAATACGCGATCAAAAATTTCTTGTTCTGATATTCTCTGATTCTCATTATCTAAATAAGTGATGTCGTACAAAAATTCTATCTCGTCTTTCAAAATAAAGATTTCCTTTCCTTCTACACTAACTCCTTCTGGCAAAGGCTTGAGAATATTAAAAAGAGCGGTTGGTACGCTCAAAAAAATTATTACAAGTAGAAAACGGATGACAATTTTTTTTACCATATGCTAATTATACCAAAAAAACGCCATAGTTGGCGAATTTTTGTTTTGGATTATAAATTAGTAATCATCTCTCTCTTATATTTAAAAAATGGTTCCATTCCCATTTGTTTCAATCTAATATTTAAATTTCTTCTATCTTTAATTGGTCGCTCTTTAAAAATTCCTCTCTTATTTTTATAAAATTGTGTACCATACAATTGCCACTTTCCCTCAGTCACAAGAATTCTGTCTTCTAAAAAAGCAACTTGCTCATTAGCTATTAAACAAAGCGCTGCTTTTTCTTTCATCCGCTCCAGGCACTGTTTCTGAAATACCAGGTCATTATAACCATGCTGAATCAAAAGCCACGCTGCATACGAACCTTTCTTACCTACTAACTTATTGTCTGGCCACCCATATCTTTTTACAATCTTTTTTAACTCTTGAGTATTACGCTTATCAACTTCTTCATTCCATGTACTATTTTTTCGCATAACTTGATCTATATGTGCTAACATAATTATTTTATTGGCCAAATTTTTGTTTATTTGATTCATAAATTTAGTATACAAAAAAACGCCACAATTGGCGAATTTTTAATTCTAATCTTGTTAAAGATTACCTTATTTAGCCCTTGCCAAAAATAGATATTTCTGTTATTATCTTTCTGTCGTTGTAATTTATGGGCATGTAGCTCAGCTGGTTAGAGCACTACACTGATAATGTAGGGGTCGGAGGTTCAAGTCCTCCCATGCCCACCATAACTATATGGAGTTAAAAGATTTACAATCTAGAATAGAAGAATTAGCTAAAGCTAAAGACTGGGGTACTAAGCCAGACGACATTATTTTTGCTGAAAAATTAGCTTTACTCCATAGTGAAGTATCTGAAACCTTAGAGGCTTATCGTCAAAACAAGATAACCGGCCCTCATAGTGTGACCGAAGAACTTGGTGATGTCATTATGCGGACTATTCATCTGGCCAATATCTACAACATAGATTTGGAAAAACAAATTTTAAACAAAATAGAGACAAATAAAACTAGAGATTGGAGTAAAGATCAACTCTATATCGATAGAGATAAAAGAAATAAATAGGCCACGGTAGCTCAGTGGTAGAGCAGAGGACTGAAAATCCTTGTGTCGGTGGTTCAATTCCGCCCCGTGGCACCAGATTTTAATAAATCGGGGTGTGGCGCAGTTGGCTAGCGCGCGTCGTTTGGGACGATGAGGCCGGAGGTTCGAGTCCTCTCACCCCGACCATTTTAAACTAAGTTTAGCGGGTATAGTATAGTGGTTTATTATGTCAGGTTTCCAACCTGAAGAGAGGGGTTCGATTCCCCTTACCCGCTCCAGAGAATTCAAGTTGAAAAACTTGTTTTTTTGTTAAACAAAAAACCAGCTTCCGCTGGATTTTTTTATTCTTAACAACTTAAAAGTGAGAACTTTTAATCAATTGCTCCAATAAAATTGAAGCTCGACTTAGCAACTGTATGAGATAGTTGCTAAATTATACTCCTTAGAAAGGAGGTGATCCATCCACAGCTTCCGCTACGGATGCCTTGTTACGACTTCACCCCTATCACCGATCTCACCTTCGTCCAACTAATGTCAGCCTTCGGGTGCTACCGACTCTCTTGGTGTGACGGGCGGTGTGTACAAAGCCCGAGAACGTATTCAACGCTGCGTAGCTGATCAGCGTTTACTAGCGATTCCAACTTCATGAGGTCGAGTTGCAGACCTCAATCCGAACTGAGACCAGTTTTGATGGGATTGGCTTCACCTTACGGTTTTGCGACCCATTGTACTGGCCATTGTAGCACGTGTGTTGCCCAAGGTGTAAGAGCCATGCTGATTTGACGTCATCCTCACCTTCCTCCCCGTTAAACCGGGGCAGTCTCCTATGAACATTTAACATAGGATAAGGGTTGCGCTCGTTAAGGGACTTAACCCAACATCTCACGACACGAGCTGACGACAACCATGCAGCACCTGTCTAGCACTCTCGAAGAAGCTCTAGTTTCCTAGAGCGTGCAGCTAGATTTCAAACCTTGGTAAGGTTCCTCGCTTAGCGTCGAATTAAACCACATGCTCCACCGCTTGTGCGGGCTCCCGTCAATTCCTTTGAGTTTTAGCCTTGCGGCCGTACTTCCCAGGCGGGGTACTTAAGGCGTTAGCTTAGTTAAACAGCACTGAAAGGGTCGATACTCCCAATGCTTAGTACCCATCGTTTACGGCGTGGACTACTGGGGTATCTAATCCCATTCGCTACCCACGCTTTCGTCCCTGAACGTCAGGAATGTTCCAGCAAGCTGCCTTCGCTTTTGGTGTTCCTACCGATATCAACGCATTTTACTACTACACCGGCAATTCCGCTTGCCTCTCCCATCCTCTAGTCTGAGAGTATTCTTAGCAGTCTTGAAGTTAAGCCTCAAGATTTGACCAAGAACTTTTCAAACCGTCTGCGGACGCTTTACGCCCAATAATTCCGGGTAACGCTCGCCACCTTCGTATTACCGCTGCTGCTGGCACGAAGTTAGCAGTGACTTATTCATCAAGTACCGTCACGAATTCGTCCTTGATAAAAGACCTTTACACCCCGAGGGGCTTCATCGATCACGCGGCATTGCTCCTTCAGACTTTCGTCCATTGAGGAAGATTCTTGACTGCAGCCTCCCGTAGGAGTCTGGACAGTGTCTCAGTTCCAGTGAGACGGGTCATGCTCTCACACCCGCTACGCGTCGTAGCCTTGGTAAGCCGTTACCTTACCAACAAGCTGATGCGCCATAGGCTCCTCTCTATCCGACGGATCTTTACATGGGAATGACTTATGTCCCCCCATGACCATCGGGTATTATTCCAGATTTCTCCGGGTTATCCCCGAGATAGAGGCAGATTACCAATGTGTTACTCTCCCGTCTGCCATGGTAGCAAGCTACCATTAGACTTGCATGCCTTAAACATGCCGCCAGCGTTCACCCTGAGCCAGGATCAAACTCTCAGATAAATCAAGCTAGGCTTGATTATAAGAATTTGAGTCTTTAGACTCAATTATAAAATAAAAAATTTTGAATTGACTAAAAGCTCGTCACTTTTAAATTGTCAAAATTGTATTCTATTGTCAAAAAGCGTGTTTTTCCTAGATTATGACAATCAAGAAAAAACAGCAATGCCCATACAAGTAAAGGCACTTCTGTCTTCTATCCAATGCAACTCTAGTTTTTCAATATGCTACGTAGAAATCAATGTTTTTAATTCCTCACTATATTAAACGATTTTGACTTATTTGTCAAGCTATTTGGAATAGACCCCACAATACTGCGGGATACTTAATTTTATAGCCAATCACTTCGTTCTTGGATAAGATTAGTAAAAGAAAAACCCCGTCGATTATGTTTCGACGGGGGTAAAAATTATGATTGGCTAGCCACCAACCAATCCTTGGTGTAGCCGCTATCTTCGCCGACTTTGATCATCGGACAGTTGAAGGCGATTAGATCACCGCCTACCAACTCAGCAGCACGAGCCGCTGGATGATTGTGGTGATTGGTGTCGCTGACTACTGTGACCCTAATGCCACGATTGGCAGCCTTGATAGCTACGAAGGCACCCATTGGTGACTCCTGTCCAACAAAGGCCATGCCTTTGGGACCCTGTGTGTCAGCTTCACAAGGCATCATCATATCAGTCAGGACCTGACCAAAGCTGTACTTGTCCAGCAAGGCAATGGCTTCCAAGTAGGAAGACACAATGATGGCACCAGTACCAGTCAACTGCTGACGAGCATGACGCTGGTTGGCGACATTGTCATCGACCACCAGAATCGGCGCCAGATCTTGACCCGGCTGATGACTCTTGATGGCCCAGGCCAGATCCAGATAGCATAGTACAGTAGCACCAGTCCAATCGGCAAAAGGTTTGCCGACCGAATGCACCTTGACCAGACGATCTGTTTCCATGTACTGGGAAACGATGATGGCACTGGGGTTGGCATACTGAATCTTGTAGACCGCATCCAGCATGATCTGCTCAGGATCATCAGAATACGTAGTACCCGGAGATGCCCAAGCATCGGTGATCACCAGATCAGCATCACTGGCCGCCCGAACGAAATCGTCAGCATCATGACCCATCAAAGAGCCACCAAAACCCTGGAAATTGATCTTGTGACCAGAGCCAGATTCCAACTCCTGATGGATCACACCACCAGTAGCGTAGAAAGTTTCCATTCTTTCAAACGACGAACAATACAAGACTACTTTCAACATTAGATCCTCCTTTGACAGTGAAAAAACGTATTTAACTTCGTAATGTACATCAAAATTGAATAAATAATTATAGCATATATTCTATAAATTGTCAATAATAACAACCTCAAACAAAAAGAAAAACCCCGTCGATTATGTCTCGACGGGGGTAATATTTAGAAACCGATGGAATGTCCAAGCTGAACGCTCAGACGGTAGCTGACAGTTGTGTCACTGTCGCTGTTCATGTCACGATCGGCACCCCAAGTGGCAGCACCAGTGATCATGAGATTCTTACTCACGTAGGTCAGGCCCAGTTGCAAGCCTTCTGTGCCATTGACTGGATTGTTCTTGGCAGATTCGCCGAGATACCAGACATCAGACAGGACTTTGCTTGTTTCGTAGTGCCAGCCAGAGAAAATGAAGAGGTCGCGCTGCTCACGAGGAGTCCAACCAACCATGACACCAGATCCCTGATCGCCGCAGTCGACATACTCATCATTCCAGTAGTTGTGGCCGTAATCAACGGACCACAGGTGGTGCATGCCATAGGCCGCACCCATTACTGAACGATAGTTGCCAAACAGAGTAGCGATAGGAGAAATAGCTTCACGAGTGGTCGTCGCACCGACATAGATGCCGAAGTGCAAATCCGCTTCCTCATAGGTCTTGACGACTGTCTGAGATGAGGACTGCTGTTTGAGAGCAACCAACTGCTGTTCAAGATCTTCAATCTTGCTCAACAAACCTCTGTCTGCTCTTCTACTATGAACATCCATCTGGTCATGGCCTGCGCTGCACAGCTCAAGATAGTCAACTCTTAACTTAAGACTATCAATGTCATCCCTGTTATCGTCAATCTCACTCTCGACAAAAGGATGGATATCCTGATGGATATCGAGCTTTGCCAAGTAAAACTTGACGTAGCACTGACCGCTATCAACGAGCCGATAATCGATCCAACCATTGATGTCGAACCAGCCGGTCCACTTACGTGCGTTCTTATAGCGAGCCAGATTTGCGGCGGCATCAAGAACTTCATCAAAGCTATCGCTCTGATTGAGAAGCTTGGTCGCTTCCCAGGAAGTGGGGTCATTGCTGACCTCGACGATCAACTGACTGAAAAGGCCGTTGACAGACATTTTCATGGTATCCAGCTCAGCATATGCCGAGGAAAAATCTGCCTTCGTGATGTCCGATCCAGCTTTGCCGGGGTTTATACGAACCCAGACAGTATCAGCTTCGACTTAAACGAAGCTAGCGATGGACGGAGTAGCGATAGCGATCAACAAGGCGATAAGAGTAAAGATGGTACGCATTTTGGCGTCTCCTTCAGAATGGCCTAAGGCCAAAGGACGGGATGGTCTTCCAAACAGCGTTTTGCTGCTGGTCTGAGACTTGCCAATTGAGAATTCCTAAATATTTTAAAGTACTTCTTATTTCCAATATAGTATTATAGCATATTTAAGAAGTTTTGTCAATAATAATAAAACCCCCTGTTTCTAGGGGATTTATATTAAAATATGCTAATATTGGCCTAAATTACACTTGTTTGTATCTAAAACAACTAATTTCATGGTCATTGACCATTCCAGCTGCCTGCATAAAGGCATAACAAATAGTAGAACCAACGAATTTAAAGCCTTTTTCCTTGAGATCTAGGCTCATTTTATCTGAAATATCTGTTTTTGCTGGTATTTCTGATATCTTGGCAAACTTATTCTTGATAGGTTTGTGCTCTACAAATTGCCAAATATACTTATCAAAGCTTTTATACTCTTTTTTGATGTCCAAAAAAGCTTGGGCATTTGTGATAGTTGCCTGTATTTTTAGGCGATTTCGTATAATTCCAGCATCTTTTAATAATCTATTTATATCTCTCTGAGTGTATTTAGATATTTTAATAGGATCAAAATTACTAAATGCTTTTTTGAAATTAGCTCGTTTATGTAAAACAGTCCGCCAGCTCAAACCAGCTTGAAAAGCATCAAGCACCAAAAACTCAAATAATTTACGATCATTATGTAATGGCACCCCCCATTCTGTATCATGATACTTGACCATCAAGGGATCATCACTTGGCCATTGGCATGTTTTTATATTTGGCATTATTTACGATATTTAGTTTGTTTGTCTCTCCACTTCTGAATTTCACCGTGATGTCCAGACAATAAAACTTCTGGCACTTTATAGCCCTTAAAATCTTCTGGACGAGTATATTGCGGATATTCAATATTAAACTCACCTGATTTTTTATTATATTCAGAAAAAGATTCATCTTCTACAGAAGCTGCTTTACCGACTACTCCAGGTACAAGTCTAGCTACAGAATCTATAACTACTGCAGCAGCTAGCTCGCCACCAGTCATAATAAAATTTCCTAGTGATATTTTTTCATCTACAAAATTATCTATACGAGCGTCTATCGCTTCATAATGACCTGCTATTAAAATAAGTCTTTTATATTTAGATAATTCTTTAACTTTGTTTTGAGTAAGCGTCTGACCACGAGGAGATAATAAAATAACTCTAGTAGATTTATTTTTTCTTTTATAAATTTTCTTGATAGTTTTATAGACTGGAGCTATTTGCAATACCATACCAGGACCACCACCATAGGGCGTATCATCCATTGTCCTGCGTTTGTCAGTAGTTTGATTACGAATATCGTGAATCTTGATATTAATTAGCTTCTTGTCTCTGGCTTTTTTTATGATAGAAGAATCAAAATAACTATTCAAGCTATCTGGAAAAATTGTTAGTAAATCAAATTTCATAGTTTAATAATAGTTTAATTCTCAAAAAAATAAAAGACCACATAAATTTGCGGTCTTTTATTGATTGTTTTATAGATGATATTTTATAACTTCAAATCATCAACATCTGCGTCTACTGTTTCTGTTGCGGCTGGAGCTACAGGTTCTACTGGAGCTACTGGGGCTGCGTCTCCTGATACTGGATCTGCGCCTCCGCCTTCTTTGTTTGGTTCGTAAACCTTGAGATTGACGTAAGAATTGTTTTTGTTGCCAATGATACGAAGCAAGGTACGAAGAGAGCGAGCAGTTTGGCCTTGTTTACCAATAATCTTACCCATTTCTTCTGGATTGACTTTCAAAGTCAATAGTACACCACGTTCGTCGATTTCTCTTTCGACAACTACGTCCTCTGGTTTATCAACCAAAGCTTTAACAATAGTCTCTAAAAATTCTTGATCTTGCATTTCTTTAGTTGTTAATTATCTTATAAACTTCTAATCATTATATAATGAAGCTTTATAAAGGTCAAATTATGCTTTAGGTTCAGCTGGTTTTTCTTCAGCTGGAGCTTCAACAGGTTTGTCTTCTTTCTTTTCTTCTTTGACTTCTTCAGCAGGTTTGTCTTCAGGTTTAGCCTCTTCTTTGGGGGCTTCAGCTGGCTTGTCTTTCTTTTCTTCAGCCTTATCATCTTTACCACGATTGGCTCTTTTTTTAGAAATACTGACAGCCTTGGCTTTTTTATCAGATTTAATAATACCTTGTTTTACCAAAAGATTATGGACAGTGTCTGAAGGTTGAGCACCTTTTGCTAACCAGTGTTCAATACGGTCATTTTTGAGTACAGCCTCTTTATTATGAGGATTAAAATTACCCAAAATTTCCAAATGATCACCATACATATCTTTGGTTTTTTCAGAAACCACCAAGCGGTACATTGCTTGCTTCTTTCTGCCTGTTCTTTGCAATCTAATTGCTAACATTTACTTGAAAATTTAATAATAGATAACGGGCTTGATATTACTATATTTAAAAGACTTTGTCAATGGCAGGGTTGCTAGACTTATTAAAATTAAAAGAGTATAATAATAACCACTTATTAATTTTTATAAAAAACAATGGACAAAAACTTATTAATTGGCTTTATTGGCCAGGGTTATATCGGCAAAAATTATGCTGATGATTATGAAGAACGTGGTTACAAAATCGTCCGTTATGACGTTGAAGACAACAAAGACAACAAAGATAAAATCAAAGATTGTGATATTGTCTTTATAGCTGTACCTACTCCTACTACTCCTACTGGTTTTGATTATTCAATTATTGAAGATGTTTTATCTTTGGTCGGCAAAGGAAAAACTGCTGTGATCAAATCTACTATCCAAATTGGTACCACCAAAAAACTCCAAATCAAATATCCTGATATTACTATCATGCATTCGCCAGAATTTTTGACAGAAGCTTCTGCTCCAGAAGATGCTCGTCATCCTGATCGTAACATCATTGGTATTACTGATATAGATAATAAAGAAATATATACCAAAGCAGAACAAGTATTGGAAACTCTACCAAAAGCTCATTATCATTTAATTGCTGATGTCAATAATGCTGAAATGATAAAATACGGTGGCAATTGCTGGTTTTATTTCAAAGTTGTTTTTATGAATATTCTTTATGACCTTGCTCAACAACACGGACTTGATTATGAAACTATCAAAGAAGGCATGGCTCATGACTCACGTATTGGACCAACTCACTTGGATGTTTTTCACAAAAGTGGAGGTAGCGCCGGTGGAGATCAACGTGGAGCTGGCGGACACTGCTTTATAAAAGACTTTGAATCATTCATAGAAATGCTTGATAAAAAAGATTTAGATGAGCAGAAAAAAACTTGTGAAGGAATACGAAACCTAAATATAAAATATCTTAAAGATAGTAACAAAGACCAAGATCTCCTAGAAGGAGTTTACGGAAAATAAAAAAGACCCCTAGCCAATGTGGCTAGGGGTTTTGTATTACTTGAGATGAAGCTCAGCGATGTCGGCGATGTCTAGGGTTTGACCTTGTCGAACACGGTTCTCGATAAACCTGATCTTGCCAGCGCCCGGCGTGGCACCTTGTCGATAGTGACAAACTCTGTGTAGTCGAATATTGCGACCGCTGTGGGTCAAGATGGATCGCACCGTCGGTGCATTATCGGACATGGGTACCAAGAGATCGACAATTTTCTTGTGATCATCTGGTCCTTCGTTTTTTACCACAGTACCCATAGGTACTACTTGTCCTGCAGTTTCGACTACTTGCTGTTCTTCTGTTGCGACCGGGGAAGCGACCATTGCTACTCCTTTTGCTGAGAATGAATAGTTAACAATCTTTGAAAAGAACCTTATTTAGCATACTTAGATATATTATTTCTGTCAATTATAAAATCCCGCTATCAACGGGATTTTTGCTAATTTTAGCAATTATGCGGCTATTTCATCAGCATCTTCAAAATTCATCGACAATAGCTTGGAAATACCATCATCTCCCATAGTCACACCATAGATTATTTTGGCCTGCTGCATAGTAGCTCGATTGTGAGTAATGGCAATAAATTGAGTCTTGTCAGACAATTCATCTAATATCTCACTAAAACGAATTGAATTAGCTTCATCCAGGGCAGCGTCTACTTCATCCAATACTACAAAAGGAGATGGGTTGTTGGCAATAATAGCACAGATCAAAGCAATAGAGGTCAGAGCTTTTTCACCACCTGATAACATGTTGATACTAGACAATCGTTTGCCTGGAGGAGTAGCTTTGATATCAATACCATATTGTTTGGTAATTTTTACTTCTTTATTATTTTGTTCTTCTTCCTCTTCTTCATCACCATCTTCTTCTTGGTTTTGTTCTTCTTTGATTTCTTTGATATTCAAAATCAATTCTGATTTACCGCCGCTGAATAATTTTTTAAAATATTTTTCAAATAATTTATTTATACTCTTGAATGATTTATCAAATTGAGCAGAAATAGATTCGTCTAAATCTTTTATAACTTTTTCTAGGTGAGAGATAGCTTGTTCTAGATCATCACTTTGAGTTTTCAAAAATTGATAACGTTCGTTGACTTCTTTGTACTCTGCTACCACAGCTTGATCAATGCCACCAATAATGTTGAGTTGATTTTTCAAATTATTTATTTGTTGGCGAGTATTGCCTACATCCAATTTATTGGCTTTTGTATCAACAACCAAATTAGGGAACTCTTCTTGGATTTCTTTGTTAAGATCTTCTTGTTTAGTTTCCAATTTTGCCAACTCTACTTTTATTTCATTGAGTTCGTTGTTTTTGATATTAAAATCATATTGTACCTGACGAAAATCTTGTTGAGCTTTGACCAATGAAGATTTTTTAGCTTCTTCTTGGGTATTAAAATCTTTGATTTGTTTTTCAATGTCAGTAATATCTTGGGTTTGTTTATCAATCTTAATTTGCAAATCTTTAATCTGCTCTTGAATGGGTTGATCACCATTTGACTTGCCAGTATAAGATAAAATATCTGTTTCTAATCTTTTTAATTCTTCTTTATCGTCGGCCATATCCTGATTGATTTGATTAATATCATTTTTTAATAAGGCTACTTTAGTTTTAGCCTCACTTATTTCTGATACTAGGTTGTCTTTACTGGTCAACAATTTATTAAATTCACTTTGCCAGGTTGCTTGTTTGTCTTTGACTGGTTGTCTAAATTTAGTTGCCAAATTTTTGATCTGTTTATTTATATCTTGACCGAGTTTTTTGATTATAGTCAAATCTTCTAATTTATCTAAATCTTCTAGAATTAATAAAATACTGTCTAATTGCTTGGCAATTTTATCAGGTGACAGATCTGCATCTGGTTGGGCCAAACGCTCTTCTAGCTTAGTAAATTCAGCCAAAACTGCACTACGCTTGCTTTCTAAATTATTTAATTCAGCTTCTATTATAACTAATTTTTTGTTTTTTTCTTCTAGTTTTAAATTATTTTTATTGATAAAATTATCTAAAGTTTCACGTCGTTGCTTGAGCCAAACAATATCGCTCTTACCAGAAGACATAAGCTTAAGGTCTATCTTGCCTTCCAAAATAGTCTTATTTTTGAGTAAGCTATTTAGCTCTGCCTGAGCTTGGCTTAGTTTATTTTGTAACAATTCAAAACTTTCATGACGACCTGTACTGGTTTCTTCTTTTTCTAACTGGGTCTGTAGATTAATCAACTTATCATTTAGTTCAGCAACTTGATTTTGTAATTTATCAAAAGAATTTTTCTGAACAGATAAATCTTGTTCCAAATTATTACCAATCCAGCTATAATAATTGGTTTGTAAATCTTGCAATTCTTGTTCTATTTTTTCTCTTTTTTCAAGTTTATTAACTTGACGAGTCAAACTACGTAAACGTGGTTCTAGTTCTGCCAAAATTTGACTAGACTGTATTAAATTTTTCTTAGAATTAGTTAATTTTAAAATTGCCTGATCTTTTTTTATCTGAAATTGACGTACACCAGTTGCTTCATCAAAAAATTCTTTACGTTCGGCTGATGATGCTGTCAAAATACCATCAATCATCCCCTGACCAATAATACTATATGTCTTTTGACCAAAATTTGATTTTGCTAATAATAACTGTACGTCTATTAATCTAACTTTAGAGCCATTGAGTAAATAAGAGCTATCGCCGTTGCGCTCTACACGACGAGTAATGACAATCTGATCAAAATCTATATCAGCTTGCTTGTCTTGATTGTTGAGATACATATCAACCTGAGCAAAACCTAGACGATGTTTTTTGTCTGAACCAGCAAAAATAATATCTTCAGATTTTTTGCTCCTCAAGTTTTTGGTACTTTGTTCACCCAAGACCCAGCGCACAGCATCTGCAATATTTGATTTACCAGAACCATTAGGACCAACTACGGCTGTCAGATCACGATTAAAAACCAACTCTATTGGGTTGGCAAATGATTTAAATCCTTGGATTTCTAAGCGTTCTAAAAACATAAAATAAAAAAGTGACTATAAAAGCCACTATATTTTAGCATATTTTTGATTTTTATAAAATAAAAAAAGCCCCTCGTCTGGTAGAGGCCGTGCATTGAACCTAGGAGGGTTCTGCAGGAAGCTCCCTGGTAACGGGAAGACGAGGGGGGATGAAAAATGAAAGGTTGTAGGCAGGGAAAGCCGAATCGATAGTGGTAAACCCGCATATCAGAGGATCGTCCCTGTTATGTGCCTGGGTGTCATGACTTTACGGATCACAACCGCTCAGTAATATACCTACAACCATAAAGAGCAACTGCGAGCTATTGTATACTAAATACTGTTTTTTGTCAAGCCCTGCTAAGCTTAGCTATTTATAGCACCTGCCTGCCGGTAGGTAGGTTGACAAAACATAAAAAATATGCTATAATACTCTATTACCTAATTTAGGTAAGTTTGTACCAAATACACAATCTAGGAGGGTCTCATGAAGACTATCAAGCTGACATTGGTCATTCTGGCCGTTCTGTTCGCCACCACCGCTATGGCCGCCAATCTGACCACCACGGTCTGGGATCAGAAGGTCATCGATCCGGGCTACACCCTGGCTGACACCACTACGGTGCAGACTATGTTGACTCTCGGATGGCTGGATGTAAACTACATGCATGCCGCGGGCTCATCCGAGCCCTTTGAGATCGATGCCGAAATCAGCCATAACCTGTACAAGGACAATGGCTACAAGCTTAACATCTATGCCGGCCTCTTTGCACTGAACGGTGAAAAGTTTAGTACAGCTCGTGAACTCGGTCTGACGACCAGCTATACTGCTTGGAACAATCTGACAGCCAATGTCTATGTGGCCAAGATCTGGGGTCAATTTTCTGAAGGCGGTCACTTTGCCAAGCTGTTTGTCACTGACAAATACAGTTACGGCAATCTGAGCTGTGGCTGGAAGATGCTGTTGGCTTACAACGGCAACTATTTCCTGAATGATTCCGGCTGGAGTCATCGTCAGTTGCAGGCTTGGGTCAGTTATCCTATTACTGACTACCTAAAGCTCAAGCTCGATGCCGGCACTCAGTACGGTATGATGGATCAATTCCAAAATGCCGAGTGGTACGGACTTTCGGTCGGATACGATTTCGACCTCTAAACGCTCTTTCTCTTTTACAAACCCCTGTTGTTAACACAACAGGGGTTATTTTTTTACCCCGCAATCCTGCGGGGTACTCAATTTTGTAGCCTATCACCAAGGTTCTAGGACAAAATTGGCAAAAGAAAAACCCCCTCTCAAATGATGCAGAGGGGGTCGCGGTTAGTTCCAAAAAAGTAGCTAATGTTGTGTCCAGTTAGAATGTCGTGCCTGAGTTACCTTTCTAGAAACCGCTCGCTTCGCTAATGAACGTGCAATCTATTATAACAAAAATAAAAAACATGTCAATCCTCTCGGGGTGAGGTAAATAAAAAAGACCCCTACCGCAAGATAGGGGCCTCGAAGCAACCCAGGCACGTCGGGTTAGTAGAGATGGGGATGAAAAATGCATTGAGCACCCAAGTATCAAATACGAAGAACTATAAACACTTTTATATTATCAATATAGTATATGATTGTCAATCTCCGCCTTTGGCGGGATTGATCTCGCCGTAGGCGACGATCAATTTTTTATTAATCAAGCCACTTTTTGACTTCTAGGGCTTTGTTTGCAGCATTGAGCTGACCTTCTTGTTTGCTATAGCCCTCACCTTCGGCTACTTTGGTTTTGTTGAGATAAACACCAACAACAAATTTTTTATTGTGGTCAGGACCTGATTCAGTCAATACTTTATAATGAGGAGTAGTGCCAACCATTTCTTGAGATTTTTCCTGAAACATACTCTTGGCATCTATATAACTCTTATCAGCTATAATCTTCTTAAGGTGTACTATTAGATTATTTTGAATAAATTTATCAGCTGCACCATACCCTTGATCCATATAAATAGCCCCTACAATAGCTTCATATGCATTGGCCAAAATATAATTACGGGCTTTTTTATTTTTGTCTTGAGATTCACCCTTACTAAGATATAAAAAATCATAAATCCCCAAGTCTTCAGCTACAATAGCAAGTTGAGTAGCGTTGACAAGACTAGAGCGCCAATTAGTCAAAACACCCTCGGCCTCTGTATACTCTTTGTAAAGGTGGTCAGTTACTACTAATTCCAAAACAGCATCACCCAAAAACTCTAGTCGTTCGTTGTGATCTAGAGCAAAGTTTTTGTGTTCATTGATATAGGAGCGGTGAACTAAAGCGTTTTTCAAAATATTTATATCTTTAAATTTAACGCCAAGTTTTTTTTCTAAATTATCTATATTTTTTTTCATATTATTTGATACCCAATTTTTCTAAACCAGTTTCAAAAATTTCTGTAGCATTTTTGTAGCCAATTTTTTCTAAGGCTTCTTCTTTGGAGTGCCACTTCACATCTTTGAGTTCGTCTACCTTTGGTACAACAATTTCTGTGTCTTTTGTTTCTACCAAAAAATATTTTATTAGTTTGCGAAATGGTTTGTCACCAGGTTTGTGTACTTTGACTTCAGCTTCACCAAGATAATCAATTACTTTCAAATTTTTCAAACCAGTTTCTTCACTAATTTCTCGCACAGCGGCTTCTTCCTCTTTTTCTTTGCCATCAACATGACCTTTGGGAAAAGTCCACTTGTCATAAGCATCCAAAATCAAAATAAATTTATAGTCATCACCATCTTTACGATAAACCATACCGCCAGCTGAAACTTCTTTGATACCCTGTGAGGACATTGTTTGTTTTTCACCTTTTTTGACCATCTCTTTGTAGATACTACCCAAGACGCCATTTACAAATTTGCCAGAGGCATCGCCACCAAAAGCTTTGGCCAATTCGATAGCTTCATTGATAGCTACTTTAGGTGGGATATCTTCTGAGATACGTAATTCATAAACACCAAGACGCAAAACATTTCTATCTGTTGTTGTTATCTGATCAAGAGGCCATTCTGGGGCAAACTTAGTAATCATAGCATCTATCTTTTTTTGATTTTTGATAACCGCCTTTACCAAATCCAAACAAAATCCCTGATCATCAAAATCAGGGGCAAATTCTTGGCGATTGCGTTCTACTAATTGTTCAATGGAATCTTTAGCATTATTAAAATCCCACTCAAATAGGGATTGCAAAGCAATTGTTCTTGCTAAATGTCTATTAGCCATTTATTTTTTATTTTAATTTTTTTTCACCTTTGAAATAACCACATTTAGCACAAGCTCGATGTGGCAACAAACTAGCACCACAATTTGAACATTTTACCAATTGATTTTTTTTGATAGCAAAATGTGAAGCACGTCTTCGTGCTGAGGCCTTAGTTCTTTTTTGTGTAGGGATTCCCATAAATTTTATAATTTAAGTGCTTCTGATAATACCCTAAAAAACCATCTTAGTCAATAAACTTGCTGTAATTATAACATATTTTAGTCCCCTTGACAAAGTCCAAACTATATGATATACTGCTTAATCAAAAAAGAAAAATAAAATTGCTTTAAAAACTGAATGTTTCTACATGTTTCCAGGCAACTGTGTCCACGACAAGCATGGGGATCATTTTTTCGATTGTATTTGGTTCCGACTAAATAGTTTTCAAAAAATGATTTTCTTGGGCACAGTTTCTTGGAAATATATCTCAACAAAAAAACTCTCCCACCACTGGCGGGAGAGTTTTATATTTTCCTGCCTACATACCTACGGCATGTAAACCGGCAGGCAGGTATTATTCTACAGGTGGGGTGCTAGTGCTATTATCTAGTATACTGTCTGGAGTAGTACTAGCAGCAATTTCTTCTTCTGTCATACCAATCAAGCAAACTTCTTGCCATGGTATATAATGACTAAAAAATGTTTCTTCCCGTACAGTACCATCAGGAAAATTTACTGTATAGTCAAAATCAGCATCAGCTCCATAGTGAGCGCTCTCAGTACATTTTTCTTCACCAGACTCTAAATCCATAGTCTTGATAATTTTTGTTTCCGGTGGTGCTACTATATTATAAATATTTGGATAAGTGGTCGTTGCTTGCCGTCCATCAGATGTCCCCCAATAATCTATAAATAATTCTCTACCAATCATACGACCTTGAAGTAAGATATAATTACCTGTGTCATTTATAAAACGTAAATCAGGCCAAGGAGAATAAATAGTAGCGTCAGTACCAGCTGGTTCATAATATGACACCCTATAAAAATGATTGCGTCTTTCTGTAATAGGTAGGCCAGCAGACAATGCTCCTCGAAAGACAGTTGTACCAATCTGACAAAGACCACCACCAAATTCTGGCACAGTTTCACCACCCTTGATAACTAATTCTTGTAGATAACCTTGCTCACCAGTAATATTTCCCAAAGTTTGCATCAAAGAAAACTCTTCGTCAGGAGCAATAAGTACTCCAGTCAAGGTATCAGAACCAACTCCAATATTATGTATTCTATTGTAAGGGCTGCCGGAATAATCAGAGCGACCAGTACCTAATAATTCAACAATACCCAAATCGTTGACTTCTTTATTTAATATTTTTGGTTGTTCAATACTTGTTAAGATCTCTATTTCCAGTTCGCCTGACTTATTGATAATAGATTCCAGGGCTAAAACAGTCTGTGGCCAATCAATATATATACCCTCATGTCCATTCAAAAACTCAGTTACTCTACCGTCTTCTAGCTGAAACTTTGCATCTTGAACCGGTATCTCTATTTGATCTAATATTGTTTGTTCAGTTAGATACTGCTTCATCAATTCCTGGTCAATACCAATATATGCTTCACCTAGATCTGTTTTTATTTTGAGCCAATTTTTCCAGTCTTCTATAACTACAAACCAATCTTGTTGCTCGTAAACCAGATACAAAGAACCGCGTTGAGTCATAGCTAATATTTCGTCTTGCAAAGATTCTATTATTCTCTGTGTTACCTCAGGATAATCTTCTATCACCTCAAGATCAATCTCGGCTGTTTGTAGAGTTTTGATTTGTTTTTCGGTTTGATCAAGTGCCAATTTAAAATCAAAAGTTTTACCTGTTTGGCTAGCTGTAATACTAATACTTTCTTCTTCAAAAATAAAAGATGCTTCTTGTTTGTCTGGTAAAGCATCAATAAAAAATTGTTGCAAAATATCTAAATGCTGTTTACGGTCCCATGAATACAAAATAGGAAATTCTTCACCAGTGATCAAAACATTTAACTTTGCAAATAAACCACTTAAAGATTGACTCTGCTGAATAATCATAGCTGATTCCAAGCTCTTATCTATCTCCCAATCAATCAAAGAATAAAAACTTTCAGTAGATTCTAATGAGATAATAGTAGGATTGATTGTTTCTGTTTTATTTTGACCATTATAAACAAAACCCTGTTCTTGTAAAAGATCAATTTGTTCTTGTATTTTTGTCCGAGTTTGTTCTATTGTTAAATTAGAAATATCAATACCAGCTATAGTAATGCCTTGTAAAAATACATTGGCATATTTATTATTGATATAAGCATTGGCTGATAAAATACTGCCAAACACAATAAACAAAACAAGCACGATGATCAAAGACCATCTTGCAAGTAATGAAGATTTTATATATGAGAAAATTTTTGGCATCTTAATTTTATTCTTCTTTATCCAACAATGTATTAAGAGTGTCTTTTTGACTATCAGTCGTGCTCTTTAGCTGCTGATAATCAACAGCTAAATAAATTGGTTTATCATGATCAGTATATTGTTCCAATAATTTTTCAGACAAAGCAATCTCTGACCCTGATTCTGTTTTGAATACAAGCTGTCCATCTGACTGACGATCAAAAGATAGTTTTAAATTTTTTATCAACATTAGTATTCTGTTTTATTTTCTTCAAAAGAAGCTTCTTTTGAAGCTGAAACATCTGGTCTAGGAGATACTGGCGGTATATCAGTATCAGCTACTGGTTGAGAAGCAGATTGAGCTGGCTCTGGAGCTGGCATTTCTTTTGTATCTTTTTTGGATATAATAGATCCAAAAATAGTCATCAAAATAATCAATTCAATATAGCCAATCCACATTTCCCATTGACCAAAAAATTCTGCATGAGTGCCAACTGGAAATAATGACACTGTAATAATAGCATCCAAAATAATACCAATAATCAACACAAAAATACCAAGTATCAAGCCTTCTTTGGCACTAGCTGCCACTTTGCCAAAATACATCTTAGCAATAATCCAAATCCATAAAATCAAAAGTATATAATGAATAATATATTGCCACATCATATTGGCTCCGTCTTTGAAAGGTGGCAAAAATATGATAATGCTCCAAGTAACAAAAATAAGCACCCATAAAAGTATGCCTCCTATGGCTGCTTTTTTAAAATCTTTTAACATAGATTTTTAGTTAATTCTTATCTTTGACCGTTATATTAATGTCTTTTTTTAGAATTTTGGGCAAAATAACTTTCAAAATACCATTTTTGATAGTAGCTTCAATCTTATCTTCTTCAACATCAACAGGCAAAATAATAGATCGAGAAAAACCACCCCAATAACATTCTTGATAAAAATAATCACCGTCTTCAATAGTCAGGTCTTTTTTACGCTGACCCCTGATAGTAATCATATCGTTATCAAAAGTAATATCTATATCATTAGGCTCAACACCAGCTACAGTAGACTTTATAACAATATGATGTTTGTCTTGATAAACATCAACAGCTAATTGACCTTCTTCAGCAAATTCGTCATCTTCTCCTATATCTTCCCAAGTATCAGCTTCCTCTATACCGTGAATTTTGTCAATTTTTTCTTTTGTTTCTTTTTTGGTGTTTCCTTTGTTTTTCTTTTTTGGCATTTTCTTTATTTTTAGTATTAAAAATACACCTATATTATAGAATTTTGTAGCTTTTTTGTAAAGAAAAATTAATCTCTTGACAGATATTACTAATATGCTAAGGTATTTGCAGATCATTCAATCAAAAGGTGTTCGAAAAGGCTCCGGAGAATCGGAGGACATACTGTATGGGTGCGATCCCAAAGTTGGCTAGTAGATGCCGTAAAGAAATGTCAGTGAAGTAACTGGTAAGGGGTAGGCATACCTTGTTGGCGGAGGCATCCGTCATCAAACTTACCGGCCAAAAAAGACTGGCTCGTCCATGGTTCTGGACTAAAAAGTGGCTACGAACAGACTGACCTAACTCTGGTTTTTACCTTTTCTACGCCAAAACCCCTTGTCACATGACGAGGGGTTTTTCTTTTTCTTTAAAAATTAAAAAACCCCAGCAAGTAAACTTGCTGAGGTTGTAAATATTGACGAGGAAACTACTCCTCGTCGTTGTTGTTGTTAGTCGGCTCGACAACAGTTTTGGCACCAGTATTCTGTGCCTGGATCAAGCCCTGAACAAGACTACTGCTACCAAGAACGGCAGCTGCACCTTCCAGTCCAGCACCATTACCAGCGACGTTGACGTAAGGTACCTTGACGATGTCCGAGTTTTCGACTGCGGCATCCAGAGCCTTCTGCAACATCTCGAGTTGCATTACTCTGTCCTGTCCCAGAACTGCGACCTGAGCCTTCTGGCCCTTGGCCACCTCGATCAGACGAAGCTTTTCGCCTTCACCGAGTTTTTGGAGCTCCAGTTTGTGCTGATCAGCAATGTCCACAGCAATCTGGGACGCTACAAGATCAGCCTGCTTGTCGGCACGAGCCTGAGACTCCTTGACCAGCTTACGCTCGTCCTGAGCCTTTGTCTCTTTCCTATAAGCAGCAATCAGCTGATCAGCCAACTGAGCACGCAGACGAGCTAGCATGAGCTCGGGAGGAATAACCGGTTCGGCCAGTCGGACCTCTTTCAAGGTAACATAGGCTTTCAGAGACTCAGGACCAAGAACGCCCTCAATCTCATCTTCCAGCTCAGCCCTTCTCTCGATCAGATCCAGGACCCGAGTACCGAGAACCATGGCCTTTTCTTCAGCGCTCATACTATCAGCAGAAGCAACCGCAGAAGTGCCCTGTCCGGCAATCTTGACTGCCCGACCGATCACAGTCCGTACCACCGACCGAGCAGCTGGAGTAACGATCTTGTTCTCCGCTTCCTCGACGCCGCCGACCGAAGCCACTACATAGGGTGCCATCTCAGGAACGATCTGCATCAGGATACGCATTTCCTGAGGCACAACCCAACCCTCGACACGACAACTAATAGCACCATCAGCAGCATTTTCCGGAATCGCAATAAATTTCGTATCGGATTCCTGGGTAATGTTACCTTCCTGGTCAACATCCAGGGTAATGGTACGTCTGTCGTAGCCACCCTTGTAGGCCCAAGTCTCAACTCGCGTCGAAATCAGGGTCGACTTGTAAGCCATCTCGTTGAGATAGTACTTGCCAGGGTAGAGCGGCTCAGCCCAAACACCCTTACAGCCTCTAGGAACCAGAGGTACTGCCAGGTTGCTCTCGGAAGTCACTTCAATCGGCGAACACTCCTCGTTTTCCTGAACGTTGGACTTGATGACCGCCACATAACCCTCAGGAACATCCAGAGCATTACCGAGACTGACATCAAAGAGATAACGATTGAGACGATACTTACCAGGCTTGAGCACGGTCAACTGCGGACCCTTTTGCCCACGGGGCTCCTTGGTCTTTTTGTCGCCACCACCCATGAAATAGATGGCGTTGCTCATCAAGTCTGATTCGTCTTCAGGCCAGGCATTGGCTAGATACTGTTCGGTACCCAACGGTCGGCCATCACGAGCGGTGAGAAGACCGTACTTGTTTTCCGGAATTTCCACCACAGCCAACTGGTCAATGTCATAGATCACCCGGATGAAAAATTTGAAATAAAATCCCGGGCCAAGAATATCGGCCTGAGGACCCTTTTCACCCGGCATGGCAATAACTCGACCATCCGGTAAGCTTTTGCCGTAGATACGCTTGAGGTGTCCGACTTTGTCGGAATCGACGATGACAATACTGGTCGAAACCAGTACAACTATCGCAGTAACGACGCATACGGCCGTTACGATAGTACGAAGCCATCTCATGCTCTTGTTGCTGTAACGAGGAATTTCACGACGTGTCCTCTCCCACTGAGTCTCGGCTTCATAGCCTTCTCCAGTAGGACTCGGAGGATCATAATCTATTCCATGTTCACGAGTTTTGGTATCCTTGATGAACCTCGGGACAACAAAGGCCGCGATGAGCAACAGGACAAACAGAAGGATTAAAAACATGTTTAATCTCCCTTTCAGGTGGTTTGCAAAACGATTGGATTCAGTGATTGGTTATGGGTATAAACTAACAACTTGTCGAAGAACGCAAAACAGCTTATATTAGCACATATCTTATTTTTTGTCAAGGGGTAACAAAAACCCTGCCTTTGACTTTTTTATGCTTTTCAGGTATAAATACATGTGTTTTATTGAGCCGGAGTGGTGAAATTGGTACCTGCCTGCCGGCAGGCAGGGACACGCAGCGTGTCTTTGCTAAAAATAAACAAATATTCTTTAAAAGCAGGGTTTTATAAAACTTGCCGGAGTGGTGAAATTGGTAGACACGCTTGGTTTAGGACCAAGTGCCTTCGGGCGTGGAGGTTCAAGTCCTCTCTCCGGTACCATAACAAAAACAAAATGGGTATATTTCTATTTATAATATTTTTCATAATTATCCTGACTTTCTTTTACTCAGTGATTCGAGCTATTGGTTGGGTACCAACTCGTGGTCAAGATATAGGGCGTTTTTTAAAAAACGCCAATATCAAGGCAGGCGATAAAATGTATGATTTGGGCTGTGGTGACGGACGTCTGACATTTGCTGCTGCCAAGGCTGGAGCCAAAGCAACTGGTTTTGAAGTTTCATTATTTCCTTATATACTAGCCAAAATTGGATATTTATGGCAGCCAAACAAAAAAAATATCAAAATAAGATTCAAAGACTTTTGGTGGCATGATCTATCTGACGCTGATATAGTATATTTTTTCTTGATTCCTAGAATTTATAAAAAACTAAAAAATAAATTGGAAAAAGAATTAAAACCAGGTGCTCGTGTCATAGCCTATGTCTGGCCAATCGAAGGTTGGGTGTCAGATATAGTAGACAAACCAGACAAGCAAAATGCCATGTATGTTTATACAATAAAATAAACGCGGGGGCGTAGCTCAGTTGGTTAGAGCGCTACATTGACATTGTAGAGGTCACTGGTTCAACTCCAGTCGTTCCCACCATTCCGCCTAAGGGCGGATTTTTGTTTGACAATATTTTTTGCTGGTACTAAAATATGTGATGGATACTTTAGATCTTTTCTCAAACCAAAGGAGCAAAAATGCACAACCCTATAGTCACACCCAACACAGAGCTGTTTGCTCCTTTCAAAGGCAAACAACTAGAGCTTCGTAATCTGTCACAAAACCGTCTCTTGCGAGGCCAGATTGCTGAAGTCGAGATTACCGACGAACAGATCAGGGTTTATTTTGACTGGCTAGCCAAAAATCGTGGTGGAGCATCCCAACGCTATAGTCATGGTTGGGAAACCAGCGACGAGCTACAACTGGTCATTGACCTAGGCAGGGCTACTTGCAAACAAGTCAGCCAACACGTTTTTATCAATGACCCAGCCACTTGCGACACCATTGTCTTTGTCGGCACAGAACACGGCAACATCGACCCTCGTGTCGAAGGATTACTCTAACAAAACCCATTCTAATTCAGAATGGGTTTCTTTTTTTTCTTCAAAAAATAGACTAAAACTAGCACAAATACACCAGCCAATATAGATACTAATATTTTCTTGATATTAGATTGTCTGTCTTGTCCAAAAATTTTATTAGAACTAGTACTAATATCTGTATCACTTTGGTGTTCAATATTTGACCCCTCTTCTTTAGTACCCAAGACTTCTTGCGATACCCAAATATCTGAAATTGCTAGAGGCGATAATTTGAAACCACTATCGGTTTCTGACAAAATCCCGCTAGCAATTATCTCACTGCCCTTTTTTATATTTAGATCTTTGAGAGAATCTTTACTATAAACCCTAACCTGCCAATCTTCGTCTATATCACTAGCCAGATAAACACTCTTGCCAGATTTTTTGACTACCATACCTTTGACTTTTAATAGGTTACCCAAAAAATCTTCTTCGACATCTTGAGCTTCTGTGATTTCTGGTTCTATTAATTTTAATTCTAAATTATTTACAAAAATATTATCTTGATTTTTTATTTTGACTCGAGGCAAGCCACCTGTTTTGGAAATTTTGCCAACTACTTCTAGATAATCCCCTTGTTTGATTTCTGGCCAAGTCTTTTGATGAGAATATACTTCCAAAATATTATCATAATAAAAATCTTCGCCAATTTTTTCTACCAAATACAAACTACGTTTAGTTTTATCTACATCATGCAAAGCAATGCCGTGGATAATTACTTGATCGTTCTTAGAAAAATTTTCCAAATCACTAATATTATAAATAATTGCCTGAACTTCGATAAAAATATTGGTTTCTGCTGGAGTTTGGGTATCACTAACAAACCATTCTTGGTTTAAAAAATCCCAAGCCTGTGATTGTCCTTCTTTTATTCCCTGATATTCTATCTCTTGCCATACTTCACCCAAAGGCGTCAGTAGCCTGACACTATCTTCTGAATTATTTAAAGTAATTTTGCTTTGTTCTCTAGGAATTAACAAAAAGCTATTAGCTAATATAATAAGCTCTTCTTGTATAATATATGGTTTACTACCGCCGTCCTGATCATCTACCTGCCAACCCAATAGATTTATGTCCTGATTAGAATTATTATATAATTCAATCCATTCATGGTCATCACTGCCTTCTGGATTAGGGATAAACTCTGAAATTATCAGATCATATAGTTCAAAATCTATGGGCTGAATATTATCTAGTTTAATATCAAGTATTTCCTCTTCAATTTCTAGCACTAAAGTAACTTCGTGACTAAGATCTTCTAAATCAGTAACTATAAGTTTGACCAAATAACTGCCAGCTGCCTCATAAACATGGTTTTCTATCTCTTCATCACCTGTTGTATCATCGCCAAAATCCCAAAGATACTCCAGATTACCCTCTTCTGGATCTTCAGATAATTCTGCTGACAAAATTATTTCTTGACCTGCTTTATTATCAGTAGACTCTATAGAAATTTTAGCCACAGGTGGCTGATTGGCCACAAAGATATTACCTTGTCCTGGGGTGGGCTCTATGGTCCATTGCCAAGCATCACCAAGCCTGGCAAAACTTTTATCTTCTTGGGCTGTGTCTTGATAAATCACAGATTCTAATAATTCTCCGTCGGGATTATATAGATTTACACTATCTCCTCCTGTGTTGTTCAGAGAAATTCCAGTAGTATTTTTGTCTAATACCAAATATTGTCCACCAGATAAGACATGTTCATCCAGAGTAAAGATACGAGCTGAATTATCCTGCAGTTTAAAGCCTACTAGATCCACTGGATTATTGCCTGAGTTGTATATCTCTATCCATTCATTGTCATCACGACCAGCTGGATTTGGTAAAAATTCATTGATAATAATAAAATCCCAAAAATTTACTGGCGGCGGAGGTGGCGGATCTTCTTCAATAGGATCTTCCGGTGGATCATCTTCGGGTGGATCTTCTTGAGGCAAGCTATTGGCTTGACCCGGGGTACCACCTTGTACATAACTTTCGCGCCAAATATTTTCCCATTCTAATGTAAAACCATTACCATCTGCTCCAAAACTAGAATCATAGTTTGTTGATACTGGATAATTATCTCCTCCATCAAAACTCAATGACAAAGTGGAGCTAGAATTAGATAGACTCATGACTGTATCAAAGATAATCCCAGAATAATCTGGATAGTCTACTAAAAATTGTTCAGCATCATCAGCTAACACAAAATATTCTTGTGTTTGGATAGTAGTTGTGCCTTGAAATAAATTTAAAGTATGATTAGATCCATCGTTGAAGCGCCAAGTGTCTCCACCTGAACCAGTCAATACTTCGATACTAGAAGTAGAAACATTAAAAACCTCAACCCACTCATGATTATTATCACCGCCTGGCAAGTCATACATAATTTCTGAAAATATCAGATCAGTTTCTGATGCATAAGCTGGTCCGGCAATTAAAAATAAAAAAATAAAAATCGCTTTCTTCATATTTTTAAAATTATTAATTCAATCAAGATCTGGAGATACAGGCAAACTCCAGATCTTAAGTCAAAACAACAATTATGCCTCGTCTTCAATCTGAATTTCTTCTACATCTATTTCTTCTTTGGCGGTTTCATCACCTGTTACGGCTTTTTTATTGGAGCCACCTAGCATAATCAGATCAGAAGCAACAATTTCAGTCATATATCGTTTATTCTTGTTTTTGTCTTCCCATGATCTATTTTGAATACGGCCTTCCAAAAAAATCTTTGAACCTTTTTTGAGGTAAGCGGTAATAATCTCAGCCAATTTTCCCCAAGCAACTATTCGGTGAAAATCAGCTCGGCTCTTTTTTTCTTTGGTTTTGGCATCTCGCCAAGCATAATTTGTAGCTATACTAAATAAAGCTACACTTTGACCAGAGGCTAATGTTCTAGATTCTGGATCTTTGGCTAAGTTGCCAATTAGACTTACTTTGTTCAAGTCCATAACGCTTTTCTTTCCTATTCCGCATAGCGGAATTAGTTAATTAACCTTGACAAAATACTTTTTTTGTAGTATTATTTCTACTGAGACTAACCTAGTTAGCTCTCAAAATCGCTTTTCTTCGCAAAAACCCACCTTTATGGCGGGTTTTTGCTTTGATATATTATTTTGTCGCTTCCATATTAGCACTTGCAAAATCATTGTCAAGTAAATTGACATTTTATACAAAATATATTAAAAGTATATGAGTGCTTGCACATTTACATGGAATTAATAAAACCAACCAAGGAGGTCTCATGCCTTTTTATCTAGATCGTATGCCAGCTCTGCTGGACAAAGCTGATCAAATCCTCAATCACTTTCTCAATCTACCGCGAGAAATCACTGGTGAAAAAACTGGTGGTTACCTGACCATGCGCGATAGTGGCAACGGTCAAATAATCCTCTGTGTTCCTTTGGGTCACATCCCCTCTGACAAGGTTCATAAATACGCCATGCTTTCTCAGGAAAAGGCTTGGCGACTTTGGGAAAAACATTCTCAAAGGGGAGATAAACTCAGTTGGCAATCCCGTGATCCGGAACTTTGTGCCTACGGCTTCCAAAGTATAGGCAAGGACAACTGGGGTCTGTGGGGTGGTGCTATACACGCCGGTCCCTTTATCCTGTCTTTTTCTGGCTTACCGGAAATGGGTGATGAAGCTCTAGTCTTGGTTCTAGCCGTATTGGCTGACTTCATCACCCTGAAAAAGGCTTGGGAAATGGCTACTATCTCCAACAACCGGGTATTTGATCCGCTCTTTAATCTGGCTACTACCTAAAACAAAACCCTGTACCGTTTCTGGTACAGGGTTCTTTTTTTATTTAAAATATTTTTAATTTCTGACTTTCATAGCTGCTTCTATTCTTTGAATAGCTACTATAAAAGCTGCAGTACGTAAATCCGTTTTTAATTCTTTGGATTTTTGCCAAATAGACTGCCAAGCAGGAATCATTTTTTCAGATAATTCTTTGTCTACTTCATCTTCAGTCCAATAATTATTAGAAATATTTTGTAGCCATTCAAAATATGAAACAGTCACTCCTCCAGCATTGGCTAAGACATCAGGAATTACTATAATATTATTTTTGTATAATATTTCGTCAGCTTCTGGAGTAGTTGGACCATTGGCTAATTCTAAAATAACCTTAGCTTTGATATCATCAACATTGTCACGAGTGATTTGATTTTCCAAAGCAGCTGGTATCAGTACATCGACGTCTAGAGCAAAAAATTCTTCTGCTTTTATTTTTTTGGCACCCTTAAAACTAATAATACTCTTCTTGATTTTTTTGTGTTCTATAATCTTTGGAATATTAAAGCCGCGAGAATTATAAATTATACCTTTGGAGTCAGCTAAGGCCACTATTTTGGTACCAGCTTCATACAAAAGTTCGGCCGCTATACTACCAGCATTACCAAAACCTTGAATAGCAACTTTGGTTTTTTTGATATCTAGTTTTAATTCTTTAAGAGCTTCTAATAAAATATAATATCCACCCTTGGCAGTAGCAGAACCTCTACCAAGTGAACCACCGTAGTCTAGTGGCTTGCCAGTTACTACCCCCAAACTTGATTTGCCTTCTAGCTGAGAAAATTCATCGGCCATCCAAGCCATAATTTGCGGATTGGTATAGACGTCTGGGGCAGGAATATCTTTGTCAGGACCAATTACCTGACGAAATGCTCTGACCCAAGCTCGAGATATTTTTTCAATCTCTGTTTGAGATAATTTTTTGGTGTCAACAATGACACCACCTTTGCCACCGCCTAGTGGTAGGTCTACAACTGCAGTTTTTATAGCCATCCAAAAACTCAAGGCTTTGACTTCGTCCAGATCCACTTGAGGATGAAAACGAATACCGCCTTTGTAGGGACCACGAGCACTGTTGTACTGTACTCGATAGCTCTGAAAAACTTGCTGAGTACCATCATCCATCTGGATTGGAAGTGAGGCCATAACCACTTTTTCAGGCGAGCTTAATCTAGCTAAGATTTTTTCATCTAAGTTGATAAGCTTGGCAGCTTTTTCCAACTGCCGCATGGCATTGTCATATGCGTTCATAATATTATTACTTCTTTATTTTATTATTTCTTTGGAGTCCAATCAGGACCAACCCCAGCACTACCCTGTAAATATCGATAAGCTTGTAAGGCAGCCTTTGAGCCTTCACCAGCAGAAATAACCGCTTGCTTATAAGTAATGTCAGAAATATCTCCAGCCGCAAATACACCCGGGACATTGGTCTGACAATCTTTAGAGATCTTTATTTCATGACGATCAGTCACCTCTATCAATGGTTGTAGCCAATCAGTCTTGGCTACGTGACCAATTTCAATAAAAATACCATCTACTTCGATATCTTCTTTTTTGCCATCTAAAGTTTCATAAGATAGACCCTCTACCCTATCTTTTCCTTTGATAGCTGTGGTATTAGCATTATAAATAATTTCAATATTTTTGGCAGCTTTGACCTGATCTACCAAGACTTGCTCACCACGGAAAGTATCACGACGATGAATCAAATAAACTTGTTTGGCGATCCTACTCATATATTCAGCAGCATCCAAAGCTGAATTACCACCACCAACTACAGCTACACTTTTGTCTTTATAAAGTGGTCCGTCACAGGTGGCACAATAAGTCACACCTTTACCAGTCAGCTCTGCTTCACCTGGTACATCTAGATTACGTGGAGTCAGACCAAAGGCCAAAATTACCACACGAGCACTGATTTCTTTGTCTACGGTTTTGACAATAAAGCCGTCCCCGTCTTTTTGTAAATCTTTTACTTCAGAAAATAAAAATTCTGTACCAGTCTTGGCTGCCTGAGCTTGCATTTTTTGACCAAGATCCATACCGGTTATAGATTCAAAACCAGGATAATTTTCTATATCATCAGTCAAGGCCATCTGACCACCAACATCTTTGGAAATTACCAAAGTTTTCATTGAACGACGAGTAGTATAGATGGCTGCAGTCAATCCAGACGGACCAGCTCCAACAATTACTACATCATATTTTGTATCTGCCATAAATTTTATGCTAAGTGTTTATTAATTTTAGCAACCAAGTCATCTTTGTTTTGCATACCAACCATGTCCTCTACTACTTCACCATCTTTGAAGATTTTTAAAGTAGGAATGCTCATTACTTTCCATTCTTGTGCCTTTGTTTGGTTTTCGTCGACATTTAATTTACCAATTTTTACTTTGTCATTATCTTTTAGTTCTTCAAAAACATTATCAATAATTGGTCCTTGCATTTTACAAGGTCCACACCATGGTGCCCAAAAATCTACCAATACTACTCCTTTGAATTCTTTGATTTCTTGATCAAAATTTTGATCTGTTAGTTCTAAAGCCATATTGTTTTTTTAATTTTTAATTATTATTTAAGTTGTGTGAAATAATACGCTTATTAATTTTTCTAGTTCTTCTCGTTTGATAATTTTCTTCTTATCATAACACCCACTAAGCTTATCGTTTACTAATAAACGAGTCAAACTATCTAGTGAGGCTCGAGAAGCCATTACTACGCGAATAATTTCCTCAATATCTCGTTTATCATTATACATCTTTTCTATGGATCTGACTTGTCCTTCGATACGATGTATATGATTAATTATTTTTGTTGGATTACATTGCTTTTTCATAATATATACCCTATGGGGGTATAGTACTATAAATAAAAAACCCTGTCAATCCCGCATACTGCGTGACTAACAGGGGTACTTTTATGATTCTAGTGTCTCTAGAGCTGCTTGGCCGCAAATCTCAAAAACAGATTTTTGCTCTTGGCACAGACAGTTCCATTTCTTGGAACCAGTTAATTTCTGAACCATAGACATGATGACACCCAGAAGTTTGAGACGATTACCACTCGCTTGTTTACCAATATCATCACCCTCAGCGTCGTGTTCGCTCAAGGCCATGTTGGTAACCAAACAAATCGGTAGATAATGCAAACTCAATTCAGTGGCCAGTTCTACTTCAGGTATAAAGGTGTTCATACTGAAAAGATCAGCACCCATACTTTTGAGCATGGTCACTTCAGCGCCTGTTTCATAGCGTGGACCACCAGTAAAGTTGGCTACAACACCGCCGCTCCATACCCGGCTATGACCATTGTCATACAACAAATGTCGCAAATGGTCACAAAACCTAGGCAAGCGATGAAAGGCTGTGGAATGAACAAACTCTTCAGAAGCAAAGGTGGCTGAACTACCTATAAAACTGACAAAATCATGAGGTGTGATCAAAGATCCGACCTGGATAGGCAAAAGGCCTGAACTGACTCCACCGACTGCTGAGCTACCAATCACAAAGTCTACTCCGAGCTCTTGGCTTAAAGCATACATTATGATTCGTGGGTCTAACTGGTGTGGTAGAGAAAACATTTCTTGATCGCCATATATATTACTATTATGACGATTAAACACGAAAAACTGATTATCCCCCAAGACGATGTGCTGCCAATGGGCTTGACCCCAGGGTGTATCTACAAAACTATCGTCTTGAGAAGAAATGTTTGTTTGAAAACGATCAGAACCAGCCTGCAGTTCTTCATAATCATCAAACAAATCTTTCATTCCCGTACCCAAAATAAGCCCAATTTTTAAACCCATACTTTTCTCCTTGCATTTGAGTTTGATATCAAAGAACAGAATATTATAATTTAAGCCTATTCATTATATATGTCAAGATATTGAAATAAACCCCGCAATTCTGTGGGGTACTCAATTTTGTAACCACTCGTTATGCTCGTGGACAAAGTTGGCAAAGAAAAAACCCCCAACCAAATTAGGTCAGGGGTTCCCATCCTTCAGAGAGCGTCGTCAGTGATGCGGGCTAGGAAATGGGTAGGAGTCAAGGGTGAGGTTAGGTCGCCGACATTCATTCGGACGCGATATAGCCAGTTTTTCTCCTTGGCAGGATATCCCGTGTACTTTGGGACTTTTGTTTTTTTTAAGACCTACCGGTTCCTGGTGCTGCTTTTAGCGCAGACTTTAAACCAAGTATTTCCCCTTGACTCCAAATTTGAAAATATGATGAACGGTTGATAATGTATACTAGCATATATAAATAATATTGTCAAGTCTTACAAATATCCCCATTTTATAAACAAAATAGCTATATTACAGTAGAAATAAATATTTTAGGCTAATTTTAGCTAAAAACATCAAAAATATTGTATTTTAATGGTTTTGTGTGTTTTCTATCCTTGACAGAATACCTAAAGTATGCTATACTACTATATTGCTCATAAGATCAAAATTTCTAGTTTCCGTTCTTTTTCGGGGGATAATTACAATGTTGTATGAGGATGATTATAGTGCCTCTGCTCATGACCTGGACTGTGGGTTTGTATTCACAGACACTGATAAAGCTGTGCCTGTCAGCGCCTACTCCCGTGAACAGTACAAGCGTTGCTTGAACTGCAAATTCCGTGAGTGTTGGTACGCAGGCAATATCTGCCGCAAGGGCCCCGACGGCGTCAAATGCCTACTTGGTCAGAAAGACCACTCCGAGCCAAAAGAATAACAGGGCTAAACACCCCTCACAAGACCCCGCGATAATATCAAAGGGTCTTTTTTTATTTACTAAAAAACAACCTCGAAGGTTGAGTCTATTTTTAAGCTAATTCTAGCTAAATATTAAACAAATTACATAAAACAACCCGTCGGGTTGTTTTTATTTTTTGGTGTCCTCGAGAGGGATCGAACCTCTATCTAGGCCTTAGGAGGGCCCCGTTCTATCCATTGAACTACAAGGACGGGCGATTAAAAAGCCCAAAAATAGGCCTTAAATTTTTGGCTAATTTTATACTATTTTTGCTAAAATAAAATATAAATTAGAGTCGTTAAATATTATTTTAAGAATAGATTAGTCAACAAGCCTTGGCTGTTTTCAAGATAAGCTAGTACACCAAAAATAACTAAAATAATCAAAGCAAATACCAAACTAGTTGAAATGTCTTTTTTAAGATTTTTAATTTCTTCCATAAAATTGTCTTAAATAATTACTAAATCTAATCTTAATACAAAATTATATAAAAGTCTATAATTATGCCCAATTTATACCCAAAAAATTTTTGACTTTTCAAGGTATTTACATTAAGATTTATCTACAATATAATAAAATTAAGCTTTAAAAATTGAGATAATTCTATGTTTGCAAAAAATCAACCAACAACTAGCCAAAAAAGTATTGAAACTATCATTGGTCCATCAGTTAAGGTGGAAGGAAATTTTAAGGGCGAAGGAGACTTGGTTATTGAAGGCATCTTGGTTGGTGATCTTCAAACCAAAAACAACCTCAAAGTCGGACAAAATGCTATAGTTGATGCCAACATCAAAGCTAATAATGCTTTTATATCTGGTAAAATCAAGGGTAACATTATAGTCAAGGGTAAAATAGAAATTACTGGCACTGCTGTAATTCTGGGAGACATCAAAGCTCAAATCATTTCTATAGAAAGTGGAGCTTTGATACATGGTAAACTAAATATGCCTGTAGAAAATTTTTCTACAGACCAAGAGTTCACCATGTCAGATGAAATTACAGAAGAAGATGAGTCAGAAGAAGACAAATCAGATAATCAAGACAAAGAATAAAAATTATCACGTCATATGTATTTATATATCTATGACTCTTTCCTTAATGACAAAAAATATTCTGACCTCTTAATCAAAATAGAAAAGAGGATTACTGATTTGGGTATCAAGGGACGCATTACTCGCTTGTCGGTACTCAAAAACATGAAAGAACTAATTACCGACGGAGTAAAGGAAGGGGTTCAGACAGTTGTCGCTATCGGCAACAATCAAACTTTTGCTAAAGTCATAAACATTGTGGCTGATCTTGATATTACCCTAGGTCTAATACCAGTTGATAACACTAGCTCCATTGCTCAGACTCTTGGTATACCACCAAAGGTACTGGCTTGTGATGTTTTAGCTTCTAGAATTATAAAAAAAATAGACTTAGGAAAAATTAATAATCATTATTTCATAAATAACGCAGAAATAACCAATGGTGATATTGTTATAGAATACAATGACTACAAAGTACGCCCAACCACATTGCAAAACAAAATTACTTTATACAACCTTGGAACAGACAAGCTTGTAGCTGGTAAATCACACCCTATAGATGGAATCCTAGAGGCTGTAATTACCCCTATAAAATCAGGCCTTTTTGGCAAGAAAACTATTACTGGTACTGTTTTACCTTTTACTAAAATAAAAATCGGATCAGCTGCCGAAGATCAAGTTTCAATTATTACAGACGAACAAGTTATTATGAAAACCCCAGCAGAAATCACAGTGGTCCCACAAAAACTAAAAATAATTGTCGGACCAGACAGATTATTTGAATAAAAATTGTATACACTATAAAAAAACAACCTAGTATTTAGCCAGGTTGTTTTTAAAATAAAATTATTTTTTATTACTTGTCGATAACTTCTACTTTTTTATCTATAACTTCTATTCCTGGTTTTTTCTTTTTGTTTAAAACAATATATTGTTGAGCTACTGAGAATAAAGTAGTAAGCAACCAATAAAGTGTCAAACCAGCTGGAAATCTAGAACCAATAAAAACTGTAAACAGTGGCATAAAGTACAACATGTTGTTTGTCATGGCGCTAGCCGCACCTCCTGTCTTGGCACCAGCTTTCTTTTTGGCTGCCAACATCTTTAATTGCCAAAACTGAGCTGCACCAGCCAACAAGGCTAAAGCCCAACTCCTTTCGGATAGATCAAAAAATCCAAAAGCTATTACATCTAGAGTTCCTGGGTTGGCCACAAAACTATACAAAGCACCCATACTATCATCTTTGGTCAAACCATCAAAAAAGACTCGATAGATGGCAAATAAAAACGGCAACTGAACTAGCATTGGTAAACAAGAAGAAAAGGGGTTGATCTTTTTTTCTTTGTAAAGTGCCATAATCTCTGGTCCCATTTTTTGTTGGTCGCCCTTGTATTTTTCTTTGATCTTTTCTATCTCTGGCTGGATAGTCTGCATCTCTTTTTGAGATTTTATAGATTTTTTGGATAGAGGATAAAGAATAAAACGAATCACTAAAGTCAAAATAATAATAGCTACTCCTAAATCATTACCAGGAATAACATTATAAAGCCAAACTAAAAAATTGAAGATTGGTTGATAGAAGACTACAAAAAAGAAATTCATATTTATATTTATTTTAATTATTTAATAGGGTCGTGACCACCATGATTAAAAGGATTACAGCGAAATATACGCCAAATTCCCAAAACCAAACCTTTATATGGTCCATGTTTTTTTATGGATTGCCAAGTATAAGTAGAACAAGTTGGATAAAAACGACAATAACCGTGTGGCCAATAGGCTTTTAGCCAACCATGATCAGGTGATATTGTTTTTTGATAAAATAAAATTAATCTCAAAAATATATCAGAAAATACATTATTTATAAATTTGATTACAAACATTTTATTTTTTTCAAAGCAAATTCTAATTGTTTGGCGGTCGTTGCAGCGTCAAGATCTAAAGCCTTTTTTTTGGCTATAATTAGCAAAAAATATCCTTTTTTAATGTCTTTTAATTTATTATGCATTGCCTCGCGCATTTGCCTTTTAAGCTTGTTGCGTACCACTGCTCGCTTATCTACTTTGGTAGAAACTACAAAACCTATTTTCAAGTCTTGATTAGATTGTTTTTGATATTTAACAATAAATTCAGGTAAAAAAAAGGTTTGACCTATTTTGGCTAACCTTTTAATATCTTTATCTTTATGTAAACGAAATTCTTTAGGCAACATAATGCCTATTTTTAAAGGTTAAACTGCTACTTTAGTTCTTTTTTTAGCACGACGTCGTTTAATAACGTTGCGGCCACCTGGACTAGACATTCTAGCCCTAAAACCGTGAGTTTTAGCCCTTTTTCTAGTTTTTGGTTGATAAGTTCTTTTTGGCATCTTTTTCTGATTTATAGATAATAATGACCTGCTTAGGATAACACAATCATTATCTTTTAGCAAGGGTATATAAGCTATCCCAAATATAAACAATTTATACACAAAATATCAACTTTTTAGCTATTTTAGTTTATAATGTTTTGTGTTATGATAGAGGAGAAATCAAATAAAAACCTAATAAAAATGGATAATTTGGATAAAATTTGGCAAAATATTTTAGGAGAACTTGAACTCCTTATTAGTAAAGCAAATTTTACTACTTGGTTTAAAAATACGTTTATTGTGGCTATTAGTGATCAAGAAATTGTAATAGGTGTGCCTAGTGCTTTTGCTAAAGTTTGGTTAGAAAGAAAATATCATGACAATATTGTAAAAGCCTTAGAAAAAACCTTATCAAAAAATAATCTACAAGTTATCTACAGGGTTGAAACAAAGGCAAATTTAGCTAATATTAGCAAAGAAACATCAAAAAACGAAGAACAACAAACAGCTCCTGTGAATAACTTAAACACCGAAAAAACACCGAAAACACTCAATCGTTTTGGCTTAAATTCTCAATATACCTTTGACAGTTTTGTGGTTGGCCCAGGCAACGAGTTGGCTCAAGCTGCTGCTCAAGCTGCTGCTCAAAAACCAGGTGCTATCTATAATCCACTCTTTATTTATGGGGGTGTAGGCCTTGGTAAAACTCACCTTGTCCAGGCTGTGGGCAACTATATCTTAGCTAAAGACCCTAGTAAAAAAATACTCTATATAAATAGTGAAAAATTCACTAACGATTTTATTTTTGCTATAAAAGGCGGAAAAACAGACCAATTTAAAGAAAAATACCGTAGTGTTGATGTTTTATTAATTGATGATATTCAGTTTATTGCCGGAAAAGAACAAACTCAAGAAGAGTTTTTTCATACTTTTAATGCTTTACATCAAAACGACAAACAAATAGTGCTTTCTTCTGATCGCCCACCAAAATCAATCAAAGCTATTGAAGATAGATTAACTTCTCGTTTTCAGTGGGGTATGATTGCTGATATTTCTGCTCCTGATTTTGAAACACGTTTAGCTATTTTGGAAATCAAATGCCAAGAAAAAAAATACAACTTAAATAAAGAAATTCTTGATTATATTGCCAATAATATTCAAGATAATATTCGAGAACTTGAAGGTGCTTTAAATAGAATTATGGCCTTTCATCAACTTAATAATACTCAACCAACCATAGAAAGTGTAAAGGCTATCTTAAGTGGTTTGTCTACTAATATTAAAAAAGCTGGATTAACTAGCAAAAAACTAATGCAGGTTGTAATTGAATTTTTTGATATTTCTCTAGATGATTTATTGGGGGCCAGCCGCAAAAGAGAGTTGGTGGTACCACGTCAAATCACCATGTACCTTATGAGAGAAGAGCTTAAGGCTAGTTTTCCAAATATTGGCCGAGATATTGGTGATCGTGATCACACCACCGCTATGCACGCTTGTATTAAAATAACAAAATTACTTGAAAGCGATAGCAAAATTAAAAATGATATATTAGTTTTACAACAAAAAATCTATGAATAATCTGTGAATAAATTTCTGATAAATCTGTTTATAAAACACTAGTTTATTCACATAAAAAGTAGTTTTTAAAAAATAAGTTTCTAGACTGTGGTTAACTAAGATAATTACACACAAGTTTATAAAATATTATTCACATAAAAAATTCTAGAAAAAATAAATATTCGCGAGGAAATTTTACAAAAACTTCAAATTTATCAACATATCAACAGGGCTTATTACTACTACTGTTTATATATAAATAAGAAACTAATAATAATAATATGAAGATAATTTGTACCCAAGAAAATTTAAATCAAGGACTAAACTTGGTTTCTCATATAGCTAGTAAAAATACAAACCTACCAATTTTAAATAATGTTTTATTAAAAGCCGACAAGCACGGCTTAACACTTATTACCACTGATTTAGAGATTGGTATTAAAGTGTTTGTACGTAGCAAAATAGAAGAAGATGGTGAATTTACAGTAGATGCCAAATTATTTAATAGTTTTGTTGGTTTATTACCAAAAGAAAATATTGAAATAAACCTAGAAGAATCTGAGTTACAAATTAAAACCAAAAAACAAGAAACAAGTATTAAAGGTATTGAAGCAGAGGACTTTCCTCTTATTCCAGAAATTGAACGCCAAAACAAAGTAAATATTTCAGCTATAGACCTTAAAAAAGCTTTAAACCAGGTTTTATTAGCCGCCTCACTTGATACTTCACGAGTTGAGATTAATGCTGTGAATTTTAATTTTAAAAACAGTAGTCTTATATTAGCTGCTACCGATAGTTATCGTTTGGCTGAGCGCAAAATCAAGATAGAAAACAACGAAGAAAGAGATCTTATAATCCCACTTAAGACAGTTCAAGAACTATCTAGAATATTAAATGAAAACAATGGTGATAAACTTGATATTTATTTCAATGAAAATCAAATAATGTTTGTTTTTGAAAATGTAGAATTAATATCCCGAGTTATAGATAGTAAATATCCAGACTATCAACAAATTATTCCTCAAGAGTTTGTAACCAATAGTATTTGTGACAAAAAAGACCTTGTACCTGCTATAAAATCAGTAGCACTATTTTGTAAACAAGGTATAAATGATATTAGACTTAGTGTAGATAATAAAAACCAAGAGCTTATTATTACTACCGCCTCATCTGGCACAGGAAATAGTGTAGCAAAAGTCCCAACCAAGATAACCGGCCAGGACAATGATATTGTTTTTAATTATAGATATTTATTAGATGGTTTAAATAATATGGATGACAACGAGGTTATTATAAAAATTAATAATAATTCTTCACCTGGTCTTATTCAACCTATAAAAAACCAAGATTATATATATTTGGTAATGCCTATTAGGCAATAAATTATTTTTTGCCAAAAATTATACAATTTGCTATAATATCCACACCTTAACATTATATTAAATTAAGGACCGAAAAACACCTCTTGCGCGATAGGGTGTTTTTCTTTTATATTATTCTACTTTTATAACATCTACTGGACAGAGGTCTTCAGCGTTTTTAGCATCAGCTAATTCGTCGTCGCCTACTTCTGATTTTTTGAGGTCTACTTTATTGGTATCACCCCCGTCTCGTTGAAATATTTCTGGGGCAATATTACTACATAATTCACAACCAATACACTCTTCTTTGTTTAGGCTTATTTTGTGTGACATAGTTTTTTGTTTTAATTAAAATTTTTTCTTGGTTTAATAATATAAAATTTGTCGTTTTTTCTAACTAGTTTTTCTAACTTGATAGTAATTAATTGATTTTTTTTAGCTTGGGTTATTTTTTTGGCATCTTCAGAAAAGATAGAATTTATTTTTCCTGTTATTAGCCCGGTGGTTTTACCAGAAATAGAAAATTTGTCGCCGACTTTTATATCTTGAGCTTGAAGTTGTATCTCAACCGTTTCTGCTTTGGGAAAATAATGAGTTACTATTCCAGCAAAAAACTTTTCTTCTGTGGCTTGTGAATTACTACTAGCTGCCCATTCATGTAATGGTTTACCAAGATAATATCCATCACTCATTCCTCGGTTGAAAACTGTGCTTAATTCTTTTTCCCAAAGTTCAGCTTGTTTTAAATTATAAGTTTTATTTTTTATACTATCTAGAGCTTGGCGATAGGTTTTGATTACTGTGGCTACATACTCGGGGGATCGTCCTCGACCTTCGATTTTGAGACTAAAAATTCCAGTGTCTAAAAATTGTGGTAAAAAACCAATAGTACAAATATCTTTGGGACTCATAATATATTGATTGTCTATTACTAGAGACTGGCCGGTTTCAATATCAGTAGCCTTGTATTTGCGACGACACATTTGTCGACAAGCACCTCTGTTGGCTGACATATTTTCACTAAAAAGACTCATTCCACAACGGCCAGATATTCCAATACATAATGCACCATGAGCAAAAGCTTCTATTTTGATCAACTCGCCTTTTGGTCCAGTAATTTTTTGTTTTTTAATTTCTTGGGTTATTTTTTTGATTCTAGTCAAATTTAATTCTCTAGCCAAAACTATTTGATCAGCAAATTGAGAATAAAATTTTACTGCTTCGATATTAGACACAGATAGTTGTGTGGAAATATGAACTGACATATTTATACTATGAGCATAAATCATAGCCGCTGAATCTGAAACAATAACTGCGTCTATTTTGTTTTTCTTGGCAGCGTCTATAGTTTTTTTTACTAGCTGTAATTCTTCGTCGTACAAAACAGTGTTGACTGTCAAATAAGTTTTGATTTTTTTTGCTCTGCATAGTTTAGAAATTTCTTTGAGATCTTCTAAAGAAAAATTAATAGCTGATTTAGAACGCATATTTATTTTACCTACCCCAAAATAAACAGCGTCGGCGCCATTGTCTATGGCAGCGCGCATGGATTCAAAACTTCCAGCTGGAGCTAAAAGTTCTATATTATTTTTTTTATTTGTCATAAAATAAATATAACTTTAATTTTAAATAAAGAAAAGAGCCACTTAGATTAAAGTAGCTCCAAGGTCAATTTGTTTGTGTTGTGTTGATTCATAAAGATCTAGTCATATTAAGGAAACGACCATTTCCGTTAAGGTCAAGCATGGTTGTAATCTTGGGGTTGGGTGATTGGATCCAGAGTTTTGTACTAAAAGCCCGGAATCGGTCGTTTTGCTCTATCAAAAACGCAAGAGTCTCAGGGGTAAGTAGTTTTACATCACTAAGGTCGATGTAGATATTACTAATACCGCCAACATCTAGACAAGTTTCAATATATCTAGACAACTCAGGTAATTCTTTGTCGCTTATTTTACCACACAAACAAAGAACGGTTGATGAGCTACTGCCTCTTACTGAAAAAACTCCATTTTTCATGTTTCCTCCTTAAAGGGTTTTAAGAACAAAAGATAATTTATATTATAAAAAACCGACCCTAAAGTCAAGGGACGGTTTTGAAAAGATTATTAGGAGAGCTTTTTTCTCTCCGCAGCGGTCATGCGCCGGAAAAATCGGAACCAAACCTGAATCTGCCGTTGGTAGTCAAGCTTGTAGCGCTTGGCTAATTTTTTACCTTCACGCTCCAAGGCCTTGGGATGGTTTTTGTAATCCATCCAAACCTTTAAGAGGTGAACTTTTTCAGTTTGGGATATTCGGTGATCAATGTGACTTTTGCGCGTACGACCATTTTTTCTTTTCCGCAGACCACGTAACTGGTTATGTAATTTTATGGCGCGCGCCTCAAGTTTGGCAACCCTTTTTTGTAGGGTGGTGACAACCCGCTCTTGTCGGGGGAGTGTTTTTTCCAGAGCAGTCAAACGAGCTGCTGTCTGGCGACTTTGTTTCCCCTCCTCAACAGCTAATTGTCTCCGTAGTTCGTTGATTTTTGATTTCTTGGGCGGCAATTTCAATCTCCTTTGCTGGTGTTGTGATTGTACAGATAAAACATATATTTATACTACATAATTCTATTCTTGTCAAGGATGATATAAATTGAATTTCCACCAAAACTCTGCTAAGATAATCTATATGATTGCTTATCTAAAAGGTAAAATTATAAGGATTAATCTTAGATCAGTTATTTTATTAACTGGCGACATTGGTTATGAGGTTTTTTTGTCAGCGTCTCAAGTACAAAAAATGTCACAGGACGTAGATCAAGAATTTTTTATTCATAGTCATATCAAAGAAGACGCTTTTGATCTTTATGGTTTTGTAGAATATCAAGAATTGGATTTTTTCAAAAAACTTATTTCTGTTTCAGGGGTAGGACCAAAATCAGCTCTTAATGTTTTGGGTTTGGCTAGTGTGGATGATTTGAAAAAAGCTATTTCATCAGAAGACCCATCAGTCCTACAACAAGTCTCAGGTATTGGCAAAAAAACTGCCGAGCGATTAGTAGTAGAGCTCAAAGAAAAATTTATAAACGAAATTTCAGAAGGTCAAATTATAGACAACGGCAACCAACAGGTTTTGCAAGCCTTGGTTTCTCTTGGTTACAAAGAAATGGATGTTAGAGATATAGTAAATAAACTCACAGACCAGTCAGCTGACCTAGGAGCCAAAATAAAAGAAGCTCTTAAAATGATAAATCAATAATTATGGAACTTATAACCAGTCAAAATAATTTTGATGATTTTTTAAAAACCAGATTTGTATCTGGTGCTTTTTTACAAAGTAGTTTTTGGCAAGATTTTTTAAAAACACAAGATAAAAATTTTTGGCAACTAGCTGTGTTAGAAAATAATCAGGTTATTGCTAGTTGTTTATTGTATGAAAAAAAATTGCCTTTTGCCAAGAGTTATTTATACGCACCCAAAGGTCCAATTTTTGCTTCACAACTTACTGATCAGCAAAAACAAGCAGCTTTGTCTTTGATTTTATCTAAAGTTAGAGATGTTACGGTTAAAACCAAAAAATATGAAGAAATATTTTTTAAATTAGAAACCAATTCTAAAACCAAAATTTTATCAGAGCTAATAAAAACTCCAGATATTCAACCACGTGATACCTGGGTGCTTGATATTGATAAAGACCACAAAACTTTATTGGGTAATATGCACGCCAAGACTAGATATAATATTAGCCTAGCAAAACGCAAAGGAGTAAAAATAAAATTTTCTAAAAACCCAGATGATATAAAATATTTTCTAGAATTGATTTCTAAGACTGCTAAAAAAAATCAAATTGTAGTTCATAGTGATAATTATTATAAATTATTGTGGCAAGCTATTTTAAAAAACAAAACCGGACAAATTGCTTTAGCTGAAGTAGACGATAAAATCGTAGCTGCCAATATTATAATTTATTTTGGACAAGCAGCTATTTATGTACATGGTGCTTCTGATTATAATTATAGAAAATTTATGGCGCCACATTTATTACAATGGGAAACCATCAAACAAGCCATGGAGCATGGCTATAAAATATATGATTGGTGGGGAATAGCACCTGATGATAATTCCAAACCAGCTTGGGCCGGATTTACTCGCTTCAAAAAATCTTTTGGTGGCCGTGGTATTCAAGCTGTGGGATCTTATGATTTTGTTTTTGACAAAACTAGTTATAAACTCTATAAACTAGCCAGTAAACTAAAAAAAATATTATAAAAATATGATAAAAAAAGTTGTTATTTCAGCAGCTGGTCGTGGCACACGTATGCTTGACCTTGCCAAAGATAAACCCAAACACCTAATAGAGATAAACAACAAACCATTTCTTTATTATTCTCTAAACAACCTCAAACAAGCTGGTTTTGAAGAATTTATTATGGTAGTTGGCTACAAAAAAGAATTTATGGACAAATTTTTGGAGGAATATAATAAAGAATTTAATATAAAGATAGTAAATCAGTTTGAGATTTTAGGTGAAGATGAATATGGCACAGCTTGTCCGTTAAAAGCTGCTAAAGATTTATTAATTGACCAAAGTTTTTTGTCAGTCAACGGTGATAATCTTTATGACATAAAAGATTTGCAAAGATTTAATATTGATGATAATTATAACTATGTAGCTGGCCTACCCCATGATCAACCCCAAAATTATGGCGTCTTACAAGTGGATGATAATGGCTTACTTAAACAGATTATTGAAAAACCTACTGAGCATGTCGGTAATTTGATTAATACCGGCTTATATAAATTTACTTCTGAGATTTTTGATTATTTAGATAAAATAAATTTATCTATCAGGGGGGAATATGAATTAACAGATGTGGTCAGCTTATTAGCAGAACAAAAAAAAGTAAAAGTAATAGACTTACAGGGTCGGTGGATGGATTTTGGTAAACCTGACGATGTAAAAAGAGTTGAAGAATATTTAAATGCTAAAAAAAATAATTAAAAAATTAATACCCAAGTTTTTATTGTCTGGCTATCACTGGTCTTTGGCTAAGATAGCTGCGATTTATTATCGTCATCCTAGTGATGAGCTTATTGTAATTGGTGTGACGGGTACTAACGGTAAAACTACTACTGTAAATTTTATTTCTCAAATTTTGGAATGTCTAGGACAAAAAACAGGACTAGCCTCAACAGTAAATTTTAAAGTAGCAGACAAACAATGGTTAAATAATAAAAAAATGACCATGCTTGGTCGTTTTCAAACTCAAAAACTACTCAGACAAATGGTAGATAAAAATTGTCGCTATGCAATTATAGAAACTTCATCACAAGGTATAGATCAATATCGCCATAGCGGTATAAATTATGATATAGCAGTTTTTACCAACTTGACCCCAGAACATATCGAGGCGCATGGTGGTTTTAAAAATTATCGAGCTGCCAAAGAAAAACTTTTTTATCATCTTAGTAAAAGTAAAAAGAAAAAAATAAATAATAATATTATAAACAAAATAATAATTTCTAATTCTGACGATGACGAAACAGATAGACTAAAAAAAATTGTTAGTGATCAATTTATTACTTATGGATTTGATAAGCCAAGTGACTATCAAGGTAAACATATATTACTTGATGATGGTTTAGCTGCTCTAGAAATTGAAAGCCATATTATTAAAACTAATATTTTAGGAAAATTTAATAATTATAATTTATTGGCTGGTTTGACAGTAGCTCGTGCTTTGGGATTTGATATTGAAGAAGTAACAACTTGTCATATTAGTGGAGTGCCTGGTCGCCAAGAATTTATAGATGGCCAGCAAAAGTTCAAAATTTTGGTTGACTATGCTCCTGAGCCACAGAGTCTAAAACATCTATACAAAGCCATAGAACTTTTACCAAAACAAAGACTGATTCATGTGATTGGTTCTTGTGGTGGTGGTCGGGACATAGTCCGTCAGCCAATTTTAGGGGAGTTAGCTGGTCAAAAGGCTAATATAGTAATAGTTACCAACGAAGATCCTTATGATGATGATCCACAGAAAATTATAGATAATGTAGCTACTGGTGCTATAAAAGCAGGTAAGGAATTGGACAAAGATTTGTTTAAGATATTAAACAGGCGTAAAGCCATCAAAAAAGCTTTGATACTAGCCGAAGACAATGATTTGGTTTTGATTACAGGTAAAGGAGCAGAACAGTTTATTTGTGGGGCAAATGGCAAGAAAATAGCCCATGATGATAGGCAGGTGGTGAGGGATTTGCTTAAAATTTTTAAAAAATAATCTATATTTCTGTGGATAACTTGTAGGTAAATAAGCTAAAATGTGTATATTTTTGGCTTAAATCAGGTAAATTAACATATAAATTTGACTTTTTTTAAAAATTGTACATAGAAAAATTTTGCTAAGATTGGCAAAAATCTATAGAAACCAGAGTACTTTTTTGGATTTTACACTATAATCCTTGACAGGGACCAGTTTTTTTGGTAGCATTGAGCTATGCAATTTTTGCAAAATAGCCTATTATAATCTATAAAATCAAGTAAAAAACAACCCAAAATTTTGGTGGGTTTATTTTTTGTGCTTAAAAAAATCAGCGTATAGTGTCCCGCAACATTCGGGTCTAATTTATAAAATAATTAGCCTAGTTTATATGCCCCAAGTAAAAACTCGCACATCTCGTAAATTTTTCACTACTTTACGAGAATCTATTCCTTTAACTGATCTAATCGAAGTCCAAAAAAAATCATATGACTGGTTTTTTGAAGACGGGTTAAAGGAATTATTTGACGAAGTTTCACCAATTAAGGATTTTATTGGTCGTGACTTAGAATTGTATTTTCTAGATTATTATCTAGATGAACCCAAGTTTGACGAAGTAACTGCTAAGAGTAAAAACGTTACTTTTGAGGCTCCCTTGAGAGCCAAGGTTCGTCTAACAAATAAACGAACCAACGAGGTTAAAGAACAAGAAATTTATCTTGGTGATTTTCCTTTGATGACTGATCGAGGAACTTTTATTATCAATGGAGTCGAAAGGGTAATAGTATCCCAGCTAATTCGTAGTGCTGGTGTATTTTTTACTTCTTCACTTCTTCGTGGTCGTAAATATTATGGTGCCAAACTTATCCCAAATAGAGGCGCTTGGCTAGAAATAGAAACTGATGCCAATAATATTATTTATGTAAAAATTGATCGCAAAAGAAAATTACCAATCACCGCTTTGTTTCGAGCTTTTGGTTATGTGACTGATGAAGAAATTATTGAACTATTCAAAGAAGTAGATAATCACCCAGAAGTTAGTTTTATAAAATCAACTTTAGAAAAAGATACTTCACATGATGAAGCTGAAGGACTTAAAGAAGTTTATCGTCGTATTCGTCCGGGTGATCTAGCAACTACTGACAATGCTCGGAGTTTGATTCACTCTATGTTTTTTGATTTTGATCGTTATGATTTTGGTAAAGTTGGTCGCTACAAAATAAATTCTCGTTTTAGTTTGGATATTCCCAACAACAAAGAAACTCGCGTCTTACGTCGTGAAGATTTGATTTTGGTTATCTCAGAAATTATTCGTCTAAATCTTTCTCAAGATGAAGCCGATGATATTGATCACTTAGGTAATCGTCGTGTTAGAGCTATTGGTGAATTGATTCAAAATAGATTTAGGATTGGTCTAGCTCGTATGGAGCGTATTATCAAAGACAGAATGAGTACTCTAGATATCAATTCTATCACTCCAAACCAATTGATAAATGCTCGACCTGTAATAGGTGTGGTTAAAGAGTTTTTTATGAGCTCTCAACTTTCTCAATTCATGGATCAAGTAAATCCACTAGCAGAGTTAGAACACAAGCGTAGATTATCAGCTATGGGACCTGGAGGATTATCTCGGGAAAGAGCTGGTTTTGAAGTCCGTGATGTGCATAGGACTCACTATGGACGTATTTGTCCGATTGCTACTCCTGAGGGGCCAAATATTGGCCTAGTCGGACACCTAGCCTCTTATGCCAGAGTAAATGATTTTGGATTTTTAGAAACGCCTTTTAGAAAAGTTTTACACGATGTAGATAATAATCCAAAAGTAACGTTAGAAAAAATTGTTAGAGAAAATATTAAAGATATTATAAAAGCCGGAGAAACTATTACAGCTGTCAAAGCCAAAGAACTTGCTAAACATAAAGACCTAGAAACAATTCCTATCAAACCGGTCGTTACTAATGAAGTTGTTTATCTTGATGCTTTTGAAGAAGAAAAATACAACACTACTGCAGCAACTACCAAAATTGATGATGATGGTTATTTTATAAAAGACCACGCAGAAATTCGCATCAAAGGTAATCCAACTTTTGATAGTGTAGAAAAAATTGATCTGATGGATGTAGCTCCAAGTCAAATTATTTCTATTGCTACTTCTTTGATTCCATTTTTGGAACACGACGATGCTGTTCGAGCTTTGATGGGAACAAATATGCAACGACAAGCAGTCTCCGTTATTCGTCCTCAAGCGCCAATTGTCGGCACTGGCGTTGAATCAAAAGCAGCTATGGATTCTGGTCAGGTGATAGTAGTAAAAGAAGATGGTGAAGTAACAGCTGTTGATAGTGTTCGTATAGACGTTACAAACAAAGATGGTGTGGTTTCAGTTTATAATCTCAATAAATTTGCTCGTTCCAACACCTCAACAAGTATGAACCAACACCCAATTGTTTCTAAAGGTGATAAAGTCAAAAAAGGTCAGGTTATTGCTGACGGGGCTGCCACTGATCAAGGTGAGCTTGCTCTAGGACAAAATATGTTGGTAGCTTATATGACTTGGGATGGGGGAAATTATGAAGATGCTATTTTGATCTCAGAACGAGTTGTTAAAGATGATAATTATACTTCAATTAGTATTGAAGATTATTCAATAGACATTCGTGATACAAAATTGGGAGTAGAAATGATTACTCGTGATATCCCAAATGTTTCTGAAGAAAAATTAAAAGATCTGGATAGAGAAGGAGTTATTAGAATTGGAGCCAATGTTTCCTCTGGTGATATTTTGGTTGGTAAGATTACCCCAAAAGGTGAAACAGAATTATCAGCAGAAGAAAAATTGTTACGGGCTATTTTTGGTGAAAAAGCCAAAGATGTCAGAGATACTTCTCTTTATCTAAAACATGGTGAACGCGGTAAAGTAATTGATGTTAAAATATTTTCACGTGACAAGGGTGACAAATTACCAGCCGGTGTGATCAAGGCTATTCAAGTCACTATTGCTCAGCTACGTCGTATCCAAGTTGGTGATAAGATGGCTGGTCGTCATGGTAACAAAGGTGTGATTTCTCGTGTAGTACCAGAAGCCAACATGCCATTTTTAGAAGACGGTACCCCGGTTGATATTATTTTGAATCCTCTTGGTGTTATTTCTCGTATGAATCTGGGTCAACTACTTGAAACCCATCTTGGGTTAGCAGCCCGTACTCTGGGTTATAATGTTGCTTCCCCAGCCCTTAATGGCGTGTCAGAAGAAACCATTCGTCAAGAACTAGATAAAGCTGGTTGGCCAGCTGATGGTAAAGTTCAACTTTATGATGGACATACTGGAGATGCTTTTGATGCACGAACAACTGTAGGCGTAGCTTATATGTTAAAACTAAATCATCTAGTAGAAGATAAAATTCATCAGCGATCAATCGGACCATACTCATTGGTTACTCAGCAGCCACTTGGTGGTAAGGCTCAATTTGGTGGTCAAAGATTTGGAGAAATGGAAGTTTGGGCTTTAGAGGCTTATGGAGCTGCTCACACCTTACAGGAAATGTTGACTATCAAATCAGATGATGTACCTGGTCGTTCCAAGGCTTATGAATCTATTATCAAAGGTGAGCCTATTAGACGTTTAAATATACCAGAATCATTTAATGTTTTAGTTAGAGAGCTAAAAGGTCTTGGACTTGATGTTGAATTGATTGGTAAACGAGAACGTAAGGTTAATAATGTTGATAAAGAGACTGAAGATGTGCTTAACAAAGAAGCACCGGTGATTAGTACTACTGACTCTCTAGAAAAAGTTAATGAGGATAAAAAATAATTTATAATAATAATTTTTTAAACATATGCCTACTCCATCATCAACCAAAACAACTTTCATGGCCAACGAAAAGAGCACGGTTTTAGAATTTGATGCTATCAAATTAAAACTTGCTTCTCCTGAAGATATTCACGAGTGGTCTTTTGGTGAAATTTTGAAACCAGAAACCATCAACTATCGTACCCAGAAACCAGAGAAAGATGGTTTGTTTTGTGAAAAAATATTTGGGCCAACAAAAGATTGGGAATGTTATTGTGGTAAATACAAACGCATTCGTTATAAGGGCATTACTTGTGACAAGTGTGGAGTTGAGGTTACTCGCGCCATAGTGCGTCGTGAACGAATGGGCCATATTAGTTTAGCAACTGCTGTATCTCATATTTGGTTTTTACGTGGCATTCCTTCCAAGATTGGTCTTGTGTTAGATCTTAGTATTCAAAATTTAGAAAAAGTCATTTATTTTGCTTCTTTTATAGTTACCTCAGTAGATGATAGCGCCCGTAAAGAAACCATTGATCAGATAAAATCTGAACTAAAAAGTAAGCGCAAACAAATAGACAACGAGTTTAACCAAAGAGTACAAGAAACCAACAATCAAAAAACTAAGTTGATGGCCGAAGGAGGCAATAAAGAAAAAGTCAACAAACAGATTGAACACGATTTGATGAATTTGAACGTTGCTAAAGTTGATAAAATTAAAAGTTTGGATGAGGCAGCTGACACAGCTCTCAAAGAATTACGTGATTTACACGAACTACAAATTATTTCTGAAACAAAATATCAAGAACTAGCCCTACGTTATGGTCATGTTTTTGAGGCTGGAATTGGTGCTGAAGCAGTCAGAGAATTATTAAAGACTATTGATCTTAAAAGTCTTTATCAATCTTTGGAAGCTGAAATTAAAGAGGTTATTCCATCAAAGAAAAAGAAACTTATTAGACGTTCTCGTTTGGTTAAGAGTTTGTTAAATAACAAAATCAAACCAGAGTGGATGATTTTAAATACTATTCCAGTTATTCCTCCAGATTTGCGCCCTATGGTACAGCTAGATGGTGGTCGCTTTGCTTCTTCTGATTTAAACGATCTATATAGAAGAGTTATTAATAGAAATAATCGATTAAAGAGATTAAAAGACTTGAATGCTCCAGAAGTTATTCAGAGAAATGAAAAACGCATGTTGCAAGAGGCGGTTGATGCTTTGATTGATAACAATGCTCGTCATGGTAAAACTGTTACAGCTTCTACTGGTCAAAAGCGCACCCTCAAAAGCATTGCTGATATGTTAAAAGGCAAACAGGGTCGTTTTCGTCAAAACCTGCTTGGTAAGCGAGTTGATTATTCTGGTCGTTCAGTGATTGTAATTGGTCCTCGTCTAAAAATTCATCAATGTGGTCTACCAAAGACTATGGCTTTGGAACTTTTTAGACCTTTTGTTATTTCTCAACTTATCAAACAAGAATTAGTTCATAATGTTAGAAGTGCCAATCGTTATATTGAAGCAGGCCATGCAGAAGTTTGGGCTATTTTAGAAGAAATTATCAAGACTGCTTATGTTTTACTAAATCGTGCCCCTACCTTACATCGTCTTGGTATCCAAGCATTTCAACCAGTCTTGATAGAAGGTAAGGCTATTCAGCTCCACCCTCTTGTTTGTTCTGCTTTTAATGCTGACTTTGATGGTGATCAAATGGCTGTGCATGTACCACTAACCAAAGAAGCTAGAGATGAAGCAGCTAATATTATGTTGTCATCTAAGAACTTATTAAAACCAGCTACCGGTGATCCAGTAGCTGTTCCAAACCAAGATATAGTTTGGGGTAGTTATTATTTGACTTATGTTGATCCTGACGCCAAAGTTGGTAAAGCTTTTACTGATGAAAATGAGGCTGAAAAAGCCTTTGCTTTAGGCGTCATTGGTTTGCAAAGCTTGATTAGAGTTAGGATTTCAAAACTAAACAATAAGTTAATAGAAACATCTATTGGTCGTGTTTTGTTCAACAAAATTTTGCCATTAAAAATGGATTTTGTAAACAAAACTCTAGACAAACGAGAATTAAAAAATATTGTAGCTGAAACCTTTAGAACTTTTTCTTATGATGACACTGTAAAATTATTAGATGATATAAAGGACATTGCTTTTAAATTTATTACTAGCTCTGGTTTGTCTTGGGGAATGGACGATATTCCAAAACTGAAAGTCAAAGCAGAACTGATTAAAGGTGGTGAAAAAAGAGTTGAAGAAATCAGAAAACAATACAACGATGGATTGCTTACCAACCGAGAAAGATATATCAAAGTGCTTGAGGTCTGGACTGACATCAAAAATAAAATTAAAGAACAATCACAGGCTATTTTTGATCACAAAAGCTCTATTGCTAGTATTATTGATTCTGGTGCTCGTGGTACCTGGGAACAAATGATTCAAATTATGGGTATAAAAGGTTTGGTGATTAATCCAGCTGGTGAAGTTATCGAGTTACCAGTCAAAGCCAACTTTCAAGAAGGTCTAGACGTACTAGAATATTTTATTTCTACTCATGGTACTCGTAAAGGTTTATCTGACACTGCCTTACGTACAGCTAATGCAGGATATCTAACCCGTCGTTTGGTTGATGTTTCTCAAGATGCTGTTATTTTGGAAAAAGATTGTAAAGACAAAGAAGGTTTAGTAATCACCAAAGAAGAATGTCGTGAACCAATTGAGCCATTGTTTGAAAGAGCTATTGGCCGCGTTTTATTGGAAGACATTAAAGATAAGACCGGTAAAAAAGTTGTAGTCAAAAAAAATACTTTAGTCACCAAAGAACTATCTGAGGAAATTGTCAAAGCTGATCCTGATTATATAAAAATTAGATCAGTATTAACCTGTAAAGCCAAGCGAGGTATTTGTCAAAAATGTTATGGTTTTGACTTGGGTTATAATAAACTAGTAGAACTTGGCGTAGCAGTTGGTATTGTAGCTGCTCAAAGTATTGGTGAACCAGGTACACAGCTTACTATGAGAACTTTTCATACTGGTGGTGTAGCAGCTGGTGATATTACCCAAGGTTTGCCTCGTGTAGAAGAATTATTTGAAGCTAGGATTCCAAAAAAGAAATCAGTCTTAGCTCCAGTAACTGGTATTTTAGAAATAAATAGTGATAATCAATTGGTTAGTAAAGACCAGCGCCTTATCAAAATACACCCTCAGAATACCAGAATAGCCGAATATGATTTAAACAAAGATATTGATCTTCGAGTAAAAGACGGACAAGAAATTGTAAAAGATGAAATTATCTTTGTAGAAAAAAAGAAAGAAATAAGATCTGAACTTGATGGCCTAGTCAAATTAACAGATAAAAAATTAAAAATATCTGGAAATAAAAACGATGTTATAGAAGTAATTGTTCCTGCTGGCTATACCCTACATGTCAAAGACAAAGAACTGGTTAATGAGGGTCAGTCTTTGACTGAGGGCAGCATTGATTTGCATGAGTTGTTTGAATTAAGTGGAAAACTTGATGTTCAAAAATATATTATTCGTGAGATTAAACACATTTATTCTTCTCAAGGTCAAAATTTAAATGATAAGCATGTTGAGTTGGTTGTTAGACAGATGTTTTCTCGTTTACTTATAAACGAGGTTGGAAATACAGAGTTGTTGCCAGGCGAGGTTATTACCAACACTCAATTTATCGAGGCTAATGAAAAATCAAAAGGTGAATCAGCCACAGGAGATGTTTTGTTATTAGGCATTACAAAAGCTGCTTTGACCTCGGATTCATTTTTATCAGCCGCTTCTTTTCAAGAAACCGCCCGTGTCTTGATTGACGCTGCTATTACGGGTCGAGTTGATCACTTACGAGGCTTAAAGGAAAACGTAATTATTGGTCGTAAGATTCCAGCTGGTACTGGATTTAAAGGTAAATAATAATAATTATTTTAATCCCTCCCGCCAACGGCGGGAGGGATTTTTGTATTTATTTTTATTGGTAAATATGCTAAAATATATAAGAATTTAATAATTAAATCTATAAGATTATGGGTTTTGAAAAATTTCCACAACCACCACAGGAGGATCAGGAAACAACTACTGAAGAGATAGAAGAAAAAGATAAAGAAAAATCACTATCTGGTCCATATGCTGGTCATCGGGAGTTTCAGAATGAATTTGTTAGGGAAGGTGCAAAAAATGAAAAAGTAATGGAACAAGACGGAGGAATAGAAATACACCCGAGTCTAAAGGGTGTTACATTTACATTTTACCACATGGTAAATCAATATGGTGAAAGAGTTAAAGGGGTGAAGGCTACAGGTGATCTTATGAAAGCTCCCTGGGCTCAAGAACTTACAGGCTTGTTTAGTGGAGATAGTGATCCTAAAGCTTGGATGAGGGAAGAGGCAGAAAAGAAGGCTGGTCCATCAGAAGAAGCATTTTAATTATAATTAATAAATGGCTAAAAGACGAAAAAGGCGGCAATACACTCGCCAACAAGATGAAGAAGTATATGAAACCCGCGAACTAAACCCAGACACCAAGAGGGGTATTGTTATTGTGGCCATTTTTGTGGTTGCTTTTTTGAGTATTTTATCAATTTTTGATTTAGCTGGTGCTTTTGGTAGGGGTCTTAATTTTGGTCTGTCATTTTTATTTGGCTGGGCTGATTGGTTATTTATTTTGATTTTACTTTATCTAGGTTGGTTTTTGTTGCGCAGTGGTCGCTTTAATGTACATTGGATTACTTATTTAGGCTTGTCATTATTGATGTTATCAAGTAGTGGCATTTTTAATTTTTTTGTTAATGAATTTTCTTTTTCTGAAATTACCAAAGCAGGTACTGGTGGAGGAGCTCTTGGATATGGTGTGGGTTCTGGTTTAGAAACTGCTCTGGGTTTTTGGGGAGGTTTAGTTATATTAATTGCTTTGTTGTTGGTGGGAATATTTTTGTCATTTAACACTTCTTTCAAAGACATGACAGAAAGAGCTAAAGCACTTGGTATCTTAAAAGAAAAGCTTTTACCAGAATCTGACGAAGAAGAAGACGACGAGGAAGAGGGATCTGATGATGAAGAATTTGTGGTTGACGAAGAGGAAGAACCAGAAGAAGATGACGAGGAAGAGGAAGAAGGTGAAATATCTGAAGAAGAAGATGACGAGGAAGAGGAAAAAACAGTCAAAAAACCACGTAAAAAAATAATAGTACCAATTGATATTTTATCTCGTTCCAATACCAAGCCAGATTCTGGTGATGTTAATTCTAATGTCAACAAAATCAAAAAAACTTTTGACAATTTTGGAATTGAAGTAACCATGGGTGACGTCAACGTTGGTCCAACTGTTACTCAATATACCCTTAGACCAGCTGAAGGTGTGCGTTTGTCTCAGATGCTTACTTTACAAAACGATTTGGCCCTAGCACTAGCTGCACACCCTATCAGAATGGAAGCCCCTATTCCTGGGAAATCTTTAGTAGGTATTGAAGTCCCTAACCAAACTGTCTCGATTGTAAAAATTAGAGATATTTTGGAAAGTAACACTTATAAAAAAAGAAAAAATAATTTACAGTTAGTTTTAGGAAAAGATGTAGCGGGCCAAGCCAATATCGCTGATATGGAAGGAATGCCTCATTTATTGATTGCTGGTTCGACTGGTTCTGGTAAATCAGTTTGTATCAATGATATTATTTTGAGTTTGATTTATCAAAATTCTCCTGATGAGCTTAAATTTATTTTGATTGATCCCAAGCGAGTAGAATTATCTTCTTTTAATGATATTCCTCATTTACTTACTCCAGTAATAAATGATACTGACAAGATTATCAATGCTTTACGTTGGGTAGTAAAAGAAATGCACGAACGCTACAAATTATTACAAGCTGCTAATAAGCGTAATATTTCAAGTTATAATAAAGCAGTTATAGTCAATAAACTACCTTATATAGTAGTAATTGTAGATGAATTTTCAGCTTTGATGTCATTAGCCGCCAAAGAGGTTGAGGCTGCTGTAGTTAGTTTAGCTCAATTAGGAAGAGCAGCTGGTATTCATTTGATTTTAGCAACACAGCGTCCTAGTGTAGATGTTATTACTGGTTTGATTAAAGCCAATATTACTTCTCGGATTGCTTTTGCTGTAGCCTCAGCCACTGATTCTAGAACTATTTTAGATTCCCCTGGTGCAGAAAAATTATTAGGCAAAGGTGATATGTTGTTTACTACTGCAGAAAATTCCAAACCAAAACGTATCCAAGGTGCTTATGTGTCTGATGAAGAAATAAATGCTGTTGTTGATTTTATAAAAGAACAAGCTGAGCCAGAATACAATGAGCAAGTTATAGAAAGAGCTACTGGCAAGGTAGCAGGTTTTGGAGGGGGTGGTGATTTTGATGATGATCTAGCTATGGAAGCCAAAGATGTAGTTTTGAAAGCTGGTAAAGCCTCTGCTACTTTATTACAAAGACGTTTGCGGGTTGGTTATGCTCGAGCCGCTAGATTGTTGGATATTTTGGAAGAAATGGGAATAGTAAGTGAAGCTAATGGGCCAAAACCACGTGAAGTTTTGATTTCTCAAGAAGATTTAGAAGAAAACTTTTCATCTGATCTTGATGAAGAAGAAATTGAGGAAGACATTGAAGAGACAGAAGAAGAAATTGAGGACGATGTTGAAGAAGAGGAAGAGGAGGAAGACGAAGAAGAAAGTAAATATGAAGAAGACGAAGAATATGAAGAGGAGGAGGAAGAGAAATAATTTTTATGGCAGCCTTTAAAAAGAAACATATTAGTAAGGGTCAGACTCTGGGCAATACATTACACAAAACTCGTTTAGAACAAAATATTAGTTTAGAAGAAGCTCAAAGTGCTACCAATATTCAAGCTAAATATCTAGTCTTATTAGAAGAAGGTAATTATCAAAAGTTACCTGGTAACATTTATACCAAATCCTGGATAAAAATCTATGGTAAGTTTTTGGGTTTGGATATTAGCGATTTATTGTCTGAATTTAAAATAGAAAAATCTATTAGCGATAAATTAAGCAAAGTAGAATCTTTGTCACTAAGCAATAAAGATTTTAATAAAAAAACAAAGTTTTTAGGACCGCGTTTGTTAAAGATTTCTATGATTGGTTTAATAGTTATTGTTTTATTGGGATATCTCGCCTGGGAAGTAAACAATATTATATCTGCACCAGAAGTAAATATTATACAACCAGCAAATAATTTTAAAACCACAGATTCTCATATTTTGATTATTGGTGAAACAGAACCAGAAGTACAACTGACTATAAATAATGATCGTATAGTATTAGATAGAGATGGTAATTGGCAGCAAGATATCAATTTAGTAGCAGGCTTGAATAATTTGGAAATTAGTGCTAAAAAGAAACATAGCAAGACTAGAATTATAGAATTAGTTATATACCGGGAGGGGGTAGAATTTTAAAAGTAAAGCAAGCATCACAGGCTCGTTTGCTAAGGAAGATAAAAAAATATGGCAAAAGCAAAAAAAACTGACGATTTTACCCAAAGTACCAAACAAGCGGTAGAGCAAATCCGTAGTCGATTTGGCGAGGGTTCTATCATGAAACTAGGTGAAGCAAAAGCTATGGAAGTTGACGTAGTTAGTACTGGTTGTTTATCTCTTGATATTGCCTTAGGAGTTGGTGGTGTGCCAAAGGGTCGGATAGTTGAGATTTATGGACCAGAAGCTTCTGGTAAGACAACTCTGGCTCAACACATTGTATCTGAAGTACAAAAAAAGGGCGGTACAGCTGCTTTTGTAGATGCTGAGCATGCTTTGGACCCAGACTATGCTCGTAAGATTGGTGTTGATGTCGACGAATTATTGATTTCACAGCCAGACACTGGTGAACAAGCTTTAGAAATTGTTGAGACACTGGTACGTTCTGGTGGAATAGATGTTATAGTGGTTGATTCAGTAGCAGCCCTAGTACCCAAAGCTGAGATAGAAGGCGAAATGGGTGATAGACATATGGGTTTGCAAGCTCGTTTGATGAGTCAAGCTTTACGTAAGTTGGCAGGCATAGTCGGTAAGAGCAATACCATGGTTGTTTTTATAAACCAAATTAGGATGAAGATTGGAGTCTTTTTTGGAAATCCAGAAACAACTACTGGTGGTAATGCTTTAAAATTTTATTCCTCAGTAAGGATAGAGGTCCGTCGTTCTGCTCAGATCAAACAGGGTGAAAAAATCATTGGTAATCAAGTCAAAGCCAAGGTTGTAAAAAATAAAGTAGCTGCTCCCTTCAAAAGTACTGTTTTTGAAATCATGTACAACGAGGGTATTTCAACAGCTGGCGATTTACTTGATACTGGATTGACTTTTGGTATTATTACCAAAGCAGGGAATTCATATAGTTATGGAGATATAAAATTAGGAGTTGGTAGAGAAAATGTCAAACAGTTTTTGAAAACAGATAAAAAATTATTAGCTGAATTACGAAAAAAGATTTGGCATGAATATAAAACTAGCGAACAATAATATTTAAAAGCCCGTCCCGCCCTTGGCGGGACGGGCTTTATTTTTTATAATTTAATTAGTATAATTCTATTATGTCAGTAGCCAATAAAATCTTTACCAATACTCTGTGGCAGGTTGTGATTCGTACCATTAATATTTTTATTGGTGTTTTTAATTTAGCTTTGATTACTAGGATATTGGGTCAAGAGGGTTTTGGTTTTTATACCACTATTTTTGCCTTTGTGCAGATGTTGATGATATTTGCTGATCTGGGTTTGTATTTGGCTTTGTTGCGAGAAGTGTCGTCTGCCAAAACTAGTCAACAAGAAAATAAAGTAGTCAACAATATTTTTACAATCAGATTTGTAGCTTCGTTGATTATGGTTGTTTTGGCTCCAATTGTTATCCAAGCTTTTCCTTATAGCCAAGAAGTCAAAACTGGCGTTATATTTTTTATCCTAGCTTTCTTTTTCCAGAGCTTGATTTCTACATTGACTGCAGTCTTTTCCAAAAAATTAGCTATGCCCAAAGTGGCTATTACTGATTTATTTAATAAAATAATTTATCTAGGATTGTTATATTATTTGTTTACTAAATCTGGTAACTTAAATCAGGTTTTACTTACTCAAACTATAGTAAACTTTTTGACATTTATATTATTTTATAAATTTTTACGGAAATATGTAAAATTACGTCTGGCTTGGGATTTTGTTTATTGGCGTTATGTTTGGCGCTATACTTGGCCACTAGCTGTGACAGTAGTTTTGAATTTGATTTATTTCAAAGCCGATACTCTAGTCTTGTCTGGTTTTAAAGGTCCTGCAGAAGTTGGCTTATATGGTGCACCTTATCGAGTGTTGGAAGTACTGACTACTTTTCCTCATATGTTTATGAGTTTGATATTGCCTTTGTTTACAGCTGCCTGGATAGCCAAAAATTTTGATAAGTTAAAAAATGTTTTGCAACATACTTTTGATTTTTTTAGTATTTTGACTATTGGTATGATTGTTGGCACGTGGTTGATTTCTCAACCTTTGATGGTAATGTTGGCAGGACCTGAATTTGCTGCCTCTGGTCCAATTTTGAATATTTTGGTAGTTGCTACTGCCTCTATATTTTTTGGGACATTATTTACTTATTTAGTAGTAGCCTTGCGTTTGCAAAAAAAGATGATCAAGTTTTTCTTGATTGCCGCCCTAGTAGGTTTGATTGGTTATTTTGTATTTATTCCTCAATTTTCTTATTGGGCAGCTGCTTATACAACCTTGGCTATTGAAGTATTGATTGCAATCTTTGCTTGCTTTTTAGTCAAAAAATATTGGGCTTTTAAATTAAATTTTCATGTCATGTTCAAGAGTTTATTAGCCGGTATTGTTACTCTAGCTATTTTGTGGAGTTTCAAAGATTTTAATATTTTTATAACTGCTATTTTAGCAGTAATTGTATATACTTTAGTTTTGATATTGACCAAAGCAATTTCTAAAGATTTATTAAAACAAGTTTTTAAACGACAAAATTAATGGAATGGGTATTAGCCATCATAGCTTTGCTAATTTTTATAGCTTTTAGTTATCGCCAGACTTTGTGGGGGGTTAGTTTTGTGATTGTTTTATTACCCACCTATCTGTGGCGTTTATCTTTGTTTGGATTACCAACTACTTTTTTAGAGTTAATGATTGTAGCTTTGTTTATTATCTGGTTAATCAAAGATAAATTATACAAAAAAATAAATCTTACTTTCCAAAAAAATTTAGATAATAAATTTTCTCCAGTTTTGCGTTGGCTGCTGATATTATGGCTTTTGGTTGGAGTAGTAGCTGTAATTATCAACCCTACCATGTCAGCTCTTGGTTTGTGGCGAGCTTATTGGCTAGAGCCAATCATGTTTTTATTGGTGTTTGTTTATTCTGTGCAATCCAAACACGATTTACAAATAATCTTTAAGTCACTGGCTTTATTAGTGACTTGGTTATTAATTGTAGCTATTTATCAATATTTTACTGCTTGGAATTTGCCAGCTGCTTATGACTTACCAAACATAAAAAGGTTAACAACAGTATTTTCTTATCCCAACGCTTTGGGATTGTTATTAGCACCCCTTAGTGCTTTGTTTATAGGCTTATGGTTGATTATTAAAAATAAAATTATAAATTGGTGGTTGTTGGTTATTGGTCTAGTTAGTTTGATGCTTTGTTGGTTAGCAAAATCTGATGGAGCCTTGCTGGGAATTTTTGTTAGTTTATTTATTTGGTTGATACTGGCCAAAAAAATTAGGAAACTTGGTTTAGTTATTGCCTTGTTTATTATAATTTTTAGTTTTTTCAATAATTTTTTAGTTAATAATTTTAATAGTTTTAAGCAGCAATTATTAGCCCCTCAATATGATCTTCAAGCTACATCTTTGGAGATTCGTAGTAGTCAATGGACAGAGACCTGGGCTATGTTGCAAGACAATTGGTTTTGGGGAGCGGGTTTAAATAATTATCAAACAGCCCTAGAGCCTTATCATCAAGTAGAATGGGTAGAAATTTATCTTTATCCTCATAATATATTTTTAAATTTTTGGTCAGAACTTGGTTTGATTGGTTTGTTAATATTTGTATTAATAAGTTTTTATATTATCTTGATTTTACGAAAATTATTTTTGGAAAAAAATATATTAGCCTGGCCTTTGACTATGATGTGGTCAGCTTGGTTTGTTCATGGCTTAGTCGATGTGCCTTATTTTAAAAATGATTTGAGTATTTTATTTTTTGTGATGTTAGGTATGACTTTATTGATATCATACAAAGGAAAACAAATACAATTTACATAAAGTCGTAATTTTAGTATAATATAGATATGAAAAAAGTTAAAAAAGCTGTTATCCCAGTAGCAGGTCTTGGTACTCGCTTTTTACCAGCCACCAAAGCCCAGCCAAAAGAAATGTTATCAATAGTTGATAAGCCTATAATCCAATATATTGTAGAAGAAGCTGTAGCCGCAGGTATTGAAGAGATTATTTTTGTAACCTCTTCTACAAAACGAGCTATTGAAGATCATTTTGATCGTAATTTTGAATTAGAATACAGATTAAGACAAAAAAATAAGAAAGATGATCTGACAGATATTCTTCGTATTTCTGATATGGCGCGTTTTGTTTATGTTCGTCAAAAAACTCCTTTAGGTCTAGGACATGCTGTGTATGTTGCTAAAAATTTGATTGGTGATGAGCCCTTTGCTGTTTTATTAGGGGACGATGTTATTGATTCTAAGACTCCAGCCATCAAACAATTGATAGATGTTTATAATAAATATAATGACATTGTAGTAGGAGTAACTAAAGTACCCAAAAAAGAAACTTATAAATATGGTATTGTTGATCCTATTAGTATCAACGGTACTACTTCCGAAATAAAGAGAATTGTTGAAAAACCAGCACCTGGTAAAGCCCCTTCCAATCTAGCCGTGACTGGACGTTATATTTTGACACCAGATATTTTGGATATTTTAGCTAAAGGTAAAAAAGGAGCGGGTGGCGAAATACAACTGACTGATGCCTTAGCTCAACACGTCAAGAAAAAGGCTGGTTATGCTTGTAATTATACAGGCACTTACTATGATTGTGGTAATAAACTAGAATTTATAAAAGCCATTGTCAATTATGGCCTAAAGAGAAAAGAATTTAAAACTCAACTAAAAAGATATTTAAAGAAAGTATGATAAGAAAATCTAAATATTTTATACTTTTGATATTAGCAGTTTTTATAATAAATACTGGTTTTGGTTGTCGCTGGAGTATTACCCCCAAAGAAAAGATTAGACCGATTACTTTGGAGTATTGGGGTGTTTGGGACACTCAGTCTCAGCTAGCACCATTAATAAAATCTTATCAAGATAGTCATCCGACTATTAAGATAAATTATCGTAATTTTCGTTACGATGAATATGAAAAAAAATTAATAGAAGCTTGGGCTGATGATCGCGGTCCAGATATTTTTTCTATTCCAGTTGCTTGGCTTAAAAATTATAAACATCGTGGTCGCATTGTACCAATGCCTAGTAAGGTGTCTGTTCCTATTCAAGAAATTTCTGGTAGAGACGCTTTTATAGTTATGAAGGATTTTCCAGGACTTTCAACATATGACATTAAAGATAAATTTGTGCCGGTTGTTTATGATGATATTGTTTTGGATGGTAATGTTTATGGTCTGCCATATTATATAGATACTTTAGTTACTTTTTATAATAATAATTTATTAATAAACGAAAATATTGCCGAACCAATTACTACTTGGCATGATTTGATAGAGCAAGCCCCTAAATTAACCAAGGCTACATTAGCCAATGACCTTTATCAGTCAGCAGTGGCTATGGGTACTGCTGACAATATTTCTCGTTATTTTGATATTATCTCAGCTATTTTAATACAATATGATGTTCCAGTTAAAGGAACTAATTTTGATCCTTTGGATAGCAAAGAATCAACTGCTAAAATGAGAGAGGTGCTAGGATTTTATACTGATTTTGCCAAACCGGGCCGAGCTAGTTTTTCTTGGACTAGTGATCTTTCCAATGCTTTTGAAATGTTTGCAAATGGTAAGCTGGCATATTTCTTTGGCTATAGTTATCATGCTGATGAATTAAAAAATAGGGGTACACAATTTGATTTACGTACTACTAATTTTCCTCAGACAAAAGGTGCTCAAGGTACCAAATATTTTACAAATTATTGGGTCAATGTTGTGGCCAAAAAATCAACCAAGCAAGATGCTGCCTGGAATTTTATTCAAACCACTGCTTCTCAACAATCAGTTGAAGAGTATTTAAAGGCAAACACAAAACCAACTGCTTTACGATCTTTGGTAAACTCACAACGCCAGGACAATGATTTGCGTATTTTTGTTGATCAAGTTTTGACTGCTGACAATTGGTATGATGGTTATGATATTGATTTAGCTGAGCAATATACAGCTGAGATTATAGAAGCTTTGGTTGATGGGACTATGGTTTTAGATACAGATGACCGAACACTTAAATTATTAGTAAATAAAATTAGACAAACTTATATAAAACCAGAATGGTAGCAATTATTTCTTTTTTATTATTATTTATTCCAAAAATTAGTCAGGCCGGTTTTTTGGATAATATCCCAAATCAAGCTTGTCTGGATTCTGGCCAATGTGACTTAGAGGATATTGAGGCTGGATTTTCTAGTATTATAGAATTAATGCTAGGTGTTTTAGGAGCCATGGCTTTGTTTTATTTTATATGGGGAGCTATTCAGTGGCTTACTTCTGGTGGTAATCAAGAGAGAATTACCAAAGGTAAAAATATTATGATAGGTACTTCTATGGCAATCTTTGTTACTTTAGGGAGTTATTTATTTGTAGATTTTTTTATCAACGATGTTTTGGATGTAAAGCCAGGTTATGAAGTAAGTCATGCACCTCCTGAATGTGAAGGTGAAAACGAAAGCGCAACATGCAATACCCAACAATCAAATTATGTTTGCAGTGGTACATATTTTGGTGATGTTTGTTTGACAAAATGTGATTTATATAACGCCAAAGAAGGAGTAACCGGCGCAGGAGCAGAACTTTGGCTTTATACGTGGGGAGGAACGCAAGTAACAATGTCTTTTTCTTGTGCCGATAAACCAGATGATATGTCACCAGGTACTGATTATGTTGTTGGACTTTGTCCAGGCGCCGAAGATAATGTTTGTTTGATGAGTATTAGTCAGCTTGGTGTTCAGCCTTATAATCAAGATGGCCTTAATATAATAAACACAGCTTTTCAAGAATTTCTATTAAATCAAAATTAGTTAAAATATATTTTTATGATAAAAAAAATTAATAAAATTTGGACTGCTATATTTTTCTTTTTTACACCACTTATAGTAAAAGCAGTAGAACTGCCAAATCCAATCAATGCAAATGATGTACCAGAATTAGCACGAAATGTTATCCAGGGTGTTTTAGGTGTGACTGGAGCTATAGCTTTATTTTATCTAGTTTGGGGTGGTATTACTTGGATGACCTCTCAAGGTAATGCTGATAGAATCAAGAAAGGTAAAGATACTATTGTTTGGGCCATACTTGGTTTAGCCTTTATTTTCTTTAGCTATGTAATTTTGGATTTCTTATTTTGTTCATTAACTGGCACAGGAGTTTGTTCTTAAAGTGAATTTGTTTTATAATATAAATAATTAATAAATTTAAATTTCCTTAGAAAGGGGGTGACTAGATGAAAAAACTATATTATTCTTTATTAGTTGTGATGCCTATGCTAGCAGCACCACACGCTATGGCTCAATATGGTACTGACGACTTACTTAATTCAGGTACAGCTTTAGGTACCAAGAATCTTAGAGATTCTATTGCTGCTATTATTAATATTGTCTTAGGTTTCTTGGGCATTTTAGCTACTGTTATTATTTTGATGGGTGGTTTTAAATGGATGACTTCTCAAGGTAACACTGAAAAAGTAGATGAAGCTAAAAAATTAATCGGAGCAGGCGTTGTTGGTTTAGTTATTATTTTATCAGCCTATGCTATTGCAAGGTTCGTATTAAATTCATTACAAAACGACGTAGTTTAATTTTTAGGCACATATTTAGTCTAGACTATAGTAGGCCATTTTTTTGGCCTACTAGGGCTTGGACTAAAAATTATAAATTTTATGACACGATTTATTAAAAAAATAATTTTATTTGTTTTATTGCTTCCAACTGCAACTCATGCTACTAATTTTGGTTTGGATGTAGCTGGTGATGGTATGTTTCAAGGGTCATTACCACAAGTAATCAGCAAAATAATAAACATGATTCTTTCTGTTTTAGGAATGATTTTTGTTATTCTGATTATTAGGGGTGGTATTACCTGGATGACTTCAGTGGGTAATGCTGATAAAATCAAAGAAGCTAAAGAAGTCATGGTCAACGCTACAATTGGTCTGGTGATTGTTATAGCTTCTTATGCTATTGTTAGATTTGTTTTTGATGGTTTATTATCTGAAGGTGTGATTGGTGGTGGCGGTGGTGGTGTTCCTGGAGGTACTGAATAATTTTTTATAAAAAAACAACCCTGAACCATTTCGGTTCAGGGTTTTTTGATTGACCCGAGTCAATCATTGAGATGAAATTCCCAGTGGATCCACTTTCCTTGCCAGTAAACGTCAGCCGTTTGGTTGATGTTCATGGTATAGGAGTAGGTTGGCCGGTTTGTCTTGCGACCAAAGTAACTCTGTTGGTAATCCGAGTCAGTGATTTGCCAGTGGAAGGTGGTCGGAATAGAGAGAATTTTGATCTTCTCCGTACTTTGACCAGGCTTCAAGACCCAGCGTTTACCACTTTGAGAATGCCAGCATGTGATTTGCCAGCCACGGTTGTTGGTCATGACACCAGTTACCTCACAAGCACCTCGGATGAAGTTTTCATTGATGACAATCACGTCACCGTAGCTGAATAGACCAGAGCGCTGGACTTCGATTGTAGTACGCTTGGTATCATAACCGTTGTCTACTTCGGCGCGGACAGTGTATCTGACCTGATGATGAGTCTTGAACTTAAAAGGAAATCTCTTACCATTTGGGATCAGAACAAAATCCTTGTTGTTGACCGCGATTTCAACGGGGTACTTGTAGTTGTTGAAAAAAGTGGCCTCGACGATCACCTTACTTCCGGTGGCATCGCGTCCATGCGGGAAACTACCGATTTTGACGCCGCCAGTAGTTCTGGTTGCCTTACCACAGCCCGCTACAAGCAGGCTGAGCGCTAAAATCACCAGCAACATCAGTTTGATGGTTCTCATGATTATTCTCCTTGTAAAGGGCTATTTTTAGCCGTTATGGCTAGCAAGTCATGAATCTTTCATGAATATAGTATTATATCATATTTTTATAGTTTTGTCAATATATTATAAGCCACTAGAGCAATAATTTGCTATAATTATAAATGATGATAAAAATAGACAAAATTAAAAAATTTACTGCCAAGCATAGTAGATTATTACTATGGCTGTTTATTATTGCTTATATTATTTTATTTAGTTTTTTGAGCCTTAAAAAATATTATAACTTTGATTATAATGCTTTGGATTTGGCAATTTTTAATCAAGTTTTTTTTAATACTCTACATGGCCGATGGTTTGACTTAACAGTTAATCTCAATACTTATTTAGCTGATCATTTTACCCCAGTTATTATTTTATTATTACCATTTTATTGGCTAAAACAATCAGCTGAAACTTTATTAATTTTACAAAGTATTTGCTTAGCACTGTCTGCTTGGCCGCTTTATGTATTAGCTAAAGCAGTTCTTAAAAGTAGAAACTTAGCTTTATTGGTTGGTGTTTTGTGGTTGTTTAATCCCTTTGTACAAGCAGCTAATATTTATGAGTTTCATTTGATGTCTTTGTCGGTTTTTTGTATTTTATGGACAATTTATTTTTATTATAAAAAGAATTTTCTTTGGTTTTTTATTTTAATGATATTGAGTTTGATGACACGTGAAGATATTAGTTTGGTAATGTTGGGTTTTTTTATTTTGTCACTTATTGAAAAAAGACAAATCAAATGGTGGTTAATATCTTTGCTTATTCCTTTGATTTATTTTTTAGGAGCTATTAATATTATAGATTATTTTGCAACAGACGGTGATTATAAATTTTTGATTTATTATCGTTGGCTAGGTGGACACGATTTGCCATCAATTATTTGGCAATGGATAACTCATCCTTGGCAAGTCTTGTTGCATGTTTTAAATTTAAAAAATATTTTTAATTTTTTTGTTTTATTTTTACCTTTATTATTAATTCCACTTTTTAAACCAAGTAAATATTTATGGTTATTAGCCTTGCCTTTACTACAGTTTTTATTATCAGCACCTGGTTTGGTGACTATAGTTTATCAAACTCATTATAGCTTGTTATTATTACCAGCTATTTTTGTAGGATTTATTTTTACTTTTAAATATCTTAAAGATAATCCTCAAACCAAACTTAGTAAATTTTGGCAAAATTATCAGGGAGCTATTTATTTAATTTTATTTATTAGCACAATTTATTTTTTTATTACTTTATCACCCTTGAGGAACCTAGTTTTATTTACTGATAAAGAGTCACAAAATAATAGACAGATTTTTCTTGATCAGATACCCTTGTCTAGTTCATTGATAGCTAGTGAATCATTTTTATCACATTTAAGTAATCGTCAAACTATTTATCCATTTTGTTATTCGTATTATGGATACAAACAATTTGCTCGTGAGAAATTTATTGCACCAGAAGTAGATTATATTTTTTTGGATTATCGAGAAGTTCTTAGTAATTTTACAGAACTTAATGATAGTATTTATTTCAAAAAATATGTAAAAAATATGGCTAATGACTGGCGTCAAGTTTTGGATAAATATACTTTGATTAGTGCTCATAATGACTTGATGTTGTGGAAAAATATTGACCAAATAGATGATCAACACAGTTTATTACTTTATGATTTTGATGACTTAAATAAAAAAACAGACTCATTTTTTATAAAGTCTGCTTTAATTAATAATCCAGAACAAAATATTTTACAGTTGACTTGGCAAGCTCATTCAGATTTACCAGCCGGTGAATATTTACTTCGTTTTTATAGTCAAGATCAATATTTTGATGTGCCCTTAGGTTATGGCTTGTGGCCAGTTCAAGATTGGCCAAATGATAAGGCTATTAGTTTTTATTATTATTTAGATAAAAATATTGAATCTTGGCAATTATTCAAGTGGCAAGGCGTTAATTATTTGGATAATAATGGCCAAGTTAATTATCACTTGAGTTTAGAGACTAAATTGGAAAATCAGTTACTTGATACAAAATAAAATTTTTGTCGTCTACAATTATTTTGACATGCCCATAGATTATAGACTAGGTATAATAGGTGGTTTTCAAATATTTTTTTGGCAGGGTAATAATAAATTAGGTAATATCAAACAACTAGTTATTGATCTAAAAATATTTCCCCTGACTGATTGAGTTGATCTGTAACTTCAATAAAATTGTAAGGTTGGCTCCAAGTAGAATAATAATTTTTGTCTTCTAAAATTTCAAAATTAGTACCAAACACATCATTAAAAATTATACGGAATGAATTAACTGGAGTTATAGAGGGGTACAAAATATTTTTTGTACTTGATGGTGTATAATATGCATTAATAATACCAAATCTTTCATTTAAATTAGTTTTTGTTAAATTTTCTAGATCAAGTTGCGAACCTGGTCCATGATCACTCTGGATAATAATAATTGGAGCTACACTTGATTGTTTGATAATTTTATCAATCATTTTTTTTGCTTCTTGATTGATAAAATCTAGTTGAGCAAGGTAAGATTGATGATATTTTTCTATACCAGGACATTTTTCAAAATAATGATTACCATCATAACTATTTAACCAACAATTTTGATTGTCAAAATGCTCTTTTGTTTGGTTTAGTATAAAAGGAGGGTGGGGGGCTAAGAAGTGTACATAAGTAAAGGTTGGTTCAGAAATTTTAGATAAATTACCTACTTCTTCAAAAATAAAATCATAACGTTCTTGGTGTTCATTTAAGTGTTTTTGGCTAGAATAAAACATACTTAGTGGTGTTGTCTGGATTATTAATTTATCAAAATCATTGGTGGTTATTTTTTTGTTTATATAAATATCAGCTTTAGTGTTTTTGTAGTTTCCAGTCCATGTGGGTGGTAAACCAACAAAAGTATAACCAACTTGTTTTAAGAAATTATAAACTTTATTTTCTTTCAGAATATGTCTAAGAACTTTGCGATCTTTTGAATCTTCTTTTTGATCTTCAGCTATGTAATTTAAATATTCAAAATTAAGAGAAGAAGCCATTGATAAATAAGTTTGCATGTAATTTGCGTTGCTTTGTTCGGCTATATAAAAACCTTTATTTTTCAAAAAATTGATAAAATCATCATTATTATATTTATAGACATTTTGTAATACATCTTGACGACCATAACCATCAAAAACAAGATAATAGATATCAGGCAAGACATCCAAATTTTTTTTCAGCTCTATGTCTATTGTCTGATCAATATTGTTGTATGATTTGTTATATTCATAATAAGATAGGCTAGCCAATGGCCAAAGTATCAAAAAAATTGCTAAAAAATTGAGATAACTAGTAAAATTTTCAAATTTTTTTTCACTATTAATGATCAAAGCTATAACGGCAATAAAAATAATCAACCAAATCAATAAAATAGCTAGTGGCGATAACCAAATAAACACATCAGTAAAAAGACCAAACAACCAGAATAATAAAATTAGCCAAGTTACTATTAGAGCGGATTTATTTTTATTTTTAGTTATTTTTTTAACTACAAAAAAAATAATTATTGAAGATATTATTGATATTAGTAATGGTTTTATTAGATAATCATAATCAACTATATCTTTGTTATGTTCATATAGTGACAAAATTGGAGCTACAGCAAATAGGAATGGATGCCAAGTATTATTTTTCATGGGAGTTTTTATTTTTCATCAAATATAAAATTCTAACTGATTTGTTTATTGATATTTTCTCTTGGATGTCAAAAAAAATGGAAAAACTTTTTTCAAAATCATCTTCAGTATATTTTGTAAAAATATCTTGACGAGTTGATAATAATTTTTGTACTTTTGAATCATTTTTTGGCACAAATTCTATGATGAGCCAATTACCTAATTTGGCAAAGTATTCGGCAATATTATAAAATGGTAAATTATTAGAAATAGCTAAGTGATGTATTAGAGCTAGAGCCATTATTACATCAGCTGGTCCTCTTTTTTGTAGTGAATCTCTTTCTTCGTGTGCCCAACCTAGATTTGGACTAGGATTAGTCAGGTCACAAAATAATGGTAGTATATTTTTTTCTTTGTTTTTGATTTGATCTTGATAATTTTTTTCTACAGCCAATAAATCAATATCAAAAGAGACAGTATTGATATTTTGTTGGCTGGCCAAGCGACTAAACAGCCCAGTATTGGCACCTAGATCCCAAACAGACTGTGCTTTTGTTTTGTTTAGCCATTTTTGTATTTTTTTTTGTTTATTGATAAAGGCAGTATCAGAGTAATTTGTAAAAGTATAATATTTTTCCCACTCAGTTTGTAATTTTGGTAGAGAGAGATTTTTGACAGTAGATTCCAGATTATCTATAAGAGCCAATAAAGTTTTTTTACTGAATTGTTTTTTGCTTTTGTCTATTTGTTTATTAGCAAAGTGTTTTTGACTGTGAGCATGTAGGTGTATGTGGGTTAATAAAGAAAATTTTAACTTAGTTTTTTTGGGTAATAAACGACTAGCCAAATCAAGCGGTATACCGTCAATGAATAAGCGAGATAATTGGTTGAGTTTAAGATCTTTATAGACCATCAAAGAAAGTGGTGCCAAGAAATGTTGGCAAAATTGTTTATAAGCTACCCAGGGTTGTCCTTTTTTGTGTAATTCAAAAGATAATGTATCAATCAGTACAGCTTGCCCTTTATAAAATTGAATATTAAAAGCACTGGCGTCTTTTAAGCTCATATCAAAATCCAAAGCTATTTTTTGAATTTTAAGAGTAGTGAGGGCGACTGTTTTTAGTTGCCCAAAACACCATTCGTATGGATATGATATAAAAGGGATAAATTGTGGAGCAATAATTTTGTAAGCTTCACTATTTTTTTGTGGATAATCAATTTCAGTATGGGGTATAATCAAGTTTTGTTTGACTAATTGTTGGTATAAACCAGATTTCATTAGTTGTGTGTAATCATCTTGGTAGCTTAAATTTATTTGACGCAACAATTTATTTTTTTCCTTAAACATAAAGCCGCTAGGATCTCTAAATGAGCTTTTATTTTGTTGTTTCATTTGTTTCATTATTTTCTTGTTTGATTTCTTGTTCAGATTTTTTTCCAAACCTCACTTTTATTTTTCTATAATATATTTTTATAGCAAATAAAGCGCTGAATACACCGCCGACAATCAGTTGAAATAGAAGGCTACCACTGCCAGGATCAAGATAAGCTTGAGCTGGCTGGCTAAACATTACAAAAATTAGTAGAGCGGCGATAGATAAAAAAATAGTGTTCATATTTTGTAGTATTAGTTATTTAATTTGGTAAATTTGTGATAGTTCATCTTCATAAACTAAATTTATATTTATATTTTCTATCAGATTATTTATCAAAGCCTGATGGCTATTTTTTTCTACAAAAACATAATCAGCCTTAAAGTATTTTTTAATTTGTTTATCTAGATTATATTTATATTTCCCAGTTGTAATAGAGACAAATTTTTGGTGTAAATCTTTATCAAAATTATACATAAAAGTTGGGTCAAGACCAATGATATAATAGTTTTGATCATTATTATAAAACAGTATTGGCCATTCATCCCAATCACTATGTAAAATAACTGATTGAGGAGGGGTGTTATTAGCTAGCCAGGTGCTAGTTTCTTCAAATTTGTCTATTGCATGATTGCGCGGGATTTTAGTTTCAATAATATTTTGCCAAACTGGTACCAAAACAAAAATAATAAAAACAGTAGCAACGATTCCTAGATAAATTTTTTGAAAACTGGGTATGCTGTGCCAGAATTTTTTGATAATAGACCAGTTGAATCTTTTGATAACATCAGTCAAACCACAAGCTGTGAAAAATAATAAAAATGGCCAAAAATATTCTACATAACGACGAGATTTTATAGTTAATAACAAAAATATAAAAGACAATATAAAGCCAAACCAAGTTTGTCTGCTAATTATTTTGTGATTTAGTATCAAAATAATAAAAATCACACTAGCTAATACAAAAATATGTGCCCCAGACGATATAATAGACATTAGATCAGTACCATACCACTCACCACCAACTGTAATTTGTTGACCTAGATTGACTATACCAATTTGGACAATTTGTTGGTAATAAAAGTATAAATTTTTTGGCCAATATGGATTTATAATTAGACCTAATACTAGACCAACTATCAGACTCAAAGATATTCTGAAATTATTGCCTGGTTTTTGATAAAATACACGAATAATTTTTGACCAAAATATTTTTAATTTGTTTGTGTGTATTTTTTTGTAGATATATTCAGCTACTAAATAAGTAGCTAGAATAATAAGACTAATTGGCCAACCGCCATATAGCCAGACAAAAATAAAACCAAGTAATATTATTAGCCAATATTTTTTTTGATACAAAGCATATATCAAAAACCAAATAAGAAGCAAAGATAAAGCATTGGCTTTGACTAAGCTCAGTCTAAAGACCGTAGCTTCTAAAGTGATAAATAGTAAAGAAAAAATCCAAGCATATTTAATGTCAAATTTTTTCAAGAGCCAATAAAACCCCAAAATCATTATCGTAGCAAATAGAACAGTTGCTATCTTTATACCAATCAGTGGATTACTTAAATAAGTAAAAGGAACAAGTAAGATATGGTATAAAAGATGGTGATCAGTAAAATTTTCTGTCAAAGTACTAAATTGCATCCAAGGTAAACTTTTGAGAACAATGCCCTCACTCAAGAATTGAGCTATCTTGGTATGATAAAAACCATCTGGATCGCCAATATAATTATTCCATTGTATTTTGGTAAAATAAGCGCCCACTAAAACAAATAAAGCTATATAATCTAGCTTCCAGAGCATGATTTTCCTTAGTGGTTTTTGTTTGGTCATATATATATTGTAACAGAAATTAGTAATAAAAAAAATCTCCGCCAGGCATGGACACGGAGATCGGATTAATAATTTTTAATTATTAAATGATACAGAACTTTGAATATTTATATCTTATTATTTATTTTTAGACACGTCAAGTTGATAACTTTTTCTTGAGTTTTGGGATTGATTTTTTGTTGTTTTATTGGTAAGATATCAATGATTTTCCTTTATTTTATTTACTATGAGTGGACATTCAAAGTGGTCAAAAATTAAACGAGCCAAAGAGTCTAAAGATGCTAAACGTAGTAATGTTTTTACAAAGCTTTCAAAAAATATTGCTGTAGCAGCTCGTGGTGGCGCTGATTTAGATAGTAATTTCAAATTACGTATGGCCGTTGATAAGGCCAAGTCTTTTAGTATGCCAAAAGACAATATAGAGCGAGCCATCAAAAAAGGTAGTGGTGCAAGTACAGAAAACATGATCGAAGATCTTTTGTATGAAGCTTATGGACCAGATGGTGTGGCCATGATTATACAGATTTTGACAGACAATAAAAATCGTTCAGTTTCCAATCTCAAACATATTTTGTCAAAACATAATGGTAGTTTGGGAAATACTGGTTCTGTGATGTGGATGTTTGAATCTAAAGGTGAAATTATATTAGAACAAATAGAATTATCTGACGAAGATGAATTAAAAATCATAGATTTTGGAGCTGATGATATTATAAAAGAAGATGAACTCAAGATTGTTACTGGTCTAAATAATTTAGAAGAAGTAAAAAATAAATTACAAGATAATAATTTTATAGTAAAATCTTCTGATATGATTTATTTGTCTAAAGAAAAGATTAATGTTAAAGATGACGAAAAACTATTAAAATTACTTGACGTTTTGGATGATGACGATGATATAAATAGTATTTATACTAACGCCAATATATAATGACCAACACTAAACAGATTATTTTAGGTTTTGATCCTGGCCTAGCTGATACTGGCTATGGTGTGATTAGTAAAGAAGATAATAAATTAGAATATATTGTAGCTGGCAGTATTCAAACACCTAAAAACACAGATTTTGGTGATCGTTTGGAAGAAATTTACAATCAAGCAAATAAAATTATAAAAAAATATAATCCTGACCTTATAGCAGTAGAAAAATTGTTTTTTGCTCGTAATGTGACAACCGCACTCAATGTCGGGCAATGTCGAGGTGTAGTTTTATTGGCTATTCAGCAAAATAAAAAAGATTTATTAGAATTCACTCCTTTACAGATCAAACAAGCTGTAGCCGCGACTGGTAGTGCTGGCAAGTTACAGGTTGGTCGAATGGTCAAAGCTATTTTGAATTTAAAAAGTATACCTCAGCCAGATGATGCAGCCGATGCTTTAGCTATAGCTATTTGTGCTAGCTTTTATAACAAAAAATTAGTTTAATTTATGCCAAGAAAAAAATTAAAAATTGTTTCTATTTCTAGTGAAGTTGATCCTTTTTCCAAAACAGGTGGGTTGGCTGATGTGGCACGTTCCTTACCAAAATCTTTGCGCCGCTTAGGTCACGATGTGATTATTATTTCTCCTTTTTATACCAAAACTCTTGATAGGAAAAAATATAAGCTAGAAAAAATATATAGCAACGTCAATCTTTATATTGATAAAGAAAATGAAGTTAAGGTTAGCTATTATCGAGGTGAACTGATGCCTGGTTTACCAGCTTATTTTGTCAGAGCTGACAAATTTTTTGGTCGCAGGACATCACTTTATGGTTCTGGTCATGAAAATCAAAGATTTTATTTGTTTGATGTAGCGGCTTTGAAATTAATTTCTTTATTAAAGTATAAAGCTGATATTATTCATTGTCACGATTGGCAAGCTGGTCTGATACCTTATCTCAAAAAACATCGCTTCAAAAAATCTAAGACCCTACAATCTGCAGCTATAATTTATACTATTCATAATCTTGTTTTTCAATTTGGTCAAAATTGGTGGGAAGTACCAGTCAAATATCGCGATAAAGGAAAAAACTCTTTACCAATGTTTGATAATAAAAAAATAGAATATATCAATTTTGCTAAAAGAGCTATTTTACATGCTGATGCTATAAACACAGTTTCTGAGACTTATGCTCAAGAAATTATGAGTAGAGACTTTGGTCAGGATTTACATCGTATTTTAAACAATCGTAAACATAAACTTTTTGGTGTGGTAAATGGTATTGATTATAAAGAGTTTAATCCTAACAACGATAAAAAGATTTATAGAAATTATGATCACAAAAAAGTATTACGCAAAAATCTAAATAAAAAATTTATTCAAAAGTTATTCAAATTACCAGCGCGAGATGATGTACCTGTTATTTGTATGACTTCTCGAGTTACTTATCAAAAAGGATTTGAATTGATTTTACGAATTATAAAACCATTAATGCAGTTTGATTTACAATTTATTGTAATTGGTTCTGGAGATAAAAATTTTATTAAAGATTTAAATAAAGTTCAAAAAAAATATCCAGACAAATTTGTGATTATTCCTTCTCATGAAAAAAATCAAAAATACGAAACACAAGTTTATGCTGGTTCTGACTTAGTTCTCTTGCCATCCCATCATGAACCTTGTGGTATAAATCAGCTCAAAGGTTTTCGTTATGGTTGTGTGCCGATCGTACGTAGTACTGGAGGCCTCAATGATACAGTGACCAATTTTGACCCTATTAATAATATTGGTAATGGCTTTACTTTTAAAAATTATAGTTCCAAAGATTTGTTAGTAGCCATAACTCGTGCTTTGGAAACTTATAAATACAAAAAAATATGGCGTGCCTTAGTTTGTCGAGGCATGAAGGCTTCTGTATCTTGGGAATTGCCAGCTCAAAAATATATCCAACTTTATAATAAAGCTAAACGATTTAAAAGAGATGAATCCCATTAGAAATTCACAATTTCTTGTGGGCAACATAAGTAAAATATAATATTTTAATTTCACTATAATTTCTAACGGGATGAAAAAAATAACTTGGGTTAATTTTTTACATATTTATCAACCTCCTTGGCAACAAAGAGGTATTTTGGAACAAATAGCTAGTGAAAGCTATGAGTATTTGTTGACTCTTTGGGAAAAATATCCCAAGTTTAAGACCACTCTCAATATTACTGGTAACTTAGTTGAACAATGGCAAGACATTAGACCAGATTTATTAAAACGTTTACAACGACTCGTCAAAAAAAATCAAATAGAATTGGTTGGTTCTGCAAAGTATCATGCTATTTTGCCATTATTATCAGACAAAGAAGTAAAAAGGCAAATAGATCTTAATAATCAGGTTTTGAGTCAATATTTTGATAGCAAAAAAATCACCGGATTTTATCTACCAGAAATGTCTTATTCAGATCAAGTTGCTAAAATAATTAAGAAAGCTGGTTTTAAATATTTGATTTTAGATCAAATTCATTATACTAGTGAGATAGATAATAATATTTTATATAAAATAAAGAAAATCGGTCTGCAAGTTGTATTTCGTGATAGAAAAATTTCTAAACATTATCCACCAGAGATTATTTATAAAAAATTTGATAATTTACAAGATGATCAGATTATTATTACGGCTACTGATGGTGAAATATATGGCCATCAGCACGAAGATTGGCATGGTTATATTGAAAAGATTTTAGCCAACAAAAAACTACAAGTTTTAAATATTACTAGTTATCTAAAAAATTTAGATACAACAAATTTGATTGATTTGAGGGCAGCTTCTTGGGAAACAACTCCAGCTGAATTAAAAAAGCACGTGTCTTATGCACTTTGGCAAGATCCTAGTAATAAAATTCATAAATTATTATGGAAACTAGTGAATCTGTCTAGTAATTTGGTAGATAAATATAAAGGTGATCCAAATTGGCATTGGGCACGCAATCATCTAGATAGGGGAGTTTCTTCTTGTACCTTTTGGTGGGCTTCAGCCAAACAACCATCTGGTTGGTCACCTTTGACTTGGAATCCAGACATGATTGATAATGGCTCTGAAGAATTAATCCGAGTAATACGCTCTCTAGCTAAAGCTACAACAGCAGAAAAAATAAAAGCAGAAAAAATTTATATTGATATAAAAAAGCAAACCTGGCTAACTCATTGGCGACGCCACCATAAAAAGTAATTTACAAGCATATGACCAAAAAAATATTATCTAAAGAAACCCAACACAATATTGCAAAAGTGATTGACCGTAAATTTATTCGCCATCTTTTGTGTGAAAACTTACCAAAACATTATGATAATTATCAAAAATTATTAAGTTTTAAGCTAGATCCTTATAAACGACATATTAGTCCACGTAACGTAGTTTTTGTAGTTGAGTTTAAAATAAAATATCAAGATAAAGTAGGACATAGTCATAATCTTGATATTTTTTGTTCGGCTCATTCTGATGGCTCTCGTAAAGATGCTTATAAAAACTGTAAATTTTTATATGAACATGGTTTTGATAAAGGTAATTTTCGAGTAACTAAGCCCTTGTTTTATTTAGTAAAACAAAAAGCCTTTTTTTATGAAGCATCACCTGGGCGTAGTTTTTTGAATTTTTTTACCCAAGAGCCAGAGGCTAATCTTAAACCTACTTTTAAATTAATAGTTGCTTGGATAAAAAAGATTCATAATTTTGACACTAAACTTGATTTTTCTTTACCTATTTTTAGGATTTCTAAGATGATACCATCTCCAAAACGTTTTATTCCAGATTTTTATGAAGATAATATTGAATATGGAAAGCAAGTCGAAGATTTGTTGGCTCGTATGAGAAAATTGAAAGAAGAATTTTCCAAAAATTTCAAAGCATCTATTATTTATGGTGATTATCATCCAGATAATGTGATTATTTCTAGTCTCAAAGCCAAAGAAATAGAAATGATTGATTTTACCGATGTAGCCAAGGGCGATCCAATGGTAGACTTGGGAGCTTTTTTACAGCAATTTGATTTTATGGGACACAATTATTTGCCTCGTCAAAAAATAAATTCTTATAAAGAATATCTATTAGAACAATATTTTGGCAAAGATTTTGATAAGATAAAAATAGATTTTATAAATCGCATAAATCTATATCAAGCCTGGACTGCTTTACGGTCAGCTATTTTGATCTTTTATCAACAAAATGAAGACAACCCCATAGATGGAGTATTAGAAGAATGTGATCAATATTTGCATCTAGCATCTAATAATACTCATAAAATTAATTTACATTAACCCCGTTAGAAATTCACGAAATATAATGGGATATAAAAGTAAAAATATTACTATGCAAAATACTAAAATTTCTAATGGGGTAAATATGTCACACAAAATAATTTTTGAAGGAGCCGAGTTATCTGGTAAGAGTTACTTGATGAGTCAGGTATACAATCATATAGAACCCAAATATAATACTGACGGCAAAATATTAGACGGCTGTCATTGGTTTAATTGTGATGTGGGTCTATATGGCACTGAACATGGCCAAACAGTAGTTAATAAATATTTAGAGCTATTAGAAAGTTTAAAAAATTTAAATATTATTCTAGAAAAATTTCATATTACAGAATATGTTTACCAAAAATTATATAATAATCAGGAATATGATTTTTCTGAAGTTGAAACTAGACTCAAAAAACTAGATGCCAAAATAATTTTGACTAGTTTTCAAGAGGACGAAGACTTGATTAAAAAAAGATTGGAAGACAGAATCAATCTTTATCCTCATTATGCCAAGATAGCTCAAGAACCAGCTGAATATATCAAACAACAACAAGAGTATCTAGATATAATCAAGCAATCAAAACTAGATTATTTAATAGTTGATTCATCTCAATTGCCAAATCAAAAATTAGTTGATGATATACTGATATTCTTGGGAGAAAAATAATTTTCTGTTATAATAGTATTGCTAAAATAAATAAAAAATAAAATAAAATAAAATGCCAAAAAAACAAAAACTAGAAATCCTTTTTACAGGAGCAGAACTCAAGCCATTGGTCAAAGTGGGTGGTCTTGGTGATGTGATGGGTTCATTACCCAAAGCTTTGAATCGTCTAGGGGTGACAGTCAAGATTATTATTCCTTTTTATGGAATGATAGACAAAAAATTGTACAAAGCAACACTAGTCAAGAAAAATATTTCTATACAGGTAGAAGATTTTGAAGATAAATTTGATTTATATAAGACTAGTTTGCCAGGTAGCAGGATAAATGTTTATTTAATCAAACACAAATTGTTTGACGGTAAACAGATCTATAGTGGTGGCCGTAAATATCTCAAAGGTAATGTTTATTCACGTGAGATTGGTGATGTAGAAAGGTTTGTTTTCTTTTCCAAAGCAGTTGCTGAGACTATTCAAGCTATGAAGTGGGTTCCAGATGTGATTCATTGTCATGATTGGCACTCAGCTCTCTTACCGACTTTTATAGATGAATATAGTTTGACTCACAAAAATTTTAAAAATATCAGAACACTATTTACTATACATAATTTGGCCAACCAAGGTATCACAGGCTTGGATATTGTTGACTATGCTGGTTTACACAACAAATTGACGCCAGCCCTGATGGAGGATTATTATGACAAAGACGGACAAGTAATAGATATGATGAAAGTAGGAATATTATCAGCAGATTTTGTAAATACAGTAAGTCCCAATTATGCCAAAGAAATTTTGACCAAGGAATATGGCGAAAAATTGGACAAATATTTATTGCGACGCCAAAAACATTTGTTTGGAATTATAAACGGCATTAGTTCCAAGGCTTTTGATCCCAAAACCGATAAGGCTATTGCCAAGCAATATAATGCCAAAAATATCCAGGCGGGCAAAGTTGCTAATAAACTAGCTTTACAAAAAGAATTAAAATTACCAATTGATGAAAAAATTCCCGTCTTTGGTATGGTCAGTCGCCTAGTCAAGCAAAAGGGTGTAGATATTTTAGCTCCAGCTTTAGAGAAATTTTTAAAGAAAGATGTTCAAGTAATAATATTAGGAACTGGTCAAGCTGAATATGAACAAGAGCTAAAAAGTCTTACTCACATTGATCCAAAGAAGATAAAAGTAAAAATAATGTTTGATGCTGATTTAGCTCGTCGTATCTATGCTGGTTCTGATTTTTTCTTGATGCCCTCAGCTTTTGAGCCATGTGGCCTGGGACAGATGATTTCTATGCGCTACGGCACCATTCCAATGGTACGCAAGACTGGAGGACTCAAAGATACTGTTACGCACAACAAGACTGGAGTGGTGTTTTCTAATTACAATCAGACAGCAATGCTCAAAAACTTGAACCAAGCTTTGAATTTGTATAAAAACAAAATTAAATTCAATAAAGTACGCTCTGCGTGTTTACGACAAGACTTTTCTTGGGAAAAATCAGCCAAAGAATATATAAAGTTATATAATAAATTAAAATAATCATATGCCTTTGAAGACTTCAGAATTACGCAAGGATTATATTCAAGAAAAATACGTAATTATTGCACCACGTCGTGGTAAACGACCCCATGATACTGTCAAACCACGCGAGGTTCATAAAAAAATGGTTACCTCTTGTATTTTTTGTCCAGAAAATATAAAAAGTGTGTCTAGTCTTTATCAATATGGTGACAAACAAGATTGGAAGATAAAAATTATCAAAAATAAATATCCAGCAGTTACTCTACAAAACAAAAAAGCCTATGGTCAGCAAGAAGTAGTCATTGAAACTCCAGATCATGTTGATGAGATAGAAGACCTTCCAGTAAATCATATTACTGAATTACTCAAGGCCTATAAGATAAGGACTGAGAAGATTTCTAAGAACAAAAAAATTGATTATATTTTGATTTTCAAAAACGATGGTGGTGTAGCTGGAGCTAGTCTCAAGCATGCTCACTCTCAAATATTTGCAACACAGTTTTTACCACCACATTTGTTTGACAAATCACAACGTCAGCAAGCCTACAAGCTCAAACACGGTCATTGTGTATATTGTGATGTGATTGCCAAAGAGTCCAAGGGTCCGCGTCTTGTTTATCGTGATAAAAATGTAGTGGCTTTTACTCCTTATGCTTCAATGTTTAATTATGAAATTTGGATTATGCCTATCAAACATAGGGATAATATTACTGAGCTTACTGAGTCAGAAATGAAGTCTTTTGCTAAAATTCTTAAACATGTTTTGGGTAAGATTGGTCAGCTAGATTTGCCTTACAATTTTTATTTTCACCAAGTGATCAATGATAATGACCAGCATCTGTATATGAAAATCGTGCCACGTGGTTCTGTATGGGCTGGTGTGGAGATTGGTTCTGGTTTGATTATCAATCCAATAGATCCTGATGAGGCAGCTAGTTTTTATCGACAAGGATTATGATCAAAGCTATTATCTTTGATATGGATGGAGTGATCTCTGATACTCAAAAAATTCATTCTGCTCTAGAATCTGAGATTTTAAACAATCATGGAATAAAAATTACCCCAGAAGAAATAACAGCCAAGTACAGTGGAAGGCGAGCTATTGATTTTTTTACAGAATTATTCAAAGAAGCTGATATAGATATTAGTCAAGAAAAAATTTCTAAACTAGTCCATGATAAAAGAGATAAAATGATAGAATCTCTTAAAAAAAATACTCCACCTATCCCAGGTATCTTTGAACTTGTAGACAGATTGTGTAATGCCAATCTAAAACTAGGTATTGCTTCTACCTCTACTCTACCAAATATAAATGTAGTAGTAGACAAGCTTAATCTCAAAGACAAATTTACTGTTTTGACAAGTGGACATGAAGTCAAAGATGGTAAACCAGCTCCAGATGTATTTTTATTAGCTGCTGAGAGACTAGATGTCTTGCCTCATGAATGTATAGTGATCGAAGATGGTATTTCTGGTATGCAAGCCGCAGCTGCTGCCAAGATGAAATGTATTGGCTATGTTCCAGACAAAGATAAAAAATATCCCGCGGATATTCTGGTCACGCATTTGGATGAAATAACTTTGGAACTCATAGGAGTATTATAAAAAAGACGTTCTAATGAACGTCTTTTCTTTTATCTTGTTTTGTAATTATTTTTATAAAAGCAATTATCTGTAATAGTATGGCAATGATAGTCATAGTGATTGCCATCCAGCCAAACCAATCTGGTCCGACTCTTCCATAAGTTGAGAAAAATTGAAAATAAATATAGTGAGCTGATACTAGATAAAACACTACATGGGTCAAACCATGGAGACGTTGCCATGATCTGACTCCTAGCCATGATATAACCTTGCCAAAAGAGCTAATAGCTAGCAACAGAGTAATGATTAGAGCAACCAAGCCAATAAAGTTGGTTAGGCTATAGCCAGACCCACCAAGTTTGATCATGGTAGATAAAGATCTATCGGTTAATAGAAGAATAAAGTGTAATAAAGCTGTTAGAAAAAACCAAATACCTAGTTCACCACGCCATCTCCAAGGGTTTGCCAGAGGTGCGACACTTTTGGTAGGAGTTTTTATTCTAGTCAATGGTCCAATTATCATTATCAAGAACAAAAGAATAAATGAAGTTCTAGCAAAGGCCTTGGCCCATTCTAGATCTAATAGATAGTGAAGTATAATAACTAGAGCTAGAGAAAATACTCCGACTATCAAATGTTGTTTGGGGTTATTTTTTACGTCCATATGTTTTTGTTTTTAATTTTTATTTTATTTTTTTATTAACTAATTCCTTCTTAATTCGTTCAGCTATTAATTCGGGTTTATCATAGGAAAATATTTGTATATCACCAAGTTTTAAATATTTTGGAAAACGGCTTATAAATTTTTCTTTTTCTTTTTCTTTATTTAAGCCAAAACCGCGTGATAGTTGTCTATCAACTATGATTTTACAGCACTCTTTTATTGAGTTTGAGGGGAGTAGTAAAATAGATATACCACTCTCTTTTAAAGTGTGCTTATGTTTTATAACTAAATCGTCTAAATTTTCATGGACCAAGAAACCTGATGATAGTACATATACAACATTATCTTTGATATTTTTTAGGATCTTGTAAAATAATTCTGAATTTTTGTAACAATATTTTTTATATCCTTCATTATTTATATATGTGCCGATATTTTCAATTTGTTCACAAAATTTTTGATCTAAGTCTATAAATTTATAACTGAGTAACTTGGCTAAAATTTCCCCAGATGTAGTTTTCCCAACTCCGCCTGGTCCAATTATAAATATAATCATTTGAAGAATATTATTTATTTTATTTTACTAAAATCATTGTTTAATATAGTAGGTTGGATTATTCTAATTTCGTGTGCCCATCTTTGTTCTGTAGAATCTGGTGGTTCATTGAGTAGGAATATTTTTTTATTTAAATAATGAGCTACACCAATTTCCATTAAAGTTGATGTACCGATATAGCCTTGGACGTTATTTTTTTCATAATTTAAAATAAGTATAGCTTCATTTTTTTCTATTCTTTTAAAATGAGTTCTTAATATATCATTTTCTATACAATGTTTGAGATCAGTCTCTAAATCGTCGTTGTTATGATTGCCTGCAGCTACAAGTTCAGTATTGCTCGGCGTCATCACCATGTGTCCTATTTTTTCTAATTTTTCTTTAGTCTCAAGCATTTCTTTAGAAAAAGTCATGCTTCCGCAAATCATTATTTTCATATTGTTTTATTTTTTAGCTACCCAGTGTAGTTTATGAGTACTTAATTCAATGCCATTATTGTTTAGTTTTTTATTGATATCTTCAAGATATAGTTTATCTTTTGTTTTATTAAAGTTTGGAATAATAGGAGCCCTTTCAAGAATTTCTACAACTTCTTTTATTGATGGATAAATTTTATAGAATAAAAAATATTGTGATTCTATAAGATTCATATCTAATTGATCTAGTAAACTTTTTACTGATTCAAGCTTCGCTTTCTTAATTGGATAATTTTGTCCCCTATTAAAAATATTTTTTAACTCAATTTTATCTGTTTCCCCAATAGTTTCTTCTATCATTAAACCGTTATCTTTTAATACCCTATAGCCTTCATTCATAAAATCAATGTCGGCAGATAATGGTCCCCTTGAACTATAAATTATATCAAAAAAATTATTTTTAAAAGGTAATTCTTTTGCATCAGCAACTTGAAATTTAACATTTTTGATATTTTTTGTGTCTTTTTCCTGTTTAGCTGTTTTTAGATAATTTTTAAATGGATCAATTCCTATAATTTCTTTGAAGTACGGAGAAATTTTTAATGTTAATTCACCAGAGCCACAACCCAAGTCAAGTGCCCTTAGATTTTTATCTGAATATTTCTTTAATAATTTAAAAAAATTTGGATTCTCTCCCTTGATAAGTTTTCCCTGAGATTGCCAAGAATATTTTTTAAATTTTTTAGAATGTTCTTGATAAAAATTGTCCATTTTCATTTTATTTTTCCAAACTTACGTTTTCCGGCTTGGACTATATCACCAGATTTGATAGATATATCTGCTTTCCAGTCTTCTATTTTATTGTCGTTGAGTTTGAACCCTCCTCCGGTTATTAATCTTTTGGCTTCAGATTTTGAAGTAGAGAATTTGAGACTAATTAATAAATCTACAGGGTTTATTTTTCCAGTCTTGATATCAAACTCAGGAATGTCAGTGGGTTTGCCCTTGTCTGAAAATATTTTGTTGAATTCTTCTCCAGCTGTAGCTGCTTCTTTGTTAGAATAATACAAAGTCACAATATCTGTAGCTAATTTGAATTTTATATCACGAGGATTTGTACCAGACTTCAAATCTTTTTCAGCTTGTTTGATGTCAGTCATAGATGTATTGGTACAAAGTTCAAAACCATCTATGATCATGCCATCTGTCCAAGACATTACTTTGCCAAACATGTCAGATGGACTATCTGACATAGCCAACATATTACCTTCAGTCTTTCCCATCTTGGTTCCAGAGCTATCTGCCAGAAGTTTCATGGTAATAATAAATTTTTCTTTATCAGACATTGTTTTCATCAGAGTACGACCAGCCAACATATTAAAAGTCTGATCATTACCACCGATTTCACCATCGACATTCATAGCTACACTATCATAAGCTTGCATGACAGGATACAAAAATTCGTGTAAGCCAATTGGCTTGCCATCTTTCATACGTTTGTCAAACATGTCACGCTCAAGTAATTGTTGGACAGTAAAATGAGAAGACAATTTCAAAACGTCAGCAAAATTGAGTTTATCAAGCCAAAGAGCATTGTATTTAAAATCAGCTTTATTGGCTCCACTAAATTTTAAAAAAGTTTTGGCTTGTTTTTTATAATCGGATGCATTATCTAATACCTGTTGTCTGGTCAAGGGCTTGCGAGTAGCAGCCTTGTCAGTCGGGTCACCGATAGTTGCAGTAAAATTACCAATCAATAATATTACTTTATGACCTAGAGCTTGGAATTCAGATAATTTTTTGAGAGGAATAGCATGACCTAGATGTAATGTTGGGCCAGTTGGATCTATGCCCAAATACAAAGTAAGCTGTTTTCCTGATTTTAGAGCCTTAGTTAAAAAATCGGGATTTGGATAAATGTTCTGAACACCCCGGGTCATTAGCTCTTGAATTTTTTCTTGATCTATACTAACTTTAGTCATAGTAAATTTTTATTCACTTGTTATATTCAAATTATAGCGTATTTTTGCTATAATTCAAATACTGATAATATATGCCAATTCCACCATTAAAAAAGACTGGCTTCCATAGCCGGCAAATCGGTCATAGTAAACCCAAATTTACTAGCCATAATATCAATGCAGATATTAAAATGAAGAAAAAAAGGCTCAAAAAAAGGCGCCTGACTTCTTCTGATAGGATCAAAAAGACCAAAAAAAGAAGTTTATCTAGGCGTCTAATACGTAGATTATGGCCATTTATTACAGCTGGAGTACTGTTATTTGGTATTTTTATGATTATTTTGTTTGTTTATTATTCAAAAGATTTACCAGAACCAGGCAAAATAATGGATCGTAGTGTGGCTTTGAGTGCCAAGATTTATGATCGTACAGGCGAGACATTACTCTATGAGATACATGGTCCAGAAAATCGGACTTTGATAAATATAGAAGAATTACCTGATTATGTTATTGATGCCACGATTGCTATTGAAGATAAAAATTTTTATGAACACAGAGGTATTTCTGTATGGGGTATTATCAGGGGACAGATTGTACCACGCTTGCAAGGCAAACGTGCTCAGGGTGGATCAACCTTGACTCAACAATTTGTCAAAAATGCTATTCTTACAAACGAAAGAAAACTGTCTCGTAAAATCAAAGAATGGATTTTGTCTTATCGTATAGAATCTAAATATTCTAAACAAGAAATTTTACAATTTTATTTTAACGAAATACCTTATGGTAGTTCTGCTTATGGTGTAGAGTCAGCTGCTCATTATTATTTTGGTAAAGCAGCCAAAGATCTCAGCCTAGCAGAAGCAGCTATCTTAGCTTCTTTACCGCAAGCGCCGACTTATTATTCTCCTTATGGTTCCAACAAAGATTTACTCATAGATCGTCAGCATATTGTTTTGAATTTAATGGAAGAGCAAGATTATATCACCTCTGTTGAAGCTGAAGCTGCTAAAGCTGAAGAATTAATTTTCAAAAAAAGAGTAGAAAATATAAAAGCGCCACATTTTGTTTTGTATGTTCGTGAATTTTTAGAAAATAAATATGGTACTACCAATCTTGAACAAAGTGGTTGGAAAATTACCACTTCACTTGATTGGGATTTACAACAGATTGCCGAAGCAACTATTGAAGAAGTCGCGGCTACAAATTTGGAAAATTGGGAAGCTAATAATGCTGCTCTAGTGTCTATAGATGTAGAGACATCTCAAGTTTTGGCTATGGTTGGTTCCAAAGATTATTTTGATGATGAAATAGATGGTCAGGTCAATGTAGCTTTAGCTAAACGTCAGCCAGGTAGTAGCATGAAACCCTTGGCATATCTATCTGCCTTTCAGAGAGGTTTTAGACCAGAGACTGTTGTATTTGATCTAGTGACAGACTTTGCTTCTGGTGGGGATAGTTATGAACCACACAATTATGATCTAGAAGAACATGGTCCAGTAAGTATGCGCCAAGCATTGGCTGGTTCTCTTAATATTGCAGCAGTCAAGACTCTTTATCTAGCTGGAGTTTATAATACTTTGGATCTAGCCGCTGAATTTGGTTATAGTACTTTGACAGAGCGAGATCGTTATGGACTTTCTCTAGTGTTAGGTGGTGGTGAGGTTAGACTGTTAGAACATGTCAATGCTTATGCTACTATGGCTCGTGAAGGTGTGTTTATGGAATCTAATCCGATCTTAAAAATAGAAGATAGTACTGGAAAAGTAGTTGAAGATAACCAAGATAATAAAGGCCGTCGAGTAATAGATAAGGAACCAACTCGTATTTTAAATGAAGTACTATCAGATAATTCTGCTAGAGCCTATATTTTTGGAGAAAATAATTTATTAACTTTGCCAGATAGACAAGTAGCTGCCAAAACAGGTACTACCAATGATTATAGGGATGCTTGGACAATTGGTTTTACACCACAGATTGCTACTGGTGTCTGGGTGGGTAACAATGATAATACTGAGATGAAAAAAGGAGCAAGTGGTGGTCAGGTAGCAGCCCCTATTTGGAACAAATTTATGCGTGAAGCTACCAAAGATATGCCAGTAGTAGGATTTAAACTTCATGATTTGGATGATTGTGACAAGCCAATGGTTTGTGGCGAGATGGGTGGTGGTGAACCAGTAATGATCGACACTATGTCAGGTAAGCTAGCTACTGAATATACACCTTATACTACCCGCGAAGAAAAACAATATTTAGAGGCTCATAGTATTTTACATTATGTAAATACAAATGATCCACTTGGCGATCCTTTGTCCAATCCAATGTCGGATCCACAATATGAACTTTGGGAAGAGATAGTCCAAAAATGGGCTGAGGAAAATGGCTATACAGCAGACAGTGCTCCGACTGAGAATGATGATATCCATCTGGCTCATTTACAACCCAGTATTTCTTTGCAACAGCCAAATAATAATCAGACTATTACCCAAGGAACCTTTACTATGCAAGTCGATGTTTCAGCACCACGTGGTGTAGAGCGAGTAGAATATTTTATAGATGATGAACTAGTTGGCACAGCTTATAGTGAGCCCTTTAATTTTACTTATCAAGTCAATCCATTTTTGAGTAATGGTCAACACCAACTCAAAGCAATTGCTTTTGATGATTTAGATAATTTTAAAGATAAGACTATAAATATAAAATTAGAGCTTGATGATAATGATCGTGATTTCAATATTTTGTGGTTAAATCCTAACAATGGCGAAACTTTGTCAGTGGCTGATTTACCAATTAGTTTGCAGCTCAACATAGACAATCCCAACAGGGTTAAAAAATTGGATTTTTATTATCTTGATCCTGAAGATAATTCCCATTGGTTTAATTATATAGAAAATCCAAGTGTCAATAATTTGTCAGTTGGTTTGACCGACGAATTGGATATTGGGGTTTACAAGTTTTATATGATTATTAAAGATAAAAATAATAATCTACTTACTACTCCAGGTATTATTGTAAATTTTATTGAGTAAACAAAAATCCCGTAAAGTTTCTTTTTAGAAACCACAGGACAAGAACACCTTGAGTCTTGCCCCGTTTCTTGCAAAGCAAGATTTACGGGGTTTTATGTTGAGTAATTTTGTTTAGAAGCCTTCATTGGCATGGAGCCTATTGGCTTCTTCAACAGATAAATTTTCTGCTTTTTCATATGCACGATTAAGTGAGTTTAAAATAATAATTAATAGTCCTAAAATTAGGTTGACTAATATTAGCCAAGATGGCATAGTGATTTCCCAAAGTTGTATCCAGCTTATAATACCAAAAGCTATTAGATATAAGCCGATTACAATATTGAAAGATGTGGGACAATTACATATTTTACTCATATTTTTCACCCCCTTTCGTTATTTTTTAATAATAGGGTATTTTACTTAATTTGCCAACCTGTGTGTATTTGTTAATATTCTAGTATGGATTTTCAACTCAAAGCAAAATTTAAGCCAGCTGGTGACCAAGCTCAAGCTATTGGTAGTTTGGTTGACGGATTAGATAAGAATTATGATCATCAGACATTGCTAGGCGTAACAGGTAGCGGCAAGACTTTTACTATGGCCAATATTGTAGCCAAGACTAATCGGCCGACTTTAGTGATTTGTCACAACAAGACCTTGGCAGCTCAACTTGCTTCTGAGTTTCAAGATTTTTTCCCAAACAACGCAGTTCATTACTTTGTGTCTTATTATGATTATTATCAACCAGAGGCTTATATACCATCCTCTGATACTTATATTGCCAAAGAGACCCAGATCAACGAAGAGATCGATAGATTGCGTCATGCTTCTACCCAAAGTCTACTCACTAGACGTGATGTATTGATAGTAGCTTCTGTATCTTGCATTTATAATCTTGGTAATCCAGCTGAGTATGCAGATTTTAAAATAGATTTGCAAGTTGATAAAGAATATAATAGATTTAGATTACTCAAAAATCTAAATAATTTACAATATCAACGCAACGACACTGTATTAAGTAGGGGAACCTTTGCTGTACGAGGAGAAGTTATAGATATTTTTGCCTCTGGTCAAGAAAACGAATATTATAGATTAACTTTTTTTGGAGACAAACTTGAAAGTATAGAGTTAATAGATATCTTTAATCATCACACCAAAGATAAACCTGAGCAAGTCATGGTTTTTCCGGCCAAGCATTTTTTGACAGCCGAAGACAAGATAAAAAAAGTCATACCACAGATAAAAAAAGACATGGACAAAGAAGTAGCTGCTCTACACAAAAAAGGTGAGCCTTTATTTGCTGAACGACTCAACACTAGGACCAATCATGATATAGAAATGATCGAACAGGTTGGATATTGTGGTGGTATAGAAAATTATTCTCGTTATTTTGATGGTCGCAAGCCAGGCGACGCACCAAATAGTTTGATAGATTATTTTCCTGATGATTTTTTGGTAATGATTGATGAATCTCATATGACCTTACCTCAAATCGGCGGCATGTATGCTGGTGATAGAGCTCGCAAACAAAATCTAGTAGATTTTGGCTTTCGTCTAAACGCTGCTTTTGATAACAGACCATTAAATATTACAGAGTTTAATGGTTTGTTGAAAAATACTATTTATATTTCAGCTACACCAGCAGATACTGAGCTTGATAAATCAAAAGCTATAGTAGAGCAGTTGATTAGGCCGACTTATATAGTAGATCCTGAGATAGATATCAGAGCAAGTAAAGGGCAAATAGATGATCTAGTAGCAGAAATCAAAGCTACTACCAAGAAAAAACAGCGAGTGCTGGTCACGACTTTGACCAAGCGTTTGTCCGAAGATCTGACAGAAGTATTATTATCTCGTAATATCAAAGTCCAGTATTTGCATTCTGAAATCAAGACTTTGGAGCGAGTGGAGATTTTACGAGATCTCAGGGCTGGTAAATATGATGTTTTAGTAGGTATAAATTTATTACGTGAAGGTTTAGACTTACCTGAAGTATCTCTAGTAGCTATTTTGGATGCTGATAAAGAAGGTTTTTTGCGATCCAAGTCTAGTCTGGTACAAGTAATGGGTAGGGCGGCTCGCCATCAAGATGGTCGAGTTATTATGTATGCTGATCAAAAAACTCGCTCAATGAGGATGGCCATATCTGAAACGGCTCGCCGTCGTCAGGCCCAGCTTGATTATAATAAAAAACATAACACCACTCCTCAATCTATTTCTAAAGAAATTAAAGATGTTCAACTCAAAGAATTAGATATCAAGAAAAACTTCAAAGACGAACTCAAAGAATTATCAAAAACAGATAAACAAGCTCTGCAAGATAATTTGCGTCAACAAATGGAATTAGCTGCTGATAATTGGGAGTTTGAAAAAGCTATAGAACTCAGAGATAAACTAGATATTTTAATTAATAAAAAAACATGATAAAAATAAGCAAAGAAAAAATACAAAATATTTTAGATGATCCACAGGCTGGTTTTTATTTGATAGATAAACCCAAGCAAGTTAATTCTTTCAAAGCTGTAGCTATATTACGAAAAGTTTTGAATATCAAAAAAGTTGGTTTTGCTGGTACTCTAGACCCACTTGCCTCTGGTCTATTAATCATGGCCACAGCTAAGGCTACAAAATTTTTGGATGTTTTTCATAATTTACCAAAAACATATATAGCTGATGTTTTATTTGGACAAACTTCTGATACTTATGATCTGGAAGGCAAGATAGAAATAAACAAACAAGCTAAAAGTTTTGATTTAGCTGATTTAGAAAAAAATTTATCCAAATTTTTGGGAGAACAAGATCAACAAGCACCTATTTATTCTGCCAAGAAAATTGCTGGCCAGAAATTGCACAGATTAGCTCGAGCTGGTAAAGAGGTGGTAGCTCCTAGCAAAAAAATAAATATATATAATCTAGATATTTTAGAATTTGAATATCCTAAGGCAAAAATAAAAGTGACAGCATCGGCTGGCACTTATATCCGTAGTCTGGCTTATGATCTAGGACAAGTCATGACCACAGGAGCGCTATTGGCAGACTTACGTCGTACCAACATTGGCGATTTTGATGTTGATAAAGCTTTGTTATTAGATAAAATTTCTGAAGATACTTTGCAAAAATATAGATTAGATACTAATCAAGTTATAAAGTCTCTAGGTCGATTATTTCTCCAGTAATTTCTTTGGTAAAACGCTCTACATCAAAGCTAGTAAAGGCAGTTTTCTTCATTTTGCGAGCAAAGTCATTGAGCTCTAGTGTACGATCACCCATCTTACCTATTTTATCTTGATATTCTTTGTTAAATTTTTCAGTACTGTATATTGAGTCTTGAGAACGGTACAATTTTTCAATAATCAGCATTTGTTGTTTGGGAGATATAGTTTTTGTCATAGTCTTGACGTTTTAATAATTTTATGTTAATATCTTGTAAGTTAGATTAATTATAACAGTAAATATGCCAAATAAGAAATCAGCAATCAAGCACTTGAAACAAACAGTAAAGCTTACCCGAGCCAATGTTTTGGTTAAGCGTAATATTAAAGAGCTTATCAAACAAGGTGAAAAATCTATTAGCAAAGGTGATATCAATGATAGAGCTAATGATTTGATCCATAGTTTGCAAAAAGCTATTGATAAAGCAGTTAAATCTGGAGTTCTAAAACCAAATACTGGTAATCGTAAAAAAACTCGTTTTATTGCTATGCTCAAAAAAGCTGGTGTTAAAGTAGATGCTATAAAAGCTCCTACTAAAGCTGAAGAATCTAAACCAGCAAAAGAAGACACTAAAAAATAAATTTTACTGATCTTTGATATAAAACAAAACTCTCTGCATCTGCAGAGTTTTTTGTTTTTGGACAAAATAAAAAAGACCCAGCGAAGATATTTGGGTCTTTATGGATAGTTTACTTAGTTTCATGCTCATTTGATCTGAGAGCAAAAGTTTTTTCCTTTTTTTACCCAGGCCAAACCCTCAGAAAAGTTACTAACCAGATCATAGTTTTCTGGATAAGCTCGCTCACCACTTTCTTTGATGTGAAACCATTCGTTGCCATTATAAGCTGCAGCTAGGCCCTCAGAAAAGGGTAGTACACCATCAGTTCTTGCCTTCATTTTTACTCCTTTGGTTTGGGAAGAACTATATGACAATTCAGATTAACATTGCCTTATTGTTTTGTCAATAATTGTCTAATTTGTCTATATTTGTTAATATATATTTGAATTTAATTATATTTTATGAAAACAGTAGGAATCATAGGAGGACTTGGACCAGAAACAACAGCTGAATTTTATTTAGACCTTGTTTTTTCGTGTCAAAAAAATAATAAAATTAGCAGACCTCATATTTTGATTTCTAGTGTTCCTTTACCTTATAAAATTGAAGAAGAGGCTATTGCCAAAAATATTGGTATTGAAAAATGTCTGCCGTTTTTAATTGATGAAGCTAAGAGACTTGCTAATAGTGGAGCTGATTTTATTGTTATGCCTTGCAACTCTTTACATATTTTTATCGAAGAGATTTGCCGGGCAGTTAATATACCTGTCTTAAGCATTATTGAAGAGACTATCAAGTTTTTACAAAATAAAAAAATGACCAAAGTAGGAGTTGTTTCTACTTCAGCCACTATTCAAAATAGATTATATGAAGATGCTTTTGATAAAAATAATATTGCTTATGTATCCCCAGATGATTTTCAACAGGCCAAGCTAGGCAAGATAATTCATAATTTAGTTATTGGTCAACAAAATAATAAAGATCGTGAGGAATTAGTAAAAATTATTGATAGTTTTGTAGATCAAGATATTGATTGTGTTGTTTTAGCTTGTACAGATCTGCAATTGCTTATTCCTAAGCACTCTAAACTAAAAATATTTGACACTATGAAGATATTTGTAGATGCTACAGTTGATAATATTTTATAAACTATTTATAACTTGAGCAAATAATATTTTTTCTTGATCAACAGTGCTTTTGAATTTTTCATCAAGTACTAGCAACTGCTGGTATATTTTTTTTAGTTGAATAAGGTCGTACATTTTACTTTGAGCCATAGCTTTTTCTGCGACCAAGCTAGGGATTTTGAGAGCTTGAGCCAGAGCGCCAGGATATTTGATTTGGCTTTCTAGAGATTTAGCTTTTATCAAGATCCTGTATTGTCTAGTGACCATAGTCAGAATATATTGAGAGTTCACTCCGTTGTTTATTTGGTTTTCAAGCATATTAAGAGCCAAAGCTTTATCTTTGTTACCCAAAGCATCTACAAAATTAAAAATGTTTTCATCAATTTTTGCTTGGACCAGAATTTTTACATCTTGGTCTGTGATATCTTTATCACAATAGTTTGATAATTTATTTATTTCCTGCCAAAGCTGCCAAAGATTATTTCCAACGTAACTAAGTAAGACATCTATTGCTTGAGGAGTGATAGTTTTATTTTTGTTGGCTACTTGACGCTCTATCCATTTTTTGACTTCTAGGGGTTTGAGGTTCACAAATTCTTCTACAAATTTAAATTTTTTCAAAGCTTTGAAAAGTTTGAGACGAGAATCTACTTTGCCAGTTTGCCAAAAAACTAAATAGTTTTCTTCTGTGGTATCTTCTTGTTTATTGAGATATTTAATAAGTTCATCTTGCCAATCTTTTAGCTTGCGATTGGAAAAAATATTTTTGATGATAACTAGTTTTTTGTCAGCCAAAAATCCCTGGGCTCTGATAGCCTGCCAAAAATCATCAGCTGAAATAAATTCAGCATCTAGAGTTTGTATATTTTGAGCATTTTTATCTACTTTGTCTTGAAATTTTTGCTCAATAGCTTTGATTTTTTGGTAAGCTCGAAATGAGTCCTCACCATAATAGAAAAAAATCATAGTTTTTCCAAATTTCCCCAAGTATGGCCAAGCTCGATATCTACTACCAATGGTACAGATAGTTTGTAGATATCTTCCATAGTAGTTCTGACGAATTTAGCTACTTTTTTAATTGAATCTTTTGGTACCTCTAGCACCAATTCATCATGTACTTGTAGGACTATTTTAGACTCAGGACTCACTTTTGGCAAGTCTTGATAAATCTTGATCATAGCTAGTTTCATGAGATCTGCTGCTGTGCCCTGGATAGGCATATTGATAGCCATACGCTCAGCCTGAGCCTTTAGCATGGGCATATAAGAGTTTATATCTGGTAGATAGCGTCTCCGACCAAATAGAGTATGAACATAGCCATGACTATGAGCAAAAGCTTTGGTATTTTTTATATAGTCATCTATTTTTTTGTAAACTGTAAAATATTTTGTGATAAATTCTTTGGCTTCGTTACGATTCATGTCAGTCCGTTGAGCTAGACCTAGAGAACCTAGACCATAGAGTACACCAAAATTTACTTCTTTGGCAGTACGGCGTGTTTCTTTGGTTACGTCTTTGAGATCTATTTTATGAATTTCAGCAGCAGTGCGAGCATGGATGTCTTCACCTTTTTTGAAACTGGTCATCATCTTTGGATCTTTGGAGATTGCTGCTGCCAGTCGCAACTCAATCTGAGAATAATCAGCTGACAACAAGACATAATTGCGTGGTGCTACAAAAGCTTTGCGTATTTCTCTACCCAAAGCAGTCCGAATAGGTATGTTTTGTAGATTTGGTTCAGAAGATGACAGGCGACCAGTAATAGTGACTGTCTGATTGAAACTAGTATGAACTCTTTTTGTATTTTTGTTTACTAACTCAGGCAAAGCATTGATATAAGTAGATTGTAGCTTGGCTAGTTCTCTGTATTCTATAATAAGGGGTATAATGTCATGCTTGTCTTTGAGTTTTTCAAGTTCTGAGGCTGCGGTAGATAGGCCAGTCTTTGTTTTTTTGATGCCATCTGCACTTATTTCTAGATTTTCAAATAAAATTTCTTTGAGTTGTTTTGGTGAAGCAATATTAAATTCGCTACCAGCTAATTTATGTATTTTAGTAGTTAATTTTTTTATATTAGCAGCAAACTTTTTGGACATGATTTTTAAGAAATCAGTATCTAGAGCGATGCCGTTGAGTTCCATATCAGCTAGAGCTGGGATAAGTGGTATTTCAATCTTTTCTAGTAACTCCAAGCTTTTATTGTCTTTGATTAAAGCTAATAATTTTTGGTATAAGCGTAAAGTAATGTCTACATCTTCTACTCCATACCAAGCTAATTTATCTAGGGGGATAGCTTTGATATCTAAGGCTTTTTTATTTTTAGGTTTTTCATCAAACAAGTCTATTAACTTGAGTTTTTTATAGCCTAGATAGCTAAAAGCTAGTTCTTCTAGGCGTAAACCACGACTAGGATTGATCAAATAAGCAGCTAATATAGTATCAAAGGCAATGCCCTGTAGTTCTATATCTAGAACTTTCAAAACTTTATAATCAAATTTTAGATTATGACCGATTTTTTTAATTTTATTATCTTCTAATATTGGTTTTAGTTTATCTAAAGCCTCCTGTCTTAAATCTTTGTTAGATAAATTAATATAATAGCCATGTTGTTTTTTCCAAGCAAAAGAAATACCTAAAATTTCTTCAGTCAAGACATCAAGTCCAGAAGTTTCTGTGTCTATAGAAATTAATTTTTGTTGTTTTAATTCTTCTAAGAATTTAGTAAAATCATTTTTAGAGTTTACTAATTTATAATCAAAGCCTTTTTTAGAAAAAGTTTGTTCAGTATTTTGGTTGGCCTCTTTGTGTGGAATACGATTTAGTAAAGAACTAAATTCAAATTTTTGAAAAACTTCATAAACTTTTTCAGGATCAAAATCTGTAAAGACAGCTTCTTCCAATTTCCACTTGATAGATACATCTTGGACAATAGTCACTAGCTCTTTGCTTTGGAAAGCTTCTTTTTTTTGTTCTGATAATAATTTTTTAGTTCGTTCTTTAGAAATTTTGTCTAGATTTTTATAAACATTTTCTAAATTGTCGAATTCTTTAATAAGATCAGTCGCTCCTTTGATGCCAATACCAGCCACGCCCTTGATATTGTCAGAACTGTCGCCCATAATAGCTTTCATATCTATCAATTGATCAGGATTTAGGCCATAGCGTTCAACGACCGCAGATTCGTCATAGATAATAGTATCATTAAAACCTCGTTTCAAAGTCATAACCTTGATCCGATCATTGACTAGTTGTAAAATATCTAGATCGCCAGTAACAATAATAATTTCTACGTCTTTGTGTTGTTTATAAGTTTGTGCTGCTACAGTACCAATAATATCGTCAGCTTCAAAACCTTTTTTTGTAAGAATAGGAACATTAAAAGCTTCTAATATTTCATAAGCTAGGGGAATCTGATCATAAAATTCGTCAGCTTGTTGGACACGTTGAGCCTTGTAATCTTCATACTGTTCATGACGAAAAGTACCACCAGCCACATCAAAAGAAGCTACCAGATAATCTGGCTTTATTTCTTTGATAATATTGAGAAGAAGTGAAGTATAGCCAAAAACAGCATTGACCATAATATCATCTTTGGTCTTTAGAGGTGGGACTGCATGCCAAGCTCTATGTAGTAGAGCATGACTATCTATAACAACTAGTTTTTTGGTCTTTTTAGCCATATTTTCTTTAAAATAAGTATCTTAATAATATCATTTATAGCATATAAAACAAGGGTAAATACTTGACTTTTTAGCTGATTTCTATATAATATGTAGCGTATATATAAGCGAGTGTAGTTTCCCGTGAATGGGACTCCCGCACCTCTGGCGCGGTAGCAGTTGGCTGAAGCACTCTTGAATAAATAGCTTAAATAGGACATTTATTATTTATATAAGCGAGTGTAGTTCAGTTGGCTAGAACGTTTCCTTGCCAAGGAAAAGGTCGCCGGTTCGAATCCGGTCACTCGCTCCAGTTTGAAAACGTGCCGGCGTGGTGGAATTGGTAGACACGCAGGACTTAAAATCCTGTGGCCATTGGCCGTATCGGTTCAAGTCCGATCGCCGGTACCATTTCAACAACCAAGGGGTTGTTTTTTGTTTGCTTTTAGATAAAAATTATGATAATTTGAAATAGTCTTTGTACTTTTTCAAGGAGGATAAATGTGAGTAGTGACCCCGCTACTTTAGGCGGCGATAGTATCTTGATAAGAGATCTTGACTCTGACAAAACATATGTCAAATACAATCGCCTGCTAGAAATAGCAAAAACTGAGGGCCGGATTGACGGCAAGTATCGTTGCCCAGTTTGTGGTATTAGGTTTTTCACTTTTGATGAAGCCTTTGCTTGCTGTAATACAGGATCTGACGATAGTCAAGAATAGAATCTTTCAAAGCTTAGTTACTTAACTGAGCTTTTTTGTATTAAAAAAAGCGAGCTTTTGACTCGGTTTTTAAAATGGAGGCCACGGGCGGAGTCGAACCGCCGATAGAGGTTTTGCAGACCCCTGCCTTACCACTTGGCTACGTGGCCTCGGGGATAATAATTTAGCAAATTTTTATATTTTAGGCAAGTTTTAGTTTTTTTAGTTTTTTTAACATTGTACTATGTAGTGCTTTGTTGCTAGCCACTATACTATTAGAAGATTTTTTCCATGGTTGATTTTTCCAGTCAGTAACTTGAGCACCTGCTTCTTGTAACAAAATAATTCCAGCTGCAATATCCCATAATTTGGCAGTCGGTACTATATAGATATCAAGATGGCCAGCTGCCACCATAGCCATTTGTAAAGTAGTAGAAAAATAATTACGAGCTCGATAAGCATTGATTTGAAAATATTCAAAAACTTTAAAAGATTTTTTGGTACTAGCCAAACCACGACCATGATTGTAAGACACTATGGCTTTTGATAATATTTTTGTTTTAGATATTCTAATTTTTTTGTTGTTTTTATAAGCGCCTTGATTTTTGACAGCCCAATACATTTCATCAAGCATTGGTACATAAGTAAGGCCCAAGACAACTTCGTTTTTGTAAAGCAGACTAATAGAAACAGTAAAATTTGGATTATGTCTGATAAAATTATTGGTGCCATCTATTGGATCTACAGTCCAGAAATAATCGCTGTGTTTTTCTATAAGACCTTTTTCTTCAGACAGAATTGTATAGCTAGGAAAATGTTTTTTTAGTAGTCTGATGATTATTTGTTCAGATTGTTTATCGCAACGAGTAAAGGTTTCCTCGGCATTTTTATATTGAATTTTACCACTCCAGTTTAAAAATTCTGGTTTCAAAAATTTACCCGCTTGGCGGGCAGCTTGTTTGGCTATTTTTAATTCTGCTTCATACATAGCTTATATTATAGCAAGTTTAAAAGAAAAAATCATCTTATTTGATGATTTTTTCGTTGATAAATTTGATAACAGCTTGGTTGGCCAATAGATTTTGGAGATAAGCACGATAGTCTGGTTGTTTGATATTTTGCATGGCCTGAGGATTGTCTTTGTACATTTTTTCTTGTTTGGCTAGTTCTTCATCAATTTGTTTGTCGTCTATAGTTATTTTTTCTTCATCAGAGATTTGACGCAAGATTAGAGCTCCCTTGATACGCTCGATAGCTTGAGGCTCAAAATCTTTTTGCATATCTTCTTTGGTTTTTTTGATAGACTTGAGGTAGCCATCCATATCCATACCTTGTTGTTTGATACTATGTTCTAGTTCATGCAACATCTTATGAACTTCGTTGTGAATCAATATTTGAGGGATGTCAGCTATTTCAGAAGTCGCACCAATTGCTTTGATAGCTTCAACCTCTACTCGTTGTTCTTCTTTGGTAGTTTTTTCTTGAACAATATTTTTGACTAATTGTTTTTTGAATTTATCAAGGCTTTCAAAACCAATAGTTTTTGCAAAAGCATCATCTAATTTTGGTAAATCTCTTTTATAAACCTCAGTGACCTTGACTGCAAATTTGTGTTCTTTGCCAGCTAGGCTTTCTTGAAAATATTTGTCAGGAAATTTGAGATCAAATTTTTTCTCTTCTCCCTTTTTCATACCAATTAGATTATCTTCAAAACCAGGAATCATATTGCCCTCACCAATCACGATTGGATATTTGTTGTGTTTACCACCCTCAATGACAACTTTATCAAAAGTAACTTCAAAATCAATTTCAGCCTTGTCACCTTTGCTAATAGCTTTGTTAGATATCTTTTCTTTGACGTTCATACTCTGGAGTTGTTGGATAGCCTTTTCTACCTCTTCATCACTTGCTTTGATGGATTGTTTTTTTACAGATAAACTTTTCCAGTCTCCCAAAGTAATTTTTGGTAGCAAAGCAACAATTGCTTTATAAACTATAGGATTATTAGGAGCAATTTTTTCAACATTGATTTGAGGTTGTCCGACGGCCTGTAATTTTTCACTAGTCACAGCTTTGAAATAAGTTTCAGAAACAATACTGTCGATAGCTGCTTGTAAGATAGTCATTTCACCAAATTTGTTTTTTACCAAATCATAAGGGGCTTTACCTGGACGAAAACCAGGAATCTTTTTGTTAGCAGCCATTTTGTTAGCAGCCTTGTCTAGATGAGGTTTGATTTCCTTCAAAGATACCTCAATAGTTAGCTCAACTTGGCTTTTGTCTAAATCTTTTTTAGTAATTTTCATAATAATTTGAATTAATAAGTTTTAGCAGTATAGCCAAAAATAGCTATAAAGTCAATAAAAAAAGCCCCCACAGAAGCTTTCTTATGTTGGATACAAGAAGTTCTTGTTGTGGGGGACGACTTGCAGTCGTTGAAAGATACGCTACGCGTAGATTGCGTTATTGGTCGCAAATCGTGGCTCTTGGAGACCTATACTTTGAGCGAGCACCTGTGTGCTCATGGTTGGTACTAGGTTGCTACCAAGATCTTTCTGCTTGCCCAGAGCTTTTGATAAGGGTTCTCTAGAGCATTTTTATTGTATCTTAGATTAAAAAATTAGTCAAAATAAAAAAAGGTCCCCCAGGCAGATAGCGTGGGGGACGATAAGCTCCATGGCAAAGTGCGTCTTGATGACGCGGAGCAATCCCAGGCCTGTTGGCGTGGGGGTGCGAATGAGGGGATCCTGTTTCCTTTTCGCTCGCCGCTACTAAGGAAATCACCTAGATCCAGCCATGCCAGAGCCATATTAATAATATTTTATTAGTATTATTTTGTCAAACAAAAAATCCCGCCAGAGGCGGGATTTTTATAATTTTAGGCAAATAATATAATAATCAGTAACAAAGCAACAACATTCAAAATTTTGATCATAGGATTGATAGCTGGACCAGCTGTGTCTTTGTAAGGATCACCAACTGTATCACCAGTAACTGCAGCTTTATGAGCTTCAGAACCCTTGCCACCATGATTACCATTTTCAATATATTTCTTAGCATTATCCCAAGCACCACCACCAGAGGTCATAGAAATAGCAATAAAGATACCAGTTACAATACTACCAACCAAAGTACCACCCAAGACCAAGAGACTGTTATCTCTACCAATAAATGGACCAAAAACCAAAACAATGATAATTGGCACTAAGACAGGAATCAAAGCAGGTACAATCATTTGTTTGAGAGCACCTTTAGTCACAATATCTACAGCAGCTTCATAGTCTGGTTTTTCAGTACCTTGCATAATACCAGGCTTTTCTTTGAATTGACGCCTGACTTCTTTGACAACATAACCAGCAGTTTTACCAACTGCTTCCATAGACAAAGCACTAAAAATATACGGTAATAGTCCGCCGATAAATAAACCGGCTAAGACATATGGGTTTTCTAAAGTAAAAGAAAGTGCTTGATTAAAATGTAAAAGATCTTGAGTATAAGCCGCAAATAATACTAGAGCAGCTAATCCTGCAGAAGCAATAGCATAACCCTTGGTTACAGCTTTGGTTGTATTACCAACTGAGTCTAGAGGATCAGTAATATTACGGACACTGTCATCGAGATTGGCCATTTCGGCAATACCACCAGCGTTGTCAGTAATTGGTCCATAAGCATCGATAGTCACTATGATACCAGCTAGAGATAGCATGCTCATAGCAGCTATAGCGATCCCATAGAGTCCTGCCAATTGAAAGGCTACAATAATACCAGCCACAATTACTAAGATTGGCCAGGCAGTAGCTTTCATAGAAATAGCCAAACCTTGGATAATATTTGTACCATGACCAGTTTCAGAAGCCTTGGCAATTGATTTTACTGGTTTGTATCTATCTGAAGTATAATATTCTGTAATCCAGACAATAAAAGCAGTTACGACCAAGCCCACCAAACTAGCATAATAAATATTCATGTAGTTGGCAGTCACTAGATCAGACATCATATATTTTGTGACAAAGAAAAATCCAATTACAGTTAAGATCCCAGCAGCAATCAAACCTTTATATAAAGCTTTCATAATGCCGTTATTTTTTTGAATTTCTTCAACTGATTGATTTTTTTTGAGTCGGATAAAAGCCAATCCTACCAGAGAAGTAATAATTGCCACAGCTCCTAGAGCTAAGGGATAAAGTACAGCATTGTCAAAATCAACAAAAGTCAGAGAACCGAGTAGCATAGCAGCTACTAGAGTGACTGCGTAAGTTTCAAATAAGTCTGCAGCCATACCAGCACAATCACCAACATTGTCACCAACATTGTCAGCAATCACTGCTGGATTACGAGGATCATCTTCTGGGATACCAGCTTCGACTTTGCCGACTAGATCAGCTCCGACATCAGCAGCCTTGGTAAAGATACCACCGCCAAGTCTAGCAAAGACAGAAATCAGACTACCACCAAAACCCAGACCAATTAGATGTTTGACAGTGATAGCTGGGATAAGATACATCCCTGCTACACCGAGTAATGCTAAGCCCACGACAAGCATACCAGTCACTGCACCGCCCAAGACGGCTAGTTTCATAGCTGGTTGGATTCCTTTTTTGGCAGCTTCAGCTGTACGGACATTGGTTCGTACAGATATATTCATACCAATGATCCCAGCAGCAGCAGATAAAACAGCTCCTACCAAAAAGGCAATAGCTGTATACCAATCAACCACAAAACCCAGAATAATAAATAGAGCAACAGCCAGATAAGCAATAGTTTTGTATTGACGTGTTAGATAAGCTTTGGCGCCAGTTTGGATAGCGTCAGCAATCGCTTTCATTTTTTCATCACCCCTAGGTTTTTTGAGAATTTTTTGGATCAAAATTACTCCAAAAATGATAGAAATGACAGATGCTAAAATAGCAAGTAAAATAATGTTTGACATAATTTTGTGAATTATAAATTATTTTTTAGTCTTAGTTTTAGTCGCTTTCTTCTTTGGCTTTTCTTTTTTCTCTTTTACTTCTTCCTCTTTTTTTTCTTCAGCTGGTTTGGCTGCAACTTTTTCTTCTTTAATTTCTTCTTCAGCAACTTCTTTAGTATCTTCGACTTCTTCATTTTTTTTGTCAGTTGTATTTTCAGAGTTTGGAGAGATAATATCAATCTTCCAGCCAGATAATTTGGCAGCTAGGCGGGCATTTTGTCCACTCTTGCCAATAGCTAAGGATAATTGATCATCATGAACCATGACAGAGGCAGTATTGCTTTCTTCATCAGTTTCAATTTTATCAATCTCAGCTGGACTCAAAGAATTAGCAATAAAAGTTTTAATATCTTCATCCCATTCGATAATATCTATTTTTTCACCACCCAATTCATTGATAACAGTTTGGACGCGAGAACCTTTTTGACCAACACAAGATCCAACTGGGTCTATATTTTCTTCGGTAGCAACTACTGCAATTTTAGAACGGCTTCCTGCTTCACGAGCAATGCCTTTTATCTCTACTGAGCCAGCGGCTATCTCTGGCACTTCAGTAGCAAATAATTCACGGACAATTTCTGGATGAGTGCGAGACAATACAATCTCTGGTCCTTTATTTGTCATGTGGACTTGGACAATAAAAAAGTTTAGGCGAGTACCAATATTGTAACCTTCACTACGTATTTGTTCTTCTGGCGGTAGGACACCGTTGGCTTTGCCAAGATCGACAATAAAACGACGACCTTCTTTTCTTTGAATTGTACCAAGCACAAGTTCGTTTTCCTTATCTTTGTATTCTGCAAAGATATGGTCACGTTCAGCTTCACGTAGACGTTGGACAATGACCTGTTTGGCGGTTTGAGCGGCCATGCGTCCGTATTCTTCTGGGACTTCTAATTTTGTTTCGATAATGTCACCAATTTTATAATCTGGACTTATCTCTAGTGCTTCAGAAATCATAATTTCAGCACGGGTGTTAAATTTTTTGATAAGGTCTTCTTCAGGAATTTCTTCGCCAGCTTCACGCTTGGCACGTTGAGCTTCGAGTTCTTCTTCCTGTTTTTCCAAATCAACATCTTCTACTACAGTTTTTACATCAAAAACAGCTGTCTGGGCATTATCAGCGTTGAAGACAACTTTTATGTTTTGATCTTTGTTACCAAACTCTTTGCGATAGGCGGCTGCCAAAGCTGCCTCGATAGCAGAAATAACTGCTTCCATAGATAGATTTTTCTCTTCGCAAATTTGTTTGATGGCTGTAGAAATACTTTTGTCGTTTGCCATTTTATTGAAATTTACTTATAAAAATAAGCTAGTTTAATAAACTAGCTTAGTACACAAACAGTATAGTCTTATTTAGTAAAAAAGTCAATGTTATATGAGAAATCTTTTGATTTTAGCTTTTTTATAGCTCAGTTCTATTACACACACTTCTATTTCATAATACTCAGATAAATTTAACTCTTGCTGTAAAACATAATAAGCTTGTTGTATATTTATCAATTTTTTGGGACTAATACATTCTTCACCCCAACCAAATTTGTCATTGCAGCGAGTTTTTACTTCTACTACCAATATTTTTTTGTTTTTTTCTAAGACAAGATCAAGCTCACCCAAAACAGTCCAGTAATTTTGCTGGATTATTTTATACCCTAAATTTTCATAGTATTTGACGGCAATATTTTCACCGCGGGTACCTAGAGATTTTTTGTACATAAAAACAGGTTAATGATTTTGCCTGTTTTTATTTTTTTGAAATTATTTCTTTTTAGGAAGCCATTTATCAAAGTCTTCTTGAGATTTTTTGGCTTCTTGTTTTTTGGGAATAACTCTAAACAAGTAAACAATAATAAATACTAGCCAGACAAGGGCAATGATTAGCCAGATAAACATCCAAGCTCGAGAACTCAAATATATAGCTCTGACTTCTCGGAAATAAAACAATAATAAGCCCATTAAACTAGTTGACCAACCCCAGACTTGTATTTTACGCCAAAATTTTCTAACTATTGGTTGTTTTTTGCTATATTTGATACCGGCCATAATAGCTAGTATTAAAGCACCAATAAATATGATTAATAAGAAAATTCTCATACCCCAGGAAAAACCTGCTGGCGGCAAGCGATAAAATAAATATGACCAATCTAATAATTTATCTAAATTCATAAGAATATATTAGGAAATTTTTGATATTTTGTCAAACAAAAAACCCCGCATTTAAATGCGGGGTTAATAATTATTGTTTTATAAATATTAAACCAAAATGATAATTACCAGCCTTGAATTCTTGTTCTAAAGCTAGATTAAGTTTAACAGCATGGTTATTAAGTTCAGCTGGGTCAACTTTCATTTCTTTTGGTGGAGCAAAACCAGGCGCAGTACTACTCCAATCAACAATCAATAATTTTCCACCTGGTTTTAAAAGTCTAGTAGCTTCGGCCATCATTTCAAAATGTTTTTTTGATTGAAACAAAACATTGACTAGCATAGCGTGATCTAGAGAAGCTTCATTGATTTTGGCGGCACCTACTATTTCTAAGTTACTCCAGACTGATTTTACATTATTAAAACCAGTCATACGAGCTTTTGATTCTATATCGGATAATGAACTCTTCATAATATCTACAGCATAGACTTGACCACGGTCACCTACCAAGCGAGCAGCGTTGATAGTAAACATTCCACCACCAGCTCCAAGATCAGCTACTATTTGGCCTTGTTGTATACCCAAAACTTCTTGGAGGATCTTTCCAGCATCAAGTAATTCACTTTTACCAAAAGTTTGTTCTTGGGTTTGATTTTGTTGTTGAGTCATTTGAGGAACAGGTGGTGCGGGAGGAGCAGGGTTAGCGGGGTTTGTTAGGTTGGTTCTACCAGGGTTCATGCCTTGATTAGCTATTTGATTTGAAGTAGCTTGACCAGGACTTATTTTACTAACAGGCTTAGGAATCTGTGGTCCAGCTGGAGGAGCAGTATTGGTATTATCAATTTCCATAGCAACTGGTTCAATATTATTAAGTTGTTGGTTATTATCAAGCATAAATTTAGTTTATTTATCTTATTTTCATTATAACATATCTTTATTGAATAATCACTAGAAAAAAGGTATTATTAATGTATAATAACACATATGTCAGTAACTGGTTTAAAACAATACGAAGCCACCAAAGCTTGGCGTGACAAGCTATTTTGTCCTTTATCACGTATATTAGCTAAGCTCGGTGTTAGTCCTAATCAAGTTAGTATTTTGGGATTATTGGTCTTGCTTGGTTTTGTATATTATATTGATTCAAATTTAAAATTATCTTTGTTGTTTTTGTTTATTCATTTGTTATTTGATGGCCTGGACGGAGCATTGGCTCGTTTGATAAAAAATGATTGTACAGCTGGTGAAATTATGGATACTTTTGTTGATTATACTGGTATGTTTATAATTATTTGGACTCTAGGGCTTTATTCTTATCTTGATCCCAATTTAGGATTACTTTATGTTTTTTTATATCTTATGATGGTTGGTTTGATGATTGTCCGTTATTTACTAAAAATAAAACCAAAATTTGTAGTTCGCAGTAAATATATTCTATATGCTTTATTTGCTTGGTTGGTTTTTACTGGTCAAAACTATCTCAATGATGCTTTGTTTATTTTTTCTATTCTGATGACTCCGGCTGTTATAATAAGTTTGGCAAAAGTAAATAGTAGGTTAAAAACTGAAAATTTTAAGATCAAAGATTATTAGATGTGGATTTATATTTTAAAATTGATTTGGTTATTTTTACCAGCTGGTTTTGCCAATATGGCGCCAGTTCTTTTTAGACGTATCAATTTTTTGAATTATCCAGTCGATGGTGGTAGCTTGTGGCGTGGCAAACGTATTTTTGGTAGTCACAAAACTTGGCGAGGATTATTTTTTGGTTTAATATCAGCACTGGCAGTTGTTTATATCCAACAATTACTTTATCCTTATGTTCAATCTATTACTATGCTTGATTATCAAGTAAATAATATTTGGTTATTAGGATTGTTATTGGCTATGGGATCTTTGTTGGGTGATTTGATACGCAGTTCATTTAAACGACGAGTCAATATTATACCAGGTGAGCCTTGGTTTCCATTTGATCAATTAGATTGGATGCTTGGTTCTTTATTTTTTATTTCATTTTATATCAAATTATCATGGGATGTATGGTTGGTGTCTTTAGTCCTGGCTTTGATTTTACATCCTGCTATAAACTATTTAGCATTTTTATTAAAATTACAAAAAGGAAGAGTGTAATATGTGTGGAATTATTGGCTATATTGGCAACAAACAAACAGCCCCCCTACTTTTGGAGGGCTTAAAAAAACTTGAATATCGTGGTTATGATAGTGCGGGCCTTTGTATAATTGGCGATGATAAATTAAAAGTTATCAAAAAGAAAGGTAATATTTCTGCCTTAGCCAAAGAAGTCAAACTAGATCAGATGTCTGGTACAATTGGTATTGCTCATACACGTTGGGCTACCCATGGTGAACCCAATGAACAAAACGCTCATCCTCATCTAGACACTAGTCAAAAGATTGCCATAGTCCATAATGGTATTATTGAAAATTATCAATCGCTCAAAGAACTATTAATAAAAGATGGAATCAAACTTAGTTCTGAAACAGATTCAGAAATTGTAGCTCATCTGATAGCCAAATTTTATAAGAAAGATTTTGAGCAAGCTGTCCGTCAATCTTTAGAACTAATCGAAGGAGCTTTTGGTATAGCAATTATTCATAAAGATGAAGAAAAAATAATAGCGGCTCGCCGCGGCTCGCCGCTTATTATTGGTTTGGGAGATGGTGAGATGTTTGTAGCTTCTGATGTACCAGCTATTTTGAAATATACCAAAAAAGTCATTTATCTCAACGACAATGAGATGGCTGTCATTACCAAAGATGATTATATTATCAAAAATTTGTCTGGTGAAAAAATAGACAAAAAAATAGAAGAAATAAAATGGAATGTTGAGCAAATGGAGAAAAAAGGCTATAAGCATTTTATGCTTAAAGAAATTATGGAACAGCCAGCTGCCATTGCCAATACTATCCGTGGTCGCATCAAAGACGGCCAGATCAAACTAACAGTTGATTTTGATATTAGCAAAATGCAACGTATCATGATCACAGCTTGTGGGACTAGTTGGCATTCTGCCCTGATTGGTAAATATATTTTGCAACAAATAGCTGAGATACCGACTGAAGTGGATTATGCTTCTGAATTTCGTTATCGCAATCCTATTTTGACTGACAAAGATCTGGTCATAGCTATTTCTCAATCAGGTGAAACAGCTGACACTCTAGCGGCTTTGCGAGAAGCTAAAGAAAAAAAAGCCAAAACTCTAGGCATAGTCAATGTAGTTGGTTCGACTATTACACGAGAAGTAGATTCTGGAATATATTTACATGTTGGTCCAGAAATTGGAGTAGCTAGTACCAAAGCTTTTACATCTCAAGTAGTTGCTTTGATTATATTAGCTTTGTATATTAGACAAATTAAAGGCTTAAAAATAGACAAAAAGATTTTGGTTGCTTTACAGGATTTACCAAATCAAATTACTAAAGCTTTGAAAACAGAAGATAAAATAAAACAAATAGCAACTCAATTCAAAGATATAAATAATTTTTTGTATTTGGGTAGAGGACTTAGTTTTCCTGTAGCCTTAGAAGGAGCTCTCAAGCTCAAAGAAATTTCGTATATTCATGCCGAAGGTTATCCGGCTGCTGAGATCAAACATGGTCCTATTGCTCTGATAGACAAAAATATGCCGGTAGTATTTGTAGCCACAAAAAACAATCTTTCTCAAAAAATAATTTCCAATATGCAAGAAGTCAAAGCTCGTGATGGTCGTATCATAGCTATAGTCAACAATGCTACTCAAGAAATAAAAGATTTAGCTGAGCATGTTATTACTGTACCAGAAGTAGATGATATATTATCACCAGTGATCAATGTGATACCATTACAGTTGTTGGCCTATCATATTGCTGATATGAAAAATTTAGATGTTGATAAGCCTCGCAATCTAGCTAAGTCAGTAACTGTAGAATAAATTTTAAATTGACAGTTTTTTGAGATAATGTAAGATATGGTTGGTTATAGTTCATCCCAACATGTCTAGGAGGCAAATTATGCATATCTCAGAAACAACTCCATTTATTTTGATGGAGGGATCTTCTTTGAGCGTTCCCCGTGGTATCAAGACTGGTGAGCGAGTCAGTGGTGTCTGTCAGGTACCGCTCAAGCTGGTCGAAGCTTCGTCTAATGTCTATGATTTTATCGAACCCAGAGAAGCTGTCGCAGAAGAACTGACACTATATGTGCCTGAGCAAGCTGTAGACAGCGAAGGAAATGTCAAAGTCATTTCTGTTGATTTTGACAGGAATGTTGCGCATTCTGAAATCGTCTGATCTTTTTTGAAAAAAGAAAAACACCCTGAAATTGAAAGGGTGTTTTTGAATTTACCAGACAATCCATTGTGTGCCTGTTATGCCTTTGTAGATAAAACCTCCACCAGGTATTGGAAAGTATCTGTCAGGGTCCCAGCCTTTAGGGATATAAATGTCATCTTTTGTGTCACAAAGACCAAAAGAGTCGTTGACTGTACAAGGTACCCAGAAAAATATGATAGCAAGAGCTATCAAAAAATGTTTTGATTTTTTCATGTTTCCTCCTTGAAAATGTAAAGGCCAGAACTATTCAATAGTAAGATATTGTGTACTTAATGTCAATCTAAGCTTGACATCTTAGCTATTTTTAGCTATGATACTGAGCGTTATATTGACCTGGCCCCATCGTCTAGTGGTTAGGACTTCAGGTTTTCATCCTGGCAACCGGGGTTCGATTCCCCGTGGGGTCACCAAAAAATACTCATCTTTTTGATGGGTGTTTTTTTGTTTACTTGACAAAATATCTTTTTGGGTATATACTCAAAATGTAAGTAAATAAGCCAAGAAAGGGGGCGATATTATGCCAAATAAAGATGGAACAGGTCCAGAAGGTAAAGGACCAATGACTGGCCGTGGTGCTGGTAATTGTAATGATAAACCAGCTAAGTCAGCTAGACCAAAAGATGGCCGAGGTGCAGGTGCTCGTCGTGGACAAGGACGTGCATAAACAATATCAAGTCCTCTCCTATTTTTAATATAGGAGAGGACTTGCATTTTTGGGTAAATATTATAAAATATATATATGAGACAACAAAGAAGAAAACAGGGCAGGCCAACAGCTTGTCGACATATCCGTTTTGATCCTAAAATAAAATATTTTAAACCACGTGGTGTACCTCTTAGTGATTTAGAGGAGGTTATTTTGACTAAAGAAGAAGTTGAAGCTTTACGTTTGAAAAATATTAAAAATTTGGATCAAATAGCTTGTGCCAAAGCTATGAAAACTTCACAAAGTACTTTGCAACGTATTTTGTCTTCAGCTTATCAAAAGATGAGTGAAGCTATTATAAAAGGTAAGGCTATAAAAATAGAGAGTTGATGTTTGGCTAGATAATCTGTCCTTTGTTGGCTGGGAAAGTGACAGCATCTGTAATATCTGTCTTGCCAGAGATAAATTGTAATATTCTAGACATGCCAAAGCCACAACCAGCGTGAGGTACAGCTCCGTTGGTTTTTATTTTATCTATATACCACTCAAAGTCAGATATATCTCCACCTTTTTTCTCCAAGCGTTTGTACATTTTGGAGTTTTTTAATCTATTGATTAATTCGTCTAGAGTATGGACTCGAGCTGCAGCGCCGACTGATTCGCCACCAAAGGGCAAAATACAATCAGAGCTCAAGACTCTACCTGGATTATCTTTGGAGGGTAACATATTGAAAAATTTTTCTACTTCTATGTTTTCGTGTTCTGGATACATTGGGTCAGGATAATGGGTAATAAATAACGGTTGATTTCCAACCGTTGCTATTAGTAATTTTTCTCGCTGACTTGAGATATCATCTCCCCATTTGATATCCTCACCAAGCTCTTGGAGTTTTTTGATTGCTTGGTCATAAGTAAAGCGATGAAATTTTGCTGGGCATGACTTGAGCCTTTTCAAATCTTGTTCGCTCAAGCCAAATTTTTTTTGAGCTTGAGGATAACTGACTACTGCTTGAGCTACATGATGAATTAAGCTTTCGATATGAGCCAAAAGATCTTCAAAGCTACCAGCAAATTCTATTTCCATCATAGTAAATTCTGTTAGATGGCGACTGTCTATTTTTGGTTCAGCCCGAAATGAAGGACCGACACAGTAGACTTTTTCTAGACTTGGCACAAAGGCCTCTAGATATAGCTGGCCAGTCTGAGCTAGATAGGCATTGCGGTCAAACCATTTGTGGTCATTGTCTACAGAAACCTCAAATAAAGTATTGACGTTTTCACAAGCTCCACTGGCCCTGACAATTCTAGGTGGAAACATAGGCGTAAAACCCTGGTTGTGAAAAAAGTTTTCTGCTGTCTTGAGTACAAAGCCCTCAAGTTGGGCTACATTTGCTTTTTCCATAAGTTTTTTTGGTTAATAATAAAAAAATCGCTCTACTTGAGAACGATTAATCGAATTATATATATATTTTTGGAAAAAATTTAAATAGCACTTATTGAGATAATACCTTTTCTTATGGATTATTATTTTTAGCATTCTGCCTAGTATTATACTCTGAGATAAAATAGCTGTCAAATAGGTATATAAAATATAGTATTATATTAATAATTGACAAATATTTATAGTTTTAGTAAATTAGACTATATTATGGATCTTTCAATTTAGAAAAATTTAACCGCAAGGAGGTTTGTTTTGAGTACACACGATAACGCAGATTTTTTGGTGATTTGGCATGAATTATCAACCATAGGTAGTAAAGTGATAGGAAGTAAAGAATGTTTTGTTGAAGGAGGAAAAACCGGTCTTGAAGAGCACTTGAGAGAATTTAAAAAATCAGGAGGATATGATAGGGTAGTACAACAGATTATAGATTTCCGTCTTATTGCACCTGAGTAGGGTTAATCCTTTTAACACTCACATTGTTCACTTTAATTAGATTGGAGAATACTGATGCCCAAAAAACCACCTCTTCATGAATTGCTGATCAAGATGTTCACTGGCAGTGATCAGGTTGTGATGGCAGAATTCCAGAACTTGAATGCTGACAAATATGAGTCGCCAACCATGGCTGCTTGGCTTATGGCTAATGGGCACATTCCGGATGATGCCAAGCCGCAATGTGTGGAAACCTTGTTACAACCACCTCATTATACTGATGAGGATGTCAGTAAGATTATTGCCAAAGCTTTGATTGTTCTGGATGGCGTGGCTCAGCTCAAAGCCAAGCTGGAGGAAAAGGGTCTAAATGAAGACCATTCGACATATCTCAGGACCGTGCAGGACAAGATCGATGAGCTTATTGCTCTGACTGAAGGCTAAGATGATGATTAGCTGTTTTAGAACCAATCACACGATTGGTTCTTTTTTTATACCTCCACTGTCCTCACGCCTGCCTGCCGGCAGGCAGGGACATCTCCCCCTAGTCTAGGGTGAGACAGAGAGGGGGTAAAATAAAAAAGTCCCCCTGACAAGGGGGATTTAGAGGCTTAAACTAAATTTTAAATAGTATATTGTTTTGTTATTAGCTAGATGTTTTTTTTCATAATAACTTTGTGCATCTAGTAATATATCTTGTTGTTGACTTAATATCTGGCCATTAAGTTTTTTAATATTCTCTAGAGAATAATTGTATAATTTTTCATCATCTGTTTTGAGATGAATTATATTGTTAGATTTTAAAATATTTTTGTATATATCTAAAAATCTTGGGCTAGTGAGTCGTTTTTTAATCTGGCCTTTACGAGGAAATGGATCAGGAAAAGTAATCCATATCTCAGACACAGAATTTTTATCAAAATATTTTTCTAAATCTTCTATTTGGATTCTAAGAAACAAAATATTGTTTAGATTTTCTTTTATAGCTTGAGTTGCACCATGCCAGAGTCTCTCGCCTTGAATGTCTATTGCTATTATTATTTTCTCAGGATATTTTTGAGCCAAAGCCAAGGCATACTCAGCCTTACCACAAGCTAATTCCAAAATAATATCTTGATCAGCTATAAAATTAGCTAATCTATTTTTGATATCTGGTTGATCAAACTGAATGGTATTCGCTAATTTATCCAGTTCTTTGAATTTGATTAATTTTTTTCTAGGCATAAGTTTATATAAGCATATTTTATAAAAAAGAAAAAGAGGTCCTTTTGGTAAGGACCTCTTGAAACTGGTTATTTCCAGTCAGGTTCGAATTCCGCGTCAGTGCGGATTGTTTGATGGGTTATGAATACAGCAGGTTCGTCGGAGAAGTTGGCCACAGTATGTCTGACGCCAGGGCTTTCGACAACAGCGTCTCCACCGTTCAGGACTGTGCCATTGTCTTTGATGTCTGCTTTATCTTCCTCTACCAGATCTACGCTGTCAATGACAGTGATCCGTCCCTTGAGCACCACGGAGAATTCGTGGATATTTTCATGGGTATGGAAGGGCTGGACGTGGCCGGCCGGGATTTCGGTGATAATAACCTTGAGCGGTACTGTCTCTCCCTGGCCAGTGGCTAGTTCGGTATAGTACCAACGTATTTCGCAATTATTATCACGAGCTTGTTCAATGATGGAATCATCTGCTTGCGGGTACTTGGTATACTGACCGTCTTCTCCTCTTTTTTTGGAAGGGTCTATAACGGCTATGCTTTGTGCTCCTTTTTGACAGAACACTGTTTTTACCTCCTAAAGGTAAAGTGTTTAATGAATGAACTCAACTATGAAAATCTAAGTAATTCATAGTATATTAGCATATATCTGTTGATTTGTCAATGTTAAAGCATAGGTCTTTAAACCAATATTTGCTATAATATAGCTATGAAAATATTAGCTATCGAAACATCTTGTGACGAAACAGCTATTGCCTTGTTGTCTGCCAAACAAGGTAGTTTAGACTTGAAAAAAAACCAGATTTATTCCCAAATAGACATCCATAAAAAATATGGCGGGGTAGTCCCAGAAATAGCTGCTCGCAAACATTTAGAGACTATTATGCCTTTATTGGATAGTACTATCAAACCAAAAGATTTCAAAAAATTAGATTATATAGCGGTGACTCAAGGACCTGGTTTGATTACTTCTTTGTTATTAGGCACTACAGTAGCCAAGACTTTAGCTTTTTCTAATAACTTGCCTCTAGTACCAGTCAATCATATAGAAGGACATATTTATTCAAATTGGTTGAGTCATAATGAATTAGTAAAACAAGACAATAAATATTTTCCTGCATTAATATTAATAGTATCAGGCGGACATACAGAATTGGTACTTATGAAAGGACATGGTCAATATCAGATATTAGGTAAGACTCTAGATGATGCAGTAGGAGAAGCCTTTGACAAAGTAGCTAAGCTCATGGAATTAGGATATCCAGGTGGTCCAGAGATTAGTAAGCTTGCTCCAGACGGAGATCATACAGCATACAAGCTTCCTCGACCCATGATAAATAACAAAGACTATAATTTTAGTTTTGCTGGCCTCAAAACTGCAGTCTTGTATGCTCTAGAAAAAGATGGTGATATTAATGAGAAAGAAATAAAAAATATGTGCTCTAGTTTTCAGACAGCAGTGGTAGATGTTTTAATGCACAAGACTTTTAAGGCAACTGAAGAGTTCAAAGTCAAATCTATAATGATAGCTGGGGGAGTATCAGCCAACACTGCCTTGCGTCAGGCTATGCAAATTAAAGCTGATCAGATTAAATTACCATTATTTTATCCTGATTTAAAATTTACTGGTGACAATGCTGCTATGATAGCTGTGGCCGCTTATTATAAAATTATACCCCCACTGTCCTCACGGACATCTCCCCCTAGACTAGGGGGAGACATAGAGGGGGTACTGAATAAAGAACAGATTTTGTCGATGCAGCCAAAAGCCAATTGGCAATTAACTCAAAAATAATTTATAATTACTTAATAATAAAAATAAAAAATTATGCAAGAATTTGTTACTAACAATATAGAAGAGACAAATAAAATAGCTCAAGATTTGGCTGATAAATTGAGAGGCGGAGAGGTTATTGCTTTATCTGGCAATTTGGGTGTGGGTAAAACAGTATTTGTCAAAGCCTTGGCCAAAGCTCTAGGTATCAAAGAAGAAATTACTAGTCCGACTTTTGTGTTGATGAAAGTCTATGAAATTAAACACAATGGTATCAAACAGTTTGTACACACTGATTGTTATCGTCTTGATGGAGTTGAAGATCTCAAAGACATTGGTTTGAGTGATTTTTTAGAAGAGGATACTGTGATTGTTATAGAATGGGCTGACAAAATAAGTAATTTGCCAAGTAATGTGATAAATGTTAAATTTGACTATATCAATGATGACAAACGTCGCATAGTAATTGATGATTAGGATGAATAAAAAAGAATTACCAAAAGCATATATACCGGCTTCTTATGAAGACAATATCTATCAGCTGTGGGAACAGTCTGGTTTTTTTAATCCTGATAATTTGTCTAAGAAAGGCAAGCCTTTTACTATTTCCATGCCACCACCCAATGCGACTGGCATTTTGCACCTTGGACACGCTTCCACCATGGCTTATGAAGACTTGATGATCCGTTACAAACGTTTGCAGGGCTATCGTACATTGTGGTTGCCAGGGACTGACCATGCGGCTATTGCCACACAAACAAAAGTAGAAAAGTTATTAGCCGAAGAAGGTACTGACAGACATAAATTAGGCAGGGTCAAATTTTTGGCTAGAGTCAAAAAATATGTAGCCGAGTCTCAAAGTGTTATTCGCAATCAGATCCGCAAAATGGGAGCTAGTTGTGACTGGTCTCGGGAAAGATATACTCTTGATAAAGATATGTCTCAAGCTGTCAATCAAGCTTTTATCAAAATGCACAAAGACGGTTTGATTTATCGTGGCAATCGCATAGTAAACTGGTGCCCACGTTGTGCTTCTACTTTGGCTGATGATGAAGTTGTCTACAAAGAGCAACAAGCTAAGTTGTATTATATAAAATACGGTCCGTTTATTGTAGCAACTACCAGACCAGAGACAAAATTGGCTGATACAGGTGTAGCAGTCCATCCAGATGATAAGCGCTACAAAAAATATATAAATAAAATACTAGACATAGATTTAGCTGGCCATAAAATAAAAGTAAAAGTTTTTGCTGACAAAGAAGTTGATCCAAAATTTGGTTCTGGAGTAGTAGGAGTTACTCCGGCTCATAGTGCGACTGATTTTGCTTTTGCTCAAAAACACAAATTAGCAGTTATCAAACTAATTTCTGAAGATGGTAAGATTTTAGATGCTGGTGGCAAGTATAAAAATCTAGATATTTTAGAAGCTCGCAATAAATTTATCAAAGATTTAGAAAAATCTGGACAATTAGACAAAGTAGAGGATTTTCCAAATAACTTATCAGTCTGTTATCGTTGTGATGCAGCTATTGAGCCACTGACTTCTGATCAATGGTTTGTAGCAGTCGACAAAAAAATCCCAGGACGCAACAATACATTGAAACAACTTGCTACCCAAGCTGTTAAATCTGGAGAAATAAATATTTTGCCAGACATGTTCAAAAAAACATATTATCATTGGATGAATAATCTGCATGACTGGTGTATTTCTAGACAAATCTGGTGGGGTCATAGGATACCTGTTTGGTACAAGGAGGATAAGATCCATGTTGGTCTAGAAGCTCCTGAAAAAACTGGCTGGAAACAAGATCCAGACACTTTGGACACTTGGTTTTCATCTGCTTTATGGACTTTTTCTACTTTGGGCTGGCCTGCCAAGACAAAAGATTTCAAAAATTTCCACCCTACGCAAGTTATGGAAACTGGTTATGATATTTTGTTTTTCTGGGTAGCTCGTATGATATTGATGACTGAATATTTACTAGACGATAAGCCTTTTGAGACTGTATATCTGCATGGTATGATCCGTGACAAAGAAGGCAAGAAAATGTCAAAGTCTCTAGGTAATGGCATAGACCCTATAGATATGATAAACAAGTTTGGTACTGATGCTTTGCGCCTATCATTAGTAATTGGCTCATCACCAGGAGCCGACCTCAATCTTTATGAAGAAAAAATTGCTGGTTATCGTAATTTTGTAAATAAACTTTGGAATATTTCAAGATTTATATTTACCAATATAGACAAAATAGAAAGAGTAAAGACCAGACCAAAGCCAAAGACCTTGGCTGACAAATGGATTTTGGCTGAGTTTGATAATTTGGTTACTACTACAACTCAAGATTTAGATAATTACAAATTTTCTCAAGCTGGAGAAAAACTTTATGAATTTACTTGGGCCAAGTTGGCTGATTGGTATCTTGAAATTGCCAAATTAGAAAAAGGCAAAGAAAAAATATTGTTATATATTTTAGAGAGACTATTAATTCTCTGGCATCCATTTACACCATTTATTACAGAAGTAATCTGGGAAGAGTTTGATTCCAAAAATTTGTTGTTGGTAGATAAATGGCCTGTTGCTAATAAGCCGGATAATAAAGCTATCAAGGATTTTACTGAATTACAAAATTTGGTTACTAAAATTAGAAATCTGAAAGCAGATAATAAAATACCACCCAAAGATCTACCAGATTGTAAACTGGAAAGTAAATTATTTTCTAAACAAGAGTTGGAAAATATATCTAAATTATGCCGTGTAAATTTAGTAAATGATTTAGCTAAAGCTAAAAAATTTGTTATTAATCAAACTAATGGTTGGATAAATCTTGCTAAAGCTATGAATCCAAAACAAATAGCTGATTTGGAAAAATATATAAAATCTCTAGAAGCAAAACTAGCCAATAAAAAGTTTATCAAAAATGCTCCACCACAAGTGATAGAGCAAAACAAACAAAATTTAATTGAAGCTAAGAAAAAATTGGATTAAGCTTTGACTTCTTTGAGTACTTCTTCGATGGAGGTCAGACCATCAAGTGCTTTCAAAAATCCATCTTGCATCATAGTAATCATACCGCCTTTGATAGCGGTTTTTTCTATTTCATATTCTGAAACTTTACCGCTAAGAATCATTTTTTCTATTTCTGGGCTCATAGTAAATATTTCATAAATACCAACACGTCCTTTGTAGCCTAGATCGTGACATTCTTTACAACCAGTGGCTTTGAAAAATTTAAGATTAGATAGGTCGTTGAGTTTATGACCAGAACTAGGGTCTATTTCATTAAGAGTATTCATGACTAGAGTCATTGTTTTATTATCTACTTCTTTATCTTCTACTTTACATTTTTGACAAAGACGACGAGCTAGACGCTGACCAATAATGGCATTGAGTGAGGGGGCTAATAAAAAAGGTTTGACTCCCATAGCCAAAAAGCGGGGTATAGCACCAGCTGCTGAATTGGTATGTAGAGTAGATAGTAATAAATGACCAGTCAAAGCCGCATTTATAGCTGTATCAGCTGTTTCTAGGTCTCGGATTTCACCAACCATCACAATATCGGGATCTTGACGCAAAATAGCTCTCAGACCCTTGGCGAAAGTATAGCGAACAGCTGGTTTGACCATAGTAGTGGTAGTAGGAATAATATTAGCCTTATCTTCACCGCCATCAACCTGACTTTGGATAATACCTGGTAATTTATATTCAATCGGATCTTCTAGAGTGATTATCTTTGTATCTTCTTGGTTGAGTTTGTTCAAAATAGCATAAAGAGTAGTGGTTTTACCAGAACCAGTCGGACCAGTAGTCAAGATCATACCATTTGGTTTGGAAAATTCATTTAGCAAATCATTATAAGCTTTGCCTCGGAGTCCTAGCTTTTCAAAATCCAAACCAATACTAGAAGAACGTAATAAACGCATGACAATACTTTCACCATAATTTGAAGGAATAAATGAAACCCTGACATCTATTTCTTCTTTGGTGAGTTTGATAGCAAAACGACCGTCTTGTGGTTTGTCAGTAACGTTTATCTTGAGACCGGATAACAATTTGATACGAGAAGAAATTTTGGTCCAAGCTTCTTTTGGTAATATAGCTGTATCATGTAATACTCCATCGATCCTAAGTCTGACTTTGACAGTTTCAGCTTCAGCTTCAATATGTACATCTGAAGCATCAAATTTGAGACCAGCAGCCATAATCAAATTTATTGATTCTGTCAGTCCAGTTTCTTTGACTAATTTATCTAGACCTTTAAAATCGTGTAATTTTTCATCAAACTTATTTAGATCTTCTTCAGTAAGACTGACACCCTCCATTTGAGTAATAATAGGAATGGTTTTGTAGATTTCCAGACCTTGTCCAAAACTATATTTTGAAGTCAAATATATTTTTACATTAGCATGATATTTATCACCAAGCTCTTTTCCTAATTTGGATACTTGTGGATTACGTGGATTCAATGAAGCTAGACGTAATTCTTCTCCACTATACAAAATACAAATAGTTTGTAGGGATTCTGCTTTATCACGTGGAATCATTTTTACAGCTGATTGTGAAATAGGAAATTTATGAAGATTAATATAAGCCAAACCATCTTTATTGGCCTGTTCTTCAGTTTGTTTTTCTTTTTCCTTTATTTCCAATTCAGAAAGCTTTGAAGATAATTTCAATTTTTTTGGATCAGAACTTATGTTTAATTTTGATTTGTCAGACATGTTTTCTGCAATTAAGTATCAATATATAGATAATTATACTTTTGCTGGTCTTTAAAGTCAATCAAAAAACCCCGCCATCGGCGGGGTAGGTTTATTAGTAATAAATATTATTTAGGGAAGATATTTTTTAGTAACCCGTTGAACTTTACTGTGACTTTTACCCTTACCAGTTAATTGAATCCAGATATTGGCCCAGATAAGGTTGTAGTAAGCACCAAACATACCACTAGCCAGAATAAAGATAACAACAGCTAGTAAAGATCCTATCAAGATAATAAGCCAATAAACTAGAGCACCATATGATATTAATAAGCTAAGAATCAAGAATGGAGTAAAGGCAAAGACCATGGCTGATAGCATCAGTAAAAAGAAGATAAAAGTAATGAAAATTAATAATATTGCATTTTCTATAGTGATGAGCCAGTTAGATTTGAATAGGTTCCAACCATTTACAAAAGCTTTACTAAAGTTTTGGTTTTTCAAGATAATATAGGCTGCTCCATAGCGTGTTACAAAAGAAATAATCACCACTAGTGGTACAAGGATAAAGAAAACAATAATAGTCAATAATAGATAAAGACCAGGTCCAGTATTACTTACAATAATAAAATATATCAATGGTTGAATGATTAATTTGACAAAGAAATAACCAATCAAGATGTTTACTATATTTAGTCCAAGTAAAGACCAAAATTTTTCTAAGCCAATTTGAAAGTGTTTGGAAAAGTAAATACCAATTGTTTTTTTACCTTTGCTAGCAGCATCGACTGCTGCAGAGATCAAAGCGCCTTGTGAAGATATTGCCAAAATAATAATAGCAGCAAAGATGATAAAGATTAATATAAGGTTTAGTACAGCTGGTAAATTGGCCCAAGTTATTTGAGTCATGGCTAGTATACTAATCCATTCATATAGAGACATGATGGTAGCACTCAAGAAATCAGCTTCTAATTTGTTAAAATTAAAGATAATAGTAATTTCTTGAAAACCCAGAATCGAAGCAAATAGACCAAAAAATAATAAAGAAGAATTGTTTTTGATAGTTTGCCAAGAGCGAGGGTAAACTTTTCTGTAAAAAGGTTTCATATTTTTATTTTTAATTTTTTATTTGTATATTTAAAAGCTATCTACATTATACAATATTTTTGGAAAAAAGAGAAATCTATTTTTTCTTTTTTTTATTACGAGCTTTTTTTTGCAAGTCAGGTACCTGATCAGTTTCATCAACTATTTCTTGGCGGATGATTTCTTCTAGGATATCTTCTAGAGTTACTACACCTTCTAGACCTTTGTATTCATCTTGGACAAAAGCCAGATGAGTTTTTGCCTTTATAAAAGTATTGAGTAGAATATCCAATTTGATTGTTTTATCAATAACTAATGTTTTTCCTTTTCTGTATATTTCTTCCACCCTTCTATTTGCTTTGATGTTGATCAAATCTTTGGCATACAAGATACCAACAGCATCATCAATAGTTTTTTTATAAACTGGTATTCTGGTAAAGCCTTCTTTTTTTATTTTATTTAATAATGTTTTGTTTAAAACAGCATCATCTTTTAGGGCGTAGATGACAGTACGGGGTGTCATTATTTCTTCAGCAGTTTTATTGGAAAAAGATAAAGCTCCTTTGATAATTCTTTCTTCGTCAGCATCGACATCACTTTCTTTGGAACCTTCGTGTTCTTCGACTATTTTCATGAGTTCTTTTTTGGAATAAACAGTCGGCATTTCTTCACCAAGAGTTTTGTCCAAAACCCAAGCAATTGGCCAACATATTGGAAATAGTATAATTATAAAAATTTTGACCAGCCAAGCAGTCCGAGCTCCAACTGCTAGAGCATAGCGAGCAAAAGTTGCCTGCGGAATAATCTCGCCAAAGATAACAATCAAACCGGTAGCTATCAAGCCCGCAATTACACCACTGGCAATATTTCCTAAGAAAATAGCTAAAGTAGAGTTGACTGCTACATTGCCCAAAAGCAACGTGCATAATAATAAATTACCTTTTTTGCGGACAGTATATACTTTTTTGGCCTGTTTATTACCAAGTGAAATTTTACGCTTGAGTTCATTTTTGTCGAGACTCAAGAGTCCTAAAGTCAGGCCAGAAAATAGTCCTGATAGTAATACTAAAATAATTACAATTAAATAATCCATAATTTTTTATAAATTAAGCTGCTTTTTCTTCTTGGTCTTGAATTTCGGTATCATTGTATTTAGAGTGCAAGACCATGTCTTTGATAGAAGTAGTTTTATTAACAAATTTTCTATTACCTGTAAACCAATTATTGCCTTGTTGAGTTCTATAAGTGACACTTTCTGGGTCACCGGGTGTTGGGTGGATAGTGACATCAGCAGCATAATATATAATTCTCAAACCTTCTTTACCAACTTCTTCTAAATCAGTTTTTAAGGCCTGTATGCCAGTTTCTAATTTAGTATCATATTCAGATTTATTTGGTTGTTGAGTTAGTTCTGGTTTAAACATATTTTTTAAATAATAATAATAATTTTATTATATCATTGTCAGTATTTACAGGCAAAGAGTTTTTATATTATTTTAATTTATGTTTTGGTGAGATTTTATCAGGATCCATTATCCATTCTTCATCTTCATAGATAGCTATTTGACCGGCTTGCATGCTTTGAGGATCGATTAGATTATAAATTCTACTGACAACACTAACATTACCAACACCTTCTTGACCAAGATTACCCTTGATCTGATACATATATTCTATACTTTCCCAGCCTTGAGCCCTGGCTCTAGTCTCTGCTACTTGGACACAGATGACTATTGTATTGCCATCTGGATCTTGAGCTTCTTCTGAAATTATAAGTTCATTTGGCTGGATATTTTCTTGTTTGGCGATTTGCTCGATTAAACTCAATATTTCTTCTCTAGAGAAGATTTTGTCTTCTGTTATTTCTATATTTTCGACAATTCTAGCTTCCAGATTTTCTGATTCAGTCATTGGTGTTTTTATTATTTCTGGTTTGAACATATTTTTATTATCCAATTACTTGGCTAATAGCCTGTTCCAATTTTTGAGGCTCATCAGTACCTATTCTATATATTTTATTGTCTTGCATTTTTATTTCTACTGCATCAAAGCCAGAAACATTAAAAATCATCATATAAGGCCAATACCATATTCTAATACCCCAACCATAATACCAATGATTTTTGACAATTTTTACTGAACTTATTTCTTTTAAAACAAAATTTCTCCTATGTATACCATAACCAAATTTTATTTTTAGGTATTTTTCATCAATTATGACTGTTAATGATACAAAAGAAGCTAGTAATAATATTATTAAAATAATTATAATATAAATATTTGGTTCAAATCCAGTTTGTTTTAAAATAAATCCAAAATATACTATTAAGATTATTAATATAGATATTATCAGATGTCCAATTTGTGTGTGTTTGTAAGGCATATTATTTTGTATAATTATACTTTTGTATGATTAATTTTGTATATTTTTTTATATTGTTTTGCTATTTCTTTTTGTTCTTTATAATTTAGATTATATAGTCCTTGAGCAGAAAAACCTTTATCTAGTTTATTTATACAATATATTAAATTACCATAGACTAAATCCAAGATTTTTGATGGTACAACTGAATATCTTAAATTTATTGGTTCTCCATTATTAACAATCCCTGCTAAGGTTTGTTCAAATTCAATTCTTTTTGAACTTCCTGACACCAATAGTGTATTTGGATTTAGTTTGTTTGCATCATCTATAGTGACTGATTGTTTCCCGGTAACTCCAATAATAATATCCATGTTAGAAAAATCACGAGAAACATTATAGTCAACATTTGCCTTTAATGCTCTTATGGGATCTACGTCATAAACTGATAATTTTTTGCACAAGGGCTTTATATATCGACATAATTGTTCTCCGATATTTCCAAATCCCAACACCAAGACATTTTGGTTTTTTAATTGTTTGAGTTTGTTTTGATATAAATAATTGGTCAAACCATCTATTATAGATTGTGCAACAGGATGGTCTTCAATTCGTTTTGTGTCTGAATAAGCAACAGACAAAACAGCTAATCTTTTTAGTAAAATATTTTTCCATCTCCAATGACCTTGATGAGTATCTTCGACTACTCCTACAACATTTTTACATTCATCCAAAAATTTTGCAATATCTGTAGTATAGCCACCGATTTCCTCAATGATTACTGGCTTATTAGATGAGTTAACGGCTTGTTTGACAATAATTGGAATTTCATCTAATTGTGTTGGAACAACAACATCAAAAGTGTTTCCTAATTTTTCAACAACAGAATCAACACTTGAGTAGGGTATACCAATAATTTTTCTTATTTTATAACCTTGAGCTATAGACTTAATAAATGGATAAGCCACTTCATGTAAATGATGTATTAATATCAGTTCAGATTTATGTTTACCCTTTGCTAAAAATTCACAAAGCGGAGTTTTGAGTGTATCTTCGTACAGTTCTGGGAAAGGAGATTCTGCCCATTTCACTCTTTTTTGTATTTTTTCATTCATAGGGCATCTGTATATTTATTATTTTAGCTGAGATAAGTAAAGGTGTAAATAAAAATCCCCGTCAGAGACAGGGATTTTAAAATTATATTTAGGCAACAAGTGCATCAAATTCTTCTTTTTCTATGGTTTCTTTTTCAAGTAAGACCTGGACTATCTTTTCTACTTTGTTTTTGTTGTCGGTAATTACTTTTTTCGCAGTCTCTAGAGCTTCTTTGATATATTTAGAAATTTCTTCGTCTATTACTTCAGCAGTCTTTTCACTATAGTCACGACGTTCATGGATTTCTTTTCCTAGAAAAACCATTTCTTCTTTTTGACCAAAAGTCCTTGGTCCTAGTTTTTTGTCCATACCAAATTGAGTGACAATTTTGCGAGCAATGCTAGTCAATTTTTGGAGATCATTACTTGCTCCAGTAGTCACTTCATCAAAATACATTTCTTCAGCTGCATAGCCACCAAGTAGGACAGCCATGTTATCTAAAAAGTCAGAGTAGCCCTGCATTTTTTTATCTTCTGCTGGTAAACTGATTGTGTAGCCAGCTGCTCGACCACGAGACACAATAGATACTTTATGGACTGGGTCAGCATTTGGTAAGATATGAGCTATGATAGCATGACCAGCTTCATGATAAGCCGTAATTTTCTTTTCTTTTTCAGATAGGATATGACTTTTTCTTTCCCTACCAAGCAAGACTTTTTCAATAGAATCTAGAATAGTTTGATGGTTAATAACTTTTTTATCTTCTTTGGCAGCCATGATTGCAGCTTCGTTCAAGACATTGGCAAGATCTGCTCCAGAAAATCCTGGAGTACGTTGAGCTACCTGTTTGAGATCTACGTCTTTATCTAAAGGTTTGTCTTTGGCATGAATTTTTAAGATAGCAGTTCTTTCTTTGATGTCTGGTATGTCTATTACTACTTGACGATCAAAACGTCCAGGCCTGAGTAGTGCAGGATCCAAAACATCTGGTCTATTGGTAGCGGCAATGATAATAATATTTGTTTGGTTGTCAAAACCATCCATCTCTACCAAGATTTGATTGAGAGTTTGTTCTCTTTCATCATGAGATCCACCCAAGCCAGTACCACGTTGGCGACCGACTGCATCAATCTCATCAATAAAGATAAGACAAGGAGCGGCTTTTTTAGCTTTTTTAAATAAATCACGAACACGAGAAGCACCTACACCTACAAACATTTCTACAAATTCAGAACCAGAGATATGGAAGAAAGGTACTTTGGCTTCTCCAGCTACAGCTCGAGCCAAAAGTGTTTTACCAGTACCAGGAGCACCGAGTAATAGTACACCTTTAGGAATTTTGGCACCGAGTGAAATAAATTTTTGTGGTTGTTGTAAAAATTCTACAATTTCTTTGAGATCTTCTTTAGCTTCATAAGCACCAGCTACATCTTTGAAAGTAAATTTTTGTTTTTGTTGATCAGCAATTTTGGCACCAGATTGACCAAAAGTCATAGCACGGTTGTTTACACCTTGGACTTGGCGCATCATAAACCAGATCAGAGCAATGATAAAGATGATAGGAATCAAAAATGGTAAGATACTAGTCATGAAAATTCCTTTAGTTGGTTCATCACCAATAGTAATATTGACTTTGGCTAGTTTGTCAGGAGCTATTTCATAATTACTTAATAAAGTACTCAAAGATTCGCTGGTTTCTTTTTGGCCAAGGCGAGTTTCTTTATTAGTTAATATGATATTAAGCTCATTACCGGCTACTTCTATACTTTCGATTTGTTCGTTGTTTATTTCTTGAACAAGTTGAGTAATAGTAATAGATTCGATATCATCATTTTGTTTATCAAAAGCAGCAAAGATGCTAGCTAAGACTGCAAATATAAGGAAAAATATTACAAAATTTTTGACGATTTTTTTCATAAAGATTATTTTTTAGGCTCTTCCCCTCGACTAGGTTCGGGGTCTTTGACTTTTTTTTCGCTTACTTTTTCTTCTTCTTTAATCTCTTTTTTAGACTCGTCTTTTTTATCTTCTTCTTTCTTGTCTTCTTTTTTATCTTCTTTGGCTTGTTTTTCTTGGCCCAGGCCACCCTCTCTGGCTTCGCCATTCACCTTGTCTTTCTTGTCTTCCTTCTTATCTTTCTTAGAATCTTTCTTTTTTAGAGATAAACCAAGACGATGATTATGTGGTTCAACACTCAAGATATTAAAGTCGTATTTTTTACCAACCTCTATAGTATCTTCTAGATTTGAGATTTTTTTGTTACTGATTTCAGAAATATGGACCAAACCATGGATATCATTATCTAGTTCTACAAAGGCACCAAAAGGATTGACTTTGATAACCTTTCCGTTGACTATATCGCCAGCTTTGTATTTTTTATCTACATCAACCCAAGGATCTTTCTTGAGTTTTTTGATAGACAAAGAAATTTTGGTATTTTCGATATCAATAATAGCAGTTTCGACAATGTCGCCGACTTTGACGATATCACGTGGATCATCGATACGTTGCCAAGCTAATTCTGAGATATGAACTAGACCTTCTAAGTTGTCACCAAATTCTACAAAAGCACCAAAGTCAACTACACCAGTAATTTTACCTTTGACTTTGTCACCAACTCTATATTTTGAGATAACTTTCTTTTGTTTGTCGTCCCAAGCAGCTTTTTCTGAAACAATTAGTTTTTCTTCTTTTTCATTGACATCGATAATCTTTGTTTTCATATCTTGACCAATAAATGATTTAAGATGAATCAAGATTTTGTTTTTGTCACCACCTTCAATACGAGGATAGTGTTCGATAGTCAATTGAGAAACTGGCAAAAAGCCAATTACATTACCTAGTTTGATCATCAAACCACCTTTGTTGGCGTCAAATACTTTGCTAGAAATGATTTCTCCTTCATTATAAAGTTTTTCTAGATTGTCCCAAGCTTTTTTATGGCCAGCTTCACGGAAAGATAATTCCATGTAGCCATTTTCATTATCAAGACCGATGACAGTAGCAGTTGCTTTTTCATCGACTTTAAGATTTGAAAATTCATCAGATTCATCGTAGATTTCGCGACCACGAATAATACCGGTCGTAATACCTTCTAGATCTACATAAATTTCATTTTTAGAGATAGAGATCACTTTACCTGTGACCATGTCACCAATTTTTGGGACTTGGACAGCCTTCTCATCTTGGAGTAAGGCCTCCATTGGACTTATTTGTGTACTTGTCATGTTAATTATTAATCTATTAACCCCATTCAAAACGGAGTGTCTCATGCATGGACATGAGAAATTTATTATTTAATTGGTCTATAATTTAACATAAATTGAGAAAAAAATCAAGTCCTATAGATTGAGCCGTTTAAACCAATAAAATCAGGGTTTTTAGGGTCTTATTTATCTTTACTTTTAGCTGTATTTATGCTAAAATAATAGCGTTTTAGAGTAAATAAATAAGCTAAAAAATATGACAATTTCATGGTACGGATTCAACTATTTTAAGATTCAAAATACTAAAAAAGCAGTAGTTTTCAACCCTTATAGTCTAGACAAAACCACCAAATTTCCCAAGACTAAAGCTGATGTAGTATTGTTTTCAGATCCTGAAAAGATTAAAGATGCTAAATATCACAAAGAAGCTTTTATAATTGATTCACCTGGCGAATACGAACACAGTGATATTTTTGTCTATGGTCGTCAGATCAATGGTAATATTATTTATTTGCTGGTTTTTGAAAATATTAAAATAGCTTTTTTGGGAGAATATGGCCATCAAGAATTGACCAATAGTGATTTAGGTTTAGTAGAAGGAGCTGATGTTTTGATTTTGCCAGTTGGTGGCAATGATCTGACCACCGCCAAAGAAGCTCGCAAACTTATCTCTCAGATAGAACCTCGTGTAGTGATACCTAGTTGTCATGCAGCGGGATCGGGCAAACTCAATCTAGACAATGTCAGTGATTTTATAAAAGAGTTTGGTGTCAAAGCTCAAGAAGAAGAAAAATTTAAACTAAGTAAAAAAGATTTACCCCAAGAAGATATAAAATTAATTGTTTTAAAAACTCAAGTATGATTTTTTTAGACAATAACAAAAATAAAACTGTTTTATTATTTGTTCTGGTAAGTTTTTTTATTGTTGTTATCTTTTGGTTTTGGCTCAAGACAGAGCCAATCAAAAATGCTAACAATAAGACTGATGATCAGTTTTGGTCAGATTTAGCTAATAAATCAAGTGACACTTTTCAAGCCATTGGAAATGATTTTGAAATTACTAAAACTGAGTTGGAAGATGCCAAAAATGATCTAGAAATAGCTGCTAATCAACAAGCTCTTTTAGAAGCGACTCAGGAGTATCTAGATGAAAAAGCTAGTTCTAGTGAAGAAGAAGTTGAAAATTAATATTTTATAAATTATATGCCGAAAAAAAGTAAACCGATCAAGAAACCTGTTAAAAAAGAAGAAAAAGCTGTGACAGAGATTGATTTGGAAAATAATGTTGGTAGAGTAGAGCCTTTATCTATTGTTGAAGAAATGCAAACTTCATATCTTGATTATGCTATGAGTGTCATTGTAGCTCGAGCTTTACCAGATGTGCGTGACGGTCTTAAGCCAGTTCATCGTCGTATTTTGTATGCTATGTGGACTTTGGGTTTGCGTCATGCAGGTAAATTTAGAAAATCTGCCACAGTCGTAGGTGAAGTTTTAGGTAAATATCATCCTCATGGTGATACAGCTGTTTATGATTCTATGGTTCGGATGGCACAAGATTTTGCCATGCGTTATATGTTGGTAAATGGTCAAGGTAACTTTGGTTCTATGGATGGTGATAACGCTGCAGCTATGCGTTATACAGAAGCAAAATTGCGTCCAATGGCTGAAGAGATGATGTTTGATATTGAAAAAAATACTGTAGATTTTGTCCCAAATTATGACGGCTCCCACAAAGAACCGCGTGTCATGCCATCTAAGTTGCCAAACCTGTTGTTAAACGGCACAACTGGTATTGCGGTGGGTATGGCTACCAATATTCCTCCACACAATCTAGGTGAGTTGATCAATGCTGTAAATGTTTTGATTGCCAAACCAAACACTACAGTCGAAGAATTGACTGAATACGTCACGGGACCTGATTTTCCAACTGGTGGTGTGATTTATGATATAGAAGATATCAAAACTGCTTATGCAACTGGTCGTGGTGGTATTGTTATGCGCGGTGAAGCTGAAATTTCTGAAAACAAACTAGGTCAGTTTCAGATTGTGATTACTTCTGTGCCTTATCAAGTAAACAAAGCTAATCTTTTAGAAAAAATCGCCAATTTGGTAAAAGACAAAAAACTAGATGGTATCAAAGATCTACGAGATGAATCTGACAAAGATGGTGTCCGGGTTGTGATTGACTTGAAGAAAGATGCATATCCTAAAAAGATTTTAAATAATCTTTACAAGCATACTCAGCTACAAGAAAAATTTCATGTAAATATGTTAGCTTTGATCGATGGTATTCAGCCTCGTGTTTTGACTCTCAAGAGTATTCTAGAAGAGTATATCAAACATCGACAAGAAGTAGTTACTCGTCGTACTCAATTTGAATTGGACAAAGCCAAAGATAGAGCACATATTTTGGAAGGACTCAAAAAGGCTTTAGACAAGATTGATTTAGTTATCAAAACCATCAAAGCTTCCAAAGACAAAGAAATTGCCAAAGCTAATTTGATCAAAAAATTTAAACTTTCAGAAAGACAAGCCATAGCTATTTTGGAGATGCGCTTGCAGAGCTTGGCAAATCTAGAAAGTAAAAAAATAATAGACGAACTCAAAGAAAAATTAAAACTTATCAAAGACTTAGAGGCTATTTTGAAGAGTAAAACTAAAGTCTTGAGTATTATCAAAGAAGAATTAGCAGAAATACAAAACAAATATGCTGATGAGCGTCGTACCAAAGTAGTAAAGTCAGCAGTTGATAAGATGACTACCGAAGATTTGATCCCTAATGAGTCGACTGTCTTGACTATGACTCATGATGGCTATATCAAGCGAGTCGAGTCAGAGACATTTAAGACTCAGGGTCGTGGTGGTAAAGGTGTGATGGGATTGACTACCAAGGAGCAAGATGAAGTTCAACTTTTCTTTGCTACCAATACTCATGCTGATCTGATGTTCTTCACAACTCGCGGTAGAGTCTTCCAGCTCAAAGCTTATGAAATTCCACAACAATCCCGCACTGCCAAAGGTCAAAATATTGTAAACTTTTTACAACTATCTCCAGAAGAAAAAGTATCTTCAGTTTTACAGAGTGAAGATTTTGATGCTTTTAAATATTTTGTAATGGTTACCAAAAATGGTATTATCAAACGTACTGAAGTATCTCAGTTTGCAAATGTTCGTCGTTCAGGACTTATTGCTATAGGCCTCAAAGACGGAGATGCTTTACGTTGGGTGCGACCATCTACTGGAAAAGATGATATTATGCTTGCTACCCTCAATGGCCAGTCTATTCGTTTCAAAGAAAAAGGAGTCCGTTGTATGGGTAGGTCTGCAGCTGGAGTCAAAGCTCTTAAACTCAAAAAAGATGATGAAATAATTGGAGTTGATATGATTCCAGATGGTAAGGCTGCCAAGGATGAACAATTTTTAGTAGTAACTGAAAATGGTTTTGGTAAACGTACCTCTTTGTCTGCTTACAAAGTTCAGGGTCGAGGAGGATCTGGCATCAAGACCGTGCAAGTAACTGCCAAGACCGGTAAGCTAGCTTCTGCCAAGATTGTCAGTCAAAAAGTAGAAGACGAAGATTTGATTATTATTTCCAAAAAAGGTCAGGTAATCCGTTTACCTATCAAGTCAGTCAATATACTTGGGCGAGCTACTCAGGGAGTCAGATTGATGCGCTTCAAAGATTCGGACGATAAAGTTTCTAATGTAACATTTATTTAAAGTCTAACCCTGCTCTTTGCCAAGAGCAGGGTTTTTTGATAATCTTTACTTATTATGTCAGACAGAGTAATTTCAGCCAAAGAAATAAAAGATGATAAAAATTGGGACGTGGGTTTGCGTCCCCAGTCTTTGGGTGAATATGTTGGTCAACAACAGGTCAAAGATAATCTTGATATTGTTCTCCAGGCTGCCAAAGGCCGCTCTGAACCTCTAGATCATGTTTTGCTATTTGGACCTCCGGGTCTTGGTAAAACCACACTGGCTTATATTATTGCCAAAGAAATGGGAGCTGGTATAAAGGTCACTTCTGGACCAGCTATTTCCAAAGCCGGTGATCTAGCTGCTATCATTACCAATCTCCAAGATGGTGATGTTTTGTTTATAGATGAGATTCATAGGCTAAACAAAACTATAGAAGAAATACTTTATCCAGCTATGGAAGATTTTGCTTTAGATATTATTTTAGGCAAAGGTCCGTCTGCTCAAATTCTTAGATTAGATTTACCAAAGTTTACAATTATCGGTGCTACTACTAGATACAATCTTATTTCATCACCACTCAGAGATAGATTTGGTGTGACTTTTAGATTGGATTTTTATAATCCAGATGAGATTTCAGATATTATCAAACGTTCAGCTGATATTTTGACAGTCAATATGGTTGATGAAGCTCGTAGTGAGATTGCTAGTCGTAGTCGTGCTACTCCGAGGATTGCCAATCGTATTTTGAAACGAGTGCGTGACTATGCTCAGGTCAAAGGTGATGGCCAGGCTACTCTAGATATGACAAAAAAAGCCCTAGACATGATGGCTATCGACAAACATGGTCTTGATGATATTGATCGTCGTTTACTCAAGGTCTTGGTAGAAAATTTTGGTGGAGGGCCAGTAGGTCTCAACACATTGGCTGCTGCCTTACAAGAAGAAGCTGGTACAATAGAAGATATCTTTGAACCATATTTGATGCAATTGGGATTTTTATCTCGCACAGCCAAAGGCCGGATTGCTACTGCCAAAACTTATGAATATTTAGGTAAAGATAAGCCTGAAGACCAGAGTAAATTATTTTAAAATCCCTCCCAGCCTCCCTTTAACAAGGGAGGAGTTTATTTTTTAAGCCCCCTTGACAAAGGGGGTTTGCCTGCCTGCCGGCAGGCAGGGGGGATTTAGGAAAGGGTATTATTATTGACAAAAATTAATAGCTATGATAATTTGATTTGTTGTTCTTTCCGTAGTTGTTTTAATAATCAAAGACTAAACAAGCAGGGAGGCAATAATGCCAAAAGTTTTTTCAGTGATGTTTGATTTGAAGGACGTAGGAGCTCATGCAAATTTCCCCGATGCTTTCAAGGATTTTTGGACAAGAGTCATGAAAAGTCTTGATGAAGGTACTTCATGGCAGGCTCTTGAAAGTTTCCACTTCATTATGAAGATCGAAGATAGTACTCAAACACCGATGGGTTATTATGATGCCCGTGACATAGCCTATGATATCGGTTTGTTGGTTCCCAATGGAGAAGAGAGACCTAAGCTTGCTGATGCTCCGACAGTGGAAAACTGGGAGGAACTGGTCGAAACTAAGTTCGTGTCGGTCGTGGTCGAATACATTGATTCTCTAGACAGGGACTTAGATACTGTCTTGGTACAGCTCAAATCCTTAGCTGATGAACAGGGTGATCTGGAGTTAAGTGCTCATATTCAGTCCATGGTGGGCAAATTTGAAGCCGCTCGGGCAAACGCTAAGTCTGATTAGTATATAAAGCTGGTGTATTACACACCAGCTTTTTTCTTTTGACAATAAAACATAATTTATATAGGATATAATTATATGAAAAAATTACTCTTACATACCTGTTGTGCACCTTGTGCTATCTACCCACTCCAAGAACTCGCCAAAGAATATGAGGTAACTATTTATTTTTATGATCCCAACATTCATCCTGAGATAGAATATATTCAGAGGCGTGATGAACTAAAAAATTATGCCAAAACTATTGGTGCCAAGTGGGAAGAAGGTGTCTATGATGAAGCTCGTTGGTTTGCGGCTACTAAAGGCCTAGAAAATGAACCAGAGCGTGGTAAACGCTGTACAGTTTGTTTTGATATGCGATTGGGTGAGACTGCTCGCAAAGCCAAAAACGAAGGATATGATCTATGGGCTACAGCTTTGAGTATTAGTCCACACAAAGACACTAAACAAATTCACTGTGTAGCTAGATTGTATGAAGAAAAGTACAAAGTGCCTTTTTTAGACATTGATTGGAAGAAAAAAGACGGCTTCAAAATAGCTACTAAGCTAGCCAAAGAACAAAATTTTTATCGCCAAGATTATTGTGGTTGTGTTTATTCCAAAATAGCTCGTGCTAAACAAAAATCATGAAAATAGATTTGTTTGATTATAATTTACCGAGCGAATTGATAGCTCAAGAGCAAATAAAACCGCGTGATCATTCGCGGCTTTTGATTTTGGATAGAGAATCCAAAAAAATAGAGCACAAAAAATTTTATGATCTAGTAGATTATCTAGATCAAGATGATGTTTTGGTATTAAATGAGACTAGAGTATTTCCTGCTAGATTACTTGGCAAAAAAGAAACAGGTGGCAAGATAGAAGTATTTCTTACTAGCAAAATAGATGAGCAAAATTGGCAATGTATGATTGGTGGCAAAATTAAACTAAATAATAAAATTTATTTTGATAATCTTGAGTGTGAAGTAATAAAAAAATTAGAAGATAAAATTTATCAGGTAAAATTTGATAAATCAGATTTTGAATTAGAGGAGTTGATAGAGAGTATTGGCCAGACGCCCTTGCCTCCATATATAAAGACTCAAGACAGTGAAAAAATTAAAGAAGACTATCAAACAGTTTTTGCCAAAAGCAAAGGCTCAGTAGCTGCTCCGACTGCTGGTCTGCATTTTACTCCAGAATTGTTAGATAAATTAAAAAATAAAAATATAAAAATATTCAAAATTACTTTACATGTTTCGCTAGGTACTTTTGCGCCGGTAGATGTAGAAGATATTACCAAATATAAGATTCATAGTGAATGGGCTAGTATAGATAAATCTACAGCCAATGAATTAAATAAATTAAAACAAGCTAATAAAAATATTATTGCTGTAGGCACAACTAGTGCCAGGACTCTAGAGGCTTTTGCGGATAAAAACGGTCAGCTAGAAGCTGGCAATAAAAATATAAATATATATATTTATCCAGGCTACAAATATAAATTTGTCGATGACATGATTACCAATTTTCATCTGCCCAAGAGCTCACTCTTGTTTATGATATCAGCTTTAGCTGATAGAGAGTTAATTCTTAAAACTTATAAATTAGCTATCAAGCTCAAATATAGATTTTTCTCTTTTGGTGACGCTATGTTTATCACAAAAAATCGTCTATAAAAAGAACTCTACCTGCCCCAAGGTAGGTAGAGTTCAAAAAACTTCCATGTATTCCCAATATTCGATTGTAGTATTTTTAGTTGTTATCCAACAACTATTTTATTTTTGTTTTTTGTATTATTGCATTAATAATACGCTTTAGTTGTTGTTGATAATACTAAAAATATAATGAATAGGAACACATGACTTTAGTATTATAGCATATTTATTATTTTATTTATATTTTTTCTTTTTTTCGTAGTACAATATCTTTTCTTGATTTATTCTTATTCTATATAGCATGTCAGCTAATAGTCCTACAATTATTATCAAAAATCCTAATAGATTGAGAAAACCACCAATAAATCCAACGTATTTGTATGGTGTTATAGAGCCGGTATTTATAAAATTCCACAACACAAAAATATCTAGCAGTAAGCCAGTTGAAAAAACTAATATCCCAATAGAGCCAAAGAATTTCAAAGGCTTATAGTCACGGAATACTCTGAAATTTGTTTTTGATATATTCCAAGCATATTTAAATAAATTGTTAGCCATTTTGGATTGACGATCAGCAAAGTATCTGACTTTGATAGGTACTTCTTTTATTCTTAGATTTTTGAAACTCAAGTCCAAAATAACTTCTTGAGTATAAGTAAAATTACTAAAAGTGTTTATATTAAGCAAAGCCTCTTTACCATAAGCCCGAAAACCACAACTAACATCATAGTATTTTTGTCCAGTAAGTTTATTGATTAAAAAAGCTACCATTTTATTGCCCCATTTTTTGATAGCCGGTATATTAGCTGGTACAAAATTTTTATCAATAAAACGAGAACCAGTTACACAATCATATTTTTTATTTATGATTGGTTCTATAAGTTTATTTATGTCTTGAGGATCAAATTGATCATCAGCATCTAGAGTAACTACAATATCTGCCTGTCTATTGATAGCTTCTTCTAAACCAGTAGCAAAAGCTGCCCCCTAGTCCCAAATTTTTGTCATGAGAAATAATAGAAGCTGAGCTATTATTTTTTATTTCACTTACTGTATTGTCTTTGGAGCCGTCATCTATCACCAGTACTTCTATCTTATCAATATTATGAATATTCTGAGGAATTTGTTTAATGACTTTTACTATAGTTTTTTCCTCGTTGTAAGCAGGTATAACAATTAGCAATTTTTTCATATTTTTTTCTTAGCAATAAAAATATTATTTATTCTAAACATGAATTTTTTTATTGTTTTGATTTCAAAATTATTATTATCTAGTATATTTTTTATATCTAATGTAGACATACCATAGACCTCTCCTTCTTTCATGGATCTTTCTGTTTGGTCTTTGTCCCAGGGTTCTCTGATTTTGTGCCAAATTTTTGATATTGTATCAGGAATCATAGTAATGATCAATCTGCCGTTGTCTTTTAATATTCTCTGCACTTCTTCTATGACTTGTTCTCTGTTTGGTATATGGTTGAGAGAAGCTATTATACTAATTGTATCAAATGTCTTATCTTCAAATGGAGTTTGACTAGTGTCTTCTAATATCATATCTGCATCACCAAACTGAAAAACATCTATGCCTAGGCCATTACCATGTTTTCTGACCAATTTATTGGTACCACAACCAATATCTAGCAAATAGCCTTTTATATAAGGTATTACTTTATTGATCCGCCAGTTCAATAGAATTTCTCCTAATATATCTAATTTTGCTGATTTTTTTCCCATTATTTATATGTTATAATCATATTAGATTATAAGCAAATTATTTGATGAAATTTTACTCAAAAAATAAATATTTAATAGCTATTTTCATACTTTTTGGCTATTTTTTGTTTCAATCAGTTAGTCTTATATTTGATACTGGATATGGTGTGCCCCCAGACGAGGTGTTTCATTTTAATCAAATTAACAATTATTATAATAGCCCAAATATTTTTTTGGCTGATTCAGATATTTTGGTTTTGGATAATCCAGATATAGCCCCAGCTCCAATGAAGACAGCTTTGTATGGTACTTTTGGTAAAGCTTTCTTTTTTTATCATTGGTTGATGGGCAAGGTTTTGCATTTTAATTTTTTTGATGTAGACAAAGTAGTTTTTTTAAGATTTGTAAGTTTATTTTTGACTAGTATATATTTATTGTATTTTTATAAATTATCAAAATTATTTTTCAAAAATAAATTATTAGTAATTTTTGCTTTTTTGATACACACAAACATTCCTATGTTTGTTTTTATGTCTAGCGCCATTAGTTATGATAGTTTAGCAAACTTGTTTGCTATTTTGAGTCTTTTTTATGTTTTCAAAAATATAAATAATTTTAATATAAAATATTTATTATTGGCACTTATATTTATATTATTAGGTACATTGACCAAGATTTCATTTTTGCCATTATCCTTTTTGTTGGTGTGTTTGTTAGTTTATGAAAGCATAAAGAATAATTTTTTTGTAAAATTTAAAGACTTTTTCTCAAGATCTAAATATAAAGCTATTATATTATCAATATTTATTTTTTTATTAATATTTATAAATTTATTTATTTTCTTTTCCAATTATTATAAATATAATAATTTTGTACCAAGTTGTGAGGATATTTATTCAGCGCAACAATGTTTGGATGAGCATTATTTATACAAAAGGACATTGGATTTTCAAAAAGATTGGACAGAGCCAGTCAATAGCATTACTAGTTTTTTTAATTATACTGTAGGTTGGTACAAGGCAATGATAATTCGTACATTTGGTTATATTGGACATGAATCTATTGAACCACCCGGAGAAAAAATATTTTTTGTGAACCTATCTTTAATGTTATTTTTATTTTTCTTTGTTAGGAAGGCTATTTTAGCAAACAAAAAAATATTATACGCTGGTGTAATATTTTTTCTATATTTAGTGTCTTTATTATTTACAAACTATTCTTATTATTTAGAATCTGGCCATCCGAGAGCGAGTATTCAAGGCAGATATTCTTTTCCTGTTATTTCTTTGTTGATAATATTTTTTAGTTATTATGTTTTATTTTTTGTACCAAAAAAAATAAGAATGCTTATTATATTTTTATTTTTTTATTTGATTTATATTTTTAATCACTTTTTATTCTGATAAAGCTGGACAGTCAAAGACTAATACATGATTATTAAGCCAATCTTTTTGACATTGTTCTAGTCGAGGTTTATAATCTTGAAATTGATCCTGATAAAGCCAAAAATCATGTTGTTGTAGCCATGTTCTATGTACTGTGGGATTATTAATATATAGATGGTCATACATAAAAAATGTTAGTATCCTATTAGGATAATTGTTATAAAAATCAGGTTGAAGAGTTTGAGTTAAATAGACATTGTAATCACTTTTTAGGGCAATAGGAAAATCTTGCCAATTGACAGTTAATAGATCATCATTACTGAGCTTAATTTTTTCTGCATAATCAAGTATATCGATTATGCCATTGGCAGTACCATAGCCATTGGCTTTTAATATTCTAAATAAAGGAATATATATTAGTAAGCCAGTCAATAAAATGATAATATATTTTTTAGGTTCTTTTTTATAAATAAAAATTTGCCAGAACAAAATTGCAAAAGCAATAGAAGACAGAGGAATAAGTGGAGATAATATCCTGGTAGTCAATGATTCTGCAGGAATAATCAAAGGTACAAAAATAATATACAAAGAGAAAAATGTAAAAATATAAGTATTGATTTTTTTTGATATTCTTAATTTTTCACGCTTACCTATTGTTATAAATATATATTTTATAATTATTGGTACTAAGATGATTAGCAATAGCCAGAGTAACTTGGTTAGTTCTTTATTGTTATTTATATCATGAGTACTAAAGTTAACCCAAAATTCTACAAGTATTAACCATGGTATAGTAAATAACAAAAAATAAGCTAAGTTATATATTATATATCTGTTAAATTTTATTTTTTTTGTTTTTATGAAATCATAATATATAAAAAATAATCCTAAAAATAAACATAAAACAATATGCGTATGAAACATCAGTATCAATGATGTTGTTAACCAAAATAAATGTATATTTTTTTTGCTATGTAGATATAAATAATTTAAATACAAACTCCAGATATTCAAAAATATAAAAATAGAATAATATCTAGCCTGCTGGCCATGATAAATAGCAAAATAATCAATCGCAAAAATAAAAGTAGCTAGTAGAGCTATTTTTTTATTTTTGAATAGCTTATTGGAGAAGGCATATAAGACAATAGTCGTTAGGACATAAAAGAGTAAAAAGGGTAAACGAGTAGAAGTTTCTGATACACCAAAAGTTTTTATAAAAGGTGCTAGGTAATAATATGTTAACCAGCCTTTATTATTTTCATATTTGGAGCCATAATAATTTGCAGAAGCATATCTATATATTGGATCATTTATTTTTATGAAAGATATACTTTCAAACATTGGTTTACCTTTAAAATAACCATGTGGATAGCCATCTTCGATTACCTGGATAGAATTGATGATTGTTTCAGCTTCATCTTGCCATGTTAAGTATCTATTTATATTTATAGTCCTTAGAAAAATACCAAAAGCTATGATTAATATAAGTAGGAGTAAATTTTTATGTTTATTTGTCATTTATAATATTACTAACTTTCGTAAATTGTTTTTGTTTTTTAATATTATCCTTGTCTTTAATTATTTTTTATTCTGATAAAGCTGGACAGTCAAATAACAATATATCATTTCCAAGGGTTTTTTGTTCACAAGTACTTAGACGAGGATAGTATATTTTAAAATTATCATTATCAATTAACCAAAATTTGTGTGTATTAACATATGTACTAAGTACACTTTTTTTTGGTAAGTCTTTTTCGATATGTTTATATAAAAATATAGCAAGTATTCTACCTTGATAATTATTAAAAAAATCTGCCTGTAAGGTTGTTGTATGATATACATTATAATCAGTGTATAAGGATAATGGTAAATCTTGCCAATTTAATGTTATCATGTCTTCTTGGGTCAAATTTATTTCTTTAGCATAATTTATCATATCTCTAATATTATTTGTTGTGCCATAATTTTCATAGTGTCCGGTTTTAGTCAATAACAATATATATATTAGTAGAATTATTAAAATATATGTGGTATTTTTTTTGAGCGTTTTTTTATTTTTAAATATTTCATAAAAAAGTTTTGCAAAAATTATAGAACATACTGGTATTAATGGTATAAACAAGCGTGGCGTAAATGATTCTATCGGAATAAACATTGGTACAATTACTACATAAGTCAAGCAAGAGTACAATAAATAAATATTAATAGTTTTACTTATTTCTATTTTTGTTTTATTTTCTAATATTTTTTTGATAAATATAATAATTATATATGTTATTATAGCCATTAAAGGCAATAATATTTTGATACTTTCTTTGTTATCTAGTACATTATGTGTATGGAAGTTAACCCAAAATTCTACAAGTATTAACCATGGTATAGTAAATAACAAAAAATAAGCTAAGTTATATATTATATATCTGTTAAATTTTATTTTTTTTGTTTTTATGAAATCATAATATATAAAAAATAATCCTAAAAATAAACATAAAACAATATGCGTATGAAACATCAGTATCAATGATGTTGTTAACCAAAATAAATGTATATTTTTTTTGCTATGTAGATATAAATAATTTAAATACAAACTCCAGATATTCAAAAATATAAAAATAGAATAATATCTAGCCTGCTGGCCATGATAAATAGCAAAATAATCAATCGCAAAAATAAAAGTAGCTAGTAGAGCTATTTTTTTATTTTTGAATAGCTTATTGGAGAAGGCATATAAGACAATAGTCGTTAGGACATAAAAGAGTAAAAAGGGTAAACGAGTAGAAGTTTCTGATACACCAAAAGTTTTTATAAAAGGTGCTAGGTAATAATATGTTAACCAGCCTTTATTATTTTCATATTTGGAGCCATAATAATTTGCAGAAGCATATCTATATATTGGATCATTTATTTTTATGAAAGATATACTTTCAAACATTGGTTTACCTTTAAAATAACCATGTGGATAGCCATCTTCGATTACCTGGATAGAATTGATGATTGTTTCAGCTTCATCTTGCCATGTTAAGTATCTATTTATATTTATAGTCCTTAGAAAAATACCAAAAGCTATGATTAATATAAGTAGGAGTAAATTTTTATGTTTATTTGTCATTTATAATATTACTAACTTTCGTAAATTGTTTTTGTTTTTTAATATTCCATTGGTGCATTTTATATTTCCACATAGTTTTCAAAATTCCCAAACCATACTCAGTACTACGTTTGAGACTAATATTTGAAGCGTCTTTAAAATATTTTGTATTTATAGGTATTTCCTTTATTTTAAAATTATTGTTTGCTAATTGAGTAATAATCTCTGTATCAAAAACAAAATCATCAGAATTTTCTTCCAAAGGTAAGTGTTTTAAAACTTTTCTAGAATATGCTCTAAAACCTGAGTGATACTCAGCTAGATTTAGACCTAAGATAAAATTTTCTAGCTTAGTTAATATGATATTGGCCACAAATTTATATTTTGGCATACCACCTTGCAGAGCATCTTTTTTATGTATCATACGAGATCCAAAAACAGCTTCACATTCTTCATTGATAAGTGGCTCTAACATTTGTGGCACTAGTTTTGGATTGTATTGATGATCGGGATGTATCATTATTACTATATCAGCTCCCATTTTGAGAGCTTCCTTATAACATGTTTTTTGATTACCACCATAACCTTTATTTTTTTCATGCACAAAAACATGCAAACCATATTGTCGCGCTAGTCTGACAGTATCATCACTACTAGCATCATCTACTAGTATGATTTCATCTATACTACCATTAGGAATATCATCTAATGTTAGTTTGAGTGTTTTGGCAGCATTGTAAGCAGGTAAAACTGCTATAATTTTTTTTGTATTCATTTTTTAAATTTTAATTTCCAGGGCATTATCAACCCTTCTTTAATAATATTGGAGGATACTTTAGATTGACCCATGGTCCGTTCTTGAAATATAATGGGTATTTCTTTTACTTTAGCGCCTGTTTTATATAATTTATATTTTATTTCTCCTTGAAAGGCATAACCAGTTCCTTGGATATTGTCTAGGTTTATTTTTTTTAAATAATCTGTATCTATACCCGCAAACCCAGCTGTTAGGTCGCAAATAGGGATTTGTAATATCATCTTGGTATAAATATTTCCCCAACGGCTTAAGATTCGACGTCGCAATGACCAATTAAGTGTACCACCATTTTTTGTATAACGAGAACCAATTACTAGATTGTACTTGTCTAGAGTTTTGATCATGTCTGGGATATATTTTGGCTGATGTGATAAGTCAGCGTCCATAGTAATGACTTTTTTATAATTACAACGCAGTGCTTCTTTAAAGCCAGTAATAAGAGCGGTCCCTAAACCAAGTTTAGAAGACCGCTCTATAATATTGATATTATTGTATTTATTTTTGAGTTCTTTGACTGCTTGAGCAGTACCATCAGGAGAATTATCATCAATTACCAAGATATCAATATTGACATCCAAAGATTGTAATTGGCTAATCAAGTTTACTATATTGGCCGCTTCATTATAAGTACCAACTATAATCAATGTTTTATCATTCATGATTTAATTTTATCATTTTTTAGTTAAAATGAAAATGCACTGTATCGCCATCTTGAATGATATATTCCTTACCCTCCATCCGCATCAGACCTTTGTCTTTGGCTTCATTCCAGCCTCCAGACTCAAGTAGCTCTTGCCAGTTGATTGCTTCTGCACGGATAAATCCTTGCTCAAAGTCAGTATGAATGACACCAGCGGCTTGAGGAGCTTTGGTATCTCGTACCACTGTCCAAGCTTTGGTTTCTTCTGGTCCGGTAGTAATAAAAGTAATAAGATTAAGTAATTTATAACTAGTAGTTATTAGATTATCTAAGCCACTAGCTTTGACACCAAGTTCTTGCAGATATTCTAGAGCTTCTGATTCTGGAAGTTCAGCTAGTTCTGATTCTGTTTTGGCACAGATAGCTATAGAGTTGTCAGGTAGACCTAGATCTTTGCCAATATCTTCTTCAGAAATATTATACAAGTAAATAATTGGCTTAATAGTAAGAAGATTTAGAGATTTTAATATTTTTTTTTCTTCTAGATCAAGATCTAGAGAATTTAGTAATTTATTATCTTCTAAACTAGCTTTTATTCTTATTAATAACTCTTTTTCTTTTTCTAGTATTTTTTCGTGAGGGCTTTTGAGCTTATCTTCTACTTTTTGAAAATGCTTAGTCACAGTTTCTAAGTCAGCCAAGATCAATTCTAGATTGATAACTTGTTTATCATCTTCTGGGTCTATCTTACCATGTACATGGATGACATCATCGTTATTAAACTGACGGATGACCTGGACAATGGCATCTACCTCACGGATATTGGACAAAAATTTATTACCAAGGCCTTCACCCTCAGAAGCTCCTTTGACTAGACCAGCAATATCTACAAACTCGATAGTAGTAGGAATGATTTTCTGAGAAACAGAAAGCTTGGCTAGTTTATCTAGTCTGGGATCTGGAACAGCTACTACACCGACATTGGGGTCTATAGTACAAAAAGGGTAGTTAGCTGCTTCTACTTTGTTTTTAGTCAAAGCCTGAAATAATGTTGATTTACCGACATTGGGCAGGCCGACTATTCCTAATGAAAATGACATGGCGTAGTCATCCCCGACTTGATCGGGGATCCAATTAATTATTAAAAACACAAGCATTAAACCATAAAATAGGGGAAATAGCAATTGTATTTATACCTGCCTACCGGCAGGCAGGTTGACAAAATATATAAAATATGCTATACTTATACATTCTCAAGTTCATTTTATTGTTTCTTTATTTGGCTCTATATTCTTAAAACAATCGGAAAAATCCAAAACTTTGGAGGTTGCGTCAATGTTCAGTAACAAGGGTTTTACCCTGATCGAATTAATGATCGTGGTGGTAATCATTGGGATCCTGGCGGCTATCGCCATTCCCAATTTCGTTTCCATGCAGGACCGAGCTTATGAGGCTGCGGTCAAGTCCAATGGTCACAATGCCCAGTTGGCTGTCGAGGACTACGGAGTCCAGAACAACGGTCAGTATCCGCCTATGGAAACATCCAACGGTGATATCATTGCCAATTTGTCTGGAGGTGTTGCTTTTTCTAACCCCTTTGGCGGTCAATTTGGTTTTTTGGTTGCCACTGAAACAGCTGATGACTTCGACATCAATGTCATTGGCCCTGAGGGAACGGTGGTCTACTACCCTCCCTCCTATCCTTCACCGATCTACACCATCGCCTGCTATGGCGAAGATGGAGAACTCATCATGACGCTTTCCAACGGTGAGGAATTCAACGACAAGAACTACTAGTTCGAAGTCATGGCCCCGGTTCTACGGAATCGGGGTTTTTTTATTTATATTGACAAAACAAGGGTTTTTGTATTATATATAGATAACAAAACCTAAATTAGGTTTTTGATCTTTTTAACTAAATCATGCTAGAGGAGGATAAGATGAAAATGATAAAAGATATTATCTCAAAATCCGTTTGGTATGATTGGGCAATATTGGCTGCTATAATAGTTATTACAGTAGCAGCTATTTGGTCAATGCTTTTTTCTTAATCAAACCTCAGGAGGAACAAATGGCTTGGCACGACAGATTTACGGTGGCCAGAACTTTGGTTGTCTGGCTGATTGTCCTTGTGATATTTTTTGCTTGGTTGACCTGGCATCGAGCTGATCCTAATCTGCGATCACCTGGGCCAGTTGAAATCGACCCACCTACCCATGTTCTTTAACAGTCTGAAATTTCAGACTGTTTTTATTTTGGAGATTTGCTATAATAGCTCTACATGACTGAAATTAATTTTGAAAAAGAACTAAATCAAGCTCAATATGATGTTGCTACAGCCGGCAAAGGACCGCATTTGGTATTGGCTGGAGCAGGTAGTGGTAAGACTCGGACTTTAGTCTATCGTGTGGCTTGGTTGATCTCTCAGGGCGTCAAACCAGACAGGATACTGCTCTTAACTTTTACCAATAAGGCTGCCAATGAGATGATGTCTCGAGCCAAACAGCTCTTGCACTATAGTCTCAAACAAAGATTGCCAATTTGGGGTGGGACATTTCATTCTGTAGCCAATAGACTACTTAGAATTTATGGTAGACATATAGATATTTCTCCTGATTTTACTATTTTGGACTCTGATGATAGCAAAGCTCTTATCAAAAATATTTCTAAGACTTATTTTGGTAACTTAGCTGCCAAGCGACAGCCTTCACCTAGTATTATCCAAGAGACTATTAGCTTTGCAACCAACTCTGGTATTGAAATTGGAGAATCATTAGAAATAAAATATTCTGAATGGGGAGCATTACAAGAATTTTTTGAAAAAATCGCTGCAGATTACAAAGCTCGCAAGCAGCAAGGAAATTTACTTGATTTTGATGATTTATTATTGCGTTGGAAAGATATGACAGAACATCCTCAAGTAGGAGCCCAGCTGGCTCGTAAGTGGGATTATGTTTTGGTAGATGAATATCAAGATACCAACACCTTACAAGCTCAGATTATCTATAATCTAGCTCAAAGTCATCAAAATTTGTTAGTAGTGGGAGACGATGCTCAAAGTATTTATTCTTTTCGGGCTGCCAATATTCAAAATATTTTGGAATTTCCCAAAATATTCCCCAAATGCAAGACTCACAAACTTGAGCTCAATTATCGCTCTACTCCAGAAATACTAAAGATAGCCAACCAGGTGATAGCCTTGAATCAAAATCAATTCCCCAAAAACTTAGAAGCAGTTTTGCGTAATTTTACTAGACCTGAGCTAGTGGCAGTCAGATCTAATATCGAAGAATCTCTATATATTGCCAATAGAGTAGAAGCTCTATTATCGAGTGGTGTAGAGCCAGCAGAAATTGCAGTATTGTTTCGGGCGGCTCATCATTCACAAAATTTAGAAATGGAACTCAATAAGCGAGGCATTCTTTATGAAATGCGCGGAGGTTTAAAGTTTTTTGCTAGAGCTCATGTTAAAGATGTTTTATCTTATTTAAAAATATTGGGCAACAGGCAAGATGAGGTAGCTTGGTCTAGAGTTTTGCAATTATACGATGGTATTGGACAAGTTGCTGCCAACAAAATATATAGATCAACTCAAGATACTAAAAATTTAGATAATCTAAATAAATTGGAAATAAAATTATCAACTGCCGCCGCTAAAAGTTGGAGTCAGTGTTGTGATACTTTACTCAAACTTGTCAGACATCAAGATCAAAATATAGGTAAGTTGCTCGGCATGATTATTGAGGACTATAGTGTCTATCTGACAGCCAAATATCCAGACTATCATCAGCGCCAAGATGATTTGGAGCAATTAGTAATTTTTGCTTCCAACTATGACAGCTTAGAATCTTTTTTGTCAGAGATAAGCTTGCAAGAAAGTTTTTCTATGACCGACAACAACAAACCCATGGAAGGTGCGGTGGTTTTGAGTACTATTCATCAAGCCAAAGGCTTAGAGTGGCAAGCAGTTTTTGTTATCAATATTACCGATCAGTCATTTCCTCATCCACTTTGTAAGTCAGAAGAAGAACGAGAAGAGGAGCGGCGACTTTTTTATGTGGCTATTACTCGTGCTAAACAAAATTTATTTTTACTATACCCCATGACTCAATTCAAATATGATGGTCATCGCAATTTACAACCTTCTGAATTTTTATTGGACATTGCTAGTGATGCCTTGCAATACAATGACTTAGCTAGAGCTACTTTGGTCAGCATGAGTGAGGGTGTGGAGTATGTGACTGATCCGGATTATGATCCCAAACATGACGGATTTTTACCTGATGTCTAAAATCTGTTATAATGATGTACAGCATGGATGATAAAAAAGACAAAATTGTATTAGACCTAGAAACCAAAAAGACCTTCGACGAAGTAGGCGGCCATCATAACAAACATTTGTTGGGCGTTTCTTTGGTTGGTATATATTCATACAATAGAGATCAATATCGTGGTTTTAGAGAAGAAGAGTTTGGTGAGCTATTAGAAATACTCAAAAACACAGAATTATTAATTGGTTTCAATAGTATTTCTTTTGATTTACCAGTTTTGCAACCATATTACAAAGATTTTCAATTAGATACTATTCCTCATCTAGACATTATGGCTGAAGTGGTTCATGCTTTGGGACATCGTCTCAAGCTAGAGAGTGTAGCTATGAGTACTTTGGGTTATGGCAAGTCTGGCTCTGGTCTTGATGCTATCAAGTATTTTCGAGAAAATGATTGGGATAATCTGATTAGATATTGTTTGGACGACGTTAAAGTCACCAAAGAAGTTTATGATTATGGTTTGGTTCATGGCAATATCTGGTATACCAATGCTGGTGCCAAAGAGCCTATCAAGGCTCGCTGGGCCAACGGCGACCCTAAGGTGACTGACATTGTGCGACAAGCTTCCAAATCTGGAGAACAACTAGAGATAGAATATATGGATGAACAAGGTAAGATTACTACTCGTAAAATTGATATTCAAAATATCAAAGACAATAAGTTAAAAGCTTTTTGTCATTTACGTGATTCTATTCGTATTTTTGATATAGCTAGAATAAAAAATGCCAAGACACTTGGCAAAATGGACTCTTGGCAAAATACTTTGATTTAATTTATTTTTTTTCAGCTAGCCTGACTGTATTATACAATAGCATAGCTACAGTCATAGGACCGACTCCACCCGGAACAGGGGTGATGTGACTAGCTTTTTGGAAAATAGCAGAATAATCAACATCTCCGACAACATAATTGTTGTCTATTTTATTTGTGCCAACATCTACGATGATTGCATCGTCTTTGACCATATCAGCAGTCACAAAAAATGCTTGACCAGCAGCTGCTACTAGTATATCTGCTTCTAGAGTTTTTGTTTTTATATCTTGGTCGTCTGGATGAGCAATTATAGTGGATACTCCTTGGTCGTTAAGTAGTTTGGCCAATGGCCGATAAAAAATATCGCTCTTGGCAATAATAACTGCTTGTTTGTTTTGCAGCTTTTCTTCAGTACTGGCAATAAGTTTAAAAATTCCCAAAGACAGACCAGGCACAAAGCCAGATTGGTTGGTCAAAAATTTGTCTATATTTTGAGGATGAAAACCATCTACATCTTTATCAGGATTCATGGCTTTGATAATCTTGTTAGTATTAAATTTTTTAGGCAAAGGTAGTTGGATTAAGATAGCATCTATGTGATTGTCTTTATTTAAAAAGTCTATGGTACTCAAGATGTGTTCTTCACTACAATCAGCATCCAGTAAATATTCATGAAATTCAATTCCAGCTTGATGACAGGCTTTTTTCTTGAGGTTTACATATATTTGAGAAGCCGAATCATCGCCAACCAGAACAACAGCCAAATTTGGTTTTAGATTTTTGGTAGTTATTTCTTTTTTGAGTTGTTGTTGGATGGATTCAGCTAAAGCTTTGCCATCTATCATCTGAGCCATTATAATTTAGGATAAAGTTCAAATTTTTGCATTAAGTTTGTTATTTTTTGTTTATTATCTTCAGTAGCTTCTTTAGATTTTAGAGTGTCTATCATGATATCAGCTATCGTATCTATGTCAACTTCTTTCAAACCTCGAGTTGTCAAAGCTGCAGTACCAAGCCTGATACCAGAAGGGTCCAAAGGCTTGCGTTTGTCAAAAGGTATCATATTTTTGTTGGTAAAAATATGGACTTGATCTAGGAGAGTTTCAGCTTCTTGACCAGTCAATCCTACACTAGTTACATCTATCATTAATAAGTGATTATCAGTGCCTCCAGATATCATTCTGATATCAGCTTCACGGAATTTATTTTCTAGAGCTTTGGCGTTTTTGATTACTTGTTCCTGATAAGTTTTGAACTCTGGTTGTAAGGCTTCTGCAAAAGCTACGGCTTTGGCAGCAATGATATGCTCAAGTGGTCCACCTTGCATGCCAGGGAAAACTGCCTTATCTATTTTTTTAGCTAATTCTTTTTTACATAATATCATAGCGCCACGTGGACCTCTGAGAGTCTTGTGAGTCGTGGTGGTCACTACATCGGCATATGGTATAGGATCAGGATGTAAACCAGTAGCTACAAGGCCTGCAATATGAGCCATATCAACCATCAAATAAGCCTTAACTTCATCAGCTATTTTTTTAAATTCTTGGAAATTTATTTTTCGTGAATAAGCAGAAGCACCAGCCAAAATAATTTTTGGTTTATGCTCTAGTGCTTGATCTCTGACTTGTTTCATATCTATTAGTTCTGTTTTTTTGTCTACGCCATAACTAACAAAATTATAAAACTTGCCAGAAAAGTTTACTTTGTGGCCATGAGTAAGATGGCCGCCATGATCTAGAGAAAATCCTAGAATAGTATCGCCAAGCTCAGCTAGAGCAAAATAAGCTTCCATATTAGCTTGACTACCAGCATGCGGTTGGACATTAGCATGTTCAGCACCAAAGAGTTCTTTGGCTCTATCTATAGCTAGTTGTTCTGATTGGTCTATAAATTCATTACCACCGTAATAGCGTTTATTAGGATAGCCTTCGGCATATTTATTGGTCAGTACAGAGCCAGCAGTTTCTAAAATTGCTTGAGAAACAAAATTTTCTGAAGCAATCATTTCTGCCCCGTTTCTTTGTCGCTCGAGTTCTTGTTTTATTATTTTTTTGATTTCTTTATCCATGATTTTTAGTGTAGCATAATACTTATTATATGCAAGATTTGGGGTATATGTTATAATAATATCGTAAAAATTAATTTTAAAACTATGAAACTTAATCAAATGAAAAACTGGCTAATGATAGTTGGCTTGTTGTTTTTGGTATTTCCTCAATCTAGCCAAGCTGGTTGGTTTGATAATGATGCTGAAAATGCCATCTATTATTATCAGGGTTATAATAGGGCAATAGCTCAATATGCTGTGCCTTACAAAACAACTTCCAATACGGCTACTGCTGATACAGCTTCAGTTAGTGCTTTAGAAAAAGAGATTAGTGGTTTGGAATCTCAAATCAATGCTTTGAGTGCTCAAGTAGATAAACTGGTTATTGATCCAGATAATACAGTTGATAATTATGTTTCTGCTAGTACGTGGGTGACAAACCCCATGAGAACAGATCTAGATACCAATGATTTTGCGATTGGTAATTATTCTGGTTTTGATCCAGTTTATTTTGAAAGTGATGTACTAATTGCTGATAATGAGTTGAATGTTGTAAAACAAGATGATGAAAGTGTTGTTTTTAGTTCTACTGCACCGGGTGAATATTCTACAGCTGGTTTTTTTCAAACAGACGGTTATAACAGTACAGCTATTCATGCTGATGCTAGCAATGCTATTGGTTCTTCTCTTGCTGGACTTTTTGAAGGTGATGTTCATTTGCTTAACGGATCACTCTATATGGATAGTAATCATGGTTCTAATATTGCTTTAAAATCTCTTTCACCATCTTATCTATTATTAAATATTGGAGCTGATCCAGATAATAGAGCTTGGGGATTTAATACTTATCAAAATAATTTTTATGGAACCCTTATGGATGATACATTTGGCGGGGGTGAACATTGGCTAGAGGTAATGAGAAATGGTTATGATGTTAATTCCATCAATTTTCCTCTAGGTGATATAAATATTTCAGATAATTTGCATGTTGGAGCTGCTTTACCTGGTAAGATTTCAGCTTATACAGAAGATACAAATGGCGTTTCTATACATGGTGCTGCTAATGGTTCTTCTGGTAAGGCTGGTTTTTTTCAGGCCAACGGATCAAATGCTTATGCTGTCTATGCTGTAGCTAGTAGTACAAATTCTACGGCTGGGTATTTTGATGGTAATTTTATAATGGAAAATGGAGCAATGTCTATTTATGGTCAAAATGGTGATGGTCTTGTAGTTGGTGGTAGTCAAAACACTGTAGCCATTTCAACTATAGCTAATGATTCGATTGGTTTGAGAATACATACTTCTCAGGTAGGTAATAATCAAGCAGCTAGTTTTAGGGGTGTAACATCAATGTGGTCAGTATCCTCAGATGATAGACCTACTCTATCAGTTATTCATGAAAATAATACAGCTGCATTTTTTGATGGTAGTGTAAAAATCCAATCAGATTCTACTAGTGATTCTTTATATGTAATTTCTGATGGTACTGGTATGGCTGGCCGTTTTGAAAGTTCTGGTTCTGATGCAGTTTATGGTGTGGCTATGGATGATTATAATACTGCAGGTCATTTTAGACATATGGGTGAAAATGGTTCTGCTATACATGCCGTAGCTTATGCTTCAAGTAGTCGCGCAGGGTTGTTTGAAGGTGATGTCAAGATAGATGATGGTGATTTATTAATTAGTGATAATAATACCATTAAACATTCTACTGCCAATTGGCATGGTATGATTTTAAGCTCAGGTCTTGATGTGGGTGTAATTTTTGATAGAAATGATGATGACCCAATTTCAGCTTTTAGAGTTATGACAGATGGTGATGATTTTGATACAGCTGATAGATTATTCAGTGTTAGATCTAGTGGTAACGTAGGTATTGGTATAGATGATCCAAATAAAAAGTTACACATTTATTCTGATCAAGAAAATGCAGAAATAGATATACAATCTGGACAAAATACTCATTGGGGTATTTATCAAGATACTTGGTCTGGAGATATGCTTTTTTGGAATGAAGGCAATCGTGTAATATTTACTGACTATGGTTATGTAGGTATTGGTACCACTACTCCGGAGCATAATTTGGATGTAGCAGGAGATGTCAATGCTTTTGAATATTGTCTAGGTAATGAGTGTATTAATAATTGGGAAGACTTGATAGATATTTTGGGTATTAGTACCACTACTGACGCTTTCTAAAAAATAAAATTTATTTTAAACAAAGAAAAAAGAGGTCACTTGGTGGCCTCTTTTTAGGATTAAGCATGACTATTGATCCAGTCATTGAGTTGATTGACTCTGAATTGCCAATTACCCCTGATTTTGCGAGCTGGAATAGCTCCGGTCAGAGCCAAACGTCTCATGGTGCGATCAGAGCGACCAACATAGCTACCAGCTCTTATTGAATCGAGTGGGTGATTCATCTTTTGAAAGAGTTGATAGAGTTGGGGTAGGATTTCCAGAGGATTGACTTTGAGACGTTGAGCCCAAGTAGTAAATTCGATGCTTTCAGGAACAAAGAATTCATGGTCCGGTAGACCAGCTTCGATAATGGGCACAAAGATGTGCTGGATTATTCTACGTCGGTGTTGACGTCTAATTGAACCAGTTTCGCCTGGATAAAGATCCTTGAGAAATTCAAGGAATTCTTGGACTTGATCAGAATCCAAGTCCTCCAGCCATTGGATTCTATGCATGATGATCTCCTATTGTGATGAGAGGGTACGATTACAACTTCTGAGTATATTTTATTATCATTTATCAGTCAAGACCTTGGTCATATAAGTACCTTCTATAGTATAACCAAGTTTTTTATAATAATTTCTTACGCCAATTCCAGAAATTACAGCTACTTTGTCTAGTTTATTTTTTTTAGTTAAGCGTTCGGCTTCTGCCATTAGTTTTTTTCCAAGACCGGAGTGTTGGACTTGACCACTATCTTTGACAGGTGTCATTTTTCCATAGACATGTAGCTCTCTAACTATAGAGGTATTGATAAGTTCAGGAAAAATATTTTTATTAAGATCATTATTAAATCTTAAGCGCAAAAAAGCATAAATTTTGTTATCAAATTCATAGCTCAAAAATATTTCTTTGCCATCTGAAGCTTGGTATTCTCTAGTTATTAATTTTGCTTTATTTATATCACCAGCATCACCCTTTATCTCACGACAGCGCATACACTGACAAGCTTTGCCTTGTTTGCTTAATTCTGCTTGCAAGTATTGACGCAAGTTTGTGATTTTATTTCCAGCTGTGATGCTTTCTTCCGGAATATCTCGGATTAATCTGTTTATTCTAATATACGGTGGAGTAAGTAATTTTATTTTTAACAACAAATCTAGCAATTCTTTTTCAGAATAAGGTTTATATTTTCCAGATTCATACCATTTATATAGTTCAGCATGTTCATTGACCACACAAGGATAGATTTTGATCTGATCAGGTTGCAAATCTGGTGATTCAAAAACATATTTGAACATTTTTAGATCTTTGGCAGGACTAGAGCCAGGTAGATCTGGCATATAATGATGATCTACTTTAAAACCAGTTTCTTTTAATAACCTTGTAGCCTTGATAGCTTGTTCTATACTATCGTTTCGTTGGATAAGTTCCAAAATTTTGTTGTCTGTATGTTGGATACCAAGTTGGACACGAGTTGTTCCTAGACGCCGCATTTTTTTGATTTCATCTTCAGTTACAAAATCAGGTCGAGTCTCTAGAGTAAGACCAATTATTTTATAACGAGTATCTTCATTGATTTTTTGTTCTTCTTCCAAAGATAATTTGTTTCTTTTTTCTTTAGAATTAAAAATATTAGCAGCATAGAAGCAGTCACGAATAAATTCATCTTGATAATCATCAGGATAGACAGACCAAGTACCACCCAAGACCATGATCTCTAATTTATCTACTTTATGACCATTATTTTCTAGGGCTTGGATACGCATAGTAACTTGGCGAACAGGATCAAAAAGATTCATCTTGGCTCTGGCAGCGGCTGGTTCATTGGATAGATAACTTTTTGGCATATCTGGCTCAGTTGGACAGTAGACACATTTGCCAGGACAGCTAAATGGTTTAGTCAAAACAGTAATCACAGATACTCCAGATAATGTTCGGACTGCACGTTTTACTAATAATTTTTCAAAATTAGATTTTGTTTCAATTTTTTGATCAGCTATTAATTGACGATAAACAGCAATCAGTGTAGCCTTAGACACAGGAGTAAGTTTATATTTAGAAAATACTTGCCTGAGAGCTTTGACAAAATCAAGCTCACTAGAATATGATTGATTATACAATTCTAGGACAATTTTTTTTAAAATTTCTTTATTATCTATCGGCATGAATAAAATTAAAAAAGATTTACAACAAGTTTATAATAACATATCCCAAGAGTTTTCGGCATCTCGTGTTTTTCCTTGGGAAGAGTTAGAGGTCTTTATACCATATATCAAATCAAATTTCAAGATACTAGATTTGGGTTGCGGTAATGGTCGTTTGATCAAGTCTTTGGATGAAGCTGGTAAAAAATATGATTATCTGGGTGTAGATTTTAGCAAAAAAATAATAGAACAAGCCAAAGAACAATTTCCAGATAGACAGTTTGAAGTCAATGACATTAGTGATTTAGATTTTGAAGCCAATAGTTTTGATATGGTATTTAGTATTGCTACTTTTCACCATTTGCCTTCAAAAAAGGAAAGGTTAGAATTATTAGACAAGATAAATACCTGGCTCAAACCCGGTGGCTATCTTTTTATGACCAATTGGAATTTGTTGCAACCAAAATATCGCAAATATATTTTCAAAAACTTTTTGCATAAACGAGCTTGGAATGACTTTTTTATTTCTTGGCAAAAGTATTCTGGTGACAATAAAAAGCTCTGGCGTTATTACCATAGCTTTAGTACTAAAGAATTAGAAAACTTACTCAAAAAATATGATTTTAAACTCAAACCCAAAGGTGTTTACAAAACCAAATGGAACATCAATTGTTTTGTTTCTAAAAAATAATGTGATAATGATTATTGTGCCACCGCCTATGGCGGGGTCCCGCCATAGGCGGGAGAATATAAACTGTTTTGTACAAAAATAAAAACTCTCAAATAAAATGAGAGTTTTTATTTTATATCTATTTCTGGTATAATAAAATTATCTGTCGGTAGACAGGTAAGAAGTTAAAATAAAAATATGAACTTATTAAGCTTTCCATTTTTGGTTAACATTTTGTTTTTATTAGCTGTGGTTTTGTATTTATTAAAAAAGACTGGTAGTAAAAACATAGTTAAAACAAAATCTTTTAAACCTGTAATTGATAAATTTACTATTGATCTTACTCGGCTTGCTAGAGATGGTAAACTTGATCCAGTGGTTGGTCGTGATCAAGAAATAAAAAGAGTTATTCAAGTTTTATCTCGTCGTAAGAAAAATAATGTTATTTTGCATGGCAAGGCTGGCATTGGTAAGACAGCTATTGCTGAAGGTTTGGCTACAGCTATCGTAGAGGGTCGGGTGCCATCATCTTTGCTTGACAAAAAAGTTTTAAAATTAGACATTTCATCAGTCTTGGCTGGTACAAAATACAGGGGAGATTTTGAACAACGTTTCAAGGCATTGATAGACAATATTATTGCTTTGAATAAACAGATTATTGTTTTTATTGATGAAATCCATACTATTGTGCAAGCTGGTGGAGCAGAGGGTGCTATTGATGCTGATGATATTATCAAAGCACCGCTAGCTAGAGGTGAGTTACAAATGGTAGGTACAACCACCAATAAAGAATATCAACAATATATTGCTCCTGATCCCACTCTAAATAGAAGGTTTGAGGCCTTATTGATACAAGAGCCTACCAAAGCTAAGACTATTAATATGCTAAAAGCATTAAAAACAGGCTATGAAGAATATCATAATGTAATTATTAGTGATGATATAGTAAAACAAATAGTAAATTTTTCAGCTAAAATCAAAGATCGAGTTTTTCCTGACAAAGCTATTGATATTATGGATGAAGTCTCAGCAAAAGCACGACTTGATAATGTTGGTGATGATAAGAAAATTAAAATTAAAATCAAAGACGTTAAAGAAGTTTTTGATTTTTTTATAAAACAATAAATTAATAAAATATTATGCCAACTAAAAAAATTGTTAGAAAAAAAATACCCGTTAAAGCAAAAGTCAAACCAGGAATTGGTATCCAAACAAAAGCTTTATTGTCAGTGATGATATTGAGTTCTGTTTTAGCAGTTACTTCTTTTGCTTTGACAATTGCTAGTGCAGTTAGTAAGGGAAATAGCGGTTTGGTTTTTCAACATCAAAGTTTTGATAAGCAAGATAATTTATTGAAAGAAGAAGTAATAGAAACAGAGGTTTCTTTTAGTAGAGGTAGGTTTGAAAAATATGTACATAATAGGTCAGTTTCAAGCACAGATTTAGTACTTACATCTAGTTATGGTTATATTACACCATATATTGATGGTCGTCTGGAAAATTGGGAATTAGCTGATGCTGGTTACCGTAATATACAAAGTATTAATAATACTGAATTTGATGTTTATTCTAAAACTACTTTTTCAGATAATGGTCGTCAACTATATATTGGTATGAAGATTACAAATGATAATATTGAGGAGTGTATAGGTCACCCGTCGTGGTGTGAAAGTTATTGGGTAAAATTGTATTTTGATGAGGGTAATGATGGATCATTTGGTGGTGGTTCTGCTGATAATGAATTAAACAATAATCAAGAAGATGTAAAAGAAATAAATGATTCTATTGGTTCGGTTTTTCGTTGTGGATATTTTTTTGGTTTTTCAGAAGGTTGTCCTGATGTTTCGTGTGAACCAGAAATACAAAATAATTGTTGGGAGTGTGAAGCAAATTATATTATTGCTCCAGATATGTGGAGAGGCGATACTTGTTTATATTTATCAACTACTACACCAACCTCAACTTCAGCTATTGGTGGAAAAATGACTAGTATATTAGATGGCCTTTGGGATAATAGAAGTTATGGCGAAGGTTGGTATGCAGAAGGTTATGGTAATCCAGGTGCTGATGATAGGATTAATTTTTCGTCTTATAAAAGACAACATGATGGTTATTTAGAAGTAGAGTTTATGATTCCACTGATTGGTTTAGACGCTTATTCACCTGGCGTTTTTGATGATGAAAGTGATATAAATGTAGCTTATAATGATATTTTGGGTTTAGGTATTGAATTATTAGGTTTAGGTTCTGAAACAGATCAAGAGTGTTTTTCTGATATAGATTGTGACCAAGATAATGGTTATCGTTGTAGTTTTCCTTTAGGTGAATTTTGTATGATTGATGAACATTGTCAAATGTGGAATCCTAATACACATTGTAATATAGACAACCTTTGTAGTGGTGTTTGTTGGGGTGGTGATACACATATACCTGCAGGCCTTGATAGATTTAATGCTACTACTTATGCAAAATTAAAAATTTTACCAAAACCATCAGAACAATTACCAAATGTCGAGAGTATATTTGATGATTTATAATAATATCTAAACATAAAAAACTGGCTAATTTAGCCAGTTTTTTGGTTGCCTTTTTGTTAGCTTTTATGCTAAAATACAGGCAATTAAGACTTAATTTTAAAGATTATGACTAAAAAATTAAAGCTATTATTGGTTGCTTTAGTGCTACTTTTACCTCTACCAATATTGGCTCTAGAGATCCATAATAATGACAATGTTGTTTTGGGTACTGACAAAGTTATAGATGGTAATTATTATGCAGCTGGTAAAAATATTGATATTTATGGCACAGTCAATGGTAATCTTTATCTAGCGGCTGAGTATATCAATATTGATTCAAGTAATATCAATGGTGATATTTTTTTTGTAGCTGCCAAGGATATTACTATTAATGGTAAAGTCAAGGGTTCTATCCATGGTGTGGCTGATAAGGTCAATATCAGAGCTCAAGTACAAAATAATGTCATGGCCTTTGGTCAGAATATTAATATTGAGAGCGATGCTTATATTATGCAACACTTGACTGTTTTTGGTCAGAGAGTTGTTTTGGATGCTAAGGTAGGAGGCCACTTGGAAGGTTTTGTTGAAAGTATTTTGATAAATGGTCAAGTAGAGAAAAATGTTGATATTCATGTATCTACTGGTAAAGATAAAAATAGTTTGCAAATCAGTGAGACGGCCACTATCAATGGTGAGTTAAAATATAAAGCTTGGCAAGAAGGTAATATTTCAGATCAAGCCACTATTGCAGGTGGGGTTTCTTTTGATCAGTTATTCAAAACTACAAAATCTAAAGCTTGGGGTCTTGGGATGTTTAAAACTTTACTTATCCAATTTTTTGGTATGTTGGTAGTTGGTATGGTTTTATTTTATCTGTGGCCAAAATTTTTATCACGTGCTTGTGATAAAACTCATCAAAGTATGTTGATTACTTTTTTCAAGGGTCTAGGATTATTAATACTAACCCCAGTTGCGGTTGTTATTTTATTATTTACCGTGATTGGTATTCCTCTAGCTTTGATTCTTTTAGGTCTGTGGTTTGTTATGCTCTATCTAGCCAAAGTGATTGCAGCTTGGTTATTGATTAGATTTTTACAAATGAAATTTTTTGCCAAAAAAAAGATTTCCAATATTAGCTTATTGGCACTTGGTATTTTACTATTCATTATTATAAGCAAGATTCCAATCATTGGTTGGGTTGTAATGTTTGTTTTGTTTATAACCGCCTGGGGCACAATATTTGATTATATTTTTAAAACTAAAAAACAATAAATATGGATAATAGTATTTTCAAGAATTATGACATTAGAGGTGTTTATCCTACTCAATTAGATGTAGAGGCAGCTACAAAAATAGCTCAGACATTTTTGATGATTCTTAAAGAAGAAACCGGCAAAGAAATCAAAGATTTACATGTTATTGTAGGTCGTGATATTAGAGAGTCATCATTACCATTGATGCGGGCAGTCATGGATATTTTTAATAAATATGGAGTGCAGATAGATGACATGGGTCTAGTATCTATCAATGATCTTTATTTTGCCAATGGTTATTATAAATACGATGGTGGTATTTTGGCTACTGCTTCTCACAATCCACCACAATATGGTGGTTTCAAGTTGACTACTTTGAGTCCTGATAAAAAAGCTATTAAGTTTATTAGCGGTAAGATGATTTTAGAAAAAATGGATAAGCTGAAATTTCCTCTTGATGAACCAGAGATGCAAGGCAGTACTCAAAACAAAGATGTTAGTTTGGACCATCTCAATCATATTTTGTCTTTTATCAATGCAGATCGTTTGAAAAAATTCAAAGTAGTGGTTGATACTGGTAATGGTATGATGGGACTTTTGATGTCCAAACTTTTTGAAAGAATGCCTTGCAATTTGATTCCTTTATTTGCAAATCTAGACAACACCTTTCCCAATAGGGCGCCAAATCCTTTAGACAAGGGGGCTCACGCCAAATTATCTTCAGAAGTTTTGCGACAGCGAGCTGACTTTGGTTTTATCTATGATGTAGATGGTGATCGGATGTTTATGGTTGATGAAAAAGGGCAGTTTATTAGGGGTGATATGGTTTTGTTGTTACTTGCCAAGGCCATGATCAAAGCCAATCCGGGGGCTGGCGTTGCTTATAATTTGATTTGTTCTCATGCTGTGCCAGAGTTGATAAGCAAATGGGGTGGTCGACCGATTCGTTCTGAAGTTGGTTATCGTTTTTTAGCAAAACATATGCTAGAACAAGATGGTATTTTGAGTGGTGAAGTATCAGCTCATTTTGCTTTTGCCAAAAATTATTACGCTGATTCTGGTTTTGTTTCTTTAGTCCTAGCACTCAAAACTTTATCTGAAGATAATCGACCTTTGTCAGAGATTATCAAAGAATTTGAGCTCTATTATCGAGCGGATGAACTCAATCTAACAGTCAAAGACATAGATAAAGAATTAGATAAAATTAGAGAACAGTACAAAGATAATATCCGAGACGAAATAGATGGTATTACTGTCGAGTTTGATAATTGGTGGTTCAATGTTCGTCCATCCAATACTGAACCTTTGTTGCGAATCACTGTTGAAGCAGCTGATCAAGAATCTGCCAATCAGCATCAACAAGAATTAGTAAATTTAATAGACAGCATATAAATAATTTACCCCGTTAGAAAATTTTTTATATTTTCTTAGAGATAAAAGGGGAAATTATATATTAATTAATAAGTCTCTCTTTAGTCTATCAAAGTGATTTTCTAAACGGGGTTAATCAAAAATATATGTGGATTTTAATTGGAATCATTTTATTTATCATCTTGATCTCTATCCGACAGATAAATCAATATGAAAAAGGTGTTAAATTTATGTTGGGTAAATACATAGGCAACAAAGAGCCAGGCTGGCGCTTGGTTTTTCCTGTTATTCAATCTATGACCAAGGTAGACATCAGGGTCAAAGCAGTTGATGTGCCTGATCAGGATGCTATTACCAAAGACAACGTAACTGTCAATGTCAATGCTGTGCTTTATTATAAAGTTGTAGTAGCTGATAAAGCGATTTTAGAAGTAGAGCATTTTTATTATGCTGTCTCACAGCTGGCTCAGACAACTATGCGTGATGTAGTTGGTGAAGTGACTTTAGATGATTTGTTGAGCAAACGTGATCAGATTTCTGATAGGATTCAAACTATTGTAGATAAAGCTACTGATCCATGGGGTATCAAAGTAGTCTCAGTAGACCTCAAACATATTGAGTTACCAAAAGATATGCAGAGGACTATTGCCAAACAAGCTGAGGCAGAGCGTGAAAAACGTGCAGTCATCATCAAAGCTGAAGGTGAAGTCATTGCTGCTGACAATATGGCCAAAGCAGCCAATATTTTGTCAGGTTCTAATGGTGCTTTGCACTTGAGGACTTTGCAATCAGTAAATGATTTGTCTTCTGATCAATCAAACACTGTAATCTTTGCTTTGCCACTGGAGATCTTACGTGCTTTTGAAGGCATGACCAAACAATAATTGCTTAATTGGCGGTTAAAAAGTAATTTTCTTAAAATATGAAAAATAAAGTAACAATCATTGGGGCCGGCATGGTCGGCTCTACTTTGGCGTATAGTTTGGTGACCCAAGACATTGCTGAAGAAATTGCCCTAGTAGATATAAACAAAAAATTAGTAAAAGCTCAAGTGATGGATCTTCAACATGCAGTGCCTTTTACTAGACAAACAAAAGTAAAAGTAGGTAGCTATCAAGATTGCAAAAATAGTAGTGTTGTAGCTATCACTTGTGGTGCTTCTCAAAAACCAGGCGAGACTCGTTTGGATTTGATAGAAAAAAACACCAAAATTATAAAAGAAATTATTCCCAAGATTTTCAAAGTCAATCCCAATGCTATTATATTGATGATTACCAATCCAGTAGATGTGCTGACGTATATTGCTATTTCTATGTTTCCAAAAAAAGCACATCAGATCATGGGGACTGGCACGACTCTTGATTCAGCCCGTTTTAGACATTTGATTAGTCAAAAACTCAATATCAATCCGCAAAGTATCCACGCTTATATCATGGGTGAGCATGGTGATAGTGAATTCCCAGTTTGGAGTTCTGCCAGTATCGGAAATACAAATTTGAATACTTACAAAAATTTTAGTAAAAAAGATCGACAAGATATTTTTGATCAAGCAAAAAATGCTGCCTATGCTATCATCGAAGGTAAGCAGGCTACTTACTACGGCATTGGCTCTGCTGGAGCTTATGTTATCCAAGCTATTTTACATGACAAGAGAATGGTTTTACCGGTCTCACATTTGATAAAAAATGTCTATGGAGTCAAAGATGTTTGCCTGAGTACCCCAGCCGTCATAGGTCGTAGTGGTATAATTGGAGAATTGTCTTTGGAACTATCAAAAGAAGAACAAGTTTTGTTTATTCATTCATCTAAAATACTCAAAAAGGCCATTGGTTCTGTAAGTTGATTAAGTATTGACAAATATAGGCTTATCTAGTAGTTTTATACATTATGAAGTATTTAGTGACAGGTTGTGCCGGATTTATTGGTAGTAACCTAACAGAAAAATTATTGGCTGATGGTCATGAAGTAATAGGTATTGATAATTTTAATAACTATTATCATCCAGCTATCAAAGAACAAAATATCATGTCTTTTCAGGACCATGATAAATTTAGTTTATATAGAGTAGATATTATTGAATTTGATAAACTACGTGATATTTTTGCTAGTGAAAAAATTGACAAAGTAATTCATCTGGCAGCTCGAGCTGGAGTCAGAGCTTCTATTGAACAACCCTTACTTTACAATCAGGTCAATAGTCAGGGTATGGCCAACTTATTAGAGTTATCCAAAGAACATAATATTCAAAATTTTGTTTTTGCTTCTTCATCTTCAGTTTACGGTGAACGTGAAGACGTGCCTTTTCATGAAGACGATGAGATCAAACCAATTAGTCCTTATGCTGCTAGTAAAAAAGCTGGTGAGCTCTTGGGTTATACTTATAATCATCTTTATAAAATTCCTTTTACTGCCTTGAGATTTTTTACAGTCTATGGCCCCAAAGGAAGGCCAGATATGGCCCCTTATAAATTTATGAAAGCTATCATAAATGATAAAACCATTTCTGTATATGGACGAGGTGATCATGTGCGTGATTTTACATATGTGGGAGATATAGTAGATGGTATTATTTCAGCTGCTGACAAAAATTTGCCTTATGAAGTTATTAATCTTGGTAACGCCAATCCAACTGTATTAATGGATTTTATTCAGACATGGAGTAATGTCATTGGTAAACGAGTTCAGATAGAATATCTAGAAGAACGTCTGGGTGATGTATCCAAGACTTATGCAGATACCAGCAAGGCCAAAGAACTTCTTGGTTGGCAAGCCCAAACTGATTTAGCTGAAGGTTTGCGACAGATGTATGAATATTTCAAAGATTTATAATTTATCTGCCTTTGGCAGAAATAAAACCCCCTAGTTTAAAATCTAGGGGGTTTTTGGTTTTTTGAAACCAAGAACACGGAGAAGTAGATAGAGAACTGAAAATCCTAGCAGCCAAGTCCAGCCTAGTATTAGGCCTTGCAAGATGTCTCTGGTTATCAGTGTCCAGGCTAACATATAGCCAAGAGTAGAGAAAATACCAAAGCGGTATAACTTGGCAACACCAGTACAGAGACCAGCTAGGGCTGTGAGGTAGATGAAAGCTGGCCAAAAATCATTTAGTAGATAGATGCCAGCCAAGGCTGAGCTGATCAATGCTCCTAGGAGCATTGCTGAGAAAAACAGTTTCATGGATTGTCTCCTTTTCTGAAAGAACTGTTATTTCAAGATTACTATCTAAGTATTTTATTGTCAATTTTAAAACCCGTCTTATTTACAAGACGGGTTGTTTTTGAATGAACGAGCGATCAGCAAGATGATCAAGCTGAGCAAAAGACCGAGAGTATATCGGTAGATGATGAGTGCTAGAGCTGTAGCTAGGTAGATAGCCAGGAAAGTGATCAAAAATCTCTGCGCTCCAAAGAGCAGGGAATATCCTAGGCCACTACCCAGAGGATAGATATTCCAAAAAGTTACAAAGACGGAAGGGATGAGAGCACCACCAGCTGCAAAGCTCAGGGCAATGGTGTTGATTTTGAACCTTAGTTCTTTGCGATGTAAGTAGATATACCAAAAGATTGAGTAAGCAGCTATACCAGACAATATCAAAGTATTGCTGGCTGGACCCATTAGGAATATGTCGATGAAAAACAGCCCAGCGATCATGCCCAACAGGAAAACAAACTCAAAAGTTTTAGAGATCTTCATGAGTTTCTCCTTGATTTGGATGAGAAAAGTACCAGACAATTTCAAGCTTATTATAAAAGTTATATTTAGTCAATTAAAATAATCGGCTTATAAGCCGATTATTTTTTTTATATCTTGTAGATTTTTTGTTGCTATTTTCTGAGCTTGTTTATTGCTTTGGTTTATAATCTTGTCTACTTGTTTAGGATTCTTTTCGTAGTAAGCAATTTTTTCTTGAACAGGTTTTAAGAATTTTAATATAACTTTAGTAAGTTCTTGCTTTAGATCAGAATTCATCAATTTGCCAGCTTTTGCATCTTTAGCCATAGACATATATTTTGCCTTGCTACCAAAGTATGAGTACAGAGCCAATAAATTTTGGACGCCTTTGTCATCTGTAATAGCTTTTTGGATTTTTTGTTTGACAGTTGATGCATTATCACGAATAGCAATATAACTTTTGGTACCTAGTGACTTACTCATTTTTTTGTTAGGATCATTGAGTGACATTACCCTTGGAGTCTGAGAAAGTATGGGAGATATTTCTATAAAATATTGGCCATAACGATTGTTGAATTTACGAGCAGCTAGGCGGGTCAACTCTAGATGTTGAAGTTGATCTTCACCAACTGGTACAATCTCAGCTTTGTATAGCAAAATATCAGCCGCTTGTAGAGCAGGATAGGTCAGTAAACCAGCATTGACATTGTTTGGCTGACGGATAGACATATCTTTGAATTGAGTCATGCGTTCTAGCTCAGCGACCGGCATCAGACAGTCAAAAATCCAGCCCAAATCTGTATGACCGATAATATCTGATTGTTTGAACAAGACAGATTTTTTGGGATCAATACCCAGAGCTAACAAATCAATAATAAGCTCTCTAGTCTGTTGACTGAGTTCTTCACGAGAAATTTTGGTAGTCAAAGCATGAAGATCAGCAATAAAATAAAAACACTGATATTTGTCTTGCAGTTTGACCCAATTTTTGATTGCCCCTAGATAATTGCCAAGATGCAATTGTCCAGTAGGTTTGATACCTGAAACTAAAACTTTTTGATTAGTCATGGCTATATTGTATCTAAATAAACTTGTATGGTCAATATAAATAAAAAACTCCACTAATGTATAGTGAAGTTTTTGTGATTACCAACTACGATCCAAGTTTATTTTTTCGACCGACAGTGGGCGTGGAGGATTGGGTTTAGTGTATAAATTTTTGCCCCCTAGTAAGCCAAGTAAAGCTCCTACGATCGACCAAAATGTGATGTACACTACACTGATGATGTCAGGTATAGCAGCAATAAAGCTGACAGTAAATCCCAAGAACATGCCTAAGGAGAACATTTTGCTAAGCAAGAAATTCTTTTTAGCAAAACCTCCCTTGAAACAAACTGGCAGGATACAGGCAGGAAAAAATGACAACATGCCTACAACTAAGCTCATTAAGTAGATATTTTCATTGCCTTTTATGAAGTCAAGAGCAAAAAAATACCCAAAAGTGAAGCTAATAATTAATGAGGCTAGTAAAACAATCCAAGCTCTTTTTTTCATAATACTTTCCTCCAAGTTATACTGCGTAATGAACGGTTGTTGATTAGTGTTAATTTATTATTTATTTAAGATTTTGTCAAATAAAAACCCCCGTCCTCCAGCTGGCGGACGGGGGTTTTAAAATAAAATTTATACTTCAATCACTACGGGCAAAATCATTGGACGACGTTTTGTCTTGGAAAAGACAAATTGTCCTAGATCATTACGTAGAGTATCTTTGATATATGTATCGTTTACTTGTGCGTTAGTTTTGTTGTGTTCATTGATAATATTTTTTGATTTGGTACGGATAGCCTCTACCAAGCTTTTATTTTCTTTCATATAGATAAAGCCACGAGAAATAATATCAGGTGAATGAATCAGACGACCAGTCTTACCAGAAATAGTCGTGATGATAACAATCATTCCATCGCCAGCCATCATCTGTCTGTCTCGCAAGACAATATTTGAAACATCACCAACTCCTAGACCATCGACAAAAACATAATCTGAAATAGCTTTTTGTTTCAAAATATTTGCTACACCACGTTTGTCAAATTCTATAATCTGTCCATTATCGGGTATGATAATATTATGTTTTTTCATACCAGCGCGTTCTGCTACTTTAGCATGGATTCTTAGGAAAGAATGATTGCCGTAGACTGGGATATGATTTTTTGGTTTGACCATTTTGATCATATCAAACAGATCTTCTTGTTTGGCATGGCCACCAGCATGAACGTCCATCATTTTATAATGAATAACTTCTGCTCCTAGACGATAAAGATTATCTTTGAGACGTTGGACGGAACGTTCGTTGCCAGGTATGACAGAAGATGAAAATACTATAGTATCACCCTTTTCTACTTTGAGGGTGCGATGTTCACGATTGGCAATCCTCATCATGACAGCATTGTCTTCACCTTGAGCTCCAGTACACAAAATAACTATTTTGTTATCTGGAAATTGCTTCATGTTTTTGTTGGTGATGATAGTGCCTTTTTTGACTTTCATATAACCCAGATTTTGAGCCAATTCTACATTTCGTTTCATACCAAAACCTTCGATGAGGACTTTTTTGTTTATTTTTTCAGCCGCCCAGATTATTTGTTGTAAGCGACCAATCAAAGAAGCAAAAGTACCAACAATGACACGGCCTTTAGCATCTTTTAGAATTTGATCAATATTACCTTGGATTTCGTATTCTTTTAGTTGATGACCTTCTTGAGTAGCATTAGTACTGTCTGCCATCAAAGCTACGATATTTTGCTTACCAAGGGCTTTGATTTTATCAATTTCAGTAGGGATGTCACCTGAACGGGTAGTATCAAGCTTAAAATCTCCAGTATGAACGATTTTACCATTAGGAGTATCAATGACCACACCAAGTGATCCAGGAATATTATGACTAACAGCAAAAAAGCTTAGTCTAAATTTACCTAATACTAATTTTGTATCAGAAGTAATAGATTTTAATTTTAGAGGCTGAGTTTTAAAATCTTCTTGGCGTTTGGCGATAATACCTAGAGTAAGAGGAGTACCATAGATAGTAGGATTACCCAGAGGTTCCATCAAGTGAGGGATAGCTCCAATATGATCATAATGACCATGAGTAATGACTACACCGCGAATTTTTTTTTCTTTGCCTTTGAGGTAAGAAATATTAGGAATAATATAGTCAATGCCTGGCATGTCTTCTTCTGGCCATTGCAAACCCATGTCAAGAATCATAATGTCATTACCATATTCAAAGATAGTCATATTACGACCAACTTCTTCACAGCCACCAATTGGTATTACACGCAATTTTTGTGGGCCAGTAGCTGGTATTAGTTTCCCTTTATTTGATTTTTTAGCAAAAGGGCGAGTAGGTTTGTTTGTTTTCTTGCCTGCCGGACCTATGGGTTTAAATGGTCTAGTTTTCCCACCTGCTCCCAAACGTTTTTCGTGAGGGCGGACAGGTTTTGTTGGTTTAATAGGTCTAGTTTCTTTAGTAAGGGGGTTTTTAGTTGTTTTAGTTTTTAGTTTTGCTTTAGTTTTCTTGCCTGCCGGATTGGTAGGTTTAAAACGATAAGTCTTTCTGATGGAAGAATTATCTGACAAGAGTTTATCAGTCGAATCTTTCATAAAATTTGTTTTTTAAAAATTATTTAGTTAGGGTTCTCTTGGTTTTTATATACCAAGAATTAATATTGTTAAAACGATCAGCTGGTAAGTTGATAAATTGGAGAGACTCCAATCCTTTGATCTTGCTAGCTGTCGGATAAGTATAAGTAGGATTATATAAAAATATAGCAAAGTTTAATTCTAATAGTTTGTTTTGAAAATTTGTCAGTGGTTCAATTTTGGCTTGAGTAGTTTTGGCTGAGCGAGCTAGTTCTAGATATTCATCAATATCTTTATTAGCCAAAACACTCAAGTTAAGACCAGGATGTTTATTTTGACTAGAATGCCAAAAAGGATAAGGTCCAGAATTTATATTTATCAATTCACCAAAGACGAGTACTTCATATTCGCGGGGGTCAATGATATCTTTTTTAATTTTATCTTTAGAAATTATATCAAGGGTAGTTTTGATACCAATTGCTTCCCAATTTTCTTTGATAATAGAAACGATTTTGACACTAGCAGATTGGTCAATGGTAGTTAGTTTGATAGATAATTCTTCTACTTGATCTTCTTCATCATCGCTTTCTGCTTTTATAGTCTTGCTGCGAAATTGTTTGTCTTCAGATAAAGTCCAACCAAGATCATCCAAAATACCAGCTGCAGCCACGGTATTGAAATCTTCTGTTTTGATAGATTCATCATAGCCAGTCATACCAGGTAAGATAGGGGTATGGATGATTTTACCAGCTCCATTTAGGACTTCAGTCAAAATTCTATTTTTGTCTACACTCAAGGATAAAGCTTTTCTAAAATCTTTATCACTTAATAAACTATTATTGTTTGGATTAAAGAAAACAGATGTGTATTGAGGGTAATGTAAGTCGTGCAAATTTATTTTTTTATTATTTATTTGATCTTTATTTTCTTCTGGCAAATAAGTAAGACCTTCAACGTTTTTATTTTGTAAAGCCATCACGCCAGTCATAAAGTCTTCATAAAACTTAAAAGACAGTTCTTTGATATAAGCATTATCTAGATGATAGTTTTCAAAGATTTCTAAACTATAATTTTTGATACTACCGTTTGTATCTTTGGTCAAAGATTTGAATTTGTAAGGACCAGAGCCAACTGGTTTGATATTCAAATCAGTCAGAGCAGCACTAAAAGACGGTACACTATACCAGAGATGTTCAGGTATAATGCCAACTGTCATAATAGACAGAAAAGGAGTAAAAGGCTTGGCCAATTTGAATTGAATGGTGCGATCATTTATACGTTTGACATCTACTCCACTAAAACTATTTTTTAGGGGACTCTTAAAGTCTGCATCAGTAATTCTCTCTATAGTAAAGATAATATCATCAGCAGTCAGGGGATGACCATCGTGCCATTTGAGATTTGGTTTTAGCTCAAAAGTATAAGTAGTAGCCTCGGCATCTATAGTATAAGCAGCTGCTAAATCTGGTACGATCTCGCCATTGGTATTTAGTTTGACTAGACCAGAAAATACTAGGCGTACCAAATCACGATCAACATCAGTATTGGCCAAAATTGGATTGATAAATTGTGGAGCACCAATAAGACCTTCAGTATAGGTGCCACCGATAGCTGGTACTTCGATAGAGTTGCGCCAGTACATACGCCAGCCCAAAGCACTAGCTGATATTAAAAATACTAATAAGATTATTAATAATTTTATTTTTTCTGGTTTTTGTAAAATTTTTGATAATTGTTTGAATTGAGACCAACTTGGAATTTTCTTTTTGTTTAATTGCAAGAGTAATTGTTGGTTTATGTCATCAGATACTGGTTGTTTTAAACTATCTTTTGCTTTATTAAATATATTCAAAAAACTATCAAATAGCTTGTTTGTTTTTTGTTTAACAAAAAACAATGTTTTCTTAAGAATTTTTGAGAGAGACTTGATAGTTTTACTTTAATTTTTAAACTATGAAGAAATTGGCAATAGCACTTGCCAAAAATAAAATTGCTAAGATAATAGTCAAACGGACTATAAATTTTTCTGGGCCTCTTTTTGTACGAGGTACGCCACTATCACCACCAAAGGCAGAACCTAAACCAGATCCTTTTTGTTGAATCAAAATAGTAACCATCAAGAGGACAGAAATTATAATTTGGATTGTATAGAGTATATTTTGCATTTGTATAAAATTTGCAGGACTTCTGTATACTAGCAGGAAGCTATGTTTTTGTCAATCCATTCGGCGACTCGGCTGAGCTCGCCGTAGCCAAACTCAGGATTGACCCCGCCAACGGCGGCGGTCAAGAATTAGGCTATTTATAGCTCTTCCTGTGTTGACGTCTATAATGATTGATAGCAAATCTATGAGCTTGATTGCGCATATGTTGAATAAATAGAGAAATAGGGTTGTTTTTGGGGATTTTTAGGGATTTTTTGCTTCCAGGCAAGAATATTTCTTCTTGTTTTTTAGCTAGAGCAATAACTCGTGTTTGCCAGTCTTTTGGTAAGGCAGGATAGACTATATTGAGCTGAGGTTTACCGCCATCTAAGATTATCAGATCTGGAGCTAGCCATTCATCATGTTTGGCACGGCGTTGCAAAACTTGTTTGAGCATGGCTGTATCATTGGCTTGTTTGATACCCTTGATTTTGAAAATGCGATATTGATCACTATCTATTTTACCATTTGTAAAAACTATCATAGACCCAACGGCATATTGACCCTGGATATTAGAAATATCGTAGACTTCGATTCTATTTGGATAATTTTCTAGTTTTAATAATTTTTGCAAATTTAATAAAATTTGATTTTGCTTGTTGCTTATATTTTTTTCTAAATAATCAGCTGCGTTGTGTTTTATCAACTCTAATAATTGTTTATTCTGGCCGCGTTGGGGGATTATTATCTTGGTTTTATTTTTTATTAGAATATTTTGTTGTCTTATTTTTGTAGGCAGTATAATTTCTTTCGGGGCTTGCAGGCCACTGGCATAAAACTGGTTAATAAAATTTTCTAGAATATTTTTATTGTCTAGATTTAGTTTATTATTAATTTTAAAATTAAATTTGTCACCCAAGATCCCAGACCTTACTTGCATTAGGGTAATAATTACAGTTTGTCCGGCATTAACTAAGTTTATAATATCTTGATTAATATTTTTTGATCTAATAATTTTTTGTTTGTCTTGTAATCTTTGCAAAGCTAATAATTGATCTCGTTTTAATTTGGCTAGTTCATAATTTTTTGTCTGACTAGCTTTGTTGATTTGCTGCCGCAAGATTTTGGCTAGATTTTTTGTATGGCCGTTTAATAAATTTTTGACTTGTTTAATATTTTTTTCATAATCTGACAAGCTGACCAATTTTTCACAAGGTCCCTGACAGCGACCCATGTGATATTCCAGACAGACTTTGCCTTTGGGTAATTTTGATAGATTACGACGACAAGTCCGGAGTGCTAAGATACGATGAAGCATTTTGACAATCACTCTGGCAGATTGAGTAGAAGTATAAGGACCAAAATATTGACCACGACGTCGCTGTCTGCCGTGGACTACAGATACTCTAGGAAAGGGTTCGTCGTGGATCAAAATATAACCCCAATTTTTATCATCTTTGAGAGCAATATTATATTTGGGTTGATGTTTTCTGACTTGCTCGGCTTCTAGGAGCAAGCTCTCTACTTCGTTATCTACAATAGTATAATTAATTTTATAAACTTCAGAGATCATCTGTTGCTTAGCTGGAGATAATTCAGCAGATTTTGTCCAGTATGATTTGATTCTATTTTGTAGATTTTTAGCTTTACCAATATAAATAATTTCCTTATTTTTATTAAGGAAAAAATAAATTCCTGGTTTTTGTGATATTTTGGCAAAATTGGGTTTCATGGAGTAAATATAGCAGAGCTTATTATGACAAGCAAACGTTAGTTCTTGACAGCTCAGAAAATACATGGTATCATTTTTCAGATTATCGTTATCATAAATTATCTAAAATAATATATGCCAAAAAACATAACTATCAAAGGAGCAGCGGTTCATAATCTACAAAATGTAGATGTAAAAATTCCACGAGATAAATTTGTGGTTATCACTGGCCTATCAGGCAGCGGAAAATCATCTCTAGCCTTTGATACGATCTATGCTGAAGGGCAGCGTCGTTATGTAGAATCACTGTCTTCTTATGCAAGACAGTTTTTAGGTTTGATGGACAAGCCAGATGTCGAGCAGATCGACGGTCTGTCACCAGCTATTTCTATCGACCAAAAATCTTCATCTCGTAATCCACGTTCTACAGTTGGTACAGTCACAGAGATTTATGATTACCTTAGATTATTATTTGCCAAAATTGGTACACCTTATTGTCACAAGTGTGGCCAAGCAGTTGTCAGACAAACTCAACAACAAATTGCAGAAAAAGTATGGGCTCTACCACAAGAGACTGATTTTATGTTGCTAGCCCCGATGGTCCGTGACAAAAAAGGCGAACATCGTAAGGCTCTAGAAAGAGTCAAGAACGCTGGTTATCGCAAAGTACGCCTTGATGGTGATCTGATTAGCCTAGATGATGCTCTACAAGCTGAACTTGATAAATATAAAAAACATACTATTGAAGTAGTAATTGATCGTTTGCGTCGTGATGGTACCAAAGAGACCAAAAGTCGTCTGCAACAATCTTTAGAAACATGTCTGGATTATGGCAATGGATTTGTAGTGGTCAACCTACCAAAAGAAGACAAAGACTTGCCTTTTTCTGAACACTTTACTTGTCCTAATCATTCTGAAGTTAGTTTTGCAGAAATAGAAGCTCGTGATTTTTCATTTAATAGTCCTCATGGAGCTTGTCCTACCTGTACTGGTCTTGGTACCAAGCTGACTGTAGATCCTGATCTAGTGATGCCCAACAAAAAATTGGCTTTAGCTGAAGGGGCTATCCGTCCTTGGTCTCGGACTGCTGCCAACCAAGGTTGGTTTTCTACTATTTTGGAAGCTGTAGCCAAAAAATACAAATTTTCTACTCGTGTGCCAGTCGCTAAGCTAACTAAAAAGCAATTAGACTTGATATTAAATGGCACTGGTGATCAAGCATATGATGTTGATTGGAATAGTAGTAAATTTAATGGGAATTATAATGCTACTTTTGAAGGTGTGATTCCTAACCTATCTAGACGTTATCGTGAGACTGATTCAGATTATATTCGTTCAGAAATTGAACGTTATATGAAGATAGAATTATGTGAAGACTGTCAGGGCAAAAGATTAAAACCAAGAACTTTGTCTGTCAAAGTTAATGATCTTAATATTGCTGAGATTACTAATATGAATATTGATGAATTGCAGAAATTTTTTAGTATCTTACCAAAATCTCTAGATGAAAGATCTATGACTATTGCCAAGCAAATTTTGCGAGAAATCAAAGATCGTTTGCAATTTTTGAATAATGTTGGATTAAATTATCTTACTTTGGATAGAACAGCCAATACCTTGTCTGGCGGTGAAGCACAACGTATCAGACTAGCCACTCAGATTGGTTCATCTTTGACTGGTGTCTTGTATATTTTGGACGAGCCATCTATTGGCTTGCATCAGCGTGATAATGCTCGCTTGATCAAGACTTTGCAAGATCTTCGTGATTTAGGCAACACAGTTATTGTAGTAGAGCATGATGAAGAGACTATCCTAGCCGCTGACCATGTCATAGATATTGGTCCTGGAGCTGGCAAACACGGTGGTAAGATTGTTGCTCAAGGTACTTCACAAACTATCAAAAAAAATAAAAAATCTTTGACTGGTCAGTATTTGTCTGGTCAAAAAGTCGTACCAGCCCCAAAAAAATATCGAACTGGTAATGGTAAAGAATTAGCTATTATCGGAGCAGAAGAATTTAATCTAAAAAATATAGACGTTAGCTTTCCCCTTGGAAAATTTATCAGTATTACTGGTGTTTCAGGTAGCGGTAAGTCTACTCTGATGACTGAAATTTTGGCCAAATCTTTGTCCAAGCATTTTTATCGTGCCAAAGATGATCCAGGACAGCACAAAGAGATCACAGGTCTTGAAAATATCGACAAAGTAATCAATATAGATCAATCTCCAATTGGTCGTACCCCAAGATCCAATCCAGCGACTTATACTGGTGTCTTTACATATATAAGAGATTTATTTGCAGAACTTCCAGAAGCTAAAATGCGTGGTTACAAAGCTGGACGTTTTAGTTTCAACGTCAAAGGCGGTCGTTGTGAAGCTTGTCAGGGTGATGGCGTTATCAAAATAGAAATGAACTTTTTGCCTGATGTCTATGTAGAATGTAAAGAGTGTCATGGTAAGCGTTATAATGACGAAGCTTTAGAGATTCACTACAAAGGCAAAGATATTTCTGAAGTGCTACACATGACTACTGAAGAAGCTATGAACTTTTTTGCCAATATTCCAAATATTTTCAATAAACTAAAAACTCTAGTTGATGTCGGGCTTGGTTATATTCAACTTGGCCAGCCAGCGACTACTTTGTCCGGTGGTGAAGCCCAACGCATCAAGCTAGCTACTGAGCTTTCTCGTAGATCAAGTGGCAAGACTCTGTATATTCTAGATGAGCCGACTACTGGTCTTCATTTTGATGATGTCAAAAGACTTCTTGAAGTTTTACATCGTCTAGTAGACAAAGGAAACACTGTCTTGGTAATCGAACACAATCTAGATGTGATCAAATCTTCTGATTGGGTGGTAGATCTAGGACCTGGCGGAGGAGACAAGGGTGGTAATGTAGTAGCAGAAGGTACTCCCAAACAAGTTGCCAAGGTAAAACAAAGCTACACTGGTCAGTATTTAGCTGAAACGTTTGCCAAAAAATAATTTGACAGAAATATATTATTATAATATCTTGATTGATGTCCGCACGTTCATCCAAACCAGGAGGAAATAATGGCTGAAGAAGTAGACAGGACCGGTACGATCGAGGAGCGACTTCGCAGGGTCATTAGGACCGAGTTGGGTGTCGAAGATGCCCAGATCAAGCGTGAGTCCAGTTTCACCGAAGATCTTGGTGCTGATTCGCTCGACGCGACTGAGCTGATCATGGCGATCGAAGAGCAATTCGAAATCGAGATCGCCGACGACGACGCCGAGAAACTGACCACGTTCGGAGCTTCTCTGGACTATCTTGCCAAGCACGTGGATTAATAGCCACATCAAGCTCTCTGTTTGTAAGAGGGCTTTTTTATATGTCCTGAGCAAAGCCGAAGGATTGCCTAAAAACCTTATTTTCAGTAATATAAATTTATGAGTAATCTTAATATTGCTATTCTAAAAACCATTGCTTTTTTTGATGTTTTCAATTATCCCTTGACTGCCACTGAGATTTGGAAATGGCTGTATAGACCAAACAAGTCTTATAGCTTGGTGGAGGTCAAAGAAGCATTAGAGAGTAGTCAATTTTTGCACGGCAAACTATCTGTTGTTGAGGGTTTTTATTGTTTACGTGATAGAGAAAATATCTGTAATCTGCGAAAGAAAAATAATAATTTGGCTGAACGCAAGTTTCGTAAAGCTCGTCGTTTGGTAAAATTATTTCGTTATATTCCCTATGTTCGTATGGTAGCTATTTGTAATTCTTTGGCTTATAGTAATGCTCGTGATGATAGTGATATAGACTTTTTTATTATTGCCAAACATGGTAAAATTTGGTTGGCAAGGTTTTTTACAGTTTTGATTGTCAAGATATTACGGGCTCAACCGCAACCAGATGATCACAAAGATACTTTTTGTTTGAGTTTTTTTATAGATGAAGATAGTCTTGATATTCAAAACATCAAACTAAAAAATGATATTTATTATACTTATTGGTTGCAGCAAATATTGCCAATTTATGATCCTAATGGTTTGTATGGTAAATTTATAAAAGCCAATAAAACAAATTTGGAGTTTTTACCAAATTCTTATAACAATACTTTTTCCAAAGAAATAAAAACTACTAAAGTTTCCCTAATTATTAGTCGCATTATTGAATTTTTGACCTCACCACCAATTATCAATCAATTTACAGATGATGGTTATCGCCAAATACAGAGTAAGATTATTGATAAAAATCTCAAAAGCATAATCAATATTGATACTCGAGTAGTAATCAACGACCAAATGCTAAAATTTCATTCTAATGATCGTCGGGAAGAATATTATAGAGCTTGGAAAGAACGTATTAAGGACTTACTCAATCATTGTCCAATAAAATATTAAGATAAATATATGTTTAAGAATTTATTTAAAAGCAAAGAGGAAAAGATCATTCACCAGTGGTTTAAATATTTATTTGCTTTGTTTATTATTTTGATTCCTTGGCAAGTGCGTTGGATTTTCTATGATTGGCGTTTGGATGGTCAAATTTGGGAATATGGTCGTTTGGGTATATATGGTAGCCTGATAATTTTGTTGCTGGCAGCTGTTTTGTTTGCTTATTCTCATAGAAAAGAATTACATTTTTCAAAGAATAAATTATTATATTTAGTTTTTGCTTATTCTATTATTATTCCATTTTTTTCTGCAGTACCCTTGGTTTCATTTTATTGGGTCTTGCTTGTTTATATAGCTGTTTTGTTTGCTTATTTATCTCGTTTTTTACAGAAAAAATTTATTCTCAATGCTATATTGTTGTCTGGTCTGATTCAGGGATTAGTTGCTTTACAACAATTCTTTAGTCAACAAATCTTGGCCAACAAATGGCTAGGTCTAGCTGAGCATCTACCAGAGACTTTAGGTACTTCGGTTGTTTTGGTAAATGGTGATAGGATTTTGCGATCCTATGGTAGTTTGCCCCATCCAAATATCTTGGGTGGCTTTTTATTTGTGGCTATTTTTGTAGGAATTTATTTATTGCTAAAATTCTATAAAGAGCTAGAAGACAGTAAATGGTCCAAAAAATTTATTCGACAAAATTTGCTTCGTTATTTATTTATTGTAATTAGTTTGATAATTACTACTTATGGTTTGTTGGCCAGTTTTTCTAGGAGCGCATTGTTGGCTCTAGCTGTATCAATGGTCAGTGTATTGTTGATAAATATTTTTCAAAACAAATGGAGAGTAGTCAAAGTATTCTTAAAATATTTTGTAGTATTATTTGTTATTTTTTATTCTTTTAATTGGATGATACCAGGTGCCTGGCAAGCTCGTTGGACTATTGGTAATCATCTAGAGGCTCAATCAATCACTCAGCGAGTTGATACTTTTGAACAACTAAAATTAGATGGCCCCAAAGAAATTTTGTTTGGTCAGGGCCTAGGAATGAATACTTATGATATTTGGCAACAAAATCCAAATCAGACTGTTTATAATATTCAACCAATCCATGATATTTTCTTATTAGCTTTAGCTGAGATTGGACTGATAGGTATTATTATTTTGATAGCTTTAGTAAGATTAATTTTACGTAAAGCTGATAAAGTAGATGTGCTAGCTTCTAGTTTATTACTTGGTTTGATAATAATAGGCATTTTTGATCATTATTTGTGGACCTCCTGGACTGGTTGGTTATTATTGACTTTTGGATTAGTGAATCTTTATAAACAGAAGAAATAATATGAATAAAGCAGAAGAAAAAGAAATAAACCCAGAATTAGTTGAGTTCTTTGCTCTGCTTCTAGAGATTGATATGAGGGTTAATCCAGAGAGCTACAAGAAGAAGTAATTAGTTAAATTAGATATATGAATAGAAGGAATATTAAAAAAATGGTACAGAGGGTGCTTAATGAAAATGACCAGGGTGAAGCTTGGAAAATCTGCTATGATAATATTGTAACTCAATTTAGTTATTCAAAAGAAGAAGAATAACAATCAGCGATAAAATATTTGGAAGAAGCTTGGGAAGAATTGACATCAAAGAAACCACCTAAAGAAGATATCCACATTAAATATGAAGAAATATTAGTAAAAGATATTTTAAAAAAACACAAAAAAAGCAAAGCTAGAAGTAAAGAATTTGGAATTTTTTTTATTGTTTGTTTTATAATATTTATATTAGTATTTATATTCAGCCCCGATTCGCCTATGGCTAGACAAATGTTAGTTAGTGGAATAGCAGGCAGTTTAGTTGTTGGGGTTGTTTTATTATTTAAAAAGTAAATTAGATATATGAAAACAACAACCAAAAAAATAAAACGATTGAATCCTGGCCAGTTTTTAGAAACTATGAAAAGGATTAAGCTTATAGACAGAGAAATGCTAGCTCTAAGATTAGAGCGTGAACTTCTTGTGTCTCAGGTTAAGCCAGAGAATAGACAATCAATTTAGATATATGGAAAAATACATTTGGATATTATTACTATTTATAGCCATAGCAGTAGCTATAGTTGTTCAATTATTACCTAAAGAAAAGAAAAACTTTTATAGAAAAAAAGAATATCTTTTGAATGTTCCTGAAAGAAAGTTTTTTGAAGCTTTACAAAAATTATTGCCATCTGAATATATTTGTTTTCCGCAAATGGTACTCAACAATATTATTGCTGTAAAAAGAGGAGAGGACAAAAAAGATTATTGGAAATATAAAAACAAGATAAACAAAAAAACAATAGACTTTGTTATTTTTACCAAAAAACATTTACAACCAGTCTTGGCTATAGAGTACGATGGCTGGTATCATACTAGATCTGATCGAAGAGCACGAGATGAATTTGTAAATAATGCAATCAAAAGTTCTGGTTTGGATATAGTACATATCAAACACGATAAAAATATAGATTTAGAAAAAATTATAAAAACTGAAGTAATATCTAAAATTATTTAAAATAATAACTTATGACAGACTCAACAAAAGAAGCTTTTACTCTTATTGAACTAATAATAGTAATAGCCATCATAGCTATAATAGCAACTAGTATTTTTGTAGCTGTAAATCCAGCCAAAAGAATAGGTCAATCTAGGGATGCTCAAAGATGGTCAGATCTGACAGCTATTGCTCATTCAGTTGAAAAATATACAGCTGACAATGGAGCCTTACCATCAGATTTTTCTTCTTCTACTATTGCTATTGGTGATAAAATTGTTTTATGTAATTCAGCATCTTCTTTGACTTGTGATGGCACAACGGATTCTTGTTTAGTTATTGATGATGCTGATTTTTTGAATATTTATCTTCCAGAAATACCTTATGACCCTGCTAAATCAAGTGCTTCAGATACTGGTTATTATATTACTAGAACTACTGGAGACAGACTTACTCTAGGGTGTTGTGGCGCTTATGATTCTAATTGAATTGTTCTGAGTGCCAAAGTTCCTTTGCCTGATTATGAGGCTCCGCCTGAAGCTCCGGCGTGTGGTGGCTATGAGTTTGATGATTATTGTTGGTATACCAATATTGGCGGAGGTGATACTTGTGATGAAATTTGTACAGATCATGGTGGTTGTGTAGATGAAGATTGGAATGATGATGCTAGTTGTACTGTTTTAAATAATTTTAATTCTTGTGCTAGTTGTTCTGAATCTGCAGACACTTCAGCTCCGTATGGTGCTCAGATGGGGGCAAGTTTTAGGTGTTTTTATCGAGCAGCTGCTAGTAGTCAGAATTGTGCTCAAGGCACTGGTAGAAGAGTTTGCGCTTGTGAGAATTAATTTTGAAAAATTGACAAAAAACTTGAAATTTTGTAATATTAGCGCTCTATTATATAGAGTGCTAATTTTTTATTAAATAAAACAATATGAACTTAAGACCTTTAGGAGACAGGGTAATTGTCCAAGCACTACCCAAAGAAGAAACCACAAAATCAGGTATTATATTACCTGATACTGTCAACAAAGAATCTCGCCAAGAAGGCAAATTAGTTGCTATTGGTTCTGGTGAAAAAATAACCAAACTAAATTTATCAACTGGCCAAAAAGTTGTATTTTCAGAATACGGCGGTTCAGAGATCAAGATTGATAATCAAGAATACAAAATTTTAAATCATGATGATTTACTTGCAGTAATTGAGTAGTTGAATAATTAATTATAAATTATAAAAAATATGGCTAAACAAATTATTTTTGATGAAGAGGCTCGTGCCAAGATGAAAGAGGGCGTTGATGTACTAGCAAATTCTGTAAAAGTTACTTTAGGACCAAAAGGACGTAATGTTGTTTTGGATCGTGGCTATGGTGCACCAACTATTACCAAAGATGGTGTAACTGTTGCCAAAGATATTGAACTAGAAGATAAGTTTCAAAACATTGGAGCGGAGATTGTCAAAGAAGTAGCCTCAAAAACTGGTGATGTAGCTGGTGATGGTACTACTACTGCAACTGTTTTGGCTCAAAATATTATTGCTGAGGGTATCAAAAATGTCACCGCCGGAGTAAGTCCATTGTCTCTCAAGCGTGGTATTGATAAAGCATCTACTGCTGTGGTAGATTATCTAAAAAATACTTCTCGCGAAGTATCTGATCATAGTGAGATTCAACAAGTGGCGGCTATTTCTGCCAATGACAAACAAATTGGTATGATTATTGCCGAGGCTATGGAGTCAGTTGGTAAAAATGGTGTAATCACTGTTGAAGAGTCTCAAAGTTTTGGGATTGAAAAAGAAGTGGTCGAAGGTATGCAATTTGATAAAGGATATATTTCTCCTTATATGATTACTGACGCTGATAAGATGAAAGCTGTTTATAGTGATCCTTATATTTTATTGACTGATCAAAAGATTTCATCTGTCCAAGATCTTTTGCCTTTACTTGAATCAATGGCTCAGTCTGGTAAAAAAGATTTAGTGATAATTGCTGAAGATGTAGAGGGCGAAGCTCTGGCTACTCTAGTAGTAAATAAGATTAGAGGTGTGATGAATACTTTGGCCATCAAGACCCCAGGTTTTGGTGACCACAAAAAAGCTTTATTGCAAGATATTGCTGTGCTGACTGGCGCTAAAGTAATTTCTGAAGAAGTTGGTTTGAAGATCAGTACCACTACTATAGATATGTTGGGTTCTGCTCACAAAGTAGAGGCTACCAAAGAAAACACTACTATTGTCGATGGTAAGGGCGATGAAGCTCATATCAAAGAAAGAGTAAATCAAATAGAACAAGCTATCAAAAAAGCTGAGTCTGATTTTGATAAAGAAAAATTACAAGAACGCCTAGCTAAACTAACAGGCGGTGTAGCTGTCATCAAAGTTGGAGCTGCTACAGAAACTGAAATGAAAGAAATGAAAGATCGGATTGATGACGCTCTGCATGCTACTCGGGCTGCAGTAGAAGAAGGTATTGTGGTCGGTGGTGGTGTGGCTTATATTAGAGCTATGTCAGCTATTGATGATTTGGATCTGGACAATGAAGAAGAGTTGGGTGCTGAAATTTTGAAAAGAGCTCTAGTCACTCCTTTACAACAAATTTCTCAAAATGCTGGTCAAGATGGTGGTGTAGTTGTAGCTGAGATTATGAAACACGAAGGTAGTTATGGCTATAATGCCCAAACAGATAAATACGAAGATCTAGTAGAAGCTGGTATTATTGATCCTACCAAGGTGACTCGTAGTGCTTTACAAAATGCTGCTTCAGCTGCTGGAATGTTTTTGACTACTGAAGCGGTCATTACTGATATTCCAAAAAAGGAAGATGATATGCCAGCTGGCGGTGGTATGCCTCCAATGGGCATGGGCGGCGGAATGCCAATGATGTAACGCAAAGCGTTATCCCGGGTTTGATCCGGGATCTAATCATATATAAAAATCGTCCTGAATTTGCTTCAGGGCGGTTTTTTTGTTATGCTGTTTTTACTCTTAGTCAAGGAGGTGAAAAATGACAGGAGAACAGCTCTTTTTACGTTATGCTTTTCCTTGCGTGCAAGCCAGAGAAATAATGGGGAAAATATCTCCAAAGCATAGTCAGGAACTTACTACTTGGGCAATACAAGATTTACAGCCAACTAGACGGCGACTCAAGTTTTGTTTTCCGCATGCTTTCCGAGCACTGCGACAATTAGCTAGAGCTAATAATAGACAGACTTGGAGTTTGATCAATGTCCAAGATTATTGGCGATCCAACCACGGTCACGAAGGTGATTGTGCCGTGCAACTAGTGACAGTTGTTAATCTTAATAAGATCGTCACAGTCAACAATGGTGCTGATCAGTTACCAGTAGTCAATCTCTATGGATTGCATCTTCGGGTAGGCGATAAAGTCTATACTCATAAGAGATGCATTGTAGAGTTAGCTGCCTAATAAACGCTACTTATTTGAGTGGCGTTTTTTATATTTCTTAAAAATCAAAATTTCTGGTATAATATAGATGTTAATATTTTTATGGCAGATACCAAAAATAAACAATTCAATGAGTTTGCAGAATCCAGTGAAATTTGGGTAGCAGATTTTGGTTCTCATGAGCTAGAACAAGAGTTACGTCAAGAAGTTATCAAACTCAAGCCACAAGCAGCAAAAGGTTTTAGTTGGATTTTTGCAGCTGTTATTTTATTTTCTATTATAATAATTGTTGAGCTATTATTCCGTCAATATGCTCAGAGCAATTTTTGGTCAGAAATGACAATCTTATGGACTACTTGGATTTGGCGTTTTGTTTTATTGATAATCTGGTTTACTTTGGTTTTTAAGAAAATGAGATATAACAAAGAAAAGGTTGTTGTTGCTACTTTGGTATCTTTTACTCTAGCAGTGATTGCTTTAGCTTTGTTTAAAATTATCTTTATTAGTTCAGCTTGGACCTGGCTCAATTTACTAGTTGAACCAATTTGGATGATTATTCTTGTAGCATTTTTAGGGTTTGTTTTTACAAAATTAATTTTTAAAAAATAGTTTCGTCTTGTCATCCCGCGCTTGACGCGGGAACTAGCAAGTTAATTAATTAAGTGTTCTAGATACCGCATCAGGTGCGGTATGACATAATAAAATAATTAAAAAACAAAAATATGTCAGACAAAGAAATCAAACCAGACAACAAAGACATTGAGGACAACAAAATAATTGCTGCCATTGGTTATGTTAGTATTTTATTTGTTTTACCTTTATTTTTAAAAAAGAATTCAAAGTTTGCTCAGTTTCATGCCAAACAGGGTCTGTTACTTTTCCTTATTGAGCTTGTATCTACTTGGATAGCTGCTCTTTTATGGCCATTTTTGGTCTTGGCTATTTTGGCAGCCCTCTGGGGTATCAAATCAGCTATGGAAGGCAAGTATTGGGAAATTCCTTTTGTTGGAAAACTTACCAAGAAATTGAATATTTAATTTTTTAATAAATTACTAATAAAAACTAAGTCAGAGCGTATTTAGCTTTGGCTTAATTTTTCTAAAAATAAAACATTATGCCAAAAAAGAAATACATTCTATGGTTTAAAGAAATCAATAACAAAGACGTCCCCAAAGTTGGTGGTAAAAATGCTTCTCTAGGTGAGATGTACTCTAAACTTACATCAAAAGGCGTGGCTATACCCAATGGCTTTGCAGTCACAGCTCAAGCTTATGATTATTTTGTGACCACTCAAGGAGTCAAAAAACAAATTCGCAAGATTTTGAAAGATTTAAACACTCATGACATTCACAATTTGCAAGAGCGAGCCAAAGCTGTCCGCGAAGCAATCTTGGCAGCTGACTTTCCTCAGGATCTAAATGATCAGATTATCGCTGCTTACAAAAAATTGTCCAAGCAATACAAATCACAGCGCGTAGATGTGGCTGTCAGGTCATCTGCTACAGCCGAAGATTTGCCTGATGCTAGTTTTGCTGGTCAGCAAGATACTTATCTCAATGTCGAGGGACAAAAAGAATTGTTAGATTCTTGCAAAAGATGTATGGCTTCTTTATTTACTGATCGAGCTATTTCTTATCGCCATGATAAAGGTTTTAATCATTTCAAAGTCAAACTTTCTATTACTGTTCAGAAGATGGTCCGGTCTGATTTAGCTACTTCTGGTGTGATGTTTTCTATAGATACAGAATCTGGTTTTCGTGACGCAGTTTTGATCAATGCTATATATGGTTTGGGTGAATACATTGTCCAGGGCATGGTCAATCCAGATGAATATTATGTTCACAAGCCTACTTTGATCAAGGGCTACAAGCCGATTATTAGCAAAAGCATTGGTCTCAAGAGCAAAAAATTGGTTTATGATTCAAAGGCCAAGACTAATATGAAAAATATGCCAGTGGCAATAGAGGATAGAAATAAATTTGCTCTGTCAGAAAAAGAAATTTTGCAACTTTCTAAATGGGCTATCCAGATAGAGGATCATTACAAAAAACCCATGGACATGGAATGGGCCAAAGATGGTCGGACTGGCAAAATGTTTATTGTTCAAGCTCGTCCTGAGACCGTCCGTTCTCAAGATGATCCCAACACCCTTATAGAATACAAAATGAAAGATAAGGGCCGAGTAGTGACTACTGGTGCTTCAGTAGGTAACAAGATTGGTCAAGGTAAAGCTCATATTATTAAAGATGCCAAAAATATAGACAAGTTTCAAAAAGGTGAAGTCTTGGTCACAGAGATGACTGATCCAGATTGGGAGCCAATCATGAAGATAGCTTCTGCTATTGTGACCAATTCTGGTGGTCGGACTTGTCATGCAGCTATTATTTCTCGTGAGTTGGGCATTCCTTGTATAGTAGGTACTGGTAATGGGACTACCAAAATAAAAAATGGCCAAAATATTACTATTTCTTGTGCTGAGGGTGAAAAAGGTTTTGTCTACAATGGTTTGGTAGATTTTGCAATCAAGAAAACAAACTTGAAAAAATTCAAAGCACCTAAGACCAAAATCATGATGAATGTCGGTAATCCTGATATGGCTATGTCTCAGAGCTTTATTCCTAATGAAGGTGTAGGTCTGGCTAGAGAAGAATTTATTATTTCCAATTATATCAGAGTACATCCTTTGGCTTTGTTGCATTTCAACAAACTAAAAGACGAACGAACCAAAAAAGTGATTGAAAACCTTACCAGTGCTTATAGCAGCAAGCCACAGTTTTTTGTTGATAAGCTTGCTGAAGGTGTTGCTCGGATTGCAGCTAGTTTTTATCCCAAAGACGTGATCATGCGTTTGTCAGATTTCAAATCCAATGAATACGCCAATCTTATTGGTGGTCAGCAGTTTGAACCAGTCGAAGCTAATCCAATGATTGGTTGGCGTGGAGCTAGTCGCTACTATGACCCCAAATATTTAGCAGCTTTTGTTCTAGAATGCAAAGCTATAGTCAAAGTCCGTAAAACAATGGGCTTGAAGAATTTAAAAATCATGGTACCATTTTGTCGAACCATAGAAGAAGGTAAAAAAGTTCTCAAAATCATGGCAGCCAATGGCCTCAAAAAAGGTGTAGATGGCCTAGAGGTATATGTCATGTGTGAAATTCCTTCCAATGTAATTTTGGCTGAAGAATTTTCCAAAATATTTGATGGCTTTTCAATTGGTTCCAATGATTTGACTCAACTAGTTTTGGGAGTAGATAGAGACAGTGCTTTGGTAGCTCATGTTTATGATGAGCGTAATGAAGCTGTCAAATCAATGGTAGCTCAAGTTATCAAAATAGCCAAAGCTAATAATTGTAAGATAGGTATTTGTGGTCAGGCACCATCTGACTTTCCAGATTTTGCTCAATTTTTGGTAGAACAGGATATTGATACTATTTCACTTATTCCTGATACTGTGATTCCAACTAGCATTGCTATCAAACAAACAGAAGCTAAGCTTAAAAAATCTAAATCTCGTAAAAAAACTAAAAAACGTAAAAAATAATTTATCTAAAAACCCCCTCGCACCGCGAGGGGGTTTTTATAATTTTACATGTTCAAAAATTTCATCATTTCATAAGCCATCATAGCTGGCCAGACAAGAGCTTTGAGTACTCCTAGTACTCCCATCCAAAAACTTTCAGCGTGTTGGATGTAGTAGATAACCGCACCAACAAAACCTACGCAGTACAGTCCACCGCCATTGGTAACGTGTTTACATTTGTTTTTCATAATATTTTATATTAAACAATTATTTAATTTTCCATTGAAATTTTATCTGTAGGAATACTAGGGGCATGGATAGCAAAATATTTTGAGTCTTCCAAAAACTCTCCTTTAGTAACATTATTGATATCCATAAAAATAAACTGTCCGGCTTTTATTTCTACTGCTTTATTATTTATAGTATATACTGCTTTACCTTCTAGCATCAACATTATTTCTACTTTGTGTTCGTGATAATGTTTTTTGCAAATATGACCAACTGGCTGTTCTTTGTATTGAATTTCTATCTTATCAGTTTTACAATTATTATCATCATCAAAAAAAGAGCCAATAAACCAACCCTTAGTTTTTTCAAACTCTTTATAATTACCAACAAAATATTTATTATTATGTAATTTTTTGGTATTCATATATTTTATTTATTATCTTTAAACCATTGCCAAGCCTCATCAACCTCTTTCATATGAGCGGCTTCTAGGTCTATCTTATAATGATCAGCAATTCTGATCATGATAAACAACATATCAGATAAGCGATGAGCAATCTCATCTTTGCCAGCTTTGTTATAAAATTTTTCTTTGTCTCTTTGGGGTAGATAATATTTTTCATACATCATAATATTTTGAGATAGCTGACCCATTTGTTTGGATAGTTCTATCATATTACCTTCCACACCCCAATCACGTTGTTCACGGTTTTTAAATTCCTCAGCCAAATCTACAGATTTTTGAATTAATTCTTTGAATTCCATAATTTTGTTATTAATTGTCCTTCGATTACACTCAGGACATTCGACATCTATGGGGTTATATTGGCAGAAATAAATGGTCGAAGACCATGAGCGAGTCATAACAAAGTTATGACGAGTCGAATGGCGGAGAGGACAGGATTCGAACCTGCGAGAGCTTTGACACTCTACTCGCTTTCCAAGCGAGCGCACTAGACCAACTATGCGACCTCTCCAAAACTATTTTAGTATAGATTTTTAGGAATATTTAGTCAATTGGTTTTAATTGATTATCATTGACAAAGGCAATAAAACATGATATAAACCAAAGAACTGTTGTTTCTTTAAAAGGAGGTCGAAGTGTACCAAGATTGTTCTCCGCAGCTTCGTCAAGAAGTACATCAGGCCTTAGAGGTTTCTGGTGGAGCTACTGGCTCTATCTTTCCTCAAGTCGAGGCTCTGTTGATCAGTGACGGCGACTGGCAGGCAGCCCTGGAGTATGTTGCAGCTCGTAAAGACATGAAGCGCTATCGCTCAATGATAGACTTTTTGTTCTGCGAATTGCATCCCAGATGGCGAGGTGCTTGCAAGCGCTTTTATGAGGACAGGGGTCCTTTGCTTAAAGAGATGATTTCAGTCGAAGAACTGGATCATTTCAATAAGCGTCTACTGGGAGCTCTGGAAGTAGCTCGCAAGCTCTATCAAGAGCAGAGCTGCAAGAGCTTTGCCTGGTATCGGCATTGTGTTGTGCAAGCTCTCGAAGCTGCCTAGATTTTCACCCCATTGTTTACTTTTGATGGGGTGTTTTATTTGACAGAAATTATAATTATATATTAAGATAAAAATTGTGCTTTGCAAAAAGCTTGAGTCCTTTTTCACACTTACTTCAAGGAGGAACATATGAGTCACAATGGCTGGACATGTGGCTGTGGTCGTCAAAACAAGAGAAACAGAGATCATTGTGCGGCGTGCGGTTTACACAAACATGACTGTAACGCTGGCCAGCATTCAGCAGTAGGATCTGGTCAAGGGTCCAAAGGAAAACAGCCAGTTAAGCCAGCTGGCAAGAAGAAATCCTAAGATCAAGTAAAATCAATCACAGTATATATTACTCTGAGTCAATCTTGGCTCAGAGTTTTTTAATTTTTCAAATTTTGAAAATATTGCTATAATATACACGAAAAATAATAATTATGTTGATACGGAAATTTATCAAAAAAATGGGGGGAATAGCCAAGTATTTGACTATTTTTCTTGTTATAATGAGCTGGGTTTTCTCTAGCTGGTTGCCTTTTGATATTGGTTTTGAAGTAGAAAAAGCTCAGGGAGCAGCTACTGCTGGAGATTATTTGATCATGCGTAATAATGCAGATACCACTGCTATTACCACTAGTAATCTAGATGCTACTTGGGATACTCAAGTATCTTCTAATGGTTCATCTATTTCTTATTCAGCTGGTACTTTTACTCTAGCGGCTGGTAAATACCTAGTTATGTATAGTGAACGTTTTAATTCAAGTGATTCTTCTGATAATCTACGTGTTGAGATTCAAAGTCGCTTGGTAGTCGGTGGCACAGCCACAACTACTGCAGCTGGCCAAGCTTATATGCGTAAACGAGATTCTTCTACTGGTGACTGGCAAGATAATGGTGTGGTTCATGGTGCAGGGATTTTACACATACAAAATAATGATACATCTTTAGTTACTCGTTTTTATCGGCAGGATACTGCTTCAGGCACGAACAATCGTTATCCTGGTTGGGGAGGTGTGACGATTTTAGCCTTGGATGATACTTGGAATTATGCACGTTATGTTACTGATAGTGACAAAACAGCTAACGCTAGTCAGTCAGTCTGGGCTGATATTGTCTGGGATACAAACCTAGAACAAGATTCAGGATTTTCACGGAGCGGAGCAGACATTACTATTACTAGTGCTGGTAGATATATAGTGACAGCCTCGGTGCCAATTTATTCTTCGGGAACCAATGATCGTCATGAATGGGGTGCACGTCTTACGCTCAATAATACCCAGATAGAAGGCACAGATATTTCAACATATATTAGAGGATATGGTGGTGTGAATTATGGTATGTTCACTTATGTGGGCATTATTGATGTGGGAGCTACGGATGTGTTGGCCTTAGAGCATATTCGTAGAGAGGGTAGTAATGGAAATTATTTGACAGGTTCAAATATTGAGATAGTTCAGCTGCCAGCCGGCAATGAAACAATTATTGTCGAAGCAACTACCGGTGAGATGAATCCTAGTTCTTTGACTGAATTTACCTGGGATACAACTGCTCATATTGATACAGCTGGTTTTACTATGGCGGCTGGTACTCAAAGTTATTTTGATGTAGATGTGTCTGATGATTATTTACTTTTTGCTACTCACAAGACAAATAATGGTAACACTAGATCATATCCTAGTGGCCGTTTTTCGGTTGATGATGTGATACTTTCTTATGCTGCTGGCGCGGAATACAATCGTAATTCTGGTACTGCTGATCAAGCAGGTTATTCTTTTGGTACACTAGCTACTGGAGTAGCAGCTGGAGCTGATATTAGTTTAGAAAATTTTCCTCTAGCTCAAAATGTAGGTACCCAAACAGTCAATCATGGAGCCATGTCAGCCTTGCGCTGGGGTAGTGTTTTTACATCAACCAACCCCAAGACAGAACAGCTTCATTTTCGTTGGCGTGATGATACTACAGCTCTAAATACTGGTGGTGGTTGGTTGGCAGTTGAAGATTCCAATGGTATTGCTGATGTTACGGCAGATACTACCTATCGCTTGAGAGTAGAAATAGCCAACACTGGTGCGTCAGCAGAAGCTGCCTCTAGAACTTATGAACTTCAATATGGTGTCAAATCAGGTACTTGTGGTGGTGTGTCTACTTGGGTGGGTGTAGGTAATACTGCTGATGCTTTTGATATGGTAGGCAGTGTACACATTACCTCAGATGGTCAGGCTACTACAGCTTTGCTCGGTAATACAGAAACCTATACTTTTGTAGCTGGTGAAGGTCGTGATATAGCTGATACTACAGGATCTATCGGTCCCATGACCAATAGCTATTATACAGAAATAGAATATAGTTTTAAGCCAACTACTTCAGTTGCTTATGGCACAACTTATTGTTTTAGACTTTATGATACTACAGCTGATAGTGTTCTCAATGTTTATTCTAAATATCCAGAAGTAACCTCAGATGCTGGCGATCCAGTTTTTCGGAGTACAGAATATTATCTGACTACTGGAGATTTTACTGGTACAACTTATGATCTGACTCTAGATCAGGCTCTAGAAGCCAATCATTTTATTTTGATAAAAGGATCCAAGGTAGACAATGGTGGTTCCAATCCAGATAATGATTATGTTAGGGTTTATGAATTACCGAGTGCTATAAGTGGCGAGCTCCCAGATTCGGGATCGACGAGTGTGGTAGCATTGTCGAGACATGTAGCTGATTATACTTGGGAAGGGGTGGTGACGGTCGTTGAGTGTCTGCAAGAATGTACGACCAATGGTTTTACAACTTTGGATATAGTGGAAACAGCTTTAGGTAATACGGTTACCTCAGGTACAGATACATCAGGTACTACTTGGTCTGATATCAATGATGTGGTATTGTTTGGTGGTTTTTGGGGTGGCGGAGCAGAATTTGAAGCAGATGCAGCCTCTACTGGTTTGGGTAATGCAGTCCAGACCAGATTATATCCATCTGCTACCGATACCTTGAATTGGACTCGAGAATCTACTGAAAGTTTGTTAGCTGCTACTATGACTACTTTTGTGGTAGAGTGGGGTTCAAATTGGACAGTTCAGCATGCTAATGTATCTGGCTCAACCGTTGGAGCTGGTTGTGACTCTACCAATGAATACAATACTGGGGCTATCAATTCTGTAGCTAGAGATAATACCTGGATTTGGGCTACAGGTATCGGTACCATGAATGGTATTGGTGATAGTTTTTCTGGTACATTGGTGACCCTGGGAGATGGTGTCAATCAAAATACCAATGAAACATTAGTTTCTTTTTGTGGTGAGTATGCTAGCACCAAGAATGCTGATATTTATACTATGACTCATTCCAGTTTAGCAGTTGACTATCGTAAAAAAGTAGATGGGGATAGTGCGTCTAATGATTTGGCAGTCACAGTCGATGCAGCTACCAATGGTACTCGTATGGCCATGGTACACAATGGCTGTAATGGTTCTGGTTCGGCTCATCCTCGAGATAGATTTTGGGCACGCTATACAGCTGATGATGAGGTGACTGTATCGCGTGGCTACAACGGCCAAGATTTTCCTGCTTGGATACAGGGCATAGAGTTTGTTGGTATTCAAGCTACACCAGTATCTGTAAGCATAAGTCTCAATACCAATGGTAGTGTTGGTTTTGGTCTTTTGAGTCTCAATGCTACTGAAGACACTTCAGGTACTGGTATCAATGATATAGAAGTGATTAGTGTAGACAATGGTCCGGCTGATCTAGATGTTCGTAGTTCTACTTTTACTGAAGGTGGAAACACTTGGACACTAGGGGCAACCAATGGTGCTAATCAAACACGTTGGGATTTTACATCTACAACCGCTTGGACAAATTTTGCCATAGCTGACACTCTTTATAGCCTGCAAAATAGTGTAGCTGAGGGTCAGACGAGAAATCTTATACTCAGGATCCAGATGCCGACTGCTACCGATAGTTTTGATCAATACAGTGGTACAGTGACAGTCGTAGCTTCGGCGCCTTGATTTTGTAGATTTAGATATATTATGCTATAATATTATTGTTAATAAATTTATATATAAACAAAAATAATTAAAAATAAAAAGCTTATGAAATCTTTTTTATCATTTTTATCTATCATTAGTATTTTAGTGCTAACTAGCATGGTAGTCAGTGTTGTCGCTAAAGCAGCTGATACTGCTGCTGTGACAGCGACTGTGACAGCTCGTAATGTATCAGTCTCAGTAGCAGATGGCACTGTAGCCTATGGTAATATAGCTTTGAGTGGTACAGCTAGTACCAGTTCTGATGGTTTAGATGATACTCAGATAGCTACTGCTAATGGTAATGTTAGTGAAACACTCAATATCATTGGTACAGATAGTGCTACTTGGACATTGGAAACCGCTATTGGTTCAGATCAATATACTCACCACTTCTGTAATACTTTAGCTTGTGATTCTGCCCCTACTTGGACAGAAATTCAGCAAGCTGCTTATACAACCATGTCGTCTTCTACTGTAGCAACTTCTACTGGTACCCAAAATTTTGATCTAAAGGTAACAGTACCTTCTAGTAGTAGTAGTTATACTTCACAAAGTGTTGACGTGACAGTCCAAGCTGTTATCAACTACTAATCTTTATTTGTTTTAAGGTTTTTATGAAAAAATTTATAATTTTCTTTTTAATTGGAGGGTTAATTTTTCCGTTTTTAGCAATGGCTCGAGTTGGTGTAGGTATTGGTGGTGGAAAGATTATAGTAGACGAACCACTTAAAGCTGGTACTCTCTATGATGTGCCGCCTGTTACTATTCTCAATACTGGTGATGAAGCATCTGATTATGAGGTTGATGTAGCTTTTCATGTTGAACAACAAGAGATTTGGCCTGAAAGAGAATGGTTTGAATTTTCTCCTAAAGAATTTTATTTAGAACCTGGTGACGCTCAACTAGTTGAAGTCCGATTAAATCTACCAGTCAAGGTTTTACCAGGGAATTATTTTGCTTTTATTGAAGGTAAACCACTCAAAAAAGCTACAGAGACCAGTGGTGGAGCTCATGTTGGTATAGCGGCTGCTTCCAAATTTTATTTTTCTGTAGCTCCCAACAATATTTTTCAAGGTCTTTATTATAGATTTTTATCATTGTACAACAACGCCAAGCCTTGGAGCCATGTTATCTTAGTAGTTGTTGTTTTGGCAATCTTGATTACTATTTTCAAAAAGACTTTCAAGATTCAGCTTAGTGTTGGTCGCAAGCAATAACATCCAGACTTAATGTTATTCAGATATATAAAAACTTTATTTTATTTATTCCCTCTATTTTTAGTGGGAATATTTTTTATTGCTACTGAAATCCAAGCTCAGTCTTATGTTTTGACAGCTACTGTTGAGATTAGTGTTTGTGGTAATGATGAGATGGAAGCTCCAGCCGAAGAATGTGATGGTTATGATTTTGGTGGTTACTCTTGTGTCAATTATGGATATGACGGCGGGTCTTTAGCTTGCTTCAATGATTGTACACTTGATTATTCTGCTTGTACTACTGATACTGATGATCCTCCTCCATCTGGCGGAGGCGGAGGTGGCGGAGGCGGCGGAGGCGAGCAGATCACTAGTGTCAATTTTTCTGGTAGAGCCTATCCAATGAGTTCTGTTACTATTCTCAAAGACGGTCAAGTATCTATCCAAACTATTGCTGGACCGGACGCTCGTTTTGCAGCCTCTTTGACTGGATTAGCACCTGGTAATTATACTTTTTCCTTATATAGTGAAGATATAAATAATAATCGTTCAGCTTTGTTTACTTTTTCCGTTTATATCAGTAATGGAGCTAGTACCAATATCTCTGGTATTTATATTACACCAACTATTTCTGTTGATAAATCTCAGGTGAGGCGTGGTGATAATATTGCTATTTTTGGACAAACAGTACCAGATTCTGATGTGACTATTTCTGTAAATTCAGATCCAGAATATTTCAAGTATACTGATGCTGATGAAGACGGAATATATTTATACAATTTTGACTCTTCTGTTTTAGTAATGGGTTCTCACCTTACCAAATCTAAGTCAGCAGTTGCTGGAGAAATTAGTACTTATGGTCAATCTATCAGTTTTTTGGTAGGAGATTCAAATATTCTCAAAGAAGGCGACTCTTGTGGGGCTGGTACTGGTGATGTAAATTGTGATAGCAGTGTCGATTTGATTGATTTTTCTATTGCAGCGTATTGGTATCAGCGTAGCAATCCACCTAGCAATTCAGATCTAAACAATGATGGTAAAGTTGACTTAGTTGACTTTAGTATTATGGCTTATTATTGGACTGGTTAATAAAAAATATATGAAAAAATATTTTGCTTTGTTATTTTTATTAATATTTTTGCCTGCAAATATAGCCCAAGCGGCTGAAGTGTTTTTTGATAGAGAGAAAAATACTATGGCTGCTAATCAGCAATTTGAATTACCACTTTATCTTGATACAGAAGATCAACCGATCAATGCTTTTGAGGGTGAGATAATATTTCCAAGCAATTTGTTGAAGGTAAAAGAAATCCGTTATCATGACTCTTTTATAAACTTTTGGATAGAGCAACCCAGTGTTCAAAATAATAAAATAAATTTTTCTGGTATTATTCCTGGGGGATATCTAGGTAACAAAAGCTTAGTTTTGTCTGTGATATTTGAAGCTTTAGAAATTGGTCAAGGTGAGATAAGCTTTGATCATCTTCGAGTTTTGCTCAACGACGGAGCTGGAACTGATACAATAGTCAGATCTAGTATTTGGAATTTTGAGATCAATGACATAGAACCGATTATTCTCAACGAAATAAAAAATATTATAGACAAAGATCCACCAGAAATTTTTGAAGCAATCTTGACTCAAGTAGTAGACATTGCTGATGATCAATACATTTTGATTTTTACTACTCAAGACAAGGGTTCTGGTATTGATCATTATGAAATCAAAGAAGGCTGGCGAGACTGGGTGGTCGCTACCAGTCCTTATGTTTTACAAAATCAAAATCTAGATGTTGATATAAAAGTTAAAGCTATCGATAAAGCTGGTAATGAAAGACTGGCTACTGTCAAAGCACTTTATGCTAAACCATGGTATGCTAAAACTCAAAATTTTGGTATAATAATATTTGTTATAGTACTAATTATCATTGCCTATTTATTTGGCAGGAGGACATGGAAAACAAAAACAAAATAAAAAAAAGTTTCTCAAAAATATTAATTATTTTTACTCTAGTTTTTTTACTAGGTGGTTATTTGAATATTCCAGTAGCCAAAGCTGCCACTCTTTATTTTTCTCCTAGTACTGCTACTCACAATGTGGGTAGTAGTTTTAATTTTAATGTTTATGTAGCTAGTGCTGATCAGGCTATGAATGCAGCCTCTGGTACTATTAGTTTTCCTAGTGACAAGCTAGAAGTGACCGCAGTTTCTACTTCTGGCTCTATAGTCAGTCTGTGGGTACAAGAGCCAAGTTACTCCAATAGTGCAGGTACTGTCAGTTTTGAGGGTATTGTACTCAATCCAGGCTGGCAAGGCGGTAATGGCAAGGTATTGTCAGTATCTTTTAGGACCAAAGCTCCAGGTGAGGCCAATATTACTTTTGGTAGTGGGTCTATTTTGGCCAACGACGGTCAAGGAACTAATATTTTAAGTGGTTTGGGTAGTGCTAGAATAAATATAGAAGTACCAGTTTCTGGTCCAGTGACTGAAGAGGCTGAAACTCCAGCAGTCATCACTGGGACTCCACCAGCTCCACGAATAGTTTCTGAGACTCATCCTGATCCAGATAGTTGGTACAATAATAATATACCTATATTTTCTTGGGATTTATCAGCAGGGACTGATGCGGTTCGTTTATTAGTTGGTGATAAGCCTCAAGCTTCGCCCACTGTTGATTATCTATCAGCTATTAGTTCCAAACAATTAGAAGACATGGATGATGGTGTCTGGTATTTCCATGTACGTTTACACAATAGTGCTGGTTGGGGAGGTGTTACTCACTTTGGATTCCAAATAGATACCCAAAATCCAGAATTTTTCAATATGGAATTATTACCAGTTGATGATCCTACTACTCCGACTAGACAATTTACTTTTGAGGCTAGTGATTTGACTTCTGGTATTAGTCATTATGAAATACAGGTTGATGGTGGTGATGCTATAGAGTGGGAAGATGACGGAAGTCACCTTTATGAAACTTCAGTCTTGGGTCCAGGCAAACACAATTTGATAATCAGATCTGTAGATAAAGCTGGAAATTTCTTGACCAACTTTGCAGAGTTTATAATTGATCCACTCGAGGCTCCAACTCTCACAGAATATCCCAAAGAGCTACAAAGCAAAGATGCTTTCTTGGTTCGTGGTACTACTTATCCAAGTTCACAAGTAATATTATGGTTGCAGCGTGAAAAAGATTTACCACGTAGCTATTTTGTAAAGAGTGATGACAATGGAGATTTTACATACATTCATGAAGAAAAACTAAAAGATAGTGTCTATACCATGTGGGCTGAAGTCATAGATCAGCGTGGAGCTCGTAGTAAAGCTACTCAAAAATATACTATTGTAGTCCAACAACCTCAATGGTGGAAAATCGGTACATTTACAGTTGATGTTTTATCAATCTTGATTCCATTAATTGCTTTGATATTTTTACTTGTTGGTGTGGTTTGGTTGTCTTGGTTCAAGCTTCGTATGTTACAAAAGAGAGTTAAGACAGAATCTGCTGAAGCTCAAGCTGTTGTGCACAAAGAATTTAGATTACTCAAACGTCGTATGAGAACTCACATTACTTTATTAGAAAAAACTGGTAAAAAACGTAAGCTAACTATTGCTGAAGAAAAAGTAGTCAAACAATTGCGTAAAGATCTTGATTATGTCGAAGATCGTATAGCCAAAGAAATAAAAGACATTCAAAAAGAAGTAAAATAATTTTTAAAACTCCAGTCTAGGCTGGGGTTTTTTTATTTTGTATTTTAGACTATAATATAGATTATGAGATTGTCTTATAAAAAAGGATTTTCATTTGGTCTGACCTCTGGGATTATCACGACTTTGGGTCTGATGGTTGGTCTATATGCTAGCACATCATCCAAGATGGTTGTACTAGGCGGTATATTGACTATTGCTGTAGCTGATAGTTTATCTGATGCCTTGGGTATTCATATGTCAGAAGAGTCTGTCCGCGAAAATACACACAAGCAGGTCTGGGAATCAACTATTGCTGCTTTTTTGACCAAATTTTTGTTTGCCCTGACATTTGTTATTCCGGTTTTATTTTTGGAATTACAGGTAGCTGTGATTGTGGCTATTGTTTGGGGTTTAGCTAGTCTAATATTTATAAATTATTTTATTGCCAAAGACAAAGGTGAAAAGTTTTGGGTATTAGCACTTGAGCACGTTTCAATCGCTGCCTTGGTAATTGTAGCTACTTATTTTATTGGTAAATTAGTAAATATAATATTTTAAATAATTAATTAAAAATGTATGGCTATTACAAAAAAAGAATTAATAGAATTATTAAACAAAGATTTAGAGCTAGAATATTCTGCTGCTATTCAATATATCAACCATGCTGCTGTCATGACCGGTGCTCAGTATGGTGATATTATCAAAGAACTAAAAATCCATGCCAATGAAGAAATTGCTCATGCTTTGGTGCTGGCTGATCAGATTTCTTATTTGGGAGGACTGCCTAGTGTAGATGTTGGTAATATCAATGTAGATAAAGACAACATCAAGATGCTAGAGCAAGATCTAGCCGGTGAAGAAGATGCTATTGTTAGATACAAAGTCAGAGTTCAGCAAGCTGAAGAGCTACAAGAATATGCTTTGTCACAACAACTTCGCAATATCCTAGCCATGGAGCAAGAACATGCCATGGATTTAGAATCTGCTCTTGGCAAATAAAATAATAAAAATAATTATTAAATTTTAATATTATGTCTAATCACAATTCAGCAAAATATGCTTTTTTCTACATGCTATCGTTAGTAGCTTTGGTATTTGTAGCCTTATCTACTGGGATGATTATTTTTCAGATTATCAACAAATATATCGTAGATATTATTCAACAATATTCTGGTTCTTATTCACCAGAGGCTATGAAGTTTGCTATCTCAGCTATTATCGTAGCTACACCAATCTATTTTATAACCACTCGCTATATTTATAAGAGTTTATATAAAGGCGAGCTAGCTAAAGATGCTGGTGTACGTCGTTGGCTAGGTTATCTGATTTTATTGATAACTATTATTGTTATGATTGGCTGGCTGATTGGTATTATAAATAATTTATTAGATGGAGAACTGACTAGCAAATTTATTCTCAAAGCTTTGACTGCTATTGTTATCTCTGGTGCTATCTTTTCTTTTTACTTTTACGATATGCGTCGCGAAAAAGTCCAGGGTCACAAAGATAATATTTTAAAAACTTATTTTTTTACTGCTTTGATTATTATTATTGCAGTATTTGTAAGCTCTCTTTTCATAGTTGAGTCACCCCTTGAGTCTCGCAATCGCAAAATCGACAATCAGATTATCAATGATTGGCACCAGATAGATGGTTTGATTCATAACTATTATCAAGAATATGATAAATTGCCAGCCAGTTTAAATATTTTGCAGGACGAGTATGAATATTTAAGTAATGAAGATATAGAACATCCAGTAAGTAATCAGGAGTATGAATACAATATTTTAGAGGACAAAAAATATGAGTTATGTGCCAATTTTTTGGCAGATAATTCTGGTTTAGATCAAAGAGATTATTATGATGAAAAATGGGAGCATGAAGCTGGCTATCAGTGCTTAAGTCAAAAAGTTACAGCCAATCTTGATCCTGGAGCCAAGCCAATACGAATTTATGAATAAAGCTTATTATAAATCTCCACTAGGTTGGATAGAAATCATAGCTGATGATAAATATTTATTAAGCATGAGTTTTATCAAAAACAAGCAGGGTCGCAACGCGACCTCTCTTGTTTTAAACAAAATTATCAAACAACTTGATGAGTATTTTCAGCATAAACGTAAAAAATTTGATATAGCTATCAAGCTAGATGGTACTGTTTGGCAAAATCTGGTCTGGCAAGAATTAGTAAAAATTCCTTATGGTAGTATTATTTCTTACCAGGATTTGGCCAAAATGGTAGGTAAGCCCCAAGCTGCTAGGGCTATTGGTAATGCAGTCAATAAAAATAAAATAGGTATAATAGTACCCTGTCACAGAGTAATTGGTAGTAATGCTAAGCTTGTTGGCTATGAAGGGGGATTGTGGCGCAAAAAGTGGCTTCTTGAGCATGAAGTATAAATATATTTTAAGCTACCCGCCTTGACTCGCTAAATATTAGAATGTAGTTAAATATGAATATTTTAACTAATATTAGCCATTTTTTAGTAAAGGCGCGGCAGGATATTAGCTAAAAAACAGTCAAATAGGCTGTTTTATGCTTGACAAAATTATAAAAATATGCTATGATGTTTTATTGAGTTTTTGGCTCACGTTCTGTCAAGAAGCTAACTAAACCGTTACTGTCTGTTTCTCTCATACAAGGAGAACGCAATGAACGACGCAATCGTTTATCTGGTGCTCGGTGCCCTTATCGTTGGTATTTACTTCTTCATTCGGCGCATCAGCGGCAACAACTCCCGTCGGCGCGGCCTGAGCAATATCCCGAATGGCGAGTCTTACATGGCGCCGAGGCGCCGGCAGCAGCTCACACCGGTTCCGGTCCGTCCCAACGGTCGTCACCGTCCTCTGACGCCGGTCAGTCGCTTCGATTCTGGATCGGACATCACCTGCGAGGTGACGCCCTTGATCAGGCTCGTCGAGACCCAGCTCAGTTCGTGTGTGCCGCGTACGGCCAAGCGAATCTACCGTCGCCTGCGTAAGGCAGGTATCAACATGCCCTTCAGCATCAAGGCCGTGGAGCGGGCTCTCCGGACCCTGTCTACGAACAACTACAAAATCAGGGCTTGCCGGGTTCCGGGTGCCAAGCATCAGGGCTACTTGGTCGCTTAACATCTTTTTACCCCCTCGGGTTTTCTCGAGGGGCTTTCTTTTTGACTAATATTGATTTATGCCCTAATATAACAGCATATGGATCAGGTAGAAGAAGTAAAAAAACGACTAGATATTGTAGATATAGTCGGGGGCTATATTGCCCTCAACAAAGCAGGCGGCAACTTTAAAGCTGTCTGTCCTTTTCATAATGAAAAAACTCCTAGCTTTATGGTTTCTCGGGAAAAGCAAATTTGGCATTGTTTTGGTTGTGACAAGGGTGGAGACGTGCTGACTTTTGTCCAAGAGTATGAAGGTATAGATTTTCCTGCTGCTTTGAAAATATTGGCAGATAAAGCCAATGTCACTCTGACCAATATGCGCTTTGAAGCCAAACAAGATCATTCCCGTCTTTATGAAGCTAATAGATTGGCCGTTGAATTTTATCAAGCTAATTTAGACAAAAATAACAAAGTCTTGGATTATTTAAGAAATCGCAAAATAAATCAAGATAGTATTGCCAAATGGCAACTTGGTTTGTCCGGTGAAAAATGGGACGATCTATATCAATATTTATTGAGTAAAAAATTTACTGATCAAGAAATGTTTCAAGCTGGTTTGATTCTCAAGCAAAGAACTGGCACTGGTTATTTTGATCGTTTCCGCAAAAGACTAATGTTTCCTATTTGTGACACTCAAGGCAGAATAGTAGCTTTTACTTCTCGGACTTTGCATGGCATTGTTTATGACGAAGAAGAGCCAGGCGGTAAATATATAAACAGTCCTCAATCAGTTATCTATGACAAGAGCAGGATTCTTTATGGCTGGCATCTAGCTAAAGACGCTATCCGCAAACAAAAATATTTGATAATAGTCGAAGGTAATATGGATGCTATAGCTAGTTATCAAGCTAACACTCAAAATACAGTAGCAGTTTCTGGTACAGCTCTTACCATAGATCATATAAAATTGATCAAACGCTATACTAATAATGTTATTTTAGCTTTTGATGGTGATGCGGCTGGTTCCCGAGCAGTTTTTAGAAGTATTACTCTGGGCTGGCAAGAAGAACTAAATCTCAAAATTTTATTGTTACAAAAGGATAAAGATCCAGCTGACATTATTTCAGAAGATCCTGAGATCTGGCGTCAAGCTATCAAAGATTCTGCACCAGTGATGGATTATTATTTTAAACGTATTATAGCTGGTGTTGATCTCAATAGAGCTGACCACAAAAAGCTCGCTGTACAAAAATTATTGCCGATTATCAAATTTTTAAAAAGCAATATAGAACAAGTACATTATCTAAAATTATTATCAGATAAATTGCAGATTCCTTTAGAGTTATTACAATCCAATCTAAATAAAGCTGAAGTTTTTATTAAATCAGAAGATAATGCAAAGCTTTCTGAAACTAATATCAAAACTACCGCCTATTCATTGTGTGAACAATTATTGTCATTGGTTTTTTCTCATAATAAATATTTAGAAAAAATGGTTGCTGATATTGATCCAGACATGATCGAAGAGTCACTAAGACCCCTTTACAGGAAAGTCATAATCTATTATACTAAGCACCAGAATTTGGAGAATTTTACAAATTTTTCTGAACTAGTCAATTTAGACAAAGAACAATGGATAAAATTGTCTTTATTGGGAGAAGAAACTTATAGCGATACTACTGCTAGTGATTTAGATAATACTTGGCGAAACTTGTTTTATTATCTCAAAAATCAATCTCTACAAGATCAACGTCAAGATTTGATAACTAAATTACGTCAAGCAGAATTAAGCAATAATACAGCCGAGCAAGATATTGTTACTCATAAAATAAATTTAATTAACAAGGAAATACAAAAAATACAACCTTAAGTATGCCTGTTAAAAAATTAAAATTGAATAAACCCAAGAAAAAACTTGCGAGCAAACGCAAGCCAACCAAGCCTATCAAGGCACGTAAACCAGCTACAAAAAAGAAAGTAGCGGTCAAAAAAAAGACAGTGAAAAAACCTGTCAAAAAAATTAAGAAAACAATTAAGAAAAGCATTAAAAAAAAGCCAATTAAAAAATTGGCCAAAAAAGTAACTCGAAAAAAAGCTGTTCGTAAACAAAAAGCTCCCAAAGAAAAATTGGAAGAAGCTTTGGTAGAACAACTTATAAAAAAAGGTCATTCTCGCAGTTTTTTGACTGAAGATGAGATCTTGAGAGTTTTTGATAATCTAGAAGATTATGTTCCTTTATTTGAGGATTTTCTAGATACACTAAATGACATGACTATTCAGATTTTGGTAACAGAAGGTAGTCTTTTTGAGGGTGTTCAAACTACAACTGACATATTGAAACAATCAGGGGTAGCTACTGATGAAAAGCGAGGAGACCTGACTGATATTGCTGCTGACTCTATCCAGATGTATTTGAGAGAAATAGGTAAAGTACCTCTCTTGAATCAAGAGGAAGAAGTAATGTATGCCAAACGTAAAGAAAAAAATGATATTGCCGCCAAGAAAAAATTGATTGAAGCTAATTTACGATTGGTAGTTAGTATAGCCAAAAAATTTACAGGGCGTTCCCTAACTTTATTAGATCTTATTCAAGAGGGTAATATAGGCCTGTTTCGAGCTGTAGAAAAATTTGATTATCGCAAGGGTTATAAGTTTTCTACTTATGCCACTTGGTGGATTCGCCAAGCTATTACTCGTGCCCTAGCTGATCAGTCTCGGACTATCCGTATCCCAGTCCATATGGTCGAAACTATAAACAGATTCAACCAGATCGAACGTCGTCTAGTCCAAGAATTGGGTCGCGACCCACTTCCTGAAGAAATAGCTGCTGAAATGGGTGAAGAAATAGACAAGATTCGACAGATTATAAAAATATCACAAGAGACTGTTTCATTGGAAGCTTCAGTAGGTGACGATGAAGAAGATAGTACCCTAGGAGATTTTATAGAGGATGAAAAAAATATTGGTCCAGATAGAGTAGCTGCTTTGAAACTACTAGGAGACCATGTCCGTAAAGTAATAGGTGATTTGACGCCACGTGAACAAAAGATTTTGGAGATGCGTTTTGGTCTAGCTGATGGTGTGGCTCATACCCTAGAAGAAGTCGGTCAAGAATTTGGTGTGACTCGTGAGCGTATCAGACAGATAGAAGCCAAGGCTTTAGAGCGTATCAAAAAGCATGAAGATATGAGAAAATTACGTGATTATTAATAACCCCACCCAACCTCCCCTTAACAGGGGAGGCGTTTATTTTTTAAAACAAAAAAGTCCCCCTGTCAAGGGGGATTTAGGGGGTTTTATAAAAAATTTTGCCGTTGGCAGGGGGCTGTTTTTTGTGTTATTATATAAGTAATATTTTAATAAATTATATTTAAATATATATGTTTTTAGCACCTCATACAGTGACTGCTTTGTGGATTACTACCAAAATAACAAACCCTTTATTGGCTTTTGTTTTAGCAGTTGTTTCACATTTTTTATTGGATATCATACCACATGGTGATGAAGATCTAGGTAAATATGTAAATACAAAAAATCGTAAAATCAATTATATTTTGAAAGTTGGTTCTATTGATGTTTTGGTATCTATTGGTTTGGTATATTTTTATTTTATGAGGTATCCCAACGTTGATTTATTGCTTATCTATGCAGCAGTTTTAGGAGCTTGGCTACCTGATCTTTTATGGATTACTATTGAAGTCTTAAAGGTGAAGGGTATGTATTGGTACATACGTTTTCATACTAGAGTACATACTTTGATAGATTATCGTTATCCTTTGACTTATGGAGTACCAGTTCAACTGGGCTTTACTATTTTGATGATGAAGTTGATTTATTGAGATAACATAAATATATTTTTATGACCAAAAAAAACAAATTTAGACCACAGTTTATCTGGTTGATGTTTTTATTGATTGCCTTGGTAGTTTTTTCAAAACTATTTGGCAATTTTTTTGTATCAGATGATTGGCATTGGCTATGGCTGGCTGACAATCAAACTTGGACTTGGCATATCTTTGCTAGTAATTATGCAGGTGAAAATCTTGGTGGTTCTTACAATCCTTTATTATTGGTCTTGTTCAAGATTGCTTGGCCTATTTTTGGTCTCAAATACATTTGGTACCATGTAGTTTCTGTTGTGGTACATGCCACCAATGCTTATCTAGTTTATTTATTAGCTCGTCAGATCTTTTCTTTTATAAAGATAAAATTATTTGATAAGGCGGCTTGGCTTGCTGGGGTTTTATTTTTATTGTGGCCAGTCCAAGTCGAAGCAGTCGCTTGGGTATCAGCCTGGCCGCATCTTTGGGTGACTTTATTTTCTTTGCTATCTTTATTAAATTATTTGAAATCCAGACTAAATAATTCTCAAAAACATTTTATCTTGTCTTTATTGTTTTTTATTATAGCTTTATTAATAAAAGAAACTGCGATTGTTTTGCCTTTTATTATTTTGTTATGGGAAGTTTGGTTGATGTCAGACAAAAAGTTTAAAATAAAAAAGAAATTTCAGTATGTCTGGGCTTATTTAGCAGCTTTGGTTATTTTTTCTGTGTTGAGATATATAGTGACTGGTTTATTTTTTGGTTATTATGGTAGTAAAAATATACAGATATCTCCAATAGAGTGGATCAACAATGCAGCTGGTCTGATCAACGAAACCATTACTTTTAGTTTTGCTCGAAATATATTTTTTAAACTTTCATATTTTCATCTAGAAACTATAGCTGTCTTATCTATGACTGCCATGGCTTTGTATTTTTATTATTTATTACGCAGCAAAAAAACTTTTCATTTTATAATTTTGACTTCTTGGTTTTTTATGTTGGTGCCTTTTACTTTTGTATTATTACACAGGACTACTTTTGGTGGTGAAAGATATCTCTATTTGCCGATGATATTTTTTGTTATATGGTTTGCTTATATTTTTTATGAAATAAAAGTATCAAAGTCTGCAAAAACAGTCATGATTGTTTTGATGTTATTATTTTGTCTGGCTTTGATAAATTTTAAAATAAATATTTGGCAACATAGTGGAGCATTAAGTAAACAAATTATAGATAGTTATCCCAAACTCAACCAATCACCAGGTCAAAAATTGTATTCTGTTGGTCTGCCAGACAATCTATCTGGAGCAGAGGTTTTTAGGAACAATTTACAACAAGCTTTAGAATTATCTTATCCTCATAATTATCCTGAAATTACGCCACTTTTGGCTTATGTACATGTAAATCCTTATAACAAAAATCATCATCTTTTGAGTTGGCGTCAAGATGATATGGGTTGGTTTGCTGAGAGTGTTTCAGGTCAATTTGTGGTGACTGGCATTACTTCTATTGAGATAGCCAATATGTATTATGAACTATGGCATTACAATTATCAAAACTATACAGCCAATCTTATTCGTTTGATTCCTAAAGGCGATCTAGCTAAACAAGTCAAAAATAAAACAGCCAAATTATTGACTTTTGATCAAGGTGTTTTGAAAATTATTGATTAGAACCAGCTATATAGCCAGTACTCCAACAAACTTGTAGATTGTAGCCACCAGTTGGACCATCCAAATCCAAAATCTCTCCCGCTAGGTAGAGGTTTTTGATTATTTTGGATTGCATAGTCTGGGGATCTACTTCTTTGAGACTGACACCACCGGAGGTAATGATGGCTTTGTTAAAACCAGATAAAGATTTTATATTTAGTTCAAAATTTTTCAATAAATGTAACAATTTTTTTCTTTCTATTTTACTAATATCATTTGCTTTTTTATCTGGGTCTATTTCAGATAAATTTATAATAATAGGAATTAATTTTTTAGGTAACAAATCACCTAGACTATTTCTAAATAATTTTTTGTTTGATTTGGCAAAATCATCTTGAAGACGTTTGTCCAAAGTTTTGAAATCTAGCTTTGGTTTGAAATCAATGACTAGTCTTACTTCGTCTTTTTTGAGGCTCAAGCCAATGTCTCTACTCATATCCAGTATGATAGGTCCACTCATACCATCAGCAGTAAACAATGCTTCACCAAAACGTGAGTCTATTTTTTTTGTGGCTTGGAATATATCGATAGCTACATTTTTGAGACTCAAACCTTCTAGTTCTTTGACAAATAATTCTTTGATTATTAGAGGAGTCAGAGCTGGATTTGTATCTACTATAGTATGACCCATTTTTTTGAGCCATTTGTGTCCATCACCACTAGAGCCAGTCACCGGATAAGATTTGCCGCCAGTAGTTATCAGATATTTTTTGGCTTCTAGACTTGTTTTATTATCTAATATTATTTTTGTTATCTCGCCGTCTTTAGTTATTATACTTTTTATTTTTGTATTAGTTTTTATTTTTACTTTATTTTGTTTTAGATAATTTTCTAGTATTTTCAAGACATCCATAGCCGAATCACTGACAGGAAAAACACGATTGCCTCTTTCTACTTTTGTTTTTAGTCCTCTGGATTCAAAAAAATCAATAACGTCCTGGTTACCAAATTTATTAAGAGCAGTCATAAGCCAACGGCCATTTTTGCCAAACTTGGCTACCAAGTTTTTGATATCAAATTCGTTGTTAGTGATATTGCAACGTCCTTTGCCAGTAGCTAGTAGTTTGATACCTAATAGCTCGTTTTTTTCCAAAAGCAAAACACTAGCGCCATTGGCAGCTGCTCGTCCGGCGGCCATCATCCCAGCTGGCCCACCACCTATTATTATCAAGTCATATATCATACTTGTTTATTATATCAGAAAATACCCCCACTGTCCTAACGCCTGCCTGCCGGTAGGCAGGGACATCTCCCCCTAGTCTAGGGGGAGACAGAGAGGGGGTAAAGTTTTTGACTTATTATTACTATATTGCTAATATCAAGATGAAATTAGTTAGTTCTTTTAGTTCTTTTCAAGGAGGCTAGATGTGGAAATTCCCTACGAAGTTGTCGAACAAGACGATAACAAAATAGTCACAATTGCTTTGACTGATTTTGGTGATAGTGGTCTGTCTTATACTGCTTTTGTTGATATCATCAAAAAAGAGTTTGGTCAGGGCAATCTTCAAAAGTTGAAAATCACGAATGATGGCCAGTCTATGTATATTGTCTTGCCAGCCCCGTCTGCTGCTGTATTGGAACTTCAAAAACTCTTGGAAGAGGGTAGAGCCAATGCTCGTGAGAATTCTGGTCCTCGGGCTGGTGGTTTGATCATCGAAAAAAGCCGTTGTTGTGGTGCTGGTATTACATACACCCGCGGTGGCCTACGCATGAAGATCTGCTCAAATTGCAGACAACCAGTCAAGGATATTTTGTTCAAGTGAACAAGTAAAAAGGAAGTAAATGCTTCCTTTTTTTATTTACTACCTTACCTATCGGTTATTATTAATCTGTTGACAAAATCAAGTATTTAGTGTATAGTATCGCATTACCGAAAAATGGTAGGTTCTATTCATTTTATGAAAGGAAAAAAACATGGCAGGTACAAAAGCCGAACATTTAGTTTGGTGCAAGCAGAGGGCTCTCGGATGTGTGGAAAGAGGAGATCTTATAGGTGCTTATGCATCAATGATGTCAGACCTGAGTAAGCATCCTGAAACAGCTAATCATTCTGCTATCGCTCTCGCAGGAGATTTGATGGACAATGGTCATCTGGGCACTGCGGATAAGATGAGGGATTTCATCGAAGGTTTCAATTGATATCAAATCCAACGAAGGAGGACCAGATGAGCTGGTTACAGTATTCTCTAGTGGCCATGGTTGCACTGGTACCTCTACTGGTATCAACTGGCGTGGCCGCCAAGCATTTTGGCATCAAGGCTGATGTCATTCCGATTTACTATGGCTTGGGAGTTACCATTGGGATCCTGTTTTGGATCCTTTCCAAGTCACGTGGCTCAGAACTGATCATTGCCAAACCACATCTCTTCTTTGTTGTTCTAGGGATGACTTGCGGTGTGGCAGTCAACATCTGCTTTTTCAAAGCCTTGGCTATAGCACCCAATCCTGGTCTGCCACCGGCAGTAATCAACGGCAGTTCAGCCCTTGCTTTTTTCATAGTCGTACCACTAGCAGCGTTCGCTCCCAAGATCTTTCAGCAGGCGCAGATCAGCTGGCGCCATGCTTTGGGACTAGGACTAGTCCTGATCGGCACTTCGCTCTTTAGCTTCAAGTAGAAGCAAAAACCGCTTACATCTCGTAAGCGGTTTTTTATTTATTCTTTATTATTTCTCTTTCGATCATTTTCAGTCAGACCTTGCTTGCGCAATCGGACATTATCAGGTGTTACTTCTAGATATTCATCATCAGAAATGACTTCTAGTCCTGTTTCAATAGTCAATATATCAGGTGGAGTCAGTGTGATAGCTTCATCAGCTCCAGAGCTACGCATATTAGATAGTTGTTTTCCTTTGGTAGGATTGACCATCATATCCATGCCTTTGGCAGTATTGCCGATAACCATACCTTCATAGACTTCAATATTTGGTCCAATATATAGAGTACCGCGTTCTTGGAGATTAAATAGAGAAAAGCCCAGAGCTTTGCCAGTAGCCATAGAGACCATGGAGCCAACATCACGTTTTTTGATGGCACCAACATAAGGACGATAACCAATCAATCGAGAGCAGAGGATTCCTTCACCGCGAGTGTCAACTGTAAATTCACCCCTGTAGCCAAGTAAGCCACGAGTTGGTATTTCAAAGACTAGACGCATCTGGCCATTGTCATTTTTCATATCAATAGCAATGCCTTTACGTTTACCCATTTTTTCCATGACTATACCAGAACTAACTTCTGGGACATCGATAGTTACTTCTTCAAATGGCTCAAACTTCTTGCCATCTCTTTCTTCGATAATGACTTGAGGTTGAGAAACTTGCAACTCATAACCTTCACGACGCATTTGTTCGATCAAGATTGCAGCGTGGAGTTCACCGCGGCTATATACTTTGGAAGTAGTTTGTCCTGAGCTTGTCGAAGGATCACCATCAAAATCTATTTTCAAGCCCACATTGATTTCTAGTTCTTTGGCTAATCTTTCTTTGAGTTGTTTGCTAGTGACAAATTTTCCTTCACGTCCAGCTAGAGGTGAGTTGTTTACCAAAAAGTCCAAACTAATAGTCGGTTCATCGACTGTAATAGCTGGCAAGGCTTCTTGCTCAGCATTTAGACAAAGAGTTTCACCAATATCAATATCAGGAAAACCGGCTATCATCACAATATCTCCAGCCACAGCTTGATCTGTTTCTTTTCTTTCTAAGCCATGAAAAGTAAAAAGCTTGGTAACGCGACCAGTCTTATCACCTTGGCTAAGTGTCTTGAGCACTAGATTGTCATTATTTTTCAAACAGCCTTCATAAATACGAGCAATAGCCATACGACCTAAGAAATTGTCATAAGCTAGATTAAAAACCTGACAACGCAGATCCAAATCTACTTCAGATTTTGCCTCTGGGACTTTTTCCAAGACTACATCCAGCAAAGGCATGATATCTTTGTCTTCGTCAGTCAGATAGCGTTTGGCAATGCCGTGTTTGGCAATAGCATAAACAGTTGTAAAATCTAGTTGCTCATCAGTCGCACCTAGATCCATAAATAGTTCAAAAACTTGGTCATGGACTAGATGAGGATTAGCAGCTGCTTTGTCTATTTTATTTATGATAACAATGGGCTTAAGGCCAAGCTCCAAAGATTTTTTCAGGACAAATCTAGTTTGGGGCATTGGACCTTCTTGGGCATCAACGACCAATAACACACTATCAATAGAGCGTAATACTCGCTCCACTTCCGAACCAAAGTCAGCATGACCAGGTGTATCGACAATATTGATCTTTGTATCTTTATAAAAGACAGAAGCGTTTTTTGAATAAATAGTAATACCACGCTCTTGTTCGAGCGTGTTTGAGTCCATAGTAGCACTTTCTGATACAGCTCCTGTTTGCTTGAGAATAGCATCAGTCAAAGCTGTCTTTCCGTGATCTACGTGAGCAATAATTGCGATATTTCGAATTTCCATTATCAGATATTTTAAAAAATAAGGTTTAGGTCAATGTTATAAGGGTTTTTTGATTTAAATACTTCGTCCTGAGCGAAACGAAGTGAAGTCGAAGGGCTTATTTGCATAAGGCGAAGGATAACAGAAATAGTCTATTACGTCAATGTTTTTTATTGACTTTTAGGGCTAATAGTGGCAGAATTAAAGAGATTTTTATTAGATTTAAATTTAGTGCCACATGGGTATTTTGTCAGAAAAAATTCTTAATTATTTTGCTACATTTACTGAAACAAGATTTAATTTTAGGCGCATAGTTGAATATCACTGGAAAGATGATGAAACTACTCTAGATTTTTCAGTATTTCCAGAATTTCTAGATTTGATAACTGAAAAAACAAAAAAGGGTGATTTGTCATCTATTGTTATTAAGCCAAAACAATTTTCAGTTCTATTACCAGGAGAAAAAGTTTTGTCATATTTACAAAAAGAAGTTGAAAATACATTATCAAAAGATTATTTAGATGTTTGTATAAATCAGGAAATAGAGAAAATTGAAAATTCTACTATTATGGTAGTAGATTCAAAAAAAGGAACTTCAATGAACAAAGCTTCTGATATTAGCGGATTAACTGCTGCTCAAGAAAAAACAGTATGGATGGAGGGCACTACGAAGTATAATTTAGCTTTACGAGGATCATTGGAAAAAATAATAATCAAACTTCAAGATGAATTAAAAGAATTTTTAGCCAATGAATATGTTAATAAAAATTTTCCACCTTCTACATTTGGTCCTAGAAGCTATACAAATCAACATTTTGAAGAATTACAAAGAATTGCTGGTTCAAATAAGGATTCCAATAAATATTATACGGAAGTAAAAAAGTATTTTAAAAAAACAATTACGGATATAGTTATATATGATCTTTACTATAATCTTAGTAAATATCAAAGTTATATAGCCACTGGGACACCTTATATCTTTTTTCATTCAATAGGAAAGGATTTAAAGTCTTATCCTCTTTATTTTATTGAAATAGATATTAGTGAGGGATCAGATGAGATAATTATTAATTTTCCCAGGGAATTAGTTTTTTTAAATGTGCCTAGTATTAATTCTTTTAGATTTGAAAATATTCTTACAACACCTCGTTCAGTTGCGTCTTCTCAAGCAGAGTCACATCTTGGTAGACTAGAACAATTTTTTCAAATTGAATATAAATATCAAACACCATTTATATCTGAGATAAGTTTCCCAAAATTATTACACGAAGATGATAAATATCCAGAGGTAACATCACGTGTTGGTTTGCAAATCCAAGTAAAAGAGGATAAGCGACTACTTGATTATTCGGAATTATTAGCACGACTTGAATTAGGTAATAAGAGTCAGTTTGTAGATGTTGTAGATGATTATGTTTCTGGTAAAGTTTCAAATTTTCAGGCAGAAGTTGATAGCGAATTTCAAGATAAATATCCTCGTAAATCTACTTCACGATATATTTCTGATTCGCCCATACCTTTGAATTCAGCACAAAAAAGAATAATGCTGGCTTTAGGAAATCCAAAGAATAAAGTTATTGTTGTTGATGGACCCCCTGGAACGGGGAAATCTCATACTATCGCAGCCCTCACCTATTATGCTAATGAAAATAATAAATCTGTAGTGATAACATCATATAAGCCGGCAGCCTTAGATGTTATAGATAATATGTTAACGGATAAATTTAGCGAAATACATCCTACGGCCAAACCCTCTTTGGTTCGAATGGGTCAAAATAATGATTCTATAAATACTATTCAAAACACTTTACAAAATGCCGTTGTTTCAGCTGCTACAGAAAGAGTAATTGAATTTAATGAAGAGGCTGTAGAAAAAGATGCTCAGATAACAAAAGAGAAAATAGAAAAAACAATAAATGATCGAATAAAAAATACTATTGATATAGATAAGGATCAACAAGAAGTTGAGGAATTTTTTCTTTTAGAAGAAAGACTTTCTTCTAAAACTGAGCTAAAAGAAGCATTTGAAAAAACTTTAAAATATACTGGAGAAGATTTTAAAATAAATATTTTATTAGATGCAATTACCTCTGGTGTTTTTGATAGTTTACAAAAAGTAAGTCTTGACGAATATAAATTTATCACAGAGCATAAGGACAGGCTAAAAGATTTTTTACTTGCCTGCGAGAGGCTTCATGATGCGCCAAAAGAGGCCCTTGATTTTACTACTAATCTAGAGGAAATATCTAAAGATTTAATTAAAAATGTAGATAATTTATCAAAGAAATTATCTAATGATGTGCCCATAACTGATTTGTCTAAAAAAGATAACACAGGTCGCTTGCTTTCAAAAAAAATAAACGATGAAGAAATTGAAGAAGCTAAAAAATTTATTACAAGTTTACAATTTAAAGGTGTTATAACTGAGATATCCAAAATACAAAAAAAGAAAATAGAATCTTTAACTTTAAATGATTTAGTAAGTGGTATTAATATTTTGCAATCAGTAATTGCTAACAGAGAGTACAGTACGATGATTAAAGAGTATAAGGAATTGTCAGGTAGAGATAATGCGGAAATAGGAGAGCTTTATGATATGCTTTCGAGCTATATTGAACGTAATGACTCATTTAATTTAGAATATTTAGAGATTTTAAAATCTTTGTTTAAGAATTATGATAAGCTATTTAAATTTTTAAATGTAGACAAGGATTCAATTTCTTCAATAAAGCATCTAGTGAACTCAGATAATAAAGATATAGTTAAATGGATTACATTACATCAAAGTTTATCTAACGCTCTTTTTTCAGAGCCATTTCCTATGCAAGAGGTTAGGGATAGCCATAAACAAAAGCATAAACTTTTAGAGCATAAAAATGATATTAAATTACAAGCTCTTGCTAAGCAGCAGGGACAAATGAAACAGATACTAACTTCATTTAATGGTGGTAAAAGATTTACTAGAGAACAAGTAGACATACTTACGCATGGTATTTCATGTGTTATTGCAGATCCAAAAACAATATCACAATATTTTCCAATGGATGAAGATATGATTGATATATTAATTATTGATGAAGCCTCGCAGGTTTCAATTGCTGATTCAATATCTTTAATGCTTAGGGCAAAACAAGTAGTAATTCTTGGAGATGAATTCCAATATGGTGCGGTTAGTGCAATTAATGTTAATAAGGTTTATTCACAAAAATATTTTCACGAGATAATACAGGCATATATTAGTGATAGTGGAAAAAATATACAAAAAAAAGAAGTAGAAGGGCTTCTTGAAGAAATTGGTGAAAATGTAGCAGAAGATGAATTAACATCTTTAAAAGTTTATAAACCAGCTGATATGCCAGCTGGTAAAATAGATTGGTTGAAAACATTTGATATTCGCACTTCAACACTTTCGTTTGCCAAAGCTATCGCAAACTATTCTACATCATTAAAAGATCACTATAGAAGTTTTCCGGAGATTATTAGTTATTCTAATGATTTTTTCTATAAACCAGCACAAATAGAATTGATAGTAAATCGAATACGAACGAAACCTATTACAGAAGTATTACAATTTTTACCTGTAAAAACAAAAGGTAAAACGGCAGATAATACAAACATTGATGAAATAGATGCAATTATTGATGATATAAATGATAGATTAGATAATGGCTATACTGGCACAATTGGTATTATTACTTCTTTTAGCGCACAGCAGGAGCGCATAGAAAAAATGTTTAGTGAAAAGTTAGATGTAAACACCTTGAAGAAAAAACATAATTTAGCTATATGGTTTGTAGGTGACGTTCAAGGTGAAGAACGTGATCTTATTTATTATTCTTTTGTTGAAGATAAAGATTTAGGTAATTCAAGTTTAGCTTCAATATATCCTGTTGTTGGGGGCACCGCTGATAATGTACGTAGTCTCAAGATGCAAAGACTTAATGTTGGATTTAGTCGTGCAAAAGATACAATGGTTTTTGTGCATAGTCAGCCAATAGAAAAATACGCAGACACCAGACTTGGAGATGCTTTAAAACATTATCAGAAGGTTCTTGAGGAAGCTAAAGAAAATGATATGTTTATAGCCGATATTAAAGTATTTGATTCTCCTCAAGAAGAAAAATTATATTTACTTTTGATGCAGACTGATTTTGTCAGTAAGCATAAATCAAATTTACGAATAATTCCACAGTTTCCGATAGGTAATTATTTACGAAGTGAGTATAGAGCTCAAATACCTGAATACAGGGCAGACTTTTTATTAGTGTATTCTGAGGGAGGCAAAGAAAAGTCATTAATTTTAGAATATGATGGTTTAGAATATCATTTTAAAGATCCACAAAATACTACAGCAACATCACAGGAGTTTACTGATTATGATGTACAAAGGCAGCTTGAAATTGAAAGTTATGGGTATAGTTTTCTACGTATTAATAAATTTACTTTGCGTCCACAGGAAGCTGGAGACACACCAAAAAAAGTTTTAGATAGATTATTAAATAAACATTTTAATTTGTATGCCTAAAATAAATTTAAATGACGATGATAAAATTCGTCTTATAGAAGCAATGAATAATGACATAGAGCCATCATCTGATCTATTGCCAAAATTATTTCCCGGAACTGCAGAAAAATTTGATGTAGTAAAGCTTGATAGAGCTAAGGTGCCGACACTTGAATATGCTGGTAAACGTTCTAAAGCAGCTATATTAGCTGAAGCTAGTGCGGGATCAGGACCACTTGAGATTGAGAGATGCTTTGGTTGTAAATCTCCTGAAGTTGAAGATGATTATAAAGAGTGGAGAAATCTTATTGTACAAGGAGATAATCTCCAGTTTTTAAAGACATGTTATAAGAATGAAGATCCGTTGGTTAAAGATAAAGTAAAAGGTAAAGTAGATTTAATTTATATCGACCCTCCATTTGGAACTGGTGATGAGTACGGAGGTTCAGAGGGTGCAAAAAGTTATAGTGCAAAAATTCAAGGTGGTCAATTTATAGAGGATCTTAGAGAAAGAATTATTTTATCCCGTGAATTATTAACAAAAACAGGGATTTTTATGATAAGAATAGATTATCATTTTGGGCATTATATTAAAGTTCTATGTGACGAGATATTATTAGGCTCATCATCATTTGTGAATGAAATTATTATTAAAAGAGGAAGAAATGTAGCTGGTGCATCAGCAAAGCTTGAGGTAGATAATGATTTCATATTAGTTTACGCAGCCAATCTAACAAAAGACTCTTTAAATGGAGTTTTATCTAAAAGACCGGTTGCTAATATACAATGGACAGGATTTACAATGGCTGGTGATAGAAATCCGCCTGAACGAGTTTTTTTAGGAAAAAAAATATTTCCTAAAAAGGGTCAGCATTTTTCTTTGATCCAACCAAAAGTAGATAAACTACAAAATGAATATTTTATTAGATTAAAATGTGGTGGTTGTGGTTGTTATTATTATAATGACGACGACGACTATTCTTTATCTAATAATATGAAAAAAAAGAATAATCGATTTAAATTCTATGATATTTTATCTACTACTCTTTTCCATGGTTGTAAAAATATTAATACTTGCTTCGAATGTTCTGGTAAGGATTTTAAGGTTGAATATCTTGGTTCAGATAATAAAAAAATATCAAATATTTGGACTGACATTGAATCATACTCGAAGAGTCATAAATATCCCACAGAAAACTCTGAAGAATTATTACAACGTATAATTGAGCTTGCAACTGATGAGAATGCTTTTGTTTTAGATTTTTTCGGTGGCTCTGGTACTACGGCTGCTGTTGCAGAAAAATTGAATCGTCGTTGGATATCTTGTGATTTTGGTAAACATGCTATTTATACTCAACAACGTAGAATATTACGTATTAATGAATCAAAAGCATTAAAAGAAGAGAAAAATAAGGAAGGAAAAGTAGTTGTTAAAAAAGGCAGTCAATACAAACATGAACCAAAACCATTTTGTGTTACTTCAGTAGGATCGTATGATTTTTCTCATGTTATGAGCTTACGTGAGCATAAGGATCGTTATATTGATTTTGTCTTAGGATTATTTCAATTATCTAGAGATAATAAATCCACTCAAGCATATAAGATGGTTAATATTTTCGCTGATAAAGATAAAAGTCCAGTTGAGATTTATCCTGTATGGCAAGATGAATATTTAAAAGATATTCGTATAGATGAAGACTACTTACAGAGTATTGTTGATCAGGTTGGATTAAAGTTATCTGGTGATTATTATATTATTGCACCAGAAACTTGTTCAAATATAAGTGAAACAACCTTAAAAAATGGAAGTAATAAAATTACATTTCATATTTTATCTTTTCCATATAAGGTTCTTGAAGATGCGTCTAGACATTTTGAATTACATGATCAGCCAAGTTCAGAAGATGAAGTAAATCAATTAGTTTCTTCAACAGCATTTTATTTTAATGAAGATATAGAGATAAGTGTAGAAAGAAATAAAACTGGATTTGAAATTACCAATTTTAAGACTGATATCTTAAATAAAGATGGAGAGCCATTTCAAGGTTTAGATGGGATTGCTATGATACTAGTTGATCAAGATTATGAGCCTAATAAGCCATTCGATATGGATGAAACTATTTTTTCTAAAGATATTAAAGAGGGGAAGGTAAAAATTAAATTAACTAAGTCGGTAGCAATAATTGCCATAGATAAGCATGGTAATGAAAGTAAGCCAACAAAAATATAATTTATGTCACCAAAGAAACGAACAAAGAAACGACTACAGAAAGTTAAACAAATTAATCTTTCTGAATATTCATTTAAAATAAATACGAAGAAATGTAATTTTAATGAATTTAGATTTTCAGATATCGAAGAATACGTAGAGGCAATTGCTGGCGCTAGACAATATGAATATGATGCTATTAAAGAAATAATGATTTATTTGTGGGGAGGTGGATATAATTCCATTGAAGAGTTGGCTAAGGAGAATTTTAATAGAGGGCATATAAATAAAAGATTTGCCAGTGAAGAAATATTTTTAAATCACCTTCCTCTTCGTGACAGGTTATCAGGAGTAGTACATATGGCCACAGGAACTGGAAAGTCATTTGTGATTTGGGCAGTCGCTTATTTATCTATTGTTATGGGACTTACAAAAAGAGTTCTTGTTCTTGCTCCACCGCAAACAGTTATTAGAGATGGGTTACAAGATAAATTTATTAAACTTTTACGCGATGAAAAATTAAATAAATTATTACCATTAGAGTATCAAGGAAAGCCAGTTGATATTGTCTCTGATAAAGATGTAATTGAGGATTATAATATTATTATTAAAAATTTTTATTCTAAATCAGGACTAGGAAGCATTGAAGATACTTTATTCTCACCAGGTGAAGAAGTATTAGTTTTGAGCGACGAAGTGCATCATCCTTATGCACATTTAACTTATGCAGAAGGACAAATTGATTTAGAGGATAAGACTAAAAAAGATGAAGAAAATGAACGTCAGTGGATGCAATTTTTACGTGAACATGAACAAATAAAAAGACATATTGGTTTTACGGGTACGCCATACAATAAGGATGATTTTTTTGCAGATGTTATTTTTAATTATTCGATTGCAGCAGCTAAAGAAGAGCAAGTTATAAAAAATATTGAAGCAATTATAGATACACAAACAGAGGAGGGAACCTTAGATTGGAGTGATGATAATCGTTTTCAACTTGTTTATAAGAAGCATAAAGAAAATAGTGAAAAATTTTCATATTCAATTGGAAAAAAAAGAATGGTAAAGCCCATAACTATTTTTATATGTAGTACTCAGATTAGTGCTGGAAAATGGAGAGATAAGTTTGTTGATTTTTTAATAAAGACAAAAGAAGATGGACTTACAGGGTCAGAAGCTGAACAGAGTGCTCGACAAAAAACATTATTAGCAATTTCTTCAGAAAAGAGTGTTTATGAGTCAATTTTAAAACAAGTAGAAAGTACAGATATTAAAACTCAAGGGGGTATGGTGGAATACATCTTTACAGTTAATTCATTATCTGAAGGATGGGATGCAGACAATGTTTTCCAGATAGTACCCATGGAAGAAAAGGCTTTTAATTCCAAATTACTTATATCACAAGTTTTGGGCAGAGGTTTAAGAGTACCAAGAGAAGTGCCAGCTATGATGATAAAGAGTAATTATCCAGTAGTTACTGTTACAAATCATGAAAAATTTGGAGAACATATAAAAGAGCTTCTTAGTGCAGTTGTTAATTCAGATTTGAGTATTTCTTCAGAAGTAATATCTTCTAATAAAGGTAGGGGTATACATCATTTTAATATTTTTAATCTTAATTATTTAGCAAGTCCAGTAGTAGAAGAAGAAATTAAAAAATATGAGCAAACATTGCCATCTAATCTTATACTTGAAAAAGGAGGAGAAACGCAAGATGTAAAAATAACATTTATTGAATCTGGTCAAAAAACCATTACTCTTCAGCGAGAAATTTATACTTTATCAAAAGTTGTAGCTGATATTTACAGGCGTTTCAAAAATAGAAATATAGAAGGAAGTCAATTTGATTTTAGTGATTCAACGCCACCTATTATAATAACTGAGGAAGAAATTAGAAATACCATTGAAAGAGCGATGATTGAAGCTGGAATTAAGGGTAAAAAAGTAACAGATGCTAATAAAAAACGTATCGAACTATTTTTTAATAGATTTCTTCCAGCAGGGACAAAAAAAAGACGTTTTGAAAATATAAAAGGTAATTTGGAGCCTATATCAACAAAAACTATTGAAAGGTCTGGAGTTAGGATTGGTGAGCTTGAAAGAGATGGCGTTGTGTTTGTAAGTGAAGATTATGAAACGGAATTAGATAGGCTATCTATTGATGTGATTGGGCATATTAAAAAAGATAGAGAAAATATAAATAAACCAGAGCAACAGCTCTTGGGTTTTGTGGACCCTAAAAAATTACTTGGGCAATATTCAGAGTATGTTAGAACCTTAGTATTAAATGATCTAAGGCCACCTTTTATTGTTAATTCATCAGTATTAAAAAATCCTCAAAGCTCTGTTATAGTTACTCACTCACCAGAGAAAGAATTTGTTTTTAGGTTAATATCAAGTTATGAGTATATTGAGTCATGGATCAAATCGCCAGACAAAGGTTTTTATTCAATTGGATATATCTATTGGAAAAAAGGCAAAGATAAAACAATGCGTGGATTTAATCCTGATTTTTTCATAAAGCAAGATTTACAAGAGTATATAAAAATTTGTGAGAAAAAAGGCAAGGATACTTTTAGTTTGAAACAATTGGAGAAAAAAGGGTATACACAATTAATTCGAGTAGTAGAGATAAAATCTGAGGGGGCTGAAGAAGAGTCTATAAATAAAGCAAAAAATAAAGATGCAATTGAACATTTTGAAGGTTTAAATAAGAAATTAATTGAACAAAATGCATCTGACATTGAAGAACAATATCGCGAAGATTTAAAACAGTTTTATACATTTGATCTTTTAACACCAGACGATTATGAAAGATGGTTTAATAATTTATCAAACGCTTCAATAAAGTTATCTGAAAACATGAGAGAAATGCTACTTAGTTAAAATAATATATGTCCGAATATTACAAAATACCAAGACAAGCAAACTGGAACTACGGCGGTAAAAATTGGAAACTAAGTAGATCAAAAATTGATTTATTTATGGAATGCCCGCGGTGTTTTTATTTAGATAATAAATTAGGCATCAAAAGACCGCCGGGATTTCCATTTAATTTAAATAGTGCTGTAGATGCTTTACTTAAAAAAGAATTTGATATTCATAGAGCAAAAAACAAAGTTCATCCATTACTCAAATCATATGGTGTAGATTTGGTACCATTTCAGCACGAAATGATGGATGAGTGGCGAGAGAATTTTAAGGGTGTAAGATTTGAGCATGAAAAAACAGGTTTGATGATTACTGGTGCTATTGATGATGTTTGGGTAGATAAAAAAGGTGTTTTGTATGTAGTAGATTATAAATCTACTAGTAAAAATGAAAAGATTGAAGCATTGGATCAGGACTGGCAAATTGGCTATAAAAGACAGATGGAGATATATCAATGGTTACTTAGACAAAATGGATTCAAAGTCTCAGATACGGGCTATTTTGTTTATTGTAATGGTATTACAGACAAAGAAGCCTTTGATGCTAAGCTGGAATTTGAGGTTACTTTGATTGCTTATGATGGTAATGATAATTGGGTAGAAAAAGCTATAATCGATGCAGATAAATGTTTGAAAAGAAAAAAAATACCTAAGGCAGGTAAAGATTGTGATTATTGTGATTATAGAGAAGGAGTTAAGAAAGTTGAGTAATTAATAATATAAATTTATGCCATTTGGAATTCCAAAAGAAGTAGAACAAAGAATTAGAGCTAGAGATAAGTTATGCGTGTATTGTCATAAAGAAATGATAGATCCGTATGACAGGAATAACCGTAACGATAGTGCAACAATAGAACATTTTAGAGAAGAAGGGCCATTTTATTGGAATAAAGGCCTTAAAGAACAGGATTTGTCCATTTGTTGTGGTCTGTGTAATTCAAAAAGACAGAAATTAAGTTTAAGTGAATGGTTTAATAAACCATACTGTATTGATAATAAAATTAATGAAGATACAGTAGCAGAGCCAGTTAAAGATTTTCTAAAAAGGAATAAATAGATGTGGACTTTCGCCAAAACCTACGCAAAAATAGCTCCTCATGAATATATTGTAAAAGAGCAAGAGCCAGATTTATTTGCTGAATATGAAGCAAAAATAGCTAAATCAGGCAAAGAAGAACCATTTACGTTACATGGCAAGACAAATATTTATAGATATTACTATGAAGGCGATTATAAATATTGGATTATTGAAAATATATTAAATAGAGCTGAGGTAAAATCATAAATATTTATCCTTAAATATATGATTTGTGATATTTGCAATAAAGAAGTAAAAGATTCGAACACTATCAATACCTCATCGTATTGGGGGAGTGATAAATATCCAAATGTTTATATCACAGGTCATAAACTGTGTCTTAGCAATGTAGATCGTAAAATCGTAACTCCCAATAGACATATTTTTGACAATTATGTAGAAGATAATATCAAAAAAACTTGACAAAACCCCTATTTCTGCTATACTAAAGGTGGACATTGACAACAAAGTCTGTAGCGCGTGCAGCTAATTTGCGCCAAATATATCTCCCTCAGGGTAGGCAAACTGGGAAATCTGCGGTAAGCCATATGATATATTTTGACTAATTGCTTAGGCGGTTGGGAGATTTCATTGATGTTTTATACATCGATCAAATCTCTTAGCCGCTTTTTTTGTTTCCCAAAGGTCGAAATACCTGCTGTTGACGGGTATTGGAAGCAGTAGCTAAAACTTAATAAGTAAAAATAAAAAATATGAAAGATTTAAAAACATTTGAAAGAATTACAAAAATTCAAAAAGCAATTAAATTTGCTACAAAAACCCATGAAGTTTATGACAAACAAAAACGCAAAGGCAAAGACGTAGCTTATATTACCCATCCTTTGACTGTTGGTCTGATAATATCTAGTGTTACTGATGATAATGATATAGTTTGTGCTGGTATTTTACATGATACTATAGAAGATAGTATTCCAGAAAAAAAAGTTGATTTTAATATGCTGAAAGAAAGATTTGGTAAAAGGGTAGCTCAGATGGTATTGGATGTCACAGAACAAGATAAAAGTTTGTCTTGGGAAATTAGAAAAAAACAAGCCATTGAACATATTGGATCAATGACTAATCATTCATTATTATTAAAGTCAGCTGATATTATTAGCAATTTATCTGAGCTAATTGAAGACTATGATAAAGAGGGTGAAATTATTTTTGATAGATTCAACGCCCCTAAAGACAAAAAAATAAAAAATGATTTAAGGACAATCAACGCTATTGTGAGTAAGTGGTCAGATAATCCTTTTAAAGATCATCTAACATACTTGGCTTATAGATTACAAATGATTGGAGCTACTTCATTTATGCCTGCCCATCCTGCCGATATTATTGAATATGATGATTATGATGAAAATAAGAAATTAGAATGTCCTATTTGTAATTGGCAAGGAAGTGCTAAAGAAAGTCAAAATATCAATACAGATAGTCATTTTTGTATGGATGTTTCCTGTCCTATTTGTGATAAAATGCTATTAGTGGTCAATTATGCGCAAATTAAGTCATAAATTGCTTATCTAAGGCTATTATTGTATGATTTAGGTATATTATAAAATATTAATAAGATAATAATATGAGCTATCATAGTATAAAATTTACACAGACTGAGTGCTCAAGCTGTTCCAATAATGCAATTCCATTCAAAAGGGACTTTAAGTGCCCTAATTGTGGCCATGCTACTGATGTTTATTATGATTTTGTTTCAGAGGTTGTTAAAGCAATGATATATCACAAGAAGCGCCATGAAAGCTTTTTTCCTGGTGCTTGGTATAGTGGTTCATTTGCTGAGCATACAGAAGGCTTAATTTTTCGATTTTTTGATATGTTAGAAGGGAGAAAATTAGAACGGACCAAAGAATCAATTAATAAGGTATTAGGTGAAATTGATTATGCATCTGAGGGCTATAAACAGCATTTCAAAGAAATTGTTTTTGCAGTTAATGATAAATATGAGATAGAATCAAAAAAAGTAGACACAGCTAAACCAGATAAAATTTTAATTAAGTCAAAAAGTAAAGATTTTGTAGAGTTTAAGAAGTATACTCTGAAAAGATGGTGGAAAAGTTTATGGCCAAGTAGTTAAATAGTCTATTGTAATATAACTGAAATATGAAAATTGAATTGCAAAAGGCTTTTACAGCCGATAAATTTGTTAATAAGCAAAATGAAATTTTGTTACCAATTGGTTTTGATAGTAAAGGAGACTTTGTTTTTGAAAATTTATCTGACTTAAGGTCTATAATAATGGCTGGATCTACTGGCTCTGGTAAATCTAATTTTGCACATTCTATTATTTTAAGTTTATTAGAACAAAGTGACTCTTTTTCTTTATTGCTATTTGATTCCAAAAAAGTAGAGTTTTCACATTACAAAAACTTAAGTTGTTTGATTGGATATGTTTATGCTGATTATGCAAAGATGATGGAACAATTAGAAGTTTTGAATAATGAACTTAAATTAAGGTATACAAGAAAAAATCAAGGTGTAGATGTAGATAAATTCTATAAAATTGTTTTGATTATAGATGAATATTCTGGTTTATCTTCTTTATATAAAGAAAAGTTTAAGAAAAATATTATAAATTTAGCTCACAAAGGATCAGGGGTAAATATTTTTACAATAATATATACTTCTAGGCCTAGCCCTGTAGAAACTATGCCCAAAGATTTAAGAAATGCTTTTTTTACTAAGATAGCTTTTAGTACTGCTTCGACTACTGATTCAAATACTATAATAGATCAAATAGATGCTCAAAAACTTTTAGGGCACGGGGATATGTTATTTAGTAGGAACTTAGATCCGTTAAAAAGATTATGTGGGTTTTATGTTGATCTTGATAAAATAAAAGAATCTTTAAATGGTAAAGAAGTGCGTGATGATTCTGAGTATTATGACAAGGCCAAAGAAGTTGTTGTAAAAGCAGATGGAGCCACAACAGCGCTTTTGCAGAGAAGATTAAAAATTGGTTATCCTACAGCAGCTAGATTATTAGATTATTTGATTAGAATAGATTTTGTGACTCCTCGTGAAGGAAATAAACCAGGAAAAGTAATTGGTAAATAAATTATTAAAATAATTATATGAAAAAAAACAAACCTTTATACCTTGTACCTAGGGTTTTAGCAATCGTCAGTATAATCCTTTTTAGTTTTATTTATTTAAGACCACTTCTTTGGGGTGAAGCCGGTATGTCAATTTTTTCTTTTTTATTAAATCCAGCAGCCTTGATTTTTATTCTCATTACAATAATTGCCTGGCGATATGAATCTCTAGGAGGATTATTTTATCTTATTGGTACTGTATGGTTTATAGTACTATTGTTTACCAAAGATTTTAGTTTGTCATACTATATAATAACCTTATTATGGTTTTTTACTGGTCTATCATTTTTATTATCTAGTAAATTTTTTACTAAACAAAATATGAACAAGATCAAATTGGGTATCATGAAAAAATCAACCAAAAAACTTTTACTAAAATTATTGTTAGTTATAATTATTTGGATTATGGGTGTTCAACTAAATGATTTTGGTTCTGGTCTTTTGGAAGTTTATGTATTTTTTATTGGTCTTGTCCTTATACCTATTATAATAATCTATGCTTATAGATATATTAATAAATTAGATGTTAATATTTTACACAAAGTATTTCGTTTTATAGTATGGCTTTTTATTATAATGTTAATTATAAATGCTTTTGGCTTGGCAATGTATGATTACCCTTATCTTTATTTCTTCTTGGATGATATTGGTGAAATATTGATTTCAATTTCTCCTTCAATATTGATTATTATTTTATTGTCTCTAATGTTAAAAGTTAATTCTAGTTTGATTCCCCAAAAAGATAGGAATAAGAGTAAATTATTAACACTTATTAAAAAAAATAAAGAATTAACAATCGCTGTATTTGCAATTATTTTATGTTTATCAGTTATTATTGGAGTTTTAACTTATGCTCAATATGAAATTGATTTTATAATTGAAATGGAACTAGATTTGATTACATCACCAGAGCAATCAGATCTTTATATTCAAAATCAATACACCAATGCTTATAAACAAGTAGCTACCTTTGGTAGTTTTATTATGGCTAGTGCATTTTTATTAATATATTCTTTGAAGAAGAAATAAAATGAACATCTATCTAGACATTGATGGAGTATTAATAGATAAAAAAGGTAAACCATCTCCTGGTCTGGTTGAATTTATGAAAAATATTACAGATAAGCATGACGTATATTGGCTAACTACTTGGGTCAAGGATAATAATCCAGAAAGAGCCCTTAGAATATTAGGAGATTATGTTCCTTTGGAAATATTAAATAAAATAAAAGCGACTACTTGGAATACTTGGAAAACTGAGGCCATAGATTTTTCCAAAGATTTTAGATGGTTTGATGATTATATATTTCCACAGGAGGAAGAAGAACTTAAGGTTCATGGATGTGGAGATAAGTGGATTGAGATAAATAGTAATCTAGTTAAATTTATTAATAAATTAAAATAAATATATGAAAACAACAATCAAAAAAATAAAACGATTGAATCCTGGTCAATTTTTAGAAACCATGAAAAGGATCAAGCTTATAGACAGGGAAATGTTAGCATTGAGATTGGAGCGTGAGTTTCTTGTATCTCGAGTCAAACCAGAAAGTAGATAATTAAGTTATGTATATGGAAAAATACATTTGGATATTATTACTATTTATAGTAATAGCAATAGCTATCAGATTTTTTCCCAAAGAAAAGAAAAATTTTTATAGAAAAAAAGAATATCTTTTGAATGTTCCTGAAAGAAAGTTTTTTGAAGCTTTACAAAAATTATTGCCATCTGAATATATTTGTTTTCCGCAAATGGTACTCAACAATATTATTGCTGTAAAAAGAGGAGAGGACAAAAAAGATTATTGGAAATATAAAAACAAGATAAACAAAAAAACAATAGACTTTGTTATTTTTACCAAAAAACATTTACAACCAGTCTTGGCTATAGAGTACGATGGCTGGTATCATACTAGATCTGATCGAAGAGCACGAGATGAATTTGTAAATAATGCAATCAAAAGTTCTGGTTTGGATATAGTACATATCAAACACGATAAAAATATAGATTTAGAAAAAATTATAAAAACTGAAGTAATATCTAAAATTAAGTAATATAAAAAAATGATTTCTAGAGTCCGCGCTATTATAATAAAAGATAATAAAATTTTGACTATCAAAAGAACAAAACCTAACGAAACATATTGGTGTTGTCCAGGCGGACAAGTGGAATCAGGAGAGAGTAATGAATCTGCTTTGATAAGAGAATGTAAAGAAGAATTAGGTTTGGATGTCAAAGTAGCAAAAATGTATCATGAAATGGAATCTCAAAAACCAGCTACCAAAGGCCAACAAGAATATTTCTATATTTGTGAAATATTAGGTGGTGAGCTTGGTTCTGGAGATGGACCAGAATTTCAATCAAATTCAGATTATATTGGTGGCTATGATATAGAATGGATAGATATTGAAAAAATAAAAGATATAGATTTTAGACCACAGCAAGTAGCAGACATGTTATATAAATAACTAAAATAAAAAATCATCCTAGCGGGTGGTTTTTTGAGAAAAAGAAAAAACCCCACACAAGTGTGCAGGGTCAAAGACTAATCTTGAAGAAGAGTCTCTAGAGAACGGTTCCAGTCTTTGGTACCATCCTCTGTCAAACGGGCGTGAAGCATCATTGTCTTGGCGCTTTCGATGGTCAGGGAAACTCCCTGGAAGTGATCGAAGGCTGCCGAGAAATGATCGTCGTGGTGACCGAGGTCTGTGACAATTGCCACAAACTTGGCTCCACGACGAGCTGCCTCGTACATCAGGATAAATCCGTACGGCACGAGCTTGCCCAGCTCAAAAGCTTTTTCGGAAAGCGTCTGAGAGACCATGGGCATGTACAGATCCGTCAGTACCACGTCGAACTCCTGTTCGGCGAGCAAAGCCATCGCTGAGCTGTAGCCATCGGCTACTGTCAGATGATGTCCAGTCAAGGATTTCTTGGCGCTCACCAAATTGGCCGAGGTGTCGTCGATGACGAGAATCCTCTTGGCATCCGGCAGTAGATCTACTTCCGGAATTGCTTCTTCCGTGGTTTCCTGATCGCCGAGTCCTTTGAGAACCTCAGCGATAAGAGAGCAGTATCCACCCAGCTCAAACCCCGGCCGGAAAACAGTAACGTTTTCGACGCTGGGAGTTTTTGCATTCAGAGTGCTACTGACAATGACGTAATGCTTGTCTTCGTCGTAGCTCTCTTCGATACCGTGGAAGTTCTCAGCTACCACAATGTGAGCTTCGGCAAGTGTTGTTACGATCTCGACTTTGTCGAGTAGGGTAACAGTGACTTGCTCAGTAGCGCGCATTACGGGGCCAGTACCAACAAAATAAATTCTTACCATGTTCATCTCTTGTCCTCCTTGTAAATGAAAATAACCGTTGAATGCAATCAGAAATTATAGCATATTATCTATATTTTGTCAATCCATGTCTTTGGCGGGATTGATCCCGCAATATGCGGCGATCAATATTCAATATAAAAGAAAAACCGCCCCGAGCATAGTCGAGGGGCGGTTGATAAAACTAGATATTGGCGTTTTCGCATTTAGGATGCGGAAAGGTTGGCTGAGTGCAACGGTTTTTCGGATGATGATCCTTGAGAAATTGTCTTAGTGAACTAGGACGCTCAGAACAGCGCACTGAAACCAGAGCATTACAAGATGCGCATCTAGCTACAATCCTCACATCTCCACGTCTTTCTTCTGGTATGTCAGGCATTGGTTCCTCCTTATTGGTAAATAACGGTTCTTTGAGAGTTTAGCTGATATTATATTATTAGTCAAAACAAAAAAACAGGCTCTAGGCCTGTTTTTTATCTTCGATTAGTTTCTTTATTTCTGGAGCAAATTTTTTCCCAATCTGATAACCTTTTTCATAAAACTTTTTCATTTCATCGTTTCTAAAATAACTAAGAAAAGTTTTTTTCCAATTAGAGAAACTTATTTTAAAATTCTCTAGAGGAGTAATGATAATATCAGAATTTTGCTTGATAATTTTATCTCGATATTTATAAGGTTGCAATAACATAGTTCTCAAGATAGTAGTCAAACGACCGCTGGGTTTTTCTTCTATCAACTCTAGTCGCAAAGTCACACTGACAACTATACCATCATCACCAACTTTTTTTCTAGCAATATCAGCTGGATCAGGATTCAATACTCCACCATCGACTAGATAATAATCTTTGTATTTGACTGGTCTAAAAAGTCCAGGAAAAGCACAAGATCCCAAAGTAATAGGCAGAGGATCGCCTTCTTCAAATATTACTTCTTGTCCTTTTTTCAAATTAACTGTTACCATTGTGATGGGAATATTGCTTTGGTCTAGATCACTAATATTTTTTTCTTTGAGAGTTTGTTTGAGAACACTTTTAAACATTGCCCCTCTGATAAACTTTAGCCATTTTCCTCTTTGGCTAAATTTTTTCATGATTTCTTTACTAGACATACCCAGAGCAGCCATAAATCCAACAAGAGAGGAGGCCGAAGAAGTTATTAAAAAATCTATAGGAATATCAGATTCCTTAAAAGCATCCATTACTCCTAGATGAGCAAAGGTCTTGGCTCCACCACCACTGAGCGACAAAGCAAGCAAAGGTTTTTGTTTGCTTTTGCTAGGCATGATGCTATTTCTTTTTTTTATCAACTTTCTTTTTTGCTACAGCTTTTTTCTTAGCTGGCTTTTTTGCTACAGCTTTTTTAGTAGTTTTCTTAGCTGCTTTTTTAGCAACTTTTTTTGGAGTAGCCTCTGTTTTTTCAACAGTAGTTTCTCCAGCCAAAGCTTTGATAAGTTCATCAAGTTTGTAGTTCAAAGTCTTGATGCCTTTCAAAATATCTTTGGAATTATCAGAGCTTTTGTTGTCAAAGCGTGGTCTTCTATCTCTATCACCACCTCTGTCTCTACTACCACCGCCTTGTTTTTCAAAACAGCTACTACAAAATACTGGTTTGCTGCCAGTTGGTCTAAATGGTACTTCACAATCATTGCCACAATCACTGCAAACAGCTTTGTGCATGCTTGATCCACCACCACCTCTATTAAAACCACCGCCACCTCGTCGGTCATTATATCCACCGCCACCTCGTCGGTCGCCACCTCTGTCTCTATTAAAGTTTCCCATAGTTATTTATTTACTCCGCCTCTAGCGGATTATTAATTAATACAATAGAATTCTAGCTATTTTAGCGATAAAAAGCAATAGTCTATTGACGGCATACTATATATCTATATTGTATTTTTGTCAACACCAACACAAAAACACCATTGAAAAATATTATAGCATAATTACCATGTAGGTGTTATAATATTAATATATTTAAAAATACTATTATGAACAATGAAAAACAAATTAATGAGTGGCTTGAATCTGGAGTTATAAATCAAGAACAAGCCTCAAAAATGATTTCTGATGTAGATCAGAAAAGTAAAGAAGAAAAGTCTAGTAAGTTTATTGTGGTGATTTCTACAATAGGTTCAATACTCCTCGGTATTGGTGCAATATTATTTGTTGCTTCAAATTGGAGAGGAATGCCAGACTTGGTAAAAGTTTTTATTTTATTAGTTAGTACTTTTGGTGCTTATTATTTAGGTTATTTATTTAAGTATTCTAGAGAAAATTTACCAAAAGTTGGAGTTTCTCTATTCTTTTTAGGAGCTTTACTTTTTGGGGCAAGTATATTTTTGATAGCTCAAATTTATAATGTAAATGCTAATGCTCATGTTTTGATACTAATTTGGATAATTGGAATAGTACCACTTATTTATGCTTTTAGGTCTACTCCTATAGCGGCCCTATCATCTTTATTGTTTTTTGTCTGGGTTGCTCTGTTTATTTTTAGAGGTCTTCGTTTTCTTGATGATACTTTATTTTCATACCCTGTAATCTATTTGGCAGCAGGTACTTTACTTTTTGGTATAGGAGGTATTCATTATCTTAAACCGCAACTTAATAAAATAGCCAGGATATTTCGTATTTCTGGAATCAAGATAGCTATGCTCTCACTATTTTTATTGACTTTTAGTTTTTTCTCAGGGGATGTAGGTGGTTGGTTTAGGAATTCAAGATTTGAGGATGTTTCTAGTCAACTAATGATAGGAGTTGTTTTGTTTGCAATTTTATCAGTCTTAACTTTATTTATTAATTTATTTTTTAACCCTTCAAAATCAAAAAATAACGCCATGGAAAATGGTTTATCTTTGGGACTCCTTGGTTTTACACTAATTTTCTTTTTCTTTCCAGCAGAATCTAGTATATATACCATTATCTATAATTTACTTTTTGCTGGCTTGACTATATTTTTGATTTATATTGGCTATGAAAGATCTGATATAAAAATCGTAAATATTGGGATATTTTGGTTTTCTGTTTTCCTTTTTGCCAAATACTTTGATTTTTTTTGGGACCTGATGAATAGGTCAATCTTCTTTATAGTTGGTGGCTTTATTCTTATTTTGGGAGGAGTAGCTTTAGAAAAAAAGAGGAGAAAATTAAAAGAAGGATTTGTAAACACTAAATAATAATACTATGAATAAAAAAAATCTTTTTGTTATTATTGCAATTTTTTGGTTAGTCATCATTGGTGGCTTTGTTGCCTACAAAGAATTTACTCTAAAAACTGGTGATGAAATATTGCTAAAAACTTTGCCAGTTGATCCTAGAGATTTGTTTAGAGGGGATTATGTAATCTTAAGATATGAAATAGGTACAATTAATGCAAGTAAACCATCCTATCAAGATTTTGATTTTGAAGAAGGAGATAAAATATATACTTTATTAAGTATAGACGATGATAATATCGCTACAATGACTGATATTAGTAAGAACAAGCCAGAAGATGGAAAATTTCTTAAGGGCACAATTAAAGGAGTATCTTCTAATAATAGACTGACCATTGAATATGGCATAGAAAGCTACTTTGTTCCCGAAGGTGAAGGCAAAGCAATTGAAAAAAATATAAGGAGAGATGAAGTTTATGTAAAAGTTGCAGTAGATGATTTTGGTAATGCAGTTATTAAGTCTCTAATTTTAGATGGGGAAAAAATTACTTTTTGATAATAAAAAACATCAATGAAAATTGGTGTTTTTTATTTGGTTATTTTTTTATATTTTTTATTATTCCTATAATGCCAGCAATAGCCACTATCACTCCTATCAGTTGCCCACCAGGACTATCGTCGTATTCTGCGTATACAAACATAAGTGCCCCAAGTGCTATTGGTATAATTAATAATAATATTTTTAATAATTTTCTTTTTTTCATAATTTTTTTGAATAGAATATCAAAGCCAAAGCTATATCATCATAAAGAATTTCTTCTTTTAAATAATCAAAAATTACTTTTAGTTTTATAGAACCATCTTTCAATAAATTGTCTGGGTTATTTTTGAGTTCAATTTTTTTGATTGCTTTGAAAATAGTATTCAAAACTTTTTGTTTAGGTTTTAGATGGTTTAGATTAAAGTCAGGATATAGTTTAGATATTTTCTTAATATGACTTATAATTGTCTTGGCAGATATATTTCTAGCTTTGGCAATCTCAGATATGTTTTTTTTCTTAGCCAATAAATTTTTAGTTAGTTCTAGAGTATGAGTTTTTGTAGAAATATTTATTGTATCTGATTTTGTTTTAAGTTCTTTTTTATTAGTTGAAATTTTGTCTTCATTAACAGTGCCATTATTTTTTATAATAAATTCTTTAGCTAATATTTCTTTTTCTTTTGTATTTATGTTTTGAAATTCATTTTCATGAGTCAGAGAAGCTTCTTTTATTTTTTTATCAATACTTAAGATAAGTTGATCAACTTGAAGAGCTACATTGTTTAGTCCCATTAGTCTCAAGCCCTCGGTTGATTTTATTCTTGATAGTGCTACATAGCCTTGTCCTGTTTCAAAAGTTTTTGATAGATCAATTTCGGCTGCATCCAGTGTCATACCTTGAGATTTATGTATAGTCAGCGCCCAAGCTAATCGTAATGGAACTTGACTGACTGTTGCTTTGACTTCTCCTTTATGATCTTCCAATTTCCAGTCTTCATGCTCGGCGATTATTTTATGGCCAGAGAAAATTTTTACAATTGGAGCACCACTATCTTTATCAAAACCTATTATTTCGCCTAGAGTACCATTTATGTAGCCAGCTTCGTAGTTATTTTTAATAAAAATAACTACGGCTTTTTTCTTTAAAGCTAATTCTTCTTTTACTAAAGAGGTTTTAAAAATCTTGGCAAGATTATTTTTAGAACCTTTATCTCGAGATTGAAAAAGTCTTGGCTTATCTTTTAATAATTCTAGTTCTTTTTCATTTATTCTGTCTACATCTTTGTTGTGCGTATAAAGCTTGGTAACTTTGAAGTCAGATTTTAGTTCTTTTTTGTAACAAGAGCGAAAGACTTCCATGGATTCTTCAGAAACATCGCCTGAGCGTATTTCATCTAAAATATTTATCAAAGATTGATCACTCTGTCTAAATTTCTCTGTCAGATAACATGATTTTAGTTCAGCATTTTTCCAAGCTTCGGCTTGCCAGGCAAATCTTGAAGTATTATTACTTATGCTGACTGGTGGTAATTGAAAAAAATCACCAGACAAGACAAGTTGCAAACCACCAAAGGGTTGATCTGAATATTTGAAAGCTCGCAAAATTTTGTCTATAGAACGAAATAGCTCAGGAGACACCATTGATATTTCATCAATGATCAAAACTTTTAATTTGTTTAGACGCTTGTGAAGGAATTCTTTTTGTATCAAGCTATCCAAAAAATATTCATCAATATTTTCTCTGATACCAATGCCAAAAAAAGAATGAATAGTCATTCCATTGATATGGGAGGCTGCTATACCTGTAGGGGCGGTGATAGCTAGCGCTATATCTCGTTCTTTTAGATAGTCTATATATTGATTCAAAAGATGAGTTTTTCCTGTACCAGCTGAGCCAGTCAAAAAAACATTATGTCCAGTTTTCAAAATTTCTAAAGCAGTTGTTTGTTTCATTTCATTTTTTTAATATATTCACTATATCAAAAAATCACTTTTAGGGCGATTTTTTAGATGGCTCCAAATATTGAAGAATTATATAGTCTTGACTAAAAGCTTACTTTGTAGTACAATCATGTGTGTTTATAAGCTGAAGTGGTGCCCTGCAAGTCTGCAGGACCTCCGTCCCGTAAATACGGGACTACGGTAATTGTTCAATATATAGAAGCATTTTTAATATAATATATAATTTTTAACTTATTTTCATTCAAGCCGAAGTGGTGGAATTGGTAGACACGTTGGATTCAAAATCCAATGGGCGCAAGCCCGTGGAGGTTCAAGTCCTCTCTTCGGTACCACGGGCCGTTGGCGCAGTTGGCTAGCGCGCTTCCATGGCATGGAAGAGGTCAGGAGTTCAAATCTCCTACGGTCCACCATATATAGTCTTGTCAAAATACTTTTAATAATCTATACTAGACATTGTATTTACGACGCGGGGTACCTGCCTGCCGGCAGGCAGGGAGCAGTTACACTCGAGTTATTTAAAACAAAAAGATAATATAATTTTTTCAACAACGCGGGGTAGAGCAGTTGGCAGCTCGCCAGGCCCATAACCTGGAGGTCGTCGGTTCGAGTCCGACCCCCGCTACCAAGCTTTTATACAAAATCTTAATATACGCCCGGGCAGGGTAGCTCAGTTGGTTAGAGCGTAGGACTCATAAGCCTGAGGTCGCGGGTTCAATTCCCGCCCCTGCTACCATTCCGAGGTAGCTCAGTGGTAGAGCAGTTGGCTGTTAACCAATTGGTCGTCGGTTCGAGTCCGACTCTCGGAGCCAAATAAAAAAACATCAGTCTTAGCTGGTGCTTTTTTATTTTATAAAATATTTTTTATTATTAAGTACCTTCTGGCTTTATCTCGCCATCTTTAAGCCAAATAACTCTATTTACATGTTTTTTATCATCTGGTTCATGAGTTACCATAATAATGGTTTGGCCAATATCTTTATTTAGCTTTTTAAATAATTCTAAAATTGTGTCTGATGATTCACTATCCAAATTTGCCGTTGGTTCATCAGCAAATAAAATAGTTGGTTTATTTACCAAAGCTCTAGCAATAGCTACGCGCTGTTGTTCACCACCAGACATTTCTTTTGGTAGATGATGTATGCGTTCGCCAAGTCCAACTTTTTCCAACATTTCAGTAGCTGTTTTGATGTATTGAGTTTTGGATATACCAGAAAGCATAAGTGGTAAATACACTGATTCCAAAGCAGTTAACTCTGGTAACAAGGCATAAGCTTGAAAAACATAGCCCAATTTTTTTAAACGAAAGTCAGTTTTTTGTTTTTCCGTAAAATCTACTACATTTGTTCCATCAATAATAATTTCACCAGAACTAGGTGAATCCAAAAGACCAAGCTGATGAAGAAGGGTAGACTTACCTGATCCACTACGCCCCATCAAAGCTACAAACTCACCTTTTTTAACACCAAAACTAACCTCTTTGAGGGCATGGGTTGGAACTTTTCCTTCGTATGTCTTTTTTAATTTTTTTACTTCAATAATCATTTATATTTTTATTATAAAAAATCAACCCCAAATAGTATCAAGAATACTTTCTTTGGTTCCTCTAAAGGCTGGAATAAAACCACCAATTAGGGCTGCTATTATTAAACTAATATTACTTATTCTAATTATATCAAAAGTTATTTTCAATGATACCCAGCCTACTGGAAAGTCTAATGGGTTATCTATAAAAAATGGTCTGACGGCAAATAAAATTATAGCTATCCCAAAAATAATTCCAATAATAGCATAAAAAATTGCTTGCATAACAAAAGAAAAAATTATAGTACTTTTTTCCATGCCAATAGCTTTCAATATGCCGATTTGTTTTCTTTTATTTACAATACTAACAAAAATAATGATAAATATTGTAACTCCAGCAACAATAGTACCAATAATTCCTAAAATAACACTAATCATAGTAAAACTTTTACTAGCACTAGAGGTAAAGCCAGTTAATTCTTTCCAGGTTTTTATATCTTCATTTCGTAAACCTGTCTGTCTTATTTGTTCTATGTATTTATCTTCCTGTCCTAATTCGTCAATTTTTATTATTATTTCTGAAGCTAAATTATGAACACCAATAACTGATTCCATTTCTTTGGTAGTAATAAAAGCCATTTGATCTGCTTGGCTATTTTTGGTAGAAAAAATACCTTTGATGGTATAAGTTCTTTTTATGCCATTATTAAATTGAACATCTATTTTGTCACCTACATAGACACCACCTAGACTAAGATGATCCAAATCTCCACCATGTCCACCGGCAATTTCTTTCCCTATTATTATTTCGTCTTTATCGCTATCTTCTAAATACTCTCCTTCAATAATTGACTGACTAATTTGAGTTACTTTTATCTCATCTTCTACATTAACAGATTTTATTATCCATTTTCCTTGTTGGACATCTCTACCATCATTATTAGCATCATAAGAAATTACAGTATTGTTTACATAGTGGGCCGAACTAGCTATTATTCCTGGTATTGTGTCTATAGAATTTATAGCGTATTTATTTTCTATATAAACTTCATCATCAGCTGGGGCTATAACAATATTGCCATATAAGTTATTTATTGACTGTTCATTGATAGCTTCAACAATTCCACCAAATACAGATGAAATAAAAATTAGATTGACATAAGCCAAGGTCATGATAAGTATAGTCATAGCCAAAGTGCCTTTATTGCCCCTGGCAATTGTTGTGCGGGCTAAGAAAAAAGAAGCTTTAATATTCATAGTTATTAATTGTTTATTATAAGCTATATTGTATAACATTATAATTATAACATCAAATATTATAATAGGTTATTTGTCTTGACAAAATATCAAAAATATGCTATACTGTTTTATTCGCTAATGTTTCATTCTACAGTCCAAGGGGAGAGAAAAATGGATAAAAATGGTGTTGGATTAGGTAAATTACCCAACATTCGTCCGGTCGTAAAGAGTCCCAAAGTACAGATGAGTGGCTTTCATAGTCAGGATTCGCCAACTCTGGTTGGCAATCGCTGTACTCGCTGTGGTCAGGCAACTGACGAATGTGGGATTTGTACTTGCTTTGATCACTCCAGGCGTGTTAATATGCGCTAATCTTCTCTTGCCTCTCTCGGGTCATACCAGAGGGGCTTCCACTCAAGTCTATTAGCTTTTATGAGTTATTGGATTTAAGTGGAATTACAAAAATGGATCTTTGTCAATATTTACACACCATTCTCTAGAAGGAGAAAAATAATGCGCAAGCATATCATCGTTCTGTTCGTTCTGTTCACCATGCTTTTCAGTGGCATTGCTTCCGCTGAGAAGCTCGACACCATCGCGGCTTTTTCGGAGAACTTCGATATCTACGGTTTTGCTTCGATGGAGGTTCCGTCCAAAGCGGACTCCACCTATCACTTCAACTGGGCTCGTATCGGCTTCAAGGCTCATCCTTGGAGTAACCTCATCGAAAACTATATGGTCAGGTTCGAATACGATCTGACTACTAGCTCGATGAAGTATGCCTACGTGCAGAAGGGGTTCGACAACGGTTTCACCGTTTTTGGTGGTAAGCAGCTAGCCTCACCTCAGTATGGTTATCCTGGTCCGTCCAGCATTCGTCTCAATCGTTGGCCTGATGCCGAGCATAGTGGTATGAGTGTTTACTCTACCGGACTTGGTCTGTGGTATACCACAGAAGATGGTGATGTTTTCCGCATCATCAACTCCGGCAAAAATGACTGGAATGCTTCAATCTCCACTGGGCCTATCACAGCTTACTGGGAGAACGAAGTCGCCTACGGCGCCGTCATCGAACATTCATGCAATGAGTGGGTCAATCCCTTTGTGGGCGTGACCAACTACGATGGCAGGATTTCCGAGCATCCGACCAACATCTTCTTGCAGAATTACTTTCAGCTTGGCGATTACTGGCGTTTGTACGTCCAGTACGACGTCAACGAAAACGAGGAGGATTCTTGGCTCGTCGGATTCACCGGCGAATATGCCACCAACTCGTTTGTGAAGGTTTACTACGACGAGCGCGATGATCATCTGCGCGGCGTGCTGACCTTCAGCTTCTAGATTCAAACCCCGTACCACAATGGTGCGGGGCCTTTTTTTATTTATAAAACAGTTGTTTTTTTGAGGTGTTTTTGCTATTATAAGTACGAAGTAACTAACTATTTTTCAATAAATTTATGGATTTTTTAGAGCGTTTCAAAGACATTGCCTGGGGATCAAACACGGTTTATGATTATGTATTGGCAATCTCTATATTTGTAGGCTTGGTTATTATATTAAAGATTTTTCAAGTTATTATCCTGGCTCATCTCAAGAAAATAGCCATGAAAACAAAGACGGACTTTGATGATACTTTGATAGACATTTTCAAAAGTATCAAACCGCCTTTTTATTTTTTTGTGGCTGTATATTTTGCGGTCAAAACTTTGCTTTTGCCAGATATCGCCAACAAAGTTTTGTTTGTTTTATTTATTGTAGCTTTAGTTTATGAAATTATCAGAGCTTTTGAAAAACTGATTGCTTATTTTATAGGCAAGTCTTTAGCTAAAGGTAATGAAGATCACAAAAAACACAATCAATCAATTATAAAGACATTACAGCTTATTGTCAGGATTATTTTATGGGTTTTCGGTTTGATATTGATTTTATCCAATTTGGGAGTAGATGTTACTTCTTTGATCGCAGGACTGGGTATTGGTGGTATTGCTATTGCTTTGGCATTGCAAGGTGTTTTGTCTGATTTATTTTCTTCTTTCTCTATTTATATGGACAAGCCGTTCAAGGTCGGAGATTTTATAATGATTGGGACTGATGGTGGGGTCGTTGAAAAGATTGGTCTCAAGACTACTCGTATCCAAACTTTGCAAGGTGAAGAATTAGTAATCGGCAACCAAGAGTTGACTACTGCTCGTGTACAAAATTTTGGTATCATGGAAAAACGACGCGTTGTCTTTAGTCTAGGGGTGACTTATGATACAGCTCAAGATAAATTAGAGAAAATTCCTGATACTATAAAAAATATTATAAAACAAGTAGACTTAGTTGAATTTGATCGTTGTCATTTCAAAGAATATGCAGACTCTAGTCTTAATTTTGAAATTGTTTATTATGTTTCTTCTCCAGACTATATGACTTATATGGATATTCGTCAGAAGATAAATTTAGATATTTTCCAAAAATTTGCTGATAACAAGATTGAGTTTGCTTATCCAACCCAAACACTTTACGTCAACAAATAATGGCGAGCTTAAATATATTATCTTGGAATGTAAACGGCATTCGTGCTGTAATACGTAAAGGCTTTTTAGATTTTTTGAAAAAACAAAAGCCTGATATTTTGTGTGTCCAAGAAATAAAAATATCTGACAAAGCTCGTCACGACGAGCAATTTAATTTTCCTGGTTATCAAGAGTTTTGGAATTCAGCTGAGCGTCCTGGCTATAGTGGTACAGCTACACTAGTGCGTGATGGCCTCAAAGCCAAAGCTCTGCCAAAATTAAAATGGGACTCAGAAGGTAGGATTCAAGCTCTAGATATTGGCAAGTATTATTTAGTAAATATTTATTTTCCCAATGCTAATTCTGAATTATCTCGTTTAGATTTTAAAATAAAATTTAATAATAAATTATTATCTTATTTAAAAAAATTAGAAAAGAAAAAATCGCTAATAATCACTGGAGACTACAACGTCGCTCATCAAGAGATAGATCTAGCTAGACCAAAACCAAATGTAGGCAATGCTGGATTTACTGATGAGGAGAGGAATTGGATGACCAAATTTTTGAATAATAATTTTGTAGATACTTTTAGAGTCTTACATCCCAAAAAAGTTCAATATTCTTGGTGGAGTTATAGAGCTAATGCTCGAGCCAACAATGTCGGTTGGCGCATAGATTATTTCTGTGTATCTGCTAAAATAAAGAATAAGCTAAATAAAGCATTTATATTAGATAAAATAATAGGTTCAGATCATGCCCCAGTAGGGATTGAAATTAAATTATGAAAAAAAGATATTTTATTATTGTAATAATTTTAGTGGTAGGCGTAGTTTTGTCTAGTCGTTTTGTTTTGTCTGAAGCCAAAGACAATCCCGAACCTCAAGAACTAGTACAACAAGAACCTCAAGATAGAGAGGTAGTCATCAATATTGAATCTGGCATGACTTTTTCTGTGATTGCAGAAGAGGCTGGCTTGAGTGGCACTTTGATGCATGAGTTATTAGAGATTACTGAGGAGGTTTATGATTTGGCAACTATAAAAGTTGGTAAGCCAATGAAATTTTATTTTGATCCGTATACTGACGAGCTCAAAGAAATTGTTTATCAGATAAATAGCGAAGAAGAATTGTTTGTTACCAAAGATGCTGAGAATTTGTGGCAAGCTGAGCGTTTGGATATTCCATATCAAGTAAAAATAAAAACAGTGTCTGGTAGTATAGATTCTTCACTATATGAATCAGCTCTAGAACAAAATATAGACATCAGAGCTATTATTGATTTGGCTGAGATTTTTGCTTGGACCATTGACTTTGGTATGGGTATTCGTCAAGGTGACACTTACAAATTTATTTTTGAAGAAAGATATCGCAATGGTGAGTATATTATGCCAGGTCGGATTATAGCTGCTCGTTTTGTCAACAATGGTCAGGAGATAGAGGGTTATTATTTTAATGAAGGCCTTGATGAAGATGGTTTTGAATTAGATGGTTATTATCATGCTGATGGTACCAGTGTCCAAAAGATATTTTTGAAAAACCCAGTATCTTACAAATATATTAGTTCTGGTTATACAACTGGTAGACGTTATATTTCTGCTTTTGATATCAGTACTGGCCATCGAGCGATTGATTATTCAGCCAAGTCTGGTAGTCCTATCCGAGCTGTTGGTGATGGTACTATTACTTTTGCTGGTTGGAATAGTCAGGGTTATGGCAATCTAGTCAAAATGAGACACAATAGTACTTTTTCTACCAACTATGCTCATATGTCAAAGATTTATGTCAGTCCTGGTCAAAGAGTACAGCAAGGTGATATTATTGGAGCAGTTGGATCAACTGGATTGTCTACTGGTCCACATCTTCATTTTGAAATGGTCAAGTTTGGCACCAAGATCAATCCTTTGACTGTTGATTTGCCTTCTGACAAAGCAGTCAAAGAAGAAAATTTAGAATCATTTCAAGAAATTATAAAAAATATACAACAACAATTAAAATAACATATGTATCCCGTAAGAAATTCACTATTTATTACGGGAGTACAAGAGTAAAATATTAGAAAATAATTTTTACTTTAATTATAAAATAATTTATTAGTTAAATTTTTATACGGGATGTACAAAACACCCAAACAGCCACCTGTCAAACCTCTTAATGCTACACCAGTTAGTGATAGTAAATTGGCATCATGGACATTATCTTATCGTCTAAGAGGCATGTCTATTGCTATGATTGGAGTTGGTATTTACAATTATTTATTTTGGCCTGAATGGGAAATAAAATTTCTGATTGCTGGTGCAATTTTGGGGTATTTTTTGGGGTGGATTATTGGACATTTTACTTATTCAAAAAAAGAATGATATAATAATTATGGCTAGAGTCATTGCTGTTGTAAATCAAAAAGGAGGAGTTGGTAAAACTACCACCACCATCAACCTAGCCGCTTGGCTAGCTGATTTTGGTAAAAGGGTCTTGATTTTGGATATCGATCCACAGGGTAATGCTTCTTCTGGTCTGGGTATTGACTACAAAAACCTAAACAAAGGTTTGTATGAAGTATTAGTTGATCCCAATACAAAAATTACTGAAGCTATCAAAGCCTATAAACCAAATTTTCATATTTTGCCATCTACTCCTGATCTAGCAGGAGCTAGTGTGGAATTAGTTGAGCATGAAAATCGTGAATACAAGCTAGATGAAAATTTGAAACACGTTTTAGACCTTTATGATTTTATCTTGATAGACAATCCACCTTCTCTAGGTCTACTTACTATCAATGGTCTAGTAGCCGCCCGCGAAGTACTGATCCCAGTCCAATGTGAGTATTATGCTTTAGAAGGTTTGTCACAACTCATAAATACAATTGGTTTGATCAAAGATCATCTACAACCAGAACTCAAAATATTGGGAGCAGTCATGACTATGTATGATAGCCGCAACAAACTGGCTCAAGCAGTTTTCAATGAATTGTATCAACATTTTCCTGACAAGATTTTTCGTTCGGTCATTCCTCGCAATGTGCGGATAGCCGAAGCTCCATCTCACGGCAAGCCAGTCAAAGATTATGACCCTACTTCAGCCGGAGCCAATGCCTATCGTCGTTTGGCCCAAGAAGTTATTTTAACTTAAATAAAAACAAAAAATTATGCCAGCTTTAGGAAAAGGATTAAGTTCACTTATTCCCAACAAAAAATTAGATAAAGAGGATATCGACATTGATAGCCCTGATTTTGATAGCAAAAAAATCCAGTATGTGCCCCTTGGTCAGATCACAGCCAATCCTTGGCAGCCGAGGACTCGTTTTGATCGTGACAAACTGCAAGAGTTGGCAGACTCTATTGCCAAACACGGCATTATCCAGCCACTAGTAGTTACCCAAGAAGGAAACAAGTTTCAACTTATAGCCGGTGAACGTCGTCTCAAAGCATCAGAGCTACTCAAGATGAAAGAAGTGCCAGTTATTGTCAGAGAGGCAAGTGATAGAGATAAGTTTGAGATGTCTATTATTGAAAATATTCAACGTCATGATCTAGACCCTCTAGAAGAAGGGGCTAGTTACAAACGTTTGATGGAAGAGTTTGGTTTGACCTATGAAGATATTGCTCGTCATGTCAGTAAAGGAGTCTCTACTATTGCTAATTATGTCAGATTATTATCTTTGCCTATTATTATCAAAGAAGCTTTGACTGAAAAGAAAATAACTTTGAGTCATGCCAAGTTGATTTTGACTTATCCTAACAAAACAGAACAAATAAAAATATACAAAAAAATCTTGAAAGACAAGATTGATGTTACCAAGCTACAGGCCATGACTACCAAGACAGCAGAGAAAGCTCGTGAACAAAAACCAAATGATCCTATTTTGACTTCTTGGGAGGATAAGCTTACAAAATCTTTAGGTTCCAAGACCTCTATCCAAAAGAGAGGGGAAAAAGGATTTATTCGAGTTAACTTTTATTCACATGGTGAGCTCAAAGATATTTTAGATAAATTTATAAAATAATCATTAACTTACAAACATATGGTATTCAATCCAGAGGCTATGCCTGTAGCGGCTAATAAGGCAGAAGAAGAAAAAAGCCCAGAACAAGAACAAGCTGCAGAAATTTATCATGAGATTGATATGGTTATAAACGATGCTGCTGGTGGAAGATGGAAAAAGATAGCAGACAAACAAGGTGAAATATTGTCTGATCATCCAGGAGCACGTCAGGTATTGGAAGAACATGGTACGCAATTTCAACGTAGTCAAGTAGCTAGTGGGGTTACAAAATTTCGTGAATGGTTTGCAACAGCAAAAAAAGAACTTGAAACAAAAGGAACTAGTGTAGTTGAAGATGGACCAATGACAGAGGGTTTATCACTTAATTATGTAGAAGGAGTGCAAAAAGTTTTAAGTAGATTGAGTGTTTTTGAAAATATTAGTACAGAATAAAATAAAAAAACAGCCCTTTGATTATTCAGGGCTGTTTTTTAATTTTGCTCTTATTTTTGCTCTAGCTCCTTGTGTAACTACTATGTTGAGCCAATCAGCATTTGGTAACTTTCGATTTTTATCTCGCATGATTTCTATTACATCACCAGATTTGAGAATAGTATCTAGAGAAGCCATATTATCATTGACCTTAGCTCCAATACATTGAGTACCAACATCAGAATGAATATTATAAGCAAAATCTAGAGGAGTAGCATTTTCTGGCAGTTCAATCACATCACCTTTAGGAGTAAAAACAAATATTTGGTTAAGAAATAAATCGTTCTTTATATGCTTGATAAACTCAGTATTATCAGTAATAGTTTTTTGCATCTCAATCAATTCTTTGAGCCACTTAGGTGGATTTTTTCTTTTACCCAAAATACCTATTTCTTTGTAACGACTATGAGCCGCTACACCAAATTCAGCTGCTTCATCCATGGCTTTGCTACGGATTTGAAATTCAGCCACTTTACCAAATTCTGTAAAAACAGAAGTGTGGAGAGATTGATAGCCATTTGGTTTGGGTTGAGCAATATAATCTTTTACTCTACCTTTGAGAGGTGGCCAACGTTTGTGAATAATACCTAGGATACTATAACAATGAGGAATATCATCGACAATGATACGAGCAGCAATCAAATCATAAACTTTATTAAGATCTCTACCTTTGCGTAATAGTTTTTTGTAGAGACTATAAATACTTTTGACGCGACCGTTCATAGACAGTATTTGAATATTATTTTTTTTGAAATCACGTTCAGTAATTTTTTTAATCTTCCCAATATATTTTTTTTCTTCTTTTAGTCTATTTTTTATTAGATTAGTTACCCACTTGTATTCTTCAGGATAGACATAGGGGAAAGCCAGGTCTTCTAATTTTGTTTTTATGATAAAGATACCAAGTCGATTGGCAATTGGTGCAAAAATATCTAGAGTCTCTTGGGCAATGCGCAGCCTTTTTTCTGGACGGACACCTTGGAGTGTTTCCATGTTGTGGAGACGATCGGCTAGTTTGATGATGATGACCCGCAAATCTTTGGACATAGCCAAAAACATTTTACGTAGATTTTCTGCGTATCTTTCCAAACCTCTATATTTCAAACTACCTAGTTTTGTGACGCCTTTGACTAGATTATGTATTTCATTACCAAAATTTTTCTTGACATCATCAAAAGTAAAGTCAGTATCTTCTGGTACATCATGGAGTAGGCCAGCCGCAATAGTCGGAATATCCATTTTCATTTCAGCTAGATTGTAGGCAGTCCCCAAAGCATGGTAAATATAATCTTCACCAGTGCGCCTTTTTTGGCCACGATGAGCTTCAGTAGCAAAATGAAAAGCTTTGATAACGACATTGATGTTGCTATCACTATAATTGAGTTCTAGTATTCTTTTTAGGTCTTCAAAAGTAGTCATATTATTATTTAGCTTGTTATTTTATATTAATATTTAATACCCAAAATAGCAATACCCCCACTGTCTTTTCAAGACATCTCCCCCTAGACTAGGGGGAGAAAAAGAGGGGGTAAAAACAAAAACTCCTGCCAGAAGCAGGAGTTTAGAGTATTATTTAGTATATTTACATTCAGAACATTTGACCTTGTCTTTGGCAGCAAAGATGACTAGCTCGCCACAGTCAGGACATTTGTCACCAGTTGGTTTTGACCAGAGAGCGTGTTTGCAATCTGGATACTGATCGCAGGCATAAAATGTTTTGCCACGTTTACTTTTTTTCATTACAATCTCACCTTTGCCACATTTATTACATTTGACCCCAGTGCCTTGATTGACTGCTTTAGTAGTTTTACAAGTAGGATAATCAGAGCAAGCCAAAAATTTTCCAAAGCGTCCGTGTTTGAAGACCATGTCTTTTTTACACTCTGGACATTTTTCATCTGTAGTTTCTGGCTCTTCTATTTTTCCATCAATATCAAGTTGTTTTGTGTTTTTACAATCTGGATAATTTGTACAAGCCAAAAATTTTCCAAAGCGCCCTAGTTTGATGACCATTGGTTTGCTACACTTGTCACAAACTTCATCAGTTTTTTCTTCGGTTAATTCTTTTTTGTCTAGTTCTTTTTCTTTTTTCATAAGATTTTTTTCAAATGGTTTATAAAATTCGGCAATGATAGGTTGCCATTCTTTTTTACCAGTTGCTATCTCATCGAGATCGTCTTCCATCTGAGCTGTAAAGTCATAGCTGACAATATCTTCAAAATGTTCTACCAACACCTTATTGACTATTTCACCCATCTCAGTTGGAGCCAGACGCTTTTCTTCTTTTTCTACATACTTTCTAGTAATGATAGTATTTATAGTTGGAGCATAGGTAGACGGTCTACCAATTCCTAGTTCTTCCATAGCTTTGACTAGACCAGCTTCAGAATATCTAGCTGGTGGTACAGTAAAATGCTCTAGGGCTTCTAGTTTTTTGAGGTCTAGTTTGTCACCAGTTGCAAGAGCTGGTAATTCATTTTCATCACCATTGCTATGGTAGATAGCTTTCCAACCAGCAAACTTGGTGACAGTACCGACAGTTTTGAGCATCCAGTTGGTATCTTTGGCTTCGATAGCTACAGAAGTTGTCTCAGTGACAGCTTCAGTCATTTGTGAAGCTACGGCTCTTTGCCAGATTAGAGAATATATTTTGAATTGTTTAGCATCCAAAAATTCTTTGACAAATTCAGGATCATTAGTGACATCAGTTGGACGGATAGCTTCGTGAGCTTCTTGAGCTAATTTTGATTTTTTCTTAAAATGACGTCCTCCAGCTACAACATATTCTTTGCCCAATTTGTCAGTAATATAACCTTCAGTTTCTTTCTTAAAATCATCAGACAGATTAAATGAATCTGTTCTCATATAAGTGATCAAACCATGAGTTCCTTTTTTACCCAGTTTCATACCCTCATAAAGTTGTTGGGCTAGCATCATAATTTGTTTGGCTGAGTAGCCAAAACGTCTATGAGCATCCTGTTGTAAAGTAGAAGTTGTAAAAGGAGCCAAAGGAGCTTTTTTATGTTCTTTAGCTTTGACTTCACCAACTATTAGATCAGCTGGTTTTATCTCTTTGAGAGCTAGAGCTGCTTTTTTCTTATCAATATCAAACTTGCCCAAAGGCTTGTCATTCTCTTTGTGTAAAGCAATCTTAAAGTTTGGAGTATCAGCTTTAGCAGCTTCACCTTCGACAGTCCAATATTCTTCAGGCTTAAATTTGCGACGTTCTTCTTCTCTTTCGACTATCAGACGGACAGCTACAGATTGAACTCGGCCAGCAGAAAGTCCTTTGGCGATTTTTTTCCAAAGAAGGGGAGATAGTTTATAACCTACAAGTCTATCCAAAATACGACGAGCTTGTTGGGCATCAATCAAGTTTTTGTCTAGTTTACGAGGATGTTCCAGAGCAGCTTGGATAGCTTTTTTAGTAATCTCATGAAAGACTATGCGTTTTTCTTTTTTATCATTAATACGCAAGAGTTGTTGTAAATGCCAACTGATAGCTTCTCCTTCACGATCTTCATCAGTTGCGTAGTAAATCATGTCAGCTTTTTTGGCTAGCTTTTTGAGTTTGGCTACTTGCTTTGTTGCCTTGGTAGGTACCGCATAAGTAGGCTCAAAATTATTGTCAACGTCAACACCAAGCTTACTTTTTGGTAAGTCTCTGACATGACCATAAGAGGATTCTATGACATAATCTTTGCCCAAAAATCCTTTGATTGTTTTGGCTTTAGTGGGGGACTCCACTATAACTAATTTAGACATAGTTTGGACTATACAATAAAGTTATTAATTTGGCAAGTATACTAGGGAGTGATTTTGTTTTGGTGCATTGTTGCATCACTAGTATTTACCAATTGTTTTACCCATTTGATTAGTTTATCTTTTTGGTTATCAGTCTTTTCTTTGAATGTATGAAACAGAGTATAAATACCAGATTTTTTGCTACCTCTGACTATTGCATTTTCATCTACATAAAAAATATCACCTAGACATTTGTTGAGTGCTTGGTTGGGAAAATCAGGATCATAAAGACTATTGCCTACAAAATGTTCTGGCATGTTATTCAAATCTTTGTTTAATAGGTGCCAAATTGTAGGAGCAATATCTAGATGAGAAGCAATACTTTGGATGGTTGTTTTTTCTTTGTTTGGCAATATCATAGTAAAAGGCATGGAGTTGTAATCATTGAAGCCTTTTGGATTGTCAGGGAAAAAATTATAAAAACGATGATCATTGTAAATGAAAATTATAGTATTGTCTATAAGGCCAGAATTTTTTAGCTCCTGGAAAGTAGCTCGCAAAGCATCGTCAGTGGTTTTCAAAAAGCCATAAAAATTTTCTATATTTTCTACAGTTTCATATTGATAATTATTATTGTTCAACATAGCTACATATTCTGGGTTGAGCATATCTCGCCAAGGAGTGATTTTCAAATCATTTTTTTCTAGATTATAGTCTATCAATTCATCATTGTGAGGAGCATGAGTAGTAAAGCTCAAAACATAAGCAAAAAATGGTTTGGTTTCTTCACTTAGTTTTTGTACAGCATTAGTAAATACAAATTCGTCATCTTCTTTTTGTCGAAAATAAGGAGTCAAATATATATTTTCAAAAGACCACTTTGGCAACAGCTCACCTCTATCATAAAAACTTGGTAAATCAGAATGGAAAAAGTGTGTACTATAGCCAAAATTTTCTTGCAACATTTCTGGTAGACAATAATAATCATTGTCTATGTGTAGATTGTTCATAGTGTCTAGAGAGCTAGGCCAAAAGCTACACAAAGAAGTAAATTCAGCATTTATGGTCTGACAACTATTGGCATAAAAATTTTGCACTGATGTATTGTTTGCTAACAATGATTGTAAAAACGGCATTGGTGATGGATCATTGTCTATTGCCCAGTTACCTACTGACTCTAATTGGATAATCAATATGTTTGGCTGAGCCGGTATATCTGGTAAAACGATATCTTGATGATTTTTGTTTTGACCAAAATCAGGCAAAATATTTTGATAAATATATTTGCTTCTGGCCAACAAACCATCAGGCAAATCATAGTTTTTGATTTGCTCTATGTTTTGTAATTCTTCTCCGCTGGCTTTTATAAAAGGTGTAAAAATTTGATAATAAAAATCACCCAAAAATCCTAGATCACTAATTTGTTGTTTTGGTTGCCACCAAGTATCTTTGGGATTTTGTTGGATATAATTTACTAGCACCAAAGCTCCAAAGTTTATTATTATAAAAACTAATATAGCTACAATCGCTCGTTTTATAAAATATTTTTTAGTTGATTTATGAATAAATAATTTAGTATTTTGAAAAAGTACCACAGCTAGTCTTCGTTTTTTGTGGTGCTTGAAATAAAAGAAAGAAATAAAAATAGTAGCAATCAAAATACCCGTTGATAATATGTATAGTCTGATTGGAATCAAAATACGAAAATCTTTGAACAAATTCAATATGTCATAATCCATCTGGGCGACTTGATGCCAAGTCATGATCAAGAAAGTATCAAACACTTGGAAATAAGCAAAATTGACCAAGCTAGACAACAAAAACATAGCCAAGATTATATAGCATATGATACGCCACCAACTATAGTATATAAAATTTAGCAAAGCAGTAAATGACAAACTAAAAATAATTATAAAGCTGATATGTAATAGAGTGACGTGGATTTGGAGCAAATAAAAGTAAACAAAAAAGTATAGCCAATATAACAAAAATATACTTAGAGCAAATAATAGATTATTTTTTATTTTTTTTGTCATGTTTATTTATGATGCTTTCTTCAGAGATCCAATATTTACGCAATTCGCCAGCTAGATAAAAACTACCAGCTATTAAGATCAAATCTTTTTTGTTGGACTTACTTAGAGCTATATCTAGAGCTTGGTATGGATCATGAAAAATTTTGATGTTTATTTTTTTTATAGTCTTAGCTTGGGTATATAGATCCCTCAAGTTAGCTGCTTTGCGCATTGGCACCAAAAATCTAGTTAGATATAGATTGTCAGCCAAAGGCAAGATTTTTTGCAAAGCCTGTTTAGTATTTTTATCTTCAGCAAAGCCCAATATCAGATATAGTTTATTATAGCTTTGTTTGTGAATAAATTCTACTAGATTTTTTATTTTGTCAGGATTGTGAGCTCCATCCAAAATCACCAGAGGATTTTTTTGGATAATTTCTTGTCGACAAGGCAGTTTGAAATTATTTATAATTTTTTGAGTTTTATTTACTTTGATATTCAGAACATCCAAAATATTCAAAGCCAAGTTCAGATTATCACGCTGGCGTGGTGTATCAAAGTAATTTTTTATTTCATAATTAGCTACTAGATTTTTTAGATCAATAAATTTTGCTTTTTTTGCTTTACAAATTTTCTTGAAAATAGTTACTAATTTTTTAGATTTTTCTGTAGTGAGAAATTTACTAGACTTTTTAATAATACCAGCTTTGTCGCGAGCTATTTGCTCTTTGGTATTTCCCAAGATTTCTGTATGATCTAGTCCTATGTTGGTGATAGCAGATACTGCTGGAGCTGGTATGACATTACTAGCATCATGAGTACCACCCAAGCCTGCTTCTAGGACGACCCAATCACACTTTTGTTGCACAAAATATATCAGAGCTAGAGCTAACCAAGTTTCAAAATAAGAGATTGGTTCAGTAGGAAACTTGATAATATATTTGTCTAGGGCTGGCTTGATAATATTATGCAAAATATTATGCAAGTCACTGCCTGAAATCAGTTTGTTGTTTATCTTAATTTTTTCTATAGCTGTTGTTGAGTATGGTGAAGTATAAGCCCCGACTTTGAGACCAGTGCTAGATATTAGTTCTTGCAAGACAGTCACAGTGCTACCTTTGCCACTAGTGCCAGCAATATGAACAAATTTTAATTTGTCTTGAGGATTATCCACCAGGCTCAAGAATTTTTTGAGACGAATTATAAAAATTTTTCTGTCATTGATGTTTAACAGATAATTTTTGTTTGGCTGATTGATCAAAGATTCTAAAAAATCTATGTCAGTTTGATAGGTGGTAAATAAGTTTGGCATTAGATAATTTCTATTTGATTCAATTGGTTTAGATTGACTAGACCCTGTAGTTCTAGCTCAGAGATAGAAATGTTTATAATCTCTTGAGTTAATTTTAATCTAAAAACTAATTCTTCGATAGTCTGCGGCTCTAGTTTTAGTATTTCATAAACCTTGATTGTATTAGAATTAGAAAATTTTATGTTACTAGTTTTATTTGTTATATTATCTAGATTATAGATTTTGCATATATTATCTTCTGATAATAATATCTGTGCCCCTTTGTTTATGAGATGATTTGGTCCTTGATTGAGAGTTTGGTTGATATTACCAGGTAAGGCCAATACTTCTCGTCCTTCATCTATAGCCACTTGAGCAGTGATTAGGGTGCCAGATTTTTTGGCACCAGATATTACAATTACTGTTTTAGATAATCCCGCTAGGATACGATTGCGTTTGGGGAAGTGGTGTAGTTGAGTTTTGGTATTGCTTGGATATTCAGAAATTAGTAGACCATTGTTATTTATAATATCTTGAGCTAATTTGATATTACACTGTGGGTAGAGTTTTGATTTATCTAGGCTAGATGCCAAAACTGCAATAGTAGCTAGTTTGTTTTCTAGAGCTAGAGCATGACTAAAAGTATCAATACCAATAGCTAGACCGCTAGCTATGACAAGGGGAGTGCCTTGTAGTTGATTTATTAATTTAGTTGTTGTCTGTCGATGATAACTAGTAGTTTTGCGTGACCCCACTATAGTCAAAATATATTGACTAGATAATAATTTTTTGTTGCCTTTATAAAATAAAAACAAAGGCGGATCATAAATCTGTTTTAGTAAATCAGGATAATCAGGATCTTCAATACTAATATATTGATCCGTGAGACCATCAAACTCTTGTTTGATGCTATCAAGCCAGATTTTATTATTTTTGTATTTTTGGATAATCTGGCCAGCTTTGTTGTCTAGCTTGGCTTGATAAAGATTTTGAGCACTACCAAATTGCTTGATAAGTTCGTAGATCTTATTCAAACCTAGCCCTTTTAACTTGTAAAAGAAAAATAAATAGAAATCGCTTTTCATATACTTGTTATTAAATTGTCTAAACAGTCATAATCATAATATACCTCTGAGTATTTGTCGAGACTTTACTAATGGGTGGTTTTTTGTTAATATACCTATGATAAATAACTAACTTAAATCAATATGCCTCCAACAAAAAGAACACCTGCTCGTCGTCCAGCTGTGTCAAAATCAAATAACCCAGAAGAACTAATGGAGTTTGAAAGTTTTGTTTCTCAGCGACCAAAAGCCAACAAACAAGGCAAGGCTTGGATGATAATAACTTTACTTATTTTGATTATTGTTTTGGCTGGTGCTTTATGGTTTGTCAAACAACCAAATAGCAATTTTGTCAAAGATACAAATCTCAAAGCTGTTGCTTTGGATAATGGACAAGTTTATTATGCTCAAGTAGCCAAAGAAGATGCTTTGAATATTTATCTTGATGATGTTTATTATATTCAGACCGAACAACGTGTCGTTCCAGCTGAAGATGAAGACAGTGAAGATCAAGTAATTAATGTCCCAGTTTTGGTCAAACGAGGAGATGAGCTTCACAAGCCAACTGGTCTATTACAGATCAATCGTGATCGAGTCGTAGGCATAGAGACTATTGGTGAAGATTCAGAAATTTTGTTAGAGATTCAAAGATTAATGGAAGCAGACGCCGCAGCACCTATTCAATAAATTATATTTTAAAAACGTCCCTTAACAGGGGCGTTTTTATTTTATCCACATATTAATTTGACGATAATTTTATAAATTGATATTATATATATGTAACATGTTCTTCGTGCGACGCTAGCCAATTGCCGGCCTTCCCTCTATAAGGTCACAAGATTAAATAATCGCCGTTATGATAGTAGGCTATCTGATAATCTTACGCAATTGAGCGATCCACCCGTGGACTCTACCCTGTAGAGTCCTTTTTTTTATCTAATCCCCTAAATCCCCCTTGTCAGGGGGACTTTTTTGTTTAAATAATTCCTCCCCTGACAAGGGGAGGAAAGGTGGGGTTAATCCTTACTATAAAGTAATCATAATTACTTTACACTTTCTACTTTATGGTTTATAATGTATATACATGCCGAAACAGAGGACAGATACAAATCTCATCAAGATTGGTCAGTTGGCCAAGTTGTTTTCTGTTTTACCTTCTACAATCAATTTTTATACTCGTGAGGGTTTGTTACCTGAAGATAATCGTTCTCAAGGCGGTTATCGTCTTTATGATAAAACCAAAGCTATCAGGATATTAAATAAAATAAATTATTTACAAAATAAAAAAAGATTAACTATAGAAGAAATTAAAAACTTGCTATAGCCCTTTTATTTCTTTCCATGCTTGTGGAATAAAAGGGCTGTAATAATTTTTTAAAGAAAAATATGCCAAGAAAAAAATTAAACACTACACCTATCAAATCTTCTAAGCAGACTAGAGTGTATCGAGGCAGATTAAAAACCACAAAAAAGCAGTCTTGGTGGCAATATCTCTATTCTTTATTTTTCTAGACAAAGCCCTATTTTTGGGATAGAATAGGATTTACACAAGCTTTATTTTTAAGTAAAGAAAAATGGCTGATTTTAAGAATCAAGAAAAGGAAATACTGGATTTTTGGGACAAAAACAAGATTTTTCAAAAATCAATAGACAAGGATGCTCCACAAGGTGATTATCTTTTTTATGATGGCCCGCCTTTTGCTACTGGCAGTCCTCATTATGGACATTTGGTAGCTAGTATTATGAAAGATGTAGTACCACGCTATTTTACTATGCGGGGTTATCGTGTTGAGCGTCGCTGGGGTTGGGATTGTCATGGTTTACCAATTGAAAATATTGTCGAAAAAGAATTGGGCTATGAAACCAAAAAACAGATAGACAAGCTAGGTATTGATAAATTCAATGACAAGTGTTGTTCCAAAGTGTTGGAGTATGTTGATGTTTGGAAGGATGTTATTCGTCGTTTGGGTCGTTGGGCTGATATGGACAATCCTTACAAGACTATGGACCCACAATATATGGAAACTATCTGGTGGGTCTTCAAAGAAATGTGGGATCGTGATTTGATTTACAAAGATTATCGCTCTATGCATATTTGTCCGCGTTGCGAGACTACTCTTTCTCAATCAGAAGTAACCGAAGGATACAAAGATATCAAAGATCTTTCATTGACTGCCAAGTTTGAGCTAGTAGATGAACCAGGTACTTATATCTTGGCTTGGACCACTACACCTTGGACTTTGATTGGCAATGTAGCTTTGGCAGTTGGTAAAAATATAAAATATGTAAAATTAGACGCTGGTAAAGAAAAATATATTATAGCTCGTGAGCTTTTGCCTCAACACGAAAAAGATTTGAGCAAGTTCCCTATTGTAGAAGAGTTCAAAGGCAAGGATTTACTTGGCAAAAAATACAAGCCTTTATTTGATTATTATTCTAGTGATGATAAATTAGAAAATAAAGATAACGGCTGGCAAATTTATGACGCTGATTTTGTTTCCACCGAAGAAGGTACTGGTGTGGTCCATATTGCTCCAGCTTTTGGTGAAGATGATATGGCTTTGGGCAAAGAAAATAATTTGCCTTTTGTCCAACATCTTGGCATGGATGGTATTATCAAAACCGAGGCAGGGGATTTTGCTGGACTTCATGTCAAACCAAAAGATGAGGTCCAAGCAACAGACGTCAAGATTATTCAATATCTTGCTAAAGCAAATTTATTATTAGTAAAAGAACAATACGAACACAGCTATCCGCATTGTTGGCGTTGTGATACACCGTTATTGAATTATGCGACTTCCTCTTGGTTTGTAGCTGTGACCAAGATCAAAGATAATGCTCTAAAACATGCCAAAAAAATCAATTGGTCACCAGCATATATTAAAGGTGGTCGTTTTGGTAATTGGCTTGAAGGGGCTCGTGATTGGTCTATATCTCGTCAGCGTTATTGGGCCTCTGTGATACCTATTTGGGAATGCGATAAATGTGAAGATCGACAGGTATTTGGCTCTATTGCTGAGCTAGAAAATATCTCTGGTCAGGCAGTCAAGGATTTACACAAACATGTAGTTGATAAAGTTACTTTTTCTTGTAAATGTGGTGGTACCATGAAACGTATTCCAGATGTTTTAGATTGTTGGTTTGAATCTGGTTCTATGCCTTATGCTCAATTTCATTATCCTTTTGAACATAGATCAGAATTTGACCAAAAATTTCCAGCCAAATTTATAGCCGAAGGTGTTGACCAGACAAGGACTTGGTTTTATTATCTACATGTCATATCTACGGCTATCAAAGATAGTCCTGCTTTTGAAAATGTGATTGTCAATGGTATTGTCTTGGCTGAAGATGGAAAAAAGATGTCCAAGAAATTACAAAATTATCCCGATCCAACTGATGTTATGGAACAGTATGGAGCCGATGCTTTACGAATGTATCTTTTGTCTTCGCCAGTTATGTTGTCTGAAAATATATCTTTTGTAGAAAAAGATTTACAGATAGTCTATCGTCGCTTTACTGGATTGCTACAAAATATTTTCAATTTTTATCAGATGTTTAGTCCTGACAAGATTGATGCTGAAGAATTACCAAAACTAAATAACGATTTAGACAAATGGATTGTTAGTAAATATTATAGTTTGTTGCAAGAAGTTACTAAAGCTATAGAAAATTACAATCTAGTCAAAGCTAGTCGTCCTATTTTTGATTTTGTTGATAGTCTATCCACTTGGTATGTACGTCGCAGTCGCGATAGATTCAAAGGTAATGACAAAGCAGATAAAGAGCAAGCTGTGCTTACTTTAGGTTTTATATTAAAACAATTATCAAAAGTTATTGCACCATTTACACCAATGACTGCTGAGATGATTTATCAAGCTTTTGAAAATCAAGAAGAATCTGTACATCTAGAAACTTGGCCTGAATTTGATGAGAAGATGATAAATCAAGATGTGCTCAAACAAATGGACACTATCAAACAAATTGCAGAAAGAGTTCATGCTCTGCGTGCCAAAGCTGGTCTCAAAGTCAGACAGCCTTTAGCTACTTTAGAAATCAAAGAAAAATTAGATAAAGCTTATTTAAATATTTTGCAAGATGAGCTCAATGTAGAAAATGTAAAATCAGTTGATAAAGTAAATCAAGAATCTGGCTGGGAATCTGATGAAAACACTCCAGCAGTATCTCTGGATACAAATCTGACTGATGACTTGAAGGATAAAGGAGTGGTCAGAGAAGTAATCCGTTTTATAAATAGCTTACGCAAAGAAGCCGGTCTACAACCTGGCGACAAAGCAATCGAAACTTATCAAACAGATTCTGAATATTTACAAAATATTATTGAAAAATCCAAAACAGATATTATTGCAGCTACTTCAGCTGGTAGTTTAGAAGCAGTAACAGACAATCCTCAGGCCAATAAAGAAGTTGTTATAAATAAAATCAAAATTATTTTAGGATTAAAATTGTAGTATGTCTTTTAAGACAGATGCGTTTGTATTGAGATCTCGTACTTGGTACGGTGCTGATCGTATATATGATTTGTTTACTCCTCATGAAGGAGTAATCAATGCTGTCCTAAAGTCCGCCGCCAAATCAAAAAGTAAATTAGCTGGACATCTTTTGCCTTTTGCAAAAGTACGGATCATGATTGGTCGTGGTCGTATGGATCATCTAGCAGGAGTGAGTATTATCAAAGATTTTTCTGAAGTTCGTAACAGTTTGCGTAATTTATCTTTAGCCTCATCGCTGGCCGAGTTGTTTCTAAATGAGGGTGTTCAGAGTAATAAACAAGAAGAATTTATATTATTTGAAAATGTTTTATCTTATCTTGATGATGTTCAGGTTACAGAAGAACAAAAATTATTATTGGTGAGAATATTTTTGTGGAAATATCTGAGTATATCTGGCTGGCACCCAAAGTTTGATCAGGGTATAATGTATATATCACCTGGCAATCGTGGGCAAACTGTTAGTTCAGAATTGTATGATTTTTTACAATTTGTTATCAAAGCTGATTGGACTGATTTTGCTGATCTGTCTATTAATCAGCGTTTAAATAAAGAATGGCTGAAAATTTCTCAAGTTTATTATCAGACAATTTATGATCGGCCTTCACAAGCATTAAAATTATTAGCATATGGCTAAAGTAGTAAAAAGAAACTTAGACGCAGCGCGTCGGGCTCCAGTACGCAAAAAATCTTATGAAGCCCCGGTAGTTCGTCGTCGTAAACGTGAAGTACCAAAAGAATATCGTACTATGGAAAAAGCTTCCAAAAAAGGTGGTGGTTGTTTATTCTTTTTGTTTCTTATATTTGTAGTTGCTCTAGCGGGCCTCGTCTATTGGAACAAAAATGGGACAAGCAATACTGATGAGAGTATTACAGTCAGTATAGATGGTCCAAAAAAGATAATATCTGGTGATCAAGTAGTTTATAATATTGAATATAAAAATCTAGATATAGTAAGTCTAGAAAATATAAAACTTAGTGTACGTTGGCCAAATGGATTTTATTTTGATGAAGCAACTATAGAGCCTAGTGATCAAAACGCTACTACTTGGTATCTTGATGATTTACCTACCAAACAATCTAATTCACTAGAAATAAAAGGTCAATTGGTGGGTCAAAAAGATGATGAGCTGTCTGCTGTCTTTATTTTAGAATATCAGCCAGTAAATTTTCACTCTGATTTTTCTGTCAAAGAAATCATAGATACAAAAATATCTGATAGTAAAATAGAATTGAGTATAGATTCTGTAGACAAAACTCTAGTAGTTACTGAGCAGGCTATTAATATTAATTTTAAAAATCTAACTAAAAAAGATTTGGAAGATCTATATCTTGGTATTGTTTATCCAGAAGATTTTGTTTTATTGGATAATATAGAAGAAGATGAAGAAGAGGAGTTTGTAGAAGAAGGAGAACTTATAGGAGAAGAATCTATTTTTATTACAGAGGGTGATTATTGGAAATTTTCTTTATTGGCAGATAGTGAAGTTAATATGATTTTGAATGGTGTTTTCCCGATTGATAGCAAGAGTCAACAATCTTTGGTTGTAGAAGTTGGTAATATGATTGATGGCAATTTCCGTCGTTTGTCACGAGTGACAAAAGATATCCAAGTAATAAATCCAAAGTTTGATATAGATTTTTCTATCAATAATGAATATAACAATCCAACAGTCAATTGGGGTGATACTTTACGTTATCAACTAGAGGTTACCAACCTTAGTGAAACAGAATTCAATGGTGTTGTTGTTACTGCTTTACTTGATAGTCAAGTATTGGATTGGGATGCTTTGGATACTGTTGGTATAGTACAAGAATCAAATATTGTCTGGACTGGTGCTGAAGATGAAGAGTTGGATGTTTGGCTACCTGGTGATAGTCGTCTCTTTACTTGGCAAATAGATGTAACAGATCAGCCGCTTCCAGAGCGTATGATTGAAAACATTATAAAAATAAGCGTTGATGGTTTAGCAGATTGGGAACAGGTGACTGCTCCGTTGTTGGTCACTGTTGGTGAAGCAGTTGTCTTCAATAATGGTATTTATTGGGATTTGGGAGGACGACGGGTTGGCTCTGGTTTGTTGCCGCCACAAGTGGGAGAGAGTACTCAGTATTTGGTAATATGGTCTATACCTGAAGCAACTGGCAATTTTGATTCAGCTACAGTTGTGACTACTTTACCACCAGAGATTACATTTTTGTCAGAAACAGACATACAAGAAGGTGAATTAAATTTTGATGATAGTATTGGGACATTGACTTGGCAGATAGATGATTTGGATAATTCACTTTTACCAATGACTGCTTCATTTATTATTGAAGTCATTCCTACTGAAGATAATGCTGGCAGTGCTATGGTTTTGCTCAACCCCACTACTTTGACAGCCGAGGGCATAGAGCAAGTTATTATCCGTTCCAAAATGCTCAAAACTTCTGATGTCTATGCTGATAGTAGTGAGCCAATTGGCATAGTTCAATAATGTTTAAACTTAATAAAACATCTAAAAAATCTCAAGCAAGATTAGGGGTATTAAAAACTACTCATGGTAGTATTGATACTCCTTTTTTTATGCCTATTGCTACCAAAGCTGCGGTAAAGACTTTGACTGTTGATGATGTAAAAAAATTAGGCGCACAAATAATTTTATCTAATACTTATCATAATTATTTGCGTCCTGGCATTGAGACTTTTAAAAAATTTCAAGGCCTGCATAAATTCATGGATTGCGATTTGCCAATTTTGACAGACTCAGGTGGCTATCAAGTATTTTCTTTATCAAACTTGAGAAAAATAAAAGGCGATAATATAGAATTCAAATCTCATCTTGATGGTTCCAAACATATTCTCAATCCCAAAAAAGTTATAGATATTCAAAAAGCTATTGGATCAGATATTATGATGGTCTTGGACGAATGTGTTGGCTTGCCAGCTACCAAAGCAAAAGCTACTCAAGCTCTAGAGCGGACTACTCGTTGGGCAAAGCAAGCTTTGGATTATAAAAATAAACTTAAAATAAAAAAACAATTATTATTTGGAATTATACAAGGCGGAGACTTCAAAGATCTAAGATTAAGATCTGCCAAAGAAATTACTGCCATGAAGTTTGATGGTTTTGCCATAGGCGGATTAGCTGTTGGTGAGCCAGCCAAAACTATGTACAAAGTTTTGGATTATACTGTACCTGAATTGCCAGAAAATAAACCCCGTTATCTTATGGGAGTAGGTTATCCTGACAATATTTTGCAAGCAGTCAAATCTGGTATAGATATGTTTGACTGTGTTATACCGACTCGTGAGGCTCGTCACGGAAGATTATTTATCAGAACTAAACAATCTTTGACTGGAGAATTTTATAAGACTATAAATATTAGAAACTCTGGTTTCAAAAATAACAAAAAACCAGTCAATAAAACTACTCTCAAAAATTATTCTCATGCTTATTTGCATCATTTGTTCAAAACAGACGAAATATTAGGCTTGCGACTGGCTACTGTACATAATCTCGAATTTTATCTACAATTAATGCAGGATATAAGAAAAGCTATTAAAAACAATAAAATATAATTAATTATTAGCTTAAAATATTATGAAAGTTGAATTTAACAATGCACAAAAGACATTTAGTGCCATTTACGCTATTATGTTTTTGTGGGTAATAATGGATGTATGGGTCATAGACTTCGTAGAATTCTCTAACGTTGTCTTTTTCTATATTATAATGATGATTGCTTTGTCAGGTACAACACCTAGCTGGGGCAAGAATAAATAATGCGTGACCTAAAAGTTTAGCAACAAATATACTTGGGACAATATTCATAGGTGATATGATTACAGGTCTTGTGTATTTGGTTTATGGCTATTGGAAGAATAATCCAGTATTTTGTTTAGTATTAGCCTTTATTGGATTATTTATGGCTATGTATACTTTTTTTGCCTGAGCAGTTGTAGTTGGTGTTGATGAAGGTAATAAAAAATAAATTATAATATTATGAAAAGTAAAAATAAAAAAATCTTAGGATTTTCTATGATAGAGCTCATGGTCCTGATTGGCGGAATTGGTATTTTGTTGGCTGTGACAGTTTCTTATGTCAATCCACTCAAGCGAGTTGGTGAATCCCGTGATAGTGTTCGTTGGGTTGATGTTGAAAAAGTAGCCCAAGCTTTAGAGCTTTACGCAATAGATAATAGTCAGATACCTTCAGATTTTTCTACACCCATTGTGGCAGTTGATGAAAAATATGTAATCTGCAGCTCATCTACTAGTCTGACTTGTGATGGTGACACTAATGATTGTTTTGTTATAGACGATACGGATTTTTTGGCTTATATTGATAGTTTACCAGTAGACCCTGACAAGACAGATACTTCAGACACAGGTTATTATGTGACTAGAAAAGAAAACCAAGGCAAGATAGCTATTGGGGCCTGTAATCCCTATGGCGATGATGCTATTGAGGTTGTATCTCGATCTGCTTTTTCAGTTGGTTGTGGTAATGCAGTTTTAGAAGTCAGTCTAGGTGAAGAATGTGATAGTAGTTTTGCTGAATTATGTAGTCATGAAACTCAAATAGGTTGGGGTTGGGGTGATTATGTTAGTACTGTTGACTGCAAGTCACCAAACGATGTTTGTTCTCCTGATTGTACAGCTTGTGATGTAGCCTGTCTTGATGAGTTATAAAAATATGAAATATAAAAAATCAGGTTTTTCAATGATAGAGCTTATGGTCCTAATAGGAGGAATTGGGATTTTATTGGCGTTCACTATTGCTTATATCAACCCTCTCAAGAGGATTGGTGAGTCTCGTGATGCTCGTCGTTGGACTGATGTAGAGATGTTGGCTCAAGCTATAGAACTTTATGCTACAGATAATAGCCAGATACCTTCAGATTTTTCTACAGCTGTCATGGTAGTTGATAAAAAATATGTTTTATGTAGTTCTGCTGGTAGTGTGACTTGTGATGGTGATATCCATGATTGTTTGGTAGTTGATGATGAAGATTTTTTAATTTATATCGAGAGTTTACCAATAGATCCAAGTAAGGGTGATACTGCAGACACAGGTTATTATATTACTAGAAAAGAAAACCAAGGCAAGATAGCTGTTGGCGCTTGTGATCCTTATAGTGATACGCAAGTCATTGAAGTTATATCTCGGTCTGCTTTATCAGTAGGCTGTGGTAATGGGGTATTAGAAATTAGCTTGGGTGAGGTTTGTGATAGTAATCAAACACAAATTTGTGATAATCCAGCTGGTTATTATTCAGGTGCATATGTTGAAGATCGTTCAACTTGTAACATAGTTGATGGTTGGTGCAATGCTACTTGTACAGGTTGTGAGCCGGCTTGTATTGAAGAGGCGTAAGTATTAGTAGGAATATTTTTAAATGAAATCCTGTTTTTCAAAAGCAGGTTTTTGATTTATATTTTTTAGTCAATTATGGTATAATTTAATCGATGACACAAAATATTATAATTCAAGCTTTTAAGTCTTTTGTAATTGATTTACTAAAAGAAGTTTTGTATTTTCCTATTTGGTGGTATACCGCCGGGCTCAAGAGAACAGTTTTGTATATTTGGAACAGTATACGTAGTAGTTTTAATAATTTGGCTCTGCCAATAATGTTCAAAAATCTTTTTAAGCCGATGTTTGGTCAATATGATCGTGAAGGCCGAATCATTAGTTTTTTTATGAGAATTATTTTGACTATCAGCCGCTTGGTAGTTTTTATTTTATTTATTATTTTTTATATTTTACTTTTAATAATTTGGGTTGTTATACCAATTATTATTGTTTGGGGTATAGTTAATAATTTTCAGCTAATATGGAAGTAATTAAATTCCAACAATGTGATAAATGCCAGGGAAGTGAGCAAGTAGCTGATCGCAAATGTGAGGCCTGCTTTGGTTTTAAAAGTTTTTATTTTTCCAATAATAATTTTCTTTTTTGGAAAGATCAGATAAATTATGCTCAGATTTTTATTAGAGCATTTAAACAGACTATTAATATAGTAGTCAATACTTTGTTGATTTTCGCGGCTATTTTTACTTTGATATTGATTTATATTATTTTAAATAAAGTTCAATTTGATCCGCGCAATTTATGGACTTTTGTAATCAGTGCTCATCCTTATAATCTTTGGTTATTTATCATGATTATTTTGGATATGTATTTGTATTATCGTTTGACTGTTCCTAATATTAGGTTTCAAAATAAGATTGGTATTTTGAAAAATAAAGATGCTTTTGTCAAACACAATATTGCTGACAATTTGAGTCAAGAGGCTCGTCGAATTATTGATCAAGCTTGGCTTTATGCTCAGCACAAAAAAGTCTGGCCAGTCACAGTTTGGCATGTTTTATATATTTTATTTAATGATAAAGATATTCGTCTACTACTAGCACGTTTGGGCTTGGGAGTTGATAATTTAAAAAATAAAATAGATCAAAATTTAGCTCAACTTGCCAAACAAGCAGATCCTAGTCGAGAGTTAACGCCTACTGTCAAAGAAGCCCTACTTAATGCTTATTTTCATATGAATGATCGTCAGGCCCAGACCATTGCTGAAATTGACCTATTATTTGGATTAGCCGCCTCTAGCCAGGGAGTTAAAAATTTCTTTTATGATTTTGATATTGATGAACAAAAAATTGATAATGTTATTGCTTGGATTAAAATTAATACTTTATTAAAACAACGTTATCAGCGCTTTCGCTCTAAATCATTTTTTAAACCAAGGAGTAATGTTAATAGAGCTTATACAGCTATGGACACTCCGACGCTTGATGCTTTTTCTCAGGATTTTACTAAAATGGCCAAAGCTGGTTATTTACCCTTATCAGTGGCTCGGGAAAAAGAAATTAATGAAGTTCTCAGTACCATTGAAAGTGGACAAGACAGTGTAGTTTTGGTTGGTAATCCAGGGGTGGGTAAAGGAAACATTGTTCAAGGTTTGGCCAATCGTATGATGGCTGAAGAAGTGCCTTTATTTTTTCAAGACAAGCGTTTGGTTAGCGTTTCTGTCCCATTGTTGATTTCGGGAGCAAGTGGTACTGGTAAACTGGAAGAAAGATTTATCGCTATTCTCAACGAAGTGGCTATATCTGGTAATATTATTTTGTTTATTGATGATATTCATAATCTGGCAGGAGTGTCTTCAGAAGGTACTGAAGGAGTTGATTTGTCAGAAGTTTTAGCTGCCGAAGCACGCCAGCATAATATTATTGTCATTGGAGCAACTAATAATAAAGAATTTGTTCAGTATATAGAAGGCAAGGCCTTGGGTCAGGCTTTGAAAAAGATTAATATTCCAGAGCCAGATAAAAATCAGACTATTCAAATTATGCAAGCTCATGTGAATCGAGTAGAAAATAAGCATCGTGTTTATTTTACTTACGATGCTTTAGAAAAGATTTATGATTTAGCTGATAGATATATTACTGATCAAGCTTTACCCAAAAAAGCTCTAGATCTAATGGACGAAGCTGGTATTATGGTTGCCAAAGCTGGTCGTCAGGACAAGCTAGTCAGAGGTGAAGACATTGCAACTTTGGTGAGTAATAAAACCAACATTCCACTTACTCAAGTGACCGCTAAAGAATCTACCAAATTAATGAATTTAGAAGAGGAGATTCACGAGCGTATTATTGGTCAAGATGAAGCGGTCAAGTTAGTTTCTGCTGCTTTGCGTCGAGCTAGAGCAGAACTGCGAGATCGTAAGCGGCCAATAGTTAATTTGTTATTTTTGGGACCGACTGGTGTTGGTAAAACAGAGCTTGCCAAGACAGTTGCAGAAAAGTATTTTGGTGATGAACAAAATATGATAAGACTAGACATGTCAGAATATCAGACTCAGGCTAGTTTACCTCGTTTGATTGGTTCACCCCAAAACAGTACACCAGGCTTATTGACTGAAGCTGTCCGCCACAAGCCTTTTGCTTTGTTGTTGCTCGATGAAATAGAAAAAGCTCATCCAGAAATACTCAATATATTTTTGCAGATTATGGAAGATGGTCGTTTGACTGATGCTTTGGGTCGGACCGTTGATTTTACCAATTTGATATTGGTAGCTACTTCCAATGCTGGTACATCTTATATCCAAGATCAAATCAATGCTGGTCGCAAGATAGATGATTTTAGAGATGATTTGATAAAAAATAAAATCAGAGATATTTTTGCCCCAGAGTTTATCAATCGTTTTGATGGTACAGTAGTATTTAGACCATTGAATCAAGATGAGATTTTCAAGATTGCAGGTTTGATGCTAAACAAAGTCAAAAAGAGATTGGAAGTCAAAGGTATATTTTTTGAAATTACTGAAGATGCCCAATGGGAATTGGCTAGAGCTGGTTTTGATCCAGTCTTTGGTGCTAGACCTCTTAGGAGGGTGATTCAAGATAATGTAGATAATGCTTTGGCTAATTATTTGTTGACTGGCAAGGTTGGTCGTCGTGATACAGTGGTCTATGATGAAGGTGGCAAGATAAGTATCAAAAAAGCCAAAGGATATTAATATACAAAATATATTTATTAATTTTTTAAAGAAATTAAAAATATGGAAACAGAATTACCACAAAATTTTTGGGTTGCTTATCAAGTAATTATTTGGGCAATGATAATTATTCCAATTGTAGCTTATTGGAAAATTTATCTAAAAGCCTCACAGCCAGGTTGGGCTAGTATTATACCTGTCTATAATGTTGTTACATTGTTGATAATCATTAAAAAACCTTGGTGGTGGGTATTTTTGTTGTTTGTACCTATTGTCAATATTGTTTTTAGTGTTATGATGATGCACGCTTTATCAAAATCATTTGGTGAAGATATTGGTTTTACTATTGGATTGATATTATTACCATTTGTTTTTTTACCAATTTTGGCTTTTGGTAATTTTCAGTATATTGGAGCAGGGATTCAACAGACAAACCCAAATCAGCCACCAATGACACCTCCTCAAGCACCACCAACACCACCAACACCACCAACACCACCAACAGTTTAGACAAAAGAAAAAGAGCGCTTCATGTGAAGCGCTCTTCGCAGCTTTGCCGTTGTAGAAAGACTGTCTGCCTTTCTGTTAAAGATACTATAATAATTTTATAATTTTGTCAAAAGAAAAAAGGAACAGATTATTTCTGCTCCTTTTTGAATTTTCAGACCTGCGTCTGTTCTGCCTGCCAGCGATCGAGGACACTGCGCAAAAAGCGCCACTCTTTGCCGACTTTTTTGGCTGGGATGTTTCCATCTCTGGCTAGTCGGCAGACTGTCTTGGTGTGCATCTTAAGATACTCACCTGCTTCGGTAGCAGTCAAAACAGATGGGGTTTGTGATGGGCCAAGATATAATGCATAGCACTCGCCAACTTCGAGCATTATCTGCTCCTTATAGGGTGGAAGGTTGTGGTTCAAAGAACTAAGTCAAAAAACAATTCTATTAAATCATTTAATAATATTATTGTCAAAGAAAAAGCCGCCCCCAGTGTGGAAGCGGCTCTGTTACACCCCTGCTGTACCAGTTTGCTTGTGACCTCTTGTGGAGGTTAAACCGGTGTTTTTATTTTACCAATATTGTATGAACCCCGCAACCCCTTGGGCGCTGGGCACTCAATTTTGTAGCTAATTGCTTATGCTCTTAGACAAAATTGGCGAAAGAAAAAAGGGGCTCTCAAAGTGGAGCCCCTCGATCAATGGCATTGAATACGCCAGATCTCATGCCAGCTACATGCTCTGGGAGCAAGTGCGGCGTAAACCCTCACGTCGTAGTTCTGGTCCTTTGTTCACCGCAATTGCGGGTTGCCAGCAACTTTACTGAGGGGTTGTATCGTTGTGCTGGTCCAGAGTGACCAGGCAACAACGAGCTAAAATATTCTATATGATTTTTAATAAAGTGTCAATTAAAAGAGGGCTCTACCGAAGTAGAGCCCTGTCGAAAGCGGCCATACAGGCCCCTCGTACCTGCGGTCTCGCAGAGTCATCTTGTTTACCTCCTGTTGGAGGTTGCGCCATCGGTCCGCTGTGTGCAGCGAACGCAATATTAATTGTATAGATAATTTAGTATTCTGTCAACTTGATAAATAGCTTGATTTTAGCTATAATTTGTGTGTTAATAAGTATATAAATTTATTATTTTTTTATGGAAAACGCACGGAAATTTGACAAGGTGGTAAATCTGGCAAAAACAAGAGGTTTTGTCTTTTCATCTTCAGATATTTATGGAGGATTGAATTCTATTTATGACTATGGCCCACTAGGAGTTGAGCTTAAAAACAATATTAAGCAAGCTTGGTGGGATTTTATGTTGGCTCGTCGTGATGTAGTTGGACTTGATTCTGCTATTTTGGCTCATCCCAAAATATGGGAGGCTTCTGGTCATCTTGAAGGCTTTACAGATCCACTTGTTGATTGCAAAAAATGTAAAGCTAGATTTAGGGCTGATAATCTTCTTGAGAAAAAAGGTATCAAACCAGAATTTGTCCAAGGCAAACCGCAAAATATGAATGATGTCAAATGTCCAGATTGTGGGGGAGATCTTACTGATGTCCGTCAGTTCAATCTAATGTTCAAGACTTTTATGGGAGCTCTGGAAGATCAGGCTAGTCAGGTTTATATGCGTCCAGAAACTGCCCAAGGTATTTATGTCAATTTTTTGCACGTCAAAGATAGTATGCGCATGAAAATGCCTTTTGGTGTTGCTCAGATCGGCAAAGCTTTTCGTAATGAAATCACTCCAGGCAATTTTATTTTTCGTATGCGTGAATTTGAACAAATGGAAATGCAGTATTTTGCCAAAGAGTCAGATACTCAAAAAATCTTTGATAATTGGCAAAAATTGCGTATGGAATGGTATCTGGGATTGGGTATTGATAAAAATAATATTAGATTTCGTGATCATGCCAAAGACGAATTGGCTCATTATGCCAAACAAGCTATAGATATTGAATATAAGTTTGCCTTTACTCCTAATGAAGATTTCAAAGAATTAGAAGGTATTCATGATCGTGGCAATTGGGATTTGTCTCGTCATCAAGAATTTTCTGGACAAAAAATGTCCGTATCTGATGATGATGGTGCTTATGTTCCAAATGTAATAGAAACTTCTGGTGGTGTTGATCGAGCTATGCTGGCTTTTTTGATGGATGCTTATGACGAAGTAGATACTCGTAGTGGTGACAAAGATGCCAAACATGCTACAGAAGTAGTTTTGAGGCTTCATCCAAAACTTGCTCCAATCAAGATTGCAATATTGCCATTGTCCAAAAAACCAGATCTAGCTGGCAAGACCCAAGAAGTCTATGATATGTTGGTCAATAAATATCGTATCCAGTATGACGAGACCGGTAGTATTGGTAAACGCTATCGTCGTCAAGACGAAATTGGTACGCCATATTGTGTAACTGTTGATTTTGATAGTCTAGAAGACAAGCAAGTGACTGTCCGTGATCGCGATACTATGAAACAAGAACGCATAGCTATTAAAGATTTAGCCAATTATTTTGTAGATAAATTTTAATATAAAATTATGAAAAAAGTATTATTAATTTTTAGTCTATTAATCTTACTGGTGCCAGTTATGTCTCAAGCTGCTCCAGCTGAATTAAGGCTAAGAGGTAAAATTTTATTACAAGTAGAAGAAAACGGCGAAGCTTGGTATGTTCATCCAGATGAAGGTACTAGAATGTATATGAAAGACGGTGATGCTGCTTATGAAATCATGCGTTATCATAGTCTAGGTATTACTAATGCAGATTTGGCTAAAATACCAATTGGTTTTCACGATGATTATGGTGCTTATGATGGAGACAATGATGGTGATAATATTAATAATTTTACAGAAGAAACTTTAGGTACTGACCCAAATAATTCTGATACTGACGGAGATGGTTATGATGATCGTACAGAATTAGAAAATGGTTATGATCCAATTAGCTCAGGTACTCTATCTTATGATTATAGTTTAGCCAATAGACTAAAAGGGCAAATATTATTACAAGTAGAATCTCGTGGTGAAGCTTGGTATATGAATCCAGTAAATGGTAAAAGGTATTATATGAAAAATGGCATGGTAGCTTATCAGATGATGCGTTTTATGAGTTTGGGTATTAGCAATGCTGATTTAAATAAAATTAGTGTTTATGGTGAAGTAGAGACTACTTGGCAAACTTATACCAACGCAGAATTAGGTATAGCATTTGATTATCCTGATAGTTGGGGAGATTTGACGCTTCAATATGTAGATGAAACAATGACCCTAGAAGAGATAAATGGATCTGAAGTTTTTTCTGGTGAAGGTATTTGGATGAAATTTAGTGATCATTATTCTGTGAATATGTTATTGGCCTCTGATAATTTTAGTCAATTTATGGTAAATTCATATAATGGTGATCAAGATTTGAATCAGGGATGTTTCAATTTAGAAGATAATAATCAACAATATTGTAGTGAAATTAATTTAGCAAATCAGGATACTTATGGTTATTACCAATATTCAAACTATGAATGTTCAGCACCTCAAATAAAATATTTAGTTCCACTTAATATATCTAATGAATTAAGTGATTACGCAGGGCTTCAGATTCAAATGTTTATTAGAGAATTTCCTATTGATACAGATGAAAATGGCCCTTGTGGGTTTCCAGAAGAAAATATACAGGAAAATTTAGAAGCTATTTATACTAGAGAGAATTTAGAGGATAATTTTTTACAAGGTTTGGAAGATTTTGATAGATTTTTAGAGTCTTTAGAATTTATTAATTAAAAGTTTTTTAAAACAAAAATATGTCAGAAAATTTTAAAGAAGAAAAGCTAAAAGAAGAATCCGCCGACACCAAGGTTTCGGAGGGCGAACAATGGACTTGGTCACCAGTTAAGATTTTAGGCTGGGTGGCTGTGGTTATTGTAGCTGTTTTGATTGGTTTGTTTTGGTGGATGAATAGTAATTTATCAGATGATGTAGTAGTTTATACAGATCAGAATCCACCCATTGAGGAAGAATCAACTAATACCACAGATTCTATTGCAGATTTGAAGTTAATATTTAAAAATCTTTTTGCTGATAAATATGATAAAGATGTTATAGATATTGATTTAGTTATTAATGCTGATGATTTAGCTTTTGCTGATACACATATTAGGGGTAGTGTTTGCACTGGACCAGCTGAATCTGATTGTGGTAATTTTTATGGAGTCTTGGTTGCAGATGATTGGCAGATAGTCATAGATGGTATTGGTGTTATACCTTGTGAATTATTAAATGATTATGATTTCCCAGCTGCTATGACAGATAATTGTACCTATGTAGGTGAGGATTATATGGATTATGTAAATCCGCCATCTGATAATTGGCTGACTTATGAAAATACAGAATTAGGTTTTTCTATTAATTATCCAAAAGTAAATTATAATGGTTATGAAGTAAAAATTATAAATGCTGATCCAGTTATATACATAGTTCCATCTGAAAGACAGGAAGAAGAAATAGAAGAAAAAAGATACAGTGAATCAGTTTTTGATAGAGCATTTGGTATTCCTTATGCTATCTTAGTGCAAGAAGTAAATAATGATGAAGAGCTTGATGATTTTATAAAACAAAGATATGGTACTTTATGTGCTTTGGGTGAAAAAACAGAATCTGAGCAGAGTGGTGTTTATGATATTAGTATAGATTCTTCTAATTGGATTCCAGGTGATTACAATAGTTGTTTTGTAAATTATGTTACTAAAATAAAATATTCTCCAAGTTTAAATAAAATAGCATCATGGGATATAGGCCAATCTGATAATTTTTCATCAGATCCAGAAATATCAAATTCTTTTCAATTCACAGATCAAGAAACTAGTTCAGATTGGCAGACTTATAGTAATCAGGAATGGGGGTTTTCTTTTGAATATCCTAGTGATTGGGATTATTTAAATGAAATGCCAGCTGGTGTAGAACCAAATTATGTTGGTTATCTTGTAACAGTGGGAGTGCCTGGAGAATATAATGGTGTAGGGATGCCTAGTGTATATGTGGGTATAAATCCTGATGGTTATGGTCCATTTTTTTATGATAAAACTATAATTCTGGAAAAAAATAGTTCTAGTCTTTCAATTATTGAAGAAAATGAAGTAGAACGCACTGAATATCATGATGATAATATTTATTTTATATCTGCACTCACTGATCAACATGATAATGAATCAGATAGATATAGTTTTAAGTTCCAATTTGCTGCTGGTAATAATAATGAATCAGATTTAGTAATAGAACGTATTTTAGATAGTTTTGAATTTACAAATTAATTAAAAGTTAATTACATATATAAAACATGTTTAAACGAATTGTTCGTAAAGATGGTACAGTTATTATCTTAGTACCAAAGAAAGATACAAAAGCAGTTACTTTTGAAGTACTTTACAAAGTTGGTAGTCGCCAAGAAAATCTGAAAAATAACGGTGCTTCTCATTTTGTGGAACACTTGATGTTTAAGGGCACTAGCAAACGACCTGATACTGCTACGATTTCCAAGGAGCTAGATGGTGTAGGGGCTGAGTTCAATGCCTTTACTGGCAAAGACCATACTGGTTATTATATTACTACTGACAGTAGTCATCTTGGATTGGCAGCTGATATGTTATCTGACATGGTCAATAATTCAAAGTTTGATAAAGACGATATTGATCGGGAGCGTGGTGTGATTGTTGAAGAAATTAACATGTACGAGGACAACCCCATGTTTTATGTAGAGGATGTTTTTGAAAGTTTGCTTTATCAAGGATCTACCTTAGGCAAGTCTATTGCCGGTCCGCGAGTCAATATTCACAATATGTCTCGAACAGCTCTTTATAATTATTATCAAAAATATTATTACAACGGCAATGCTGTGATTGGTGTGGCTGGTAAATTTAAAGAAGCCCAAGTTTTGAAATTAATAGATAAGTTATTTCCAGTCAAGAAAAAACAAGCTCGCGTTAAGATAAAAAAAGTAGTTTTAGCAAAACAAACTCAGCCTAGATTGCAGATTATCAAACGAGATTTGGAGCAGGTCCAACTCATACTAGGTTTTCCCAGTTTAGCTAGTAATGATAAAAATTATTTAGCTACACAAGTATTGAGTAATATCTTGGGAGGCACAATGAGTTCTCGTTTATTTTTAGAAATTAGAGAAAGACGCGGTTTATGTTATTTTGTTAAATCACAAGTTCAGGGTTATGAAGATATTAGTTCATTAGCTATCCAGGCTGGTTTGAACAAAGTTAAGATTTATGAAGCTTTGCAGGCTATTAAAGATGAGCTCAATAAAATCAGAGACAAAGGTATAACTCAGGAAGAATTAAAACGAGCCAAAGAAAATATTCGTGGCCGTTTGATTCTTAGATTGGAAAGTGCCAGTAGTCAGCTCAATTTTTTGGCTGGTCAAGAATTATTAGATCAAAAAATAAAAGATTTAGAAACAAAACTCAAAGAATTAGATAAAATAAGTATTAATCAAATTAATAATATAAGTAAGCAAATTATCAAGTGGCCAAATAGTAACTTAGCTATTATTGGACCCTTTGATAAAAAACAAAAGTTTTTACAAATATTAAAAAAATAAAACTATGTCTACTAGATCAATTTCAATCTCAACAGATACTATAGTCAGGCTTATCTTGATTTTGTTATTATTGGGATTTCTTTATTGGATCAAAGACGTGATTGCTCTGTTTTTTGTAGCGGTCATTTTGTCAGCTGCTTTTGATCCATTGATAGATTGGCTCAAAGCTCGTAAAATTCCACGACCTCTGAGTATTATTGGAGTTTATTTGGTTTTCTTTTTCTTGATAGGAGGAGCCATATATTTATTGATTGAGCCAATTGGAGAACAAGTAATAGAAATGCGTCGAGCTTTTCCTGAATATTATGTCAAAATCAATGAAGGTATGCAGCATTTGACAAATACTGCTACCGAAAGTGAAACAGTGGCTACTAGTATTAGTGATATTACTGCTAGTATTACCAAAGCTAGTGCTGGTATATTTAGCTTTGTTACCTCTATTTTTGGTGGAGTGATTAGCTTTTTTGTAGTATTAGTTATTACTTTTTATCTGACGGTCGAAGAAGAGGGTATGAAGCGTATGATTTCTAATATGACGCCAAGTCGTCATAGGCCTTATGTCAATCAACTGATTACCAATATGCAGCATAGGATGGGTTATTGGTTGCGTGGTCAATTATTTTTGTCGATTATTATTTTTGTACTGACGTATCTAGGTCTGTCTTTGTTAGGCGTTGAGTATGCTTTGGTTTTGGCTTTGATAGCTGGATTATTTGAGATAGTACCTTTCTTGGGTCCATTGATGTCTGCTGTACCAGCTATTTTCTTGTCTTTTATGCAAAGCCCTAGCAAAGCTATTTTTGTAGCTATATTATATCTCGTGATTCAACAGTTAGAAAACAATCTTATTGTCCCTAAAGTGATGGGTAAGGCTACAGGGCTCAATCCTTTGGTAGTTATCTTGAGTATTTTGACTGGTGCTCGAATCGGAGGGATAGTTGGTGCCTTACTAGCTGTACCAGTAGCTATTGCTATTTCTGTTTATATTGAAAGTTTTATGAGTAGTAGAAAAGAATCTAAATAAATTTGATGTCAAAACTTTTTATAGTTGCTACCCCAATTGGGAATTTGGAAGACTTTACTTTTCGAGCTTTGCGTATATTGCAAGAAGCTGATCTTGTGTTAGCCGAAGATACTCGCGTTACACAAAAATTGTTGCAACACTATAAAGTTAAGAAAGATTTGATTACTTGGCATCAACATAGCAAAAATTTTTCTAAGATAAAAAAATATTTTCAAGACAATAAAAATATTGTCTATGTCTCAGACGCTGGTACGCCTGGTGTTTCTGATCCAGGCGGCAAATTGATAGAGCAAGTATTGCTAGATTTTCCAGATACAGAAATTATTGCTGTACCTGGTGCTTCTGCTCTGGGAGCTATAGTATCAGTGGCTGGTATTGCTCTGGATCATTTTGAATTTTTGGGATTCATTCCTCACAAAAAAGGTAGACAAACTTTGTTTGCCAAGATCAAAGAATCCAAACATCCAGTTGTCTTTTTTGAATCAGTGCATCGCATTACAAAAACTCTTGAAGCTTTGTCTGACTGCGATAAGCAACTTATAATAGGCCGCGAACTGACCAAACAGTTTGAGACTATTTATAGAGGCACAGCAAAAAGTATTTTGGAAGAATTAAATAAAAATCCAAAACAACTCAAAGGTGAGTTTGTGGTAATAGTCGATAAATAAAATGTCAGATCCAATTAGAGAAAAATTTGTTATTAGCCAAAAAGCTGTACTGATTCGCGATAATAAATGCTTGATAATGAAAATGACTAAAAGCTCCGAACATTGGGAGTTGCCAGGTGGACGCATAGATGAAGGAGAAATGTTTGATACATCTTTTGCTAGAGAAATGAAAGAAGAATTGAATTTTGATAATTTTGAACATTTGGGAGTAGTGCATTATGAAACATGGTATATACCAGATGGATCAGCGGTTTGTGGTATTGCCAATCTGATAAAAAACGACAAAGATGAAGTTGTTATAAGTGATGAACACCTAGATATGAAGTGGGTGACTCAAGATGAATTAGATGATTATAATTTTTTCTGGCCAAGTAGCAAAAAAATGATCAAACAAGGCTTTGAAAAATATAATTTAATAAATAAATAATATGGAATCAATACAATGGTTTTATCGACCGTCTGAACAAAGGAAAAAAAGAAGCTTATTAATCAGAATAATATTAGGTTTTGCTTTCCATGTCAGTGGAATAGTATATTATTTTGTTTATATAGATAACAATGATCCGGACATTAATCGTCAAGTTTTTGGTATAATGTTGATTATTGGATATATAATAGAATTATTAGTTTTTTATTTATTTCTTAATAAAATTTTAACAGTCCAGGAAAAAGAGTATTCTTTAGTAGACGATAATGTTGAGGTTAAAAATATAAAGAATAATAAAACAAAAAAGCATGACATCAAAAAATATGAAACTTTTAGCAAAAATATAAACGTTTATGATTATCGAAAAACAAGTCAAGAATTATCACAAGAAAAGATTTTTTATATAGGCAATCCTAAATCATCAAAAGTTGTCACTTTAGAAATAAATAATGAAGATGTAGATAGAGTACGAAATATTTTGAAAGAAAGATTAAGAGAAGTTGAATGAATTTTGAAATTAGACAATTAGAAGATACTGATTTTAGTGACAAGAGTGGTTTTGTAGAAACTATGGCAAACATGAGTGACGTTAGTAATCTAGACTTAGATCAGCTAAAAACTATTTGGCAAAAAGCCAAACAACAAGATGCTTATTTCTTTGTGGCTGTATCTCAAGAAGAGGATTCCAAAGACCAGATAGTTGCTACTGTAAAGTTGTTGGTAGAGCCAAAATTTTTTCATGGTGCTAAAGCAGCTGGACATATAGAAGATGTAGTCACTCGTCAGGGTTTTGAAGGAAATGGTTTAGCCAAAGCTTTGTTGCAAGAAGCAATCAAGACAGCTGAAGCCAATAATTGTTACAAATTAATATTAGATTGTAAAAAAGAATTAGATAAATTTTATGCAAAATCAGGTTTTGTAGAACATGGTATTTGTATGAGAGTAGATTTTAAAAAATAATTAAACAAAAAAACACATGGATATAAAAACAGTACTATATATATTAAATATAGTTTTAGCACTAGGCACTTTGTATGCCTGGTATCAATTTTATAAAGTAGTAGCCAACAAGTGTGATACTTGTTCAGTAAGTCTTCACGAAAATCCATTTAAATCAAAATGTTTTACTGGAGCAGTATTTTTTACTTTATCTTTTGCTTTTGCGTTTTGGGCTTTATTGATTGCATAATTTTATGAAAAACCCAGAATCAATCCCTCAAGCTGAGGGAAACAAAACAAAAGAATTTGCCAGCTGGGATGAATTACCAGCTAGTTCGCAAGAAGAAGGCTTGCGGCCTTATGGAAAATACGCTGGCGGAGATCCGGATGAGATAATTATTGTTGCTGGTATTAGGTATAGAAAAGAGATTGCCTATACAAAACAAATGGGTGGCAATACAATGGAACCAGCTACTGAAAGAGATTATTTTAATCATCCTGGTCCAGGTTGGGATGCTTTTAGTGCTGGGTATTTAGAGGACTTTGGATTTGAGGGGACTGAAATAAGAGACCCAAAAAACTTGTCTGAATTAATACTGTATCGTTTGGAAAAAATAGATAATGAATAAAAATATATATGTCAGATAAATTTTATATCACAACACCAATATATTATGTAAATGATAAGCCACATATCGGTCATGCTTATACGACTATTGTGGCTGATGTTTTGGCACGTCATTATCGTCAGAAATTGGGAGACAAATCAGTTTATTTTTTGACTGGTACAGACGAACACGGTGCCAAGATTGCTGAAGCAGCTAAAGCTGCTAATATTAGTCCGCAAGAATTTACTGATCAAATAACTCAAGAATTCAAAACAGCTTGGGAAAAACTTGATATAAAATACAACGACTTTATCAGAACCACAGAAGATAGGCACAAAAAAATAGTTGTAGATATTTTAAATAAATTAAAAGAAGTTGGTGCTTTGTATGAATCGGAATACAAAGGATTGTATTGTGTGGGATGTGAAAAGTTTTTGACTGATAATGATCTAGTAGACGGAAAATGTCCTGATCATGATCGGGAGCCAGAAAATATCACAGAAAAAAATTGGTTTTTCAAGCTAGCTGATTATCTGCCAAAGATAGAAACTAAAATAAAATCTGACGAATTAAAAATTTATCCTGATACTCGTAAAAACGAAGTGCTGGGGCTTATCAAACAAGGTATTCCAGATATTTCTATTTCCCGTTCAGCCAAGTCAGTAGCTTGGGGGATTGATCTGCCTTGGGACAAAGAACAAAAAACTTATGTTTGGGTAGATGCTTTGTCTAATTATATTACAGCTTTGGATTATCCTGACGGCAAATTGTTCAAACAATTTTGGCCAGCCGACAAACAATTGTTAGCTTTGGATATTCTCAAATTTCATACTTTGCTATGGCCAGCTATATTGATGGCTCTGGATGTTGAGTTACCAAAAGAATTAGACATTCATGGATTTTTCACTATCAATGGTAAGAAGATGAGTAAGTCATTAGGTAATGCTGTTAGTCCTAATGAGCTAGTTGAAAAATATAATCCAGAAGTAACTAAGTATTTGATCTTGTCTCAATTTTCTTTTGGTTCAGAATCAGATATTCGCGTTGACCATTTTACTGAAAAATATAATGCTGATTTAGTAAACGGTCTAGGTAACTTGGTAAACAGAGTTACTAACATGATTGAAAAATATCTAGATGGCAAAGTAGACAAACTAGCTAAAACAGATTTTGTAGAGCAAGTAAACTCAAAAATAGAATCTCTCAAATTACGTGAGGCCTTATTGGATATCTGGAAATTGATTCAAGAATCAAATCATCTAGTAGATGATTCCAAGCCTTGGGATTTAGTAAAAAACAATGAACATGATAAAATAAAGGAGGTACTACAAACTTTGGCTAATAACCTGTATAATATAGCCACAGCTTTAGAGCCTTTTATGCCTAATACATCTCAGCAGATTATAGACATAATAACAGCTAAGAAGATAACAAAACCAGATAAACCATTATTTCCTAGATTAAATAACCAATAATAATTATGTTTGAAAATAGGATAACTCCATTACAAAGACTAAGAAAAAGATCACCAAATATTTATTCTATTTTGATTAGTATTGCCTTTATTTTATATTTGAGGGGCTTATTGGGTATGATGGATTTACTTATTTTTCCTGGTGACAAATTTCTGAGCTATAGTGTCTCTATTGTGTTGGGTTTATTATTTTTGTTTTTAAATGATTTTAAATTAAAAGAAATAGAAAGAGAATAACTAAAATAAATTTATGAATTTTTTTGACATTATTTTATTAATAATCCTTTTCTTCTTTATTTGGAGAGGATTTAGAGCTGGCATTGTGGGAGCAATTGGTGGTCTGGTTGGTATTATCGTTGGTATCTGGGCTGGATCAACTTATATGCAGTTTGTATCTGAATGGCTCATGAATGTAGCCAACCTTGGTAATGAAGGTTTGGCAAATATTGTGGCCTTTATTGTTGTCTTTATTGCAGTCAATGTTGTTATAGGTTTAGTAGTTGGTATTATCAACAAGATTTTTCACATTATTCCTTTTATCAATCTGGCCAACAAATTGTTGGGAGCTATCATTGGTTTGATTGGAGGATCTTTGGGTATTGCAGCTTTGGTATATCTATTATCTATTTTGCCGATTAGTAATACCATCAGTGATATGTTGATTAGTTCTCAAGTAGCCGATTGGGCTATAATGATATCTGTTGTTATCAAACCATTTATACCTGCAGCTCTAAATGAATTACAATCTATACTATAATGTTGATTGATTCTCACACCCATCTAAATTTCAAAGCATATAAAGACGATCTATCAGAAGTGGTAGATCGTTGTCATCAAGCTGACATGAAAGTCATCAATGTCGGGGCTGCTTATGATACTTCTGTTCGCGCTGTAGAACTTACTAAAGAACCAGACTTTTATGCTTCTATAGGTTTGCATCCTATTCATGTTTTTGAAGAAGAATTTGATGTAGCTAAATATCAAGAATTAATAAATAATAATAAAAATAAAATTATAGCCATTGGCGAAACTGGTTTTGATTATTGGCATATGACACCCGAAGAGGGTAAGGCCAAACAGCAAGAAGTTTTTGCTGCTCATATTGAGTTAGCCAAAAAGAATAATCTACCAATTATAGTCCATGGTCGCAATGGCAAAAATCACCCAACAGCTTATCAGGATATTTATAATATTTTGAAAAGTCATGATATCAATAAAGGTGTGATTCATTGCTATGGCGGCAACTTGGAAGAAGCCAAGAAGTTTGTAGATTTAGGTTTTCATCTTGGTTTTACAGGAATAGTCACATTTGACAAAACTGAGGATTTGAGGGAAATTGTAAAGTGGATACCGTTTGGTAAAATGCTAATAGAAACAGACGCGCCATATCTGGCTCCAGTGCCATTTCGTGGCAAACAAAATGAGCCAGCTTATGTCAAATATGTAGCTCAGACTATTGCCAAGTTACGTAATATGTTAGAAGAAGATGTTGTAGAAATTACAGGTCAAAATGCTATTGAATTATTTAATCTAAAATAAATGCAATATTTAAATACTATCTTAATAATAGTAGGTATAGGCGTTGTTATTTGGTTAATGCTCAAAAACAAAAAGCCGATCGAACAAAAAGACGACAAAGCTACTTTGATGCTGCAGCAGCAGGTCAGTGATCTTAGTAAACAACTTGGTGAAAAGATAGACCAGACTACTCATCGTTCTGCCAAGATGTTGCAAGATCAATTTATAGAGACTTCTCGCATTTCCAAAGATATGACTGAGAAGTTATTAAAGCTAGAAGAAACCAACAAACAAGTGGTTGGCTTTACTGATCAGTTACAAAATCTGGAAAAAGTTTTGACTAATGCCAAGACTCGAGGCAACTTAGGCGAAGCTAGTCTAGAAATGATTTTGTCAAATATTTTGCCGCCGCAGAGTTTTGAGATGCAGTATCATTTCAAAAATGGAGAAGCAGTCGACGCTGTAGTCAAGATCAAAGACAAAGTCCTTCCAGTCGATGCCAAATTTTCTTTAGAAAATTATCGTCGTATTATAGATGAAAAAGATAAAGCCAAAAAAGAAGTATTAGAAAAAGAATTCAAGAACGATCTCAAAAAGCGTATAGACGAAACTTCCAAATATATTCGTCCCAATGAAAATACTCTAGAGTTTGCTTTTATGTTTATTCCAGCTGAAGGGATTTATTATGATTTACTTATCAATGAAGTGGGAGCAGTCAAAGTAAACACTCGTAGCTTGATAGACTATGCTTTCAACGAAAAAAAAGTAGTAATAGTTTCACCTACTACTTTTGCTGCTTATTTACAGACAGTCTTACAAGGTCTCAAAGCTTTACAGATAGAGGAGTCTGCCAAAGAGATTCGTAAGAATGTAGAGAAATTGCAAAAACACATGCTAGCTTATGCAGAATTTCACAAAAAATTAGGTAATCAGATTTCTACAGTTACTAATACTTATAATATAAGTAGCAAAGAATTCAAGAAAATAGATAAAGATATTTTGAAGATAAGTGAAGTTGGAGGAGATTTGGAATTAGAAGAAATAGACAAACCTCGTATAGAATAAAATATATTTTTAAGCAAAAAGAAAAGCGCTAGTGTCGGACACTAGCGCTTGTTTGTTTGGTGGCTAGGAGATATCCCAGCCGAAGTCGCTGAGGTTCTGCTGAACCTCCTCCAAACACACGGGGGTGATCAGGGGCTTCATCAGCGGCCAGAGCTCCTGGATCCTGGCCAACACCTTGGGGTGCTGGAACATCTTGGGCCTCCAGTGCTCATCGATGTCGCTGTTGCCGTCCAGGCAGCAGGCCAAGCCATTGGCGGCGAGGTCGATATCGTTGCTGCCAAGCTGGCGGAGGATGTGGGACATCCAGCTCATCCAGTGAAACTTGGTGGTCGAGGACATTAGACTGACCTTTCGGTTTATAGTCGTTTCGGAAACAAGATAGATCTATTCTACGAAGCGCACAATGCCGCCCTTGAAAGGACCCTGCTTGCCAGTTCCAAAGAGAGGACCAAAGATCCGCATGAGTTCCCAGAGCGGGAACAAGCACCATCCATCGTGCTTGTCTTCCATCTCTTTTAGCTCGTCGTCAGGATCAAGAAGAAGATGTTTCCTATCAGGGTAATTGGACCTAACTAACTCGTTAGTTGTCGAAATCTCTTGACGGAACATAGTTTTTCCATTTTTGGTCAACTGGACCATTACCCTTACGTTCATGTTCGTTTCAAACAATATCTTATCCATTTCCATATCCTTTTCCGCTATAGAAGCCAGAAGAGCTATGATTGGGCTACCACCTGTAGCCATAGCCAGAAAACTCCAACGTTTTAGAGTCTTTTGGCTATAGCCACATAAATAACAAGCATTTAAGGTACTTTTTATTGATATATAAGTATAGCATATTTTAGCTATTTTGTCAATATTAGTATTTTTTAGGATTGACTTTTATATATAATAAGTATATAATGTAGCCGCCTTTTCAGTTATTTTTTATGTCAGACAAGCAACCAAATAAAAATATTTGGCTCCAAAGGGGTCTAATGATGTTTGCACAAACTACGGGCTGGATTGCCATCCCGATTATTGGTGCTTTGTATTTGGGTCGCTGGTTAGACGCCAAACAAGGCACAGAACCTTTATATTTTTTAAGTATTACAGCCGGAGCTTTTATTATATCTTGTATAGGCATTGGTACAACTGGTATTAGATATATCAGACAAATAGAAGAAGAGGATAAAAAGAACAAAGAAAAAAATGAGTCAAGACAGCGAAAGTCATCAATCGAATAACATATTAGATAATGAAGAACATGATGTAGCAACTGCAGAACACGCAGCTGAAGAACATCATGAAGCTCATGCTGAGCACGAACATACATTATATTCCGAACCCCTATTCAACATAGGTCAGTTCAAAGTGACCAATTCACTGCTTACTTCTTGGGTAGCAGTTTTTTTAGTTATTTTGTTGTCTGTGGCTGTTCGTAAAAAAACCAAAAAGATCCCAGGTGTTTTTCAGAGTATTATAGAAAAAGTTGTTGAAGGTGCTCTAGGGATGATGGATATGGTTACCAATGACCGCAAGAAGAGCAAAAAGATTTTTCCGATTATATTTTCTATTTTTGTTTTTATATTAATAAATAACTGGCTTGGTCTTTTTCCGGGTATTGGTTCTATTACTTATGATGGTACTGCTTTATTTCGTGGCGGTACCGCCGACCTCAACACCACTTTGGCTCTAGGATTATTTGGAGTGATAGCCGCCAATGTATTTGGTATTATTGTGGTCGGCGGGTGGAATTATTTCAACAAATTTATAAATCTAAAAGCATTGATAGATATTCCCCGCAAAATAAAAAAAGAGCCAACTATTGTTTTGATCAATCCTATTCAGTTTTTTGTAGGTCTAGTTGAGATTATTTCTGAAGTTGCCAAAATTGCTTCATTGTCATTTCGTCTTTTTGGAAATATATTTGCTGGCGAGGTGCTTTTGGCTTCTATTTCTGCTATGATTGCCTGGGGAGTGCCATTACCATTTATGTTTTTGGAAATTATAGTAGGTATTATTCAGGCTTTGATTTTTGCCATACTGACTCTAGTGTATTTTACTATAGCTTCTACCGAACACGAGCATTAATATAATTTTTTAATAAATAATTAATTAAATAGCAAGGGCGACGTAAAAAATAAATAAAAAAGATCGACCTGAGTTATTTAGAGAGGAACAAGAACATGGAATTAACATTATTAGCCAAAGCAATTGCTATTGCAGTCGGTGGTTTTGCCCCAGCTCTAGCAATTGGTAAAATTGGTGCCAAAGCTATGGAATCAATTGGCCGTAACCCAGAATCAACTGGTAAAATCTTGGTACCAATGCTATTGGTTTCAGCTTTTGCTGAAGCGATTGCTATTTATGCTTTGATTATTGCCTTTAGCATTAAATAAATTATTTTGTCTGTTCTGGATTTATTCCAGAGCAGCTATAAATAATTAATTTATTATTTAATATGGAAATTTTAGAATTATTTGGAGTTGATTGGAAACTAATGGCCGCCCAATTGGTCAACTTTGCTATTGTGGTTTTTGTTTTATGGAAATTTGCTATCAAACCATTGATGGCTACTATGGAAGAACGTAACAAAGAAATTTCTAAAGGCTTGGATGATGCAAAATCTGCTACCGAACGTCTTGATCAAGTAGAAAAAGAAGTCAAAGACAAGCTCAATCAAGTCAAACAAGAGGGTGCTGTGGTTTTGGACAAAGCTCGCAAGCAATCAACTACCGAAAGACAAACTACTATTGATAAAACAAAAGAAGAAGTAGCTAGTGTGATTGCCAAAGCCAAAGAACAGATTGCCAGTGAAAAAACAGCTATGGTCGCCGAAGTAAAATCAGAAGTAGCTGATATGGTAGTTGTTGCTTTACAAAAAATATTATCTGAAAAATTAAGTAAAGATCTTGATCAAAAATATATTGACCAAGTTTTGAAAGATTTGAAATAAGATGAAAGACAAAGATCAAGCCAAAATTTTAGCCAAAGCCATTTATCAGGCTATGCAAGATAAAGATAATAAAGAAATTATTGCTAATTTTTCTAGTTATCTCAAAGATCATAGACTAGTGTATTTGATTCCTGTGATTTTGAAAGAATTGGAAAAAATAAATCTCATAGCTACTGATCATATTGCAGCAAGTGTTACTAGCAAAGATGAGCTAGATAATAAAGAAGTAAATAAAATAAAAAATATTATAGAAGAGCGCAGCAAGAAAAAAGTAATTATCAAACAAGAATTAGATCAAAATATATTGGGAGGAGTAGTCATCAAGTATCAAGACAAATTACTTGATCTGTCTCTCAAAAAGCAATTAAATAATTTATCCAAACAATTAAGTAATTAATAATATGTCTTACGATTATTTAGTAAAAAGTTTACAAAAGCAATTGACTGACTGGCAAGCCACAAGTGGTGAAGAAACTGTCGGTGAGGTTATTGAAGTTGGTGATGGTATTGCCAAGATAGCAGGCCTAGCTGATGTTATGGCTTCAGAAATGCTTGAATTCGAAACCAAAGATGGAGACAAGATCTACGGTGTAGCCCTCAATCTAGAAGAATATGCAGTTGGTGCTATTATCTTGGGTGATTTTGAAGCTCTACGTGAAGGTGACAAAGTCCGATCTACCAAACGTATTTTGGAAGTACCAGTTGGTGAAGCTGTAGTTGGTAGAGTCGTTGATCCATTGGGCCAAGCTCTAGATGGCAAAGGCAAGATCGAATCAAAAGAACATTATCCAGTGGAAAAAATTGCTCCTGGTGTTATTGCTCGTCAATCAGTAAATAGTCCAGTTGAAACTGGTATCAAAGTAATTGATTCTATTATTCCTATTGGCAAAGGCCAACGCGAGTTGATTATCGGCGATCGTCAAACTGGAAAAACCGCTCTAGCCATTGATGCTATTATCAATCAAGCAGGTAAAGATGTGATTTGTATTTATGTAGCTATTGGTCAAAAAGAATCAAAGATTGCTCGTATTTTAGGCAAGCTCGAAGAAACCGGTGCTATGGATTACACTACTATTGTATTGGCTGGTGCCTCTGACTCTGCAGCGCTTTCATATATTGCGCCTTATGCTGGATGTGCTATGGGTGAATATTTTATGGATCAAGGCAAAGATGTCTTAGTTATTTATGATGATTTATCAAAGCACGCTGTAGCTTATCGTCAAGTTTCTCTATTATTACGTCGTCCTCCAGGTCGTGAAGCTTATCCTGGTGATGTGTTTTATTTACATTCAAGATTATTGGAGCGGGCCGCTCGTATGAGTGACGAATTGGGTGGTGGTTCTTTGACTGCTTTGCCAATCATCGAAACTCAAGCTGGAGATATTTCTGCTTATATTCCTACCAATGTAATTTCTATTACTGATGGACAAATCTTTTTGGAAACTGATTTATTCAACAAAGGTATCAGACCTGCTTTGAATGCTGGTCTATCTGTATCTCGTGTGGGTTCTGCTGCTCAGATCAAAGCTATGAAAAAAGTAGCCGGTAAATTGAAACTTGATCTTGCTCAATATAGAGAACTAGAAGCTTTTGCTCAATTTGGATCAGATCTTGATGATGCTACTCGTCAACAATTAAATAGAGGAGCCCGTATTACAGAGATTTTGAAACAAGGACAGTTTGTACCAATAGATCAAGCAAAACAAGTTGCTATTATTTATGCAGTATCAAACGGTCTATTAGACGAAGTACCTGTGGAAAATTTGGCTGTTTTTGAAGAAAAACTATTTACTCAACTTGATAATGAAGCCAAAGATGTTTTGGACAATATTACTAAGACTGGTGAATTGTCTGAAAAAGATGAAGAAAAGTTAAAGAAAATAATTACAGAATTAGCATCTTTAGAAGTAAAGCAATAATATAAAGAATAATTTTTATGCCTCAAGCAACTAGAGACATCAAAAGAAGGATAAAATCTGTTACCAATACCCACAAGATTACCAAAGCAATGGAATTGGTGGCAGCTGCCAAAATGCGTAAAGCAGTAGCCAAAGTATTGGCTACTCGTACTTACGCTGATTTGACTTGGCAGACAGTTTTGCGTTTGGTCAAAAGAATAGATGCTTTTGCACATCCTTTTTTTCAAGAAGCAGATGAGGTCAAAAATGTAGCTGTAGTATTGATCAGTACCAATCGAGGCTTGTGTGGTAGTTTTAATTCCAATCTAGTAATGAAAGTAGTTGACTCTATCAAATTGCATCATCCCGATAGTCGGGTGACTGATCTGATCACTATGGGAAGTCGTGGTCGTGACGAAGCTCGTCGTCATGGTCTAGATATTATTGCTGATTTTGACAAAGAAGATATTACAATTGATTCTACTGTTGTTCGACCAATATCCAATATGATTATCAAAGATTTTGTAGCCAAAAAATATGACAAAGTTTTTGTGGCTTATGTAGATTTTCAATCTTCACTCAAACAAATGCCACATGTCAAACAATTGTTACCAATTGTACCAGAGATTGATGAGCGTTTGGGTCACATTGTCCATTCAGCAGAAAAAGAAAGCAACGGCAATATTGATTTAACCAACGTACCTGAATTTGTCTTTGAGCCAGGACGTCATGCAGTCTTAGATGCTTTTTTGCCTCGTTTGTTAGAAATCCAAACTTATCAAGCAGTCTTAGAAAGTGAAGCAAGTGAACATAGTGCTCGTATGTTTGCGATGCGTAATGCTTCTGATGCTGCCACTGATATGATAAATGAATTAACATTAGCATATAATCAAGCTCGTCAAGCTGGTATTACTGCCGAATTGGCAGAAATCTCAGCTGGTGCAGCTAGTTTAGAATAATATAAATAAATTAATTAAAATATTATGAACAAGGGAATTGTAAAACAAATTATTGGCGCTGTAGTCGATGTTTATTTTGATAAAGATCTACCAGAAATCAATTCTGCTCTAGAAGTAAAAGTCAAAGATCAGACATTAGTCCTAGAAGTCCAAAAACATCTGGGAGATAAGATGGTCAGAGCTGTAGCTATGGGAACTACTGATGGTTTAGCTCGTGGCAAAGAAGTATCTGATACTGGTCAAGCAATTGCTGTACCAGTTGGTCAAGAGACTTTGGGTCGTATGTTCAATGTCTTGGGACAACCAATTGATGGTAAAGAAGCTCCTCAGACCAAAGGTACATCTCCGATTCACAGACCTGCTCCAGAATTTACCGAACAATCTACCAAAACAGAGATTTTTGAAACTGGTATCAAAGTTATTGATTTGATTTGTCCATTTACCAAAGGTGGTAAGGTTGGTCTATTTGGTGGTGCTGGTGTTGGTAAGACTGTGGTCATCCAAGAATTGATTCGTAACATTGCTGCAGAACATGCTGGTCTATCTGTATTTGCTGGTGTTGGTGAGCGTACTCGTGAAGGTAATGATCTTTATCATGAAATGAAAGAATCTGGTGTGCTTAAAAATACTACTATGGTCTTTGGTCAGATGAACGAACCACCTGGAGCTCGTCAAAGAGTTGCTTTGACAGGACTTACTATGGCTGAATATTTTCGTGATCAAGAAGGAAAAGATGTACTCTTGTTTGTAGATAATATTTTTAGATTTACTCAAGCTGGTTCTGAAGTATCAGCTCTACTTGGCCGTATGCCTTCTGCTGTAGGTTATCAGCCAAACTTGGCAACTGAGATGGGAGAACTACAAGAGCGTATTACATCTACTACTAAAGGAAGTATTACTTCTGTACAAGCTGTCTATGTGCCAGCTGATGACTTGACTGATCCAGCCCCAGCGACTACTTTTGCTCATCTTGATTCTACAGTTGTGCTTTCTCGTGGACTCGCTGAGCTTGGTATTTATCCAGCTGTTGATCCACTTGATTCTACTTCTGTGATTTTGGATCCAGAGATTGTTGGTGAAGAACATTATAATGTCGCTCGTGAAGTCCAACAAGTTTTGCAAAGATACAAAGACTTGCAAGATATTATTGCAATTTTGGGAATGGAAGAATTGTCAGAAGAGGATAGAGTGACAGTTTCTCGTGCTCGTAAGGTGCAAAAGTTTTTGTCACAACCATTTTTTGTAGCTGAGACTTTTACTGGTACTCCTGGTAAATATACATCGTTGAAAGATACTGTCCGTGGTTTTCGAGAGATTCTAGACGGCAAACACGATGACAAAGCAGAGCAAGCCTTTTATATGAAAGGTACTATTGACGAAGTTAAATAAACAAGCTAAAGTAGCGATTGTCTTATGGCAGAGTTCAAATTAAAAATAGTAACCCCAGAAAAGACTATATTTACAGATGTAGTCACTCAAGTATCAGTATCTACCACTACTGGGCAGATTACTATTTTGCCAAATCATATACCATTGGTAAGTCAATTATCTCCTGGTGAGATTGTGATCAACCACAACGGTGATCAAGAAGATTTGATGGCTGTCTCAGGTGGCTTTGTAGAGGTTTTACCTGACGAAGTGATTGTTTTGGCAGATACAGCCGAACGTGCTGAAGACATTGATGAAGAACGAGCTGAAGAAGCTCGTAAAAATGCTGAAGAATTATTAAAAACTAAAGTACAAGACGCTCAGCAGTTTGCTATGTTTACAGCTATGGTAGAAAAAGAGTTAGCTCGTTTGCGAGTTGCTCGTAAGTACAAGAAAAAAGGTGTCCGTACTGGAATCAAATAAATTATATGAATTTTACAGTCCCCAACAATAAATTAGACAAACATGATTGTCCATTAGCAGTGATCAAGTGTGTGGATTTTCGTTTTCGTGAATCTGATCAAGAATTTATTACCAAAGGCTTGGGCTTTGAAGATTTTGATCTTTATGCTTGGCCAGGTGCTGCCAAAGAAGTTTTGAAAGATAATGGCTTTAAGCGTGGTTTTTCAGAAAAAATTGTAGCAGTTTCCAAAAACCTTCATAATATCAAAAAGCTTTTGTTGCTATGGCATTGGGATTGTGGTGGTTATGGCGGCAGTAAAGGATTTGCTAGTCTTGAAGAAGAACAAGACACTTATGAAAAAGATCTGCGAACAGTCAAAGATATGCTGGCTCCAGAAATTCCTGAAGATCTAGAAATAATTATGGCTTATAGCAAGGCCACTCCCCAAGGACTTGAATATAAAACTATAGAATAATTTTAACCCCGCCATTGGCGGGGTTTTTTGTTTTTTGCTATACTTATATTATTATAAATTATATAAATACTATGAAATTTAAAGATTGGTTGTTAAAAAGTTTTCCATATTTGATTCCAATATTAGCACTAGCTATTCTTTTTGTTAATTCTGGAGCAGCACCATTAGAGGTAGAAAATGAAAAACTTGCAGTATTATTATGCTTTGTAATTATAATATATTCTATTTTTTATCTTATATTTAATTTAATTTCTAAAAAGTTTTTTATTCCCATTTTGTATTTAATAGTCAATTTATGTTTTTCATTTATAGTTTTATTTGAGATTTTTTATAATGATTTATATAGAGAATTTTCTCGTGGAATAGATCTGTTTAGTATTGGTTTTGGTATTATGATATTCTATGGGTTAACATTTGTTTTTGTTTTATTGAGACCCTTGCATTTAAAAATTTTAAGATCTGCACTAAAAAATAAGAAAGAAGAATTAAAAAAATCAAAATATATATTATTTACTATATTAGATAATATATTTTTTATTTTCATAATTTTATTTGGTATATACAGCTTTAGTAATTTAGGATCTGATCTGGCATCAGGATTAATAGCAGGAATGATTGCTTTTTATACTATAGTAGGTTTAATTATTTGGTATATTTTAAATTTGGCTTTACTTAGATTAAGACATAATAAAAATGCCTTTGTTAATTTATCACTTATTATGATTTTTTTGCAATTAGCTTTATTAATCCCAGTATTTTATAGTTATAATGAACACCTTGAAGATAAGAGAGAAAGAGAACAAATGAAAGCAGAATATGATATTTTATCAATAGCTGAAAGTTATAAAGATTGCGAAGCTATTGATAATTTTTTTACAAAAAAACTATGTGCTGATAAGGTATTGTCTAATACAAATGATATAGTAGGTTGTGTTCAATTATTGTCTTCTGTTGAAAATGTAAATTATTTTAAATGTGACGGTGTAAAATATGATAGTAGTTGGTATTCTAGATTAGATGAAGTAGAAGAATATCATCTTAAAATAAAACAAGAACAACTTGAGGAAGAAATTGAATTAGCCAAGCAAGATTTATTTTTAAGTATAGAGAGTAAGATGTTTATTGATCGTGCTAATGAATTAAGGTGTAACAGAAGAGATAAACACTATGTTTATATCGATGATGAATCAGAAAGGTATGTCAGGCCTTGTATTAGTAGTTGTTATTATGATCTTCGCCTTTATTCAGATAAACAAGTTAGTGATCGAGAAAGAATAGCTAATTCTTATAAAGAAGAATCTTGTTTATTACAAAAAGATGATATTCAGAAAAAAGTAGATGATTATGACCAAGGAGAATTATCAATTTTTGAAACATATGCCTATCCAGATAAAATTTATGTAATTAAACAAATGGAATTAAAGGATTTTTTCTATAATTATAAATTGGATAAATGTATTTATTCAATTAAGTTTAATGAGATAAAAGTTGATGACCAAGTAAGAAGTGGTAATTTTGATAACTTTAATATTCGAGATAGTTATTATAAAATTTATTATACAATACCTACAAGTTCTGAAGATGGTTTCTGTCATAGATTAGATTCAAGGGAGGTCAATCAATATCAAAGAATTATAAATGAATATAAAGATTAAGCTTATATAATAATAAAGGCAGACCTCGACAGGGGTCTGTTTTTTCGCCCTTTGGCTACGCTCAGGACGCATTTTGATTTTTCTATTGTTATGCGCTAAAATATAGCCATGAGTATTGATATATCTCAACTAAATAAAGCCCAAAAACAGGCGGTCACTCACGATCAGGGACCGGCTATTTTGATTGCTGGCGCTGGTACTGGTAAGACTACTGTAATCACACAAAGAATTGCCCACCTAATAGACAAGAAAAAAGCCACTCCAGAAGAAATCTTAGCTGTGACTTTTACAGAAAAAGCAGCAGCTGAGATGGCTGAGCGCATAGATCAGCTTTTGCCTTTGGGATATTCTGATTTGTGGATTCATACTTTTCATGGTTTTTGTGAAAGGATTCTCAAAGACTACGCCATAGATATAGGTCTGCCTAATGATTTCAAATTATTAGACGGCACTGCAGCTTGGTTACTGGTGCGACAAAATTTAGATAAGTTTAAACTTGATTATTATAAACCCCTAGGAAATCCGACTAGATTTGTCCATGCTTTGTTGCAACATTTTTCTCGTTGCAAAGATGAAGTTATTTATCCTGAAGATTATCTCAAGCATGCCGAAAATATTCACCTTGATACAGATCAAGCAGCTGACAGAGAAGAAGTAAAGCAAGAAAGCAAGCGCATCCGAGAAGTGGCTGAGGCTTATCATGTGTATCAACAATTGTTGTTGGACAACAATGCTATGGATTTTGGTGATCTAATAAATTATACTCTCAAGCTTTTTCAAAAACGCAAAAATGTTTTGGAAAAATTTCAAAAGCAATTCAAATATATTCTAGTAGATGAATTTCAAGATACAAATTGGGCTCAATATGAACTGATAAAATTATTGGCTTCACCAGCTAATAATATTATGGTAGTGGGTGATGATGATCAGGCTATTTACAAATTTCGTGGAGCAGCAATTTCCAATATTTTGAATTTCAAAAAAGAGCACCTGCCTACCGGCAAGGCAGGCAAAAAAATTGCTGAGATATTTTTGACAGACAATTATCGTTCTGGTCAAAAAATCTTGGATACAGCTTACAATTTTATTCAGCTCAATGATCCAGATAGATTAGAGTATCAATACAAAAAAGCCAAAACTCCACTCAATAAAAAATTGACTAGTCATATAGAAGATAAGGGCGAAGTCAAAGTTTTGTCTTTTGTAGATAAAAATTCTGAAATAGATGGCATTTTAAATAAAATAGTTGATCTAAAGAAAAAAGACAAAGATTTGAACTGGTCTGATTTTGCGATTTTGGTGCGTGCCAATGACCAAGCTCAGGGCTTTGTGTCTATGATGCGCAAAATCGGCGTACCACATCAGTTTATGGCTTCCCGAGGCCTCTATGCTCAAGATATTGTCTTAGATATTATTGCTTATCTCAAATTATTAGATAACTATCATGAGTCACCAGCTTTGTTTAGGATTTTGAGTTTGTCGATTACTAGACTTGATATCAAAACTATTATTAATTTGACTCATCTAGCCAATAAAAAACGCTGGTCTTTGTATTATGCTTTGCAGCATCACAAAGGTGAGCTGAATATTTCATTAGGTGAAACTAGGACTATTCAAGAAATTTTTAATAATATAAATAAGCATACAGAATTAGCCAAGACCAAACCAGTTTCGCAAGTAGTTTATCAATGGCTAGAAGACAGTGGTTATTTGCAGATGCTGACTCTAGAGGATAATCAATACAATAAAGAGCAACTTGGTTTTCTTAATCAATTTTATAGAAAAATACGCTCTTGGGAAGAAGAAGCACTTGCTCCAACTGTGCACGATTTTGTAGATAGTATAGAGATGGAATTAGAATCAGGTGAGCAAGGTGCTATGCAATATGATCAAGAGGCTGGACCCGATGTAGTCAAAGTCATGACTGTTCATGGAGCCAAAGGTTTAGAATTCAAATATATTTTTGTTAGTAATTTGGTACATCTCAGATTCCCTAGCACTGCACGCAAAGATCCTATTGAAATGCCCAAAGAATTTATCAAAGAAGATTTGCCATCTGGTGATGCACATTTGCAAGAAGAACGTAGATTATTCTACGTAGCTCTGACTAGAGCCAAGCTAGGAGTTTATCTGACTTGGGCCAAAGACTATGGTGGAGCTCGTGAGAAAAAACCTTCTCGATTTCTAGAAGAAATAAAAATAAAACATCAGACTATTACAGCAGCTCAGATCAAAGAACCTGAAGAAGTAGACAAAAAATTAGTTGATGTCAAATTTGCTTTACCAAAAACTTTTTCTTTTTCTCAGCTCAAAGCTTATGAGACTTGTCCTCGACAATATTATTATAATTGGATTGCCAAAGTGCCGATCAAGGGTAACGCGGTCTTTAGTTTTGGTCAGACAATGCATAGTACTTTGCACAAATTTTATAAATTGATAAAAGAACGCTCAGAAGCTAGTCAGCAAGATTTATTCAATAAAGCTAGTAAAACAAAATATCCTACACAAAAAGACTTGCTCAAGTTTTATGAAGAGTCATGGATAGATGACTGGTATAAGTCAGCTGAACAAAAAGAAGATTATCGTCAAAACGGGACTAGAATATTGCAGGAATATTATGATGAGCACAAAAACAAATGGACAGTGCCTTTGTATCTAGAAAAAGGTTTTACTATCAAGATAGGTCAGTATTCTCTACGGGGTGTGATAGATAGAGTAGATACAGACAAAGCAGGCGAGTGGGATATTATTGATTACAAAACTGGCCGTCCCAAAGAAAAAGTTACTTTTGAAGACAAAAAGCAATTGTTGCTTTATCAGATTGCAGCTGATGAAGTTTTCCAATCAAAAACAAAAAATCTTGCATTTTATTATCTAGAGAATAATACACCAGTTAGTTTTGTTGGTACTGAAACTGAGATCAAAAAAACCAAAGACTGGGCAATCAAAGCTATAGATAATATTTTGTCAGCTGATTTTACAGCCAAACCTGGTAACCCTTGTCAATATTGTGACTTTAATCAAATTTGTCCTTTTGCCAAAAAATAATAATTATACCCCCACTGTCCTAACGGACATCTCCCCCTAGACTAGGGGGAGACCGAGAGGGGGTACAAAAAAAGAAATGCGATTAAAATTTAATAACCCCAATTTTAAATCTACTAGACAGAAACTACGTAATAAAATGACACGAGAGGAAGTTTTATTATGGGATAAAATTAGAGATAAAAAAGTTTTAGGATATAAATTTCGTAGACAATACAGTGTTGGTCCATTTATCTTAGATTTTTATTGTCCAAAGTTAAAATTAGCTATAGAATTAGATGGTAGTCAACATGCTCAAGAGGAACAAGAAATATATGACGAAGGTAGAACTAATTATTTAAATGATCGTGATATAATAGTTATTAGATATTGGAATAATGAAGTTATAGAAAGTTTAGAAAGTGTATATTTAGATATTATAAATAAAATAAAAGATTTAAAATAATTAATACATGAGTTGGAATACTTTCAAAGATATAGCTAGTCAGCAATTAGACAAAAAAGGCATGACAGATCAAATGCAAGAATCTTTGGTTTTGGTTGAAGCCAACGCATTGTTGGCAGAATTTTTTGGTAAAGAGCATAAAGACAAAGCCCGAGCAGTTTATTGGAAAGATAATGTTTTGACTGTAGCAATTTTGATTGACGAGTTGGCTAAAAAATTAGATAATAACAAACAGGAGTTTATAGATAAATTAAATAATAAATTTTCTAGTATTTTGGTAAGTGATATAAGATTTTTGATATAAAAATAAAAAATGAAATTAAAAAAACAATATACAGTCAAAGGCATTGTAGCCTATGAAAATAAATATTTATTATTACGTAAAGAAAATTTTACAGGTGGTGATTATGATACACCAGGTGGTCGTAAATTTTTTGATGATGAACCAGATGAAGTCACACTCAAAAGAGAAATAAAAGAAGAAACTGGTTTAGATATAGAGATTGCAAAATTTTTGTGTGAATGGGATTTAAATCTAAAAGATCAAGGTATTCACCTAATAGGCAAGACATATCTTTGTCTAACACCATTGGATTTAGTGACTTTGAGCAGTGAACACTACAGTTTTGTTTGGGTAAAATATGATCACATCAAGAAGTTCAATTTGCCTAAATGGCTAAAAATTTCTTTCAAAAAAATATACCATTGATTTTTTGCCCCATTTTTACTATAATTTATACTGATGAATCTTAAGACTTACAATATATTTATGATCATAGCCACTGCTATAGCGTGGTTAGGTTTTTTTATTATTATCAATAATTTTGACCCCATTTTAGGTAATTGGGTAGTTTTCACTATGTTTTATGCTGTATTGTTTTTGGCTATCTTGGGGAGTTTATCTTTGATAGGCTATTGGTGGCGTCGATTACTCAATCGTCGCAAAGAAATGTCACGATTTTTGGTATCTGAATCTTTTCGTCAGGCTATTATTTTTTCAGCTGTAGCAATCATAGCCTTATGGTTACAAGCGGGACGTATTTTGACTTGGTGGAATATAGTATTATTGATTGTATCGGCTACTTTGTTAGAATTTATTATTATATTGTTTAGACAAAACAATAGTGACAAATTAAATGCATGATTATGAAAAAGAAATTACAGGATCTAAAAATACAAGCTCAAAAAGAAATTAAAAATATTGAAGATAGTGGAGTATTGGACGAGATGTACAATAAATATTTGGGTCGCAAAGGTGAGCTTAATAAAATTTTGAAAGGTCTCAAAGATCTAGCCAAAGAGGAAAAACCAAAAATTGGTAAATTGGCTAATGAAGTCAAAACTGAATTGAATCAAATTTTTAATAAGAGCTCTCATGTTGCAAAAAATGCCAAGGGTTCTAATCTTGATTTTGATCCTACTGTACCAGGACACAAGCGTCAGGTGGGTCACTTGCATCCTTCAACAATTATTCAAAACGAAATAGAGCAAGCTTTTGGTAAAATTGGCTTTACTGTTTATGATGGCCCACAGCTTGAGTCAGATTTTTATAACTTTACAGCACTCAATATTCCTGAAGATCATCCAGCTCGTGATACACAAGATACTTTTTGGCTTGAAGGTAACAATTTGTTACGTACTCATACATCTCCTCTTCAAGTCAGAATGTTAGAAAAATATGGAGCACCTTTTAGGGGTATTTTTCCTGGGAGAGTTTTTCGTTATGAATCCACCGATGCTTCCCATGATCATACTTTTTATCAACTCGAAGGTCTAATGATTGATAAAAATATTAATATTGGCAACTTGGTTGCAGTCATGAAGACCTTGTTGTCATCAATATTTCATACTGAAGTAGATGTTCGTCTCAGACCTGGATTTTTTCCTTTTGTAGAACCTGGCCTTGAGTTAGATATCAAATGTTTGGTTTGTGAAGGCGATGGCTGTTCTGTTTGTAAACAATCCGGCTGGGTAGAGCTAGTAGGTTGCGGTATAGTACATCCCGAAGTATTAAAACACGGTGGTCTGGATCCAAAAGAATATTCCGGTTTTGCCTTTGGTCTTGGATTGACTAGATTGGTTATGATGAAATATAAAATAGATGATATCAGATTATTACAATCTGGAGATTTAAGATTTTTAAGACAATTTTAATATGTATTTATCACTCAACTGGGTTAAAAATTGGATAAAACTTCCCAAAGATATAACAGCTAAACAAATAGCTGATGATTTGACAATGGCTACTGTAGAAGTAGAAGAAATTATAGATCAAGCCGCTCGCTTGGAAAATATTGTAGTAGGAAAGATTGAAGCAATTACCAAACATCCTCAAGCTGATAAATTGCAAGTAGTTGAAGTAAAGATTAGTCAGGAAACTGTCAAAGTAGTTTGTGGTGGTAGTAATTTGCGTCAAGGTATGCTGGTGGCTTTTGCCAAAATAGGCTCTTATATAAAATGGCACGGTGAAGGTGACTTGGTAAAACTTGAATCAGCCAAAATCAGAGGAATCAAAAGTGATGGCATGATTGCAGCAGCAAGTGAAATCGGTCTGACTAATTTGTTTCCACAAGCATCAGAAACTGAAATTTTAGATTTGTCTAATTTTAAATTAAAAACAGGTCAACCATTAGCAGAAGCTCTAGAGCTAGATGATATTATTATTGATATAGACAATAAGTCTATCAATCATAGACCTGATCTATGGGGTCAGTATGGTATTGCTCGTGAGTTAGCTGCTATCTACAAGACAAAACTCAAAGATTATGAAGTAGCAGAGTTCAAAACCAAAAATGATGCCAAACTCAAAGTAACAGTAAAAAATACAGATAAATGTTTTCGATATCTAGGATTGGTTTTACATAATATAAAAGTAGAGGAATCACCTTGGTGGCTCAAGAAACAACTAGAAGCTGTAGGTATCCGTCCTATCAACAATATAGTTGATGTGACCAATTATGTGATGTATGAGCTAGGACAGCCTTTACATGCTTTTGATGCCAGTCAAGTAACAAGTAATCATATTATCGTCAAATCAGCCCTCAAGGCTGAAAAATTTGTTACACTTGATGGTGTCAAACGTCGTTTACCAGAAGACGCTTTAATGATTGCTGACAATAAAAAGTATATTGCCTTAGCTGGTATTATGGGTGGACAAAATAGTGAGATCAGTAACAATAGTACTGAGATTATTTTGGAATCTGCAAATTTCAAAGCTAGTTCTATTCGTAATACTTCTCAAAAATTAGGCCTACGTAGTGAGTCTTCATCTCGTTTTGAAAAATCATTGGATCCAAAAATAGCTAGCCTAGCCATAAAAAAAGCAGCAGCTATGATTTTGTCTTTGAATCAAGATACTTATGTGGCTAGTCAATTAATAGATGTAAACAACAATCCATTCAAAGAAATAAATTTGGAAGTTGAACATGATTTGATTAATAATATTTTTGGTCAAGTTATTCCTACTTCTGATATCAAAAATATCTTGGAACGTTTACAATTTGAAGTCAAACACAAAGCCAAAAAGTTTTCTATCAAAGTGCCTAGTTTTAGAGCTACCAAAGATATTTCTATTCCAGAAGATATTGTTGAAGAAGTAGCTCGTATTTATGGTTATGCAAATATCAAACCAAGTTTGCCAACTGTTTCTATTGAAGAAGCTAGAGAAGATTTTGCTTGGCAAGCTGCCAAAGATATCAAAAATTGGTTGGCTTTGTCACAAAGTTATGATGAAGTTTATACTTATGCTTTTACTGATCAGGATTGGGCTGCCAAGTTGGGTCTAGATCTCAAAGATCATATCAAAGTCAAAAAAGCAATGAGTCCTGATATGGCTTTTATGAATTTGTCTTTGTTGCCAAATTTGTTCAAAAAAGCAGAAGAAAATTTGCGTTGGTTTGAAGAATTCAAAATTTTTGAATTAGATAGAATATTTGATAAAAACATCAAAGGTCATTTTAGTGTCGATCAAACTAATAAAAAATACCTACCGCGTCAAGATCAATTTTTATCTGGAGTAGAAGTCAGTAAACAATCAGCTCAAGATACTTTTTTGTCAATCAAAGGATTACTTGAATCCATGATGGATTATTGGGGAATAGATTTTGAAATTGTATCTACCAGAATATCTTATGCTAGCCTGTCTTTTAATATCAAGCACCAAGATATTATTTTAGGTAGCTTTGGCATTTTAAAAAATAAATTATTTGATGATTTAAATACAAATATTGCTTGGTGGAATATTGATTTTACTTTGTTGGTCAAATATATCAAACAAACCAAGCAGTACAAAGCTTTGGCAAAATATCCTAGCATTGATCGAGATATTGCTATTGTAGTCAGTAAGTCAATAAAATGGGAAGATATAAAACAAGAAGTCAGTAAAATTTCACCTTTGCTAAAACAAATAGAATTATTTGACAGCTATACTGGTAAGGGTATTGAAACAGGTTACAAATCTATAGCTTTTCATCTAGAATTTCGTTCTGATGACAAGACCTTGTTGGCAGAGGATATTGATGACTTGGTTAAGAAGATTATTGCCAATTTAGAGAAAAAATTTAAAGCCAAAATAAGACAATAAAAACTAAATATTTTTAGCTAATATTAGCATAAAAACAGCCTTAAAATTAGGTTGTTTTTTTGCATATTTTATGTTAAAATAAAGGAGAATTATATAATACAAATATGGTAAAAAAAGTAGTGAAAAAAGCTAAAAAACCGGTCAAAAAGACCGTTGTTAGTAAAAAAGCACCCAAAGCTGCTAAAGCAGCTAAATCAGGCTATACAGCTGAAAATATTACGGTTTTAGAGGGTTTGGACCCAGTCCGCAAGCGACCGGGCATGTATATTGGTAATACAGCTTCTGCTGGATTACATCATTTGATTTGGGAAGTAGTTGATAATGGCATTGATGAAGCTATGGCTGGTCATGCTGATACTATTAGTGTTTATCTTTTACCAGAAGGAAAAGTAAAAGTAACTGACAATGGTCGTGGTATTCCTGTAGAAAAACACAAGATGACCAAGAAATCTGCTCTGGAAACAGTTATGACCACGCTTCATGCTGGTGGAAAATTTGGCGAAGGCGGTGGCTACAAAGTTTCTGGTGGTTTGCATGGTGTTGGTGTTTCTGTGGTTAATGCTTTGTCTAGTTGGATGCAATCTGAGGTTCATCGTGATGGTAAGGTTTGGATGCAAGAATATAAACAAGGCAAACCAGTCAAGATGGTAAAAGCTATAGGTACTTCCAAAACTACTGGTACTGTTCAGACTTTTTTGCCAGACGATAGTATTTTTACTGAAACTGAATTTGATTGGCAGATAGTAGTTGATCATCTACGTCAACAAGCTTATCTGACCAAAGGTATCAAGATTAATATTTTTGATGAGCGCGATTCTCAGAATAAAAAATCTTACAAATATTATTTTGAAGGTGGTATTGCTTCTTATATCAAGCATCTCAACAAAAATAACGAAATCAAGCAAGAAAATGTTTTTTATGTTAATAAAAATAAAGATGATATTGATGTAGAAATTGCTTTTCAGTACACAGCTGATTATCGAGAAGTAATGTATGCTTTTGCCAACAACATTCACAACACTGAAGGTGGTATGCATTTAGTTGGTTTCAAAGCTGCCTTGACCAGAGCTCTCAACAAGTACGCTCGCAAAAATGGTTTCCTCAAAGAAAAAGATCAAAACTTGAGTTCTGATGATGTACGAGAAGGTTTGACTGCTATTGTTAGTATCAAGCTTCAAGATCCACAATTTGAAGGACAGACCAAAGCCAAACTTGGTAATGCTGAAGTTCGACCAATTGTTGAATCTATTTTTGCAACCAGTTTAGAAACCTTCCTAGAAGAAAATCCTCGTGATGCCAAAGATATTTTGGGAAAATGTCTTTTGGCAGCTCAAGCTCGTATGGCAGCTCGTAGTGCTCGAGAAACTGTTTTACGTAAAGGTGCTCTAGAAGGTTTGACTTTACCAGGTAAATTATCTGACTGTTCTAGTCGTAATCCTAAAGAATCAGAAATATATATTGTAGAGGGTGACTCAGCGGGCGGTAGTGCCAAACAAGGCCGTGATCGTCGTTTTCAAGCTATCTTGCCTTTGCGTGGTAAGATTCTCAATGTAGAGCGAGCTAGATTGGACAAAATGCTAGCCAACAATGAAATAAAGTCTTTGATTATAGCTTTGGGTACCAATATTGGTGAACAGTTCAATATAGAAAGTTTACGTTATGATCGAGTCGTTATTATGACTGATGCTGATGTAGATGGTGCTCATATCAGGACTTTGTTATTGACTTTCTTTTATCGTCATTTTCCAGAGCTTATTCGTCACGGTCATATCTATGTAGCTCAACCGCCATTATATAGTGTTAAAAAAGGCAAAGAGATTACATGGGTTTACAATGATGAAGATTTGGAAAAAGTTAAAAAGAAATACGGTATTTCAGAAGAGGATTTAGAAATTTTGGAAACAGAAGAGGACGAAGAAGAGGGTAAAGAAGCAGAAGTAGCTAGCAAAAAATCTGGTCGCGTCAACATCCAACGCTACAAAGGTCTAGGTGAAATGAATCCTGGTCAACTTTGGGAAACCACCATGGACCCAGCCAAGCGAGTGATGAAAGTCGTCAATATCCAAGAAGCTGCCAAAGCTGACGAGACTTTTGAGATCTTGATGGGAGCTGAAGTAGCTCCTCGCAAAAAGTTTATTCAAACGCACGCCAAATATGTCAAAAATTTAGATATATAATTATAATTAACTTACAAGCATATGTCAGAAGAACAACAACCAATTATTCAAGATGTGCAACCACAAGTGGAGGGGAAAAAGTTGCCTGACAAAGAACCAGAAAAATTTGAAATCAAAAACATAGCTCTATTTATTATTATTATCGTAGTGGCTATAGTACTTGGAATTAGTTCTCGTAGTTCTAACACCGAAGAAGAATTTATGAGTGAGATGCCCGATATTGTGGACAGTGTAGACAATCAAGGTCCGGGTGGAGTAGTAATGGGAGAAAGAGAAGAAGATGTTGATAGTGAGACCAACACTGAAGAAGCCAACAAAGAAAAATGGTATGTCTATTGGAATGAAGACACCAAACTATGGATGGCTTATCCTGATTGGATACCATTAGGACTTAGTACAAATTACAATTTTAAAATTGAAGCTCGAGCAGTCTTGGATGTTGAGGGAGATGAAACTCAACTTGATCGCCAAAATTTAGCCAACGGTGATTATGGTCAGGATATAGAATTGGCCTTACCAGCTTCTCGCCAGGTTATTGATTTTGATGATTGGTATGCCAAACAATATATGGTTTTGGAAAATAGTGGTGAGTGTAGTTTAGAATTTAACCGTAGTTTAATTTTTTACGCCAAGGGTTATCAAATTAGAATTAGTTTAGATATCAACAAAGACGTTCAAGGTCAGCTTATAGAAGAAATGCCAGAATTTTTTGGTACTAATCCAGCTTGTGGTGATCAGTTGGTTTGGGGAGAAGATGGTCAAGATGGATTTTATCAGACTTTAGCTACTCAGCAGGGTAGTGGATTAGCTCAAGATTGGTATATTATATTTGATAGAATAATTAGTACTATCAAGCTATATTAGTCTATTTATAGTAAAAAAGGCTTATTTTTTGGCAAGGGATACACACCCCTTGCCAAGATTGTTTTTTTATGATATACTTATGTCGTAATAAACAGCTACCAAAGGCTGTTTTAAAAAACTTTCATAAATTATATGAGTAAATTAATCGATTATTTAAAGGGTTCTCGTGAAGAATTGTCCAAAGTTGTTTGGCCTTCTCGTGAAACAATTACTAATCATAGTGTTATGGTGATTGGTATTTCTATAGCTGTAGCTATATTTTTAGGGGCAATTGATTTTGCTTTAAGTAAAGTTTTAGAAGTAGTTATTAGATAATTTTAAACATTATGCCAAAACAAACTTCACAACAAGGAAAAAGATGGTATGTCTTACATACTTATTCTGGTTACGAAGAAAATGTTTGTCGTAATTTAAGCCAGAGAATTGAATCTATGGACATGGAAGACAAAATTTTTGATGTTTTGATTCCAACTGAAACCAAGATCAAGATTAAAAATGGCAAAAGAAAAACCGTCAAAGAAAAAATCTTTCCCGGTTATGTTTTGGTAAATATGATTGTGACTGATGCCTCTTGGTATGTGGTCCGTAACACGCCAAATGTTACTGGTTTTGTAGGGAGTGGTACTACTCCTACCCCAGTTTCAGAATCTGAGATCAAAGCTTTGATGCAACGTATGGGTCAAGAAGAACCAGAATACAAAGTAGATATTGCTATTGGTGAATTGGTCAAGATTACAGATGGACCTTTCAAAGATTATGAAGGTAAAGTTTCAAGTATTGACGAAGCTCGTGGCAAAGCCAAAGTATTGGTTTCTATGTTTGGTCGTGAGACTCCAGTAGAGTTAGATTTTTTACAAATCAAAAAATTATAATTATAAATTGAGGGAGCTTGATTAGTCATTAAGCGTATGAACCTCGCAATCCAATATTTGTATGGCAAAAGAAGTAAAACAATTGGTCAAAATGCAAATACAAGCCGGCAAAGCTACTCCAGCTCCACCGGTTGGTACTGCTTTAGGACCGCATGGTGTAAATATTCAAGAATTTTGCACCAAATTCAATGACGCTACCAAAGAGCGTATGGGTGAAATAGTCCCAGTAGATCTATCTATCTATGAAGATAGAACTTTTGATTTTGTACTGAAGACTGCTCCAGCTTCTGAGATGATCAAAAAGAAGATTAATCTTAAAAAAGGTTCAGGTAGTCCTTTGCAGGAAAAGGTCGGTAAACTTACAGACAAAGATTTGACTGAAATTGCTAAAGATAAGATGCCTGATCTCAATACTGATGATGTAGAAGCTGCTAAAAAGATAATTGCTGGTACTGCCCGTCAAATGGGAGTCCGAGTAGAGGAGAAATAGTATGTCAAAAATTGGAAAAAGACTCAAAGAAGCCAAAACTAAAATTGAGTCAGATAAAATTTATGAAATAAGTGAGGCTATCAAATTAGCAAAAGAAACTTCCAAAGTAAAATTTGATGCTAGTCTAGAAGTCCATGTTCGTTTGGGTATTGACCCCAAAAAAGGTGACCAGATTATCCGTGGTGCTGTAGTTTTACCACACGGTACTGGTAAAGATATCAAGATTGCTGCTTTTGTAACTGATGACAAAGCTAAGGCTGCCAAAGATGCTGGTGCTGAACTTATTGGTAATGAAGAATTAATCGAAGAAATCAAAAAAACTAGCAAAACAAATTTTGATATTGCTGTTGCTACTCCTGATATGATGCCAAAACTGGCTGCTATTGCCAAGATCTTGGGACAAAAAGGTCTTATGCCAAATCCAAAAGCAGGTACTATTGGTCCTGATATTGTGAAGATTATTGAAGAACTAAAAAAAGGCAAAGTAGCTTATAAAAATGATTCTCAAGCCAATGTTCATATTTTGATTGGAAAGATGTCATTTGATGACGTCAAGTTACAAGAAAATTTTACTACTTTCTTGGATTCATTGAAAAAATCAAAACCCCAAAGTCTCAAAAGCACTTTTATTAAGAATATGAGTATTAGCTCATCTATGGGGCCTGGTATCAAAGTATCTATAAATTAAAATATTTTATCTCAATAAGAAAAGACTCGCAGATTTGCGAGTCTTTTTGATTTTAGGCCTAGGGAGTGCCTTTTTTGGCAGATATGACTTTTATTCCTTTGCCATCACTTTCGCCACTCAGACAACGGCCACAGGCTTTGATAGCACGTATCTCTTCAAGAGTACGAGCTTGTTTGATCTTAGGCGGCATTTTGTCCATCATGAGATGTTCACATTTAGGACAGTAAAACCCCAGACCAATAACAATCTCTTCGAGTTCAGCCACTGTAATGGCTGCCTTGGCCTCGGCTTCGGTATGACCTTCTCTAATGCGATTCCATCCTATATTAGCCATTTCTCTCTCCTTTTTGAGGGAACTATGATTCAAATTAATATATATTATATTTAGTTTTCTGTCAATGCTTATTTGACAACTTAAAAAACTTGCTTTATACTAATAAACAATAATTTAAATATGAAAAATTTTAACTTTCAATTAAATACTAAGAAACACAGCGCTAAACATTATCGCTGGTATTTTGGTGTCTTAGTTGATGGTTAATATGTAATATTTATTAGAATTATTATAATTTAATATAAATTTTTTAGATAATTAGCTATCAACTAAAGTTGATAGCTTTTTTTGTTATATAAAAAGTTCTTTCAAACACCAAAAAGGAGGTGAAAATATGCATATCATCAAAACTCCAATGTCTCATGCTTTGCAGATTGCTTGGCAGGAACGTTTGGCTGCTAATCCCACTCGGGCCGAGCTGATTGATGTCATTCAGCAGATCGCTGTTTGGCGTGAAGAAGCAGCTCGTGAGCTTTTCAAAGCTGAATTATCTCTGACTGATAAAGAGTTGGAGATTATCGTCGAGCATGTGCCTGAGTTTCGTCAGCGCGCCACTCGTTTGCTAGATCGGGTCAATAATTGGGCTGAACTACAGGCTTCCAAATGTCACGGTGGCTTTGTCATCTAAAAGGAGGTGAATAATGTCTGATATGCCAGAACGTGATGATAGCTTTGTCCGCGAGGACACACTTGGTTGGACAGGTAATCATCATGATGAGATCGGCCTCAAAGATGGCGATCAATACCAGGCAATTACTGGTCAAGAGGATCATAGTCTGACTGATATTTCTTGGTCTGGGGATAATGTGGCTGATGATGCCATTTTTCCTGGCTGATCTAGCCTCGTTCTACTATTTTGTAGGACGAGGTTACATAAAATTAATTATTTGATATATATTTTAGCTTATGTTAAGTTAAAGCTAATCATTAAGAATAAACATATGAATTTAGTATTACAAGCAAAAATTGAACAAATGCCACAGGTGATGTTTTATCCTGTTTTGGAAGATAATCAAGCTATTATTAGATTGATTGAAGGTTTTGGTTATGAAGATCAGTCAGCTATTTTGACTCGTCTTAAAGCTGAAAAATTTGTAGGCAAAAAATCACAGGTTTTTGTCATCAATGAGCCAGGATTGTCAGTAATTTTATTAGGTACTGGTCAGAGTAAGAAATTAGACTCAGAAGACTGGCGAGTATTAGCTGGGAATATTATAGCTTATCTCCAAAAATATTCAGCCAAAAATATTGGTTTGATAGCTAGTCAGTGGCTAAAAAATAATTCTAATATAGAATTACTTGGACAATCTTTAGCCGAAGGTTTGAATCTAGCTAGTTATGAATTTGTAAAATACAAAAAACCTGACAAAAATAAAATAAATATAAATATTGAAAATATTTTTGTAGAAATAAACTCAGACAAAAAAAATAAATTTCAAAAAGGTTGGGATACTGGCTTACTAATGACTGAAGCAACCAATCTAGCTCGTGATCTAGTCAATGAACCAGCTGGTGTCATGACGCCGACATTTTTGGCAGATACAGCTCGTCAGATTGCCAAAGCTAATCCAAATATTTCTGTAAAAATATTAGATAAAGAAGCTTGTCAAAAACTGGGTATGAATGCTTTTTTGGGGGTTGATCAGGGTTCAGATCAGCCACTTCAGTTTATACACTTGATTTATAAACCAGCTCACAAATCAAAAGATATTATTGCCTTGGTAGGCAAAGGTATTACTTTTGATAGTGGAGGACTCAATATCAAAACAGGCGATAGTATGTCTCAGATGAAAGTTGATATGGCTGGATCTGCTACTGTTTTGGGTATCTTTGCTAGTATTGGAAAATTAAAACCAAAGTCAGAAGTCCACGGTATTGTAGCTGCTTGTGAAAATATGCCATCTGGTACAGCCCTCAAACCTGGTGATGTCATTAGCAATATGCAAGGCAAGACTATTGAGATTGGCAATACTGATGCAGAAGGTAGGGTGACTTTAGCTGACTCTCTTGCTTATGCTCAAAAAAAAGGTGCCAAGACTATCATAGATTTAGCTACTCTGACTGGAGCTTGTGTGATTGCTCTAGGACCAGAGTACACAGCTTTGTTTGCCAATGATCAAGGACTAGCCAAAGATTTGTTAAAAACTGCAGGCAGTACTGGAGAAAAAATATGGCAATTGCCATTACCAGATGAATATAAAGAACTCAACAAAAGTAATATAGCTGATATCAATAATATTCCAAATACTCGATATGGCGGAGCCATTACTGCTGGCTTATTTTTGCAAGAATTCATAAACCAAGATATCAAATGGTCTCATTGGGATATAGCTGGTCCAGCTTATGCTGAAAAACCATTTAATAGCTATACACCTCAAGGTGGTGTTGGTTTTGGTGTCCGGACTTTACTGACTTGGTTATTAGCCAATAAATAAAGGGTTTTTATAAGACCTTGACAATATTTAAGGAATTGCTATACTATAGGCAGTTCATTGACCACATGGTCGTTTCATACTCACTCCTTCACTCCCGCGCTGCACTGCGTCTTCTCCCTTGATTTCCATGACCGACCTCCTTGAACCCTCGTTGCTTGCAACGAGGGTTTTTTCTTATATAAAAAATCCCCTGACCTCTAGAGGTCAGGGGAAAATATTATTATTTTTAATTATCCAGCATACGCTAGACTAGTTGTATTTATTAGAAGTAGCTGTAAAGCCTTTTTTGATAATAGATTCCAAAATCAAATGACTAGTGTCGATTATTTCAACTAGTTTTTTCTTTTGTTCAGTATTAAATTTTTTCAAAACAAATTCTTCAGCACTACCTTTTTGAGGACCAATACCAAGTCTGATGCGGATAAAGTCTTTTGATTTGAGATGTTTGATAGTTGATTCAACACCTTTGTGACCACCAGCTGATCTTTTTCGGCTGACACGTATTTTACCAAAAGGCAAATCTATATCATCATAAATAATCACAATCTTGGTAGTAGGTATTTTATAAAAACTTTTGAGTTTTTTGACAGCCCTGCCAGATTCATTCATATAAGTCAGTGGCTTGGCAATAATATTTTTTTCTCTATCAATTTTGAAGTCAGCTAATACACTATTACTGGCTTTATGTGTTTTCCAGGATAGGTCTTTTTTGCTAACTAAAGAATTCAAAACCAACCAACCAAAATTGTGACGGGTGTTGGCATATTTTTTATCAGGGTTTCCTAGTCCAATGATCAAACGCATAAATTTTTTTAAATAAGCTTATAGATTATTTATCTTGTGTATTTTGGCTTTTATTGACAACGATTTTTATAGGTGTGCCGCTAAAGCCAAATTTATATCTCAAATTATTTTCAATAAAACGTAAATAAGAATCATGCAACTCAGCTTTAAAATTCATCTTGATAGCAAAAACTGGAGGATTGGTCCTTATTTGTTTTAGAGTATATATATAAGGATGTTTTGTGCCTTTACCACGAGATGGTTTATGTCTTTTTACTATTGATTTGAGTAATTTACCCAAAGCATTTTCGGCAATAGTTTTGTTTTTTTCTTTATAGATATCGATTATTAGAGTCAACAATCTTTTTAGTCTGATTTTTTGAGTAGCAGAAGTAAAGATAATCGGCGCCCAAGTAATAAATGGCAAAAATCTCTGATAGTATTTGGTATATTCATTGATAGTATCTTTGTCTTTGTCAGGAATCAAATCCCATTTATTGGCTACTATAATGATACCCACACCATGCTCTTGAGCCTCGTTGATAAGATGTTTATCTTGCCAGCTTAGTCTTTTGGAAACATCAGTCATCAAGATCATTATATCAGCTCTTTTGAGAGTTTTAAGACTTTGTTCAACACTTTGTTTTTCAAAACTATTTTTAGATTTTTTACTGCGTCGTCTAATACCAGCAGTATCTATGAGAGTTAGTTTTTGTTTTTCAAAATTCAAAATTATATCTTGAGAATCACGAGTGGTATGAGGAGTTGATGATACTACTAGTCGCTTGGCACCAAGCAAAGCATTGATAAGAGATGATTTACCGACATTTGGTCTACCAACTATAGCTACTTTGATATTTGACTCGTCTTCTTTGACAACTCTTTTTACATTAGGCTTTTTGATTTTTTTTAAGTTCTTGACTATTTCATCAAGTAGATCCCCAGTACCGACTCCGCTAGCTGCTGAAATAGGCCATGGTTCATCAAGATTTAATTTGTAAAATTCAGAGATATTTTGGCGAGCCCTGTTATTGTCTGTTTTATTGGCTACCAATAAAATTGGTTTTTTGGTCTTTTGTAAAATTTTTACTAAATTATTATCTTCTGGCATGATTCCAGTCTTGGTATCAACAATAAATAAAATCAAATCGGCCTCTTTGATGGCTTGCATAGCTTGTTCACTGATAGCCTTGTCCATACTATCTGTAACTTCACTTACCAAGCCGCCGGTATCTATAATATTAAAGTCAAGGTCTTTCCATGTACAGACAGCATAATTACGGTCGCGAGTTGTACCAGCTATATTGGAAATAATAGCCTTATTACTAGCCAAGAGACGATTAAACAATGTTGATTTACCAACATTTACTCGACCGACTATAGCTACATTATAAAGTTTTGACATAATATAAATTTATTCTTCTATTATTTCTTCTTCATCTTCTATTATTTCTATAGTAGAAGTTGTTGTACTAGATAGTAGTAAAGGATTAATTGTAGTAATTATTTCTCTGTCTTCATCAACTACTTGATCAGACCCTAAGATAACCAAAAAGTCTAATTGTTCGTAGTCATCATTATCATCCAAAATATTCCAATTTGATGTAATAATAGCATTGCTATATTCTAGAGGAATATTGTTACTAGTTTTAGTAGTAAAGATTGCCTCTAGTGATTTTTTGGTCTGAGGTTTATCATCAGTGTAATTATAGATGATTGTGCCGATTTTGTCTTGTGTATCAGCATTACCATAGCGCAAAATATTATAACCCATTTGATTGAGGTGATTGACCGCTTTGAGAGCAAGCCCAGGGATATCAGTACCATTTTGAATAACTAGCTTAGCGTTTTCCAAAATACCATGTTCTATTTCAAAGATATTTTTTATTAATAATTCTATCTGATAAAAATCTCCAGTTACTGGCTGCAAAATATAAGAACCAGAGGCTGCAATTCCACCACTCAAATATCCACCAGCTCTATCATCTATAGATTGGTGAATAATTGCTTCTGTATTGAGATCTTTACTCATATGGACCAGTTTGACTGCTTCCCAGGGTTCTATGTCAGTGGTAGTGTATTGGTTAAACAAGGAAAATAAGCTAGTAATTCTTTTGGGGTTTATCAAAGTGTTAAAAGATGTAATTTTATCTTTGATAGCTAATAATATTTTTTGTTGTCGTTTTATACGAGCAAAGTCAGATCCTTCACCATTATTCCCATGTCGTGAACGAGAAAAGCGTAGGGCAGTTGTACCATCCATGGCTTGTTCCCCAGCTTCAAAAGAGACTTTTCTATATTTATAGTCATAAGTAGGAAACTGAGTATCAGTAAAACTACGATCAACGGTGATATCTACACCGCCAATAGCATCAATTATTTCTGTAAAGCCATTAAAGTCGACTGCAGCAAAATAATGAATTTTCATATTAAAAGTATTTCCAAGTACTTCTTTTATCAATTCACCGCCGCTAGTATTATCTTCTTGTTGGCCAATAGTATAGATAGAGTTTATCTTGCGATAATTACCAGGACTCAATGGTACGATCATATCACGAGGTAAAGATACCATAGCTGCTTCTTTGGTAGATGGTTTAAAACTAGCTACGACTATAGTATCAGTTAGATATGGACCACTATGTCCTTCACCACCCATACCCAATAATACAAAATTAATACGATCTTCTTTTTCACCTTGTAAGTATTTTTCAGCTGGTGAGATTATATTTGTGATTTGTCTGACTAAATAAGAATTTTTGACTCCACCCAAAAAACTATCATTGTCTTTGGAGAGAGCTACAGACATGATAAAAAATATGATTATAAGAATTATAAAAAAGCAGGAAAATTTTTTTCTTTTTCCTGATGTTTTTTTTACTCTTACTTTTTTGACTGGCTTGGTTTTGTAAGATTGATTTTGATTATCTTCTTCTTTCCAAGCCTCGTCCAGCAGGTTGATTTTTCGTTTTTTAAAATCCGATTTCATACTCAAATAAAGTAAATCAATTATACTAATAGATAGGATAAAAGTCAATGATTATCGGATATATGTGTTATTTGCTTTTAATTTTGGCATTGTGTATAATGAACTTTGTAAAACTAATTTTTAAACAAAATTTGGACATGGAATCCAAGAAAGAAAATAAACGGGTAGATGACAGAAATTCTATGTCAGAGGATGACTTTGATATGAGTAATTTTTCTGATAAAGGCGAGAGCATGGCTACTTCTTGGGCAAAACGATTTGGTTTATTGGTATTTGAAGTGGTCAAAGTTGTTTTGATATCTTTAGCTATCATTTTGCCGATTCGTTTATGGTTGGTCCAGCCTTTTTATGTTGAAGGTGCTTCTATGGAGCCGAGTTTTTATGATAGCGAGTATTTGATTATCAATGAAATATCTTATCGTTTTGAAAATCCTCAACGTGGTGAAGTGATTATTTTTAAAAATCCTCAAAATACAAAAGTTTATTTTATCAAACGAGTAATTGGTTTGCCGGGGGAAGATATTGAAATAAAACAAGGTAAAGTTTTTATAAATGACGAGTTAATTGAGGAAACATATATTGAAAATTTTTCTACTCAAAGCAACCAAGTTGTCACTTTGAAAGATGATGAATATTTTGTCATGGGTGACAATCGAACCAATAGTCATGATTCTCGTAAGATCGGCCCAGTCGGAGAGGAATATATTATTGGAAAAGTTTGGCTTAGGGGTTGGCCTTTGGATAGAATCAATACTTTTAATTTACCTATTTATTAAAACTATGGCTAAACAAAGTAAAATTCAATTGGTTAAAGGTATGAAAGACATCTTGCCTGACGAGCAATTATTGTGGGATATTATTAGGAATAATGTAAAATCTTTTGCTCATAGCTATGGTTTTTCTAGGATTGATACTCCGATCGTCGAATTTACCAATTTATTCAAAAGAACAGTAGGGGAAAGTACAGATATTGTCAGCAAAGAAATGTATTCTTTTGTAGCGCCGGGTGGTGACAAGCTTTCACTTCGTCCAGAATCTACAGCTTCTGTAGTCAGGTCCTATATTGAACATGGTATGCTAAATCTACCTCAGCCAGTCAAACTTTTTTATATTGGACCTCAGTTTAGACATGACAAACCACAGGCTGGTCGTTATAGACAATTTTGGCAATTTGGTTTTGAATCTATAGGTAGTGATGAACCAGTGATTGATGCTCAGCTCATAGCTATCTCTTACAAGATAGTAAAAGAGCTTGGTTTAGATGTTGAAATTCAAATAAATAGTGTTGGCGACAAAGAATGTCGTCCTCAATATATCAAAGTATTAAAAACATATTATCAATCTTACAAAAAAGACCTTTGTAAAGATTGCCAAGACCGTATTACCAAAAATACTTTACGTCTTTTGGATTGTAAAAATAAAAGATGTCAAGAATTATCCGATCAAGCCCCTCAAATAGTTGATCATCTTTCTGATTCTTGCAAAGAACATTTTATGATGGTTTTAGAATATCTTGATGAAATGGATGTTGTCTACAATCTCAATCACAAGATTGTCAGAGGATTGGATTATTATACGCGGACTGCTTGGGAGATTATGACTATTGGTGATAAAGGCAAATTGCATGCTATCGGTGGAGGTGGACGTTATGATGAGTTGGTGGGTATGTTGGGTGGTCGTTCGACACCAGCAGTAGGTTTTGCTATGGGTATTGAGCGTATTTTATTAAAACTTCAGGAGGCAAAAATTAATTTTGATAAATCAAAAAAATATGATGTCTATGTGGCTCAACTTGGTATAGAACCACGAAAAAAAGCTCTCAAATTATTTGATGATTTACGTATTGCTGGATTTAAAGTGACAGCTGATATGTCCAAAAAAGGTCTCAAAGATCAGATGGATATTGCCAATAAACGAAATGTACCTTATACATTGATATTGGGCCAAAAAGAAATTTCTGATGTAACAGTTTTACTTAGAGACATGGAAAGTGGTGTTCAAGAAGTTTTTGACTACAAAAAAATCAAGACAGAACTAAAAAAACGCTTGATTAATCAAGAAGTCAAAATCATAAAAATCAAAAAATAACATAATTTATACAATTTTTTTAAAAGTCAATATGTTTGAAGAAATATATTGACTTTTGTTTTAAAATCTGTCATTATGATAGTAGGAATTTTCACTTTTAGGGTGTGATTCTTTAGATATAATTATTTAAATTTAATAATAGAGAAAGAGAGGTGAAAACAGTGTTGGAAGTCAAAAGAAAGGATGGAGAATCATTTGAAAGTCTGATTCGTAGATTTACCAAAAAGACTATCCAAAGCGGCAAGATTTTACAAGCAAAAAAAGTAAGATTTTTTAATAAAGACAAGAGTAAAAGAGCTCAAAAAGAAGGTGCTCTTCGCCGCAGGACCATTACTTCAAAAATGGATTATATGAAGAAAATCGGCAAGTTAGATGAATTTGCTTTAAGACGACGTAAAAGAAGATAGTCGTTGTATTTATTTTTATAAAACATGTCCTTACAACAAGATATTAATAATAATTTAGTACAAGCATTAAAAGAAAAAGACACAGTAAAAGTGTCTACTTTGCGTATGCTGAAAAGTGCTCTACAAAATCAAGCTATTGCTTTGAAACAAACTGAGCTTGATGATCAGGTAGTTATAGCAACCTTGCGCAAAGAACTTAAAAAAAGACAAGATGCTATCACTGCTTATAAATCAGCTGACCGTCAAGATTTATTAGACAAAGAGCAGCAAGAAGCTGATATTCTATCAGTTTATTTGCCAGCAATGATGTCTGAAGATGATTTGACAAAGATAGTTGATGAAATAATAGCTAAAGGCAATGATAATTTTGGTCAAGTTATGAAAGAAGTCATGATAAAGACCAAAGGTCAAGCTGATGGACAAACTGTAAACGCATTAGTCAAAGAAAGGCTTAATCTATAATTATTTAAATATTTAACAATTTCCCATGCAAATTAATAAAAAAATAACTGTTTTGTTTATTATGTTTTTAGCAGTTATTTTTTTGTTGCCCGATATAGCTTTGGCTCAAGGAGGCGATATCTATGGCACAAATGATTTGGTAGATGTAAATTTATCAACTAGAAATGTCAAAGAAATTATTACTGGAGTAATCAACATAGCCCTTGGTTTATTGGGTATTATTGCCACCATTATTATACTTTATGGTGGCTTTATTTGGATGACTTCCCGTGGTAATGCTGATAATATTGCTCGTGCCAAGAAAATTATTATCAATGGTGTGATTGGTTTGATTATTATTTTGTCATCTTATGCTATTGTTCGTTTTGTTCTAAAAGAATATTCTGACGTTATTTTTGGTCCTGGAGGAGGCGGTCCTGGAGGTGGATATAGTGGCGGTGTTGGTCTAGGGGCTAGTGTCCTAGAAAGTCATTATCCAGCTCGTAATGCTCAGGATGTACCTCGCAATACCAATATTTATGTTACTTTCAAGGTTCCAATGGACGTAGAAAATATTTTATCTCCAACAGAAGACCCGCTTTGTACGATTAATTGTATGATTAATAGTAATTATATTAAATTATATAGAGATGGCGATACAATGACAATATTGGAAGATGGTGAGTTATTTGTTACTTTTAATGCTTTACAAAAAGTATTTAAATTTGATCCTTATGGTAATGATCCTATTCATCTAGGTCAATCTGATGGAGAAGTGCCTTATACTATGATGCTCGATGGTTTACGCACTGAAGAAGGTGACTTGGCTTTCCCATTTACTGGTTTTTATGACTGGGATTTTGAAGTCAGTAATGAACTTGATTTGATCCCACCAAAAGTTACTTATGTTGTACCAACTGGAGCTGACAATCCACGCAATGCTGTAGTCCAAGTCAATTTTTCTGAAGGCGTCAATCCTATTACTGCTACTGGTGTTGTAGATGATGGTTTTAGAGCTATTGATGTTTGGGCAGGTGTCTTGGGTGATTTTGTGGGAGGTGAATATTTGATTTCTAATCAATATAGGACTGTAGAGCTTATTACTGATCAGTTTTGTGGCACAAATTCTTGTGGTGGTGATGTATTTTGTTTACCTGGTAATGATAATATGACAGGTACAGCTAGAGGTGATGGCTCAGATGTGATAGAAGATATGGCTGGTAATATACTAGATGGTGATGATGATGATGATGAGCGTGGAGATTTTTCTTGGGGATTTTCTACAAATAATGAGATAGATTTGATACCACCGGTAGTGAGTAGTATGACCTCTGGAAATGGTATTCCTGTAGCCGCGCCTATTTTGGCAGAGTTTAATAAAGTTTTGTTATCTAGTTCAGTCAATAGTGACTCTATTGAATTTTATAATGAGAGTCAAGATGATATGAATTATTGGCTAAGAGTTACTGATAGTAATACTGTAAACATTCTCCATGATAGATTGGACTCTCTAGAAGATTATCATCCTATTTTGACTTCAGATATAAAAGATGGTTATCAAAATTGTTGGGCTCCTTGTGAGTGTGATGACCCAGCTGGTTCTTGTGCTTGTGATGATAATACTACAGGCACTGATTGTCCTCTGGGTGGTACAGGTACAAATTGTATTTCTGATTAATATAATATAAAAAAATAAAAATATAAAATGAAAAAAGCATTCACCATAATATTTACCACCATATTATTTGGCTGGTTGAGTATCAACAAAGTATTGGCTCAGGCCGATGACCTTTATGGCACAAATGATTTGGTAGATGTAAATCTATCTACTAGATCTGTCCAAGATATGATAGCTGGTATTATCAATATCGTATTGGGTCTTTTGGGTATTATTGCTACTATTTTGATATTATATGGTGGCTTTGTTTGGATGACTTCTCGTGGAAATGCTGAAAAAATCCAACGAGCTAAGATGATTATCATTTCTGCTGTGATTGGTTTGGCGATTATTTTATCTGCTTATGCTATTAGTCGTTTTGTAATCAATGAGCTTGTCAATGCTACTGGTAGTGGTCCTGGAGGTCCTGGAGGTCCTGGAGGTCCTGGCGGTAATATACCGACTTGCCCTAAACCAGCTGACTTAAATGAAATAGCTATCTGTGGAATAGAACCAACATCACAAGGGATTGGTGGAGCAATCCGAATTAATGGCTGGCATTTTGGTGTTTATGATCCAGCTACCAGTATAGTAGAAATAGGCGGCGTAGCAGCTGAAGTAGCTAGTTGTGGTGATGACGACAATTGGAATGATAATTATATTATAGCCATTGTGCCAAGCTTGACACCTAATAATTATGCAGTTGATGTCAAAAATTCTATAGATGAGCTTGGTGCTTCTTATGAATTTTTGAATGTAGTTGAATTAGTTAATCCTAGTATATTTTGTCTTGATCCAAACCATGGACCAACTGGTACTACAGTTGATATCCAGGGTATTGGTTTTGGTGTTGCAGAAGACACAGTCAATATGACTGGCTGGGATGGCGGTGAAGCTCCAATTACAGTACCAGTTGTACCTGGTACTTGGTCAGATGAGCTTATCCAAGTTACTATCCCATTTGAAGCTTTATCTAGTGATATGACAGTTGATGTCGGTGGTTTGATTTCCAATCCTTACTATTTTGATAAAACTTGTGATGTAGATGGAGATTGTGAATCAGGTTGTTGTAATTATAATTCTTGTCGGCCAGATTATGCTTGTAGTGCAGGTGGTGGTCCACATATTGCTTATCTTAGTCCTGACAATGGCACTAGCAATAATTTTGTGACAGTTTTTGGTAATAATTTTGGTGTTTATGGGTCAGATAGTCAAGTTTATTTTACTGACAGCGGTGGTAGTCCTGAACCAGGTATTCCGCCAGTTGATATAAATGCTGCTTGTAATGGTGATTATTGGTATGATGATTATATTATTATTGGAGTGCCACCTGGCTTGTTGGTAGGGGATGTCCAAGTAGATGTTTTTACCGATGCTGGTCAATATAGTAATGCAGTAAATTTTGAAGAAAATAGTACTGCCTACCCAGGTCTTTGTAGCTTGGACCCTATCGAAGGAGTACCATCTAGTATGATAGATGCTTCTGGTAATAATATAGAGGCTGGTAGCGATTTACTTTTTGGTGGAATTGGTGGTTTTGATACAACTGTTACTCCATTTGAAGATATTTCTTCTCGGGTACCTTATATGGCAGCAGATGATGTAGCTGTGCAGGTAGATTTGGGTGGAATAATGAGTAATTCTTTTCCTTTTACAGTTTTACCAGATGCTGGTGGTGTACCTATTATTTCTGATATTTCACCAGAAGATGGCCCAAGTGGTGAATATATTACAGTCATGGGTTCCAATTTTGGACACAACAGGGGTCGGTTGATATTTGATAATGGTTTTGATGAACTTGATGCTAGTTTTGATTTTCCACCTCAGTGTATGGCAAATGTTTGGCAAAATTCTATGATTATTGCCAAAGTAACAGAAATACCTGTACCTGATTTAGGTAATTATAATGTCAGAGTAGTTAGGAATACTGACGGAGCTGAGAGTAATGATTATTCTTTTGATATAGTGGCCGGTGAGCCTGGCCCAGGACTTTGTATGATTAGTCCTGACAACGGCCCAGGAGGAAACTATGTAGATCTCTTTGGTGACAATTTTGGAGCTACTGGTAATGTTGTGTTTTATGAAGAGGAATTTTCTACTCCAGCAGATTATTTTAATCAACAAATTTTTGATGCACCAATACCGTTTGACGCTCAGACTGGTCCAGTTGTAGTCGAACGAGCTCCTGGTGGTCCTGGCGACCGTAGTAATCCAATTAATTTTAGTTTTGGTGGTTGTACCAATGACACTGAGTGTGATACTGGAGAGATATGTTGTTCAAATAATTTTTGTGCAGTTTCTTGTGAACCAATAGCTATTTCTTGTGATTATACTTGGACTGTTGTTACTGAATCTGATTTTCAAATTATAGACAGAGGCCCACTTTGTGAGGATTCTTGTACTACTGGTGAAGTTTGGGCTACTTTTAGTTCTGAAGTTGATCCAGCTGATTTAAATAATACTCTTTTTGGTATTTATCTTTGTGATGATGCTGATTGTAGTAGCTGGAGTTCTGACAATGAAATAAACCCAGGAGATGTTAATATATTTCCTATGGGACCTGATGAATATGATGTTATTTTAGGCCACAATCCTTTTATTGTTGATAGTTATTATCAGGTGGAAATCCTTAGTGTAGTTCGAGATATTCATGGAGCAGTTTTAGGTAATGACCCTAACCGTATGTGGAGCTTTGGAGTTGGCTTGGACAATTGTATTGTTGACTCAGTAACTGTTGATCCGGTTGATACTACTGCCATTTTAGATGACCCTGTTGCTTATTTAGCTAGAGCTTATACTGACAATGATATTTGTTATCCTGGCGGTCAATCTATTCTTTGTAATACTGGTAGTGATTGTGCTTGGTCATGGTTGTCTACTGTTCCAGCAACAGCTAGTATAGCACTTGATGGTCCAGCTAATAATACAGCTAATACTTTGAATATTGGTTCTACTGATATAGTAGCTACAGCTAATCAGAGTGGTAATTTGACTAGTAATTCTGGACATTTGACAGTCATACCAGCTGAATTAGCAATTATCAATCATTGGCCAGATTGTGATGGTGAATGTTACAACGTCACAGTTAGAGTTGAGTTTAATATCCCGGTTGTAGTAAATGATACTTTGTTTCATATAGAAGCAATAGATGATCCTGGGGTAGAGCTAGTTACTAGTGTTGGTTTTAATCCTGATCGTACTATTGCTACTTTATTTCATGATGAATTTGACCCAAATAAAGAATACCAGGTAACTATCGAAGGAATTCTTGTGGCTGAAAATGGAGATGATTTGGGTGATGACTATGTGTGGAATTTTATAACAGGTACTGAAGATTGTAAGGTTTCTGGAGTAGAGGTTATGCCAGATAGTCATGATTTGTTTTTTACTGGTGAAACAGCTGGTTTTTCAGCCTTTACTTTCACAGAGTCAGCTGTTTGTGGCAATGTTTATATTGATTGTGATGATTGTACTTATGGGTGGTCATCAAGTGATATTTCTATAGCAGAGGTCCCTCTACCTCCTTATACACAAGATGTGGTATCTACAGTGACATTAGTTAGTGGTAGTAATTTTGCAGACATTAGTTGTGTAGTTAATGAAGTTGGTAATCCCAATTTACCAACCAGTGATTCTGGTCGTGTCAATGTCACTATTGATGCTGCTCTTGCCAATCCAGAAATTATTCCATCTACTTTAGAACCAACAGGTGTGATCATGTGTCTTAATTCTGCTATTAAAGTTGGTTTTACAGAATTGATGGACACTGGTACTTTGCGAAATAATATTAGAGTTTATCAGTTGTATGATGAAACTATACCTGGGAGAGAGTGTCATCCTTATGGAGCTGGTAGTTTTTATTGTAAAATAGATGGAACTTTTGCTTTTGATAATAGTCAAAATTTGGATCCAGATCCAGCCAATGAAACAATGGCTTATTTTTATTCTAGTGATCCATTTGATGTAGATACAAGTTATGGAGTGATAATAGGAGAAAATGTAGCTAGTATTTATGGAATGACTCTTGCTGCAGGTCAAATTTGGTTTGATTTAGATGGTGATGGTACTGATGAATCCTATTATTGGAGTTTTGCTACTGATCCGGATGCTCATGTTTGTACTATAAATTCTGTTACTATTACACCTAGTATTGATTGGTTTACCTGTGCTCATAGTACTTGTCCGGATGATATTAGTGGGGCCCCAGATAATCAACATGAATATATTTCCCATGTTTTTAGTATCTATGGTACAGAATTATCTGATTATGGTCTTGATTATACTTGGAACTCACTAAATACAGATTTATTTACGGTGAATGACACAGGTGTTCAAACTGTCTTAGGTACAGCAGCCAATGAAAATGGTCAGACTGTTTTGACAGTTGACGTTGATGGTACAGGAGCAGTAGTAAACTTAGGTACTGGTAATGCTAGTGCTGAGATAAATTTATTTATTTGTGAAGTACCATGGCCTGATCCATGGTCAGGATTTGATTTTCCTTGGAAGCCTGATGAATTAAATCTTCCTGGTGATGATGATTATTTAAATCTTTCTACTTATTATTGTGTAAACCCTGGTACAGAAGGTAGCATTGTTTTACCTATTATTGAATTTGAAGAAAATTCGAATCATCCACCAGAAGTCATGATAGAATATATTGCTTCAGTCGAAGAATTGATAGCTTTTAATAAAACAGATAATCGATTTGGTACTTTATCAAAATCTAAATCAAATAAATTTTCAGATATATTTACAGGACATAAAGCTCGTGGTCAAGGTGGAGCGCCTCGAGACGTTATTGGTATTAGAGCAATGCAAAATGTAGATCATTTACCAATCCGTGATTGGTATGTCAAATTTGCTCCACACTCTACTGTTGAGGGTACTTTTTTTGAAGCTGATGGTTATGAAGCTTATCAAGTTGGTAATACTATTTATATTGCTGGTACAAATTTGGACGAAGATGACTCAACTCTCTATACCAATGTTTATATTGTAGCTTACAATGTAGGAGCTCGACCTGATACTATAGCTATCTCTAGTCAATTAATAAATAATATTTTACTCAATATAAATATTGATCAGGGTGTCAATATTTGTAATACAGAAAGTACTAGGACATGTAGTAGTGATTTTGATTGTCCTGGTGAATGTCAGGGTAATCCTGATTTATCACCTGAAGAATGTGCTAATCTTCCAGAAATTTGGGTAGCAGATTATTGTAAAGCTCATGGTGACAAATTACGTCGTGATACTCAACGGCTTGGTGATCTATTGAGAATTAAAAATGCTATTGACGACTATGGTCAGTCACACAAAGCTTGTAGCAACAACAATACTATTTCTTGTAATACAGATGATGACTGTCCTGGTGGATTATGTTATCAATTTTATCCATTACTCAATGCTGGTACTTATATAGATGGTATGTCAACCACGGGTTGGCCGTCTTGGCAAGAGACTTTGTCTCCTGTGTTGTTGAGTAGTATTCAAGACGATCCAATCAATTTATTCAATGGTTGTCCGTCAGAGACTGATCCAAATACTTGTTGGAATGAAACTGACTTAGAGTTTATCTGTCCTGACAAATCTTTGATATATCTTTATAATGTTATACCAGATTCAGGCGGTACTGATTATGATCTGGGAGCCAATTTTGAATATGATCAGATGAATTATCTCCCTGAAATTGTTTTAGAATTTAAAGAAGATTTATACAATGGTGCTTCTCAAGGTATTGATGATGTTATTCCCCATATTTATAGTAATCTAAATGATTTTGTAGTTTATTGTGATGATAATTCTATCTCTAGTCCTGGTGGCTCCACCAGTGAATATTGTGGAGATGGTTTTGTGGATAATCCACCAGAAGAATGTGATGGTAATACTAGAGATTATATGTGTGATGAGTTTTTGGGTGAACAAGCTTGGTGGGATGAACAAACTCTAGGTTGTTATCCTGATGGTAGCTTGGATTGGATTTGTAGTATACCGGGTTATTACAACCAAGTAGACTGTGAGGATGAGGATGTTGGTGGTATTTGGGAATATCAAATAGTAGAATGTACTTGGTTTGAATACGAACTCACCTCAGAGATTTGTGGTGGCTATTGTGGTGACGGTGATCTCCAACCATTTTATGAATCTTGTGAATCTTGTGATGGTAATGGAGATGGTACTGCTGATTGTAATGGCGTACTTTATAGCTGTGGTGGCCCTGAACCAATTCCTGATCCAGTTTGTGATGGAGATAGTTGCATACCTATGTGTGATGGTACTACTCCTGCTTCAGCCTGTGGTGATGGTCAGTGGAATCCACTCAACGAAGCTTGTGATCCTAGAGCTGAGCCACCCAATGATGGTATCTATGGATGGGATTGTACTAATGGTGGAAATATTACTTGTACTAGTAGTTGTACTCATTATTGTGATCCAATTGGTGATCCATATTTTGGTTTTTGTGGTGATGGTTATGAAAATAACCCACCAGAACAATGTGATCCATTAGATTATGATATATTATCAAAACCAAGCCCTAATGAGTCAAATATAGATTGGCAATATTCTTGCACAGGTGAATGTTTAGACACTGGTGGCTATTGTGGTGATGGTGAGTGGCAATATGAAGATGAAGAGCGTTGTGATTATGATGAAGCGACTGGTAATTATCATATTGGTTATGATGGTGGAGTACCACCATCTCCACCTGATACTGCTGAAAATCTTCAATACGCTTGCCGTGCTGAAGAATTTGATCCTTATAAACGTTGTACCAAGACAGATGGTGGCTATTGTGGTGATGGGGATCTTCAAAATGTTCTTTATGAAGAATATTGTGACTGTGGCGATGATCCATGGTGTAGTGGTGGTGGTTATCCTGAAAGGCCATTGACTACAGGGGACTCTGATGAAGGCCGTCAATATGAATGTGCTAGTAGTGGTGCCAATGCTTGTATGGTTTCAACTGGTGGTTGGTGTGGTGATGGTATTGTACAGGATGGTAGAGATGAAGATTGTTGGCGTCATGAACATGGCGAGATCCATGGAGAAAAGTGTGATCCAAATCATTTGGCTACTGGTAGTCTTTGTAGTGATGAATGTGAGTGGCTTTGTGATGAAGATAGTCTTATAACAAGAAATATTAGTTTTCTTGATGGTGCAGATAATGTTACTTTTGAACCTGGTCAGTCCAATGCTTTTGTTTTGCCAGATGGTTGTCGGATTAGTGATGATTTGACTGTTAGGGTCACTCCAACTGGTGATGTTGGCGGTGATACAGGTATTGTCTTTATTACTGACTTGTCTGGTAGTATGCAAGCTTGTATGTCTACAGGAGAGTATCCCTTTCCTGATCCAACTCCTGCTGATGATTGGACTTGGGATGATTGGGGTAATATTGATAAGACTTATATTCAGAATTATGACAGTTGTAATGATCTTAATGGTGGTGGAGATATGTCTAGAATTGAGGCAGTAGTTCAGGCTTTAAATGGTGCTTATACAGATAGTAATGGTAATGGATTTTGGGACTCGGGTGAGCCATTTGTAGATGATGAGGGTGCTTTGTATACTGTTTTTGATACTAATCCTGCTACTGAAGTGGCCTTGGTTTCATTTGGTTTACATGCTTATTTAGATGAAGATTTTTCTGGAGCAGGCGCATTAGATAATTTAAAAGATACAGTAGCTGATTATATATACACAGCTACTCAGTGGGGTACTGATCATATTGATGGTCTATGTGCTGGATATTATGGTGATTTTACAGACGGCGCTTCTGATTGTAGTACTGGTAATGTGGGTGATACCTTAGTTTGGACTGATATTGAAGAACGAGTAGCTGTTTTTATGACTGACGGAGAACCAAGTCCAGGAAAAGATGGTGAAAATGCTGCTGCTTTTTTGAAAGATCCTGCTCGTGGTTTTGAATTATTTACAGTTTTATTAAAAGATGATGATATGTTAGGTGGTTATATGAATTATTTATCATCTAGTCCTGATGATCCTGGTATTTTGAATTGTGACGATGAAACTGATTATGTCCAAGGTGGTTCTTGCAATGACGGAACAGTTAATTGTCGTGCTGCTGGTAATATTTTTGAACAATGTGATCCAGGTATACATGGAGTTGATAATTGTAATAATGTTATTGATCGTTGTACTTGGGTAGATGATACTAGAAATAGATTTTATAAACCTACAACCGTTGATGATCTTGTAATTATGTATGACGCTATTGCCGGTTCTTTACCAGTTAGTGATATTACTTTGACTTTTACTACTCCTTTTGAAGATTTGGGTACAACTACTATCGCTGGTATTGATCCAGCTGGAACTGATATTGTGATTTCATCATTAGATCAATTAAACGTTTTGGGTTGGTGTGATGAAGATATAGGTTTACCTGTAAGAGTTCGTTTTAGGTTAGATTTTGTAGCTGATCCAGGAACTACCCTTAATTTTAGTAATGTTCGCTACGAGCATTGTCCATGGAGTGAATTTTAAAAAATATGAAAAAAATAATTTATGTTCGATGATTTAAAACAAGGCACAGTACCAGTCCAACCAACTACTCCTCAAGTTCCGGCTCAACCGGTTCCTCAACCAGCTACACCTCAACCAGTTGCGCCGCAAGCTCAGGTTCCTCAGCCAACTCCACCACCAAGTGGAGGAGGTCAGGTTGTGGATGATATGTTTGCTGGTACTGACCCAGTAGCCGAGAGCCAGACAGTTCAGCCAGATAGGCCTAGCGCTGTGCAATCTGGTAAGATAAAGCCAGTTGGTCAGACGATACCACCAGTTCAAGCTGTGCCTCAGACTCTACCACAACAACCACAAGAAGTAGTGCCACCGCCATCTGATTTGATTATTGATAATATTGATAGAGGTGGTGCCAAAAAGACTCTAGTTATTGTGATTGTGGCTATTATTATCGTTGTTTTTGGAATAGGAGGATATTTGTATTTTACTCGTAATACAAACTTAGATCCTGGGACTTTAGATATAAATGAAAATAATAATATTAATACAAACACAAATACAAACGCTAATACAAATAATAATACTAACACTACTCCAAGTGATGATGAGCTAGACGATGATGGTGATGGTTTGACCAATGCTGAAGAATCAGACCTTGGTACTGATCCACTTGATCCTGATTCTGATAATGATGGTTTATTTGATAGAGAAGAAGTCAAACTTTATAAAACTAATCCAAACTCTAGTGATCACGATGGTGATGGTCTGTCAGATTATGAAGAAATAAATGAATGGGGTACTGACCCACTTGATCCTGATTCTGATAATGATGGTTACAAAGATGGTCAAGAAGTCTTTAGTGGTTATAACCCGCTTGGTCCTGGTAGATTAGATGGTTATGATGAAGATAATTTAGACGAAATTATATATACATCATACATAGATAGTATTTTTAATTATACTATTGATAAACCAGTAAACTGGGTTGAGATCTATGATACCAATACTGAACCAATAATGTATACAGAAATAAAATTTTTACCAAATCCTACTAGTGCAGAATTTATATCTATTCGTACTGTTAGTGTTGATGCTGTTGGTCCAGAGGTATTTGAAACTACACTACCAACTGAATATATTTGGGAGCCATATATCTTCAATGACAGGCCAGCTTATAGGACTCCTGATAGACTAAAAATCATGATGTATATTCCAGATTTATTAGATCAAGAAAAGGCCCAGGTTTTTCAAATTAGTTATTCTGGTAGTGAGATATCTGGAGCTGCTTATATGGCTATATATCAAAATATGTTAAATACATTTTCATTAAATATTCAATAAATATGTTTGAAGAAACACAAAAAAGTACACAATCTCTTGACGAAAAAAGACAACATGACCAATCTTCTCCAAAAATTCAGGATGTTGATATTCATGTTATGCCACAAAAGTTTTTGCCAAATAAACCAAGATCAAAAAAAGGTATGAATGGCCCAGTAAAAATTATTTTATTTAGCGTTTTATTTTTGGTTTTAGTTGGTGGAGGTGTGGCCTATGGTATTTGGATGATTGGTCAAGAAAATAATAATGAAAATATAAATACCAACAATAATACAAACTCTAACGAAAATACAAACAGCAACGAGAATACAAACAATAATACAAACTCTAACGAAAATACAAACAGCAACGAGAATACCAACAATAATACAAATTCTAACGAAAATACAAACAGCAACGAGAATACCAACAATAATACAAATTCTAACGAAAATACAAATTATAACGAGACACCAGAATATGGTTCGGATAGTGATAGTGATGATCTGACTGGCTTTGAAGAATTGGTTTACAATACCAACCCTGACAAAGAGGATAGTGATAGAGATGGTTATAAGGATGGTTCAGAAATTATCAATCTTTATAGTCCAATTGCTTCCAACGAATTATTAGCTGATTCTGGATTGGTTAGATCATATTCAGATCCTTTTCGTGGATATACTGTTTTACGACCAAGTGTCTGGGTAGCGGAGATTTCTATAGAAGATGACAGTCAAACATTATTTTTACCAAATTCTGAAACTGGAGAATATATTGTCTTTGGTGCTTTAGATAATACAGCTGGCTATGACCTGGTAGAATATTGGGAGACCTTTGGTGATGAGTTGGAAGATTTTGAAAATTATTCTTTGGGTGATTTACCAGCTATTCGCAGCCTAGATGGTACCAAGGTCATTATGTTGACAGATCAATTTATTTATCTAGCAGTTTATGAAACTAGTCAGTTGTCAGATATTAATTTTATGACTACTTTTGAAATGATGTTAAACAGTTTTGAATTGATACAAACAGATGCGTAAATTTTTGCGAAGTACGAAATTTGCCCTCAAAGGACTTAAAACAGTTTTTCTTACTGAAAAAAGTTTTCGTTTGCATATACTGGTAGCTATACTAGTGATTTTATTTGCTTGGTATTGGGGATTGTCTGAAACTTATTGGATAATTTTATTGCTGGTTATTGCCCTAGTAATGGCTTTAGAAATTTTTAATTCAGCCATTGAACGTTTAGTAGATATTTTAGCCCCCAAAACTCATGGCGCAGCCCGAGAAATAAAGGATATTCTAGCAGCTATGGTTTTATTGGTTGTTATATTTGCGATTGCTATTGGCCTTATAATATTTTTTGTAAATTGATTTGGCAAAAGCAATAATTTTAGTTATAATTAGTCTATAATAAGCCAAAAAATTGAATGGTAAGTAATAAAAATATCATTACAGGTCTGGACGTTGGTACCAATACTATCCGTATTGTCATGGGCCAACAATTACCCGATGGGCGCCTAAAGATCATTGGTGCCGCTGAGACACCAGCTGAGGGTATTACACGTGGTAGTATTTCTTCTATTGAAGATGCTGTTTCTTGTATTTCTGAAACTATCGAAAAATGCGAACGCATGACTGGTCAACGTATTGATAAGATGGTTATCGGTATGTCTGGTTCCCATATCAAGACAGTAAATAGCAAAGGAGTTGTAGCTGTCGCCAAAGCCAATGAGCAAGTAGAGGATTCTGATGTAGAAAGAGCTATTGATGTAGCCGAAAGTACAACTACTATGCCAAATTATGAGGTACTACATGTTTTGCCTATTAGCTACAACCTTGATGATCAAAAAAATATCAAAGAACCACAAGGTATGTCAGGTGTTCGTCTAGAAGTAGAGACTCAAGTTGTTTTGTCTTTGTCTTCTCAGACTAAAAATTTGACCAAATGTATTTATCGTACTGGAGTTGATACTGAGGCTATAGTTTTTTCTATTTTAGCTACTGCTGAGGCAGTTTTGTCTAGCAAACAAAAAGAACTTGGTGTGGTGGTAGTTGATATTGGAGCAGCCACAACTTTGTTGGCAGTTTTTGAAGAAGGTAATGTTTTGCATACTGCTGTATTGCCGATTGGCTCTGGTCATATTACAAATGATCTAGCCATTGGTCTCAAGACATCTATAGAGACAGCTGAAGCTGTCAAAATAGATCAAGCTAGTGCTCTTGCTGAAACTCTTTCCAAACGAGAAGAAGTTGATTTGCATAAATACTCAGAATATGAAGTCAAAGGCAGTTTTGTCTATAAAAGAGAGATTGCTGAGATATCTGAAGCTAGAATGGAAGAAATCTTTATTATGATCAATGATGAATTGAAGAAAATAGACAGAGATGGTAAATTACCCGCAGGCGTTGTTTTGACCGCTGGAGGTGCAAAATTGCCCCATGTAGTCGAACTAGCTAAGAAAGTCTTTCAATTACCAGTATTTTTGGGTCTACCCACTATCAAAGATTTGCCAATTGATAAATTAAATGATCCAGAGTATACTACAGCCCTAGGTTTGGTCATGTGGTTTGATAAGAATGTTGACTCTAATAGTGGATTTTTGAGTAATATGTCATCTATTACTCAAAGTACAGATAAGATGAAAAGATGGTTAAAATCTTTATGGCCTTCATCATAATTACTTAATTTTTTACAATAATGACTAAGAAAAATATCAAAGAAGTCACACCCCCAGTTGAAACTTTTGCAAATATCAAAGTTGTAGGAGTTGGTGGTTCAGGTGGTTCAGCTGTAAATCGCATGGTATCTTCCAAAATCAGGGGAGTAGAGTTTATTGCTGTCAATACTGATGCTCAAGCCCTACATCATTGTATTGCCCCCAAAAAATTACATATTGGTAGGACTACTACAAAAGGATTAGGTGCTGGTATGGATCCTGATTTGGGACTCAAGAGTGCTGAAGAAAATGAACAAGATATCATGAATCATCTTGACGGTGCTGATATGGTTTTTATTACTTGTGGTCTAGGTGGTGGTACTGGTACTGGAGCAGCTCCTATTATTGCTGACATTGCTCGTGAAGTTGGTGCTTTGACTGTAGCTGTAGTTACCAAGCCATTTACTTTTGAAGGAGTACAACGTTCTGATATTGCTATGCAAGGTTTGGATCGCTTGATCGACAAAGTAGATACTATTATTACTATTCCTAATGATAGATTATTGCAAATTATAGACAAAAAAACTTCTTTGTTAGAAGCTTTTTCTATAGTTGATGAGGTTTTAAAACAAGGTGTCCAGGGTATTTCCGAAGTAATCACTGTGCCTGGTTTGGTCAATGTTGACTTTGCTGATGTCAAAGCTATTATGAGGCAAGCTGGTTCTGCTTTGATGGGTATTGGTAAAGCCAGTGGAGAAAATAGAGCTCAAGAAGCTGCTAAAGCAGCTATCGATAGCCCTTTATTAGAATTATCTATTGCCGGTGCTACTGGCGTCTTATTTACTATTACTGGTAGTTCAGATTTATCTATGTTTGAAGTCAATGAAGCCGCTGAAGTTATTACTGCTTCTTGTGATCCAGAGGCAAAGATTATTTTTGGTGCTATCATTGATGAGTCTTTAGGTGATGAAGTAAAAGTAACTGTTATAGCAACTGGCTTCAAAGGCGAGGAAAGTCCAGTAGGTAATAAACCAAAAATAACTGCCACTCAACCAAGTATGTCTTATCCTGAGGCTTTTGCCAAAAAAACAGAAGAACGTAAAGAGAAAAAAGCTTTTAAGAAAAAAGCTCCAGAAGAGGAAGAAATAGTAGACGTACCAAAATCAAAACAAGAAGAAGAACTTGATATTCCTGCTTTTTTGCGCAAAAAATTGAAAAACAGATAATTAGCTATGAATTGTCCCATCTGTAACAATCAAGATACAAAAGTAATCGACTCTCGTCTTAGTGGCGAGGGTTTTAGTATTAGGCGTCGTCGTCAATGTCAAAAATGTAATTTTAGATTTTCTAGTATTGAAGAAATAGAATTATTAGATCTAGTAGTTATCAAGCGTGATGGTCGTCGTGAATCTTATAATCGTGACAAACTTATCAAAGGCTTACATACTTCATTAGAAAAACGACCATACTTGGAAGAAGATTTTCATAAGTTGATTAGAAATATAGAACGTGATATTCAAAAAAAAGCCAACAATGAGATTACTTTCAAAGATTTGGGAGAGATTATTATGAAGCGCCTCAAAGGCTTTGATGAAGTAGCTTATATTCGTTATGCCTCTGTCTATCGATCCTTCAAAGACGCTACTACCTTTCAAAAAGAGCTAAATCGTTTATTAAAGAAAAAACAGATCAAATAATAATAAAAATATGGACGAAGAAGCAAAACAGCTCATAAAACAAAATAAAGAACTATTAGAAACTTTGGAAAAAAGAGTCAAAAAAGTCCAAAAAAATATGATGTGGCAGACTATTGGTGGTTATTTGAGGGTTATTTTTATAGTTGGACCAATTATTTTAGGCATTATTTATTTGACTCCTCTTGTACAAAAATATATGCCAGCCATGAAAACATCTTTGCAGATGTTTGAAAATTTGCCTACCAATTTATTTGGTGGAGGAGATCAGGATTTGCCTATAGTAGTAGATCAAGGAAACAATAATAATGATATTGTAGAATCTCTTTGCGACCCGCAATCACGTCAAGTAATAATCAATCAATTGTGTAATTAGTTTTTGAGTGGAAGAACTACAAAATAAAATTGAAGATTTAGTAGACAAGATCAAATCAGCTATAGCTGATTTGGATATCAGTACTAAACAACAAATTTTACAAGATCTAAAGGAGAAGATGTCAGCTCCTAGTTTTTGGAATGATCAGGATACTGCAAAATCAATCAGTACCAAAGTTAGTAATTTGCAAGAGCAGGTTGATAATTGGACTGAATTGGATAGTCAAATAAAAGATTTACAAACTTTGAGTCAAGACAAACAAGCCAAAGATTTGTTGGCTGATTTAAATAAAAATTTTTTAGAAATAGAGCTAAAATATGATAATCTATCGCAAGCTTTATTTTGGCAAGGAAAATATGATGATACTCCAGCTATCATGACTATCAATGCTGGAGCTGGAGGAGTAGATGCTCAGGACTGGTCTCAAATGCTAGAGCGGATGTATCTCAGGTTTGCTGAACAAAACAATTGGAAGACTAAAATTTTGTCACGTTCAGCTGGTAGTGAAGCAGGTGTAAAATCTGTTACTATCAAGATAGAAGGAAATCTGGCTTATGGTCATATACAGCATGAAGCAGGCGTCCATCGTTTGGTACGTTTATCTCCCTATGATGCTGATCATGCTCGTCATACTTCTTTTGCTATGGTAGAAGTTTTGCCCGAATTAGCCAAAGTAGATATTGATATAAAAGAAGAAGATCTTAAAACAGATACTTTTAGAGCTTCAGGTCGTGGCGGACAATCAGTCAATACTACTGATTCGGCTGTTCGTATTACTCATTTACCAACTGGTTTGGTAGCTACTTGTCAAAATGAGCGTTCGCAGCTACAAAACAAAAGACAAGCCATGACTTATCTACAGAGCAAATTGCAGCAATATCATGAAACTGAACAAGAAGATCAAAAAAAAGCTTTAAAAGGCGAATACACGCAAGCCGCTTGGGGCAATCAAATTCGCTCTTATGTTTTGCATCCATATAAAATGGTAAAAGATCATCGTACAAATTTTGAATCTAGCGATCCAGATAAAGTTTTAGAAGGCGACTTGATGCCATTTATCAAAGCTAGATTACAACAAACAATTATGTTATAATATTGATATGTTTGAGCATTTAGGACATATTCCAGAACTAAACTCTAAAAAAGATGTTAGAGATTTTAAAGTATATTTTAGTCTCTTGTTTTTTGCTGTTTTGACTTTTGTCGTTTCTTGGATAGCTAATCAGGGGCCAGTTACTTCTGCTTATAGTGGTCAATTATTAAACGTGTCTATCTCTGCCAATTATCTTGATCAACAAGTAGCAGCTGACATGCCACGGACATCTGTTTTTGATTTTTTTATCAAGACAGAAGTTGACAATGTCAAATTAGATAAACTAAAAATATATACTAATGGATTGTATGATTTAGAAACTCTAGCTAAATTAAAATTATTTCATAATAATACTCAGTTAGGTAGTATTTCACAAATAGATGAAGCTGGTAGTATTTATTTTGATATTAATAATTACCAACTTGATAAAGGTAATAATAATTTTCAATTAATATTAAATCCAAACACAGATGTCAAAGTAGGGGATATTTTTAAATTTGCTTTGGTTGATAATTTGAGTGTTGCTTTGACTTATAAAGATCAGACTTATTTAGCTCAAGGAGATTGGCCAGTTGAAAGCGGGACTATTAGTTTTGTTGATCATGGCAGTTTGTTTGCTTATAATAATCTTGCTAAAAAAGAATTTTTGACTTTAGCACAATATACAAAACAAATTGCTTCTTTTAGTCTAGCTAGCCAAGCTGAGGTTGCTGATTTACAACAGATTATTATAGATTATAAATCTGATATTGATTTGTCAGGTAGTAATTTTATGTTGATATCTGATAATCAAGTTGTAGCTACAGCCAAGGCTAATAACTCTCAGATTATATTTAATCTTAATAAACTCAGTGTAGTTGGTATAAATAAAAATATAAATTTTGATATTGTGACTGCAGGATTACCAGTCGGTATGCATAATTTTTATTTAAAAAATATAAAAGCTACTGGATCTAGCAGTGGACAAAATTTGTTTTTATTAGAAGATATTAATCTAAGCACTGTTTATATCATAAATAATTATTTAGAATTTAATACAGCTCAAGCTGATAATGTTTTGTCAGATGCTTGGAATGTTTTATCAGCTATCGATCTTAAGGCTAAAGGAGATAATGTGTCTTTAGATAAGCTTACTTGGCTAGTTGAAGAAGTAGGTGTAGATATCAATCAAATAGAAGTTTGGGTAGATAATAATCTTTATCAGACAGGTATTAATTTTATTGACAACAAAATAGCTATTTCTTGGGACGAGCCATTAGTAATAGATAAAGATGGAGTTAATATCAAATTATTAGCTTTTGCTGATGATCTCCAAAACAAAGCAAAATTGCAAGGTCATTTATTAACAGACAAAGATTTTGTAGATCAAGATGATATTTTTTCTAGTAATATTATATGGTCTAGTGATAATATATATTATAATAGTTATTTATTGCCACATCTGCCTTTATTACCAAATATTTTAGTCAATTAAATTTGATATAAAAAGAAAACCCCTTCTCAAACGAGAAGGGGTTTTTGTCTTAGGTCATTCCGATTACGTTTCGGAACGCATAAGTACAGCAGCTCATGCCAGAGCCAAAGGCAGATACTAGGATGTTGTCGTTGTATCTGATAGTACCATCTTGAATGGCTTTGGAGATTAGCCAGATAGTACTGACACTACTCAAGTTACCTGTGTTGGCGACTTGATTATGAAAAAGACATTGGTCATCAGGTCGTTGACCTTTGCCATCCCAAAAGTTGAACAATCCACACAACTTTTTGTATAGCAAGTCCAGAGTCTTGCCAGAGGGTTGGTGAGGTACGAAGTGGTCAATGTCAGCTGGATCGATACCAGCTTGTTCGAAAGTTTTGATAATAGCAGGGGCTATTATCCTGCCCACAAACTTGTGGACATTGTTGCCGTCGTGGTAAAAACCGCTACCATCTTCGGCTTTACCAATGTAGCCAAGATAGTCACCCCAAGGCATGGAGTGAGTATCAAAGAAGTAAAAAGCTTCTTCCAGACCCTTGACTAACAAGACAGCAGAAGCAGCATCACCAAACAGATTGGAGTGAGTCCAGCGCCTGTAGGGAGCTAAGAGGCTAGCACGTTCGGATAAGACCACCAACACTTTGTTGTATAGTCCACTATTGATCATGAGCCAACCTTGCTTTACAGCAATAGCTCCAGCCGTGCAAGCTTCGGTCAAATCATGACACTCAGCGTGCGAGGCCTTTGAGTCACCCAAACCAAGCTTGACTCGATCAGCAATGCTAGGATAGCCAGGACCAGTATTGGTACCACAGATGATGGCATCCAGTTCTGTGGCTTTGGTCTTAGCTGAGGTCAGACATTTTTTGGCTGCAATCACAGCCAGTTCAGTAGTCGTGCCAGCGTTGATCTCTTTGATGACACCAGGAGCCTCAGATTGACTGACACCAGAGCTAAAGATGACTCGATTACGGATGCTTGTCTGACTATGACATTTAGCTACTTTGACTGCGATTTCTTCATCAGTCCAGGGTGCATCATGACCAAACAATTCAGCTCGGTCAGCGTCAGTCAGGAATCTTTCTAAGAATTCTTCTTGACTGATGTTTTGCAAGCGAGGGTCATCACCAACTTCGGTATGTCCGAAACCCGCGACTTCGCAAGGGTTTCCAAGCAGACCAGGTAATTTTTTGACATGTTTTTGAACGTTTAAAAACACCTTGCTTCCTCCTTTTAGGAATTGTGAAAGTACTTAAATCTTTATGAGTATGCCTTAATGTATAATTATTGTCAATCCCGCCTACGGACGGGATTAATCCCGCTATAAGCGGTGATCAATATTGACTAAAATTATGTTTTACGCTTAAATAATAACAATCAATAATAGCGATTTTGATGAGCAAGAGTAAAATATTTTTACTGGGTAGTCTTATTTTTTTGAGTGCAAATTTTGTGTGGCTCAAGTTTTTTGATACTTCACAAAATAACCCTGATTTTATTTATGATCAGTTTTATAGTTTCAAAGCTATAATAAAAAACACAGACAAAAAACTTAATGGCTGGCAAGTTATAATTCAGCCACAGGATCTAGATAATTATTTTGGAAATATATTATTAACCACATCTCTTTATCCTGAATATAATATAAGCGATATTTTGGAAGTTGCTTGCAAAATCAATAAGCCTGGTATTTTAGTAGATGACGATGGCAGTGAATTTGATTATAGTAAATATTTATCTAAATCTAATATTTATGCCACTTGCTATCGACCACGTCTCAAAGTCATTGGTCAGCAAAAAGATATAGCTTTTTATCTGGGTGCGAGCAAACAATATTTTTTTAATAACCTTGATAAGAATTTAGTAGAGCCAGCCTCTTCTCTTAGTAAGGCAATCTCACTGGCTAGTCGTCGGGAGATCCCGGAAGATTTGAGAAACCAGTTTGCCAAAACTGGCTTGAGTCATGTGATTGCTATTTCAGGACTTCATATGGCTATTATTGTTTGGCTGTTACAATCTTTATTAATGGCCTTGGGTATTAGGCGGCAAACAAGTTTTATTTACTTGTTTTTATTTTTGTTAATTTATTTGTACTTGATTGGTTTCGTACCTTCGGCTATGCGAGCTAGCTTGATGGTCATGATGGTATTGTTAGGGCCAATCTTGCGGCGACAGACTATGTCCGTTTATAGTTTGATTTTAGCTGCTGATATTTTTGTATTATTTAATCCTGAGTTATTAGTTTATGATATAGGTTTTCAATTATCTTTTTTGGCAGTGCTAGGCTTGTTGTGGTATGTTAGATTTTTTAATAAAGTTTTAGTATTTATTCCCAAAGTATTTAAACTCAGAGAAGTTTTGTCTGTCACTCTAGCAGCACAAGTTTTAACTTGGCCGCTTATAGTTTATTATTTCAAAATATTTTCTGTGATTGCGCCCTTGGCAAATTTTTTAGTTTTACCACTTCTGCCAGCTATTTTATTATGTAGTTTATTATTAGCTTTAGTTGGTTTTATGCCAGTTATAGCTACTATTGTTAGTTGGCCTTTATTTATTTTGTTTAAAATAATGATAATAATTACTCAAAATTTAGTAAAAATTCCCGGAGCTTATATAAATATAAATAATTTTTCTGTAGAATTTTTAATAATTAGTTTTATATTTATTTTTTTACTTACTTTTATTATTAAGCCATATAATTATGAATAATAACGGTAGCTTGTCATCCCGCACTTGATGCGGGATCCAGAAAGTATTTTATGCAACAATATTATGTTTACATTTTAGCCAGTAAAAGAAATGGTACTTTATATGTCGGGGTTACCAATGATTTGATTAGACGTATTTATGAACATAAAATAAATCTTAATAAAGGGTTTACTAAAAAATATGAGATTCATGATTTAGTATATTATGAGATATTTGAAGATATTTATAATGCAATTGAAAAGGAAAAATTATTAAAGCGTTGGAAAAGAAAGTGGAAATTAAAACTAATTGAAAAAGACAATCCTAATTGGGTAGATTTATATTATAAATTAATTAACTAAATTTGCTGGATCCCGGCTCTACGGCCGGGATGACAGACTCTAGTGTTTATGTCTAAATTAAAAATAATTATTCCATTTATTTTAATAATATTAATTATATTATTTTTGAGCTTAAAATCAGCTAATTATCTAGAAGTATATTTTCTAGACATAGGTCAAGGAGATGCTATCTTAATACGCACTCCAGATGGACAAAATATTTTGATAGACGGTAGTGCAGATAATTTATTGTTATCTCAAGTAGCAAATAATCTTCCCTGGTGGGAGCGAACTATAGATTATGTGATTATCAGTCATTATCATGCAGATCATATGATGGGTTTACCAGCCTTGCTAGATAAGTATCAAGTCAAAAATATTTTGGTAACTAGCCATGAGCCTGATGATTTTTTGTACAAGGTCTGGCAAGAAAAATTAGTACAACACAATCTAGTGCCACAAATAGTAAACAGGGGAGAGCAGTTTATTATAAATAATAATTTATCCTGGCAAATATTATCAGCTGATAATTATCATGAAGATTATAATAATAATTCGCTAGTTATAAAATTAAGCTATGATGATATAGATTTTTTGTTTACAGGTGATTTGCCTTCAGAAGGCGAAGAAATATTATTAGCTCATAATTTTGATCTAGATTCTGAAATATTAAAAGTTGCTCATCATGGTAGTAAATATTCTTCAAGTCAAGAATTTTTACAAGCGGTCAGTCCTGAAGTTTGTGTCATCCAAGTAGGGGAGGATAATAAATTTAATCATCCTCATCCTGATGCCCTACATAGACTTGATAATATTAATTGCCAGGTTAAAAGAAATGATCTTGAAGGCACTATTAGTATATACAGCGATGGACAGACTTATTGGCTTGATATATAATAAAAACAGTTCATTGCACCTGTGAGTATATCAACGGAAAATTCCAGGGACCACACCCTACCCAAAGGCAGGTCAGTACCATGATTTATTTTCTATTCTATCCTGACGACGGGACGGAAGATTTGACTGGCGATGGCGAGTCTAACGGTCAGCACCTACACGGTGACGGAGAGACCAGCGGATAAGGTAATCCCGAAACCCCTTCACACTTGAGGGGGTTTTTATTTTGGTGTATAATATGCACAACTCATAAACCTTAACCAAGAAAGGTAGGTAATATTATGGGTTGGCACATTGATGAAAATGATCAAGATGTGGATGCTGAACACGAAGAAGAAAAGCGTATCCTCGATAGTCGTCGCGAACGTGGTATCATTAGTAGGGTTTCCGGTAAGATTGGAGACACTATCTTTGGTGGTACTGCCGACAGAAACGGCACCAACGATGAGGATTAGCGATTAACCCGTCCCTAGATTTAAGGGGCGGGGTTTTTCTTTTGCCAAAAATTTGTTATACTAGAAATGCTCATGATCCTCCGAGGGCAATGGGTAGCAAAGACAAGTTCGCTTTTCGTGGGGCAAAAGCAAGCTTGGTAGATAGCAGTTCTTTCATTTGTAACTCCGTGAAGTTGTTACACCCCCTTCTCAATATTGAGAAGGGGTTTTTATTTATTTAAAATGGGTTGATTTTCTTATTTATATAGCTTATAATATAAGCAAGTTGTTAATAACTAATTTTTACTTATGGCCAATAAAAAAACCAAAATTCTCCTCATAGAGGACGAAGAAATGCTAGCCAATATGTATGAAGTCAAGTTCAATAACGAAGGTTTTGACATTGTCAAAGCACTTGATGGAGCAGAAGGACTAGAAAAAAGCAAAACAATCAATCCAGATTTTATTTTACTTGATATTATCATGCCAAAGATGGATGGTTTTTCAGTTTTGACAGCTCTCAAAGAAGACCCCAAGACCAAAGATATTCCAGTCTTGTTGTTGACCAATTTAGGGCAAGATGAGGATATTACTAGAGGTAATGAATTGGGTGCAGTTGGATATTTAGTCAAAGCCAACATTACTCCATCTGAAGTTGTAGAAGCAGTCAAAAAGCAAATAGCCAAACTTGCAAAATAATTAAAATTGTTTACAATATAGATATTCACCCTGTTCCATACTTGGCGGGGTGAATTTAACTAAAAAAATAATTTATTTATATTATGGTAGCCAAATTAGAAAGAAGTTTAGTTTTATTAAAACCTGATGCAATCGATCGGGGATTGATCGGTGAAATCATCAATCGTTTTGAAAGAACTGGTCTAAAAATCGTTGGTCTCAAAATGGTTTGGTCTGACAAAGACACGGCTCTCAAGCATTATACTGAAGATTTAGCAGAACGTCGTGGACAAAAAGTTAGAGATCTAATGGTAGAGATGATTACTTCTGGTCCAACTGTAGCTATTGCTATCGAAGGAGTCGAAGCTGTAACAGTAGTTCGTAAGATGGTCGGAGAAACTGAGCCAAAATCAGCAGCTCCTGGTACTATCCGTGGTGACTATGCTCATCTATCTTTCAAGCATGCTGATGACAGTGATATGGCAGTTTTCAATCTTATTCATGCTTCAGGCAATGTTGAAGAAGCTAAAACTGAGATTAGTGTCTGGTTCAACGATTTTGAATTACAAGATTATCAGCCAGATTATACTAAGCATACACTTTTAGAGAAAAAATAATCTAATATTAGCCCCGTTTCGCCTTTGGCGGAACAGGGCTTTTTGTTTTAATTTGATAAGCATTTTGAATAATGCTATACTAAATATAGCTCCTTTTTAAGCGGTAATAAACTCTACAATATTATAGCCTCGGGAGTCTTATTATTTATCATAGTCGTGGCCTTGATAAGCGGACACCCACCTAAAATCAAGGGGTATAATATCCTTAAAGTAGGAGCTCATTTTAGTCATTAACCAATACAAAACATGTACAGTGACTAGCTAAAAGACGTTTTATTCGTTAAGACGATAGAAGCGTCTTTTTGTTTTGTTTAAAAATTATCAACTTGCCAAAAAAGATGTTTTTTGCTTAGATTAGACTTAAGTTCTTTACCAAACCTTTAGACCTAAAAGGAGGTCTTTCATGTGTAATCAACGTGTTTTACTAAGAGAGTCAAAAGACCTCATCATCTGTGATCTGGATATGACTTTGGTTGAAACAGTTTTCGAGACTGGTATCTATCCTTCAATTGTTGCTACTATCAAGGAACAGGGTGGTACGGTCTTGGATATTGATATCACTCGTGACTTTTGGTATATGAAGTACGATTGGGATACTTTTATCCGAGAACGTTTCGGACTTGATCCCGCTGTCTTTTTGCCAGCTTTTCGTCTTCACGATACCCCTGAATTTCGTATGCAACACACCAGACCTTTTCCTCATGTGATTGGTGCTTTACGCAAGATGCAGACCTTGCGTAAACTTTTGGCTATCATCACATTTGCCAAACCAAACATCGCTGACATGGAAGTTGCTTTGCTCAAAATTCGTTTTGACGAAGTTTTGTCTCTCAATGACAATTCCAATTTTCTTGGTAAAAACAAGCCACATCCTGCTGGCATGCAGCATGTTTTAGAAAAGCTTGGTATTACCAAAGAACGAGCTGTCTATGTTGGTGACTCAAATAGTGATGGTAAGTTTGCCAACAACGCTGAAGTTGACTTTGTTTACTTCAATGAGCGTGGTGATTCTTTGAAGTCTGATATCCAAGTAGCTGCTACTTTCAGCGACTGGTCAGCTTTTCCTGATCTTGAGATCAAACCCTGTTTTCAGTAAACGGGGTTTTTTGGTATAATATAAATATGATTAAAAATAAACATAAAATTTGGTGGATTTTTTTATTAATTGCTTTAGTTATTATAATTGGTATCTCTTTGTATAAAACTTATAAAGGCGTTAATATAAAAACTGGTCCAGGAGTTGGCTGTTATTATATCTTTAAAACCCCGCATGATTATAAAGATTTAGTAGTTATACAATTAGACAACAACGATGGTTATAAAGCTATTTACAAAAATATATTTGCTCAAGCTAAAGAACTAGACGATGGATATACCTTGCATGCCAGTTATGATTGCTACCCAGATTTTATAGATGATCATTTTTTTGTAAATATTTCTAGTGATGGTTACGATCAAATTGATTGGAGTAATGATTCTGAAACACTGATGAATAATATGAAAAATTTATTAGTAAGGGATAGTTTTGAGGAAGCTTATTATTGTTTAGATTTTGCTGATACAGTAGCCATTAGCGCTATAAATGATTTGATAAGTAAAGATCAATTATTAGCTATTTGTCAAAAAAAAAAATAATCCCACATAAGATATGAGATTATTATATTTTATAATTTATATAATTATGCTGAGCTTGCCGAAGTATTAGACAGTTTTTTCTTTTTTCTTTTTCTTTAGAGTTTTGATGCAAGAAGTACAGACTGTCATTTTTTGACCATCAATTTTCTTAGTTTGAAGATTAACAGACATTTTACGTTTGCTAGAAATATTAGAATGACTACGGCTATTACCGCTCATTGCTTTTTTACTACAAATTTGACATATTTTAGACATATGATATTGATTTTAATATTTGATAATGCTAACATAAAAAAATAATTTTGTAAATACTATGCTTTTTAGTCTTTTATTTCAAGACCCAAAAATATTCATGATGATAATCTTAGCTGTAATTTTTGCTTTGACTATTCATGAATTTTCTCATGCTTTGGCGGCTACTTTATTAGGAGATAATACTTCAAAATATGCTGGTCGTCTCAATCTCAATCCATTGTCACATATGGAGATTTTTGGCACCCTAATGCTTCTTTTTGCCGGTTTTGGCTGGGGAAAGCCAGTTCCAGTCAATCCTTATAATCTCAAATGGCGTCGTTGGGGGAGTGCTGTTGTTTCATTAGCTGGACCAGTTTCCAATTTTTTGAGTGTTATTTTCTTTGTTTTAATAGCTAATTTGTTAGCTAATTTTCTTTCTCCAACTAGTTTATTGTTTGATTTTCTCTTTTATTTGATATTTATCAACCTAATTTTAGGGGTTTTTAACCTGATTCCAATTCCACCACTAGATGGCTCAAAAGTACTTTTTGCTATATTACCTAGCCATTTTGATGATTTCAAGCGTAAATTCTCAGTAAATGGCCCTTGGATATTGGTCATATTGATAATATTGGACAATTTTGTTGGGATCAATATATTTGGTCGTATATTTAATTGGTTTATTGGCTTATTAAGCTATTTTCTATAGGGGGTTGACAGATTTTTGATAGTATGCTATACTGCATAATCATTACAGAAGTACATTGAGAACTACGGTAATCTCCCCGCCATAAGTGGGAGTACATTGTTTGCCGATGCACACCGCCGGAGGAAAGATGTCCCTCCATTTGTTCCAATTCTACTAGGTCTACTCTTCTAGTTATCACTCTTTTTTAGAGTGATAAACACAGCTACTTTGAAAACCCTCCGCCGCTGAATGACTACGTGTCCTGTCAATTACCAAACTAGTCCAGATCGGATCTAGTCACTGGTCAGGACCTACTGACCGCAATCCATCGCCCGGAAAGCCGGTCAGAAAGGTTGAGTATGAAGCTCAAATTCCCTAACTAGCGGTTGCCAACTGACCTAGAGGTACAGGTAGTTGGTGCGCATGCGTACCTCCTTATTATTTTTTGACAGTTTTGGACAGACAAACAATGCATTCGCGGCCCTCTGTGGTCGCGGATAACGGCGCTTTAGCCCATTAAGCTACTGACCCCGCGTTTTGACGCGGGCCTTCAGAACATGGACTAGAGTCTGCCGATCATGCCCCGGCCACATGCCGCGGCACTCAAGGAACGGCCTTCGCCAATAAAGCGGAGACACACCCATGCCGTTCTACCTGAGCGTGGTCCACATGACCTCGCCACCCAAGGCCCCCAGCGCAACGTTGCTGGGGGCCTCTTTTTTTATTTTCTTTTTGCAAATGCTTGACAGTATATTGATTATAGTATAATCTGTTTTTATATTTAGTTCTTCGTTTGTCGTTAGATGCACCTAGCCACTTGGCGCGTAATTGAAAAGGATTGTGATCAAAACAGTCACGAAACAAGGTTCGACCTCCTTCGGGTCCACAAACCCCACTGAGGTAGAACTCGCCGAGCCGCTGGATGTACTAGCTTCAACGATTCCCCCAGATTTTCGGATCTGGGGGTTTTTCTTTTGACTTTTTTGTCTAAAATCCTTGACTTCTTTATTTTTTTATGCTATTTTATTGAGGACTTAAAGCATTGTTTTGCTTTAATTATTTAATTTTATTAGAGGTAAATATGCCCACAGTAAATCAACTATTAAAAAAACCTAGAAAAAGCCCAAAAAAGAAATCTTCAACACCTGCTTTGAAGAATGTTTTAAATAGTTTGAAACGCACCAAAAAAGATTTAGCCAAAGGTGCTCCTTTCAAACGGGGCGTTTGTCTAAAAGTAACAACTGTTACTCCTAAAAAACCAAACTCAGCTTTACGTAAGATTGCTAGGGTCAGACTTTCAAATGGTATGGAAGTAACTGCTTATATTCCAGGCGAAGGCCACAATCTACAAGAACATAGTATTGTATTGATCCGTGGCGGTCGTGTCAGGGATTTGCCTGGTGTACGTTATCATATTGTTCGTGGAGTTTATGATACTCAAGGAGTAGATGGTCGCAAACAAAGTCGTTCACTTTATGGTACTAAAAAAGAAAAAAAATCTAAGAGCTAAAATATATGAGAGGTAAAAAAGCGCCAAAAAGAGATGTTAAACCAGACCCAAAATTTCAAAGGGCTGATTTAGCAAAATTTATCAATCGTATTATGGAACGTGGCAAAAAAACTATTGCCCAAAAAGTTCTTTATGATTGTTTTGAATATATTTCAAATAAAACCAAACAAGACCCTTTGGAAGTTTATGATACTGCTATCCGTAATGTTTCCCCAAATCTAGAAGTCAAAGGTAAACGAATCGGTGGTGCCAACTATCAAGTACCAATTGTAGTCATGGGTGATCGTAAGATTACTTTGGCTCATCGTTGGATTTTGGCTGCTGCCAGAGCTGGTAAAGGTGCGGCTATGTCTGTTCGTTTAGGTAATGAATTGATTGCTGCCTCAAAAGGTGAAGGTGAAGCTATGAAAAAACGTGAAGATGTCCAACGCATGGCTGAATCAAACAAAGCCTTTGCTCATTTTGCTTAAAATTATTAAATAAACTTGTTTGTCTCAGCCCCCGCCGGAGGCGGGGGCTGCAAGAAACTATACAAAATATATGCCTCGACAACATCCTTTAGAAAAAGTCCGTAATATCGGAATCATCGCTCATATTGACGCTGGTAAGACCACTGTCACCGAGCGTATTCTTTTTTATACCGGAAAAAAACACAAGATTGGTGAAGTCCACGAAGGTGAAGCTGAAATGGACTGGATGGAACAAGAAAAAGAACGTGGTATTACTATTACTTCTGCAGCCACTACTTGTTTTTGGGAATTACCAGACTGGTTAGGTAGTGGTAAATCTAATATTAATATTATAGATACTCCAGGTCACGTTGACTTTACTGTAGAGGTCGAAAGATCTTTGCGTGTTCTAGACGGTGGTGTAATTGTTTTTGATGGAGTAGCTGGTGTAGAGCCACAGTCTGAGACTGTTTGGCGTCAAGCTGACAAATATAGCGTGCCTAGGATAGCTTTCATCAATAAAATGGATCGCATGGGTGCTGACTTTTATTATGATCTAGATACTATTCACGAACGATTGACCAAGATTGCTCATCCAATGCAATTACCAATTGGTGCAGCTGAAAATTTTGAAGGAATTATCAATCTCTTAGAAAGAGAAGCTTGGTTTTATCTTGATGAAGATGGTAAAGAATTTGAAAAGCGTGATATCCCAGATGACATGAAAGATAAAGTAGAGGAATATCGTGGTAAAATTATCGAAGCTATTGTAGAAAATGACGAAGCTTTGATGGAAAAATATTTAGGTGGTGAAGAGCCAGATATTGTAGATCTCAAAAAAGTACTACGTCAAGCCGTAATAGACAATAAAATTGTACCAGTTTTTGTGGGTTCTGCTCTCAAAAATAAAGGTGTGCAATTTTTACTTGATGCTATTACTGCTTATTTACCATCACCGCTTGATCTACCAGAAATAAAAGGCAACGAGCCTCGTAATGAAGAAAATGAAATCACAGTCAAAGCCGATGACGCTGAACCGTTTACTGGGATTGCTTTTAAAGTAGCTACTGATCCTTATGTTGGTCGTCTGACTTTTGTTAGAGTTTATTCTGGTACACTCAAATCTGGTTCATATGTTTTCAACGGCAATACAGAAAAAAAAGAAAGAATTGGTCGTATTTTGAGAATGCATGCCAACTCTAGAGAAGAAGTCGATGAAATCGTAACTGGAGATATCGTGGCCGTAGTTGGCCTCAAAGACACTACTACTGGACATACTCTTTGTAGTGTTGATCGCCCTATAGTTCTTGAAAGTATGGACTTCCCTGATCCAGTTATTTTTGTGGCTGTTGAACCAAAGACAAAAGCTGATCAAGAAAAGATGGGCATGGCTTTGGCCAAACTTACTGAAGAAGATCCTACCTTTACTGTCAGAAGTGACGAAGAAACCAATCAAACTATTATTGGTGGTATGGGTGAGCTTCATTTGGATATTATTATTGATCGTATGAAGCGTGAGTTTTCTGTAGAAGCCAATATCGGTGCTCCACAAGTAGCCTATAAAGAAACTATTACAGCCGAAGCACAAGCTGAAGGTAAATATGTCAAACAATCAGGTGGTCGTGGTCAATATGGTCATTGTTGGCTCAAACTTGAACCACGCGATAGAGGAGAAGGTTTTGAATTTATTGATAAAATCAAAGGTGGTGTTATTCCTAAAGAATATGTTCCAGCTATCCAAAAAGGAATTATTGAAAGTATGGACAATGGTATCTTAGCTGGTTATCAGATTCAAGATGTCATAGCCACTGTTTATGATGGATCTTTTCATGAAGTTGATTCATCTGAAGCAGCCTTTAAGATTGCAGGTTCTATGGCTTTTAAAGAAGCCTTTAGACAAGCTAGGCCAGTTATTTTGGAACCTATCATGGCTGTCGAGGTTGTTACCCCAGAACAATACATGGGTGATGTGATTGGTGACTTGAATTCAAAGCGTGGTCAAGTATCTGAAATGACTGACAGAGTTGGTGTCAAAGTAATTCATGCGACAGTACCCTTATCTGAGATGTTTGGCTATGCTACTTCTTTGCGTGGTATGACTCAAGGTAGAGCTAGTTATAATATGGAATTTGATAAATATTCTGAAGTGCCAAAAAACATTGCTGAAGAAATAATGAAAAAAGAATAAAATATATTTTAATTTATACAATTTTAAAACCCCTTCTCAAATTGAGAGGGGGTTTTTGAATCTAGTGATCCAGATTCTCGATAGCCAGCTGCCGTATCATGTAGGCCACTGGATTTTTGTTTGCCAGAATGTTCAAGGCTGCCAAAGCAGCATTATTGCTTGGCCAGGCTGTCAGCAGTGGCACCTCAGAAGGCATGCGCAGACTACTCCAAGCATCATCCGGAAAGTCCTTGAGCGTAGCCGGAATGGCAATCACTGGCCAGCTGGTGCGAGCTGCTAGGATTGGACCCAGGCCATTGCTACGACCAACCATGACTATGATTACGCCGCCATCAGGATACTGAGCCATGATTTGTTCTAGTTTGTCTAGAGCAGTACGTGGTTTTTTGTGTCCTGATAAGACAATTTGTTCAAAGTTGATGCCATTGATAAGAGCGTCCTGAAAAAGTTTGGTAGTCGAGGCATCTAGTTCGTCCGACTTGGAACCTGTCCAAAAAATCAGAGCTTGTTGAGGGATGCGGAAGCGTTTGACCAGGTCAGCGACGATGCCGTATTTGCGTTCGACTTCGTCAAGCTTTTCGCCTTCACGGAAAGCTTGTTTGCTGAGCTCTTGCCAGTCGTGAGTACGCAGGCGCCAGCTGTCGTTGTCTATCACATCGGATACGACTAGTTCGCCAGCATGATTGATACCAAACTCGATCTTCATGTCGATCAGACGCAGGCCCAGAGTGTTCCAGGCACCTTCCAGTACCAGGAAAACTCGGCGCATGATGTCTTGCATTTCTTCCATGAATGCTTTGGTATCACTGCGGTCAAGCGCTTGCTGAGCATTGACAGTCTGGTCAAGATTGGCTTCTGGATCCCAACCTGGTTTCTTGGAATGGAAAAGTTTCCACTCAGGATCAAAAGGATTAGGGATAAAAGGATCTTCCTCGCCACCCTCTTGACTCCAGTCAAGGTCACTGACTAGAATTTCACCGTCAGCGTTGAATAGTTCACCTTTGGTGGTTTTGAGGAAAAATTCGATTATCAACCGATGAAAGCGATGAGGATTATTACCCTTAAGTGAAGTCAGATGTGGGAAACGCTTGAGGTAGCTACCCACAGCTAGGCGGCGGGCAATGACTTCGAGAGGAATCATCCGACAACTGTCAGCCACAAACTCAGTGGGTGATACTTGTTCACGGTAGGCCACGGGAATGCCAGCTGCTTTGAGAAGCTCAAAGACCCGGCAGGTGGTAGTAGTTGAGTGTTCAGCCTTGCTGGGAAATTCTCTGGTAAGACTAGGATCATCATGAGCGGTGATGGTGTTTTTATGTTCCACCAAAACAGCGTTTTGACCAGACTTGCCCTTGATTGCCCAGATAATCTTGGTTTTACCTTCGATTATTTGAGCGCCTTTTTCGATTGGCATATTTACCTTCCTATTATTAGGGGGAGGAGTGTTTATGAAATGAACCCTATAGTTCGATTAGAACTTAACAATATTTTTAGAATTTAGCAAGTCAAAAAAAGACCCCTGCCAATCGAGTTTGACTCGATGACAGGGGGTGTAACTAGGCTGCGCCTCGTCTGTGCAGATCTGCAGCAGCCATGACAGCCATCATCTGCTGTTCTTGACTCATCTGCGGACCACCTTGCTTGGCTACGCCTTCTTTGATCTCGGCGATCATATCCGGCGTGTAGCCCGCTTGCTTCAAGCGATAGTATACCAGTGACTCTGGCATACCGAGAAGGGAATAGCCCGCCTGGACAGAAGCAATGCCGCTCATGATGCGTAGGGTGTGGGTGGCTTGATTCATGTCCATCTGCATCAGGCGTTCGGCGTGCATTTCATCGACGAGCGCTCGGATCTGTTCGTGTGCCTTGCAGACACGCCCGATTTTTTTGGAACCGAGTGCCTTGAGATCCCAGCTTTGACGTTTGGTGACCATGTCACCGCACATCACACACTTGACCATTTTGGGAGGCATGATGCCCTCCTTGGAAAATAGGAAATGAATCTAGTTGGGCAGTTTGATGCCCATGAGCTGTTGCTCGGTCTTGGATAGTGTGATCCAGCCAAGACCCAGTCTGATCAGGTAAATGATGTTCTTCATGATCCCTCCTGAATTTTGAAAGGTGCACAGTCCTTGATCCAACCGGGCAAGTCGCCCTTGAGATAGACCTTGAACTGAGTGTTATCGAAATCTTCGTAGAAATTGAGTCCGACTAGACCAAGAAGATCACGGTAGAAAGTTTCACTGCGTTCAGTATAATGTGATTCCAGACGAATATCGCAACAAATGTCATTATCACGATCGGTGAAGATAAACTCATCCAACGAGTAACAGGGTGATGCTCCATCGGCTGACCATCGATTGATAATCAGATTGTACATCAATCGGAGACGATCCGAATCATTGTTGTAATTGGCGTTTCTATCCTGAACCAGCAGGATATATGGTTCCTGATACTTCTTATTTTCAAAAACGTGAACTACCGTGTAATCGAATCCATCATGACTGAAAGAGACCCAGATAGGTCCCTGCATCCAATGAGGGATTTCGAGCTTGCCGTAGTCGTAGGCAGTAGTCATGACGTGACCGGCTATGGCCTGAGTGCTGACCAACATGGTCAACAACGCGAAAAGCAGTGTCCATTTTCTCATGATTTCTCCTCGTGAGAGTAGGTTTTGATAATGAATCTACCGACAATAACTGCTGTAAAGCCAAGGGGAGCAAAAAGTCTATTCGAGAAGTTCCCGGTGGTGATACCATGTCCCAATATACCAAGAACTGAGGCTCCACCTAGAATTACTAGGATGAGTCCGAAGATTTTCATGTTTATCTTTTCTTATTGGTTCTACAGGGTAGAACTCAGTATAAAGAACTGCTGGTTAAAATTCCTACTTAAGCCCACTAGCTTTTCCTCCAAAGCTAATAGGCTTGAGTAGAAGCCCGTCGTGCCGTGTGACACGACGGGCAAAGAGACTAGGCAGCGACTCGACCAGCAGTCCTAGCTGCTTCGATAGCTGCTTCGACCGTGACTGTGGCAGTAGTCTGTGCCGCTTCATCGATCGGAATCATGACATCCAACTGAATGCACATGTCCGGGAAAGAAGTACCCGGATACTGACGCATCCAGATGGCGATCTCGAGCAGCTGCTCGAGATCAAACTCCATGGCATACTGAGCCACCTCGAGGTCATCCACATCGGCGAACTCCAGCGCTGCCAGCTTGCAGCGACTGTTGCCGACTAGCATGGGAGCCCAGGTGGTGATGATCAGGGGTTTGCGACTCATGGTATTGCGCACGGCCTTGTCGACCAAGACACCCATGATCTCCTTTTCCTGACCGATCTGCATCCAGATGGTGCAGAACTCAATCAGCGGTTTCATCTCACTGACTCGACCCTCAAAGGTCGTGGTGTCAACGCCACCCGGATAGAGGGTCCTGGTAATGATCTTGAATGGCGTGATTTCGACGATCCTACCGCCAAAGCCGAGCTCGAACACCACCAGAGACTTGAGTGCCTTATCGGTGCTCTGCTCCTTGACGATGGGATCATGAACGATACCATTGTCACGAACGTTTGTATTGGTAATCATGCTTGCCTCCTGTTAGCATGGTTATGCTACATTTTGAAGAACGATTGTTTTAGATTCCACTTAAGTCCACTAGCTCATTAGAGCTAATAGACTTAAATAGAAACCCCTCGCTCCGAAGAAACGAGGGGTTCACGCGATGCAACGCGCTTTCCCATACCCTGGAGGAGGGGTATGAAAGATGAAGGTGTTTGTAGTGTACCACCTAAACTTACAAATCGTGATTTATAAACTTAGGTGGGACCCTCTTGAATTTGTATTCAAGAGGGTTAGTTGAGGTTTCTGGCAGGATTTACTGCTAGGTTACCGAAGAGGCGGCAGATAGGGGATTCGAACCCCCGCGGGCTATCATCCGCCGGCACGCCAATGCTCGGATCTGCCGTATAAGGAACTGAAATGGAGGTGAGTTGTCTAACTTTTGACCGAAGTCAGCTAGACCGGACTACTTTGTTGAAATTATTGAGCCGGAGCCCAATAAAATCAGCTAGATAATCTTTTAATCGCTCCTCCTCCATATCAGTGCCTTATATCAAAGTTCTTGTATTAATAGAGTAGTATAGCATATATATAGAATTTTGTCAAGGGTTTTAAGACAATAAAAATAGGGAGCCAAGTGGCATCCCTATGTGTTTTAAGTTGTTTTTGTGACCGATTTAGCGGCTCATGGCTAAGATGTCGAGGATACCTATGCCGCCAATAGACAGTAATCCGGAGCCTTTTTCATCATTCCAGGAAACCTTCCAACCCTTGTGTAGGGAAACTACATCCTTGTCTTTGGTCTCAGGAAACTGCTCTCTGACGCAGTACCAGAGCAGGTCATTGACTAGCTGGTATTTGCGGTTGAGATAGAGGAGATCGACCTTGATTTGGTCGTGCTCTTCCTGTTGTTCTGAGGTCGGAGGACAGATTGCTGCATGCCTCTCATGGAGACAATTGACGTCATCTAACAGCTTGTTACGCAAACCAAGCAATTGTTTGATTTCAGTGGTAGCTTCTCCAACCACAGTGCAATCATCTGTGACTTCCGAATCAGGTGCTTCGAGTTTGGCAATATCAATTGCCTCTGCCTCTGCTAGTAACTTCTTGAGAATTTCCACTTTTTTCCTTTCGATTCTAGGTTTATCAACTTCGAGATTATGGAAAGATCAATACAGACAATCAAATTAACAAAATAGTTATCTTTTGTCAAGAGGGTAAAAGCCTTATAAAATAAGGTTTTATGCACAGTTTTTATTTGACAAAAGCCTTATTTTAAACTAATATAAGGCTACTTTTAACTTAAAAAATATGGCAAATTACAAGCAAATGGACCGTGTTTTGGATCTAGCATCCAAGACCGGTGACAAAGTTATAGTAATGTCAGACAATCATGATCCTTATGTGATTATGACAGTCAAAGAATATGAAGCTCTTTTGCATGGCTCATCTACTGTTTCTGAGCTATCAGAAGACCAATTATTAGACAAAATAAACCGTGATATTGCGGTTTGGAAAGCCTCTCAAGATGATCTGGGAGACTATGAATTGGATCAATTTAAGGTAGATTCATTGAGAAAAGAAGATGAAAAACCTCAGTCTGATAGCGTAAACATTGATGAAATCAAGACTGAGCCCATCAAAATAGAGGAAGATGATAAGTATTATATTGAGCCGGTTGATTAGGGTTTTTTAGCTAATATTAGTCAAAAAACACTAAATTTATAAAGCAAGCTCTAATAGACTTGCTAAATTTGAAAAACCGTGCTATAATCTTTTTGTTTTAAATAAATTTTAATTAAGATAGCTGGATTACAAAAGCTTTATAGCTGCTATCCAAAGGAGTCATAAAAATGGCAGATGTTTTTAAAAGAGAAAAACCACACATCAATGTTGGAACCATTGGTCATGTTGATCATGGAAAAACTACATTGACTGCTGCTATCCTAAAAGTTTTAGGTGCGCAAGGTGGTGTTGCTCAACAAAAGGACGTTGATCAAATTGACAACGCCCCAGAAGAAAAAGAGCGTGGTATTACTATTGCTACAGCTCACGTCGAGTACGAAACTGAAAACAGACACTATGCCCACGTTGACTGTCCTGGTCATGCTGACTATGTCAAAAACATGATTACTGGTGCAGCTCAAATGGATGGTGCTATTTTGGTAGTTTCTGCTGCTGACGGCCCTATGCCTCAAACTAGAGAGCATATTTTGCTTGCTCGTCAAGTTGGTGTACCTTATATCGTTGTTTATCTAAACAAGATGGACCAAGTTGATGATCCAGAATTAGTTGATTTAGTTGAAGAAGAAATCAGAGATTTATTGAAAAAATATGAATTTCCTGGTGACGAAACTCCAATTATTAGAGGTTCAGCTTTGAAAGCTCTAGAAGATACAAGTGGTGATGACGCCAAGTCTATCAATGAGCTTATGAAAGCTTTGGATGAATATATTCCAGAACCAAAACGTGATACCGACAAACCTTTCTTGATGCCTATTGAAGACATTTTTTCAATCGAAGGTCGCGGTACTGTAGTTACTGGCCGTATTGATAGAGGTATTGTCAAACTAAACGAAGAAGTCGAAATGGTTGGTATCAAAGATACCACCAAGACTGTTGTAACTGGTATTGAGATGTTTAACAAACAGTTAGACGAAGGTCGTGCTGGTGACAATGCTGGTATTTTGATTCGTGGTACAAAGAAAGATGAAGTAGAACGTGGTCAAGTTTTGGCCAAACCTGGTTCTATTACTCCACACACAGAATACGAAGCTGAAGTTTATATTTTAAGTAAAGAAGAAGGTGGACGTCATACTCCATTTTTCAAAGGTTATAAACCACAATTTTACATCCGAACAACTGATGTAACTGGTGAAGTACAATTACCAGAAGGCGCCGAAATGGTGATGCCTGGTGATACTGTCAATTTGAAAATCAAATTGATTTCTCCAGTTGCTTTAGAAGAAAAATCAAGATTTGCTATCCGTGAAGGCGGACGTACTGTTGGTGCTGGTGTAGTAACCAAGATTATCAAATAAATTTATATTCCCTCCCGTTTTGCGGGAGGGATTTATAATATTTTGTTATTTAATAAGTTTTAACAATCATTTCAACCCCCATGCCACAAAAAGAGGCTAAAGACGAAATTCAGACAAGGATCAGAATCAAGATTCGCGCTTATGATCATAAAATCATTGATCAGTCTACCAAGACTATCATTGAAACTGTTGATCGTACTGGTGCAACAGTGATTGGACCTATTCCTTTACCAACTGATAAGAAGAAGTTTACAGTACTTCGTTCTACTTTTGTACACAAAGATGCTCGCGATCAATACGAGATGCGTGTTCACAAGAGAATGCTTGATATTATGAACCCAACTCCTCAGACTATTGATGCTTTGCAAAATCTGAATCTGCCAGCTGGTGTAGATGTTGAAATAAAAATGTAATTTAAAAAATAATTTTGTTGTTTGCATAACCCTAGACTGTCTCTCGACTTCGCTCGAGATTAGCACAGCTAAGAAGTGTGCGAGTGGAAAATTATTTTAAGGAAGAATTATTAATTTAATAATTACAAAAATCAAAGACTAAAGTTTAAGTAGTCACGATTTTGTCCTTAAGATAGTTTTTTTGAGAATAAAATCGTGATTTTTTATTAAAAGAATATGGCCAAGTTTATTTTGGGAACCAAATCACACATGACACAAAAGTTTTTGGAAGATGGTACTGTAGCACCAGTTACTGTCGTTCAATCTGGTCCTTGCACTGTTACTCAAGTAAAAGGTGACAAAGAGGGCTATACTGCTGTTCAAGTCGGATTTGGCAAAAAAAGAATACTCAATAAACCACTGGCAGGTCATTTAAAAGGCCTGGAGAATTTTCGTTATCTAAAAGAATTCAGAGTGGAAGATACTGCCAATTTTGCCAAAGGTAAAGTTTTTGACGTATCATCTTTTGCTACTGGGGACAATCTAGCAGTTACTGCTGTTTCCAAAGGTAAGGGTTTTCAAGGTGTAGTAAAGCGTCATGGTTTTCATGGTTCACCTGCTTCTCATGGTCATAAAGATCAATTGAGAATGCCAGGGTCTATTGGTGCTACTGATGCAGCTCATGTTTTTAAAGGTACTCGTATGGGTGGCCGCATGGGTGGTGATACTACTACTGTCAAAAATTTGGAACTAATCGAAGTAGATACAGATAAAAACTTACTTTATATCAAAGGTGCTGTTCCTGGTGCTCGTAATGCTTTTGTGATTGTTCAAGCTGATGGTGAATTAAATTTTGTTGAAAAAAAATCAGAAGTTAAGAAAGAAGAAGTCAAAGAAGAAACTAAACCAGAATCTAAGCCTGAAGTTAAAGAAGTAAAAACTGAAGATAAACCAGAAGAAGTCAAAGAAGAGAAAAAAGAAGATAAGCCTAAAGAAGAAGTGAAAAAATAATATGGCTGACTTAAAATTAAAAATATATAATTTTGAAGGTAAAGAAGTTGGGACTGAAACTCTAGATCCAAAATTGTTTGGTGTGGAGATCAACCCAGTTATGGTCCAGCAAATGGTAGTGGCTCAACAAAAAAATGCCCGTGCACCAATTGCTCACACCAAAGGCCGAGCTGAAGTCCGTGGTGGTGGTAAAAAACCTTGGCGCCAAAAAGGTACTGGCCGAGCCCGTCATGGCTCTAGTCGTTCTCCAATTTGGTCTGGTGGTGGTATCACTTTTGGTCCAACATCAAAACGTAATTTTTCTGTAAAAATAAACAAAAAAGTAAAAGCCAAAGCTTTGGCTATGATATTATCTGATAAAGCTGCTCATGAAAAAATTGTTGTTTTAGAATCATATAATTTACCTGAAGCAAAAACTAAAATGCTAGTTACTGCTTTAGATAAATTACCAATCAAAGATAGATCAGCTTTGATTGCTACCAAGAGTGCAGAAGAAAATATTGTGACTGCTGCCAAAAATCTTCCTAGAGTAGATACAACTTATTTTGGTAGTTTCAATGTTGTAGATTTATTGAAATATGAATATTTAGTTATTAGCAAAGAATTATTACAAAAAGTTACCGAGCATTATTTATAAATATATGGCTTTATTTGGAAAGAAAAAAGAAGAAAATAAAAAACCAGTAGCAACTAAAACTGCTGATGTTAAAGTCGAGCCAAAAAAAGTTGAAATCAAAAAAGACAAGGTGAATGGCGAAGCCAGAGAGGGTGGCCTGGGCCAAGAAACTAAAAAACCTGCTATTAAGAAAGAGGTTAAAAAAACAGAAGTCAAAAAAACATCACATGATAATGCAGCCTATAAGATTTTATTGCGTCCAGTTATTTCTGAAAAAGCAACTATTGGTGTATCTCAAGGTAAATATGTTTTTGAAGTAGGCTCAAAGGCCAATAAAGTTTCAGTCAAAAAAGCTGTCCAAGAAGTCTATGGTGTAGAACCAATCAAAGTAAACATGATCAATCAAATTGGAAAATTTGTTCGTCGTGGCAAACAGACTGGTCGCACCAAAAACACCAGAAAAGCAATCGTCACTTTGAAAAAAGGTGAAACAATCAAACTTTACGAAGGTATTTAATAAAATATATGGCAATCAAAGTTTACAAACCAACCACGCCAGCTCGTCGTAAGACTAGCGTAGTCGTCAATCCAAAACTGAGCAAAAAACGCCCAGCTAAGTCTTTGATTAAGATCAGAAAACAAAGAGCTGGTCGCAACAATCAAGGCCGTATTTCTGTACGACACAAAGGTGGTGGAGCTAAACGTTATATTCGCCAGATTGATTTCAAACAAAACAAGTTTGATATTATAGCCAAGGTAGAGCATCTAGAATACGATCCAAATCGTAGTGCTAATATTGCTTTGCTTGTTTATACTGATGGTGAACGCCGCTATATCATAGCACCTGAGACTTTAAATGTTGGAGACAGAATCGTAGCTTCACAAAAAAAAGTCGCTGTTCGTGTAGGTAATCGTATGCCTTTGAAAAGTATTCCTACTGGTACAACTGTTTATAATATAGAAATGATTCCTGGCAAAGGTGGCCAATTGGCTCGCTCAGCTGGTAATGGAGCTACTTTGATGGCTGTCTATGATGGTAAAGCTCAGCTCAAGATGCCAAGTGCTGAAATCAGATTAGTACCAGAAGATTGTCTAGCTAGTATTGGTGTAGCCAGTAATGCAGAGAAAAGAAATGTCCGTATCGGAAAAGCTGGTCGCAAACGTCATATGGGTATCCGCCCAACTGTACGTGGTAAAGCTATGAATCCAGTTGATCATCCTCATGGTGGTGGTGAAGGTAGTACACCAATTGGTATGAAGACCCCTAAGACTTATAAAGGTAAAAAAGCTTATGGTGTTCGCACTCGTAAGAAAAATAAACCTTCAAGTAATATGATTTTAAAACGTCGTGGTAAAAAGAGAAGATAAATAAATATATATGTCAAGAAGTTTAAAAAAAGGTCCATATACTGATCCCAAATTATTGAAAAAAGTCAGTAATTTGAAACGGGAAGAAGGCAAGATCATCAAGACTTGGTCTCGCGCTTCTGTTATTAGTCCTGAGATGGTTGGTTTTACATTTGGAGTTCATAATGGTAGAGATCATATCAATGTTCATGTTGTAGAAAATATGGTTGGCCATCGTTTGGGTGAATTTTCACCTACTCGTAAATTTGTATCACATGGTGGTAAGATGGCTAAAACTCAAGCCAAAGGTAAATAATATAAATTATGATTGAAGCAAAGGCAAAATTGAAAAATTTAAGAATGTCAGCCAAAAAAGTCCGCTTGGTAGCTGATGCTGTTCGTGGTGCTGAAGTAAATGTAGCTTTAGATAGACTACAAGTTTTAAACAAAAAATCTTCTCCTATTATTGCCAAGTTGATAAAATCTGCAGTAGCTAATGCTAATAACAAATATGATGTAAAACAAGAAGATTTGCTTTTAAAGACTATTATTGTCAACAAAGGCATGGATCTAAAACGTTGGCGCCCAGCTGCTTTTGGCCGCGCTCATCCATTCCGCAAGCATTCATGTCATATAGAGTTGGTACTTGATACCAAAGAAGGTGTCAAAGTTGCTGCCAAAGAAAAAAAGAAAGAAGTTATCGATACAGTAGATTTGACTAAGATGGATAAAAAAGTAAAGAGTACTGATGGTAAAGATGACAAGAAATTTAATAAGCAAAATGCAAAACAAAAGGCAGCTGGCTTTATGTCTGGCGCCAAAAAAGATAAAGGTAAAGTAAAGACAGGTTAATCATATGGGTAAAAAAGTAAATCCAAGAATATTTCGAATGGGCATGAGTGAGAAATGGAGATCTCGCTGGTTTGCTGGTCGTGATTTTCCTAAATTTTTAGAACAAGACATTGTTATCCGTAAATTTTTGAAAACCACACTAAGAGAAGCTGGAGTCGATCGTGTTGAGATCGAACGCAGTCGTGGTGAGATGTCTATAAATATTAAGGCCGCCAAGCCTGGTTTGATCATTGGTCGTGGTGGATCTGGTATTGAAGATATCAAGAAGAAAATTATTCAAAAATTTTTAGGCAAAGAAACTAAAATCAAAGTAAATATTACTGAGATTTCTGTGCCAAATTTATCAGCTGCAGTGATTGTCGAAGCTATTCGTGAAGATGTGATTCGTCGTATTCCTTATCGTCGTGTTATGAAACAAAACATTGACAAAGTCATGAAGGCTGGCGCCAAGGGAGTAAAGATCATTTTAGCTGGTCGCTTAAACGGTGTAGAAATTGCTCGTTCTGAAAAGTTAATCAATGGTAAAATTCCTTTACAAACATTGAGATCAAATATTGATTATAGTCGTGGCGTTGCCAATACTATCTATGGTGTAATTGGTATCAAAGTTTGGATTTATAAAGGTGAGTATTTTGATAAAAAAGCAAAAACTGCCACAAAGAAAAAACCAGTTATGAAATCAGCCAAGCTTTTTGCTGAGGGCGGTTTGGGAGCACAACCGGTTGCTAAACCACCGATAAAGAAAGAAGCTAAAAGCAAGAAATAATTTATTAGAAATATGTTAGCACCAAAAAAAGTAAAACATAGAAAATGGCAACGAGGCGACAAGATCAGAGGTAAAGCTACACGCATGACCAAGGTCAGTTTTGGTGATTATGGTCTAAAGAGCTTGGAAGCTGGTTGGATATCTGCTCGTCAGATCGAATCTGCTCGTCGAGCTATGGTTGGTCATATGCAAAGAATCGGACGTGTTTTTATTCGTATTTTTCCTGACAAACCAATCACCGCCAAAGGCAATGAAATGCCAATGGGTAAAGGTAAAGGTGCTATTGATCATTATGTTGCTGTAGTCAAACCTGGTACTGTTATGTTTGAAATCACTGGTGTGGATGAAGATATTGCCAAAAAAGCTATGCAATTGGCTAGCTATAAATTATCTGTTAAAACAAAAATTGTTAGTAAAGAATTGATATAAATATATGACTGCTAAAGAAGCCAAAAAATTGGATATTAATCAATTAAATGAAAAGTTGCTTGAGTTACGAAATAAATCTCGCGAACTAAGATTTAGTATTGCCAATAATCAGCTCAAAGATATGCGTGAATTTAGAAAAAATAAAAAAGACATTGCGCGGATCTTAACAGTTTTGAATATAAAGAGAGAAAAAGCTGAAAATAAAACAGCTAAATAAATTATATGGATAAAAAAATTATAAAAAGAAAACTTGAAGGTGAAATTACTTCAAATAAGATGGATAAAACTGTAGCAGTAAATGTTACTACTATTAAAATTCACTCTAAGTATAAAAAAAGATATAAGTCAACCAAAAAGTATAAAGCTCATGATGATAAAAATGAGTACAAAATTGGCGATACTGTTATTATTGAAGAATGTCGTCCAATTTCTAAAGACAAGTGTTGGCGTGTAATTAAAAAAGTAAAATAATTTTACAGATATGATTCAACCACAGTCAATGTTAAAAGTCGCTGATAATTCTGGTGCAAAATTAATACAATGCATCAGGGTTCTTGGTGGTTATCGAAAAAGATATGCTCGCTTGGGAGATGTTATTACTATTACTGTAAAAAGTGCCCAGCCACATTCACAGGTCAAAAAAGGCCAAGTGTTGCATGCTGTAATTGTTCGTCAAAGAAAAGAAACCAGACGCAAAAATGGCATTTATATTCGTTTTGATGAAAATGCAGCTGTTATTATTGATAGAAAAACCAAAGAACCAAAAGCAACTCGTATTTTTGGACCAGTGGCCAGAGAATTAAGAGCTAAAGGATACACTAAGATTGTATCTTTGGCACCGGAGGTATTATAATATGCGTAAAGTAAAAGTAAACGACAAAGTAAATATTGTAAAAGGTAAAGACAAGGGCAAGACTGGTAAAGTTTTGCAGATTTTACCTGAGATGAATAAAGTTGTTGTTGAAGGTGTAAATACTATGTACAAACATATTCGTTCACAAAAACGTGGCGAGAAAGGCCAACGTGTCCAGTTCAACGGTCCAATAGCTATGTCTAATACAAAAGTTATTTGTCCTAAATGTTCAAAACCATCTCGTTTGGGTGTCAAAGTATCAGAGGCAAACACCAGAGCTAGATTTTGTAAAAAATGTAACGAGGTAATTGATTAAAGATATGAGTAAATTAGCCGAACAATTTAAGAAAACAATTCAGCCAAATTTGATGAAAGAATTGGGTTTGAAAAATATCATGGCCGTTCCTAAGGTTGAAAAGGTTGTTATTAATATTGGTCTAGGTAAAGCTGTTCAAGATAAACAATGGATAGAATTAGCCAAATCAATCTTGGAAAGAATTTCTGGACAAAAACCAATGGAAACAAAAGCTCGTAAATCAATTTCCAATTTTAAAATTAGAGAAGGTATGGTCGTTGGTTCTAAAGTGACTCTACGAGGAGTAAGAATGTATGACTTTTTAGAAAAAATGGTCAATGTTGCTATGCCTCGTTTCCGTGATTTTTATGGTTTGGATCCTAAAAAAGGATTTGATGGCCAAGGTAATTATACCTTGGGTCTAAAAGAACATATTGCTTTTCCAGAAATTGGTATGGATGATGTAGAAAAAGTTCATGGTCTAGAAGTTACCTTTGCAACAAGTGCCAAAGATAATAAAAGTGCTTTAAGTTTATTAACAGCCCTAGGGTTTCCTTTTAAGAAAGTAAATACTAAATAATATGGCAACAGCAGCTCAAATTGCAAGATCAAAGAAAAAACCAAAGTATTCAACTCGCAAAGTGAATCGTTGTTGGCGTTGTGGTAAACAGCGCTCTTACATGAGACAGTTTGGAATTTGCCGTATTTGTTTTCGAGAATTAGCTGACAAAGGTGAAATTCCAGGTATTAAAAAATCAAGTTGGTAAATAAATAAAAATATGACAGATCCTATTGCAGACATGTTAACAAGAATCCGCAATGCTTCAGCCGTCAAAAAGGCTGAGGTGGTTTTGCCTTTTTCAAAATTAAAATTCAACGTAGCCAAATTATTGGAACAAGAAAAATACGTTGGTAAAGTTGAAAAGGTCAAGACTGGAAAATTTGAAGAATTAAAAATTGTTTTAAAATATTCTCCCCAAGGTCCAGCTATTCGTCACCTCAAACGTATTTCTACACCAGGTCAAAGGATTTATGTATCTGGTAAAGAATTGCCTAGAGTTTTAAACGGCTATGGTTTAGCTATTATTTCTACCTCTAAGGGAGTTGTTACAAACAAACAAGCCATAAAACAAAATATTGGTGGAGAATTTATGTGTGAAATTTGGTAATAAAATATTATGTCAAGAATTGGAAAAAAACCTATAGATATACCAGAGGGAGTTGAAGTCAAAATCAACGGTCAAGAAGTAGCCATCAAAGGCAAGCTTGGTCAATTGACAGTCAATATCCATCAAGACGTAGCTATTTCTCAAGAAGATAAACAGCTTGTTTTGACTATCAAAAATATTGAAGATAAAAAAGAGAAATCTCTTTGGGGTTTATCTCGTACTTTAGTAAACAATGCTATTCTGGGAGTGACTGAAGGCTATACCAAAGAATTAGAAATTAATGGTGTTGGTTTTAAAGCTGCGGTCCAAGGTAAAAAATTAGTTTTGAATGTAGGTTTTTCTCATCCAGTTGAATACAGTTTTCCTGATGATATAAAAATTGAAGTTGAGAAAAATAACATCAAAATTTCTGGTATCGACAAACAAAAAGTTGGTCAGGTTTCAGCTGAAATCAGAGCCATCAAAAAACCAGAACCTTATAAAGGTAAAGGTATTAAATATATTGATGAACAGATTCGTCGTAAAGCTGGTAAAGTAGTCAAAGCCGCTTAAATTAAAATTATATGAAAGATAAAAATAAGCAAAAAAAACAACACGCTATTCGTCGTCAAAGGCGCACTAGATCAAATATAAACGGTACAGCTACCAAACCGCGTGTTTCAGTTTTTCGTAGTTTATCTCATATTTCAGTCCAAGCTATTGATGATGTCAAAGCTGTTACTCTAGTTGCAGCATCTGACAAAGAAATTAAAGCTACTAAAAAAACTAAAACAGAATTAGCTACTTTAGTAGGTGAAGCTTTTGGTAAAAAATTAGCTGATAAAAAAATTAAAGAAATTATTTTTGATAAAGGATCTTACAAATATCATGGCCGTATCAAAGCATTGGCTGATGGTATTCGTAAACAAGGTATAAAATTTTAATATATGGCAGAAGTAAATAAAACAACAAACAATCAATCAGCTGGCCCAGCTAAAAAGGCTCCGCATCGTAGAAAACCACGTCCTTTTAAAAGAGGTGGTAAACGAATGGAAAGACCAAAAGATGATTTTGAACAAAAGATCGTTGATTTGACACGTGTTACTAGGGTGATGGCTGGTGGAAAACGAATGAAGTTCAGAGTTTGTATGGTAATTGGTGACAAAAAAGGTAAAGTAGGTGTTGGTCTTGCCAAGGGTATTGATGTAGCTATGGCTGTGCAAAAGGCAGTTACTCAAGCTAAAAAAAATATAGTTACTGTTCCAATTGTTGATGGTACTATTCCTCACAAGATTGATGTGAAATACGGTTCTGCCAAATTGATGATGAAACCAGGTAAAGCTGGTTCTGGTATCAAAGCTGGTGGTGTGATGCGTATTGTTTTGGAATTAGCTGGTGTCAAAGATATAGTAGCCAAGATTTTGGGTACAAATAACAAAGTCAACAACACAAAAGCTTGTTTATTGGCTTTACAATCTTTTTTACCTCAGGCTAAAGCAGAGACTAAACAAACTCCTAAAAAACCGGAAGAAAGTAAGAAATAAATTATATGCTAAGTTTACATAATTTACAAAACGATAAAAACGCTACTCATCGTAAAAAAAGAGTTGGCCGTGGTGATGGTTCTGGGACTGGTACTTATTCTGGCCGTGGTATGAAAGGTCAACGTTCTCGTTCAGGTGGAAAATCTGGTCTAGCTTTGCGTAGTATCAAAAGTTATTTATTGCGTATTCCAAAAGTTCGTGGTTTCAAATCTATTCATCCTGATGCCGCTACTGTCAATCTAGATGACTTGCAAGACAATTTTAATAAAGGCCAAACTATCACAGCTCGTGATTTATTAAAAGTTGGGCTGATTAAAAATATCAAACACGGCATAAAGATTTTGGGAGATGGAAAACTATCAAAACCATTGATAGTCAAAGCCAACGCCTTTTCTAATACTGCAAAAGAAGCTATTATTAAAGCAGGTGGTGAAGCTATTGCTATCAATAGACCAAAGCCAGTCAAAAAATCCCACAAGAAATAATATAAAAACATGCTAAGAAAACTCCGACAAATTTGGAAAGCAAAAGATATCCGCAGCAGCATTTTGTATGTGTTGGCTTTGTTGGTTGTTTTTAGAATTGCTGCTCATATTCCTGTTCCTGGCGTAGATGTAAATGCTTTACGGGATATTTTTTCTAGCAATCAAGCTCTTGGCCTATTGAATATGTTTTCTGGTGGAGCCATGCAAAACTTTTCTATAGTAATGCTTGGTGTGGGTCCTTATATTACTTCATCTATTATTTTTCAATTATTGACCATGATTATCCCAAAGCTAGAAGCTTTGTCAAAAGAAGGGGATTATGGTCGTCAAAAAATAAATCAATATACTCGTTTACTTACTATTCCTTTGGCTGTTATTCAGGGCTATAGTTTTTTACGTCTATTATCAAGTCAAACTGGTGGTGCCTTATTAGGTGATATGCATGCATTTCAACTAGTTACTACTATTATTATTATTACTACTGGTACTATATTCTTGATGTGGTTGGGTGAATTGATTTCCGAAAAACATATTGGCAATGGTGTATCATTACTTATCTTTGCTGGTATTGTGGCAGGTTTGCCTCAATCTTTACGAAACACAGCTATTGGTTTTGATAACACCATGGTCTTAAACTTTATTATCTTTGGTGTTATTACTTTGATTACTATTGCTGTGATTATCATGATTACAGAAGGTCAGCGCAATATTCCGATTTCTTATGCTCGGCATATGGTTGGTCAAAAAAGTGTGGGCGGTGTCAATACTCACTTGCCGCTGAGAGTCAATCAAGCTGGTGTTATTCCGATTATCTTTGCTATTTCTATTATTATCGTACCACCGATGATAGCTCAGTTTTTTATTGCTTCGCCAACTGTTTGGCTTGCCAATTTTTCGCAATGGACTATTGATGTTTTCCAAAATCAACTTTTTTATGGAATATTTTATTTCTTAGCTGTTGTTTTGTTTACATTTTTCTATACTTCAGTTATTTTTCATCCAGAACAGATTGCCGAAAATCTACAAAAGCAAGGTGGTTTTATTCCTGGTATTCGTCCCGGTAAGCATACATCTGACTATCTTGGCAAAGTAATGGTGCGGATTGTTTTGGCTGGAGCTATATTTTTGGGAGTAGTAGCCATTTTGCCGATTGCTATTGCGCCGATTACTGGTATTACGACTATGACCATTGGTGGTACTAGTCTTTTGATTGTGGTAGCTGTAGTCATAGAAACAGTCAAACAAATAGACGCGCAACTTGTTATGCGTGATTATGAAGGATTTTAATAATATTATTTTCATATAAAAGCCCTTTTGAACAGGGCTTTTTATTATTGCCTTATTTTGTTATAATTTGATTGATTATTAATAAAAAACAATAAATGAAACACATTATGTTAATAGGCCCACAGGGGTCTGGTAAAAGTACTCAAGACCAAGTAATTGCTGATTTTTTGGGTATCAAAGTACTAGGAGCTGGTGATGTCTTGCGAGATGCCATCGAAGCTGGCGGTGAGCTAGCTAAAAAAATAGAACCTATAGTTGATTCTGGTGCTTTAGTGCCTGATGAGATTATATTAGAATTAATGACTACTGAACTTGCTAAACCAGCCTATGAACCTGGCTGGCTACTCGATGGCTATCCACGTAGCATAGAACAGGTTCACATGTTTGAAAAACATTATCAAATAGACAAAGTTTTTAATATAGAAATTTCTGATGAAGAAGCTATTAAGCGTATTAGTGGGCGCAGGATTTGTGCTGACTGCGATGAGATATTTCATGTTGATCACAATCCATCGTCCAAGGGCGAAGAATGTGACAAATGCAATGGCAAACTAATCCAGCGTGATGATGATGTCCCTGAAGTTGTCAAAAAACGTTTGTCTGTTTATAGAAATGTTACTTCCAAATTATTAGATTATTATAAAAAACAAGATAAACTAGTAGTAATAGATGGCTATGGCACTATAGAAGAAGTTGCAATCAGATTAAAAGATTATTTAGAGAAAAATGTTGGATAAAAAAACTCCACAAGAAATAGAAATATTAAGAACTGGTGGCCAAATACTTGGTCAGATTTTACGTAAAACAGCTGCTTATATCAAAGTTGGTATGACTGGTATTGAGCTCAATCAATATACTGAAGACTTGATAACCAAAGCTGGTGGCATACCATCTTTCAAAAATTATCAGGGTTTTCCAGCTGGTTTGTGTGTATCTGTAAATCAAACAGTTGTGCATGGCATTCCAAATAATACACCTTTCAAAGAAGGCGATCTAGTCGGCATAGATGTAGGTATGAAATACAAGGGTCTATACACAGACACAGCTATGACTGTGCCAGTCGGCAAAGTCTCTGAACAAGCTCAAAAGCTGCTTGATATTACCAAACAAGCCCTAGAAGTAGCCATTTCACAAGTAGGTCCTGATAAGCATATTGGCGATATTGGGCAGGCTATAGAGGCATTTATCAAGCCTCATGGCTATGGTATTGTTCGTGATCTAGCTGGTCATGGTGTAGGCCGGGCTGTACACGAAGATCCGATGATTCCCAATTATGATCCCGGCAAAAAGATGCAAGCAATGGAACCAGGTGTGGTTTTGGCTATTGAGCCTATGATTATCCAAGGCGGTGGTCATCAAGTTGGAGTATCTGACAATGGTTGGGATGTAAATTCTGCTGATAATAGTCTGACAGCTCATTTTGAGCATACAGTTGCTGTGACAGAAGATGGGTATTTAATAATTACAGAATAATATGAAATTTACATTAAAAAATGCTTCAGAGTTTGGTTGGGATGGCCTAAAAGGTCATGCTTATAATTCAACTGAAGATTTTCCAAATGCCAGTGGAGCTTATTTTGAAGTCACTGGCAGTCATGGTAAAGTAAAAACAACAAAAAGTGATAGAATATATTTTATTATAGATGGTAATGGTGAATTTATAATCGATGGCAATATAATAGAGGTTACTAAAACAGATATGGTTATAGTTCCTAAAAATACACCTTATGATTATAAAGCTAAGGGCGGAACGCTAAAGATGTTTTTGGTACACACTCCTGCTTATACCCCTGAACATGATATTAAATTAGAATAATTATAAACATATGGAGTTAAAAGAAATAAGACCATCTCAAGAGCAAGAATATACTGAAGCTGAAATGCTCAGAAGAATGAATATAGCCCGCAAACGACTAAGTGGTGTTGCTAGTCTTAGTGAAGCTCGTAAAACAGCAGAACAACTTGTGGCAGATGGAATTTTGAACACAGAAGGCTACGAAGATGGTCCTCACAATGAAGAGCTTTATTTTGTACCAGATGCAGAACCCGGTACATTTGGCTCTCACAATATACTATCTATTGAAAGATCGCCTGATTTTCATACAGGCAAAGGTTGGAAAACTATTTCTTTTACAGTAACTTTATTTGATGAACAAGGCCGTGAGGTTTCTTCAGTCAGAAGGAGCTCAGAAACTAATGAAATAGGTAGAGAAAGCCATTGTCAATATTTTCCTGATGGTAGTGTACAAAGATCAGAAATAAGTGATTGGGATAGAACAGAAATTTCAGAATATGACCCTGATAACCCAAATAAAAAGATTTATCATTGTTATATTGACAAAAAAGATGGTAAAGAAAGAGTTGTGATTGATGAAAGGGAACAAGATCAAAATGACTAAATTATTAGGCATAGATTACGGAGACAAGCGAGTAGGACTAGCTATTGCAGAGCTAGGTAGTATTGCTGTGCCTTATAAAGTCGTGAAAAATACTGAAAAATTATTTGAAGAATTGCAAGAAATTGTAGAAGCTGAAAATATAAATGAAATTATTATAGGCTTGCCGCATAGTTTGTCTGGTGAGCCAAACGAAAGATTAGAAATTACAGAAAAGTTTATAGATGAATTAGCTAAGTTTATAAGTTTGCCAATCAAAGAAGTTGACGAGCAGCTTACTTCAAAATTATATACTCAACAAGGTGTGACCAAAGACATAGACAAACATGCCGCGACTGCTATTCTAGATACTTATTTAGAGCAAAACAATGGCAAATTATAATATTTTTATATTTGTTTTTTTGATATCAGGCTTATTGTCTTTTATAATTACGAGATTAGTAATATTTATTGCTAAGCGTTGGCAGATTATAGATCAGCCGCAAGGTGGTCGCAAGATTCATGAGAGAGCTACGCCTTTGCTAGGCGGTCTGGCTATATACATTGCTTTTGCTATTACAGCTTGGATTTTGTGGCAAAACAATTTGTTATTTGATATAAGAGTAGATCAGCAAATAGTATTTTGGTTTTTTGTAGCTGGATTATTATTAGTAATCAATGGCATCTTGGATGACAAATACAAGTTGCCAGCTAAATTTAGTATTTGGGGGCCTGTATTAGCCAGTCTAGTTGTTATTTTAGCTGGTCTAAAGATCAGTTATATTACTCATCCAAGTGGAGGAGTGTTGTACCTTGATAGTTTTTTTGTAGGTAATGCTTGGTTCTGGCTAGCAGGAGCTTTGACGTTTATTTGGCTAATGGCTATGACCTATACGACTAAGTTGCTTGATGGTATAGATGGTTTGGCTTCTAGTATTGGTTTGATTGCGGCTTTGGTTATCTTTGCTGTTAGTCTGTCTTGGGATGTTTCTGGCTCTACGACTTCGTTGTTGATTTTAGGATTTGCTGGAGCTTTGTTAGGATTTTTGATCTGGAATTGGCATCCAGCCAAGATATTTTTGGGAGAAGGTGGTAGTACTCTGATAGGCTTTACTTTGGGAGTTCTGGCTATCATTTCTGGGAGTAAGATAGCAACTGCTTTACTTGTCATGGGATTGCCAATATTGGACATTATATGGGTCATATTACGCCGTATGAGGCAAAAAAAGGCTATTTGGAGAGGTGATTCTGGACATCTGCACTTCAGACTACTGAGAGCCGGATTTAGCCAACAGCAGATAGTTTTTTTCTTAGGATTTATTTCTTTGCTTTTTGGTCTAGTATCTATTATGTTTACTACAAGAGCCAAGATTGGTGCTTTAGCAATTTTGTTAGCAATTATGTTTTTATTGACATATTGGTTAAATTTTAAAACAAAACAAAATGAAAACACTTAGTATTGTTTTTTCATCTTCATTGATTCTTGTGGTTGTGATTTTACTTTTTATTGCTGTTTCATCGCCGGTAATATCACCAACTACTTCAACAGATCAATCAACGGTGACTATAAATCAAACAGTTTTTAGAGTAGATATTGTTGATAAAATTCAAGAACAACGTATTGGTTTGTCTGGTAGAGATAATTTAGCCCAAGATCAGGGTATGTTATTTCTTTTTCCTGACAAGCACATCAGAAATTTTTGGATGCCAAATATGAACTTTGCTATTGACTTATTATGGATAGATGATAATACAATAATAGGCTATGAACAAAATATGTTACCAGCTACTCCTGATAGTATAATTACTTACAAATCACCACAACCTGTCGATAAAGTATTAGAAATCCCTACTGGTAGTATAAATAAATTTGATTTTAATATCGGAGATAAAGTTAATATAAATTTATGAACCAAGAACGTTGGGAGGAAATTCAAAAGAAAATCAAACAAAGTTTTGCTATCACTGATGAATACGACGAAGATTTAGATCCTGGTCTAGCAGAAGTTTTGGAGTTTGATGGGCCAACGGGCAAGATGAAAGTCCGTTTTGTGACCAAACCAAAATTATTAGACAAAAAAACTTTGTATTCCAGTAGGATCGGCTCAGGTGTCAAAGTTGATTATGTTTTTTCTGATAAAGAATCTGTTTCACATCTAGAAGTTTTTCAATGGTCTGACGAAATAAGTAATTATAAAAAGATAGAGGCTGAAAATATTTTTTAAATAAAATGCTCAAATTTGTAGTTCCAATTTTAAATCCTTTAATTTTATTTGTCACTTGGTGGTTGTTTTTTGAAACACAACAGGGGATTACTTGGATTATAGCTGTGTTTGTGTTGACGATTTTGATCAGTGCTCGTATTTTGGCTGGCAATCGTTTTATTCAATACAAATTATTGTGGATAAATCTAATAACAGTTTATATATCTCAGTTTTTATTTTTATTATTAGCAACTAGCAATAATGTTCGCTATGGATTAGCTTTTTTGTTAGCGGTTGTCTGGGCTATTATTTGGTGGTTGCTTAAAAATTATTTTCAAAACCTCAAAGAAGTCAGTCAATTAGATTATCTTTCTTTCAATAGATTTTTTTATTATCTTGGATTTTGGTTTTTAATTACTAGCTTGTATGCTTTAATAATTTTCTTAAATCTATCACCTTGGATAGCTATTAGTCTGGCTGCTGTGGTCGCTTGGTTGTGGGTACGAGATATTATTCGCATCGTTGCTCTGACTAGTCAGGCTTATACTTGGTTTATTATGCTGGTGTTGGTTCAGATTTTGGCAATATTGTATTTATTACCTATTAGCTTTTATGTGACAGGCACTATTGCAACTTTGTGGCTTTTCTTTATAATAGATAGTGCTATTTCAGATCATAGGTATTTCAAGCGATATTTAAGCTTATTTTTATTAAGTATTATTATATTAATTTTTACGGCAATTATTTAAAATTATATGGAAGAAAGACAAAAGCATTTTGCTAGACCCACTACTCATCGACCACCATCTTTGTTCAATTTGACTATTTGGACTATTATCATTGGTGTGTTAGCAGGTTTGGGGGGCTATTTATTAGCCAAAAACACATGGCCCGTGTCAGATGTTGACTATCTGGGTTTATTAAATACTGAAAATGAGATCAAAATTAATTTAGAACAACCTTTAGTCAACTTAGCAAATAAATACCAAAATAGTGTAGCTGGAGTATACAAAGACGTAGTAGCTTCACCCTCTATTGGACAAAAGTTTTTTGGTGATCAGGATTTTCTTGGTTCTGCTGTGGTAGTTACTTCTGATGGTTGGCTGATGACTACTGATCAAGTAGTCCAAGATGTGACACCAAAAGTAATCTTGATAGATGAAATTTATGATATTCAAGAAATAGTCTTTGATGAGTTTACTGGAGTTGCTTTTATAAAAATTGAAGCCAATTTTATACAACCCATAGATTTTCAACTCACTGATAGTTTTAAGACTGGCGAACGTGTATTTACCAACATTGATATAGCAAATAGTGTTAATCATGCTTTTTACACAACTTTTTTGACAAATAGTCATTATGTCAATAATCAATACCTTGATACTGATAAAGTAGATTACTTTATGCAGATTTCTGATAGCTTAGAAGATATAAATATCACGTCAGCTCCTTTTCTCAATGTAGATGGAGATTTATTGGGTGTTATTTATGAAGTAGACCAAGAAAAAATACTTGTTCCAGCTGAATATCTCAAGCAAGCTGTCAAACATTTATTAAACAATACTGACAGACCTACTCTAGGAGTGCGTTATATAGATATGGAAAATAATAGTGGCTTTATACGTAAAGGTAATCTTATATTTCATCCTACTCTGAGAGCCGTAGCTTACAATTCTACTGGTGCTGAAGCAGGCTTAAAAGCTGGCGATCAGATTGTAGCCATAAACAATGATCTTGTTTCTGATAGCCGTACCATGACTTCTATTATTCAGGATTATAGGATTGGTGATACAGTGACTTTGAAAATACAGCGTAATGGTCTAGAACAAGATATTGCTATAGAGTTATAATTTTAATTTAAAACTCCCAGGTTATTCCTGGGAGTTTTTATTTTGTTTAGTTGAAGGCTTAAAAGCTATTTTCAAACTAGGACTGTATTTTTTGTTTTTAATCTTCCACTTGTCTACATACTGACCAAGGCCCTGGTTTTGAAATTGGTTTGATCTACGAGTAGATTGTTGTGACCACTCTACTAGAGAAATAAAATTAATCTTATAGCGGCCGTTGACTACTATATATTTCAATTCCTCATTTTTTATGGCTTGTCTGATAGTCTTAGACGAAACACCAAATAGTTTGGCAGCTTCTGTTACAGACACTCTTATTATATTCTCCATATAATTGACAGCTAATTATATTTAGATTATACTGCTTTGTTGTTCATTCATCAAACAAGGAGGAAAGCGTGGATCGTGAGATTTTGTTGGCTAATGCCAGAGCAAACGGGATAAAGCTTGGGGTCCTAGAAAATGCAATGGGCCCTTTAGAGCGTGTATCTGACGATGTTTTGCAGCTTATGGCTGAGACTCAGACCGATAAAGGCTTTGCGACCATTCTTCAATATCCCAGGACAGTCGAAGGCGAGGCTGAATTGGTACTTGGGTAGATCTGATAAAACTCTCTTTATTAAGAGGGTTTTTTATTTCCTGCCTACCGATAGGCAGTATTTATACACATTTATATATTTAAGTATAGACTACTCTATACTTTGTAGCAATATTGTGGATAAATCTGTGGATATTTTTATGACCTATTTTGGCTATATTAGATAATAGTTATGGGCATAAAATGACTTTACAAACTCATGGATTCTTGATATAATTTGTAGGATTTGTAATACAAATCTTTTTACTAAAACGCGCGATAATTATTAATATTTAAATAAATTAGCTAAGGTTAGCCAATAATTGGTGATATTTTTTATATTTGCACATCTAAGAATATAGTGTAATTTTTAGGCTGTATTTACGTCTATATATATGAAAAGTTTAAAAGGTAATTTACAAGAGAAAATAGTCTTTTTAAAGATAAGATCTGGTGACAGCGATGCTTTTGCTTTTTTTTATGAGCAATATGTGACTCGTATATATAGATTTGTACTTATCAAGGTCTCTGATAAGAGGGTTGCTGAAGAAATAACTCAAGACATCTTTCTAAAGGTTTGGCAACACATTGTGGATAAAAAGCATGTTAAGAGTTTTCAAGCTTTTATCTTTAGGATAGCCCGCAACTCTGTGATTGATTATTATCGTCAAGCTAGTAGACAAGAGCTGCCGCTCGATTATGTAGAAGATTCTTTGAGTGAGGATGATCAGTCAGAAGCAAAAATAGACAAGTCTATAGATAGTAATCAGATACTAGAGCAAATCAAAAAGCTAAAAGTTGAGTATCAAGAAATTTTATTACTTAGATACGTTGAAGACTTATCTATTGAAGAAATTTCTCAAGTATTACAAAAAGATAAAAACAATGTGCGTGTGACATTACATCGCGCTTTAAACAAATTAAAATCAATTTCTAGTAACAAATAATATAAAACATATGAGTTTGGACAGAAAAATTTCTCAAATCAAAAAATTATCTGAGCTTACACCAGATAAAGATTGGGAAAACAAAACTAAACACGAAATTTTAGCTGAAATCTCAGGACAAAATAGATTGAGACAAGCTGAAAAATTGACTAGCAATGAAAGATTTGATTTATCAATGATGAATTTCTTTAATCATTTGGTCCCATCACTAAGCAAAGTTATTGCTGGTTTTTTGATTATCTTCATGGGAACTGGTGTAAGTTTTGTTGCTCAAGCATCTGTACCTGGTGAACCACTATGGCCAATCAAACGATCTATTGAAAAAGTTCAGCTGTCATTTACTATTAGTTCTGTCAAAGAAACTGAAGTACATATGAAGCACGCCAGTGAACGTTTAGAAGAAATTGACAAAATTATTTCTGATAGCAATGAAAATCCAGTTGAGATCGAAGACAAACAAGCTGCTATCAAAAAAGCTGTTACTCATCTTGAACAAGACATTACTGCTGTAGATGCTGCCCTTAAAGTTGTTCAACAAGAAAAAGAACCTTTAGAAATAGTAGAACTAGCTAAAAAAGTAACCGATGCTACCAAAGAAGCAGTTGATATTTTGGAACAACAAGCTATAGATGTAGATGATGAAGAGTTGAGTGAAGTTTTGGATTCTGTAAAAGAAGTTAATGCTGAAGTTAAAAAATCAGCTGTAAATATAGCTTTAGAAGTCCATCAAGATATTATGGCTGTTGATGGACCAGTTGAACCAGTTATTACTGACAATAGTGATCTAGATATAGACACTAGTACTCCAGACACTATTGGTGTAGTCGAAGAAACTACTACTGTGGTTGATCAAGAAGAATTAGAAGCGGTTACTAATGTAATCAAAGAGATTTTAGCTTCAGAACTAGACGAGGTTTTGGAAGAAGTCCAAGACTTAAATGAAAAAGTAGGAGCTACTGATCAGGAAGAAATTTCTAAATTACAAGAAGAAAATACCGAAGCTGTAGTTGATGAAGCTAGTATTGAAGAAGAAATTTCATTAGGAGATATTGATTCTATCAAGGGCAATCCCGAAGAAGGAGATAATGTCTTGGAAGAAGCTCGAGCTTTGTTGGCCGATGGATTTTTGAAAAATGCTTTTTATAAGATTTCTTTAGTCAAAGAAAAATATGCCAGAGCAGATGTTATTATGGAACAGATCCAAGAAGCTATTGATAATAATAATTTGATTGATGCTAATATTATTGACCAAGTAGACATTGAAGTTTTACCAGAAGTAATCGATGAAACCAATACTGAAGAAGTAGATACAGAAGCTTCATTTACAGACGAAGCAATAGCAGAAGAAGAACCAGCGATTGAAGAAGATTTAATAGAATAGTTTTTTAAATAATTAATTATTAATTATAAAATTCCTAAAGCGCGTTACTAACTTAGTCAGTTAGTGTTAGATAGGTTATGGATACTTAGCTTTTATTCCCATGCATAAAAGAATAAAGGCTATTATCCCTAACTTATCGCTAATCGCGCGCGATCCGGGGATTTATCTCTTGTTGGTTTTGAGTTCTGCTCAACGTAACAAGAGTTCTAATTCGTGTTCCTAGACAATTCATTTTAACTATCCAAAGTATAGGCCCATTAGTTTATTGACCAGAAAGGTCGGTCCCATTTGGGAGGATAATAGGCATAATGGTCTGGCCCTGCTATGCAGGACGTCTAAATGGAGGATATTAAAATAGTGTTTAGAGAACTTTTTAAAAAAAAGAATAAATGAGTTTAGTAAAAAGACTTTTTGTATTCGCCCTTGCAGTTACTACTGTTTTATGGTCATTTGGCGCAAGCCTAGCACCAGTACAAGCAGAAGGTAACTATGGAGCAGGCTCTTTGCTTGCTTTGGAAGGGCAAGCCGGTGCGGCTGTTTACTACATTGGTTCTGATGGTATGAAGTATGTTTTCCCAGATGGTAAAACATATGATACCTGGTACACAAACTTTGACGACGTCGTCAGAGTGGATGTTGCAGAACTAGACCTGTATGATGATGGTGGTGTAGTTACTTACCGTGCTGGTACCAAGTTAGTTACTCATATGGACACTGCTAAGATTTATGCTTTAGGGCCAGGAGGATTACTCCACTGGATTCCTGATGCAGCTACAGCAGAAGCTCTATATGGTGCTTCTTGGGGAGGAATGGTCATGGATGTAATTCCTGGTTATTTCTTGTCTAGTTATACTGATGGAAGTGATCTTTCAGACGTATTCCCAGACGGAACATTAGTTATGATGGGATCAGATTATTATTATATCAGTGATGGCATGAAGAGAATTTTTGCTTCAGCTGATGCTTTTGAAGCTAATAACTTTGCCTATGGCAATGCTTTAGAAGTTACTGACCTATCTGATTATTCAGACGGTGAGTCTATCACTGGTGAAGAAACAGCTTTGTCTGGCTACATGCCAGCTGAAGATGATCCTGACGCTCCAGTAAACGCTGGTTCAGTAGCTATTTCTTTAGCTTCTGATACTCCAGCTTCTGGTATTGGTTATGAAGGAGCTACTCATGTTCCATTTACCAAGGTCAAATTTACTGCTGGTAATGATGCAGTAACTATTGATTCTATGGTAGTAGAACGTGGTGGTATTCCATCTAGTGATGCTGCTTTTTCTGGTGTAAATATGTTTGTTGATGGTGTACTACATAGTACTTCATACAAGACTTTGAATTCAAGTCATCAAGCAACATTTACAAAAGATTTGGTAATTCCTGCTAATAGTACAGTTTATGCTACAATAGTAGGTAAATTCATCGCTAGTTTAGATTCTTATTCTGGTGAAATGCCAACTTTAGCACTAAAGACAGTTAATACTGACGCTAGTGTTAGTGGTACTTTACCTGTTGCTGGTAATTATCAGTTACTTAACCACACTGTTACTATTGGTGTTGCGACTGTTAGTGAAAATCCAGATTTAGGTACTTTAACTGAAGAAGTTGGTACTGAAAATGTGGAGCTTTTGAATGTCAAAATAGCTAATGACAGTAATGAAGAATCAATACAAATTGATTCTATTCGTTTCAACAATGCTGGTTCAGCTGACGATTCTGATGTTGATAATTTAGAATTGGTAGTTGATGGCAATATTGTTGCTACATCTGAAATGATTAGTAATTATGTTACATTTGATCTTTCAGATTGTGGTTCTGTATGTTTGATCGAAGATGGTCAAAATGAAACATATCAACTACGTGGTGATATTGTAGGCGGTTCTACTAGAACACTTGATTTTGATGTCAAGAAAGTCGACGATATCATGGCTTGGGATACATCAAACTTGACTTATGTAACTCCATCTGCAGCTATCAATGGTGGCAGAATTGTTACTATTAGTCGTGGTACATTGAATGTTTCTAAGACTAATGTAGTTCAAGCTGGTAATATTCCAGAAAATACCAATGATCTTGATTTAGGTTCTTGGAATTTCAAAGTAGCTGGTGAACCAATCACTGTTAGCTCTATCCATTGGGATATTGAAGTAGGTGGTTCTACTTTAGAAGCTGCTGACTTCACCAACATGAAACTTGTTGACGCTGATGGTAACTCTCTAATAGGAGCTACTGCTGGTGTTGGCGCTGGTGATGGTGGTGCTACTTCTACTGACGCATTTACTTTACCAATTGGTGATAATGCTATCACATTGGTTGGTAACCTAAATGACGATGCTACTAGTGGTGACACAGTACAAATGGCTATTGATTTTTCTTATACTGCTGGCTTAGACGCTGCTGGTGATACAAGTGGTGACGACATTACTGTTGGCACTTATGCATTCCCAAATGCTGAAGTTGATGCAAATCAACTTACTGTTACTGATCTTTCTTTGACAGTAACTACTTTGCCACAACCAGCTGCTCAAACAATTGCTGCTGGTACAACTGATCATCATTATTCAACCATTCGTTTTGATGCTACTGATTCTTCAGAAGACATCAAAGTAACTGCTTTTGAATTCTATATTGCTTCAGATGGTGCTACTTCAAAAACTAATGAAGTACAAAACATTGTCTTTGAAGTAGATGGTACTGATCTATCAATTACCAAAGATGGTGGTGATGCTGACGCTGGTGACAGTGAAGAAATTGCAGTTTCTTTGTCTGGTGATGACCAATTTACAATACCTTTAGGTACAGCAATCAACATGCTGGTCTATGCTGATCTTTCAGCTGGTGCTAGTGGTACAGGTACTCACACTATTGACATTACTTCAAGTAATGCCAATGTAGTTACTGCTCAAGGTGCTACTTCAGGTAACAGCGTCAATGCTGCTGAAGGTACAGCTACTGCCAACGCTATGACTGTTGGTACTGCTGGTGGTACTATTGAAGTTAGCTTGGATGCATCTAATCCAGCTGCAGCTTTGATGGCTGGTGGTGTTGATTTTGCCCTAGCTAAGTACAAATTTTTAGCAACCACTACTGAAGACGTAGAACTTGATTATCTATATTTGACACAAGTTGTCACAGATACAAATTCTTCATCTTATGTAGATTATGACGAAATTTGGTTCGTCGATGAAGATGGTGCTGAAATTGCTGGTACTCGTATGACACCAACTAGTACAATGCCAAAGATTAATTTTGCTGCTGACGCTTTTGTTGTTGATTATAGTGACAACAATGGTGAAGTTTTGACCTTGATGGCCAAAGTAGCAACTATTGGTGGTATTGGTGGTGGTACATCTGATCATGCAATTGGTTATAAGATCAATGCTTCTGCTGACGTTGTAGCCAAAGGTGACTTAACTGGTGTTGCTTCTACAGAATATATATCTTCTGGTGCTGCACCAACTGGTAAGACTCACTATTATTATCGTGGTTTCCCAGTAGTTACCAAAGAAAATTTAACAAATACATTGACCAATGGTATCAATGATTTGTATAAATTTACTGTAACTGCTACAAACGATGAAATTTCTTTGTATGCATTTACATTTGGTATTGCTACAACAGGTGTTACATTGAGTGATTTTGTTCTCTACAGTTTGACTGACGGTCAAGATGTCAGTGTTACTGCCGGTACTGCTCACCTAAATGTTTGGGCAACATCCGGTACTGACTGGAGCACAAATTACACTTCTGATGAAGTAGTTATTGCTAGCGGTGCTAGTCATACCTTCATCATGAGGGCTACAGTTGCTAGCTCAGGTGATAGTGGAGACGCAGTATCAGTTCATATGGGTGGTGATGCCGCTCATGTAGCTGGTACAGATACTTTGCTACACACTGCATCTGAAGTAGACGATGATGCTAATGATGACTTTATTTGGTCAGACAGAAGTGCAGGCTCACATACAGCCTCTACTGATGATTGGACAAACGGTTACCTAGTTTCAGGTCTTGTTTCTCCATCAGGTACTTCTCAAACAATCGGACTCTAATATACTAGTTTTTCAGTATACCGATAACAGAAAAGAGGCATTTTTGCCTCTTTTCTGTTTGGTTTTTTTATGCTAAAATGCATTTATTATTAGTATTAATATTGACTATGTTTAATAGGAAAAAGACCACCTTTTTGGTGGTATTTATAGCAGTAATAATTGGCTTGGTTTTGGCTTGGTTTTTTATAAAACCAAAGCAAAACACCTCAAGCATTGATTGGACCAATCCTGATAGTATCTTTGCTCTGGATATTCCTGATGATTTCAATGAAGACAAGATAGAGCGTTTACAGAGCAAGATAGATAATGCTAGACAGCTGCTTGAAGAAAAACCAGAAGACAACTGGACTTTTGCGACTATTGGTAATATGTATGAATTTGTCAGAGATTATGATCGAGCTTTGTTAGCTTATCAAAAATCTTTGACTATTCAGCCAAATGATATTACTTCTATGCTTAGTATTGCCACTATTTATACAAATTATCAGCCAAATTTTAAAGAAGCAGAAAAATACTATTCTCGAGCTATAGGTATTTTTCCGCAATTACCTGATTTGTACAATAGATTAGCTAGACTTTATTGGCTAAAAATGGATAGATTGGAAGACGCAGAGATTATTTTTTTGCAGGGTGTTGAAAATAGTCAAGAACATTCAGATGCTTTGGTTAATCTTATTGGTTTTTATGAAAGGACAGATCAAATTAATAAACAAAAAACCCACGTAACTAGATTATTGGAACTATACCCTGATGAAGAATTATATCAGCAAGAATGGGGACATTTGATTGAATAATAATATGAAGATTATAGAAAAAATATTATTTTATGGCTTGATAGCCACTTTGTTTATTTCTTTGTTTGTTGATCAAGAGATTATTTTTCCTTTTGTGACCAGCAAAGCCTATCTTTTTTATATTATAATTGATATTTTGTTGCTTTGTTATTTGATTTTGCTGACCAAGCGACCACTCTATCCTCAAAAAAATAAACTATTGTTTGTTTTTATAGCTCTGATTATTTTGGGTTGGTTTTTTGATCTGTTTGGTGTTAGCTTCAAAAGTAGTTTTTGGGGAAATTACGAAAGGATGGTTGGTATTTATACTGCTTTTCATTTCTTGGCTTATCTGTGGATGTTATTGAGTGTTTTTAATACTAGGATAAAATATTATAAATTATTAAATATTAGTTTGATAGTTAGTATCTTGGTCAGTATTTATGGTATTTTACAAAAATTTGCTGTACCAATTTTTGGTATTTTACAAACCAGGGACTATCGTATTTCAGCAACTTTTGGCAATCCTGCTTATTTAGCTGGCTGGTTGTTGTTTTTTATTTTTATAGCAGTTTATTTATTTATAAAAAATAAAAATAAATATTGGCGTAGTTTGTACATAATTTCTCTTATTATAAATTTATTAGCCTTGAATTGGACAGTCACTCGAGGAGCTATACTTGGTTTGGTAGCTGGTGTATTGGCTATATTGCTTTATCTTGTCTTGTTTTATAAAACAAAAAAAATAAAAATCATTAGTGCTAGCTTATTAATATTAATAATATTATTTGCTTCGTCAGTTTTTGTTTTTAAAGATTCATCTTTTGTAAAAAATACCCCTGCTCTGAATCGTATGAGTCAGATTAGTTTGACTGATTCTACTACAGCCTCTCGGTTGGCCTTGTGGAAGATGAGTATTACAGCCGCCAAAGACAAACCAATTGTTGGTTATGGTACCAATAATATCAGGATACCACTTGATAAATACCATGATTATAATTTGATTGAAGATTGGTTTGATAGTTCTCACAACAAATTTTTTGATGAATTATTGGCCCACGGTATTATTGGTTTTGTTTTGCAAATTGGATTTTTTATCTGGTTGTTGATAGCTATTTTGAAAAAACGTAAAAAAGACATCTTAGGTAATATGGCTTTATTTGGCTTGTTGATTGCTTATTTGACTCAAGCTTTGTTTATATTTGATTCTTTTATAGTTGGTTTGTCTTTTATATTTGTTTTAGGATTTTTATTTGTAAAACTAAGAGATTCAAAGCAAGAGATTATTTTCAAAAAAACTATTCCAATCTATATAGTTATTCCTTTGTTGATTGCTATATCTTGGATGGCTATATTTGTCTATACAAATAGTCAAATACCAGCCAAAAAAATCATTACAGCTCATAGTACAGTCAATAGCGATATCAATCAGACTATAGACAATTATCAAGAATTGAGTTCAGAATTATATTTTAATTTTGATATTTTGGCACCAGCCATAGCTGAGACAACAATGATAGTTTTTGAAAATCCAAACAAATATACTAATGTTCAGTTACAAAATTTTGTAGAAGTATTGAGTCAGATTTATAACAAAGCTATTGATGATACTGGCAATTATTCCAAATTTTATATAAATATAGCCAAATTATATCAATTGATTGATCAACGTTCTGGTCTAGATAACAGTCAAGAGTCAATAGACTTGTTGAATACAGCCTTGGAGCATTCTCCTGGTAGGATAGATATTTATTATGCTTTGGCTCAAGGATATTTTTTGACAGGTGATATCTCAGCCGCAGAAAATAGTTTACAGACTGCCTTGGAGCTAGAGGTTAGACAAGGTGATGTTTATCACAAATTAGCAGAAATACAAGCTAGAAAAGGAGACACAGCCCAAGCTATATATAGTATCAGACAAGCTATGATTTTTGATAAAGAATACGAGTTTACTGATTTAGAAAGTTTTGCTCAGATTTTTATCAAGAGAGAAGCTTGGCAATCTGTTTTGGAAGTATTTTTAATTATGGATGAAATAAAACCAAACAACATAGATACTTTTGTTAACATAGCCTTGACCTATGGTAATCTGGGAGATAAAGATAAAGCTATAGAATGGATCAATAAAGTTTTGGAAATTGATCCCACCAAACAAGAACAAGTAAATGAATTTATTAATAATTTATAATATTTGAAAATATGAATCTAAAAGAAAATATTATCCACAAAGGCATATGGATTATTTTGGGACTTATCATGTTTGTCCCTATTTATGTAAACAGTGATTTCTTTTTTCCTTATATTTTTAGCAAGACTTTAGCTTTTCGGATTTTGGTAGAAATGTTGCTATTGCTTTGGTTGGTCTGGCTATGGTTGAAAAAAGAAAATAGATTTAGACTTGATTGGTTGACTATCACATTTTTTCTCTTGATAGTCTTTATGTTTATTTCTTCTTTATTTGGTGCAGATTTCAATTTTAGTTTTTGGAGTAATACAGAAAGAGGTGAAGGTATTTTACTCTGGTTACATTTGTTTGCTTTTTTTGTGGTCTTACGTAATTTTGTCAAAGGTAGTCGGGCTTGGTCTTGGCTTTTTGATATGTTTGTTATAGCTGCTCAGGTAGTAGCTGTTTTGGGACTTTTTCAATATTTTGATTTTGATTTTGTAAACAAGACAGGTGCAGGTAATGAACGTATAGCTTCTACGATTGGTAATGCTGCATATTTGGGTGGATATATGCTTTTTGCTGCTTTTTTAGCTCTTTATTTGGCTGTTAAAAGAAGAAAAAAATGGTTACTGATTTATTATATTCCAGTGATTTTTTTGGATATATTTATTCTGATACAAACTGGTACTAGGGGAGCTTTTCTGGCTTTGTTAGTTTCTGTAGCTTTGTTTTTATTGTATAATCTTTTTAGACTATCAAACAAAAAATTAAAAATTTATGCCCTAGCTGGTGTTATTTTATTTGCTATCTTGAGTTCTTTTGTTTATATAAATAAAGACAGTCAATGGGTGGCAAATAATTTTACTCTCAATAGATTGACCAGTATTTCTTTATCGGAGCGTACTGCTCAGACTCGTTTTATGACTTGGAATTCTGCTTGGCAAGGTTTTAAAGAAAGACCAATTTTGGGTTATGGTCAAGAAAATTTTTATGTAGTCTTCAACAAATATTTTAATCCAGAGATTTATTCTCATGCTGGTTCTCGGATTTGGTTTGATAGAGCTCACAATATATTTTTGGATCATTTGGCTACTGGTGGTTTGATTGGTTTATTACTTTATAGTATTTTGATTTTTGGGCCAGCTTGGGTTTTGTTCAAAAAAGGAGTTTTGAGAAAATCAGTTAAACAAACAGATGATAAACAACCCAAAAAATCAATCAATTTACCTGAACAAATATTATTGTTAGCAATAGTTGCTTTTGTGATTCAAGGCTTGATTGTTTTTGAAGCTCTAGTAACTTATTTACCACTATTTTTGATATTGGCTTGTATAGGTAGTAAATATACCAAACCTATCAAAAGATGGAATAATAGCAAGATTATTTTGGGTGTTTTAGTTGTTTATTTGATTGCGCTTTTTCCTATTATGCATTTTGTCAATATCAAAGAAACAAAAGCTAATGCTACATTACTTCAAGCTATGCATTTGCAAAGTGTAAGTATAGATCAGGCAGTAGAAACTTATTTTGAATCGATTAATTACAATACTTTAGGTAAACAAGAATTCCGTCGTAGGGCTACCGAATACATAGATTCATTGGTTTTGAGTCAAGCAGCTACTCCTTTACAGATTATTAATTATGTTGAACGTATAGATAATGAATTGATAAAACGTACTCAAGAAAATCCATATGATGTGACAAATTATTTGTTACTTATGCGACATTATAATTATACTTATGTTTTAAATCCAGAGCGTCTTTATGAAGTAGGACCTATAGGTGAGATAGCTTTGAGCTATAGTCCAACTCGACCACAGATTTATTATGAATTGGGCTATGCTGATATGTATCTTTATGGTTTATCACTTGAAAATGGACAGACCGAACAAGCCATGTTTTATCAGAATAGAACCAAAGAAAATTTTGACAAAGCAATCAAACTAAATGATGATGTTGCAGAATCTTATGTCAGTACGATGATGGCTTTGATGAATATAGATAGGGGTGATTTGGTTCCAGAATATCTAGATAAAATGTTAGCTGTTGGTATAGATAAACTTAGTGAAAATAGTATAGTTCGTTTAGCTAATGCAGCCAAATTTTCAGAAGATTTTGAGTGGGCAATTTATTTTTATGAATTATTGATAGCCAATTATAACAATGTACCTGATTATTATATAAATTTAGCTTTGTTGTATGCTAGTATGGAAGATTTTGATAAAGCTATTGCTGTAGCTGAAGAAATTAAAAATTTTGGTGATCCATATATTATGCAAGCTGAGCAGTTTATTATAGATCTTAAAAACGGAGATTTTAAAAAATAATTTTTATATAAAAAATCCCCCGCCGTAGGCGGGGGATTTTATTTTTATAATTTAAAATAACTTGAGATATAATTCTTCTGTTTTTTTGAGAGTCTTATCTAGAGAAAAATTATTAATAATATTATTATAATTATTGTTAGCTAAGTTTTGAGCTAACTTATTATCTTTGGACAAATTACGCATAGCACTAGCTAGAGAGAGAGGATTGGCTGCTGTAGTCAATAAACCAGTTTGTTTGTTAGTTATTATTTCAGGGATACCACCGATTTTGCTGGCAATGACAGGTATTTTAGCAAGACCTGCTTCTAAAATAGTATAAGGCAAACCTTCTTTGATAGATGCTAAGACAAAATAATCAAAAGCTGGTAAATATTTCCAGTCATCATCTTGTGGCTGGATCAATTTTATGTAGTTATCTAATTTATTATTTTTAATTAGTTCTTTGATATTATCAAGTTCTGGACCTTCGCCAATCAAAATCCATCGATGATTATTTAATAAACTAGATTTATTTTCTTGTAGATTTTTTATAGCTTCTATTAGATAAATATGGCCTTTAGTTTTATAAAAGCTGGCGATTACTCCAAAATATTTTTTATTGTTATCTAGATTTAATTTTTTTCTAGCTTCTTCTCTGTTATAAAAATTATAATCTTTAGGATCAATACCATTATGGACTGTGTGCATTTTGAAATCAAGACAGACTTTATTTTTAATAGCACTTTGTTTGTCAAAATCAGAGACAGTGATAACCAAATCTTCTATACCAGTACTAAATGTTTCTGCAGTTTTGTAGATTTTTTTCTTGGTAGATGATAATGGTTCATTAAAAACAAAACCATGAGCTGTATAGACAATCCGTATCCTGACATTCATTGGATTCATATTGTAGAGTTTGGCAGCTAGACTGCCACCAAAACCAGCCTTAGAACTATTGAGATGTATTAAGTTATATTTTTCTTTTTTTAATAATCTACTTAGTTCTTTAATAAATAGAAAGTCTTTACCTATATCAATTTTTCTGGTCAAATAAGGCAGGGGAATAGTCTTGATTTTGTATTTTTTACAAGTATCTAGAAAATGTTGATTAATATTATTGATTTCACCATAGCCAATATGCACCTCATTGCGTTTGCTAAGGAATTGAGCTAATTCTAGTACATATTTTTGAGCTCCACCCCATTTTGTCTGAGTTACTATAATCAGGATTTTTTTGTCTGTTAGGTGTTTTGTATTATTAGTTTTTTCGCTAATATTAGCCATTTACGTAGTTGATTTATTTTATAAATACTGGTATAATTTTATAGTATTTATTAGTTAAAATCAAGCATATTATGAAGAAAATACTAATATTTTCAATTGCGTATCACCCTTTTGTTGGTGGTGCCGAGGTTGCTATCAAAGAAATCACTGATCGTTTACCAGATTTTGAGTATTATATGATGACCAACAAGTTTGATAAAACTTGGAACAATAAAGAGAAAATTGGCAATATCAATGTTATTCGTATTGGTAATGGCAAGAAAATAGATAAATATTTATTTCCTTTTAGGGCTGTTGGCTATGCTGCAAAATTGCACAAAACTGTAAAATTTGATTTTTCTTGGAGCATGATGGCTTTTTATGCAGGGCTGGCCTCTTTATTTTTTAAAGGTAAGTCTAAAGTTCCGTATTTGTTGACTTTGCAAAGTGGAGACAGTGACGAGTTTTTAAAAAAACGAACTTGGTTTTGGAGTTATTTTTATAAAAGAATTTATCGTGAGCCAAAAATGACTCAAGTTATTAGTAAATTTTTGGGCAAACGTTCTCGTAAGATGGGCAATAAAGGTGAGATTGTTTTAGTTTCTAATGGTGTTGATCTTGATATTTTCAAAATGACTTTGACACCTGAAACTAAATCATCCTTGAAAAAAGAATTAAATATTTCTGAAGACGAGACTATATTAGTCACTACTTCTCGATTAGCTTTGAAAAATGGCTTAGATGATTTGGTAAAATCAATTAATCACTTAGTTTATAAAATTGGTATCAAGACTAAGCTTATTATTTTGGGTACTGGTCCAGATGAACAAAAACTCAAAGATTTGGCCAAGCGAGATGGTGTAGCTGACAATGTTATTTTTATGGGCTACAAACCATACAACGAATTGCCAAAGTATGTAGAGCTGGCAGATATTTTTATAAGACCATCTTTGTCAGAAGGTTTTGGAAATTCATTTATAGAAGCTATGGCTGTCCGTACACCGATCATTGGTACAGAAGTTGGTGGTATTCCAGATTTTTTACACGATGGTCAGACTGGACTGTTTTGCAAAGTACGAAATCATATTAGTATTGCTGAAGCTGTAGCTAAATATGTAAAAAATCCAGAACTTTATAAAGCTATTCAAGGTAAAGGACAAGAGATAGTTTTGGAAAAATATTCTTGGAACAAAATTGCCAAAGATATGGATAGAGTTTTTAAGACAATGTAATTTATGAACCCCGTTAGAAATTTAAACACTTTTTTACTAACGGGGAAAGCGATAATTTATTATTAATTTCTAACGGGGTGAAAATTTTAATAACTACCGGTATATATCCGCCAGACATTGGTGGTCCAGCTACATATGTTCCTAAAATAGCCAATCAGTGGCTAGCCTTAGGACATCAAGTAAATATTGTTACTTATTCTGATAAGAGTCATTATGATTTTGATAAAGACTCAAAATTGTCAGTTACTAGGGTAAAACGTAGTAGTAAAATGTCTAATTATTGGCGATATTATAAAGCTGTCAAAAAGTTGGGTAAAAACTGCGATGTAATTTATTCCTTTGATCATCTTAGTGCCGGTTTACCTGCTACTTTAGCCAACAAAACATTGAAAAAGAAGTTTTTTATTAGAATTGGTGGAGATTTTATTTGGGAAAAATATCTTGATACTGATCAAGAACCAGTTACTTTACGTCAATATTATCAAAAAAATTTACACCTTAAAGAATCTAAAAAAAGATTCAAACTAATAAAAAAAGTTTTTGCAGTAGCGACTGGCTTTATTTTTACTACAGATTTTCAACCTATTATTTTTAAAAAATATTATAATTTATCTGAAGAGAAAATACATAATATTTACAATCCAATTAGTGAGCCAGCTACTGTACTCCATAGTCGAAACCAGATAGATAAAGTATTGGTTTTTGCTGGACGTTTTATCCGCAAAAATAATATCAAAGGCATGCTAGATGGCTACAAAAACATCAAAGACAAATCTTTGTCTTTAGTTTTGTACGGCGAAGGACCATTAAAAAACTGGATCAAACAATATATTGTCGAACAAGATATTAAAAACGTTATAATAGACAAAAAATTATCCCGCCAAGAGTTATTAGATAAACTAAAAACAGCTTATTTAGTAATTTTTCCTAGTTATACAGACATTAGTCCAAATACCATGCTAGAATCTATTAGTGTTGATACTCCTTTTGTTAGTTCGACTGAGATTGGTTTTGATTGGCTAAAAAGTCAAATTAGAATGTTTGACCCTATGCATCCAGAACAACTCACCAAACATTTAGACGAATTATCAAATCCAGAAGAGTACAAAAAATACTCTAAAATTATAGAAAATATAAGTTATGATTATAGTTATTCACAGGCAGCTGAAGATACTTTAAAAATATTTAATAAATAGCAATGAGTAGAGCTTTACTTATAAATCCACCATTTAATATAGCTAAAGAAAATTATGACTCTTCAGTATCTGTTGGTTTGCTTAGTATTGCTTCTTTTGTAGATAGTAAAGATCAAGATATCACTATCATAGATGGTGTCAGGGAAAAAGATTATATTGCCAAGATAAAAGAACAAGCTAAAGATTGTGCTTATGCTGGTATTTCAGTGATGACTACTCAGATTTCTGATGCTCTCAAGATTTCCAAAATTATCAAAGACGTCAACTCAGATTGTGTGATAGTCTGGGGTGGTGCACATCCAACTTTTTTCAAAGAGCAAAGTATCAAATCAGATTTGATAGATATTATTTGTGTTGGTGAAGGTGAAGAAACTTTTTATGAAATTATCACTGACAAAAAATTAGAAGACATTTTGGGTATTATTTACAAAGATAATAAAGATATCAAGACAAATCCACCACGACCTTTGCATAATCCAGCTGATATGCCATTGTTTAATTGGAGTTTGATAGATCAAAAAGTTTTGGATAATTTGGCTTATGTTCCTTCGCTTACTTCACGAGGTTGTCCGCATCTTTGTACTTTTTGTATAAACGCAATCTTGAAACTCAAATGGAGAAAGCGTACCACAGAGCAAGTGTTAAAAGATTTGGAAATTATTCAAAGCAAAGAATATTTTAAAAATAAACAACTTAGATTTTGGGATGAAAACTTTTTTGTAGATATAAAACGAGCCAAAGAAATAATTGACGGCATGCTTGCCAAAAATTTGACCATGCCCTGGGAAACAACTGTCCGAGCCAATTATTTACGATCTGGTATGATCGATGATGAGTTTATGGCCAAGCTTAAAAAGAGTGGTTGTTACCTTCTTTCTTTTGGGGCTGAATCTGGTTGTCCTCGTATTTTGAAAAAAATCAAAAAAAATATTGAGCCAGAAGATATTTTAAATTCTGCCAAGATGTGTTTGCGTCATGGTATCACACCACAGTATTCATTTATGATTGGTTTACCTGGTGAGAGAAAAAGTGAAATGATGGCCACACTCAAACTTATAGACAAGTTAGTCAAACTAGGAGACAAAGTAGAAATTTTGGGACCACAAGCTTTTCGTCCTTATCCTGGCTCAGAATTATATGACGAGTGTTTACAGTCTGGTTGGCAGGCACCAGAATCTTTAGAAGAGTGGGCTCATCTAGTAGAAAATGAATTAAATTATCTGACAGTACAAAATTTTCCTTGGGTCAAACATAAAGATTTTGTAGAATCAATGGAAGCTTATGTAAGATTTGGAGCTCATAGTCTAAAGAGTGCCATGGGATCTAGTGTCAAAGCTCAAAAGATAATAAAATTGGCTTTTGTATTGTTATGCAAGCTGCGTTGGAAACTCAAGTTTTTTACTTGGCCAATTGAATTTAAATTAGCTAAAAAATTTGTAGTTAAATAAATATATGGCTAAAGAATTAAAAGACATTTCCATTTTGATGATCAGTTCTGACTCAGGTCTGTTGGAAAGAGGTGTGGGTGTAGATGTAGTAGAAAGGCATCAAAAATATGCCAAAAGTCTTAAGCGACTTGATATTATTGTTATAGCTAAGTCTCATTATAAGACAAATGATTTAGCTGACAATTGCCGAGTTTATTGTGTAGGTAATGATGTAACTGCTATTGATAAAGCCTTGTTTAGAGGAAAACGATTATTTCGTCGTTATCATTATAATTTGATTGATACACAGGATCCTCATGTGACTGGTTGGCTTGGTTATCAACTTTATCGTAAATACAAACGTAAATACAAAACTAAATTTGAAGTTCACTTTCACGGTGATTTTTGGGACAATAAATTTTGGCTTAAAGAATCTTGGAAAAATAAATTATACAATCGTTGGCAGAAGAAGATTACTAAAAAAGCAAATGCTATCAGAGTCGTTAATCCTTTGATAAAAGAAAAATTGATAAAGGCTGGAATCACCTCTAAAAAAATTGCTATCATCAATACTCCAGTCAATGAAGATGCTTTTATGGTGGGAGTAGTACCAGAAAAACTTCAAGCTATTCATCTAATGTATGGAGAGAAAAAGATTTTGTTGTTTGTAGGACGTTTTGTTCAAGCTAAAAATCTCATGTTTTTACTAAAAATCATCAGTAAATTAAAAAAACAACGTGATGATTTTGTTTTGTTAATGGTTGGTCAAGGAGATTTGCAAGATGCTTTGACTAGTGCCATCAAAGCCAATGGTCTAGAACGAACAGCATTTTTGATAAAACCACAGAGTCATTTGCGTTTGGTGGCTTATTATCAGGCAGCTTATCTTAATGTTTTATTATCTACCAATGAGAGTTTTGGTAAAGTAATTGTCGAATCTGGTATGGCTAAAACTCCTAGCTTGGCTTCTAGGACCTTGGGTGCTTCAGCTATCATTGATGATAAACATAATGGTTGGCTGGTTGATATCAATGATGAAGTAAAGACTTTGGAAAAACTAAATTATATTTTAGATCACGAAGACGAGGTCAAAAAATTTGGTGATAATGCTTATAAGGTTTTCTTAGAAAAATATGGTCGCCAAAAAGCTTTTGATCGTATCAACGATTTTTGGTACAAAATTGTAAATGATTTGTTATAAATATGAAATTATTAATGATTACCAGAAAAGTAGATAAAGATGACGGTTTAGCTGGTTTTACTTTTAATTGGGTGAAAAAATTAGCTCAATACGTAGATAAATTAGAAGTGATCTGTCTAGAAGCTGGTAATACTCAGGGCTTGCCTGAAAATGTAACAATTCATTCTTTGGGTAAAGAGCACGGTAAAAATCGCTGGCGTGAATTTTGGCGTTTTCATAAGTATGGCAAAAAGCTAGTCCCTCAAGTAGATGGAGTCTTTGCTCATCAAAATCCAGAATATGGTATTTTGATTTCCTTTTGGACAAAAATATACAAGAAAAAATTAATTGCTTGGTATACTCACAAATCAGTTGGTTGGAAATTAAAATTACTCAACAAAAAAGCTGATATCATGGTCACTGCTTCGCAAGAAAGTTTTCGCTTACCAAGTAATAAACTAAAAGTTCTACATCATGGAATTGATACAGATATTTTTTCTTATAAATCAAAATTTGAACATGATGAATTAAATTTATTATCTGTTAGTCGCATCTCAGCCACTAAAAAAATTGACCTAATGATTGATCTAGTAGCTGGTCTCAAAAATAAAATAAACAAAAATATTATTTTAAAAATAATTGGCACACCTACTTTATCTAAAGACAAAAAATATTTGCAAGATTTAAAAAAACAAATCAAAAAATTAAAATTAGAAAATAATATAGAATTTTTAGGATCAGTAGCAAATGATCAGACGCCCAAGTTTTATCAAGAAGCTGATATATTTTTAAATTTTTCTACTACTGGTAGTCTAGACAAGACAGTTCTAGAATCTATGTCTTGTGGTACTATAGTTTTGGTAGGTAACGAGGCTTTTAAAACTATTTTAAATCCAATTAATAATCTATTATATATAGAAGATTTTGACCAAATAACTGACAGGGTCTCTAAATTATTAAAAATAGACACACCAGAATTTTTACAAGGTTTACGGAAGTATGTTGTTGATTATCATAGTTTGGATAGTGTTTTACAAGATATTGTTAAATTATATATTTAAGTATGTGTGGTATAAACGGTTTTAATTTTACAGATCAGAAGTTGATTGATGTTATGAATAACAAAATCAAGCACCGGGGTCCTGATGATATTGGTACTTTTATTGATAATGGTGTTTCATTTGGTCATGCTCGTTTGTCTATTATTGATATATCTGACAAGGGTCATCAGCCGATGTTGAGTCATGATAAGCGCTATATTATTACTTATAATGGCGAACTTTATAATTTTTTGGATATTAAGAAAGATTTAGAAAAAAAAGGATATATTTTTAGATCAAATTCTGATACTGAGGTTGTTCTTAATGCTTTTATTGCTTATGGTACAGAATGTTTGCAACAGTTTAATGGGATTTTTTCTTTTGCTATTTGGGATAAAAGAGATAAAAAACTTTTTGCCGCTAGAGATCATTTTGGTATAAAACCATTTTTTTATTCTTGGCAAAATAGTAAGTTTATTTTTTCTTCTGAAATAAAAAGCATTTTAGCTCATAATATCAGTAAAGAATTGGATTATAATGCCCTTAATCTTTATTTTAGATTTTTATATATTGTTGGCCCACAGACTATTTTCAAACACATAAAAAAATTATTACCAGGGCATTATATATTATTAAAAGACAATAAATTAGAAATTAAGCAGTATTATAATTTACAAAGTTCATTAAATAATAATTCCTTTCAAAAAAATAAAGAGTTAGTCAGGGATAGTTTTGATAAAGCAGTCAAGAGGCAACTAGTATCAGACAAACCTTTGGGAGTATTTTTGAGTGGTGGCCTTGATTCAACAGCTATTTTGGGATCTATGTCAAAAATTGTTGACCATCAAATCAAGACTTTTACAGTTAAGTTTGATATCGATATTGAAAGTAAAAAATTTAATGAAGATAGTCAATTAGCTGCCCAAACAGCTAAATATTATAAGACAGACCATCATGAATTATTAGTAACTGCCAAAGATGTAGTTGATAACTTAGAAAAAGTTGTGTATCATATGGATGATCTAGTATCAAATCATGTACAGACAGCTACTTATTTATTGTCTAAAATGGCCAAAGAGCAAGTAGATGTAGTCTTGGGTGGTGATGGTGCTGATGAAATATTTGCTGGCTATCAAAGATATTATTATTATAATTTGATAGATAAATTTCAAAAGATTCCCCGAGCTTTACGGAAAAATTTTTTGACAAAATATTTGGCTGATTTAACTAAGCAAAATAGTTCTTATAGAAAATTAAATGCTGATAGTAATTTTGATGTTTGGTGGCAATTTAGAGCTCAAAAAGAAAAAATTGTAAGCAAATTTTTAAAACCAGATATAAATAATCTGTCTATTACTAAAGATATTTTGTCTGAGAGATTTTTTTCAAAATCAGTTGATAGTTTAGCTACTCATCTGATGCAAGTTGATTTACAATCTTGGCTAGTAGATGAATCTTTGACTAGATCAGACAAGCTGACTATGGCTTATGGCTTGGAAGAACGTATTCCTATTTTAGACAAGGACCTTGTCAAATTAGCTTATAATATTCCGATTAAGCATAAAATTAATAACCGTGATCAAGGTAAATTTATCTTTAAAGAAGCTCTTAGGGATTATTTACCAGATTATATTTATAATAAACCAAAAAGTGGTTGGTTTTCACCAGCTGCTAAATGGTTACGGACAGATCTTAAGGATATGGCTTATGAGGTTTTGTCACCAGATTACAATCCAGCTTGCCAAGAATTATTTGATTTTGTAGCCATTAGAAAGATTTTAGATGATCATATTAATAAAAAACAATATGCACTTAATACAATTTGGTCATTGATTACTTGGCAAATATGGTATCATCAATTCAAAGACTAATAATATGAAATTATCTAGTATTAAAATAAATAAAAGTTTATTGAAAGATATCTTAGTGGAAACTTGGCGTGGTAAAAATATGGATCGTTTATTATTGAACAATGCTTTGCGATCAATAGAGTTATCAGGAGATATTTTGGATTTGGGTTCTGGTGGTACAAAAGCTAGTTATCATCGTTTTATCAAATTTATAAAATCATATAAAATAACTCATACAGATTTATACAAAAATATTGATCAACCAGATATATTAAAAATAAATTTAGAAGAAAAATTTAATATAAATAATAATAATTTTGACGCCGTCATGTGTTTTAATGTTTTGGAGCATATTTATAATTATCAAAATGTCATAGCTGAGACTCATCGTATTTTAAAGCCAGGCGGTATATTTGTTGGTAGCGTACCTTTTTTGATAAACTATCATGCTGACCCCAATGATTATTGGCGATATACATGGCAAGCTTTAGAAAAAATATTTGTAAAAAATAATTTTAAAATAATTGATATAAAAGTTTTATCTTTAGGGCCTTTGACAGCTGCTTTTTCCCAGATGGATTATATAATACCAAAGTTTTTACGACCGTTTTGTTATTATATAAATTTATACTTAGATAATATTATTTTGAAATTAAAAAAGAATTTTAAACACAGGTATGTCTTAGGGTACTTATTTGTGTGTAAAAAATAGTTATTATGGAAAAACAAGTAGACAAAAAGCATTATGGTTTCAAAAAATATTGTTTCCCCGATAGATGGGCTAGTTATTGGTATCAATTGGATGAGATACTAAAACTCAAACCTCAGTCGGTTTTGGAAGTAGGTGCTGGTGATAGAGTCATTGCAAATTATCTACAGGACAATGCTGGCATTGCTTATACTAGTGTTGATATTGCTGCAGATTTAGAGCCTGATATTGTTAGTAGTGTTGATGATTTAAAAATAAATGATAACAGTTTTGATCTTGTAGCTTGTTTTGAGGTGCTAGAACATTTACCATTTGAGAAATTTATAAAATCTTTGCAGGAATTACACAGAGTATCCAAACATTATGTTATTATTAGTTTACCACATTGGGGTAGACATTTTCCCCTGAGTTTAAGATTACCGGGTTTTAAAAGAATAAGATTACAAAGCAAAATAAATTTGTGGCCTATAAAACACAAATTTAGAGGTCAACATTATTGGGAGATAGGTAAAAAGAATTATCCCATCAAATTAATTAGAAAACATATAAAGCAAACTGGTTTTGAGATAATTAAAGATTATATTGCCTTTGATTCTCCTTATCATCATTTTTTCGTTTTAAAGAAATAATTATGAAGTTATACTATATAATTTATCAAGATTTTATAAAAGAAAGAGCTAGTAATGTACAGATATCCAACACTACCAATTTTTTGTATAAAGCTGGTTTGGATATAAATTTGATTTTTCCTTATAAATTCGAGTTGCCTAGTAGGTACAATATATTATCTAAAGTAAACTTTTTGTTTGATAAAAAGTTTGATAATTTTAATAAATTTAATATTCTAAAATTTAGTGTTAGATTTTTTTCTTTTTTGAAAAAAACTAAAGATAGGGACCATGCTGTTTATTTTCGGCATGTAGTTCTTTTACCAGTTATGCTTTTTATAAAAATATTTTTACCTAGTACAAAAATTATTTATGAGATACATAGGGAAGTCAATGATAATTTTGGAAAATATTGTGAGAAAAAATTAATCAAAAAAGGTATAAAGGTAATTACAATTTCAGAATCATTAAAAACTTTATATTTAAGTAAGTATAAAGATTTACAAACAGATCAAGTCAAAGTTGTGCATGATGCAGTAGATTTGGAAAAATTTGATATAAATATAGATAAAAATGACGCTCAACATAAAATTGGTATAGCTTCTGACAAACCAATCGTTATGTATATTGGAAGTTTATGGGTAGTCAAGGGTGTGGATATTTTATTAGCTGCAGCTAAAAAATTGCCAGAGTATAATTTTTATTTTATAGGTAAAGAACATAAAGATTTTACTAAATTAAAAGAACAATATAAAAATATTGATAATATTTTCATTGTAGGTCCAGTTGACCATAAGCAAGTACCCACTTGTCAAAAAGCAGCAGATCTTTTGGTGATCCCTCATCCTAAAAATGATTTATCTCAATCACCAATGAAACTGTTTGAGTATTTAGCTAGTGGTGTTCCGATTTTATCATCTGATTTAGATAATATAAAAGAAATTTTGTCTGATGATTTTTTATTTTTTAAACCAGAAGATGTAGATGATTTGAAAAATAAAATTAGGTTCCATTTTGATAATAAAGAAAAGTATATTTCTTTAGCCCAAAAAAATATAGACATAGCCAAACAATACTCTTGGCAAAACCGTTCACAAATGATTAAAGAATTTATTTTGAAATAATATGGATTTTGTTTGCCCAAAAGATAAACAGCCCTTAGAAAAAAAAGACAATAAATATTTTTGTCATTCTTGCCATACTAATTATCCAATTATTAATAATATACCAATATTTTTCGATTCTGATTTTTATTGGGGAGAAATTCCAAAAGATAGTATGGACGAAATGTTGAGTATCATTAAACATGACGGTTATCAAGCTGGTTTGGATTATTTAGAAGATAATTTTCCTGGACGTTCCAAGTTTGTTTTTAATATCAGTCGGTCAGATTGGCGTTTCCCAATGGATATCAAGCCAGGTATGAAGATTTTGGATTTGGGTTGTGGCTGGGGGACACATACTTTTCCTTTAGCTGATTTGGGTGCAGATGTTTATGCTATAGACATCACAAAACAACGAGTAGAATTTGTAGAATTACGTAAACAATATGAAAAAAAAGATAATGTTCATGCATTAGTAGCCAACGTAATGGAGTTGCCTTTTGCAGAAGAAAGTTTTGATATAATTTCCAGCAATGGAGTGTTGGAGTGGGTGGGTCTTCAAGAACAGTTTGGTAAACCAGATCAAGTTCAAAAAGAGTTTTTGGCTTTGATGAAAAAGTTATTAAGACCAAATGGTACACTGTATGTAGGTATTGAAAATCGTGTGGCTCTATCATATTTCTCTAAAGGCATTGATCATTCTGATTTACGTTATACTAGCTTGATGCCACGTTGGCTAGCCAATCTATATACAAAGCAAAAAACTAAAAAGCCATATTTAACTTATACTTATACTTATCGAGGTTATAAAAAATTATTCAAATCTGTAGGTTTTGAAAATATTGATACTTATATTCCTTTTCCTGGCTATAATAATCCTAGCTCATTGGTACCATATCAATCATTAAATGCTTTGAGATTTTTTGTATTAACTAGAAAACATTTTAATAAAAAAACTTTAAATTTGTGGCATAAAATATTATTTAGTAAATTATTTTTAAGGATCTATAGATTTCTTGGGTTTAGTTTTGCTTTTTATTTAAAAAAATAATATGATAAATTTTTTAAAACAATATTTAGCTAATAAACATTTTGACAATAGTCTTGCTCCTGATCAATTAGATATTATCAAAACGCAAAATGGCACAGGTCATATCAAAAAAAAGTTGGTTTTTTATATTTTTAAACATAATGAAAAATCTCCAGCCATGGTTATTTATTCTGCTCGTGACAAACAAGTCAATCATGTATTAAAACAGTCTGTAGCTAACAATAAAATCCAAGAAGATTTTTCTCCTAGATTTTTATTTGAAGATTATCATCATGATATTTATTTTGCTGGTTTTGAATTTATAAATAGTCGTAAATTTGATTTACAAAAAAAATCAGACCTTGATTTGGTTTTCGAATATTTGATTAATCAGTATAAAAATAATAATAATCCTGATAAAAGTATTACTGAGTTTTATCAAGATATCAAAAAACGATTTAAAAAAATAGGTCTAGATATAGATAAATTATTGGGTGATAAAATAGATAGTTTGCAAGATATAAAATTACCAAGTATCAAACAACACGGTGATTTGCAAGACAATAATATTTTTGTAGTAAATCATAAACTAAAAATAATTGATTGGGATGATTATGGAATGATAGATTGGCCATTGTTTGATTTTTGTACTTTATATCTAAAATATCAGAGAAAATTTGGTAATGATAGTTTTATAGAAAAATATTGGACAGATTTTATAAAAATAGATAAGAATACTTGTTTTGTTTTTTATTATTTGTACAATTTTTTGCGTAAAGACAAATTACACAATCGATTTGAAAGAAAAATACATTATAAAGTATTAAAAAAAGATTTATCTAATAATTTTTATGAGTAAATTTTGGGATAAATATACTAGTCAAAAATCCTTTACTTCTTTTCCTATGCATATTTTAAAAGATTATGCTAAAGGAAATGTTTTAGATTTGGGCTGTGGTGACGGTACTCACGCTGGTATGGTCAGAGAGTTTTTCACTGGACAGATTTATGCTATTGATCCTTCAGAACAGATTATCAATAAAGCAAAAAATAATTTTTCAGATATCAATTTTAAAACAGCTAGCGCTTATAAGTTGCCTTATCAAGATAATTTTTTTGATTTGATTTATTCTATTGATGTTATTGAACATCTAAAAGAACCACAAAAAATGTTGATAGAAGTTCAAAGAATTTTGAAACCAGGTGGTGTTATAATATTTCAAACTCCAAATTATCCAATCAAGAGAGTGTATGATTTTTATAATGTTATCGCCAAGAAGAATTGGCGTCAAAGTTTTAAAGATGATCCAACTCATTTTTATAAATTTACTGCCTTGAAATTAAAAAAGATGTGCAGTAAGTATTTTGTAGTTATAGATTTTATGACTAGGAATATTTTTTTGGAAAAAAAGTTAAAATTTTTAAAAAATAAAAAAGATAAAATGCCTTGGATATTATTTGGTCAGAAAAGTATAATAATTTTAAAGAAAAAATAATATGAAAATCAAAATTTTTAATTTATTTAAAAATAGCCTAAATAGTCATCGAACTAGATTTTGGAAATTTTTCTTTGGTAATTTTGGTAAGGGTAGTAGAATAACTGGTCGGATCAAAGTTTATTCTCCAGAAAATATTTATGTCGGCAAGCAAACGTCTATAAATGAAGGGGTTATTTTGAATGCTAGAACTAAATTGGTTATTGGTAGTCATTGTCATATTTCTCCTGGAGTAATGATCAATACTGGTAGTCTTGATATAAAGATTCATTATAAAAAAAGACCTCATGTATCTAGTGAGGTAAAGATAGGGGATGGTGTTTGGCTTTGTTCTGGATCTATGGTAAATCCTGGCGTTAGTATTGGTGAGGGAGCTGTTGTAGCAGCTGGTGCGGTAGTAAGTAAAGATGTAGAACCTTTTACAGTAGTTGGTGGCTCTCCAGCTCAATTTATAAAAAAATTAGAGTATTAATCTTTTGATTTTTTTAGTAAAAATATTGATAAGAATAAATTTATAAACCTACTGATGACTCTAGCTAATACCGCTCCTAGTACTCCCATGGTAATAATAGATAGATAAGTAACTACGATTTGGCTGATTCCTGAGATAATTTTGAAAATATATATTTCTTTTATCATTTTTTTGGCTTGAAAAGCGGAAATAATAGTAAGTAAAGGTAAAGTAACAAGAGAAATAGCAAATATTCTAGAGTAAAAAACCGATTCCATATATTTAGGGAAGAGAATCTGAAAAAGATATGGAGCTAGCCAGATATATAAAATAGTTATTAATCCAAGCAACAAAGAAAGCTTGGCTATTTTTTTTATCAAAGTTTTTCTGATAACTGATTTTTCTTGATTAGCAAATTTAGGAATAGCCATTGTCTGGAGTAGTGGTTTAGTTAGAGATTTTATTTGTTCTAGAGGAGAGATAGCTAAAGAATATATAGCTAATTCAGCAGCTCCAATATAATGAAAGATTAAAACTTTATCGATTTGCATTGCTATACTACCCAGGACGCCAACAAAACTCAAGTGTTTGCCATATTTAATAGTTTGTGAGTCTATGTTTTTATTTGGTTTGTATTTATTTTTTATAATAAATAAATAAATTAATCTAATAACAATAAATGGTACAAAAAATGCAAGTAGTAACCAAAAAATATTATCACTCAAATAAACAACTGAAATTATAGTAAAGGTACTAATAATTTTTAAAGTGCCTGCATATTTAGCTAATTTATTGAATAATTTTTTACCGTTGAAATAAGAAGTATAAAGTGCCCAACTGTCTACTGTGGGTAAAGCAAAAGCTACGATAGCAAATGAACCAGCTAAAGTGTTGTTTTGGTTTACAAAATAATAAATTGCAAAGCATAAGCTTACTAAAGCACCAAGTAGGCCCCACTTCATTTTTGTTTTCAATGCTTGTTTAAAAGAGCCTTCGTTACCTTGAGCAATCGATCGTGTTACAGCTGTATCCATACCCGGTAGAGTGGAGATAGCTAGAATACTAAAAATAGAAATAATGTATTTATATTGTCCGTAGATTTCTTTTGGTAAAAGATTGGCCAGAGCAATTGATAATAAAAAAGCAGATGATATAGAGATTATTTGATTGATAGTTAACCAAAAACCACCCTTGGCTAAATAAACCATGTCTGTTTTAGTGTATTTTTCTGAACGACGTAAGAGTTTGTATATTTTGTGATGAAGAGACATTAGCGACCTAATGAAATATTAAAAATGGCATTGATAGTACGTAGTATGATAGAAATATCCATAGCTAGTGATTGATTTTTGATATAAAATAAATCATAACTAAGTTTTTCTCTAGCATCTTCTACACTAGCACCATAAGGATAATTTATTTGTGCCCAACCAGTCAGACCTGGTTTGACTAGATGACGTTCATTATAAAATAAAATTTCTTCTTTGAGTTGTTTGACAAATTCAGGCCTTTCAGGTCGAGGACCAACAAAACTCATATTACCCATCAAAATATTCCAAAATTGTGGGATTTCGTCTAAACGGGTTTTGCGGATAAATTTACCAACTTTAGTGACTCTAGCATCACCTTTTTGAGCCCAGACTGCTTGACCATCACGTTCTGCATCTTGAGTCATAGAGCGTAATTTAAAAACTGTAAATACTTTGGCATTTAGACCAACTCGTTTTTGCTTGTAGATAAAATTTCCTTTTGATTCAAGCTTAATAATAATAGCCAAAATAGGCAATAAAATCAGACCAACTATCCCTAATATAATAGCAAAAAAGATATCCACAATTCTTTTGACAATTAAAGACCAAATATTGTTTTTTTGAGAAATATTATCCAAAAACCAGGTGCGTTCTAGAGCAGTAACGGGGATTTTGCCAGTAATTTTTTCATAAAAGTCAGTCAAATTAAAATAATTAAGCTTCATATCAATACTTTCAAACAAATAACGAGCTACTTCTGGACTATATTTTGGGTTTGAGACAGCTACCACTGTATTGATTTTGTGTTGGGCTAGTTGATTTTTTAGATCTGAAATATCTTTACTAGTTGCTATGACTTGAAATTTTTCAGGTACAGTAGAATAATCTGGATTGATAATTAATTTTAGTTTGTATCCTAGATGAGGTTTTTTGATAATTTCTTCTGCTAGCAACAATGACTCAGGATTTATACCAATGATTGCCAAATTATTTGTCAGTTTAGCACTAGAAATAAGTCTGTAAAAGATACTGCGCCACAAGATAAATAAAATAGTATAAATTATAAGTAAAATTAGTAAAACTTTTTGTGGTCTAAGAGTTGTTACTTGGCCGAGGACTGTGTAGAAAAATAAAACTGCTAGTAAGGCGTTGACAATCTGATTTTGGATTAGTTTGCCATAAAATTTAAAATCATTGCGTACTTTACGGATTTCGTATAATCCATTAATAAAAAATACAATAATCCAAAGTAAAAAAATAAAAGAAAAAGGCACTAAGTGTCTGTGCCATAAGTCTGGTTCTAATTTTCCATAGCGAATCCAGATTGTTAGAGCTAGACTTGCATACAATAGTCCGATATCAACCAATAAAAGAATAAATTTACGCATTTAGTTTTTAGATTAATTAACCGATATATTATAATATAAAATCATGTCTTTTGTCAAATTTAGTTTAGTAAACAAAGTTTTGTTTTAAACTGCAAAATATGTTATAATTTATTAGCAGATTAAGTTCTAAAACTAAAAAAATACAAACAAAAATAAAGCAAAATAATAATGAAGTTGGCTGAAACAAAAATTTATATCAAGTTTATATTATGGTTTATTAGTGTAGCTTTTTTATCAATTTTATCTTTTTTTGCCGTCATCTATTTATTTACTCCAAACCTAATTGACTTATTGTCAGCTGGTTTGTGGCGAGGTGTAATAATTGGTATTTTTGCAGCTCTAGCTATAGCATTGTTACTATCTTTATTATCTACAAAATATTTGGCTAATATAGTATCTGATCCTGTGCAGAGGGCAATTGGTAAATTATTTAAAGTAGTTGATAATTTAGCAAAATCAGTACAAAATTTGTCTGATATTAGCCAAAATAATAGTGAAGTTTCTCAATTTTTAGTAGTCTCAAGTCAGGAACAACGTAAAGGTTTGACCAAGGGTAAACGGGCTGTATCTGGCATAGTCAATTCTTTGCAAGCTATTTCTCAAAAAACTCAAGCCGTTGCAAAAAGTATAAGTAGTTTGGATGATATGGCATCAGGAAGTGGCCAGCAAAAAGTATCATCTGCTTTAGACAATCTCAAGGCAGTCAACAATTTGGTATCTGAACATCAAAAATTGAGCCATGCTTTGGGTCAATATTCTCAACAAGTCAAAGACATTGATGAGCAAGTAAATAATATATCTGAAGTTACTGAGTTACTTAGTGCTAATTTGATTATTGAACTTCATGGCAAAAAATCTAGTAAAAAATTGACTGGTTTGATATCTCAGATAAGAGAACTTAGTGATAGTAGCTCCAAGATATCTACTAGTGTTTCCCAGGTATCAAGTGATATGCAGCGACAACTCAAACAAAGTAAAGACGAGGCTATTTTTGGGCAAGAAGATACTAAAAAAAGTATCAATACTATTACGCAGGCAGTTAATTTTTTAACAAAAATAATAGGCAGTGTTAGTAATGTTACTCAGAGTGTAAATGTTATCAATCAAGAAACAACAGAAACTCAAGAAGAAGCTGATAATATTTTGTTGATGATCAATGATCTAGGTAAAGAAGCACAATCTTTGGTAAAACACACAGACGACATTGCAGTTATTATAAATAAACAGTTAGTAGTCAACCGTGCTCTAAATCGTTCTTCTAGAGAGCTTGGTGATGTGACTCGTAGTCTAAATAATTTAGTTGGTCGATCTCACAAAAAATAATGCCAAAAGTACAACAAAAATTTATTACAATTACAATCGGTAACAAATTGTATGCTATGCCAGTCTTGGTTGCTACACAATTTATATCTTGTAATTATATTTCTCATATTCCCAAAGCAAACAACAAAATTTTAGGATTATTTTATTATCATGGCAAGATAATCACTGTTTTTGATATTAACAAAATCTTAGGTATTAAAAATAAACAATCTAAATCTAATAACAAATGTTTTACGTGGTATTGGGAGGATAATTTTTATGGTCTGATGGCTGGAATAGGCAAAGGTATTGTCAACAATAAAAAAGTTTTTGCCGACAAAAATCAAAAAATATTTAAAAAATATATAAAAATTAACAATAAAAAAGTTTATATTTTAGAACCAGAACAAATTTTTGAACAAGTAGGTTTTTATGATTAGTAAAAAGTACAAAGAATTATACCTTGGAACAGCAGAACGTCAATTGCAGCAATTGGTCAATTTTTTATTGTCGTTGGAAAAAAGACCCAATAGTAAAAGTTTGATAGAAAATATATTTCGACTTGTACATTCTATGAAAGGAGCAGCTGCTACTGTAGCCTGTAAAAAGACAGTTAGATTTTATCATACAATTGAAAATATTATTGACGCTGCTTATCATGATGAAATAAAGATTGATGGTCAAGTAATAGATGTTTTATTGAAAGCTTCCGATGCTTTACAAGAAAATTTTGAGAGTATTTTAAAACGTGATCAAGAGATTAATTTTACTAAAACCTTGAATTCTTTGAATAATTTAATAAAAAAACGCAAGATAAATACCGATCGTAAGATTGTTCGTTATAAAAAAGGTGGTTATCATTTTGGTAACGTACCTTCAGTTGGTGAAGTGACTGTAGCGATAAATCGCTTAGATAAGTTGCAGTATCTATTAGATGACTTGTCTATCAATAGCATAGAAGCTAAGAAAATTATTCATGATCTACGTGAGGTTGGTTTGTTATCAATCTATGCAGAAACAGATAAGATTATTAGTAGTTTACGACGTGAGTTAGAAAAATTGAGGTTAGTACCACTATCTTTAGTTTTTACTCCTTTACCTTATCTAGTACGAGATATTGCTAGAGATACTGGTAAAAAGGTAACTTTACACATCAATGATAATAATTTATCTCTTGATAAATTTGTAGTGGATGAAATTTTAGAAATAATTGTTCAGTTAATAAAAAATGCTGTGGTCCATGGTATAAAATCTGAACAAAAGGATGGAGAGATTGATATAGCGGTTAATGTAGTTGGTGATAGTATTCAGACTATAGTTAGTGACAATGGCCGAGGTATTGATTGGGATGAAGTAGTGGATAATTCTATCAAGTCAAAACTTATTACTAAAGTAGCTAGTCAAAAATTAACCAAAGAGCAACGAGAAGAATTATTATTTTCACCAGGTATTTCGCAAGCCAAACAATTGACAACTATTGCTGGTCGGGGAGTTGGTTTGAGTTTGGTGCGTCAACGAGTCGAAGAATTAGGTGGTAAAATAAATATAAAGACAGTCGCTAACAAAGGCACGACTTTTATTATTGATTTACCTTTACCTATGTCTGTTTTTGAGAGTTTGATTTTTAAAATCAAAGATTATGAACTAGGTATTCCATCTTCCTTGATTAAAGATGTTGTTAGATTAGAAGAAGTTAGTGATTTTTCTAAAACAGTTATTTTTAATCACAACAAATCCAAATATAAAATATTAAAATTAGATAAATATTTAGATTTAACTAATATAAGTTGTTTATGTAAATATGTATTTTTGTTTGATATTCAAAACAAAAAAATGGCCATACCAATTTGTGGTAATGTCAAAGCAAAAGAATTAATCATGAAAAAAACGCCAAAAGTTTTGCGTGATGTAGATTTTATAAAGGGTGTAGCAGTATCTGCGGAGGGACATCCGATTTTAATTTTAGATATTAATAATTTAGCTTAAAAAATATGGGAGATACAAAAGCCAAAATTTTATTTGTCGATGATGACAACTTTTTACGAAAAGTATACAAAGCAGAATTATCAGAGCGTGGTTATGAGGTTATTTTAGCAGCCGATGGTGAAGAAGGTTTACACAAAGCTCAGCTAGAAGACCCAGATTTGGTCATTTTAGATATGATTATGCCCAAAAAAAGCGGTTTTGAAGTATTAATGGAATTACAAAGTGATCCAAACACCAAGAGTATTCCAGTTATTATTTTGTCCAACTTGGGGCAAGAAGCTGATATCAAAAAAGGTATAGATCTGGGAGCAGTAGAGTATCTAGTCAAAGATGATGTTACTTTGGAAACTATTGTTGCAAAAGTAGAAGAATACCTACATTCCAAATCAAAAAGTAAAGCGGCTCTGTCTGAAGAAAAATAAAAAATAAAAATATGAAACCAATAATCACTGACGATAAAATTTATAAACTTATATCAAAGATAGGTTTGATTGATAATGATGTTTTGGATACAGCCCTCAAGACTGCTCAACAAAGAAAAAAAGACTTTGTTACTTTTTTGATTGAACAGAGTTTGATAAAACCAAAAGAAATCGGTCAGTTGATTGCCAATGATTTGCATATCAAATATATCAATTTAGGCAAAGAAACTATTGATAATGAAGTTTTACATTTGTTGCCAGAGATTGTGGCTCGTAAACAAAACATGTTGATCTTTAAGCGTGATGAAACTGGAGTCAAGGTAGCTATGGCCAATCCTTTTGATTATCCGATGATCAAGTCTTTGGAGAAAAAAGTCGGTGAAAAAGTAATTGCTTATTTTGCTACTGAATTTGAAATAAAAAACTCTTTTGGACTCTATCGTCGTAGTATTCAACAAGAGTATGCAGCTACTATTCAAAAGCATGCTATTGCTGCCCAAGGATCTCGAGTGGAGGATGTCTCTGTTGTTAAATTGGTTGATGATATTTTGAGTTATGCCTTTACCAACGGTGCTTCTGATATTCATATTGAGCCAGCTGAAAATGATATCAAGGTTAGATTTAGAATAGATGGTATTTTGTATGATGTTTTGACTTTATCAAAGAGTATTTTGTCTTTGATTGTTACTCGTTTGAAAATTTTGGCTAAATTACGAACTGATGAAAGTCGTAGTGCTCAAGATGGTAAATTTACCAATCGTATTGAAAATGAAAAAGTAGATGTTCGTGTTTCTATTGTACCGATTACTGACGGTGAAAAGGTAGTAATGCGTTTATTATCTTCCAAGGGTAGTCGTTTTACCTTAGAAGATTTGGGTATGATTGATACTGATTTGGATAAGGTCAACAAAGCAATTTCTAGACCCTATGGTATGCTATTGTCCACTGGTCCGACTGGTTCTGGTAAAACTACATCTCTTTATGCCATGATAAAAATTTTGAATCATCGTGATGTCAATATTTGTACTATTGAAGACCCAGTTGAATATGATCTTGATGGTGTAAATCAGATCCAGGTCAACCCACTTACTAATCTGACTTTTGCTAAAGGTCTAAGATCTTTACTACGGCAAGATCCGGATATTATGATGGTTGGTGAGATTCGTGATAAAGAAACTGCTAGTATTGCTGTTAATTCTGCTATGACTGGTCATTTGGTATTATCTACTCTACATACAAATGATGCGGCTACTGCCTTGCCTCGTTTGATAGATATGCATATTGAGCCGTTTTTACTTGCTTCAACTATCAATGTTATTATTGCCCAGCGTTTAGTGCGTCGTATTTGTTTGAAATGCATTGTTAGTTACAAATTAACTGAAAAAGAAATAAACAATATTAGACAAGAAGTAGATATAAATAGATTTTTAAATACTGCCAATATCAAAGAAATACGTCTTTACAAAGGCAAAGGATGTTCACATTGTAACAATAGTGGTTATGCTGGACGAATAGGTATTTTTGAAGTTTTGGATATTGATGATGATGTCCGTGAATTGATTACCAATCGAGCTAATGCTGACCAAATAAAACAAAAAGCTATTGATAATGGTATGACTACTATGATGGAAGATGGTCTCAAAAAGGCCATTGCTGGTAAGACTACCTTAGAAGAAATATTTAGAGTAACTAAACAATAATATATGTTATTTAATTACAAATTTTCAGACAAAAATGGCAAAATAGTAAAATCAACTATTGAAGCAAATGACGCTAATGATGCTCGTAATCAGCTATCTCTCAAAGATGGTATGTTGCTTTCTTTGGAAGCAGCTGAAGAAAAAAAGAAGAAAAAACATAAAAAAGCAAGTACTAGTCCAAAAAAGAAGAAAAAAGGCGATATTACTATTGGTCATATAAAATTATTGGAAAAAGTCATGCTAGCCAAACATCTGTCTATCATGATCAAGTCTGGTATGGCTATTGATGGTGCTCTAGAGGTATTGATGGACAACGCCAAACCACTTATGGCAAAACGTATAGAAACAATTTTGGAAGATGTACGCAAAGGAAATGCTTTTTCAACTGCTCTCAAAAAACATCCAAAAGATTTTGATACATTATTTATCAACATGGTTCAAGTTGGTGAATCTGGTGGTACTTTGGCAAAAAATTTAGATTTACTATCTATTCAACAACAAAAGAATTTTGAACTCAAACAAAAGTTAAAAGCAGCTGCAATGTATCCAGCTATAGTTATGATAGCTATTATTATTTTAATGGTAGTTATTTCTGCTTTTGTATTACCAAAGATTACTGGCTTTTTCTCTACTTTAAAGATTACATTACCATTGTCAACTAGAATTTTTTTAGGCATAGCTGATTTTTTTGGTAATAATTGGTTACTTATTATTATCTTTGTAATTGGTTTGGTAGTTGGTTTAAAAGTAATGTCTCATATCAAGCCAACTAGGTATTTGATACATAAAACCATGTTAAAATTGCCACTCATTGGTGGTATTACCAAAAATATGAATTTAGCTTTGTTTTCTAGGACCTTAGCTTCATTGTTGGATAGTGGTATTACTATTGATAGATCTCTTCAAATTGTAGCTAAGACTTTGACAAATGATGTTTATAAAAAACAAATTCAAAATATTTATCATAATGTTTTAAAAGGTAGTTCTTTGGCTGATTCTCTTAATGACAAAACTTATTTTCCTATTATTATGTCAAGGATGAGTAGGGTAGGTGAACGGTCTGGAAATCTAAGCGAAGTATTGGATTATTTAGCAAATTTTTATGAATCAGAAGTTGATCATACTACCAAAAATTTATCAACAATTTTGGAGCCAGCTTTACTAATATTTATAGGTTTGGTAGTTGGTTTTGTGGCTATGTCTATTATTAATCCAATTTATCAATTAACAAGTAGAGTAGGTAGTTAATGTCAAAAAATATTTACAATCAAAATGGTACTTCTTTAGTTGAAGTTTTGTTAATGATTGCTATTTTTATAATTCTTATGACTTCAGCTGTATCTTTGTTGACTAGTAAAACTCAACGGGAAGACCTGACATCCAAATCTGCTGAAGTTACTGAGTTGATTGCTAGAGCTCATAATTTTTCTGTGACTGGTTATCAGGGTGATGTCTGGGGTATAAAAGTTTTGGATAATAATACTGATTGTGATGATGAGGGGATTGTAGCTGGTGATTGTATTGTTATGTTCAAGGGCACTACTTATCCAGATCGAAATAATTCTTTTGATATAAGGGCAAAACTTGACTCAGGAGTTTATATAGAATCTACTCAAATCAATGAATATTATTTTGCTTATATTGCTGGTTGGTTGAGTACTAGTACTGGAGCAAATATGGATGAACAAACTTTGATTTTAAAAAATAATTTTGGTGAACAAAAAACAGTTTCTACCACACCAACTGGTTTAGTATATTATGGGGATTGATTTTAAAAAATTAAAAAAACCCGCTGGCTTTAGTTTTATAGAATTATTAGTAGCTATTGCGGTTTTTGGTATTTTGGTAGCTGGAGTTACTTTTATAGTAACCAATTCATACTCAAATTTTTATGGAGTAGGAGACAAACAAATGGTTACTGAATTTGCCCAAGAAGCCGTCGAAGCAGTTCGTTATATTCAAAATAATAGTTGGCAAGATATTGAAAATGCCACTGGTGTTGGTAATAGGGGTCTTATTAAAAATGCCACTGGTGTTTGGCAGTTTAATGGTAGTGAAAATATTTTGGGCCCTTTGACAAGGATTGTTTTAATAGATAATGCCAATCGTGATGGAGATGGTAATATTGTGGATGTTGGTGGTACAAATGATCCAAATACCAAGCAAGTAACTGTCACTGTTAGTGGTGAGGGTATAGCTGATTATACTTTGATTACTTATATTACTAGCTGGTCACACAATACTTGGCAACAAACAGATTGGTCAGGTGATGAGGGTCGCCAGTTTTGGAGCGATGATACTATGTTTTATACTGATACTGATGTCAAAATTTGGGAGCCTGGCCAGATAACTTTGGCCAATAGAGCTGGATATGTTGGTTGGAATAATTTAACTGCTGATGCTATTGAGGATTTGACTGATTATGGTTATAGTATTGAATTTTCAGCTGATCAAAACACTATGTATGTTTGTGGTAATGATGGTAGTCAAGACTTGCAAGCCTATGATATAACAAATGTTCGTAGTGGTACCATTACGAATTTATGGACTGTTACCTTGGATGATATGAACGGTTGTCTTTCTATGGCTATTCATTCTAGTGGGGACTACATGTATTTGGGAAATAGTTCTGATCAATTTGGTGATTATGGTATAGCAATAGTTGATATAAGTGCCAAGGTAAAATCTATTATCGATTTTGCACCATCTACAACTACTAGTAATTTTATGGGTAATAACGATTTGATACTTGATGATCAAGACGAATATTTGTATGCTTTGTCTGCCAATGGTGATATTTTTGTTTATGATGTATCCGCTAGCGGACAAACTTTGACAACTTTGGGTGGTGGTCAAAAATTTGTAGATGATAGGTTCCCAGAACTCAATAGAGGTTGGCTAGATAATGATACAGAAGATTTATATATTGTTAGTGATGATTATGATAATGCTTTTATGAGAGTTGATACAAGTGACAAAGAAAGTTTATCAGTTGATTATGCTGTAGCTAGTTCTTATGACTATCTTGATATTAGATTTTTGGAAAACGAAGATAATAAAAATAGATTTATAATAGCTACTAGAGATACTAGTAAAGAGTTTAGAATAATTGAAGATCAAGGATCATCTTTGACTGAACTGAGTACTTATAATCTAGATGGATCAACATCTGTAACACACGATACAAATGGCATGGCCTTTATGTATGACTATGATGCTAATATATATAGTATTAATATTGCACATCGTACTAGCTTGTCAGATGGTCCAGTAGAAGATACAAGTACTTATGGTTATGTACCGATGGCCGATATTTATGGAGTAATGCAATATAGTACAATACATGGAGGAATTTTTATCTTAGAAAGAACAGCTGCTTCAGAAGCTAAATTAAATTTTATTATGAGACCAGAAGGTACTTCTGCCTATTATATGGATGGTGGTAGTATGATTTCATCAATATTAGATCTGGGATCTAACGACAAAGAATTGATGAATATTGCTATAGAACAAAATGTACCGACTGACTGTGAGTTGTCTGTCACTTTGGATGTAGATGATAATGATAGCTTTGATAGTCCAACTAGTGCTGTATTTAGTAATACTAGTCAGACATATTTTACTAGCAGCACCCCAGCTAATCTTAACGGACAGCGCTGGCTTAGATATCAAGTAGATATGGAAGCTTGTACTGTTAGTCAAGAAAATGACACTACCCCAACATTGTATTCATTTAGATTAATATATAAATAATAAAAATAAAAAATAACATGTTGAGTATCAAGAAACAATTCAAAGGCTTTAGCTTGGTCGAGCTAGTTTTAGCCATAGGAGTTTTTGCTATTTTGGCTTCAGGAGTTACTTATGTAGTAACTAACTCTTATACCAATTTTTATGGTTCTGGTAACAAACAAAATATTTCTGAATTTGCCCAAGAGGGTATAGAAGCAGTCAGGTCTATCAGAGATAATAGTTGGCAAGATATTGAAGATGTATCTGGTGCTGGCAACAAAGGCATTAATAAAGATGCTGGTTATTGGGCTTTTAGTGGTAGTTCTGATACTAGAGATGGTTTGACTAGAGTAATAAGTATTGCTAGTGCTCAACGAGATTCTGATGGCAATATTGTAGATAGCGATGGTACTGATGATCCTCGGACCAAGCAAGTGACAGTGACTGTCTCTGCTAGTGGCATAGAAGACTATGTTCTGGTTACTTTTTTGACAGATTGGTCTCACAAGGTCTGGCAACAGACTGATTGGTCAGGATCTGGTGATAGTGAATTTTGGTCTAGCTCAAATAAAGCGTCTTCATCTTTTTCTAATATATCAACCTCTACAGAAGGGGCATTAAAGTTATCACAAAGTGCTGGAGGGGCAGCCTCTACTTATGGTGATTGGGCCAATTTAGTTTCTGATGCTTCTGTGGCTGTTGGTGAAACCACTTATGATCTCAAGGTATCAACGTCCACTGATATGATTTATGTATCTGGTGATTATCGTACTGATAAGATCAAAGCTTATGATAAAAGCGCTGCTCGTAGTGGTACAATTTCTTCTAGTTGGGAAGCAGATTTATCTAGTTTTACCTATGGTGGGGGGTGTATTGGCTTACACCCCAATGGTAATTATGCCTATGTTGGAGTGCGTTTTTATGGAGGCGGCAAAGGTGATGAAGTAATGGCTATCGTAGAGTTGGGTGATGACCATACAGTGACTTATGCAGCACAGGCTACTTTTGCTTTTAAATGTAATAATATAATAGTTGATGATACAGGTGATTATGTTTATGTATTGTTGGACTCTGGTTATATAGCTGTTTACCAGACTGGTGCTAGTGGTTCTACTTTGACTATTCAAGGTGGTGCTCAGCAGATTACTGATAGTACTACTTTTGCTATGAGTGCTGGAGTTTATGATGCAGAAACTGATGATCTTTATGTTACTTTGGAGAATACAATTGGTGTAGGAGCTCATAATATAAAACGGCTTGATACAACTACTAAGTCTGCTTTAAGTTCAGATTTTGGTTATGATAATACTGGTCATATCATGGGTATTGCAGCTATTGATGATTCGTCAGCTGGTAAAAATAGATTTGTTGTTGTTACTACTGATAGTGCTGGTGAAGTAGTTACTTTTGAAGATACTGGTTCAGCCTTTACTGCTTTAGATACTTATAATCATGGAAGTACTGCTAGTGAAAAAGGTATAATTTTTGATGGTGATCATAATGCCGTTTATATTGATTATTATGCTAATATTGCTGTTATGGATATTACAAATCCACGACAATTAACTAATCCTTTATCTGATACATCTAGTTATGGAGGCACACCATACAGTACTCCAATTCATTTTATAGAATATGATGCTGCTGAAGGTGGTATATTTATACTAGAGAGAACGGGACTTGGAGCGGATTATATCAAGTTTATTATGCGACCCACGGGAGCCTCAGATCCTGATTGGCAAGAGTTAGAAGATGATGCTGATATTGTATTGGGTAGTGCTAGTTATGATGTTGCTTTTACTAGTGATGGTGGTACGGCTTGGGTTTGTGGTGACGCAACCCAGGATGTCCGTAGTTATAATATTAGTAATGCAGATGATGACCCTGGTACTATTACCGAGGGCACAACAATAGATCTTGGTTCGTTGGCGGGTTGTCGTACTATGGCTATTACTTCAGATGATGCTTATCTTTATTTAGGTTCACCTTTTTCTGTGGATGGTAGCAACATGATTGGAATAGTCGATTTAGATACTGAGACCCTTGATAGTTATGTCTCAATGCCGCCTAGCTCAGGTATGAACCTAGGTATCAATGCTATGATGGTAGATAGCAATGATGCTTATCTTTATGCTTTGTCTGCTACTTCTGGTGGATTGGGTGATTTGGCCATCTATGCCCTTTCAGGTGGCGGAGCTACTTTGACTATTCAAGGAACAACTCAAAATATTAGCGATGCTAATATTACTGATTTGTGGATAGATACTGCTAATGATTTATTGTATGTAGTAGGTGATTCAGCTACTGATACTTTTGCTCGTTATGATGTTTCTACCAAGTCAGCGGCTAGTGAAGATTATTATGCTAGTGATGCTGATTATGTACAGATTGAATATATTGAGACCTCCGGTGGCAAAAATAGATTTGCCATTTTATCTGAAGATGCAACTGATGAAATTATTATTGCCGAAGACAACACTACTTCTTTGACTGAATTAGATACTATCAATGATTCTGATTTAAGTACGCCCCATGGATTGGCTTATGATAGTGTCAAAGATTATATTTTTGCCATAGGCTATGATGGAGATTTAATTTCTGTAGATATATCCAATCGATCTGCTATCGTGGCTGGCCCAGTCAAAGACACTACTACTTATGGTTATACTCCGGGCAATTCTATCCCTTATCATTATTTATGGTATCATGCTTCAACAACTGGTTTATTTGTTTTGGAAAATGAGGCTGATGCTAGCAAGCATTTCAAGTTTATAAATGGCCCAGCGGAAGTGGAGGCTGCCGGGGGAGCTTTTTCTGCTGGTACGATGTATTCTTCTATTTTTGATATTGGTTCTACTGGTCAAGAATTATTAGAAATTTCTTTAGAACAGGATGTACCTACAAATTGTGATCTAACAGTGAGTATAGAAGCATCAAATGACATTACTTTTTCGGCTGGATTAAATTCTCAGACATTTAGTGATCATACTGATGGATATTTTGTCAGTAGTACTCAATCTAGTCTCAATGGTAATAGATTTATACGTTACAAAGTAAATATGTCACCTTGTGCTGCTGTAGAGGAAAATGATTCAGCGCCGACACTGTATGATCTTAATATAAAATATCGTTAATATTAATGAAAAAGAATAAATATAAAAAAAATTCAGGATTTACTTTGGTAGAGACTATTTTATATTTAGCTATTGTAGCTGTTTTATTGACAGCGGTAATTGATTTTCATCTGACTTTGGGTGGTACAGCTAGTAAGCTAGGACAAAATATAAATGTTTCTCGTAATCGTAGAACATCTTTGAGTGCTATAGATTATTTGATACGTAATTCTGATGGTTTTTTGAAAGACGTTTATAATAATTGTTCTGATTTTGATGCTTCACCACCTGTATTAGCTTTGTATTTTGAAGACGATGATCATTTGCCAGGTATTTGTGTACAAAATGGAGGAGCTGTCAGAGTGACACTTGATAATCAAAGGGTGGCGATGACTTGTTATCCTAATATTATTAATAATGGCACCTATCAAGCTTGTGATACCTCAGTTTATACAGCAGTAACGACTACTTATTTGACTTCGCCCAATGTCAGAGTAGCTAATACTAATTTTAGTTTTGCTACCTCGACTGCTACTTCTTCTCTAAATGCTTTTACTAGTGTGACTACTCATATGAAAGTTGCTTCTTTGTCTTCAGGACAAATAAATTTGGCAGCTACTTCGACAGCTACATCTACAGTTGTGGTACGCAACGAGCAGCCAGATGGTCTAGTGACTTTTTGGACTTTTGAAGATGCTGATACTACTCCGGATGATTATGCTGGTGACAATGACGGTACTTGTGATGCTGACGCTACACCAGTTACACCTGGTTTAGTAGGTGGTAGTACTTATTCTATGGATATGGAGCTTAGTGATAGTGTTTATTGTCGACCAAATAGTCCTTCAAATCCTAACAACCTCAATTTTGGTGATGAATTTACTCTAACTGCTTGGATACAGCCAGAATCAATTACTCTTGACGATCATAGTATTTTTAGAAAATCAAGCTATGGAGATAGTCAGGGCTATCATTTTGTAGTAGATGATGATGGTGCTTTGCGGTGTCGTATTTATGATTATGCTGGGTCAACTTACAAAGACACCAAGACTAGTGCTGGTATTATTACTGTTGGTGATACTTTTCATGTAGCTTGTGTTTATGATTATAATATTGGTGAAGTCAATGTTTTTGCTTATGAAAAAGGTACTGGTGGAGTTGCTACTGCTACTTCAGATACTGATGTGCCTATTTTGGTAAATTATAATAATAATCCTTATATTAGTATTTCCAATTATTTTGATGGTGAAATGGACGATGTCCGTTGGTATAATCGGGCAATTACCGATAGTGAGCTTTGGGCTTTACAATCGCAAGCAGGAGATTAAATATATGAAAAATAATCAACAAGGCGCCATTGCTTTAATATTTGTAATCATGATTACCACTTTGACTTTGGTATCAAGTGTTGTGGTTTCTTTGATAAATGTTTCAGATATGGTAGCTAACTATCATATTAGTGAAGCCGAAGAAGTGATTGTAGATATTGATGCTTGTGTGGATGATGCTTTGGTACGGATTGCTTCTAGTACTGCAATATCTGGTAGTTTTAATCTCAGTACCACAGGAGTTAGTTGTAGCTCTACTATTGCAGCTATAGATGGAGGTATCAAGATAGTTACTTCGACAGCTACCTCTACTTCTGACGTTGGACTGTGGAGCAAATCAGTAGTAGTCAAAGTCAATGTTTCAACTAGCCCTATTTCTATTACGTCTTATAAAGACGCATTAACAGAATATTAATTTTATAATAAAATAATTTTATGGCAAAAGATATTATTGGTATAGATATTTCCGATGCTTCTATTGAAGCAGTTATTTTGGATGGCAAGAAAAAAAGTTTTGTTTTAGATTCTTATGCTCGGATGCGTTTAGATCCTGGTATTGTAGAAGATGGTAGTGTTTTGCACAAAGATAATTTACGTGAGGCAATAAAAAAATTATTGGCCAATGCCAAACCAAAACCAATCACTTCTTTGAAATCAAAAAAAGTATTTTTATCTGTTCCAGAATCAAAAACTTATTCTCAAGTTTTGATATTACCAAAAAAACTCAAAGACAAAGAAATATTGGGAGTAGCCGAACATAAAGCCGAAGAAGTTATTCCAGAAAATATAGATAATCTAGTATCAGCTATTCGAGTCATACCCAGTAAAGACAATTATAAACAAGTTTTTTTTACAGCCGCCAATGCTGATATTATAGAAGATTTTGTAGAAGTTTTTAGAGGCTTGGGCATGGAAGTAGTTGGTATTACCACTGAAGCTTTGAGTTCTTATGCTGGTATATCTAACAAGCTTAAGAAAAAAACAACCCTGATGCTTGATTTGGGTAGTCGGACTACCATTGCTTCTATCTTTGATGAGCATGGTCTGCGTGATACAATCAATATTCGGATTGCTGGCAATAAAATTACCAAAACATTGATGAACAAGCTCAATATTTCTGAAGAAGAGGCTGAAGCTAAAAAGCGTGAGGTTGGTCTTGATTCTTCAGTTTCTGCTGGTGAAGTTATGCTTATTATCCAAGGACAATTTCAACCTTTGGCTGATGAATTGAAAAAATTTGTTTCTTATTATGAAAAATCTTATGGTAAAAAGATAGAACAAATTGTCCTAGTAGGGGGCTTGGCCAATATGAAAGGTATTGATAAATATTTTGGTGCCAATCTAAATATAGATATTTTCAAAGGTGAACCGTTTTTGGATAAAAAAACTATCCCAGCAGGTGTGGCAGCTACCAATTTTATCAATGCTTTGGGTTTGGCAAAATTGGCTCATAGTAAGCCAGATATTAATTTTTTTAAGGGAAAGATCAAAAATAAATTCAAAAAAAAGACTAATAGTCAAACTAATGACAAACCAAACAAGAAAAAATCTGGAAAATCTTTAAATATTTTTAAAAATTTTGATAAAAGCAAGATTAATCTTAGTATTTTTAAAAATGCTTACATATTGTCTGGTATTGCATTGGTGATTATTGCTGGTTTATTGTTCATTTTTTGGGATAAACTATTTAGTCCTTTGTCAGATGATATGCATACCTATAGACAAAATATTATTGTCACTATTCAAGCTCAAGAGGGTGTCAATAATAATATAATTGGTAAAAACATTCTTCTGGCAATAGAGGATGAAAAAATTTATCAAGGTATGAGTTACAATGACATTGTATCAGATTTGAAAAATAGACAACAAGAAGAAATATTTGCTATTACAAATTCTGTTTATCAAAAAGAAAATTATTATGTGATTCCTCACCTAATCACTTCTAATATTGTAATGACTGATCCATTGGAGGAGGATTTTATAATAAATGATCCACTCAAAACTAAACTTGATTATGTTTTTATAGAATTTAATGAAGAAGATGTTAAGAATGTTGTCTTAAATGAACTACCAGAAAAACAAGCTGTTGATTTGGTGGATTGGAATTTACAAAATACTGAGTATGAAATAACTAGTTTTAACCCCCAAGCTTTATTGTTTAATATCAAAGCTACTATTGAGTTACACCGTCCTTAGTGATACAATAACTGTGGATAAGTTATGATTGTTGGCATATTTTAATAAAAATGCTATAATTATTGTGTTCATATATTTTTAAAAAAATAAACAAAATAAAACTATGAAAAAGTTTAACAAACAAGGTTTTACTTTGATTGAATTGATCATTGTAATTGCTATTATTGCCTTACTTGCTGCGGCTACTTTTGTAGCTGTAAATCCAGCCAAACGTATTGGTGATGCCAACAATGCTCAACGTTGGTCAGATGTAACAGCTATTGCTGATGCATGGATGAAATATGTAGTGGACAACAATGGTACAAACGCTACTACTACTGGTTGTCTTAGTGATAATATCAATTGTACAGTTTCTGTTTATGGGGGTACTAGTTCTACTATGACCTGTGCGGCTTCTACTACTCATGGGCATATTTGGTTAGACAATTTGGTAACTGAAGGTTATATTGGTTCTATACCTTATGATCCAAGCTCTGCTTATGTTGATGGTACTACTTCTACCAATTATTATTTCCATAAGGATGCAAACAATGTAATTGCAGTTGGTGCTTGTAATACTTACAATTCTGCTACTGTCAAAGTAATTCGATAGATATAATTATAAAATATATATAAAAATCTAGACTGTTTTATAATAGGCTAGTTTTTTATTGGTAAAAAATAGTGTTTTAGGCTATACTATATATGAAAATTAAATAAATTTTATGAAAAGAAGATTTAAATGGGGGATTGTTATCGTCGTTATTTTGTTGGTAATTGTGACTGTTTTTTTGAATTTGTCAAAGAAAAATACAGTAGAATATATTACTGCCAATGTAACCCAACAAGATATAGTACAAACAGTCGAAGTAACGGGCTCAGTAGAGGCAGCTGATAATATTGATCTCAATTTTACAAGTACTGGTACTTTGTTACAAATGTTGGTCAAAGTAGGTCAACAAGTACAAAAAGGTGAAACACTAGCCGCTTTGTCAGCTGGGAACGCTATTTCTCAGGTTGATAATGCTCGGGCTGCATTAGATTTGGCCAGGAGTCAACTAGATGAATTATTGGCTGGTGCTAGCACTCAAGATATTGGGGTTTCTCAAGAAGAAAAAATTCAAGCCCAAACTGCTTATCAAACAGCTTTGGATGATCTAAGTAATTTAGAAAGTACTCGTGATAATGAATTAAGCTCTTTGCAAAATATTGCTCTCAATACTATGACTGATAAGTATTTTGTAGCTCAATATTCTCTGGATATAGTTTATGATATGATTATGGATACTACCGCTGATGATAACCTATATGTGAGTGATATTATTTCATTACATCAGGCTAAGTCATATTATAATACTGCTCAATTGGATTATAACAATTTAGATGTTTTGATAAACACTGCTTTAGCTAGTGGTCAACAAGATGATATTTTGGTAGCTTTTGATCAATTGGAAGTAGTTTTGGAAGAAGTGTCCGATACTTTGACAGCCACTTTTGTTGTTTTACTAAATATTATTAACAATACTGTTTATACAGAAACAGTCGTTACTGCTAATAAAGCTAGTATCAATACTCAAAGTACTGCTATCAATACAGCAATTGCCGCGGTGCAGGATGCTGCTTCTGATATACGTACTCGTAGTTTGTATTATGACAATCAAACTATCGAAGCCAATAATAATATTTTATCAAAATTGGCTGCTTTGCATTTGGCTCAAGCCAAATTGGATTTAAAACAAGCTCCTCCTAGAAGCTTTGAAATTGCAGCTAAAGAAGCTCAAGTGCGACAAGCTCAAGCAACTCTCAATAGATATTTGAGTGATTTGGCTCAAACTGTTATCAAGGCACCAGTGGATGGTGTGGTCACCAAGATCAATTTTGATCAAGGTGAACAAACTTCTTTTTCTTCTCCAGTTATTTCTATGATTGGTCTTAGTCAATTGCAAATAGAAGTAGATGTACCAGAGTCAGATATTACCAAAATAGAAGTTGGTGATAGTGTGTTTATTAGCTTAGATGCTTTTTCTAGTGATGATGAATTTGTTGGTACAGTTACTTTTATTGATCCAGCTGCTACTGTGATTAGTGATGTGATTTATTATAAAGTAAAAGTTAGCCTAGATATAGCCAATGATAAGGTAAAATCTGGTATGACAGCTGATTTAACTATTCAGACTGATAGTCGGATTGATGTTTTGGCTATTCCTACTAGAGCAGTGGTTTATAAAGATGGTCAGAAATATGTCCAAGTATTGGTCAATGGACAAGTAGAGGACAAAGAAATCACCACAGGTTTGAGAGGCGATGATGGTTTTATAGAAATTATGAGTGGCCTGTCTGTAGACGAACAAGTAGTTACTTTTATAAAAAATGGTGATTAATTTATGATAGAAGTAAAAAAATTATATAAACAATTTGACAACGAAGGTGTAGTTACCAAAGTTTTGTTTGATGTAGATCTCAAAATCAATAAAGGTGAATCAGTAGCTATTATGGGACCTTCTGGCTCTGGGAAATCAACTTTGATGCATATTTTAGGATTTTTGGATACTTTGTCAGATGGTCATTATCTTTTTGAAGGTAAAGATGTCTCCAATTTAGATGACGATACTTTGGCTGAATATCGCAACAAAAAAGTTGGTTTTGTTTTTCAGAGTTTCAATCTTTTGCCAAAGACAACTGTTTGGGATAATGTCCGTTTGCCTTTGCTTTATGACAAAGACAATCCAGATTTGAAAGCTGTAGATCAAGCTATCAAGAGTGTAGGTCTAGAACATCGAAGAGATTATCTATCCAATCAGCTTTCTGGTGGTGAAAAACAACGAGTAGCTATTGCTCGAGCGCTGGTCAACAAGCCAGACTTGATATTTGCTGACGAGCCAACTGGTAATCTAGATTCCAAATCTGGTATTCAGATTATGTCTATTTTGCAAGGCCTTAACAAACAAGGTAAAACTATTATTATAGTCACCCACGAGCGTAATACAGCCAAGCATGCTGCTAGGATTATCAGCATCAAAGATGGTCGAATTGTGAGTGATAGTTCAGATTTTGAAACAATCGATGCTCAAGATATCAATGGTAAATTAAAATAAAATGCGTTTTGATTTTACCAGTTATATATTGATTATAAAAAGCTTGCGGCGCAAGAAAATGCGCTCTTTTTTGACTTCTTTGGGTATTATTATTGGTATTTCTTCAGTATTGATTATTATGTCAGTAGGAAAAGGTGCTGAGAGTTTGGTTGTCAATCAAATAGAAGGTATTGGTAGTGACTTGATAGCTATCTTACCTGGAGCAGCTGATGATGAAGGTCCACCAGCTTCAGCTATGGGTCTAGTAATCACAACTTTGACAGACGGTGATACCAAAGCCATAGTCAAACGAGTACCAGAAATAGAAGTAGCTGCTAGTTATTTACGTGGTGTAGCTTCTGTTACTTGGCAAAATAAAACAGATGACACTAGTTTTTTGGGTATTACAGCCAACTATCTAGCCGTAGAAAGTACTGAGACTATCAAGGGACGTTTTATAAATCAAGAAGAAGAAGATCAAACCGCTAAAGTAGTGGTCTTGGGTTATTCGGTGGCCGAAGATTTATTTTCTAACAATAATCCACTTGGTGAAAAAGTAAAAGTAAACAAAGAAAGTTTTCGTGTTATTGGTGTTATGGAAGAACGAGGAGTAGTTGGTTTTCAAAATCAAGATGATCAGGTTTTTGTACCACTGACAACAGCCCAAAAAATATTGATGGGAGTCAATCATGTTAGTTTTGTACGTGCCAAACCAAAAGCTGGTTCTGATCCTAGATTTGTCATAGAACAAACCAAACAAGTGTTACGTGACCAACACGGTATAAATGATCCTTCTAAGGATGATTTTTCAGTGCGTTCAGCTGAAGAAGGTTTGGATGTGTTAAAAACTGTCACTGGAGCGATCAATTATTTCTTAGCTATGGTAGCAGCGATCTCATTAATAGTCGGTGGTATAGGTATTATGAATATCATGTTGGTTTCAGTTGCTGAAAGTACCAAAGAAATTGGTCTACGAAAAGCAGTCGGAGCTAAACAACGAGATATTAGTATGCAATTTTTGATGCAAACTATTATTTTGACTTTATTAGGTGGTGTTATTGGAATTATTATTGGAGTATTAATATCTTGGCTTGTTGCAGTGGTGGCGACTTATTTGGGTTATGATTGGGATTTTATAGTGACTTTGGATTCAATAATAATGGCTTTGGCCTTTACTTTTGTAGTGGCTATTTCTTTTGGTTGGTACCCAGCCCAAAAAGCTGCCAAATTGCAACCAGTTGAAGCTTTACGATACGAATAATATGAAATATATTGATACATTCAAAATAGCTATCCGGGCTTTGAAAAAAAGTAAAGCCAGGACTTTTTTGACTGTTTTGGGTGTGGTAATTGGTATTACATCTGTGTCAGTGATTATTTCAGCTGGTGATAGCATGGAAGAACTTATCGTAGGACAAGTATCTAGTTTTGGTTCTGACTTGATTCAAACAGAGGTCAGAGTACCGAGTACTGGTGGTGGTATGACTAGTCAGCTTCAAGGTGTAGAGATTACGACTATGACTTTGGGCGACAAAGAAGCTATTGACGATTTACCTTATATAAAACAATCTTATGCAGTTTTGACTGGTCAAGAGTTATTATCTTGGCAAGGTAATATAAGCAAAGCTTTGATTTATGCTGCTACTGCAGAATTTATAGATATAGATAGTTCTGAAATTGACCAAGGCCGATTTTATACTGAAGAAGAAGATAATAGTTTGGCTAAAGTTATAGTTTTGGGATCTGGCATCAAAGAAGATTTGTTTGGAGCTAGTGATGCTATTGGCCAAAATGTAAAAATAAACAAAGCAAATTATAGAGTCATTGGTGTAATGAAACCACGCGGGGCTGTGTTTTTCTTTGATATGGATGATATGGTTTATATTCCTCTTCAGACCACCCAAAAATTGATTTCCGGAGTTGACTATGTGGCGGCTATTTCTTCACAAATGATAGACATGGATCAAGAAGACGAAGCTGTCGAAGCTATTATTGCTTTGATGCGAGAGCGACATGATATCACCAATCCTGATAGAGATGATTTTGAAACAATGTCTATGGCCGATGCTCAAGACCTGATGAGTAGTATTTTAGGTGGAGTTACTTTGTTGCTTATTGCTCTGGCTGGAGTTTCGCTAGTTGTCGGCGGTGTAGGTATTATGAATATAATGTATGCCACGGTCGCAGAGCGGACTTTTGAAATTGGTTTACGCAAAGCTGTTGGGTCTACCAAAGCAGATATTATGAAGCAATTTTTGATGGAAGCTTTGACGATTACTTTCTTGGGAGGAGTAGGAGGTATATTATTAGGTTTGTTGATTACTTATTTAGTTTCTTTAGCTGCCAATCTATCTGGCTTTGAGTGGGCCTTTACTTGGTCTATTAGTGGATTATTACTATCTTTGGGCTTTTCTATGGCTATAGGCCTTATTTTTGGCCTTTATCCAGCCAAAAAAGCTGCTAACCTCAATCCAATCACTGCTTTAAGAAGAGAATAAATAAAAACCCCTCATCATGTGTGACGAGGGGCAGGATTGCCTTTGATCTTCTCGATCTTTAGCAAAGCCACAAAATCCGGTTGATCCTGCTCATATATACCTCCATGTGTGTGGAAGAGTTCGAGCTTCTTAAATTATATCATTATATATCAAAATATGCTATTAGCACTCCTTGACATAGAGTGCTAATTTGTTATAATAATATACATGCAAGAAAGGACTCAAAAATTACTCAAAGAAATTATTGAGCTATACATCAAAACAGCCAAACCAGTTGGTTCTAAATGCCTAGCTGACAGCAAAAATTTTAAAATCTCTCCAGCTACGATTCGTAATGAAATGATGGAGCTAGAAAAAGTTGGTTTTATTGTCCAACCCCATACTTCTGCTGGTCGTGTACCAACTGCTCTAGGCTATCGTTATTATCTCGACAATTTATTGGATGTAAAAGCAGTCAATGAAAAAGAACATACAGAATTAGCTTCAACTTATGATGAAGATCTTCGTGATTTAGCCAAACTATTAGTTGATAAGACAGATTTAGCTATCATAGTCGGACAAGCACCAAATGATTTGTATTTTACAGGTTTATTCAATTTATTTTCTCAGCCAGAATTTGAAGACTTACAACTAGTCTTGTCTATGTCTCAAGTAGTAGATAGTCTAGAAAAAGCCATGGCTGATATTTATCACAAAATCAAAGAACCAACTATATTATTGGGCGAAGAAAATCCATTTTCTGAATATTGTTCGGTAGCTATTACTTTTTTGCCATCAGGACAGCTCTTGGCCATTGTTGGTCCACTACGTATGGATTATAATAGAGCCTTAGGATTATTAGAAGAAATAACAGAAACTTATGACAGATAAAACAAAAAAACTATCTCGCAAAGATTTGGAACAGCAAGCTGGTGAGCATTTAGCTGGTTGGCAAAAAGCTTTGGCTGATTATCAAAATCTACAAAAAGAGACTCAAAACAAGATGGCTAATTTTAAAGATTTGAATACTAGTTCACTAGTTCTAGAAATACTGCCTATTTTTGATAATTATGAGGTAGCAATTACTCATATTCCAGCTGATCAACAGCAAAAATCTTGGGCTGTAGGTTTGCAACATATTTTGAAGCTCTGGCAAACTTTTTTGGAAGAAAACCAGATCATTGCTATCAAAACTATTGGTGAAGAATTTGATCCTTATATTCATGAAGCAGTCGAACAAGTGCAAGATAAATCACAAGAAGACAATATAATAACCAAACAATTACAAACTGGTTTTATGCTAAAAGATCAAGTCATCAGACCAGCCAAAGTAGTAGTAAATATTAATAATATAAAATAAAATGCAAAACTTTAATCTACCGCTCAATTTGCGGCTTATCAAAAAATGTCCAGTTTGTCAGCATGAATACAAACAAAATATGGTCCAAGTCCTAGACGAAAGTGAATATGGTGTCCTGACTTATGCAACTTGCATAAATTGCGGAGCCAATTTGCTGACCAAGTTTTCATCTATGCCGCAAGGCGTAGTCGGCAATGCTATCTTGACTGATCTCAAACCAGATGAAGTAATGGATTTTGCTGATACAGATGAACTAACAGAAGACGAAGTATTAGCTATCCAGCAAATTATATATAAAAAAGAATTAATAAATAATTTAAATAATAAATAACTAATAAAAAATATGTCAAAAATTATTGGAATCGATTTAGGTACAACCAATTCAGCCTTTGCTGTAATTGAAGGAGGACAACCCAAAATTTTGGAAAACAAAGAAGGAGCACGTACCACACCTTCTATTGTAGCTATGTCCAAAAACAATGAACGTTTGGTCGGTTTGCCAGCCAAGCGTCAAGCTGTTACCAATCCAGAAAATACTGTTTTTTCTGTCAAAAGATTGATTGGTCGTAGATCTTCAGACGCAGCTGTAGATGAAGATATCAAAAACATGCCTTACAAGATTGTCAAAGCTGGTGAAGGTGTCAAAGTCACTATGGGTGACAAAGACCATACACCACAGGAGATCTCTGCTATGATTTTGCAAAAGATCAAAGCTGACGCTGGTGAAAGACTAGGATCTGAAGTCAAAGAAGCTGTCATTACAGTGCCTGCTTATTTTGATGATGCTCAACGTCAAGCTACCAAAGATGCTGGTCAAATCGCCGGCTTGGAGGTAAAAAGAATTATTAACGAACCAACAGCCGCAGCTTTGGCTTATGGTTTTGATAAAAAGAAAGACCAACAAATTGCAGTCTATGATCTTGGTGGCGGTACTTTTGATATTTCTATTTTAGATGTATCAGCTGATACAGTAGAAGTAAAATCAACCAACGGCGATACGCACTTGGGTGGTGATGACTTTGATCAATTAATAATCAACTGGATAATTTCAGAATACAAAAAGCAAGAAGGTATTGATCTATCTCAAGACAATCTAGCTCTACAAAGACTCAAAGAAGCTGGTGAAAAAGCCAAGATTGAATTGTCTTCTTCAATGGAAACAGAAATCAATCAACCATTTATTACTACTGATGACTCAGGTCCAAAGCATCTAGTCATGAAATTCACTCGTGCTCAACTAGAAGACTTGATTGGTGATTTAGTTACCAAAACTTTAGAACCATGTCAAAAAGCTCTAGACGATGCTAAATTAAAAACATCAGACATAGAAGAAGTAATCTTAGTCGGCGGCATGACTCGTATGCCACTCGTTCAAAAGAAAGTCGAAGAATTTTTTGGTAAAAAACCAAATATCTCAGTAAATCCTGATGAAGTAGTAGCCCTAGGTGCAGCTGTCCAAGCTGGTGTGCTGCAAGGTGATGTCAAAGATGTTTTACTTTTAGACGTTACACCTCTTACATTAGGCTTAGAGACTCTAGGCGGTGTCCGTACTCCACTTATAGAACGTAATACAACTATTCCTACTTCTAAGTCACAGATTTTTTCAACAGCAGCAGACAATCAACCAGCTGTAGAGATCAATGTCCTACAAGGTGAACGTGAAATGGCTGCTGACAATAAGACTCTTGGTAAATTTACTTTGTCCGGACTTCCTCCAGCACCTCGTGGTGTGCCACAAGTTGAAGTAAGCTTTGATATAGATGCCAATGGTATCTTGAATGTAAAAGCTCAAGACAAAGCCACAGGTAAAGAACAAAAGATTACTATTCAATCTTCTTCTGGTCTATCTGATGATGATATCAAAAAAATGCAACAAGATGCAGAAACTCATGCTGAAGAAGATAAAAAGAAAAAAGAAGAAGTAGAAATAGGCAACAATGCTGCTAACATGGTATTTTCTACTGAAAAACTAATTAAAGAAAATAAAGATAAGATTAGTTCTGAAGATTTTGCAGCTATTGATGCCAAATTAAAAGCTATGAAAGATCTAGAAAGTAGCAAAGATCTAGAAGCTATCAAAGCAGCTATGAAAGAGTTGGAAGATGTGGTGCAAAAAGTCAGTACTGAAATGTACCAAAAGCAAGCTCAAGAGCAACAAGCAGCCCCCGGCGCAGCCGGCCCAGAAACCAAAGAAGACGAAGCTAAAAAGGAGGAACCTGTTGAAGGTGACTTTGAAGAAGTCAAACAGGAAGATAAAAAATAAATGTCTACAGATTATTACAAAACTTTAGGAGTAGATAAAACTGCTTCAGAAGCTGATATCAAAACAGCTTTCAGGAAACTTGCTCACCAACACCATCCAGACAAAAATGGTAATGCTGGTAATGCAGATAAGTTCAAAGAAATTAATGAAGCTTATCAAACTCTAGGCAACAAAGACAAACGTGCTCAGTACGACCAATTTGGTAGTGCTTATCAAAACATGGGTGGAGCTGGTGGTGGTAATCCTTTTGGTCAAGGCTTTGGTGGTTTTTCTCAAGCTGGCGGCCAACAAAATGTTGATTTTGATCTAGGCGATATCTTTGGGAGCTTTTTTGGTGGAGGAGGCGGCCGTGGTGCTCGCGCTCCTCGTGGTCAAGATGTGCAGGTAGATATTGATATTTCTCTCAAAGAAGCAGTCTTTGGTACTTCACAAGTATTATCTTTGCGCAAGCAAAATAGTTGTGAGCCTTGCAAAGGCACAGGTGCAGACAAAGGTACTGCTTTTGAAACCTGTGATACCTGCAAAGGCCAAGGTCGTGTGACTACTACTATCTTAGGACAATTCCAAACTCAAACTGCTTGTCCAGATTGTCGCGGCAAAGGTCAGCAAATCAAAACTAAATGCGGTGAATGTCGAGGAGCTGGTTATGTAGATGAAAATGCAGATATCAAAGTAGAGATCCCGGCTGGTATTGATGATAATCAAGCTATCCGCCTAGCTAGTCAAGGCAACTCTGGCGGAGCGGGTTCTCAAGCTGGAGATCTGTACGTCAATGTCCGTGTCAGACCTGAGACTGGTTTTGAACGACAAGGCGATGATCTAATTACCAAATATAAGATTCCTTTTACAATGGCTGCTCTAGGTGGAGATATTCAAGTCAAAACCATTGATGGAGAAGTCAAACTAAAAATTCCTACAGGTACAGAGTCTGGTAAGAAGTTTATTTTGAAAAATAAAGGTGTTACCCGCCTCCGTGCTAATGGGAGAGGTAATCAAGTTGTGCAAGTGACAGTCAATGTTCCGACTAAGTTGTCTCGGAAGCAAAAGAAGTTGCTTGAAGAACTTAATCAAGAGTTTGAATAAAATTTTTATTATAAAAATATGTTAAATTTTGAGAAAAATTTTGAGCCACAAATAGATAATAAAGAAAGAGAACTAACAGAACCAGACATTGAAACAATTTTGGAAAAAATAGAAGATATTGATCAAGATGGTGTTGCTTTTGTCTCTTCACAAGCAGAATCAATGGAAATTTTTAGAGATATATTAAAAGATGGTTTATTGGGTACTGTTTATGAAAATGAAAAAGAAGATTCTGCAGAAAAATTTCGTGAAAAATGGGCACAAAATTTAAGAAAAAAAGGAAAAGGGGTTGTTTTTTTTAATATTACCGGCAGAATGCTTCCAGAGGATATTGATGAAAAACCATTTGATACTTCAAAAACAGAAATAAGCCAAAGTAGATGGGTCGGTGGTGACTGGGATCGTATAGTATTTCTTTTTGATCATTCAGATTTTGAAGAAGCTAGTCCTATAACAAGAGATGACATAAAGCATAGAGAGGAAAAGAGAAAAACTTATGCATCTGCAGATCCAAATCTTTATGATATGTTGGTAGAAAAATTTGGCGAAAATATTCCAGAGCCTGGTTCAGAAGAATTAAAAGCCGAAGCAGCTAAAGGCAATAAATATTTGGATGAAGATGGTTTCCCAAAACCTGATGCAGAGTGTGGTTTTGAACTTTCTCATAGAGTTGCTCCAAGGTTATTTAAGGGTATAGTTATTAAAACTACTAGAGAAATAACTGACGAAGAAATGCGAGCTGAAATGGTAGATTGGAACTGGTCTAAAGAACAAGAAGATGAGCAGATTAGGATGAGTAGACAAAGCCCTGAATTTTGTCGCGTGGAAGATAATAGTCCAGAATTATTACAGGCAAGAGCAGAGGAGATTGCCAAAGAAATGATAGAAACATACAAAAATAATCCAGAGCGTCTTTTACCTATTTATGATGTAGATGGTAATTTGCTATGGCCGAAACAATTTAGTATAGAAGAAATTAGGGGTAATTTAGATAAAAAAGAACAATTAATTGCAGCCTAGTAGTTGAATAAACTAAAAATCCCCGAAAGGGGATTTTTAGTTTTAACTAATATTGAAATTATAGTCAAAAAAAGAGCCACAGTGCTATTGGTGACTCGTGTGCAGATGAATTCTGCGTGAGGGGGGATTAGATATCCATCGGACCGTTCTGATCACAGAGAGTAAAGACATCGTCTTCGTGCTCTTCGCGCAGAGTACGGAGCAGATTTCTTGCAAAATCAGGTGCTTTATCTCCTTCGATATCAGCCATGATTCTGAGATCACCTCCGTCTGCGTCTGACATGAATTCTCCCATGACTCTGAATTGTCCAGGAAGAGCTTTGAAATCATCTTCTGTGATCTGTCCATGTTCGTTTGGCATTTATTACCTCTTGTGTGGTTTGGGTACGAGTTAAATAACTAGTTTTAGCTATTTAAATGATAGATCAGTATAGCATATTTTAGATATTTTGTCAATGATAACAAAACTTATGTTAAAGGTTCGATTGACATCTCCACTATTTTATGTCATATTGAAGTGTCCATAAAAGTTCTTACCATAACCACTTAGGAGGTGGTCAAGATGACAGATAAGATAAAGTTGTTACTATTCCTTGTTTTTCTCATTTTGACCTCAATTATCTCAGGGGTCATACGAATGAAAACTGCTGATTCTTTCAAAGAATTCATGCAGGGAGTCCCACTTGTGCTCGTTCCTATTCTCTTGATAGTTCTATACATTTGGATTCGTTTCAAAATAGACGATTACAAACTAGAGCAACATCGAGACAGAGTACGTCACAAGCGAGAAGAGCGTGAAAAGGAAGAAAGATTTCGACAAAGACAAATTGAAATAGGTAATAGACTGAGAGCTGAAGAAGTAGCACTTAAGAGAAGAGTTGAAGAAGAACAGCAGAAGTCAGCACGCATCGCTGATGCAAAAGAGAAAGGACTTGATGTCTGCGAAGATTGCGGTACTATTAAGCCCAATCACTGCCGTTCTTGTGGAAAGTGCATATCATACAAGTGCGATCTTAATGCGAGCTCAACAGAGTGTTCTCGTTGTCTCAATACCTGCAAAGACTGCGGTACAGTCAATCCAGAACGATGTGGTAGTAGTAACCCAAAATGCAATAAGTGTCTAGTATGCGATCCCTACCGAGGCAGTTACGAATGTGGTGAGTGTTGGGACGACGACGATTAAGGAGATTTATGAATTCAAAATTTGTGAGTCTCTTTTTCTTTTTATTAAAATTTATAACAAAAAAACAGGACAAAAATCCTATTCTTTTGGCAGGGGCGGTAGGAATTGAACCCACGCTAGAGGTTTTGGAGACCCCTGTACTACCACTATACTACGCCCCCTTACTTTGTTTCTTTATGTAATGTATGTTTTTTACACTTTTTACAGTATTTTTTCAACTCTAATCTTTCTTTCACAGCTTTTTTATTGCGAGTACTATTATAGTTGATATTATGACATTCACTACATTCAAGTTTGGCTAGATTGTCTTGTGACATAAGATTTGTTTAACTTTATTATATAAATGGAGCCATCCGTCGGACTCGAACCGACGACCGATGGTTTACAAAACCATTGCTCTACCAACTGAGCTAGGATGGCACATAAAAACGTTATAAAATGATACTTACAAAACCATTGCTCCCTGCCTGCCGGCAGGCAGGTACCAACTGAGCTAGGATGGCATATTTGAGATAACGGGATAAATTATAGACTAAAAGGCCTATAAAGTCAAGAGTGGAGGTTTGACTTTTGTTGATAAATCATCAATAATAAAAGTATAATCATTAATTGGACCATTTATGGCTCCAGAAGAACAACAAGCTTTTACTATCAAAAAAGGCGACACAATCGTCATTCCTAAGGGTGTGACTAGATATTTTCATGATTCAGACAGTGGTGACAAAGAAGCCAACGAGACTCCAATCTTGGCTCGTTTACAAGAAACCAAAGACCCGGATAAGTTTGTCTTTGCCACCAAAAAGACAGAACACGGCAAGATTTTATTCTTGCCAAAAGGTCTAAAGATCGGTAATGAAGTCACAGTACTCTGGGCTGACAAAAATTGTGTTTGCGCCAACAAAGCTTGATGTGCACATCTAAAATTTACCCCTGCCTGCCGGCAGGCGGGCAACCTCTAATTAATTTATATTAATTAGTAATTTTTCTATATAAATAAAAAAATCCCACCGTTGGTGGGATTTTGGTTTAAGGAGTCCAAAGAGATTGGTTGTAGCTATCCAAGATCAGACGGCCGTTGCTACCAGCACTAGGATCACCCTTGTAGGTGGTCACACCTAGATTGATAGGCTTTTCGTGATCATCCAGATGGATGAACTCTTCGTCAGTCAATCTTTCCAGATTGGCACGAGTGGCCAAAATGTTGAGATGATGAGTCACTACCAGGACTCGCTTGCCAGGAAACTCTCGAACCAGAGTACCGATCCAGATGTTGTTGCGCAAGCGGACATCAGGCACGTTTTCACCTTGCGGCCAACGATACCAATAAGGACCATCCTGCTCATAGAGAGCTTTTTGCTCAGGATGAAAGACGTAGAAGATTCGCCAGTCGTTGTAGAGCGTAGCTAGGCCATGCTCTTGTTCACGTTGACGTTCATCTTCGATCACATCGACACTAGCTAGCTCAGGCCAGCCCAGACAAAGCCTTTCATGAGTTCGGCGGGCCCTGTCATAAGGCGATCGGATGACAACATGAGGTAACTCGATTGTTGCTTTGAGTCGTTGGCCAGTTTGTTTAGCTCGTTGGTTGTCTAGGTCTGCTAGAGGAGTTTTGGCATCGCTAGATCCTAGGGCAAATTTGCTTTGTATAAGACTAGCTAAATATTTAGTGTCTTCACCCCAAGGATCTTCTTTAAAAAATGCCAAAAATTTTAGATATAGTGCATCTTGCGATTTAAGTTCTCGCAAGACATTATAAGCAGAAACATCATGTCTGACTAACGTCAGAATTTCGGGCCATTTCAATATGGACCTCCTTGTTTAGTATTTTGAAGAACGTGTTTGACTAGACAATCTAACATGTTTTTTTGTTTTTTGTCAATTACAAAAAAAGGACCAAGATGGTCCTTTGTTTAAGTTTGTGTAGAGAGGTGTTCGATTGTTTTCTTCCGATGGAAACGGAGAATGGCTAAATATCTTAGACGATAGATGGCTGATAATCCCATCAAGACCATCCAGCCAGTACAGGCTAGATAGATTTTGGGAAACATGAACAGAAAGTCGGCCTGAGCCAGGAAAGCTACAGGTAAGATGAGTGCTATGAAAACTAGCACGCGCCATGGTTCTGGTAGATAGTTGTGCCAGTGAAAAAATTTGAACAGCCACAGGGGCATGTTTACCTCCTTGATGAAAAGTACAGAAGACGATATAAAGATACTATTTTGTTTTATTCTTGTCAATAATATATTGACAATTTTGCTAAAATATAATACTTTTTTATAGTCTTTTACCTAAGGAGAGGTGGACATGCTCTTTTCAATAATTATGATCATTTTGGCTCTGGGTTTATACTCAATAGCTATTTGGTCAGAAAAGTTTTTGAATGATCTGTTACCGTGGATGATCGGTGTATTTTCCATTGGCTTTATCTGTGATTTATTAGGGACTTCAATGATGTTTTTTCATAGCAACGAACATCACCTTGGTTTTCATACTATCTGTGGCTATACTGCTTTATTGATCATGGGTTTGCATCTTGTTTGGGCTATCACAGCTATCAAAAAACAAGGCAAAACAGCTCGGCTTTTTAGTCGCTTTTCTATCTATGCTTGGTGCATTTGGCTGATTGCCTTTGTTACTGGCATTCCAAATTAAAACCACTCAATTTTGAGTGGTTTTTTATTTTGTTTGATCCATTCGACTACGCTCAGGGTCAACTTGAGCATGTCGAAAGTTGACAATATAGCAAAAATATATTATAAATAAAGATAATATATAATATTATGAATTTACAAAAATTGCATAAAGTCAATACATGTATGTATGGCTCAGATCCAATTATGAATTATCTGAGGCAATTTTTGTATTCTAAATCTTTATAAATAAAATTTTATTTTAAAATACAATGGACTGCCTCAGATAGAGGTAGTTTTTTAGTTCTTTTCAAATAGGAGATTGTCATGACTAGCCAGGAAGTTGTTTTTTTGGAAGGCAAGCAAGTCGTTTTACGTCCCTTAGACAAAGCTACTGATTTGGAGTTTTGTCAGCGTTGGATCAATGATCCTGGTGTTCGTCATTTTTTGATGAATGCTTGGCCCCTTTCTTTAGAACAAGAAGCCAAGTGGTTTGATGGCATGATCAATGACAAATCAAACATTCTCTTGGGAATTGTTATCAAAGAAAGTAAAGAGTTGATCGGCGTGATGAGTCTCAATCAGATTGATTGGATCAATCGTACGGCTATCACTGGTTCATGGATTGGTGATAAAAAGCATCGTGGTCAGGGTTATGGCACTGATGCCAAAATGGCTCTCTTGGCCTATGCTTTTCTTACTCTCAATCTGCGTAAGATTTGTTCAAGCGCTATTGCTTTCAATGACGCCAGCTTACGTTTTAACGCCAAGTGTGGCTATAAGGAAGAGGGTGTTTTGAAACAGCAGGTTTACAAAGACGGTCAGTACTATGATGAGTTTTTGACTGCTGTCTTCAAAGAGGATTGGTTAGTTTTATGGGAAGCTTATCAATCTGGTGACTAAAATATGACTCCTACCAAATGGTAGGAGTTTTTTATTTTATTGTTTTATTATGGTATAATAATATATTATAAGACTTAATATAATATTATGTATCCCGTAAGAAATTCACTATTAATGACTGGGGTGCAAAAGTATAATTTTATTGATTAATTTTACTTTAATATATAAATAATTTATTAGTTAAATTTCAAACGGGATGTACAAAAAGATTTTAACTGTAGCTGCTATTTTAATTATTTTGGCTGTTTTTTTGGTAATTTTTCAAAAACAACCAAACAATAATAATATTACACCACCTCAGGGTATTTTGACTCCTGATGAAGAGCAAGAAGTTGTTTTTCAAGACCTCTTTGCTCCTGAAGCTATAGAAATGATAGAACAAGGAACAGAGTTTGTAATTATTGATGTTTCTGATAAATATGACTTAGGACATTTGCCTGGAGCTATAAATTTTTATATTATGAACGGTACTTTAGATAGTGCTTTAAATAGTCTAGATAAAAATCAGATTTATCTGGTCTATGGTCATTCTTATAGAGAATCAGTAGCCGGAGCCCAAAAAATGACTAATGCTGGTTTTGAAACAGTTTATCGTCTAGAAGGTGACTATGATGGCTGGATATTTGAAGGTTACGAAATAGAAAACTAAATATTTTAAATTAAATAAAAAATCTTCCTGGATATGATATCTAGGAAGATTTTATTTTGAGTCTAGTTTCATGCTTACTACACTCAGCTTCGATGCAAAGAGACAGGTGTTCTGCTGTCCATTTGATCTCATTAGGTAGTAGGTCTTTGAGTAAAGCAACTAGGCTAGGGAATTCTCGACGAGTTTCCAGTACCTTGCGTCTTTGTTTAGCTGCGTTGCAGTTTTTCAAAGTACGCATGTTGTGCAAGCGATCAGCTAGCTTGACCAAGATGACTCGCCAGTTACCGTGTTTACGGATGTTGTCGTAGTAGCGACGAGGGTTGTGTTTATCTTTGGTTAATAGTTTGAGATCATCAGCAACTTCAAGACCAAAATTGATACGCATTCGTTTGGAACTAAGAAGATAAGTATCTTCAAGCATGTCATGAAGCAGTGCTTCCACTGACACTTTCCAGTCCCAATTGATGCCTAGCTCGTCAATGATGATTTCAGCTACTCCTCGTGGATGATCAAAATAGCGACTACCATCATCGCGAGTTTGTTGACGATGCCCATATTTAGCGAAAATATAGGCAGCATAAATCATTTCAATGCCTTCTTGGTCAACAAAAGGAGCTACCTTTACCAAGAAAGCTTTGCGACCAGAAATTGGCTGATTTTGCATATCAAGCCTCCTTGGCTAGAGTTTGAAAAGGACTAAATGTTTCATTTAGTCTTAGCATATCCCAAGAGTTTTGGCAATTCTTTTAGGATAATAAAAAAATCCGCCAACCATGTGGGGCTAGCGGATATGATACTTCAAGCTACCTTCATACCGGCAGCTTCTTTGAAACTGGTAATGACCTTGGGGAACAAATCATGTTCCTTGAGTGGCTTAGGAACGTTTTGCCCGAGTTCCCGTAAAAAAGTCTGGGCAAGGGTGTGCTCTGGACCACCATTTTCTGCGAGCATGCGCAGTTCAGTAGTGATGTGACCGTTCAGACGGTTAGCGCTTGTTAAGCGCCTGTCTGGTTGTTTGGCCCAAAGCTTTCGCAGAGCTCTTCCCGCTGCCTTGGCTTCTTGTTCTGTTTTGAATCTCTGTGAGATTCCAATGAATTCCAAAGCTTGGTTCAAGAGTGCTACCCCTGATAGTTTACCTGACTTTTCGCTTGCCACTGTATTTCCTCCCCCAAAAAAATGTTACTAATTTTGCCAGTCAATAAGACCGGCGATTCCTCCTTGAAAGAGACAAGTGTGAATGTTTTTGACACCTCCTTGGTCAAATTAAAAAGAGCCTAATTAGTTCTGTATTTAACTAATATACACTATTTAGGCTATATTGTCAAGATTTTATCTAATTTTAGTATATTATGATATAATAATAGATATGTTATTGACTTTGTGTTTGCTGAAAAAAGACGATAAAATTTTGCTTGGTCTTAAAAAAAGAGGTTTTGGAGTCAATCGTTGGAATGGCTTTGGTGGAAAAGTAGAAAAGGGTGAAACTATCCAAGAAGCAGCTATTCGTGAAACCCTAGAAGAGGTTGAAGTAAAAATCATTGATTTACAAGAAGTTGGCTTAATGTATTTTGAGTTTGCTGGTGATCCAGAGATTTTGGAAGTTCATGTTTTTAAGTCAGTCAATTGGTCAGGCAAACCAGTTGAGACTGAAGAAATGAAACCCCAATGGTTTGATATTGATGATATTCCTTATGACAAGATGTGGGATGATGATAAATATTGGTTTCCTTGGTTTTTGGAAAACAAAAAATTTAAAGCTAAATTTTATTTTGATAAAGACGGTAAAAAAGTTCAGGATTATAAAATAGAAGAAGCATGAACCCCGTAAGAAATTCAAACACTGGATTTCTTACGGATTAAAAGTAAAATTATGATTAATTTCTAACGGGGTGAAAAAAATTATTTTAGCTATTTTAATATTGAGTTTACCAATATTTGTCTGGGCACAAGATGTAGATTCTGATTATCTCAAAATTTATAGTCTTGATAATCTAAGATTCAAAAGCCAATTTGCTTTATGGGATCTAGATGGTGGCTATGATTTGGCAACTATTGATTTGGGTGGTGATGGACAATCCGAAATTTTGGTAGGAGCTGGCCGCCGCCATCAGCCAAGTATCAAAATTTTGCGAGGCAATGGTACTTTTATCAATGAGTTTTTAGTTTATGATGAGGGATTTACTGGTGGTATAAATATAATGGGTTGTGATTTTGAAAATGATGGCCGTCAAGAAATCTTGATTGGTGCCAATCAAGGCGGCGGTGCTCATGTTCGTATTTTTGATGGTTTTGGTAATCCCAAAATTTCTCCAGGTTTTTTTGCTGCCAGTCAAGAGTATAAACAAGGAGTACAAGTTGGCTGTGCTGATACTGATGGAAATGGTTTTGATGAAATTTTTACTATCACCGGAAATGATACAAAACAACTCAAAGCTTTTGATTTTGAAGGAAATTTATTAAATGAAATAGATTTGCCTCTAAAAGCTCATAATATTGATATTGCTTCAATAGATTTGGGTGGCGATGGTCGTGAAGAAATTGTAATATCTGGCGGATGGTTGGATGAATCATTGGTTCAGATTTATCGAGGAGATTTTAGTCTGGTCAATGAATGGTTAGCTTACAATGAAAATTTTAAAGGTGGAGTCAATGTTTTGGGGGTTGATATAGATAATGATGGTAAACAAGAGATTTTGACTGCACCAGGTTTGTCTGGTGGTCCGCACTTTATAGCTTGGGACGGTTTTGGTGATAGTAAAGATGCAAAATTTGTTTTTGATCAAGAATTTCAAGGAGGCTTATCAATGGCATCAGGAGATGTAGATGGTGATGACCAAGATGATATTTTGTTTGCCCCACAAAATTTGCCAACAGGGCGACAAGATTTGAATCAATATATAGATATTGATGTATCTGAACAGATGTTTCGCTATTATCAGGATGGATTTTTGGTTGATGAGATGTTGACTTCTACTGGTAAACCATCGACAGCCACTAGACTTGGTGAGTTTACTGCCTTTGCCAAATATGAGATGGCTTATGGTGGGACAGAAGGTATGACTTGGGCTATGCCATGGTTTATCAGTTTTTATACTTCTGGAAATTTAGAAAACGGCATTCATGAATTGCCGTTCTTAAATGGAGGTCGAGAAGGTATAAGTAGTTTAGGGACAGCTGTATCACATGGTTGTGTGCGACTAGCTATAGGTCCTGCTCAAGAAGTATTTGATTGGATAGAGGTTGGTCTGACCAAAGTCTTTGTCCATAATTAAAATTTTATTTTAAAAGCGCCGCACTTGAAGTGTGGCGCTTTTTGGTTAGGGTTGCTCGAGTTTTAAATTTTCTCTGGACAGCGCTGTTTGAAGTGCTGTTTCCAGGTTTCGAGTTTCTTGCAATTGCAGCTTCATACTGTCTATAGCAGAGAGATCAAACTCAGAATCTGTTGCCTTGATAACTGGCATTAGTATTTCCAATAGCGATAAATATTGTGCTTGTTGTGTGAGAGCTGTATCAGTAAGCAAGGCAATACTTTCGCCTCTGTTGAGAGCTATATTTGTAGCCAGTTCCAGGTCTTGTTTTTGTTGACTGATAATACCTCTTTGATGCACATATATAGCACCACCTATGCCTATTATCAGTACCAAGACCAAGATAACCTGTGTGGACCTTTGCATAATGCCACCCCTAGTTTGTGATTGAAGTTACGAGTATTCAAACGAATATACCATGTATATTGTATTTTGTCAATGGTATTTAAAAACCCCGCGTCTAACGCAGGGTTTTATTTTTTGTGTTTTTTAAATGGTAATTGCTCTTGTTTGCCCAATAATAATTGGGCTGTTTTTTTACCCTGAGGAGTTAGCCTAACTTTATCTATAAAAAGCTTGTGTTGGGTTTTTTCACCAAAGCCAACTAATAAGCCTTTGTCTATTAGACGTTCGATAGATTTTGTAATAATATTTGTACGAATATCTGCTTTAGGTGGATTTTTTATCCTGCCTGCCGGCAGGCAGGTATTATAAAACTTGTTAAATATTTTTCTATCTACTTTTAGTTTTTTACTAAATAATATTTCTTTCAAAATATATTTTTGTAAAGTAGAGAGTGACATATATTTATTTTAAGACTAAGGCTGGTTTTTTTAATCTTTGTCCATAATTTGATTTGTTCCAAATTCTTTCGTGAAGATAATAAACAGCCATTTTTATAAATTGTATAATAATTGCTTCTACAAAGCTTTTTAGCCAATCGCCACCACTAATTATCATCATAATAATAAAAGTAACAACCAAGGCCGAAAAAAACCAGGTAATAGACTTGATAAAAGTACGGGAATGATGTTCGTGAAACATATTTTTTTATTTTAATTAGTTTTTCGTATTTCCTGGCCATAATTGCTTTTGTTCCATAGTCGTTCGTGGATATAATACAAGACTGTTTTGGCAGCGTGGATTAATATAGAATGATAAAGAGACGTTTCAAAATTGCCAGTTAATAAATAAAGTATTATCAGTGTGGAACCAAAAGCTACAATGCGCCAAGTTATTGTTTTGAAAATAGTACGTGAATGTTTTTCGTGAAACATATTTTATTTTTTAATTTTAATTGCTTTAATTATTACATTATTTGCTTGATTTAGCAAAGTAGTTTATAATAAAGTCAGTTTAAAACTAAATATTTATTATCAAGAGCGCGGTGAGAGTATTGGCTCGATGAACCGTCAGCAACCTGTCTATTTTTTGATAAGGTGCTAAGTCCAACCCTTTGGTAGGGGAAGATAATGTCTTATTATTTGATTTCTCTACACAAAGAGAAATTTTTTAATAAGTAATTTATAAAATTTATGTTAAAAACAGCAGAAAATGTGACTATTGGACACCCAGATAAAGTTTGTGATCAAATTTCTGATGCAATTTTGGATGAATGTCTACGTCAAGATTCCAATTCCCGCGTAGCGGTTGAGACAGTTGGTGGTCATGGCAAGTTATTTATTATTGGTGAAATAACAAGTAATGCTAAGTTTGACGCAGCTAGTATCGCTCGTAGTATTTACAAAGAAATTGGCTATAATGATGATTTAGATATTATAGTCAATATAGTGCAACAAAGTTCTGAAATTGCTAGAGGAGTGGATACTGGTGGAGCTGGAGATCAAGGAATTATGGTAGGTTTTGCAACGAGTGATACAGACGAACTCATGCCATTAGAACATGTTTTAGCTACTAAATTGGTCAGAAAATTAGAACAAGTTCGTCAAGATAAACAATCAGTTTTTTCAAAAATATTAGGACCAGATGGTAAAGCTCAAGTCACTTTAGACAAAGATGGCGTAGATAGTGTGGTTTTATCTACACAGCATAGTAGTGATATAGATTTTGAAGAATTCAAGCAAAAAATTATAGACAAAATTATCAAGCCTATTATTCCAGAATTTGATAATGTTTATGTAAATCCAGCTGGACCTTGGCATGTGGGTGGTTTTGCAGCTGATACTGGCCTGACTGGTCGTAAGATTACTGCAGACAATTATGGGCCACAAATTCCAGTAGGCGGTGGGGCATTTTCTGGCAAAGATCCTAGCAAAGTAGATAGATCAGCAGCTTATATGGCTCGTCAACTAGCTGTAGATTATCTTAGAAAATTTAATGCCAGACAAGTATTGGTAAAACTGGCTTATGCTATTGGTAAAGCAGAGCCAGTCATGGCTACAGCTATTGTAGATGGTAAAATTGTTGAAATTACAGGTTATGATCTGACTCCACGTGGTATTATATACAAGTTAAATCTGACCAAACCACAGTTTTTGCAGCGAGCTCGCTATGGGTTTTTCTATAAATTTAATTGACAATGTATTTGTTTTGTGTATACAAATTTGCTTGTGGATAGTGTATTTACTTAACAAATTCTAAATAATATGCTATATTTCCTAATGATTTTAATAATTAACAAATTATATCATGGCTATGACAAAATCACAGCTGCTCAACGCTCTATCTGAAAAGAGTGGTATGAGCAAAAAAGAAGTGACCACTTTCATGGAATCTTTCGCTGAAATGGCTTATTCAGAAGTCAAAACAGCAGGTGAATTTACTATTCCAGGCATTGGAAAACTAGTAAAAAAGAACAGAAAAGCAAGAATGGGACGTAACCCAGCTACTGGTGAAACTATCTCTATTCCAGCTAAAACTGTTGTAAAATTCCGTGTTGCTAAAGCTGCAAAAGACGCAGTATTATAAGCAAAATACACGATCTTAAAACAAAAACCCCGCCATAATAGCGAGGTTTTTTGTTTGTTATTTTATCGATTATAGACAAATACTGTATTGACGCCATTGTCTATTAGCCAATGTTCGTCGGCCACATGACTGGCTTGATCAATTGCTTGCTTGGCAGAATGCCAATAGTTATTAACTACAAAATATAATTTATCTACCCCAGCTTTATCCATGGCTACTAAGGCTGCGTCTCTACTAGCTTGACCTTCAATCATACTTAGATATTCATTGTATATATTATTATTGCCCAATGGCATAGAATAATAAAAATTGTTGTTATAATAATGAGCAAAACCATATTCATTGATAGCAGCTACACCAACCATTTGATTGGCTAGGACTATGTATGGCTTATCAGTAGATTCTTCAATAGCTTTGACAGTTTTGATATCTGTAGCAGTGACATTAAAACTTTTGCTATTGCCATGACGGTCATAGATTGGATAAGAAAAATAAACACTAACAGTTATGATAATAACAGTAAAAACAACTAGCCATATTTTTTGCCAAATAGCCTTTCCATTTTTGAGGGCTTCTTTGAAAAGAAAATAAAAAGCTGTTAGGACTAATGGTAAGACAGATATTATTATCAAAAAAATAATTCTATTAACATAGTCTTCTTTTTGGTAAGAAATCTGTAGATTGAAATTTAAAAATATTTTTGTAATTACAAAATTTAAAATTAATATAAAAGTAAAAATTAAATGCCTTCTAAAAAAAATAAATTTATTTGCACGGATTATAAAAAATAATCCTAATAAAACCAAAATAATATAAATCCAAATATGATTTGCTCCCAGATTATGGATAAAATCTAAAGGAAAATTATAAGTAGATCTAAAATTGATCAAAGGCAATACAAGTATATTTTGCATATTAAATGTAAAAATTTTTGTCCAAGGAATATTGTTTATGTATTGATATATAGCTAGTAGCAAGGGCAGACTAAAAGCAGCCATGATCCAACTAATATAGTATAAAAGTATTCTCAAAAATTTTCTTTTGATACGGAAGATAGATAAAATAGCAGCTAGATAAACAATTGGAATACCACCCAAAGGGTGAATAGTCATAGTCATAGCAGCTACTATCCACAAGAAGTATAATGGGATTTTTTTGCGATTGACTTCTGATAAAATAAATACAACCAAGGCTACCATCAAATAAGATAAACTTTGAGGGGTGGTCATAGTTGCAAAAGAAAAACCAACTATCAAACTCAATAAAGCACTCAAATAACTGGCTTTGTAAGACCATTTGAATCCATAACGCAAGCCATAATAAATACTACTTGGCCAAATAATACTAAACAGTAGAGGTAATAAAAATTTGTTGACAGCAATCAAAGATACGCCTGATAATTTTGATAAAAATAAAGTCATACCATATTGACCAACATAGACATAAAGACGAGGCTCTATAGTGCCTGTTTTGTCTATAATACCCAAAACTGTTTGATGAATAAAAGAATCATAACCAAAACCAAGCGGGTATAGGACTATGCCAATAGTAGTTATTAATAAAAAATGAATAATTAATAAAAAAATATTTTTAGCTGTTCGTTTTCTCAAAAAAGTAATAACTAATAAAATATTACTCAGTATAAAAATTGTCCAAAATTTTAGTCCTACTAACTCCCAAGGAGAACGAATAATACCAACATTGGCTTTTTGCCATAGAGCATAAAATAAAATAGCGTCAAGTACTAAGACGGCTATAGGTAAAGCAAATCGACGCATGTTGGTAATATTAAGATGTCGTATTTCAAAATTTTTCAAAAAAGTATGCTGAGTGTGCATACTAAAGGACAAAACTTCTACAATAATAGGAATAGATATCAAGATAAACAAATAAGTCCAAATATTGATAAACCAAACATGATAAACAATAGTATATATAATACTAATATAAGCCAAAATGAAAATAAGTCCCAAAACATTTTTAAGACCTTTGTGCATATGTGAGCAAAGAATATCTGAGAGTTTTTTGCTATTTAGTGATAGATAAATAATACCAAAAATAATACCCACCACTGGTGAATGTAATAAAAAGGTATTTAGCAGTAATATGGCTAAGATTAGGGCTTGCCACCAGATCAATTGATTTTTACTAAAGCTAATCATAACAAAGACTATTTTACCATAAAATAGTATATTTTTATACTTTTGTAAATAGCTAAGTTCTGCTAGAATATAGGCATGACAATCAAGAAAAATTCATTTTCCAAAATTTTATCTTATATTTGGTGGTTAATAGGTCTAGTGATTATTTTGTTTATTGTTAGTCAAAATATTATTACTGAACGGGTAATAAATTATCAGCTTGATTTGGCTGATAGTATTAGTCCTGATTTGACTGGTTGGTATCCCGAAGTACGATTGGCTTATAATCCTAGCATTGACCAAGCTCAAATTATAAATGAGCCATTATATTTACAGGTTTATCGTCCAGTTGATTTTGAGACATTAGCTATAGAGGGTAGTATAGGATTTATTGATGAAGATATTAGATTGGGTCTCAAACAAACAGATAATAGTTGGCAGTGGCAAAATATTTCTAGCCAAGATTTTTTATTGCAATTTGATTTGGACAATGCTAAAGTCTCTAGAAATAAATTGGAATTGATTTTGTCTATACCAGATTTGCACAACAATACCTCTACAGTCGATTTATCAAATAATTGGCAGATAATTTTACAGCGATGATTAAACATCTTTTTAATGCAGCTTTATCCACTTGGTTGATTTTATTGGTTTTTGAATTAGCTAGACCTGGCATGGTTCAAAGATTTATAAATTTAGAATATTGGTTTTTTGCTTTATTAATATTATTTATTTTAATAAAAATATTTAAAAAATAAATATAATTATTATAAAAATAGTCTTGCTTTTTGTGAGACTTTTTTATTTTGGTTATTAATATAATTTATGTTATAATATAGACGTCTAAAATTTTTTCATGGAGGAAAAACAAAAACAAAAAATGTATGTAGTTACTGTTGATATGGGCTATGGTCATCAACGGGCAGCTTATCCTTTTGCTGATGTAGCACATCACGGTATTATTAATGCCAACCATTATCAAGGTATTAGCAAGAGTGAGCAAAAGACTTGGGAAAGTGGTCGTAAGTGGTATGAGATTATTTCTCGTTTCAAAAAAGTTCCATTTTTGGGTACAACTGCTTTTAATATCATGGATCATTATCAAAAGATAGAGCCTTTTTATCCTCGTCGTGATTTATCAAAAAATTCTAGTCAACAAAAATATTTTTATAAAAGAGTCAAACGTGGTTTGGGTAAGGAATTAATCAAAGACCTAAATAGAAATCCTTTACCTTTGGTGACCACTTTTTTTGTTCCTGCTTATTTTGCTGAATATCATGGTTATAAAGGCAAAATTTATTGTATAGTTTGTGATGCTGATATTGCTCGAGCTTGGGCACCATATTATCCAAAAACTAGCCGAGTCATATATCTAGCACCAAATCGTCGAGTAGGTGATCGTCTTCAAGAATATGGTGTCAGAGCAAAAAATATTATTTTGACTGGCTTTCCTTTACCAAAAGAAAATATTGGTGACAATCAAGAGATTATTAAGAAAGATTTGAGTAATCGTCTTTATAACCTTGACCCGCGTGGTATCTATCGTCAAAAATACAAAGATTTGATAGAAACTTATCTTTGTCCTGTTAGAAATATCAGAAAAAATCGTTATCCTTTGACTATTACTTTTGCAGTTGGTGGTGCTGGTGCTCAACGGGATATTGGTATGACTATTTTGCAAAAATTAAAAAAACACATAAAGCAAAATAAAATCAGACTCAATCTAGTAGCTGGTGTGCGTAATGACGTTTATGTTTATTTTCAAAAAGTTATAGAACAAGAAAAATTGGATAAATCTGATAATGTCAACGTTATCTATGCTGAAGACAAGATGACTTACTTCAAAGTTTTTAACAAAGCTTTACGAACTACAGATGTTTTGTGGACCAAACCATCAGAACTTACTTTTTATAGTTCTTTAGGATTACCAATTATTATGTCAGAGCCAATTGGTTTTCAAGAAAAATACAATCGTGATTGGCTATTGGCTATCGGAGCTGGTATAGATAGTCAAGATCCTCAGTATGTTGATGAATGGCTTTTTGATTGGTTGCAATCTGGTTGGCTTGCTGAAGCAGCTATGCAAGGATTTTTGGATGCACCACGCATGGGTACTTATCGAGTAGAAAATATTGTCATGCACAATAGGGTTGATGAAATAGACGATATTGATCTTCTTTAATAAATATGAAAATTTCAATAAAAAAACAATCTGGTTTTACTTTAATAGAATTATTAGTTGTTGTTTTTATTATTGGAGTTTTATCAAGTATAGCTATAATTAGTTTAAGAGAAGCTGTTAATAAGGCTCATATAGCAGCTGCTAGAGCTGATTTAAATGCTTTGGCCAAAGGTATAGATTTATTGTGTGATGATACTGGTTTATTACCCTATAGTTGGGAAAATGATGATTTTCATGATTGTTCTACTTGTGTACCTTATGATTATCCAGCTGAGATGGATCAATGTCATGCTGGTTTAGAGTGTGCTGAAACTGATTCAAATAATGATTTTTATTTTCCTAATTGGAATGGTCCTTATGTTAGTCATGTGCCACTAGATCCTTGGGGTAAGCAATATTTGCTTGATTTTGATTTTCGTTGTACCCAAGATCATGGTTGTGCAGGAGTAATTCATCCAGATTGGAACACTGTGCGAGCTTTAGTATCTGCTGGACCAAATGGAAGTTTTACAGCTAATGGTGATCACTTGGATGATGTTGCGTATATTTTATGTGATTATTAGTCATGATAATTGATAATATAAAAATAAATTATTATAAAAGTATCAAGCAGCCGTTGATTTTGGACATGTTACCTATAAATATCTTTATTGGTCAAAACAATTGTGGCAAATCCAATGTTTTAGATGCTATTACTTATGCAGTTACTCCAGATTTGGCAAGTAGTAAATATTTTTATGCCAAAACAGACATTGAATTAAGATTGCATTTTACTGAAGATACAGTCAAACAACACCAGTTGCCAGCTGATATTGGAGTCTTGCAAGTCAAAGGAGAAAATAGAGAATTAGTTTTTGCAAATAAGACTCTGCCAGTCAACAAAGCTTTACTTGATATTTTGACACCAAAAGTAAAAAGATTAGACGAAGAAGCTTTTCAAAACACTGCTCAGATTGAAGCTGATTATCATAGTTTGTTTAGTTTTCCAGGATTTTTGGACAAGTTCAAAGCCAATCTTCAACAGCATTTTCCCAAAATTTCTGCAGATAAAAATGCTCTTGATATAAATTATGAACACGATGGTTTATATGAAGGTGAGAGGCGAGTAACTATTGATCGTTTGGGTTCTGGTTTTCGGAGGATTTTTACCATGTTACTTTATATTTTCCATCCAGAATATACCGTAGTGATGATTGATGAGCCAGAGATCCATCTGCATCCAGCTGTTATCAAAAAAGTTTTGTGGGCCATGCAAAATAGTCAAGCAGGGCAAGTAATATTTACCACCCATTCTCCACTTTTTATAAAACCAATCACTTTGCCGCAGGTTGTCAGATTTATAAAAGAAAAAAATAGTACCAAAGCTTTTTCTTTGACACAGCACAATTTAGATGTTCATCGACTGATCCAAGAACTCAATGCTGATAATCTAGAAATGTTTTTTGCTGATAAAGTTTTGTTGGTAGAGGGTGTGTCTGACAAATTATTGGTACGTAGTTTGATAGACAAATTTTATCAAGGTGATAAAGACATCAAAGTAATCCAGACGCATGGCAAAGGTAATGTCAAAATTTATGTTCATTTATTAGATATTTATAAAATACCTTATACTATCATGCTAGATAGAGATGCTACCAAAACTCAACAGCTTAGGACATTGATGCATCATATGGATATAAATCTACCACCGCTCAAAGATGAAGAATTAATAAAAAGTTTAAAAAAATATAATATATATATTTTGCCAAATGGCGATTTAGAAGCAAATTATCCTCGTCGTTATCAAAATGAAGATAGTAAATCCCTAAATGCTTTAAGAGCTGCTCGTCAGATTCGTCAGTCAGATTTTGATAGTAAAGGGATGACAAATTTAAAAGAAATAATAAATAGTTTATAAAATAAATTAAAATAAAATTATGTCTTGGTTATTATTAGCTATCGGAGCTTATCTTATTTTAGCTATTGTCAATTTAGCTGACAAATTCTTGCTAGATAAATTTTTACCATCTGCCAAAGCTTATACTTTTTTGGTAGGAGCCATGGGTGTTGTAGTAGTGCTTATTGCTCCATGGTTTTTGGAATGGCCTGGTTGGTCTTTGTTTTTAGGAAATATATTGATTGGCGCTTTGTTTCCTGGTGCTTTACTATTACTTTACAAAGCTTTGCGAGATGGAGAAGCATCTAGAATTATTACTTTGATTGGTGGTTTAGTACCAGTTTTTACCATAGTATTGTCATTATTATTTTTGCATGAGACTTTTTTTGGTAGACAATGGATAGCTATTGGTTATCTAATCTTGGGTACAATTATTATTGCTTGGTTTCCAGAAGGTCATCAGCTCTGGCATAAAGTAGTAAAATGGTTTAATCCAAAAAAACATCATTGGACTGCTTTGTTACTTGCAGCTGCTTCAGCTTTGATATTTGCAGCCTTTTTTGTAGGTAGTAAATATCTTTATGATCATCAAGCATTTATGAGTAGTTTTATTTGGATACGATTAGGGACTTTCTTAGCTACTTTATTATTACTTATACCAGATAGTTGGCGAAAAGAGATTAAAAAAGGCTTTAAACATCTCAAAGGAGATGGTAAAGCTATTTTCTTTTCTAATCAAGCACTCGCTGCTATTGGATTTTTGATGCAAAATTATGCTATTGCCCTGGGTTCTGTTGTCTTGGTCAATGCTCTGCAGGGTGTACAGTATGCTTTTTTGATGGTTTTGGGCGGTTTGATAACAGTCTTTTATCCAAAAATTGTCAAAGAAAAGATTAACCGAGTTATTATTTTACAAAAAATTGTAGCTATTACTTTGATTAGCTTTGGTTTATATTTTATTGCTTCATAATGAAAAAAATTATAAAAATTATTATTTGGCTTTTGATAATAGTAGCAGTTGTTTGGTATATAAAATTTGCTAAACATTATCCTTATAATACAGATTTATCTGAAGCCAAGTTTGATTATTGGGGAGTGACTTATTCTCCCAAGTTTGCTGAAGAATTAGAATTAGATTGGAAAGAAACTTATCTAGCAATTTTGGATGATTTGAAAGTAAAAAATATTCGTATTCCAATTTATTGGGATCTAATAGAAGATAAACAAGGTAGTTTTGATTTTGCAGTTTATGATTATATTTTTGATCAAGCAGTTCAGCGAGATGTAAAAATAATTGCTAATATTGGTTGGCGACTTCCTCGTTGGCCAGAGTGTCATGCTCCTACTTGGGCTCAAAAGATGACTACCGAAGAAATTCATGCAGAAGTTTTGGATATGCTAGAAATAGTAGTCAGTCGTTATTATAATAGAGAAGAGATTGTTGCTTGGCAAGTAGAAAATGAGCCATTGCTAGATACATTTGGACTTTGTCCAGATGGTGATGAAGACTTTTTAAAACAAGAAATATCTTTAGTTAAAAGCATGGATAAACATCGTGATATCATTATTTCAGCATCTGGTGAGCTCAGTACTTGGTCTCACGAAACAAAATTGGCTGATATATTTGGTACCACTATGTATCGAGTAGTATGGAATCCTTGGTTTAGATATTTTCGTTATCCAATACCTGCTTGGTTTTATAAAGTAAAGGCTGATATTTTGGGTGTGTCTACCGAGCATATGATTATTAGTGAGCTCCAAGCAGAGCCTTGGGTGCCAAATGGTACTTTGTCTGATCAAACATATTTAGAATCTAGCAAGTCATTTGATCTTGAACAATTTATTGCCAATTTAGAATTTGCTATCAAAGTTGATTTTAAGCAATCTTATCTCTGGGGAGTAGAGTGGTGGTATCAGCAATTCCAAAATGGCCATCCTGAGTATTGGGAAGTAGCTAGGACTTTGTTTGTTGAAGAAGTTGTAGAAGAATAATATTATGAATAATTGTAAATTTTGTTTAGAAAATAATATTTTAAAAGGAGAAATTTTAGTTCAAAATGAGTTATGCTATTTTGTTGAATCTATAGATCCGATTTTGAAAAACGCTGGTATGATTATTACCAAAAGGCACATAGAAACCCCTTTTGATATTAATGACAAAGAATGGCAAGCTATCAGGAATTTACTTTTGCAGGTAAAAAGTATTTTAGATAAACATAATCCTGATGCTTATAATATTGGTTGGAATGTTGGTGCAATAGGTGGGCAACATATTGACCATGCTCATTTACATGTTATAGCTAGATTCAAAGATGAACCTTTAGCAAAAAAGGGGATTTGTTATGTTTTTAAACAAGAAAATAATAAAAGATCAAAATAATAAAATAATTTTATATAAACATTGAAAAAATAGCACGATTGTGCTATTTTTTTGTTGAGTAGTTCATTTCATTTCAAACATCAAAGCAGAAGGAGAATCATCATGAAGCTTGTTGGAACAATAGTGCTAGTTTTGGCCTTGGTTATGATTGGCCAGAGCAATGCCAAGGATTTTGAACCGCCTGATGAGGATTACTGTAGGCAGCAAACAGAAGCCACTGTGCAACTCAAGGATCGTTTTTCATATTCAATATGTCCTTGGTTTGCTTCAACAGGTAGCTTTACTTATTCTGATTTTGATAATCAAAATAAATCCGTGACATTGATTATGTCTACGGGTTCAAGTGTTCTTGAAATTAATATGAAGCAGGAAGCCAGATATTCTATGGTTATGTTACATAGAAAAGATTGTTTTCTTCTTATGGACATCAAAATTCTAGAAATTGGCCCTCAAGGTGAGTATGTCACATTTGATTGGTCCATTTATCCAGTGTATTTGGATGAATAATTATTTTTCGAACCTCGTTTATTTTTTGACGAGGTTTTTTATTTGACAAAAAAGTTATATAGCTTTATATATAAACAGTAGATATGAAGAAAACTGAATTTCGTTCTTTACACCTTGCACAGGAGGCGCAAGTCATTGCTAAGTCTGAAGAAATCGTTTTACTTTGTGGTCGTGGAGACACCCATCATTTAGCTGGACAAATCATTGAAGTGGTCAACAACCGACGTATTGGTCAAACACCACTCCAGCTTGCTCATACTGACTTTGGTTGGTTTAGTGATGGAGAGCCAGACCATGCTTTCAACAACTGGGAGGAAATCAAAGACAAACATGTAGTATTCTTTTTGAGTACGCATAATTTGGAGTTGGTATTGGAACTTTTGATTCTCATCCGAGCAATCAAAAAACGCTATCACGCCAAGAGTTTGACTGTGGTTTTGCCATTTATAGCTTTTCGCCGACAAGATCATCCGGAGATCGATGCAGAGTTTGATCTCAATCTCTGGTTTATCGAAAACATCAAGCAAAATGGTGCTGATTGTCTGATTGTCTGTGATATCCACTCCAAGAGGACTTTGGAGAATTGTCAGGCAGTTGGTCTAGAAGCACATCACGTCAAACCTACACCGCTTTATGCTGCTGCCTTGACAGAAACCGTATCTCAAGCAACTGAGTTGGGTAAAAAAATCAAGGTCGTTTCTCCTGACAAGGGTTCACTCTTGCGGTGCATTGCTCTAGCCAAGATGATCGGTGCGTCAGTAGTTGTCAGTTTGAAAAAAAGGAGTGAGACTGGCAACATTGTTACCAAAATCGAACCAACAGCTGAAGAATCACAAATGATAGAGGATTTGGCTGCTGAGCATGATGTCATCATCGAGCTGATCAACGAAGAAGTTGTCAAAGATGTCATTTGCATTCTTCGCGAGGATGAGCTTGATACTGGTGGTACAGCATCTTATACCTGTCGTGATCTTATGCGAGCAGGTGCTCATCGAGTAGAGTTGGTCGTAACACACATGAAGTGTTCGCCTACCTGGAAACGCAAGGTAGTTCGCAACAGTCCTTTTCATAAGATCTATGGTGGCGACACCATTTATCGTGAGTACCAAGACCGAACTGGTGGATTGGTAGTTGATATCAGTACTGATGTCATCATTGCCGAAAAACTAGCTGAAGTCCTTGAGTCTCTAGAATAAAAAAACACCCATCAAGTTTTATCTTGATGGGTTTTTGAGTTCAATGAACTCGGAAATCAAATGGTACTGAGGTTGTGGTTTTGACTGGCTGATTGCGTTGTTTGCCAGGCTTGAATTTCCACTTCCAAGCAGCTTTTACAGCTTCGTCGACCAGTGTTTTTGGTGCGGTCGAACTCAAAACCTCGACGTCAAAGACATTACCACGAGCATCGACCATGATCAGAACCATGACTTTGCCAGTCATACCAGCTTCCCGAGCAATGTCAGGGTAACGTGGTTTGGCCTTATAGGTCACAACTGGCGGTTCGTCAAAAGCATAAAAGGTTTTTGGACCTTCTAGATTACTCATGCCAGTTGGTATAGGCATGTCATCCATAGTATCAAAGCTCGTGTCAGCTACTTCATCATCGTCAAACTCATTGTCTGAGATTTCGATGTTGACTGGGACTTTGGGCATTTCCACTTCCTGGGGAGGAGGTGGAATCTCGATGTCGTCTGGAATTTCAACGACTTCAAAGACTTCTTCGGCTAGCTTGTAGGGGGTAGGCTGATACTGCGGCGTAAAACCCAATAAGCCAAGTAGAACAATGCCTAGCAATAGGCATCTGAGCAGAAGCTTGCCGTACTTTTGTTTGACTTGCTGCTGTTTGCTAATAACCATAATAGGCCTCCTGGGCCAATGAAAGGAACATTTTTGGTGGGGACACTTTTAATATGACATTTTTTGGTTATTTTGTAAAATAAAAAACACCCATCAAGTTTTATCTTGATGGGTTTTTGTTTGGGTTGAGAGTAGGTTGTTGTAGTTCTGACTTAACGGGTTTTGTTGCCGTAAATATCCATAACATTGTCTTGCCTATCAAAGTTACTAATTCTCTTTTTGTTTTTTGTTATATAAAAGAGAATTAGTGTAGCTAGACAGGTTAAACCAGTTATCCAGCCAATATCTTGGTTAAAAATACCAACAACTATACCGATCATTCCAGTGATCATCATACCAAGCCATAATTCAAGATTTGATAATCCCATAAAAAATCCAATTATCAAGCTAATCATTGCAGCCAGTACTATTTTATTGTTTTGCATGTGTTCGTAAAATCCCAAGTAGATTATTAACAAAATGGCAACATAGATGATAAAACTTATCATCTTCCAAGATTTTGTCATATTATTCCTCCTTGATGGTTTCAGATTTGAATGAAGAGAACTAGAACTTGTTTATTAAATAATATTTAGATAATTTTGTCAATAAAAAAAGGCCGGGACTGCATTGCAGTACCCGGCTTGAGGGGGTTGGAGGATCAGAGCTGTCCTCGCCGACGCATTTTGGAGGCTTGGCGTTTGGTCACGCCAAGCTTGAGGGCGAGTTGAGCGTTGTTTTTTCTCGGTAGAGGCGAAGAAATCTCCTTGTAGATGGTACGATCATAGATCATACAGGGAAAGTTTCCAGGCAGATCGATTTGCATGGCGATGCCGTTTGTCATGGTGACATGCATAGAAACATGAGCAGGGTGATCGAGTTGCCAGTCACAGAGACTAGCATATCGCAGAAAGATCTCTTCATCATTGATATCACCAGATTCTGCCATGGCCATTTTGATGATCATGGATTTGTCAGGATCCAGATCAAGTTCAGCCAGAGTGGTGACGGTGAAGAAATCATCTGTGTTTCTCTGAAGCATTTCACGAGCCTGATTGTAGGGATACATGACTGTCTCCTTTGAGTGTATGGATTGACCATGCACTCTCAGAAGATTCGTGAATGTTTCAGTTGGGCGTTCTTGAAAGCGCATGTAGTTGAAAGGGGTGGGGGTGCTGAGCTTACTTGAATCTCCAACGCATTTTTTCCTCCTGGGCTTGAGATAAGAAAAGAGCAGTGAATGAATTATTTAAGTATAGCATATTTTAGCTATTTTGTCAAGGACAAATAAAAAACCCCGGCAAGTGTGTCGGGGTTTTTGCTGGAGGCTACGAGGAGCTAGGGGAGGTCGAGTCTGAACTGTTCATCCAGACTCTCTGCCAAGTCGCTTGGCCCTTCTTCGCCACGCTTCCAGCGCTTGTACCAATCGAAAGCTTCCTTGAGTTCGCGCTGTTCGCGATGGTACTCAGCGGTAGCTTCCTCGAGCTCGTGGTCGATCCTGGTGCCTTCGATGTCGGCTGGAACATACTTGAAGTATGCTTCCCAACCGTTCTCTTGCACCGTGACGCTCACACTGTTGACGACGCAATCCTCGGGGATTGCCACAGTTTTGAGCGTTTGGATCATCTCGCGCGCCTCCGCTTCGGTCCGATGTCCTCGAGAGGTCAACGAACGTTCGTGGAGATCGAGTTTGCTAGCCATGATGGCCTCCTTGTTGGGGGGGTGAATTATATTTTTCCCCTTCAACAAAGCTTTAAGCCACAGATTAGCAACCAAGTAATATATCATATTCTGTTTATTTTGTCAAGGATAAGTTGTTTTTTGATACTAATTCTGTTATAATTTAAGCAAATTATTAATAAAAAACAAAGTGTTGTCTATTAAAAAAATAGCTTTATTTAGTATCTTTATTTTGTTATTAGCACCTAATGCTTATAGCTTTTCTCAAGATTATACTCCTCAAGATCCAAATTTGTACCATCAAACAGCTTATTTTGATCTAATAAACATCAAGCCAAGTTGGTCCAATGACCATCAGATGAATAAAGAAATAGTTATAGCTATTTTGGATTCTGGTGTAGATCTGGATCATCCGGATTTGCTAAATAATCTTTGGAAAAATACAGGAGAAATACCAGGTGATGGTATAGACAATGATCAGAATAGTTATATTGATGATATAGATGGTTGGGATTTTATGTCGAGTGACAATAGTCCTGAACCAGATTTGACAGAAGGATATGACAAGACTGCAGTCAATCATGGTACAGTTGTGGCTGGTGTGATTGCAGCTGCCGCTAATGATCAAGGTATAGTTGGTATTGCCCCTCAAGTCAAAATAATGCCCCTCAAAATTTTGGATGAAACAGGCAAAGGAAATACCTTAGTTTTGTCGCAAGCAATTGACTATGCTGTAGAAAACGGTGCTGACATTATAAATTTGAGTTTGGTAGGAGATGCCTTTACTGAACATTTAACTGAGGCTATTGCCAATGCTTACAATAGCGGTGTGATGATTATTGCCGCTTCTGGTAATGAAAATGAAGAGGGATTAAATTTGGATATTGATCCGCGTTATCCTGTCTGTGATATAGATGGTATAAATAGAGTTTTGGGAGTAGCGGCTGTAGATCAAGATTTGAAATTAACTGATTTTTCAAATTTTGGAAGAGAATGTATTGATATTTCTGCTCCTGGCACTGGTTTTTATTCAACAATTTTTCAAAAATCTAGTACTACAGATTTTCAGGCCTATTATTCCAATGGTTGGAATGGGACTTCAGTCGCAGCACCAGTAGTGACAGCAACCGCTGCTCTTATAAAGATGAATTATCCTGAGTTGCGGCCTTTTGATATTTATAATATTTTGACAGACAGCACTCAAAGTTTACAAGCTGCCAATCCTGCCCATTATCTTGATTTGGGTGCTGGTTTGATAGATGTTGGTGCAGCTTTAAATTTGGCAAATGATTATGCAAATCAAGCTATTAGGATAGTGCTGGCACCACAAAAAGATTTGGCTCCTGAAATTTTGGTTATGGATACCAAAGGCAATTTACAAAATTCTTGGTTGGCTTATAGTGAACATTTCAAAGGAGGAGTAAATATTGCTGTAGGTGATGTACATGGAGATGACGCGCAAGAGCTTATTACTGCTCCCAAAAAAGGCGGCGGACCGCATGTTAGAGTTTTTGATAGCAGAGGCAATTTGATATCAGAATTTTTTGCTTATGGCGCTGATTTTCACGGAGGAGTAAATATTGCCGTAGGTGATGTAAACAATGATGGTGTTGATGAAATTATTACTGCTCCAGGACCAGGCGGCGGACCGCACATAAAAGTTTTTGATAAATCTGGTAAAATGCTGACAGAATTTTTTGCTTATAGTGCTAGTTTTGACGGTGGTGTCAATGTAGCTACTGGTGATGTCAACAACGACGGAATTGAAGAAATAGTATTAGCTCCTTATAGTGCTTATATACCACAAGTTAAAGTTTTTGATTTTAATCGGCGTTTAAAATCAAGTTTTATAGCTTTTGATAGATCTATGACTAATGGTGTAAATATTAGTGTTGGTGATGTCAATAATGATCAATGGCCAGAGATTGTAGCTACCCCACGTACAGGTCATGCTCCTGATATAAAATTATTTAGTCTAAAAGGTCGAGACAAAGGAGGATTTTTGTCTTATAGTCAATATTTGAAAAGTGGCATCGAGATTGTAGCTAGTGATATTACTGGTGATGGACGACCAGAGATTATTGCTTTACCAAACAAAGGTGGAGCAGCTTTGTTGAAAGTTTATGATTATAATGGTTTGGAAAAAAGTAGTCTTTATTTACGTAGTCCAGAAGACAAAAATGGTTACAATTTTGGTATTTTAGGCAAATAATATGCAAATTTCTGTAGTGGTTCCCTGTTACAATGAATCTCAGGTTATAGCAAAGACAGTCAAAAAAATTAAAAGTTTTTTGCAAGAAAATTATTCAGATTTTGAAATTATAATTATAGACGATAAATCTACCGACAATACTCTAGAGATTATAAAAAAAATAAATAATACAAAAGTTTTAAGAAATTTGAAAAACCATGGCAAAGGTTATTCTGTCAAAAAAGGAGTAAGAGCTGCAAAGGGAGATTGGATTTTATTTATGGATGCTGATAGTTCTACAGATATTAGTGAATTAAATAAATTATCAAAATATCAAGATAAATATAAATTAATAATCGGTTCTAGAGCTTTAGCTGATTCTGAAATAAAAATAAAGCAATCGCTATTTAAAATATTATTAGGAAAATTAGGTAATTTATTAGTTCGAATAATATTAATAACAAATATTCGTGATACTCAGTGCGGTTTCAAATTATTTCACAAAGATCTGCAAAAATTATTTAACAAATTAACTATAGACGACTGGGGATTTGATTTTGAACTTATCTACTTAGCTAAAAAGCATAGTTTCAGAATCAAAGAAGTAGGTATTAACTGGTACAATCATCCAGATTCAAAAGTCAAATGGTATGCCTATCTAGTGACTTTATTACAAGTATTCAAAGTAAGATTAAATATTTTAATAAATAAATATAAATAAAATCATATGACAACAAAAGTTTATTTTGAAAACAAAAATGTTTTGGTATTAGGAGGAGCAGGATTTATTGGCTCATATCTATGTGAACAATTAGTCAAAAATGGTGATCAAGTAATTTGTGTTGATAATTTTGTTTCTTCTGATGTAGAAAATATCCGTAGCTTGCTAGAATATCCAAATTTTGAATTTATCAAGCATGATATTACTGAAGATATAGATTATGAAACTTTGCCCGGCTTGAGAAAATTTAAAGTTGATGGTCAAGGCATTCAAGAAATTTATAATTTAGCTTGTCCGACTGCACCAAAAGATTTTACCAAGTTTCCTATCAAAACAGCTATGGCAAATTCTATTGGCGTGATAAAGAGTTTGGAAACTGCCAAGCAATACAAAGCTCGTTATTTATTGGCTTCTACCTCAGCTGTCTATGGTGAACCACCAAAAGATGGTAGTGCTATCAAAGAAAATTATTATGGTTTACTTGACTATTTAGGACCACGAGCCTGTTATAATGAAGGTAAACGTTTTGCTGAGACATTAGTCATGACTTATCGTGATACCTATCAGCTCAATACCAGTATTGCTCGTATTTTTGGTACTTATGGACCAAGGATGCTTCAGCATTCTGGACGTCAAATTCCTGATTTTATAAGATCAGCTGTAGACAATCAAGATATAGCTATTGCTGGTAATGACAAAACTGCTTCTACTTTTTGTTATGTCAAAGACATAATTGAAGGCATGATATCATTGATGGCCTCTGAGATTTCTGACCCACTCAATCTAGGTAGTCCGCATGCCAATACCTATACAGAAATGGCCAATATAATTATTGCTTTGACAAAATCAACTTCTAAAGTGACTTATGAAGAGGGTTTGAAATTTGCTAGTCAGCGTCCTACTCCAGATATCGGTAAAGCTAAAGAAGAAATAAATTGGTTGCCATTGGTATCCAACGAAGATGGACTTAAACAAGCTATTGATTATTTCAAGGCTACTGCTATATTGCATGGCCCTCGGTTACTAGATCAAGACGAATAATAAAACATGAAAATAATTTGTAAAGATAGGAATAATAAGGAGTATAAAGTAGATAGTCAAGATGTAAGTTTTAGGCCATCTGTTTATGGTATTGTCATCAAAGACAATAAAATACTTTTGTCAAAACAATGGGATGGTTATGATTTTCCTGGTGGTGGTGTAGAAATACAAGAAACAGTTGATCAAGCTTTGATTAGAGAATTTCATGAAGAAACAGGTTTTGATATCAAAGTAGGTAAAATTATTTCATGTCACAGTTCTTTTTTTAAATTTTTAGACATAAACAAATATTCAAATACAATTTTGATTTATTATTTATGTAAAATAACTGGTGGCCAGATATCCAAAGAATTTCTTGATGAACATGAACAACAATATGCTGATTTACCAGAGTGGATTGATATTGATCAAATAGATAAAATAAAATTTTATAATTCAGTAGATAGTGTTGCGATTATTAAAGAAGCTATGGCATTAAAAAATAAATTATGAAAATATTTATTGTCATCCCAGCCTGGAATGAGGGGGAACGCATTGGACAAGTTTTGGAAAGTCTGAGTTCTTTGCCTTACAAAATAGTTGTAGTGGATGATGGTTCTAGTGACAATACTTATCAAGTAGCTAGTCGTTATTCAGTTGTTTTACTACGTCACAAGATAAATAGAATTCAAGGGGCTGCTTTGCAGACTGGTAATGACTATGCTTTAGCAAAAGGAGCTGATATTATTGTCCATTTTGATGCTGATGGACAATTTTTGGTAAACGAAATAGAAAGTATAGTTCAACCTATTTTAGACAAGCAGGCTGACATTGTATTTGGTTCTCGTTTTTTAGCTAAAAAATCTGACATCCCTTGGCTCAAAGAAAAAATTTATTTTCCTATTGCTAGAATTATAAATAGAGTTTTGTTTGGTATAAAATCTTCAGATCCACAAAGTGGTTTTCGGGCTATGACTCGAGCTACTGCTCAGAAAATCCGTATCGAACAAGATGATTTTTCTCATTGCACTGAGATTATGGCCAAAGCTTTTGAATACAAATTGCGTATCAAAGAAGTTCCAATTACAGTAGTTTATCATCGTTTTGGTCAAAACTTAGCTGGCGGTATCAAAATTATCAAAGATTTATTGTTTAGCAAGATAATAAAATAATCATATGCTGTATTTACAAATTTTAGTTAGTCTATTTATAGTTATTATTCTTTTTAAATTATTTAAACAAAGACAAGCTAGTAAAATATCTACCAAATCTTTTTTGTTATGGATTATTTTATGGCTGATTATAGCTGTAGTTTTTTGGCAACCAGATACAACTAGTTATTTAGCCAATCTTTTTGGAGTCCAACGAGGAGCTGATTTAGCCATCTATGTAGCTATTATAGTTATTTTATATTTATTGTTTAGGATTTTTGTCAGATTAAATAAAATTGATTCAGATATTACCAAGCTTGTCAGAGAGGACGCTATCAAGCATGCCAAAGAAAAATAAAATTATTATCATCATACCTTCTTATAATGGTCAGCAATACTGGCCTGATTTATTACCTACTTTGATTAAAGAAGACTATTTTGATTTTGATTTAGAAATTGTAGTAGTTGATAATAATTCTAGTGACAACTCAGCTGATTATATAGAAAGCAAATATCCAACTATTACAGTAATACGTAATAAAGAAAATACTGGCTATGTAGGAGCCAATAATATTGGCTATGATTATGCCAAATCTAAAAATGCAGATTTTATTTATTTATTAAATCAAGACACAGAAATTACTCCAGGATTTTTGCAATCACTTTATGATTTTGCAACTACACACAAATTTGGTAGTTTACAATCAAAATTATTATTACACTCAGATAAAAACAAAATAAATACTTTGGGAAATAAAATTCACTATTTGGGATTTGGTTATGGTAAAGATTCAGACAAAAAAGATAAAAAAAATCAAAGCATTGGCAAAATAAATTATTCTTCTGGTGCTGGAGTATTGATTTCTATGTCAGCTCTAGCCAAGAGAAAATATTTGTTTGACGAAACAATGTTTATGTATTTAGAAGATCTTGATCTTGGTTGGTCTTTAAATTTACTTGGTTATGATAATTATTTAATACCTGATTCTATTATTTATCACAAATATGAATTTGAGCGATCGATGAAGCATGTTTATTGGTTTGAAAGAAACAGATTGTGGACCATGTTCAAAAATTACAAATTATTGAGCTTAATAATTATTCTGCCAGCTTGGTTAATCATGGAATTTGGTCAAATATTATTTGCAATTAAGAATAAATATTTAAGTCAAAAACTAAAAGCTTATCTATGGTTATTTTCTATCAAACAATGGCGTATTTTACTAAAGAAAAGACGTTTGATACAATCTGTGAGACAGAGGAGTGATAGACAAGTGATTAGAAATTTTAGTGGCCAGATTTTATTTCAGCCACTAAATGGACCGTTGTTAGGCATAGCTAATATTATTTTTGGTTTATATTGGCAAATTATTAGATTATTTATTTTTTGGTAATGAAAATAGCAGTAGTAACATCCACATTTCCTCCTTACAAAGCCGGTATTGGTAACGTGGCATATTATAATGCCTGGTCTTTGACGACTCTTGGTCACGAGGTGACAGTCTTTACGCCACAATATAAAAAGATCTCTAGTCAACATATAGACGAATATCCTTTCAAAGTTCAACGTCTTCGTCCTTGGTTCAAATATGGTAATGCAGGTATCTTACCGCAATTGATTTGGAAATTGTGGAATTTTGATATTATTCATTTACACTATCCTTTTTTTGGTGGTGCTGAGCTTGTTTATTTTCTAGACAAAATAAAAGATTTTAAACTAATAGTTACTTATCATATGGATGTAGTAGGTACTGGTTTATTATCAAAGTTTTTCAAGTGGCATACCTCGCATGTTTTGCCAAAGATTTTGGACAAAGCCAATAAAGTGATTGTTACTTCTTGGGATTATGCTCGTTGTTCAAATATCAAAGACAGGGTAGAAGACGAACCAGAAAAATTTGTAGCTATTCCTTGTGGAGTTAATCATTTAATCTATAAACCACGTTATCGTGACAAGACATTATTAAATAAACATGACTTACATGGCAAAAAGATTGCTTTGTTTGTTGGGGCACTAGACAAAGCTCATTATTTCAAGGGGCTTAATATTTTGATACAAGCTATCAAAAAAATATCTGATAACAATGACTTTCGAATGTTGATAATAGGTGATGGTGATCTCAAACAGTCTTATATGAGCTTGGTGGATAGTCTTGGTTTGGGTAAAAAAATATTATTTTTAGGTTATGTTCCTGATAATCTTTTACCAAAGTATTATAATTTAGCTGATATTTTGGTTTTACCATCTATAGACAAGTCAGAAGCTTTTGGTATTGTTTCACTTGAAGCTATGTCTTCAGGTGTACCTGTTATTAGTTCTGATTTGGCTGGAGTGCGTTCTGTGGTCAGCAAAAAGAAAACAGGTCTATTGGTAAAACCAGGTAATGTCCAAAATCTAGCTGATATGATTCAATATTTATTAAACAATCCAAAACTAGCCAAAGAATATGGTAAAGCTGGTCGAGCCAAGGTTTTGGAAAATTATACCTGGGAACAAATTGGCTATCAACTAGACAATTTGATAAGAAGTGTTGCTAAAAAATGAAAATTGCTATTATTTCCAATTTATACTCCCCATTTTTACGGGGAGGAGCAGAAATAATTGCTCAAGTAGAAGCAGAGAGTTTGAAAAAAGCTTGGCAGCATGTTTTTGTAATTTCTACGCGACCGCGTAATATAAAAATACACGGCAAGTCTATAATTAAACCAGTTCAAACTACTGTGTCACATGATGAAATCAACGAAGTATCAGTTTGGCGTTTTACACCTATTAACATTTTTTATTATCTTAATGATTTCAAATATCCTAGTTTTATTAGATTGATCTGGCACCTGATAGATATTTTTAATATTTTTTCTTATTGGACTGTCAAAAAAATATTACTAAAACAAAAACCAGATGTAGTTATTACACACAATATGATGGGTATTGGATTTTTGTTGCCTCGACTTTTTCGCAAGCTCAAAATCAAGCACGTCCACACTTTACATGATGTGCAGTTAGTCACACCTTCTGGATTGATTATAAAAGATAAAGAAAACAATCTAGAACGAAAGTTTTTCAAATTTATTGGCTATGTCAAAACAATGCGTTGGTTAATGGGTTCACCTGACCTTATTGTTTCTCCCTCAAAATTTTTGTTAGATTTTTATAAACGCAGCAAATTTTTTCCAAAATCAAAGCAAGTTGTTTTACCTAATCCTGTAAAAGGATTATTAAACATTACTAAACAATCTAGTCATAATCTTGAGTTAGTTTTTTTGGGACAAGTAAATAAATCAAAAGGCGTTTTGGATTTGATAGCAAATTTCAAAAAATTAAAATATAAAAATATTAGACTGCATATTGTCGGAGTAGGTACAGATTTTGCCAAAGCCAAAAAATTGGCAGGCAAGGACAAGCGGATTAAATGGCATGGCTGGTTGCCGAGTGTTCAACTTATGCCATTACTTGCCAAAATGGATGTATTAGTAGTACCGTCATTGTGTTATGAAAATTCCCCAACAGTTATATATGAAGCATTAGCTTTGGGTATTCCAGTATTAGCAGCTGATATTGGTGGAGTAGCTGAACTTGTTCAAGAAGGACATAATGGTTGGGTTTTTCCAGCTGGAGATTTTGATACTATGAATAAAAAAATAAATATTATTTATAAACAGCGAGATAAATTATCTAAGTTAGTACAAAATTGTAAACAATCTGTAGATAAATACCATGCAGACAAATATAGTAAAAAAATATTAGAACTGATCGATGAAATTAAATAAAAACAAAAAATTTAATATTATTATAATTATTTTATGCTTAGCGTTTTTTGCTTTGTATAGTTTTTTGATTTTTTCAACTTGGCTACCAAACTGGCAAGAATGGCAGCATTTGATATTCAACTGGCCTGATGCCAATGCAAATTATTTTTTTGTAAATATTTTTTCTGACTATAGTATTTTTCAATACTTTGAAGTTTACAATGAATTGACTAACAATTTATTGCATACGCGAAGTATCAATGTTATAGATGCTAATTTAGTGCCTATGACTTGGTTACCAGTCATTGCTATTTGGGGTTGGTTGGCCAAATTATTGGGTAGTTTTGGTGTGTTATTTGTTACGCCAGCTTTGGCTAGTATTAGTGTATATTTAGCTTATAGATTAACATTTTATATATTCAAAGACATAGATTTGGCATTTTTAGTAGCTTTATTACTATTGCCATTAGCGCCATGGATGTATTTTGCAAATATAGTAATGTTACCGCATATTTTGTTTATATTTTTGGTATTATCTGGCTGGCTATTAATAGTCAAACATTGGCAAAATAATAAAATTTTATACTGGATATTAGGCAGCTTATTACTTAGCTTGGCTGTAGTTGTCAGGCCTACAGAGATAATTTGGCTAGCTTTGCTTAGTATAATTATTTTATTTTGGCAACGCCACAAAATTAATTTTAAAAAAATATTAATAGGCCTATTAGTATTTGTTTTAATATTTATTTGGTTTTTGTATTTGAATAAATTTACTTATGGTAGTTTATTTAGTTTTGGTTATTTGAATTTACAAACTGGGGGAGTGACTAGTGAGCTTAGTAATAGCTGGTTGCCTTTTGGTTTTAATCTAAAATTAATAATATCTAATTTTTATAAATATTTTGTTTCTTTGCAAAGCTTTCATTTTATTTTTGCTTTAGCTGGTCTTGTTTTGATGTTGTTCAAAATAAAAAAAGGCACTCATAATGCCACAACACATGTTTGGCAGAAATATTTAAAATTATATCCAATAATATTTATTATAATTCTATTATTCTATGGCTCCTGGGATATTGCAGATCCATTGGTCAAAGAACTCAATACTATAAGTATTTCTTATGTGCGATATTTCTTGCCCTTATATATTTGGATTTTGCCTTTGACAGCCTTAGGTATCAAAGTTTTGTTTTATAATAGAGACAAATTAAATTATACAGCTTATTGGGTAATAATAATTGCTTTGGGTATTTTTAGTTTTAAAACTGCTTTTTTTGCAGACAATGACGGCCTGCTAGCAACTAGAGATAATATAAATATTTATTATCAGCAATTTGCTGCAGTCAAAGATATCGCGCCACAAAATTCTATAATAGTCACTGACAGGAGTGACAAAATATTTTTTCCTTATTACAAAGTAGTTGTTCCTCAAGGTGATTTGCCTTTGTGGGAACGCTTAGAGGATATGACAAAATATGCCAATATTTATTATTTTACAGATAAAACAGATATAAATCCCGCACCACTTAATATACAAGAAGAGTATATTATAAATAATAATTTTAAATTATATAGATTAAATAATTAAGTATATGCCAAATTTTGGAGAACAATTTTTGCACCAAAAAGACTCAAAGCTTCACACTAGTCAGCCAGTAGAACACGAACAGACTAGACGTAAAAGAAAGGGTGAAAAAACATCTCAAAAACCAGCTGACAAGCTAGTTGATTTTATGGAAGTCTTGAAACAAACTCACCTGGGACATAGAGATGATCCTAGAGTTTTGGATAGGATCAAAGATAGTTACCACAAAAAGCATGTTATAGATGAAAAAGATATTCCACAAAGCTATTATGACAACCAAGCAAGACTAGCTCGCGAACAAGGCCATGGTGATATAGAGATAGAAGAAGAACAAAGAGAGCAGCTTAGTGAAGTAATTAGAAGTGATCAAGAGTCTACTATGGATAAGTGGCTAGATTATTTTATGAACCCCAACTCAGACTCATATCCTATGTGGGCCAAATATTGGGCTTTTACCAATATGACCAAATTATCTAGTTATGATAAAGAAAAACATGCTTTTGGCAAGCGAGACAAAGGTACAGTAGCACCTTTTCCTGATCTAAACAGAGAAGCCTTGGCTTATGTCATAGATGCTGTTATCAAAAAAGTAGGCAAAGAAAATATTCCACAAGAAGATACTAATCCAGAATTTCAGAAATTACTTCAAGGAGCAAATTTTGGCAAATTATATGCTTGGGCTATTGAAAAAGTAACACCAGCAGAACAAAATGAACTATTAAACACCGAAGGTGAATGGATAAAATATAA